>Ga0193726_1000002_pt1 | contig 994315 bp, 780 predicted proteins | sample H2c1metaG_FD_144928 | JGI IMG/M metagenome (GOLD analysis project Ga0193726, IMG submission 144928) | Soil microbial communities from a riparian zone of the East river system, Colorado, United States - H2c1 | ecosystem: Environmental > Terrestrial > Soil > Riparian zone | place: USA: East...
GCCTACTTGCTGCGTACGCCGCTCGACAAGCGGGAGGAAAACCTGTCGAGTGTCTCGGCGATAGTGAATTCCGGCGGCGTGCTGGGCCTCTTGAAATTTCAATCGGCGCATCCCGAGTGGGCGTTCTGGGCGCTGGTCGCTCTAGGCGCTTTCGAGATGGGTCTGGCCTGGTGGGCGAAGGAGAAGCGACGCCAGGCGTTTGTGGTGCTCTCCACCATCGCGGTCGTCCTGCTGGTCTCGTCTGTGCCGTTCCGATTTCACGGCGTGAGCTGGCCCGTGATGTGGCTGGTGCAGGCGCAGGTGCTGGCCATCGCCGGGTTGCGGCTGGGCGAACCCGTCTTTCGTCGCCTCGGCCTGCTCACTGGCGTAATAACGGGCGGCGTTCTGGCGCTGCACGATGTAATGCCGCTGGCAATCGAGCGCGTAATGGCAGGCGACACAAGCCGGCATTGGTCGCTGACCGCTGGACTGGCGCTGGCCGCGATTCTCTATTGGACGCATGCCGAGGTCTATCCGCGACGTTGGCCAGAGATTGCCGCGAACGCCCTTGAGAGCCTGGCGCTGAAGCTCTCAAGCTGGCTGGCGCTGGGTGCAGCTGCAACATGTTTGTGGGTCGTGCTGCCTGAGCGCTGGCTGCCACTCGGCTGGCTGGTGCTGTTTCTCGTTCTTGTATTTGCTGGACATCGCTGGCGCGCGAACATGCCGCTGGTGGAGGGCGACGCGCTGGCGCTCGGAGCGGCTGTACTGTTGGTCTTCGATCACGTGTTGCCGCTGGCATATTTCCGGCTCAGCAACGCGGACCTGGGTCATCATCCGGCCGATACAACGGTGCTCGCTTTTGCTGCGCTTGCGTATTGGTTGCGGGGCGAGGTGTTTCCCCGCATGCTGCCGCAGTTTGACGAGCCAGGATCGCCGACGAAGACACTGGCGGGATGGCATGCCTTTATCCTGCCCTGCGCAAGCTGGCTGGGGCTCGGCGCGGCAACCGCGGCTCTGTGGGCGTGGATGCCCGATCAATGGCTGCCGCTCGCATGGATCGCGCTGGCTCTCGTCCTCGTTGTCCTGGGACATCGCTTCAGGGCCATCATGCCGCCGCTCGAGGGCGACATGCTTGCTCTGCTGAGTGCGGGAGTTCTCGTCTTACATCACGTTCTGCCGCTGGTATTCCTGCGCTTTGGGACTGCGGACACGAACAGCCATCCAGCGCTGACGGCTGTATTGAGTCTCGCCGCGCTTGCATTCTGGTCGCGTGCAGAGTTGTTGCCCCGCTTTCTGCCGAAGTTAAATGCCGTATCAAATTGGGATCCCGCTGCGTGGGAAGCCGTGATGCTTCCGCTGGCCAGCTGCATCGGAACTGCGTCGGCGGCTGCGGCGCTGTGGGTAGCGTTGCCATCCGCGTGGGTCGCGGTCGGATGGCTCGCGCTGGTGTTGGTACTCGGCTTTGCCGCGGACTGGATCGCGAGCGGCGCCCTGGCACTGCAGACGGATGCGTTGGCCGTTGCCTCGCTTCTCGGTCTCTCTGGTTGGAATCTCTGGCACGGCGACTGGAGTCATCGCACGCCGCTTTTGATTGGGGTGGCGCTGCTCTATTGCGGAATGAGACGGAAGACCGGCGTGCGCAACTATGTGCCGGCTGCGTACTCCTGGGCTGCGACGGTTTTTCTACCTTTCCTCGTCATCGACATTTTCAAGCCGATATGGGTCGCGCCAATTCTCGTGGCGCTTACGCTGGCTCTCTTCGAGACAGGCCGTTTCACACGCAAGGGATTCCTTCGGTGGCAGAGATACGCGCTGTTCGCAGTAGCGATCTCAAGGCTCGGTACAGATAATCTCCTGGCCACTGGCGCTGATTCTTCCAGACACTTTGCCGATCACTTCAGCCTCATCAATTCCTGCCTGCTCGAAGTGTTGATACTAGCGACGGGCGGTTACTGGCTTTACGAGCGCACACGCAACACCGATCGATGCTCACGACGGGACCACGTTGTCGGGCTTATCGCAGATTTGCTTGGCACGACATCAATCGCGCTGTGGTTTCTGTTTCAATTTCCGTCCTACTGGGTGCCGGTGCCGAACGGTGCCGCGTGGGTAACGGCCATCTGGGCGGCGATGGCCACTGTGCTGATGGCAGTGGCATGGGTGATGCGGCGACACACGTTTCTGGTGCAGGCGATCGCGCTGGCGATGGTCGCAGTGCTGCGTGGCTTGCTCTTCGACCTCTTCGCCGAAGCGCATGGCGATTTCTGGCACGGGATTCTCTTTCATCTCTCGGTGGCCGCGCTGGTGCTGGTGGCCGCGCTGCCGTTCGCGTTCAAACTGCGCGGTCCAGAATTCTGGGCAGGCGCTTCGATCAGTCTTCCAGAGCCCTTTGTGGCGGTCTTGAGCAAGCCCGAGCATTGGTTCTTCTTCGCGCCTTTTGGAGTGATGGTGGTGGCGCTGGCAGTGAAGCTCAGCTCAGGCCACATCACAATTGCGTGGAGCCTGCTTGGGCTGGGGACATTTCTGTTTGCGCTGGTTGTCGGCGAGCGCAGCTTTCGACTTGCGGGTCTGGGGCTGCTGCTCGTGAGTGTGGCAAAGATCCTGCTGATGGATGTTTGGGCCTTGGCACCGCCGGACCGGTACGTCACACTGATCGTTTTGGGGACTGCGCTGCTCGCGGTGTCGTTCCTTTACACGCGGTTCAGTGAGAAGATTCGCAAATATCTGTAAAATCGATCGTCCTTGACGCGCGCAGGTGTTTGGCAGATGGTGAAGATCTCCGAATTACCCTTAGGGCAGCAAAAGGAATTCCGCAACATTCTCGCTTAGGCGATTCCGCAGAAATGATTTGTCAACGCCGTCGCCCTGCACGCCAGAAGCTGCTTAAGCCGAGATACAGAAACACTACGATGATCACCGCGGCGGCGAGGAAAGTCCGGTGATCCGGCCCTTGCTGCCAGCTCGTTCTCGTTCTCCATAAGACCGGTGTGAAGACCAGCACCGGGAGGAGAAAAAACACTCCGGTAACTTCGAGCCAGATTTTGCCACCGACGCTGCGGAAGGGCTTGAAGAACCCGCCGAGTCCACGCGCAATTCCACGCGTGCCTTGACCCGCGACGCGTGCCTGGCCGGCGACGCGTCCATCACTGGTCGCGCTTGTTGCAGCGCTGGCCTGTTGAGCTGCGCGGGCGCCCTGCACTGGCTCGCCCATGATGGCTCGACCGGCAACACGGCCAGCCACGCGCAGTCCCACGCCCAGCACTCGTCCGACGGATTCAGGTCTCACTTCGTTACCACCCCTGCAACCAGGACCCGTTGCCGGGGACCCCGGATATGATGGTAGCAGCGGCGGACCTGCAGGCGACCTGTTCGCATGCAACATGGGTGCCATTTGCCGGATGGCCGTTAGAGAAGTAAGGTATAGAAATCAATCGCCGCTCCCTGCGCAATTATCCGCGCTGGCCGCAGCCGGAGGTAAACCCTTGACATCACGCCTGCGCGAACTGATTCAGCAACTGGGAGAAGCAATCCACGAGTCCGTTATTGAAAGCGAACAGATCGCCGGCGTCGTCCAGGACATCCGCAAGCATGGGTTTGACGTGCTCTTGATGCTTGAAGCCACAATTGGCCTTAACGAGGTATCCAAAGAGACCGAGGAAGCTGACGCTGCCGCGGAAGCCGCCGGTGGCACCTTCACGAAAAACGATGTGAACTTCCTGCGTTCGCTGCGCATCTCCATCGAAGGCGAAGACAACGACGAACTGACCCAGGGCGAAGACGAGACCCAGGCGGGCTGAGTCGCCTGGGTTCGTTCAACTGCTCCCAAAAATCTTTCAGGGGCTAAAGCCCACACTTATTCGCGGTCTTGCGGCACGGCTGAAGCCCTGCCCTGATACAAAGCAGAAGTGCTGAGTGGCTTTTGTATACACGGATACTTAGCTGCGCCAGTGGAGTTCAACCGGGGCCTCAAGCGGATGCTTGCCGGTGCCGTCGAGGCGCGCCTGCTTCAAGGCGAAGTACCACTTGGCGGGTTTGTCGGCGTCGTCGATGAGCATGAGGCTGGGGTTGTGTTTCAAGCCTTCGGCCTGCTGGATCATTGTCTCCTGATCTTGACGAACGAATTTCGCTCCGAAGAATTTAGCGATCGGCGTGAGGAACGGGATGTAGTAGAAGACGTTCCATGCAGCGATGACGTCGATGCGGCAAGTTGACGCGGTCACCGGCGTCACGGTCGTCAGCGAGGAGAACCACTTGTCGCCGCAGCGGATGATTTCAGTGCGGCGATTAGGCAGTACGAAGTCGATGGTGGTTTCAATGGGCTGGCCGTAGACGCCGAGGAGTTTGTAGGGCGCGGAGTTGCCGCTCGGGGCATGGGCGCTCATGCGAAAACCTTCGGGAATCGGCTCGAAGCGCTTGGTCTTTTCGCGAATGCTGGCGCGCGAACGCCACCACCACGCCTGATGAACGAAGGGGCCATGGGCCGGGTCCATCAAGCCGATGATGCCGTGGTCCACATTGCAGGGCAGGTCGGCGGCGAGGTGGGCAGTGCGGAAGCGTGTGCCGAACTTGACGAGTTCCGGAACAGGACGGGGCTGCACGCCGATCGAACGCTTTCCGCTTCCCAGGCCGGGCACGAAAACCCAGGCGTGTCCGTCGCGCTCTTCGCAGGGAAACGCTGTGGCGTAAATGCGAGTCGCGTCGAGGTGGTCGTGGCTGGAGAGCGACGGGATCAGCTCGCAGCGGCCGCTGCATGGCTCAAATTCCCAGCCGTGATAGCGGCAGGTTACGCGGCTGCCGTCAAACCAGCCTTCGCTGAGAGGGATTCCCCGATGGGGACAGCTATCGCGCATCGCGAAGACGCGGCCATCGGTGCGTCGGCCAAGCACAAGCGGGAAGCCCAGCAGCATCGCCTTGGCCAACTTGCCCTTGCGGAGCGTGTCGGTGCGCAGGGCCGGGTACCAGTCGTCGTAGAGGAGAGTGGCGCTGGGACCTTGTATGGGCGCTCCTGCTTCGGTTGTGGTGACCAGGGGCATGTGGCTCAAAGGATAGCAGTTTGGAAGAACACTAAGAGTGCGCGAGGCTGAATTGATCCAGGCTACCGAGGAAGAGGACTGTATCGGGGCATACCCCTATTATCCCGTCTCCCAGCTCAAAGACCTTCTTTTGACGGGCTTACAAGGGCACGCGCGGCCACACTATTCTAATGAATAGACTTAGCTGTAGAGTCCTCTGCCGGAAGGGCTTCGGACGGTGAGGAAGGGCAAGAAGGCTGCCCCCAAAACCCCGAGCAACATTCCAAAGAGGCTCTGTGAATTTCTCATAGTCCTATTGTGCGCCGGACGCTTGAAATTATCTGCAAACCTCGAGGAAGTTTTTTCGTTGTGGAATGTGCGAGTTAGAGGGTTTGTGTTGTTGACAGGGGTTGACTGATTTTGCAGGGTCCGAGAAACCGGATTGAAAAACTCTGCCATTAGGCCGGCAGGAGTCCCGCGCTTCGCAAACACGTCTGAGCGGGGAGATGCAGCGCTGTAACGATGCAGCGGAGAGATGCAGGAGAGGTAGTAGAGATAGACGGGCCGATCAGTGTGGCAGGTTCATCCGTTTAAGAAGATCGCTATATTGGCCGTCGGATCGGATACTGTCCAGAGCCGGGTCCACCATCATCCAGTTCGACTCCCAGCACTTCTGGTCGATTGCCGCATTGATTCGCGAGAAAGCAAGATCCGGTTTTCCGAGGCGGATGTAATTGACTCCAATATCGTAGGGAACGCACGGCTCGTTCTGACGGGCCAGCAGAATCTTCATTCGAGCTTCCCAGTAGGCCTTCCACCCATCGCGCTTGTAGATTGCAAGTATGCCGCTGGCTTTGGCATCCGATGTTTCCATCCCAACCTCGAATGCGTCCGATTCCACCGCCTTATCCCGCATCCCTTTCATCTCGTAGATCCTGCTTGCCCATCCAGCGACGAAGTTCCGTTTGCCGGGCTCCATCTCCAGGGCTTGCTGCAGATGTATGAGGGCTTCATCGTAGTGTCGCGCAAAGAAGAGCGTCGATCCGAGGTGCCGGTTTATGATGAACGAGCCCGGTTCAATCTCCAAGGCTCTCCGCATGTGTGTAACCGCCTCTTCAGGACGGTTCACGGCGTCGAGGTAAACCGCAAAATTCAGTTCGGCGTCAGAGCTATTTGGGCTGAGCGCAATTCCTCGCTTCAGATTCTCTTCCGCGTCCGACCAGCTCCATTCAAAGATGGCCTGGGTAAGGCCGAGTGCCGAATATGCCTCCCCGTTGTCGGGATCGAGTTCAATCGCCCGTCGTGCGGCCGCATCGCTTCTGGTCATCGCATCCTGCGGTCGGATGGTGCCGAAGACACCTTCGATTTGCACAGCGGCGGCAAGACCGGAGTAGGCCTGGGACAATGAAGGATCGATGGAAGTGGCCTGCTGAAAGTAGGCGGAGCTTTTTTCTGGTTCGCGTTTTTGGAGAAAATAGCGGCCGCGCAGGTAGGCGTCATGGGCCTCGGGACTTACCGCGTGGGTAGTTGCCGGCATAGCGACGTCGCTGTGGAGCCGGCGGGCGATGGCCTGTGCGGCTTCGCTGGGCAGCGCGGCAACGTCGTTTGTGCTGCGGTCATAGCTCTCGGCCCAGAGGTGAGCGTCCGTGTCGGCGCGGATGAGCTGGAGGGTCATGTGGACCTGTCCGTTGGCGCGGGAGACGGAGCCTTCGAGGATGGCGTCGACGTTGAGGGCGCGAGCGATTTCGGGCAATGGGCGATGGGCAGCCTTGTACTGCATGGCAGACGTTCGGGAGACAATGCGCAGGGTGGAGTTTTTGGCGAGCATGGTAGTCAGCTCGTCGGTCATGCCGTCGGCGAAGTATTCCTGATTGGGATCGCCGGAGAGGTTGTCGAGGGGAATGACTGCTAGCGAGGTGATGGGCGGGTTCGGGTCCCGATGCAGAAGGTCTGCGATCTTTCTCGGGCCGATAGCCATCACGATAAACAGAACGGTAAGCGCGACGAAGCGGGCAATGACAGCAACTTGAACGGCGAGCGGTTTCTTCGGGGATTCGTGGAGCGGCGGCGTGGGAGCTTCGGGTGCTGTGATGCCGTCTGCAGGAGCAGGTTCGAGGGTGGGCACCGCAGGGGAATCCGTGGCTGGCTCTGCGATGGAGACTGTGGGCGCGATGAAGCGGTAGCCCATGCCGGTGACGGTCTGGATGAATTGAGGATCTTCGGAGTCGTCGCGGAGAAGGTGGCGGAGCTTGCGGATGGCGGTGTTGATGCCGTGCTCGGTGTCGACGAAGACTTCGCTGGACCAGAGGTGCTGGGCGATTTCGGTGCGGGAGACAAGCTGTCCCTGGCGCGAGGCGAGGAGGATGAGTAGCTCCATCGGCTTGCGTTCTACGCGGAGGGCGCGGCCGTTGCGGAGCAGCTCAAAGCGGCTGCAGTCGAGCTGGAAATCAGCGAATTGGTAAGTCGGACCGCGCACGGGGCCCCCTCCGCGTCCGAGATCAAGATTGTCGGAATCCAAGGATAGCGCGTACGGTGCTGGATTTTAAGCAGATATTGCTTCACCAAACCTTTACCAGACGCTTTACCACCGCTTCATTGCCTGTGCGACGCAGATCGGCGTTATCTCGGTAGCACGCCGGCGATCCCCGGCCGAGGAGAGATTCAGATGAGGACAAGAAATTGCAGCTTGATGTCGGCAATGGGCGCGCTGGTGCTCGCGGTGGCGATGGTGCCAAGCGCCCTGGCACAGTGTGGTCTCAACAAGAATTACGTCAAACCCGCTGCCTGGCATCCCCAGCTTGGCTCAGCACAGTTCATGCGTGCCGCCCTTTTTAACGATGATGACCGCGACGACCGCGACGGCCCTTCGATCGTCGGCATGTGGCACGTAACCTTCACCGCCCATACGATGAACGGAAATCCTATCCCCAGCAACGCTTACCCAATGATCGATAACGCCCTCGTTGTCTTTCATAGTGACAAGACAGAGATCATGGAATCGGCCCGGCCGCCGCAGGATGGAAATTTCTGCCTGGGCGTCTGGGAGAGGACGGGAGGTCGCTCCTACTATGTCAACCACCTGCCCTGGCTTGGCAACGATACAGCGAACGCACCCGGCGGCATCGGCAATCCCACGGCTGGGGCGCAAATCACCGAGCGCGTGACCCTTGGCGAAGACGGCAACAAGTACTCGGGAAGCTTTACGCTGGTGGCCTATAACCTCGATGGAAGCAAGGCCGTCACATTTACTGGCGTCCTGGCCGCAACCCGCATCACCACCTCAACCTCCTTCCCCAGCCTGTTCTGATCGGGGCTGACCAGCACGTCCCCGTCCTGCTCATCAGGAAGGGGACGTGCTCCCGGGGAATGCTCTCCGGGACGATCTCGGGGCCCTCGCAAACAGAAATCGCCGACGTGTGATCCAAATTACAAACCGAGTCGGAGCGGTGTGCGGAAATGAACGATCCGCTGGTTCATCGGACATAGGGGTCTCTCACCGTGAAGGCCTAAGCGAGACTATCTCAATGAAACTACAGATCTTGTAAGTCACCGTGCTTTGGCGCACAGCATGCAATCATAGAAAGCAATACTCTCATTCCCCAGAGCAAAATTTCCTTCAGGAGGCGTCCATGCGTGGACTGCTTCAGGATGTTCGCTTTGCCTTGCGGCAATTGCGCAAGAGTCCGGGATTCACAATCACCGCAGGGTTGATGCTGGCGCTGGCCATCTGCGCGAATAGCACGGTCTTCAGCTGGATCGACGGGACGATGCTGCACCCCATTCCCGGCGCTCACGATACCGGCGCGCTAGTGAGCGTGATGCGGGGGCAATGGAATATTTCTCCTTCGCCGCCGCTTTCGTATCTCGATTATCGGGACCTTCGGGAACAGAATCGCAGCTTCGCCGGAATCCTCGGATATAACCACGACTGGCTCACGCTTACGGGCGGAGTAACGCCGGAGCGGATTTACGTTGGCAACGTCACTTCGAACTTTTTTGACCTGCTGGGTATCCAGCCTATGCTGGGACGCTTTTTCCTTCCGGAAGAAGAGACGCGGCCTGACGCTGTTCCCTATGTGGTATTGAGTTACTCGTTGTGGAAGACGCGGTATGCAGGGGACCCGGCGATTGTGGGCAAGACCATCGAGATCGCGCGGCATCCGGTAACGGTGATCGGCGTGGCGCCGAAGGGGTTCAGCGGAGCGATGCCTGGGATTCGGGAAGATTTGTGGGCAACGCTGAACCCGATCGGCTCAAATGCGTGGCGCATGACGCACCGCAACGCGACATGGCTGAACGTGCTGGGAAGATTGCGGCCGGGAGTAAGCCGGGATCAGGCCACGCAGGATCTTGAGACGATCATGCGGAGGATCGCTGTCGCTTATCCGAACGATCATCTCGGCGTGAATACCATTACGCTTGATCCGATGTGGCGTTCGCCCTTTGGCGCCAACATCTATATGGCCACTACGCTGCCGATTCTGCTGGCGATTGCAGGGATCGTGCTGCTGCTGACGTGCGCCAACGTGGCCACGCTGGCGTTGGTACGCTTCGTCGCTCGCCGCCGCGAGATTGCCATCCGGCAATCGTTGGGTGCGGGACGAATTCAGTTGGTCAGGCAGATGGTGCTGGAGGGATTCTTTGTATCCTTCGCCGGCGGAGCACTGGCCTTGCTGCTGACGGCGTGGACGGCGAAAAGCTTTGCGCGATTCATTCCGCCAAACGCAAATCCAGTTGTCCTCAACGGAACTGTGGATCACAACGTTGTGATGGTCATCTTGCTGCTTTCGGTTCTGGCGAGCATTATCTGCGGGGCATTTCCCGCATTGCGCTCGTCCCGTGTGCCGGCCGCAGAGGCGCTGAAGGAAGAAGCGGCGAGCGTATCAGGCGGATCGCACAATCGCCGGTTGCTCAGCGGCCTGGTGGTGGCGCAGATTGCCCTTTCATTGGCGCTGCTTGTGACCTCGGGACTCTTTCTGCGCACGCTCAGAAACATCAGTTCCGCGAATCCCGGGTTTGAGCAGGACCATATTCTGACCGCCTCGGTAGGTCTGGCTATAGCAGGCTACCCTGATGAGGAAGTGCGCGAGATCAGGCACAAGATTCTCGATCGCGTAATAGCGCTGCCGGGCGTTACGGTTGCATCGCTTACGGACTGGGTTCCTTTCAACTTCAACCGCAAGTCGGTGGATGCGTATCCCGAGGGTTATGTTCCGCGTCCGCACGAGTCTCTTGAATTGCGCAGGGCCGATGTGACACCGAGGTATTTCGAGACGCTTGCAATACCAATTCTCGAGGGCCGCGATTTCACCATGGACGATAGTGAAAAAGCGCCCGGCGTGGTGGTTGTGGATCAAACGGCGGCAAGCCGGTATTGGCCACGACAGGATCCCCTGGGGAAGAAGCTGAAGATATGGGGCCAGCCGTTCACGGTCATTGGACTGGTGAAGAACTCGAAGCACAATCTCATGAACGAACTGCCGGAACCCATGATCTACATGAGCTACTTCCAGCAGCCAGACAGCGAATTGACAGTGCAGGTGAAAACGAAGGGCAATCCCGCCGATATGGCGCCGCTCCTGGAGCAGGCGATTCACCAGGTCGATGTGCGCCTGCCGGTATTTGATGTGCGCACGATGCACGAGACTACGCAGATGTCGAGCATGTTTGCGGTCATGCAGAGCACGTTCGCAGGAATGTTTGCCATGATTGCGCTGGTGCTGGCCGCGACGGGGATCTATGGCGTGGTGGCGTATCGCACGCAACTGCGCACGCATGAAATTGGCATTCGGGTGGCGCTCGGTGCATCGCGGTCGGATGTGCTGCGGCTAGTTTTGATGCAGGGAGCGCGGCTCACGATCGCGGGCCTGATGGTGGGACTGGCGCTTGCGTTCGGATTGACGCGCTTCATCGCCGGGTTGCTCTACGGAATCAGCGCGACCGACCCGTTAACCGTGATCGCAGTGGTTGTGCTTCTGGGAGTCATGGCGATTTTGGCGTGCTATCTGCCTGCGCATCGCGCCATGCAAGTCAATCCGGTTTCCGCGATTCGCGAGCAGTAAAACAAAGCCCGGGCCCACCGTTCAAGGTGAGACCGGGCTTGCTGGTGGCGCGATCGATGAGAGCGAGGTTTACATGCCTCCGCCGCGGCTGGCCGGCGGAACGATGCCATTCATGCGCAGATAAACAACCATCTGGCCGTAGTGATCCATCATGTGGGAGATGCCGAAGGTGGACATCCCTGCGCGGGTGCCGTTGGCCGTCATAACGAAAACATTCTCAGGGGTAATGCCGTTGACGTAGGTGTGAGCCTGCGTGAACGAGTCCTTGAGCGCCTGGATGATGTCGGCCTTGGCAGTGAGCTTTTCAATCGCGTCGGCTTTGGCCTTCATGTCGGCTTCGGACATGCCGCCGCCGCCAAAGAAGTAGAGGTTGGCCTCAGTGACGTGCTTTACCTGTCCTCCGAAAGTGCGTACGCCCTTGAAGTCACCGGCTGTGGCGGGCGGCGCAAAATCGAATTTATCTGCGGGCATTGCTTCTGCGGCGTCAACAAATTCCTTTTCCATCATGCCGAGCAGTTTCCCGTATGTTTCTGATGGCGACATTGCCGTCCCGACAGCAGGCTTCGCCGGCTTTGCGGGTGCTGCGTCTTGGGCGAAAGCAAGTGCGGGTGCGGCAGCCACAGCGCAACACAGCAGCATGCGAGCGGCAATTCGTGAGGGGATGTGCATTGGATCTCTCCTTGCGCGGCTGCTTCGTTCGAGTGGAGGGATAAAAGCTCAGGCCGCGTGAAGGCAAATCTAGCAGACGGACTGCGCGTCCAGATAGCGAAATTCCGTGAATCTGTTGCAGAAGGCCGGGAAGGAGTATCAAGCCGGTTTTTAACAATGTCGAGTGACGGTTTCTGTTCCAGATGACCGGTGCATCTTCAGAGGAATCCCACGCAAACTGCCACTCGTCACAAAATCAAAGCTACCACTTGACATTCAAGTACAATGCATCGTCTACTTGGATGCCAAGTGAAGAAGATGACGCTACCAATTCTGCAAGGCACCCTCGACCTGATGATCCTGCGCACCCTCGCAACCATGGGTCCGCAACATGCGTATGGTATTGCCAGCCGGCTTGAGCAGGTTTCAGGAGACCAGCTGAACCTGAACCAGGGAACGATCTATCCGGCGCTGGTGCGACTGGAGCAGCACGGGTGGACGCGCGGGTCCTGGGGCAAGACCGAAAACAATCGCGAAGCGAAGTACTACACCATCACCAAGGCGGGATTGAAGGCGCTGGATGAAGAGACTGCTCGCTGGCGGCAGATGGCGGACGTGGTGGAAAAACTTCTCGCGGAGGAACAATAGCCATGGCTCGCCTGCGCAGACTCCTCGCCAGATTCCGAAGCCTGTTCGGCAACAACCGGGCCGAGAATGAACTTGCGCGCGAGGTTGCGGCCCATCTGGCTCTACTCTCGGAGGAATTTGAACGTCGCGGCATGTCGCCGGAAGTAGCGCGGATTGCCGCGAAGCGCGCCTATGGTGGCGTGGAGCAGGCGAAGCAGGCTCATCGCGATGAGCGGTCGTTTCTTTGGATCGAGCAAGGCGTGCAGGACCTTCGCTATGCGTTTCGCATGCTGGCGAAATCGCCTGGCTTCGCCGCCGTTGCTATTCTGACTCTTGCGCTCGGCATCGGCGCTAATACCGCGATCTTCAGCGAGATCGACGCAGTGATGTTGCGATCGGTTCCGGTGGAGGATCCACAGCATCTCGTGATCTTTGGGTGGAGTGCGCAGCATAAGCCGAAACTTCGCAGCCACAGCGGCTACGGCGACTGTACGGCCGACTGCGCTTTTTCAATGCCGTTCTTTCAGGCTCTGCGCGGCCACACAAATACGCTCACCGACGTGGCGGCATTTGCAGGCCCCATTGAAGTGGGCTTCAGCGGCAACGGCCCGGCAAACATTACACGCGGCCTTTTTGTCTCCGGTGATTACTTCACGACGATCGGAGTAAAAGCCGCTTTGGGAAGATTGCTAGGACCTGCCGATGATACGCCCTCCTCATCCCCGGCGATTGTTCTGGACTATGGCTACTGGCAGCGAGCCTTTGGTGCTGACCCATCGGCCGTGGGGCGCATCGTCCGCCTCAACAACGTGGATGCAGCCATCGTCGGAGTCGCCAGCCCCGGCTTCAACAGTCTGACCCCCGGCAAACATCAGGACTTCTTCATGCCGTTTTCGCTTACGATGCGAGTGCGGAGCGAGTGGTGGGATATCGAGGACCGGCTCTCCGACGCCGGGACGTGGTGGGTGTTGATCGCAGGCCGGCTCAAGCCGGGCATCCCGGTTGCGCAGGCGCAGGCCGAAACCACCACACTCTTCCGTTCGGAAACGCTGCATGGAGCGAAGCCGGCATTTACTGAAGCCGACGCGCCCGTGATCAGGCTGCTGCCCGCGCAACAAGCACTCGACGGGGAGAGCAGCCAGATTGCTCCTATGCTCGATCTCATCATGATTGCCGTAGGCCTTGTTCTCCTGATTGCGTGCGCCAATGTCGCCGGTCTCATCCTGGCGCGTTCCACCAAACGCCAGAAGGAACTGGCAGTCCGCCAGGCCCTTGGCGCCGGGCGGGCGCGGATCGCCCGACAGCTTCTTACTGAGAGTGTTCTGCTGTCGGTTGCCGGCGGCGCGCTGGGAATTCTGTTTGCTGTTTGGGGCGTGGAGGCAATCACCAGGTTTGTGTCCAACGGCCTCGATCAGCCCTTCTCGTACGTCATCGGTCCCGACTGGCGCGTGCTGTCGTTCACCCTGGGCCTCACGCTCGCCACGGGAGTTTTATGCGGACTCGCCCCAGCTCTGCGTGGATTGCGAGGCGACCTCACGCCGTCTCTGCGGGAAAACTCATCGACGATTCCAGGAGCTGTGCGACAGGTCGGGCGGCGTTTTCGCCTCGGTGACGCCCTGGTAGTGGCGCAGGTCGCGCTCTCCATCGTGGTGCTGGTTGGCGCAGGGTTGCTGGTGCGCACCTTGCAGAAACTGCAAACGGTCAATCCTGGATTCGACACGCAAAACATCCTCTTGTTCGGCCTCAATCCTAGCCTTGCGGGATACAAAGATCGGCAGACCGTGCATCTCTATCACCAATTGCAGGATCGATTCGCAGCATTGCCAGGTGTCGTCTCTGCCAGTTATTCAGAGAGTGCACTTTTGAGCCAAAGCTGGTCAGGCACGGACGTGCATCTCGACGGGGCCCCGCCTAAAGAGAATGTCGACACGGCATTGCTTGCAGTGGGCTCGGATTTCTTCTCGATGATGCGCATCCCGATGCTGGCTGGCCGACCGTTTACGACAGCGGACTTCGCTGCGGCAGAAGCGACGAGGGCCGCAATCACAGCTGCGGCGGAAGCGGCTGCAGCTTCCCACGATACACCTGGTGCATATCCGACCGTCGGCACCGCGCATCCGCAAACCGAGCTTCAGGCGCCTCCCGTGCCCGTTATCGTCAACCATGCCTTTGTGCAGAAGTTCTTCCCCAATCAGGATCCTTTGGGGAAGCATATGGGCAACGGGCAGGAAGATGAGCCTGCAATCGGCCCCCGGCCCGGCTATCGCATCGTGGGTGTCGTCGGCGATACCAAGTATGAGCAGCTGCAAAGCGAAATCAGGCCCACCATGTTTGAGCCATTGGAGGGCAACAGCGCCCACTTTGAGTTGCGGGCCACGGGCGATCCCACCGCGCTGGTGAAACAGGTGAGAGACATCGTTGTGCAGGCCGACAATAACCTGCCGCTCTTCGAGGTGCGCACACAGACGCAGCAGATAGAGCAAACGCTTTTTAAGGAGCGGCTGATGTCCCGCTTGTCGAGTTTCTTCGCAATCCTGGCGCTGGTGCTGGCGTGCATCGGCCTCTATGGATTGCTTTCGTACGAAGTGGCGCGACGGACACGTGAGCTGGGCATTCGCATGGCTCTCGGTGCGCAACGGCGCGATCTGATGCGGCTCGTGGTGCGGCACGGGCTGACGCTCGCTCTTTCCGGCGCAATCATTGGCATCGGCGCGTCCATGGCTGCCACGCGGCTCATGGCCAGCATGCTCTACGGCGTGCGGCCCAACGATCCTGCCACGTTCGCAGGTGTTTCGGTCTTGCTGCTGCTGGTGGCCTTTTCAGCGTGTGCGATTCCCGCTTGGCGCGCGATGCGCATCGACCCCATGGTGGCGCTGCGCGAAGAATGAAGCAGAGCCACTTTGCGTGTTTTGCGCGATAAAACGACGGGGAAACAATTCGCGGAGGCAAAATAACAATGACGCAGTGGAGACGGATCGTTGCCAGATTCCGCAATCTCTTTCGCAATCACCGGGTGGAAGCCGAACTTGCGCGCGAAGTTGCGTCGCATCTGGCTTTGCTCGGGGAAGAATTTGAACGTCGCGGCATGTCGCCGGAAGAAGCCAGGATCGCTGCGAAGCGAGCCTACGGCGGCGTGGAGCAGGCGAAGCAGGCACATCGCGATGAGCGAACGCTGTTATGGATCGAGCAAACCGCGCAGGACATTCGTCACGCCGGCCGTACTTTAGCCCGCAGTCCCGGCTTCACCTTTGTCGCTGTCGCCACGCTGGCGCTGGGCGTGGGCGTGAATACAACGTTGTTTACCGCCTATAACGCAGTCGCGCTCAAGCAACTTCCGGTTGCCAATGCGAGCAGCGTCGTGCGCCTCATGCGGACCCTCGACAGCCACTTCATTGGCGAGAATCAGTACGCCTTTTCTTATCCCGAATTCGTCAACCTTCGCGATCGTCAGAACGCGTTTCAAAGTGTGGTCGCCGCCAGTTGGCCGGTGCGGGTCCTCGTTTCAAATGCGGACGAAACCGGCGGTGGATCGACTCAATTCAAATCCGCGCAAGCGCAGATCGTCTCCGGCAATTACTTCGCGGCTCTCGGAATCAATGCAATGCTCGGCCGCGTTTTTGGCCCGAACGAGGATCGCGCTCCCGGCGGCAATCCAGTTGTCGTGCTCAGTCATGCGTACTGGCAGCGCCAGTTCCGTGGCGATCACGAGGCGCTGGGGAAAATCATAAGGATCGGCAACACCTCCTTCACCATCATCGGTGTCGCTCCGCGCGAGTTTACCGGCACAAGCCTCAATCCGCAGGTTCCGGATCTGTGGGCTCCGGTTTCGATGCAGCAGCAACTCGTGCCCGGACAGGACTGGCTGCACAAACCCACCGACTTTGAGTTCCAATTTCTTGCCCGGCTTGATCCTGGCGTCGGATTCAAACAGGCGCAGGCCGAGACCGATGCGCTGATTCGACAGTTCGCCACCACCTACGTCACGCGCGATCACACTCTTTCCGTCGTGCTCGAGCGCACGGCCTTCTTCGGCAATACCGGCGATCCTCGTTTTCGCGCTGGTGTGGGAGCGGTGATGGTTCTCTTCGCGTTGGTTCTGCTGGTGGCTTGCGCCAATGTCACGAATATGCTGGTTGCCCGCGGCGCCGCGCGGCAAAAGGAAATCAGTGTCCGCCTCGCGATGGGCGCCAGTCGTGCTCGTGTTGTGCGGCATCTTCTTACTGAAAGCATGTTGCTTGCACTGGGCGGCGGCGTCGCCGGACTGGCTCTGGCAGCGGCTGCCAGCAAATTGCTTTGGGTCGCGCTTAACCAGATACTCGTGCGGCAACTCGGAAGCGATTTTGTCCTGAGCCTGAATCTCAATCCCGATGCGCGCGTGCTGACCTATTCGCTCGGCATAGCCGTGGCTACGGGTTTCCTCTTCGGGCTCTCACCGGCGTTGCAATTCACGAAACCCGACCTGAACACTTCGCTCAAGGATGAAAGCACCTCGTTCGGACGCGGCATAACACGTTCGCGGCTGCGCGGATTGCTGATCGGAGGCCAAGTCGCTGTCTCAATGCTGCTCCTCACAACCGCCGGCCTGCTCATCCGCGGCCTTGCGCGCTCCCAGGCTGCTGAGCCCGGCTTTGATACTCACAGCGTTTACCTCCTGCGTGCCGACTTCGGAGATGATCCTGTCAAAGCAAGAGCCACGTTTCATCGCATGGCGGACTGGCTCGGGTCTCTGCCGGAAGTGGCGAACGTCTCCTACGGCACTGCTCCCATGATGGGCACCTGGACACCTCTTATCACCATCAAGAGGGCCGATGTTCTGCAGGGATCCATCGAGGCTCGCACTCTCGCGGGTTATGCGTCCGACAATTTCCTGAACACCCTGGGAATCGCTATCCTGCGTGGCCGCAATTTCACTTCGCAAGAATCGGCGACCGGAGCGCACGTCGCCGTGATCAGCGCTTCCGCGGCACGTCTCTTCTGGCCGAATCAGGATTCTTTGGGTAAACATTTCCAACTCGACATGCATTTCGACGGCAAGCTCACCGAGTTTGAAGTCATCGGCATCGCCAGGGATGTGCGATTCGCAAACCTTACGCGCATCGATCCAGCGCGTGTCTATCTCGCGGCTGATCCCGCACTGATCGAGCCTATGTTCTTCACGGTCCATGGCGATCCGCAGGCCGCACTCGCCGGAGTGTGGAAGCATCTGCGCACGTTCGACAGCGACATGCTGCCGAGCGTCTCTCTTTGGAATGTGGAGACCATGCTCCTCGACCCGCAGCGAACACTGGCCCGCGCACTTGCGATGCTTGCGGGCATCCTCGCATTGCTGGCGCTCTCGCTTGCGGGCATTGGAATCTACGGCGTCATGGCGTACGTCGTGACCCAGCGTACGCAGGAGATCGGCATCCGCATCGCACTGGGCGCAACCGCGAGCGGAGTTCTCAGGAGCATTGCTGTCGCAGGGCTGCGTCCCGTCCTGATTGGCATGGTTGTCGGAGTAGCTGGCGGCGCGGGCCTCTCGCTCCTCCTGCACCGCACGCTGGCATTTCCGGGGTCGGCAGATTTTCTCTACGGGGTCAGCTTCTACGACCCGCTGACCTTTTTGGGCATCACGGTGTTTCTGGTTGCAGTTTCTCTTATGGCTAGCCTGGGACCCGCTTTGCGCGCAATCAATGTCGATCCACTAGTAGCCCTGCGCTATGAGTGAGGCAGTTCGTAGTTCCAAGTCACGTTTGATCTGCCGAAACTCCGGGCGGTACTTTGACCTACGAACCTAGAACTCCGAACCTACTTCTCGTCGGCATTGCTTAACTTGCCGCCCTTCACAGTGAAGCGCTCGCTGCGCCAGACTATGGTGTTGCCGGCGAAGCCTGCGATCCATAGGCCAGTTGCGACGATGTCGCGGAGGGGGAGCAGAAGAAGGCAGGGCAGCACCTGATGATCGCCGAGCACTTCGGCGCCTACCGTCATGGCAAGCGAGATGCGGAGGAAGAAGCAGAGCGCGAGCAGCCACAAGCTGAGGGGGCTGATGCCGCTGGCGATGAGGTTGATGGCGGCGAGAGTGAATCCTTGCGTGAACAACAATCCTAAGTAGCCGCCCGGACGTGCGTCGCGCACCGTGCGCAGCCAACGTAACTGGTGATCGCAGAAGCTGCGCCATGCGTAGGCGGGCACACTGGTTTCGACTACCTCCGCGGAAAGCGCGATGCGATATCCGGCTTTGAATATGCGTTCGCCCAGTTCATAGTCGTCGGCGAGATAATCGACGAGCGCTTCGAAGCCGCCGATTTTCTCAAGGGCGTCGCGGCTGACCGCGAGCGTGGAGCCGAGCCCGTAGCGGAGGCCGCCCTCGATCATGCGGGCAACCAGAACACTGGGCATGAAGTCAGCGGCAATGCCGAGCGATTCGAGCCGCGAACCGAGCGTGCCATGTGCCCGGCCGCGATAGAGTGCAGTTACCAGGCCCACCGGTTTGAGCGGCTGCTCGTGTGGCTGCTGCGTAACCGGCGCAAATTGCGCCATCACGCGCTCAAGGTAGCGCGAGCTTACGGTGATGTCGGAGTCGTTGACGAGAATATATTCGCAGCGGGCCTGCTGCACGAGTTGGGTGAGCGTACTGACCTTGCCGTTGGTACCGAGGCGCGCCGGACACTCGATGAGGCGGATGGTGCGCTCGGGGAATTCGGTTTGCAGTTGCTGCACGGCAGGAACTGCAGGGTCATCGAGTGCCGAGACGCCAAAGAGAATTTCGTATCCGCCGGTGTAGGTCTGGCGGCAATGCGAGCGAAACGCTTCAAGCATGCCGGGGTCGATCCCCTTGAGCGATTTGAGAATCGAGACTCCCGGAGCAAACTGCGGGAGCGGTCCGCGGCGTGCTGCGATGTAGACGCACGCTGCGATGATGGCGAATACGTAATAGGCCATCCCAGCGATGGCCAGGATCGTGGTGAATGCTTCAACGGCCAGTGAAATTGCGTGTGGAACCACAGGGGCTAGTGTAGCGGATGAAGTCCACAGTCATAGTTTAGAGTTCACAGTCAGCGACATTGCAACCTTTTGAGGAATGAGAGCCGAAAACTGGAATCTGTTTCACAAATATTCCCCGCGCTGGTTGATGTTCCTCAGGGTTTAGACCCGTTGTCCTTTGGGTTCTTTTCGGCATGACTGAAGCCGTGCCCTGACACAGAACTTACTGATGAATCAGGCTGTAAAAACTGCGAACGAAGCACTGCGAACTCTGAACTTAGAACCGTGAACTGTTCTCACTCGTAGCGCAGCGCTTCTATCGGGTCGAGGTTTGCTGCTTTCCACGCGGGATAGATGCCGAAGACCAATCCGATGGCGCAGGAGACACTGAAACCGATCGTGACCCACATGGTCGACATGGTCGCGGGAAGGCCGATCGGAAGAAAATAAATGATCCACGTGAGCACGGCGCCAAGCAGAATGCCAAAGATGCCGCCCAACGCCGTGAGCGTCACAGCCTCAGTAGTGAACTGCAGCAGCAGTGCGCGCCTGGTGGCGCCGAGGGCTTTGCGCACGCCAATCTCGCGGGTGCGTTCAGTCACGCTGACAAGCATGATGTTCATCACGCCTACGCCGCCAACCATCAGGCCGACGCTGGATACTGCGATCATGAAAAGCACAAGACCGCCTGTAAGTTGACTCCAGAGCTTGGAGAGCGAGTCGGGGCCGAAGATTTCGAAATTGTCCGGCTTGTCGACCTTAACCTTCCGGCGAATACGCAGCATTTCGCGGATTTCTTCTTCGACCAGCGATTTGTTCTTCTGGTCGTCGTACTTGACGCTTATCGACATGTCCTTTAGCTCGGGATAGAGGTTATGAAAAACGCCAAGCGGGAAGAAGACGCCATTGTCCCCCGGGTTCTTGCCGGAGCCGAAGGGCTGCTTGCGCTTTTCCAGGACGCCAATCACGGTGAAAAGGCCGGACGCGACATTCACATCCTTGCCAATCGGATCCGCGTCTCCAAACAGTTCTTCAGCCGTGTCGTGAGCCACCACGCAAACGTGTGCGCGCCGCTGATCCTCATCGTCTGTCCAAAACCGGCCTTCTTTCATCGCCAGTTCTGATACGGTTTCGATCTCCGCAGTTGCACCTGCAAGGAATGCTCCAGAGACCTTTTTGCCGTTGTATTTCACGTCGACATCGCCAACGTGGAAGGTTTGATTCACGTGCTGATATATGCCATCAACGGCGACCACGTGAGGCAACGCCCGCAAGGCGAGGACATCGCCGAGATTCAACTTCTTGCGGGTAAGCATCTCGGTCGTAGGCCGTACGCCGATTAGCGGCATGTGAAATATCCAGAAGACATTCGTGCCCATGGAGGTGACCCAGTCGTTCACGCGGTTGTTGAGTCCGGTAATGACCGAGGAGATGGTGATCACCGTGGTGACGCCGATGACAATGCCGAGAATGGTCAACCCCGACCGGAGCTTGTTGGTTCTCACGGTATCGAGAGCCATCTTGACCGATTCCCGCGTCTGTCCCCGGGCCATGGTGTGCCTGATTTCTAGTAAGTTCTGAGTTCAAAGTTCGTAGTTCAGAGTTGATTTGCTGATGACGCCCTCGGCACTCCTAACTTAGAACTTCGAACTAAGAACTACGAACTGTTTTTACTCGTAGCGCAATGCCTCGATCGGGTCCAGGTTCGCCGCCTTCCATGCGGGATAGATGCCGAAGATCAGGCCAATCGCGCACGAAACGGTGAAGCCGGTAACTACCCACATGGTGGACATGGTTGCAGGCAGGCCGATGGGCAGAAAATAGATGATCCACGTGAGGATCGCGCCCAAAACAATTCCGATGATCCCACCCACGGCACACAACGTCACGGCCTCGGTGGTGAATTGGACCAGCAGCGTGCGCTTGGTGGCGCCGATGGCTTTGCGCACGCCGATCTCGCGGGTTCGCTCCGTCACGCTCACCAGCATGATGTTCATCACGCCCACGCCACCTACCATCAGGCCGACGCTCGAAACGGCGATCATGAACAGCACCAGGCCACCCGTAAGCTGATTCCACAACTTCGAAAGCGAGTCGGGCCCGAAGATCTCGAAGTTATCTGGCTTATCCACTTTGAGCTTGCGCGAGATGCGGAGCAGTTCGCGGATCTCCTCTTCGACAAGCGCCTTGTTTTTCGGGTCGTCGTATTTCACGCTGACCCACATGTCCTTGTCTTCTGGGTGCAGATTGTGAAACGTCCCGAGTGGGAAGTAGGCCATATTGTCAGCCTGATTCTTGCCGCCGCCAAAGGGCTGCTTCTGCTTGTCGAGGACACCGATGACGGTATACAGGCCGGTCTCGATGTTGACTTCCTTGCCGACAGCGTATTGATCGCCGAAGAGTTGTTCCCACGTGTCGTGCCCGAGAACCACAACGTGCTCTGCCTTCTTGTCTTCTTCGTCATTCCACAGGCGACCTTCTATGAAGTTAAGGTCTGTAACCTGCCCGACTTCCGCAGTGGATCCCTGCAGGATGGTGCCGGCAATCTTCTTGCCGTTGTATTTCACGCTGACGTCGCCGACGCGGAATTGCGACTTGACGTGCTGGAAACCGCCATCGGCTGCAACCACGTGGGGCAGTCTCCTCATCGCATACACTTCATCAATGTTGAGCTTCGGGCGACTGAGCATCTCCGTAGTTGGGCGCACGCCGATTACGGGCAGATGAAAGACCCAGAAAACATTGCTGCCCAGCGAACTTACAAAGTCCTGGACGCGGTTGTTCAGTCCGCTGATGACCGAGGAGATGGTGATGACGGTCGTGACACCGATAACGATGCCCAAGATGGTGAGGCCCGAACGCAACTTGTTCGTGCGTATGGTTTCGAGCGCCATCTTGACGGATTCGCCGGTTTGTTGACCTCGCATAGGTTGCTCCGTGAAGTTAAAAGTTTTCAGCTCTCAGTCGTCAGTCTTCAGTTGTCGACCGTTCAGTGCAGAAGGAATCTGTATAGATCCCACGAGCGCATGGATCATCCTTCCCATTTCCTGCGAAAGCCTCGACGCCGATTCGATCTGATCGAGTGATACAAATCCAAGAGACTGTGCCAGCGAGCCTCTCGCGACCCCGAGAAATTGGACCCCACTCGTTGGATAAACCCGCAGACTGATAACTGACGACTGAAAACTCACAGCTTGCGTTTCTCACATTTCTGCCCGTAACGCTACCACTGGGTCGAGCCTTGCGGCTTTGCTGGCGGGGTAGACGCCGAAAAAGATGCCTACGCTGCAGGCCAGGAACAGTCCCAGGAAGATGGCCCAGATGGGTACGGCTGTCGGGAACCCTACAAAGACCGTGATCAGCTTGCCGACCAGCACCCCAAGGAGAATTCCAAAGATGCCTCCCACCGAAGCCAGAGACGCACTCTCGATCAGGAACTGCATCAGCACGTCGCGCTGCTTCGCGCCTAACGCCTTGCGCACGCCGATCTCACGCGTCCGCTCCGTTACGCTCACGAGCATGATGTTCATGATGACCACGCCGCCAACGACCAGCGCAATGGAGCCCAGACCCATCACCACCCACGCGAACACGCCGAGAAGCTGATTGGCGATGTCGAGGAAGGTGTCATTGGTCTGGATTTCGAAGTCGTCAACTGCTCCAGGAGCGTTGTGCCGCCGCGAACGCATAATCACACGGGCTTCGTCTTCGGCGCGCACCATGCCCAGCGAACCGCCACCAGCGCGCGCATAAATGTCCACTGAATCGTTATAGCCGTAAATTTGCTGATAGGTCGTGATTGGAACGGCAACCCAGTTGTCCTGCGACTGGCCAAAGGTTTTGCCCTGCCGGTCGCCAACGCCGATGATGGTAAAGGGAATGCCGTCGACGCGAATCTCTTTGCCCAGCGGATCGCCGCCGCCGATGAGGTTGTCGACGATGTCATAACCAACGATGCAGCTGTGGAATGCATGATCTTCGTCTGCGGGTGTAAAGCCGCGGCCGAGCGCAATATCGATATTGTTCAGCGACATCATCGAGGCGGTATAGCCCCGGATGCCGGTGTTGTTGCTGGAGTGTCCGTTGTAGACCACGTTGGTGTTCTTGAACAGCGATGCACCCACTTCGCTGCAGTCGTCGCAGCCATCCTTGACAGCGTCGTAGTCTTCGATGCGGATGATCTTGCGCTTCTGATAGCTGAAGTACTGGTCGGCGGAAAGGATCACGCTCGACATGCGGTTCACCGTGAACACGTCGGCGCCGTAACCGGAGAGTTTGGTGGAGATGTAGCGCTTGGCACCCTGCACCAGGGTGAGCACCATGATTACCGAAGCCACGCCCATCACCACACCGATCAGCGTGAGAATGGAGCGTAATTTATTGCCCCAGAGGGATTGAAGCGCGAGTTTAAAGGCTTCGAGAATGCTCATGAAATCACTTTCTGCTTGCCCGGCGGATTCCTGGCGGCGCCAAATCCAGTTTACGCATTGATCGGGTCGATCTTCTGCGTCAAGTGACGAAACGGCTCCCGCGACCTCCACATTGAAGCCGGATGACCGCCAGTCAGGATTCGCCGATGTCTTATAGACGGCTACGTGGGATGCCGGGCCGCAGGTTTCCCTTGAATCCAGCGCTCCTCGATAATTGGTACGCAGCCGGAATCCCGACGGTTCCGGAATATCCGGTATGGGGGGGTGCCAGGCGAGTCAGCGGACTAGCGGAGTTCGCTTGGATGCTGGGAGGAATCGAGGAATTGCTGGATTTCCTTCTCGGCCTGCGCATCATGGGCTGCGGTGGCAAGATCGAGTGCATGGCGCGCGGTTTCGACGGCTTTTGAGTGATTTTCGGCCTTGTCAAAGGCCTGGGCCAGACCGAATTCGATACGTAAGTTATTGGAATTGCTTAGTTTTGAAGCCTTTTCCAACGCCTCTACCGCGCCTGCGTAGTCGCCGCTCCATTCCATCACAGAGCCGAGGTTGAAGGCGAAGGCTGCCGAGGTGGGATCGAGTTCGGCTGCTTTTCGTAGTGGCACAACGGCCTCATTCTGCCTTCCATTCATCTCGAGGGACATCCCAAGGCTCTCAAGAAATATCGTTTCCTCAGGATTGAGCGCGCTGGCCTTGCGGAACTCTTCGAGAGCATCGCCCGACTGCTGGGTGGCATTCAGCAAGTTCGCAAGGTTGAAGTGAGCCATGGCATCATCGGGATCCCGCTGGAGGGCACTGCGCAGCATTTCGATCGCTTGCGGCAATTGGTTGCGGTTTGCCAACGCGAAAGCCTCATCCACCATTTTGTAGAACTCGGTGGCCTGGGGATCGATTTTGGCAATGCTGTCGTCTGGGTCCACATTCACGAATTCGGGGATATTGACGGCGCGATTGGCGGCTGTTGTGTTCTCGACCAGTATCGCGGGGGTGTCATTGCCGCTGGCGTCGATGTGGGTGAGCATCAGTTGCGTGTAGGGCGAGCGCGACTTCGATGAGAACGCGAGCCACTTGCCGTTCGGCGAAAAGGTATGCCACGAGTTCATCAGAGACGTGTTGCACGTCATCAAACGCGCCTTGCCGCCATTAAACGGAATGATGTACAGCCGGCTGTCGGGCCGCATCAACAGGCCGTTTTTGTTCTGCACGAAAACGATCCATTTTCCATCAGGCGACACCTTGGGAAAGTTGTTGCTCATCCCGTTTCCAGTGGCGCCGGCCAAGGGAACGGCCTTTCCGCCGCGTCCCTCGTTGAAGGGAATCTTGTAGAGGTCGTACTGAATCTGCGGCTCGCGGGGGTCGTTGGCATACGTGGGCTTCGGCGCACCGGGCGGAAATGGGTCGCGCGCTGTTGCCCGGCTGAAGATCAGGTATTTTCCGTCCGGTGACCAGAACGCGCTGGTCTGGACCAGGTTGGGATCGTCGGCACCCGGCAAGGGCTGCATCTTCTCTTCTTTGCGGTCGTACCAGGCCAGAATTCCGCGGGTGGGATAAAACACCTGGAGGAAGCGAAAATCCTTGTAGTTGGTGCTGAAAAGCCGATCAAGCAGTCCCGACGCGAGCCCCGGAACTTCCTTTTGGTTCTTGTTGGCGTTGTTCGGTGGGCCGATTGAAGTGACCACATATCTGCCGTCCGGCGAAATCTGCGACATAAATCCAAACCGCTTGGTCGCGGGCGAAGAAGTACTTGCCTCAGAGTTCAGGTGGAAGGAACTCCAGTGGATCATGTCCTGGGTGTGGATGGTCATGTTCTTCGAGACCGGGACGAGTGCATAGAGCCCCTTGTCGTTCCTTGGTCCATCCATGTCGAGCCCGAATGTCTTGCCATCGCGCGAAAACGAATGGCAGTTCGCACAGGTGGGCAGTTTCTCCATCACCACATGGCTCTCTGGTTCGGAGACGTTGCGAATCTCCCATTTGATCAGGGGAATGGCAGATTGCGGTAATGGAGCAATTGGAGCATCTTCGGGTGGCGCGGAAGTCCGGAGGGGAACATTGCGATAGAAGATCGGTGCTGCAACCGGATCGGTCGAGGTTGATATGGTCACACTGCCGGCCGATACCGGCTTGTGGGCATCCCCCGTGATTCCGCTAATCGCGATGGTTGCGGGGGCGTTCACCGAGAGCTTTTTCATGGTGGCCCATGTCGCCGCGTCGGGCTGCCATGAGTGGGTTGCGGCCTGCTCTGGCGTCAGTTCCGGCCCCGGACCGGCGTCGGGATCAAGCTCACCGATTTGCATGTTCTTCCCCGGTGCTTCGACGCGCATTGGGGGTTCGTGACCGCCGAAGGAAACGTCGATCACCCAGCCCGTTGCTGCCTGGCTCAGGTCATGCCACAGAAATGTAGGAGCCGTGATATCGGGCGGGAAGACTGATCCGTTCAGCGGATAATCTATCGTGATCTTCGCGGCATTCGCCGCGCGGGCTGCCGGCTTCTCCCCGGGATGGGCTCCGGCTCCAGCGCCGCACAAGACAGCGATAGCAGCAACGGCGAAGACCCACGCGCGCCGGGCGCAGGCGGAGTAGAGAAACTTATTCAACTGGAGGCACTGGTTACATTTTTACAGATAGAGTGGCTGCGGTCCACTCGCGTGCCTTGACCTTTCAGACGCACTGCCGGGAGCAATCGAGACTTCACCTCTAAATCGGCCGCGGGCTGGTGTTGTGGGCGTCGGTTACGTTGTCCGGTTGATCGGTAAAGGATTTGCCCGCATGATAAGCGAATTTCTGGTCTTTTCCGTCGATCCTGCGGATCGCGTCCATGGCTCCGTCATCCCAGGTAACCCTTGCCTCACCATTTACATACGCCCAACGTCCGTGTTCCCGATGAAGGGATCGCCAAGCTCCGCCATCGTCGTCCAACGTGATGTAAAACTTGCCCCCGGAACCGTCGCCAACCTCCCACTTACCCAGGAAATGGCCGCGGGGCGGAACTCCGGGAGATGTCGGAACTGCTTCGCCGATCGGAACGCCGCCCGATCCCGAAAACTCCATGCGGGCGACGTCGGCGAGATTGAAGGTCTGGCGGTGGCCGTCTTTGAAGACGATTACGATCTGGCCGGGAGCAGCTTTGCTAGCGTGGGTCTGGGCGGTCGCAGCGACGACTCCCAGCACCAGGACCGCACATGTGGCGAATCGGACGACAAACTTGCGCATCGTGTTCTCCTTCGGAATGAGCGGATAAGATGGCAGACCCGCGCCCCCATTATCTACGGGGACGGCGGGTTCGGGGTTCCTTCATTTCGCGAGAATTACCGCTGAATGAGTTTCACGGAAAGACCGAGAAGAGTGATCGCAGATCAGTCTCGCTTCCGGCGTTGCGGATCAGCGGGGTGACTCCGAAGATTTCCTGGATCGTTCGCAGGGTCGAACCGTGGGTGTAATAAGTCGAATTGGAGTAGTGATTGCCCTTGGCGTAGGGCGACAGCACGATCATCGGAATTGGACCATCCCCTTTTGCAGCCTCGTCCCAGGTGATGAAGAGAACTCCGCCGCTGCGATAGGCGGTGGAGTTGAGGATCATGGGGACGTTTTTCTTGAGCCATTCATCGCCGTGGGCGATGGCGTTGCCGCCACAACTGTCGTGCATGTCGTTGCACATGTCAGGGGTGATGAAGTTGTAGCGGGCTACAGTGTTGTTCTCGAGATCGTGCGCGAGCTGCGTGAATTGCCGGATGTGCGAGATGCACACCGTGGATGAACTCGAAAGGTGGCTGGTCTGGTCGTCAAAGTAGACAAACGGATTGTGGCGGGACTGGTAGATTTGGCTTCCGCTGGAGTCGACCGGGCCTTGGTTGTTCAGCGGGCAACTGGTCGCGCTAATGTACTCGTCGTAGGAGCGCCAGGAGATTCCGGCATTTTCGAGGAGTTTTACCAGGTGATTGCTGGTGGTCTGGTTATGCTGTGAAGGAGGTCCGTCATCGTGGATGCCGAAGCTGGTGCCGGCCTCGAGCCAGAGGTAGTTCGGCAGGCTCGGGTGGTTCCCCGGAGGGTTGTTGTAGTTGTTGGCGTAGGAGGCCATGGGCAGAAGGGTGAAGTTGATGTAGGGAGCTTCAGGATTGCCCTTGATGTTGAGGCTGCCATCACCGGTCCAATTGTGATTTTCCATCAGGATGATGAAGACAGTCTTGATGTGGTGGAGAGTAGTCGTGGCGTCGGGCTCGGGTTGGACGGGGCCCGCCTCCTGTGCAAGTGCGAACAAAGAGAAGGTTAGAGCACAGGCGACCAAGAGGCTGCTGCGGGTTTTCTCGCGAATTCGGAACATCACCGCTCCTTAATGGGAAGATTTTGATCGCGGCGCTCGATGGCTGGACCGCTACAGGAGTTAGATGGCATCCGGCGGTGGTGTGAGAGGCGGTGCTGTGAGCGATTTCAAGTGCTGCGGAAACGCTGCCGCATCTAAAGCGATATGAACGGCAGATCGAAGCGCATCCTGGTGGTCGGCGCGGGTATGGCGGGGCTGGCTGCGGCGCGGTTCCTCGCGGAGTCCGGCCGCAAGGTGCTTGTGCTGGAAGCACGCGATCGTGTCGGCGGGCGCATCCGCACCCTGCGCGAACAGGGCGAGATTCTCGAACTCGGCGCGGAGTTCATTCATGGGCATCCGCCCGAGCTTTGGGAATTGATCCACGAGGCCGGGCTGGAGACCTATGCCCTGGATGGAAAGGTCGTTTGTCACAGACAGGGCAGGCTCAGGAAGTGTGCCGAGCAGAACGAGACCTTCCGCTTCCTGCATGGGCTCAAAAAGTGGAAAGGAACCGACCTCGCGTTTGCCGATTACCCGGCACTCGAAAAGCTTTCGCCAGAGAAGCGGGAAGAAGTCGTCAACTATGTGCAGAGCTTCAATGCGGCCGATTATCGGAAGATCGGCGTGCATGCTCTCGCCGTGCAGCAGCAGGCTGAAGAAGAGATTGGAAGCGACGAGATTTTTCGCGTCCGCGAGGGATACGACCGGGTGCCGGAGTTCCTTGCCGGCAAGGTGCGGGAAGCCGGCGGCCGCATTGAGCTGTCCCGGACCGTGGAAAAGATCGAATGGGAACGCGGGCGCGTTTCGGTCTTTGTGCGGGACGGCGGCGAACTGGCCCAGTATTCGGCGGATCTGGCCGTGATCGCGCTGCCGCTGGGAGTCTTGCAGCAACTGGGCGTCCTGATTGACCCGATTCCGGATACCTTGCTCGCGGCAAACCAGCTTGCCATGGGACCGGTGCGGCGGTTCACGCTTGTGTTTCGCGAGCGCTGGTGGGCGACGCTGGACCCGGTGAAACTGCCGAAGCTCAGCTTCCTCTTTGCACAGGATGCGATGCCGCCGGTATGGTGGACGGCACATCCCTGGGAAGCGCATACCCTGACCGGTTGGATCGGTGGACCACGATCCGCTGCATTTGATCAGTTCACCCGCGAACAGGTTGGCGATGCCGCATGCAAGGAACTCGCGAAGGTCTTCGCGCTGCCGCTGGACCTGCTGCGCAGTCAACTGATTTGTTGCGCGACGCACGACTGGCAGGCCGATCCGCTGACCTGCGGAGCCTACAGCTATGTGCCCGCGGGCGCGCTTGACGCAGTTTTGAAGATGGCAACGCCGGTGCAACAAACGCTCTATTTTGCGGGAGAACATACCGACACAACCGGCCACTGGGGCACCGTGCACGCGGCCATGCGCTCCGGAATACGCGCTGCCAAACAGGTGCTGGTCGAAGTGAAGACGCAGGCGCCCGAGGCGTCCGCAATCGCGGGTCTGGGCTGACGGTGTGGGCGAGGCGTCAAGCCCAATTCCCTCTGAAAACGCGAATCATCTGGATCCTCCGACCCTGAGCAGCCTTCCTGGTCACAATTCGGGGATCGTTTCCCGGGCTGACGTCGTACGATACTCTGGCGCAGCTTTTCCTGACACCTCTTGACCCCAAATCTGTGAGACCTCACGCCTTGGAGGGCCTGATGATTTCCGCTCGTACCCGGTTAGCGCTTGTTGTGCTGGCGCTTGCCACGCTTTCCCCGATAGTTGCAGCCGCTCAATCCTCCACCAGTTCCGCTTCCGGTCAATCGCCACTGCTTTTGCGCAACCCCTCCCTCTCGAAGGACAAGATCGCCTTCCTCTATGCCGACGACGTTTGGACCGTGAACCGGCAAGGTGGCGAGGCCGAGCGGCTCACTTCAGACGGCAAGGTCGCCGCCGGCCCGTTCTTCTCGCCCGACGGATCGGAGATCGCCTACTCCGCGCACCTCAATGGAAACGTCGATGTGTACGTGATGCCGGCAGGCGGCGGCGTGCCGCGACGCATTACATGGCATCCGGGCGGGAGCGTAGTCGTTGGCTGGAAACCCGACGGCAAAAACGTGCTCATCACCAACGGCGCGATCAGCTTTCGCGATTTCCTGAAGCTTTCGACGGTGCATGCCGACGGCTCAGGCATCCCTGAGCCACTGCCCTTGCCCTCTGGTGTACAAGGCTCCTATTCCCCGGATGGACTGTCCATCGCTTACCAGCCGATCACCAAGTGGGAACAAGCCTGGAAGCAGTACCACGGCGGCCAGACCACGCCGATCTGGATCGTCAACCTGAAAACGCTTGAGTTAGTGAAAGTGCCGCGCGAAAACTCCAACGACTCCGACCCCGTATGGGTGGGAAATTCCATCTACTTTCTGTCGGACCGCAGCGGGCCGATCTCGCTCTTTAAATACGACACGGATTCGAAACAAGTGAGCCAGGTTGAGCCAAACAAGAGCTACGATCTGAAGTCGATGCAGGCAGGGCCGGACGGCCTCGTGTATGAGCAGTTCGGCTCCATTCATCTTGTCGATACCGCGAACGGCAACGATCATCTGGTGCCGATCCAAGTGCATGGGGAGCTGGCCAACCTTGCACCGCACATCGAAACCATTCGCCCCGACGAAATCAGGAATGCCACCCTCTCCCCAACCGGTGCGCGCGCGGCATTTGAAGCGCATGGCGAGATCTTTACCGTCCCCGGCGAAAAAGGCGATACCCGCAACTTGACCAACACGTCCGGCTCGGCGGAGCGCGATCCCTCGTGGAGCCCCGACGGCAAAACCATCGCCTACTTCTCCGACGCATCCGGCGAATACCAGCTCTACTTCCGAGACCAGACCGGGTTCAAGCCGCCAACCGTGATCGACCTCGGGCCCGATCCCAGCTACTACTACAGTCCGACCTGGTCGCCGGACTCAAAGCATCTTGCCTTCCTTGACAAGCACAACCGCCTTTGGCTCGTTGACGTTCCTTCCGGTAAACCCGTTCAGATCGACAAGGCGCTCTACAGCACGTTGGGCTACAGTTTCAACGAAGTCTGGTCGCCCGATTCGAAGTGGATCGCCTACGAACGCGACCTGGAGAATCAGCTTCACGCCATCTTCCTCTACTCGCTCGAGACGCATAAATCGACGCAAGTGACCGACGGGATGAGCGACGCCTCGAGTCCAGCGTTCGACCTGAATGGCAAGTACCTCTACTTCATCGCATCGACGGACGATGGACCTTCGCACGCCGGCATCGACCTCTCGTCGCTCGATCGCGCCCAGACCAGCGCGCCCTATGTCGTCGTGCTCGCCAAAGACGGAGCGTCGCCGATTCCACCCGAGAGCGACGACGAAAAGATCAAGGAAGAAAAGAAGGACGAGCCCAAGCCGCCGATTGCCGACGACAAAAAGGATGCGAAGGCCGACGATAAGGACAAAGACAAAAAAGCCGGCGACAAAGACACGGCCAAATCTGACGATAAAGATAAAGACAAGGACAAGGATAAAGACAAGGACAAAGACAAGCCCGTAAAGGTCACCGTCGATCTCGAGGGCATCGGCAATCGCATCCTGTCCTTGCCCATTCCGCCACGAAACTACGGTGCCATCGCCGCCGGAAAAGCTGGCGTCATCTATCTGCTCGAGGGCTCGCCGTTCGGCCGCGCCTCAAGCTTCCAGGGCTCCGGCATCCATTCAGTGTGGCGCTTCACACTAGAGAAGCGTGAACCGGAGATCGTCCTCAGCGACGTCGATGCCATCCAGATCTCGGCCGACGGATCAAAAATTCTCTACGCGCGCAAAGGTGGATGGGCCATCGCACCGGCCGACGATCTCAAGCCCGGCAATGGCAGCCCCGGCAAGCCGCTGAACCTCGGTGGAATGCAAACCATGGTCGATCCGCGCGCGGAGTGGCGCCAGATTTACCACGAAACCTGGCGCATCCAGCGCGACTTCCTCTACGACCCGAACACCCACGGCCTTTCTGTCCCCAAGATCGAGGCCAAGTACAAACCCTATCTTGATGGCCTCGCCTCGCGCGCCGAGTTTACCTATCTCTCGACCGAGATGCTTGGCGAGGTGAACATCGGACACATGTTCGTCGGCGGAGCGCGATCGCACGATGACGGACCGAAGACCGGCCTGCTGGGCGCCGACTACAAAATCGAAAACGATCGCTATCGCATCGCCAAAATCTACGGCGGCCAGAACTGGACGCCCGGCCTCACCTCACCGCTCACCATGCCCGGCGTCTATGTCAAGGAAGGCGAATATCTGCTCGCCGTCAACGGCCGCGAACTGCATGCGCACGACAACCTCTACCAGTTCTTCGACGGCACGGCTGGCAAGCAAACCGTTCTCCATGTCGGCCTCAATGCCGACGACAAAGACGCGCGGGATGTCACCGTGGTTCCGGTTGGCGACGAGACCGGATTACGCAACCTTGACTGGATCGAGAGCAACATCCGCAAGGTCAATGAACTCTCCGGTGGCAAGGTGGCCTATGTCTACATGCCCAACACGGGCGGATCGGGCTACACCAACTTCAACCGCTACTTCTATTCGCAGCTCAACAAGCAGGCCCTGGTGCTGGATGAGCGCTGGAACGACGGCGGCCTGATTGCCGACTATGTCGTCGACGTGCTCAAGCGCTTCCCGCTCTCCGGCGCGATCGAGCGCGACGGCAAGGCGATTCACGACCCGGTCGGCGCCATCTTCGGGCCCAAGGTCATGCTGATCAACCAGAACTCCGGCTCCGGCGGCGACGCCATGCCGTGGTACTTCCGCAAGGCGGAGATCGGTAAGCTGGTGGGCACGCGCACCTGGGGCGGCCTGGTGGGCATCGGCGGATATCCTCCGCTGCTTGACGGCGGCTTCGTGATGGCTCCGCGTTACGCCATCTATGGACTCAAGGGCGATTGGGAAGTTGAAAACCACGGCATCCCGCCGGACGAAATGGTGGAGGAGTTGCCCAAGGACATCGCCGCCGGCCACGACAAGCAACTCGAAACCGGCGTACAGATGGTGCTTCAAGAATTGAAGGAGCACCCGATTCCGGCGATTCCAGTTCCGGCCTACCCGAACTACCACAAGAGCGACGGACTGGGAAAATAGAGTTCGAGCAAGGCCCGGGTCTTTTCCGCGGACAAGATCTGGGCTTTGCCTGCGCAAATCCGGCCGGCCCATGTGAATTACGATATGCAACCCTCTAGTTGCTGATATCTATTGAGCGATCTGGATTAAGCCGGCGATTGCCGCATAAGGCCTGCCCGGCTTCACGCTGGCTGGGTTCCCTGGCTCGGCGATTCGTTCTGCTTTGACATGCGGACCGACGCTGATCTGGTTGGCAATGGAGATATCGCTCACGGCGGCAGACTTTCCCGGACGAAGTTCACCGAAGCAAGCCTCAAGCTTCTCCGCGTCGACGAAAACTGCACCAATCTTTTCCAATCCCATCCGCTTGAAGTGCGGTGCCGTGCAGGTACCGGGGCTGCACAGCTTCCAGATCAGGTCTCTCTTCAGCATCGCGATTTCCGGCTTCTCCGCAATCGCCACCGCCACCGTCAGCGGTCGATACCACGCCAGAAAATCAAATGCGCGCCCGCAGTCGACAATCACCATCGCGGCCCAGCTGTCGACGCGCCACGGCGGCGTTGCCGTACCCATCCGGTCTTTGTTTTGATCGACGAAATAGGGGTTCCTGCACCTGCCGCCAAACGTCGGATACACCAGCACGTCGCCCGCCTGCATGAGCAGCTCCTGCGGCTTCTTCATCGTCTCGCGTGGCTTCGCTCGGGCTATCGGGGCCAGGACGCGCTCGCGCACTTCGTCGAGCACCTTCTTCCGCTTGCGCAGGTCCCCGGGCTGCATTCCCATTTTCTCCAGCATCGCAAGGTCGCGGTTGTTGTCCATGATCTCCAGCGCAATCTCTCTCGCCCGTTTGTTCTCGATACCCCGCTTCGCAAACTGGTCCGCGACCACCAGCCAGAACGTTGTGTGGTCCACGTCATCTGCACGGTCCGCGGCGCAGCGTTCGCTCTCGCACAGAATCTCCAGCAACCTGTCGCTGTCAAACGGCAGTTTCGCGACGGCGCCAATCGTGCTTCGCAGATCGAGTGCAAAGTCTCCCGCGTACAGCCCTGTAGCCCAGATCCCCATACCGCCTCCCGACTTTCAGATTGTATGCAGAAGTTCCTGGGAAATTCGGCATGACCAGTTTGGCAACCTCGACCGCACGCAGACTTCCCCGCGAATCAGGTCCGCACGAGGGCATTCCAGGGGGTTGTTTTGAGGTCCCTTCAGGCGGACGAGTTTCGGCGGTCCGGGTGGGGTGTGTCGCTGGCGACTGCACATTTCATTCGCGTTGACACTCGGAGGTATCGCAATCCACAGGCTGTTGCATGTCGAACCGGATGATTTTTTCGGCGACCGCCATAACGATGAATTGATTGACGGAGATGCCTTCATCCCTGGCCAGGATCCGTAATTCTGCACGCATTGTTAACGGCAGTCGTAGTGGAAAGCAGTTTGCATTCTTCTTGCTGTCTGGCATGGCCCTAGTTCACCCGCAATTCGTGGGTAGGGCGCACCAGCGCGTGCATTGACAGCTCACAGGAGTGTGAGTAGATCAAAAGCCTAATGCGCAGAGGAATGACAACTTATTGTCGCACGAGTGACGAGCAGAAAGAATATTAATGTTAGATACAAGACATAACAAGTAGCAGCGTTGCTATCTAGCTCTCTATACGCAACTTAGTGGTTCGTATCGATCACCTTTTCAGGACACATCCTGGCAGCCCGGTGTTTGGCGCGAGCTATTGCCGGGGCAGATTGGGAAGGCTGGCCAGCAGAGATGCATCGTCGAGGGAGTCGATCATGTGCAGTTCGGCTAGGCGAACGAGAATGACTCGTTTGGCCTCAATCACCGCCGGATCGCGGGGACCAATGGCCTCCTCCAAGCCTTTGAGGCTCTCGCAAACCGCAGCGAGAAGGTCCTTGTGTTTTGTGATCATTGCGCTCGCGTTTCCAAGCGCCGGATTGATGGCTCCTTATCAAGCTCTTGATCTGGACGGGTTGTATCCAGGGCTTCTACGCGGGGGCCCTTGCGCGGCAAAAGGACGTGTTCGGGCTCGAGACCTCTGGCTGCAGCAACTCTGCCAGCTTGCTCGGATTCAAGGCGTTCGATGGTGCGGATGAGCGCGAGCCTGAGTTCGAACAGGGAGGCCTCGTTGGTTTCGAGACGGCCGTAATACTCAACGAGCGCTAATGTGCGGTGGAGGAGTTCGCACAGGACGGAAGAGGATTCCTGAGGATTGTTTTGGGATCCCATGTGATTAGACCTCGGCAACAAAGGGATGCGTACCTCGTATGGAATCAACATAATCATGGGAACTCGTTGAGTGCAAGAAAAATCGTACGGCTAACGTAGCGTTATCGGGGTTACCACGATGCAATATGTACGGCAGCGTACACAATACGTATTGGTGGCTATTACAGAAGATCGACTTGGTCCAGGATGACGACGGTCTGCGACGGACTAGCTCTTTATCCAGGTGGTTGTATCTATGGGCTTTCCTGGTTGGTGCGGGGAGGCCAAGAAGCGGCTTCGAAATGCCAAGGGGCCAGAAGCACTTTAGTTGTTCAGCGGAATCTTAGATCCGCAGAATCGGCCATTTGCCGCTATCGCGTCGGACCTTGAAGATTCGGCCGCGTACGTCGAGACGATAGATCCCATCTGGCGGCGATTGGTCGGCGCAATCGATCCTAAGGCTGGTCGAGACAGCATTTGCGGACGTCCCAGGGGTCAGCCTTGTCACCAGCGACACCGTGCACTTGTATTGGACTGCATCTCCGGCTCCCCGAAGAGTGCCTGGAAACACATCGGTCTTGTCGGTGCCCCTTTTCATTGCGTGCTTACTATTCTAAGTAGACATTGGTTGCGAAGACACTCCCTGAACCAGAACCGTCACGGCCTGACCTTGCCGACCGACCAACGTGGTATCGGAATCAGCGTCCAGAACTGCCGAATCCTTTGCCGAGGCGTGCCGACTCTTCCAGGGTTTCGACTTCCTGGACAGGACCGGTGAGGATCGGGACTGGAATCATTTGGGCAATCTTCTCGCCAGCCTTGATTTCAATTGCGGCCATGCCCAGGTTGGTCATCACGATCTGCACTTCCCCTCGGTAACCCGCATCGATCACGCCCGCGGTGGTGGCGATGCCTTTCGAGGCCATCGACGAGCGGTCGCGCACCAGGAGGCCGAGTGCAGTGCCGCTTTCGGGGTGACGCGCTTCGACGGAAATGCCGGTGCGGACGCGGATCGTCTTACGGGGTTCCAGCAGGACAGTCTCGATGGAAAACACATCGTAGCCAAGGTCTTCGCCGGGGTGAGCCACGACGGGCAGGCGGGCGCCCGGTTCAAGCAGTTTCACGCGCAACATGTGCTCATGGTAACGGGCCAGAGAAGATGGGGTTGTGGATTCGGGGTACACTAGGGCTGGCAGGAGGACCGGGCGGTCGCTGCCGGGATTGGCGCAAGCGAGTTCCGGGGGAGGAAAGTCCGAACTCCGCAGGGCAGTGTGCCGGATAACGTCCGGGATGTGCGCTTCAAGGCGCATAGACGGCCAGTGCCACAGAAAACATACCGCCCCGGGAATTTACGTTCTCGAGGTAAGGGTGAAAAGGTGCGGTAAGAGCGCACCGCTCCGACCGTAAGGCCGGGGGCAGGGTAAACCCCACATGGAGCAAGACCAAATAGGGAGGGAAGCAGCCGCGAAGAGCCACGCGGCGCTGCGCATCGGCCCGATGCGTTCAGGCGGCTCGAGCTATTGCCGAAACCTCCGGGTAGGTCGCTGATGAGCGTAGCGGTAACGCTGCGCCTAGAGGAATGACCGCACACGACAGAATTCGGCTTACAGGTCCCTCTGCCGAATTGTCATGGTGTCACGGTGCGTGATCCGCGCCGTGACGCCGCCAACAACTGAAATCTCTTCCCGCAACAGGCAATCGAGATTCCCTGACGTAACCGAGCCCGCACGATTTGATTGCAGATTCGATTTGTTGCTGCGTATACTCAAGGCTCCCTACCATGAAGACCCGCTGGTCGATCGCCGGAGCTCTACTTTTCGCCCTAGTGTTGGCGCCGTCTGCGCTGCGGGCGTCGGCGAGACCGATGGGAGCATCTTCATGCCATGTGTCGAAGGCGCAACTCCACTCCTCCAATCGCGCCGGCAAACGGGCGGGCGGGAGTTTGGTCCAGTTAGTGGCTTTCGCACCGGGACATCACACCCCGGCGCCCCGGCTGCACCGGATTCGCGGGAAGAAGATCAGCGTCCAGGGGAGCACGATTCTAATGCTCCAATGCTTTGCGCCGACACGCTATCTCGTCCCGGATGTATCGTCCGGACTGCAAATTATGGACGGCCCCAACCCGTCCCGCGGCCCCCCCTCGCAGTTCTCCCTCTAAGCCCGACCTTGACCCTTTGAGTACGACACCGGCAGCCGTGGTGTATCGGTCCTCAGTCTCCAGATTGGTTCAAGCAATCCGTATGTGTTGGCCAGATGGGCCAGGGATGTATCAAATTCCCTGCCATCGACGATGCTGGCGACGCACAGAAATCGAAGAAGAAAGAACAAGTTTGGGATCCCTCAACTTCTTGCCTGGGGGAACCAAATGGACTAGATGCCAGACCTCCAAATGGGAACTAGTCCAATGGGGTTGGGACGCTTGGGGAAGGCAGTTCCAGCCCGTCTATGTCCAGAGCCGGCACCCTGCCGGCAGAGGACAGCGCACGTTGCGGCATCCGCAAGGGTGCCGCAGCCTGCGGATTCACCCGATCTTACTCGTGGAACGAGATCATGCAATTCCATCTTTATTGCGTGAGAGGGCCAGCGAAACACCCAACCCAAATGGATCATTTGCCTGCGATGCCATAGCAGAGTGGGAACAACTGTCGCGAGCACGACGGGAACGAGCAACGCTGGAGAGCCGCGTACCAGCGGAAAACCGGGGCAAGGAAGGAGAGAACTGCGGAGATGTGGCCTGGTTCGCGACGCCATCCGGCGATGCAAGTGAAGACATGCGTAAGCCCAGCGGAACGAAGAAGGCTCAGGTTAGCACACGCCTCGAATTGAGTTTGCTGCGAACTGGGCTGTGGTTGTTGTGAATCGGGCTGCGTTTGCCCAACATCCATTGGATACTGATTGTGGCGAAATTCAGCCAGACTCGATCTCAAAAGCCAGGAGCTGCCCGTGAAGATTGTTGCAACGATTGCCCGCTATCTGCTGGGAGTGATCTTTCTCTTCTTCGGTTCGAACCTGTTGTTCCACTTTCTGCCCAATCCCCCGCTGCCGCCGGGACCGATGGCGAATTTCAGCACTGCGATGGCAGAGTCGCACTACACCATCTTGGTCGGGTTCTTTCAAGCGGCGCCGGCGATTCTGTTGCTGATCAACCGCTATGTGCCGCTGGCGCTGACAGTTCTAGCGGCGGAGATTGTGAACATCATAGTTTTCCACATCACGATGGCACCGAGCGGGTTGCCCATGGCCCTGGTGGTGTCGATCCTGTGGCTACTGGTGTTTCTGCGGGTGAAAGGCGCGTTTACCGGGATATTTGAGCCGACGCCGCAGCATTGAATTTGGGAACGATGTGCGGGATTACGTTCCTCGCCTGCGTACCTACAATAGGAAGTGATGATCGAGTATCTCTATCTGGGTCGTGTGGGGTACGACGAGGGATTGCGGCTGCAGGCCGAAGTTGCGGCTCTGCGGCTCGCGGCGCGCGTGGACAACACGCTGCTGCTGCTGGAGCACCCGCCGGTGCTGACGCTGGGGCGGAACGCGCGGCGGGAGAACGTGCTTGCATCAGATGAATTGCTGGCGCGACGTGGAGTTACGTTGCACGAGATCAATCGTGGCGGCGATGTAACCTATCATGGGCCGGGGCAGCTAGTGGGCTATCCCGTCTTTGATTTGCGCAGTTTGGTGAATGCGAAGGGCGGCCGGCTGGGGCCGGTGGACTTTGTGCGCATGATGGAAGAAGCGCTGATCAGGCTGTGCGGCGTGTATGGCGTACGCGCCGGGCGGATTGCAGGACTGACGGGGGTGTGGTGCGGTGGTCCTGCGGACGACGGGAACCTGGACGCGAGCAAAGGCAAAGAGAGAAAGATCGGGGCAATCGGAATTCACGTTTCGCGCGGAATCACTTCGCATGGGTTTGCGTTTAACGTGACGACGGACCTGCGGGATTTTCAGCTAATCAATCCGTGCGGCATTACAGACAAGCCTGTGACGAGCCTGGAGCGGGAGATCCCGGAGGGAGTGAGTTTGCCGAGACTTGAAGAGATGGCGCACAAGGCGGCGCGGCAGTTCGGGCAGGTTTTCGCGCAGCAGGTGCTGGCGGTCGAGAGCCTGGATGCGCTGCGCGCGCAGGCGGCGGCGAAGCGGGAGTTGCCGGCGGAGGATACACCACGGCAGGTTCCGGCCGAGGTGGAGCGGCTGCATGGCGATCCGGAGCGGCCGGTGCGGGCCTGAGTGGGACTGCGTAGGTTGGGGGCGAGCGGTATGGGCTGCAATTTATAATCCGGCAGGAACCGATTGCCATCCCACGGACGAAGGCCTGCCCGCGGGGACCGTGCATCCCGCATGACGGAGTGAAGGATTGATGCCAACCGACGTGATCATGCCCCAGATGGGCGAGTCGATCTTTGAGGGCACCATTACGAAGTGGCTCAAGAAGGTCGGCGAGCCCGTGGAGAAGGACGAGCCGCTCTTCGAGATCTCGACTGACAAGGTGGACGCGGAAATTCCTTCGGAAACGGCCGGCGTGCTCATCGAGATCAAATTTCCCGAGGGGGCGACGGTTGGGATCAATACGGTTGTAGCCGTCGTAGGGGAGAAGGGGTCTGTGGCGAAGACCGCTCCGGCTCTCGAAAAATCCGCTGAGAAACCCACTGCACCGAGGCCTGAGCCGGGCGCTGCTCCCGCTCCACAGTCGGAGTCCCATGCGGCTGGCGCGCAGGAAACGAAAGCACCGCCGTCTATGGCTCGAGCGACAAGCAGCAGTATCGAAATCGTGATGCCGCAGATGGGTGAGTCGATTTTCGAGGGGACCATTACCAAGTGGCTGAAGAAGGTTGGCGACACAGTGGCCAAAGACGAGCCACTGTTTGAAATTTCTACGGACAAGGTGGATGCGGAGATTCCTTCGTCCGTAGACGGAGTACTGACAGAGATCAGGGCGGCCGAGGGCGAGACGGTTCAGATCAACGTGGTTGTCGCGGTGATTGGCGGCAGCAGCAGCACCTCCGGTGGCACTTCCCGTGCGATTGATCGCGCCTTCGGCGCAGCGGAGGCGTTGCCCTCGTCGGTGCCTGTCTCGAAAGCCGTGGGACAGCAGACAGGGCCGGTCGTTTCGGTGGATGCCGGCGGGAAGATCAAGTCGTCGCCGCTGGTGCGGAAGATTGCGAAGGAGCACAACGTCGATCTGCGGCAGGTGCAGGGGACGGGTTCGAATGGGCGGATCAACAAGGACGATATTCTGCGCCATGTAAGTGAGGGCGGCACGAGGGCTGCAGGTGCGGTGAAGGCACAGACAGCCGCACCGCAGATTCCGCAGCCGAAAGCGTTGACGGCGGAAGTTGTGCCGCTGACGAAGATGCGGTCGATTATTGCGCAGCGGATGGTGGAGAGCGTACGGACCAGTCCGCATGTGCACTCGGTCTACAAGGTGGACATGACGCGCATTGTACGGATCCGCGAGCGGGAAAAGGCTGGCTTCGAACAGCGCCACGGAGCGAAGCTGACGTACATGCCGTTTATCGCGGTAGCCGCGGTTGAGGCGCTGCGGCGGTTTCCGATTGTGAATGCGTCGCTGATCGACAACGCGATTCATTACCACGCAAATATCAATCTCGGCATCGCGGTGGCGCTGGAGTGGGGATTGATTGTGCCCACGGTGCGCGAGGCGGAGAAGCGCGATTTTGCGAGCATTGCGCGCGCGATCGCCGACCTTGCCGGACGGGCGCGAACGAAGAAGCTGCTGCCGGATGAGGTGGGCGGCTCGACGTTTACGCTAACCAATCCCGGCATCTTCGGCGATGAGTTTGGCATGCCGATTATCAACCAGCCGGAGGCGGCGATTCTGGCGATCGGCGCGCTAAAGAAAGAGCCGGTGGTGCTGAGCGATGCCGAGGGGAACGATACGATTGCGATTCGCTCGATGCAGTACTACTGCCTTGGTTTCGATCACCGCATCATCGACGGCGCGGACGCGGGGAAATTTATGAGTGAGTTCAAGCGGACGCTGGAGAGCTGGGATCGGGCGATCGGGTAAGCGAGGCCTTTGCGCTTGAGGTTCCAACGCCCCTACGGGGCTGGATTCTTATTACTGCGCTTTCCCAAGGCTGCACCTTCGCGTTTGCTCAGGTTTGCCCTGGGCTATTTTCCTTCTGTCCCTCCGGGACAGTGAGCTGGCCAGTTCGAGAACCAGCCGTAAAACCTGCGGACCGCAATAGTCGCCTTTGCTAACTTATTGCTTCCCAGCCCAGGCGAGGCCGTCGGCGTCTTTCCTGGTTGAGATGGTGCGCGTGACTTTCCATGTTGTGGTGTCGATTTCGGCGACCTGGTTGCCGTGTTCGCAGGAGACGTAGGCGGACTTGCCGTCGGGTCGGGCGAGGAGTTCCTGCGGATAGTTGCCGACGGGAACGGTGTGCGCGACTTGCATGGTCCTCAGGTCGATGACGGCTACCTTGTTCTGATCGGGAAGGGCTACGAGCAGCCAGCGGCCATCTGGCGTTGGTGCGGAGCCGTATCCGATGCCTTCCATGGAAATCCAGTTGGCGACGGTGCTGGTGGCGGTGTCGATGACGGCCATCTGCGGCTTGGTCTGGTCGGCGGTGAAGACCCATTTGTCATCGGGCGAAATCGCGATGCGCTGCGTGTTTCCCGAGATCGGAATCACCTTGAGCACTTTGCGAGCGGCAATGTCGATAACGGAGACGGTGCCCGGGCCGACGTTGGCCGTGTAGGCGCGGCGGCCGTCGTGGGAGAGGACGAGCATGTGGCTCTCGGGCTGGCCAGTTGGGATTGCGCTAAGGATCTTCAGCGTTTTGGGATCGATGATGGTGATGGTCTTGTCGATCTCGGTGGTCACGTAGAGCAGGCCGTCTTTCGGGCCGATCATGGGGCAATGCGGGCGGATTCCGTGATCGAATGCGATGTTGCCAACAACCTTTTGCGCCGCAATGTCGATGACGGCGATGTTGGTGCCATCGGTGCCGGGCTTGCCTACGCCGGAATTGCCGTAGATGGGCACGAAAGCGAGCTTGCCATCGGCGGAGGCGATGACTTCGTGGCCGGTGATGCCGCCTTCGGGGACTGAAGCGAGAACGGTGCCGCTGGCCGGATCGATGATGGCGAGGCTCTGGGCGCCTTTTTCGGCGACGAGGAGACGCGGTTGCTGAGCGACGCACGCGGGGATGGTAAGGCAGACCAGTGCCGGACATGCGGCACGAAGAAAGAAATGCAAGACGACCTCCTGCACTACGCATTGAATCTTACGCGAGTGCGGAGGCCGGGTTGGAATTCAGTTTTCTCATGTCTCAAAATCGAGACATGGGAGGCCGCGCGTTCTACTGGGGACCTGCGGTTCCGTTCACTGGCCGAGCGCCCCAGAGCAACTGCAGGTTCCTCGGCTTCGCTCGGAATGACACGCTCTCCTACTTTGGAATGACACACGCTCTCCTACTAATGACAAGCGAGAAATCAGTGCGAGGCCCAGGGATTGTAGGTGCCTACGCTCCAGCTGTGGCCTTCGGGATCCTTGACTGAGAATTCGCGGCTGCCGTAGTCGGTGTTCTGGAGCTCGCGGACGATTTTGCCGCCGGCCGCCTTGGCGCGTGCATAGACCGCATCGGCATCGGGGACGATGATGTAGGCGCTGCGGGTCTCCTTGTTGTCGAGTTCCAAGGGCGATTTGAAGCCGCGGCCGTACTCGTCGTCCTTTTCTGAGCCGAGCATGATCATGCCGCCGCCGATGGTGAGTTCGGCATGGCCGACGGTGTTGTTGGGGCCGGGGTAGACGGCGTGGCGCTCGAAGCCGAAGACATTGCAGAGCCAGTCGATGGCGGCGTTGGCGTCGCGGTAACGCATGGTGGGCGTGATGGTGGATGGTGAAGCGGGCGTGGTGGTGGACATGAGGAACCTCCGTGGAAAGTCAGAGTACGTCGACAGAGTGGCACTTGAGGTCCACTCTCATCTTGGAAGAATCGGAAATGCTTATCGATTTGCCTGTTTCCTCACCGCATACGCCACCACCGTCTCGCCCGGCTGGCCGGCGTCTTCCACCAGCTTTTCTTCCAACTCGTGTGGAACCTGCATTTCACATGCGGCGATTTCTTCCTCGCTCGCTCCCACAAAGCAAAGCTCGCAACAGCCCAGTGCCTCTCCGGTCCCCATCCGCACCGGCGGCCCGAAAACACGGCACGTCATCGGCCGCCACGCATACACATCGCAAAGCCCGCTCACAGGATCCAGTGCCGGGCAAGGCGCATCGTTCGCGAACTCCTCAAACCGTTCCTGCTCCTCTTCCGTTGTCCCCAGCGTCCCCGTAGCCGCATCGCCCGGAAACTCCTGCCCGAACTCCGCAATCCAAGCCTGCGCGCGTTGTTCGATGGCCTCGGCTTTCTGGGGGTCTGCTGCATGCAATTCCCGCATCCCGGCTTTCAACCGCTCTGCGTCGAGCGCATTGATGGCAAACGCGCCATGACAGCATTGCGTACATCCCGGGCGGCAAACCAGCCAGGGCCCCGCCCGACGCGCCGCATCGGCAAGGGCCTCGTCCATAAGCTGCACGAGTTGCGTATCGCCGGCCGGCAATCCCATGTTCACAGGATAGCGAAGACTGGCGCCGCTGGATTCCGTTCTCTCCGGCCAACGTGCTATAACGGCCTCGAGACGTCCCAGTGACGCACAGGAGGGTTCCCTCCTTCGCTGGGACCTCGTCGAGGTTGCCTTGCTTTTCCTCCAGCGCACCCCCGCTGCCCCTCTTGCGCCGTTCATCCGAATGCTGTGGTATGCCCGCGTGGATCATGCCGCGCACGAGCGCGAACGGATCCTCCCCACTGGGTGCGTCCAGGTAATCCTCAACCTGGCGCGCGACTACGTGCTCGATTGCCCTGAAGGCCGCCCAGAGGTACGCAGGCCACCGGCTCTCGTCGTGGGTGCCCGGTCTGTTTACGAAATCGTCGACACCAGCGATATGGCCGACCTCATTGGCATCGTCTTCTCTCCCGGCGGATTCACGCCCTTCGCATCCGACGCGGCTCACTATTTCAGCAATCAGACGGTTGCGCTTGATTCGATCTGGGCAGACGACACGCAACCGTTGCGCGACCGCCTGCGCGAAATCGATTCTCCGCAGGCACGGCTGCAATGCCTCGAACAATTCCTCGTCGCGCGCTTCATTTCGCGGCTCGAGGGTCGCCAGCGTCCTGCGCAAATTCAGTTTGCTCTGCGCTACTTCGCGCACAATCCCAGCATCGCAAGCGTTAGCGAAACCGCGCGCCAGATCGGGTGGAGCGAGCGCCGCTTCTCCCAGGTCTTCCGCGAGGAGGTGGGACTCACACCGAAGGTCTGGTGCCGCATCCAGCGCTTCCAGCACGCGGTTCGCCAGTTGCACTCCGGCGCCGACATACGCTGGGCCGAACTTGCCCTCGACTGCGGATACTACGACCAATCGCACTTCGCCAATGAATTCCGTGCCTTCTCTGGAGTCGACGCCACAACCTACTCGGCTCGACGCACTGCATGGGCCAACCACATCTCCGATGACTGAGCTTCTCCCATGCATGAACCTGTTATGCAACCATTTGGTTGCGTTATACCCCCCCCCTCCCGGTTTCTGGGAGGAAGTGCACTGGAACCCGCTCTTTACGGCGCCCTCTCTCTCGTAAATATTTGCGCCTATTCGGCTTGCGTTCCAAATATTTCTTAACAAATGGCTTAGCACCGGAGCAACAAGCGCGCGACAAAGACTGAGAAACGGAGAGACTGCTGGTTTCCGGCACTAAATTTTTATTGCTGTTTCTATTGTGCGCCGGGAGCAGGAAATTACCTGCAATTTCGCGGAAAGGATTTTTCGCTTATAGATCAACGGCTTGGAAGGAAAAGGCTGGCCAGGGCAGTTGACAAAAACGAACCCACAGTCCGCGAGAACTTCTGTTTGTTGCAATGCACGACGGGGTTAAAATGAAGCACCCCGGAGAGCGAAACCCCAGAGGCCCTGTGACGCCATGCCCGTCGCCCAGCTAACTCTCGAGTTGCGGATTGAACACGCACAGTCGCTGAAGGATCGGCGACAGGTAGTGCGGTCGATGAAGGACCAGTTGCGTCAGGGGTTCAACATCTCGGTAGCCGAGATGGATGAAGCGGTCACGTGGCAGTCGGCGACGCTGGGGGTGGTGGCGATTTCCGGTTCGCGCAGCTACCTGCACCAGCTGATCGAAGAAGTGGAGCGCGCGGCACGGCGAATGTCGAACGAACTGGGCGCCGAACTCACGGACAGCTTCTGGGAGTATTTGGAGAGCTAAGGCAGAAGCCGAACCGGAGGACGCACGAAGCGAACGCGGCAAAGCTTGTCAAGGCAAGCGGCTGTTCGGCATTATCAAGTCCGGGTGATCGTTGATGCGGAGATGGCTCACTGGTCGGACGATTCGAGTTGTCGTTCTCATTTGTGCGGGCTCGGTGCCGGGCTTCGCACAGCCTGCTGCCCCCGCTTCGGCTTCGGTGAGCATTCGCGTCGATCTTGCAAAATCCCTCGGACCTTATACCCCAATCTACAGATGGTTCGGGTACGACGAATCGAACTACACGACCATGAAATACGGCAAGCAGCTGTTGCGCGAGCTGCATGATGTGAGCTCGGAACCTGTCTACATTCGCGCGCATCACCTGCTGACCACAGGGAATGGGGTTGCGGAACTGAAGTGGTCTTCTTCGAATGTCTTCTCGCTCGACGCCAACGGAAAGCCCGTCTACGACTTCACCATCACCGACCAGACGTTTGATGAGTATCAGCGGGCCGGAGTGCGTCCATTTGTCGAGCTGGGATTCATGCCGAAGGATCTGGCCGCAAATGTGGCCGGGGTGACTGAGTACCAGTTGCATTACCCGCAGCCGACGATGGCGGGCTCATCCAACAATCCTCCGAAGGACTACGCGATGTGGGGCGAACTGGTGCGGAAGTTCACCGAGCACCTTGTGGAGCGGTACGGCCGCGACAGGGTGAGCAACTGGTACTTCGAAGTGTGGAATGAGCCCGACATTGTGTATTGGCACGGGACGCAGGAAGAGTATTTCAAGCTCTATGACTACGCAACGGCGGGGGTTCGCGCGGCGTTGCCCGGTGCGAAGGTGGGTGGTCCGGCGACGACCGGTCCCGGGTCGGAAAAATCTGTCGCGTTCCTCGAAGCATTTCTGAATCATTGTCTCAGCGACCGCAGCGCGGCTGACGGCAAGGCGGTGCCATTGGATTTCATCTCGTTCCATCCCAAGGGACACCCGGAAACGGTGGACGGACACGTGCGCATGGGCCTTGGCGATGAACTGAGGGCGGCCCGAACCGGATTCGATATCGTTGCGAAATACCCGCGATTCAAGCGCCTCCCCATCATTCTGAGCGAGGCCGATCCTGAAGGCTGCGCCGCCTGCTCCATGAAGACGAACCCGGCAAATGCCTACCGCAATGGCCCGCTCTATGCCACCTATACGGCGGTTGCAATGAAAGAGCTATTCGGATTGCAGGACAAGTCGGGAGTGAACCTCGCGGCGATGCTGTCGTGGTCGTTTGAATTCGAAGGCAAGGATTATTTCGAGGGATTTCGCACACTCGCGACCAATGGGATCGACAAGCCGATTTTGAATGTCTTCAGGATGGCGGGCATGATGTCGGGCGATCGCGTGGAGACCGAGAGTACCGGGCGCATTCCGCTCGATGACATCTTGAAATCCGGAGTCAGAGGGGCGCCGGACATAGATGCTTTCACAACCAGGGGAGAGCGACAGGCGGCCGTGATGGTGTGGAATTACCACGACGACGATCTGCCTGCGTCGACGGCAACTGTGCAACTGACGATTGCGGGAATTCCTGCCGGAGTGAAGCGCGTCTTGCTGAAGCACGATCGGATCGATGACACGCACAGCAATTCATACACGGTGTGGAAGCAGATGGGTTCACCTCAGTCGCCGACGGCCGAGCAATACGCTCGGCTGCGCAGGGCTGGGCAACTGGAGTTGCTGAACTCTCCAGAGTGGCTGGATGTCGACGAGGGAAAGGTGATCGTCGAGATGGAGCTGCCGCGGCAGGCTACTTCGCTGCTGCGCTTGCAGTGGTGAGATTTCGCCACGCCGGGTGGGTTTTGTGCCACGGCAAATTGCGCCAGGCACCCTAGTATTCCTGCGCCAGGCTCCCTAGTATTCCAACGATCAACCCGGGTTTGGAGCCGAGGAGTTTAGGCATGATTTCTCCGCGGAACAACGGTACCACTTGTCCCATTTCAGGAATGGTGGCGGTGCGCTGCTCTGCTATCCTGATTGGTTTACTTCGAGCCACTGAGGAGGTGCCGTCGATGCCGGAGCACAGGGGACGAAAGCACCATCAGGACCGAGTGGCGGAGACGCTGCGCGAAGAGATTGGCGCGATGATCGAGGGCGAGCTCTCGGATCCGCGCATTGCGTTCTGCTATGTGACCGAGGTTGTGCTGAACCCGGGGGGCAAGTCGGCGCGCGTGTACGTTGCTGTGGACAATGCCGTTCCCGATGTTGCCAAGGCCGAAGGAGAGACGGTTGCGGGGCTTGAGGCAGCCAAAGGATACATTCGGTTCGGGTTAAAGGAGCGGATGGGTGTGCGCCATGTGCCGGAACTGAGTTTTCTGGCGGACCGGTCGGGGCGTTTCCAGGCGCGGATCGAGGAGTTGATGGATCGATCGCGCAAGCGGCAGAAAGCTCCGGTGAAGTAGGCGCATGGATCTGCCCCGAACCGGCGCGAATGGCCACGAAAGACTGAAAACCGCAGTTGATCCGATTGCGAGCATCCTGAAGGTGATTCGGGAGGGTGAGATCTTCCTGGTCTGTTCGCATGCGGGGCCAGACGGGGACGCCGCGGGCAGCATGCTAGCAATGGGGATGCTGCTTGAGGCGATGGGCAAACGAGCCGACCTGGTGGCGGCGGATCGCCTTCCGGAGATTTACAGGGGCCTGCCGGGTGCCGAGGGCATTCGCACAGCGAAGCACGTGCATGGACCGTACGATGCTGCGATTCTGCTGGAGTGTGACGGGCTGGCGCGCACGGGGCTGCAGGGACTGGAAGAGCTTTTCCTTGTCAACATCGATCACCACGCAACCGGGATCGAATATGCGCACGTCAACTGGATCGAACCCGATGCGACTTGCGTGGGCGAGATGGTGCATCGGCTCTTTCTGGCTGCCGGAGTCGAGGTCACGCCTGCGGCGGCAACCTGCATCTACACGACTGTGCTGACCGATACTGGCGGATTCATCTACGGTGCAACCGGGGCATCGACGTTCGAATTGGCGCGCGATCTGACGCTGGCGGGGGCGAACCCGATTCGCATTGCGCAGCAGGTGTATTTTTCGAAACCGATGGCGAAGCTGCTGCTACTGGGGGCAGCGCTTCAGAATCTGCACCGCGAGGGCCGGCTGGCCTGGCTTTGGATCACGCACAACGACATGGTGCGGAGTTGTGCCGCCGAGGAAGACTGCGAGGGCATCGCGAATTACGCTCTTTCGATTGCCGAGGTGGAGGCGGCGGCCTTTCTGCGGGAAGGGACGGAGAATCGCGTACACGTGAGCCTTCGCAGCAAGGGCAGGATCAACGTCGCAGCGATTGCGGAACGGCTGGGCGGCGGAGGTCATGAGAATGCCTCGGGGTGCGTGCTGGCGGGTCCCCTACGACTAGCCCAAGAACAGATTTTGGGGGAGTTGCGCGGTGCGCTTGCGGGGATGGCCGCGGAGCCGGGTTGAGAACCGGTGCGAATCTGTTAGCCTAGCTTTTGTCTGAACGCGGATTAATTTCTGCGGTTTGCCTTGATTCAAGGTGTGCACTATATTGCCCGGCCAGTGGGGTCCCCCAAACCCCGAGGGTAGGCCGGAGGCTGGTTCAGAGCCGCTCCGGGATGCAGTAGAGGCGGAGCCGCTGGAACGCCAGCCTGGAGAATCGCTCGACGTGGAGATTCAGCTGGACCGAGCTGCACCGGATTCACCCGAAGGCCGACGCTTGCGCCTGCCGACATGGGCGGAAACCTGCGAGGGCGCGGTCTTTGTGATCTTCAGCGCCTTCTTCATCCTTTATGGAGTGGCGCCTCTGCTGGGTGGTGATGGCCTGGGCCTGGTGGGCGCCGATGAACCGCGCTATGCACAGATTGCGCATGAGATGCTGGTGCGCTTTGACGCTTCACATGCTTTGAAGGACCGGCTAAGCGCTTGCGTCACGCCGTATCTCTACGGACATCCCTGGCTGGAAAAGCCGGCGCTTTACTACTGGCGGGCGATGTTTGTGTTCCAGGAGTTCGGGGTGCATGACTGGAGCGCGCGGCTGCCCTCGGCGAGCTTCGCCTTCATCATGGTGGCGCTGATCTATCTGCACATGCGACGATTCCGCCCGGGCGGGCACCTGGACGCGGCGCTGATCACGGTGGCCTGCGCGGGGATTATCGGGTTTTCGCGCGGTGCTTCGACCGACATGCAGATGGCGGCACCGCTCTCGATAGGGCTGCTGGGTTGGTATGCGTGGTACGAGACCAACTCGAAGTTCTGGCTGTTTGATATCTACTTCTTCACCGCCATAGCCACGCTGGCCAAGGGGCCGGTAGCTCCTTTGCTGGCGATGATCATCGTTTTCGCGTTTGCGTTTCTCCGCAAGGAGTGGTCCATCGTGCAGCGGTCGATTTGGTGGCCTGGAATTGCGCTCTACTTCGCCATCACTTTGCCGTGGTTTATCGCAGTACAGCACCAGAATCCGACGTTCTTCCGCGAGTTCTTTCTGGAGCACAACCTGGAGCGCTTTGCCACCAATCGCTACCAACATGCGCAGCCGTTCTGGTACTACCTCGTCGTGGTGTTGCTGGCGGTGATGCCATGGACGGTGATTGCCTTGCGAGCATTCATCGACGGTGTACAAACCTCGGTGGCGGAGTGGCGGCTGCGGCGCCTGAATCCGAAGAGGCGCGCACCGAATCGCCCCGGGGACGCATTTCCTGAGTTTCTTGTGCTGTGGGCGATCATCCCTGTCGTCTTCTTTTCGTTTTCGCAGTCGAAGCTGCCGGGCTACATTCTGCCTTCGATTCCGCCGATTACGATTCTTACGGGAGATTATCTTTTCCGACGCCGGCAAGCAGGTTTGAATCGATGGGAGTTGATGGGGCACGCCGCGGTGTGCGGATTGATGACGACGTTCGCATTCCTGCTGCCCTGGTTTGTAGGACACGGGCCGGTGATGCCGCCGGGGCGCGCGCTGACAGTGGCGCTGCTGGCCTCGGGCGGAGCAGCGCTCCTGATTGTGGTGGTGGTGCAGGGTTACGGGGTGGCCCGTCTGCGCCTGGCAACCACAGGTGTGCTGGTGGTTCTCATGTTTTTTCTGTACGGGGTGGGGCCGTTTTTTGGCATTCCGGCGATTGCGTCATCCAAACGTGCGATTCACCTGTTCGACAAGTCGTACTCGGCGCGACCCCTGGCCGATCATCTTGCACTCCTGGCGCCTTCGGATGAGACGGTTGCCGTTTTCCGCGTGCGCCGCGATGTGGAGTACGGACTAGCGTTCTATCGTAATCGCGAAGTGGTGAATTATGAAGACACTGGCGTGCCCGAGGAAGAGCATCTGCTGGTTGCGCGCATGACGGGGCGGCGCGGCGTGGATCTGCATACAGCGGCAGCTCTGCAGGAGTACCTCGAAGGCCGCCACTATGAAGAGATTCTGAGTTGGCCGGAGCAGGGCCTCGAGGTTTACCTGGTCGGCGCCCGGTAGATTTCAGCTTCCCGCAGGCAAGATTCGGGCGTTGTGTAACTTGCAGGAGAACGGTCAATCGTGGCAAAGTGACCGGAAGGCCCGTTGGCAGCGTGCGCGGTCGTGTGGTGCGTTGCCTTCCTGACTTGTATTGCTGACGCCGGCAAGAGCCGGCCGCATCCAACAGGAAATCATGGCAGCTGGCGTGACTATCGAAATCCTCGATCTGCGGCATTTTGCTGCGCCGGTACTGCGGCCAGTGCTCGATGCCGAAGGAGAGCTGTGGAGCAGGCGGCTGCACTGGGATTATCGCGCCTCGGCGCGGCTGCTGATGCAGTATCTCGACAACCATTTGCTGCCGGGCTATGCCGCGCTTGAATCCGGACAAGTGACGGGGTACGCCTTCTGTGTATACGAAGAAACCAAGGCTGTCATCGGAGATGTCTTTGCGCTGCCGGGACAGAATCCGGAAATTGCGGTTGCTGCGGAGCCGGCGCGTGAGATCGAATCGACGCTGCTGAAGCATCTGTTTGAGACGCTGCTGAATTCGCCCAATGTGGACCGGATTGAGTCTCAACTGCTGCTGCATCCCTCGGGAACGCACGCTGGGATTTTTCAGGATGCGGGATTCGAGATCTATCGGCGGCATTTCATGGTGCAGCAGCTGGCCGGACATTGGAGCGCTCCACGGGTTGATCTGCTGCCCGGACTGGAGCTGAGGCCGTGGCGGGATGAAGACCTGAATGCGGCGGCGCGGCTGATTGCGACGGCATATAACGGCCATCCAGACAGCTTGATCAACGACCAGTACCGCTCGGTGCACGGATCGCTGCGGTTTCTGCACAACATCGTGCGCTACTCGGGGTGCGGAGTCTTTTCCGCGCAGGTATCGCACGTGATTGTGGATCGCGGAAGCCATGAGCTGGCGGCGCTGGTGTTAGGTTCGCGGGTAAGTCCGCAGAGCGGACATATCACCCAGTTGTGCGTGCACCCGAGCTTTCGGCGGCAGGGGCTCGCGCGCATGCTGCTTTCGGTGGCAGCGGCGCATTTTGTGCGACAGGGTGTAAGCGAGATTTCGCTGACGGTGACGGAAGCGAATGCGAATGCGATCGAGCTTTATAAGAACGAAGGCTATGATTGCACGCACATCTTCGACGCCGCTGTGTGGGAACGGGATAGCGTGGCCTGAACGCGCACTCCTGGTTGATTCACTTGTGTACTTTCAAATAGCCGAGGATGCTTTTGGGAACCTTCCGGCAGGCGCAGTGCTTCTGATGCGCCTCGTGCCATTGGATTCTCTGCTCGAGAGTTGCCCTCGGTGGCATCTGATTGTTGGCGTGCCAAAGCTTATTCATGAATGGACTTCTCGAGAGAGTCTACCGAGCGATCAGGTACATGACCCAGCTAATCACGATGGCGGAGCCTACGAAGAGCGACCAGCAGTAGAGGCCGTAGCGAAACATGCGTCGCGGGGTTTCGCGCTGCGTGATTCCGAAGACGGTCGAAGCGAATGTCGCGAACAGGAGCACTGCGGCGAAGTGAGAGGGGCTGAACACTAAAGCTTCCTCCCGGTGCGGATGTTGTGTGCGTCGACGGCGGCGATGATGTTCAAGAGGCCGGCAACGACGATGAAGCGCGTGCCCCAGTCGGCGACGGTGAGTTGAACGGAATCGGTGCCGAGGCCCATGGCGCGGCCCACGATGTAGAGCAATCCGCTGCCGAGATCGCCAGCCAGGCCGAGCATCTCAAGAATGTCGTGCGCGTTTGCGTAAAGGCGGCCCTGCATGGCGAGGCCCAGGACGAACATGCACACGATGGAAATGGCCAGCAACGCGCCGCGACCCCATTTGCGCAGGAGAAAATGTCCGGCGCCGGGGATAAGCCAGCCTGCAATCAGGGGGAGAAAGACGAACCCGCCTTGCGCGCTTTTGGGCGCAGCCGCGTTCTTGTTTTCAGCTTCTGCCATTCCTTTCTGACTATAACGCATGGAACATGGGTCAGGGTTCACGCTGAGAACCACACGGGAGCGCTGTTTCAGGCTGTTTTTTCCCTGATCCATTGCGGGAAGAGGGGATCGAGGAAGAAGTATTCTCCCTTATAGCGGTCGATGACGTCTCTGGAGTCGAGCGATTGCAGGGCCTTTTGCACGGTCGACGCGGGGCCAAGCCGAAACTCTTCGCGGACCCGTTGAGAGTAGATTTCCAACGCGCCGCGATAGGCGAGCGCTTGCAATGCCGCCCGTTGACGCGCCGAAAGCTGTTCCCACAGAAGCTCGTAGTAGGTGGATTGGCTCGCAACGAGGCTCGCAGTCACGGCATTCACGTCAGATACATCGAGCTGGCGCTTGCCCTTGATCTCAGCGTAATCCCAGAGCTCATGGGCAATACGCTGTACGTCGTAGGGAATGAGATCGGCGGCGTTGAGAAGGGCCTGCAGTGCGGAGTCGTCGATAGCCCTGCCACGTTGGGAAAAGTGGCCAGCAATAAAATCACTCCAGTCACTTGGACCGATCTTGTCGAGGAACATCTGGGGCCCGGCTTTGTGGAAGGGCCGCCTGGAGGAGAGCATCTCTTCCATCAGGGAGGGTTGAGAGCCGGCAAATACATAGCCGACTTCTCTTTGCTGCTGGACCTGGTTACGGAGAACATTTTCGACGGAGCCGCCATTGAATTCGGAGATCTGCTGGAATTCGTCGAGGCAGATCGCCATGCGGAAACCCCCGTTTTTTGCCAGCTCTCCGGGAAGGGCGAAGATGTCTGGCGCGATCGGGGTTGGGTCGTATTCCGATCCCTTGCCGAGCGAGACGCTCACTTCGCCGGTGGTCATGTTGTAGTTGATTTCAGGTTTTACCTGGCGGCCGAAGCGGGTGGCCCAGTCCTTGACACGATTCCATGGGCCGGCCGCGCGCAAAACCTTTTCAGCAAATTTCTCAAGGAACTGAGTGTAGCTGGAATAGCTGCTTACGGTGAGGCTGACGGTGTGGATGTGTCGCTTCCGGAGCTTGAGAAGGGCCATGGCAACCAGAGAACTCTTGCCGAACCGTCGGGGAGAGAGCAGAAAAATCTTCTGGCCGTCCGCCAAATCGCGAACAAGGGCACGGAGCTCTTCTTTGCGGTTGACAAAGCCCGCATCATCGACGATTTCGCCAAAGACGAATGGGTTTTCCATATACGCCAACTAGCGTAACGCCCAATGGGGTAATAAGCAAGACCTATCACGCCAACTAGCGTAACGCTAAAGAGCGTAATGGGTTCCCGTCGCAAAACATCGATCAGCTGGATGGGGCCTTCAGGTGGCGAAGCGCCGAAGTCATCTCGCGCTTTCTGGCACGCCGGCGAAATTACTTTGGGAGTTCGCTCATCGCGACCATTCATAACCTGTGCTCAAATACGCACCAGTTCGCGCTGGATTTTGCCGGTTACCCAGGCTTTGTTGGGGGCGGTGAGCATGTCGATTTCACTGCGGATGCCGAATTCGGGGAGGTAGATGCCGGGTTCGACGGAGAAGCAGGTATGGGGCAGGATCTGGCGGATGTCGTGGGTTTCGAGGTTGTCGAGGTGCGCACCGGGGCCGTGGATTTCGTGGGCGATATTGTGGCCGGTGCGATGGGTGAAGTAGTCGGCAAATCCTGCGGCGCGGACCACGGCGCGAGCAGCGTCATCGGCTTCGAAGCCGCAGATGGAGCGGCCTTCTGCGAAAGCCTTTTCAACGGTGGCGATGGCGGCGTCGCGGGCATTGCGGACAGTTTCAAAGACGTGTTGTTCGCGTTCGGTGGGCTCGCGACCTATTACACCCGTCCAGGTGATGTCATAGAAGATGGCATCGGCTTCGTCGAGGCGTCCCCAGATGTCGACGAGCAGGAAGTCGCCTTCTTTGATCTCGGCGGTGCGGTCGGCAGTGGGTTCGTAGTGGGAGTCGGAGCAGTTGGCGTTGACGCTGACGTTGGGGCCGTTTTCCCAGACGAGATTGGCGCGCCTCATGCCTTCCGAGAGCCACTGCACCATGTCATACTCAGTGACTTTGCCTTGCTTCCCTTTTGAGGGGCGCAGGCGGCGGCCGATTTCTTTCCAGGCTTCTTCGAGGAGTTCGTCGATTGCCTTTTGCGCGACGGTGTGGCTGGCGATCTGGCTTTCCGAGAGAACCGCTTCAAATTGGCTGACGAGGTCGGCGGAACTGACGATTTGTTTGCCGATGCTGCGGAGGAACTCGACCGTACCGGCGTCGACCATGGAGACGTACATGATGGCGTTGTCGGGAGAGTACTGCATGGCGATGCGTTTGGCTCCGCCGAGCATGGCTCTGAGACCGAAGGCCAGCTCCTGCCAGCTTGAGTAGAGGCCCTTCGAACCGGAAAGTGTGTCGAGGCGACCCTGCTCGATGCGGTGCACCAGCTTACGCGGCTCGCCGGTGGCGGGGATGAAGTAATACCAGCGGCGCGTGATGTGGGCCTTGGGATCGAGGCCAAGGATGCGCTCGCCGATAGGGTCGCGATGATGGTGGTCGTAGAAGAGCCAGCCGTCGTGGCCGGCCGAGCGCAGGGCCAATTGGATTGCATCCAGGTTCATAGAGGCATTCTAGTGCGTGAATCGGGCCCCGTTCATTCAGAATGACGCAGCCTAAAGGATGAGGAAGAGTTTTCGGTCGGGACGGACGGCGATTGCCCCGGACCTATCCCAGGGTTCCCCCTGGCTATTCTCGGAAGATTGTCTTCTGTTCCCTGTTCGGGTCATTACCTGTGCGCGAAGTGGTATTCACGCGCCTGTTTCGTACCCCTAGACTAGCCGTTGACTTAAGGCCCTGTACTTCCCCCACTTCCGGGCTCAGGGCTGCAATCGTCGAACTGCTTTTCGCTTCGAGGTAACCAGCCTATGCGCCTGAGAGGCCTGATTCTGCTTTGCTCCTTTACGGTGATGGCGGTAGGCCTGCACGCGCAGGCAATCACCGGGACGATTCTGATCAAGAAGAAGCTGACGAAGCCGAGCGTTACCGCATCGGTCTCTGTGTATCAGCGAGGCACCGCAGTGAAGCTCGGCAAGGACGCCGAACAGGATCCGATTGCGTATGAGCGCTCGCGCGTTGTGATTTATCTGGAAGGTCCGGTACCCGCGGATCAAAACCAGGGCGCGCCGGCGACACAGCAGATCCAGCAGCTCGATCGCCGCTTCATGCCGGATATGGTTGTGGTGCCGATTGGATCGACAGTCACGTTTCCGAACATGGATCCGATCTTTCACAACATCTATTCCCTGTCCAAGCCGAAGTCCTTCGATCTTGGGAGCTACGACAAGGGCGAGACGCGGAAGGTGACCTTCCCGAAACCCGGCATCGTGGAGATCTATTGCCATCTGCACCCGAACATGGAGGCCACGGTTGTGGTGACTCCGAATCGCTGGTATGCGCGGCCGGATCGCAACGGACAATATCGAATTCCAGATGTGCCTGCGGGACAGTACACGGTGGTGGCGTGGCATCGGAGCGCCGGCTTCTTCCGCAAGACCGTGGTTATCGAAAATGGACGGGACGTTGCGGCCGACTTCTTTATTCCGCTCGAGATCGACTCCCGACAGGAAGCAGAGAAGGATCATGAACCAGGGCGCAGCGGGGGGTCCCGTTGAAGACACGTTTACGAACCCGCGCACTGCTGCTTTGCTTTCTGCCTTTTGCTGTCCTGCTGGCAAGCAGCTTCTGGATGATTCAGCGATTCGTGCAGTCGACGGTTCGCGATGGACTACATACCTCGCTGCGCGAAAGCCAAGTGGCGATTGCCAATATTCACGCGAAGGGCGATCTGCAAAATAGCCGATTTCTGAAGGTCGTCGGTGAAAACTCTGCGCTGAAGGCAGGGATGCAGCTTCTTCTCGCGAATCCCCGGAGCGCTGACGCCCGCAGCACGGTTGAAGATCAGCTTCGCGAACTGGGCGAGCGTATGGGTTTCGATTTCATGCTGGTTTCCGCGCCGAACGGTACGCCACTCGCAGGAATGGCGCGACCGGGCGCATCGAAGTCGCGCAAGGGCCAGCTTGTCCCGCTCAATCTTGGTTCGCTCGATCGCAGCAGCACCGGGTTCCTTCTCTTAGATGGACGCACTTTCCAGGTGGCATCGGTTCCCGTGGATGAAAACGACGAGAACATCGGCGTGCTCTCCGTTGGAGAATTCTTTGATTTTTCAGATCTCTCCACTCTCGTGGTGTTGGTGCACGACGGAAAGGTTATCGAGTCGAACATTCCGGATGTGTCGTTCCAGGAGCTTGAGAACGCACTGACGACCTGCAAGGCGCAGTCAGAGTGTGACCTAACGCTGCATGGAACGAATTGGATCTCGCTGCCTATGGAGTCGTACGGCGGTGACTACACGATGCTCAGTTTCGAGAACGTGGATAAAGCAACCGCTCCCATCCAGTCGAAATTGCGAAAGCTCTTCATGGAACTCGCGATCGCCTGCGTGCTGGTGGCGTTTCTTTGCAGCATTGGTTCGTCGAGTTCGATCGTAAATCCGATTGCAGCGGTAGTCTCGCATTTACGCAATGCGGCTCGCACGGGCAAATTGCGAGAGCTGGAACCTCAATCGTCGACGATTGTTGAAATTCAGGAATTGGCGGAGATTTATAACCGCGCGGCATTCTCTGTGCGTGCTGCCGGCGAGCGCCTCGAATCTGCCTATCTTCAATTCGTCGGTTCATTGGCAAACGCTCTCGACGCTCGCGACCAGTACACTGCCGGCCACAGCCGGCGTGTGAGCGAACTCTCGTGCGCGGTTGCTTCCGCGCTGGAAATGCCGGAGGAGAATGTCGAGCGGATCCGGGTTGGGGCGATGCTGCACGACATCGGCAAGATTGGTGTCGCAGACAGCGTTCTGCAAAAGCCCGGGCGTCTTACCAACGAAGAATTTGCGCAGGTGAAGCTGCATCCTGTCATCGGTCGCAGAATTCTGGAAGGTGTGGGAGGGTTCGCGGAGTATTTGCCGGCAGTTGAGTTACATCATGAAAACTGGGACGGCACGGGTTATCCGAAAGGCCAACGCGGCTGTGAAACGCCCATCGACGCGCGCATCATTCACGTGGCGGACGCATACGACGCGATGACGACCAATCGCTCGTATCGAAGCGGAATGACGCATGAAGCAGCAATTGCCGAATTGATGACGTATTCCGGGATTCAGTTTGATCCGGAGATTGTTGCGGCGTTTGTGAAACTCCCGCTGGACGTATTGATGGTCAAATCTCCTTCCGAGGAATCTCCAGTTGAGACGGAAGAAATGGCGGCGGTGAAAGTCGGATGAAGACCAGGTGCCATCTCGTCGTATTTTTCTCCTTGCTGAGCGCATCGGTTGGGTCTGCGCAGGAGGCGAATACCGGCGTAGATCTTCGAGCGACTCTGGCCGCACAAGCTGTCGCATCGAACGAGCTGACGGAGGCGCCGCGATCGGGATCGCCGATGATTGCGGGTTCACGCTCCGTACTCTATCCAACGATCAAGTTCAATGAACATCTATTTCTGACTGGCGCATTGCAGCTTGTTACGCGTCCCTACTACTACGCGGATCTCTCCACGACCGGTTACGGCGCGAAAGGGAGTGTTCTGCAGGCCACGCTGAATTACTCGCGCGTATCGCAAAAGGGCTCCGTTCTCTTGCGCGCCGGGCAAATGTCCACCGCTTTCGGGTCATTCGTACTGCGTTACGATGATGCGGAAAACGCTCTCGTCGATCTTCCGATTTCGTACGGATACTACTACGCGCCAGTGTCCATTCTCGGGGTCGCGGGAGCACAGATCGACGCAACGCGCGGCAAGTTCGACGGACGGCTTCAATTTGCGAACTCGTCTCCGGCAAACCCGCGCAGCATTTTCGCGAGCGACCAGTATGGAAACTGGGCGGGCGGTGGCGGCTTCACCATTCGCCAGGGACTGCGCATCGGCGCGTCGGGATATCGCGGACCGTATCTCGACCGGAAGTATGCGTACTACTTCCCAGGCGAGGCGAACCCCAGCAAGTTGCCGGCGCACGCTGTGGGTATCGACATGAATTGGGCTCACGGCCATACCACGGCATACGCGGAAGCGCAGAGATTCGTGATGCCGTATACCTTGATTCCGGACTTTCGGGACACAGCAGGGTACGCGGAGGTGCGGCAGGTTCTAAGTCCGCGCTGGTTTGTTGCCGGACGTTATTCAATTACGAGCACCAATGCGACGGGAAGAACGAACTCGTTCGAGACAGCTGCAGGCTATCGGCCTGACCGGTTTCAGCTGTTGAAAGTGGGATATGAGTTCAAACATTACAATACTAGCACGGAGCACGACGACCACGTGCTCGGGATCCAGTTCATCACGACTCTTCACAAATCCGTGGGCCGCGAGTAGAGATTTGTTCGCAGTTCTCGCAGACGATTGGGATGCCTACCTTTGACGCCGGCCTCACTCAACCTTCTTTGTGCTGAGAAGATGCGGGTTGGGTTGGTTCGTGGTCTCCCACGCTTGCGACAAGGACAAAGACGTCGCAAGAATGGGGCACCCAGCTTCGATGCCATGCGGAGGAAGGGCAACCGCAGATCCCTCGGCGCGCTACGCTTGCTCGGGATGACAGTTCTGGTGGTGAGCTAGAATGCGTTGCGCTCAAGGATGACAGCTCAGGTTTCGAGGAGAAGTTGGAGTGCGGCGCCGGGTTACAGCGCCGCCAGGGCATCGGCCTGGGAGGGGAAGAGGCCGGCGTACTTGGTGATGCCTACCATGGTGAAGACCTTGGTGAAGTGGGGCGAGAGGCCAAAGGCATAGACCTTCTGGCCGGAGTTTGCCGCCTCAATGAGCATCTGGATGACGAGGGCGATGCCGCTGGAGTTGATGTAGTCGACCTTGGTGAAGTCGAGCAGCACGAGCTTGGCGGTCTCCTTGGGCAACGACTGGTAGCTACCAAGGACCGCATCTTTGGACGTACTGGCAATGTCACCCTCAAAACGGAGGGCTGTGACGTTGTGGCCTGCCGGGGAAGTCAACTGGTCTACGCGCGCTTTGGTTTCACTCTGCACGATCTCGTGTCTCCGTGTTCTTCTTGTTAGTCCGCTACCGCATCCAGACGAATGACCAGCCTGACGTAACTGCTTTTGCCGTTGGAGCCTTTGACCCATTCGGCCTCATCAACCAGCGCCTGAATCAAGAACATACCCATACCGCGGGGATCTTCCTCACCATGAATCTTCTTATCGATGTCGGGCTTGGCCGGGACGGTTTTCAAGCCCTTGCCATCATCAATCACTTTTACTTCAAGTGCGTTAATGCCTGCTGAAAGGACTACGCCAACGGAGAGGTCGTCGTTCATTTTATTGCCATGTTCGATGGCGTTGATGCAGGCCTCAGCGACAGCCGTCTTCAAATCTTCAACGCGATCTTCACGGAAACCCATCAGCTTGGCCACAGCGGCAGCGGTGCTCATCGCCACTTTCTCATAGCCGAGCTGCGAAGGCAGCCGCACCTCCACGCTTGTGGACTTCAGCTTGCTCATGCCGGTATCTCCGTACCCTTTGCGCACCGGCACATTGCCAATGCGGTCATGTCGTCACTTTGCGGGCCGCCGTCGGCAAAGTCGTCAATTGTCGCCCACAATGCATCGAGGATAACATCGGCCCGTTCGCCCGGGCACTTGGAAAATTCGTCCATAAGTCTTTCCGGGCCAAACTCTTCCTCGCCGCGGAATACCTCCGTGAGGCCGTCGGTGTAGAACAAGAGCCTCGTGCCTGGTGTAAACACGGCTTCCTCGCTGGAGTAGCGCATGCCGGGCAAAAGGCCCAGAGGCGTACCGGCTGCCTCGAACTGGCGGGTTGTGCCATCGCACGAAACCAGGAAGCCCGGGTTGTGGCCGGCGTTGACCACTTCAATTTTTCCCAGCTCGGGGTGGAGACGCAGGAAGATGGCGGTGACATAGCGGCGGCGGGCCTCTTCGCCCTCGCGCCAATGGTGCTCGTTCATGCGGGTAGCCAACTCGCCGAGGGGTGGCCCGGTGATGGCCATGGCGCGGAAAGCCGCGCGGAAGCTGGTGGACATCATGGCCGAGGCGAGGCCTTTGCCTGCAACGTCGGCGACAGCGATCAAGAGGCTTCCATCGGGCTGCTCGACGATATCGAGGTAGTCGCCACCAACTTCGTAGCAGGTGACGGAGCGGAAGGCCAGCGAGTAACCGGCGATGTCGGGCAACTCCTGCGGCAGCAGGGAGCGCTGGATATTGCGCGCGGCGTCAAGATCTTGCTGTACACGGGCCCACTGCAGGTTACGCTCGTGGTTGCGGGCGTTTTCAAGGGCAACTGCGGCTTGCAAGGCAAGGCCCTCGATGAAATCGGCTTCGTAGATGGTGAGTTCGCGACCGTCTGGCGGAGCGACCACCAATTCGGCCATGCGCTTGCCTTCGCGATCCTGCAGAAGATAGATGGGGAGCGCGTGGGCCTCGTCTGACTGGGCGGTGAGATCGGGCATTTCGCCGTAGCTGAGGTTGGTGCCGGGAAAGGCAGCGCCCGCCATTTCAAGTTCGCGGACGACGATACGCAGGACGGCGCCGAGGACGGCTTCCTCCCGGATCGTGGAGTGAACTTGACGCGAGGCCTCGAGCAGCGCCTGCAGGCGGGCTACCTGCTGCTGGAGATCGATGGTTTCGTCATTGCCGGACAAATGAATGCCTGCTGCCATAAATCCACCAATTACTTGCGGGGAATCTCAATCTATCACGGGGAGGTGTAGGAGCGTCGATACCTTTCTTGAGATGGGTTTTATCCCATCCACCGGTGGTTTAAGAACCTCTATTTAGTGCCATCCGGTTACGTTGCGAATCCTAGGTGAATCCGGAAGTACCCACTTGCTACTGCCGGGGCATTACCTACGGGAACCTTACATCCAGCGCGTAGATCTTTTCAAGATGGCGGCTTGAGCCATGGTTTCCGAATGAAAGTGTCTCTCTTCGTCTTCGGCATTGCGGTCAACGCCCAGCGGCATTCCGGCTGCAAAGGTCCTTCTTCGACCGCCGGGGAATTCAGCGAATCTTCGAGAATGAAATGCTGTACAGGCGGAAACCTAGGTTAGGTCGATGCCGCATTCCGGCAGGAGGATTTCAACCAGCAAGCCTGGAGGCGTGGCGTTTTGGGCGCCGATAGTTCCGCCATGGGTTCGAATGACACGATCAGCTATGGCAAGGCCGAGACCGGTGCCGCCCGACTGCCGATCGCGGGCATCCGCCACCCGATAGAAGGGTCGAAAGATATTGACGAGCTCGGACTCAGGAAGGCCCGGGCCATAGTCGCGAATTGCAATGCGGACGAAGGCTTCCTTGGGCTGACGCATAAATTCCATGGTCACTTCGACCGAGGTTCCGGGATCGGTGTAGTGAATTGCGTTTCGAACCACATTCTCGATCGCTCCGTGCAGTAGTTCCGCATTCCCTCGAACGAAGTACGGCCCCTCGGCAGTAAATTGGACGCCGCGATCAAGCACCCGCGCCTCGAAGTTGGCATCACGAACGATCTGGGAAACGAGATCCGTGAGGTCGAGCTGGACCATGGGCACTTGTCGCGCGGAGACATCGAGCTTCGCAATCGTCAGCAGGCGCCCGATCATTTCGTTCAGGAGAGCGAGGTCCTGCTCCATTTGGTCGAATGCGGGGTCATTGCCTTTTCGCTGGCGACCGAGATCGAGGGCGACATTCAGCCGAGCCAGGGGTGAGCGCAATTCGTGGGAAACATCGGAGATGAGTTGGCGTTGACCAGATACAAGAGCTTCGATGCGAGAGGCCATGGCGTCGAAGTCGCGCAACAGATCTCCAATTTCATCTTGCCGGGAGGCGATAGTGGAACTTGCTCGGGTGCTCAAATCGCCAGACGCCAGCTGTTGCGATGCCGCACGCAAACGAAGAATCGGTGCGGTGAGGTATCTCGTGAGCAAGTAGCATACAAATCCTGAAACAAGGAAAGCGACTCCCCACTGCACCAGAAATGTAGTTCGGTTGAAGCCAGCCGCAGCGCGAGGACCTGCGGGGAGTTCCGTAGCAAAGATGTATTGGCGCCCGCTATTTCCGTTCAGGATTAACGCGACGCGCGCTATCCCGAAGACCATGCCGAATTCGGATGTCTTCAAACCCGTGACACGCGTCGCCATCATCTGAAAAGTTTCGCAGCCATGACCTGCGATGCCCCTTCCCGATATGTCGAACAGACACGCTTTCAGAGAGGTGTCGTGAACGAGTCGATCAAGGTACGACGACGCTGCGGATGTGCCCTCCCTTTCAAGGGTCTCCACCGCAATCGTTCCGGAATAGCGGGCTGTTTCGGCCAGCGTCGAATGCCACTGCGCAGGCACGCCGCGCGGTTCGAGCATGAAGGTAAGCACCAGGGAAATGCCCGTGACAATGACGGTCGCCCAGAACCACAGGAAGATCTTGAGCAGGAGGCTACGGAAAGTCAGTTTCATTTCGTTTCCGGGCGTACAACGAAGAGATAGCCGCTGCCGCGAACGGCCTTGATTTTAGGGCCATGCTCGGAGGCTCCCAGCTTTTTTCGCACGTTGCTTACGTGAACGTCGATGACCCTATCGAAGGGGCCAAGCTTTCGTCCCAGCACAGATTCGGTGAGTTGCTCGCGACTCAGGATTTTTCCGGCGGCGCGCAAGAAGGTTTCCAGGAGGGTAAATTCCACGCTGGTCAAGTTGAGAGGCACATCGTTTAACCAGACCTCGCGCGCTCGGGGATCGAGGCGGAGATCTCCGACCACAACGGGCTCCGTTGTCGCAGCGACTCGAGAGGTTCGGCGCAGGATGGCTCGAATGCGGGCGATCAGTTCGCGGGGGTTGAAAGGTTTTGGCACGTAATCATCGGCACCAATCTCCAAGCCGAGAATCCTGTCGATATCTTCGCCACGCGCAGTGAGAATCAACACCGGTACAGGAGACCTGGCACGCAGCCGGCGCAGGACATCGAGGCCTGTTATGCCCGGAAGCATGAGATCGAGCACAACAAGAGCATGTTCCATCGAGAGGGCGCGCTCCAACCCTCGAATCCCATCGTTGGCTACTTCGATTGTGAAACCTTCAGATGTCAATCGTTCGGTGAGCAGCCTGCATAACTGAACGTCATCGTCGATGATGAGAACGCGATCCATTCGCTTAAGAGCTGCAACCTTCGACTCGATATTAGTCCATTCCCAGTTGGCGAAAGCGTCATTTACATATCTTTACGTTGCTTAGCAAGTCTTATCGCAGCTTATCCAATCTTTATCGCATGCGCCCCATACCGATGCTGGAATCGTGAAGTGGAAGTAAGAGTGGCCACCGTAGCGGCCGAGATCGAAGTGAGTCGATCGCACGAGGCGTCAACACCAAGCATCAAGGAGGGAAGTTATGAAGCGCATGAGTTCTATCATCGTCGGTTCGTTGGTTGCGATCCTGATCATGGGTGGTACGTTCGCGGTCAAACTGCACGCACAAGTTGGACCTGGAGTAGTTTTCAACGTTCCGTTCGCATTTTCGCTGGACGGTCACAACATCGCTGCGGGCAATTACAAACTGAACCTGGTTTCGGGCCAGTACATATTGTCGATCCGCAATCTGGAGACGGGAGATCTCCGGTTCTTCGGGGTACAGCCGGGACAACAACACGCGATCGAGGAGCATGGACGGCTGGTCTTCGGTGGCTGTGGATACCACAGATACCTGGCGGAATTTCACATGCCGGGGACTGACACCTACAGCGTGACAAGGACGCCAGAGAGGGTGAAGAACGCGGAGGCGCAAGCATGTCCCACGGGGAATTCCGTATTTCTGGCTGCGCGTTGATCATCAATCCGCAAAGGCGGGGGCCCTACTCTATGTTCCGTGTTCAAGGGAAATCAGGGTTCTGGGCCTGCCGCCGCGCGGATGTCGCGGGCTTCGAGGATGTGCGTGGGGTATCGCTGGCGCGCGATGTTGAGCATGGCGCGGCCGATCTGCCGGGTGGAGAGGACGCGGTTGGGGAACGCGCGGCGCAATAGCGGAAAGAGCGGGCCGAGGATCGAGTAAAACAGCCGATACATTGGCGTTTTTGACTGGATATCGTCCATTGGCTCGATGAAGCCGGGTCGGAACATGTAGGCCTTGAGCGGCAATTTGAGCAAGGCGTTCTCGGTGCGTCCTTTGACGCGAGCCCACATCATGCGGCCCTTCTCGGAACTGTCAGTGCCGGAACCGGAGATGAAGATGAAGGTCATGCCGGGGTTGACGCGGGCCAGCAATTCAGCGGCAGCCATGGTGTAGCCATACGTGATGCGCTCATAGTCCGCCTCTTTCATTCCAGAAGACGCGATGCCGAGGCAGAAGAAGCAGGCGTCGAAACCGGTGAGGGTCTCTTCCATGCCGGCGTATTGAAGCAGGTCGCGATGGATGATTTCCTGGAGCTTGGGATCGTGGAGTCCGGTGCCGGATCGGCCCAAGGTGACAACCAGCGTGACGTCGGGGTCGCGGAGGCATTCAAGCAGGACGCCGCGGCCGACCATTCCGGTTGCGCCAAAGATGAGCACCTTCATTGGATCCGACCCCGATCTCCTTCATCAGCATAACCTTTGAACCTTTGTGTAGTTTTCTACCGGGACCGAACAACGGGATTTGTTGAGCAAGAATCAAAGAAGGAAGAGGAAACCTATAAATGACTAAATTCTGCAACGCTCTGGCGCTCACCCTGTTATCGGCAAGCCTTGTTGGCGGTTCGGCTTATGCGCAAGACCACGATCAGGACCACCACGACAAGGACAGAGACAACCATCACTTCGTGGAGCACAAGGAATGGAAGAAAGGCAAGCCGATCCGGCACGAGGACTGGGACCGCGGCGAGCGCGTCGACTACCGCCAGTACCACCTCAACGCCCCGCCTCGCGGATATGAGTGGCGAATGATCGACGGCAATTACGTCATGGTCAACATTGGGAATTTCCAGATCCGCACGATCGTCGTCGCACACTAGAGCATTGACCGTTTCCCAACCTGGCCGCCGAAGTCGCGCATCCGGCGGCCGATCCATTTCCGGATGCGAAGACCTGACGCGGCTATTGTTCAAGAAGAACCGCGAGTCAGATGCTTGATGCAGTTTTTGCTGCCCAATCCCGTTTCCGCGGGATATGCTCGTTGCCATGCAACCCAAAGCATTGCTGCCTACGCGGTCGGGTGCCGGCAGCCCGTTTCCCTTCCCGATCCGGATCGCACTCTGCGTTCTGGTGACTCTTTGTTTGGTGGAAGGTGCGCAAAAGGCGAATGCAGAGTCGAGTACGACGACCGTTGCGTCCTCGGACCCTGTCAGAATTGAGGCGCTCGGAAAGGGCGCAGTGCCGCTGGATGGCGCATGGCAGTTTCACGCGGGCGACGACTTGCAGTGGGCCAGGCCGGAGATCGACGACGCCACGGGCCACGATGGATGGGAGCAACTCACGGCCGATGCGCCATGGGGCACGCAATCGCATCCGAACTACGACGGGGCCGGTTGGTATCGCCGCCGCATCGATGTGACGATGGCGACAGGGGCCACGAGGGATGTGGCCCTGCTGATTCCGGCAATTGACGACATCTATGAGCTTTACTGGAACGGCCAGCCCGTTGGGCACCTTGGGACTTTCCCGCCAAATACCGATTTTTTGAATGCCATTCCTGCGCAGACCTACGGCCTGGGCCCGGTGCGCAGTGGCGTGCTCGCCGTGCGAGTGCTGAAGGTACCATTCGCTTCAAACGATGACGGCACGGCCGGGGGATTTGAGGGCGTGCCGATTCTTGGCAGCCCCGAGGCGATCGCCGCGATCAAGGATTCGCTGGATTACAAATGGCTGCGCGGCCAGCAGTTTCGGTTTGCGTTGACGGGGCTGTATGCCCTGGTTTGCATTTTGAGTTTTCTAGCCTGGTTGCGCGACCGACAGCAGAGATTGCTGTTCTGGATGATGGTTTACACGTTCATGCCGACGCTGGAGTTGATGTTGAACGGCATGCGCCTGCAGTACTCCAATATCTGGCTTACGTTTTTTGTCCAGGCCGCAATCCAGATACGCGAAGTGTCGCAATGGTACGTGCTGATTTACCTGCTGCAATTGGAAGATGCTCCAAGGCTGATGCGGGTGATCAAGATTTTTGCCATTGCGTCGATGATCGCGGGAACTGTCGATGGGACGCTCGGGTTCTTTTACGGGGTTCTATCGAAGTACGCATTCCAGATTTCAGATGCTGCGCTGACACTTTTCATTCTTCCGGGAGAGGCCATTCCAATCTTTCTTGTTGTCTACGCAGTGGTGCGCAGGCGGCGGCTGGACTCGGCGCGATGGCTGGTGGCGAGCATCGCGCTGGCCAATGACGTGGTGTATGCGGTTTCGAATGCCTCGCAGCAAGGGATTCGATTTACGCATTGGCCGTTGGCGGGTTGGATCAACCGGCTGCATCTGACAATTTTTGGAACCGTCCTCAGCGTGCAGACCGCATTACGTACGGCGCTCTTCCTGGCGATTGTGTACGCGGTGCTGCGCTATGCGTTGGACTATCGACACCGGCAGACGGCTATGGAGCGCGAGTTCCAGAATGCGCGCGAAGTGCAACAGGTGCTGGTGCCGGAGGCCCTGCCGGCGATTCCCGGGTTCAACCTGACAAGCGCATACAAACCGGCGCTCGAAGTTGGCGGTGACTTCTTTCAGATACTTTCGACCGGGGAAGGTGGAGCATTGATCGTGATTGGCGATGTGAGCGGCAAGGGCATGCCGGCGGCCATGACGGTTTCGCTGCTGGTAGGCACCGTGCGCACGCTGGCGCACTACACGCAGAGCCCGGGCGAGATTCTGACCGCCATGAATTACCGCATGCTGAGTCGCAGTGCTGGCGGATTTACGACTTGCCTTGTGGTACGGGTGGATACAGACGGCAAACTCACGGCTGCGAATGCGGGGCACCTGGCTCCCTACGTGAACGGCCATGAGTTGCAACTTAGGAATGGCTTGCCGCTGGGGTTGGAAGCGAAGACGACTTATGCTGAATCGACATTCACTCTGGGGGCGAACGAGCAACTTACCTTGCTGACGGATGGGGTTGTGGAGGCACGCGGCAGGACGGGAGAACTCTTCGGGTTCCAGCGCACGGCAACCATCGCCTCAGGGACCGCCGAGGCGATTGCTCAGGCGGCACGGAATTTCGGACAGGAAGACGATATCACCGTGCTTACCTTGTGCCGGACAACTGCAGCCGCTGAGACGACTGCGGATATTGGTTCTCCTGCGTTGTCGCCTTCGCCCGCGTAACGTTGCAGTTTCCCGAACATTCCAGGCAAATCTGCAGCGTGGTTCTGTTATGAGAAAGCTATGGATCGGATAACTTGAAATTTCTTGCACCGCATGACGAGTTATGAAAGAAGTAACGTATTACTTATTATCTTAAAGTAACTCTATATCAGGTCGATGAGCTCTCATTAGTAACTCTCTTTAGTAATTCATCGTAATTAGCTCGTTGGTGGAATTTCCAACCTCTTTAAATCCGCGTATTTCATTAACACGGAGCTTGGATTTCTCCCTCGCCAAAGCATCCAGGAAAACCGTCAGCGACAAGGGTGAACGCGATGAAACTGCTGAGCGATCAAAGCGGATATGTCCTGGTGATGCGGAGATCATCACTGCTGGTGACTGGGAAGGCGGCTGAGAAGGAAGCAAGTGCTATTCAGCCCGTCCAAACCGAGAGCAGGGCAGAAACTCCAGTCTGTTCGGTGCCGCATTGCTGTTTCTATTGTGCGTGGTGCGGACAACCGATCCTGCTGCCCAATGACCGGATTGGCTCTCCCTTCGGGCATCCAGACGCACGCAAGATCGATGTCCGGTCGATTGCGACGGTTTGCCACAGCTGCAAGCACATTGGCAACTACTCGATGTTTCGCGCGTGCCGTGGTTTCAACACGCGCCACAAGGTCATGCATTCACCGATCAAAGGCCAGACTGTCTTGCTCCATTGGCTGCAATGCGTTGAGCGGACATGTCCCGACCGCGTTCCGTTGTTCGCACTGCTCGAAGACGGCACGCCCGCGGGAGAAGCCGAGGCAGCCGCGTGGATGTGGGATGAGCTGACGTGTGCGTCGGGCCATTCCATTCGCCCAATTCATGTGGATCCCGCGTATCCGCTGCCGCTTCGCACGCCCTCTGGAAGCCGCTGAGCGGCGGTTATTCGCTCCAACTCTTGGATTGCACCACCGGGGTCGTACTTTTCGGTTTCGCGTAGATTCGAGGTTGTGAGAGAATCCAGCCATTCTCAGTTTCCCCGCTTCCCAGATCATCTTGAAGGAAAGCCGATGCCCGAAGCTGCTGCTGTCTCACTGCTGACCCTCGAAGTTGAACGCGCCGGAGACGTTGCCACAGTGAAGTGTCACGGCAAGCTGGTGTTGGGTGTGTGCGATGTGCTGGCCAGCAAAGTGAAGGCACTGATTCCGGACACAAAGCGGATCGTGCTGGACTTGACCGATCTGAATCAGATGGACAGCATGGGGCTGGGCACGATTGTGCGGCTCTACGTCTCGGCTAAAGCGGGAGGGAGCTGCCTGGTACTGGTGAACATGGCCCCCCGCATTCGGCAGCTGCTGGGCATCACTAATCTGCTTTCGGTGCTGACGGATATGTGCGAACAGGGCGTGACGATCCGCTTCTAGTTGGGGAAAAAGCAAAAGCAGTCGATGGTGATACGAGACCGCATCCAGGTTCGTGCTTTCCCACTCATGCCACGATAAAACTGTGTCATGAATGGGGCACCCGCGATCTTTACCCTGCAATCTTCAGAGCAGGTCCTTTGACGACCCTTCACTCCGTTCGGGGTTGCCAAGGATGACGGAGTTGGTGGAGCGCGCGTGATTTATCCTTCGGGGTGATGCCGCAGCAGCGCAAGACCCTTTCCGTCGCGATGATTGCCATGAACGAGGAAGCCAATCTGCCGCGCACGCTGGAGAGCGTGACATGGGCCGATGAAATCATCGTGGTGGACTCGGGGTCGCGCGACAGGACGATTGAGATTGCGCAGTCGTTTGGGGCGAAGACCAGCTATCACGCATTTGGCGGGCATGGTGAGCAGAAGAATGTGGCTCTGAATCTGTGCACCTGTGACTGGATCCTGCTGCTGGATGCGGATGAGGTGCTAACGCCGGAGTTGCAGACGGAGATCCGCGATGTGCTCGCGGGTGAACCGCAGTTCGATGCCTACTGGATCAAGCGACTGAATCTGTATTTCGGCAAATGGATCCGGCATGGCGGGTTTTATCCCGACCATAAGTTAAGGCTTTTCAAGCGCGGGGCAGCGCGGCTGAGCGAGGGAGTGGGGCCGCACTCGACTCCGCAATTCGAGGGACCGCGGGGTAAGCTGCGCGGCGATATGCTGCACTACGCCTATCCGACGTTGGGCGTCTATCTCGAGCACATGAATCGCTACAGCTCGGAGATTGCGCAACTGTTGCATCAACGCGGGAAAGACAGCAGGTCGGTGGCCGCGTTTGTATGGAACGCGGTACTGAACCCGGCGGCAACGTTTGTTTATAACTACGTTTTCCGGTTGGGTTTTCTGGATGGGCGCGAAGGATTGATCCTGCATATCAACCACTCCGTGTATATCCACTGGAAGTACATCAAGGCGTGGCGGCTCGGACAGGGAAAAGAACAGTTCTAGGTTCAGAGTTCTAAGTTCAGGGTTCCTGATGCGGCGTTTGGATGACGGGCACTGTCAACTCTGAACTAAGAACTTAGAACTGCCAACTGCCTTAGATGTGGCAGCTGGCCTGGCCGCGCTTTTCCAGATATTTCTGATGGTATTCTTCAGCGCGCCAGAAGGTTTGCGCCGGTTCTACCTTGGTGACGATGCGTTTCGGCGCGAAGTGGGCGGTGAGCTGTTCGATTTTTGCTTTGGCCTGCGCTTCCTGCTGGGGCGAGTGGAAGAAGATGGCGGAGCGATACTGCGCGCCCCAGTCGGGTCCCTGACGATTCAGCGTGGTCGGGTCGTGCAGCTCGAAGAAGGCGTCGAGGATCTGGTCGTAGCTGACCTTTTCGGGATCGAAGTCGAGCTCCACGACTTCGGCGTGGCCGGTCTGGTCGGTGCAAACATCGCGGTAGGTGGGCTTATCGAGCTTGCCGCCCTCATAGCCAACAGCCGTGGCGGTGACTCCGGGTATGGCGGCGAAGGCGGCTTCGACGCCCCAGAAACAGCCTGCTCCAAATGTCGCTTTTTCGATGGTCATGGTTATCAGATGCGCGAGCAATTCATTCGGTGACAGAAGCGTTGATGGTTTGGCGACGAGACCTCCGCGGGGGCGCGGTTCTTACTTGGTTTTTCACTTCTCGACGTGTGCTTTGAGGCGCGCGAGGGTCTGGTCCCATTGCTTGGAGACGGAAGCGAGGTAGGCCTGGAGGCCTTCGAGGGGCTCGGGGGCGAACTCGAAGAGGCGCTCGCGGCCGGCGTGGGAGCTGCGAACGATGCCCGCGCGCTCCAGGACTCCCAAGTGCTTGGTGATGGCCTGGCGGGTTAACTTCGAATCATCAGCAAGCTGCGAGATGGAGCGGGACTCGCCGGAGCAGAGCCGGGCGACGAGCGCCAGACGGGTTTTGTCGCCGAGCGCGGCAAAGACGCGTGCCCGGGCCTTGGGTTTGGCAGTGATACGCTTACGAATTTTGTGTGACATGGCTCTCGATATTCTTCATCTGTTCGGTCCAGCCGCCATCGTTCCTGCGAAATGCCTCGGGACGCCAGTCGGCGGGAATGCTGTTGAAGCCGGACTCGGTGAGTAAAAGCAGTGTACAGCCGGGAATCGCTTCGAGGTGAAATTCGACGAGAGTACGGGGTGCGTTGGAGTAGTCGGCGGATGTGTCGGTCTTTTCGAAGGACTGGACGTGGGGCCAGTAGAAGGAGAAGAGGCGCTCGGGTTCCATCGTTTCGATGCGGGCTTCCCAGGTGACGTGCTCGTAGCCGGGATAGGTGATGTGGCCACGGGAGACCTGGCCGGGGATAAAGGGCCCATCCAGTTTGACTTTGAACCATTGGCCGAACTCGCGGTAGTCAGTGAGTGCGCGCCAGACGCGGGAGACGGGGGCCTTGAGCTCGACGCGTTTTTCGATTCGGTTCGATTCCATGAGCAACCTCAGGGTTGCATAATATGCCGATTTGCCAAGATATACAACTCAACGGTTGCGCATCAATCACGGGAATGACTGATGAGATTGTAGATCAAGCCGTAATTGTCGCGAACGTAGCAGCGCGGAAAATCCGGCTCGTCCTTGATCACAATGCAGCCTTTTGCCAGGAGACGGCGCTTGGCGGCTTCAACGCTATCTACCGTGACTTCGAGAACCGGGCCGAGCAGCGGTCCCTGTTCGATGAAGATGTTGATGTGCTGGCCGTGAAGGCTGACCATGTTCTCTTCTTCGCCAGTGACTTCAAAGCCGAGACTGTCGACATAGAACGCGGCGGCGCTCTTGGGATCGGGCGCCTGGATCAGAATGTCGGAACTGAATGCATTTGCCATGCTGCGTCCTTGCCACCGCAGAAAGGGCACGCGCCCTGACGCGGACGAGTGCGCTCTGCGGGCTCGGCACTCAATCTAGCACGCGATGCGCGGTTGTCGCATCCAGATGTGGGGGAAGTCGTTCTAGCCTCGCTTCTTTCCGCCAGGCTTCCCACCAGGGCGTTTGCCGCCGGGACGTGAGCCTCCGCCTGGTTTCCGAGTGCCGCCGGTCTTGCCTTTGTAGCCGGAGCCGGACCTGGCCGACCCACCCGGCCTGGAGCCGAATGCCGGCTTGGAGCGGGCGCTGCTTCCGGAAGAAGTTCTGCCTGTTCCGCCGGGCTTTGGTTTCCATGCCGGTTTTCCTGCGGCAGGTGGACCGGAGCGTTTGTTGGATGGTCTGGCACCTCCCGGGCGGGGTTTGCCAGTGCTGGTGGTGAACGGTCGTGAGCGGTCGCCTTCCGCGCGAGGTGGCCGGCCAGCACCGAATTCCCGAGTGCCGGTGCGGCCAGGGCCGCCAGTTGGCCGTGCACCGCTGGGGCGGTCGAAGCTAGGGCGATCAAAACGAGGGCGGTCTGGACTTGGTCGATCAGGCCTTGGACCGTCCGAGCGTGCTCGATCAGGCCTTGGACGATCTGGGCGATCTGATCCGGGCCGGGCCGTTCGCGCCCGGAACTGGCCGGGACGGCTTCCAGTACGACCAGCGCCTGGCCTGTCAGAACCAGCACCAGGAAACGGCGGACGGCCCGTTGCGGGGCGGCCGGTCGGAGGGCGGCTGGCACTGGGGCGAGTTGGAGCTTCGCGTTCCGGCTCCACTGCTTCAATCTGCAGCCTGTGCGGTCTTGGCGCCCGGACTTCGTCACGGTCGGGGACAGCCTCACGACGTGGGCCAGCTTCGGGTTTGAAGGCTGGACGATCTGGACGAGCGGAATCGGGTTTCTTCCACGGCTTCTTCTCGAAGGAGCGAGCGCTGTCAGTACGGCGACTCCCCGCAAATCCACCAGTCGGCCGACCTTGGCGCGGAGGAGCTGATCCGAATTCTGCGGGACGCTGATCGGAGCGCGGCGTCCGTTCGCCAAACCGAGCCGGTGGACGGGCAGTGCGATCGTCCTTCTTCCATGCCGGACGGCCTGCGCCAAACTGTGGCGGGCCGGAACGCGGTGGCCCAGAGCGCGGCGAGCCAGAGCGCTGCGGACCGGTTCGCGTTGGACCAGGCCGCGATGAGCCGACGCGGACGGGACCGGGTCCAGAGCCTTCGGGGCGAGGACGGAAGCCCTCCCCTTCAGGTCGCGTCGGGCGCGAAGGTCGGTCACTTCCAAATTGCCTCTTCGGCGGAAATCCGGGTCGCGGCGAAAACGGAGGCCGTCCGGCAGCAGGCGGTACACCTTGCGGACGACCCGGCGTGGCCCTGAGCGTAGGCAATTGGGCATCCATCGCTTTTCGTCTGCGGATATCCTTCAGTTTCGGTTTGCGGAGCTTGCCGTCGGCGGCTTTGCGCAGGTCTTCGAGCTCTTCGGCTTCAAGTTCGCGCATCTTGCCGGGTTCGATATCGAGCACCAGTGGACCGTACCCGACGCGGCGAATCTTCTCGACGTAGTGGCCGATCTCCTCAAACATCTTGCGCAACTCGCGGTTGCGGCCTTCGATGATGACAACTTCGTACCAGGGATTGTCGCCCTGCCGGACCTTGCGAACCTGCGCGGGGGCAGTTTGCACTCGGCCTGAGCCGGGCTTGCCCCGTTCGATTCCCACCCCTGAACGCAGCCGATCGAGCTCTTCTTCGGTGGGCTCGCCGCTGACTTTGACGAGGTAGGTTTTCTCGACACCAGCAGCCGCGCGGGTGAGCTTGTTGGCCAGGTCTCCGTCGTTCGTCACAAGCAGCAGGCCCTCGCTCAAGTAGTCGAGGCGTCCGACGGGGTAGAGGCGCTCGCGCAACTTCGCAAAAAACTCCATCACCGTCGGCCGCTTCTCGGGATCGCTGACGGTGGTGACGAATCCCCTAGGCTTGTTGAGCATGAAGTAGCGGAGGCGCTCGGAGCCCTGCAGCAACTTGCCATCGACGCGGATGTGATCGCGCGCTGCGTCGGCCTTGGTGCCAAGTTCGGTGATGACTTTGCCGTTCACCTGCACGCGGCCTTCGGTGATCAGATTTTCGGCGTGGCGCCGGCTGGCGACTCCGGCCTGGGCGAGGATCTTCTGCAGGCGTTCGAGCTTGGGTGCCGGGCCGGATTCTGCGTCGCCTGGCTCGGTGTCCTCATCGGCTTCGGCAGCATCATCCGCTTCGGCAGCGATCAACGCGGCTTCGCCATCGGCGGCCTGCGCCTCGGTGTCGGCGGCGGAGGCTGCCAGGGATTCTTCGGCCGCAGCGGCTTCGGTTTCCGGGCTATCGGATTCAGGCGGGGTGGCGTCGGGACGCGCGTCGTCGTTCATGGGGAGATCTCGGTTCTGCCTGCTGCGTTTTGGGTCACGGCTCGGCAGGCGCGGGCTTGTTCGGCGAGAGGCCAGCTATTCGGCCGGTTCTGCTTTGTCCTGGGTGTCGTGCACCGTCGCCGTCATTTCGGTAGAGGTTTCGGTCGTTGCAGGCGAATCGTTATCTGGTTCTTCCGGTGCGTTCTCATCCAATGCGGGGCCAGTACTGCCTTCTGCTTCGTACTCAGCAGTCGCAGCGTCGCCCTCGTCGACGGCAACCGGGTCGACTTCCTCGAGCTCGCTGGCCATCTTCTCGAATTCATCCATCGAGGGCAATTCGGCGACGTCTTTGAGGCCGAAGCGCATGAGAAATTCTTTGGTGGTCTTATAGAGGATTGGGCGGCCGATGACGGGCTTGCGGCCAGCGGTGGTGATAAGCTTACGCGCCAGAAGCGAACCGAATACACCGGATGAGTCGACGCCGCGGATCTCATTTACTTCAGGTGCGGTGACGGGCTGCTTATAGGCGATGACGGCGAGTGTTTCGAGGGCAGGCAGCGAGAGCTTCAGTGCGGGCTTGAGACTTTTGATAAACATGCGGACCGCGTCGTGGCACTCCGGCTTGGTGGCCATGCGATAGCCACCGGCAATTTCGCGGATTTCGACGCCACGGTCGTCTGAGGCATAGAAGGCGATGAGCTCGTCGATGAGCTGGCGGAGAATGGTCTTGATTTCACGGTCGCGCTGGCGGGCTGCGCGTTTGGCTTCAGCTTCGGGGTCGAGCGTGGCCTCTTCGGCGGGGGTGGTCCTGACGGTTTCCGGCTGTACGGTTTCAGGTGCCAATTCGCTGGTCACGGAGGCAGAGTTGGAACCGGGCTTGACTTCGGCGAGTCCAGGGTCGGTGGACTCCGGCTCGCCGAATGGTCGGCCGTCTTCGGTGCGCAGGTCGAGGTATTCCAGCCCCTCATCGTTTGCGGGCTGCGAAGGGTCGGCCGGGTTGGCAGCGGATTCGGCTGCAGCTTTCTGGGCGGCGGCATCCTGTGCCGCTTTCCATTCAAGGGCTTCAGCACCAAAGAGGGTTGCGAGCTGAGTCAGGGTGACCGGCTCTTCCGAGGCGTAAATAACGGCTTCCAGCTTGGATTTCAGGCTCATGCAGCAATCAGTACCTTCTGTATGGTACCGGACGGGAGGGGCGATTGCGTACCCAGAGCGGAGCAGATTCGAAATGGGGAAAAAAGAAAGGGCGTTCGGATATCGAACGCCCTTCGCTCTGAAAGGAAACCAAGGCAACTTGCATGGAGGAGGGCTATGCGACGTGACGGAAGAGCCAGAACAATGTGCCAGATAGAAGTGCCGCGGCGGGTAGAGTGAAGACCCATGCCGCAGCAATGTTGCGGATCGTGGACATCTGGAGGCCGCTGCGATTTGCGGCCATCGTTCCGGCCACGCCCGAACTGAGGACGTGGGTGGTACTGACAGGAAGGCCAAAGTTATCCGCTGCGAAGATGGTAGCCATCGCGACCAGTTCGGCAGTGGCGCCCTGCGCGTAGGTAAGGTGCTCCTTGCCAATCTTTTCGCCTACGGTCACAACGATGCGCTTCCAGCCCACCATCGTGCCCATTCCAAGCGCTAGAGCAACGGCCACTTTCACCCAAGTGGGAATGAACTTGGTGGCCTTGTCGACCTTGCCCTTATACGCCGTCAAGACGGAGTTCTCGGCCGGAGTGAAGGCCGGGTTGTGGTTCTTCTGCATGAGGCGAATTGCCTCGCTAGCGACGTACATGTCATTGCGCACGTTGGTCTGCTGGTTTGCGGGAACCGCTTTGAATTCCTTATAGAGCGCAACTTCGTGGCTGAGGTCCTCGACCAGCTCGCGGAGCGCCAGGATCGTGTCGGGCTGCAGCTGCTTGGTGCGGATGTAGTCCGTCACCGTGGTGCGTGCGTCGGCACCGAGCAAGCCTGTCTTGTCAACGTGGGCGTCGAGGATCTTGCCTGCGTTGTCGGATGCGGTGATGAATTGCTGCACATCAGCGGGCGTTACCGCGTGATTTAACGCGTAGGCGGTGGGCACCGTGCCGATCAGAATCAGCATGATCAGTCCCATGCCTTTTTGCCCGTCATTTGAACCGTGGAAAAAGCTGACGCCGGTGCACGTGAGCACAAGCAAGGCGCGAATGGGCCATGGTGGAGGCGTGCTGCCTTTCGGTGCCTCGTAAAGCCCCGGGTACTTGATGGTTGCCTTGGCAACCAGGAACAACAATGCGGCTGCGCCAAAGCCGACGATCGGGGAGATGAGCAGCACTTTGAAGACCTTGGTGGCCTGCTCCCAATCGACGCCTGAAGTGCCGGTGTGCACGCTCATCAACTGGTTGGCGACGCCCACGCCAATAATGGAACCGACCATGGTGTGCGAACTGGATGCGGGAAGCCCGAACCACCAGGTGCTGAGATTCCAGAGGATGGCGGCGATGAGCAGTGCGAAGACCATGGCGAAGCCTGCACCTGAACTCACTTGAAGAATGAGTTCGACGGGCAAGAGGGTAATCACAGTGAAAGCAACGGTGCCACTTGAGGTGAGGACGCCGGCGAGATTGCACATCCCGGACCACACGACCGCGATGTTTGGTTCGAGCGAGTGAGTATAGATCACTGTCGCCACGGCGTTTGCGGTGTCGTGGAAGCCATTGACGAACTCGAATCCGAGTGCGATCAGCAAGGCGATGATCAACAGAATGTAGGGCCACGCGCTGCCCAGGGTCACGCCACTGAAGTCCTGAGAGATGTGGCTGGCGATGAACCAGACTCCGACAATCAGAGCGATCAGAACGACGCCTCCGCTGATCATGGCGTGGGTCGGATGCATCTTTTTTTCGAGCAATGCAGCAGCGGGTGGACGGGCTGCGACAGCGGTTGCCGATTCGGACATGGGTGAACTCCGGATTGAGAAGTGAGATTGACTCTGGGCGCAGGGGGAGCGGGGTTCGCCAGACGCAGTAAGGAATATCCGACTCAGATGAATGCCAGATGAAGCGGAGGTGAATTTGCGGGAGAGGTGGCCTGACTGGGTGTGGAGACGGCTGGACCGACCTGGAGCCTTGATCAGAAGACCCTATTTGAGTTAGGACAGGTGCCTGAAGAGCCAGTAGAGCGAGCCGGAGAGCAGAGCTGCGGCGGGCAGCGTAAAGACCCAACCCGCGGCGATGTTGCGAATGGTTTTGAAGCGCAGGCCATTGCCATTTGCGGCCATGGTGCCAGCCACGCCGGAACTGAGAATATGCGTGGTGCTCACGGGAAGGCCAAATTTGTCTGCGGCGAATATGGTTCCCATAGCCACCAGGCCGGCGCTGGCGCCCTGTGCATAGGTAAGGTGATCCTTGCCAATGCGCTCGCCCACCGTAACGACCACACGCTTCCAGCCAACCATGGTGCCGAGGCCGAGCGCCAGGGCTACCGCTACTTTGACCCAGGAAGGAATGAACTTGGTGGCATTGTCGACCTTGGATTTGTAGATCTTCAGCGCGGCTTTCTCGTCGGTGGTGAACCCGGCGTTGGACTTATCCATCAGGCGCAACGCTTCGCTGGCTACGTACATGTCGTTGCGGACATTGGCCTGCTCATTTGGCGGGACGGCCTTGAATTCCTTGTAGAGCGCTACTTCGTGATCCGTATCTTCGACCAGCTCGCGCAATGCGAGGATGGTGTCGGGCTGCATCTGCTTGGTGCGGATGTAGTCGGTGACGGTGGCACGAGCGTCGGAGCCGAGGATGCCGCGGGGATCGACGTGGCGATCGAGGATGCGGCCGGCCTGCTCAGAGGCGACGATAAAGTCCTGCACCTGCGCGGGACTTACGGCGTGGTTGAGCGCGTAGGCCGTGGGCACGGTTCCGATGAGGATGAGCATGATGAGACCCATGCCTTTTTGGCCGTCGTTGGATCCGTGGAAGAAGCTGACGCCGGTGCAGGTGAGCACCATGAGCGCCCGAATGGGCAACGGCGGCGGTGTGTTGTCTTTGGGGGCCTCGTAGAGTTCAGGGAACTTTGCGACCTGCTTGGCGAGCAGGATCAGCATGCCGGCGAAAAGAAATCCGATGAGCGGCGAAATCAGCAGGGCCTTCAGGACCTTCATGGCCTGTTCCCAGTCGACGCCCGATGTTCCGCTGTGCATGTGCATCAACTGGTTGGCGATGCCGACGCCAATGATGGAGCCGACCATGGTGTGCGAACTTGAAGCAGGAAGGCCGAGCCACCAGGTGCCGAGATTCCAGAGGATGGCGGCGATGAGCAGCGCGAACACCATGGCAAAACCGGCGCCCGAGCTGACTTGCAGGATCAATTCGACAGGCAGAAGCGTGATGACGGCGAATGCGACCGTTCCAGAAGAGAGAAGAACGCCGGCAAGGTTGCAAATGCCCGACCACACTACGGCGATGTTTGGCTCGAGCGAGTGGGTGTAGATGACGGTGGCTACGGCGTTGGCGGTGTCGTGAAAGCCATTGACGAATTCGAAGCCGAGCGCGATCAGCAACGCCAGGGCGAGCAGGCCGTATGGAGCGTAGCTGGTGATGGACGCAGCGTCGAGATCACGGGTTACATGAAAGACGATGTAGACCACTCCAGCGGCAAGTGCGGCAAGGAAGGCAAAAATGCCGGTCTTGCTGGGCGAGCTCTTGAGCTTACGGTCGAGCAGCGATGTGTTGGATAAAGCGGTGGCCGTGGTTGCCGCCATCAGATCTCTCCGGCTGCGACAAACGATTTCCGAACGAGCGCGGGGAGAGCTGATACGAAATCGGCTGGGAATTCTTGATTGAATTGAGGATGGAACGATCTTGGATCGCTGCAGAAGGGACAATCAAAGCAGGATTGCATAAAACCCCAACAACTGAATACGTGCCACAGTTGTTTGATGCGCGGAGCCGTTATCAGGTCCCGCACTATTGATTTTACATGAGATAGCGGGAAGGGGTGGCCTAAGCAGGGCTGAATGTGGTGTGTGATTCCAAAACTAAATCTTTTGACATCATCGCTTTAGGCGTTTTCTTTAATTCGAGAATGGGACCCGCATTTCCGGGAGTTTTGCACCGTTTCTTCACCATTGTTGGCATCGATGCGTAGATGCATTGGCAATGCAGGAATTAGCGGCTAAGTGGCCTAAAATATATGCAACTAAAGGGTTGCGCAGGGATAAGCGCCTTTCATTATGCAACTAATCGGTGGCATTTTAGAGCGGCAGGGTTTTCGCTAAAGCCGAGGCGCAACGACGAGCTTAGAGCCTTTCTTGAATGGGCGTATATTCTGTGCGCAGCTCATGAGATGGTATTGCGCGCGAACCAGTCGACCAGCTGATCCTCGGAGATTTCACCGGCGGCGAGAGCCAGAAACGTCAGGTAGGCATCTTCCTGTCCTGCTGTCATTTCCAGACCGTTCACTTCGCAGAATGCAAAGGAGACTACGAGCGCGGTTCGCTTGTTTCCATCCACGAAAGGATGGTTTGCCGAGATTCCAAAGGCATACGCAGCCGCCAAGCGGTTCAGGGGCGGATGCGAATCAGCGTAGTTCCAGATGTTTCTCAGTCGAGCAAGAGCGGACTCCAAGAGCCCAGGATCGCGAACGCCTTCGGAGCCTCCGTGAGCCGTGAGTTCGGCATCGTGTGCCATCACCGCATCGGCAACTTCCATCCAGATGGGCTCTGCCATTTACTTGGCGAGTTTCCGAAGAGCATCGCGATACTTCTTCATAACCTTTTCGGTCGCTTCGACCTTGCGATTGAACTGCTCGTCGTAAGGCGTCAGATGGGCACCGTATGGAGTCTCAGAAAGACACACGGTGTCACCCTTCTCAAGCTTTAAGCGGGCAAGAGTTTCTTTCGGCAAAACGATTCCGACTGAGTTTCCAATCGCGATGATTTTGGCAGTTGTCGGCATGGTCTGTACCTGGCGACTCATATTATAACAAATGTTATAACGCTGGTCGAATCCCTGGCGCTATCGCCATTCATCGGTGGCGTTGGCGACGCCTTCGTTCACGACGGCGTCGAAGCCGGTGCTCTTCTTGATGAAGATCTCGGAGAAGGCACGGTCCTGACGGAGCAGAATCGCCTGAAGGCGAACGAGTTCGAGGAGCGCGAGGAACATGGCGACGAGGGCGCGCTGGGACTTGCTGTGGCTGAGCAGCTTGCGGAGAGAGAGCGGCCGGTCTTCCATGGAGAGGCGGCGGGTGAGGAACTGGATCATCTGGCCGACGGTGATGGAGTCGTCCTGCACGTTGAAGGTGGGGCGATTGCGGGCGCGCTCGAGGATGTCGCGGAAGATGCGCACCAGGTCGACGGTGTCGGCGGCGATTTCGGGCTCGGCCGCTGCGTCCTCTTTGAATTCGCGGACGCCGGGGTTGGTCCAGGTGGCGGCTTCGAGCATCTGCTTCTGCTGCAGCATCTGGGCGGCGTTTTTGAAGCGCTCGTGCTCGAGGAGACGCTCGACCAGTTCGCGTCGCGGGTCGTCGCCATCGTCGTTGGGGCCGGCGGGCGAGCGCGGGAGCAGCATCTTGCTCTTGATGTGGATGAGCAGCGATGCGGTGTAGATGAAATCACCGGCCACGTCCATGTCCGTCGCCTTCAGCTTGTCAACGTAGGCGAGGAACTGTGCTGTGATCTTGGCGATCGGAATGTCGTAGATGTCGATGTCCTGCTTGCGGATGAGGTCGAGCAGCAGGTCGAGCGGGCCATCGTAGACCTGGCCCACGGTAACTGAAAACGGCGACTGCTCGTTCTCTTCTTCCGGCCTCTTCGGTTTTGCGGGAGCGGCCTTGGCCGGCTTGTCCTCAGGGACCGGCTTGGATGTAAGCACGAGCCGTGGCGCAGCGTTCACCCCGGGCTCTTTCGATGGCGGATCGCCATGCGGAGGCTCCGGCGTTGGCTCGGGCGAGTCGGGCTCCGGTTCGGGATCAGGATCGGTGACAGGGCCGCGATGGCCAGGCTCGGGATCCTCGACGGGATGCGGCGCCTGCGGGGGCTCCTTGATGGGGTCCTTTTTTACTGGATCGATGTTCGGATCGGTCTCCGGGTTTTTGGGAGCTTCGCTCAAAGAAAATCTCGACTTCAGAGGAATTTACCTGGTTTGTTTACTTCGCGGCTGGTGTCAGTTTCATTGCCGCTCGCACCTCGACCATGGTTTGCTCGGCGCGGGTGCGTGCGCGATCGGAGCCATCTTTGAGGATATCCTCAACCTCGCCGGGGGTGAAGCGGGCGCGCCGCTCCTGGATGGGATTCAGGATCTGGACGAGGGCGTCGGCAGCCCAGCCTTTGCACTCGATGCATCCGATTCCTGCTGACCTGCAGCCATCGTAGACCTTGGCCAGCGTCTCCGGTGTGGAGAAGACTTTGTGGAGGTCGCCGACGGGGCACTTGTCGGGGTCACCCGGGTCTTTGCGGCGAATGCGGGCCGGGTCGGTGACCATGGTCTTGAGCTTCTGGCGGACGATGGGTTCGGGGTCGCTGATGAGGATGGTGTTGCCGTAGCTCTTCGACATTTTGCGGCCGTCGGTTCCGGGGAGTTTGGGCGACGGGGTCAGCAGGACGTCGGGTTCGGGCAGGACTTCGCGGTTGTTCAGTTTGTAAAAGTTATTGAAGCGGCGGGCCACTTCACGGGTAAGTTCGACGTGGGCTTGCTGGTCCTGTCCTACCGGGACATATTTCGGCTGATAGAGCAAAATGTCGGATGCCATGAGGACGGGGTAGCCGAGGAAGCCGTAGGTGGTCAGGTCCTTGTTGGTCAGGTTTTCCTGCATCTCCTTGTAGCTGGGGACGCGTTCGAGCCAACCGAGAGGGGTGATCATACCGAGCAGCAGCGGCAGCTCAGCGTGCTGAGAAATACGGCTCTGCTGGAACAGGACAGTTTTCGCCGGGTCGAGCCCTGCAGCGAGGTAATCGAGGATAACTTCGCGCGAGTTTGGCTCGATGTTTGATGTATCCGCGTAGTCGGTGGTGAGGGCATGCCAGTCGGCTATGAAGAAGTAGCACTCGTACTGGCCGCTGTCCTGGAGCTTGACCCAGTTGGCGAGGGCGCCCATGTAGTTGCCCAGATGGAGCTTGCCCGTGGGGCGCATGCCGCTGAGAACGCGCGGGCGAGAGGATGGAGATACAGTGTCAGACATTCTTTTTTCGATTCCGGAGTGAGGCCGGGATGCGTCGCCCAAGTTTGATCAGAAAGGCCAAAGTGAGGCTTGATTTATTGTAGCGGTTGCACGTGCCGTTATCCGCGGCTCAGCACGAATAGCACCACCGTGAATGCGGGGGCCAAAAGCAGGCGCATGATGTAGCCGCCGACGAGGATCATCAGAATCCAGCTTATCCACATGGGAATGCGGTCGTAGGTCTGCACAGCGTTGTACGGAAGCACATTGCGGAGTAACTGGCTGCCATCGAGCGGCGGAATGGGAAGCAGGTTGAAGAACAGAAGCGCCAGATTGATCTGCACAGCGGCGATGCCCAGCAAAACTACAGCTTGCACCGCCGGCGACGCGTTGGGCAGAAGGACGCCGTGAAGGGTGAAGTTGACGATCTGGCGTCCGCCCGGCGCGGCGTGGATGACGACAAGGAGAATCACAGTGGCGATTACAGCCAGCAGGAGGTTCGAAGCAGGCCCAGCCAGCGTGACGAGATTTTCGTCGCGGCGGATTTTGGCGAAGTTGCGGCTGATGACGGGAGTTGGTTTGGCCCATCCGATGAGGACTCCGCTGAAGAGGCTGAAGCCGATGAGCGGACCGAAGATGATGATGGCGGGCATGATGAGGGTGCCGACTGGATCGATGTGGTAGATGGGGTTGAGGGTGACGCGGCCCTGGAGCCGCGCGGTCTGATCGCCGAGGCGCGACGCCACCCAGGCATGGGAACACTCGTGAACGCTCAACGAGAAGATGAGCAGAACAAACTCAAAGACTGCGATTGCAAATTCGGCAGACTGCACCAGACACTCCCTGGATTTGGAAAGCTCAGGTTAGCATGGTGCGCTGCACGGCAGTTTCATCGCCGCTAGACCTTGTAGGCCGGATAGTGTCCGATGACCTCACCGGCGCCGATGGTGGTGCCACCCATGATGATTTCGTGGCTGCCGATGCGTGCGCCGTCGCCGATGGTGGTTGGCTGGAGCTTTACATCTTCCCCGGCGCCGTTGTTGGAGTAGCTGTGCGAGAAGATACGGACGAATGATCCGATTACGGCGTTTTTGCCGATGGTGATGCCGCCGCGGTCGTGGAGCAGCACGCCCTGGTGGATAACTGCGCCGTCGCCAACAGAGAGCTTGTAGCCATAGGTGAGGTCGACGCCGTTGTGGATCTTGACGCCGGATCCCATGTGGTCAAAGATGTGACGCCCCAGCATGCAGCGAAAGCGCATGCCCAGCCAGAGGTTGAGACCGATCGGGGAGCGGTCGAACATCTTCCAGAACCAGAGAAGCGGCTTGCGGATAGCGAACTCCGCCACATCGATGCCACCGAAGTACTCGGCCTCGAGCGTGACGTTCTCGGGGTCGAGCGACATGCCAAGGACGTTTCCCGGCAACTCACTTGAGAGCGTGACGTTCGGTTTTCCGCCGTGGGGGCGCCCGAGGTAAAGCTGGTAGAGCTGGTCGCGGACAATCTCGGCGCGGCGCTCGGGAGAGCGATGGCGATAGAACTCTTCGTCGAGGAAGCGGACCCAGCGGCGGAAGACTTCCTCTGCTTCGGGGGTGGGGTGCGGCTGACTGGAGACGTCTGGCTGGGGCTTGGGATTAGTAGCCATACGTTATGGACGATAAATCAAAGGGGCAGGATGCGGCGAATGCGCCGTGTTGCGGCGGTCACGCCCGGCGGCGACACCGCGCGTTATCCTAAAGGGTCCGGTGATACCCGCTCTGAATAAATAGAACAGGTACGACGGAGTCATTTCCCACCCATTTCGCAAAAGCGCGAAATGGATGGGGCACCCAAGAGAGTTGAACCATGCCTGAAGAAACCGCTCCCGCCGTTACCAGTGAAACCGCCGTCCCTGCTGCGCCCGTTGCCACCATTGCAACGCTGGGCAAGCATGAAGGCCAGTCTGTCCAGATCAAGGGATGGCTTTACAACTCACGCGAATCGGGCAAGCTGCTGTTCCCTATCTTTCGTGATGGAACGGGCACGGTGCAGGGTGTGGCGCACGTGAAGAGTGTGCGGCCTGAGGTGTTTGAGGCACTGAAGGGCCTGACGCAGGAGTCGTCGGTGATTGTCACCGGCAAGGTGCGGGCGGACAAGCGCGCGCCGGGCGGGTTCGAGCTGGATGTCGAGGATATCGACGTGATCCAGCGCGTACCGGAGTCGGATCCGTATCCGATCACGCTGAAGGAGCACGGCGTCGATTTCCTGATGGAGCATCGGCATCTGTGGGTGCGGTCGCCGCGGCAATCGGCCATCTTGCGCATTCGCGCGGAGATCATGCGGGCGGCGGCTGAGTATTTTGACACTAACGGTTTCATCCGGACCGATCCGCCGATTTTGACGCCGGCGGCTTGTGAAGGCACCTCGACCTTGTTTCCGGTTGATTACTTTGGCGACCCGGCGTACCTCACGCAGTCGGGGCAGCTTTATATCGAGTCAACTGCATTGGCGCTGGGAAAGGTGTATAGCTTCGGGCCGACGTTCCGGGCGGAGAAGTCGAAGACGCGGCGGCATCTTACCGAGTTCTGGATGGTGGAGCCCGAGGTTGCCTATTGCGATCTGGACGGGCTGATGGAACTGGCGGAGAACTACCTCTCGCACATTGTGCAGAGCGTGATCAAGAATCGAGCGCCGGAGTTGCAGGTGATCGGGCGCGATCCTGAAAAGCTGAAAAACATCCTTCCGCCGTTCCCGCGCCTGCGCTACGACGAGGCGGCGAAGATGCTCAACGATGCGCATGCGAAGGGGCTGCTGGAGCAACCGTTTGAATACGGCAATGACTTTGGCTCGCCGGACGAGACGTGGCTGAGTTCGCAGTTTGATCGACCAGTGATGGTGCATCGTTATCCGGCGGCGGTGAAGGCCTTCTACATGGAGCCCGACCCCAAGGACCCGAACTTCGCGCTGTGCGTGGATGTACTGGCGCCCGAAGGCTACGGCGAAATCATTGGCGGATCGCAGCGCGTTTCGAGTTACGAGCTGCTGAAGAGCCGCATCGAGCACCATCAGCTTCCGATGGAGGCGTTCCAGTGGTATCTCGACCTGCGGCGGTATGGATCGGTGCCGCATGCGGGATTTGGCATGGGCATTGAGCGCGTGGTGGCGTGGGTGTGCGCGCTCGATCATGTGCGGGAAACGATTCCGTTTGCGCGGACGCTGCATCGGATTTATCCGTAGCCCGCACTTTCGGCTTTGAACGTTTCCGGTGGGAGTTCCTATGAACCAGGCGGCCCTTGGTTTTCGCGCCCACTCCGGTTGGACTTCGCTGGTCGCGATCGCGCTCGAAGATGGGTCGCCGATGGTTCTTCTGCGGCAGCGGCCTCAACTCGTCAAGACATTTACGTATGAGTTCCGCCAGCCGTATCACACCGCGGAGAAGGTGCCGAGGTCTGAGGCGCGCGGTGTTATTTCGCACATACAAGCAGAGGCGCGAGGTCTGGCTCATCAGGCTATTCGATCCGTCCAGAAAAGGCTGCTTATGGAGGGCTATGAGCTCCAATGCGGCGGATTGCTGCTTGCCTCCGGCAGACCGCTCCCGAGTCTTCCGCAGATACTGGCGTCTCATGCACTGATTCACACTGCTGACGGAGAGCTATTTCGAAACGTTCTGCTTCACGCATGCAGGCGCTGCGGCATCGAGATATTTACCGCGAAAGAAAGCGAACTGATGGGCGAGGCGGGCGAGGAACTGGGTCTCGAACCGGAAGAGATGAAGCGCAGGCTGGCTGACCTGGGGGTCGGACTCGGTCCTCCCTGGACGCAAGATGAAAAGCTTGCATCGCTGATCGCATGGACTTCACTTGCGAAGCGACGTTCGAGAAAAAAATGAGCGCAAAGCAAAACCGCGACGCCCTTGAGCGTCGCGGTTTTGTTTTCAGGCCGACTGCAAGTTAGAAGGTCAAGCGGAGGGCCATCTGCAACTGGCGCACGTTGAAGGCGAAGTTGCTGTTGTTGGTGCTGGTGATCCCACCGAACGGTGTGGCCGTGAACTGCGCCAGGTTGTTGGTGTGGGTGGTGGTGTTTTCAGAGATCGCATACGCGGTTGCGCCTACGCCGGTGACATTCTGGTGGTTGGTAAGGTTGAAGGCCTCGGCCAGGAACTCCAAGGCGTAGTGTTCGTGGACGACGATCTTTTTGGATGCGCGCAGATCGACTCCCCAGGTTTTCGGATACTGGAAGTCATTGCGATCGAGTCCGGGAATGCGGTTGGAGCCGCCGGTGCCGTTGAACGAGCTGGTGTTGATGATCGACTGCTGCGTTGTCGATCCGGTGGGATAGAGTTTCGCCGACGATCCGCTGATGCCGACCGAGTAGGGCAAGCCGCTCTGCGTTTGGAAAGTGGGAGCGAGCTCAAAGTCGTTCAGCAGGTAGCCGACGGGTCCGTGAAAATGCCAGGGTGAATCCGCAACAGTGTAGATCAGGAATCGATACGGCACGTTCTGGTTGGAGTTGCCGTACTCGAATTTGATGTTACTGGGATCGAGCAGCGCGGTTGCTGAAGCGCCGGTGGTGTTGTTTTCACCGAAGTCGAGTGCATGCGACCAGGTAAAGTTTGAGCCGAACGAGATGTGGTACGACATCTGGTGCTTGAACTGGGCGACCAGAGCCTGGTAGTTCGAGGTGACTCCGCTGAAGATATCTGTGATCGAGCTGAAGTTGGGGTTGGGGCGATGATTGGGGTTCGCAGTGTTGAAATAGACATTGGCAGTGACGGCGCTTCCCACGGTGAGCGGTCCGGCACCGGTAACGTTGAAAGTTACAGGCGTAGGCGCGGGCAGGTTGGTATCGACGAAGTCAGGCAGACGTCGGCCCCACGATCCGAGCCAGGACACGCTCATGACGTCGTTTTTGCTTAGTTGCTGCTCGAGTGACAGATCGGCCTGGTGAATCTCAGGGACCTTGAAATTCTTGTCGATGTAGAAGGAGGTCGCATTGCCACTGGACCCCTGGAGACAGCTTGCATAGGAACCGGACGGAACGATCTGCGGAAACTGCGGAGCGCAGGAGGTGCCGGGGTTGAGAGTGGGGTTGACCTGGCCGGCTGAAACACCGGTGCCAATGAGTGCCTGGTAAAGCGTGGAGTTGATAGCGCGTGCGAAGAACTCACCGTAACCGCCGCGGAGGATCGTCCTTCCCCCGCCGTAGACGTCATAAGCAAATCCGACGCGCGGACCAATGTTGTCCTTGTTGTCATGAAGGGATGAGGTCTGCGGAACCAGAGAGTTGGGAAGTTGCTGGTCGGGGTACTTCTCAAATTCCCAGCGAAGGCCCAAGGTCAGGCTGAGGCGCGGGTTCACCTTCCACTCGTCCTGCGCAAAGAGCGCGTAGTCGCCGGTGGTGAACTCGAGGCCGGCCGCGCCGACGCCCTGGTTGTAGGAGGTGTAGTTTTCGGCGGTTTTGCCGGCAACCGGATTCTGCGACAGATAAAGGTCAGAGATGTAATTGCCCAGCGGGGTGTTGCCGCTGTAGCTGAATCCGCCGTACTGGTTGAAGAGGTTGGAGATCCGATCGTCGGTGTGAATGTAATCTTCACCGAGCTTGATGGTGTGGTTGCCATGGACCCAGATGACGGTGTCGGCCAGCTGCCAGCGGCGCTCGTCGGGAAGTGCGGCACGATTGAGGAACTGCGCTGTGCCGAACTGGAAGAAGCCACTGAGAAAGACGTTGGGTGGCAGACCCAGGGGATTGGCGTAACCGCTGGGTGTGTTGATCAGGTTGGCCTGTTCGTAGGATGTCGGCGCCTGATTGAACTCAAACTCGAAATCGCGTCCGTACATGAAGCGCGCTTCATTGCTCCATTTGTTAGTGAGGAAGCTGTCGAGCTTGCCGACGATCCAGTTGTCGCGCACGTAGTCATTGCCGAAGCTGGCCATGCCGTAGGCGACCGCCGGAGCAGTCTGGATGCCGGCCGGGGAAGACCAGCGCATCTGGTTGGCCTCAACCGAGGCGTGGTTGCGCTGGTTTATCTGCCAGTCAAGCTTGGGAAAATAGATGACCTGTTTGCCGATGCGGGGAACGGTGCCGAGCATGGAGGTGAGGCCGGCGATGCCGTTGTTATACACGGTTGTGGCGTCGGTGGTGCTGAGCCCGGTGTTGTGGACGACCTGTGCAATCTGCGACTGGGCATAGCTGCCAGTGAGGTTGTAAAAATTGGCATTGGCACTGGTGCCCGTGATGGTGGAAGCTGCCGGAAAATCGTGATAGAAGCGGTCGGCCGCCAGGAAGAAAAAGAGTTTGTCGCGAAGGATCGGGCCACCGACGCCGAATCCGAATTGACGCCGCAGATCGGTGGGTTTGAAGGAAACGACGGAGTAGGTGACCGGGTTCGCAGAGATCTGCACAGGGTGAGTGACGAAGGAGTTCTGAGCGGCCCAGGCACTGTCGCGATCGTAGTAGTAGCCTTCGCCGTGGAAAGCATTCGATCCGCTCTTGGTGATCGAGTTGACGATGCCGCCGGCGGAGCGGCCGTATTCCACCGAGTAGTTCGAGGTGTTTACCTGGAACTCCTGCACGGCGGCTTTGATTGTCGAGTAACCGGCGCGGGTCCGGCCACGCTCTTCAGAGAAGTAGGCCTGGTTGTCGTCGGTGCCGTCGATTGTGACGTTGTTAAGCAATGTGCTCTGGCCGCGGAAGCTCAGCAAGCCAAATCCGTTGCTGTCATTCACCACGCCCGGAGTGAGCAGCGCGAAGGCCGACCAGCGGTAATTGTTTTCGGGCAGATCGTGGAGCGAGACCTGGTCCACCACGCCGGCAAAATCCGGTGTCGTGGTATTCACGAGCGGCGCTTCGCCGGTGACTTCAATGGTCTGGGCGGAACTGCCGACCTTGAGGCGTGCCTCGACGTCCGTGAGAGATCCGACCTGGACTGTCAGGCTTGTCGCGTCGTAGGTGTCGAAACCAGCCGCTACGATTTTGACCTCATAGACGCCGGGCTGCAGGTGGATGACGCGAAAGTAGCCGGATGCGTCAGTAACAGCTTGCTGCTGGGCGTTGGTGCCGTTGTTGCGCACTGTAACCGAAGCATTGGGGACAACTGCTCCGGTGCTGTCGAGAACGTTACCGCCCACAGCACCGTCGACGGCCGATTGGGCTCGGGCTATTGATACAAACGTAAGCAGAGTGAAAAGGGCCGCGAGACACGCGAAGCCCTTGCGCAGATTGGAACCTGTCATACTTCCTCCATCAAGTTGTGAAGCCACGATCGAGCCTGTTGAGGTGCGTCGACTTTTCTTCCAGGCCTGACCACATTCTTTCCCTTATCCGCACAAGATTGGCGGTATTCGTCCTGAAAAGCAACAAGCTTTCCCGGGAATCTGGGAAGTTAAAGCTAGGCAATAGTATTCCAGAAAACTGTGAATGGAATGTGACGGCAGCCTTAGTCTGTTTCGCAGTGCGGTGCGACTGGGGGCACACGGGGAAACGCTGGTGCTGAGTTCGAAAAGCTGGCGAAACGCTTCGGATCGGAGCGTCGTACGCACCCTTCCTCGCGCATGCGCATCCCATCGAATACAAAGGCTTTCGCTGGAGAGAAGAAAATGCCCCTTACTGCAACTGAAATCAATAAGATGAAGTATGCGCAGCCCTCAACTGAGGGAGTGTTGCCCGTCATTCTGGAGCGCTGGAGTCCCCGCGCCTTTGCCGACCGGGACGTGAGCCCCTCCGATCTGAGGACGATTTTCGAGGCTGCCCGCTGGGCGCCGTCTTCCTTCAACGAGCAGCCATGGCGGTACTTCGCAGGTCACCGCAACTCTGAGACCTACAAGAAGATATTCGAGACTCTTGTGCCGTTTAACCAGGCCTGGGTGCGGACCGCGCCGGTGCTGATTCTGGGTGTCGCTAAAACTCGGTTCAGCCACAATGACTCCCCGAATAACTACGCGATTCACGATCTCGGCGCCGCGGATGGCTTCATCACACTGCAATCGGCCGCGATGGGGATCGCCACCCACCAAATGGCCGGCTTTGATCAAGCGAAAGCGCGCGAGGCATTTGAAATCCCCGAGACGTACGCAATTGGCTCAGTGATGGCGATGGGCTACCATGGCGACCTGTCTTCACTCAGCGAGCATTATCAGGCGCAGGAGCAGTCGCCACGGAGCCGAAAAGCGTTGAGCGAGGTGGTTTTGTCATCCTGGGATCATCCCGCGGAACTCGGCTGAGACTCCGGGGCGCCAATTCAGTAAATACCTTCGTGCTCGTGCCGCCGGGCTTTCGCTCGTAGAGTGGAGGATGGGAGCCCGCTGTGGCCATTGCATCCTCATCCCGTCAAACGCGCCGGCGTGCACCCGCCCGTCGACCCCTGCATCGCTACAAGCCGATCAAGCTAGGGAAAAAGCGGTGGGCTGTGCGCGCTTTGCTGGCAGGGGGTCTTGCTGGAGTGATTCTGGTGGGATGGGCTGTGGTCGCTCGCCGGCTTGTGCCCACTGCCAATACCAGTCGCGATCACTTCGATGCGATCGTCGTGCTCGGCTATCCGGCTGACGGGGACGGCAACCCAACTCCCGAAGAACTGGCGCGCGTTTCCGAAGCTGTGCGGGAGTATGAGCGTGGCATCGCTTCGCGTCTGTTGTTTACCGGCGGACCGGCGCACAACCAGTTCGTGGAGGCGGATGTGATGGCTGGCGCCGCCGCTGCACAGGGGATTCCGCCTTCTGCCATCTTTGTAGAGACCAAGGCCACGGACACAATCCAGAACGCGTGCTACTCAGCGCGGATCATGCAGGCACACGGATGGCACTCAGCGGAGGTTGTCTCCAGCGCCTATCATCTGCCGCGGGCCGGAATGATCTTCAGCCATACACCGCTCGATTGGCGCCTGCATGCGGCACCACCGCTGCAGCCGGGTGCTTCCGGTTCGAAGGCGGTTTCGGCGCTGGAAATCCTGAAGACGATGCGCTACCTGGTTTACGCACGATGGACCGAAACCTGCGAGCCGTGAGGCAATCGCACGGTACCCTGCTCGCCGGCTTGCGTCTAACTCTCAGTTCCGGTCATTGTCCCTCCAAGGTATGGTCCTGTAAACTCTGTGTTGATGCGTCTTCCAGTAAGGTTTTCATTGTTTTCGGCAGTCCTTGTTCTCGGTCTGTCAGCCGCGGTTCCGTGCGCGTTCAGCCAGGTGCAGCCGTCTGTACAGACGAGTCAGCAGCCAACCGGCAACGGCACGTACATCGCTACCGACCCGCTGGCCAATGTGAAGTACGACAACAAGTGGGATGTATCGCTGGGATTGGCGTACGACCACATGAAGGCCGGCCCGACACTTCAGCAGGGATCAAATCTCGGCGGCCTTGACCTGTCGGGCTCCTATTGGTTCAGAAGGCATTGGGCCATCGAAGGAAGCGGCCGGGGATACGCAGGCACGAGCGGGGCGGGACTTGGCAACAATGTTTCCACGCAGCTCATTTCGGGACCGTTTGTCGCGCAGTATCTGTTTGTGGGCGGCCCGGAGTGGCTGGGGCCGCACAACAAGCACGGCGCACTGATTGCGCATGCCATGGTGGGTGGCGCATACGGTCAGTTCGAGAAGGACCTGCGCGGTTTGCCTCCGTCGGCGGTAGACTTCTATCCCAACCAGCTTGCCCTGGGGGCGATTGTTGGCGGGCATATTGACCTGAACCGCTCTGCGCGGTGGGTATTCCGGATCACGCCCGATGCGGTTTTTACCCGGTATGGCATCAACTACGGCACAAAGTACACGCAAAACGATGTGAACTTTGCGATTTCTGTCGGCGTGCAGTACCGGTTCAAGGCGAAGCGCAGATAATCTGCGGACAGAACCGGTAAGCTCAACCCGGAAGCCCCCCGAAAATGCCCTCATATCGGTCCCGTTTCTTGAGAATCTGGGCCTCGTAGATACGCCGTAACGCGGACAGGCTGCGCGTGTTATCTCCGTGTGGTATTCTTCGCCGTTCAGAGGCGAACGGCAGAAGTTCTTCTCTGAAAAATGCCGTACCGGATAACGGCACATTGGTCTCGCGCTGAGAACGCTCCGGAAAGACAACGCGACAAGGCAGGCTCATACGGACATGAAAGACACTTTGGGTGTTTTGCTTGCAGGCGGAGCCGGCGAACGGCTCTTTCCGCTTACCCGAGACCGCGCCAAGCCAGCCGTTCCCTTCGGCGGTCACTATCGGATCATCGACATTACGCTTTCCAACTGCATTAACTCTGGTCTGCGCCGGGTCTTCATCCTTACCCAGTACAAGGCGCTCTCGCTCAACCGGCACATCCGCGAAGGCTGGACCGGGATTGTGGCTCAGGAGCTGGGAGAGTTCTTTGAGCTTTTGCCGCCAATGCAGCGCACCGGCACTAACTGGTACATGGGCACGGCCGACGCGGTTTACCAGAACATCTACTCGATCGGCAGCGAGCAGCCGAAGCACATGATCATCCTGAGCGGCGACCACATCTACAAGATGGATTACAGCCGCATGCTGGAGTATCACCGGGAAACGCACGCCGATGTGACCCTGGCGACATTGCCGATCGCCCCCGATGAGGTGCCCCGCTTCGGAGTCGTTGACGTTGGCACGAATGGCGAGTTGCAGGGATTTCAGGAAAAGCCCGCTTCCACGACGTTCCGCTCGCCCTTCAATCCCGACAAGGTCGAAGCCTCGATGGGCATCTACATCTTCAACACTGAAACCTTGCTCAAGGCCCTCATCGCTGACGCTGAAGATCCCAACTCCAAACATGACTTCGGCCACAATATTCTTCCCGACATGCTGGGCAAGAAGAAGATGATGGCCTACAGCTTCGTGGATGAAAACAAGCAGACGGCGCTCTACTGGCGCGATGTGGGTACGCTCGATTCTTACTACGAAGCCAACATGGATCTATGCTCGGTTTCGCCTGTCTTCAATCTGTATGACAAAAACTGGCCGATGCGGACCCGCGTGCGGCAATATCCACCGGCTAAATTTGTGTTTGGCGAGCCCGGCCGAACCGGCATGGCGATGAACTCGGTGATCACGGCGGGCGTCATCATCTCCGGCGCTTCGGTGTCGAATTCGGTGCTGTCGCAGGATGTTCGCGTTAACTCGTATTCCGAGGTCGACTCCAGCATCATTTTTTCGCATGTGCAGATCGGCCGTCATTGCCGGATCCGCCGCGCCATCATCGATCGCGACGTGCATATTCCGGAGGGAACCGTCATCGGCTACGATCCAGTCGAAGACAAGAGACGTTATTTCGTTACGCCGTCGGGGTTGACGATCGTGACGCGCGACGCATCGCTGTTCGAGAACCCGGTCGAGCCGGAGTTTGGCGACCGATACTGAGGCGGTCGCTGGAGGGCTAACGCGGAGGTCAGGCCTCGATTGGAGCTGGCGTTTTCAGCAGCTTCTTGAGGAGATTCGATGCCGATCGAATCTCGACGAGGATGTCCTTCTTTTTGAGCAATTCGATGCGCTTTGGATCGCGGATGGCGATGTAGGTTTCGAAGAACTCCCTGATCTCTTCGGGGCTGTGATCGCGTGCAACCAGTCCGAGCATGTAGCGCAGGTAGAAGATGTCGCGCGGTGCGGGGCGCTGCCTGAATTTTAAAGCAAAGTAGGCTGCATCGAGCATATCGAAGTGCAGGACGTTACCGGTCCGAAGACTGCGGGGCTGCCGCGCAAACGGCTTCCAGCCGTGGGTGGCGAACTGGAAGTCCGCAACACGGTCTGTTCGTATGAAGGACTTATAGCTGCTGTATCCCAGAAAATAAGTGCCCGGAATCCTGCGCCGCGTGCCAGGTTCGCGCATCATCCGGTGCAGCGCGCCGGCGAAGCGCAACTCGTAGAAGAGCCAGTCGTACCACGCGATGAGCCTGGGAAACCGCGTGACCCGCGCTTCAGAAGACGGTGTGATGCGAGCCAGTGCCGCACGCGAATAACGCCAGACGGCCTCCGTGGCGGGGAATCGGTTGAGGAAATAGACGCAATCCGCAAATGGATTCTCTGTTTCGGCTGCGGTGGGGACAGATTCGAGATTGGGCAGCTGCAACTGATCGATGTCGTCAGGAATCTTTTCGAGGTATCGGGGAATGTGATTCTCGAGCGCCTGCTCCTCGCGCGACATCAGGATCAATTCGTCGGGATCGATGCCGACTAGCCATTCGATTCCGTCTTTTGCGGCATCCCGCGCAGAGTAGAACGTGTTGGCGATTTTCCGCACGTCGAGATCGGGACCCCAGGCAGGGAGAATTTTGGTGAGCCAAGCCGGAGGGTTGTGGAGTTCTTCGGGCCGAAAGGATTTGCGCGCAATCACCTGCGGGTATTTCGCTACCAGCTCTGCCGCGTTGTCGGTGGTGTTGTCCCAGAAGAGGTAGATGCGGGAACATCCCGCGGCAAGATGATATTCAATCGCCGACGGCAACAGCCTTGCCTCATTTTTAACGGTGTAGGTTAGCGCGAATTTCCCTGACGGCAAGTCTGACCTCGTTTTCCCCATCCCGCCCAGGCGGTTAGGGTTTGAATCAGATTACAAGAAGGCGGCAAGGGAAAAGCGAGCCTGTGCGGCGCTCAAATAGTCCGGCGTGCATGCGGAATCAAGACGGGCCGGGACCTCAAGTATCAAAAAACTCGCTTGAAGAATCTCCGGCGCGCTACACTGGCCTCCTTCCTGCTTCCCCCGGCAAGAGCGCGAGTTGATTTCGATGAAGACTCCGCACCATGGCATAGGTTCGTGCATCCGCGGCGGCGCGCTCTGCTTCGCGCTGCGCTTTGTCACGCTTTTTTTAGTCACCCCATTTATGCACGCGCAACCCCAGCGCGGTCTTGAGCCTGTACAGCCGCTACCAACGGCCAATGGCGGAATCGGCAACTTCTACGCCCTCGTTATCGGGATCAACGATTACCATGCGCCGCTGCCTCAGCTGAAGACGCCGGTGAACGATGCACAGGCCGTGGGCAAGGTGCTGGAGCAAAGCTATGGATTCAAGGTGCAGTATTTGCTCAACGGGGACGCCACTCGCTTCAACATTCTGGATGCGCTGGGAAAATACGAGGGCACGCTGCAGCCGGCGGATAACCTGGTGATCTACTTCGCCGGGCACGGCTATCTCGACCCAAAGACGAAGCGCGCTTACTGGATGCCGTACGATGCCAACTCGATGCTTAGCCCAAACCGCATCATTTCCGACGAGTTGATGAACGATGTGAGCGATGCGCCTGCGCGTCATGTGCTGGTGATCTCGGATAGCTGCTACTCGGGGGACCTGGCCAATACGCGCAGCGTGGGATCGGGAATCGAAGCAGGAACGCCGGCGGTGATTGCCCGGATGCTGGGACGCAAGTCGCGCAACCTGATGGCCAGCGGAGGGGAAGAGACGGTGTCAGACACCGGCGTCGACGGGCACTCGGTGTTTGCAGGCGTGCTGCTGCGCGCGCTGGCCGAGAATGTGAACTCGATGTTCACAGCGAGCAGCCTGTTCTATGGGAACATCAAGGACTCCGTAGTGGGCAATTCGACGCAGACACCGGAATATGCGGTGATTCCGAACTCCACCCACAATGGCGGCGATTTTGTGTTTGTTCGCAATGGCAAGGCGCCGTTGCCAGCTAAGGGCGCACGGAGCACAACGGCGGTTATTGTGCCGGAAGCTGAACCCGAGGGAGAGACGTCGGCCTCGTCTCCCGCGCCGGGTGCGGGCGACTTCCAGCGATCGATCAATCAGCTTCGCATGACAATTCCGAACATCGCAGCAGCGCTCAGTTCGGCCGACGTGCGGTTCCTGAAGGACGCGACGACATCCGGGGTGAGACCGGCGGAGATTGAGCAGGGGCTGCGACAAAAATCGGCGGACGGCAAGTCGACGGTGGCGCAGGAGTTCTTTCAGAGCGCGGCCAATGCACCGGAGGCGCTCGCCTGGCTTGATTCGGCATTGAAGGCGGGGCTGGATCCGAACATGACGGTGCCGAACGACTACTACAAGCAGGAGGGACTGCTCATCTCGGCAATGCGGGCCGGAAATGCGAAGGCGGTGAAGATGCTGCTGGAGAATGGAGCCAGCCCACATGCGTATCAGGATCTGTTTCTCACTCGATTCGAGGACCCCCGTTTTCTCTATCCTTTGCAGTCGCTGGCCGCGAATGACCGATTTGATCTGACGGAGAAGCAGGATTTGGCGAAGGCATTTATCGCGGCGGGTGTCGCGATTCCCGATCCCGCACCGATGAAGCCTGGGGCCCGCCCCATTCCGATTGAGACAGCGAAAGCAGTTCAGGATGAGACAGCAAAGCAACTCGGGATGAGGCTGCCAGTTTCACCCCTGTGCTGCCAGCAGACGAATCCAATCTGCATGCAGGCCTCGAAGCGCACGGGCGTGGACTGGTGCGCGATTGTGGCGGCCATGCCGAAATCGTTGAATACCGCTTTCGCGGCCGGCGGAGGAGGCACGCCGATCTGGGATATCAAGCTCCGCTACCTTTTGGCGATCCGGGACAACAAGGCCTATTTCATGGGGTTGCGCGATCTGGATAATTCCTTTACCTCGGTCGATTACGTATTGGTGGAGGTACCGAAAGACGCTTCCAGCTGGCGGGTGCTGACCTTCATCAGCCCTGAAGCTGGAATGGGTTTATGCAAGCGCGATGACAGCAACGACACCGCGGCGCCGGCGGAGAACTGCTGGCGTGAAGTTTCACTTCACCGGGTCCCAGGAACCGACGAGATGCGTTTTGACATGTACAAGCTCAGCTGGAAGATCGGCAAGTGAACCGGACGCGATTGCGCTTAAGCCCAGTTGGCGCACCACATCATCCCGCCAGCTGGTTTTTCTCCCGGGGCGCAGATTGTAGCCTGGGTCATTCCGGCGATCATCACGATAGGAACGATGTACGATTCGCGAGCGATCGTGCAACTTTCCTGCATCGACAACCCGTGCTGACTGTTACAAATTCCCGCCCTCAAGATGCACAAGATACATCACAATGAAGGCAAAAACCGCTCCGAAGACGATAACGTAAAGTGCGATCTTCCCAAAGCGGTGCTCAGCGATCCTATAGATAAAACTGGGCAACATCATCGACAGGGCGCAACTCTTCCCCTCCAGAGGGAATGTCCTGAAGATTTTAATGCAAAGCTCATCGAACCGGTACAAAATGAGCGTTTTGTCGCGCGGAGGTAGGCAAATCGCACTATTTCGCTCCGTTCATGACGAAGTTGTCATTGCTGTGGTTTCGATGCGACGATCAGGCCTCAGGGTCGCTTCAAGGCCGGGGACAGATTGTGCCGGACGCTTTCGTCGCACCGGCGTGACGATTTGTCAGCCGCCGTTTGAGCGCAGACAAAGCGACGAACCGTCAAAACGGCTACGGAATCGGTTTATTGAGTGAAAACTTGCCGGGAGGCACAGAGAGCCAGCGTGCCACGTAGCGGATGTGGGAACTGCGCAACAAAATCATACGTATAGGCCTCCATGGCTTGTGCGGGTACATTAAGCTGGAGCGTGGCAGGACTGGTGGCGCCGAAGGTGCCCATCCGGCGCAAGTTGGACCAGGCGCCGCGGAAGCCGGTTCATGGCCACGGTCAGGAAGCCAAACCAATGACGCCGGACACTCGCCTGACGAGCGGACCGCTGGAGATCGACTGGTCTGAAGTCGTCCGCCGGTGCATGGACGGGGATTCTGGAGCATGGGCCGAACTGGTTCGTACCCACCATCGCCGTGTCTACGGGCTCTGCTATCGTTTTACGAACAATCCCGCTGATGCCGAAGATCTTACGCAGGACGTCTTCCTCAAGATTTATTCCAATCTAGCTAGTTTTGATACCGCCAGGGGCAGCCTGCAGGTGTGGATCACGACGATGACCCGCAACCTGCTGGTCGACAATTTCCGTCGTACAAGAAACCAGCGGTCTACCGATTCGCTCGATGCGGGATGGGACGAAACGGACGAGTTGCGGCCGATTGACAGGCTGACGGCAAGCGGACCTTCACCGCATGAAAAGGCGGCCCAGAAGGAACTGGCCAAGATGGTGCAGGGCGCGTTGGCCAAGGTATCGGTGGAGTTGCGCGAAGCAGTCATATTAAGGGACTTACAGGATATGGATTACAAAGAGATCGCCCAGGTTCTGGGCATACCGGAAGGGACGGTTAAATCCCGCATCAGCAGAGGCCGTGCGGAACTTGCACGCCTGCTGGAACGTAGTAAGCGGGAGGTGATGTGATGGCAGACCGCGGAAACATTCCGAACTCTCCAGCTTGCGGGCTTTGGGAAACACTCCTGGCCGACGCACTGGACGGGCTGTTGCGGCCGGAGGACGAGGCGACTTTCTCTTCCCACATGGCTGTCTGCCCGTCATGCACCTCTCTTTTTGAAGAAGCCCGGCGCGGGCGCGAGTGGCTGGAGTTTCTAAGCCCGGAACCAGAGGTCCCGGAGGGTCTGCTGGATAAGATCCTGGCGCAGACCGGGCCGGGACACACCTCAGAGTACAAACTGGCGACCGCGGACAACGTGGTGCCGATGGCGATTCCGGCATGGCAGCGGCCGGGGATGATGGGGCGGATTCGCCGCTTCGCCGAGCCACGGCTGCTGATGACGGCGGCGATGGCCTTCTTTTCAATCGCGGTGACACTGAACATCACGGGAGTCCGGCTCGCGGACTTGAGACTTTCGAATCTGCGGCCGACAGCGGTGCGTTCGTTCATGGAGCGCAGGCTCACAATGGCGTCAACGCCAATTATCCGCTACTACGATCACCTGAAACTGGTGTACGAAGTTCAGTCGCGGATGCAGGAAATTCGGCGCAGAACCGAGACGCAGCAACAACAGCAGACTCAGCCGGTGCAACCGGGGGAGTCAAAACAAAACCCTAACCGGAAAGACGGCGGATCCCGCGTAGATCCTCCACAGCAATCCGGGGCACCCTCCTTGAGGGATCCTGACTATTTAGAGACTTCCGTTGACCTTCACGAACAGTCCACCACCCAAGCGACACAGACTTGTCACTTGGGACCCGGGCCCGCGCATTCTGGCGGCTCTGCACTCCAGCAACTTGGATCTGTTGCCGGAGAACCCGAGTTCGAAATGGCAATACGGGAAAGGGGCACAGTATGGACTGCGTAAATCACAGCGGTGTTAGTGCGACGGCCTATTGCCAGAACTGCGGCAAGGCGCTGTGCGCGGCCTGTGTTCGCAATGCGGGGAATGGACAGATTCTTTGCGAGCCTTGCTACGTTGCGTGGCAGAACGTGCAACAACCTTTTGTCGCGCCGACCATGGGCGGACCGAATCCGTCGGTCGCGGCAGTGCTGGGGGTAATTCCCGGCGTGGGCGCGATGTACAACGGGCAGTACTTCAAAGGGCTGATCCACGTGGTGATTTTTGTCGTGATCATCAGCATCACGACGCACTACGGGTTATTTGGCCTGTTTATTCCGGCTTGGGTTTTGTATCAGTCGTTTGAGGCGTTCCACACGGCGAAGGCGATTCGCGATGGACAGCCGCTGCCTGACCCACTGGGTCTGAACGAAGTGGGCAACTGGCTGAACCTGGGTGGACCGCAGCATCGGCCGGGCATGCCGTACAGTTCTGTTCCGCCGGGACCTGGCACTACGGTTCCCGGGGCCGGACCTGCGGCGCCTAATCCGGGCGGGAGTGCAGGGGGCTATCAGCAGGTGCCATACACGCAGTACCAGGCACCGTATACACCGCCGGCGGCAGCTGGATTTGTAGATCCTGCCATACCTCCGGTACCACCAGTTCCTCCCGTGTTCTGGCGGCGCAAGGAGCCGATTGGAGCACTGATTCTGATCGGGTTTGGATTGCTGCTACTGCTGAACCAGATGGGCTTTCTGGCCGAGCACATCCTGAAGTTCCTGTGGCCGCTGGTCTTTATCGCACTCGGTGTGTGGCTGATTGTGCGTCGCTTTGAAGATACGAAGGGGGGCCCGCAATGAACCGCTACATCCTGATTCGCCGATTGAAGGGGCCAGCGATTCTGCTGCTTCTGGGGACAATTCTGCTGATGCACGAAGCGGGTCTTGTCGATTTCTGGAGTTTGTTTGTTCCGTTGCTGCTGATTTTGATCGGCGTGTTGAAGCTGGCTGAGCGCGCGGCGCTGGCCGCGGCGGGAGATGAGACACCGTACCCGGGCTCACCGTATCCCTATGGCGCGGCTGCGACTCCGGCACCGGCGGGAGCTTCGCAAGCGCAACCGGGCACCTCGATCGTTCCTGCCGGGCAGGACTACACGAAGGGTTCTGAAGGAGGACAGTCATGAGCAGCGTGCCTCCGAATATTCCACCCGGCGGTTACGATCCGCGAACGCAATGGCGGGTGTACCGCGAACAGCAAAGGGCTGCGTGGCGCGCCCAGCGCGATGCGTGGAAAGCTCAGCAGTATGCGTACAAGGCGAAGTATCAGCATGCATACGGGCCGCGCGTTCCTTCAGTTGTCGGACCACTGATCCTGGTGGCAATCGGCATCGTGTGGCTGCTGATTTATTCCGGCCATATTGCTCCGGCTAACTTCTGGACCTGGTACGGCAAGTGGTGGCCTTTGCTGCTGATCGCCGCCGGCCTGGCGATGCTGGCAGAGTGGGCGCTGGACTTGCGGCGCGAAGCTCCGGTGCGGCGTGGAACCGGATTCGTTGGCATCCTGATCCTGCTCGCGGTCATTGGATTCTTTGCGTCAGGCACTTCGCGTGGCATATGGGGCCCATGGAGAGGCGATTGGGGCGACCACGATGGGGACAACTTCTTCAACATGTTCGGGCAGCCGGAACACGATCTGGATCAGCAGGTTTTGAACGTGTCGATTCCGTCGGGCGCCGCGGTGCAGATCGAGAATCCGCGCGGTGATGTAAGCGTAACGGCGGGCGACTCGCCCAATATCGAAGTACAGGCGCACGAGGTAGCATTTGCCGGTTCGGATGACGAAGCGAAAAAGATCTTCGACGCGGAGCAGGCGCATGTGACGGTAAGCGGAAGCGCCGTGCTGGTAAAGTCGGACAGCAATAGCAATGGCCGGCTGAACCTGACGGTGACCGTACCAAAGAGCGCGCACGTGACGGTGCACTCGGGCCACGGCGATGTGACGGCGGCAAACCTTGAGAACGGTTTGAATATCAATTCGAACCACGGAGACGTCCACCTCAGCGTGATCAAGGGATCAGTGGAAGTGCGTTTCTCGACCGATAAGGGCGACTTCTCTGCCCACCAGGTCAACGGCGACCTTACAGCGGAGGGGAACTGCAACGATCTCACGCTGTCGGAGATCACGGGCAAAGTAATTATTAACGGTGAACTCTTTGGCGACGTGCACATGGAGAATGTGAATGGATTGATTCACGTGCATACGTCGGTGACCGACATGGATGTGGCATCGCTGCCGGGCGACCTGACGTTGAATTCCGATAATCTGCGCGTCACCCAGGCGAAGGGTCAGGTGCGCGTTAAAACGCATTCGAAAGATGTGGACCTGAGCCAGATATACGGCGACAGTTACGTCGAAGATCGCGACGGGCGGATTGCCGTGGAAACTGCTGGGAACTACACGCTGGAGGCGAGAAATCTGAAGGGCGATGTCGAAATCACGCTTCCGCCGAGTGCCGCGGCCTTGGTAACCGGGAACACGCGGAATGGCGATATTGTTTCGGATTTTCCGCTGTCGATCAATGGGGATGAAAGCAAATCGGTGAGCGGCAAGATCGGTGCAGGCGGGCCTAAGGTGACGCTGACTGCGGAGAACGGCGACATCCACATCAAGCGCGGCGACGAAGAGCCGCCTCCCCCGCCAGCGGTTGCCGGACCGTCCTCCGGGAGCGGGCCGCATCTGAAAGCGCCGAAGGCGCCTCCTGCGGCGCCGGTAACGCAGTGAGATAGGGAATAACAATCCGAAAGCTTGTGAAGCAAGCGTAGGCGCGGGGTGCAAACTCCGCGCCTATTCTGTTCTCAGGGCTTGAATCGGGTCGAGGCGGGAAGCACGCCAGGCGGGGACAAGGCACGCGATTGCGGCGACCAGGAGAAGTGTTCCTGCGACCGCCGCGAACACGCTTGGGTCGAGGGGCTCCGTTTGATACAGCATCGATTTGATGAGGCGCGCGGCAAATGCGCTTCCACCGAGGCCGATCAGAAGGCCAATAAGGGCTGGCCGCAATCCATCGAACAGAACCGCACTCAGCAACTGATTGCGCCTGGCACCCAACGCGATACGGATGCCGAATTCAGATGTGCGCTGCGTGACCAGGTAAGTGAGCACTCCGTAGAGGCCCGCCGCAGCAAGGACCAGCGCGATGACAGCAAAGGCCAGTGTGAGAAGCGAATCAAACTGTGAATCGACGGTTGACTTGCTGATCGTCTCGCGGAGGGTCCGGACACCGGACACGGGGAGATCTGGATCAAGGCTGCCGAGGACCTTCTGCACGGGCATCGCCAGCGCTTCAACGTTCGGTGAAGAACGCAAAACGATGGTGGCGCCGGAATAGCCATTGCCGTAGATCGGCACATACAAGGTCGGCATGGGAGGTTCGGAAACGCTCCAAAGCGTGTCGCCAACCACACCAACGACTTCCGCAACGCGGCCGTCAAAGTCAATTTTCAGATGTCTCCCGATTGGATCTTCGCCTGGGAAGCAGATGTCGGCTGCTCTCTGAGAGATGACCGCGACATTGGCACGCTTCAAGCGTTCGTCGGTGGTGAAGATGCGGCCGCGCACGAGGGGAATCTGGATGGCTGCAAAATAACCCGGATCCGCCCCCCGCATTTGCAGGTCAAGCCCTTTGCCCTTGGGGAGCGGAGGATGCTCGATGACGCTTACGAGATTATCGCCGCCCCAACCCTGACCAGGTGCCGAGCTAACGAGCCCTGCGGATTGTATGCCGGGCATGGTGCGAACACGGGTGATGAGGTTCTCAAAGAACTGAACCTGCTGGACCGCGTTGGTGTATCGAACATCGGGCAGGCTGAAGTGCATGGTGAGGACGTTGTCAATTGGTACACCGAGATCGGTCGAGCGCAGGCGTTGATAACTCTTGATCAAGAGACCGGCTCCGATCAGAAGAACGACGGTAAGTGAGACCTCGATGACGAGCAATGCTCGACGCAGACCGGCTCGGGCTCGGCTGCCGCTATTGGCGCGGGACGCTTCGTGCAAAGAACCAAGTACGTTTTTGGCGTTGGAACTAAAGCCACTGATCAAGCCAGCGAAGAGGGCGGTGGCGAGGATGGCGACGATGGTGAAGCATATCTCTGCAACGCCCATGCGAATATCTTGAATGCGATTCATGTCGGGGCGAGCATGGACAAGCCATTGGAGCCCTCCACCAGCAAGGATCAGGCCGAATACTCCACCAAGCAGGGAAAGAAGGAGGCTTTCCAGAATGCGTTCGCGCATCAGGCGAAGCCATCCGCCTCCGAGTGCAACGCGGATTGCCAGTTCTCTGCGGCGGGCGGCCATGCGAGCCACCAAAAGCCCGGCAACGTTGATAGAAGCAATGAAAAGGACGCAGACGGTGGCGGCGAGCAGGACATAGAGCGGCGTCTTGTAATCGTCAACCGCGTCGTCGAGAAGGCTGCGTCCGATGACCGAATCGTGAACGGCGGGGCCGGGATGCCCATTCTTGATCTGGGTCTGGACGGCGACAAGGCGGCTAAGTAACGCCGGAAGAGTTGTGCCGGAATGCAGTCGCGCAACAACGATGGTTTCGTGGTCTTCAAACGTCTCCAGCATCATGGGAGGCATTTCGTGAGCGATCGGAGTCCAGATCTGGTCAGTGTTGCCGCCGAAGGCGCCGGAGTAGACGAAGGAAGCGGGCATGACGCCGATGACCGTGTAGGGCTTTGCGTCGAGCCAGATCTTTTTGCCGACGATGGTTGGATCGCCGTTATAGCGGCGATGCCAGAATGATGCGGAGAGAATCACCGTCGCTTCGGAGTCCGCACGATCGTCTGATGGGCCGAAAGAGCGACCCATCGCCGGGCTGACGCCGAGGACGGAGAAGAAGTTCCAAGAGCACATGGCGGCGTCGATCTTCTCCGGCAGCTTTCCGCCCTCCGCGGAAACGTTGTAGGCCTGAAATGGAGAGACAACGGACATTTCGGCGACGCGTTGCGACGATCGCTGCCACTCGAAAAAGGTTCCCATGGCAACAGGGAGATAGTTGTGGGGATTGCTGCCACTCGATTCATGTTCGTAGAGGGTGACGAGCTGGCCCGGATCCCGATAGGGCAACGGGTTAAGGATGACGCGGTAAACCAGAGCGAAGAGCGCAACGTTTGCACCAATGCCAAGAGCGATGATGAGTACCGCGATCGTAGCAAATCCGGGAGAGTGAACGAGGGCGCGCACAATGTAGCGGAGATCGCGGACGAGGGATTCAAGCCAATTCCAACTCCACGTGGCGCGGGATTGCTCGCGTAGCAATGCGGGATTGCCGAAGGTGCGGAGGGCGGAGTAGCGGGCTTCGTTTGGAGGCATGCCGGCGGCGAGGTTTTCAGCGATCTGGCGATCGACGTGAAAGCGGATCTCGTCGTCGAGCTGGCTGGAGGCGCGACGTCGCCGGAAAAGAAAGAGAAGGACCATTCGGATTCGTGAGAGAAGGCGCAAGGAGACCTCCGGGATCATTCAGTTCGTAGAGCCTGCATGGGATCGAGACGCGACGCGCGCCAGGCGGGAACTATGCAGGCGATGACTGCGATGCACAGCAAAGTGATGGCCACCGTGGCAAAGACTGCCGGGTCGATGGGCTCGGTCTTGTAAAGCATGGACTTTATGAGGTCGACGGTTGCAGCGCTGGCTGGAAGTCCAAGAGCAAGGCCGATGAGCGCGGGGCGGAGGCCGTCAGCCAGAACTTTTTCGAGGACCTGGGTGCGTTGCGCACCGAGGGCGATACGAATGCCGATCTCGCTGGTGCGCTGCGCGACGATGAAAGAAAGAACTCCAAAGAGCCCGACGGCGGCGAGCACAAGAGAGATGCCGGCGAAGGCGGTGACCAGAGTGGCGTCGAAGCTATTGTCGACGATGTTGCGACCAATGACCTCGTCCAAGGTGAGGATGTCGGAGACGGGCAGGTCGCGATCCATTTGGGAGACGAGACGCTGAACGGGCATTGCGAACTGCGTTACGTCGCGACTGGAGCGGATGACGAGCGATGCGCCGTGCATGTCGTCGACGGCGTAGAGCGGGAAGTACATCATGGGTTCGGGGGGAGCGCCGATTTCAATGCGGGTGTCGCCGACGACGGCGATGATTTCCAAGGTGCGCTTGCCGAGGGTATCGAGGTGCTTGCCGATGGGGTCTTCACCGGGGAAGTACTGGCGAGCGAAGGACTGGGAGATGATGACCTCGGTGGCGTGACCGGTCCGCTGATCGCTGGTGAAAGTGTGGCCGTGGAGGAAGGGGATTCCGATGGCGCTGAAGTAACCGGGGTCGCTCCAGCGATGCATGGCATATTGCTGCTTGCCTTGCGGCAGCGGCGGATGCTCGGTGACGACAAAGCCACTGTCGCCACCGTAGCCGTCGCCTGGGACGACGGGAAAGATGAAACCGGCTGCATCGATCCCGGGCATATTGCGGACGCGGATGAGCAAGGTTTGAAGGAAATCGCTAACCTGCGCGGGTTGCTTGTAACGAACCTGCGGAAGGTTGATGTCGAGCTTGAGGACGTTCCGCGTAAGGCAGCCGAGATCGGTGGAGCGGAGGCGCGCGTAGCTTTTGATCAAGAGTCCCGCGCCGATGAGCAGGACGACGGTCAGGGAGACTTCGAGCGTGAGGAGGACGGCGCGGAGGCGAACACGCCCGCGGCCTGCACTCTGGCTGCGTGAAGACTCCTGCAATGCGGTTAGGGGCTGATCGCCGCGCATGGAGAATGCGGAGATGAGGCCGACGAATGCCGCGAAGACCACGACCAGCGAGAGCGCGAAGGCGACGACGACCCAGTCGATGGCGATGGATTCGGCGCGGGCCATATCGTGGCGGGTGGTGATGAACCAATGCAGGACAGCGATGGCGAGAAGGAAGCCGATGATGGCGCCGGCCGTGGAGAGAAGAAGGCTCTCAATGAGTTGTTGGCGAAGAAGGCGGAGACGTCCGCCGCCCATGGCGGTGCGGATCGCGAACTCCTTCCGGCGCGCTGCGGCGCGTGCGACGAGAAGGTTGGCGACGTTGAGGCATGCGATGAGCAGAAGGCAGCCGGTTGCGGCAAGAAGGACGTAAAGCGGAGTTTTGAGATCGCCGACAAGAGACTCGAGGAGAGGCTTGCTATTCGCACCTACACTCACAAAGGGATCTGAGAGATTGGTGTCGTGGATGCGGCGCGTGATGACGGTGAGATCGCTCCGGGCCTGGGCCAGAGTGACGCCGGGTTTGAGGCGGCCGATGACATGGAAGTCGTGCGACATCGACTTCATATAATCGGCGGGCTCATTGTAATAAATGGGAACCCACAGCTGGATGGCGGGATCGGGCAGAGCGAACCATGGCGGCATAACGCCGACGACGGTGTAGGGTTTGTCGTCGAGTAGGACGGTGCGGTTGAGGATCGCGGGATCACCGCCGAAACGGCGCTTCCAGAGGCCCCAGCTCAGGAGCACGGTGGGATTGGCCGAGGGTTGATCTTCGCCGGCAGCGAATCCCCGGCCGAGCGCGGGCTGAATGCCGAGGGCGGGAAGCAGGTTCCAGGAGAAGGTGGCGGCACGCACGTTCTCGGGCAACGGGCCGCCGTTGCCGGAGAGGTTGAAGCCGGCGTATCCGACGATGGCTAGATCGCTGAAACTCTGATTGAATTTTCTCCACTCGCTGTAAACGCCCGGGGCGTTGTTGTTGAAGGGAAACTTGCCATCGGCGCTGACCTCGTAGAGGCGAACGAGGCTGCTGGGATCGGTGTAGGGTAGCGGCTTGAGCAGCACGGAGCGAACGATTGTGAAGAGCGAGACATTGGCTCCAATGCCGAGGGCGATGACAATGATGGCGATGGCAGCGAATCCCGGCGTGCGCAGCAAAGTGCGAAAGGCGTATTTGAGATCGATGACCACGGACTCTAAACCCTCCCAACTCCAGGTTGCGCGGGCTTGATCGCGCAAGAGCGCAGGATTGCCGAAGGTGCGGAGGGCGGAGGAACGCGCTTCGTCCGGCGTCATTCCGGCGGCGAGGTTTTCCGCGATCTGGTGATCGAGATGGAAAGCCAACTCGTCGTTGAGGCGTGCTGCGGCGCGACTGCGACCGAAGAGCATCAAGAACCGCATTCGGAGTTGTTCGAGCCAACGCATGGCGATTCCTCCTGTTATTCGGTTCTAAGAGCTTGCATCGGGTCGAGCCTCGAGGCGCGCCATGCGGGCACCAGACATGCGGCGGCTGCGACGAGCAGCAGTGCGGCCGCTACCAGGGCAAAGACTGCGGGATCAAAAGGCTCGGTTTTGTAGAGCATCGATTGGATGAGCCGAACTGCCGCGGCGCTTGCTGCAAGACCGAAAGCCAATCCGAGGATTGCGGGTCGCAGTCCGTCGGCGAGCGCGAGGCGCAGGACCTGTTCGCGCCGAGCGCCGAGTGCAATGCGAATTCCGATTTCAGTCATGCGCTGCGTCATCAGGTAAGACAGGACACCATAGAGGCCGACGGACGCAAGGAGCAGAGAGAGCGCTGCGAAGGCCAGAACGAGCGTCGCGCTGAAACTCGCGTTGCCAATGGAGCCTCCAATGACCTGGTCGAAGGTGAGTACATCGGAAACGGGAAGTTGCGGATCGAGCCCGGCGATCTGCTTCTGAACGGGGACTGACATGGCCAGCGGACCGGACGCAGTGCGCACGGCGAGAGAAAAGCCAAAGCTATTCTCGAAATTTCCTGAAAAGAGTGGAAAATACATGGTCGCTTTGGTCGGCTGACCTACCTGCCAGAGCGTGTCGCCCACAACGCCCACGACCTCGAGCCCGGCCTTGTCTCTTGCCGAATCAAGAAGGTGTTTGCCGATGGGATTTTCGCCGGGGAAGTATTGCCGTGCGAGCTGATTGCTGATGATGACTTTTTTGCCGTGGTCATCGCGATCCTGCATGGTGAAGAAGCGTCCCTGCAGCAGTGGGATTCCTAAAGCGGTGAAATAAGCCGGATCGGCGAGACGGTTCAGCGCGTCGGGCAATTCCGCACCGGGCCTGATGGGCGGGTGTTCGGAAATCGTGAAGACATCGTCGCCGCCCCAGCTGTTGGCGGGCAATGTGGAACCGAGTGCCACGGCGCGAACGCCGGGCAACGCGCGCAACCGCGTTAGGAGTGATTCGTTGAATGCGTTCACTTTTTCAGGCTTGTCGTATTTCTCCTTAGGAAGGCTGTAGCTCATTGTGAGCACGCTGTCGGTTGTGCAACCCACATCGGTTGTCCGGAGACGGACGAAACTTTTCAAGAGAAGGCCGGCGGCGATGAGAAGCACCACCGTGACACCGATTTCCACCGTGAGCAGTGTCTTGCGCAACGCGGTGCGCGAGAGGCTGCCGCCGGTAGTGCGCGATGACGCTTGAAGTGCAGCAAAGACCGCCTTGCCAGTGGAAGAGATGGCCGGCAGCAGGCCCGCCAACAGCGCTGCGACGAAGACGAGGGCGCAGGCGAAACCGAGTACCACGCCGTCGACACGAATTCCCTGCGCAGAGGGCAGGTCCTTCCACGCGTGGGCAAGCCATCTTGTTGCGGTAAGTGACAACAGCACTCCAGCAGCGCCGCCAACAAAACAAATCAGCAGGCTTTCAGTCAGTTGCTCGCGAACAAGCGTCGATCGCTGTGCGCCAAGGGCGCCTCGAATGGCAACCTCTTTTTGCCGCGCCGCACCGCGCGCCACCAGAAGATTGGCGACGTTGAGGCAGCCGATGAGCAACATGCAGGCGACGGCACACATGAGAAGGATCAGCGGTTTCTTGACATCTTTCGCCAAGTCGTCGCTGATGGCACGCGGCGCAACGTCTTCGGCCACCGGCGCATTGAGGTACTGCATGTGTTCGCGATACTGCACGGCCTCAACCTGGCTGATGGCATTGTCAAGGCTGACGGTGGGAACGAGGCGAGCGATGACGTGGCTCCCATGCCAGTCGTGGTGCCGTAGCGATTCGGGCGTTGCGATGGACTGATAGGGAACCCATGCCTGCACCGTGGCATCCGGATATGCGAAGTCTCTCGGCAGAATTCCGACAACCGTGCAGGGCCTGCCATCAAGATGGATTTGCCTGCCGACAATGGAAGGATCTCCGGCAAAGCGGCGCTCGAAGACGCTCCATGTAAGCATGACGACATCTGAGCCCGGATGATCTTCGGATTCAGTGAAGGTTCGCCCTAATGCCGGTTGGACACCGAGGAGCGGAAAGAAGTTCCAGGTACCAGCGGCGGCTGTGACCACCTCCGGTAGTTCATCGCGCTCCCCGGTGAGGTTGAACTGCCACCAGCGCCAGGCGGCCATGTCCTTAAAACCGTGGGTCTGCGCACGCCAGTCGTAGTAGTCGGCAGGCGAGACAACGTTGTAGTTGAACCCATCCTGATTTGCCCAGTCGCCGCGGAAGTGTTCGTAGACCATGACCAGTTGGCCGGGATCGCGGAAGGGGAGCGGCTTGAGCAGGACCGAACGCACGATGGTGAAAAGTGATGTGGCGGCTCCGATGCACAGCGCGATGACGAGGATCGCCATTAGAGAGAAAGTTGGGCTGCGGCGCAGGGTGCGCGCAGTGTAGCGCAGATCGCGCAGGAACGATTCGAGACCGTTCCAACTCCAGGAGGCGCGGGACCGCTCGCGCAGCAATCCGGGATTGCCGAAGGTGCGAAGGGCGGAATAGCGGGCTTCGTCCGGCGTCATGCCGGCTGCGAGGTTTTCAGCGATCTGGCGGTCGAGGTGGAAACTCAATTCATCGTCGAGTCCTCTGGTCGCGCGGCGGCGGCTGAAGAGCATCAGAACCCGCATTCGAAGTTGATCAAACCAACGCATGGATTCCTCTCTCGTTCGGTTGAGGGAAGCAGATCGATCAGGCCTCGCTTACAACCAGGTTGATGGCGGCGGACAGCCGGTTCCAGTTGGCGGTTTCTTTTTCGAGCTGGGTGCGGCCGGCGAGTGTTAGCGAGTAAAACTTTGCCTGGCGGCCGGTCTCGCTTTCGGCCCACTTCGCCTTGATCCAGCCCTGCTGTTCAAGACGGTGGAGAGCCGGATAGAGCGAGCCCTGTTGTACCTGCAGCACTTCGCCCGAAAGTTGTTGAATCCGCTTGGCGATAGCCCATCCGTGCATGGCGTCGGGAAGCAGGGTTTTCAGGATCAGAAGATCGAGAGTGCCCTGGACGAGATCGCTTGGTTTACCCATACCTAGATTATCTACAACATTGATTGTAGATAGTCAAGGTGTCGTGGATTCCAAGCAACCGAAGACGTTTTCTCTGTGTCTACAAGCTTGCGGGGTAAATGCGGTTCCGTTGTATGCTCCCAATGGCGGGGGGAATTCCGATGATGCATGCGCCGATCAGGGTAATCACGGTAGAACGAGAGTACGGGTCGCGGGGCGGGGAGTTTGCCCACGATCTGGCAGAGCGGTTGGGATGGCGGTTGCTGGATGCGGAACTCGTGAGCGCGGCTGGGAAGCGTGCCGGCGTTTCGCCGGAACTGGCGGCAAAGTTCGACGATCGACTCGATCCCTGGTATTACCGCTACGGTAGAGTGTTCTGGCATGACACGGCGTATCAGATGACCGGCCTCTCGGACGAGCACGTTTTCGATTCCGAGCGCATGCTGACGCTGGTTCGCGAAGAGATCTTGAATGCGGCCAAGGAAGGCAATTGTGTGCTAGTGGGGCGGGGCGCGGCATGCGCACTGGCGTGTCAGCCGGGATGCTTTCATGTTTTTGTGTACGCCACATTGAAGGCAAAGCGCGACTGGTTTACGCAAGCATTTCCCAAGCAGGCTCAGAATGCAGAGCAGGCGCTTGCAGCATACGACAAGAGGCGCGCAGCGGTAATTCGCAAGTTCTATCAGCAGGAGTGGTGCTCGCGCGGCCTTTATCACATGTTGCTGAACTCGGCCATGGGCACAGAGGCGATGATCGCCTGCGTTGGCGGGGCGGCGGGACTTGAGATCAGCCAGCCTGTAGCTGCTGGAGCATCGATTGGTCCTACGGGCGCTCCCTGCTAGATCACCCCAGCAACCAAGACCTGTTGCCGGGGACCCCGAAAATTAAACGGGAATGCGTGGAACGCGTGCGGCGATGCGGGTGAAAATCTCCCAGGGAATGGTGCCGGCAGCTTTCGCATGATCGAATGCGGAGATGATTTCGTCGCCCTGTTGGCCGATGAGCACGACTTCGTCGCCTGATGCGACGCCGGGAATGTCGGTAACGTCAATGACCGATTGATCCATGCTGATGCGGCCGACGATCGGCGCGCGCTGGCCGTGCACAAGCAGACTGAAACGATTGCCCAGGTTGCGGTCGAAGCCGTCGGCGTACCCTGCCGCAATGAGCGCGAGCCGCATCGGCTTCGTGGCGACAAAGGTGCCGTTGTAGCCGATGACCGCACCGGTAACGACGGATCGCACGCTGACGACTTGGGATTTCCAACTGAGCACAGGATGCAGATCACGTCGCGCCCGACCGAGCGAAATCGGCTCGGCAGATGAGAAATCAGGATCGAACTCCGGGATGAGCCCATAGAGCGCCAGGCCGGGGCGGATCAGGGTTTTCATGCCATGACGGCCGGCAAGTTCGGATATCCTGTCGGCCTGCCCTGCGAGCAGCGCGGCAGAATTGCCGATGTTGAGCACGCCGGCATTCATTCCCGCTGACCGGATTCGGTTGAGTGCTGACTCCATACGTTCCAGTTGATCGCCGGTGGTTTTTCCGTCTGCCTCGTCGGCGGCAAAGAGGTGGGTCATCACTCCTTCGAGACGCAAAGGGGAATGACGGTGGAAGCGTTCGAGAAGAGCTGCGAGAGAATCGGGTCCGGCACCCTGGCGGCTCATACCGGTGTCGATCTCGAGGTGAACGGAGAGGGAGCGAAGATCCGCGGCATGCGCGGCCGCCTCGAGTTCATCGAATTGCCAGGCGTCCCAAACGACGGCAGTGAGTTTGTGGCGGACGACATCGTGACCCTGTCCGGGAGAGACACCGATCACGAGGATGCGCGCATCGGGGCAGAGGCGGCGCGCTTCGATGCCTTCTTCAACGCTGGTAACGCCGAGCCAGCGAGCCCCGGCGCGCACGGCAGCAGGAGCGCAGATTTTGAGCGCATGGCCATAGGCATTGGCTTTGACGATTGCCAGAAGTTCGACCTGCGGACCGGCAAGCGCTGAAAGAAAACGATAGTTGTCTTCGAAGGCTCGGGTACTGATTTCGACCCAGCAGGGGCGCGTATGCATCAGGCTATCCAATCAACAGTCTAGGACATCGGTGCGACGCATGCGGCGGCCGGGATTGACGATGCGGGTTCGCTATTCCGCAAATTGCGCCAGTTGAGATGGTTCCGGCGGCGCGGTGAAGAGACTCACGACGATCAGTGCTGTGAGGGCGACAAACAGCGCAGGAAAAATTGCGTCACGATCGGCAATGATGTGCGGGAAGAGAGCTTTCACTCTTGGAACGTCCCAAGACAGAGTGACGACTGTGCCTGCGCCGATAGCCGCAACCGCACCCCAGGCAGTGGCGCGCTTGGAGTAAAACGCGGCCAGCACCACCGGTGTGAGCGCCGCCCCGTAAATGGTGTAGGCCCACAGCATTTTCGCGAGAATACTGGGAGCATAGATAGCTTGATACAGAGCCCAAATGCCCAAGAGAACCACTGCGAGCCGCGAAACAATCATCACGCGCTTGTTCGACGCGTCCGGAGCCATATAACGAACGAAGACGTCGTTGATGAGATTCGTAGCCGGTGAGAAAAGATAATTCGATGCCGTGGAGATGACCTTTGCGAAGACCGCGCCCAGCAGCAATGCACCCATCAGCGCAGGAAGACCGTTGCGGGCAGTGTAGGGAATGATCTCGTAAGGCTGACGGGCAACCTCGCCGGTGGAGTAAAGTGCAGATCCGAACACAGCGATCGATACGATCAGTGTCTCGAGCAGAATTGTGCCCAGAATCCAACCGACTACGGAAATACGCGCGTCACGCTCGGACTTTGCAGAGAAGAACTTCTGGTACATCACCTGGTTGCCCAGCATGAGGAGCATGGTGGGCACCATGAATTCCATGGCTCGCATGAAGGTGAGATTGCCGAGCACCTCAAAATGTGTCGCGGGCAGCACGGCGTGCAGGCCATTCCACCCGCCTGCTTTCAGGAAAAGCATTGGGGTGGCAATGATGCAGATGACGGTCACCAAGGAGCCGATGGCGACGTCCATATAGGCCACCGATGACATGCCGGCCAGCGCTGTGGTCACGATTACGAACACGGCGATGATGTAGGTTCCAAGCTCAGGCGTTACCTGGTCGGGAAAGATGAGATGGAGGACGTTGCCGCCTCCCTTGAACTGATAGCTTGTGATTCCTACATAAGCAAAGAGAATGGCGATGGTGCCGAGGACGCGGGCAGTCTGGTTGTAGCGGGCTTCGAGCAAATCAGGCAGCGTGAATTGAGCAAATTTGCGAGCGCGCGGCGCTATGAAGTAGATGAGGAGCAGTCCAACCCAACCACCTGCGGGCAGCCACAGCGCGGCAAACCCGTTGCGATAGGCATTCTCGGCGCCCGCGAACAGCGAACCGGCGCCGATCCACGACGTGAGCAGCGTGAGAACAAGAACGAAGGCCGGCAGGGAACGCCCGGCGACGAGGTAGTCGGCCTTGGTTTTGACGCGCGTGGTCCGATAAATGGCGACTCCCAGGAGAACGGCCACGATGACGGCCAGAACTGCAACGTAGAGTTGGGACATTCCGGTAGGGCTCCTTCAGGGCGGCTGCGCGGCTTTTGCTGGCAGATCTCTTGCGCGTTGCTGTTCGATAAGGGGTTTACGAGCAGAAACGCCATATCCAGCGCCACATCTTTGCGATGTTTCTCGGGCTGCCAGAAGTGTACCCGATGAAGTCGCGCCCGAGCGCAAGGCGGCGAGAGTTCGCATTTGACCCGCCTGTTGTGCGTTGTTAGACTAAGGATGCGGGGTGGAGCAGCCCGGTAGCTCGTTGGGCTCATAACCCAAAGGTCGCTGGTTCAAATCCAGCCCCCGCAACCAATTGGATTACACAGTAACCTTCGACATTCAAACGGCTTAGAAGATTTCGACTTCTAGGCCGTTTCTGTTTCTAAAAGTGAAAATAGTAGTTAAGCCGCCAGAAGTCTCGGCTTTTCCGATTCCTGTTGAACAGCCTTCTCAATCTCCGCTCCAGCTAATCGAGCGGCTTCAAGATTTCTGTCCCATTCAGGCTTTCCGCCGTACACGTCCAAAGTGAACGACCCGGTAAGCGCATGACGATTCATCTTCTGCTGTACTCCGATCGGAGCGCCCACCGCATCGAGTAAAAGCCCGGCAGGTACCGCGGAAGGTGTGCCACCCAACGCCAACCAGGCCGATCTTCGCAGCAGGCTTGATGTAATCCTGCTGGATCGGACTCGCGTGGTGGCACCGGTCGGTGATAGGGCTTCCGAGCACTCGGTCTTCGCTCGGCTCACACGTCCGTTCACGGCCTTCACCTTCACCAATACGCTTTGCTGAGCGAAGTTGATGCGGCTCCAGCGCAGGGCGAGGATCTCGCTCACTTTCTCAACGATTCGGACGTGAGAGACCAGGCGCAACGCAGAATTGAAAGGCACCGATAGGATTTGATGACCGGAGCGAAGCCATCGGACGCGCTTTAGGCGTTCTGCAGGAGCGAGATTTACCCGGAATGCAGATTCAGGCAGTGGAAGGCAGATCCGAATATCCGGGATCCATTTCCGGTAGACGCAGTTTCGCCAATTCCAAGGCTTGAAGCACAAATGCGTTCCATGCGAAGACGCGGTGATATCCAAAGAATCGGTTTTTCTCATCGGTCGGCAGATACTCCTGACTCGTTGGATAATCTTCGTCTATGTGGAGTTCAGCCCAGAGTCTGTTTGCAACCGCGCGCTCGGCCTTTTTCCATCCATGCAGCTTCCCTGTGACATATCCGCAGATTTCGATCCTCATCCAACTACCGCCGTTGTAGTACACGCCGTCTGCAGCTTTGTTCGCATAGCCGGCGGCATAGGAGTCACTGACCATCGGGTGCCACTTTTCGTTGAAGTAGCTCCAGTCTTTGCCTCCTTCCGGCAGACCGATGAAGATCGGTCTTACTGAGCCACCTTCTTCAGGGAGTGGGCAATTGTTGCGCGGCAGCATAACTGGGATGCGGTTGAGGTGACTGACAACCATTTCATCCGTAAGAATCTTTCGATTGAAAAGCCAGAGCGATAGGAACTCCGGAAAGATATCGGCAAAGCCGATCGCATCGCGGATATTCCGCGCCGGGCAAAGGAATCCCAGCTTCGCATCATAGTAACTGCGATAGCCTTCCTCTGCTTTTGCAATGTAGCTCTCCGAGATAGTTGCGCTTAATTCTGGAATCTCCAGCTGCCGAATCGTTCTCAGTAACACGGCAAGCATTCCCTGGTTTTCGCAGAGAATACTGGTGCCTTCGGGATACTGGATCACGTCGAGTTGACCCATGACAAACTTGGCTGTACAAACAGCTTCGCGCTTCGGGTCGTAAGCAGCAAGGCAGTATTCCGCCGCTCGGCGAACTTTATCCATGGGAAGTGTGGTACCGAATCGACGTCGATTGAGGAGCGCCCACATCAACCAGAGCGGCGTAGAGTCATTAGACTTGCGTTCCAGGTTGGCAATATTTGGCTCAACCAGGGTGTTGATCGCGCCGTCCTCTCCCTGGTTATCAGCCCAGAGTTTGAAAACTTGCTCGTTCAGCGTGCGATCGTGAATGCCGTTGAGAGCGTAAAAGCTATCGCGCAGGTACATCTCGCCTGCAGCGGAATACCAAATGCTGGGCGCCAAGATTGGGCGCAGGCCCTGCTGATCTGCAATCCAGCTCAACATCATGACGTCCGCATAGAGCACCTTCTCTGTGTCGCCGCCTTTGAAACCCATGCCGTCGGCGAGGTGAAGCTGGCTTGCGAGACGATAACCTCTTAACGTGTCGGGAACCGCGTCGCTGGCGAATATGAATGTAGTCTTCGATTGTGGGCGGTCCATCTCCAAGCGGTGGTATGGCTCGTTTCGAGTGGCGATTCGGGAGACCTCAAGATCCCGTATTTCGAACGATGGCGGTCCGCCATGCTCAGAGCGGGGTTCCGCCTCCGCAAGAAAATCGGGGAGTGACAAAGCAATTGCAGCGCCAGTACCTTGCAGGGCGGGAACAGCAAAGGAATGGTCGAATTCTGTGAATTCCGATGGGGATGCTGGTGCCGTGTCATTGAACAAAGTAAGATCGCCAAGCTTGTGAAACTCGTCGTCCGTGTCCCAGGCATGGATGGAGATGGGAACCACAGAGCGATACTTGAGGGACACGGAATAAACTTCTCCGCCCGATGCCGGGAATGGAACGAGAACGAAATCTTTCATTGCGCTGGGAGATAATTTGACGACAGCGTCCTGTTGTTCGACTTCGATCCTGCCGCTTCTCTTCCAACTCGACGGAGTGACGAGATCGATTCGGGTACGCGAATCCGCTCCCGATATTTGGACGGTGGACTCTCCAAACGTCTGCTGTATGTATGAACCTTGCGCTGCACGATCTGCGGTTTTCGGAAGATAGTAGAGATTGAGATCGGGAATGCTAGCCGGGGCGGGCTTTACGGGGGTTCCATCACGGCGGATGATCCGGCTCCATTGATTGCGATATCCGGAATCGGTGAGAAGGCCTACGGTCACTCCACTTTGTGTGCGGAAGCCAGCAGCCGGGAAATACTCATGCAATGCCCCGCCTTTGCAGTCCGCATGATCGAAACTCCAGAGCTTCGCGGGAGTCGTCTCGGGATCTAAGCGATTCGTTATCTGGTAAAGCAGCACGAACATATCAGCCTGACGCAGCTGAATCGTTTTCTTCATCACCTGTGTTGATACGACTTCGTACCTGATTTCAGCAAAGACCGTTGTGCGTAGATTGGTGAGTTGCATTTCTCCGGAAAGATGAACCTGTCTTCCGTCGCCCTTCCAAGATGTTGCTTTCCAATCATCGATCCGATCTTCGAGGCTCCTCTCGTCGTTTTGGAAGACGGCTGAGAATTCCCCGCCCTGATGGTGCCGCGCGATGGACCGACCGCGATAAAGGATCGCGACTCCGTAGCCATGTTGGGCATCGCCAGTCACCTCAAAAGAGATCTGATCGGTTTCGGATGATTGAGTAGCGTAGACGGATTCCGGCAGCAGAGTTGCCGCTGAAGTAAGTGCCGATAGGGCGAGAAACTCGCGGCGGTCAAGTCTTGATTGAAAGACCATATTTGTTAGTTTCCTTTATCGTTCAAGGCTCGCAACAGAATGCCGGATTGATGTAGCCGGATAGCATCGATGCGGTCACGGTGCGGGCGTAGCTGCAGTCTGTGGCTGGAAGCTTCCGGCCCGCTCTCGCTGTTTGCGCAGAACTTCGTCGCGTTGTGTGTTCACGAGATTCTTGGTCTGCTGCGCTTCGCGCTGGGACTCTGCGTGAAGCCCCAGATGCTCATAGAGCCGACTCAACTGGTAATGAGCCGGCGCGAACTGAGGATTCAGCGCTACGACGTGTTCGAACGCCTTTCGTGCATCCGGCCAATCCTGTTTCGATCCATAGACCTTGCCTAGCTCAAACGATGGATCGGGGGACTTGGGTTCCAACCGCGCCGCGCGTTCAAGTGCAACGATAGCTTCTTCCTCGCGGCCCAATCGGCTGGCCAAGAGGCCAAAATAGTATTCGAGAAGATAGCGGCCAGGCCTTTTGGAGCGCGCCGCTTCAAGAATGCGAATTGCTTCGGAGTCGTTGCCTTGACGTGCATAGGTCTGTGCAAGTCCAACATACCCTGCATCGAGTTCCGGATTGTCTGCAAGCGCCGCATTGAACGCATCGCGTGCAGCGGGATAGTCGCCTTCGATCATCTCAACTGCGCCCAACCTCAATTTCACCGGTGAAGTCGAGGCAGTATCGGTAATTCCGGACTGGATGAACTGGATCGCCTCATCATAGCGATCCGTGTCCATGAGCAACCGCGTGTAGTCCAGCGTCCGATCGGGGTTGGAGGGATCGACTACTGCGGCGGCGCGATAGGCTTCAAGGGCCTCGGGCATCTTTTCCTGCATTTCAAATGCCGAACCGAGGAACATAAGTGCGTCTGCATTTGAGGGGCGCTCGTTATGAAGAGCGGACAGAAGCTTGGAAGCTTCGGCGAACTGTCCATCGTAGAGCAACGCGAGCGCGAGGTTGTAGCGGCTCTCCCAGGACGGATCGAGCAAGGCAATCCGCTGGAAGCAACCTACCGCCTGCCCATAGAATGCGTGTCGGCTGAGAAGCACTGCAATCGCGTACTCTCGCGCCGGGGTGAGTTGATTGGCTGCCTCCATAGTCTTGATGCGGGTTGTGGCTTGATCCACACGCGCGAGTCGGATTGCGGCTTCAATCAAACCAACTCCAGCATCTGGATCGTTTTCGATCAACTTCTCTGCATGAGAGGCCTGCTCGAGCGCATCGGCATCATGATCCGTAGCAATCGCAAGCAGACACAAATAATAGTGGACAAAAGGATCGTTGGGATCCAAGCGTGACGCTTCTCGCAACTCCGATTCCGCAGGACCATATCGCTTTGCATTGAGGAGATTGAAGCCGAGATTCCGATGCGGCGTCGCTTGCGAAGGGTCCAGACGAATTGCATTGCGATAGTGGTCTGCGGCTTTGTCGGGGTGATTGAGCTGGGTCTCTGTGATCCCGAGCAGATTCTCAATTGTGGCATTGCGAGGGGCAGCGCGATGCGCATCTTCTAGCATGGTCAGAGCTTGATCGAAATGACCTTCTCTAATCAGTCTTACCCCGTCGTCCAATGCCTTATTCTGCGCGTGGAGTGAACAGGCAGATGCGAGGAACAGGACGGCCAGTGCGAGGATCCGAGGCCAGGTCATTGCTTCGCCCCGTCGGCTGCATGATCGTCGGTGGATGTGGCTGCGGACCTTTCGGTTTTGATGGCGCGCACCTGGGCAAAGAGCTTAGTGGCTTCGGCGGTCTTGCCCTCAGCACGCATGACCAGCGCAAGCTGATAGTGCGCGCCGCCGTCATGATCATGCGCGAGATCGCGCTTCAGGATCTCTTCAGCTCGGGCGTAGTCTTTCTGCGTTGCGTAGGCTTGGCCAAGTTGCTGGTATGCAGGCCAGAGATCGGGCTTGCTGCGAATTGCCAACTCGAGATGCGGAATTGCTTCTGCCGTGCGATCTTTTGCGACAAGAACGGCGCCCAACTCTCCATTGGCTTCGGGATGTCCCGGATCGATCTCCAGTTGACGCGTCAATTCGGCGAATGCATGGTCTGCATCGCCATGCTTCCAGTAAAGATGACCGAGCCAAAAATGTACGTCGGGAAGATTCGGACGGGCCGCGGCCACGGCGAGATATTCGGCGAGGGCCTTTTCGTCCTCCTCGCGGTCGACATAAAGTTGGCCCAGCAACTGATGCACATGATAGGAATCAGGCGCGACTGCCAGCAAATGTGCAATCTGCGCCATTGCGACTTGACGACGCATGACAACCAGCTCATAGCGCGCGGCGAGATCGCCGGGGTGAAGTGCCAACCAGCGAAGAAGCTTTGCCTCGGCCGTGTCATAGCGGTGCTGGTGCATCGCATCCATCGCTTGCGCAAAAGGGTTTTCATTCGCTTTCACAATCGGTGGAGCAGGGGCGAGCCGCTGGTAGGCTCGGGCCGCGGCGGTGTTATCTCCCGAAAGTGCATATAGACCAGCTAGTGCAACATCTGTTGTGACGGTTGATCGTTGGATCGCCTTCAGCTTCTCTTGGGCTGTATCACAGAGTGCGCGAAGGTCGGCGCCCACCTCGCTGCCAGAGATGCGGCCTTCCACAGGGAGCCCCAGTGCGTCGAGAGCTTCGCTTTCGTCAAATTTGATAGCTTGCTCAACACGGGAAAGTCCTTCTGGCAGTTGTCCGGAGAGAATCAGCAACTCGCCGCTTTTTGCCAGCACGGTTGCCGACTTTGGAGACAGCGCACCGGCCTGCTCAAGCTGCTCCAGCGCGGCCGACAATTGAGCTTGATAGAGAAAGACCTCCGCAAGATCGAGGTGCGCATCGACCGATTTCGGATCGCGCTGAATAGCGCGGCGCAGATGGCCCTCGGCCTTAGTCCAATCGTGGTCGGAGGCATAGGTGCTTGCATAGATCCGATCCGAGATGGCTGTTCCAGCGGAGTTTTCCAGCAGCTGCTCCGATTGCTGCTTGGCGGCTTTGCCGTATGCTTCACCGACGGAGAACAGCAAATCAGGATCATCTGGAAACTGCGCAGCGGCTTTTCGCACTTGAAGCAAAGCCGCATCCATTTGTCCTGCATTCCAGAGCGCTGTTCCCAACCAACTCTCTGCCTGTTTGTCCTGCGGATCCTGTCGGACTGCGTTGCGCAAGAGCGGGACCGCTTGTGCCGGATGATTCAGATGAACTTCATCGATCCCCAGCCAGAGGCTAACACCGCGCATGCCGGGTCTCAGCTTTCCGGCTTTCGACAGCGCCTGCGCGGAATCGTCGAATTTTGACTGGGCGTAGTAGACCAGCCCCAGATTCACGTATGCCTCGGGCAATGCGGGCGCAAGCTTCAAGACAGCCAAATATTCATGCACCGCATCATCAAGCCGGTCCTCCCGCTGAGCCTGCTGAGCAGCGAGAAAGTGTTCCTGAGCCTGGTCCTGGATTTGTGAGCTTGCAACCTGTGCGGTGCCGGCTAACGAGAACACACATGCAATCGAAACCATTGCTGAAAAAACCGGAAAACGCCGGCAACGGCAATGAAACATGGATCGATAGTAGTGTATTCTCACGTCACTGAATGCCATTGCGCGATCCTGTTCGGAGTTTTTTCTAAAGACGATCGTCCTGCAGTCTGGATTATGTAGCGCGTAAATGTGCAACACTCCCGGGCCTCGCTGAAGAGGTCCGGGAGTGTTGGGTTGTTTTCAAACGTCGGACGCAAGGGCAGGTTAGCCTTGGCGTCAAAATTCTATCCGTAGGGATCCTTGGATGTTCCTCGGTCCATAGGCAAGGCCCCCAGCGTTTCCGAAGTTTGAATTGGTATTGACCAGCGGATCACAGGTTTGCGTCGGCGAGATGCTACAACTCACTGACGTGTCAAAGCCGGTGAATTGGTGACGGTTGAAGAGGTCGAAGAACTCCACGCGAAAGTCGGTATGGACCCGTTCGGTGAACATGGGGATGGCCTTGGTGATGTTGAAGTCCTCGCTCTTGTTGAAGAGTTCGCGTATGCCAAGGGCCTTAGGCGCGTCGCCAAAGGTGAAGTTGGGGGCTGGAGTAAAGGCAGACATGTTCAGGAGGCGGCTCTTACCCCAGATATATTTGCCGTGGAGCGCGCCAACTTTCTGTCCGGAAACGATGTTGGGACGGCCGTTTGAATTGCCGGTCGCGCCCTGGGGGCCCGCGAAGATCCCCGAGGTCCAACCCGGCGAGGATACGCTGAGTGGCGTGCCGCTTTGATACTTTTGGACGGCGGCAATCTTCCATCCACCAACCAGCACGTTGACAGGTCCGCCGCGATTGGCGAACTTCTTGCCCCTGCCAAACGGCAGATCGTAAGTCCAGGCCAGAACGACGCGCTGCGGGATGTCGAACGAGCTCAGAGCCTTCTCGACTTTCAGATTGTAGGTGTTCAGAGCACCGGCATTCCCGTTACCTTCCCAGCCGGCCTCGCTCGGATACTCCGAGTCGGCATTGGTGATGTTCTTGGACCAACTGTAGTTGGCCAATATGGTCAGCCCGCCGCTGGTCCGCTTGGTTACCTGAGCCTGAAGAGCATGGTACGTGTAATCACCGAATGGATCGTCCATGGTCGCTGAATCCACCGTGACGGTTCCATACTGCGGAAAGGGACGCAAAGCCTGAGAGACGGTGCCGGTGAAGCCGGCATAGGGCGCCGGAACCACGCTCTGGCCTGCGCATGCTGGGTTGCCAACCTGGGACGCGATATCCACCTGCAAGCATTCACCGCGAGCCAAATTAGTGGGATTGCCCTGGTTGGGGTCATGCAGAAATGCCTGCAGGTGGTCGCCATGAGCGCCGACGTAAGCCACGTCAACAATGGTCTGCATGGGTAGCTGGCGCTGGATATCGAGGGTCCAGTTTTGGATGCTGCCGGGGCGGTCGTCCTTCGACTCGAGGAAGAGGGCGTTGCCATTCCCGTTCATGACCGTGGGGTCGATGAAGGGCGGCTCCTTGCCGGGATAGGCGGTGATCTGCGAAAGCACAACAGCCGGGGTCTGAATGCTCGCCGGGGTGGGGTAGGTGAAGCTGGAGAAGAAGCCCTGGCTGTCGTTCTCAGCGAACCCTCCGACGCGCTGAGTGGAGAAGTAAATGCCGTAGCCGGCGCGGATGACGGTTTTGGGATCGACCGAATAGGCGAGGCCGACGCGAGGACCGAAGGCCTTTTTGAAGATCGACTGTGGGGAACTGCCGCCGAGGCGTCCAGTGCCGCTGCCTTCGAAGACGTAGGCGCCGGGAAGGCCGCCCGCCCCCGGATTCGCCAGGGTTGGGTCCACATAGGACATGCGGTTGTGCGCCTCGGTCACCGGGATTGGCATGTCATAACGCAGGCCAAGGTTGAGGGTGAGCTTGTTGTCGACCTTCCAGTCGTCAGCGGCAAAGACGGCAACATACTTAGCGCGCCAACCGTTGATCTGGGGAATGGAAACAGAGGCATTGGAGGCTGCGCCGAGATAGAAGCTGGCGAAGCCAAAGCCGGAGTTGGTGTCAGCGGGAGTGCTTGTGGGGCCGTTCGTGAAGTTAAATTGGCCGGCACTGCCGGTCAGAATATTCAGGTTGAACTGCGCGGCGCGAAATTCGCCGCCGAACTTGAAGCTGTGACGACCCTTCTGCCACGAGACCGCGTCGTCATATTGAAAGACGTTGTCGTCGAAGGTGCTGGCGCCATCGCTTGGGGTGTTGATGCCATTGCCGGGATAGTTGTAGCTGAAGCGAGGGAAAACCTTCTCGCCTACGCCCTTGAGGCCGAACTTGCTGGCCCAGTTGCCACCAAATCCGCCATCGCCTGAGCCCTCGAAGCGATGGCGACGAGTGAAGCCGGCGTTGAAGTGGTTCAGCATGGTGGGCGAGATGAAGAAGTCATAGCCCAGGCGCACATATTTGTTGCCCTGTGTGTTGCCGCCGGTGTAAAGCGGTCCCAGGCTCGAGGTGCTGACGTAGGGCATGTTACCAGTGAAGTAACTGCCTGAGATCTTGTTCCGGGCGCTGATGTTCTGGTCAATGCGAATGGACCACATGTCAGCGTGCTCCTGGTTGGAACTGACGACTGGAATGTTGAAATAGGGGCTGGAGCCGGAGGCGACGGGCATAACCTTCTGTGCGGCAACAAAGACCGGGTCCGGGGCTGCGGTGATTTTGTTACCAGGATATGCCTGGCAGGGCTGTCCCTGGTTGGCGCCGGTGCAGGTCGAGTAATCGTAAAGAATGTGCGCCTGGAAGTTCTGGCCGTTGACGGTCAGAGGGGTTAGAAGGGACGAGAAGTCGCCGCTGAGCATCGCCTGGGTGGGTGCCGACAGCAACGATTTGCCGCCATTGACTTGCCGGAAGCCCTCGTAATTGAAGAAGAAGAAGGTCTTGTCTCTGCCGTTGAAAAGCCAGGGAACGCGAACCGGCCCTCCGACGCTGGCGCCGAAGTCGTTCTGAGTGTCGAGGGGTTTGGTTGCTGAGTTGGCCCCGAAGGTCGCATTTTGGTAGTTATTGAGCCAACTGTTTGCATCCAGGACGCGGTTCTTGAGCAGATCGTATGCCGAGCCGTGAAAGTCGTTCGTTCCTTGCTTGGAGGCAAGATTGACCACGCCGCCGCTAGCGCTTCCAAACTGTGCGTCGAAGGTGTTGGTCATGACCTTGAACTCGGAGACTGCCTCGACGCTGAAGCCATACGTGACCTGCATGTTGGCCGAGGCGAGCTCGGTGGTGGCGCCGTCGAGCAGGATGTCGCCACCGCCCTGTTGTCCGCCACTGAGCTTGAAGGCTCCGGCGGGGGGCGAGGAGGGGTTGTTGGTCATGGTGCCGGCGAATCCGGGCGAGAGTGCTGCAAACTCGAGCGGGTTGCGAATCTCACCGCCGAAGGGCAGCGGAAGCGAATCCAGTACCTGAGGCGTCATCGTAAACCCGGCATCGGAGGATTCAGTCTCCAGGTGGGATGCGTCGCTATTCACACTGACGGTGGTTGTTTCCGCACCTACCCTCAATGCGGCGTTCACCGTTGATGTGCCGCCCACGTCTACGGCAATGCCGCTCTGTGTGTAGGACTCGAATCCTGGCGCGGTGACGGAAAGCGTATAGCTTCCCGGGGGGAGTTCATCGAAGGTGAACAGGCCCTCGGCTGTGGACTTGGTTGAGTAGCCGCTGCCTGTATTTGTTTCCTTGAGGTTGACTGCGGCACCTGGGATGAATGCACCGTTTGCATCCTTCACAGTACCGGCTAGAATGCCTCTGGCCGATTGGGCCATGACGGGGATTCCGACCCACAGACTGAGCACAACCATCAGCCCCGCCGCCATTCGCCAGTACGTTTGAGCCTTGGAATCTCTCTGAATCATGTGGTGCCTCCTATTAATCATTGTTTTCATGCCTCCGAAGTGAGTCCGGTGAAGCTTGCATCGGTGGAGGTGGTGCCCGCTGCGGCAAGACCGCGAAAGATCTGGCCAGCTACCCGGATGGACAACAACTGCAAGAGCGCGATTACAGGTAAGGCGTATTTGAGAGCGGCATTTCCAGACCATCCGTAAGCGATTGCCAGGAATAACCCGCAACCCAGACAGCGCCCCGTGAACAGTCCGAATTCATGATTAAAGATGTAGGCATACTCGTTGCGCCCCTCGAGCCGCGAGACTACATCGATGACCTGCAGCTGAATTGGATAGTAGGCAAGATCCAGAAGGGGTTTAGCCAGCAAGAGGCATGCGATGAAGATGAGCACGCCGACGGCGTTAAAGAGCAATGTATTGGTGATGGCTCCAAGGAAGAAAAGCAGGAGCGCTGCGGAAAAGACAAAGATGCGGTGTTTGGGTGCTGCTACGCGGCCAACGGTGTACATGAGGCACGCAGTGAAGACACCACCGATAGCCTGCGTAGCTCCGAGAGTTCCTTCCTGGCCGACCAGCAACATTATGAGCATGGCTGGCGCCGTAACGATATACCCCTGCGCCAACCCTTTCAGAAGAGCCAGCTCGAGCATCCGCCACCATAGCCGATTAAAGCGGAAATAAACGAAGCTGGTGTGCTTTGAATTTCGAAAGGTGCCTCGTTCAAGGATGCCGGCGGCGAGAACCGTGAGACCGAAGACCACCATCGCAACGATGTGGTATGCGCGGTTAGGAATGCCTCCGAGCCAGCCGTAGAGTGTGGTCCCGCTGATGAACCACCCAATCGAAGCCGGAACCGCGACTGCGGCCAATGTCGCAACAAAGTTTTCCACGCCATAGTAGTAATTCCGATTGCTGTCGTTAGTGGCGGTCAAGGCGAGAAATCCGCGGTTAGCCCAGAAGAGACCGGTAGCGAGTCCCATCGTGAATCCAGAGGTGGCAACGCCGATGGGAGTGAGGATGCTCAATTGCATCATCAACATCATCGCCACTCCAGACAGGAGCATCCCTGCGGCGTAGAGATGCTTGGCTCCAATGCGGCCGAGCAGCTTGCCGTTTATATAGAAAGCCAGCGGAGTGGCCGCGTAGATGGACAACTGGTAAGTGACCACTTTGGCAACAGCCCGGGAATTCCGCATGACATATGCCGCCACAAAAATCTCAATCACTGGCAGGACAAGGGCGTACATCATGTTGGAGACCATCAATATCTGCATGGAATGGGAGCAGCTCCGGAAGACTTCAAACTCTTTGCGAAGGCGGTTCATACTGTCACCGCCTTTGCTAAGGTGAGGCTCGCAAGGATGCTTGCAATCGATATCTGCGCGGCGCATATGACACTGTCGGCTGCACCGTAGTAAAGCGTTAAATTATCGCCATCGACGAGGTGGCCGTTGGTGAAGATTACGTGGCCGAAGAAGCCCTCCTGCTCATAAGGCGCCAGCGGCTCCATGATCGGGGTTTCGGACCGCGCGATCACTCGCCACGGTTCGTCAAGATCGAGCAACAGAGCGCCGAGGCAATAGCGATTTTCCTTGGTCGCGCCGTGATAAATCTCCAGCCAACCTTCGGTAGTTCTGATTGGTGCCGCTCCGGCTCCAACCCGCGCGCTATCCCAGTACCCCTCGCGGCTCTGGGCCAGGCAGCGGTGCCGGCCCCAGTGAATCAAGTCCGGCGATTCCGCCAGCCATATGTAGTTACCGCCCAACTCCGGGCTGCTGGGCCGGTGGAGCGCATAGTACTTGCCACCAATCCGTTCTTCGAAGAGAGCGCAGTCTTTGTTGTGCGGGGGAAAGATCATGCCCTCATGCACAAATTCCTTCCAATTTCGGGTTGTCCTCAATCCCACGCCCACGCCATTGCTTGAAACCTGCGTATAGGTCAGGCAATATGTGCCGTCGATCTTCGCGACTCGACAGTCTTCGATTCCGTAGGCCTCCAGTTCCCCGCTCCCCATGAGGGGCACGCCGTGCTGCGGTTCGTTGAAAGCAATGCCGTCATCGCTCACCAGCAACCGGAGATGGGAGAGAGTGGTGAGATAGTCTTTTCCGTCGAAACTGATTACGCGAGGATCACTCAGGTCGAGCCTCGGATCGTCTGAGTTGAACTCGAGAACTTCAAGCCGGCCGTCCGCACTCAGGATCGGAAAAGAGGTTTTGCCGGGAACCTGCATCGGGCGCTCTGCTACTCGCACCAGCAGCCAGGTCCTACCGTTGTATTGAAAGACTCCCGGATTCAAGAGGCACGTAACCTCCATTCCGTCCACACTGGGACGGATATCTGCCGGCTTGAGCAGGGGGTTTTCTCGGAAGCGTCGTGCCAGATCTTTCATCGCGAGCTCTTTAGCCTTTTGGACAAATGGGGTTTTTGCGCCAGCATTTTAGCTGCACAACATAAGTCATCCTGAAAAGCCGACGATAAGCGTCTTCCAACTCACGTACATTGGAAAAGGGACTTACCGCTAAAATCTTTGCTAAACAATGCGAATTACATGTGATTCGCATGCGATTTCACAAAATGATGCCTTCGGAATTGGGGAGAGTACCTCACTTCAGGGGAATCCAGAGAGAGCCGCTCGAAAAAGGCCCATGATAAATTGCATGGATTCTCATGCCGCGGTAACGAGACTGGCTGTCCCGTACATGCTTTCTTTAGTGCATCGGATGCGCTACAATCAGCGCGCAGTCAAGAAGGTCTTGTCGTCGCGAAGATTGACGTGAAACTGGCTGTACCAATGGAAATGGAAACAAACGCGGATGATGGAAGTGGATCCGGAACTTCGGGATGACGCCCGCTGGCAGTTGATCGAAAGAATCACAGCCAGCCCGCCGTTCCAGAAGTCGGCGCGTTTGAGAGAACTGCTTCGCTTTATGGCAGAGAGATCCATTCGAGGCCAGCTTCAGGATCTGAGCGAACACCGGATTGGCAGCGCTGTTTTTGGTAAGGCCCAGGGCTACAGCGTAGTCGAGGACAGTTCAGTACGGGTTCATGTCCGGCAGTTGCGTCTCAAGCTGCACGAGTATTTCGATGGGGAAGGCCGGGAAGAACCATCCATCGTCGAGATCCCAAAAGGGGCTTACACAACCCTCTTTCGAGCCGTTGAGCACAGGGCTCCGACGAATCCAGCAGTACCCGTCTTACATCAATCCGGACCAAAGTTCTTGATCAGAGCGCTGCCTTGGGCGCTTGCGGCGTGCTTTCTCGCCACCACTTTAGTGGTCTGGTTCATTCGTCCGACCATTGCGATTCCGCCTCCGCCGCCCTGGCCGCTGGCTACACTTTTTAATCCTCCCAACAAACCAGTTGAAGTAGTGGTCGCGGACGTCAACTACGGGATGACCCGCCTCGTGGACGAGCAGCCCATCACGTTGGAGCGGTATCTGAGTCCTTCTTATCGTAGCGGCGCAGATTTGACGAATGCTCATCCAACCAGTCGCGAAGCACGCATGATGAAGTATTTGTCCGGTTCCCTGCTAACGTCATACGCCGACCTTGTCGTCGTGGACACTCTCATGCGGCTGAGTGGAAGCTCGCGCGACTGGCTCGCGATTCGTTCGGCCAGGGAGTTGCGGCCGCGTGACCTGGAGGCCGGCAATTTTGTCTTCGTAGGCAGCCCCAGCTCAAACCCCTGGGTGTCCTATTTTCAAGACAAGCTCAACTTTCGGGAAGGCGAAGGCAAGGTTGGCGAAAGCCTCAAATTCTTCCAGAATGCCCATCCGAAACCGGGAGAACAGGCAACCTACCAGGGTCTAGCCTTCACCGGGAGTTCAGGAGAAGATTACGCCACAATCTCATTGTTGCCGCTTGCCAACGGCCGCGGCAGTGTCCTCATCCTGCAAGGATTGCAACAGGAGGGGACCGAGGCGGCCGGACTGTTCCTGGCCGACGCCAGCAACCGGCAAAAGCTCCAGGAGGCCCTCGGTTTCTCCGGCTCGCCTACCCAGCCCGTCTACTTCGAAACCCTTATCCGGACTCAGGCAGTCGCAGGCGCTCCAAATGCAACGTCGATCGTCGCCACCCGCGTGATTAACCCCTGAATAACAACGGAGCCGCGCGGATCGTCGATGCACGGTTCGAGAATCACTCTACCTTCGAATTTCGACGACCTTTGCCTCAAACGGACGCAACGTCAACTCTGCTGCCCCCGCATGGGTTTGCAGCGATTTCTTGAGCATCAGGTCGTGCAATCGGTTTTCTTTACTCGCCATCACAACTGTTACGCGCTTCTCTTCGGGCCACGGATTGTAGTAGAGAAATGCAGGCGGCAAGTCTGGCTCCATGAAGTCCGTTCTGCCCAAGTCCCATCGCAGTAGCCACGGGTCTCCTTGCGGCTGAATCATCTTGTCCAGCCACATCACGTATGCGCCGCCATAGATGGAGCGGTGCCCGGCAAAGTCACCGGTTGCGTAGGGACTGTGCCCCTTTTCTTCCCGGCTCAACCGCTCGTAGGGGAACATCGGCGGCAGGTCCGAACGGCTCTGATTCTCGTGCGGCAAGTACTCCGGATAGAACAAGCGCATATTCGAGGAGACGTTTAGCGCAAGGCGCGCAACCTCGCCAGCCAACTCCGGGCGGAATCGAACTGACGGCAATAGGTACGGCAGCGTTACCATCGACTCCATACTGTAGGTCTGGTTGGCGGGCTCAGTGCAGAACCCCGCCATCAGGCCATTGACTTCGCGTCCACCCCATCTCCCCGTCGCCATCAGCCCGACCTTCGCGTCGAGCACAAATCGCAAGGCCTTTTCCGCATTTGTTGGATAGCCCATCGCTTCCAATCGCGCGGCCGCCAGCACCGCCATGGCCCCGCTTGGAACCTCATACCAGGGGTTCGCAGCAAAATCGAGATAGCGGTCAATCGCGATCTTGGCTTCCGCGAGAAAGGCTTCCTTCCCGGTCAGCTTCCACGCCAGGAGCATCACATAGCTATAACCGCCCACAGCGTCGGGTTGGCGGTAGATGTCCTGTCTGGTAAAGGCTCCGGCTTTGGCGAAGTCGTAGCCCTGGCTATTGAAGTCGTAATGCAACTGCTGCGCCATGTCCTTCAGCCGCGTCGCGCTCTTCTCCACCCGCCCCAGCCACTCGGAATCCTTGGCAAAGCGCAACCGGATCAGCCCATAGGCCATCGCAGTCACATTCATCAGGTACCAGTACTCGCAGAGTGTCGCACCCGCCCCATCAAGAAACAGCCCATACGGCTCGCTAAAGTAGCCCTTCAGTGAGGCTGCCAGACCTGGCAGACCCTCTCCGCGCAGTTCCTTACCAAGAGCCATCGGCGCGTATGTTGTCAGTCCACCGTCCTGCTCGCCTTCAAGCGCCGAAGGAAAAACCTGGCGGCCATCTTTCGCGAACGTATTCAACCCATGCGTCGGATCCATCACCCAAGCGTCAAACGCATTGGCCAACGCATGAAAGTCCAACGGCTTTTCTTCTGGCCGATCTGGCAGTCCGCTCCATCCATGCGTTTCTGCGGCCCATGCGAGTTCCTCGTCTGCCCATCCGACGAGTCCCAGTGCGGCAAATCCTGCCATGAACTCTCTGCGGCTGGACAACCAATCTCCGCTGGGCATTTCGCTTTTCTCTCTTGCCGTTTTTTCCACGTTCACTTGTGCCTCTTTGATCTTGAGTATGTACCCATCAGAAGGTTGTCTTCACGTCTCGCTCCAGAACCTGAAACAAGCAGACCCCATTCTCTACCAAACCGCCAAAGGATTAACGCCGAAATCCGCCCACGAGATGTCTCGATGAGAGCTCCGACCCAGGCGGCGCGCTGGGCGCCCCATCGTGCGGTCTGGCAAGAACGTTATCAGGCGCAGCAGGCTACTGAGATTGCAACGATTGAAATCGAGAGAACCATAAATCATGGAAGGAACACGGAGGCTCAATAACCCATCAGCATGCCGCGATATGCACGCAACTGTGCAGTGCTAGAATTCCGGACAAGATGAGCAATCGAACCACCGTCTCGTTGGTCCTGCTCTTCCCCGCATTCACTCTCTGTGCACAAACTCCCTCAGCTTCTGTGCCCAAACCGCTCGCGCAACCCTCTGTGCCGCATTTTCGAGATGTTTCAGCGGAGGTCGGACTTCGCACTCTTCCTCACACGAATCTCGACAGACGCTACGTCATCGAAACCATGAGCGGAGGCGGAGTTGCCTTTCTCGATTGCAATAACAATGGCAAATTGGACATCGCCGTGGTGAACGATTCTTCAATCGACCGCTATCTCGCCGGCGGCGATCCTATGATCACGCTTTACCTGCAGGATGGCAACGGCAAGACACTGCACTTCACCGACGTCACGGCGACCGCGGGTCTGACAACCAAAGGCTGGGCCACTGGGATTGCGGTCGCCGATTATGACAACGACGGCCTTCCCGATATTTATGTCACCGGTTACGGCCACAATGTTCTCTATCACAATCTAGGCGGCTGCAAATTCGCCGACGTCACAGCAAAAGCGGGCGTCGCCGGCGGAGGCTTTAGCGCCGGAGCGGCCTGGGCCGACTATGACCGGGACGGATTTGTGGATCTTTACGTCGCCCGCTATGTCTCCACCGATCCCCGCCATCTTCCCGACCCTCAAACGAGGGTATACAAGAACGCACTCACAGAATTGCCGGATAAGATGCCCGGCGAAACCAACTTTCTCTACCGCAATCGGGGTGACGGAACCTTTGAAGAAGTAGCGACCAAAGCCGGTGTCCAGAACCCTCAGAAGGCTCACGGCATGGGTATCTGCTGGGGAGATTTCGACGGCGATGGCTGGCCCGATCTCTATGTCACCAACGATGCATCCAGCAATTTTCTGTTTCACAACAAGAGGGTCGGAACCTTTGAGGATATCGGCCTCGATTCAGGCACCGCCTACGGAGAAATGGGGCAAACCTACGGCAACATGGCATGCGATTCTGCCGACCTCGATCACAACGGTAGGTTCGACCTATTCGTGACGCGTTTTGCCGGCCAGCCGGCCAGCCTCTACATCAACGACGGTCACAACGAGTTTCATGACGCTGCCGATCGTGCCGGAATCGCCGGCCCAACTTCTCCGCTCGTCAAGTGGGGAGCGAACTTCGCAGACTTCGACAACAGCGGCTGGCACGATCTGCTCATGGCCTCGGGTAACTTTTCGACCTTGCTCGATGGCGCGCCCGGCGAACCGCCTTTTGTCGAGCCGATCGAGCTTTTCCTCAATAAGACAAACGGCGCCTTCCGGGAGATTGCCGCCGATACCGGCTTGAATGCAGGCCCCCTGAAATCTCGCCGTGGAACGGCCTTGGGCGACGTCAATAACGACGGAAGACTCGACATCCTGATCTTCAACGTCGGCGCTCCACCGTCGCTCTTTCTCAACGAGACCAGGAATGACAACCACTGGATCACGCTGCGCCTGGTGGGCACGAAGAGTAATCGGATGGCGATCGGCGCACGGGTCACGGTCACCACTGGCAACATCAAGCAGGTGGATGAAGTGCGCGCTGGAGGAAGCTATCTCTCCACCAGCGACCCGCGCCTCCACTTTGGACTCGGATCGGCCGCCTCCTTCGACCGCATCGAAGTTCTTTGGCCTAGCGGGTTGCTCGAACAATTTTCGAGAGGCTCGAGCGACCGTTTCATATCCTTAGTGGAAGGCAGTGGCATCGCACTGCCCTCCGGGCAGGCTCGTCTGGCAAAAACGCCGGGCTTGGAAATCGCTCAAGCGATTCCCACATCTACCCCGCAACCCATTCAATCAACAAGTTACGACTTGTTGCCCGAATCCCGCTGGGGACACAAAAAGAGCCACCGCAAAGGTGGCTCTTTTCTTGCACCTGAGATGCGAGTTTCTCAGCCCGATAGCGATAGAGACGAACCAGGTGTTGCAGAAGTGACTAGACGTCTTAACCGATTGTTGGGCGAGAGCGAACGGGTGTTTCAAGGCACAGAAAGCAGCCCGAGCGAGGAGCATCATGGCGTAAGTTGGATATACTTCTTCACAACCCCACCATGAAGCGCCACGTCCTCATCTTTGGTCTGGTCGGCGGCCTCCTCATCGCCACCCTCCAATACACCGAATACCGCTTCGTCATCATCGAGCACTCCGTTGAGCTCTATAGCGCTCTCGTCGCCATCCTCTTCGCGACGTTCGGCATCTGGCTCGGCCTCCGTATCACGCGTCGTCGCGAAACCAGCAGTCGCGAAATTATTCGGGAAACGGTCATTGTGAAGGAAGTGCTTGTCCCCGCGGAAATCCCCGCCCCTTTCCCTGCCAACACGGCACCCTTCGCTCCCAATACCCTCCGCCAGCAGACCCTCGGCATCACGGCACGCGAACTCGAAATCCTCACCCTGATCGCTCGCGGCTTCAGTAATCGTGAGATCGCTACGCAGCTTTTCGTTTCAGAAAACACCGTCAAGACACACTGTTCCCGCGCCTTCGACAAGCTCGGAGCCGCCCGCCGCACCCAGGCCGTCCAGCGCGGGAAAGAACTAGGCCTTTTGCCATGACCGCGGGTTCCCCGGCGATAGCGGTACCCTCTGGGTGCGTCTGGGGTGGGAGCGCGTCACCTGAAAGCATGATTTCCACTCCATTCCTTGAAAAATCACTCGAAAGAATGACGACAGGGAGCCCGGTAGACCCCATCGTGAGTCCATGCTCAGTTGTCGGGAGCCTTACTCGCACAAGGAGCCAGCCATGAAAAAAGACGTCCTCACCTTTGGCATGATCTCCGGCCTCATCACCTCCATCCTGATGGGCCTCTCGCTTCTCATCGCCGACAGGATCGGCTCCGGCCACAGCATGGTCGTCGGCTACACCATCATGGTGGCGTCGTTCCTGCTGGTCTATTTCGGTGTCCGCAGCTACCGCGACAATACCCTGGCAGGTCAAATCTCCTTCGGCCGCGCCTTCGTCTGCGGCATCCTGATCACCCTCATCACCTGCGTATGCTACGTCGCCATGTGGGAGGTCCTATACTTCAACTTCATGCCCCACTTCATGGACGGCTACTTCGCCGCGCAGATTCACAAGGTCCAGTCCTCCGGACTTGACCCCGCCACGACAGCCGCGCAGGTCGCTGTCATAAAGCACTCTCAGCAGCTCTACCAGAACCCGTTTGTCAACATGGCCTACACATTGATGGAGCCGCTGCCCGTCGGCCTTGTCATTACTCTCATCTCCGCTGCCGTCCTCCGTCGCAAAGCCCCTGTCGAACCCACCGCCGCTTCCGCAGTCATAACCACATAAGTCAAAAAGCCGGGTCGAAAAGCTCCGACCTTCCGTATTCTGAGTTGTCACACGGTTCTCATTGGCAAACATTTCTCATAGGAGGCTGCATGGCTTCAATCACTGGCTTTGGCGGAATATTTTTGCGAGCGGATGATCCAAAGACTCTTTATCAATGGTACGAGCGGCATCTCGGTTTGGTGAAGTCCGAGGGTGCATACGCGTATCCCGCCCCGACGCAACATGCTCAGGTCGTCTTCTGCCTTTTCAAACAAGACAATGCGTACTTCCCTCCGGCACAGAAAGCAATGATCAATCTCCAGGTGGACGACCTGGATGTTCTGCTGGACCGTTTGATAGGCGAAGGTGTCACCGTCGATCCAAAACGCGAAAGCTATGACTTCGGAAGGTTTGGCTGGATTACCGATCCGGAAGGAAACCGCGTCGAGCTTTGGCAACCTATCGCAAACGAATAATGCCGGGGCCGCCCAGCTCTGCCGTGTCCTTCACATCGGCTGCCGCAGGGTTTTCTGCACCTCCACCCCTACGCGGCGAACAGAATTGTCGACCAAAACCACCGGCAAGAAAACTCTCTGGGCGGCGAGGGGATGATTGTATCCAAACTCGTATACTCTGCAAAAGCGTCGCTCCAGGTCGCAATAGGGCGGCGCACGCTTGAGATTCAATAGCAGGCATTGATGTAACTTGGCTTTACAGGCAACTATGGCGACTTCCCAAATACCTCATCGTTTAGAGGTGATTGATTCGCATACTGGAGGAGAGCCCACCCGTTGTGTTCTCTCGGGCGGACCGCATCTTGGCTCCGGCACGCTCGCCGAACGATTGGAGCACTTGCGCCGCGAACACGATATCTACCGGCGCGCCGTTTTATGCGAACCACGCGGTTCCGATGTTCTGGTGGGCGCCTTGCTGACTGAGCCTGCCGATCCGGCGTGCGCTGCGGGTGTCATCTTTTTTAACAACGCCGGCTATCTCGGCATGTGCGGACATGGCATGATTGGCGTCGCGGCCACACTTGCTTTTTTAGGACGGATCGAGATTGGCGAACACACGATCGAAACGCCTGTCGGCACTGTGAGTATTCAGTTGCACACCGGCAATAGCGTCACGATCCGAAACATACCGTCCTATCGCCATCGAGCAGAAGTGATGGTTGATGTGCCCGGCTATGGGACCGTATGCGGTGATGTGGCCTGGGGCGGCAACTGGTTTTTCCTGGTGCGCGAACACTCTTTCGCGACCGCCCAGAATCTCAGGGCCGACAACGTGGAGGCTCTTACAGCATTTACGTGGGAGATTCGACGCACCTTATCTTCGTCCGAGATAACTGGAGCTGCGGACGCGGAGATCGACCACATCGAACTGTTTTCCGCACCTCATGACCCGGCCAACCATAGCCGCAACTTCGTGTTGTGTCCCGGAAAGGCTTATGACCGCTCGCCGTGCGGCACAGGAACCAGCGCGAAGATGGCCTGCATGGCCGCAGCCGGCACGCTGAAACCTGGCCAGCCGTGGCGGCAGGAGGGCATCCTCGGCACAGTTTTCGAAGGCAGCTTCGAGTTCGAAGAGAACACAAATGGTGCGGGGAGGATTGGGGGCTCTTCGGAGAGCGGCAGCAGAATCATTCCGATGATTACGGGTTCGGCTCATGTGACGGCAGAATGTACATTGATCTTCGACCCCGCGGACCCTTTTCGGCTGGGAGTGCCGGAATGACCACGCCCGCGCCGAAGGCCTACGATGTTGTCGTGGTCGGCGGCGGTATTGTTGGCGCAGCATGTGCGTACTTTTGCGCGCAAGCCGGGTTCAACGTGGCGATAGTCGAGCGCGAATTTCTAGGCTGCGGGGCCACGGGCGCCGGCATGGGCCACATCGTGATTCTCGACGACTCCGAAGCACAATTTGCTCTCACACGCCGCTCGCAACAGCTGTGGATGGCGCTGTCCAAAACGTTGCCGGCCAGTGCAGAATACGAAACGCGCGGAACCATCTGGATTGCTGCCGACGAGGAAGAGTTGGCGGAGGCTGCACGCAAACACGCCTATCTTGAAACACGCGAGGTTCCCAGCCAGCTACTCTCGCGCGAAGAACTGGCAGCGATGGAGCCGAATCTGCGGCCCGGGCTGGCTGGTGGATTGCTGGTGGAAGAGGACGCGGTTGTCTATCCACCGACCGTCGCTCTCCACTTGGCCAAGCAAGCCGAGGCACTAGGCGCCACGCTCGTGTTGGGGAAATCAATTGCGCATCTGGCAAATGGTGAGGCGCGTCTTGATGACGGAACCTGTTTGCGCGCCCCAAGGCTCGTGAACGCGACAGGCGCCGACGCCACATTCTTCGCGCCGGAACTGGCATTGAAGAAACGCAAGGGGCACCTGGCTATCACAGATCGCTATCCTGGGTTTCTTCACCACCAACTGGTCGAACTTGGATATCTCAAGAGCGCGCATTCGCTTACCAGCGACTCAGTCGCCTTCAACGTCCAGCCGCGGCAAACCGGACAGATTCTCATTGGCTCATCGCGCCAGTACGGAAACGAGGATCCGACAATCGATCGGGCGACGTTGACCTCTATGCTGCATCGCGCCGCGCTCTACATTCCTGCGATCGGTTCGCTGAATGTACTGCGGGTATGGACCGGTTTCCGCGCTGCCACTCCAGACAAGCTGCCGCTCATTGGCCCCGTTCCCGGCGATACCACGCTTTGGCTCGCCACGGGACACGAGGGTCTGGGCATCACCACCGCACTCGCTACTGCGGAACTTCTGGTCGCCGACTTTACCGGGAATGCACCGGCTATTCCGTCGGCACCTTATTTGCCAGCCCGTTTCAATCACGATCAGGAAATCACCCTTCAGGAGATGCAATGAACTGGACCGGTGTTATGCCAGCCATGACCACCGCTTTTCATTCGGACTTCAGCGTGAATCACGCCGCGGTCGCGCAGCACGCGCAATGGCTCGTACAAAACGGTTGCACAGGGATCATCTGCCTGGGCTCGCTCGGAGAGGCATCCACCCTGCGTTTTCAAGAGAAGATCGATATTCTAAAAACCGTTGTGGGAGCTCTCGATGGCATTGTGCCGGTGGTCGCATCCATCTCCGCGCTGTCGACCGCAGAGGCTGTCGAACTGGCCACGCAAGCCCATGCTGTTGGTTGTTCCGGTCTCATGATCCTGCCGCCGTATGTCTACAACGGAGACTGGCGCGAGAATAAGGCGCACGTTGCTGCGATTCTCACGGCCACGCCGTTACCCGGAATGCTCTACAACAACCCGGTGGCGTACGGCGTCGACTTTCTGCCGGTGCAGACTGAAGAGCTGGCGCACACGTTTCCGAATTTCGCTGCCGTCAAGGAATCCTCAACCGACGTTCGCCGGGTCACTGCCATTCGCGCTCTTCTTGGGGAACGGCTTTCCATAATGGTCGGAGTGGATGATGCGATCGTCGAGGGCATTGCGGCAGGTGCGGTTGGATGGGTCGCCGGGCTGGTCAACGCGCTGCCACGCGAGTCCGTGGACCTATTCAACCTGGCACGTGCCGGGAAAATCAGGGAAGCCTTCGAGCTCTATCGCTGGTTCCTTCCTCTACTGCGGATGGACACCGTTCCCAAATTCATCCAGCTCATCAAGCAGGTCCAGCAGGAGGCCGGTATCGGCTCTGCGCGCGTCCGCGCTCCGAGGTTGGAACTGGAGGACGGGGATCTGGCACAAACTCGAGCAGCTTTCCAGTTCGCACAGGCCCACCGGCCGGCGATCGCGGTTGCCAGCACTCCGTTCGCTCTGCAATCGATCGCAAGTTGAGCAATGGCACTCGATCCTGGTGTTGTCGGCGGAGTCATCGTTTGTCTCGGCCTCATGAGCCATGAACTACTTCAAAAGGTTCAGCTTCGGCCGCCAAGGTAGATGCTTTGGCCGGAAGAACTGGCGCCCGCATTCCGGTGCGTTCCCAACCGAAAAGAAACTCCGCAGCCGTACCGCAGATGCGCCCTTGACATGCGCCCATTCCGCAGCGGGTGTGCAGTTTCGCCTCGCGCCAGGAGCCGCATTCTTGCAGTGCTGCGTGTGTAATGTCTTCGCAGCGGCAAATCAAGGTCTCCGCATCGGCCAAGGAGCGGAGTTCAGGACGCAAGGCAAAGGCGCGGTCCATTCGCATCGCGAATCGCTCGAATTGCCCCCGATGCCGCGCTAACGCGTGCGCTTCCCGATCGCGCCCTGCTGCAGCCAACCCTGCAATCTGGCCTTCCAAAAGCGCCTTTTCCACGCCGCCGATGCCGGTTAGTTCGCCCACACAGGCCACGTGAGGCACCGAGCTCTGCTGCAAGTCATCAACTGAAACGTAGCCCTCTGTGATGCGGCAGTCGAAAAGACGCGGAAGTTCCAGGTTAGGTACCAGGTGAAATCCGCTGCCCAGCCAATCGCATGTGAGCGTCCATTGCTTGCGTCCGTCGGTAACGGTCACTTGCTCCAGCCGGCCGTGTCCCTCAGCTCGCACAACCCAGCAACCGGTGCGATATGGGGCGTAGGACGTGTTCAAACGGTAGCGTGCTCCCTCCAACAATTTGGCAGGTTGACTCAGCAGCGAGAATCCGAACGCCGCCAAACGGCCCAGCCGGGCCTGCTCGTAAATGCCCGCAATCCTGGCGCCGAATTTTGTCAGGCCCGCAGCAACGGCCAGCAGCAAGGGCCCGCTCCCAGCCAACACCACGCGCTTGCCTTCAGCATCGAGGCCGGATTTGACCAGCGCCTGCAAGCCACCCGCGCCCATCACGCCCGGCAGAGTCCATCCCGGGAAAGGCAGAAAGCGTTCGCGCGCCCCGGTTGCCAAAATTAGATTGTCGAACCCGATATCTCTTGTTTCACCGTCGTGCTCCAATCGCAGAAAACTCTTGGCCGGTGCGTCGATCGCCTGCCAGCCGTTCCACACTTCGCACTCTGTGCGCTGTAATCGACGTGTCCAATCTAGAAAACTTCTTCCGTGAGGATATTTCCATGCAGCGTCTGCGCGAAAACCTCTCCAGATCTGACCGCCGTGGGAGGCGTTGTCATCGAGCATGCATACGCTGCGTCCGGTCTCCGCTGCGACGGTCGCAGCCGCTATTCCACCTGGGCCAGCGCCCACCACAACCACATCAAATCGTGCGGTCATCCTGTCACGATCTCCATCTCCGCGGTGCAGAGGACCTGGCATGTGCGGCGATGGAGCACACCGTTTACCGTGGCGCGGCACTCCATGCAAACGCCCATCCCGCAGAAAGGAGCGCGCGCATCGCGCCGAATCGAGAACCTGCAAGGCTCGTCGGCCATCATCATGGCTGCTGCTACACTCATGCCCTCCGCCACCCAGACATACCGCCCGTTAATCATGATTCGAATTTTCCCGCTCATTCGACGCACCTATTTCTCATGACACCAGTTTGCTGGAAAGGGATCGTATCGGAAGCCGGCTGCTGCGTAGGAATTTCATCTCTAAAACGTTGCGGATCAGCGAATCCAATTTAGAATACAATTCTCGCTGTTCGCAACCTTCCCCGTTTGACGAAGGACATCTTGAAAAGTGCGCGCCGCACCGGCCCCCAACTTTCGAGCCAGCCTACACTCTTGTTCGGAGACTTCCATGTGGATGTTGAAACGAATCTTGTACGGATTCTGCGGCTGGACGCTTGCTACCGGCTCGATCTATGCCGCCAACAGCGCCAAGTCCGTGGCCACGAGCGCGCATCAGCCCCAGATGCAGTCGATTGTAGAGCAGTTCACCGCAGACATCAGGTCCCTCGGTCGCGCATACGCGGTCGACATATCGCCACTGCGAATTGCCCGTTTCGAAAAGTTCTATGAAGACACGTAAGCAAAGCTGTCGGCGATGGATTTTGACGCGCTTTCGCATGAAGACAAGATCGATTACCTTGCGCTGAGGAATCGAATATCAATCCAGAAACGACAAGGCAAACAGGGGGGGAGCCATGGAATTGAACATGTCGCGCAGGAAGTTTTTAGGAGCGGCTGTCGTGGGTGCAGCGGGTTTGCTTTCTTCTTCTCCGGCTGCTCCGGCAGACACTGCCATCAAGAAGACAGCGCAGAAAAGCACAGTCGAGGACACGGCGAGTCAGACGTTGACCAGTGCTGCGGTTGCCAAGGTGCAGTGGAAGGTCAAGCCGTTCGCGATGACCGATGTTCGCTTGCTCCCCAGCTTCTGGAAGGACACGATGGAGCTGAATCGCAGCTTCCTGTACGCGCTGCCGAACGAGCGCCTCGCGCACAATTTTCGGGTCACCGCAGGCATTCCTACAGACGCTGATCCTCTGGGTGGATGGGAGGCGCCGGATTGCGAATTGCGCGGGCACTACGTCGGACACTATCTTTCCTCGTGCGCTCTGCTCCATGCCAGCACTGGCGACCAGGCAATTGCAAACAAGGCGAGCGAACTGGTGACAATGCTCACCGAGTGCCAGGCGCGGGATGGCTACCTGGGCGCGTATCCGGCGACTTTTTATGACCGGCTGCGCAAATACGAGCACGTCTGGGCACCGTTCTACACCTACCACAAAATCATCGTCGGCCTCATCGATATGTACGAGCACACCGGCAACCAGCAGGCGCTCGACATGGCTCTGCGCATGGCGGATTGGGCCGATGTTTACGTGCGATCCTTCGCCGACGATGACTGGCAGCACGTCTTGCTGGTAGAGCATGGCGGAATGAACGAGGCGTCATTCAATCTTTACGCCATCACAGGAAAGCAGAAATACCGCGATCTTGCCTATCGTTTCGAACACAAAAAGATCTTCGATCCTCTCGCCTCCGGACAGGACATGCTCGACCACAATCACGCAAACACCAATATTCCTAAAGTGATTGGCGCGGCCCGTGGATACGAACTGACTGGAGACGACCGCTATCGGACGATCAGCGAAAACTTCTACCGCATCGTTACGGAACACCACGCATACTGCACCGGTGGCACAAGCAACGGCGAGATGTGGCACGCACCGGACGCGATCGCCACGGAACTCGGACCAGCTGCCGAAGAATGCTGCTGCTCCTACAACATGATGAAGCTGACGCGCCATCTATTCGGCCAGCAGCCGGATGCGAAGCACTTCGACTACTACGAGCGGCTGTTAATGAATGTTCGTTATGGCACCCAGGATCGCAACGGCATGCTCATGTATTACGTGCCGCTGCAACCCGGCATGTACAAGACTTTCGGCACGATTTTTGATTCCTTCTGGTGCTGTACCGGTACGGGCTCGGAAGAGTATGCGAAGCTCAACGACTCAATCTACTTTCATGACGATGACTCAGTCTTCGTGAATCTCTTTGTCCCGTCGACTCTCACTTGGCGTGAGCGCGGATTCAAGCTACGCCAGACAACCAGGTTTCCCCACGAAGAGCGCATCACCTTCAAAATTGACAATGCTCCGTCGAGTCCCACGGCACTGAAGATCCGCGTGCCTTACTGGGCCACGAAGGGCGTCCAGGTCAGCATCAACGGAGAGTTGCAAACGATCAACTCCACGCCCTCGACTTACCTCACACTCCAGCGAGACTGGAAAACCGGAGATGAAATTGCAGCCGACATTCCCCTCACCCTTCACGTCGCCACCACGCCAGACGACAAGCAGGTGCAGGCGGCGATGTATGGGCCGCTTGTGCTTGCGGTGCGGCTCGGCACAGAGGGACTCACAACGTCGATGATCTACGGCGGCTCCGGTCCGGGAGGTTATGACGAAGGCTATCCCCTGCCCACCGTTGACACTCGCCGTCATGTGCGCAGAGGAACAAATGACAGCGAGGCTAGCGCTCCCGAAGCCGTCAAGGCTGAGAACGACATCTGGTTCGAGCAGAAAGAGGGATCGCCGCTTTATCCCCTGGAGTTTCGTACTAAAGGACGCGGGCCGATCCACACGCTGGTGCCGCTGAACCAGGTGATGGACGAGCGCTACTCGGTTTATCTGCGCAATATCGGAATTGCGTAGCGGATGGATTCGCTGTTTTCTTTATTCGCCCTCCTATGCGCTGTGCTGGATGTGTCGATGCGGCTTGGCGGTCTCAATGAACTGAAAACGGCTGCTTTCCCGTCCAGTCTGGAATTGAATTCACACGCAGATCGGTGCTAGTTGGGATTCGATCCACCATGAACCTCAGGTTGAAGCCCGCGCTCTGCGTGTAGTAGTTCCGGGAGTTGTTCGCTGTCGCGAATGTATCGAAGTAAACGTGCGGTGCGACTCGGTATCCCATCCGAATCATCGCATCATAATTAGGCGCCAGGTTGTTATCGGACGAATAGATACCTTGCGTAACCGCCGCTGCACCGGGCGAAGCCGGGTAGAATAACGACGCGCCTTCGTGCAGATATTGGACGCCCCCGCTGAATTTGACCTCGTACTCAAATCTTGGATGACGTGCATACCACGTGATCGGTATCGATGCCAGATAGAACTCTTGTGGGCTGAAGTATCCTCCCTGTCCGAACGAAAAGAACTTGAGGTTCTTGTCGTAGTGCATCGCGTTGGCGTTGACACCCACCGTCAGCCCTTGCACGATTTGCCAGTACAGTCCGCCATTGCCTGACACGCTCCAGTTATCGGGTACGTGCCGCCCCTGGATAAACGAGAAACTCCCCGAAGCATATTCACCGATGGTTTTGTAGCGGACGCTTGTGGATGGCGCCGAGTCAACCCTGACTGTACCGGTGTTGGAGACAACGCCACCCCAGCGAATGCCGGTGCCGGGATCGCGCGAGCCCGCGTAGGAAAGCAGGCTATCTTTGACGCTATCGCGCGTGCCATCAATCGTGAGCCACCCATCCAACGGCCGGTAATGAATTCCGCCGATAAGGTTATGAATAGCGAAGCCCTGCGGAGTTGTTCCGAAAGCCATTCCGAAAGTATTCGTCGACAACTGCGCGAGACCCGAGTAGCCGACCTTCGACTGCTCGCCGAATAGCGCGCCTGCCGGAAGCGTGCCGAACATCAGGGTTGAATTTCCGTCCGGGGTTCCGCTGAACGCAACTACTCCATGGGCCTCGATGCCAAGTCGCACACGATTGGAGGAGGTATAGGTTGAGCCGAGCAGCGTGTCACCGATGATAAGCTGATCGATTCCAGGATCTCCAATTCGCCCGGTGCCCACGCCGCCAGTGGTGGTGACAGGCGTGTTCCGGTTTTGGACTGCTTCGACCTCATCCTCCATCTGTTCTTCCCGCGGCTGTTGCTGAGGTTGCGTTGATTGTTGCGGTTGTTGCGGTTGTTGCTGAGGTTGTGGAGTTTGAGGTTGTGGTGATGGTTGTGGCTGCTGTTGCGGGGTCTCAGGTTGCTGCGGTTGTTGTGGCTGCTGAGGTTCCTGAAAGGCCGCATACTGAAGATAGACTTTCTGGGCGTGCGAAACAGAAAACACGAGACTCGTTGGCCGGATGCGCGCTTCATTTGTGCCGCGAGACGTCTCCGCCTTGCATGGAGGGGCAGACTGCGTCGAGCCTGGCTGCTCACTCGATCCATCGCGAACTGTTTGCGGGCTGGTGGCCGCGGCATTCTCGTTCGCGCTCGCCGCTGCGGTCACCGGGTCCTGCTCCCGAACAGCCAATAAAGCTGTCTTCAGCTCTTGCTCTCCTTCATCATAGTTTCCGCGTGCTATATCTTGTCTTGCCGTCATGTGCAGAAGCCCGACATCACGCGGAAATTTTTCGAGACCTCGCCGAAGATACTGATCGGCCAGATCGAATTTATGCGCGGAGAGTGCCGCGCCGGCGGCCACTCGGTAGTCTCCCGCTTGCGCCCCGTTCATACCCCAGGATTGGAAAACCTCGAGAGCCTTCTGCTTGTCACGCCGTTGCAAGTACAAAGAAGCGAGAGCAGCATGAATATTGCGATTCCCGGGATACTCCTGCGCCGCATCCGTGAGAATCGAGAACGCGAGTTCGGGTTTGGTTTCGAACGTGCCATTGGCGCGACGTACGCTCCAATTTGAATAGATGTCTTCGAACGCAGCGCGCTCTTTGGCGGTGAGATCTGTCCGTCTCTTGTCATATTGCAGCAGATCGTTCAGGCCCGGTGCATCGATGGCAAGCATGGTCCATGCAGTCTGCAGGTCAAGAACGGGCGGAGGAACATGCCGCTGAGCGAGATACCCTGACCGCGCCTGCTGCAATAACTGAGCTGCATCCTGATTGCGTCCACTGGTTGAAAACGCGCTGGCCTCGAGGATGAGGAAGCTGGGATCCGTTTCAAGCCGCGCGCGCAATGAACCCGGCATGCGGGGTATCTCGTTCACCAGCGTACGGTCGGCTCCCTGCCGATGGAGCACGGCGAGGTAGCCGCGCCACGCGGCGTCAGAGTTCGCATTCTTTGCGACAATATCGCTGTAGAGATCGCGCGCGTGTGTATAGTTGTGCTCCCGTATCCAGATATCCGCCAACTGGAGTTGAGTACTTTCGGCGGGTTGCCGGCCCTGCGACTGGTCGAGGGTGAGCGACCGATGCAGGAAGTCTTCAGCTTCAGTGCACTGGCCCTGGTTCGCGTAGAGCACGGCAACCGAGTCAAGAAAACCTGCATGCTTTAAGGCAGTGTCCTAGGAAGGTTGGGGCATCGAACGCACGGTCGCAGCGGCTTGCTGGAAACTACCCAGCCGCGTATATGCACCAATCAATCCCTCCCAACCGCTCGCATTGTTCGGATGTGACTGGGTAGCCTCTTTGTATATCTCGATCGCGTGTCCTGTTCTCCCTTGCTCCATGAATTGACCGGCGATCTGAAGCCGAACACTCAGCGCATCATCGGAATCGGAGCGGCCCGCGGTCGCCAGCGCACGCCGTAGATACTGCTCCCCCGCTTCAGGTTGATTCGCCGCGTAGTACACGAGGGCGAGTTCCGAGAGGTAATCAGACTGGCCCTCCATGCGCTGTTTCACCCCAAGCGGCATTTGCTGCACGGTCGAGAGCGCGGCTTGCGGCGCCTTCTCACCGACTTGCGCCTTGATAAGCCCGATCCAGCTTGTGTCATCGTTGGGATTTGCGGCAGTCAGCCGATAATATGTCTTCGCGGCCGCGGGAAAATCGCCGGCTCGCACGGATGCGTTCGCTAGTCCAACCAGCGCATCCTTGTTGTTCGGGTTGGCTTGAAGAGCCTGTTGATACGACGTAATTGCTTCTTTGAGATGATCCTGATTCAGGGCGGTCGCGGCACGGTTCATGATGCCCCAGAAGTTCGCGTTGTTGTAGCCCTGGTCGATGTCTTTGCGAGTTGGGTCCAGCTTCTTTGCGTTCGCAAGAAGCCTGCTGGCATCATCGAAACGCCCTTCGTTCAGCCGGACAAACCCAAGACCCGCCATTGCGTCCGCATTGTTTGGCGACTGGTTGAGGACACGCTGAAATTGTGTTTCGGCGTCCGAGAATTTTCGCTCTTTCAGGAGTGCATTTGCGAGACCGAGCAGCGCGCCATTGTCGAGCGGACGCAGACTGAGCGCTTCCTGGTATGCCATCACTGCCGCATCCGGCTGGTTTTCTCGCTCAGCCGCGGATCCACGCTGCAATGCCAGCAGGAATCTCGCATTGTCGTAACCCTCGCGAGCGTCTTGCCGTTGAGGAGCGAGTGTGCGTGCGTGATCGAACAAGCTAAGCGCTTCGCTGAATCTCTTCTGGTCGAGCCGGGCATACGCCAACCCCACGATGGCATTCGCATCATTCGGCGACTGCCGCAGAACTTCGGTAAATTTGGCCGCGGCCTGCTCAGCATCCTTGTTCTTGAGAGCCTTGAACGCCATCGCCTTGTCTGCGTCAGCTACGTTCTGCTGTTGCTTGGCACGCAGGGCCGCTTCAATCGGCTGCAAACCCGCATCGGGATAGCGCTGGAGGTAGGCTTCAAATGAACCAAGCACATCCGGATTCTCCTTTTCCCAAAGAAGCGCCTGTCGTCAGGGAGCTTTCGCCTGCTCGACGGTTGCGGAATCTTTGATGGACTCCAGCATCTGCAGCCCTTCCATGCGCGTCTTCGGATCGTAAGTCAGCATCAAAGCGAGCCAAAGGCGGTACGCGTCAAGATTTGGATTCTGTGCGCACAGCGCGCGAAGCTGCGCAATGGCTTTCGCTCCGCCGCCGGTACTCGCCGCCTCGGTTTCATAGAACGGCTCCGCCCATTTTCCCGGGGGCGGCAACTGATCGCCGAAGACCTGACGATAAATCTTCATCGCTTCATCGGGTTTGTGCTGCATTGCCAGCTGACCGGCTTGATCGAGGCGGTTGCGCTCCTGTGGCGTGAGGACATGCAGTTTCTCAATCGCCGCAATTTGCGGGTCGCGAGGATTGATCTTGCGCATACGATCGAGATAGGAACGCTCCTCATCGGCCTGACCATTCTCTTTGGCGGCACGCGCAAGACCGGCGAGAGCTTCGGTCTGGTTGGGATTCACCAGAAGAACCTTGTGCCAGTTTTGGGCCGCCAGGTCAATGCGACCGCGCAGCTCGAGCGAACGAGCCTTCGAAAGCAGAATGTCGACTCCGCCTTGTGTTTGCGACGGCGCAGATGCAGCCACGAGCAACGCCAGCATCAGGAGCAGATGAGAACGAATAGATTGTGTCATTGTAATCAGCCTCGGTTAGGTTTCCCACGTTGCCAAACGCTCCGCGGCAACGCGCTCAGTACTCCAGCGCACCCAGGCAACAATTACTAAGGCGATCAATAGAAGGATCAAGGGTATAAGCCAGTAGTTTTCTATGAGCAGAACTGCCGTGTATTGAGAGCGGTCTCCTTCACCGGCGTGATACGCGGAAGTGCCAACGAGAAAAGATTCAAAGCGTCCGTTGCGAGAAATAGCTACTCCACCGTACACGGGGCCTTCGCGCTCCAACGGCGTGAAGAGGGCGCGGACCGCGTCGATAGCATTCGAACCACCCGGAACGATCGCCACGACCTCGCGATCTGCGCGCAAAGGGGAGATGAAACTCTCCACAAAAACATCTGCATTCGCATTGCTGCCGATTAGCTGCTTCAAGCGTCTGCCATCGTTGATCCGGAACGGCCACTGGGGGTGCAGCAACAGGGTCGACTCTGCGGCCTCGTTCACCTGCGTAGTCTGCTCCGACAGGCCGAGTGGCATCTCACTTGCCCAGTCGGAAAGCAATGACTGAGAATCTTGTGTGCCGATCAGAACCAGATCCTTGTTCCGAACCTCCTCCAGATGGTCTGCATCGGAGACCACAACCCGTGCCACGAGAGAGCCGGTCTGTGCACCAGAGAATCCCGCGAAATCCAGCAACGTCTCGTAATCAGCAGGCGTCGGAACATGGGGCAGAATAACCGCGGTCCGGGCGAGATCGGGAAACTCGGTGAATGGATATCCGGCGTCCGCGAACAGCTCAAGCCGCGGCAGCAAAACAGAATGAGGAAGGCGATGAAGATCGAGCGACGAATCCTGATGAAGCGCGAACGATGGGCGAGCGCCCGCCGGAGTGTTGCCCTGAAAATAGAAATCGCACGTGAGCGTATTCGTGAATGGAAGCAAACTGCCCGTCGGCAGCCTGACAATTTCCGACTGATTAGTCGCCCCGGTAGTTGAATTCAGCTGAATCGTATCGACATCTGTTCCGTTCAAACGCAAATGCAATGCCGGTCGCGTACCCTCCGGGGCACCTGAGTATTCGTATTTCAGGAGCAACGGGACTGATTGCCGTGCGCGCAGGAACAAGTCGGGCGGCAGGCGGAAGTAAAGATCGAGCGACCCTGTGCCGTGCAATTTCAGCCGTTCCGCTGTGGTGTATGTCCCGATCGCCGAAGAACCATCGGCCTGAAGCCAGCGCGGAGCACTATACGCTTGAGGAGAAGGAATCTCGTTCGAGCGGGCACGAAGACTATCAACATGGGGCATCCAGCTGGATGTAGCCAGCGTTCGAGCCGCCTCAAGTAGATCATTTGGCTGATCGCCCGTAATAATAAGGAGCTTTCCATAAGGATCGTTAGGGTTATCACGCATGGCAAGCAGCGGATGATTCCCGGACGGCAAAGAAAGGACCGACAGAAGTTTCGAGTCGCGAAGAGCGAGGACAACGGCGTTCCCCTTGGGGAACGCTCCTATGCTGACCGGAAAGTGCACACCTCTGACGTCTGACAGCACGCCAAAGTGCGAAGCGATCAGTGCGGCGCTCTGCAGAGAGACCTCATCGGGCGGCTCACCAAAAACCACCGGCAAACTCCAGGACCGCTCTCCCGATGGATCGAAGAACGGGAGAGGGAGAAGCGAGAGATCATTGCGCAGAGGCAATCGAGTGCCGGTGATGCTGACCGTGCTTTGTGGATCAAGCGTCACCCACGGTCCGCGCTTCGCGCTGCATGCAGAGCACGTTCCCTGCAGCTCAATCGAGAGCGTGTTGTCATTCGTCAGCAGGTCTGTAGGCAGGGAGAATTGGGTCTGCTGAGCGAGGCCCGGAGCCAATGCGATTGATCCAACATCTGCGCCATTCAGGGTCAGCAGCAGTCGAGCTTCGTCGGGGCGCAGATCCGGTGCTGCATATGCAATTTGCAGTATCGCTGCTGTCGTCACCTTCGTGACCGGTTCGCCGAAAAAGAAACTGAGAGATGCGCCACTCTTTTGCAGCAGCATCGCTCTTGTACCACTGGCTGCGAGCAACTGAAACTCGTCATGAAAATCGGCCGGCACGGTTCCGTCTGATTGGTCTGCATGCATACCTTGACCGCTCAGCGGACTTGAGGAAGCTTCCACCGGATGGGGAAACATCATGGTTCCGGCCAGGAGCAATGGCACAACGGACACCCAGCTCTTTCGTCCAGGTGGCATAGGCTCGATTTCGGTCGCTGGGGAAGGCACAAAAAGCCCGAGCGGCACAATGGCCACGCCACGAACCGCCAACAGAAAGATCTGTAAAAGGCTGCGAAGCGGACGATCGCGGAGTTGATGTTTTTCCAGCGAGCGCCGGCTATATGAATATGCAAGTCTTTCAATTTGCCGCTCCTGCTCATCGCTGAGATCAGGAAGAAAGAGGTGCTGATGGCGGCCAGCAGAGTGCGCAACGAGAGCGGTAATTTCGCAATGCGATCTTCTGTCGCCGAGCGTTACTGAGAGCGCCATCCCGCGCGCCAGGTCAAACGCCTTGTCGAATTTGATGGTTACGCTTGTCGTTGCAATCAGGATTGTATCGCCGCCAATTCGGTGTTCCCCCGATAGCTTCAATGTGGCGGGGATGCTGGCGCGGAGGCAGGCCCCCGATCGAAGTTGTCGCTTCTCCCACGCTACCGAAGCGGCGACCAGCAGAATCATGGTGCTGTAGCCGCACCAGGCGGCATTCATCAATATGGTGTCGCGGTGTACGGGATCCGCAACATAGCGTCGCTCGGCCATAACGAGCCCGGCCACGTTGAGCGCCAGCAAAAGCAGATACGGCAACGCAATCCGCCGATCGAAATAGGATCGACGGAGAATGCCGCCCTTGCTCGTAACATTGAATTTCCCGAGTTTCGGATTGATGAGCGCAAGCAGTGTGGGAAAAAGAATGTAGGGCGCCAGAACCACTTCATAGATTTCGTTCCAGAAGGAATAACGAAAACGTCCTTGAACGCGTGAATTCGTGAGGTTCGAAAGGATGAGATGTGGAAACGCATAGGCCAAAATCGCCCATGTGTACCCGTAGATATTCACCTTACCGAAGAGAAGATAGACAAGCGGGACAGTGAGAAAGATCAGGCGTGGTATTGCGAAAAGAAAGTGCGTAGTTGCATTGAAATAGCAAAGCCTCTGCGATAGCGAGAGCCCGGACGCGAACAGCGGATTTTCTACGCGTAGAATCTGGGTCATTCCGCGGGCCCAGCGGATGCGCTGGCCAATATGCGCGGCAAGGCTCTCTGTAGCCAAACCCGCCGCCAGCGGAATGTTGATGTACGCCGTATTCCATCCCTGGCGTTGGATCCGCAGCGCCGTGTGAGCATCCTCGGTGACCGTCTCCACCGCGATGCCTCCTATCTCATCGAGCGCACTGCGGCGCAGTACTGCACAGGACCCGCAAAAAAAACTGGCATTCCATAGATCGTTGCCATCCTGCACGAGCCGGTGAAACAGCTCGCCTTCATTCGGCACTCTGCGGAACTGCCCAAGGTTTCGTTCAAACGGATCCGGAGAATAGAAGTGATGAGGGGTTTGCAGTAGTCCAAGATTGCGGTCCCGCTGAAACCAACCTAAGGTCAATCGCAGGAATGAACGCGCGGGAACGTGATCGCAATCGAAGATGGCGACGAACTCGCCTTTCGTGTACTGGAGCGCATGATTGATGTTTCCTGCCTTGGCATGCGCGTTATTGTCGCGCGTGACATACTCCACGCCAACCTCTTTGGCAAATTCCCGAAATTCCTTGCGCCGCCCGTCATCGAGCAGCAAAACCCTCAGCTTGCTGGCGGGATACTCGATTGCCTTTGCTGCCAGGACCGTCCCTCTGACAACATGAAGCGGCTCGTTGTAGGTTGGCACCAGCAGATCGACGGTCGGCCAATCGGCGGGATTTCCTTCAAGCGGTATTGAAGGCCGCTTTAGAGGACGAAGAGTTTGGAAGTACCCCAGAATCAGTGTGGAGAATGCGAAGAACTCAGCAATGAGAAGCAGGACAACATAAATGTTCTCCCAGCGATGAATGTGGCCGGCACTCGTAATTCCTTCCCACGTCTGGATTACCCGCCAATACCCATAGCGCAAAGTGCTGAAAATGGAGAACGTCATCAGCAACATCGTCACGGTCGGTGACCGTGAAGTCCAATTGAGGAAAATGGCGAACACCATCAGCGCGGCGCCGAAGATAGCCTGTTCCTTCCAGCCTAACGGCAGAATGACCAACGGAATCATGGCGGCAATGGCAACCATGGCCAGGATCCCCGTTACGACCAATCCAAATCTGGAGGTATGCCGTTGTAAAACGGATACGCTCATTCACAGCACCTCTGCGACGACACAAATGCAGGGCCAACTAGATGAAAATCAATCGATTGTGATGTGGTGTCGTCTTGGCATGTCGGCAATCGTTTCATACAGCTCGCGGGTTGGGATCGTGCCAATTTTAAGAGCAGTTTATCGAAGCGCTTGGCGCGCCTCTACACGTTCAGGTCTGTCTCGCTGTCGACTGTTGATTTGTTGCGCTCAAAACTTGTTAGGTTGCTCTTACAAACGAGCCCCACGTTTCACATTCTGCAAAACCTGCAGATTCAACATCTCTTAATCGAGCGAGAAATGCGAAGGGAAACCGCGCAGGATTCATGGGCATCAAACTTCAGAGCCAAATTTCAATGCAACAAGGTGACATGAAGCTCAAATTCACTCTTTCGCTATGTCTCATGCTTTTCTTTCACGCGAGCGGTAGCGCCCAAGACTGGCCTTCGCTCTGGAAGAGTTATGTTGCTGGTTTCATGGACAATCAGGCGCGGGTGATCGATCACGATGCCGGCGATCGGACAACCTCTGAAGGCCAGGCTTATGGAATGTTCTTCGCCCTCGTTGCCAATGATCGCTCGCACTTCGATGGTCTACTCCGTTGGACTGAGCAGAATCTTGCAGCGGGCGATCTGTCAGCTAATTTGCCTTCATGGCTGTGGGGTCACAGCGCAAACAATAATAAGCAGTGGGGTGTGCTCGACAAGAATTCCGCGTCAGATGCAGACATCTGGATAGCGTACACGCTTCTGTCGGCGGGCAAGGCTTGGAATGAACCACGTTATACGAAAATCGGCTTGGCACTCGCGCGCCACATCGCCGCAGAAGAAGTCATTCAAGTGCCCGGTCTCGGCACTGTAGTCGCACCCGGTCCAACTGGTTTTCAGCATGGCACTTCCTACCGGTTGAACGCGAGCTATCTTCCGCTTCAGCTCATTCTGGGGCTTGAGCAATCAATACCCGATGGACCCTGGAGCAAAGTAGCTGCAACGATGCCGATGCTGGTTAGTAATTGTGCGCCCCACGGATTCGTATCCGACTGGACCGAATTCAAAACAGACGCGGGACTGCAAGCAGTGCAAACGATCGGGAGCTACGATGCGATCCGGGTTTATCTTTGGGCCGGCATGCTGGACAACTCGACAAAAGATCGAGACGTCTTGTTGAAGTCGCTCGCAGGAATGGCGAACTATCTTCGCACGAATGCAATTCCTCCTGCCAAAGTGCGTCCGGATGGCACCGTTGAAGATCCTAAAGGTCCTGCGGGGTTCTCCGCCGCACTAATTCCTTATGCTGAAGCACTTCAGGATCAGCAAATCCAGAATCAACAGATTTCGCGAGTGCAATCGGAAGTCAAAACACAAACTAGATTGATCGGAACGCCGCCGAGATACTACGACCAGAACTTAGCCCTCTTCGGCCTCGGATTTTCGCAAAAGCAATTTAGGTTTAGCGCAAATGGAGCGCTCGAGCTTAGTTGGAAGTCGAAGTGAACGATGCCTCCCGCAAGATCCTGGTAACCGGCGTCAGAGCATGCAGCGGCTTTGCTCTTTCTCTGAATCACAAAACGGTTGAAGACAACGTCTAGGTTTCGGGACTCGAAAGAACCGGTCCAGTTTCAGACGATGGGGCCACTGGCCGCAACCCTTTGCCGCGCAGGCGAATTCTCAAAACAGTTGCAGCGAAGCAGAGCAGAGCCGCGATTTCGACGAAGACTTTTCCGCCATCGAGTAGATCGGGGTGACCGTCTTTCAGGTTAGGGTCGGTAAGAATGCTGTGCACAAAGAGGAGAATTGCTGCGGGGAAGACCAGGTAGTGCAACCGCCTCCAGAGCGGGCGTCCGATGCGGGAACGCAGTAGCGAAGTGAGGAAAACAATGAGGAGCAGATAGAGAGCGACAGCGCCTGCGACATTCACCAGCGGCTGCAGGGGAGAATGAATGGGCACAAGGATGTCGAAGACACGGAAACACGGCTTGTCGAGAAAAAGCAACACGAGCGGATGAGTGAGAGTGAGCGCGACGGTGGCATAGGCCGTCCACTGATGCAAACGAAAAAGATTCAGGCGCAGATGCGGCCAGTACCGCACAGGACTGTAGCGCAAAGAAATGAGCAGGCCGATCAGAAGATTGAGAGCGGCCGCTCCTGTAGCTCCTAGTCCGAGATATGCGCAAAGATCCAGCAGAGTCATGTTTTGTAACTTGCTGTAGAGGATTACGGCACGATTTGACTCGGCCGATGACGTGCTTTGAAGACGATCAAATTATGTCGATCAGTATAAACATCCCGTGTGGCTTTCCGGTGCCGTGTGTCCCGGAGAGGCCAGTTCGCGATGCGGTGTGGGATAAATTATGCGCACAATGTGCTTGGCGAATGTATCTTTAGTATTGTTTTTCCCCACCAACCTCAACGCCAGCCTGAAACGTCTGAAGAATTCGATCCCGGGAGCACAGCCATGTCTCGTTTCTCGTGTTTGCTGTCCATCAATTCTCTGCGCGCGTTCGCGCGATTCGCTGCGATTGCCGGTGCTTGCGTCGGCCTTGCTCATGCATCTTTCGCCCAACAGCAACCCGCGAAATCAACTTGGCTCGGCGATGGTTTTTCTGCTCTCAAACTTCGCCAGATCGGCCCCTTCCGCGGCGGCCGTGTGGACGCTGTAGTGGGCGTCCCCGGTGAGCCGTTCGTCTATTACTTCGGCGGCACAGGCGGCGGCGTCTTCAAGACGACCAACGGCGGCCACACGTGGGAACCAATCACGGATGGGCAGATCGATTTCGGCTCGATTGGATCGATTGCGGTCGCCTCTTCCGATCACAATGTGATCTACGTGGGCACCGGTGAAAGTGCAATCCGCGGCAACGCGTCTCGTGGCAACGGCGTATACAAGTCGGTCGACGCGGGCAAAACCTGGACCCATATAGGTCTTGAAGACACGCAGCAGATCGGCCAGATTCGTATTGACCCAACCAACCCCGATCTCGTGTACGTGGCGGCTCTTGGCCACATGGCCGGACCCAACCCAGAGCGAGGCGTCTTCCGCTCCAAAGACGGCGGCAAGACATGGCAGAAGGTTTTCTTCAAGAGCGACAAGGCGGGCGCGATCGACCTCGCGATGGATCCGGCCAATGCGCGCATTCTATATGCTGCCATCTGGCAGGTAGTGCGCAAGCCATGGACATTCGAGAGCGGCGGTCCCGACGGTGGCATCTTTAAGTCGACCGATGGCGGCGATACGTGGAAGGAGCTGACGCACAATCCGGGAATGCCCAAGGGTGTCCTGGGACGTATCGGCGTCACGGTTTCGCCAGCTAACCCAGACCGGGTCTGGGCGTTGATCGAGGCGCAGGAGGGAGGCGTCTTCCGCTCCGATGACGCGGGTGCGACGTGGTCGAAGATGAACGGGGAAAACTCGATCAAGCAGCGCGCCTGGTATTACTCGCAGGTCTTTGCCGATCCCAAAAACGAAAATACCGTCTACGCCGTCAACACCTCGTTCTTTCGTTCAACCGACGGTGGCAAGACATTTACGGGCATTCGGAACCAGCATGGCGACAACCACGATATGTGGATTGCGCCGGAAGATCCCAACCGCTTTATCGAATCCAGTGACGGTGGAGCACAGATCACGTTTGACGGCGGCAAGAGCTGGAGCACAGAGGACAACCAGCCGACAGGGCAGTTCTATCGCGTAGCCCTGGACAACGACTTTCCGTATCACATTTATGGAGCTCAGCAGGACAACTCCACCGTTGGCATCTTAAGCCAAAGCAATGACGGCGCCATCACCGAGCGCGACTGGCACGACGTCGGCGGCGGAGAGAGCGGATGGATTGCCCCCGATCCCGCTGACTCCAACTTCGTCTACGCCGGGTCCTACGACGGATTACTTACCCGGTTCGACACGAAAACAGGCTCCATGCGCGACGTCAACGTGTGGCCAGACAACCCGATGGGATCCGGCGTGGAAGTGATGAAGTACCGCTTCCAGTGGAGCTTCCCGCTGGTGTTTTCGCCGAACAATCCCAAACGGCTCTACGCCGGCAGCAACGTTCTGCTGGCGACTTCGGATGAAGGCCAGCACTGGACGGAGATGAGCCCGGACCTGACCCGCAATGACAAATCCAAGCAGGGACCCTCGGGTGGCCCGATCACCAAGGACAACACGGCAGTCGAATACTACGACACGATCTTTACGGTCGATGAGTCTACGGTGAAGGCGGGTGTGATCTGGGTCGGCTCTGACGACGGCCTCGTACATGTGACGACCGATGACGGCAAAATCTGGCAGAACGTAACTCCCAAAGATGCTCGCGAATGGATACGCATCAACTGCATCGCGGCTTCACCCTTTGACCCCGCTACGGCCTATGTGGCCGCAACGATGTATCTCTCTGACGACTTCCATCCTTTCCTTTGGAAGACAACCGACTATGGCAAGACCTGGAAGAAAATCGTCAATGGCATTCCCGATAACGACTTCACGCGTGCTATCCGCCCTGATCCGAACCAGAAGGGACTGCTTTTTGCCGGAACGGAATCGCATCTCTACATCTCCTACGATGACGGCGAAAAATGGCTGCCTTTCCAACTCAATCTGCCTGAGGTGCCGGTAACGGACATCGCCTTTCAGAAACGTGACGACGCGATGGTCATCGCCACGCAGGGCCGGGGATTCTATGTCCTCGACGACATGCCGCTGGTGCGTTCGCTCGAACCGTCCAAATTCCAGCGCAACGAGGCTTCAAAGCTTTTCCCGGTGAAACCCGCAATCCGAATTGCAGGCGGCGGATTCGGCGGACGACGCAGAAATCCCTTGACAGGAGAAAACCCGGCCGACGGCGCCTCGATCTATTACTTCCTCAAGGAAAAGCCCAAGGGAGAGCTCAAGCTGCGCTTTCTTACCGCGTCTGGGAAGCTCGTTCGGGAGATTTCCAGCAAACCCCCGGCTCATGCGGACCAAGCCGAAGATCCAGAGGAAGAGAGACCGCGCGACAACAACCTCGCTCCCGCCAAGGAGGGTTTGAATCGCTATGTGTGGGACCTTCGCTATGAGAAGTCCACTGGCTTCCCCGGCCTTCTCATGTGGGACGGAAGGTTGGATGGCCCCAGGGCCATTCCCGGAGAGTACAAGGTGGAACTGGTGGTTGACGGTAAGACGGAGTCGGAGAAATTCTCGATTGTAAAGGATCCGCGAGCCCCGACGACTCCAGAGCAGTTTGAGGAACAGTTGGCTTTCGGCCTCAAGATTCGAGACCGGGTTACCGAGGCAAACAGCAGCGTTGTTCGCATTCGTGCGATGAAGGACCAGCTCAAGCCCTATCTCAAGGCCTCGGACAGTGAGGTCAACGCCAGCGCCAAAAAGCTGACCGATCAACTCACGGCCATCGAAGAAAACATCTACCAGACAAAGCTCAAAGCAGGCGAAGACGCGCTGAACTTCCCGATTAAGCTCAACAACAAGATTGCTTCGGTAGGCGGCGGTGTGGACATGACGGATATTGCGCCCACCTCTCAGTCGAAAGAGGTCTTCGATCAACTTTCCGCCAAACTACAGGTGGAGATCGACCACCTGCATGACATCGACACGAAAGGAATTCCGGAATTCAATAGGCTCGTACGCGATCGGAACACTCCGGCTGTTAGTCCAGAACCTAAATCTGGACCGGAGAAGGAGTAGAGTTCGAGGCTCATCGGGCTCACATGTACTCAAGCGCGACCTTATTCACCAATCGTCCGTGCAGTATGTGGCGAACGGGAGCTGCTGAAAGGAAAGTTTCACGAAGGGGTTCATCGGGGTCGAAGGAGTTGGCAATCCCGAGGATAAAGACCTCGGCGAACTCGCGATGAATTTCAGCGCGGGCAGGCTCGTTCGCGCGATGGTGTACCTGCCAGGCTGTGGCATGCACTTGCCACGCAGCGATCGGAATTTCAAACTTTCCTGCAATGGCGAGAGACCGGTCAATACATTCACGTGCGTTCGCGAGATCGTTTTCGGCCATGGCGACGCGCGCCTCTAAATCCCATGCAAGGGCCTGCGAGTGGGGATCGTCGGTTGATAATGCAGACTGCAAGAAATCGTCGGCCGAACTGCGGGCGCGTTCCAGATCACCTGCGCGTAGCCAAACATTGCTTTCTTCCAGCATCGCCGAGTTTCGCCAAACCCAGTGCAGGAAGAATTTTGATATTACTTGAGGCGTGGACACGGCATGGAAATACTCAATTGCACGCGTGTATTCCCGGTGCTCAACCGCGTTATGTCCTGAAGCTATCGCGCTGATAGTTTCAGGTTGCCCAGAAAGATACTCCGGTTTGCTCGCGCAGATGGCGTCGCAGATTTTCTGGGCACCCTCGAAGTCGAACGCCAAGATGCGTAACCATGCTTCGCGAAAATCAAGTGCCCAGGAGCGGGCCAGGTTTTCCTGCACTGAAACTCTGCCCGCCTGCGTGATTCGCAATACTTCCCCGAGTTGGCCCAATCGAAGGAGGGCAAGAGTTTTTGCGCTGAGCGCACCGAAATGAGCTATCTGACTTATGCCGTGATTCATGCGCGAGACGCCACCGGACTCAGAAATTTCCAGCGCTTCACGGTATTTGCCCTGAAGAATGAGGACATGTGCGTAGACAATCTGTTGAAAGTGATCCACCCCTGAGTCACTTATGCGGCAGAGTGTTTCGTAGGATTCGGTGCAGAGAACAGCGTTCTCATTCGTCCAGTTATCAAAGACAAGGCGGGAACCGGCGGCTCCTATTTGGGTGCGCGCAAGGAGCAGGGGATCATCGAGCGCCAAACTCGTTTGTACAGCACGATCCAGGGCAGCCAGGCCCTGATCGGGCTCGATAAAGCCAAGCGGATACATCGCGCATATAAGCGCATGCACCGTTGCCGTTTTTAGTCCCGCCTCTTCCGCACCTGCCGCCGCTTCTTCGTATGCCCGCGCGGATTCCGGCAAGGCTCCCAAGACGAAATGCGCATTGCCGACTAACTCACGGAGTTGAACTTCTAATTCGGCCCGAGGCGTCGCTTCAAGTTTGGCAGCGAGTTCGAGGGCGTGACTCAGTATCTCGATCGAATCTCGATAGGCCAATCTTCCCGCAGCGTTGTTTGCCGCAAGGATGAGGTAGTGGATCGCCTCCTCGTAATCGCGGCCACTTTCAAAGTGCAACGCAAGTTCCGCCGCCAATTCAGTTTCGCAAGGATTGCAGAGTGCTTTGAGCCGGTTGGCCAATTGCAGGTGAAGTGTCGCACGGGCGCTCTCAGAGAGACGACGGTAAAGCACCTCTCGATAGAGCGAATGGCTGAAGTCATAGAGTGCGGAGATCTGGCCGTTCACGAGTTCGTGAATGCCGGCGGCCTTAATGAATTGGAGCCTGTCTGCGAGGCTTTCGCACACTTCTTCGATCGAAACGGCATTCGTGTCGGAAGTTGCGATGGCCCAAACCGAAAAACGCTCTCCCGCGACACTGGCGCATTTCAGAATGCGCTGCTCGATTGGATTCAGTTGATTGAATTGAGCTTCTATTAATTGATCAAGCGTCTCCGGTACGCTGAGGTCAACTGCCTCAAGCGCCATTTGGAGAGAGAATTCTCCGTCGGCTTTGGCTATCAGGCCCTTCTTGACCATGTCCTGAAGGATGGTGACCATGAAGAGCGCGTTGCCGCCGGAATGCCGGTAAACGGTTCTGGCAAAGCCCTCGGGGAAGTTACCTCCATCAAACTTGATGGCGAGGTATTCAGCGACATTGGCCTCCTCAAGCCTTTCAAGGCTGATTTCGTGACTCAGGTTGTGGAGGACCAGGTCCTGCTTCAGCGCTTTCAATGGACTCTGCGAAATGATGACATCGGCGGGACGGTAGGTTCCGATAAGAAGCAATTTTGCCGGCCCACGACGCCGGGCCAGCGCGGAGATGAAATCAAGGGTGGATGGATCCACCCAGTGCAGGTCTTCGAGGATCAGAATTAGTGGATTGTCGAGCGAGATGAACTCCAGCGCTTCACAAATCTCACGCACCATCCGCTCTCGCGTGGACCCGATGATCGCCTTTTCAAGTTCCTCGCGCTGCTCGGCCTTCACCAAAGACGGAAACTGCACGAGCCATGTAGGCGCACGCCGGGAGAGATTCTGGCAGAAGGAGTCATCGTCCATGTCTCGCAGTAGTTGCCCGAGCGCTTCCAGTATTGGATAGTAAGCTTCCTTTCCCCCGAAGCCTTCCACGCATTGCCCTCGCGCGATGCGTAGCTCTCCGCAGGTTCCTGCGCTCTGGTGAAAGATGTCAACCAGCGTGGTCTTTCCGATGCCAGCTTCGCCCGTGATGAAGACAATCTGCCGCTGCCCCAGCAACGAATTGTCGAGGGCTTCGTCCAACTGCGCCAGTGCGTTTTCTCGGCCAACAATTGTCTTGACTCCGCTCGTAGAGACACCTGCAAAGAGCGGTGTGGCCTCGTCGAGAACCGGTGCAATGAATCGGTAGCCTCGCCTGGGAAAGGTTGCAATGAACGCAGGTTTGTTGGTCTGGTCCCCGAGGACCTTGCGGACCCCCAGCACATATTTCTTGACGACCTCAGGATTTACGTACGTATTTGGCCAGAGATTCTCAAGAATCTCTTCCTGCGTTACGAGGCGGTCGGAATGTTCAACGAGGTACCGTAAGACGTCAAAGGCCTTCGGTGCAAGCGACACGCGTTCCTCGCCACGCCACAAACAATGATTGGCGGCATCGAGGCGGAATGTGTGAAAGACCTTCATATTGCAGAAGAGGGTCAGCCTCTCCAATTTGGTCTGATGACACCAGGGCCGAGGACACTCCAAAAGTGTACCCCGGAGTTCATTCGTTTTCACTATCTTCCTGCCGAAAGCATGGTGGACCTGCGATTTGACCCTGGCTCCCCTTGCAATTACCACATGGCACGAAGACTGGACCGAAACGTCACCGCCACGTCACCCGCGCGATTGATCGATTGCCTAATCTTGCAAACATAGCCGGTGGGCTTCGAACGGAGCCGGCGTTCAAGCAGAAGGATGGAGAAATGAAGAAGTTCTTAGCTGTATTGCTTCCGATTGCCCTGAGTGCCAGCGCGGCATTCGGGTTCGAGAACGACAATTCGACAGTTAGCTGGAAGAGTATTGTCGGCGTGATCACTGCGCCGGGCGTCGACAACCCGGTTGGAACCATCCACGGTGGAGCAGGCCCCTGGTCAGTCCACAGCGGTCGGGCGCACGTGAATCTATCGCGTGGGTTCGCATCTTTTGATGTCGACGGACTTGTCCTCAATGGCAGTAGCTCGACCGGAACGCCTGGAGCCATCACCGCAGTTAAGGGGACGCTGGTGTGCAATTCCGGCGGGACTGCGCCAACAATTCTGGACACAACACCTGTTTCGCTGGACGTTCACGGCGACGCTCACTTTTCGGGTCAAATTGCCGACCTGCCTGCAACCTGCGATAACCCAGTTTTCCTGGTCCGAATTGCCGCACCGGCCGGCGCCGCCGGACGCTGGATCGCTACGGGCGCAGAACGTTTCACAGACGACGATTCTCGGTAAACCTCGGACCCTCGACCTGAGAGGGCAGGCCTGATCGGTCTTGCCTCTTCAGGTCGTGGTTCAAAGAAGTGAAAGCTGAAACCAACCATCTGAACTTCGCTCACACATTGATGACATGAGACTTGCATTTGTAATTCGACTTGGACCGGACTCTCGACCCTCCGAAGACTCGTTTGAAGGCTGGGTCGAAGAGGTCGATTCCTGCACGGAACGGAGATTCCACTCAACGGCGGAGTTGCTGGCATTTCTGGGACAACGATTTACGTTGGCCACTCCGCCGACCGGTGGGAATCCAGAAGAAGGCGGCAAGCCAAATCCATGCGGGAAGAAACGGACCGAACAGAAAAAGGATCGTCGTGAGTTACCGCGCAAATGACGAGCCCCGGGGCCTTTCGAAAAATGAAGAAGGAAGTGGTCATGATGAATGCCATCACAAGGAATACGACGTCACAACTGGCGCCGACCGCGGCGCAGAGAGTGCAAACGACTCTTGTGAAAGATTCGCAAACACTCATTCGAACCATGGACCTGAATGAAGTGCAGCAACTCTCGCGGGTTGCCAAGTTTCTCGTTCTGTTCCCAGCGCCGGGCGGCGACGACGGAGTCGCTCAGTCTCAAATGATAGGGATCGGCTCTCATCCTGAACCATCAACACCGCTAAACGTTCTCAAGCTGTTGAACAAGGCCATCGCACAGGCCAAGGATGTCCAAGCCGATTGCGACGTCCTGGTCGGCGATGTGAAGGTGAACTTTTCCACCATGGAAGCGGACCGCAGAGGCGAGCCGCTGCTGCTGACTACGTTGGAGTTCAAGACCTTGAAATACATGGTCGACAATGCGCGCCGCGTGATTTCGCGCGACGAGTTGCTGAACGAAGTTTGGGGATATCAGAACTATCCCTCCACTCGCACCGTCGACAACCAGGTTTCGAAACTGCGCAAAAAGCTGGAACATGATCCTTCTCGACCGGTTCATTTGCGAACCGTGCACGGCGCAGGCTACAAGTTCCTGCCTTAGCAAATCGACTCGCATCGAGTACCAGTCGCCAATTGGAGATATGAGCAGCCGCTCGAGCGAGAGCGAAACTGGAGACTGTCTTGACAGTAAAGTTGTTTTGGTTGGTTCGTATTTTCGTGCCCTTGGGAATCGCCGTCTGCGTTGGATCATCGCTCGCGCGGGCAGTGCCGGTGCCAACAGCTACTACCCTCAGGATCTTTACAGGTCCTGACGCCGTAGCTTCGGGTGGATCGGTGGCTTCTGGCGCGCGGATTACGCTCGAGGCCACTGTGAATGCTGGCGCAGACGGAGTTTCGCCGGGGCAAGTGAACTTCTGCGATGCATCAGCTGCCTCCTGCACGGATATTCACTTGCTGGGGACGGCCCAACTTTTCAAAACTGACCCTGGTGCTGGGACAGCGTTTTTCACGTTTCATCCTGCAATCGGCAGCCACAGCTACAAAGCTGAATTTGCCGGCACACCCAATGGCGCTCAGGCCTATGAAGGCAGCACCTCCAACACTATGTCCCTGACCATTTTGGGGAAGTTTCCAACCAAAACGGCGATTACCGGAAGCGGCGACGTGGGTAATTACTCATTGAGCGCGACTGTCACCGGGTTGGTGAACGGACATGGAGTAGAGACTCCCGCGGGAACGGTTTCGTTTCCAGATACCAGCAATGGCAACCTGTCGCTTGCATCGGCGACGCTGGGCACAGCAACAGAGGCATTCAGCTTTGAGAACTCCAGCAACCCCACCACTGGCATCTCTCCAATTTCCATTGCGGTGGGAGATTTCAATGGGGACGGCTTCCCCGACCTTGTCACGGCGGATTCGGGGACGAATTCAGTGACCATCCTGCTGGGCAGCGGAGATGGAGCCTTTCGACCGGCAACCGATAGCCCCGTGCTGACAGGTCACAACCCCGAATTCGTCTCCGTGGGCGACTTCAATAGCGACAACAACACCGACCTGGCGGTGGCAAATTACAGCGACGACACGGTGACCATCCTGCTTGGCAATGGCAATGGAACATTTGTACCGGCAGCGAATAGCCCGGTCACCGTGGGCCGTAGTCCCCTTTCGATTGCGGTCGGGGACTTCAGCGGAGACGGCATCCCCGACTTGGCGGTAGCCAACGTAATCGACAGAACGGTGTCCATCTTGCTGGGCACCGGAAATGGAACGTTTGCGCAAGCCGCGCATAGCCCAATCCCAGTGTCTGGCGCATCCCCCGCCTCGGTAGCTGTGGGGGACTTCAACCGTGATGGGAATCTCGATCTGGTGGTGGCCGTCGTCGGTCCAAACGACGTGAGTATTCTGCTGGGCAATGGGGACGGAACCTTTCGAGAGGCAGCCAATAGTCCTATACGTGTCGGGCTGACGCCCTATTCCGTCGCGGTGGGCGATTTCAATGGTGACGGCAATCCAGACCTTGTTACGGCAAATGACGCCAGTGTCAACAGCAATCCCGGCACTGTCACAATTTTGCTGGGTGGTGGCGACGGCACATTCACCGAAGCATCCGGGAGCCCTGTGCAGGCGGGTATCAATCCACTGTTCGTGGCGGTGGGAGACTTCGATGCGGATGGCAAAGTCGACCTCGCAGTAACCAATGAAAATGACAACACGGCGTCGATCTTAATGGGCAACGGAGACGGTACCTTCACAACGGGCCCTCCCGTCCGGACTCCCGCCGGCCACTTTCCCCTGTCTGTAGCGGCGGCAGACTTGGATGGAGACGGTCTGGCGGACCTGGCCGTGACCAACACCGACCTCATCAACGGCACCTCGGTCATGGTGCTTCTTTCGCAGATTACGAAGACTGCAACCGCCACCGCAAACGGCATTGCGGTCGCGGGATCCGGCACTCATCTGGTCGCGGCGAGTTATCCGGGGAACAGCATTTTTGGTTCCAGCATTTCCGAATCTACCGTCGGATTGTCAGGCGGCCAGACCGCGGGTTTCACCGTTGACGGTACATCAGTCTCGGTTGTGCGCGGAGCTCCGTCTGGAAATACCTCCACCATTACAGTGACGCCGGTAGGAGGTTTTGCCGGCAGCGTAGCGCTAACCGCGGCGATTACATCTGTTACTGCAGGAGCCCAGAGTCCGCCGATCTTGAGCTTCGGCTCCAGCAGTCCAGTGTCGATTGCCGGCGGTGGTAAGGGGACAGCAACCCTCACCATCTCGACGGCCGCCGCCACCAGAGCGTCGCTGGCTAATCCAGAACACTTCGGAGGGACCAGCATACGGAACCGTGAAGTCTTAGCCTGCATCCTGCTCTTCGGAATCTCTGCTCTGCGCCGCAGATGGCGAAACCTGTTTCTGATGTTAGTTATCGCGATAGCCCTCAGTGGCGGATTGGTGGCATGCAGCGGAGGTAGCGGCGGTGGCGGGATCAAGAGTCCGGGCACAACTCCGGGAACGTACACAGTAACCGTAACGGGCACCTCAGGGAGCATCTCGACGAGCAACACAATCACCGTCACTGTGCAGTAGCTGAATTGGAAGCGAGCTATCGATTAAGCAGAAGCGATTCGCCGGAGTACAAAGTGTGGCTTGATTCTGCACGGAAACCCGATTCTTTTGATAGGAGAAAATGTGAACGTCAGACACAAAGTTCAAGTCCTCTTGGTGTGCATTCTTGCTATTTTCGTTGCCACGAAGGCGACCGCACAAAGTAACAATTACCGCCAGGTCAATCTGGTTTCAGGAGTCCCAGGATTGGGATTGAATCTGGATCCGGCTTTGGTGAGACCGTGGGGAATCGCCCTCTCGCCCGGACAACCTTTCCGAGTTGCTAATAACCAAAGTGGAAATTTCAGAAGTTACGACGCAACGGGTAGAGGCCTGACCTTCGCCGGCGATATTGCGTTGCCGGCCGGAAGCACGACAACTCACGCAAGGCCTTCAGGCATCGCCGCCAATTCGACTGGTCTCTTTGCGCCGCGCGGCAGCCTGGCTAGTCCATTTCTATTTGCCACCCAGGATGGTACCGTCTCCGGCGAGTATGCAGACGCAGAAGGAAACATCCTCACGACCACAATTCTTGCTGTCGATAGTTCGTCCAGAGGCGCGGTTTACACGGGGATTGCCGTACTTGCGCCGAGTTGCTGCGCGCCGTTTCTTGCTGTAGCTGATTTTCATGGTGGGTTCGTTGATACGTTTACCGGCAGCTTTGACTCACTTAGCGCTCCCGGCACGTTCACAGACCCCGATCTGCCCGCTGGATATGCGCCTTACAATCTCAACGTTGTTGGAGATCAGGTGTTTGTTGCCTACGCCCTGCAGAATGGCACCAGGACTGCGCCGGCGTTTGGAGATGGAAATGGGATCGTCGACATCTACGATCTCTCGGGAAACTTCGTGCGTAGATTTGCTTCGAACGGTGCATTGAATGCGCCCTGGGGGATTGTGAAGGCCGGCGCTGACTTCGGCGTATTCAGTGGCGACATAATCATTGGCAATGTCGGCGATGGAATCATCAACGTTTTTGACCCCGTGAGCGGTGCGTTCGTCGACAAAATCAAAGACGGCAACGGAAATACAATCATCAACCTTGATCTGCACGGAATGGTGTTTGGAGACGGAGTCGCAGGAGATCGGAACACTCTCTACATCGCAGCCGGCCTTTCCGGTTCCGGCACGGGCGTATTTGGAGCGATTTCAGATAACACTGGCGGTGCCGCACCCGACTTTGCCTTAACTGCTTCAACATCGACCGCAACAGTACACGCGGGAGAAGCTGCAACCTTCGCCGTAACGGCGACTCCTGTGGGGAATTTTAGAGGGCAGTTCTCGTTCTCCTGCGTGGCGCCTGCCGGTACGACTTGCACTGTGAGCTCGGCGACCGTGGATGCGGCGACGGGTGCTGCGAGCGTATCCATCGCGACATCTACATCGCCGACAGCTCAAATGACGGAGGTCGCAGCATTTGGCTTGCCGGGTGCTCTTTTCGCGTGGCTCAGTCTTCTTTCGCGAATTCGCCGCAAAATCGCGGTAGAGCTGGCACTTAGGATTGTCATGCTTTTGGCGCTCGCGCTCGGGCTACTCGGTTTCATCGCATGCGGCGGCAGCAAGCGAATTCCACCTTCGGCGCAAACGCTGCCCATCGTGGTCACAGCGAACACAGGGGCCATCTCGCACAGCACTACTTTGACCCTGACGGTTCGCTGAAGTTACGTCTGCATTGCCGGTCCAACTCTTCCCGCGGCATTACCGCGGGAAGCCCGGCACGGCGCGAATCTACTTTGCTGAGTCGGTGGTACGTGAGGTCGCAAACTCACTCCGCCGACGTCGGGTCAATGATGGCCATGACGCGTGATACTCGGTTGGCGGGAAACTTACCAAGGCTCGCGTGCTCCCTGATGTCCTCCTCATCCGGAGATATGTATACGCAATAGAGCTTGTCTTCGGTCACATAGCTCTGCGACCACTGCAGTTGCGGGCCAACCTTATCAATGGCCGCGCAAGAGGCACGCGACATTGCTCTCAATTGCTCAGCGGTGGAATTGCCGATCCCTGGAATGTTTCTCTCGATAATGAATTTGGGCACGATCTTTTCTCCTCTTCCGGTAGGGGTATCGGGCCATCGCAGCACACGGATTCATGTCGGTAACGCCTGCGTCGCTCAGACGAAGACGCATCCCTGAAGTCCGCAGGCTCACGGCCCGGATTGAACTCACTCTAGATATCGAAAATGAAGCGGAGAAGACGACAGCGGTCCAGAAGTATCTTGCCTACCCTTAGTCACCCGAGAGCATTGGGCCGTTCGAACTGTGCGCTGCTTTGCTGTCTGGATGCGAGGGGCCCAAAGTGTCCTGAAGATTCTGAAATGCCTTTTGGAATGCATCCCGCGACTCGCTCCGTCTTCCCTGGTCCCGCAATGAAATCGCGAGAGAGAGGTACGCTCGGCCGATGTTGCTGGAGTGCATTCCGGATTCCGATTGAGCGTCCAACAACTGCAGAGCGTGCCGCGCGTCTGTTTCGGCCAGCTTCGCCTTCTCAGCTTTCAGTTCGACTTGAGATCTGCGGATAAGGAGAATTGGAACAAAAGCTGCACACTCACCAATGTTCCTGATGGATGCTTCGTCCAGATTTATTGCCATGTCTGCAAGGCGCAAGGCCGTTGTGATATCGCCGGTGGCGAGTGCCAGGCGGGACCGATCAGACGCCAACGCCGCGAAAGCATAGTGGTTCGGCGGAAATTTCTTTCGTAGCCTGGGCTCGATCTGCGTCATCAGTTCCGCGGCTCGGTCAAACTGACGATTGTCTGCGTATATGCGAGCCTTCAGAAGGTCTGCCTGGTCGATGATAATTTGATTGTTAGCCTGCCGCGCCTTCATGATCGCGGATGCCAGATTGGATGAGGCTTCGTTCGAGCGGCCAAGATTACGCAATACGCCGGCGTAGTTGTAAAGAAGTGTTGCGGGAACGGTGCTTTCGGTTTGGTCAGTGCGACTAATGTCGATGGCGCGGCGATAAATCTTCTCCGCTTCGAGCTCGCGCCCATCGTAGGTCAGGGTGAGCGCCCAATCGTTGAAAAGTTTCACGGCTTTCTGAGTGTCGTCGTAGCCGAGATCTGTCATCAAGGCCGACGCCCGCCTGAATGTTCGATCCGCTTCGCGGAACTTGCCGGCATCGCCGAGGACGCCGGCGAGGTTGCTCAATACATTGAGTTCCTGCAGATTCCAGTGTGAGGGGGAGCTTTGCAGTGCCTCCTCGGAGGCCCGCGCACGCGCAATGGCTTCAGCGAAGTTGCCATTGCGGTATGCTATTTCACTGCCGCTCAGGAGGCAGGAAGAATGTTCTGAAGGAAACTTCTTCGAGTTTCCCAGTTCATGCATGCCTTCCTGAAAGAGTGTTTCCGCGCGCGCGAGTTCTCCTATCGGCACCATCGCGGAAGCAAGAACACAAGAGGCCTTGGCGCGAATGGAGGCGTCGTTTGAATGTCGTGAAAGTTGATACGCCTGATTGAGCACGCGTAAGGCACTTTTGTTGTCGTCCTCACCGGAATACTGATTTCCAAGGGAGAGCAGGAGCTCAATATGATTTGCACCGTCTAGACTATGTTCGTGCTCAATCACGCTCTCTTCTCTCTGTAGCAGCTGATCCGCGCGAAGCGGCATCCCCATCGGCGCGACATCGCTGAGCAGAAGCTCATTCAGGTCGGCAGTGCGTTCGGCGCGCACCAATTGATGCAGAGCCAGATCGCGTTGAATCCTGGCCGTGTGCGCCTGTAGCAAGGTTCCGATAAGCCCAGCAGTCGCGGTGACGAATGCGAGCAGAGAAAGACTTACCGCCACCCGATTGCGGCGAACAAACTTGACGGCACGGTAGGCAAGCGTATCGGGCCGAGCACCTATTGGTTGATTCTTCAGATGTCGGCGTAGATCCTCAGCAAACGCAGTCACGGATGGATATCGCTCGGCCGGATCCTTTTTCAGGGCTTTACCCAGAATCGTATCGAGATCGCCGCGGAGGGCCCGACCGAGTCGTTCAAGCGAAACACCCATGCTGGCTGCGTGGGCTGCGGCCTGGCTGGAATTCAAGTTCGACGGGGAAACGATGTCAGAGGCGCGGGGCGGCTCAACGTCAACAATCGCTCTGACCAGTTCAACCGGCGTGTTCCGGCCAGCGGATGCCGTTGGGTGCTGCCCGGTAAGCAGGAGATACAAAAGTACGCCGAGCGCGTAAACGTCTGTTGCGGTTGTAATCTGCTCGCCCTGCAACTGCTCAGGAGCGGCGTATGCAGGCGTGAGAGCGTTGCCTCCGATTGTGAGAACGTGTCTGCTTCCGGTGTCGCTTTCTCCCTCGATCAGCTTGGCAATGCCGAAGTCGAGCAGTTTCACCTGGCTGTCGTTGCGGACCAGAATGTTGGAGGGCTTGAGGTCGCGATGCACAATCAGGTTCGAATGCGCCTTGGCTACTGCCGTCAAGACGTCAAGAAAAAGCTGGATGCGGTCGCGCACATTCAGGTGCTTCTGGTTGCAATAGCGGTCGATTTGATCACCGTCGACATATTCCAGAACGAGATAGGGCTGACCGGCGCTGGTAACGCCCGCGTCGATGAGATCGGCAATATTCTCGTGGGCAAGCAGTGCAAGAATCTTGCCCTCTCGCCTGAATCGTTCCTCTCCTGCCTTGCCCATGAGCGCCAGGTTTAGGAACTTGACCGCAACCTGCCGCTCAAAGCGTCCATCATTGCGTTCCGCAAGCCAGACACTTCCCATGCCTCCCTGGCCGATCTGCGAAATCAACTTATAAACGCCAAGCGTTTTTCCTGCCAGCGTCGCATCGGTCGGAGGCATTTCGATTACCCTGTTCTCAAGAAAACCCTCTTCAGCTAACAACTGGTGTTCGCGGAGAACGAACTCCAATTGACAGGCGAGTTCGGGATCTTGTGAACGAAGCCAGTTCGAGCGGTCTTCGCCATCCAACTCAAGCGCCTTGTCGAGAAGAGGGCTGAGTGCGCGCCATTGATCGAGAGAGGGCGTAATCATCGGATCCTTCAAGCTGTCAGACCTCCATTGAGGCTGCGATGGAGAAAGATGCGGGCCTTCTCCCAACGCCTCTGAACGGTACGCTCCGAGAGGGTCTGCATTGCGGCAATCTCGACAAACGAGAAGCCGCAGAAGAATCTGAGGTCCACGAGTGTCGCGAGGTCTGGCTCGACTTTTGCCAGTTCTTCCAGCGCATCGCTTACGGATGACAATTCATTCGCGTCAACCGTATTGTCGGGGGTATCAAGCGTGATTGAAGTGATTTCGAACTTTCCGCCCCGCTTTACGGCATTGCGGGTTCGCGCGAAATCGATGATGAGCCCTCGCATGACCCGTGCCGCATATCCCATGAACCGGGCCTGGTCAGGGAAAATCGCTTGTTTGCGATCCACGATATTCAAATACGCTTCGTGCAGAAGCGTAGTGACGCCTACGCCGACGGGTGACCATTGGCGGGCTAGCTGCCTCTTCGCCAGTCGATGCAGCTCGGAGTAGAGTGTGCTGAAGAGAGAATCAGTGGTCGCGTCCGACAGAACCGGCGTCTCGCTCGTGACGGGCAAAGCTGTAATTTCCACGGTGGTTTCTCCTATGTTCTGGATGTAGCCGCCTGAGGAAAGACGCGAAATATTCACGCATTCATCGAAAAGCAAGACTCATTCGAATGGTGCTTGCTGGGAGTGACGGCTGTGCGGATCAGCGCTCATCTTCAGACGCGGATGACAAGAACTCGCTACTTGTAATTTACGTTTTATGAGATGGAGATTTGTCACGGGCTTGTAATTTACGCGCAACAGGCACAGACACGAAACTGCCGCGACACCAGATCCTCTGATGATGACCTGGCGCAAGCGGGCAGTTTCGATCTGCAGGACAAAAGTCAGCCTGGAATAACGACAACAAAAGAGAACCGAGGCAAAAAGACGATCGTGTTTGACACTTTGTTGGTTTGAATTTCCTGTTGCTCGTTTCGCGATCGCGCAAAAATATCAGTCAGTGTCAGGGAGATGAGCCGGACGTCTCTTTCACGCGGTTCGTCCGCATTGTCACAGGTCCTGGTTGAGGTCCAGTGGACGCGGATTACCCGCCAGCTTCAACTCCCTGAATTGTCAACGCCGAGTTGGCCCTCGACGCGATGTATTTGTCAGGATTAACGACCCGAGATATCGCCATAGATGCTTCGGGTACTTTCGGGTTTACTGATCTTGCTTTCAAGATTCGATACCGGAAACTCCATACTCATTCCATCCGACACTGTGACAATCTTTCTCAGAAAGTAGTTGCCCTTGACATCGTCGAAGAACAGCACGGTCTTGCCGTCGGTCGATGTTTCGCCATGGAGGCCCCGCGTGACGATGGAGGTTTTCAGTTCGCCGTTCCTGAAAGCGAGGAAGTTCCCTACGTCTTCAATGTGATAGGCCCCTTGCGGAAGTACCTGGCCGCCGACCGCGAAATCGAATGGTATCGTCGCGACGACCTGGCCCGCTTGCGCTGAGGCGTGAGAAGTAAAGCCGAGGCTCATAGCCAAGGCCAAAATAGCGGCTGCGATATTGCGTTTCATACATTGCTCCTTTTCAGATTTGCGAAACTACATCTGACCGGCTTTGCATCGAATGCCTCGATTGAGTATCTGCAAGCCGCATCAAACATCGTTGTCATCTGTTAAATCGAAACCAGGAAGAAAAACCCGACACCGGAAGCGACCCGATCCGGATTATTCTGTGTGCGTTCATTGCAGAGTCAGCGCACGCGTGCGATTGAGACCCACAAATTGCTCTAACGACAATCGATGTTGTCCTGCCCGCGGTGCGCTCTTGGTGATTGTGCCGCCATAACTGGCACAATCGCCGCTTTCAATCCAGGCAATTATGCCTTCGGCGGTTTCGTAAACTTGCTCAGCGATCTGGCCAATGCAGTTCGCGATTGCGAGCTCGCATCGGCAGTACGTATCTGAACGACGAAGAAGATCGAGCCGCGCACGATGCAGCTCAAGATCAAGCCTTCTTCGACCTCCTTCGATTTGAAGAACTAGTTTTGCAAGTGACATTTTTTGTTCGAATAGTGCGACGGAACAAAGACGCACAAGGCCGTTGACGAAGTTCCCCGTTTCCACCGTCCGTGGGAATATGGTCGGTCGCGTGTGGGCAGAGAGAATTATGATGTTTTGCGCAATTTCGGTGGCCGCCGTGAACATCACCCGAAGAGCGCTGTAGATCCTCAATGAACTACATGCGAAAGGCGAATGCGCGTCAATGTGAGCTCCCGAGGCGAGGAATGCGCGGCCGCGATCTCCAATGCAGATTTCGAGCTTGCACAGATCGCGTTTGATCGTCGTGACCTGGCGGCAGAGTTCCGAGCTGTTGAGAGAGTACGCCTTGATCGAATAGTCGACGGCTCGCTGCGAAAGCATCGTCATTCTGAGCACGTGCGTGCGAGAGAGCAGGTTGTGCTTTGGAAAATGCAGCATTTCAAACATCCTCATTGCTGACTAGTTGCTCTGGTCTGCACTAATCACGGTTGGGCTTCGTAAACAATGTTGAAGGGCGTTTCTGTTGCTCGCCGAAAGCGATTGAAACCGGCAGTCGTCACCACTTCGCGAATACGGCTTTCACCGGCCTGGGCACCCAGACAGAGCCCGACTTCCTGAGAACGCGAGCAGGGCGTACACAGCAAAGTAGAGAAGGAGTAATAGACTCGGCCAACCGGATTCAAGTTGTCTTTCAAATGATCATTTGCGAAGGGCTCGACGATCATCCACGTGCCATTTTTCGCCAATGATTGCCGTACATGCGCTGCCGCGCCGATGGGGTCACCCATGTCGTGAAGACAGTCAAACACCGCTACGAAGTCGTAGTTCCTTCCGGGAAACGACTTGGCGCTGGCAACTTCAAAAGTAACGCGGTCAGCGACGCCATGCCGTAAAGCCGATTCGCGGGCCGCTTCGATCGACTTGTCGTGATAGTCAAATCCGAAGAATCGGGAGTTCGGGAAGGCCTGTGCCAACAGGATCGTGGAAGCGCCCTTTCCGCAACCGACATCGGCAACGCGGGCACCGGCTTCCAGCTTTTCCTGTACGCCACTGAGTGACGGGATCCAGGTACTGACGAGATTTGCGGCATAGCCGGGCCGGAAGAACTTTTCGCATCCATGAAAGACGCCGTCAACGTGCTCATGCCAGCCCATCCCAGCGCCCGAGCGAAAGGATTCGATCATCCTCGGAACGGCAGCGAGCGAGCCCAATGCCAGTTCGAATGCTCCGGGCAAATACGCAGGACTATCTTCCGATGCGAGCGTGAATTCCTGTTCCTGGCTCAGACTGAATTTGTCTTTCGCTTCGTCATAGGTGATGTAGCCGCCAGCCGCCTGGGAGGAGAGCCATTCGCGAACGTACCGCTCGTCGGTCTTCGTCCTCTGGGCAAGTTCGGCAGAGCTGAGCACGTTTCCCGCGAGAGCTTTGTAGAGCCCGAGCTTCTCCCCAATAACCACCATGCCGGTGTGAACAGCGGCGCCGAGATCAGTGACGAACTGACCGATGAAAGCATTGAGTTTATTCGCGTCAAGCGCAGTAACCTGTGTTGCAGCCATGGAATTGTCTCCGTTTTGTAATTCGTTGTTCATTTGTGCTGCCGGGAGTTCCTTACGGTATTTCCGGCTGCGGGCTTTTGCTAAAATCGGCTCGGCGGGCACATCGGAATGATTGTTTGCGGGGGAGGGCTCGCCGGGATCAAGTTCACAGTAGCCGTATCGAAGGCAGAGAGTAACGAAACATTGCCAAAGAAAAGCCAAAAACTGGACTCACGTCCCGTGAGCTTTTGCAGAAACGGAAACGCACTTGGAGACGAGTTCCGTCACGTATGAATTCGGCGAATTTGCGCTGGACGTTGCCAAGGGCAGCCTGCTGAAAGCGGGCGTCGAGGTCCGGCTGCGTCCCAAGTTATATGAAGCCCTCAGATATCTCGTAGAAAACCCTGGTCGACTGATTGGAAAACAAGAGCTGATGCAGGCTGTTTGGCCTGACGCCTTTGTTACGGACGATTCGCTGGTGCAGTGTGTCATCGAGCTACGTCGTGCTCTCGACGATAAGAGCCAGCGACTGCTGAAGACTGTGCCTCGCCGGGGATATCTTTTCACTGCGAAGATTGTCCAGCGATCGAAGCAACACGACGCTTTGACGTCGGCCGCCTATTTTGATTCTGCGGTCGATGACGTAGCAACTGGGCCGAGGGTCCCCATCAAAAAACACGATCTGCCGGCTCCTCGCACTTCTCTTATAGGGAGAGAACGTGAAGTATCAGATGCCAGTGAGCTGCTTCTGCGCAAGGATGTGAGACTCCTGAGCCTCACGGGGCCAGGAGGCGCGGGAAAGACCCGTCTCGGGATTGCGGTTGCCGAAGCAGTTGCCGATAAATTTTCCGGCGGGGTTGTATTTGTAAGCCTGGCATCGATCGTGCAAGCGGACCAGGTTGCTATCTCTCTCGTAGATGCGCTCGAAATTCAACAAGGGGCCAACCGAACCATTCCGCAGTTGATTGGCGATCAATTAAGGGGTGTCGGCCCTTTTTTGCTTTTGCTGGATAACTTCGAGCAGGTTCTTCCAGCAGCTAGCGTCGTTTCGGAAGTGTTGGAAGCCTGCCCATCTCTCAAAGTATTGGTGACCAGTCGCTCGTCTCTTCGTATCTACGGCGAACAAGAGTTCTCAGTGACTCCTCTGGCGCAGAGACCGGCGGTCGAGTTATTTGCCCATCGCGCGGCCGCCGTTTGGCCCGAATTTGCCATTACTCCTGAAAATGAGGCCGCAGTCACCGAAATCTGCGCGCGCCTGGACGGACTGCCCCTGGCGATTGAACTGGCGGCAGCGCGAACAAGGATGCTGCCACCAAGTGCCATCCTCGCCCGGCTGGATTATCCCCTGCAGTTGCTGACAGGAGGAGCGCTTGATCTTCCTGAGCGCCAACAGACGCTGCGCAAAGCAATCGATTGGAGCCACGGTCTGCTGAATGAGGATGAGCAGCGGCTTTTCCGGCGCCTCTCAGTATTTGTTGGGGGGTGCACGCTCGAGAGCGTGGAGGCCGTATGCAACACAAAGGCGGATCTGGAGATAGATCTGTTCGACGGTCTGTCGTCGCTGGTGGACAAGAACCTTGTTCAGTGCCTTGGCCGGGCGCAGGCTGAACCGCGCTTCGCAATGCTCGAGACGATACGTGAACACGCGTTGGAGAAGCTGATTGAAAGTGGCGAGCAAGCTGCCTCACGGCGCGCGCACGCGGCTTATTGTTTGGTTCTTGCAGAAGAGGGGAATCCGGAACTGAATACCTCGGAGCGCACCGCATGGCTTACGCGATGCGACCATGAAATCGAGAATCTCCGCTCTGCGCTCGACTGGCTCTTTGAGATTCTGAATGTGGACTGGAGCTTGCGGCTCTGCGTTGCCTTGTTCCGGTTCTGGGACATGCGCGAGCATTTGTCCGAAGGGCGCACCCGGCTCGAAACGGTTCGCACCATGGCTGGCACAGAACATTCCAGAGAACGTGCGCGGGTATCGCTTTTTCTTGGTGCTCTAGCCACCGCTCAAGGAGACTATCAGGCCGCAGAAGGCTTTCTGAAGCAGGGCCTTTCGCTTTATGAGGAATTGGATGACGAGCCTGGCATAGCTGCCTCGCTGAATGCACTCGCCATTTCGGCCCGCGATGGCGGCGACATCGCTGCCGCGCAGGCCAATTTTGAGCGGAGCCTCGCATGCTGGCGCTTGCTCTCAGACAGGTCCGCGGTGGCTCGCTGTCTCCACAATCTTGCCAACGTCGTCAGAGCACGGGGCGACTATCCGCGTGCGCGCTGGGCCCTCGGAGAAGCCACCGAGATTTTCGAGGAGCTGGGCGATCGCAGTGGAGCGGCATGGTCAACTAACCAGCTAGGCGACATTGCGCGTGCGACCGGGGACACTGCCGGCGCCAGGCTGCTGTACGAACGGGCGCTAACGATCTTTAGAGATGCCGGAGACCCATGGGGATCTGCCAGGTCGCTCGCGGATTTGGGCTATATCTACTTCGAGCAGGGGAGCCATTCTTTGGCGAATGGTGCGTTCCGCGAGGCTCTGCAGATCTTCGCCGCACAGGGGCATCGGCGCGGTATTGCACGAGTGTTCGAAGGGTACGCGTGTCTCGCGGTTGCCGAAGAACAGGCAAAACGAGCGCTCACGCTGGCAGCCGCTGCAACCCAGTTACGGAAACTCATTAGCACTCCCCTCTCCCAGGCAGAGCAGTCCCCGCTCGACAAGACTCTGCACTGCGCACGGAAAGCGCTCACAGAGTCGGAAGTAAGAAACGCATGGAATAGAGGATCCACGATGAGCCTCGACGAAGCAATTCAGTGCTCACTTGGTGAGCAGGAATCCGTCATTTCAGGTTTGCAGGATCAATGAGACGTCGCACCGCTTCGACGCGATCTGCTGGAATTCCCACGCGGCGCGCATGCTCACGAACGCTTTCCGCATCGGGTGCAAGGTAAACACAGTACACCTTGTCTTCAGTCACGTAGCTGTGAAGCCATTGAATCTGCGGCCCCATTGCGTTGAGGGTATTTAACGAGCGCAGCGCAATTTCCCGGATCTGGATTTCGGATAGCCTTCCGGCCCCGGGTATCTCGCGTTCGATGACAAATTGCGGCACGATGCGAAGTATTACACAAAGACCACAGTCGCTGTCGATCCAAGCGTTATGCTTCGAAGCAATTTGCATGGTCGGCGATTCCCCCCGGGAAAAATGCCTAACCTAGACAGGACATGTCGTTGATTTTGCGGGCGTCTGGCACCTATGGCGCGCGGGCTCGCCACGAACAAGGAGGCTCGATACTCCTTAGAACGCGCCGAATGCAAATCTTCGGGGATCAAACCTGCAATACATCCCCATCATGAGCGACCATCTCATATAGCACCGGGTTCACGAAGAAACCCAGAAAGAGCCTTGAGATCAGGCCGGCGACGATGACGATCGCAAATGGCTTTTGTGTGTCAGAACCGATGCCGGTGGAGAGCGCCGCTGGCAGCAGCCCCAGGCAAGCAACCAGGGCGGTCATCATGATGGGACGCAATCGCAGGAGAGAGGCTTCCCGTGTCGCCGTTCGAATGTCCTTCCCTTCAAGGCGCAACTTGTTGATGTAAGACACAAGGATCACGGCCGTCTCTACTGACACGCCCATCAACGCAAGCATACCGAGCGCCGACGACGCACTGAACAACGTGCCAGTCATCTTGAGCGCGAGCAGGGCGCCAACCGGCACAGTGAGGATGACGCCAATGGCGATCGTCACCGGGAACTTGAAGTTGCCATAGAGCGCAAACAGAATCATGAAGATGATGAGCACAGCCATCGGACCGATGTAAAGGAGTTCGTGCTGCGCCTCGAGCAATTCACTGTACTCGCCGCCCCATGTGAGTCGATACCCAGGTGGCAAAGACTTTTGAATATCCGCAATGGAGCGCTGACCGGCCGCCACAGCGCTCTGCAGATCACGGCCTTCCACGCTGTACTGCACGCCAATATAGCGTGAGTTATTCTCGCGATAGATAAATGAAGCTCCGCCGGCTTCATGAATATTTGCAAGCTCGCTTAACGGAATCTGCTGGCTTGTAGGCGTGCCAACAAGCAGATTACCGATCTGCTGCGCATTCTCTCTGAACTCCGGCTTCATGCGCACGACAAGATCGAACAGCTTTTCACCCTGAATGACTTGCGTTGCTGCCTGGCCGCCAACGGCCGCCTGAACCACTGCTTCCACGTCTGCCACGTTGATGCCGTAACGGGCAATCTTGTCGCGATCAACATCGATCAGCAAGCTGGGCTGACCGAGCTCGCGCACGACTGTCAGTTCTGTGAATCCAGGCACCTCGGCGAGTCTGCGTTTGATCTCGAGAGCCTTGCTCTGCAGGATGTTTAGATCGGGGCCATAGATTTTTACGGCGAGCGCGCTCTTCAAACCCGTCAGAGCCTCGTCTACTGCGTCTTCGGCTGGCTGCGTGTAGTTGAAGATGACTCCGGGAAAAGCCTGTAGCTGCCGCTGGATGTCCTCAGTCAATTCCGCCTTGGTATGTATCCGTCCCCTCTTCCACGAGGAATCGCTGTAGGGCTTGAGGCCGACATAGAACTCGTCGTTGAAGAATCCCGTCGGATCCGTGCCGTCGTCGGGACGACCCAGTTCGGAGCCTACGTCCGTAACCATCGGATACTTCAATAGGATTTGGCGCACCTGGGGTGAGAACTTGCTCGCCGCCTCATACGAGACTGTGTATGGCATAGTCGCTCGCACCCAGAGCGCGCCTTCGTCGAGATGGGGCATGAACTCGCCGCCAATGAACGGCACAAGAATCAGCGACACTGCAAAGATGAGCGAGGCGACAATCATCGTCACCTTCGGATGATCAAGACACCACTCCAGTTGAACGGCGTATCGATCGCGCACCCAGTTGAACGGCTTGTTCACACGCTCGTGGACGCCCTTCTTGAACCAGTAAGCGCACATCACGGGAACAAAAGTGAGCGTCAGGATCAGCGCGCCGACGAGTGCGATGGCCACGGTATCGGCCATTGGCTTGAACAGTTTCCCTGACGGACCGCTGAGCGCGTAGATCGGCAGATAGCCCGCAATGATGACCGCAACGGAGTAAAAAATCGGTCGATCGACGTCTTTCGCCGCTAACCGTATGACTTGTTGCAGGTCGTAGGTCTGGCCTTCGCGCTCGCCGAGTTCGCGGAAGATGTTCTCAACCATCACCAGGGTGCCGTCGATCAGAATTCCGAAGTCGATCGCGCCGATTGAAAGAAGGTTGGCCGGAATTCCTCGGGCATGCAGGAAGATGAAAGAGAAAAGCAAAGACAGAGGAATGGTGAGTGCCACGATGACCGCTGCGCGAACGCTGACCAGAAAGGCCATCAGAACAATGAGGACAAGCGCCATCCCGAGCAGCATGTTGTGCTCGACCGTATCGATGGTGAGCTGAACAAGGTCACTGCGGTCGTAGTAGGGCCGCACTTTTACATCGGGGGGCAGGATTTGCTCGTTGAGTTGCCTTGTCTTGTCCTCTACGGCTTGCAACACATTCTGTGTCTGTTCGCCGCGTCTCATCATGATGACGCCCTCGACGGCATCATCGGTTTTGTCGAAGCCGAATTCACCCAGGCGCGGCGCATACCCTATCGTGACTTCGCCGATATCCTTGACTCGCACCGGCACGCCATTCTGCGAGCCGACGACGACGTTCCCGATGTCCGACGTATCGCGCATAAGCCCGATGCCGCGTACGTAATAAAACTGGCCGCCCTGTGAATAGAAGCCACCTCCCGCATTTGAATTATTGACAGAGAGTTGCTGAATCACGGCCGGAACAGTGATGTGATAGGCATAGAGTTTTGCAGGATCGAGGAGAACCTGATATTGCATCACTGTCCCGCCTAATCCGGAATCGTCTGCAACCCCAGGAACCTGTTTGTATTCACGTTCGACCACCCAGTCTTCAAAGGTCTTTAATTCCTGCGGAGTGCGATCGGGGCTCTCGAGCACATACCGATATACGAGGCCCGATGGGCTCGCGAGAGGAGACAGCGTCGGCGCTACTCCTTGCGGATATGTGACTTCACTGAGCCGCTGAAACACCACCTCGCGCGCAAAATAATCATCGGTACTCTCGTCAAACGTCATGATGACGTCTGAAAGCCCGTAGAGCGAAATCGAGCGCATGACGGTCATTTTCGGAACGCCGTTCATCTCCACTTCGGTGGGAATGGTGACCAGCCGCTCCACCTCTTCAGCAGCATGCCCCGGCCATTGCGTAATCACTTCCACCATCGGCGGAGAAAGGTCGGGATAAGCATCCACCGGCATGTAGTAGAACGAGACCGCTCCGCCGATGGCGATGAGAGCCGCCACGAGGAGGATCAGCATCCGTTGTCGTAACGCAAATTGAACAATGAGATGAATCATTCCTGGCAGCCCCCTCAGTGTTGCAGCGAATTGGCAAACTGAAGAAACAAGCTGCCGTCGGCGACAACCCTCTCTCCAATGGAAACGCCCTTGAGAATCTGGATCTGGTCACCCTGGCTATCGCCCAGTTCCACGTCGCGCCTGCCGAACTGATTAGCGCCGGTGGCCACGTAGACAAATGGCTGGTTATTATCGTCGCGAAGAACCGAAGCATTCGGCACCGCAACGGCATGCGCAACAGAACCCGCAGCAACGGTAACGGTGCAGTACATATCTCTCTTCAACTTTTCATCCGGATTGTCGACGACGATGCGCGCTTGCAGCGTTCTTGTATTCGGGTCGACTGCCGGCGAGACGTAGGAAATCCTTCCGTGGAAGCTGCCGGGATATGCGTCGGTTTGCACAATGACATCGTCGCCGTTGCGAACATAGGCAATGTCGGCTTGATACACGTTTGCCAGCACCCACACCGTATGCAGATCCGAAATCGTGAATGCCTGCGTTTGGCCGGCCTGCACAACCTGTCCGGGGGAAACCAGACGATCCACAACCTCGCCAGTGATCGGGGCAAGCACGGGAATCTGCGCGGATGACGGAGCATTTGCAAGGGCGGCAGGATTCTTGATCCCGAGGATCTTCATCCCCTGCTCGGCGGCATTCAGGTCAGCCTGCGCCTGGTTGCGGTCAGACTCCGCCTGCTCAAGATCGCGTTCGGCAATGGCGTGATGCTGATAGAGGTCTTGAGCTCGCGTGTAGTTTTTCGTCGCAAGACGGTTGGAATCAGCCGCCTTCAAATAAGCATCCAACAGTTGGGAGTAGTCCGGACTGCTCACTTCGAGCATGGGTTGTCCTGCTTTAACATGGTCACCCGGAACCACGAGTATTCTGCTTACCGGTCCACCGACTTGAGAGATCACAGGCGTCGTGTTGAAAGCGTTGTAAGCAACAGTGCCCGTGAGTCGAAGCGTGCGTTTCATGGTCGTCGACTCGAGGGTGACCACCTGCACGTGCGACATCTGGTCCGTCGGAATGGTAAAAAGTTGCGGAGTCGCCGATTTGGAACTCTGGGCGGAGAACGAGGTCATCTTGCTCGCCTCGTCGCGGTCACTCGTATGGCACGCCACGAGATGCACAACAATGGCGAGCCCCAGCGCGTATTGGAACCCGTGTCGAACGAACTTTGGAATCTTCATGGTAAGCTCCTGGTTCCTACGGCTTCTCGAAGCTGTTCAAGCGCCAGCAGGTACGACGCCAGCGCTTGCCGGTAGCTGAGTTGCGTTGACCGGTAACTACGCTCCGCATCGAGAAAATCAAGCAGGCTTGCCGCGCCGTGCCTGTAGGCGTATTCCGTAATGTCGCGGGATTGTTGCGCCTGGTCGAGATAACCCGAACGATAGAGGTCAACGATCTTTTCGTTCGCACGCATGCCTTCGAACGCGTCTCGCACATCCGTCATCACCTGCCCGCTTGCGAACAGTTCCTGCTGCTGAGCCTGCGTAATGGCGTAGCCGGCGCGAGCAATCTCACCCTGGTTTCGATCAAAGATCGGCAACTGAATCTGCCCAAACAGGGAAAGGTTGTTGCTGTCGGTCAGATGCGTGTAGCTGGCTTGCCCCGTAACATCTCGCTTGCCGATGGCCTTCTGCAAAGCCAGTTGGCTGTTGGCGGCGTTCACTCCCAGCCGCGCCGCCTGCAGGTCGGGGCGGTTCTGCAGAGCCTTTGTCTGAAAATCCTCTATGATCCCGTTGACCGGCTGGTAGTCGAACGAACCCGCAATGTCGTAGTCCGGGCCTACGGACTCATAGCCGAGCAGTTGGCGTAGATCTGAAAGCCCCTGCACCCTGGCGAGCTGTGCTGCGGATACATCGGTCTGAAACTGAAGCATCTGAATCTTGATCTTGAGCAGGTCACCTTCGCCAATATCGCCTGCCTTATAGCGCGCTTCCGCGATCGCCACGGTGTTCTGAAAGCTCTTGAGGTCCTGGGTTGCCAACTCCAGTGTCGACTCGGCAAGTTCGACATTGATGAACTGCGAAGCTACGTTAAAGGCAACGGTACGTTCGTTGTCGGCAACCTGGGACCGCGATATTGCGGTTACATCCTTGGCCGCCTGGAGGCGATGTTGCCGCTTCTTTCCGCGCTCAAACAGATAGCTGATACCCAGGTCAAACTGGGCGGTGTTGTCGATGTAATCGGAGCTGAATTGGCTTGGCTGAAAGATGGGCAGAAACTGGGAGTCGCCAAGAAGAACCGGGTCAGGCCGGAGGTTGGCCGTTATCTCTTCTGCCTGGTTCTGCTGAATCGTGGTTCGCGCGGCCAGAAGACTGTGGTTGTGCTGCAGGGCAAGCTGAATCGCCTGATCGAGCGAAATGGCGGCAGCACCGGGACTTTGTGCAAGCGTATTTGCCTGTGGGGCTGGCGGCGCTCCTCCTGGTGAAGGGGGAGCCTGTGCGCTTGAGGCTTCACACAAGACAAGTGGGATGAATAAGATAGAAAAGCACGTGCGCTGCAGACGCATAGGCGATCTGCCTCCTTCGCGAAGTACTTGCACTGATTGGGTGTGCCGAAGCGGCACACGAAGGCATGCGAAATCTTATGCGGGAGGAGCGCGGGCGGGGATGTTACGTGAGTTGGTCTGAGCGAAGAAACCGGCGTATTGAACTTTAGGTCCAGCACCTACAAGAACCAGGTTGCAGGCACGCACTCCCGCCAGCGAAGGCGCGATGGTCAGGTGGCATAACGGGCAGGTCTCAGGAGAAGAGCTGTCGTGATGATGCCATACGATGCCAAAGGTCGTGCCCAGCACCAGCAAAAGGAGTGCCAGCGGGACAACAACGCGCCAAATTCGCTTTTGGTCGGGCATCTGTGGGAATGTGTATCCTGGGCTTGGAATACCTGGCAATTAGTGTAGACGACAATCTTCACTCTTGAATACAGGGAGTTTGGCCCTGCATTTGCCACCCAGGGCATCGTCAGCCTTCGAGAAGAAGCAACCGCCCGGGATCGAGCGTGATGTTCCATGGTTGCGGCTGTGCAGAAAGCGTTCGCCAGAGGTCCTTTGCGACATCGGCCTGCAGATGGGGTGTCTGCCCCGTCGCCGGCTTGGTATGCAGGCGCAGATAGACGGTCATCTCATGCGGGGCTTCGCTCGTGCTCACCAGCCAGCATGGAAATGTGTTTTCGCCGCCCTCGTCTTTTTGAAAGGCCAATTGATGCGAACGAAATCCGACATGAGTAATTCCCTCTGGAACTTCGACCGCCGTTCGCAGGCGGCAATCCCATGCATCCACTTGAATGCAGTCGCCACCAAGCCGCTTTGCTATCGCAATGTTCTTGCAGCCGGTCAGCCGCGCTGCAGCCACCGTTCGCGGACGTTCAAAAAGAGCTTGCCTGGGCCCGCTTGCGATCACACGGCCGTTATCCAACACTTGCAGGTCGGAACAGAATCGGAAGGCCTCCTCCATATCGTGCGTGACAAAGAGCACAGCCCCGCTGAAACCTGCGAGCGTGGCGCGCAGCTGCTCTTCAGTCCTCCGGCGCAGGTGCGGATCGAGCGCTGCGAAAGGCTCGTCCAGCAATAACGCGTCGGGCTCCATGGCCAGGCATCGCGCAATCGCCACGCGTTGCCGCTGGCCGCCCGATATTTGGCTGGGATACCGATTCGCCAGCTCGGCAATTCCCATTTGCTCGAGCTGCTTCCACATGCGCGCCGCCCTCTCATCCTTGGGAAAGTGCGCCAGGCCGAAACCGACATTCTCCGCCACGGTAAGGTGCGGGAACAGTGCGTAATCCTGGAACACAAGGCCGACCCGCCTGCCGGCCGCCGAAATATTCTGTCCTGTCGCGCTGTCAAAAAGGACCCGCCCATTGAGAACGATGCGCCCACGGTCAGGCGTTGAGACGCCGGCAATCATGCGCAGCGTCATCGATTTCCCTGAGCCCGACGGTCCCAGCAGTCCAACCGATCCTTTGCCGGCGCTGAGCGCGATACGTAGGGTGAAGTTTTCCAGGCTCCGTTCTATTTCGACCTCAAGTGCCCCTGCAGATTCACTGTTGTCGCGCGAGGGAATGAGCGGGAGCAATTGCTCGGAAAGCTCCGAGCTCGGCGTTTCCGGCTCCTTTCGTTCAATTGCCCGCGTTTTCTTCTGCACATTCAACAGGCGGATGATTGCCAGCGAGAAGATCACGATCAGGCAGACCCATAGGAGTGCAGTATGCATGTCTCCTGCTTCAGCAGATGAAAAGATCGCAATCGGCATGGTCTGCGTGCGTCCAGGGATGTTGCCCGCCAGCATCAAGGTCGCACCAAACTCACCCAGAGCACGCGCAAAGGCCAGAACGGTTCCCGCAATCACGCCCGGACCGGCCAGCGGCAACAGTACGCGGCGAAAAACGGCCCACTCGCTTGCTCCCAGCGTGCGCGCCGCCTGCAGGAGCGTGGGATTCACCTGGTCAAATGCCCCGAGTGTTGTCCGATACATCAGGGGAAACGCAATCACGGTGGCGGCGATGACCGTTGCCGGCCACGAAAATGCGATAGAGAGCCCGACATGCTCGAGCGCGCGCCCAATGAAACTCCGCCTTCCGAAAATCAGCAGAAGAAAGAATCCAACAACCGTGGGCGGAAGTACCAAGGGGAGCGTAAGCAGGCCATCAATCCATGCTCTAAGGCCGCCGCGCATGTCGTACATGATCCGTGCCGCGACCATCCCCAGAAAAAAGGTGGCGACGGTTGCAGCACAAGTCGTAGCCAGCGAAATGATCAGCGGCGACGCATCAGTAGATAGGATCACGGTGCAGCCAGTGTATATCCGTTCCTGGTGAAGATTGACCTGGCTTCCGGGCCGCTCAGAAACTCGACAAATGTGCGCGCGGCGTCCTGATTCGCGCTTGTCTTTACGACAGCCACTGGGTAGACGATTGGCTCATGCGCAGATTCCGGCACGGTCGCAACCACGCGAACCCTTCCGGACATATGCGCATCGGTTGCATACACGAAGCCCGCGTCCGCATTGCCCGTTTCCACGAAGGTCAGCACCTGGCGAACATCCTTGCCCAAAACCAGCTTTCCCTTCACCTGGTCGTTCAAATGAAGCGCATTCAAAGTTTGCTGCGCATACTGTCCTGCGGGCACACTCGCCGGATCGCCAACCGCAATAATCCGAATCGATCGATCAGCTAGGCCCGCAGGTCCCTGCAACTTTGAATCAAGCGGCGCAATCAGGACCAGCGAATTGCGCAGGATGTTCTGTCGCGTTCCTGCCGTGATCAATCCCTTGCTTTCCAGATCGTCCATCGGCTTTCCGGCGGCCGACAGAAACGCATCGACCGGAGCGCCTTGCTCAATCTCGCGCGCCAAGGTTCCAGACGATCCGAAGTTGTTGCGAAATTCCACTTTTGGGTGGCCAGAGAAGTATGCGGTTTCGATCTCACCGAGCGCGCCCTGGAGACTCGCAGCCGCCGAGACGGTCAAGCTCACGTGCTGGCTGTCGTGGCAACTGCTGAGCACCAGCACAAGCAGGAATACGGGCAGCCATGCGCTAAAGGGACGGACGGAGATGTGCGGACTGCTCGACCGGCTCATTTCCGAATCTCCTCTCGAATTGGCAGACGCCTCCGAATCGTGAAATCATCTTCCCATCCATGCGGTTTCGCGCGCGAATACTGTAACGCATGCATCATACAGTATTCATTCGTATCAAATCGTTCGCTCCTATGCCCGATTCCTTCTCCCAGCCGGAGTTCCACTCCTTCCCGAATCGCATTGTCTGCCTCTCAGACGAGGTAACCGAGCTGATCTATCTGCTGGGCGAGCAGCGACGCATCGTCGGCGTCTCGGGCTTCTCTACCCGGCCGCCGGAAGTACGGCAGAAGCCGCGCGTTTCCACCTTTCGCGATGCGAACTTCGACGCGATTGCTGAGCTCAAGCCGGACCTGATCATCACCTACTCCGATGTGCAGGCGCAGATAACGCGTGAAGCATCTCTGCGCGGTTTCACGGTGTTGAATTGCAATCAACGCAGCATCGCGGAGATCTTCGAGACGATTGCCATGATCTCGCGGATCCTGGGACGACTGGCTGAGGGTGATGCGCTGATTCGCTCCTATTCCCGACGTCTTGAAAGCATCGCCGCATCGGCAAGGACATTTCCCTTTCGACCGCGCGTGTTTTTCGAAGAATGGAACGACCCCATCATTAGCGGCATCGAGTGGGTCGAAGAACTGGCCGAGATCGCAGGCGGCCAGCCCATCTTTCCCGAACTTCGCGAATGCCGGAAAGCGCAGGATCGGGTGGTCTCCTGGGACACGGTCGTCAAGCGCAATCCAGATGTGATCTTCGCCTCGTGGTGCGGGATGAAAGTAAAGTTCGACGAAATCAGATCACGCGCGGGTGCGGATCAGATTGCGGCGATCCGCTGTGACCAGATCTTCGAGATTCCTTCATCCATGATTTTGCAACCCGGTCCCGCGGCGCTCACCGAAGGTGTCAGCCAGTTGCATGCGCTCCTGGCCGAGGTCGCAAACAAAGGCGCCGGCGCTAGCCCGGACAAATAGGCCGCGCCGTCGTGACGTTATACGTCTTGCACGCTCAGCGTCTGCGGATCGCGCACCCGCTGCATCAGCAACGCCGCAATCAGCATGAAAACGCCACCGGCAATAATGGCGTAGATGCGATTGTTGTGCAGCATGTGAATCATGAACCAGCCGAAGAACAGCGAAGCCAGAATCTCGGGCGTGACAATGAAGAAGTTGAAGATGCCCATGTACACGCCGGTACGTGCAGGCGGTAACGAAGCCGCGAGCACTGCGTAAGGCATCGACAGAGTGCTGGCCCACGCAATGCCAACACCGACCATGGTCAGCAGCAATACATACTTGTTGTGAATTAGCGCTACCGACATCAGACTCAGCGCTCCGCATATCAAGCAAACAGTGTGCGTGCTTTTACGCCCGAGTTTGCGCGCCAGGGTCGGAAGCGCGAAGGAGAAGGCGAAACACACAATCGAATAAATCGCAAAGCAGTTGCCGCCCCACTCCACTCCCGCCTGGTAGAGCGGCGAACTCGTATCGCTGGCTCCAAACACGTTGTGCGCTACAGCGACGGGGAAGTAGAGCCACATGCAGAAGAGACCGAGCCATGTAAGCAGTTGCACCGGGCCGAGCTTGCGCATCGTGTCAGGCATCTCCGCGATGGCGGCGAAAATCTCACGCGCACTCGCGGCGAGACTTGTCTTTTCAGCTTTCGCGCGGCGAAACGCTTCCATATCCTGCGGCGGATATTCCTTTGTGGTGAGGATGGTCCAGAGCACCGCGCCGATGAAAGCCACGGCTCCCACGTAAAACGAGATGCGCACGACGGTGGGCACGGCTCGTGTGTCTCCCACCTTCTGCTGCATGTGGAAGACGTTGGTCAGGATGTACGGTAACGCGGATGAGAACGATGCACCAAGCCCGATGAACAGGCTTTGCATAGCGAAGCCCGCGGTCCGCTGTCCTTCCGGCAGAATATCGGCAACAAATGCGCGAAATGGCTCCATGCTCACGTTGATCGAGGCGTCCAGAATCCAGAGCATGCCTGCTGCCATCCACAACGCCGACGCATTCGGCATGAACAAAAGCATGAGCGAGCTCAGGATTGCTCCCGCAAGAAAGTAGGGCCGGCGACGCCCGAGCCGTCCCCACGTGTGATCGCTCGCGTGGCCGATCAGCGGTTGAATCAGCAATCCTGTCAACGGAGCGGCGAGCCAGAGAATCGGAATCTGGTCGGCACGCGCGCCGAGGTATTCGTAGATGGCGCTCATGTTCGCCATCTGCAGGCCCCAGCCAAACTGGATGCCAAGGAAGCCGAAGCTCATGTTCCAAATCTGCCAGAAGCTGCGCTCGGGCTTGCGGAAGTACGTGACAGTTTTGGTTCCGGCCGGTTCGGTTTGTGATGTGGTCATGAGTTCTTCCTACTGGGCTTGCTTTTGAAAGATGCGAGCCTCGAACGCGTTCAGCGAAAGAAACGGAACGGCTTCAGATTCAGGTTTCGAGATTGGAAGTTCGATTTCCTTCCAATTCCCGGCAGCTTCCACGCTTCCGCGAAAGGGCGTATTCGACAGGTTCACGGCGATCAGGTACTCTTCAGAGCCTGCGCTGCCCAAATATGTAACCACGTGCCGCTCGTCGCTGTTATGCAACCAGATGGTTGCTCCTTGCTGCAGCGCTGGATGTTCGTGCCTGAGAGCGGTCATCATCTCGTAAAACTTTGGGTACTCAGGATGCCACTTCACCGCTCCCCAGAAGATCTTCTGAGGCTCAAACAGGGCAGGATCTCCTGACTGGGTCGAATCTCCCACTTCCATGCCGTTGTAGATCAATGGCGAGCCGTCGAGCGTTAACATCAATGCCGACGCACCTATGGCTCCCGGAAACCCATAGCGCGTCGTGGCCCGAAGCTCATCGTGATCGTCGCTCATGCGCATGTGCAGCGCGCCTTTGGGAAACAATGCCTGCTGCTGCTCCAGCGTCTCTTTGATCTTGGTAGCGGGCGCTCCGTCCATCTCGACATCGTTGAGGGTGTGCATCATGGGCCACGCGTAATCGATATCGAAGGCGCTGCGCAGCAGTTCCGGTTTCGATGCCTCGGCCAGCATCATGATGTCCGGCTTTACCTGTTCGAGTTCCTTGCGGGCCGCTTCCCAGAAGTCGGTTGGCACCTCGCCAGCCGCATCGCAGCGGTATCCATCCAGATCGAAGTTTTTGATCCAGTAGAGCAGGACATCGGTCATGTAACGGCGCAGCTTCGGATTCACATAGTCGAGCGCCGCAACATCCGTCCAGTCGTGAGGATAAGTCACGTTGCCGTTCTTATCCTTCTTGTAATACTCAGGGTGCGCCATCATCACACTGTCCCATGCGGTGTGATTGGCCACCATATCAAGGATGACCTTCATATCGCGCTTGTGTGCCTCCACAACAAGTCGATGGAGATCGTCTTTGGTGCCGAGCGGTTTATCGATCGCATAGTAATCGCTGACGGCGTAAGGACTGCCAAGTGAGCCCTTCTTCTTAACCTGGCCGTAAGGATGGATTGGCATGAGCATGAGGATGTTCACGCCCAGCTTGTCCAGGTCGTCGAGACGCGCGGTTACGCCGTTCAGATCGCCTGACGGCGAAAACGAGCGCACGAAGATTTGATAGATGGTGCCCGACTTCAGCCATGCAGGCGATGGACGAGCCTGCAGCGACGTGATCGCCGGATCAGGTTGCTGGGCAAAGGTTGAAAATCCGGCTCCAAAAGATGCGGCAAGAAAACAGGCGAGAGCAAAGTACGGCCTCGACTTCATAGCGCGAAAGCATAGCATTCCCGAGGCTTATGCGCCATATCGAACAACATGATCATCAGGGCCGCGGCGAAGTCGGCGCGAACCCGAAAACCCGTTACCGCCGCCTTCTGGCTTTGGCCTTGTGACTCTGCCTATGCGCGGGCACAGCCGCCACGTCGGTGGCAGGCGCCATACCGACGTCGATGCGCTTCGTGATGTGGTCCTGGATCCAGTGCGGGTCCCACCACTCCTTAGGATCGATCTGGACGCCGTCGAGCTGCATGGCGAAGTGGATGTGGTCTCCGCCAGCCATCCCGGTCATGCCGCTCTGGCCCATGATCTGGCCGCGCTTCACCATGTCGCCTTCGTGTACGTCGATGTGGCTCATGTGGCCGTAAATCGTCTGCAGGCCGTAGCCGTGGTCGACCACGATGCAGTTGCCATAGATACCCAGCGGTGCTGCCCACACGATGCGGCCGTCATTGGAAGCCTCAACGCCGACGTGTTGCGTGACGGCAAGGTCGTAGCCGAGGTGGACCTGCTGGTCGATCTTCTTGCCCTGATAGATGTAGTTGCGCAGGTCGGCAAACGTGGCCTCGGCCTGCGAGTGCGACTGGCGCGCAAAGGGCTGCGTGAACAGGAAGTGATCGGCGGTCTTGAAGCGCAGATCGGAAAGCGTCTTGTTGTTCGACTTGCGCATCTCGGTATTGATTTTGACGAAGCGCGCGACCATGTCGCCGGAGCCGTTCGGATCCAGTTCGCCAACCACCTTTTGCATGAAAGCCTCGCTCACCTGCAGATCGTGGACGGTATAGTGCGGCTGCTCCTTCTTGGGGAAGATGACGACGATGGGGCTGGTGACATCGTTGCCCGCGCCGTTCGAGGCAAAGACAAGCGGAACCGTGCCCTGCTGCATATTCCATGCAAAGGCGAACAGCGAAAACAGGCCCGGCTTGCCGCCCGGTATGGGCCATGCGCGGTATGACTGGTCGCCCACGCGCACCCCGGCCGCCGTATAGGCTCCCGCTACATTGAAGGTCGCCAGATCGGCCATGCCGATGTAGAGATAATGTTGTTCCGAGTCGACGCTTACCGTGGGCGGCTGCGTCACCACGGTCACATCTCTTTCAATGAGCGCACCTTTGTGAAACATGCCGTTCGAAGTGGCTTCGACGATCAGTTTCGCTTTGCCGTCCTTGAGTTGTGGCGTGGTCTTTACGCCGGCTGTGAAATTGAACGTCCCCTCCTTCGCTTTGGACGGTTGCGCCATCTGCCAGACGGGGTATTTGACGCCGTTCTGCTCAACGGTAGCCGAGACGCTGCGAATGCCGCGCGGATCAGTGACGTGAACGCTAACCGGCGTAGCCTGCCCAATGGTGCTGACCGGCGTTGGCAAGTCAATCGCAGGTGCGGAGGAACAGCCCACCAGAATGGCTGTGGAAACGAGGGTTACAAGCGGAAGTACAAAGAGCAGGGGTTTGCGCACACCTCATTCTAGGTCGGCGCGGTTGTGGATCGTCGGCGGGAGTGTTTCCGAAAGAGTGACGTCTCGCCGGGACACCTGACCCCGGATCGAGAGTCGCACTCCCTGGACGGCAGAGAATATATGCAACCAGTCGGTTGCCTGTTACTACCCCCCCACCCATATTTCCCGGTGAACATTGCTAGAATCATGGCTTTGCGAGCGGGCTGTGTCGGTAAATAATTCCAGCCAATCGATTTGGCCTCAAATATTTATAAACAAACTACTTAGATAGTAACTCCTGGATCAGGGAGAGCGGAATCACAGCCAGAGACTACAGTGAAAGCGCGCAAGAGGCTGCGGACGGTCGCCATGATGTTATTGTGCTCCGGAAGCAGGAAATTACCTGCAAATGGGCAGCGAAAATCGTGCGAGTGGATTCAGGAACTTAGCAACTAAATGCGCACGAGGGGGCTTGACACTCGCCGCACGTGCGTCTGCTGGACGTGCTTCCCCGTTCGGAATAGGCTGTGTAGTCATCAAAAGGATGGACCTATTGGACAGACGAAGATTCATCGCAACAAGCGCCGCAGCAACCGCCGCACTGACGGCGCCGGGCGGCTCGATCGCGCGCGCATTGGCAGCCGCGGACAATCCGGCGTCAACCCGGCTCGATCCGCTGCGCCACAGTTTCGGCGTCAACTACACGCCTTCGCATAACTGGTGGTTCTGCTGGAACGACTGGAATCCTGATCCGATCAAGCGGGATCTGGATGCGATCGCTGTGCTGGGCGCCGATCACCTGCGCATTCTGCTGATCTGGCCGTTTTTTCAGCCCAATCCGAAATGGGTCAGCCCCGCGCATCTCGAACGACTCGATCAGCTCGTTACGCTGATGGGCGAGCGCCACCTGGATGCGCTGATCACCGTCTTTACCGGGCAGCTCAGCGGTTGGTTCTTCCTGCCTCCTTTCGACCGCCTCTCCAGTGATTTCTATACCAACCGCGTGATGCTCGAAGCGCAGGAACTCTTCGTCCGCGAACTCGGCCGCACCCTCGCGCCCCACCCCAACGTTATCGGCTTCGACATGGGCAATGAGCTCAATACCTGCTGGAGAGGGCCGACGGCCGATGGCGATGTGTGGATGGCACGGATGTTCGCGCAGATGAATTCCGCGCTCCCGGGCCACCTGCACGTCAACGGTGTCGACCATCTTCCGTGGTTCGCTGACGATACCTTTTCGGCGAAGGCTTTGGCCGAACAAAAAATGCCGGTGATGCACTGCTATCCCTTCTGGACCGGCGCGGTGAAATACGGCGGGGCCATGGACCCGCCCAGCGTGAAGCTATTGGCGGCCATGGCTGTACTTATCCGCTCTTATGCCGGAACGCAGCAGAAGCCGGTGTGGGCGGGCGAATTCAACACCTGCATCAAGGAACTGACCGACGAGCAGCAGGCAGAGTGGCTCGACAAGGCGGTGCATGCGGCTATCGAGCAGGGCGTGAGCTGGTTTACTTACTGGGACAGCCACGATGTCGATCGCAAATTCGACTTCAATCCGCTCGAATACACGCTGGGCCTGATGACCAACGATGGAAAGGTGAAGCCCGCAGGCCGCGTCTTCAAACAACTTGCTGAAACCTATCGCGGCAAGCCCGTTGTCTTTCCAACAGCAACTCTGCCGCCGCCGCCGTCGCCGCACTCGCTCGACAACACCTGGCGATGGATTCTGGATTGGCTCGGGTGGAAAGGGATCTGACTGCGGGTGCCCCGTCCTAACTCTGTTAGGGCGGGGCCTGCAATGTCGTCTCGGTCACAGACACTTCTTTCTCGTCACAAGACAATCTTCCTCTAAACAGTCGCTGACTTTCATCATTTTCTTCAAAAGGCGCTTGACCCTGCCCTTACGTCAGGGTCAAAGATGTTTGAGGTAAGACCCATGAGCACCTTCCGCATCCAGGAGTTCGCTAAACTCGCCGGCGTTACTGTACGGGCATTGCATCATTACGACCGGCTCAAGCTGCTGTCACCCGCGCATCGTTCGGAACGAGGTTATCGGCTCTACTGCCATGAGGATCTCGGCCACTTGGAGCGGATTCTCGCCCTGCGGTACCTGGGGCTGTCGTTGCGCGAGATCGCGGCGCTGCTGAACACCCCAGTCGGCCTCGGCGCAGAGCCGCTGACCGTCACGCTTGCGCGACAAGGCGCGGCGCTCGGTGAACGGCGCGACGGCCTGGATCGCGTCCTGCGGGCAATTGAACATGCACAACGCCGCGCACAGGACCCTGCGGAACCCGAGTGGCTCCTCTACCAGACCATCCTGAAGGAGATACAAATGCAAGAAGCTACAGACTGGAGAGCGAAGTACTACAGTCCCGAGGCCTTTGAGGCGCTTCGGTCACACCGGGAAGCCATGACGGCTGAACAAAAGGTAGACGCAGGTGCGCGATGGCGCGGTTTGCTAGCTGATGTTCAAGACGCGCTCGATCGCCAGGTGATGCCAGACAGCGCCGAAGGCCGGGCCCTGGTTGCGCGCTGGATACGCCTGGGCGACGAGTTCACGCTCGGAAATCCGGAAATTCTCAAGGGCTATCAACGGATGAATGAAGACGAGAGTCATTGGCCGAATGATGAGACGTCTGACATGCTCAGGGCCATCCGGCCCAAACCTGAGCATCGGTCCTTTTTTGATCAGGCGGTACAGGCCTGCCTGCGGCACGGATGATCACTGCGGCCCGCCGATTCACGCCGCCAGGGTGTTGATGGCGCGCACCATCTTGTCTAGGTCGGCGATCGAGGTATACACGTGGGGAGTTACGCGGACGCAGCTAATGTTTTCCCACACGATGCCGACGGTGTGGATCTTGTACTGGTTGAAGAGCGCGTTCTCGAGGTCCGCCGGCGTCATTCCGTAGATGCTTACGCCGCAGATGGCGCAGGAGTATTTGGCATTGAGCGATGTGTGCAGCTTGACCTTCTTCGTCTGCTGCACGCGCGAGGCCCAGTAATTCTTCAGATAGCGAATGCGCTCTTCCTTGCGCCTGGCGCCGATGCCCTCATGGAAATTGATGGCTTCGCCGATGCCCTGTTCCAGCGGGAAACTGCGGGTGCCCAGCGTTTCGAACTTGCGAATGTCGGCGCTGTGCGGAGTTGAATTGCAGGTCAGCGGCCAGAGCTTTTCAATCTTGTCTTGTTTGACCCACATCATGCCGGTGCCGATGGGTGCGGAGAGAAACTTGTGCAGGCTGGTGCCGAAGTAATCGCAGTGCAGGTCGGGAACCTTGAAGTCCATCAGGCCGAAGGAATGCGCGCCGTCTGCCAGCACTTCGATTCCGTGAGCGTGCGCCATATCGGCAATCTTCGCTACGGGCATGGTCTGGCCTACCCAGTTGATCATGTGGGTTACATGAATCAGCTTGGTGCGCGGCGTGATGGCCTGTTCATACGCCTTCACGATCTGATCGTCGTCCTCAATGGGGAGATCGAAGCTGATCTGCTTGTAGACGATGCCCTCGCGCATGGCGCGCTGACGATAAGCCTGGATCATGTTGGGATAATCCTGCTTCGTTCCGATGACCTCGTCGCCGGCCTTCATATCGAGCCCATAGATGATGGTGTTCAGTGCCTCGGTGGAGTTGCGGTTGATGGCGATTTCGTCGGTCCTGGTTCCGGCCAGTTGCGCCAGCTTTTCGCGCAGCGGCTCGCGGCCCTGATCGAGGATGCGCCACATGTAATAGGACGGGCCCTCGTTGGAGAGCTGGTTATAGCGCTCCACGGCCTGCTGCACCACGATGGGTGCGGGTGAGACTCCGCCATTGTTGAGGTTGATGAGATTTGGATTGACCGAGTAGGCGCGCTGGATCACGCTCCAGTAGTCTTCATCCTGCGCAGCGACCTCGGGACTGAGGTGCGCGATCCTGGCTCCGGCGCCGGCAAACTCGGCGGCGTGCGCCTGCTGGAAGAGGCTGTTGACGGAGAAAGCGCCGGCAAGTGTTGCTGCCTGCTTGAGGAAGGAGCGGCGGCCATTCGAATTCATACCGAGCAATGTAGGCCGTGCGCGCTACCGCCGACAACAACAAAATTTGGCTTGCGGGAACGAATTGCATGGGACAGTCTGCCAATCCCTTACTGTGCCTTTCCCACGTCTGCTGCCTTGGCTCGCTCGGCTGCGGCTTCTTCGGTGCGGCCCTGGCGCTCATAGGCAATCGCCAGTTGGGTATGCGCCTCTGCGAAGGTGGGATCGGCCGCAACCGACTCCTGATAGCGCGCGATAGCGTCGGCGATCTGTCCGCGCACCATCAACTGGTTGCCCGCGTTCAATGCGAAGTTGGCACGTTGGCGGCTCACAGCGCCGCGCGCCAGGTCGGCTGCCTCCTTGCGGTAGTCCGCCGCCTGCGTGCGAAGCTGCTTCATCTCGGCCCGCAGTTCTTCAGCTTTCTTTTTGTCCCCTGCCGCATCCGCGGCGTCTGCCTGGGTGCTGAGATTGCCAGCCTGCTCGGCGAGGACTCCGGCTAGCGTGACGCGCGGGCCCGGCTGACCCGGCAGGAGCGGAATTGCCTTCTTCAAGGCTTCAGCGGCTTCGGACAAACGCGAATCCTGTTTGAGGGTGCTACCCAGAATCGCCCAGGCATCGCCGCTTCCCGGACGCAGGGCAACAGCCTTCTTGAGTTCGGTTACCGCATCGTCGAGCCTGCCGAGTTGCATGTACAAGATGCCCAGCGTATAGGGTGGATCCTGCAGTCTTGGATCCATCTGCCCGGCGCGGCTCAACTCCGCGATCGCATCCTGCGGGCGGTCTTTGAACTTGTAGGCGAGACCGAGATCGTAGTGAAGCTGCGGATCGTTGGGATCAAGCGTCAGGGCCTTCTGGAAGTCGTCAATTGCCTCATCGAAGGCCGAAAGCTGAATATGGCAGACTCCCAGATCCTTGTAGACGGTCGGATCTTTTGCATTCTTGGCAATCGCGCGCTTGAAATAGTCGAGTGCCTCTTTGCCTTTTCCAGTCAGCGTCAACGCCAATCCGAGATTGGTAAGCGCCGAAGTGTTGTGAGGTTCGCGCTCCACTGCCTTCTGAAGCCACGGAATCGCCTCCTGCTGGCGCCCGAGGCGTTGCAGTGCCATACCCAATTCCAGTTGGACGCCGGGGATGTTGGCGTCGAGTTGCGCGGCAGCATTGAACTGCTGCACCGCTTCCTCATCCTTGCCGGCGACGGCGAGCGTGCGGCCGTACTCCGTCAAGGCCTCGGCGCTCGGCGGCGTGATGGCGGCTGCGGACGAAAGCGCATTCAACGCTTCGACGAGATTCGTCCGGGTCCTGAAAAGGAGACCGAGATGAATGCGCGCGCGAACGAATGAACCATCCAGGGCGATGGCGTGCTCGAATTTTTCCTGTGCCTCCTGCCATCTTTCCTGTTGCGCATCAAGCGTGCCGATTGCATCTTCGAGATCGGCGCGGGGACCGGTGAGCGATTCCTCCGCAATGAACTGCAGCGCTGCCTGGTCTGGCTTGCCGGAAGCGGCCAGTACATGGCCATACGCATCGTAGAACGACGCATTCGGGGCGGCGTGTTGCGGTTGGCGCGACAGGGTCAGTGCAGATTCGAAATGCGGAATGGCCTTGGCCGATTCGCCGGCCTGGTTGTATGCCAGGGCAAGATTGGTCTCAATTCCGTCGTCGTTGGGCTTGATCTTCTCTGCTGCTTCGAATTCCTTCGCGCCGTCCAGCGGTTTGCCCAGCTCCACGAGCACCGCGCCGAGGGCTTCGTGTCCTTCGGCGATCTTTGGCTGCAGATGTACGACTTCAGCAAATCTTGCCCGCGCCAGTTCGAGGTTTCCAGCCTGGCGTGCCGCATACCCTTCGTGGAAAGCCGCATCAGCCCGGTTGACAGCGTCTGCGGAGTTCTTTTTTTCAGCTTGCGCTGCGGCGCCGAGAGCGACGCCGAGGAGTACGTAAAGAGTCAGCATGGATCGCGTCGAGCTGCCGGGCATGGTCTATTTCCCCGCAGGCTTGGGATCGTTCCTGTGCTGAATTTCGACCACGAGCTGAAATTCGCGATTCGCCGCTTCGATTTGCCCCGTCGCCTTGTATGCCTGGCCCAGAAGGTTATGCGTAATGTAGTTGGAGGGATCCATCTTCTCAGCATGATCGAGATAATGCAGCGCCTCGATGGGCTGTTTGAGCTTGAGGAATGTTTCACCCAGAAGGATGTAGGGACCGGTGGCCTGCGGTTCGAGCAGCACTGCCCGGTTCAAAGCCTGTTGCGCCTCGGCGTACTGGCCGTTGCGCAGATAGGCGTCACCAAGGCGATCGTATAGATCGGGATTGAGCGGGTCGATCTTGCGTTCAGCTTCAAACTCGCGGATCGCGCCTGCCGTGTCGGCGCGCGAGAGAGATACTTCGCCCAGCAACTCATGAGCGAGGGGGAGCGAAGGATTGATCGCAAGGGCCTTGGCGGCTTCCAACCCGGCTTCGTCGCGGACCTCGCGACGCAGGAAGAGCCGTCCGGCAAGCAGGTAAGCCTCGGCGGAATCGGGCGCGAAACCATACTGCGCCGCAAAAGCGTGCCGTGCATCGTCGTAACGCTGCACGTCGGCATAGCAAAGCGCCAGCACGTAGTCCGGATCGACGTTCTCGCCCTGCACCCCGACGCGCCCCTTCTCAAGAAATGGAATCGCCTCCTGAATGCGGCCCGTGCGAAACAGGCTCACCCCATGCATCTCGATCGACTCGTGGTCGTTGGGGTCCTGATCCGCGGCCCTCGTAAAGGCGTCGATCGCCGGCGAAAACTGTTCCCGCTCGTAATAGATGATGCCGCGCAGACGCTCTACACCTGCGGGCTCCGGAGTTTGCCGGGACAATTGATCCAACTGCGCCATTGCGGCATCGAGACGGCCTTTGCCGGCAAGTTCCTGGGCGCTTGCGAGCGTGGCTGCAGAAGGCGAGCTCTCGGTGGAAGGAGATTGCCCTTGCTGGAGTTGTCCTGGGAGCGCTGATAGTGAAGCAGCGAGAAGAACTGCAATGGCGAAGACGCGAAACATAATTATCCTGATGAATTCAGTGTAACTCTGCACGATCTGCTGAGGATTGGACGGTTCTGAATCGTCGCGGTTGAGGCAAAGAAAGAGGGGAGCCGAAGCTCCCCTCCAGGTTTAGTGCGGCTCCTCGCGCCCTAGAACTGCACGCGAAGAGAGAATTCAAGCTGACGAGGTCCGCAATCGTTGCCGGGGCCGCATCCGCCACCCTCACCGCCGATGGTACCGGTCGACTCAATATTGCCGCCCGGGTTACCAGCTGTGATGTGGTTGAAGGCATTGAACGCATCCATGCGGAACTTGGTGACGATGCTTTCATGAATGGTGAAGGCCTTGGTGATGGCCATGTCGGCCGAGTAGAACGACGGGCCGCGATAGGTGTTGAGCCCCCCGTTGCCATAGGTGTCGAGGCCTGGGTTTGTAAATACCCCGGTGCCCGGATCGGTAAGCACATTCGTGGTCTGCGCCTGGTAGAAGGTGCGATTGCCCGTGCCGCCGGAGTTTGGTACGAAATCAGTGAGATGGGTGTGCATGCGCCCATTCGCGTTTGGAGCGCACCCTCCACTGGTGGCCGGATTAGGTGTGTCGGGTACGTTGGCGCCGCATTCGTTGAAGCTAGCGGTGAAAGGCAACCCACCCGACCAGGTCGATACAAAGCTCACCTGGTAACCGCCGATAATCTCGTCAGTCAACCGGTTGACGTTTTGAGCAAATTCTTTGCCCTTACCGAATGGAAGGTCGTAACTGCCATATACCGTGAGTTGCTGGGCCCGAACCTGGCTGTCTCGCAGATGAGTGAGACTATGGCTCCAAGTCCAGAGGTTAGAAGTATCGCCGAAAGCAGAAGCCCACTGGTAGTTGCCGGTGACGGCAAGCCCGTGGCTGTACTGCTTGGCAAGAGTGATTTGCAGCGCATCGAACTCCGTGTTTTCAGTGTCGCCTCTGAAGGCGATGCTGTTGTTCCAACCGCACATGCCGGGCTGAACGAGGGGTTCGTTTGGAGTGACGTAGTTGGGATCCCTGCATGCAGCGAGGCTGCCGCCGTAATAGCGCTGCAAGAAGTTGTTGGTTGAGGTGGCACCGCTTGCAGTGACCGTGTTCGCCGGTACCGAAGGATCAAAGTGCAAGGTTTGGCCGGTCACGCTGTATTGAGCGGGAAGGGTGACGAATGACTCGTTGGGGTTGGTTCCATTGCTGTCGCCGTCGCCGAGAGTATGCGTTCCCTTGTTGCCGACGTAAGCAACGGTCAACGACAGGGTTGGCGTAATTGCACGCTGAACCGCAAGATTCCAGGCATCGATAGTCGGGAAGTTGAGCGGGACATTACGTGCACTCGAACTCACCTGCGAGCCCGGGTTAGGCAGGAGACCGCTAGACGGCACCTTGATGGGTGGGTTGGCAAACGGTCCAACACTCAGGTTAAATGCCTCACCTGTTGCTGTCGGAGAGTTGATTTGCTGATTGGCCAGGACCGGCAGGTTCTGGGTGACCGTGTGACCGAAGATGGATCCGAAGACGCCGGTGTCAAAGCTACGTCCGTAACCGGCGCGCACGACCGTCTTGTCATCCAACTGGTAGGTGATGCCAATGCGGGGTGCGAATTGCTTTTTCATGTTGATGCTCCACCCAAGATCGGATGGAACCTGACCAACTCCAGCAACGTGCAGGTAGCCGTCATTCAGATCAAGCAACGCTCCGTTGCCCGGGCCGTTGACGCTTTCCGGGAAGTAGAGTTCCCAGCGGAGACCAAGATTCACGGTCAGGTTCTTGGTAACACGCCAAGTGTCCTGTCCATAGAAGAAGGTGCGCTTCTGGAATTCCTTCGCATTGGTGGAGGTGGAAACGAAGCGGTTGAAGCTGGTTACGTCGCCCAGCATGAAGCTGGCAAATCCCAGACCGTCTGTGTTGTTCACAGGATTCGACGTGGGACCCGTATTGAAGTTCATCAATCCAGAGCGATCATTATCTGAAGGCACACGAAGGTTGCGGCCATAACGCAGGTCAGCGCCGACCTTGAGTGTGTGGTTGCCATGGATCATGGTCCAGTTGTTGACGATCTGGAACTGGTCTTCACGTTCGGTCAAGGGGCAGTTGCAGCGGTTGACGTTCAGTCCGTCGCCGTAGACGGTGCCGTTTGTTCCGCCGCTGCCGCCAGGCAGGTTGGTGATGTTGAAGCCCGGCGAACCCGAAGTGATGGGGTCGCCAGTATTGATGCCCGGGATGCCAAGAGTATTGGCAAACTCGGTGCCTTGATCGTGCTTCGTATCGATGACGTTGTAGCGGTAGTAACCGAGCCGGAAGTCGGTCAGCAGTTTGGGGCTGATGGCAATGTCCATGCCCGAAGCCAGACTGTCATTGGCGCCGTTGGAATTGCCTCCATAGTTGCCGATGCCGAATCCCGGGCCACCGGCCGGTCCGAACATCACCGCTCCCGACAGGGTGTCCCAGAAACGCGAGAAGCGCTCGAAGGCATGCATCTTGTCGTTGAGCGTGTAGTCAACGCGCTCAGTCCAGGAGTTGCTGTTGAAAAGGCCCGTGCCCGGCTCGTTGAAGTTGCTGTCGAGACCGTTGTCCTTGCCAACTCCGGTGCCTAAAGCTATGCCCTTCGTATTAGGCTCGAGGAGTTTGAGAAGGGCAAGCGTTTGCGGGGAGAGCAGAGCCGCCGGAATTACATTGCAGGGGTACGGCGTGCCGTTTGCACCCGAGGCGCTGCATCCTGGAGCAACCGCGGTTCCAGTGTTGTTGTAGATGGTTCCCGCGGCACCTAGCTGGGTCTTGTATTCGCTGAAATCGGCGCCGGGAATTCCACTTGGGCCTACGATGTTGCCGAGGGCCGTCTCCGTCAACAATGAGGTGGGTAGCGTGTCTGTAGCCGCAGTGCCGACCTTCTGACGCTGCGCTTCATAGTTGGCGAAGAAGAACATCTTGTCTCGCTTGATCGGACCGCCGATAGAACCGCCGAAACGATTCTTCAAGCCGGCAACAGTCGACCCTACCGGCTGGCTGTACGGATCGCGAGCGTAGTTGGCATTGCCGGTTCTGAAGTCATAGGCGCTGCCGTGGAAGTGGTTGGTGCCTGAACGCGTTTGAGCGGTCACGACAGCCGAAACGGCCTTGCCCAGCTCTGCGTCGAAGTTTTGTGTCGTGATCTTGGTCTCGGTGACTGCGTCGAGAGCCGGATTGATAACGATGATTCCCAGAATCGGGTCCTGGTTATCGGTGCCGTCGAGCTCGAATGCCGTTCCGCCGAAGGCCTGGCCGTCTACCTGAATCTGCTTCGACCCCTGCGGGTTTTCATCGGCTGCGTGCGACCAGCCGAGAAGCTGTGCGCCGGGTAGAAGAAGCTGGAGGTTGGTAAAGTTCTGGTCTCCCACCGGGAGGCTCGAAACCTGTTGCTCATCGAAGACCGTCGAAACATCTGCTTTGTCTGTCTTGAGCGCGGGCTGCGTATCTGCATTAACGGTAACGGTCGTGCCCGTGTCTGAACCCACGTCCAGCGTGGGATCAATGCGCGGGGCTGTGTCGGCCTCGACTTTGATGCCCTTGGTCACAAAGGGACTGAACCCCGTGGCCACAACTTTCAGATCGTATACATCGGGAATAAGGTGCGGGACGCTATAGTCGCCGGCCTCGTTCGATTGAACGGTGACAACGGTTCCTTTAGCTTGGTCCGTCACGGTAACCGTGGCGTTGGGTATGACAGCCCCGCTCTTGTCGGACACGGTGCCAAAGATCGATCCATAAACCGACTGTGCACTGGCCGTCACAATGAGGAGCGAACTCGCGCAGGCAAGAAATGCCAGCACAAGTGCTGTGCGAAAAAGCTTATTCATGCGGTCTCCTGAAAATAGTGCCGTTTTTCTGATCTCTTAACTTGTGATATTCCGCCGGCTGGTTCTTCTACGTCGACCAAGTCGGCTTACAGGGCTCACCTGCCGCGATGGCAGGATCGCTCAATTCCCGGCGCCGCTACTCCCGAACACAGATAGAGAGCGATAAATTTAGAGACTCCGGAGCAAATCAGAACCTTACTGAAATGGTCGCCCTGCTGTCAACGTCAAAAGCCGAGACAGGGCAGTGATTCAAGGCGAAATCGACATGTCATTAGCAGAAAAGCTTTACCGGGGGGCGAGGCGTGCAGTTTGGTTTAAGTCATGCACATAACCTAGCGAACTAAATCGAGCATATAAAGCGATTTACTGAGATCCTCACTCAAACACGCCCTCTGCCGCACACGCCTCAAGGATCGGAATCTCACGGCGCGTTCATCAATTTGTAAGCAGACAAACTCTTGAGAAAGCCTCGCAAATGATAAGACAAATCAAATGCTGCGCAAAGCTCCAATTTGTTATCGGAACTCGGCCGAATCGCCACTAAATCCTTCGGATATCTCCTCAAAGTGGATGGGCTTATCCTCCATCAAATGGTTGATTCTTAACGTGCTTCTAGATTTCGCTTCAAGATGCTGTAGAACCGGAATATGCGCCGAGTCTCAGTGCAGACCCGAGGCATCGACCGTGGCACTGTCTTCAAGGTTTGGCTAATTCTAAAGAAGTTTCGGCTTGCGAAATGGATTTAGGCATAACATTCCTTGTCCGCAGGGACCATTAAAACGCTCCGCCGATGTTGACTGGGCGGATGCCCCCGCCGCCGTGCCGTCAGCGACCGCCGCATTTTTGATTTCCGGAACGAATGCCGCCAGCCAGAGCCTTCGCCTTCTCATCATCCGGTGAGAACTCCAGGATCCGATCCAATGTTGCCAAAGCGGCGCTTTTTTCCCCCAGGCCGCACTCCACAATAGCCAGGTTCATGCCTGCTTCCAGTTGCGACGGATCGTGATCGAAAACTTGCTTCCACAAACGCGAAGCCTCCGCGTACTGATGCTGTCCCGCCCTCAGCAACGCCAGGTCCCCGGCGGCCAGAGAGCTGTTGGGATCGGCTACGAGCGCCATCTGGTATTCCTCAGCCGCGGCAGCCGGCTTGCCGCTGAGCTGTCTAAGAAAGCCTAGTTGAGCATGGAGCTCGTGATCGCGCCGGGCTCCGCTCTCAGTGTGCTCCGCGCGCTCGAGTAGTGAGATCGCGCGCGCGCCTGCTGCCTGGTTTCCTCGCTCCGCCATCTCCGCATAGGCGAGACCAAGGTCGCGATCATCCGCGATCATCCCGCCCACGGGTTCCAGTTCTCCGCTGGATGCCAACGGTACATGCTCGTTGCTGATGCGCTTCTTGATCCAATGATCCGTCACCTGCTCGTGGGCGATGTCGTTTGAGGGCGGTCGAGCCATGTGGCAGGCGGTGCAGTCGGCATTCTCCGGGTGATGTTTTTCGGCAAAGCCGGCGCTGTTATGACAGTGCAGGCACTTCTTCCGATAGAACGCAACCTTCTCCTCCGGTGCTGGCGAGCCGTGCGGATCATGGCAGGTTGTGCAGGTCAGCCGATCACCGGACTTCTTCTTGCACTCGCTGCGAAGAAGAGCTTCCCACTGGCTTGTTGCGCGGCCGCCGGATCCATCCTCACTGCGGTAAACGAAATACAGGGCATCGTCGAAGAGGTCGTCTCCGGGAGTGAAGTTTTCCATCTCTCTGCCATTGCGAATCACTGCTGCCTGGCCTTCGAGGTGACAGCTCAGGCACACCGAGTCGCGCCGCACGGGATGCATTCCGTCGATGTCCAACATGCGCACTTTGCCCTTCGAGGCCAGGTGTGCATCGCTGCTGCCATGGCAAGCGGCGCAGGTGATGCCTGCATGCGCGAATGGCTCGCTCGCATACAGGTTGCGAGCCTCGGGAAGCGACCGCGCCACATCGGATGCATGGCAGTGCAGGCAGCCGGGATCCACCGGCATGGTCAACGGCATCTCGCTGTCCGCCGTATGATTCGGCGCCATGTCCCAGATTTGTTTTTTGGCGTACCAGTTGATCGGCGCCTCGAACCAGTATCCCGACTGCTCGAAGAGGTAGGTTCTTCCACGCTTGCCTGATCCGATGAAATAGCGAAGCTCCTGTCGGCCGTTCAACGCCTTGTCGGGCGAGGCGCTTTCGCGCTCGTAGCTCAGCCAGACGTTCCTCGCCTCTTCGGTTACGCGGTAGTGAACATCGGAGGCCGCGTGAACAAAATCAGCAGGGAGGAATCCCTCCGCCGCGGGCCCGCTCGCATTGGCCATCGGAGTGGTGCGGTAGCGCTCATAAATTTCGCGATGACAGGGCGCACACGCAGCGTTTGGGTCGCGCACGTCGCCGTCGGGGCGAGCTTGCACGCGCCTCGGCAACCAACACAACACCAATATTGATAGGAAACAGATTCCTGCCAGGGAAACCGACTGGGGTCGGGACAGGTTGAGTACTCCGCCAGCACTCGCTGCCGTTCTGTCTTGCTTGAAAGGGTGACGGAAAATAAGGCAGTCCGGTTTACATCCAATTGTCAGCGTCTTGTAACAAGATTGTTGACTTTGGCGAGATCGGTAGTAAGCACCATTGTTTGGATGGGGAAAAAAAACGAAGGGTCGAGGTTACATTGAAACAATCGACAGCTTGGGAGAGGATCCCCGAGCTCGATATCAGTTTCATCGACGCTCATACCGGACCGGGAAAACGATATGGTTCAAATTCTTGGCTTCACAATCGATCGCATCAAGACTCCGATTGGAGTGTTAATGATCGCCGCCGACGAGGATGGAAAGCTGCGCGCCGCGCTGTTCACTGAAGAGGAGCAGGTCATCCGGCGCCAGTTGGTTCTTCAAGCCGGCAAGAAAGTGTTCACTCTCGAACCGACGCAGAATCCTCACGGGCTGGCAGAAGCGATCTCGAACTACTTTGCGGGCGATCTGGGCGCAATCGATGCATTGCCGGTCGAGACGGGTGGGACACCGTTTCAGCAGGAGGTGTGGCGGGCGCTAAGGGCGATTCCGTGCGGTTCAACGACCTCTTATGGCGAGTTGGCCAGGAGCATTGGGCGTCCGGCTGCGGTGCGGGCAGTGGGACTTGCGAATGGAGCGAATCCGGTCGCTGTAGTTGTCCCCTGCCATCGCGTCATCGGATCGAACGGATCGCTGACCGGCTACGGCGGCGGCATCGAACGCAAAGCTTGGCTGCTGGACCACGAGAAGAGCCCGCGCTTGTTCTGATTCTGGGAATCGACACCGAGCAAGCCTTCTTTTTCCGCATCCCCGCACATTGAATGGCTGCTCATCCCTCAGCTCAAGCGGCCGACTGACGGAAAATAGTAGCACTGAGGCCAATACCGCCAACCAGAAAAGTGGCTCCAAAACGAGGTTACTACTGGCATGGTCCGCCACTCGACCCAACTCCCACCAGCTTTCGCAGGGCTAATGTCCACATGCAAAGCAGGAGTGAAGACAACCCGCTGGATTTCAATTGCCGCCTCCGGCCAGGAATTGCAAGCCAGACCAACGGGTTGGCAATTGTGTGCATGATGGTCCTGCACGTTTGACGCCCTGGACGTATTACCGGGCACACGCACTTTCCCGAACTGCTGAATTCCCAGCCTGCGTCGAGTGCTCTGCCAGCGGAGCAAACAGCGTCGATTATTCGATGACCTCGACGCGGCGGCGGCGGTGGACGGTGCGGCTGCCTCCGCCCCAGGCGCAGAGGAGCGCGATCAGGTGCAACAGGAACCAGATGGTGATGCCCTGGTCTTGGTATATCCAAAAGAGGATGAAGATGCGCGGGATGAGCATCGCAACGATAACCGGGACGATGCCGACCGTCGACGGGATGAAATGAGGCATGCTGTGCTGGAACCATGCGACGGCCATGCAGAGGCGCGGCAGGAAGAGCGACAGGACAAGGAACCACAAGGGGATCGCGTGGACAGGGAAGGTGAGGGAGAATTTCATCGTACTGACTTCCTCCGAGCATCTGCTTCAGGGAGGTATGTGAAGGCCTTCATCTGTCGCAAAATGCCACTCCAGTTTACTAGTCGGACGGGTATCGGTGACTCCGACTGCATCAGAGGGTTCCGGTCGGTTAACCGCCGACTCTTCCCCTACGATCTACAGGGAAGGGAGAACAAACGTCAAAGGGACGAGTTGCCCACCATTCTCCCAGTACCGAAAAGTAACAGTCGTTCGTTCGTCTGCCGTTCGTTCGTCGCTTCAGTAGAACTAAGGCGGCATTCAGCTTGGAGCGTTCTTGGTGGTCGATACCGAGAAACAAAACCGAAAAGTGGCTCTGGTTATCGGACTATGCACCTTGCCGCTCCTATTGGTCTTGGACCGGGGCAGAGCGACAGCGGCAGCAGTTTGTGTATGCGCTTTTGGCCTCACAATTTGGACACGGTGGCATCTGAGACGCAAGGTTTGGTTCTGGATCGTGCTGCTGTTGTTGGCTGCCGCCCATTTTCCCCTGATCCTACTAATTCATTGGCCGGATGCGAGCTTTCCCGGCGGATTCGGATTGATTCCGATAGCACTACTTGATTACGCCTTCGTATGCGGACCGATCTGGCTGATTGAAGAGGCGTTGTCGAGAGATTCAAAGATCAGCTGATCGCCCGCATCGAAGCGTTCGAGCGAGTAACCGCACCCGGAAGTAATCCCAAATTTGGGGTTATGTCCGGGTTGTCCACAAACCGGAAATGATGTTCAGCGCGGTGAACATCTTACTTTCACAGCGGCAGTAGATGTGCAGCGATAACCGTGATAAGCGTCAGCGATGTAGCCGCCGCCGTAGTGGATTGTCAGTTCTGTATCGCTCTTCCATTCGATGGAGGAAGGTTCTACTGATTTCCAACCTCCCATATAAACGGTTTGTTGCCTGAAGGCGTGCGCCCAGAAAAGATCAACGGACGTGCTCCCGCCCGTGGCGCCCTCGTCGGCGTCAACAATTCTTAATGCCATGCTTCTTGAAGGCGAATAGATCGGAGCCGAACGGCTGATACATCCTGATCCCGCTGCTAGAAGCACGACCCCGAGCGACGCTATTGCACAAAGCGGCAGGCTCGTTAGCAGGAGGACAATGCGACGCGGGCCTCTGGGCATCTTCCTCGCGTGCCGGAGACCAAAGAAGGACAAAGCGGCGATGATCAGCCCGACAACGAACGGCGTGATGGAATGCCAGTCGATCAAAAGCACGTCCGATCATCTCACGGATCGATCCGTTGCGAGCGAGTCACCGTCAATCCGGACAGAACTCGAAAATGGGGTAATGTCCGGATCGACGGTCACTCGACCGCAATCACCGGGACCCCGCTCACTTTTGAAAACGTGCGCTAAGATGATCCAAACTCAAAAGTTCAATTGGATTTTGACCGAATGGATTACTCGCACTACATGTTGTGTAGTTTGCTAGGAGCTGGCCCGGCACTCGCCATCTTCTTTCTCCTCCGCGCAAAACGCAGAGCATGGATTCCGCCTCTTGCCTGGTGGCTCCTTCTGGCCCTCGGAGCCGTTGTTCTCTTCTATGGCATGTCCCACTCGACAGTGCCGTCGTTCTCAACGCGAATCACGGCGGTAGGCAAGGCTTATGACTACACCGAGCGGGAAATCCATACCGGCTATCATCACGACACTATTCACGGCTTTCGATTCGTACCTGAGGGCGGGGGAGAGGGGGGACCCATCAACATTGAAACAGAAATCAGCCTTCTAGACACGGCGCATCCCGCGATTTTCGATGGTCAAGTCTTTCGCATCGTCTATCTCAACGACAACGAAAGAGTCTTGAAGAATGAGGCAATTGAAATTGCCGTCTTGTCAGGTAGACACAAGGGTTTTCATGACTCTCTCGATGCTCGCCCGGTCGGGAAATGGCTTGCAATCCCCATTGGGGCTGCATTCGGATTTTTCGGATTTGTCGGCCTTCGATACATGAAGGATGACGCTGAATCCGCGGCTTCAGCCGATGAACACTGATGCTTCCTTAGATCTGAAAAATTGAGGTTGCGGTCGGTTAACCGCCTAACCGGAAGTAATCCAAAACTGAGTTATGTCCGGATTGTCCACAACACGCCCAGAACTCTCGGGTAATCGAGCGAACTGCTGGCGCACAGTGCCGAAGCCATCGTTACCGAAGCCACCCGCCTAAGAAAAGAGTGCTCTTTTACTCGACGTCACTTCGGCATAACCGGCTAAAGAGTAGCTCACTCAAATGGCCCTTCGGCCTTACCGGCCCAATCTGGATCCGCCGCGTATAGGGCTGCGCCAACATCCGACGAGTGGCCGCCTCTAACGTCAATCAGTTCCTTGAGCAATTTGCTTAGGCTGACCGGTTCCGGGGTCGACCAAGCTTCGTTTACCTCGGGCGGTGTAGCCGTTACAAGATACGAGTCCTTTGCAACCTTTCTAACTTCCAGCATGCGCCCCCCTCAGGCGTGTCTTTTGTAAACTGGAGAAGCTCTTTCAGTTCCATCTCCGTTAGCATAAAAGATCATAGATACCAATCCTGAGCGAGTCACCGCCCAACCGGAAGTAATCCCAAAATGGGGTTATGTCCGGATTGCCCACCATCCGACCACGAACAGCAATCTGAAACGGGCCGAAAGTTATAATTCGTCCAATCATGCCAATTCCGCGACTGCGGAGCGCAATCATCTGCCGAATCGTTGGGATAATTCTGTTCTGTGCAGCTCTCTTGCTGCCGAGTTGCGAGGTGCGCCCCGTAGAACGGGAAATTGGCGTTCCTCAGGTCAACAAGTTTGTGCCACCGCCAACCGCATCAAGCGTTCCGAGGGAGTTCAAGGGGTACCAGTGTGCGGGATTGGCACTTTTTGTAGCTCTGTTCGCGGTTGAATCATTTGTTCTCAACTCATGGGCGGCGGGGTCGATTTCAGTTGGCATGAAGTCTGTTCAGCTGTCGATGATCATGTGCGCTCTGAGTGTGGCTGCTCTTCCCATGTTCGTGCTCTTCACCGTTCTCAATATCACTCCTCGTTTCTCGTGGCTGCGACGAGGTCTAGCCGTGTTCACTTTGATATGTGCATCGGCCAGCGTGGTGTTTTTTTCAGAGACTGGTTGTCGTCCGATTCTTGGCTGGTATGCCTGGATTGCGGGAATTCTCATTTCGATCACACCAGAAGCGATATCAACCTTCAAATCCTTCGTGGAAGATGTCGAGACGACGGTTTCCAACTAAGAAACTCTGCGTCGCGGACGAATTACCGTCAAACCGGAAATTACCAGTTGATCAACAGCAGCGCGAACTGTTAACGAAAACATAACTTCCGAGTGGTCCACCATCCACCCCGAGGCATGCTGAGGCCGGAAACTCTTCTGCCCAATGTGTATGATTCCATTTACCGTTACCGCGCGGCATGAATGAGGTCCGATGAGCACTCCGCAGAGAAGTGTCGGGATCGAGAACACGCAACGCATTTGGGCGCGCTTTGCCGGTTTCCTGTTCATCCTTGTGTTGATTACGGACTTGCTCGGGATGAAAATAGTTTCGAATTCGGCGGCTCACGAAATGCAACTGTACCGGTTCGGTCTTTGCATCGAGTTGGTGGGCAGTGTGGGAGTGGTCTTTCTCGCGATGGGCCTCTATGTTGCTCTGAAGCCCGTGAATAGCGATCTTGCATTGCTCGCTTTGTTCTTTCGCATTATTGAAGCCTCAGGGGCGTTCCTGATGGTCTATGCATTTGACGCGGGTCCGCGTGGGTCTGCGGCCAGCGCATCAGGAACGAATATTGCGGCAATCTTTTTCAGCATCGGGTCCACAATTTTCTTTTATCTATTTTGGAAATCGAAGTACATCCCACGGTTCTTGTCGGTTCTCGGCCTGCTAGCTTCTGTGATGGTGATATTTGCCTCCACAGGGGCTCTGCTTTGGCCGAATCGTGCAGAGACTCTGCAGGCAGGTTGGCTTCCCATTGCTCTCGCAGAGTTGCTGGTGGGACTGTGGCTGGTCTTCAAAGGCATAGGCAAATCCACGGAAAATGACAGTGCAGGCTCAGCTCTGCAGCGACCCTGATTTGAATTCTCGCGCATTTCATCCCACTCGATCACATCGTTCATTGGTTTGAGCTTTTGGAGAATCACCGCCTACACGTACTTTACCGTTTGGTAAAGTACGGATGGCCCACGATACAACCTGACTCAGGATTCGCGCTCAGACACGCTGGCGTTCATGTTGTTTACGCTGAGCATTAATCGAGTTCACAAGCAATCCGTATACATACCTACGACCACTGGATCGGATACGACGGTCCCGTTCTCATCAACATCCACCCGATCGCCAATCAATGCTGAATCGTCGCCGCACGCGACGCTTGCACATTCGGTTAGGCCTGTCACGAAAACCTGACCACTGGCCTCGTTTTGTCCAGCCATCTTATAGAACCCCATCGGGATTCTCTCGGATGCAAAGAAGGCCGTCACATCGGCCTTTTTGGTTCCCGGTTTGAGCGACTTTTTGGCGTTCGCTTCGATTCGCTTCACTCTCGCCTGGAAGTCGACGGCTCTCTGCTTGCATCGCGATGGAATCGGGCGAACAGATTGATAGGCTTCCCACATCCAAAACCGGCAATAGCTGCTTGTGAACCAGCAGACTGCGCCAGTAGCGATTAATGCCACCGGTAATCCGATTCCGAGCGTCCATCTTCGTTTCATTCCAAGACGAACTCCTTGCCGTGGAAACCTAGACAGCCCAGTCCAGATTGTAATCCGGCATGCAAAGCATCCGGTTCAGGGCGTGTTACCGCCGATCCGGAAATTACTACTTGAGCAACAAGAAGCGAAACTGTTATCAGAAGAGTAATTTTCGTGTGGCCCACGAGACAACCGGAATGTCGCGACCGCTATCGCGAACCGACAGTCTTGACAGCCTTGACCGCTGTGGCCCGTTACAATCTCCACCATGAATCTTCGCGTGATCCTAGGGATCGCCGCAGTCGTGGGAACGGCTGCTTGCGGCTTGTTCGGCGCGATCGCCAACATCGAGATGGTAGAAGAGGTGAATTCACGCTTGCCAAAAGACGCGCAGTTCTCACCAATGGGCTGGTATCTATCAAAGACACTGCTTCTGCACCGCGAGTACAAACGGCATTTCCCGACCGGAACTCTTCTCATGAAGGTCCGGTTTGCAATAGTGGTCGCATTTGTTTGCTTGCTTGGCGGTGTGTGGGCGCTGGGGTTCTTCCAATAAATAACGAGTTCTGATTGTGTCTCACCGCCAATTGAGGAATTGCCCCATTTTTGGTAACGTCCGGTTGGACCACAATCCACTCGAAACGCCCGTAAGTGAAGAGTTGATCCGCTTCGCTAGTTGAGCCAAGGACGCCGGGCCTCAAGCGCAACGCGTGGATGCGTCATCGGAGCGAACCCACAGCTTATAATCCCCTCACGAAAGTTGGCGCGATCCGAGCCGTTTCGAATGAACAATCATCTTTGCACCTGCGTTGCTCTTCTTATTTGGGCTTCGAGCCTGGGATGTGCCCAGTCTGACACGCAGCACGCGCTGCCGAACGTCCACACTGCGGCGACCCCTTCGGCTTCAAGGGACCGGGGGGAAGGACTGATCAAGCTCGATGTCGTGGTATCGGACGAGACTGGAAATCCAGTACCCGGCCTCGGCGAGGCTGATTTCAGTCTGCTCGAGAACGGCCGCAGGCAAAACATCCTTTCATTTCAGGCCTTCGATGGCCGGGGTACATCGTCCGAGCCCCCCGTAAAAGTCATTCTGCTGATCGACACCATGGAAATGCCGGAGATTCTCGCACGCGAGGAACGCCTTGCAGTTATGACATCTCTGCGCCGAGGCGGCGGACGACTGGAGCGCCCTGCGTCCGTATTCCTGCTGGCCGATAGTGGCCTGTGGACTTTTGCCCCTTCCAGCGACGGAAACGTGCTGGCACGCGAGATCGAGAGTAATACCTTCACGTTGGTTCGCCCCAATGTGGGCTGGCAGAAATCATCGGCAATTGTGGGTTCGAAGGAACCTCCTTCAAAGGTTGCTTTGAAGGCGCTGGGCCAGATTGCCACCGAGGAACGAAAGAGGCCGGGCAAAAAGCTCCTGCTGTGGGTCGGCCCCGGCTGGGGATTAGGGAGCGGCGCATACGTAAATGCAGCAGCGGGATCGCCTCCGCCCTTCGACTCTGTCTGGTGGTTTTCCGCGCTGCTGCGGGAAGCGCACGTCGTTCTCTATAGCTTTACGGTGGGAGAAACCGATCCGCACACCCTGCTCTACAGAGACCACTTGGCCGGAGTGACATCACCGGAGAAAGCCAGCTTCATGAACCTTTATAGAAAGGTGCTGGCGGTCCAGAGTGGCGGCCGCGTGATGGAAGAAGGCCTGGATGTGGTAAAGCAAATCGAAAGCTGCGTTCAGGACGCCGGCCCCTATTACAGGATTTCCTTTGACCCATTTCCCGCAGGCCATCCGAACGAGTATCACGATCTGAAGATCGTGGTTAACCGACCGGGGCTGATTGGGCGCACCAATACCGGCTACTACGATCAGCAGTATTACTCGATTGATCCGATCCCTCAGCCCAGACGCGTGTCGCTCGCACAACTCGAACCGTTGTTGGCTGCGTCGGGTGGAAAGTCAGACGCAGACCTGGCGAAGGAACTTTCAGAACTTGCGCTCACGGAGCGGCTAAGCGAAGACAAGCTGTTATTACTAAACGCTGCCGCGTCCGGCAAGCGCGTCCGGCAGGAACTCCGCATTCTCGCGGATTCAGCGACTTTTCTGGACGCTCCGGCCAAAGAGACTCCCATCGGTGCGCCACCTGATCTAAACACGCAGCAGCACATACTCTCTCTCACGTCCGCGTACCTGAGGACGACGATTCACAAGCTGCCGGATCTTTTCGCAAGGCGAACAACAGTGCGCTACCAGGAGACACCGGTCTATTCGGCAGCCGGAAGCAGCGTCGACTATCAGCCGCTTCACGTCACCGACAGTTCGACTGCCATCGTGCTTTACCGTAATGGCCATGAAATCCCTGAGACAAAGCCTCCCAAGCGAAAGCCACATGATCCTGAATTGATCACCTATGGCATCTTCGGTCCGGCTCTCGAAGGAGTGCTCGATACAATCAATGGGAATGGCGGGTTGACCTGGAGCCGCTGGGAGCAAGGTGCTCGCGGCCCGCTTGCCGTGTTCCGTTACACCATTCCGCCGGAAACGTCGCTTCGCCCAGTATGGCTCTGCTGCCTTCCCGACGGGGACGGCACGGAAGCCTTTCAGCGCTATGCGGGATATCACGAAGAGATTGCCATCGATCCCGGAAGCGGCGCCATCCTTCGCCTTGAGTTCCAAGCCGACCTGAAATCCACAACTCCGCTGGCTAGGGAAGACATCATGATCGAATACGGTCCGGTCGATATCGGTGGAAAAACCTATGTGTGCCCGCTGAGAAGCGTCACGATCGTACGGGGGCGGACTGTGCGGATTCTTACGGACTGGGATGAAGCATTCATGGCTTACGGGCCGTACGCAACGATGGTGAATGACATCAGATTCGATGGCTACCATATCTTTCGATCCGAGTCTCATATGCTCCCCGACTTCATTCCAGTTGAAAGGTAGCGATCGAATCGGATTCCCAATCCCGACCAGGGCCTGATCTTCAGGCATCCGGGAGTATCACCGCCCACTCGTCAATAACGCAATAGTAAACAGCTGGGGAATGCCACCCGCCAGGCTTCAGACGCTTGGCACAAACTGCGTGGACGGTGGACGAAAAATCGCGAGCGTCAGTTTTGACTCACGCTTTTCTCTTTGCGGGAGTGAGCGCTTCGTTCTTCAGGAGCTTGCCGCCCTCTTCGATCACGTATAGCCGATTCACATCGAGGTCTTTGAGTGTGTCGACGGCGCCGGAAGGCCAGCGAATCTCCAATAGGTCCACTTTCTTCGCTTCATTCAATCCGAAGTGAATGCGCAGATCGCTGGCTGAGTAGTATCCGTTGCACGATTTCACGTCCTCAATTTGAAGGAGAGGCGGGGCCCCCGCGGACGGGTCTTTGTCCGTGGGGTGGTTGAGCGGTGAGGATGGCTTGGCTGTGAGCACAGGTGATCCGGTCTGCGCCACAACTTTGATGCGCGCGCCGATGCCGGTCTTGTTCGACTTTGTTCCGACCAGGCGAATCTTTACCCAGCTTCGATTCAGCGTCGAATCGCAACGCAGCAGTTGCGGAATCGCATTCACGCAATTCACCACCGCATCGAGATCGCCGTCGTTGTCATAGTCGCCCACGGCAAAACCCCGCGCCTTCGCATCGACAGTGATGCCGCTGCCACCGGCCAGGCTCACGTCCTCGAACTGGCCATTGCGCAAATTGCGATAGAGATATTTCCGCTCCGCGTAGGATGCATCCACCTGAGTGCCATCGACCTCAGGGTACACGTGTCCATTGGCGACGAGAATGTCGAGCCAGCCGTCGTTGTCGATGTCAATGAAGCTGACGCCCCAGCCCAGCAACCGCGTGTTGATGCCGAGGCCTGCCTGGTAGGTACGATCATCAAACGAGCCATCGCCGAGATTCATGTAGAGCGAGTCTGTGTCGCCCGCGAAATTGGTTTTCACGATGTCGAGCATGCCGTCGCGGTTGTAATCGCCGATCGAAACGCCCATGCCGGCCTGCGGCTTGCCATCTGGCGAATACGCGACACCCGCCTCAATCGCCGCGTCTTTGAATGTGCCGTCTTTCTGATTCACGTAGTAGGTGGCCGAGGTCGAATCATTGGCGACGTAGATATTGGGCCAGCCCGTGTTGTCCAGATCCGCTACACCGCAACTCAGTGCATAGGTCCCAAGCGTGCCCCACATGCCGGCTCGCTCGCTTACGTCTTCAAAGGTGCCGTCGCCCTTGTTGTGATAAAGGATGTTCTTGCCGCCTTCGAGTCCCGGCGGCCCGCAAGCCACCACAATGCCCTTATAGGTGCAGTTCGCGTCTTCGGGCAGTGGCGTGGTCTTCAGATCCAGGTCGATGTAGTTGCCAACGAATAGATCGAGGTGGCCGTCCTTGTCGTAGTCAAGGAATGAGCAGCCGGAGTTCCAGCGCAGGCGATCCTGCAGCAGGCCGGCCTCTTTGGTCACTTCGGTAAACGTGCCGTTGCCATTGTTGCGGAACAGCGCGTTCTGGCCGTAGTAGCTGACGAACAGGTCGTTCCAGCCATCGTTGTTGTAGTCGCCCACACAGCATGCCTGTCCCCAGCCGGAGCGCGCCAGTCCGGACTTGATCGTCACATCGGTAAATGTCCCGTCGCGATTGTTCTTGAAGAGACGGCAGACGGGCTCGTGGCCTTTGGGGAATCCTTCGAGGCGCCAGCCGTTCACAAGAAAAATATCGACCCAATCGTCCTGGTCGTAGTCAAAGAACGCGGCGCCACAGCCCGTGGTTTCGAGCAGATATTTGTTGCGGTGCTCGCCGCCGTAGATCATCTCGACATCCAGGCCCGCTTCTTTCGCCACATCGACGAACTGCACACCGAGCGGAGTTCCCGTAACTGGTGACGGCGCACCCTTGGGCGCCGGCCGAGGAGCGGCTTCATACGATTGGCGTGCGTTGCCGGCCGCTTTGGGCGCTTGAGGCGACTGCTGACCGAAGGCGGGTCGAGCCAGCCTCAAAACGTCTTCCAGGGATAAGACCAGCGCGGTTCTGGAGAGCGACTTCAAAAATCCGCGGCGGGTAAAGGACAAAACGGCGTTCTCCGTTGAGCGCACAGGCTCCGATCGGGCATTTGCGCCTTAACTGGTGAGTATATCGACCGCGCCCAAAAAGGTCGCATCTGCATTCCGCCAGAGGTGACCTGGTGAGGATCGCGATATGAAGCGGTACGCACGTAACCGCGACGCAGACTGCACGCTTGCCAGCTTCGGGAACCGCAGGATTCCATTCTCTAAGCGAATAACTGTCTTGCATTTGCATGTGGTGAAAATCAGCTGCCCATGACCCGTTCGTCACATCGAGTGTAGTTACATTCGTCGGCGGCTCCCCAAATCGGGTGATTGCTGCACCCCCGAACACCAGTGCTACGCTTCGCCTATAACAAGCCTCCAATCACGAACGACAGGAGAGGTTTCCCCCCATGATTGACGCGACCAAGACGCTGGACTACTACGAGTTTCTCCAAATCAGTCCCCATGCGGACACGGAAACGATCCACCGTGTTTACCGCTACCTGGCTGCTCGCTTTCATCCGGATAATCCGGAAACCGGTGATCCGGAGAAGTTCTTTCTGTTGAAGTCGGCCTACGACGTCCTCTCTGACCACGAGCGCCGTTCAGATTATGACCGTGAATATGACGAGGATGGGTCGGACCGCACTCCGCTGTCTGAGTCCGTCGACTTCATGGACCAGGTGCAGGGTGAGTTGAATCGCCGTCTCGCGGTGCTGGCTGTGCTCTACTACCGGCGTCGCAGCAATCCGTTTGAACCCAAGGTGAGCCTTGCCGAAATTGAAAAGCGCATGGGCTTCCCGCGCGATTACCTCGACTTCACCACGTGGTATCTCAGCAAGAAGGGCTACATCACCCGGGCGGACAACTCCGATTTCTCTCTGACCGCCGAAGGCGTGGATTTCATCGAAACCCAGCGGGTGAAGATTCCTGTTCTCAATAAGTTGCTGACCAATGGCAACATGGCCTGCAACGTCGATCTGGACGAAGACATCCTCACCCTTGAGTCCGCAAACCTGCCCATGGTGGTTTTGCCCGATATGACCAAGATTCCCGAACGCCGCGCGAACGCCCGCGAACGCCGCACCGGCGCCCCAGACTGGCGCGCGGAAAAGGTGGATCGCCGCAAGGGTCCTCGCCGTTCAGCCGAGTAACTTCTCCAACAACCACCACTCTCAAGAGCGACACGGCGAATCAGCCTCGTGTCGCTCTTTCTTTTTAGTTGTGTCTTCTGCCTCTTTGTCCTTCCAGACCACCGGCTGCAGCGGCTAGCATGAGTGCGCGGTTAAGTTCGTCTCCAAAAACTCGTCGCCGGTCTTGCCGCTTCAAAAAAAACGCACTCAAGGAGAATTCCATGCGATTCCGTCGCTTCAGCTCCACAATTCTCGGATTGGCCCTTTGCTCGCTGCTCTGCCTGCCGGCCACAACCTTTGCCCAGACCCCGAGCAAAGCCAAACCCGCAACCGCCGCCGCCAGCAAACCCGCAAAGGCAGCGCCGGCCGGCGACCTGGTCGACATCAACTCGGCGACAGCCGATCAGCTCAAGGCGCTTCCCGGCGTCGGTGATGCGTATTCGGCGAAGATCATCGCCGGTCGGCCCTACGCCAACAAGACCCAATTGAAAAGCAAGGGGATTGTTCCGGCGGCAACCTATGACAAGATCTCCAGCCTGGTGATTGCCAAGCAGCCAGCAAAGAAGAAGTAGCCTCTTTTAATTCTTGCAATACGACAGAAAGGGACGCACATGCGTCCCTTTCTGCATTTGCGACCGAGCCAATCGAAGTCAGACAGCGTTGACGGGATCTGCCACAGAGCGCTTGAGTGCTGCCCACGCCAGCAGCCGCGTTGAGTCCAGCGCCGGCAGCGGCGAGTTCTTGTTGCCGAGGATGAGCGGAATCTCAGTGCAGCCCAGCACGACAGCATCGCAGCTTTCGTCTTTCATGCGACGAATCACAAGCTGAAGATACGTCACCGATTGCGGCCGAAAGACGCCGTACACCAGCTCGTCCATGATGATGCGGTCGATCTCCTTTCGCTCTTCTTCCGTCGGGCGCAGGTGGTCAATGCCACGCACTGCCAGCTTCAGCGGATAGACCTCGCTCTCCACCAGCGAGCGCGTACCCAGCAGTCCAAGTCGCTGATAGGCGCGCGCCACGGCCTCATCCGCAACCACCTCCGCAATGTGCATCCATTGAAGCGGCGATCGGGGCTCGACCAGGTGCATGGCCTGGTGGATGGTGTTGTCGGGACAGATGACGAAGTCCGCGCCGGCGCTTTTCAACTTACCGGCCGAGTCGAGCATGAGATCGGCCACGCCTTCCCAGTCGTTCCGCTCGATGCACTCCACATAGGCCGCGAGTGAGTGGGTGTGCATCGTAACCTCAGGATGCGCGTGCGGACCCAGCAGCTGCGCGCCCTTTGCGCAGATGGTGCGATAGCAGAGCGCCGCGCCTTCGGCGGAACAGCCCACGATCCCTATATGTTGCGGCGTACGCATTCCACGATTCTACGCATCTGAAAGAACCCAAATCCTGCCGCGGTCCGAACCGTCTGTGCCCGCAGGCGGGACATATCAACTCGCCGCCTGAACCGCACGATATAGCATGTCCATGCGCGAACGGCACAGCTCCGGCGAGCTTCGAGCGCGAACGAAGAACCTTGAAGGTTGTGCCCCGGAGGAGACTGCATGGTCACCAGACGTGAATTCCTTGACACACTTGCCGTGGGAGCGGCCGGGCTTGCGATCGGCTCAACCGCGAAAAGCTACGGCCAGATCCTCGGCTCCAACGAACGGCTCAACTTCGCCGTCATCGGACTGAACGGTCGCGCCTACGCGCACCTTTCTTCGCTGAAGGCCAATCAGGATGCAGCCCACATCTCGCATGTCTGCGATGTCGAGAGCAACATCCTGGCTAAGTTTGCGGCAGAGACCAGGAAAATGATGGGCTACGATGCCGCGACTGAAAAAGACTTTCGCAAGATTCTGGAGCGCAAGGATATTGACGCGATCACCATAGCCACGCCCGATCACTGGCATGCGCCGATGGCGATCATTGGACTCCAGGCCGGCAAGCACGTCTATGTTGAAAAACCCTGCAGCCACAATCCCGGCGAGGGTGCGCTTCTGGTTGAGGCGCAGAAAAAGTACGGCAAGCTGGTGCAGATGGGAACGCAGCAGCGTTCGTCGCCGCACACCATCGAGATCGTCAACAAGGTTCACAACGGGTTGATTGGGCGGGCTTACTTCGCAAAGTGCTGGTACGACAACACGCGCAAATCCATCGGCGTCGGCAAGGTTGTTCCGGTACCGGCCACGCTCGATTGGGATCTCTGGCAGGGCCCCGCGCCGCGCCAAACCTACAAAGACAACGTGCAGCCCTACAACTGGCACTGGTTCCGCATCTGGGGCACAGGCGAAACACTGAACAACGGCACGCATGAAGTGGATGTCTGCCGCTGGGCGCTTGGCGTCGATTATCCGACCCGCGTCACCGCCTCCGGAGGCCGCTACGCTTTCAAGGACGATTGGCAGTTCTACGACACGCTGGTGACGAGTTACGAATACGACGACAAAGCGATCTCGTGGACGAGCGCGAGTTCCAACGGCATGCACACGTACAATCGCGGCCGTGGATCCGTAATTGAAGGAACCGAAGGCAGCGTGCTCGTCGACCGCGACGGCTACGAAGTTTACGATCTGAAGGGCAAGAAGACGGACGAGTTCAAGGTTGGCAAACAGACATCGACCGCGGACCTTATCGGCGCCGACTCCATGACTGACGCGCACTTCGCCAACTTCATCGCCGGCATACGCAAGGGCGAAAAGCTGAACGCGCCGGTCTCGGTAGGGAATGTTGCCGTGACGATGCTGCAGCTTTCAAACATCGCGTGGTTCGTGAACCGCGAACTCGACCTCGACCCGGCTGACGGAAAAATCAAGAACGATCCCGAAGCCATGAAGTACTGGAACCGCGAATACGAGAAAGGATGGGAGCCGCGCATATGAATCTCTCACGCCGTAATTTTGTCCGCTCTTCAGCTCTGCTTGCTGCCGCCTCAACACTGCCGGTTGCGCGCAACGCGTTCGGCCAACTCACCGAAGCCAGCGGTAAGCCCTCGCCCATCAAGCTGGGCCTTGCCAGCTACACGTTCCGGAATTTCCCGCGCGCCCAGATGATCACCTGGATGAAGCAGCTCAACATCACCAGCCTCAATCCCAAGGATGCGAAGGACCATTTGCCGATGGATCCGACGGCCGAAGCCCAGGCTCTGTCTGACTATGAGGCCAATGGCATCCATCTCCACGCTGCCGGCGCCATCTACTTCCAGAAAGACGATGACGATGACATCCGGGCGAAGTTCGAGTACTGCAAACGCGCGGGAGTGAAGGTCATCGTCGCCGGTGATCCCGCGCCCGCCACGTTGCCGCGCGTGGAGAAGTTCGTGAAGGAGTACGACATCAAGATCGCCATCCACAACCATGGACCAGAAGACAAGATCTTCCCGTCACCGCATGACGTGCTGAAATTCGTGAAGAACATGGACCCACGGATGGGCTGCTGCATCGACGTGGGCCACTGCGTCCGCGCGGGCACCGATGTCATTGAAGCGATCAAGGCCGCCGGTCCGCGCCTCTTCAACATGCACATGAAAGACCTGACCAGCTTCACGGCGAAAGAAAGCCAGGTGGCAGTCGGTGAAGGCAAGATGCCCATTCGCCAGATTTTCGAGGCCCTGACGGAGATCAACTACCCCGGCTGGGTCGATCTGGAATATGAGGTGCATGGCGACGACCCAATGCCCGGCGTGACCGAAAGCTTCGCCTACATGCGCGGAGTGCTCAACGGAATGGGCTACAACCCGCGCACCTAGCGCCAGAAACTCATCCGTTGATCCGACGGTCGTCAAGCCGGGTAGCGCCAGGGGAAGCGCCGGCCCATTCAAATCGAGCCTCGGGCCGGCTCAATCCAGGCCGAACGGGAAATGGTCGCGCGCGTTTGCGATACCGGATATATTTGTGACCTGCCGCGCATCAGGGAAATCCCTATGCGAAAGATTGATACTCCGTCCTGAGGCGCGCACCCAGGGTGCAGATTGGGAGAATTACGATGAAGGAGCGCTCCGGAACTCACCTGACGCCCCCTGCCTCGTATTTCGCTGATTTTGCTTCCTCTTACGGCGAGGAGATCGATCAACTTCTCGGGCACCTCCTGCGCCTTCATCCGCGCGTCAACGACGATATTCGCGCGTTTGCCGACTCCTTCTATGACCATTTGAGCAACCAGGCCCAGGGCTCGGCAATCCTGGCCCGATTGAGCCCGGAAGAGTTGGAACGTCTCAAGTTGAAGCAAATGCAGCATCTTACGCAGATCATTTCCCCGGGAATGACCCCGCAGGATCAATACAAGAGAGCGCTCCTTGTCGGCTGGATCCACGAAATGGTCGGCGTAAGCCTTCCAATGTTGATGGAGACCTATCATCTCTACCACGCCCAGATTAATGCGATCCTGCTCGCAGCTGATCTGGCCCCCCTTCAACGCGACCGGCTCAGGGCAGCAATGCATCAGCGGGTACAGCTCGATGTGGAAGCGCAGATCGCCAGCCATGCGCGCTTCGATGGCGAGATCGCATCCCTTCTCGCCACGCTGGATGTGGCGATTCAGAAAGCTCGAAATCTTGCCGACACTCTCCGGTATACCTTCCAGGCTCTCGGAGAATTCGAAGGCATCACGGCATGCCTTTTTTCCCGGCCCGACGCCCACGGTGTCATGCAAATCGAGGCTGAAGGCGGGGAGGAGGGCCCGGCTTATGCCGAGGCTATGCGAACGCGGCGCATTCCATTGTTCGAAACGCAGGTTTCAAATCAAGCCGGAAACGGCCCTGCCGGGCGCGCCTGGCGTTCCGGGCAGATCCAGATCAATAGCTCGTTTCAGGAGAATCCCTCGATGCACGCCTGGCGGGATGAGGCTTTGCAGCGGGGATTTCGTTCCTCCGCAGCGGTTCCCCTCCTCGACGAGTCCGGTCAGTCGTTCGCAGTCCTGAGCCTCTATAGCAACTGGCCCGGGTTTTTCAGCGCTGTTACGCGGGAAGCCATGTTGCGCCACATCCAGCAATCCTTGAGCCAGGCCATCCTCCGTTGCGAGCAGACTTCGGTGCTTTCCGCCGATTTGAGCAGGGACTATCGGCACTATCTCGACGACGGCGCGGTGGAGATGCTTTACCAGCCCATCATCGACCTGCGCACCGGAAAGCTCGATAGCCTCGAGGCCCTGGCGCGGCTGCGCGGCGCGGATGGAATGCTGATTTCGCCGGCGGCATTTCTGCCGGCATTCGGCAATGCCGGCTTGTTGCGCCTCTTCCAACTTGGCCTCGACCAGCTTTGCCGCGACCTGCGCTCATGGCGGGATAAAGACCCCGAACTGGGTCTGTCGGTCGGTCTCAATCTTCCCCCTGATGGGCTTACACAGGATGCCTATCGGGATTGCGTCTTCGAAACGCTTGCGCGCTGCGAATTGCCGGCCACCGTACTGACCCTGGAGATGCTGGAGAGCAAGGAGTCGCACGATGTCGCCAGGCGCGATGCGCGCATCGAGGAATTCCAGAAGGCAGGCATCCGCATCGCGCAGGACGATCTGGGCTCCGGTCACAGCTCGCTTCTGCGCATGGACCGCGTGGCCTGCGATCGCGTGAAAATCGACCAGGGACTGGTACGCGGCACGTTGAAGCGACCCGTGCGGGCCCTCGAATTCATCTATCACCTGACCCTGCTGGCGCAGGGCTTTGGCGCGCCCGTTACTGTGGAGGGCCTCGAAGACATTGGCCTCATCGAAGCGGCCGCCATTCTCGGCGCGGACTACGGCCAGGGTTACGGAATCTCAAAGCCCATGCGGACGCAGGACGTGATGACGTGGAGCGCGGCATGGGTTTTCCCCATCGACGCCGAGCATCCCCGCACGGCTCTCGGCGCTTTGGCGGGTTATCTGCTGTGGGACCACAAGCTGGGAATGCTGTCGGACTGGCCGGAACTCGCTGCCAATTTCATCAAGGAACCGTGGCTCGTCCACCGCTATCTTGATCGCGGCGTGAACGCTGATCCGGAACTGCCCTCCATGCTGGAACGCACCCAGATCCTCGCTCTGCACGGCAAACGAAGCCCCAAGTACGCGAAGATGCGCAAGGAACTTATTGAACGCCTCGGCGAAAACTGGCTGCAGGAGAGACAGTGATCGCGATCGACATTTCCTTGCGCTCCCGCCTCGCCAAGCAACTTTCCTGATTCCCCCTGCATTCCCTAACTTGAGACCTGTTCAATCGTTGATCGCGAGAATGAACACAACCTCGACTACACTGATTACGCCATGACTGCAGTGCTGATTCGCGGCAGCCTGGTTGGCCAGGTCATCGACGGGAGATTCTCGCTCCTCGAATGGCTGGGTGGATCAGGCACCAGCGGTACCTTCCTTACCGAACTTTCCGGCCCCGGTTCTCAGAAGGCAGCCATCAAGCTCTTCTCCACGCCGGCCCAGGCCGAGGACCGTCTCTCCACCTGGACAGAAACGACCTCGTTTTCGCACGTGCACCTCGTGCGCATCCTGCACTTTGGCCGCGCTGAAATCGATGGTGCGCCCGTGGTCTACGTGGTCACCGAGTTCGCGGAAGAGGTGCTTTCGCAGATTATCCCTGAGCGTCCACTTGCGGCGGATGAAGCGCGCGAGATGATCGTGCCGGTCCTCGACGCACTCTCTTATCTGCACGCGAAAAACTATGCCCACGCTCACCTCAGGCCTTCGAACATCCTGGTTGTCGAAAACGAAGTGAAGCTGTCCGCGGACAGCATTCTTGCGGAAGACAGGCTGGCACTGGAACTCGAGAGCGGCGACCTCCATAACGCACCCGAGACGGCGACAAATCCCATTGCGCCGTCGGCCGACATCTGGTCGCTGGGCGTGACCCTCGTCGAAGCTCTCACACAGCAGTTGCCCGTGTGGGACTCCGCCGGTGACGGCGATCCAGTGTTGCCCGCATCTCTACCGAAGCCTTTTGCCGCGATCGTGCACCAGTGCCTGCGCATTGATCCTGAGCGGCGGTGCACGCTGAGAGAGATCCGCGTCATGCTCGCGGGCAAGAGCGACCCGGTTTCGCCGCTGCCGCCGCCGCAGGAACTGCCGAAAAGGAACACTCCTACCCAGAGCGCAGCGAAATCATCTTCGGCGCGCATTCCCATGATTCCGCTGATCGTAGGCTTGCTTCTGCTGGTGGCCATCATCGTCGGGCTCCTGCTTCGCAGCCACAAAACCAACACCGATCCGCTCGAGACGGAAACGACACGGCAAGCGCCGCCGGCCAAGCCCGATCCACAGCCACCTGCGCCAACGACCGCGACGGCCGGACCTCAAAAAGGCGAAGTCCTGCATCGCGTTGTTCCCGATGTTCCACAAACCGCGAGCAACACGATTCACGGCAAAATAGCGGTTGCCGTCCGCGTCTCCGTCGATCCCACCGGTGCGGTCACCAATGCGGAGTTCGTAGTGCACGGCTCCAGCGCCTACTTCGCGCGCCTCGCGATGGAATCGGCCCACGACTGGAAATTCAAAGCGCCACAGCAAAACGGCCACGCAGTCGCCAGCTCATGGCTGCTCCATTACGAGTTCAAGCGGAGCGGCACCGACGTCACGCCCGTTGAAACAAGTCCCTAAGCGAAGCGATGCTCCTGATATGCAATCAAATAGTTGCGTATTTCTTAAACTAGATTCGGTAGAATTTCCGCGAACAGGGACGGAGCCTCTCGAACTTAGGCCTGTTCGCCGGCGAGCTGTTCCAGCAATCCGTCGAAGTCGGCCAGGTCGGCATACTCGATGATCACGCGGCCGCGGCCGTGCTTGTCTTCGATATGGACCTTCAGGCCGAGTGCACGCTGAAGCTGCTCTTCCACTTCCTTCACATTGGGATCGGCGGGAATCTCGGGCTTCGGTTCTTTCTTTGCTTTCTCGGGAAAGAGGATGGCCTGAACCAGGGTCTCCGTCTGGCGAACAGAAAGCGAAAGATTCGAGACTCGCTGTGCTGTCTTCTCGAAATCCAGATGCAACTTCAATCCTAACAACACTTTAGCATGTCCAAAGCTCAACACTCCAGATCCAACGAGCTTCTGAACCGTTTCCGGCATACTCAGCAAGCGCATGTAATTCGTGACCGAGACGCGATCCTTGCCGGTGCGCGTCGCGATCTGCTCCTGCGTCATGTGGAACTCGCGGGAGAGTCTCTCGAAGGCTCTTGCCTGCTCCATCGGGTTGAGGTCGGCGCGTTGCAGATTCTCGACGATGGTGATTTCGAGAGCCTGTTCGTCCGAAACCTGGCGCAGAATCGCGGGAATGGTTTTCTTGCCTGCAAGCTGCGATGCCCGCCAGCGCCTCTCGCCGGCGATCAGCTGGAAGCGGCCGCTTGCCAGGGGCCGAACCAAAACCGGCTGCACAACTCCATTCGCGGTAATCGACGCGGCCAACTCCGCCAGTTCGCCTTCGTCCATATGGGTGCGCGTCTGGAACGGATTTCGATCGATCTCTTCGATCGCAATCTCGCGCGGCTTTCCCCCTTCAGTCTCAACCGGTTTGGACACGTTGACGGGAGCTGGAGTGGCATTTCCCTGGCTGCGGGGGAGTAAGGAATCAAGGCCCTTACCGAGGGCGCGGCGTTTGGTGTCGGTGGTTGCGATGCTCATCCTTCAATTCCTTTACCCCAGAGGCAAAGCCGGGGATTCTTCGATCAATCTGCAAATTGGCGATGCCCTGTAGAGGCCGCGCTCAGGAATATGGCCAGAAGCGGACTTCAGCCTTTGGTTTTGAATTTGTGGCCACCTTCCGCTCGATGCTTTTGGGACTCTCGATGCGATTCCTGGCCAGATACTCGCCTGCGAGCTCAAAGTAAGCCTCGGTGCCGCGCGAACGCGAATCGTAAATCGCCACGGGCTTGCCGTGACTGGGAGCTTCAGCGAGGCGGATATTGCGCGGAATTACGGTAATGAAAAGCCGATCGCGGAAGTGTTCGCGGAGCGTGTCGCGCACCTGCTGCGCTAGATTGGTGCGATCGTCGTACATGGTCAGCAGCACGCCTTCGATCTCAACGTTGTGGTTGAAGGCCGAGCGAACGCGTTCCAGAGTCGACATCAGCTCGGTAATGCCTTCCAGGGCAAAGTACTCCGCCTGCATGGGCACGATGAGCGAATCGGCCGCAACCAGGACATTGACGGTCAGCAGATCGAGTGCCGGGGGGCAGTCGAGAATAACGACGTCGTACTTGTCTTTGACTGGAGCAAGAGCCTGGCGAAGGCGAACCGCACGATCTTCTACGTTCGTCAGCTCGATATTTGCGCCGGTAAGGTTCTTCGAGCCTGGAAGTATCCAGAGATTTTCGACCCCACTGGGGAGGATGACCTGTTCTGCCTCCGAATCTCCGACGAGGACGTCGTAGATAGAGTGGCGATTGTCATCGCGGGCGACACCGAGGCCGGAGGAGGCATTTGCCTGCGGATCGCAGTCGACCAGAAGGATTTTGAGGCCCTCCAGCGCGAGGCAAGCGGAAAGATTGATGGCGGTGGTGGTTTTGCCCACACCACCCTTTTGATTGACAACGCCGAGAATCTTTCCCATAGCGTCTCAGGTTAAAGGAAGCGGGCAGCGTCGTGCGGAATTGAATCTGTGGAGAACCTGTACATGTTGTGGAAAGCGTCGGAAGCCTGTAATGGAATTGCTCCACAAAGTCTTTTATCTCAATCGGTTCCGAAGAGAGGGTCCTTGGTCGGAATTTGAGTGCCCAGTGAGGCAACCCAGTGGAAAACTCTGGCCCCGTGCTTGCGGGAGATTCACAATCAGACGTTGGGGGAGCATGTTCCACGTGGAACATTGACGCCGACCCCAGATCGGAAAGCATAGCCAATGTTCCACGTGGAACACGTCCCTCTGCTTCTTAAGATCAGGCCGTTAGTTCGATTTTCGACGCCAGAATCAACACTCGTCGCTCTGATCCTGGCATTGGGATGAGTGTCCCACATTGCAAGGCGCCACCAGTAGCTTCCAGCACCGCCAAGTTGGCTTGGGTCGTGAATACAGCCAGCCACCCGCCGACCCGGATCAGTTTCGACGCTGCGGCGACTGCCTGCTCCATCCGATCCACCGCGCGCAGCGTCACGCAGTCGAACCGCTCTTCGATCGTTTCTCCGCGTCCGCCAAATACTCTTGAGCCCAGCTTCAAGCTGCGCAGAACTTCCCGAAGGAATGCCGCCTTCTTGCTTTGCGATTCTGCGAGGGTGACATTGATCTCAGGACGGCAAAGTGCGATGGGAATTCCCGGGAAGCCTGCTCCGCTGCCAAAGTCTAAAAGCGTCACGATCCCGGTCGGCAAGGCCTGGGCGCAGGCGATTGATTCCACAAAATGGCGGCTGAGAATTCCCTGAGGATTCCGGATTGCGGTCAGATTCATGCGCGCATTCCAGCGGAGGAGAAGTGCGAGGTACTCCGCAAACTTCGCTGTCGTTTCCTCGTTGATGGGCTTGAGACCGGCTGCCAGCAGCTGTTCGTTCAGGCGGTTGGCAATCGACTCGGCATCGTCGGCCGGAGTCATGCCGTTGCGACCGAGGCTTCCGCCGGGCGCAACCGCCAGGCTTCGGCTGCAACCACGAATGTCGAAAAGAGGGCGCGGGATAGCGCGCTGACAGTATAGGTGCGTTCGGGATGCCATTGGACTCCCACCACAAAATGATCGGATGAGTCCAGTTCAACCGCTTCAATCACCCCATCCGCCGGGCTCACGGCGGTCACGCGCAGATTGTCTCCGACGCGGCCCACGGCCTGGTGATGGCTGGAATTGCATTCCTCATCCAGAACATGTCTGGCAGCCGCCGCCAGCCGCGATCCAGCAACAATGTGAAGCGGATGGGCGTTGATCACATCTCGGCCCGGGCTATGGTTGACCTTCGTTGCGAGAACCGTTTCGAGGTCCTGGATCAGCGAGCCATTCCGCCAGACATTCAGAGTCTGTACACCATGGCAGATCGCAAATATCGGCTTGTGGAGGTTGAATGCATCCTGCAGCAGAAGTTCGTCAACCGCAGTGCGTCCTGCATCGGCTGGCCCACATGCGGCGATGCGTCCTTCGCCATAGCGTTCCGGATCGACGTCAAAGCCGCTTCCCGGAAGCAAGACACCCTGGGTACTGGCCAGCAAGCGGGCGACGCGGTCCTGGCGCTCGTGCAGTGGAACCACGACCGGGAGTGCACCAACCGATTGGAGGGCGGCGAGATACGGCGGAAGGGAACGCGCGTTGTAAGCGGCGTCATTCGAAGTTGGCTCAGGAATCGCAATACGGATTGACATAGACGTTTTCCAGTGTATGCGAGATTTCTCGCTTAAGCATATTGTCTGTAAACAAGGCCCGAAATGTATGCTTATAAATCTTGTAACTGGTTGATATTAAATAATTTACTTATGTAATGTGATTCTATTTGATCGCCGTTTCATTCAGTTCCGCAAGCTCGCTGCGCGAAGCAGATTGACGTAATCTGCGAAACAGCGGACCGATTCGAGCTCACGGATCGCTGACAACTGCCGACGCAGGACTAGAGTATCCTTGCGGTTTTCAGGGAGAAGGCTGGGGATGAAGCGGACTATCTGCATTCCGATCGCGTTGATCCTGATCGGCAGGACCATCGGTTTGATGGGTCAGTCAGAAGGAAGCACGACCAACGGAAATCAGGAAACGACACTGCGCGTAAACAGTCGCGCCGTGCTGGTGGACGTCCTGGTGACCGACAAGAAGGGCGCGCCGGTGCGCGGCCTGGCACAGAACGCATTCACGGTGAAAGAACAGGGAAAGCCGCAGACTGTCACATTTTTTGAAGAGCACCAGAGCGCGGAATCGACGGGCATTGAGAGTCTGACACTCCCACCGAATGTATTCAGCAATCATCCCGGAGAACCGCAGCCCGCGGCGGTCACGGTGCTGCTTCTCGATGCGCTGAATGCATCGGTTGAGGATCAGGCGTTTGTGCATCAGCAGGCTCTTCGATTCTTGAGGACTGCAAAGCCGGGATCGCGTATGGCGATCTTTACGATGTCATCGGGCCTCCATTATGTACAGGGATTCACGGATGACCCAGCGCTCCTGGTGGCCGCGCTAAACGCGAAGAAGGGCAACGGCGTGGAGCAGTCGTCACTGTTGACGTCGGGGAGTATATCGAATGCGGAGCAGGGTGCAGTGAACATGATGTCGCAGTCGACACCAACGTCGCCGACTCCCGGCGGATCGTCCCCTCCAACGACGGCAGCGTCGCCGTCCATGATTGCGGGGCTGGAGAGTTTTCTGCACGAAACGGCAGCCTCTGAAGAGAGCGATCGCGAGTATCGGACGCTGACAAATCTGCAACAACTGGCAACGTTTCTCGGAGCATTTCCCGGCCGCAAGAACCTCATCTGGTTTTCAACATCGTTTCCCGCTGAGGTATTCGCGAAGACGGAGCCGCGTTTTGAGGGCGATGTAAAGAAGACGGTGAACCTGCTGACTGCGGCCCGGGTAGCGCTTTATCCGGTAGATGCGCGCGGGGTTGGCGAGCACTCCTTCTATACGGCAGGGGATCGACAAGCAGTGGGTGCCAATTTACCAAGAGAGATGAGCGGCGCAAGCGACCTCGGGGCGGGGCCAGGCAATTTGAGCCCGAATAGCCCTGGGGCTGGAGGCAACCCGCTGACCGCCAGTGCTCTGGGAGGACCGGATACCGGGAACACTAAAAATGAACATCCCCTCGCAGTTGAGAATGAGCAGACGAACAGCAAGCACTCCACGATGGACATCCTGGCGCATGACTCCGGTGGGCGTGCGTTCTACAACACCAACGGGCTGGCAAATGTGATTTCTGAGATTGGGAAGGCGGGCGCGGATTTCTATACGCTCTCGTACGTCCCGGAGAAGGCGAAGATGGATGGCGGATTCCGCAACGTCTCTGTCGAAATCGAAGGCCAGAAATACAACCTGAGTTATCGGCGCGGGTATTATGCGGCCGATGCGGATCGTCCCGGAGCAGCAGAGGCGACGGCTACCGCATCCCAGGGAGGGAAGCAGGCGAATCCCCTGGCGCCATTTATGGCTCTGGGCATGCCCGAGAGCGAGCAGATCGGGTACCGGGTTGCTATAAAGCCTTCGGTGGATGCCGCCGCGGACGCAAAGACCGTTAGCTACGATGCAGTGTTCACGGTGACGGTGGACGATCTAAGCCTGAAAGTGGATGGCGACGGTATACGCACTGGAGCGCTCATTGTCGGCTTGACAGTGTATGACCGCTACGGACAAGTCGTGAACCAGCAGGCGCGGCGTGCAGCGGTGACGCTGAAGCCGGAGGTTTACGCGGCGGTGAAGACGGCAGGGTTGGGGATGTCGGCAAAATTCGAGGCCCCAGCGGGACAGTACTGGCTACGCACCGGTGTCTATGACGAGGGGGGCGCAAAAGTCGGCACGGTGGAGATCCCGCTTGCCGCAGTGAAACCCGTTGTCGCGCAGGGCGGAAACTAAGCGGAAGCGAGCGAGCGTTCGTTGAGTGCGCCAGCCATGGGCGGATTCTCACCCCGTGATCGCCATCACCCGAAAACTCTCCAGCATAAAACGGCCCCGGCATCGCCGCCCAGGGAAAGTTCTTGCCGCCCTGACGCTTGAAGATTACGTCAGATGAGTGGAACCCTTCCGGCTTTGCGCCGCGGAAGCGGACCCGGAGTAGAATGCATTGTTGATTCCACGAGAATGCAGAGCAGGATCCGCAGGCTGTCGATGCAATGAGCGGATGCTCGAGGTAGGGTCATGGGCCGTTTTCCAATGCTTCTGATAACCACGGCAGTGAGCGTAGTTGCTGTGTTTTCTGCGCCGGTTCAGAGTGGAGCGCAGAAAACATCTTCCAGGCCCACATCCACTGATCAGGCACCGGGCGGGTACGTGTTTCGATCGAATGTGCGGCGTGTCCCACTGGACGTGGTTGTGCTCGACAAGAGCGGCAACCCGGTACGCGGATTAACGAAGGATGACTTTGTGGTGGAGGAAGATCGAAATCCGCAGAGCGTACTGTCGTTTGAGTTTTTCGACGGAACCACCCCCGCCTTTGTGCCGCCCAAAGTTCCGGCGCTGCCTTCGAACACGTTTGTCGACTTGCCGACTGTGTCGGAGCGCGGACCGCTCTACGTTCTGTACTACGACATGGTGAACACTCCGATAGCCCAGCAGATGGAAGCCTACAAGCAGCTGCTGGATTTTGTGGACCACGCCCAGCCGGGAACGCGCATTGCCCTGTTTGCGAACATGGCGGGACTGCACCTGCTGCAGGGATTCACAACCGACCATGAGTTGCTGCGCGCCGCGATTCTGTCGAAAGGGCCCGGGCCGCACCTGCCGAAAGTCTTCCTCTATGGAAACACCTATGGATATGAAGACGCCGGCGCAGTGCTATCCAGCCTGAAGTTCATAGCCCAGTACCTGAACGGGATTCCTGGCAGAAAGAATCTGTTCTGGCTTTCGGGCGAATTTCCGATTCCTGTGGGCTCCACAATGTCGGGCCACAACTCGGATACGGGTGTGAGTGGCGGCTTTTCCAGCTCAACCATACAGATCAACGACCTGACTTACCTGGAAAGCCAGTTGATCAAGGAAACGTATGCGGCCCTTGCAAGCAGCCAGGTAGCCCTCTATCCCGTGAACCTGAATGGGGTGGCGGGTGGCGGCGACTCGGTCGCTGAGTCCAGTCACGAAGACGCTATAGCCGAGGCCACCGGCGGTCATGCCTACTACGCGAGCAACAAGGTTGCCGAACTCCTCGACAAAGCCGTGGACAACGGTGAGAGCTACTACTCGCTGATCTATTCGTCGACGAATACGAAATACGATGGCTCGGAGCGGCATATCCGCGTGACATTGGCCGACAAGAACAAGAATGATGTGCTGACCTATCGGACCCTCTACTACGGCCTGTCGGACGATGAGGCCCAGGAATCGCACACCAAGCAAGTGACGCAGCAGAAGTTCCTGGCGGCAAAGCAGGCCGACACGTTGTATGCCACGGTGGAGCATGGAGCGCCTATGGTCCACGATCTCTTGTTTGTCGCGCACATGGCTGCGGCAGGCAAGCCGCGCATGGCAAGCGCCGAACAGATGAAGTTGCTGGAAGATTCGCCGGCCTATTTTCGCACCCGCAAGAAAAGCCAGGTAGTGAAGCCGCTAACGCCCGTCAATCTGCAGCAATACGTGATCGACTACGACGTAATCGATCCGCCGCTGAGAGCGCTTGCGGCGAAACAGAAATCGCAGGAACTGGAGTTTGCTGCTGCCGCTTACACCAACGATGGGGTTTTGCTGAACAGCATTCTGAACAAGGGCGCGATTGCCAGCGAGCGGCATTCCGACGGCAAGGTCGACAACAAGTTCCACGCGGTGCAGCAACTGGAGGTGCCTCCTGGCGCTGCGTATATTCGTGTGGTTGTGCGCAACCCTCAGGACGATCGCACCGGCGCCCTCGAAGTCACACTGCCTCTGAAACAGGAAACGCAAACGGCCGCCGTGAATCCCGAAAAGAAGAGTGAGCGCAATTAACTGCGCCGATTCTCTTCATCGGAGATGATCGATATTTCCGATGGAATGCTGCAACAGACCGCGTGCCAGCGTCATCGTACGAGCGGAGGGTTTGAATGCGAGTGCCGTTGACGTGTGCGTTCTTGTTAGGCGTGGCGGGCGGTGCGCGAACCATGCTGCCGGCGGCTGCGGTGAGCCGGGCGGTCCGCGCGGGATCGGTGCACACGGAAGGCACTCCTTGGGCTTTTCTGGAAGGCCGAAACCTGAATCGCCTCCTTGTAGGCCTGGCGCTGGTCGAGATTGTCGCTGACAAGCTGCCGATGACGCCGAGCCGCAAACAGTCCGCGGCGTTTACTGCGCGCGTGATCAGCGGAGCTCTTGCTGGAGCCGCTGTGGGTGCGGCTTCGCGACGGGCGGCGTTGGGGATGCTGCTGGGAATGGCTGGCGCGATCGTCGGCACGGAGGGCGGCGCGGCATTCCGATCCTGGTTGGCGTCTCTGTTCGATCGAGACCTTCCGGCAGCGGTGATCGAAGATCTTGTGGCCCTGGCGTTGATCGGGTATGTGACCAGCAAACTCAAAGACTGCGCGTTGCCGACCGAGGCAGCTTGATTTAGAAACCCAGCCTAGTGAGATGACGACGGGCCGTAGTCCGCGTGGTCGGCGGTGGTGAGGGATTCGGCGGCGGTGCCGTTGAGGTCGAAGACGATAATGGCGTTGCCGCCGCGATGGAGCCAGGGTCCCGGCGTGTACAGCGAGAACTCAGGGCCGACATCCCAGAAACGTCCCAGGGGACGCGTCTCGAGAAAGGCCATTCCTTTTGAAAGACCGTGTGTATTCAGGAAGGTGTCTTCCACTTTTGGGTCGGCGGGGCTCCCGGTCCCGGGCACGTTCATTGTGAAGCGGTAGAAGCACGGTCCCTGACAGGAATCTGAGCCAAATTTCATATCGGCAATGTCCTTCAAAGGCAGCGAATAGATTTGCCAGTGCTGTGGCTGGCTGCCTGCGATTGTCACCGAGCCGGTAATGCCCTTGCGCTCGGTGAGGATCACCTTGGTGAAATTCACACGACCCGTGTTTTCCACAAGAATGTCGAGGGTAGCTGGGCGAAGAACTGACTGCCATGGAAGCGCCAGATGCGACTGGCCGAGGCGACGATCGAGCGTGCCAAACAGCTTTTGATCGATGTAGATCTGCGCATAGTCGTGCAGTCCATCAATCACGAGATCGCCCCCGTTGACTGCCTTCAATTGAGTCCGGTAGAGGATATAGCCGTACGACTGATCGAGATCTTCCATGGTGAGAAGCTTGTCTGACTCGACGGGCTTGGGCAGATTCTGCCAGAGAGAGGTAGACTGCGGATGCGGATCGACAGGGTAGGTGCTGGCTGGCGCGGATGGCCGAAGATCAGGCGGAGTCTTTCCGGTAACGCGGGCAATAGCTTCACGGAACGCGGTGAATTTGGCCGTGGGCTGGCCGCCTTCGTTTAGCGGCGCGTCGTAGTCGTAGCTGGTGGTGTCCGGCTCGTAGTTGCTGCCGTTGCTGTTGGCACCATTCATCCAACCGAAGCTGGTGCCACCGTGAAACATGTACATGCTGACGGAGTAGCCCTGGCGCAGCATCCATTCATATTCCGCCGCGTTCGAAGCAGCGTCGGTCGTATGGTGATGCTCGCCCCAGTGATCGAACCACCCGGCCCAGTATTCGCCGGACATGAAGGGGCCGTCGGGACGCAGCTTCTTGAGAGTGGCGAAGCTGCTTCGCGCATCGCCCGTGCCGAAATTGATGACAACAGGCAATTCAGGAAGCGAACCGTTGGGAACCTGCTCGGCGCCGTCGGCGGTGTAGAGCAGCGTGTCGGGCGCGGCGAGCCCTGATGCGAGGAGCGCCGACTTCACGGCTTGCATATACGCATGGTCGTTGCCGAAGGAGCCGTATTCGTTTTCGACCTGGATGGCAATGATGGGGCCGCCGTTCTTCATCAGCAGCGGCGCAACTTCTTTCGCCAGTCGCGCAAACCAACTGTTCATAGCGGCTATATATTTTGGGTCCGTCGAACGGAGTGTGAGATTGCGGTCTTTCAGAAGCCACGAGGGATAGCCCCCGAGGTCCCATTCCGCGCAAACGTAAGGGCCGGGTCGGAGGATGACGTTCAGGCCCTCCTGCTGCGCCTCCCGGATGTATTCCGCCACATCGTTCTGGCCGGAGAAGTCGTAGACCCCGGGGCGCGGTTCGTGAAGATTCCAGAAGACGTACGTGGTGATGGTGTTCAGGCCCATGGCGCGCGCTTTGCGGAAACGGTCGCGCCAGTAGGCACGCGGCACACGCGGGTAATGCATCTCGCCGGAGAGGATCTGGTAGGGGTGGCCGTCAAATTGAAACTGACCATTCGCGATAGCAAAGGTGTGTGTGGCGGATCCGGCTGGCTGCGCTGCCGAGTTTTGAGCAGAGACGAGAAACGCCGCGAGAATCAGAGTAATCGCAAAAAGTCTTCGGTTCATTCCACGAACGAGTTTAGCGCGGCGAGTTTAGAGCCCCGAAATGCAACCACGGATTCTTCCGTTGGTCGCTCACAGAGACACCGGATCGGTTGGGGTTTAGCGCGCTTCGATCTTGCCGGCGATGCGGTTGTATTCAGCTCGCGACACGATATGCCTCTTCGCTAGATCTTCAGAATCGCTGTAAGGGCGCCCCTCGATAATGCGCTGAGCAGAATCCTCATCAATGCCCGGGAGCCTCTTCAGATCGTCGGCCGAAGCACGGTTGATGTTGATGGTCCGCTGCTCCTTCAGGCCTTGCACCACTCCCTGGGCCGCAGCCTTGGCGTCGCGTGCAGCGGTCGATGTGGCGCGGGCTGTCTGCTCGCGAATTTCGTCGGGGCTGCGATCGTGAGGAGTACAGCCAGTGAGTGCGATGAGCGCCAGCGGAACCAGGACAAAAAGCCTCATACTGGTTTTGATGCTTTTGCGCAGCTCGAGGGTGGTTGGTGGATTTAATCTGAGGTGCCGTCGGGCGCTGGCGTATGCCCTGTTCATATCGATGGGATTTGGACTGCCGCTATACGCGCAAGGTCCATCTGCTCAGGATCCCACATCGTCCGCAGATAGGGGTAAGCCCGATGGCGGGATGATGCGCCTGATGAATCAGATGCATCCGAAAGACTTTATCCAGGAAATCGAGCATCACGCTGCGTCGGGAACAAGCGCAGAGCCAGCCTCAACGCCGGCGCCGATGCTCATGACAATGAAGAGCGTGTGGATGCTGATGTTCCACGCAAACGCGTTTGTCGCAGATACGCAGCAAACCAGCCCGCGCGGCGGCGACAAGCTCTTTTCCACAAACTGGTTTATGCCGATGGCGGAGCGCGAGTGGGGGCCGGGACAATTGACGCTGCGCGCGATGTTCAGCCTGGAGCCGGCGACCGTAACAGGCGAGCGGTACCCGCTGCTTTTTCAGCAGGGCGAGACGGCTTACGGGGTGCCGATCGCAGACGGGCAGCATCCCCATAACTTCTTCATGGAGGTTGCGGCGCTCTACGACTTGCACGTGGGCGACAAGGGGCTGGTTAGCTTATACGTGGCGCCGGAGGGAGATCCAGCGATTGGACCAACCGCTTACCCGCACAGGGCTTCGGCGCTCGAAAATCCAGTCGGCACGCTCGGACATCACCAGGAGGACTCCACGCATATTGCCAACGACGTGGTGACGCTGGGAGCGACGTACGGAATCGCGCGCGTTGAGGCGAGCGGCTTTCATGGACGCGAACCGGATGAGCATCGGTGGAACTTTGAACAAGGCAAGGTGGATTCATGGGCCACCCGGCTGACTGTTCAGCCGGGGCAGAACTGGAGCGGACAGTTTTCGTACGCGCGCATTACCAGCCCGGAGGCCCTCTTTCCCGGTGAAGATCAGGAGAGAATGACGGCCTCGCTGATGTGCAACCGAAACGTTGCGCATGGAAATTGGGCGAGTTCGGCGGTTTGGGGCAGAACGCGATCCATTCAGGATTCCGCAAAGGAAAACAGTTATCTGCTGGAATCGACTTTGCAATTCAAGGAGCGGAATTACGCATGGATCCGGCTGGAGAATGCAGGAAGAAGCAATGAGCTGCTGCTGGGTGAACATGCATTGCCGCCCGCGTTCCGAGAAGAACCGCTGACGCATGTGCAGGCATACACGTTTGGCTACGACCGCGATGTGAATGCCATACCCAATGTATCGACCGCGATCGGCGCGCAGGTTACGACCTATGGAGTCGGGCGTCCACTGCAACCAATTTATGGGACAGATCCGATAGCTGTTCAGGTGTTTGTACGCGTGAGAATGAAAGGAAAGTGAGCTCAATTTCGGAAGGTCGTCGCTTCAAATTGAGCGTCTGATTCCCTATTTCCTCGAACCGGTCCATTCAAGATAGGACTTCCAGTCCGGCTGGCCGGTCATGCGCATTTGAAACTTGCCGGACATGACCGTTCCCTTAAGTTCGTAAAGAAGCCGGAACTGCGGGCCTGGCTGGTGCGGGTCCGAGAGAAATTCGGCCGAGGTCGGCGTGGGCGCGGTGACCGCGTAGTGGATGACGTGCCCCTCGTTGTCGAAATAGATCGCGCGCAGCGGTTGGCCGGGCGCGTCCGCATAGATATAGAGCATGTCGCTGTGTTCGCAGTTGAAGTCGGCCGGGCCCTTGCACCTGGCCGTGTCGCTGATGCTGTGGCGAGCGATGACGTGTCCATTCAGTTCAGTCTGAAAAGTGTATGCGCCGACCGCTGTCACCGAGGGATTATTGATCGCCCCGGCTTCCCAAGTGCCGACCAGAAACGAAATCGGCTGGAAGGGATCGGTCTCCTGCCGAGGTGTATCCTGTGCCACCGCGGGCATCGCAAGCATCAGCGCGGAAACCCACACCAGAAATTTCATAGCTTCCTTTCTGTCTAGACACGTCTTCATGGCGAGCGCCCTCAAGGAATGAACGCGTGAGAATCCTGGGCGACCGGTGTTGGCAGTCTAGCGCAATCGTGAGGGGATCTCGTTGAAGTGGACGCGCTGCTGTTTGCGGAGTACACTTCGGCTTCTCCGGCTTCCCCGCCCGATGGTGCGATCACTCCGATCAATTCGCCCGGGAATTGAAATAGTGGATGTCTACCTTTTGCGCGGCCAGAATCTGCCAGGTTGCCAAATTCTCTTGTTGGAAAGGACTTTCGATGCGAATCGACACCTTCACCGCGAAACCTGATGTTTTTGTCGCAAAACAAGTGACCACACTCCGGCAATCCACAACGTGCACCGCATCTTTCTCTCTTGGCATGCGCGTCGGCATTTGCTTCCTGTCGGCTCTGCTGCTGACCTTCAGCCCTTTCGGTGCATATGCCAAGGCCGCAGCGAAAGCTCCCGAATTTACCTCGATTATCGTTTTCGGCGACTCGCTCTCCGACACGGGAAATGTTGCACACCTGACCTGGGACAAGTACGGATTCCGCGTGCCGGGGCCGATTGCCGACTACACCGACGGGCGATTCACGGATGGCTTCGACACAGTGCCACCTGCGCAGCTCTATTCCGGAGTGTGGATCGAGCAACTGGCTGACTCGGTGCCGTCAAAGCCGGAAGTGAAGAACTCGCTCGACGGGGGAACCGACTACGCATATGGATTCGCCACCACGGGTTCCGGCACCAGCGTATTCACCTTCGGGCCGGGGAATGCACTTTCAGTCAACGTAGAGAATATCGGCCAGCAAATTACCGACTATCTCGCAACCCATCCGAAAATCACTCCGAAGACACTTTTCGTGGTGTGGGGAGGCGCCAACGACCTGATCAACGCTACCTCAGAGAACGACATAATCGATGCCGGTATCAATCAGACGCTCAACATCCAGCGGCTTATCGATGCCGGAGCCACGCGACTCATCGTGCCGAACCTGCCGCCGCTGGGACTGGTTCCGCGGCTCAATAGCTCTCCCTTGACCTCGGTTCCGGCAACCGAAGCCAGCGCTCTCTATAACTCCGTTCTCAGCGCCGGGATCTCATTGCTTTTCGAGTTCAATTCCACCAAACACCTGCAGATCGCGCAGTTCGATGTCTTCTCTCTGTTCAACCACATCGTCTCCGCGCCGGCAACCTACTCATTTGTGAACGTCACAGCGAGTTCACAGGGTATGGCGGTCGACCCGGACACCTATCTCTTCTGGGACGATCTGCACCCCACCACGCACGGACACCATATTCTCGCGGTTACCGCAGCCAGCATTCTGGCGCGCAGCAATTGCAAGGATAAGGCAGCCAATGCCGGCGCAGAAGTTTGCAGAAGTGCTGTACCTTGATCCAGAAACAGCGGAAATCGGACAAACGATCTCGACTGGAACGTCGCGCGAGCCGTGCTCTTTGTTTATGGCAGTCCTGCGTGGGGCACGTTGACTCTTGTCATCAGGATCGAGGCGCGATGGTTGTCCGCGACTTCTGGTTCGCGGAAGGTGGGTGCGACGCAGGCAAAGAGCGTACAGCCGTCTTCACCACCCAGCATGCAGGCGAAAGCATTGTCGTCGCCCGTCTTGCGTTCTTCAAGAATGTTGCCGCCTTCGGCGACACGGAGCAGACGGTTGTTGAGGACGTCGGCCACCCAGATCGCGCCTTCGGCGTCGAGACAGATTCCATCGGGCACCACCTCTGCGCGTGCAAGGATCTCGGCCACGTCGTTGGTAGTGGGAGGATCGCCAAACTCGGCCCAGATTCTGCGTTCGCTTAATATATTGCCCGAGACGGTGAACGCGCTCAGCCTGTTTGCCATGGTTTCGGCAACAATGAGCGTACGGCGGTCAGCAGTAAGAACGGTGCCGTTTGGGAAGTTGAGTCCGTCGGCCGCGAACTTGGCGGTGCCGTTGGGATCAACACAGATGATCGCGGTGGGACGGGCCTGCGCGCCGCGCATCAGATCGAAACCAAAGTTGCCGACCCAGGCACGACCCTCGTGGTCCACGAGCATGTCGTTCACCTGCCAGGGGGCCAGGGCGGACAGGTCGGCATGCTCGACCAGAGAACCGTCGTGCTCGCGTCGCAGGATTTTGCGATCGAGCATCGACGTGATCAGCAAGCGGCCGTCGGGAAGGAACCCGAGGCCGCAGGGGAGTTGTCCAGGAGTGTGCACGTAGATTTCCGCGGTTCCATCCATGGCCACGGCGAGAACGCGATAGGTGTAGCGGTCGGAGACATAGAGGCGTCCGTCGCGCCATCTTGGGCACTCGGTAAACGACAGGCCGCCGATCAGGGTCGTAAATTCCGGCAACAGATTCTCCAGCTCAACGTATAGCGGGGAGATTAGCACGCGAGGATGTGGCTCACCGGTCTTTCCACAGCATGAGGCTAATAGAATTCGTCGCGAGCCAGGCGAGATATTGCGAAGGCCTACATGGTCGGCGTGGGTTGAAGTGCGATGTCAGGCTTTGCGAGCTTTTCAACGGTCGCCTCTGGAACCCCGGGACCGAGGATCTGGCGGATCGCGGTCTCTAGCACTTCATCGCGGCCGGCCTTGATCCCTGAGAGAGTTGGCTTCGCTTCAACGTCTGGAACAATGCCAATGCGCTGGGTAGGACGGCGGTCGGCGTAGAAGACGCCAATCCCGCTGATCATGGTGCTCAAGCCACCGGGCAGGGGAATCTGGGAGACGTTGCCATCCGCGCCGGCAGTAGTACTGCCAACGATGATGGCGCCCGGGGCGGAACGCAGTGCCATCGCTGTGTATTCCGCCTGGCTTACCGAAGTCTCATCAACAAGGATCAGGATCTTGCCGTTGTAGTGGTCCGAAGCCGGATCGATGATCGCGGTGTTTCCGAAATGGAACGCACCAGGATTAGCGAGATCGGGCATAGTGAAGATGGCAAAGGGCGTGGAGTTTTTCACCAGATGAGAACCAAGCGCGAATGGCACAAACTCCGAGGGATAGTTGCGGATGTCGATGATGAGGCCTTTTGTGTTGGCAGCGCGCTGGATGTCTTTCAGCGCATCGGCGGCTTTGATAGTGGAAAGTTTGAGATAAGCGACATCATGTGAGAGCAAGCGGAATGTATCGCCGGGCAGATCATTCCATTTAGGAGACGAGTCGCCTTGCACGGGCTGGCGGTCGGCATGGAGTTCGATGTCCTTGCCGTCGCGGTGTACTCCGACTGTGACTGATTTGCACTCTCCGTTCGTGAGGCTATGGGCTATGTCGCGCCGCCGGGCCGCAGCGTTTGAATCAGCGTAGAACGGTGTCCACTCCTCGACGAGCTTCGACAGCGGAGTGCCGTCCAACGACTCGATGATGTCGCCAATGCGGAACGCAGAAGTCGAAGCGGGGTCCTTCGTGGCGAATCCGGAAATCGCGGCCTGACCTTCGACAAAGCGGACTTCGATGGGCAAGGCACATTTGCCAACCGGCGGCCTTACATCGAGCGAACTCCACAAATTGGCGTGGGTGTCATTGGCCTTGGCGACAAGCTCCAGCATTCCAAGCTGATAGGCGGTGCGATCTTTTGCAAGAGCGAGCTTGGGGATGAATTCGGTGAGCACGGCGGGCCAATTCTGGCCGGCATCGTTTCGGTAGGGCGACCAGTACTGCATGATGTTCCACCACCGGAACAGCGCGAGAAGCTGAAAGCCGGGATCGGGGAAGGCGACGCCCGCATAGGAAAGTTCATGCTGAAAATTTGGGTTCCCGACGCCGGGAGCCAGGCCGACATAGAACTGATCGCCGCCTGGACGATTTTGATAGATGCGCTGCAGTCGCATGCTCAGCGCCGAACCGAGCGTTGTAGTGTCGTGGATCCACGCGAGGTCCGGCTTCAGGGGCAGATCGTTGGCGGGCTCCGTTCGACACTGAGTTGCATTGCATGCGGGAATCTCGCCGAGGCTGTCGATCCATTGGACGATTGCTTCATTCGCGTGACTCCGATCGGACGCGGCGAGGATGCTCGGAAGGATGCGCAGAAGGTCGTAGTCCCAGTGGCGCTTGCCGGCGGCGACGGCGGGGTCGTGATACTTCAGGAATCCCCAAACGCGGCCGAGGGTGAAGAGGTTGTCAATCTGGTTTGCCGTTAGGGAAGAAAGAGCAATCTGTGATCCCTTGTCGAATTGGTGATCGGTATCGAGCACGGTGAGGGGCCGGTTCATCGGCTTTGCTTCCGCGATGGGTTTTCCGTCGACCAGGAGGCGAAGATCGTCTGCCCACAGGGTTCCGGTGCCGGAGAGAAGAACTCCAAAGACGAGCTGGCGCGCATCGGCATCGATGGGGAGTTTGATCGTGTACTCGGTCCACTCACGGGTACCATCAACATGCTGCGTGGCCATGTTTTCGAGCTTTAGCATTTGGCCCTCGCCGTCTTCACGCATCCAGAGGCCGGCATATCCAGCCACGTCCTTGGTGCGGAGATAACCGTGCAACTCAATTTCGCCGCCTGCGAAATCCACCGGTATGCTCCTGGTAATGACAGAGAAGCCGCCTTCGCTGGCGGTATTGCAATCGAAGCGAACCGACCAGCGGCCGGAATGTACAACCTGGTTGTCGACATTGACCATGGATGGGGGATTGGCGTACCACCCGTTGGGCGTCGTTCCCTTGGCTGTCGGTGCGAATGCAAGCGACTCCTGGATCGTGAGCCGTGCCGAGGGCGACTGCTGGCCGGAATTGGTTTGGCCGGCGAGAGAGAGGCTGAAGACAACAAGGGCAAACAACGCGCAGCGCTTCATGGCGAGCATCGTACTCCTTGAAGAACCAAGTAACTGTGAGCAACCGGGGTATTGGTTCAGCGGGAGGCAAAGAAACGATTGCCTTACTCAGTTCGCGACGCCACTCCCTGGGCGGTCAACCTCGCGAGGCCGGTCGAGAGGCACCTCCGCTCTCATTCTCTCGATCGCATCGCGCAATTGCGCGTTCAGCTCTTCCACCCGGCGCAGCGTCATGCCCGCTGTCGAGATCGGTTCGCCGACCGTCAGCGTGATTTCTCCTGGATAAAAGTGGCGGGTGTGCATGGGCAGCAGGTCGTAGACACCGCTTAGCGCAATCGGGACCAGCGGGACTTGGGCGCGGATTGCAAGGAACGCCGCTCCGGCGAGAAAGGGCTGCATGGTGCCGTCGGGTGTGCGGGCTCCCTCGGGAAATACAAACAACGGCATACCGGCACGTAGTGCGCGGACGGCAGTTCCAAGGCTGGAGACGGTGGAGCCGGAGCTGACGCTGTCCACCGGGATCTGGCCGGAGCGGTTGAGATGCCAGCCGATAAAGGGCATGGTCCACAGTTCTTTTTTGGCAAGGATGCGGAACTGGAAGGGAAGCGTGGAGAAAATGACAGGCGTATCCATATACGACGTATGGTTGGCGGCGTATACGGCGACAGCGTGTTTGCGAAGATTCTCCGCGCCTCGCACGGTGAGTCGCGCGCCGGAGATCTTCACGCAGCCGCGGGCCCAGATCCGGGCGATGCGGTGCTGGATGCGCCCACTCTTATCCCAAAGGGAAGCGAGGAGTGAGATGCATCCACAGATTGCCGTGTAGCAGAAGAAGAGCGGGGCTTGAAGAATATTGGTGCGCCAGCGGTAGAGACGGGGCAGCGGATCGGGGGGACGACGACGGGTCACGGAAGCTGGCCTACGCGTTCAATCGTCTCGCTGGCGCTTGAGGCTGGTGCTTGGGCGAGGAGGCGAGTGCGGACGTCGCCAACAAGGTAAACCGAGCCTGAGACGACGATGGGGCCGGAAGGGTTCGTCCTGGCGCTCTCGAGAGCCAGCTCGATGGCCTGGCTCACCGACGATGCGGCGAAAGCCGGCGTACCGGTAGAAGCGGCAGCGGCAAGCAAATCCTTTACCGGTGTGGCGCGCGTGCTGTGGATCGGAGCAAAGACTACCTTTTCAAAGATGGGAAAAAGGATGTGGGCCATCTCCACAACCGGCTTGTCGCGGAGGCAGCTGAAAACAAGTGTACCGAGAGACTGTCTGGGCAGCAGATCGCGGAGCCCGGCGCGCAAAGCCCATGCGCCGGCCGGGTTGTGCGCCACGTCGAGGATGAACTCGGTCGTGATGTGATTCTGGGGGTTCTCGACCCGGATGCGTTCGAGGCGAGCGGGCCAGCGGGTGCTGTGAATTCCCTCGGCGACCGACTTGGGAGTAACGCAGAAACCGTGGCTGATGGCGAGTTCCACTGCAGCTGCAATGGCGAGAGCGACGTTGCGATGCTGATGTGCTCCGCGCAGAGGCGAATCAACCTCAATGACCTGGCCAAGGACCTCAACCTTATAGATATGTTGCAGGTCGGAGTCGCCCGCGGACCGCATCGCGGTTTGTGCCGGATCGGCAAACGAATCAGCCGCAAGGTGAATGTCTGTTGCCGGCATAAAAGGCACGGCGCTTACGCCAAGGACTGAGAGAGATGTGGCGACTTCGCCAAGGACCTGGTTAGCCTCAGGATGTTGCGGAAGAGTAACGAGCGTGCCGCCGGGCCGGAGAATGCCGGCCTTCTCGCGCGCAATTTCGCTGATCGTCGAGCCGAGCCACTCCATGTGGTCAAGCGAGATGTCGGTGACGATGGAGAGCAGTGGATCGACAATATTGGTAGCGTCGAGGCGTCCACCGAGGCCCACTTCGAGAACGGCAATCTCAATCGCCGGTTCGGCAAAGTGCAGAAATGCCATCGCGGTGAGCATTTCGAAAAAACTCGGCGCCTGCGCCAGCTTCTTTTCTTCCACCAGTTTTTGCCCGGCGGCACGAACGCGGAAGAAGTTCTCAGCAAAGTCGGCATCGGAGATTTCTGTCCCGTCGATGCGGATGCGCTCATTCGGCCGCGCCAGGTGCGGCGACGTATAGAGGCCTGTACGCAGCCCGGAGGCCGAAAGAATGGAGGCCAGCGTGGCAGCCGTGGAGCCTTTTCCGTTGGTTCCAGCAATCAAAACTGACGGAAACGTCCGATGGGGATTACCAAGTGCGGTGAGAAGGACGGCAATCTCGCCGAGAGAGAATTTGCGGCGAGTCTGGCCGGTCTGCGTGGCGAGTTCAGGCGCCATGGCGGCTAAATGGTCGATGGCGGACTGGTAAGACATGGAAACTTCAGTATAGAAGAGCAGCGGTCAGGTGAAGTCACCTGTAATCGGTGAGGAATCAACGGCGGACACAGCAAGACACCGCAGGCTGAGGAATCAGAGGCTGTCGAGGAAGCTGCGGACTACGGAGTTGAAGGCGCCTGGGTTGTCGGTATGCAGGGCGTGACCGCCATCGAGGATGAGGAGATGTGTATCGGGACGGCGCTCTGCCATCTGCTCCATGTGCTCCTGCGACGTGACGTGGCTTTCGCAGCCGCGAAGGATGAGAGTGGGGCAGTCAGAAGCGAGCCAGTCAGCCCAGTGGTCGCCGACCGTGTTCTGCTGTGAGCGGACCATATCTTGCGGATCGAAGGCAAGGTGCCAACCATGATCGGAACGGCGGAATGAGTCGCTCAAATAGGGAACAAAACGGGCACCGACCCTCACCTCGAGTTGTTCGCGCGTGGAGAAGACGCCGCGCCAGGGAAGGACGAAGCCGATGTCGTCGGTGACCACCGCGCCGATGTCTTCAATAATGAGTGCCTTGACGCGTTCGGGATGACGGGCGGCGAACTGGTAGGCATTAACGCCGCCGAGCGAGTTGCCAAGGAGCACGGCCTGGGGCAAATCCAGAAGCGTAAGCAGGGCTTCAATATCGCCAAGGTAGTCCTCGCGCGTGTAGGTCGCGGCATGGCTGGAGTCGCCGTGGCCGCGTTGATCGGGAGCGATGACGCGATAGTCGGGCGCGAGGATGGCGGCAAGCGCTGCATAGGTAGATCCCTGCATCAGGTGCGCATGAAGAGCGAGCAGGGGAGGTCGCGTACCGGATGACGGCGAAGAGCCGGTGTCGAGGTACGAAAGCGTCAGGCCATCATGATGGAAAGTATGCCGTTGAAAATCCATTACACCTCGACCATTACATCTCGAATTGATGCTACATGGGCGAAATGATATGTGGTCGAATCTCGAGGGTTTGCAAGGAACTTTTGTGCGCTGTTTTCCTCGTAGATTTTGAGACGTGTGCAGAGTGTGGAAGACACGTCCGGTGTGGACGGCGGGGTGCCTGAAAGCACTGGATTGACGCGGTCGGGAACGCGCATTACACATAAGGGACAAAGGATTCACAGCAGGTTTTTCGCGGGCTGTGGGAGTGGTGGGAAATCAGGGACGCTGGTGAAGGGAAGCCGGCCAGATTTCCAAATATCCGGAGATGCACAGGCGCGATTTAGAAATCCGGCACCGAGGTAAAGCGGGTGTTGGGAAACAAGATAAGCCTGCTTTCCACTTTTCCAGCGACAACGACGGTTACTACGGGATATTTGATTACTACACTCACGAAAAACCCTATAACCGTCGCACCACGCCAGCCGTAGATCGATCTCGCAGGCGGCAATGGCGTATTGCTGCCTGCACGAACCGTCCGATAGACTGAGGCTCCCCATTCGAATCGAGTTCTAACATCGCGCGGGAACCGGAGGCTTGGCCGACAGTGCTGATGATTGCGCGACGGTGCAACAGACGTTCCAATAAACGGCGCATCGGATGGGTCTGCGCATGGCTATGCCTGGTTGCGACCGCCGCGATGGGCCAGGCCGTTGACGCGCAGTGGCACTCCGGCATGAAGGCGTTGAATGATGGCTGGCGCGAGCATGATGGCGATAGTTTTGCATGGGCCCAGCCGGGATTCGACGACAGTGGATGGCAGGTGGTCGATTTGGACAACCTGGGCGCCACGCAACCGGGATATCGGTGGTATCGCCTTCATTTAAAGCTGGCAAAGGAGCGTCCGCACGAGCACCTGCTGATGGTCGGAGGCTACGGAGTCTATGAGCTCTATCTGAATGGGAGCCGCGTTCCGGAAACTCGTTTGCGTTCGATGTTCCATGTAAAGCGGCCGACGGAACAAACAATCATTCTCCCGGACGACGTGGAAGACTTTACCTTGGCGCTGCGTACACATGCCCGCGCTTCGTACAGCATTTGGCACCTGCCGTTGTTTCTAACCGCAAACGTCGGTTCCGTGATTGCAATCGATGATGAGCGCGTCTCGTTTGAAAGCCAGCGCATGTACGCGGCCCTTCCCTCACTTGCCATCAATGGGTTGCTGCTTTTGGCAGGCCTGGGAGCGTTTGCGCTGTATGTGAGCCAAAACAAGAGCAGAGAATATCTCTGGCTTGGGCACTATCTGTTTTTGCTGGGACTTTCAAATGGGCTGCTGTATAGCGCAACCACGGGATTGGTGCCTCTTGCGTGGAACAACCAACTCGGCGATCCGTTGATCTACATGTACACGATCATGCAGATCGAGTTCACGTTCTGTTTTATCGGTCGCAAAGTGAGCCAAACCTGGCGCGTCTACGAGGCGCTTCTGGGGTTATCGATCTTCATCAACATTTTCAACACTCTTGGCTCATTGCGAACCGAAATCTATGTAACATTTGAGGCGCTCATCATTCTGCCCGCTGCCCTTCTGCTGCCGATCATGCTGCTGCTGTGGTATCGCAAGGGCAACCGCGAGGCGGGCTGGTTGATTGCACCAAGCCTTCTGCCAGGTGCCACAGCAGCGATGGGCGACCTCGGCAACATGTCCATCTTTTCCGGTTGGGGCAAGCTGGATTTCCTGGCCAATCCTGTTCCCGTGGGAGTGGTGTATTTCCAAGTTTCAGACATAGGCGATTTCCTCTTCCTCCTGGCGATCGCCGTGGTCATGTTCTTCCGCTTCACAAAGGTGAGTCGGGAACAGGCACGCGGCGCAGCGGAACTGGATGCTGCGCGCGAGATTCAACAGCGCCTGGTGCCGGCAAAGCTGCCGCAGGTGAAGGGGTACACAATCGAAGCTGCGTACTTCCCGGCACAGGAAGTTGGCGGGGATTTCTACCAGGTCTTCGAAGAGCGCGACGGAGCGCAACTGGTGGTAGTCGGAGATGTGAGCGGCAAGGGCCTGAAGGCAGCTATGACCAGTACTTTGGCATTGGGTGCTTTGCGCACACTGGCAAATGAAGGCCTGCGGCCGGGCGAGGTCCTGGCGCGCCTGAATCGCCAGATGGTGCAGACGGCCGATGGTGGATTCATCACGTGTGCATGCGTGCGTGTGGCCGAGTGTGGAGAGGTGACCGTTGCCAATGCCGGGCACCTGGCGCCGTATCGAAACGGCGTTGAGCTCCTGGTGAGCGCGGATCTGCCCCTGGGAATTTCGCCGGAAGAGATCTACGAGGAACGCACGTTCCAGTTGGATCCAGGCGACCGGCTGACTTTACTATCCGACGGTGTACTCGAGGCGCGCGATGCCCACGGCGTGTTGTTCGGCTTCGAGCGAACCAGGGCGATCAGCGCGCAGTCTGCGGAGTCAATTGCCGCCGCTGCACTGAAGTTTGGGCAGGAAGACGACATCACGGTGTTGATTCTGTCGCGGGTGGAGGCGGTCGTAGCGGTCGCGTCCGACGAAAATGCGCTGGCAACCAGCTAAGACCCAGTCCGGGAATCGAGAGCCGTGTGCCCAAATTGGCGCAATCCCCTATTTCGACTCCGGAATCCAGAGAAGTGCACTGGTTTTCCACGCACCTGTTTTTGTGAAGATGCATACAATCAAAGGCAAGAAACAGCAGCGGTTTCACGCCGTCGCAGGTGTAGTGTAGGCTTGGGCCAAGCGGGCTTACGGCGTAGATCGCGACGGTTGGAAGCAAATTGGGGGTCTGGTTTGCCGGTCGCGGGAGCGATGGAGACCAGGATGGAGTGGGGACTATGCCGATTGTAGAAACTGAAGTTGAAAAGCCGGCAACACAGGGGGCAGCGATGGAGATTACCGTAAGCCGCCAGGAACTGGTGAAGGAACTCACCGCGACGCAAAGCGTGGTCGAGCGCAAAACAACGATTCCCATCCTGTCCAACTTCCTGATCGAGGCCGAGGGCGACCGGCTGAACATTACGGCGACTGACCTTGACCAGGCGATAAGGACCAGCGCCGCTGTGAAGGTGAAAAAGCCGGGATCGTGCACCATTCCCGCGCGCAAGCTTTACGACTACATCAAGCTGCTACCCGATGGCGATATCTCCATCAAGCTGCTTGAGAATCATTGGGTCCAGATTCGCTCCGGCCGCTCCAACACCAAGATGGTCGGCATGGCGCGCGCCAACTATCCGCAGGTTCCCGAGTTCCCCGCCGTCTCGGTGACGAGCATTCCAGCCGTGGCATTGAAGACGTTGATCGCTCGGACCATCTTCGCGATTTCAAACGAAGAGTCGCGCTACACATTGAACGGAGCCCTCCTGGTGCTGAAGGCTGAATCGATTGCCATGGTGGCGACCGATGGCCACCGGCTTTCGTTCGTTGAAAAACCCGGCGAAGCCATGGAAGGCATCAGCGGCGAAAAGCGCGTGCTCATTCCGCGCAAGGCGCTGCAGGAGTTGCAGGGTTTGTTGTCGAATACCGACGTCGAGAAAGTGGAGTTCGCCGACGACGAACACACCCTCTTCTTCAAGGTTGGCCATCGCACTCTGAGTACGCGGCGGCTCTCAGGCCAGTTCCCCAACTACGAAGCAGTGATGCCGCGCGACAACACGAAGTTCGCGGTGGTGCGATCGAGCGAGTTGTCCAGCGCCATCCAGCGCGTGGCGCAATTTGCAGATGAGCGTTCCGGTGCAGTCCGGCTGCGGCTCGAGGGCAACGAACTGAAGATCAGTTCACAGTCCACCGAAAGCGGAGAAAGCGAAGACACCATCGATACGCCCTATTCAGGTGATCCGATCGTGGTCGGCTTCAACTCGACCTACATCATCGATTTCCTGAAAGCCCTGGGGAACGAGGGCGAAGTGCGGCTCGAGTTCAAGGACTCGCAAAGCGCCGGCCAGATGCGCCCCGAAGATCCCGACGCCGAGTATCGGTCGCGGTATGTGCTGATGCCGATGCGGATCTGAGGCACTGAATCTCAGAAAAAAGAAGTGCTGCAGCAAGAAGAACGACGACGGCCATGGCAGCGATGTCACAGGCCGTTTTGTTTTGGTGTGAAGTTCATCACATTTTTGGGGGTTCTTTCGGATGCCGGATGCCAGGTGCGAACCTGAGTCAACGAGGTAAAAAATCACCCACTTAAAGGAGTTATGTTATTTAGTTTCAAATATATACAATGGATGATTTGCCTTTTGCGACTAGTGACACTAGAGTAATATCTAATGTACTAATGTTTCTACTTTAGTTAGACCCTTTTTAGATCGCGTCAAGCGACCGCTCGTCAGACACAAAACGACGCAAAACCCGTTTGCCAATTTAACTCGTGCCTGCCCGAGCCACGCTCGGCGCGCGCGCACCCGCGCGTGCAATGAAGGGAATTTTTGTCGATGTGTATCGTTAAAGCTTTTTTGGGGATCCGTAGCTTCTCCACCTTCTCTATCAACAACTTCAGAAAAAACCTGACAATCCTCATCCTGTTGGCAGCTGCAGCAGGAGCTTCAGCGGCGCCTGCACTGAACCGCATTTTGTGCGCCTCAAACGCCTATAGCGGAGCATCGACAGACGCATGCTCGATATCTCTGACGTCGACGAGTAGCAGGTGGCTCCATGTGACTCTGACAAGCAATAATCCGGCGGTGACGGTTCCCAGTAGCGTGGTCGTGAGATCAGGGGCAACGACCGCCGGATTCAACGCAACCGTGGCCAGCGTCACAGCAAAGCAAGTGGCGACAATTACCGCAGTGGTGCACGGAGCATCAACGGCATTCAACATCACCGTTTCGCCTTCCACTTCCACGGGCACAGCGGCTCTGAGTGTGAATGGAACGTCACTCGGATTTGGGAGTGTGCTCGTGAATACAGCTGTATCGCAGCCGGTGATATTGAGATCGACGGGAACAACACCGGTAACAGTGAACTCCACGAGTGTGAGCGGCATCGGTTTTTCGGTCTCAGGGGCAAAACTGCCTGCCTCTTTGAATCCGGGGCAGTCACTGACGCTGAATGTACAGTTCGATCCGGCAGCAACCGGATCGTATACCGGCCAGTTGACCCTCGGTAGCAATTCGCCGACAGATTCAACCCTGACGGTGTCCCTGAGTGGTGCGGGAGACGCGCACGAGGTGAATCTGACCTGGAGCGCACCGAGTGATTCGAGCGATTCAATCACGGGCTACAAGGTGTATCGCGCGTCGGGTGGCACAAGTTCGTTCGCTGTGGTGGACTCGACGGATACGCAAACGGCCTATACGGATTCGGGCGTCCAGAGCGGACAGAGCTATAGCTATTACGTGACAACCTTGGACTCTTCGGGCGTCGAGAGCGACCCATCTAACACGACAACTGTGACCGTTCCATAGATTCGAGCGCGGCAGATTCGAATCCGAGCCTGCCGGACCTCATTTCGTCCAATCGGCCACATCAGGGTAGGCCACTGGTTACCCTGTTTCGTCTGACTGAAAGGAAGCGAGCATGACTATCCATCGCTACGATGGCGTTGAGTGGTGGGCAGAAACTCGGAAAGCTCAAACCTTGATCAGAAACTGATAAGCCTGCCGGACGGCTCCCACTTCGTCGCCGCTCGCCGTCCCATCCTGCTCTATGAAGATTTGCTTTACTCCTGCCCTGTTTAGTGCATCCAGCATCTTTTTCCAGTTCGTTGTTCCCCGTCCGAGGGGTGCGTACTTCGGCCAGTTGATCGTGACCGTTGGCGTGAACGGACTTGCCCATTCCTTCACGTGGGCAAGTTCAAATCGATGTGAATACTTCTCAAGATAAGGATAGGGATCGCCGCCGCCGGCGATGAAATTTCCGGTATCAAATTCCATGCCCACTACCGCGGGATCGGTGAGGCGCAGCATTTCATCGAGCGCTACGATCTCGCCGTACTTCTGCGCTTCAATGTTGTGGTTGTGATACGCAAACCGCATGCCCGCATCGCGCACTCTGGCTCCGATCACATTGAATCGTTCCGCGCTCCATCGAAAATCTTCAAGCTCGATGTGTTCGAACGGATTCCCTGATTTGGGCTTGCCCGAGGCCGACAAACTGCCGGGTTTGATCGACGGCACGGCAGCAATCATGTACGGCATGGCAACCTCGTGGCAGAAATCGATCATGCGGCCGACTTCGTCGTCAGACATGCTGGCCAACAGGCAATGCGCACCGCTTGCGGTGAGTCCTGCATTCGCCAGGCTGGCGCGAACTTCTTTCGCCGCACGCCCATAGAATCCTGCGAATTCAACGTTCTTGATGCCGATTGCCGCGACCTTTGCGAGCGTGCCGTCGAATTCCTTGGCCAGCAGCGAGCGAAGAACATAAAGCTGAACGCCAAATTGATTCGGACTATAGTCAGAGGCCTTTGCAAATCGAGAGGATGCCATTGCGAGTGCTCCCATTGCGCCTGTTGCCACGAAATCGCGTCGCGAGATCACCTGTTGCCTCCCCGTCGAACCACTTCCGAATGATACGGAGACGGGCGCGACTTCCACAAGAATCAGCGAGACATCGGATTCGATTCTGTCCACAGAGCTCTTTCGCTCGCAGCGACGATAATGGGTCGTGCGGAATGAATTTTGAAACGGCACCGAAAATCAGGCATCCGAAGTAGAGAATCCGTTGTGCGGAGCCATGCCACTTGGCCGACCTGTGACGGACGCTTATTCGTGAAGCCACAAATTGGAGGATGAAGATGGCAAAGGCTGTGAAGAGCCCGAAATTCAATATCAAGATAAAGCCACTGACGAGTCTGAAGGCATGGAAAGACTTGAAGACTCACGCGCGTGAAGTTGCCAAGGTGCACCTGCGCACCCTCTTTGCCGACGATCCAAAGCGCGGCGAGAAGCTGACAGCGGAAGGTGTCGGCCTGTTTCTCGATTACTCCAAGAACCGCGTCACCGACGAGACCATCAGAATCCTTCTCGCGCTGGCGGAAGAATCAAAACTGGTTGAGCATACCGAAGCCATGTTCAGCGGCCAGAAGATTAACATCACTGAAAAGCGTGCCGTGCTGCACGTCGCGTTGCGCGCGCCCAAGGGCCAAACCATCATGGTCGACGGCGAAGACGTCGTTCCCAAGGTGCATGAAGTGCTCGACCGGATGTCGGCCTTCTCCAACCGGGTGCGCAGCGGCGAATGGAAAGGCCACACCGGCAAGCGCATCACGAACGTGATCAATATTGGTATCGGCGGCTCCGACCTCGGTCCGGTGATGGCCTACGAAGCGCTCAAGCACTATAGCGATCGTGCCATGACCTTCCGCTTTGTTTCGAATGTCGACAGCACCGACTTCGCCGAAGCCGTGCAGGGCCTCGATGCTGAAGAAACGCTCTTCATCGTCTCCTCCAAAACTTTCACCACTCTCGAGACCATGACCAATGCCCAAACTGCGCGTGCGTGGCTACTAGAAAAACTCGGCGGCGATGAGTCCGCAGTTGCCAGGCACTTCGTCGCTGTGTCGACGAATGCCGGCGAAGTGACGAAGTTCGGCATTGATACCGCCAACATGTTTGGCTTCTGGGACTGGGTCGGTGGCCGCTACTCCATGGACTCGGCCATCGGGCTGTCAACGATGCTGGCGATTGGCCCCGAGAACTTCCGCGCCATGCTCGACGGATTCCACCAGATGGATGAGCACTTCCGCACCGCGCCCTACGCGAAGAATTTGCCCGTGCTGCTGGCTCTGCTTTCGGTCTGGTACACCGACTTCTTTGATGCGCAGACCATCGCCGTCCTGCCCTACGAGCAGTACCTCAAGCGCTTCCCGGCCTATCTGCAGCAGCTCACCATGGAAAGCAATGGCAAGCATGTGACGCTGAAGGGCAGAGAGATTCGCTACAACACAGGCCCGGTCTATTGGGGCGAGCCGGGGACCAACGGCCAGCACTCGTTCTATCAATTGATTCACCAGGGAACGCGGCTCATTCCATGCGACTTCATCGCGTTCTACAAGACGCTCAATCCCCTGGGGCGCCATCACGACATTCTGATTGCCAATGTGTTCGCGCAGACTGAGGCGCTGGCCTTCGGCAAAACGGCTGAGCAGGTGAAGGCGGAAGGAACGCCGGATTGGCTCGTGCCGCATCGCGTCTTCGAAGGCAATCGCCCGTCCAACACAATTCTTGCGGACGAACTGACGCCCGCAGTCCTCGGCAAACTGGTTGCCCTCTACGAACATTGCGTATTCACGCAGGGAGTGATCTGGCAGGTCAATTCATTCGATCAATGGGGAGTCGAGCTCGGCAAGGCGCTGGCGCAACGGATCATTCCTGAGCTTGAAAGCCCCGCAGAGCCGCAGCTCGCCCATGACAGCTCAACCAATCACCTGATCAACGGATATCGCAAGCACAAGAAGTGAATCCCGAGGGATTAAAGGGGGACACTGCAGGCCCTATTCGCTCTTCGACGGAGCCTGCAATCCCTCGCGCCACCACGAAAATCCCAGCCATGCCATCACGATGAAGCTGACCGCCACCAGCACAATTGCCGCGATCAGAAGCGGTAGATAGTTTGGATGGTTGATGTAAAACAGGCCGATGGGCAGCGCAACGCCGTAGACGATGACGAGAAACGCGCCGGCTAGCACCCAGACGCGTAACTTCAGCTGTCCTCTGCGCGCGGCATCCCGCAACACGATGAAGTCCCAGATAAGCTTGAACAGCTCAAACACGTCGACCTCCATTCAGGCAGGGAACCCGCTTTTCTATTGATGGTTGCGTGATGGTTGCGAAGATCAGATCCTCACGCGGCAGATCTGGCCTTCGCAACTTCTGTTCAATTCGCCGGGATCAACTCGATCCAGCTTTCGCGACCGGGATCGACCACGCCGTTCGGGTCGAATGTTGGATCGTCATTCAAGACCACGCTGTTTTTGTCCGACGAAATCCAGTTGTGCGTGAATTGATTTGAGGTTTCGATCTTGCGGCCGGTGGTCGGATCGATAAAATCCTGGCGGTTAAGCGAATCCAGCACCTGCAGATGTGCAGCATGGTCGATCGCACCTTGCCTTTGGCTGTCGGCCGCCATCGCATGTTCGGTGCTTTCTTTCAGTTGAGCCTGCACATCGCGCCCGTGCTGCATCATTTGATTTGTCTGATCGGTGAAGTGCTGTTGAATCGCTTTGAATTGCTGGTCGCTTGCCTGCTGGTACCTGGCAAAGTTTTCTCGCATGCGCTGCGAGATTTCCTGATCCCAGCCCGGGTCGATCCGGGCGCCAGTGGGATTGCTCGCGATCAGTTCGTCCAGATGTCCCTTTGGCGCATGCTTGAAGTACGTACCGGCCGTGCCGCACGAGCGTGTCGTGCGCGCGGCACGATGCATCTGCGGGTAGGCTGGCGAACTGCTTTCCCGGCAGGTCAGCACTACACCAAGCTGTTCTTCCATGGGACGACCGTTCAAATCAAATTCAATCCGAATGCGCGCGGTGTCCATATACGTGCGCTCATTCGCACCGTATCTTCCGGCCATTTGCTGGTTTTGAGCCGCCAGCCCCTGCTTCATCTTGTCAGTCAGCGGCACAATGCCGATGATTTTTGCGTTGGGCTCGATCATCGGCACCGCAATGTTCAGCAGAAATCCCGCAGCGGTGTTGATGTTGACGGTATTGCACTTTGGCCCCAGCGGGCTGCTCCCGTCGCTGGCCCAACTCCACGAGACGCCGGGCAACTGGCCATATCCCGAAACCCCGTCCGGAGAAAGCGCAGTCGCCGTCAGCCCATCCGCCGGAGTCTCGGGTGCGTGGCAGCCGCGCGGACGCAGGATTGTACCGATGAACTTCCAGCCGACCGGCACGTCCAGTGTGAATGCCGTCGCGTTCAATGCGGGGTCCTTGATTTCCACGGTTCTTGTCTTCGACCAGGAAGCGGAAACCGCATGCGCGGAATTATTGCTTCTAGATTGCGCTGACGTCGTCCTCTCGACCCCGGCCTGTCCCTGACATCCCATGATGCCCATCAGCATCATGCCCATCGTTACCGCTTCTGTTGCGAGCCCGTGTTTCAAAAGTGGCCTCCGTCCTGCGAACCTGATAAAAAGTGAGCTGGCAATTTCTTGCGCATTCGCAATCCGGGGGAGAGCCTGGGTTGATGGATCACGTCTGAACTAATCAATTGCCGCTCTAATCTGTACGCGAGAACTCCATGAAAAGTGTGTCAAGGAGCGGGTGCTCGTCGTCCACCCTTCGGCAGATGCTTGAACCATACGCTCCTCGCGGGTTACAGAGGCACAGTTCCGGACAAAGCCACGCCTCACCAGGTAAGGGTGACGGTGATGGTCTTCCAGCCCTCGCCTGGCGGGAAGTTGATCGTCGCAAGCTGGATTCGCGGAATAGATTCACTTCCACTACCCGTTGCGGATTCAATTAGATCGGCTCCCTTCGCATGGATCGACCCCTTTTGCAACCGACTAAGGATCGTCAATTCGACTTGGGTTCCAGCGGGACCCTCGATCGTAAGCGTGAGTGTTTGATCTGAATACTGCTCGCTCAGCATGTGACAAAACTTGGTGCGGTCACCGGAACTGGGCATCTGGGAAGGCAAGCTCACCTCAACGGGGTGCCGCACAAGGCTGATTCCTCCGTCTGCAAGGGCGGCGGCTTGCGGCCCGACACTTCGGAGATGTATTCCCGATTTGGACGATCCTCGCTGCCAGATCAAGACTGCTTTGTTGGTCAAAGAGATTTTCAAATCGACAGTTTCATCGCCGACGTGCAAGTTTTTAATCTCGGCGTGATCCCACCCCGCCGGCAAATGCGGATTTACCGTGATCGTCTTCGTCTGCGCATCGATGCTGATTCCAAACATTCCGCGCAGAATCGGCGTAATCACCATTGCGCTCGACCACAGCTGGTGGCTCGTGCTTCGCCCAAACGGAACATAAAAATCTCCCGACAATAATTCCGTTGCGGCACCTAGATCCTGCGCCTTGGTCAGGTTCGCGTTCTCCATCAGCAATTGGTAGCCAGCCAGTGGCTGCCCGCCGCGATACTCCGCCAGCGCCGCCCAGCCCGTAAAGAGCGGCCACACCGACCCCTGGTGGTAGCTCGTGCCGTCGTAAATCGGCTCGGTATTGGCGACATCGCGGAGGCCCCAGTCCGTATTCAGTGCAGAGGCGGCAATCTGCGAAAGGCAACCGTCTGGTTGCGCAAGCACCGACTTCCCACCGGCTGGGTCCCACCAGGCCAGCGCTGGATACACCGTGCTGGTCCTGTCCAGCGAGCCATCTGCGTTGCGGCTGAAGGCATAGCAGTTCTTCTGCGCGTCCCAGTACTCGTCATTGATCGTTTTCGCCAGTTTGTCCGCGCGCCTCTTCGCCGCCTCTTCCTTTGAAGTGTCCTTCAACATCGACTCGATATACCCCATCGCGGACGACGCCTGCTGATCCAGCAGCGCAAGATAAATTTCCTGGTGCGGCATGCCTCCCGGCCAGCTTTCCACCCATCCCGTACCCTGCGAATTGTCGTAGATGCCGTCGTGGTCGGTATCATGCGCCGGATCTGTCTCGAATGCCCAAGCCTTCTCGATTGCATCGCGATGCGCCGTCAGAAACGCAACATCCCCACTCGACCGAACATAGTCGGCCACCGCCAGCAGGAACAGCGGCGTAGAATCGGCTGCCGCATACATATACGGAAACGCGCGCCAGTCGATCGCTGCTGCGGTCTGCGAATACTCGTGCATGATTTTGCCGTCTTCGCGCTGACGCCTGATCAGGAACTCGAGTTCCGACTTGGCCAGCCCAAAGTCGCCGTAGCCATTGATGGCGTACAACGTGTAGAGCGAGTCGCGTCCGAAGAACCAGCCGAATCCCGGCCGGGCAGAATCCCCCGACGCATAATAGCCGGCCACCAAAGCCGTCTCGTCGGTGGGAATGGAATGTGCGTCGACGGGATGAGCCTTCAGCTGCTCAATTGAAACCACAGCCCACTGGAACGCCTCATTGAGATCTTTGTCCGGCGTCTCGATCGACGTGGAACTCGCCAGCAATTTCTTGTAGGCGTCGGCATGCTCCTTATAAAGGTCCGGAATTCCTGCATTCAGCTTGGCCAGCGTCGCGGCGAGCGTCGCATTGGTGGCCGCATCCTTATTCATGCCTGCTGCCATCAGCAGCGGAAACAGCCGGCCGCGATCGCGCGCCGGGTCGATGTGCAGATGAAACTCCACTGGATGAACCTGTGGACGTTCCTGATAGGGGGCCAGTATTCCCGGCTGTGCGCCAGGGATTGCCACGGCGCCGGCGAGGTCCGGGTAGTCGGCGTGAAGAACGTAAAAGCCCCCGGGGCTCGATGGCGCTTGAGGATTCGGTGCAACCCACTCCACCCCCGGGACGCCTTCATTGCGCTCCGGCCACATCCAGCGCAGTTCCGGCGTGAAGCGAAAAATGAATTCTGTCGGGTGCAGGCAATCGAATTCGTAGAGCACTACCGGCCCGGTGCCGGCCTGCGCGCTATCTGGCGAAAACATGATCTGCCGGACCGTGAAGCCGATGTGGCTATAGGTGATGCTCGTGCGATCCGGACGCACTTCAATCGCGGCTGCCTGCTGGTTCACATCGATGGGAACGGTGTAGCCATCGATTTCGGCTTCAATAGTGAGGTGCGAGAGCAGCTTTACCGGAAGAACCCAGGCTTCGAAAACACCGTTCTGTTGGCCAAGCACCACCCCTCGCTCACCCGCAACGGTGAATGGCTTCTCGGTTTCGGCGTGTGCGCGGATCACCGGGCCAGCGCTGTCAAAGGGGATTGCGGGTACGGAGTTGAGAAAAGGTGTCTGCGCCAGTGTTGTCGTTGCAAGCAATAAGAAGGCAGTCCGGCTAAGTACGCGAAGCAGCATCGGTCTTGATCCTCTGGAAGCTTTTAAGAGGAATCAGTCTACGTCGTTGCCGCGAATCGCTGCAAAGCCGGTTTTCAATTGCAGTCTTCGATCGTTCAGGGATGAGGAAAACTGATCGGAATTGCGAGCCGAAAAGATGACCATATTCCTGATATTGAAGAAAAGGATATGCTTATACCGTTTTCCGTAGAGATTTGCTGAAAAGCGGATTCAGGGCACGTGCGGAGCCGTCTTCTGCGGGGGCATATCCAGTTAACTTATTGTAAATAAATAACATAAGAAGCATAACGTTACAGCGATACTTTGGCACGCCAATTGCACTCCACTATCCCAGACTTATCATTTGCTTCCCCATTTTTCTGTCCTTCTTGCTTTTTGGGCCAACCATGAGTAGCACTCTGGCCAACTTCCCTCTTCCCTGGCGGGTGCATTTCCCTGACCCGGTCCAGAGATAAGACAAGTTTCAATCCAAACGCGGTCTGAACGTGGACACAACAGAGCCGGCTCAAATGGCCCCCAGGTGCGGGAAATAGGCAAGCCAGCATGAGACCCCTGGCGCCGGCCCCGTAAGTCACAAAATCCAACTTCGAGGAACAATGGGTATGAGAAATCTGCCAAAGCTGAAAGTATTGGCGCTCTGCATCGTCCTGATCGGCGCATTGGGCATCGCCCACGCGATCGACGTTAAGGCGCGCATCAAGGGCACAGTGACCGACCCGCAGGGAGCCGTGCTGGCCGGTGTGAAGGTGACAGCAACCAATGAAGCAACCGGCGTGAAGTTTGACGCCCTTTCGGGCGCAGATGGCGGGTTTCTCTTCCCGCAGCTGCCGGTCGGTACGTACACGATCAACGTTACAGCCACAGGCTTCAAGGGTTTCACCGCGAAGGGCATCGTCCTCAATGTTGACCAGGAGTACACCGAGAACGCGAAGTTGAGCGTAGGCTCTGCGGCAGAAGTCGTTGAGGTCGCCGCCTCGCCGGTCCAGGTTGACACCAGCGATATTCAGCTGAGCAACGTTGTGGACTCGACCGAAATGACCGAGCTTCCCCTCATCGGCCGCGGATTCACCGGATTGGAACTGATCCTTCCCGGCGTGCAGGCTTCCAGCGACCGTTTCGGCAGCTTCTCAGTCAGTGGCGGACAGACACAGCAGTCGGAATTCCTCGTCAACGGCGCAGACACCAACGACATCGCACTGAACACCGTGGCTTTCAGCCCGAACCTCGATGCCATCGACCAGTTCAACCTGATCGACGGTCCGCTGAACGCGGAATATGACCGCAACTCGGGCGGCATCGTCAGCGCCACCATTAAGGAAGGTTCCAATCACTTCCACGGCGACGCTTTCGAGTTCTATCGCGACACGTTCCTCAACACCCTGAGCTACTATCAGAAGACTTTCAACGCCTCCACCGGACAATTCTCCGGTATCGTTTCGCCTTACCACCAGCACATCTTTGGCGGCACCGTAGGCGGTCCGATTCTGCATGACAAGCTCTTCTTCTTTGGCGCTTACCAGGGCATCCGTCAGCGTACTCCTCAGACGGGCGGCGCTGTCACAGTGTTTAACTCCGCTAACCTCGGCGGCGACTTCTCTGCGGATGACAATCCGTCAGCAGCCGGCACCCGTCCAGGCGCCACGGCCACCTGGGGACAATGGTCGGCCAATGCCATTCCATCCAGCGTCACGGTTCAAGGCTGCGCTACGGCAGGCGAAACCTGGGCACAGTGCGCATTTGACCTCGGCGGCAAGATTCCGACGTCAGCCTTCAGCACCGTGGCAACCAACCTCGCTTCGAAGTATATTCCCGCTCCAAACAATGGCACCTACGGCTTCAAGTTCAACCCCGTGACGGTGACAACGGCCAACCAGTACATCGGCCGCATCGACTACTCGATCAACACCTCGAATCAGATCACGGCGCTCGGCATCTACAGCAAGACCCCGACGACCGACACGCTTCCGTTTACGGGCGCGACTCTGCCGGGATTTGGCGACCAAAACACGACCCTGATTCAGCAATACACGGGTGACTATGTTCACCAGTTCAACTCAACCACGGTGAACGACTTTGCCGGCCACTATACCCGCTTCAACTTCGACGCGGTCGAGCCGCAGAACAAGGTTTCTCCGGCCAGCCTGGGCTTCAACATCAATCCAGAGGATGCGGCAGCAGCCAGCGTTCCCACCATCTCCGTCGGTGGCACCAATGTGAGCTTCACGCTCGGCTTCAGCACCAACGGTCCTCAGCCCCGCATCGACCAGGTCGCGCAGCTCGACGACAACCTGTCGAAGGTGGTCGGACGGCATACCTTCAAGTTCGGATATGACGGTCGCCGCTTCAACGTTCACAACCCATTCTTTGCCAATAACAGTGGCAGCTTCAGCTTCGGCAACACCGGCACGTATTCAACCGGTGATGGCGCGGTGGACTACCTCCTCGGTATCCCCACCACATATGCTCAGGGCAGCGGCGCATCCATCATCGCCGAAGCGTTCCTGAACTATGTATTCGCGCAGGACACCTGGAAGCTGACCGACAAGCTCACCTTCAGCTACGGTCTGGGTTACTCGATTGACACTCCGCTGCACGACCTCCAGTACGGCGGTTCGGGCATCGCGTGCGTCGTCCCCGGCCAGCAGTCTACGGTCTTCGCCAATGCACCCAAGAGTCTCGTGTACGGCGGCGACAAGGGCTGCACAAACTCCGGTTTGGCCAAGACAAAGTACTCTGAGTTCGGGCCGCGCATAGGCTTCATATACGCGCCCGACTGGGGAGCGATCTCCGGCGGCCCCGGCAAGTTCTCCATTCGCGGCGGATTCGGTATCTATTATGACCGCACCGAAGAAGAAACCTCCCTGCAGACCCTCGAGACGCCTCCCTTCGGTACCACGACGAGCGGCGCTGGCTTCATCACCGCGGCATCATTCGCCAATCCCTTCGTCGACCTCAACGGCGGCGGTTCTGTTGCCAACCCGTTCCCGTACACCTTCCCCAAAAAGGGCGACAACGTCGACTTCAATCCGCTGCTTCCGATCTTCAACATCAGCACGTACGGTAACGATTTCCGCGCACCCTATGCTGAGAACATCCAACTCAGCGTCGAGCGCGAGTTCCCGGCGCGCACTGTGGCTCGCTTGAGCTACGTGGGATCGCTGGCGCGGCATAACCAAACGGTCACTGATGCTAACCCGGTCACCCCTGCCGGTCACGCAGCGTGCGTTGCGGATACGACCTTCTGCAACAATCCGACGCAGGCCATCTATCGTGAAGAAGAGAGCTTCTTCTTCCCGCAGAACACACTGCTCAACGCCGGTGGAGACATCCTTGACATCGGTCTCGTCGGTTCGGGAGGCAACTCGAACTACCACTCGCTGCAAGCAAACATCGAAAAGGCGACCACGCATAACCTGTACTTCCAGCTCAGCTATACCTATGCACACGCACTCGACAATGCTTCCAGCTTCGAGAACTCCGGCTTTGGTTCTGCCAGCACACGCGGCTACAACCAGTTCGCACCTCAGCTGAACTATGGCGATTCGAATTTTGACGTTCGCCATCGCCTCGTCTTCTCGCCGATTTACGTCACCCCGTCCCTCCGCCGCTCGGCGGAATGGTACAACCCGCTCAACCTGGCACTTTCCGGCTGGGAAGTGAGCGGCATCGTAACCCTTGCAACCGGCTTCCCGTTCGACGTCTCGTACGCCGGCGCAAGCGCAAACTCGGAATACTGCCCGGACTTCACCAACTTCTATGCTTGCCCGGATGCTCCGAACCAGGTTGCTGCAGTGGCGAAGTCTGGAAATCCCCGCATCCGCCAACTCAACTTGCATACCCAGAGCGGTGCATACGTCAACAAGGGAAGCTGGGTCAACGAGCCACTGGGAACCTTCGGCACCTCCCGCCGCGACATCGCACACGGCCCTGGTATCAACAACACCAACATGGTCGTGGCGAAGAACATCTACTTCTCGTCGGACAAACAGAGATATGTCCAGCTGCGTATGGAGAGCGACAACGTCTTCAACCACACGCAGTTCGTGAATCCGGCCACGACCTGGAACGACACCGTGCTGACCAACCCGAACACCTCGTTTGGTTACATCAGCAGTACGGCGTCAGCTCGACTCACCCAGTTGGCAGCGAAGTTCTACTTCTAAGCCACGCTGCAACCAGAACTACAAGAGGCGCCTTCGGGCGCCTCTTGCTTTTGTGCAACATAATGGTTGCGTAACGATGCTTTAGGGATGCGGAAGGTAACTACTGCGCGGCAGCCTTCGTCTGCTCCGGCGTCTTCATGAATTCAAGCGCGCGGATCAAATAACTCTTCAAGCCGTGACGATGCACGACAGCGTCGAGGAATCCCTTCTCAAGAAGGAACTCGGAGCGCTGAAAACCTTCGGGAAGCTTCTGCCGGATGGTCTGCTCGATCACGCGCGGCCCTGCGAAACCGATCAGGGCTCCCGGCTCGGCGATGTTGAGATCGCCCAGCATGGCAAAGCTCGCCGTCACACCGCCGGTTGTGGGATCGGTCAAAACGCAGACATACGGCACGTGCGCATCGTCGAGCTGCGCCAGCGCCGTTGAGATCTTCGCCATCTGCATCAGGCTCACGACGCCTTCCATCATGCGTGCGCCGCCCGAAGCGGCAACCACAATCAGCGGCTTCTTCTCGTTGCGCGCGCGATCCACGGCGCGCGCGATCGTTTCGCCGACCACTGCGCCCATTGAACCGCCAATGAACCCATATTCCATGGCGCTGACCACGACCGCGTGCGGGCCCATCTGTCCAAGGGCGTTCAGGATGGCGTCGTCCAGCCCGGTGTCCTGCTGTGCCTTGCGCAGGCGCTGCTTGTAGGGCTTCACGTCGCTGAAGTTGAGCGGGTCCGTCGAGCGAAGGCCACCGTCCACAAGCTGGTAGCCCGGCTCGAGTAAAAGATCTAAACGCTGCCGCGCGCCAATCCTGAAGTGGTACTGGCACTTCGGGCACACGTTCATGTTGGCCTCAAGGTCGGCTTTCCAGATGGTTTGCCGGCAGCCAGGACACTTTACCCAAAGTCCCTCAGTGCGGACGCTCTTCTCTTCGTCGCCGTTGCCGCCGGGACCATCGAACTCGCCGTTCTCGCGTTTAAACCAGGACATAAGGCCTCAGTCATTGTAAATGGGCGGGGACGAGAAAGGGGTTTGCCCTTCAGGACTGCGCTGTGCAGACTGCAACTCTCTGGTTCCCTGCGCTAACAGGGTCCTGTACACTTCACTCGGTCAGATACTCCCCAGAGCACCGCTGGCTAAATATCACAACCGGAGAAAGTGAATGAACAAGAGATTGTGGAGCGTCTTTGTGGGGATCTGCGGGCTTTTGATGTTATCCCTGAGTGCTATTCCATCAGCTGCACAGATGTCAGAGGTCAAAGAGAAACCGGCAATGTATTCCTACGTCGCCAATTGGCAGATTCCTCGCGCCCAATGGGCCGCGATGGAAAAAGACAATGAGTCGAACAAGCCAATCCTGGACAAGGCCATGGCTGATGGAACCCTTGTGGGGTATGGCAACGATGAGAACCTTGTCCACGAGGCCGACGGCGAAACCCATGACAACTGGTGGGCGTCAATGTCAATGGCCGGGTTAATCAAGGTGCTGGATCAGTTTTACGCATCGGGCGGTACGTCTTCCCCCGCTCTCAACAGTGCCACAAAGCACTGGGATCTCATCTTCATGAGCAAGTATTACAACTGGAAGCCTGGTCCGTGGAAGAACGGCTACGTTCACGTTTCGTCTTACAAACTGAAGGCGGACGCGCCCAACGATGCGATCGAGATGATCAGCAAGCACCTGGTCGTTCCGATGCTGGAGAAGATGCTTGCCGACGGCTCTATTCGCGAATACGAGGTTGATACCGAGGCAATTCATACCGGCGCACCTGACAATTTCTGGATTGTTTATGTTGCGTCCAGCCCTGAGGGTCTGGATAAGGTCAGCGCGGCGATTACGGATTCCTTGAAAGACCACCCGTTTGCCGGTCCGGCTTTTGGTGCCATGACAGTTTCAAGCGCCCACCGCGATGAACTGTTGAGAGGGGAAGGAACCTACAAGTAGTTCCGTTTTCTACAAAGCCGCGAGCGGCGTGCAAAATGCCGCTCGCGGTCGAGCCACCCAGGGCTGTGTTATGGCGCTACCAGGTGTAGTGGACGGTGTACGTGAGCGTAGCCTCGCCCTTCGCCGCCACGGTGATCGGAAACTTCAGCGTGTGGCTGTCGAGCTTTTTGAAGTTTGACGACTTATCCGTGAGTTCCCAGTTCTCGCCTCGATACATGTGCTCGATCACCGCGACATTTACTGTCTGCTGCTTCTGGTTAGTCAGCTTGATCTCGAAGGTCTCATCGAGCATGTGCTTGTTGTAGTCCACGTGGAAGTCCGTCTGGCGCCGTGAGCCTTTCACGTCAAAAGCCGAGCCGGTCGGAATCTTCACCGTATCCTCGGCGGGTGTGTGGTTGATGAGGCTCTCTCCCACAAACTCCATCTGGCCGTCTAGGTCGCGGCGATACAAACGCACACGGCCGGCCGGAAGCGGCATGCCAAGGTGATTCGCTTCGCTGTTCTTGATCTCTTCAACGATCAGCACCTTGGTGTTCTCGCCGCCCAGGCCGTACCCCTGGTTCTGATTCACATTGCCGGCATAGATTGGCTGCATCTGTTCTGCGAGGCCGTCATAGAGATAGCTGCGCCGCATGCTCACGTTTGCCGCTTCGATAAACTGCACCTGCTTGGTCTCGCCATCGTGCAAAGCAACCGTGCGGTTGAGGTCGTAGAGGTGGAAATCGTCGAAGGCCTTCTGCGTGACCCCGGGCTGCGCCATATCCATCGCCTTGGCTTCCATCTGCATCATTCGGGCACCGTTGTATCCCCCCTGCTGTCCCTGAATCTTCGCGACGTCGCCGGCCATCAGCTTGATGCGCGCTTCAGGGAAGTCAGTACCCGATTGGTTGTGTATCGTCACCCATCCGAGCACATCCGCCTTTTCGTCAGCGGTAACGTCGGTGTTGTCAGGAGCGACGACGTTGTAAGTCGACTCCCAGCTCAGCCCGCCGGTAATATAAGCCAGCTCCGCATTGAAGTGATCCGAGGACCCGGAATTGATCTGCCAGCGCAGCGTGGGCTTCAGCAGCATCCCATCCGTTGTCGCCGGAAAGAGCGGCGTTCCGGGCAGTTGAAATTGCATCTTGCCGTCCACTTCAACCAGGGGCTGGGCGTTCTGGCCGCCAAGCTGTTGTCCGTCAAAGGTGTACTCCGGCGGGCGATTGTAGCCGGCGCGAATGATCTTGCCCTGCACAATCCTTGGCCCCGCAGGACCAAATATCTGAAAGTCGATGGTCTTGCCCTCATACTTCTGCAGCAGCCACTCCTGGCTCACGATGGCCGAGTCGTAGTTCTGCTCCACCACGTGCACTACGCGCTTGCCTGAGGGATCCCGCAGAACCACGGAGTCGGGTTCAAGGCGGCTGGTGACGCTGTCGGTCGTGATCTCGTTGATGCCGGCATGCAGATCGAGATCCAGAAAGGTGCGGGCAACCGCGAAGTTCTGGTTGTAGATGGTGAGCGCAACCGGTTGCGGCTGCTGCGCAGAGGCACTCAAAGCAAGAATGAGAATCGCAACAACAAGGGAATAGATCCGCACAATCTTCCTCCTGAAACTGGTCTTGGAACGCCCAGAAAGGAAGAACTTGCATTCAAAAGCTCAAGAAAGGAATCGAAAGGCGACTCTTTCGGTCAGTATTCGATGCCCCGCTGCGCCAGAATCCCTTTTTGATAGGCATGCTTCACTTCGCGCATCTCCGTGACGGTGTCGGCGATTTCCACGAGCGTGGGATGTGCGTTCCGCCCTGTCAGGATCACGTGAACCATCTCCGGGCGATTGCGCAGAGTCTCGGCGACTTCGGCTGGGTCGAGCATGCCATAGCCGATCGCGTAGTTGATCTCGTCGAGCACCACCATGTCCCACTCGCCGGACTCGATCGCCTCGCGCGCCTCTTTCCATGCCTCCTGCACCATTCGAATATCTTCAGGATCGGTCTCCGCCCCGCCCACCTTCACGAATCCGCGGCCCATCTGTTTGAGGACAAAGTTTTGTCCGAACGCCTGCGTGGAATCCAGCTCGCCATAATGCCAGGAGCCCTTGAGAAATTGCAGCATCAGCACCCGCATGCCGTTGCCAACGGCCCGCAGGGCCGTACCCATGGCGGCCGTGGTCTTGCCTTTGCCCGGGCCGGTGTTGATCAGGATCAGTCCGCGTCTTGATTCAGTCATGATTTAGTGAACAGTGAACAGTGTGCAGGGGACAAGGGTCCTTCATGTCTCAGGGTGAACGGCACTTTGAAGTCTCTGTCCACTGTTCACTTGCTTTCAGTGGCCGGAGTGGTAGGGGTGGCCTGTCAGGATTGTAAATGCGCGATAGAGCTGCTCGGCCAGCACCACCCGCGCCAGCGCATGGGCCAGCGTGAGAGGTCCAAGCGAAAGCAAAAGCGTCGCCCGTTTTCGCGCCGACTCCGACCAGCCATCCGCCGGCCCGATCGCGAAGACAATCTGCTGGGCGCCATTGTCGCGCCGCTTTCCCAGCCAGTCGGCGAAATCCTCCGAGGTCATTTGCTTTCCACGGCTATCCAGCAGGACACCCACGGCAGGCGCGCGGCGCTGTTGCCGGTCCATCCACTCAAAGAGCGCTTCCTCGCTGCGGAACGATTCAGACTGGCAGCGGGCGTGGGCTGCGCACCGCTCAAGATACATTGCGGTCAGCCCTTCCAGCGGATCCTTGGACGATGGACGCGGTCCAATGTGCGCCAGTACGATCTGCATGCTGCGAAGATACACGATCGCTAGCGAGAACCGGCCGCCTGCCTATCCGAAAGAGGATGGTTTGTGATTTTGCGGGAGTCTCTCTACAACTTCCCATATTTGCGTGTGATCTATATCACTCATTTGAATGGATTAAGCCTTTAGATTGCAAAATGAGACGGAGTTCTCCGTTTGGCATCTCGCATGCACTAAATAGCCGTTATAGACCCTGTTTATCTTGGAATGGTTTTCGTCACCTGCTTTCAGGTTGACGAAACCGAACCTTTATTCTTTGCTGTTTTTGGCCTTTTTTTTGACTGTTAATCGCGGAACGGACCTATCCCTCCCCAGCTAGACCCGAGACGCCGAGCGCGATAGCGGATCGGAACTCGTCCCCCCATGAGGTTCTCCGATCCATCGTCGATCCGGAGGATTTTCAATGCGATTTTCGCGATTGCTGCAAGTTGCTTCTTTGTCGGTGAGTCTGCTGGGCCTTTCTGCCTACGTCGCCTTCATCGGAACGCCGATGGCCCAGGCTCAAGCTGATCTTGGCGCCATCACCGGCGTCGTGACAGACGTGACCGGCGCGGTCATTCCCAATGCCGATGTCAAACTGACCAACGTGGCCACCGGTGCGGAAAGAGTTTCGGTCACCAACTCGAAAGGCGAATACGCGATCTCCCAGCTTTTGCCGGCCGGGTATTCGGTGAACTTCAGCGCGCCAGGATTCAACGCGGCGTCAGAGAACGTACAGGTCACAGTCGGTTCTTCAAATACGATCAACGTCAAGCTGGCAGTCGCTGGAGGAAGCACCCAGATTACTGTCGCAGCCGACGATTTTGCCGGCGTGCACCTTGAAAAGCCCGAGGTTGCCGCGGTCATCGAGACTGACCAGATCCTCTCCTTGCCTACCCTCGATCGCAATCCGTACAACCTTGTCGCCTTCTCCGGAAATCTCTCCGCCGATCCCACAGCTTCAGCGCGCGGTGTAGGATTCAACATTTCAGGATCACGCTCGACCTCGGTTGACATCCTGCTGGATGGCGCCGAGAACACAGACCTTTATGCTGTCGGCGTTGCCCAGACAGTTCCGATGGATGCCACCTCTGAGATCCGCATCGTCACCTCGAACTCCGGTGCAGAGTATGGCCGCGGATCAGGAGCTGTGAATGTCTCTACCAAGTCCGGAACCAATGGCTTGCACGGGTCAGTCTATGACTTCAACCGCATCTCTACGCTTGCATCGGCCGGATACAACAATAACTATATCCATGCGTTGAATCCCGATGTCGCTGCCAAACCGCGCTACACGCACAACCAGTTTGGATATTCGGTTGGTGGACCGATCAAGAAGGACAAGATGTTCTTCTTCTCCTCAACAGAATGGACGCGCATTCGCAGCAACCAAAATGAAATCGCGGTGGTTCCGACACCGGACCTGCTGGCGATGTCTGCCCCCAATATGCAGAGCTTCTTCACTACCTACGGAACGCTTGCACACCCTATCAATGGCACCACTTATACGGGCAGTTCCCCGGCGCTCAAGGCGGTTTTCGGCAGCGACATTTCAAAGCTTACGCCGCAGTTTCCCAACATCGGCACAACGCCGCTCTTCGGCGAAGTGATCTACCAGGCGCCCCAGGATTCCGGCGGCGGCGCGCCAGTCAATCAGTGGATCAGCTTCAACCGCGCTGACTGGAACATCAACGCGACCACGAATATGTTTGTGCGCTACATCCAGGAGAGCGCCATCAATCCTCCTGGCTACATCAACTACAGCCCCTACGCGGGTTACAACACTGATCAAACCCAGTCCAACCACAATCTTGAATTCTCACTCACCAAGGCATTCTCCAATACGCTTGCCTCGGCCACGAAAGTCCTTGCGACACGTTTCAACAATGGTCAGCCTCTGGGTGCCAAACCTGTCAGCCCCACGCTCTATGTAAACAGCACGACGGCACAAGCTCTGGGCGGGGGCTATATCAACTTCCCCGGCTATTCACAGCTTTCGCCGGGCAATGCAATTCCTTTCGGTGGACCTCAGAACTTCATTCAGGTGGGCGAAGACCTTGCCTGGGCCAAGGGCAAGCATCAAATATCTTTCGGCGGAAACTTCCTCTTCATCAAAGACAACCGTATGTTTGGCGCCTATGAAGAAGCAGTCGACGCCCTTGTTCAGAGTGGACACAGCAACGCTCTTGTCAACTTTGTGAGTGGCGGTCTCGGCTTCATGCAGGTTGCCGTCGACCCACAAGGCAAGTTCCCGTGCTCTATCGATCCAGCCACCGGAAACTATCTGGATACCTCTTCTTGCTTCATCAACATGCCCGTGAATTCGCCGAACTTCTCGCGGTCCAACCGCTACCAGGACGGCGCCGCATATGCATCTGATGCATTCAAGGTATCGCAGAAACTCATGGTGAACCTCGGTCTTCGCTGGGAGATCTATGGGCCGCAGCACTCACAGAAGCCGATCTATGATTCAAACTTCTTCCTGGGCGCCGGCAACTCATACATGGATCAGATCAGAACCGGAAAGCTGATGACTCGCGAAACCTCTCCGGATGGCCGTCTTTGGAATCTGAACAAAACCCAATTCGCTCCGAAGATCGGCTTTGCATTCGATCCCATTGGCAATGGCAAGACCAGTATTCGCGGCGGCTATGGCATCAGCTACGAGCGGAATTTCAATAACGTCACATTCAACGTCATCCAGAATCCGCCCAACTATGCCGTACTCTCCTTTACGCCGAGCGACAACAACAAGCAGAACATTCCGATCAGCAACAACAATTTTGCTCAGTTCGGCACTGGATCCGGAACCAAGCGCCTGCCAAACGTGACCCTTCGTGCCGTTGATACCAAAATCAAGCCGGCCTATGCTTCCAACTACAGCTTGTCCCTGGAGCACCAGTTTGGAGATACCACCGGGAGCCTCTCCTACGTCGGAACGCGTGGCATCCACAACTACTCCATCGCCAACCTCAATCGGTCGTTCTACGGGGCTGATTATCTTGGCGATTCCGCAGATCTACCCAACCGGCTCAACATGCAGTACTCGAATATCAACTTCCGCGGTGCCGATGGCGACAGCTACTATCACGGCCTCACGGCAGAACTCCGCAGCTCCAATCTCATGCGAACCGGCCTGAACGTGCGCGGCGATTACACTTACTCGCACTCAATCGATAACACCAGTTCGACGTTCACCGATGGCGGATCCAATAACGACAACCTCGGCTACCTCGATCCATTCAATAAGGCACTGGACCGCGGTTCATCGGACTTCGATCAGAGGCACCGCGTGGCCGCTGCGATCGTTTGGAATGTACCTTTCGGCAAGTCTCTCACCGGCCTGGCAAAATCGCTCGGTGACAACTGGACGATTTCGAGCACCTTCAACGCCCAGACAGGAACGCCGTTCAGCATCTTCGATTGCTTGTACGCAATTTCTGTATGCCCACGAGCCAGTTTTACGGCCCCACAGGTTAAGCACAGCACTCGCTCCATGAACGACATCAGTGGTTCGTATGGGCCGAACACGTATTCCTACATGTCGCTTCCTGACTATTACGACCCAGCCGGCCTCAGCCAGGATGCTTTCTATGTCAACCTTGCCAGGTACAACGAACAGGTAAATCCCAACGTCAACGCGTATTTTGGTGGCGACACACTATCGGCAGCCGACTATGCGGCCGGTAGCGACGTGCCGATCTGCGGCGGACTTCACAATATCGGATGCCGTTTCGTTTCCGGCATGACGGGACGCAACGCTTTCCGGGGACCCGGCTCCTGGGATCAGAACTTCGGTATCGTGAAGGACTTCAAAGTTCGGGAACGTTATGACATTCAACTGAAGGGCGAATTCATCAACCTCTTCAACCACGCCAACACTTACCTGAACCTCGGTGGCACGAACGACGTCTCCAGCTTCACCGACGTTCTAGCCTACAAGTCCGGCAATCGCAACACCGAACTCTCCCTGCACATCGCCTTCTAGGTTCTTTCAGAAGACGAACGAAAATGCTGGCCGCAGCCCTCGAAGCCGCGGCCAGTTTTTCAGCTCTGGTTCTTCTTCCAAACCGCGGCCCGAGACTTTCTTGATCTCTGCGAAGGCCTCTCATTTCCAGTAAACAGTCGGCGCTGGCGCATAGATTTAAGGCGCACTTGAAGTGCCGGGGGATTCCTGCAACTCAGCTCTAACTTCAAGATAAAGCGAGGGTTTATCTCCCGGTCCAAGCCGTCTCATGACTGGATTTCTCTATATGTCCGCTCTTGCGACATCTGAAATTCTGAATATACGGCCACCAATCTCCATTTATTTGTAGAACGAATTGCGTGATGCGATTTTGTCATCCGCCGTTAATCCTTTCTTCTTCAGTTCGTTATTGAAGCGCGGCTCTGAACAAGAACAAATGGCACCGATCGTGCAACAAGTTCTAAAGCACGTCTGTCCCTGCACTTCCCCCGCTCGCCCTGGGACAGAGCAAGAAATAAATTCAAAGAGCTCGAGCGTGGTCGAACTAGACTGCGCCAGCAAGGCTGCGCCCTCGTGCCCTAAAAACACCAGCGAGGACGCAAATCGAAACAGTTCGCGAATCGGTAGACCCCACGCGTGCGGGGCTATTCGGTTTGCAATGAAACCTGGAGGAGCAGAATGCGTTTTATGCGGTCAACCAAAGTGATGCTGGCACTATCGCTCATGATGCCTGTGGCTCTGGCATTCATAACGATGCCACATCCACTCAATGCCCAAACCAACACAACCGGCGCCATCGACGGCGTTGTTTCCGATCCTTCCGGGGCAATCGTTCCCACTGCGACTGTTTCCGTCACCAATGCAGCAACTGGCGCCGTCTTCAAAGTGACTTCCGGCGCGAACGGAGAATATCGCGTATCGCAGCTGCCCCCCGGCACCTACTCCGTGTCCGCGACGGCTAAGGGATTCCGGACATCGAGGCAGACCATCCAGGTGAGTACGGGCCAAGTGGCCTCAGGCAACGTAGCGCTCAGCGTTGGCGAGGCCAATTCCACGGTCGAAGTGACGGGAAGCGAAGTGCCGTTGCTGCACACTGACGATGCCCAGATATCGACGACGTTCACCATGGAGCAGGTGCAGAATCTTCCCAACCCCGGCAACGATCTGACGTTTGTGGCGCAGACGGCTCCCGGCAGCGTCATGAACACGCAAAGCGGATATGGCAACTTCTCGTCCTTCGGATTGCCTGGCACCTCTAATACCTTCACAGTCAACGGGGGCTACTACAACGATCCCTTCCTCAACGTGAACAACTCGGGAGCCGCGAACCTGACACTTGGCGCGAACGATATATCGACTGTCACCGTTACGTCCAATGCGTACAACGCTTCATTCGGAGGATTGGGCGGCGCACAGGTTTCCCAGGTTTCACGTTCCGGCGGCAACAAGTTCCATGGCAATGCCGACTATTGGTGGAACGGCCGCATCATGAACGCCAACGACTTCTTCAACAACAACTCCGGCACGCCACGCCCCTTCGATAATGCCAACCAGTGGGCAGCCGCAGTTGGCGGACCCATCAAGCACGACAAGACGTTCTTTTTCGCGAACTACGAAGGGTTGAGGGTAGTCTTGCCTGCGCGCGCTACCGTCTGGGCTCCCGACGCAAGTTATCAAGCCCTGACGCTGCAGAATCTCGTGAACAATGGTCTCGCCTCTGAGATTCCGATCTACCAGAACATCTTCAATCTCTATAACAATGCGCCGGGCTTCAAGAACGCGCTTCAGTCCACGTCCGACGCTGATGCCGGCGGGTACGGCACCGTTCAATTCAACGCCACATCTGGAAACTTCACCCATGAGTATCTGTTCAATGGCCGCATCGATCAGAGCATCGGCGACAAGGACCATTTGTTCGGTCATGTCACGGTAGACAAGGGAGTGCAGGCAACCTATACCAATGTGCTGAATCCGATCTTCAACGCGCTCAGCCCGCAGCCCGCGTATGAGGGCCAGCTCGGCGAGCAGCACATCTTTTCGCCGAACGTGTCCAACTCGCTCCTCTTCTCGACGATCTATTACCGCGCCGTGTTCACCAACACCAATGAGGCCGCATCGGAGCAGATCACTCCCTTCAGCCTGATCTTTGCGGACGGTGACCTCGGATCGAATCTGGCTTCCGCATATCCGGGTGGCGAAAATCTCATCTGGCCGCAGGGGCGCAACGTGACCGGCTATCAGTTCCAGGACGACCTTAGCTGGACCAAGGGCAAGCACACGATGAGCTTCGGATGGACGATGCGGCGCGATGATCTCACCGACTTCAGCCCATCGGAATTCACCGGTTCGCCGGAAGCCCTGGCAACCAACGCCAGTTTCCAGCAGGGATATGTCGACGAGTGGGTCGAACAGTTCCCCACGCGCTTGACGCAGCCTGTTGCCCTCTACAACATGGGATGGTATGTGCAGGATCAGTGGAAGGTGATGCCCAACCTGACCCTCACCTATGGTCTGCGCATGGAACATAACTCCGATCCGATTTGCCGCACCGATTGCTTTGCTCGTCTCGGCACAGATTTCAGCGCAGCAAACACCAGCACGTCTACGCCGTACAACATGTTGATCACATCGGGCCACGAGACCGCGCTGGCGCAAATGCAGTCCATCGGATGGGAGCCCCGCTTTGGCTTCTCGTATCTGCCCTTCGGATCTACGGGCAGAACAACGCTGCGTGGCGGATTCGGAATGTTTGCTGACGCCTTTCCCGGTCAGATCGCAGATAGTTTCCTCAACAATGCGCCCACCAACGTGCCGTTTACGCTCTTTGGGCCTGCGTTCGGCGGATCGAATCTCGCCCTTGTACCCGGCGCGCCAGGCAGCGCTCAGGCTTCGGCAGCAGCTTCCGCGGCAGCCTTTCAATCCGGCTTTGCCAACGGAGCGAGTCTGGATTCCCTGTCTTCCGTTCCTGGCTTCTCGGCGCCAAACATCAGCACCGCCCGTACCATCAAGTACCCCACCTATGAGGAGTGGAGCCTCAGCATCGAGCAGCAGGTTTCAAAGAGCGATAGCTTCTCGATTCAGTATGTGGGCAACCGCAGCTATCATCAGCCGGTACAAAATAACGGCGTGAACGCGTGGAACAGCGGTGGCGCGGCAGGATTCGGATCTCTATCGACCAGTGGTCCGCCCAATCCCAACTTCGCCTCAGTAACCGAAGTATCGAGCGGAGCGGTGTCCAACTTCAACGGCGGAATCGTTTCATGGGTACACCGCGGTCGCGCTCTTACAACCAACTTCAACTACCAGTACAGCCACGCGCTCGATGAAATCTCCAACGGCGGGTTCGATGGCTTCTCCGGCAACAGCGTTTTCCCCGATAATCCCTTCAACCTCAGACAGAACTATGGCAATGCCGATTACGATGTCCGGCACTACATCAGCGGGAACTTCGTATACACCATTCCTCACTGGAGAGGCCCCAAGGCACTGGTCGATCAATGGAGTTTCTCCGGGACGGTCTTCCACAGCACCGGATTGCCATTCTCGGTAGTCGACAATTCGACCGCGACCAACCTGAGCAACTATGGCGGAGCGTTGTTCGCAATGCAGACTGCGCCGTTGAGCGGGCACAATCATTGCGGCGGCGAGAGCGCAACGGCCACAACTGGAAACGGAATCGCCTGTGCGTTCGCGAGCGATTACGCTTCGCCAACTGACTTCGGCCAATCCGGCCGAAACCAGATGTTCGGGCCCAACTACACCGACACTGACTTTGCTGTAACGAAAGGCTTCGCTATCCCGGGACTTGAATCCGGCAAACTGCGCGTCGGTGCGCAGTTCTTCAACCTGTTCAATCACCCCAACTTTGGTCAGCCGATTAATGACATCTCGTCGTCGTCATTCGGACAGATCGTCTCGACCGTGAACCCTCCCACGTCGATCGTCGGATCATTCCTGGGCGGCGATGCTTCACCGCGCCTGATCCAGTTGACCGGCAAGTTCGAGTTCTAGGGCAGGGTTGAAACAAATCACCGGGAGCCGCCTCAAGACGGTTCCCGGTCTTTTTTGTATTGAATTGTCGCGCCAGACACGTAACTCAACCGCGCAGCGAACTCTAGCCCCGAGAAGCGGATTTCTTGGCGGCCTTCTTCGCAGTAGATTTCACGCCTGCCGCTTTCTTCGCGGCTGGCTTTGCTGTCGCCTTCTTGGGTGCAGACTTCCGGGGACTCTTCTTCGCCTCGGAATCCTTTGACGCCTTGCCACGCGCTGCGCGTGTTTTGGCGGCCAGCGCTACTTTCAGTTCCGCATCGAACTCGGTCGGCGTCAGCGGTCGCGCCGATTTGCGCAGCCGTTCGATATCGTAGAAGGCGCGGCGCTCGGTCAGAAAGACATGCGCGACAAAATCAACGTAATCCAGCAGAATCCAGTCGCCCCGCTTTCGCCCCTCGACGGAGTGCGGCATGGCGCCGAACTCCTTCTTCAGTCGGTGCTCGATTTCGTCGGCAATGGCGACGGCCTGGCGGTCGTTGGTGGCCGAGGTAATCAGGAAAAAATCGGACAGTCCGGAATCGATCGGATCGAGTTCGAGAATGCGGGTATCTTCGCCTTTTTTGTCTTCACAGGCCGCGGCTGCGGCTTGAACGAGAATACGGGTCTGTTCGCGCGTTTCAGTTGTGCTCATTCAGCAGAATTTCTCTCCTCGCTCATCGTAGTCTCTGGCTTCCATAGCGGCAAGCCGCGAAATTCCACCCGTCCAGTGCTCAGCGGTACAGTCCATGCGCTGCGATGTAATGGCAAACCGCGTCGGGCAGCAACTCGTGTCCCGCGCAGAGACGATCGAGTGCGGCGCTCACCTGCTGCCGGACCTCGGTAGCACTGATTTCGATTTCAATTCCGGGCAGCAGGTAAAACTCGGTCGAAGCGCCCGCCGCGTTGCGAAGTGTAAAGGTGCGCAAAGAGCCCTCCGCCACCCCTTGAGCCGCCTTAGTGTCCTCGTGGATCGACAAGCCAGCCGGCCAAATTGTTGCCAGATCCGCCAGATGCTCCCCCGGCCGCGAAGCGACAATCAACGGGGCCAGGAAAGGAACATCTGCTCCTCGGTGCCAGTGCGGCAGGTTCAGAAGCGAATCGGCACCCATCAGTGTGAAGAGAGCCGCTGACGGAAACTGCTTTCGCAGCCGCAGTAGGGTGTCGATCGTGTAGTTGGGAACACCGTTCTGGTTCGGCGCGTCCACAAGGCAGATGGCGAATTCCGGCACTCCCTTGATGGCCAGCTCCGTCATCGCCACGCGATCTTCATAGCTGGCGGTTGAGCCGTGTGGCTTCAGCGGCTGAATTCCCACCGGGGCAAACAAAACCGTATCGAGATCGAGCGCGGTCTGGGCGGCGCGTGCTATTCCGATATGCCCCAGATGGGGAGGGTCGAAACTGCCTCCAAAGAAGGCAATCCGCTGTCTCCTCTCCGCTCGATCAGGCATGGGTTCATGGTAAGGCATCCGCCGTTCCGCGCCGAACTTCAGTTGATTGAAGTTGGTCATCCCGAAGGTCGTATCTAACTAAGTCCATTGGTTTCGGTGCAACCACACTCTCGAACCCCAATCGCATGATTGTCTGCTAGCATCATCTTCACGATGCGATATGTGGTTGCGGTTCTTGCCCTCGTCGGGGCCGTGGTCTCGGGCCTTGCACTTGAGGTGCACTACACCATTGGCACCACCCCGTGTTCGATCAACGAGAAATGGGATTGCGGGGTTGTGAACCACAGCTCCTACTCCCTCATATCAGGTATCCCTGTTGCCCTCATTGGGATCGCGGGTTATCTCGGGCTGGTGTGGCTCGGCTTGGCGCGCCAACGCGCGGTTTTCACCCTTGCCGCCATTGGCGGCCTCGTCTTCGCTCTCTACCTGGCCCACGTCGAGCGAGACATCCTCGGCGTCTGGTGCCTCTACTGCGTCATCTCCCTCGCCGACATTGCCTTGATTACACTGATGGGCTTCATCTGGCTTATCGCCGACGCAGTCCAAAGGCAGCGCAGGCGCTGGTAAACTTGAACAGACGACATGTTCAAGGAAAAATACGCGCGCTGGATGTACGACTGGGAAACCCGGCTCACCACGCGCGATGAAAACCGCATAGTACGCCCGCTCGAATGGGGCTTCGAGTTCATTGAGCCTTTCCTCGAAGCGCACGGCTTTGGTGCAGCCATTCCCGGCCCGGAAAGTCTTCGTGACGATGCCGCAGCCGAATCCGCAATGGCGCGTATCAACCAGCTTCTCATTCGCCACAGCGACGTCTTCTTCGGTTACGAAAAGCCCACTGACTTCCGCCTTGAGGATCGCCACCCCGAGCTGTTCCCGACCAACGTAAGGCCTGAGACGCTTGCCAAAGACGCCGAGATCAAGCGCCTCGCTGCCGAGGGCAAGACCTCGAAGGCGCAGTTTCTGCGCTTCACTTCGCCCGAGCGCACTCCCTATCCTGAGAACGATCAGGTCAATGCCCGTTGGTATCCTGCGCCCACACACAAAGATCCCAGCCGGCCCAAGCAGGCCATCGTCGTCATGCCGCAGTGGAACGCCGATGCCTTCAGCCACAATTCCCTGTGCTCAATCTTCAATCGCATGGGAATCTCGGCCCTGCGTCTGTCCAAGCCCTACCACGACATTCGCCGACCCGCTGAGCTGGAGCGCTCCGACTTCGCTGTCAGCGCCAACATCGGTCGCACGCTTTCCGCTTGCCGCCAGGCCGTTGTCGACATTCGTTGCTGCATCGACTGGCTCGAGGATCAGGGCTACGAACACTTCGGCGTCCTCGGCACAAGCCTCGGATCGTGTTACGCGTTCCTCGCCAGCGCCCACGACAAGCGCATCCGCATCAATGCGTTCAACCATGCTTCGACGGCCTTCGGCGACGTGGTGTGGGCCGGTCAAAGCACGCGCCACGTAAAGCAGGCGCTCGACGATGCGGGCATGTCGCAGGATCGCGTACGGGAATTGTGGTCGGCCATCAGCCCCATCAGCTATTACGACAAGATCATGCGCCCTGAAGTCGGCGGGCCCGACAAGAAAGTCCTGCTCGTGTATGCAGATTACGATCTGACTTTCCCTAAGGAGTACTCACTCAAGGTCGTGGAAGCCTTCACGCGTATCGGCCTCAACTACGAGAAACGTGTGCTTCCCTGCGGCCACTACACCACCGGCGAAACACCCTTCCAGTACATGGATGGCTGGTTCATGGGTTCCTTCGTCTATCGCGCGTTCAAAGAGTTGCGGAAAGAGAAAGCAACGCGCGTCGGCACTACTTCCGAGCCTGTACAGGAAGCCGAAGAAGACCTGGTCTCGCGGTAAGCCAAATCGTATAGGGAGTCTGTCATCTTATATAAGAGGTTTGTCATCCCGAGCGAAGTCGAGGGACCTGCAGTTGCTTCTTCTTCGGATTGCCAACGAAGCGTCGCTATTCCTCAGACACCTGCTCTTAAAATCTGATCACCGTATCGCATTCAGATTCAGCCGCAGCAGCTTGCCCGGATCTAGATAAGCGCCTTCCCACCGAACCGCCCAGTGCAGATGCGGTCCCGTCACGCGCCCCGTCGCTCCGCTTAGCCCCAGCCTGTCGCCCGCAACAACGCGCTGTCCCTCATGCACATCGATGCGGCTGAAGTGCATCGACAGGGTGTACAGCCCCAGCCCGTGATCGATGATTACGCAATTGCCCTCGTAGTAAAGCGGTCGCGCCAGTACCACAACGCCGCTGTTGGCCGCGCGAACCACTGTTCCCATCGGCGCACGAAAATCCATGCCTTTGTGAATGCTCGCCAGCTTGCCGTTGAACATGCGCCGCGTGCCAAAACTGTCTGTCGGCGCGGCGCGAACCGGCGCACGAAAATCCCCAAGCCACAACGGCTCCGCCGCACTCGCGCCAAACACCTTCGCCTTGATATCAGCATCCGCGGCAATCACCTTCAACTCGTCCGGTCCCGGCTCCACAAATTTCGGCGAGACCGTTAGCTTTCCCGTGCGATAGTGCGCCGGATGAATCTCGATTGGCTGGCTGAGATCGAGCTGGATCCCGCCGTCGAGTTCCGCGGTGATCCGCAGAGTCGACGGGCCCACGGCCGCCTCCACATCCGCGCCGGCAAGAGCAACCCACTTCTCCCCACGCTGAAAAAACTCAATTTTGTGTCCCAGCCATTCGCCACTTAGGCTTTTCGCATGAGGCTCAGCCACCACAATCAATTCCGGCGAGCCAGCCTCGACAATCGCCGGTGTAAGCGAAACGACAGATTTTGCCTTGGAATGTTGCTGTGCGAATGAGCTCGTTGCGGCAAGATAAACCAAACACGCAAGCCCGAAAAAACGACAGCCGGTCATGCGTCCAGCATACTTGGCTCCGTTGTTCCCTGGGGAGCGACGTGATCTTATTCAACAGCACCGGATGAACAACGCGGCAATCCGGCTCGCACCAGATCCCTGGAAAGTTGTGTAACTCGGGGAAACAATGTTCAATCAAAGGGTTGTATGCCTTCCGCAATCGCCCATCCCGTCGGCCGCATGTGTACCACGGTGCTCCTCGCAGCGGCCTTGAATTCGCTCATCCTGCCTCTCTCGGGACAGGCAGCATCGCCCTCCGCACCTCCGCAACGCGTTCCCGTTCTCGTGGAGCTATTCACGTCAGAAGGTTGTTCAGACTGCCCTGCTGCCGATGCGCTGCTGGCGAAGCTTGATGCCGCGCAGCCCGTCTCCGGCGCGCAGGCCGTCGTGCTCAGCGAACATGTCACTTATTGGAATCGCCAAGGCTGGACCGACCCCTTCTCGCTCGATGCCATGACGGAGCGACAGGAAGATTATGTTCGCCGCTTCGGCCTCGATTCCAGTTACACGCCCCAGATGGTTGTCGACGGAACCGACCAGTTCGTAGGCAGCGATGGACGGGCGCTCCTTGCGGCAATAACAAAAGAAGCAAACGCACCGAAGCAAGCCATCGCGATCGAAGGTGCAGCGTGGGATCATGGCGTCGCGCAGTTTTCAGTGCATGCCAGCGCATCTGCCGGGACGAAACTTATCGCAGTGCTTGCGGCTGATGCCACGCACGCTGAAGTTGCGCGCGGAGAAAACGCAGGCCGCACACTCCACCACACCGCCGTGGTGCGCGTCATGAAGCAGTTTGGCGCCGACTCCGCGGATGGTCGCCAACTTAAACTGCCGGGTGGACCCTTGACACAAAAGACCGAAGCCTCCGGCCCCGTGCGTCTCGTCGTCTTCCTCGTCGATCGCAAAACCGGCCACGTGCTGGGCGCGGCACAGCAGACGTTGCAGCGATAAGCGCTGGACCAAACCTCATTGCGCTCGCAGCGATATCTACTCGGTTCGCAGCGCTTGCATCGGATCGACCGATGCTGCATGGCGAGCGGGCACAAAAGCCGCCAAAGCCGCCGCGGCCAGCAGTAGCAGTACGCTGCCCCCAATCGACAACGGATCCATCACCGAGGTCTGATACAGGAGGCTCCGAACCATTCGCAGCGCAATGATAGACAACCCAAGCCCCGCGCCCGCGCCGAGAACAACGGGGTACGCGGCCTGCCGTAGCACCAGGTTGATGAGATTCGCTTTTCCCGACCCCAGAGCGATGCGTATTCCGAATTCCTGCTGCCGCAGCGAGACTGAATACGCCAACACACCGTACACACCCAGCAGCGCGAGCAGCAAAGCCGCCGCTCCAAAGCTCGTCAGGACCAACGCCTGGAAACGTTCGGTAGCCACGGAATCGCTCACCAGGTCATCCATGGATTTGAGGGTAGGAATGGCCACCTGCGGATCGATCTTCCAGATGGTCTGCCGCATTTCGGGAATCAGCGCATCGCTGGGCTGAGAACTCCGCACAAGGAATGTGAGCGTCCAGGGTGTGTAGGCCCAGTAGGGCATGTAGACCATGGCCGCCCGATCCTTCAGGCCGTTGATGCGTGTGTCGGCTACCACGCCAATCACGGTCACGTTGTGTTTGTCGTCGGGGACAATGTCGGAAATCTGACGCCCAACGGGATTCTCTCCGGGAAATCCTTCGCGCGCCGTGCGTTCAGAGATCAGCGCAACGTATGGGTTGTTACGGTCTGTGGCCGTGAAATTGCGGCCGGCAACCAGGGGAATCTGCATCGTGCCGAGGTAGTTGTGGTCGATCCACCGGACATTGATCGGCAGCATCTGTGCCGGCGGAAGAGGATGATCGGGGCGCGTCAGGTCGTCCACCCAGGTCTCGCCGGTGAGCGGCGCGGCGCTGGTAATGGTCGCCGATTGCACGCCGGGCAGTTGTTGTAGCCCGGCGAGAACCCGATCGGCGAAGGCCAGCTTAACCGTCTTGATGTTCGGCTGCGAGTCGCCATACTGCGGAGCGAACAGATCAACCTGCGCAAGCGTGACGTGACCCGAGTCAAAGCCGCGATCCTGCCGCAATAAATGTGAGAAACTGCGCAACATCAGCGAGGTCACAATCAGGAGGATGATTGTGCACGCGACCTGTCCCGCAACCAGAAGATTGCGTGTCTGGCGGCCTTCCTGGGAGTTGACGGTGCGCGTCGAATTCGCCTGCAGTGCTGTATGAGGATGAATCCGGAGCGAGCGGATTGCCGGCAGAATTCCGAATGAAATCGCTGCGAGCACCGAAAGTCCAACGGCAAACAGGAGTACCGGAACGTTCACGTGTACTTCGTTGAGCCGCGGCACGCTATCCGGCACGAGAGCGACGAGAACACGCACACCGCCATAGGCTACGGCCACTCCAGCCAGGCCGCCCGCGAACGCGAGCAACACGGTTTCGGCGAGTGGGGCCATCATCAGTTGCGCCTTGCTGGCTCCTAGTGCGGCTCGCACAGCCGCTTCGCGCTCACCCGAGACCGCGCGTGCCAGTTGCAGATTGGCGAGGTTGACGCAGGCAATCAGCAATACTCCGCCGACCGCGGCAAACATCAGCCAGAGAGCTCCACTGATCTTCGACGTCACATCCGTTGCCAAAGGCGTGAGCGAGATACCGAAATGAATCGGCAGATGCGCAGTGAGTGAATAGGAATGCTGCAGGGCATCCAACTCTGCCTTGGCCTGCGCCACCGTAATCCCTTGTCTGAGCCGCGCGATCGACTTGTAATTGAAGTTGCCCAGGTCGTTCGTCAAATCGCGGTCGGAGGGCACCAGGGGTTCAAAGATCAGGATCTCCTGATCTGCTGCGCGGTCCTGGAAGGCGATGGTTGGCGCCAGCGAGAATTGAGGAAGGCGCACTCCCGGCGGCAAGACGCCGATAACCGTCGTTGGATCGCCGCCCAGGCGCAATGTCTGCCCGACAACTTTTGGGTCGCCGCCAAAGAATGTCTGCCATCCTGCATAGCTCAAGAGAGCAACATGGGCCGCGCCCTTCTGGGAGTCCGCGTCCACCAGGTCCCTTCCCAACAAGGGTTGAACCCCAAGCACGCGTAACAAATTCGGGGACGAAGCGACAGCCCCCACGATGCGAGGATGATCGCCCGTGGGAGAGACGCTAACTCCAAACTGACCGAAAATGGCCGCATCCTCCAGGCTTTTTGCTTCCTTCTTCAGACGCAGGAAATGGCGATAATTGTCGGGAATGGCAGACAGCTCGCCGCGCGATTCGTCTTCCACCTCGCGCATCACGACGAGCCGGTCAGGGTCGCGAAAGGCAAACGGCTTCAGCAAGACTGCGTCGACCACGCTGAACACCGAAGTGACCGCGCCGATGCCCAGCGCAAAGGTAAGAATCGCGGTCAGCGCAAATCCCGGCGACCTCCGGAGCTGACGAAATGCAAAGCGCAAATCACGGCCCGCCTGCATCAGGCGAGGAAAACCGCGCTGTTCACGGTAGACCTCGCGTGCCTGGGACACACCGCCAAAGGCGCGCAGAGCCGCGGTCCGGGCGTCTTCCGGTGACATGCCACGGTGCAGATTCTCCTGGACCGCAAGATCGATGTGCGCGCGCAACTCCTCGTCGAGGTCTCTATCCAATCTCTGTTTGCCAAATAGCGCCGCCCATCGGCTCATCAGAATCCGTATCCAATCCATCCAGACCTCCTACTCCGTTCTGAGCGCGCGCATCGGATCGACAGATGCTGCGCGCGCGGCGGGAATATATGCCGCCAGCAGTCCTGCCAGAGCCATTACGCCGCAGACCACCAGAAGCACGGCAGGATTGCGCGGCCCCGTGCCATAGAGCATCTTCGAGAGAATCGGGCCGAAAGCAAGCGCTGCCGCGATGCCGATCGCGATGCCTGTCCCAAGCAACCCTGCAGCGGCCCGCAGGATCATTCCGAGAACCGCGCCACGCTCCGCGCCAAGGGCAAAACGAAGGCCAATCTCCCGCGTACGTTGTGAGACCGAATAGGCCATCACGCCGTACAAACCAACCACCGTGAGAACCAGCGAGAGAATTGCGAATGACCCAAAAAGCACCGTGGCAAATCGCGGCTCGGCTAGCCGCAGTGAGATCAGATCCGGCATGGTGCGCACATCCGTGACCGGGATGTCGGCATCCATCGAAGCCACGAGCTTGCGTACCGCAGGCTCCAGACTCATCGGGTCAACCGACGTTCTGAGCACCGAACTTAAGCAGCACCACGTGGGAAGCTGGCTCGACGGCAAATACATCGCAGGTTGCATCTCCCGCTGCGTGGCGGAGTGGCGTACGTTCCCCACCACGCCCACGATCTGTCGCCATGGCGGTCCGTCCTTCGATCCGTTTCCCGCGCCCGGCTTCAACTTCTTCCCCAGCGGATCCTCGCCGGGAAAGTACGTATTTGCAAATGCCTGGTTCACGATCATGACCTGCGGAGACTGCATGTTGTCCGCTTCTGTGAAGTCGCGGCCTGTGATCAGAGGAATCTGCATCGTTTGGAAGAAGCCCGGCGTAACCGGCGCCAACTCGGCACCCGGCCGAAGCCCCTTGGCGACAGGCCTCTCCGGGTTCTCGAAGCTGATGTGAGCGTCATCGTCTGCCATCGGCAAGATCATGGAACCTGCCGCCGACTCCACGCCAGGCAGCGCACGCAACTGATCGAAATACTGCCGGTAGAATTGCGGGCGTCTGTCTTTGTAGGCGGAATCGGGCGTATCGAAACTGAAGGTGAGAACATGGGCGGGGTTGAAGCCCTCATCGGTGTGAATCAGCTTCACAAAGCTCGTAGTCAGCAGCCCGGCCCCGGCTGTGAGCACGACTCCCAGTGCCACCTGCCCCACAATCACTGCCATACGAAGCCGGTCGTGCCCGTAGAGGCGCGCCTGTCCGCCCTGCTGCAGTGTTTTGACCAGGTCGGTTCTGGAGGCGGCAGTTGCAGGGACAACGCCAAAGATCAAACCCGAGAGAAGTGAAGCAGCCAGCGCAAATGCAAGCACCGTCAGATCGACGCCGGCATTTGCCGCGCGAGGAACGCTCGTGCCGATCAGGGCAAGCACGCCGGGAACGGAAACAAAGGCGACTGCGCTTCCCGCGAGGCCGCCCGCGATGCTCAGCACAAGGCTCTCCGTCATCAGCTGGCGAATAACGCTTCCACGGCCCGCGCCCAGGGCGCACCTCACCGCAATTTCCCGCTGCCGGTCTCGAACCCGTGTCAGTTGCAGATTGGCGATGTTGCCGCAAGCGATAAGCAATACGAATGCTACCGCTCCTAGTACCACCAGCAAGAGAGTGCGGGTCTCACCCAGCATGGCTTGCAACTCGAGTTGCACTTTCGCGGAATTGTTGTGCGTATTTGTGTCCGGATACTGCTTGGCCAGCCGACTGGCAATCGCTTTCATCTCCTGATCGCCCTGCGCCGTTGTCACACCCCGCCGCAACCGGCCCATCACAGCCAGGGAATGCCCGCCGCGATTCTTCAAGGCTTCGCCGTCCACGGCAAGGGTGGTCCAAAGCGAGTTCTGAGGCTTGTCGACCGGGAAGCGGAACGACGGCGGCATTACACCGACGACGGTGAAAGTATCTCCACTTAAATGGATCGCCCGGCCGACAATTGTGCTATCGCTGCCGAACTGCGACATCCAGAGGGAATGGCTGATTAGAACGACCTTCGACCCATCCTTTTCCTCGCCCGCGACAAATCCGCGCCCTAATTCCGGCTGGATGCCAAGCATCGGCAACAGATCCCAGGAAACGATCTCTGCGTCCAGGTGTACGGCTCGTGTTGTTCCCGTGAGCGTATAGGAGTTGTCATTGTAAGAAACCAGGTGTTCGAAACTGTGATTCTGTTCCCTCCAATCGAAGAAATCTGGATAGGAGACGTTGCGGGCGACCGGACTGTTGGCATCGGCAGAGTTGACTTCAACCAACTGCTGCGGCTGGGCATAGGGAAGGGGCCGCAGCATCACCGCATCCACGACGCTGAAAACCGTGGTGTTCGCACCAACTCCAAGCGCCAGCGTAACGATGACCACGATTGAATACCCCGGCGACTTGCGAAGTTGGCGAAGTGCAAAGCGAAGATCGCGGCCAAGTTGCTGCAGCAGAGGAAAGCTGCGCTGTTCGCGGTAACTCTCTCTGGTCTGCGTGACGCCGCCAAAAGCACGCAGGGCCGCGGTGCGTGCTTCCTTGGGCAACATGCCATGTAGCAGGTTCTCGTGAATGGCCAAATCGATGTGAGCGCGCAACTCTTCGTCGAGATCCGCATCGAGCTTGCCGCGCCGAAAGAGCGCCGCACAGCGAGTGAAGAGCATGCGAAGCAAGTCCATTAGCCTCTCCTAATTCGACGGAGCAAGAAAGCGCGCCATGGTCGCGGCCATGCGCTCCCAGTTTTCTGTTTCCTCTTCAATCTTCTTGCGTCCGATGCGGCTCAGAGAATAGAACTTGGCGCGGCGATTTGTCTCCGACGTCCCCCACTCCGACTTGATCCAACCCCGTTGTTCCAGCCGCAGCAGCGCCGGATAGATCGTGCCCTGGTTCAGGCTCAGTTCGTCCCCGCTCACCTGCTCGATACGCCGCGCGATGCCGTACCCATGCAGCGGCCCCATCGCTTCCAGAGTCTTCAGAACCATCAGGTCCAGGGTGCCCTGCAGCACATCCGACTTGTTCTCTCCCATGCGCAACTCCTGTTGAGATTCAACATATACGCCCCGGATAGTCAGAATGTCAACAGGAGAAAGGGTAGCGAAAGGTACATTGTCTGCCCCACGTAGCCCCGGTTCCACGCGTAGGATGAAGGAAGTAGAGTGTCTCTCGACCACCGGTCGGATGGAGAAGAACAATCGTGCGCATCGCGAAGACGATCAGCGGGCTCATTGGCGCACTTCTGGTGATCATGGGCGGCATCTGGATTCTCCAGGGCTTGAATCTCGCCTGGGGCGTGCTGGCCCGCAGCTTCATGCAGAATGACCGCCACTGGGCGGCGTATGGTGCGATCCTTGCGGCCGTTGGTTTGGTATTGATCCTGTGGGGTTTTGCGAAGCCGCGTAAAAGCTGAATCCTTCCCCTGCAGCCCGCGCGGGTTTGCACAAGCGGCCGCCGCATCTTGCCGTAAAATTGCCGTATGACTGATCGCATGGCCCTTTCCCTGGCCCAGGCCGACCCTGCCGTGGCCGCCGCCATTGACAACGAAACCTTCCGCCAGCACGAAGGCCTGGAAATGATCGCCAGCGAAAACTTCGTCTCTGAAGCGGTGCTCGAGGCAGCCGGCTCCGTCTTCACCAATAAATATGCCGAGGGCTATCCGGGCCGCCGTTACTATGGCGGCTGCGAATACGCCGACGTGGTGGAAAATCTCGCTCGCGATCGCGCCAAGCAAATCTTCGACGCGGAGTTCGCCAACGTGCAGCCCCACTCGGGCTCGCAGGCAAATGCCTCCGCCTACATGGCGGTCCTGCAAACCGGTGACACCATTCTCGGCCTCGACCTCGCACACGGCGGTCATCTCACACATGGCCACAAGCTGAGCTTCAGCGGCAAGCTCTATCACACGACGTTTTATACCGTGCGCCGCGATACTGAGGTCATCGACTACGACGAACTCGAGTCCATCGCCGAGCGCGAAAAGCCGAAGGTCATTATTGGAGGCGCAAGCGCGTATCCGCGGCTGTGGGATTTCGCGCGCATGCGCGAGATCGCTGACAAAGTTGGCGCTAAATACATCTTCGATATGGCGCACATCGCCGGCCTCGTCGCCGGCGGATCGCACCCCTCGCCGGTGCCCCATGCGCATATCACCACCACCACCACGCACAAGACTCTGCGCGGTCCGCGCGCCGGTCTCATTCTCTGCGGCAAGGATTTTCAAGTAGGCCAGAAGCCCGAGCAGACCCTCGGCAAGGCCATCGACATGGCTGTATTTCCCGGCCAGCAGGGCGGCCCGCTGGTGCACATCATCGCAGCCAAGGCCGTTGCATTCGGCGAAGTGCTGCGTCCGGAGTTCAGAGGCTACGCCACGCAGATTGTCGCCAACGCCAAGGCGCTCGCATCCGCCATGCAGGAGGCAGGCTATCGCCTCGTCTCCGGCGGAACAGACAATCACCTGATCCTCGTCGATGTCTTCCAAAAGGGAATTCTCGGATCGGAAGCCGAACTCGCTCTGGGCAAGGCCGGCATCACCGTCAACAAGAACGCGATTCCCTACGATGTCAATCCACCGCTCAAGCCTTCCGGCATTCGCATCGGCACGCCCGCCCTCACAACGCGCGGCATGAAAGAGCCGGAGATGCGGATCATCGGGGCGTGGATTGGAAAGGCCCTCGAGAAGCGCAATGACGATGCCGCGCTCGAGCGCATACGCAGAGAAGTCGCGGAACTCGCCAACCGCTTCCCGCTCTACGCATGGCGGCGTCAGGGCGTAACGGTCGGCGCGTAATCTACTCAAATCGCTCGTGTAACCAGCTCATTTGCAACTTGCCAACCAGTGCAGGGTTTCATGTAGTGTGTTTGGATTAGCGTATCGGGATTCCCCAAATGCATCGAGTCTGCTCTCCCGATAGCAATGTGGAGGAACATCATGCGTGCAGCAAATCTCGTTTTGACCGCGTTGCTGGCCATGTCGTTGCCGGCAATTGCTCAACAGAAACCGGAGCCACACGGCCGGCCAATGCCGCCGCCGCCAACGCGTGGCCCCGCGCCCTATAAAGCGCCTAAGGCCGCCCCGACGCACAAGACCAACGATGCCAGGCAGCTGCCTGCACAGCCTGCTCAGCCTGCCCAGCAGCAGCGCAACTTCAGCGACAAGGCCGGCCATCCCAATGCGCCGCACGTTGATCCGGGCAACCGCTGGGTCGGCCACGACACCGGTCGCAGCGACGCCAACTATCATGTCGATCGCCCCTTTGAACATGGCCGTTTCACGGGCGGATTCGGACCGACGCACAGATGGCACCTCGGCGGCGGAGGCCCCAATCGCTTCTCGTTCAACGGATGGTACTGGAGTGTAGCGCCCGCCGATTTTGGTTTCTGCGACGGATGGGACTGGGACGGCGACGATATCATCATCTACGAAGATCCCGATCACGACGGCTGGTACCTCGCGTACAACGCACGCCTCGGAACCTATGTGCACGTCATGTATCTCGGACCTCAATAGAAAGTTTGTATAAGTCGAAACTCAAGAGGGCAGGTCAATCGATCTGCCCTCTTTTCTTGCATGCTTTGAGCGCGCACGGATCGCGCATGTACAGGGCGCAACACAAAGCGATAAGATGGTCAGTCCGCCGAGAGCCGCGACACACACTTCATGAACGACGTTCCTGCTCTCAAAATCCATTGCGTTCTCAAGAGGATCGGCATGATTGCCTTCACCGTCCGCCCGTTTGTGCGCCGCGCTCTTTCTGCCTTCAGTTTCGCCTTGCCATCCACTCTTGCGATCTGCCTGCTGGGTCAGACTGCCTTCGCAGCGCCAGCCCCGATCGTGCTCACTGGCGCCGATCGCCGGCCCTCGACCTCGCTCAATGGAGAGTGGGCTACCATCGTCGATCCCTATTTCTCCGGCTTGTTCAGCTTTCATCACGAAGAGAAGAAGAACGGCTACTTCATGAATTACAAGGCGAAGCCCGGCGATCCGTTCCCCACCGAGTATGACTTTTCGAAGGCGCCGAAGCTCAAAGTCCCCGGCGACTGGAATACCCAAAGCCCTTCCCTGATGTATTACGAAGGTCCGATCTGGTACGAGAAAGACTTCACCTACGAACCCAAACCCCATACGCATGTGTTTCTTCACGTCGGCGCAGCTAACTATCATTCATGGTTCTGGGTCAATGGACATAAAGTCTGCGAGCACGAGGGTGGATTTACCGCCTTCAACTGCGAAGTTACCGAGGAAGTTCACGGCGGTAACAACTTCGTTGTAGCCGCAGTAGACAATACTCGCCACGAGGACAACGTACCCACCTTGGAGACAGACTGGTGGAACTACGGCGGCCTCACCCGCGAAGTGTCGCTGATCGAAGTCCCAGAGTCTTTCATCGATCAGTACGACCTGCACCTGAGCCGCAGTGAAGGCGGCGTGATCGAAGGTTGGGTGCATGTTGCAGGTGCTGAGCCCGGCGACAAAGCGGAAGTCGAGATCCCCGACTTGCATGCGAAAACAACGGTGGATATCGGCGCAGATGGCCGCGCCGCTCTTCACTTCAATGTGCAAGGCCTCGAGCGATGGACTCCCGAATCGCCGAAGCTCTATAAGGTCGCGATTCGCGCGGGCAGCGACTCCATCGACGAGCTAATGGGCTTCCGCACCATCGAAACGCGTGGTACCGAAATCCTGCTCAACGGCAAGCCGATCTTTCTGCGCGGCATTTCCATCCACGCCGAAGCGCCTTATCGCACCGGTCGCGCATATTCTGACAAGGATGCGGAAACGCTTCTCGGCTGGGCCAAAGAGCTCGGTTGCAACTACGTCCGTCTCGCTCACTATCCACACGACGAAACCATGCTGCGCGCCGCCGATCGCATGGGGCTGCTCGTATGGTCCGAGAATCCCGTTTACTGGGCGCTCCAGTTCGACAACCCAAAGGTTCTCGCCAAGGCCGAGCAGCAACTCGACGAAGAAATCAATACCTCGCGCAATCATGCCGCCATCATCCTCTGGTCCATGGCCAATGAAACCCCCAATACCCCGGCGCGCACGCAGTTCATTGAGACGCTGGCAACCCGCGCTCGCGGTCTCGATCCCACGCGGCTGATCACCGCTGCGTTACTTGTCCGTGCCAAGGGCAACACCAAAATTGTCGACGATCCGTTGGGCCAGGCGCTCGACGTCATCGGCGTCAACGAGTACATCGGCTGGTATGAAGCACATCCTGAAACCGCGGATAGTACCGAATGGCAGATCGCTTACCAGAAGCCGCTCATCGTCAGCGAATTCGGCGCCGATGCCAAGGCCGGCCTGCACGGCGGCGAGAACGAACGATGGACTGAGGAGTATCAGGCCAACGTCTATCGCCATCAACTGCCAATGCTCAACAAGATTCCGCAGCTTCGAGGCATGAGCCCGTGGATATTGATGGATTTCCGTTCGCCGAATCGTCCCCTCGTCGGCATCCAGGACGAGTTCAATCGCAAAGGATTGATCTCCGACCAGGGCCAGAAGAAGCAGGCTTTCTCTGTGCTCGAAAAAGCATACAAGGACAAGACAATCGGCAAAGCCGATTAAGTCAAACTGATGTTGCGTGCCTGTAAGTTCTAAGTTGGTTGACGCGTATTTTTCGCGCCGGTGTTATATCCTCTATCTATGTCGATAGAAACGATCCTTGCCGAAATAGATGCGGAGATTGAAAGACTAAAACAGGTCCGTTCTCTGCTTGCAGGCTCCCGCGCCACCAGCTCGCCGGGAGTCCGTAGTAAGACCAGCAAAGGGCCAGGCAAGCCAAAGAAGAAGCGCGTACTCAGTGCCGATGCCCGCAAGCGGATTGCCGATGCGCAGCGTAAGCGTTGGGCCGCACAGAAGGCCAGATCGAAGTAAGTGTTGGTCACTGCTGTCGCGGCATTCGAGTCCGCTTTCAGCAAACCGGGGTTACCAGGTATCAACTGCCAGGATGTTAGGCGGCCCAGAGTGGCCCTCAATCACCTGTGTCTCAATCACGGCTTCCATATTCTTTTTTTCCCAATCGGCGGGGGCCTTGGCAATCAGCGAATTGAGATATACGGGGTTGTACAGGATCTCTCCAGCCGCCTCTGTCCCCTCTTCCGAAATGCCGGCCGCGATGATCACCGGCTGTCCGGTCGTGCTGTCGTGAATGCGCGCCACAATCGCATAGTCACGCGAAAGCTTCTGGTACGGAAGATCCCATGCGGTCGCCCACGTCGTTTTCGTCTGGCTCTTGCGATCGACAATCAACGCCACGCCGTCCTTTGACTCGAAGCCAAAGCGCAGTTTCTGCGTCACGCGTAACGTCCAGATATTGTCAAACGCCCCAATCAACACAATCGGACCTTCGCGCAGTTGGGCAAAGCTCGCCTCTGACGCCGGCACCACGCGGAAAGCCTTGTGTCGCGCCTCAAGCGCCGCAGCGGTTCGCGTCAGCGTAATCACGTCGGCCAGCGCCAGGTTTCCCGAGAGATGCAGCCGCACGTACAGCTTCTGCGGTTCGCCGGGAGAGGTCACCGGCGCTTCGAAGGAATTGATCGAGTCCAAGTCGATGTTCTTGGCCGGTTCTCCCAGGCAGAATGTTGTCGGATTCAAACTCGATGTATATGGCTCCCAGAAGCGTTCGATATTCGTTGGCGGGTCAGGTGGGGGCGCCTGGTGAATATTCATCCCCACATATACTCCCGCGGCGCTACCGGCGATGGTCAGCATCCCAGCAACAACAATCCAGCGGAACCGCGAAGGTTTGGCCGGAGCAGCCGCAGTCGGTGGGGGCGGAATCAGTGCTGTGGCGGGCGGCTCAAAGGCGACTGCAGCAGCTTCGACCGCATCCGCAACGGGTTCCACAATCGGCTCTGGCTGTCGAAACACAGGCACATAGGAGCCCAGAGGGAGCTCGATCACCAGTTCGCCCGTGTGCGACGAATCGTAGTAGTAGAGGCTTAGCCTTTTCCGCACTTCTCCGGCGGTGATCCGAACCACCGGATCTGCATTCGCATCGTAGGTCGGCGCACGGCCAAAAACCTCGATGCCGATGCTGCGCTCTTTCAGTTCAGCCGCATTTCCCTTGAGCGTCTCTTCCACCGTATATGCCAGCAGCGCAGGATAACGCTTGCTGTTCGCAAACAAAGGGTGGGCCAGAAGCCGTTGCAGTTGTTCACGAATCGCTGCAGGTTCAGAGACGGTCCCCGGCTCTTCCACGTCCTGCATGGATTTGGGCGCCAGCGGCATCCGGAACTCCTTTAACGGCTCTCAGCCCGATGAGGGCAACGGCTCGTGAATCCAAGTTGCGCATCAGAAGTGACAGATTCCGGATGCGGCAGACGTCATCGGTCCACGAGTCCAAAAATTGATCTAGACAGGTCCAGATTCATCCTCTGCGCCATCGGGGGCACCGTGCCACCCAGTGGAAAAGAAGGTCGTATTAATTTCTGGATAGCCCGCACTGCGTATAATACGTCCCGTTTCCGGGGATGTCCATATCTCTTTAAAAGCATTTGCTGCAAAAGCTTACGTGCTGGCGGACTCCAGTGCTACCCGATGGAACGTTTCGGAGATCTTCAATTCTGCATACATTGGAGGTCGGTCCAGGAGATGTGCCCGACGTGTGTCATGCTCGGGCGCGTTTTCTTGTGATTGCGGCTCCTCGCCCCTCCGGTTACCAGACCTGGAAGCATCCAGGCGGGACTAATCGGGGGGCGCTTTTTTGAGAGAACCCATTCATGTTGCGCACAACTCCCTGTGAGATGTCATGCAGCCCGCGAACCGGGATTTCAAGTCCGCCAAACCCAGCCGCAGCTTCCATCCACCAGCCCCTCTGCAAAACCCTGTCCTCGTGCTTTATGCTTATCGGTCCCTCGGAGGGACCTGCTCAGTGATCCAAAGCAAGCCGTCCACAAAAGCCATCGTTCTCTTCGCCTTTCTCCTAATCTCACTTTCGGCAATCCTTCCCGCGCAAACGCCGCCCGTCACTGCGGCCGAGGCGCACCGCCGGGCCGAAGAACTGCTCAAGCAGATGACCATCGAAGAAAAAGTTGGCCAGATGAACCAATCGTCCGGCGTCGTCCTGCCCCTTCTTGCCACCGAAAAACCCGACAACCTCATCATCGAGGGCAAAGTCGGTTCGATCCTCTGGCTCATCGACGTCAAGGAGATTAATCGCCTCCAGCACCTCGCCGTCGAGAAGTCCCGCCTCCACATCCCCATTCTCTTCGCCTTTGATGTCATCCACGGCTACCGCACCGTCTTCCCCATCCCGCTGGCCATGGCCGCCTCGTGGGATCCGGGAGTGGAAGAAGCCGCACAGCGCCTCGCGGGACAGGACGCGCACGCCGCCGGCATCCGCTGGACCTTCACGCCAATGGTCGACATCGCCCGCGACTCGCGCTGGGGCCGCATCGTCGAAGGCGCCGGCGAAGACCCCTACCTTGGCGCCGCCATGGCCCGCGCGCAGGTCATTGGATTCCAGGGTGAGACGCTTGGTCCTGACAGCGTCGTAGCCTGCGTCAAGCACTTTGCCGGCTATGGCGCTGCAGAGGGCGGCCGCGATTATGACTCCTCGTATGTCCCTGAAGAACTCATGCGCAACCTCTACCTCGTCCCGTTTCATGCCGCCGAACAGGCAGGTGCCGGCAGCTTCATGAGCGCCTATATGGACCTGAACGATGTCCCTGCCACCGGAAACCATTGGCTTCTCACTGATGTTCTACGCGAGGAATGGGACTTCCAGGGCTTCGTAGTCTCCGACGCCTTTGCGGTCGGAAACTTGCAAACCCATGGCTATGCCAAGGATCCCGAAGACGCTGCCTACAAGGCCGTTACCGCCGGTCTCGACATGGATATGGCCAGCCTCACCTATCCCAAATATCTCGCAGGCCTCGTGCACTCCGGCAAAGTGCCGGAAGCCAAGCTGGACACCGCCGTTCTGCCCATCCTTCAGATCAAGTACCAGCTCGGCCTCTTCGACCACCCCTACGTCGATGAATCACAAGTTGATTCGACGCTGAACCGGCCCGAGGGCAGAGAACTCGAACGCAAAGTAGCCGCCCGCTCCATGGTGTTGCTCAAAAACGACAACCACACGCTGCCGCTCAACAAGTCCATCAAAAAGATCGCCGTCATCGGACCGCTCGCCGACTCCGTGCAGGACATCGAAGGCGGCTGGACGGTAGAGGGCCTCTTCGGCGGCCCGTCCAAGAGCCACGCCGTGACGATTCTCGCAGGCCTCAAAAGCAAGCTCGGCCCGGGAGTTGAAATCAACTACTTCTCCGGCCCCAACCCCACGCGCATCTTCCCTGGTCTGTTTGAAACCATCTCGGGGAAAAAACTGCCCCCTCCACCCACCGAAGCTGAAACGGCCGAGGCCGTCGCCAAAGCCAAAGCCGCCTCTGCCGGCGCTGACCTCGTGATCGCCGTCATGGGCGAAACCTCTGCAATGAGCAGCGAATCCGCCTCCCGCGCTTCTATGGAATTGCCCGGCATTCAGCAGCGAATGCTGGAGGCAGTAGCATCGTCGGGCAAACCGGTCGTGCTCGTTTTGGAGAACGGCCGTCCGCTCGATCTTCGCTGGGCCTCGAAGCATGTCGGGGCCATTCTTGAAGCGTGGTACCCCGGCACCGAAGGCGGCAACGCCGTGGCCGATATCCTTTTTGGCGACGTCAATCCCGGCGGAAAACTTCCCATCAGTTGGGCGCACGCCGCCGGCGAAGAGCCGCTCTACTACAACCACAACCTGACGCACGAACCGGATGACCGCCCGAAGTTTACCTCGCGCTACTGGGATGTGCAGAGCAAGCCGCTCTATCCCTTCGGCTATGGTCTCAGCTACACAACCTTCAAATTCGATAATCTGCACCTGAGCAAGACCAGCATCAAGGCGGGCGACAGCACCGAGGTTCAGGTCGACGTCACCAATACCGGCAGCGTCCCAGGCGATGCCGTGGCGCAAATCTACATTCACCAGCGCTGGGGTTCGGCGTCGCGTCCGGTTCGCCAGCTCAAGGGATTCAAGCGCGTCTCGATCCAGCCCGGCGTGACGCAGACGCTCAGGTTCCCGCTTGGCAAAGATGAACTCGAATTCTGGAGCCCTCAAACCAAGGTGTGGGCTGTAGAGCCAAGCACCTTCGATGTCTGGGCTGGCGAGGATTCCACCGCCACCCTGCACACCGAACTCACCGTCACGGAATAGAAAACGCTCCAAAAAACGGAAAGGCCGGAATGATCCCTGGGGTGGGGGAACATTCCGGCCTCATTTGCTCTCGGCTATCGAAGATTCGGAACTGGTGTAGTCCGAAGCTGCATACTGGGTGGACTCTTTGCCAAGAAAAGCCACCTTCGTCGCGCTTGAACGGTCTACGCGCATTCCGAAACTGCTCTAAATCAAACCGAAAGCAGCCGCCCGAAGAACGCGCGATAACGGCGCAGTGCCAGGCGCAGCTCTTCCGTTGAAACGCTGTCGCCGCGGTCCCACTGCCCTTCCAGCCGTGCCCGCTCCTCCGCGAAAATCTCCGCCAGCCGCTTCATCGCTCCGGCGACCAGCGAGTCGGCTCGCTCCACTGCCTGCCGCGGCTCATCCACAAAGCCCACCTGGACCGCATCCCACTTGGCGTACAACGCCTTCGACTCATCCTGGGAGAACAGAGCCTCTTGCGCATCCGTCTCTGACGGTTGCTCAGCTTCCGCACGCATCCGGTTGCCGACAGAATCACTCATATCGCGGCCGTCATTGCGGTTCTCCACCAGTTTCTGTTCAATCGGCTCGTCGGCATGCGCCAGCGCCGCCGTCGAAAGTCCCGTGTCCTCGATCGTTTCATCTCGTCTGATCTCTGCCATAAGTCTTCTCCTGCTGTATGCAGCTCCTGTGTGCGGTGATTTAAACGTGCCGATTGATTTCTCCTGCGCAGTCCATGCCACCGCGATGATGCGGGCAATCACGCAAGAATCCTTGTCAGCAAGTTGAGATGAGGACGCAACGCAAAGGTTGCCCCGCCAGACCCTGTGCAGATTTTCTTAGAGCTGGATTCTCTTCAGGAAACAACCGTTAACGCGCGTCGATAAACGGAATCACCGCGTCGAGAAATTCCTTCGGCTTCTCGATCGCAGGCCCATGCCCGCACTCCGGCACAACAACAAGCTTCGCGCCCGGGATTCCAGCAGCGTACGCGCGTCCCTGTTCCAGCGGCACCAGTTCATCGGCACCACCCCACACCACCAGCGTCGGGATTGAGATCGCACCGATGCGATCTTTTACGCCTTCGGTCGCAACTTTTGGATTGCCCCAGATCGAGCGCTCCGTGAATCCGTCGTTGGCCTTCATCTTCATGGCCCAGGCTTCCCGCACGAATGCATCCGTAACCCGCGACTTGTCGTGGAAGACGATGGCGACCCCTTGCGCATCTGCAAGCGTACCCGCGATCGGAATGGGCATTGCCCGCCCCCCAATATGCTCCGTCGAGAATCCCGCGGCGTCAGAAAGCACCAGCCGCGACGGTTTCGGCAACGCCTCAAGTCCCGTATTCGCAGGTGCCAGCGCTTCGATCGTGTAGAGTGCCGAAATCCATCCCCCCAGCGATTCTCCCGCCAGCGTGAATTCCTGCACGTGCAACGTCCTCAAAAACTCGCCGAGAAAATCGACGTACGTCTGGATCGAGTAATCGATAAACGGCTTATCTGAAGCTCCAAAGCCGATCTGGTCCATCGCTATCACGCGATGATGCTGCGACAGCGGAATCAGCACATTGCCCCAGTCGAACCGCGCCTCGCTGCCAAACCCGTGCACCAGCACGATCGCCGGTCCCGCCCCTACGTCGTAATAAACAATCTTCTGCCCGAAGACAGCGACATTGTGCCGCGCCGGGAGCTTCGACGCCGGAGTGAGCAGGGGTGCGGGTGCCTGCGCCGCAACAACTCCCACCAAAGTTGTACAAGCCAAAGTTGCGAGAGCGGCTCGTTTCGCCATGTCTTGAACCTCGCTGGAAATTGCCTGAATCGTAGCACTTTATACACAATTCAGATTTCGCTTTTGTTGTGCACTCGAAGAGGAACCTGAGGCACCGACTTTCGGCCCGTGTCCTTCGTAACGCCGTAGGTGCGATAAATCACACTAAATTTCTAAAATCTGTCCCACCATGAATGCACACCAAAGGTACATCCATGAAAACCTTGTTTCGCTTGTTGCTTGGTTGCCTCGTCCTTGGCTCCTTCACCTCCAGCGCGCAAGACATCCGCTCGCGCGTGGATCAGATGAAGACCGCCTACACCGCCTCCGGCAGCATCGTTGCTCTCGACGGCCAAACTCTCGTCATCGAACCCAACATGCCCGCCCCGGTTTGCGCGATGCCCCGCGAAGAGGACGGAAAGATCGCGTGGTATCGCTACGCGTTTCCGCTTGCCTCCATCACCGTTCCGCTCTCTGACGTCGATGCTTCCCTGGTCAGCGAAGATCGCGTCTTCACGAACCCCGAAGCTCCCAGTGCCTACAAGCCCGGAGACAAAGGCGACGCCGTCATGGTCGTCGTGGTCGGCATGCCCGGCAAGAAATTCCCCGCCCTCGTCTACGACCGCGACAAGCTCGAACACCTCGGCCCCGGCCCGCATCGCAGCTCCGACTACGGACAGGTGCAGGACAAGGTCGAAGCCTTCGGCCTCACCTTCAACGACACCGCGGCGGCCCACGAATTCGTAACGGCCCTCCGGAATGCCGTCATGATGGCGAAGGCCCAGGCCATGGTCCACTGATCTCTCACTGCACCGCAATCCAATTCAAATGAGACGGCCGAGAAAACCTTAACCAAACAACTCCTCAAGATAATAGGGACATGTAGTCGTTATTTGCATGAATCCCCTTGATTTCGGATCGGGATGCCAGTCAAATTTCAGAATGCCATTCTCGACGCTTACGCTCGTGATGTTCTGAAAGGTCTTGTTTCCGTCCGACTTATATATTGTGACTTGAATCATCGTTCTCTCCCTACGATGAAACTATAGGGCGCGAAGAATTTCGACAGTGCGCGATCTCACAGAAGCCGGGTGCCCCCGGTCCCTCGCTTTCGGGGACCGGGGGTGACAACGAATCCAAATGATGAGTGAGGGCACTCAGTGCGTGTACCTCTCCGGACCGGGTGCCCCATCCAAGCTTTGCTTGGGTGGGAAAGCTAAACTCCCCAATCGCCACTGTCATTCCGAGCACCGCAGGGAGTCTAGGAACCTGCAGTTGCCCTTTCTCCGCGTTACCGGCGGGTGGCCCGGATGCATGGGAATTGAACATCACCGAGGTGACGCAAGCTCATCTCTTGCTACGGTAGCTGCCGCACCCAGATATTCCTGAAGCTCATTGGCTCGCTCTTGTCCCCGTGCGCCTGCAGCTTGATCGGCGCCGTGTCGTATTTCTTGTAGAACGGCTTCCCGATATACAACGTCTGCCCCTTCAGCTCAAAGTGGTTCTGCACCAGGACGCCGTTGAGAAACACCGTGACATATGCCGGCGTTTTCACCGATCCATCATCACTAAACGTCGGCGCAGTCCACGCCACGTCATACGTCTGCCACTCACCCGGCTTGCGGCTTGCATTCGCAAGCGGAATGCTCTGCTTGTAAATGCTTCCCACCATCCCGTTCACATAGGTTGGATTGTTGTACCCGTCCAGGACCTGCAATTCGTAGCCATCGTCGCCCAGACCCGTTGATGCGAGGAACACACCGCTGTTGCCGCGCCCCTGCCCGGTCCCAGTAATGCTTGCCGGAATCTTGTACTCCACGTGAAGTTGATAATTCTTGAAGCTCCGCTTGGTCTCGATGCTGCCGCCGGTCTTATTCACCGTCATCACGCCATCGTGAACATCCCAAAGCGCAGGCTGCTTGTCCTTCACGTTGACCCAATCATCCACGTTCTTCCCGTTGAAGAGTACGATCGCGTCCGAAGGCGGAGCATTGCATTCGGCGGCCGGCGTCACCACTGCCGGCACCGGCTGCCATATCTCCGTATCTTCCGGCTTGGGTTTAGCCTGCGCGTCTTGCGTTGAAGCCGTCTGCTGAGCATTCGTTGGAATCGCAATCGCAACAAGAGATGCAAAAAAGATGAGCCTGGAAATGTGAGTAAGCATAACGTCGCCGAGTATACACCCCACATTCTTCTCCAGCCATCAACACGCCATTCCAAATCCCTGGTGAATTACGCACATGCTCACCAGCGGCATCAGGATCTGGTCGTATGCCGTGCGGGCCCCTGCATCCATCCCGCCCAACCGATCCAGCATGGCAACAATCCTCTTCTGGTCGAAGTACGGAATCGAAGCCATCACGGAACCGCGCAGCATGTCCTGCACATAAGTGTTGAACGTCTGCTCAGGATTGAGCGTTGCCGGCGGACTCAGAAACGGATGCTTCTGTCGCCGATACACCGTGTCGGTGATCACGTCCCGCACTGCCTCGCGCAGCACGAATTTTTCCGTCATCCCGCGAATCTTCTGGTTCACCGGCTGCCGGCAGATGCACTCCACCACGTGATGATCGAGAAACGGCACGCGTCCCTCGATGGAGTGCGCCATCTCCATGCGGTCGCCCAGCATCGTCAAAATGTAGTTCGCCAGCACTGACTTGCCCCACAGATACAGCGACTGGTTCAGAGCATCGCGCCCTTTCAACTGTCCGGGCACGTCGATATCCGAGAGCAGCTGCAGATAGCTCTCGCGGTCCTTGAACCGGCAACCGAAATCGTCAGCCAGCAGCGGCTGTGCTTTCACCGCGCGCGACGAGAATGTTTCGCACCACGACGGCACATACCCGAGAATCCGCCGAACTCCCTCGAGATTGCCGGTGTCGCCATCCGGCAGCAGCAGCCCCCGCGAAACCGTATTGTTCTCGTTGAGCCACGCCAGCAGTTGCTCAATCTCCTTCTCGTCCTGTCCCTCTCGGTTGTAGAGCAGCATGTCGCGCCTGAAGTGCGCATAGCCCCCCAGGATCTCGTCCGACCCCTCGCCGGTGATTACAACCTTGTAGCCGGCATCGCGCACCGCTTTGCTCAGCAGAAACTTCGCCACGCCATGCGCATTCACGCAGAACGTTTCCGACTGCAGAATCGCATCCCCAAAATTCTCAGCCAGATGTTGCTGGTTGATCGGAATGGGATTGAACTCGCCCCCCGCCAGCGCAGCCATCTCCCGCGCGATCGAACCTTCATCGTACGCGACATCGTCAAACGTCAGCGTGAATGCGCGAATCGGATCAGGATGATGGCGCGCGGCAAGTCCGAGCACGGCACACGAGTCGAGTCCGCCGCTCAGATAAACGCCCACCGGCACATCCGCGCGCAGCCGTATCCGCACCGCTTCCTCCAGCTCGTGACGAAACTCCGCCGCATAGTCGGCATCGCTTCGCCTCAGCGCAGCGTCGTCTGCCTGCGGGTAGTTGAAATCCCAATATCGCGTGATCTGAAAATGCTTCTCGGTGGCAATCAGATAATGTCCCGGTGGAACAAGATGCACGCCATCGTAAAGCGTCCGCATCTGATGGCCGCCAAACGTGAACGACTGGTAGACACTCTCCTCATCCCACCGCGCCGGAACCCCAGCCGCAAAAAGCGCCTTCACCTCCGAAGCGATGTAAAGCGTGTTGTTGTGCCACGCATAAAAGAGCGGCTTGATACCGAACCGGTCCCGCGCCGCAAACAGCGATTGCTGCTTCTCGTCCCAGATCACAAATGCAAACTCGCCGCGTAACCGATGCAGGCACTGCGGCCCAACCTCTTCATAAAGGTGCAGAGCGATCTCGCTATCCGATCGCGTGCGCAGCCGATGCCCGCGCGCTTCGAGCTCCTTCTGGATCGCCTCGTATTCATAGAACTCGCCGTTCACGACAATATGCGTGCGACTATCCTCGCTCGAAATCGGCTGGTCGCCCGTCGACAGATCGATAATGCTTAGCCGTGCATGCCCCAGCCCGACGCGGTTGTCGCGGCTGATCCATTGGCGTTGTCCGTCAGGGCCTCGGTGGTATAGAGATTTCGTTGCGCGTTCCAGTTTCGCCGGCGAGACAGGCTCGCGACGCGCGTAGACGGCCACAATTCCGCACATTCTTGCGTGCTCCTTCTTTAAGGTGATTCAGATCGTCTGTAGACGCTCAGCTGAGAAGCGGGTAGCGCGAGCATCATAGCGATGCCGGAGATGGAGAAGCAATCGAATTCCGCATTCTCCCGACGTGGATCGGGGAACTCACTGATGCTGCGCGATCGTCAGGCTACAGCTTCAAGCCACGCACCGCGCTTGAATTGCACGTCCAGCGTCGTGCTGTCGATCTGCACCTTGTAGCTGCCTTCCGGCGGCTTCTCGGGCATCCAGATGTCCAGCGTTCTTACGGTGGGGAAACCAGGCGAGATCTTCGTCGCAAGTTCAACCCTGCACTTGCACGCAATCCCATTACCGCTCAACCAACCCTGGTGGACCTCCCGGGTGATTCGGATCGGGGACATGATTGCTCCTGCCCACATTCTGTACCGGATTTCTCTGTCACACCAGAAGAAAATGGCAGAGAAGCATTGATGAGCGTGGTGCACGCGGCGCCGGTCGCCATGTCAACATCCCCACGGCCCACCAAACGCAGCAACAACGCCTCCCGGACCCGCTTCAGTTGGCGCGCAGAGCTACCGTCGGATTGATCCGCGATGCCCGGAACGCCGGAATGTACCCGCTGACCCCCGCCACCCCAAGCAGTCCAACCGCCATGCTCATATAGGTCATGGCATCCCACGGAGAGGTAGCAAACAGCAGTGAGGCAATCATTCGCGCGCCCGCGATCGATATAGCCGCACCCAGCACCACGCCGATCAACGCGAGCCGCAAGGTACCCGCCAGCACTTGCCGCTGCACGATTCCCGCGCTCGCTCCAAGTGCCATGCGAATCCCGATCTCCTGCGTCTGCCGCGTCACCGAATACGAAATCACTCCATAAATCCCCAGCGACGCCAAAAGCAACCCCAGGGTTGCGAATGAAACCACCAGCAGCATGAAGAATTGCCGTCCCGAAACGGCGTGATTCACCAGCAGGCGAATTGGCTTGAATTCCGCCATGGGCTGTTGTGGATTCATCTCGCGCAGCGTCGTCAGCACGCTCGTCGCCAGCGATGCAGGCTGCAGGCGGGTGCGAATCACGAGCTCCGCATCATTGGGAGACGCCTGTGTCGTCGGATAGTAAATTTGCCACCCGGCCTCCCCATCCACGTTTTCTTCATGCACGTCCGCCACAACCCCAACGACGCGAAGGTCGTTCTTGTCATCTACGCCGTTTCCCAGAATCTTGCCGACTGCATCCTGATTTGGCCAGAAGAACCCGGCCATCGCTTCGTTGATCAATACGACCTGTTCCTTCTTGGGTCCGTCGTCCCAGGTAACGTCGCGTCCTCGCAGACTCGTACCCATCGCCCGCATGTAACCGGGCGAAATCACGTAAACCAGGGGCCCCGCCACATCTTTGAATTCATTTGGATTTCTACCCTTGGGAATCGGGGTTCCCCATGCGCGGTTCTGCCCCAGCGGCAGATAGTCCACCATCCCCGCGGCCTCCACCCCTGGCAGCGCGCTAACGCGAGCTAGAATCTGCTGGAAGATCACTCCGCGTTTCGCCGCGCTCAAATCGCCCGTCTTGTCTCCGGGCACGCTGTCGTCGTAGGTGACCTTGATCGCTGCGGCTCGGTCCGGCTGAAAGCCAAGATCGACGTCGAGCACTCGCATGAAACTCCGCAGCAGCAAGCCCGCTCCCACGAGGAGCATGCACGCCAGTGCGACTTCCGACACCACGAGGATGGCTCGAATCCGCTCATGCTTCCGGCTCGCGCTCGCGCCGGGCCCCGCATCCTTCAACGATTCCTGCAGATTGCCGCCTGCAATTCGCAATCCCGGCACCAGCCCGAACACCGCTGCCGCAAACACCGCAATCAGCACCGTCCATCCCAGCGCAGCCAGATCCATGTGCAGCGTGCTCAGCAGCGGCAATGCAATCGCGCCCTGGTGTGCCAGCCATGAAACAAGGGCCGCGGCCATCAAAAATCCCACAACCGCACCCGCGCCTGACAGCACAAGGCTCTCCGTCAACAGCTGCCTTACGATGCGTCCTCGGCTGGCTCCCAGCGCGCCCCGCATCGCAAACTCCTTCGACCGCGCAGCCGCACGCGCCAGCAGCAGGTTCGAGAGGTTCACGCACGCAATCAGCAGAATTGCCCCCACCGCCGCCCACAGCACCACTAGTGACCGCTGCAGTTTCCCACTCACATATTCCTTCAGGGGTACCGGCACGACAGCATCCTTGTATTGGCCGCAGCTATTCGGTTGCTTGTTGTTCCAGCACATATGCGGAGCTACGCTCGCCGCCTCATTCCGGGCCTGCGCCAGCGTCACACCCGGTTTCAGTCGCCCGATCAGCGTAATGATGTTGCCCCAGTCACGCGGAGGCCCGTACAAATTCAGCGGCGTAATCGCATCGACCTTCGTCCCCGGCGCAAACACTGCACCAAAATCAAAGCTCGCCGGCAGCACCCCGATCACTGTCGTCTGCTTGCCGTTCATGTCGAACGCCTTGCCAACAATATTCTTGTCGCCGTTGAACTGCCGCTTCCACCACGCGTTCGTCAGCAGCACCACCGGCGCCGCGCCATTCCGCGCATCTTCCGGCGTAAACACCCGCCCCATCTGCGCCTGCACGCCCAGTAATGGGAAAAAATTCTGAATCACGTCGATACTGGTTGCCGTCACCGGCGCGCCGCCAAGATTCAGGCTCAGATTGTCCGCGCTTGAAAACGCAAAATACCCCGTAACATCCTGGTACGAGCGGCTCATCGTCCGGAATTCATCGTACGCATCCGTCGAATACGTCGCGCAACTCAGTCCGCACTTGGTCGGCGGCGGCGCAATCCACACCAGTTGCTGCGCGCTCTGAAACGGCAATGGGCGCAGCAGCAGCGTATTTACCACGCTGAACACCGCGATATTCGCCCCGATCGCCAGCGCCAGAATCAGCACCGCAACCACCGTAAAGCTCGGATCGCGCCACAGCGTGCGCACCGTGTACTTCAGATCCTGCATCAGGATATCGATGTTCATAAGACCTCGCGCTTCTCTGTGTCTGTACCGCGCCTGTTCCACGCCACCCAGGTTCACCAGCGCCAGCCGTCGCGCTTCCGCAGCCGGCAGTCCGTGAGCCATGTTGTCTTCAATCGCCATCTCCAGGTGAGCTGCAAGCTCTGCGTCGAGTTCCGCATCCAGCGGCCTTCTGCGCACAAACGCCCACATTCTGCCCAGCAGCCGCCACAACCCACTCATGCGTCCGCTCCGCCTTTGGCTGAGTCATCCATAGTCATCACGCGCTCCATCACTTCCTTCAGCCGCTCCCAGTAGTGGGCATCGGCCGTCAGCTGTCGTTTTCCAGCAGCCGTGATCGAATAGAACTTCGCCTTGCGCTTGTTGTCTGACGTGCCCCAGCGCGAACCGATCCATCCGCGCTGCTCCAGCCGCACCAGCGATGCATAAATGGTTCCCTGGTTCAGCAGCAAGGCATTGCCACTCACCTGCTCAATGCGGCGCGCGATCCCGTAGCCGTGCAGCGAACCCATCACCGTCAGTGTCTGCAACACCATCAAGTCGAGCGTTCCTTGCAGAAGGTCAAGTTTTTCAGGAGACATTTCAGTACCTGTGGTACGACCACAGAAGTATGCCATAACGACCTGTGGAGATGCCACAGGAGAGTGACGAACCCATCCGGAAGCGAAATCTCTTTCGCTCGCGCTGCAAGAAATCTGTTCCAAAATCACGCATCTCATTGACGCGGAAGTGGCATTGCCCCACTCCCGATCCCCGCTCTAACCTGCGGAAGGGCGGATATTCTCCGCCTATCGTCCGAAGCAACTGTCGGACCAGGAAATCACAATCACTCTGATTGCAATCCAATTCGCCCTGTTCACCATGACCGCCGCCTACCTGACCTTCTCGGCGGCGACACTGCATCGCCGCAATCAGCTCTCCTGGGAATCGCTGTCGAGCCGACTCCAACCGGCATGGTCAGTCAGCAGTTCAGCCCGTGTCGCCGTCCTCGCCTCTGACCGGTCCGCTCGCTGGTCTGCGTTTCGAGACGCTGGCGTCCTGATGCAAATGGCGGATTATGCCGACCGAAATGGCGTTGCCGTCGATCCATCTGTGCTTGCGTCTCTGCGCGCCGACGCAATCCGCATGCGCTTCGCGGTCCTGCAATCCTTCGTCCGGCGCCCGCGCCTTCTGTAGGCCCACAACGCCTGGCGCACCAGAACACAGTCAACCCGGCCACGCCCTGCCTCTACGCTCTACGTCAGCGCTCGATCCAGGTGGACATACCCACCATCCACAATGATGTGTTGCCCCGTCGTGTGCGCCGATTGCGTCGGCGAAAGCAGAAACGCCGTTACCGCCGCAATCTCCGCCGACAGTGTCATCCGGTGCCCCAGCGGGATCTTGTCCGTAATGCGCTTCAGCTCCGCCTCGGGATCGCCCAGCGTATCCAGCCAGCGCCGATACAACGGAGTCATCACCTCAGCCGGCAAAACCGCATTCACGCGAATGTTGTGCGGCAACAGCTCAGCAGCCCATTCCCGCGTCAGTGCAAGCTGGGCTCCTTTGCTCGCCGCATAGCCCGATGTGTTTCCCTGACCGGTAAGCGCCACCTTCGAGCTGATATTCACAATCGCTCCCTGCGTCCGCTTCAGCGAAGGCAGCGCATAGTGGGCCAGCGCGTAATAGTGGATCAGGTTCTTCTGCAGGCTTTCAACAAAGCGCGCCACTCTCCCCTTTTCCAGCCCCGCGCCGTCATTCACACCTGCGTTGTTCACCAGCCCATAGATGTCGCCGTACCGGTCTTCAATCTCCGCGATCGCCGACGCGCAGCGATCCAGGTCTTCGAGATGCGCCTCCACCAGGTTGCATTGGGCGTGCGCTTTCTCCATCTCCGCGATGAACGCCTGAACATTATCCGAGCGCCGCCCCAGCACCACTACACGCGCTCCCTCTGCCAGGCACGCGCGTGAAATACCCGCCCCAATGCCCGCTCCGCCGCCCGTCACGACAATTAGCTTGTCCTTCAGTCCAAGGTCCATAACCCTCTGTTCTCCCACAGCCCGGCGCGTATATCCGCTGCAGCCAAACCACTATAGCTGCTCTTTCAGATCATCGCACCGGCCACGCACATGACACCACACGCGCAATGCAATCGACGCGACGGCCAATTCCTAAGATTTCTTTTTCAATGGAGCGGGCTCAACGTGGACCCAGCGACAAAATACGGCCGGCATTGGGAACGCCAGCCTTTATCGATGCCCATGGCAGCGCGCATGCATCTTCAGGCCCAGCGCCGTAGGCGTGGCTCTGGTCTTTACCTTGTCCGTCACCGAAACATACGAGGGCTTGTTGATCTCGGCGAGCAATCCGAGCGACGACAGTTGTCCCATTGTCTGGTGGATCCGGGCAATACTTTGCGATCCTACCGCTTCGATCAATTCCTCTGCCGTGCAATACAGGTCCAGCTTGGCCGCAGACTCACCTGCCGCGATCCGTTCTGTCGCCTTGGGGCAGACGAACGCCAGAACGCGCAGGTGAACCGGCATCAGCTTCGCCAGCAAGTCAATGAAAACGGAATTTGAACTGTCCAGCGCATCGGCGCTGCACGAGCTCACCAGCAGGCCAGACCACCACTGCCGAATCCAGTCATCCTCCGTCCAAGATCCGTTTTCGAGAATGCGCCTCACCATATCCGGATGAGCCTGCACCTTCGCACGAGGTTCGAGCCGTCCCAGCAATTCTTGTGCCTTCAACACAATCTCCACGGCGCCCGCCACTCTCTTGTTGCTCAGCCGCTTATGAAGTCCCAGCTTCATCTCTTCCATCGCAGCGGGACACACCTCTAGCAGGAACCCAAGAGCCCTTGTCAGACGAAGTTCTCTCATAAAGAAATCCGCGTCCGTCTCATCCGATCTCTTCGTGTGCACCCGCCTCCAGGGTTCAAACTCCACACCATCGGGCCACAACCACGAAAAGCCGACGCCACCCTCGTCGCATCGAATCGCCTTCAGCTTCACGGTGACGTGCCTCTCACGCTGCTCCTCGGTGGAGTCTTTTCGTTGCAACACCAGCGAAACAACGTCGCCCGGATTCCAGCGTTCCTGCGTGCGAAGATACAGCCCCGTCGGACTCACATCGCGCACCTCGTACGGCTTTTTCTTTTCGCCGTCCCCGGTGTAAGCAATCAGCCCCTGCACCAACAGCCGTATGATCGAGCGCCGCTCCGGCAGCGGATCCTCGCAATTGAGGAAGCGCTTTACCAGAACCCCCAGCGATTCTTTCTTCTTCTCTTCCCGTTCATTCTTCTTCGCTGTTACCCCAGCAGTCGAAGTGGAGACTTTTGCAGGCAAATTCTCCGCGGACTTCTTGCGTTTTATTGGGTGAACATCTGTTCCGGTCTCAGCGGCGTCCGCCTTCACGCCTGCCTGCTCGACGACCTGCGTAGTCTCTGAAGCAACCGGAGAAATGTCGGTCCCCGGCTTTTCCTCAACCGCCTCCGCCTCAACAGCGACCGTCTCCGGCTCGATCGCGACTGCCTCGAACTCCGCAGCGACGGACGATGCCATGGCTGCAGCCGCTTCCTTCAGTGCGCTCTCCGCAACCTCAGCAGCAGGCTCGAGACCAGAGACAGGCTCAGACACCGCGCTCGAAGCGGGCTCCGCAATACTGGTGGTTGCGACCTGCGTTTCCGTGCTTTCCACGTCCGCAAGGCCAATCTCACCAATCTTCTCGCTCCCCGCCGCTTCTTCTTGCACTGCTTCTTCTTGAACCGCTTCTTCTCGAATCTCGACAGGCTCGAGCACCGCGGTGGCAGCCATCGTGGAGTTCGAGATCTGCCAGCTGCTGCTGGTCATTCCTACCGTGAACCCTGTGCCCTGCGGAACGGAACCAGCGAGTGTGTGAACCGAAACCTGCGATCTCGGAAACGAATGCAGTGGCAGGTTTGGAATCGAAGTGAAGGGGAGACTTGTCGCTGCAATGGGAGCTTCCGCGACGGGCGTGACCGCTTCGACAACCGCCGGACGAGCAACCTCCGCGAGTCGGAGTTCGAGTTCGTCCTCGGCGCAAACAATGATCTGATCGCCAGGCACCGTCCCGCTCGATTGAAGGCTGTTGAACGGCAGAACCAGGGCGCTCGCAACTTCAACACGGAACGGCGGAGCGGCAACCTCGGGCCGCAACGCCAAGGCCACCAGCACCTTCATATCTTTGTCGAGGTAGGCCAGGTCGAAAGGGAAAAGCCGCGCCAGCTGCGGAGCATGCTCCAGCGGAATCAGCCAAAGGCTCGACTTCGAATCCCGGGCAAGACCCTCAACCAGCACCTTCAGAACTTTGAGAGGCTCGCGCGCACTGTCGGCGGCCGTGACCGTGGAGTTGATCCTGCAACCCCTGGTCACGTTGTACGCACAGCAAGTCTTGGATTCCATACGTTCCAGTAATGCGAGTTCCGGCAAAAAACGCTCAGGCTAGTGTTGGTCCGCACATGAGCGCCGGCGTCGCACGCACGCAGTTCAAGAAGCGCTCGTTCCACACGAATCTTGAACATAGCATCGATAGCGGTCCGAACCGTGTATCTCGAGGCACGATTACAGCGCCAAAGTACCCAGACCCCCGATCATGTTTGGGGATCTTGCTGAATACACTGAATTTCGACACCCGGCCTAAGGCGGTATGCGCCACTCACGGAGGGCAGCAGATGAATGAAATGATCCCGCCGCCGCTTCTACCGGTCTCTAATGGGGATGGCTGCGTAGAACCCATGCCAGGTCGCCACTGAAAACGTAGATCGCCAGTGCGCCGGCCATCAGAATCGCGCCAACCCAGAAGCGCCAGTCCTGATGCATGCGCTTCCAATAAGGGCCCGGGCTGGGTTCACCCGCGTCGCTGCTGTTTCCTTCGGGATTATGCTTGTTGCCGGTCATCTCTTCTCCATCGTCACACAGCTTCGCAGGTGCGCATTGCCGCTTCGATTTGTTCAAATCTGTCTCTAGGGCTTTTCGGTCGCGGCAGTGGTCGCGTGAAGCGATTGGTCGGCATGGTTTGGGATGGAGAATCCAGTCTGCGCAGCTTTGTCGGGGGGCAGCGCGGTTCCTACCGGAAAGATGAGGATCTGGATTGATCCCCAGTCTGCGTCGATGTTCGCGCCGGCCTGTTTGCCCATTCCCAAGGTCTTGAGCTGGCTATCGTCAAATCCGAAGTTTTCAACCAGGTATTCGCGAACCACCATGGCCCTTGCCTCGGTGAGAACCAGGTCTTTCTGGGTGTCGCCTTCCATGCCATTGGAGACGACTATGACTGCGAACCCGAACTGATTCTGCGCGAGAAAGTTGCCTCCGTCCTTGAGAGACTTCTGGTTCTTCAGCTTCGCCGAGTCGCGGCTGTCGAAAAGCTGTTTGGCTGTAAAGGTAAATGACTTCAACGGCGATGCCTGAGGAAGCGCTGAGATCGAATTCGCCGCCAGGCTGGCCGAGTCTACGTAGCCGCGCTTCTTGAAATAACCGCTGAGGAAGAAGTTGTGCTTCAGGGCTTCCATGTTTTCCTGAAAGTCCGTCACGCCTGTTTGAGCCTGGGCCATCGTTTCCTGCAAGGAGGTCGTAGTCTGCTCAAGGTGGCTGTAGAGTTGCTTGTCGTTTACCAGCGCGCCGACGGTACCCTGGCCCGAATCGATCTTGGCGCTCACCGAATTCAGATGTGCAGTCGCCTGCGTGACATTGTTGATGGCGCGCCGGCTGCCATCAAGGATGCCGCTGGTCTTCTGCAGTAGATCCGCCATTGCGAGAGGAGGATCACTGCGTATGGTCTGCCCATTCGTTACATCGAGCTGCCCGGCAGATCCGAAAGAAATGGACATGAACTGATTGCCCAGCAATCCCTCCGTTTGAATCGAAGCCACAGAGTCTTGCTTGAGGATTGCGTGCGTAGGCTGGTCGAGTTCCATGACAACTGTGACCTTGCCTCCCGGTTTGCTCGGCAACGCGATACCGGTGACGGTTCCGCTGTGTACTCCCCCCACCTGGACATCGGCGCCCTCAGCGAGGCCCGCGACATTGTCGAATTGCGCCTTCAATTGGTAGGTGGAACGAAACAGGTATTCCTTGCTCCCGATGATGAAGATGCCTGTGGCGAGAAGCGCCAGTGTTACAACGATGAATGCTCCCAGACGCGCCACTCTCGACATATGCCCCCCTACGAAACCTTTAGAAATTGCCTTACAAATTCAATGTCGCTTTGTTGAAGGTCATCGAATGTACCCTCGATCACCACGCGACCCTGGTCAAGAAGCGCGATGCGGTTTGAAATCGTTCGTGCACTGTGCAAGTCGTGCGTGACCACAATGGAAGCCATCTGGTGTTCCCGCTGGAGCTTGAGAATTAAGTCGTCGATTTCCCCAGAGCTGATGGGATCGAGACCGGCGGTCGGTTCGTCCAGAAGGAGAAGGTCCGGCCCCAGCGCAAGTGCGCGCGCCAGCCCCACACGTTTCTGCATTCCACCCGAGATATCCGAGGGCATCTTGCCGGCGGCGTTTTCCATGCCGACTTCAGCCAGCAAATGAGTGACTCGGTCAGCCCGTTCAGATTTGGAAAGGTCTTGGCGATGATGCTCAAGGGGAAACGCCACGTTCTCGGCAACAGTGAGCGAATCGTAAAGGGCCGCATGCTGAAACAGGAAACCCATCTTCTTCCGGATTTCACTCATCCGGTCGAGGGGTAGTCCGGCGATGCTTTGCCCGTGGATCCGAACCGATCCGGAGTCGGCCCTTTCGAGGCCGATAATGATCCTTAGTAGGACGCTCTTTCCTGTTCCGCTGCGTCCCAGCACGGCCAGGGTCTCTCCCCGGTTCACGTGCAAGGACATCCCATTCAGGACGACTTGAGGGCCGAATACCTTATGCAGATTCTCGACTTCGATGATCGACGCGGCTTTATCTCCTGCGTGACTGTCTTGCTTCACCGCGATGTCATACGCTGTCGACATTTTGCTTTCATTTCATTCGATCAACGGTTAAGGAAAGAAGACGAGAATGAATTTCACGAGCACAACATCAGCGAGGATGAGGAAGAGCGAGGCCAGCACGACAGAGTTCGTGGCAGCTCGCCCAACACCCGCAGCGCCTCCCGTGGTTCGCATTCCCTGGAAGCAGGCAATGAGCCCGATGATCAGCCCATATACAGTGGTCTTGAGTGTTGGCGGAAGGAACGAGTTAAAAGTGGCTCCGCTAAAGCCGCTTTGAATGAACTGATGAAACGAGAGTGGCTCAACCAGGGCCTGTGCCAACCAGCCAGTCATCAGTCCGCAGGCGTCCGCGGCAATAGTGAGGAGCGGCAACATCAGGATGCACGCAAGGATTCGCGTGGCCGCGAGCAACCTGTAAGGGTTCACCGCCGACGCTTCAATGGCATCAATCTGTTCAGTCACTTTCATGGATGCGAGCTCGGCGCCGATGCCTGCGCCAACACGGCCGCTCACTACCAGACCGGTGATTACTGGACCCATGACCTGAACCACGGAATAGACCAGGGTGGCGGGAAACATTGATTTAGCGCCGAATCGACTGAGGCTGTAACGGGCTTCGAGCGAAATCACGACGCCGATGGCTGCGCCTGCCAATGCGACCAGCGGCAGAGACTTCGATCCAACTTCGTCAAGCTGGCGGACCAGCTCGCGCCACTCATACGGCGGCGTCACTGCGGCCCTGAGCACTCGCCATGAAAAGACGCCAAGGCTGCCGAACCATTCAAAGAATCCGGTGATCAATCCTGGACCAAGGATCGCAGCAGCAGGTGCGCCCGCGACCAGAGCCCCGGGATGGGGACGGCTCAAGGTTGCGGCCGGAGTCGATCCCAGATCGCTCATTGATTCGGACCTTTAATCGTGGAACCGTGCAAATTATTCAAATGCATGCGAGCGATCAAAGAATGGGGGCCGCTGTAAAAGAACTCCAGGGAAATGTTCTCGCCCATATACGCCAGCAGACTGTAGTTACCCATTCGGAATGCATCCTTCGCGCCGAAGCGGTTTGGATACCAGCCGTAAACCGCAACCACCGATCCTGCATACGGTGCGACCAGCGCAGGGAAAGAGAAAACGCGATGGCCGTCGCTGCCGCGGCGCGCTATCACCGTTGAAATCACAGCATGGCGTAGTCGCGGAAATGCGCCGCTGCATTGACAGCGGTAGTACAGAGTATCTTCCTTGAAGGCTTCTGCCAGACCATATCGCGTCGATGTTCCAACAATCGCGATTCCGAGGTTAGACCCAAACCGCCTGCTGAAACCCTTGATCCCCTGGTTCCATTCGGGCGGGGAATCAGTCAGTTGATTGATGCCGGCCGTGAAGGCTGCACCCGCGATTGGGTATGGACCGAACCCTTCGTAAACATAATTCCTGACCTTTATTCCCTCGGTGGGACGAAGATACGTCAGATCAAGTGTCCCCGAAGTCGGTGTTCTTGCGGTCACTGAGGGGTCTGTCGATGAGGAAAGGGATTGCGATCGAGCCTGGACCGACAGTGCTAGCAGGATCAGCGTGACGAACAAAAGAACCGCGGCTCGGCGGCTCTTCGATACAGCCTTGGATAACATCACGTGCGCTCCTCTGTTCGACATCGCGCTTCGCAGGCACGGATGGCTTGATCACTGGCTTCGGAGGCACACAATTATGCCTTTGTAGATCCTGTCAGAAGGGCAGACTGAAGGATGGTCAAATTTGATCAGCGCTGCGGGTTGTGATCTTGCCCGTCGGCAGAAAGACACGCCAAGGCAGTAATCGCTCATCAGTGTAGAGGCGAGGGGCGCAGACACTCGTTTGGACGGGGAGGGGCTTTCCGTTGTGAGCGAATCTGCTGTCAAGTCTCTCGTTCCATCATCCCCACCTAACTCACTCAAAACAAAAGGCAAAAAAGTCCACTCATTTTGCAGGTTATTTCGCCGATTGGCCTAAGCTGAATCTATGCGGCAAACTTCAATTTGCTTGTTCATTCGTCGCTCACAGTTTCGCAGGCTTTGAAATCGCGAAGCGCCTAACCACCGTTATGACCCGCCAAAATCTGGCCAAAAAGCGCCAAAAAGCGCCAGAAAATCACGTGTGGAAATGAGTTAACCCTCATCCCCACAGTGAGTTCGCTCTCTTCAACTCCGCGGATCTCGAAAATCGCCTTTGAGACTGCGAAACAGTGAAACTGTGAAGGAGCCCGAGAGCTTCTATGTCCTTACCCACGAAGACTCTCCGGCTAACTTAAATGATAGGAAGACCTTGCAGGCCACGTCTTCTGTAAATCATTGAAAGAGGATATTTTATCTGCAGAGTATGGGGGGATACCCCCTTCAATAAATCCCGGGAATCAGCCGGAAAGTCGACTGCCGGTATTGGGCATAGTCGTCTCCGAATGCCTCACCCAGCGCCAGCTCCTCCACGTGAATCCGATACAACAGAGCCGCTGTCGGAAAAACAAGCAGGATAGCCAGGCTCACCCAGTTCCGTTGGCTCAATCCGACTCCAGCAAAGATCAGCAGCATCCCCGAGTAGGAAGGATGCCGAACCCAGCGGAACAGTCCGGTTCTCCGCAGCTTCTGGTTGGCATGGATCGCCACGTTTGTGCTGAATGAAACTCCCAGCGTAAAAATCGCCGTCCACCGCACCAGCAGTCCGGCGATCAGCAGCCCTAGGGCAGTCACCTTCAATGCCTCGCGATTCCCTGGAAGGTTGTGCGGATGCGTCGCACCATACCACATCGCCATCCAGATGGAGCCAAAGATGACAGCCAGCAATACCAACAACGAACCGCGGTCTTTGACCTGGCCAGTTGAGCGGCTGGTGGGAGTGACAATTTGTAGCAGGGCTTCAGAGCCTACCCAGGTCCAGTAGAGAGTGGTGAACAACCCGGAAACAGTCATACAGTACGACGCTCCTGAGACCCGAGACTCACCATGAAACTACGCACCCGCGCCAGGGCCGGTTCCAGAGCTATGGTTGCGGCTCCTAGCTCATGCCCGACATCACCAGCATGCGCGGCTCTGTCATCTCTTCGATCGCCGACCGGATCCCCTCGCGCCCCAGCCCCGAATCCTTCACCCCGCCATACGGCATCGGATCCAGTCGCCACGCCGGCGTGTCCCCCACAATCAGCGCCCCCACTTCCAGCTCGCGATACGCCGTCAGAATCCGCCCCGCATCGCGCGTCAGCAAGCCAGCCTGCAACCCAAAACGCGAGTGGTTCACCTCCGCAAGCGCCTGCTCAAAATCGACATACGGCTCCACAACAACCACTGGCCCAAAGACCTCTTCGTCGCGAATCTTCATCCCCGCCTTGCTCCCGGTCAGAATCGCCGGCGCAATCATCGAGCCCTGGCGTTCTCCGCCCGCAATCAGACGTGCACCGCCCTCCACCGCCTCCTTGATCCAGCTCTCAATCCGCTCCGCCTCGCCGGGCCTGATCATCGGTCCCACCTCCGTCGCCTCACTGGCCGGGTCGCCTGAAGCCATCTTCCCTGCAATCTCCACCAGCTTCCAGATGAATGTCTGAAAGATCGACTTGTCGACAAAAATGCGCTGCACGCTGATGCACGACTGTCCCGCAAAGCCAAAAGCCGCGTGAGCCGTGCGCTCCGCCGCGCTGTCCAGATCGCGATAGTCGCCGTGGATAATCAACGCCGCATTGCCGCCCAGTTCCAGCAGCACCCGCTTGCGGCCCGAGTGCACCTTTAGCTCCCAACCCACCTTGGCCGAACCGGTGAAGCTCACCAGCTTGATGCGGTCTTCCTTCTCCGCAAGCCACGCTGTGTCGGCGTTCGACAGGGGCAACACGGCCAGTGCCTCTTCCGGCCAGCCCGCCTTCAGAATCACTTCACCCAGCGCCAGCGCAGTAAACGGCGTCTGTGGCGACGGCTTGATCAGGATCGGGCAGCAGGCCGCAATCGCCGGCGCCGCCTTGTGCGCCACCAGGTTCAGCGGAAAGTTGAAGGGCGTAATCGCCAGCACGGGTCCCACTGGAAACCGCTGCACCAGCCCCCAGCGATTCTCGTTGCCCTCTGTCAGATCGAGAGGGATAGTCTCGCCTCCAAGCCGCGCCGCTTCTTCGGCCGCAGTCTTGAACGTCAACACCGCACGATCCACCTCGGCGCGTGCCAGCCGGATCGGTTTGCCCGCTTCCGCGACGATGAGCTTGGCAAAGCGATCCTTCTGCTCAATCAGAGCCGCAGCGATATCTTCAAGGATCTCGCGTCGCTTCCAGCGCGGCAGCGCACGGGTGCGGCGCATGCTGGCCACCGCATGGTTCACAGCCTCGCGCGCATCGGCGCGGGTCGCCAGCGTCACCTTGCCGATCAGGCCCTGATCCCACGGCGAGCGTACTTCAATCGCTTCACCCTCGCTCCACTCCTTGCCGCAGAGCAGAAATCCCGTTTGCGTTCCCGGACGCATCTTCATAAAGTTCGTCGCTCCAAGGTTGACCCTACCAATAGATGGTACATAGCGAGGGTCAAGTCGGCTCGCTTGCCGCACCTCAATTTCCCCGCGAATCGCCATCACTGCGCCGCGTTACACTGTTCGCCTATGATTCACGACGGAAAGCGCAGGAAACTCCCCTTTGATCCTGCCGAAGCCATTGCACATCTGAATGCCTCCGATCCGAAACTGGGCGCTCTCATCGACAAAGTCGGCGAATTCAAGCTGCGCCTCGATGCTGCGCCTTCGCCCTTCGAGTCACTTCTCGAATCGATCCTCTATCAGCAACTCCACGGAAAGGCGGCAGCCACCATCCATCGTCGCGTGCGCGAGTTCTTCCATGGAGACCCCACTCCCCAGCAGCTTCTCGACACGCCCGACCAGCCGCTGCGCGCCGCCGGCGTCTCCGGCAACAAGATCAAGGCCATGCGCGATCTTGCCGCCAAAACACTCGACGGAACCGTGCCAACACATAAGGCTATTCTCAAGATGCCAGACGCCGACATCATTGAACGGCTCACTGAAGTGCGCGGTATCGGCCCATGGACCGTGGAAATGCTGCTCATCTTCCGCTTGGGCCGTCCCGATGTATTGCCGGTAACGGACTATGGCGTGCGCAAGGGATTCGCGCTCACCTTCCAGCGTCTTCCCAAAAGCCGCCCCATCGAAGCCTCCGATCTGCCCAAGCCCGACGTCCTCTTCAAGCGCGGACAGAAATGGCGCCCCTTCCGCTCCGTCGCCAGCTGGTACCTGTGGCGCGCCTGCGACCTTGCCCTGAAAACACCGCCCGCCGGACGCTCCGTGTCCAAGGAATGCTAAAAATCTTGCGTCATCGCATCAGCACCGGCACTCGACCGTGAAGCGGCATGCCGACCGCGCAGCCTACAATAATTAAGCACGGTCAATTTGCCGGCCCTTAATCGAGAAAGCATGGCCTCAACCCAACGTTTCATTTGCATTCATGGGCATTTCTACCAGCCCCCTCGCGAAAATCCCTGGCTCGAGACCGTCGAGACGCAGGATTCGGCCGCGCCTTATCACGATTGGAATGAACGCGTCTGCGCAGAGTGCTACGCCACCAACGGCGCCGCGCGCACGGTAAACAACAAGAATCAGATCATCCGCATCGCCAACAACTATTCGCGCATAAGCTTCAACTTCGGCCCCACGCTGCTCAGTTGGCTCAAGGAGAATGCGCCACGCACCTATCGCTTGATTCTCGACGGCGAGCGCCGCAGCCGAAAGCACTTCGACGGTCATAGCTCGGCGATGGCACAGGTCTACAACCATGTCATCATGCCCCTTGCCAGCCAGCGCGACAAGATCACGCAAATCCGCTGGGGAATCGCCGACTATGAAAGCCATTACGGCTCGGCGCCCGAAGGCATGTGGCTCGCGGAGACGGCTGTTGACACAGGATCGCTCGAACTGCTCGCGCAACACGGCATCAAATTCACCGTCCTTGCCCCCAGCCAGTGCAAGCGCATTCGGCCGCTTCCCGCAGATGCGGCCGCGCCCGAGTCTGCATGGACCACGCCGCTCGCTAATTCCGTCGATACCACGCGCCCCTACCTCATGCGCTTCGACTCCGGCGTGTCGATTGCCATCTTCTTTTACGATGGTGCCACGTCCCGCGCTATCGCCTTTGAAGGCCTGCTGAATTCAGGTGAAAACTTCGCCGCGCGCCTCAAGGCAGGATTCAAAGACAGCGCCCAGCCGCAACTCGAGAGCGTTGCAACCGACGGCGAATCCTACGGGCATCATCATCGCCACGGTGAAATGGCTCTCGCCTATGCAGTGCGTCTTCTCGAACAGGACAAGACCGTCAAGTTGACCAACTACTCGAGCTTCCTGGAGCAGTTTCCACCCGATTGGGAGTGCGAAGTCATCGACAACACCTCGTGGAGCTGCGCGCACGGCGTGGAGCGTTGGCGCTCAAACTGCGGTTGCAACGGCGGCAAGCCAGGTTGGAACCAGCAGTGGCGAACCCCGTTGCGCCAGGCCCTCGACGATCTGCGCGATGCCATTGCACCCATGACCGAGCAGGAGGGCGCTTTGCTCTTCCGCGACGTCTGGGCCGCACGCAATCGATACATCGATGTGATTCTCGATCGCAGCGAAGACTCCGCGCGGCGTTTTCTTTTAGATCACCAGGCTCGCGATCTCACCGCCGCACAGCGCGTCCGCGCCCTGCAATTAATGGAGATGCAGCGCCACGCGCAGCTCATGTACACAAGCTGCGGCTGGTTCTTCGACGACGTCTCGGGCATCGAGACCGTGCAGGTCATTGCGTATGCAGCGCGCGCGTTGCAACTGGCAAAAGAGTTGTTTGGCGAACAAGCCGTGGGCCTGGAACCGGCGTTTCTTGCTCGCCTGGCTCAAGCCAAGTCCAATGTGCCTGCGGCCGGCGATGGAGCACGCATTTACAAAGACAAGATCGTGCCGATGCAACTGGGCCTCGAGCAGGTAGCGGCGCACTATGCCATCAGCAGCGTGTTCTCGTCTTACGCTGAAGAAACCGAGCTGTTCTGCTATCGCGTTCGCCGGATCTCGTACGATGTCCAGACGTCTGGCCGAGGACGGCTCGCGCTTGGCCGCGCCCTCATCACCAGCGGCATCACCGAGTTTGCGCAAGCATTCAGCTTCGCAGTATTGCACTTCGGCGATCAGAACATCACTGCTGCCGTGAAGCCCTACAGCGATAGCGATTCGGCGGAGTTCGAGGAATTCTCAGCACAAGCATCTGAATGCGTGCAGCGCGCAGATTTTCCTGATGTCATTCGCCTGATCGATCGCTATCACGGTCATGTTGGCTATTCGCTCACATCGCTCTTCACCGATGAGCAGCGCCGCATCGTTCAGCTCATTCTGAACTCAACATTATGGGACATCGAGAGTTCGCTCACAAATATCTACGAGGATCATGCCAGCCTGCTTCATTACCTGTCTCAGGCGGGCCTGCCCAAGCCTCCGGCGCTGACCCTGGCAGCGGAGTTTGCCATCAATGCGGGACTGCGGCGCGCGCTAGAGGGCGATCCCATTGACCAGGCGCTGTTGCGGTCATTTCTGCAACTGGCAAGGGCGGACAAGGTGCCGCTGGATACAACCACCCTTTCCTACATCGCAGACCAACGCATGAAGAGGGCGATGGTTGAACTCCAGATGTCCGCTGGTTCGCTGGAGATGCTGGAACGCGCGCTCACTCTGGCGCACACGCTCGTAGAGCTTCCCTTCGAACTGAATCTCTGGCAGGCCCAGAACATCTGGTACGAGATTCTGCGCACCTCAAGCTATGCGCTCACCTCGCAGATCGCCGACGATCGCCCGCGCTGGGATAAGGATTTCAACGGGCTCGGCAAGTGTCTCTCCATCGAAACCACCGCGATCACCGCTCCCGATCAGCTCGTGGAAGCGACCGGCGATTAACTTCGATGCACTTTACGGCCTCACGCCAGAGATCACCATGCTCTTCCAAAGGTACGGTGCCCGTCCGGCGCCACGGAACTTCAGGTCGCGGAAGCCGACCTTCTCCATAAGCCGGGATAGCGACTTGCGGCTGAAGAACTGAATGTGTTCGCCATCCACGCCAGAACTGTGATGCTTATCCCATCCGTCCGCGAGAGCAATCATCAGATTCTTTGCGTACCCATGATAGGGCGTGGAGCAGATGAATGTGCCCCCTCTGCGCGTAGCGGCAAAACAGCCTTCGATAAAACTTGGCACCTGATACAAATGCTCGATCACTTCCAGGCTGTAAACCAGGTCAAATGGCTCTTCGTCGAGATTGCGAAGGAGGTTGGCATCTGCCGGAAGCACTCCGAAGCGCGCTGTCGGACAGTTTCGACGGGCAAGCTGAATACCCGTCTCCGACATGTCGATCCCAAGGATCTTCCCGCCGCGCTGTGCCACCTGCGCGGTAACGGCTCCGTTTCCGCAGCCCACATCGAGGACGCGCGTGTTTGGACCGAAGGCGGGGAACAGCTCAAAGAATGCTGGAAGAATATAGGTGTGGCAACCGCTGCCTGATAAGGAAGCGTACTCATTTGGAACAATAGCTTGGCTTGAAGTGGTCATGGGGAGTAGGCGCCGTTGATCGTGCCTGGGGAGCAGCGCGTGCTTTTCTTATAGCACAGGCAACATTCCAAGATGTGCCTACGCTCCCGGATTTCGCAATCCGAAAAGAGCCCCCTGCTTAGCTCCGCTGCACCACCCGTACGTGCAACTCCTTCAGTTGCTGCTCCGGAACCGTAGTCGGCGCCTCCGCCATCAGGTCAATCGCCTTCGCCGTTTTCGGGAAGGTGATCACCTCGCGCAAACTCGGCGCGCCAGCCAGCAGCATCACAATGCGGTCGAGTCCCAGAGCGATCCCGCCATGCGGCGGAGTGCCAAACTCCAGCGCATCCAGAAAGAACCCAAAGCGCTTGCGAGCCTCTTCGTCCGAAATTCCCAGCGAGGCAAAGATCTGCTGCTGCACATCCTTGCGATGAATACGGATCGATCCCGACCCGAGCTCCAGTCCGTTCATCGCCAGGTCGTAGCAATCCGCACGCACCGACGCCGGATCGCTCGTCAGGTTGGCCATGTCCGCCTCATACGGCGCGGTGAAGGGATGATGCGCCGGAACCCACTTGCCGCTCGCCAGGTCGTACTCAAACATTGGAAAGTCGACAATCCAGATCGGATGGAACGCGGCCGAAGCATCCAGCATCTTGCCAGTTCGTGGTTCCGCGTTTTGGACTGCCTCGTCGGTGATGTGAAAAGCCTTGTGCCGGTCGGCGTACTTCTTCGCCAACTCGCTGCGGAAGTTTCCAGCGGCCGAATAGACGTTAATCTCGCGTTCGCTCAGCCGCCCTTCAAACTTCGTGTCGCTCGCCTTGATATGGTGTGCGGGATCGCCCGCCACCACGATCACAAAATCGCCCTCTGCCGCTCCCGTCAACTCGTGAATTTTCGCAACCGTGTCCGGCAGGCTCTTGGCCAGCCGCTTGAAGTCATCGATGAACTTCGCACCCTTGTTCTTGTCGAACATGGGATGGTTGTCCTCGCGCTCTTTGCGGCTCAGCTCACCCACGCTCGGAATGCGCAGGGCCACAATCGGCAGCGCCGGATCGATCTGCAATGTCGCCAGCGCCTCCTCAGGAAACGCCGGCCGCACATCCGTCAATCCCGGCAGCCGCAGATCCGGCTTGTCCGACCCATACTGTCGGATCGAGTCGTCATACGTGATCCGCGGAAACGGCGTTGGCAGCGTCATACCCGCCGCGCCCCATGCCGCCGCGCAAAACTCCTCCACCACCGCAAACACACTCTCGCGCCGCGGAAAACTCATCTCCAGGTCGACCTGCGTGAACTCCAGTTGGCGATCCGCGCGCTGGTCCTCGTCGCGGAAGCACCGCGCAATCTGGAAATAGCGATCAAACCCCGAGATCATCAGGATCTGTTTGAAAATCTGCGGCGATTGTGGCAGTGCGTAAAACTCGCCTGCATGCACACGGCTCGGTACCAGAAAATCACGCGCGCCCTCCGGCGTGCTCTTGGTCAGAATCGGCGTCTCAATCTCCAGAAACCCCTGCTCGCTCAAGCTCTCCCGAATCGCCCGCGTAATCGCGTGTCGCAGCCAGAAGTTGCGCTGCATCTCCACTCGGCGCAGATCGATGTAGCGATATTTGAGCCGGGTCTCTTCGTTCTGGATTGCCTCTTCCGAGGGCGAAAACGGCGCCAGACGCGCGTCATTGAGGATTCGCAACTCCGTCGCCTCAATCTCCACCTCGCCCGTCGGCATCTTGGGATTGATCGCATCTTTCCCGCGCAGACGAACCTTGCCCACCGCGGCCACAACGTACTCCGGCCGTACCTGCTCGCCCTTCAAATGCCCTTCCGGCGTCAGCTCTTTGTCCAGCACCACCTGCGCAATGCCCGTGCGATCGCGCACATCCAGAAAGATCAGGTTGCCGTGGTCGCGGCGCCGGTTCACCCAGCCCATCACGACCACGTGTTCGCCTGCGTTGGCGGCGCGCAATTCGCCGCACATCTGCGTCCGTTCAAGACTGCCTAAAAAGTCGAGCACAAAATCATTCCTTCGCTCTCTTGCAAGGACACGGCTTTCGTCGTGCCGCAAGACGATTAAAGTGAGTGGGGCATTTAGCCCCGGAGGGAATCAGCGCAAAGCCTGTCAGTCTGGGTGGAAGCAATGATCCAGACTGAACATTGACCACTGTTCACTGTCCACTAGGCGCTGAAAGCGCCCGAGCCAACTCCGCGCGCGGAACCCTTGTCTGTATACCGGTTGAGAAGTCCTTCACCGTCAGGATACCGGATTGAAGCTCGTCCTCGCCCAGGATCACGATCCGCCGCGCCGTGCGCTCGGCCGCCTCAAACGACTTTTTCAAGCGAAATGCTCCGTCTCCCAACTCCACGCTGAGGCCCCCCCGACGCAGTTCCCGCGCCAGCGCCAGCGCGGCAGGATTCAAACCCTCGCCTAGCGGCGCGATATACGCATCGCTCTTTTCCGACTTGGCCGCCTCCAGCGCCTGCAGCGTCAGCACCAGCCGGTCCTCACCCATGGCGAAGCCGATGCCGGGAGCCTTCGGCCCACCGATTGCCTCGCTCAGCCCGTCATAACGACCGCCGCCCAGCAGCGCATTTTGCGCTCCCAGCCCACCATGCGTGAACTCAAATGTCGTCCGCGTGTAGTAGTCCAGACCCCGCACCAGCCGGTGATTCCGCGTGTACGGCACTCCCGCAGCATCCAGCGCCGCCGTCACGGCTGCGAAATGCGTCTTCGACGCCTCATCCAGCGAATCCACAATCTTCGGCAGAGTCTCAATGATCGGCTGATCCTCCGGCACCTTGCAGTCCAGCACCCGCAGCGGATTCGTCACCGCCCGCCGCTGGCAATCCACGCACATCTTCGGCGCCAGCGGGATGAGTGCTTCGCGCAACGTCTCGTTATACCGCGCGCGATCCGCCGCCGACCCCACCGAATTGATCTCGAGCGACCACCCCGTGATCCCCATCTCATCCAGCAGCGTGGCCAGCATCTCCAGCACTTCCGCGTCTCGCAGCGGCGATTCGCTGCCCGCCGTCGGCGGCCCGATCACCTCCGCCCCGATCTGCGAAAACTGCCGGTACCGCCCCTTCTGCGGACGCTCCCGCCTGAACTGCGGCCCAATGTAATACAGCTTCTGCAACTGTCCCGTATCGCCCAGCTTGTGTTCGATATACGCGCGCACCACGCCAGCCGTGTTCTCCGGCCGCAAGGTTAGCGACTGCGGTTTCTCCGACTGCGCCCGCGCCCGATCTTCCCACGTGTACATCTCTTTCGAAACAATGTCCGTTTCCTCGCCAACCCCGCGCGCAAACAGAGACGTATCCTCGAAAACCGGCGTCCGGATCTCGCCGAAGTTGTAGCGAGCAAAGACGGAGCGCGCGGTCGCCTCAATCCGATTCCATAGCGCGGTTTCCGGCGGCAACAAATCACGCGTACCGCGCACAGCTTTCAACGTGGCCATATCCCATCCAGTTTAAATGGGCACATCGCGCCACCGAAGCGGCGCGGTCGGCCTCTCGCGGACCCCGCCTATCCCACGATCGATCGCGTAAGCCTCAGCCACCAGGCGGGGCTGCCCGCATAGAGGTAGACCGTGAGGGCCTGGGCGACCCAGAGCGGCGGAAGCACGACCCGATAGAGCTTATGAACGCTGCGATTGACAAGAAGATCGCGCGCCACTCCGAGCAGCATGACGCCATCAAGGCAGAGGAAGTAGAGGTTGTGGTTGAAGATGGTGTCGAAGCGCCCAAAGGCGGCGTCCATCAGCCCGCAAGTGGCGATGAAGAGCAGGCGGCGATGTAGTTCCGGCTGCTTGCGCCAATATATGGCGAGCCCGACAAAGAGGCTGAAGGCCAGCATGTCAAAGAAGGGAATGGCAAGAAACGTCTCGATGCCGGTCTGCTTCAAAACGTGCATGTCAAAGCGGGTCATGATGATGGCAACGGTGAAGCCCAGCGGTACCATGAACGCGGCCAGCCCCGTTCCGAACCAGCCGAAGAAGCGATGCCACTTGACGTTGCGCGTGCGGACCAGCGCGGATTGAAAGATGTAGAAGGCCACCCAGGCGGAGAAGGCCGCGCCATGTATCCAGAGCAACATGGGGCGCGGTGGAGCGGCATGGAGAAGGTGCTGGTCAACGGTGCGGCTGAAGCCCAACACCACTATCGCGGCCAGCAGCAGTGACATCGCAAAATAGAAGTACCGGTCCACCAACCCGTTGCGCCCTGTGACGGGGTTGATCGAACGCACCATCGTGTCCTGGGAAATCGAAGCCATAGATCGAACCTCAGCCTCGCCGCTTGGGGAAGGAGCGAAAGAATCTCTGCTCAACGTGGAAAGTGGATTGAGTTTAGCATGCTCGAAATTCGCGGCTCAATGACAATCTGGGAATGCGAGCCAATCAAAGTCGTGACCCTGTTTCGACCTCACTCGAATGCGGCGCCTCACGCGGAACCACGAAACCGGTGCATCTTCCATCGGGGTGCGGTAATCCAAACGACATGGAATACAGACTTCTCGGAGGCTCCGGCCTCAAAGTTTCTGCACTGAGTTTTGGCGCTGCCACGTTCGGCGGCGGTAACGAATTCTTCAAAGCATGGGGCGACACTGACGTCGCTGAAGCCACCCGTCTCATCGACATCTGCCTCGAAGCCGGCGTCAATCTCTTCGATACCGCCGACGGCTACTCGAACGGCCGTTCTGAAGAGATTCTGGGCAAGGCCTTGGCAGGCAAGCGCGAGCGTGCGCTCATTTCCACCAAGGCTTATTTCCCTATGGGCGATGGGCCAAACGATCGCGGCACATCTCGCTATCACCTGCGCCAGGCCCTTGACGGCAGCCTGCGCCGCCTTGGTACTGACTACGTCGACATCTACCACCTGCACGGATTCGACGCGCTCACCCCCGTCGATGAAGTACAAGACACCCTCAATACCTTCGTCCGCGAAGGCAAGGTGCGCTACATCGCCGCCTCGAACTTCTCCGGCTGGCACTTGATGAAGTCGCTCGCCGTTGCCGATCGCTACGGCTGGACGCGCTTCGTGGCCCACCAGGTCTACTACTCGCTCTTGGGCCGCGAATACGAGTGGGAACTGATGCCGCTCGGTCTCGATCAGAAAGTAGGCGCGCTGGTTTGGAGTCCTCTCGGCTGGGGCCGTCTCACGGGCAAGATCCGCCGCGGCAAGCCGCTGCCCGAGGTAAGCCGACTCCACAAGACAGCAGACGCAGGCCCTCCGGTTGCGGACGAATTTCTGTACACGGTCGTCGATGCGTTGGAGTCCGTTGCTGCCGAAACAGGCAAGAGCATTCCACAGGTCGCGTTGAACTGGGTTCTGCAGCGTCCCACCGTGTCGTCGATAATCCTGGGCGCGCGCAACGAAGAGCAGCTCCGGCAGAATCTCGACGCCGTGGGTTGGAACCTTACCGCGGATCAGGTTGCCAAACTCGACAAAGCCAGTGCGGTCACACCGGTCTACCCCTACTGGCACCAGCGCAACTTCCCCGAGCGAAACCCGCTGCCGGTCTAAGAACAGTTCAAAGCTCGTAGTCCAAAGTTCGAAGTCGATAAAGTGTCTCAGCCGTCTTCTAACTCAGAACTACGAACTCTGAACTGGCATTCACTCTTCCCGCAACACCTGCACCGGTTCCACTCGAGCCGCTCGAAGCGCAGGCACCAGCGACGCGCAGGCAGCGACCACGAGGATAAGGCAAACCACTCCTCCATACGTCGCCGGATCAACACTGGACACTCCGTACAGCATCGAACCGATGAAGTGCGACAGTCCCAGGCCAAGCACTAGCCCTGCCGCGCACCCAATCACGGCAACTCGTAAACCCTGCAAAAGAAATCGTGCAACAATTTGGCTGCGCATCGCTCCCAGCGCCAGTCGAACCCCAACTTCCCGCTGGCGAAGCCGGCCCAGATAACTCAACGTGCCGTACAGTCCGATGCAGGCCAGCAGAATTGCGGTCGCAGCAAAGACCGTCAGCAGCATGGTACGCAGTCGATTCTCCTGCGAAGCCTCATCCAGGTGCTCCTGCAGCGGAGCAAATGCGTAGACAGACCGGGCTGGCTCAATCTCATGAATCCTCCGGCGAATCGTCTCCGCCATCGCCATCGGATCGCCATGCGTGCGCACCAGGTAATTGGGAAATGGATCCGGCGCGCTGAAACATGAATACACCGTGGGCGCTGCCTGCGTGCTCATGCCTTCCTCGCGGGCATCACCCACGACCCCGCGAATCGTCCCTTGCGGAAGAAAATCGTTGTAGATCGCACCCGAAAGCTGATGGCCGACCGCCAGGGTGTTCCCCATGTATCTGTCAGCGAATGCGCGATTCACCAGGATGTCGCTGGTTTTCGAGGCCTGTCTGCAACTCTCGCCCATAAGCAGCGGGATCCGCATCGTCTCGAAGTAGCCGGCCGAGACATACCGGCTGTCCGCGAGAATCGGATGACCCGGTTCCAGCTTGCCGTCGATCTTGAATTCAATCTGATACTGCGACGGAACGCCGGGAAGCATCGCCGCCGTCGATGCAGCCTCCACGCCGGGCAACGCACGCAGGCTCTCCAGGGTGCGATCGATGCGCTGGATCACATTCTTCATCTCGCTGGTTTCGCCCCACGATCCGCTGACTTGAAATGTCAACACGTGGCTGGGTTCAAAACCGGGATGCACGCGTGCGAGTTGCTGAAAACTGCGCAACAACAGCCCCGCGCCGATCAGCAGCGTGACCGCCAGCATTATCTGCATGCCCACCAGCATCCATTGAAGCGTGCCTCGCGTCGAGACCTGAGTACGCCCTCCAGCGGCGAGTGAGCGCGCCAGCGTACGTCGCGTCCCGCGCAGTGCAGGGAACAGCCCGCACAGCAAAGTGGTCAGCACCGCGGCGACCAGCGTATATCCCACGATCTGCCAATTCAGCCCGATCTCATCGGCGCGCGGCAGTGTTTTTGACAGCAGGTGGAAGCCCCGCGCCGAGGCGGCCGCAACCAGCAGCCCTGCCAGCGAACCCAGCAGCGCGAGACCGAAAACCTCCGTCAAAAGCTGTCCCACGATTGCCGACCGCGATGCACCCAGAGAAAACCGAATCGATACCTCGTGTTCGCGCTCCGTCGTCCGCGCCAGCAGCAGCGCCGCAATATTCGAGCAGGCGATCAGCAACAGTAGCGAAACCGATCCGTAAAGCAGCCAAAGCGAACTGCGCGACTCTCCGATGATCACGTCTTTCAGCGCAGCGATTTGGACCGTCAGCTCCGCATCCGGCTTGGGAAATTGTTTGCCCAGCCGGCTCTGCACAGTAGCCAGATCGGCCGTCGCCTTCTCAAGCGCTACGCCCGGCTTCATTCGCCCAATCACGGTAAACCACGTTTCATCGCGCCGCTGCGCAAACGGCGCATCCGGCGCGCTCGGAGTCCATACATCCACTTCATTTTTCGGAAACTGAAACGACGAGGGCATCACTCCGACAATCGCGTAGGAGTAATCGCCGATGTGCAGCTTTTGTCCGACTGCGCCCGGGTCACCGTGAAAATGCCGCTGCCAGTACGTATAGCTGATGAGTGCGGAATTTGAGCCTCCCCAGTGCTCCTCTTGCGCTGTGAATTCGCGACCCAGCATGGGCGAAACTCCCATGACCTCCAGAAAACGTGGCGCGACAAGACACTCGGTTACCTTCTCCGGCAGCGACCCGGACGTCTCAGAAAGATCGTCGAAGTAGTACCCGCTGATTGCCAGAAATGTCGAGTTCAGCCGGTTCCAGTCCTCCAGGCGCACCGGGGCAACAGAAACGTTAGCGTCTCGCCCCTTGTAGTCATGCTGATAAAGCGCAACCAATTGGTTGCTGTGCGGAAATGGCAAGGGTCTCAGGATGATCGCGTCGATCGCAGAAAACACCGCGCTGTTGGCACCGATCCCAAGCGCCAACGTGAGAATCACGACGATCGAAAAAGACGGCGACTTGCGCAGAAAACGCATCGCTGCCTTCAGGTTGAACGCAAAGCCCTCGAACACCGGCGAGATGTGCACCTCCCGCAGCTGTTGCTTCACCTGTTCCCGCCCCCCGAATTCGAGCAACGCGCGACGACGTGCTTCCTCGGGCGACATGCCTCGCGCGATGTAATCCTCGGTCAATTCAGCGATGTGAAAGCCGATTTCCTCATTGACTGCATCTTCGCGAGCCGGTTTACGAGGGGAGCGTTTCCAGTTCATCTCCATCTCCTACCGCGCCGTTTCCAGAATCAGGGCCACGGCCCGCGAAAGCCGGTTCCACGTGTCTTCTTCCGCAGCCAGCTGTTTGCGCCCCTTCGCCGAAAGCTTGTAGAACTTCGCCTGCCTGCCCTTGTCTGACTCGCCCCAGTCCGCCTCCAGCCATCCGCGCTCCTCCAGCCGGTGCAGCGCCGGATACAGCGAACCCTGCTGCACCTGCAGCACGTCGGACGAGATCTGGCGAATGCGCTGCGAGATTCCATAGCCATGCACCGGGCCAAGAGCCACGACTTTCAGAATCAGCAGGTCAAGCGTTCCCTGCAGCAGGTCTGCCTTTTCGAGTGGTGCCATTTCAGCGTCTCCTAGACAATCTACCTATAAAACGCGATGTGTAGATTGTCAAGGAGAAGAAACCGTGTGAGGACCTGAAGGAGCAGAAAACTCTGGTCTTTGGATGGAGAGCCAGGTCCTACGGGTACAGCACGATCCTCCGCAAATTCCTGACCCACCGGATCCGCCGTCTGTCTGCGGAAACAACCAGCATAAACGGACCGTGCGCAGAATCCAGCGGCAGGCCATTCAGCGAGTCGGCGACAAGAATCTCGCCTTCGTGAAGCCCCGGCGCAAGCTCTGCAAGCGAAAATACCGCTTCGTTCGCCTTCAGGTACGATCTCGTTGCAATGTCGATCGAGGCGTCATCCATCGGCGCACCCGCGAGGGTCAGCAAATCCGAGATTCGAACACCGCCGTATCTCTCCGTTGCACCTGTTTCGAGATTGCGAATCTCAACCCTGGTTTGCGGCATAGCTGCGAATTCTTTCTGCGTGATCTGCCAATCTCCGCGATACGGCATCGCATAAAGAAACAGGCTCTGAGCCTGCTTCCTTGCCTCCTCCTCAGAAACGACAACAACCGGACCACCGCCGCTCATTACCTTCAATACAAGGGGAACGACCGTACCAGCCGGGGAAGTTCGGATTTCAATGTGCCGAATATCGGATTTAAAGCCCTGGGCAGACGTGAAGAGCGCGTAGCCGCCCGGTTTCAATTGCAGTGCCAACTCGCCCGTCGCTCCCGTCTCCATCGGTGCCGGCGGGTGGTCCGGACCTGGAACCACGCGAATGCGTGCGTTAGGGATCGGCGCACTAGTCTGGTCCGTGACCTTGATGGTGACCTGATCGGTTGCCGGTCCCTGCGCAAACACCAATGGACCGAAAGCGGCCAGCACGCAGCAACACAGCAGAGTGCGATCTTGCCTGCGAAGGAACACGCCGCAAGTGTAGCGCAGGGTGAATTGAAACGCGAAGAAATCGTCTGGCGCCTACGGCAAGTCGGACGCGTGCCAGCGGTGATGCTTCTTGTAAACGTAATGCCCAATCATCCATCCGAAGGCGCTTCCCACCAGCACATCGGAAGGGAAATGCTGCTGGCCCAGCACGCGCGTCAGGCTCACTCCGGTGGCCAAACCGTAGAAGCCGATCTGATTCAGCCGGCCCGGATATTCCTCTGCCAGCACCGCCGCGCTCGACCACGCGATCACGCTGTGAGACGAGGGTAACGATGAATCCCATCCCACGCTCGTTTGAAAGAACTTGCCCTTCGCGTTGTCCACAGTGGGTCGTTCGCGCAAGAACATGAGCTTCATCCCCTGCTCCACAACCAGGCCATTCAAAATCGCTTCGCCGCCCAGAATCCCGGTCTCGCGCGCATGATCGTTTCCCGCCAAGTGTCCCACGGCAAACATCGCGGCCGGCGCGGCGATAAACGGGCCCAGCAGCACGTTCGAGGCATTGGTATTGGCGTTGTTGAAGCTGGCATTGCGCGAAACCACTTCGCTCATCGCCTGGTGATCGGTGGTGATCGCGCCTGTTACCGCAAGCCCCAGCGGAATCAGGTAGCCGAAGTCTTCGCCACGGATCCGCGCCGGACTCGACCAGATCATTCCCTGATCCTTCAAAAGGTTCAGCGGCATCGCCCGCAGCGTCACCGGTTCCTGCGGCTCCGGCGCATTCGGCACCGAAGTAGCGGGCGGCCATGTCTGCGCTTCAACACTCACGCATAAGCAGGTAGCAAGCAGAAAGACAAAACCGACATGCCGGGAGAAATGTTGAATAATCTTGCCAGAGTTATTCACGGGTTTCTTTGATGCTAAACGATCTTCATCTTCAATTCAGATGAACGAATCGTCATTCTCGCGTTACTTATCAGCCTCGGCGAGATAAATCTTTGTGTAGTCGAGATAATTCTGCGCGTACTCAAGAATCAGTTTTCGATCCTGATCGCCAAGTTCCCTCCGCAGTTTGCCCGGTACACCCGCCCACAACGTCCGGGGCGAAACCACTGTGTGCTCCGGCAGAACCGCGCCCGCCGCAATAATCGATCCCTCGCCGATCCGGCAGTCGTTCAGAATTGTCACACCCATTCCAATTAGCACCGCATCCTCCACCACGCAGCCGTGCACCGTGGCGTTGTGGCCGATCGTCACCCAGTCGCCCACCGACACCGAATACAAATGCCGCTGCCCATGCAACACCGCGCAGTCCTGCACATTCGAATTCGAGCCCACTCGAATCGAATTCACGTCACCCCGGAGTACGGCGTTCATCCAGACGGACGAATTCTCCCCAAGTTCGACGTCACCAATCACTTGCGCGGAAAGATCGACATAGCAGCTTGCGGGAATAACCGGAGAATGCCCCTGGTAGCGTCGGATCATTGCGATTGCAGAACCTCAGAAATCCAGTGTAAGCGAGCCGGCAGGTCGCCGGATTCAATCAAGTTACGGGCCATTAGTGTACCCGTCAGGAAAAAGCCGGGAAGCGGTTGGATTGCCTTCCGAAAAGCACGGAAGTCAAATCCAAAGGTTTTACATAAGTTGGCTGACCACAGCCACTTCCGGTATCATGAATGTGGCCCTTTGGCAGGTTTGGAGGTGGCACCCTTTGGCAGAGGTTCGTTTGCAGGAAGGCGAACCGCTTGAGAACGCGCTGCGCCGGTTTAAGCGAAAAGTACAGCAGGAAGACATTATCAAGGAAGTGAAGCGTCATTCCTACTACCTGAAACCCGGTGAAAAGCGCCGCGTGAAAGCAGCACTGGCACGCAAGCGGAATCGCAAAAAGGCTCGTAAAGAGCAAGATTAAGTCAGTAAAAACACATTGCGACATATGCCGTCCGGGCTATACTTACTGTCCCCCCGGCGAGAATAGCCATATAGCAAGACCATCGGGCGGCATGTCGTGACTGTACTTTTCACATTACGCTGAACGTTGAGCTTCAATCAGCGCGAAATACTTAGGTCTCGCGTATTCCGGAGACGCTGAATTGTAGCCGCTCCATTTGCTGCGGCCCGGGCCCTTGTTGTTCAAGGACGTTCAAAGACAGGGAAACGGGACCGGCAAGCTCTCAAGGTCATGGCCGATTTCGAACGTCCTCCCTGCTTTGGGGAGGCCGGCCATGGAATTTGTCGACAGAGTTTTGAAGTGTAACGACTGCGGAGTGGAGTTCGTATTCACCGCCGGCGAACAACTGTTTTTCCACGACAAACAATTCAAGAACGACCCCAAGCACTGCAAGCAATGCAAGGCAAAGCGCGCAAGCGGCAGCCGGGTCCGTTCTGAAACGCGAACCACTTGCTCGGAATGCGGCACTGAAACCACAGTCCCCTTCAAGCCCACGCAGGGCAGGCCCGTTCTCTGCCGGGCCTGTTTCCAAAAGCAGCCGAAGGTCGTTCCCGCCGCGCCGACCGCGCCCCCCGTGGCTAGCTGACCGGACTTTCTTCCGCCGAATCCTCTGGCTTTCCGCTGCGCAATCGCATTGCTACGGACCCTGCTGTTTCAGAGCCTTGTGGCCGATGTCGTGCCGATAATACATCCCTTCAAAATGAATCTGCGTCAGCGCTTCATATGCGCGCGCCAGCGCCTCTTTCAGCGTGTCGCCGCTTGCCGTAACTCCCAGCACTCGCCCACCGCTGGTCACAATCTGGTTGCCGAGCCGCGACGTGCCTGAGTGGAAGACCTCCACGCACGGCGTCTGCGCCGCAAGGCTCAGCCCGCTGATCGGCAATCCGGTCTTGTAGCTCCCCGGGTACCCTGAAGAACTCGCAACCACGCAGGCCGATGCGCCATGGCTCCAGCGCATCTCTGTTTCCGCAATTCGGCCATCGATGCAAGCCTCCAGCGCATCCACCACGTCCGACTCGAGGCGCATCAGGATCGCCTGCGTCTCCGGATCGCCGAAACGTGCGTTGTATTCCAGCACCTGCGGCCCGCGTGCCGTCATCATCAGCCCGCAGTAGAGCACGCCCGCAAACGGCGTTCCCTCCTCCGCCATTCCCCGCACGGTGGGCTCGGCGATGTGGTGCAGAATCCATTCCGTCATCTTTGGTTCCAGCATCTCGCTGGTCGAGTAGACGCCCATGCCGCCTGTATTCGGTCCTGTGTCGCCTTCGCCAATCCGCTTGTGATCCTGCGCCGGAACCAGCGGTATCACGTGCTCGCCATCGCTCAGGCACAGAAAGCTTATTTCCTCGCCTTCAAGGAACTCCTCAATCACTACCTGTTTCTCGGCCACCCCCAGCAGTTCGCCACTGAAAATTCCATGCGCCGCATCGATCGCAAATTGGCGCGTCGGGCAAATAATCACGCCCTTGCCCGCAGCCAGTCCGTCCGCCTTCACCACTACCGGCGGGTGGAAGTGCTTGATCGCCTCGTCCACTTCTGCCGTGTCGGAGCAAACCGCGTAGTTGGCCGTGGGTATCTGGTGACGCTTCATGAATTGCTTGGCAAAAGCCTTGCTTGACTCCAGCCGCGCCGCATCGCGCGTCGGTCCAAAGACGCGATAGCCGCGCTCGCGAAACGCATCCACCACGCCCAGCGACAGCGGCATTTCCGGCCCCACAATCGTCAGGCTCGGCTGCTCCACCTCCGCCAACCGCACCATCGCGCCCACGTCCTTGATGTCGACGGAAACGCAGCGGGCCACTTGCGCAATGCCGCCGTTGCCCGGCGCGCACACCACCTCCGTCACACGTTGGCTGCGCTTCACCGCCCAAGCCAGCGCATGCTCGCGTCCACCCGAACCAAGGATCAAAACCTTCATCTTCGTGCCTCATGCGGCTTCGGTTCCGCCGAAGCTCGAAAAGCTATGGTCTGCAATTGAGCCGGTGTAAGTCAAACGAACGCCCATGCGGCTTAAAACGCATGCGGGCACCGCACGTTGCTGAAAATCCCACTCCGCATCCTCGTAAAATTCGTACCGCAGCAGCCCCTATACTGGTGCGTGGTGAACCGGCGTGCGCATCGCATCCGCCGAAGAGAGCACACGCATGGTCGAACGCCGCATCAAGCCTTACCAGGAGCAGTTGGCCGAAGACGAGCGTCGCATCGAACAACGCCGCCTCTTTCGCCGCAATCAGACGTTCGGCCTGCTCATCATTGCCGCCGCGATTGTCGCCTGGTGGCTCTTCCACACCAATCCCCGATGGATATTCCCTCCCGGCTGGTGGCGCCCATGAGTCCTTCGCGGACGGAGCACCGCGGTGGGTGCCCCATCCAAGCCGCGCTCTTGCGGTTTGGGTGGGATAGCGACAAGGCATCAACTTCACTTGAAGCCATGCCACCTGAGGGGCGGAATGGTTGACGAACGCAACCCTCTCGCCGTTCTCCTCCTCGGCCCGACGGGCAGCGGCAAAACCGCGCTCTCGCTTTCATTGGCCGAACGCTTTCACGGCGAAATCATTAGCTGCGACTCCGTCTCTGTCTATCGCGGGATGGACCTCGGTACCGCCAAGCCCACGCCCGCAGAACGCTCCCGCATCCCGCATCACCTCATCGACGTCGCCGACCCCGAGCAGCCCTTCACCGCCGGCGAGTACAGCCGTCAGGCCCGCGCCGCCCTGCGCGAAATCGCCAACCGCGGCAAACTCCCCATCGTCACCGGCGGCACCGGCCTCTATCTCCGCGCCCTTACTGAAGGCCTCTTCACTGGCCCTTCGCGGCAGGAGGATCTGCGCAAGAGACTGCGCCGAAGCGCTGATCAGCACGGAGAAGTGTGGTTGCACCGGTTGCTCCTGCGGCTCGATCCGCCGTCTGCGGATCGCATACACGCCAACGACACACCCAAGCTCATCCGCGCCATCGAAGTCTGCCTCGCCGCGCACCAACCCATGTCGCAGGTGCTCACACGCGACCCGCTCACCGGCTTCCGCCTCCTCCGCATCGGCCTCAACCCGCCCCGCGCCGCGCTGTACGATCGCATCAATCAACGCTGCGCCCAGATGTTCGTCGCCGGTCTCGTCGCAGAGACCCGCGCACTCCTAGCCTGCTACGGTCCGGTCCAAGCCCTCGATTCCCTCGGCTACCGTCAGGCGCAGTCGGTTCTCCTCAAGGGCGTCAGTGATAAAGCGGCCATCGCCGAAGCCCAGCAGGGCCATCGCAACTACGCCAAGCGCCAGCTCACCTGGTTTCGCCGCGAGCCCGATGTCCACTGGATCGAAGCCTTCGGCAATGACCCCGAAACGCAGCGCATTGCCACCGATCTGTTGCAAGCGCATCAATAAGCGACGTGCAACATCCAATCAACTGCAGGCATTAAACTGAACAGTGAAAAGTGGCGCTCGAAGGGCATCATGAGCGCACGCGAGAACGGAGTTCCTTTGGCAGACACCATCTATGACGTAGCCATCATTGGCAGCGGACCGGCAGGCTATACCGCCGCTATTCGAGCAGGACAACTCGGCCTCAAGGTCGCGATCATCGAATCCGCCGATGTTCTGGGCGGCACCTGCCTCCACGTCGGCTGCATCCCCACCAAGGCTCTCCTCTTCAACGCCGAGCTCTGGGATCACCTCAAGCACGCCGCAGAATACGGCATCGACAACGTTGACGGCCGCACCCTCAACTGGGATGCCGTCCAGACGCGCAAAACCTCCATCGTGGACAAGCACACCAAGGGACTCGGCTTCCTGATGAAGAAGAATAAGGTCACCGTGATCTCCGGCTACGGCCGCCTCACCGGCGGCGCAAAACAAGGAATTCACACGATCGATCTCACGGCTGCAGCCGGCTCCAAGAGCGAAGTCAAAACCAAAAACATCATCCTCGCCACTGGCTCCGACGCCAAAATGATCTTCGGCCTCAAGCCCGACGACCGCATCCTCACCAACATTGAAATGCTCGCAGTTCCCCAGGTTCCGAAATCCCTCATCGTCATCGGCGCCGGCGCGGTCGGCGTCGAGTTCAGCTCCATCTTCCGCAGCTTCGGCACTGAGGTCACGCTTGTCGAGTTCCTTCCGCGCCTCATGCCGCCGGAAGACGAAGAAATTTCCAAGGAGCTTACCCGTGTCTTCAAAAAGCGCGGCATCGATCTGAACACCGGCGCCAAGGTCGAAAAAATCGAGAAGACCGATGCCGGCGTCAAAGTCACCTGGACCGCCTCAAACGGCAAGCCCGTCGAGAGGGAAGCAGAGAAGGTTCTCGTCGCCGTGGGACGTGCACCGCGCATCTCCGACGTTGGCATCGACAAAACAAAAATCGAGCTCGACCGCGGATTCGTCAAAGTCGGCGAAGCCCAGGAAACCTCCGAGCCCGGCATCTACGCCATCGGCGACATCGTTGCGGGCCTGCCGCAGCTTGCCCACTCCGGCTCCATGAGCGGCATCGTCGCCGTCACCAAAATCGCCGGCCGTAAATATCGCTCCGTTCGCCGCGATCGCGTGCCCGCCTGCACCTACTCCGATCCCCAGATCGGCTCAGTTGGCCTGACAGAAGCTCAGGCCAAAGAGAAGGGCATCGAGATCAAGGTCGGCAAGTTTCCGTTTGCTGGAAATTCCAAGGCCACCATCGTCGGCAGCCACGACGGCTTCGTCAAAATCGTCGCCGACGCCAAGTACGGCGAAATCCTCGGCGTGCACATCATCGGCCCCCAGGCCACCGAACTCATCGCGGAAGCCGTAGCCGTCATGGAACTTGAAGGCACCATCGACGAGTTGATGTTCACCATCCACGCCCACCCCACCATCAGCGAAGCCATGCTCGATGCCTACGCCGCTGTCGAAGGCATGGCCATCAACGCGTAGCGATTTCCACAGAGAAAGGCAGATTCTATTTCAAATGGAGGCAACCATAGTCATTAAAGGATCATTAATTCCTTGAGAAAAGTTGATGAATAGGACTAGGATTCTCCATTCCGCGTGATTACGGAAGGGGAGAACCATGAAGGCCAGATTTCTATCTCCATTATTTGCAATCGCAATCCTCTCTCTACCCACGCATCCGCTATTTGGCCAGGCAAACGCGATCCCTTCCGCTCCCCCAGCAGCCTCCGTCACTGGCTACGATTCCCAAGAATCAGCCATCCAGAACATCGAAGACCTCCAACAGAAGGCCGAAGCCGGAGACGTTCTCGCCGAAAACAATCTGGGATTTGCCTACGCTTTCGGCCGAGGCATCGAGCAGAACTACCAGCAAGCCGCACACTGGTTCACACTCGCCGCAAATGCGGGCTTCGCTCCGGCTCAAGTCAATCTCGGTGCTCTCTACGAGAAAGGCTGGGCAGAGTCGCACGATATGACCATGGCCATCCACTGGTATCGCGCGGCAGCCGATCAGGGTGATTCCACCGCCGAATGCAAACTCGGCAACATCTATCATGCCGGCCGCACCGTTCCACGCGACGATGCTGAAGCTGCAACGTGGTACCGCAAGGCTGCGGAACACGGTAACGCGATCGCCCAGAACAACCTCGGTTCCTTCTACCATCACGGCGTCAGTCTCACGCGTGACTACGAACAAGCGCTCTTCTGGTATCGCAACGCTGCCGCCCAGGGCCTTGCGGAAGCCGACAACAACCTCGGCGTGATGTACGAAGACGGCCTCGGCGTCGAAAAGGATTATCGTCAGGCCGCGACCTTTTACACTGAGGCCGCGAATCAGGGCGTAATCCGGGGTCAGTACAACCTTGCCACTCTCTACTACTCCGGCCGTGGCGTGCCGCTCGACTATGTAACTGCATACCTGTGGTATAGCCGCGCCGCCGCTGCAGGGGATGCAACCGCAGCGCGGGTCCTCAAGCAGTTGTCCGGTGTCATGACGCCGCGCCAGAAAGAACTCGCGCAGGTCCGCCTCGCCGAAGCACAAGCCGCCAGCCTTTCAGAAGATCCGGCCCATTCCCCCTTCGATCCTGCAAGAACGAATCCAAAATAGCCGCGCAACAAATCCCCTTCCATCTCCTGGCATCTCCCGCCGTGCCGCAAGGTGAATCCCATCCCGCCCAAAACCTTTACACTTTCATCGGACTGGTTATTACGGGAGATCCTCAATGAAAGCGTTGGTCAAGTCGCGGTCCGAACGCGGCCTGTGGTTGGAAGACATCCCCGAACCCACGATGGGCATTAACGATGTCCTCATCCGTGTCCTCTACACCGGCATCTGCGGAACCGACGTCCACATCTACAACTGGGACGATTGGGCGCAGAAAACCATCCCCGTTCCTATGGCCATCGGCCATGAGTTTGTCGGCAAAATCGTCGCCGTCGGCTCCAACGTCAACGACTTCTTCGCTGGTGACATCGTCAGCGGCGAAGGACACGTCGTCTGCGGGCGCTGCCGCAACTGTCTTGCCGGCCGCCGCCACCTTTGCGTGTCCACGCAGGGCGTTGGCGTCAATCGTCCCGGCGCCTATGCCGAGTTCATCTCGCTGCCCATGACCAACATCTGGCGCCATCATCAGGGCGTCAATCTTGAAGTCGCCGCCATCTTCGACCCCTTCGGCAACGCCGTTCACACTGCCCTGTCATTCCCCGTGCTCGGCGAAGACGTGCTCATCACCGGTGCCGGCCCCATCGGCATCATGGCCATTCCTGTTGTGCGACACGCCGGGGCGCGCCACGTTGTCATCACCGATCTCAATCCCTTCCGTCTCGATCTCGCACGCAAGATGGGAGCCACCCTCGCCGTCAACCCCACCGAAACTCCGCTCAGCGAAGTGCAAAAACAGCTCAAGATGACGGAAGGATTCGACGTGGGCCTTGAGATGTCCGGCAACCCGCAGGCTCTGAGCGACATGATCGCCAACATGAGTCACGGCGGCAAAATCGCCGCACTCGGCATCCCCTCCAAGAGCATTCCCATGGACTGGCGTCCCGTGATTTTCAACATGATCACGATTAAGGGAATCTATGGCCGCGAAATGTACGAGACCTGGTACAAGATGTCGGTAATGCTCGACTCAGGCCTCGACATCGCCCCCGTCATCACCCATCGCTACGCGTACAGCGACTTCGAAAAAGGCTTCGCCGCCATGATCTCTGGCGACACCGGCAAAGTCGTCCTCGACTGGACCAGCCTGGGCTGATTGGTTCAGGGCCATGTTGTTGCGAACAATTGCGCTCAGTGTCACCTGCGCAGAAAAAACGTTGGGGACGACTCTTGCTGTCGGATGCAGGGACTGCGTATTCTTGCAGGCATTATGCGAAAAACAAAGAATGGAATTCGAGGAGCCATCGGCTGGTGTGTGGCCGCTTCGCTGATGGCAGTAGCTTTTGCTGCCGGTCAGAGTGCGGCTCAAACAGCAGAATCAGCGACGACCAAGGCGATTGCAAAGATCAAGGCGATCGATCCGCAGATCCACGCTGTCATAGCTCTCGATCCCACTGCCCTGGATCAGGCCCGGGCAATCGACCAGCGCCTCGGGTCGCACGGACCGCTCTACGGCTACGCCGTCCTGCTCAAGGACAATATCGAGGCTGATGGCCCCCTTCCAACGACTGCAGGGAGTATGGCGCTGCTTGAAAATATCACCCATCGAGACGCACCGCTGGTAAAGCGGCTGCGTGCAGCAGACGCGGTAATTCTCGGCAAGACGAATCTTTCGGAATGGGCAAACATTCGATCGAGTTCCTCGATCTCAGGATGGAGCGCGGTGGGCGGCCAGACGCGCAATCCCTACGCGCTCGATCGCGATCCATGTGGCTCTTCGTCAGGCAGTGCCGCCGCGGTGGCAGCCGGCGAAGTGAAGGCCGCAATCGGCACAGAAACAGACGGGTCCATTACCTGTCCAGCAGCGGTGAACGGGGTTGTCGGTCTAAAGCCCACAGTGGGACTTGTCAGTCGCACGCGAATCGTTCCTATCAGCCATAGCCAGGACACCGCTGGGCCTATTGCGGTAGATGTGACGACCGCCGCTCGCGTGCTGGGTGCGATTGCAGGCTCGGATCCAGATGATCCGGCCACCAGGAATGCGGATGCACACGTATCGGATTATTCAGTCGCATTGAGGCCGGATGCGCTGAAGGGCGCGCGCATTGGCGTGCTGCGTTTTGCCACTGGCTGGTCGGCAGAGACAGATAAGGTATTCGAGCGAGCGCTGGCGGTGCTAAGGGCGCAGGGCGCAATCCTTGTTGACATTACGGATTTGAAGGACCGCGACAAGATCGGGGAGGCAGAAGCGCTGGTACTCAACACCGAATTGAAAACAGATTTGAACGCCTACCTTGCTTCAACACCCTCGGCCGTCAAGTCTCGTACTCTCGCGGATGTCATTGTCTTCGATAGTGCCCACGCTGATCGCGAACTCGCCCTGTTCGGACAGGACACTTTCGTCAAGGCCGAAGCGACAAAAGGACTGGACGATGCAGCGTATAAAACTGCGCGCGGAACGTCATTACGAATCGCAGGCCGCGACGGGATCGACGCGATGCTCTTCAAGGATGAACTCGATGCACTGGTGTGCCCGACGGTAGCTCCGGCATGGAAAATCGATGTGGCAAACGGCGATCAGATTGCTGGTGGCGGAGCGGGTGGGCTTGCAGCGGTTGCTGGCTATCCGCACCTAACCGTACCCATGGGAACCGTAATGGGCCTGCCGGTCGGCCTTTCAATCATCGGGTCAGCATGGAGCGAAGCACGATTGCTCGGCTACGGATTTGCGTACGAACAGGCGGCCAAGGTCAAGATCACGCCGCACTTTCTGCCATCGCTTGAAGGCGCAGAACCCATCGCACCGCTTCTCGAGCCATTGAAGCCTTGAAGGCTCGCCGGACCAGATCGGGAGCTTCAGTGCCGAGATCTTGAGACGGCGGCCACTCATGCACCACTGTGTCATTCCGACCGACCGCAGGGAGCGGAGGAACCTGCAGTTGCAGTTCTCTCTCGCCATCAGCATGATCCGACCGTCATGCGGAACGTACCACTTTACAGCTCCGTCGACTTGCTCTCCGCGAGTCCCCTCGCCTTTGCGATAAACTCGCTCAGCGGCATCGATCCCTGGTCGCCCTTGCCGCGCGTTCTAACGCTCACCGCACCCGCGCCCTCTTCCTTGTCGCCGAAGACAAGAATGTACGGAATCTTCAGGTTGGCCAAGTCGCGAATCTTCGCATTCATCTTCTCGTTGCGGGCATCCGTCTCCACCCGGAAGCCCGCGGCCTTCAACTCCGTTTCCACCTTCTCCGCATACGCTACATGCCGCTCGCTGATCGGCACGAGCCCGATCTGCACGGGTGCCAGCCAGAACGGGAACGCTCCCGCATAGTGCTCGATCAGCACGCCAAAAAATCGCTCCACCGACCCGAACAGCGCGCGGTGCACCATCACCGGCTGATGGCGTTCACCGTCTTCACCTACATACTCCAGCCCGAACCGCGCCGGAAGAGTGAAATCGAATTGCACCGTCGACAACTGCCACAACCGCCCCAACACATCCACGAGCTTGATATCGATCTTTGGCCCGTAAAACGCGGCCTCACCGGGAATGGTCTTGTACGGAATGCCCTTCGCCTTCAGCACCCGATCAAGCGAGCCGATGGCAAGATTCCAGTTCTCATCCGAGCCCGTGTAGTTCGCGCGGTCCTTCGGATCCCACGTCGAAAGCTCAACTTTGAATTCGTTAAATCCAAACGTCTTCAGAACTGTCTCGGCGAAGTCGATACACGCCTCGACCTCGCTCTCAATCTGGCTCGGCATGCAGAAGATGTGCGCATCGTCCTGCGTAAAGCCGCGCACGCGCAAGAGGCCGTGCATCGTGCCTGAGCGCTCGTAGCGATACACGTTCCCCAATTCCGCATAGCGCTGCGGCAGGTCGCGATAACTCTTCGGCGAATTTTTGTAGATCAGAATGTGCCCCGGGCAGTTCATCGGCTTCAGCCTGTATTCGGCATCATCCAATTCCATCGGCGTGTACATGTTCCCGGAGTAGTAGCCCTCGTGCCCGCTGACTTTCCACAGCTCCCGGCGCATCACGTGCGGTGTGAAAACCAAAAGATAGCCGCGGCGCAGGCACTCCTCGCGCATCCAGTCTTCCATCACCTTGCGAACGATGCCGCCCTTGGGATGCCAGAAGACGAGACCGGGCCCCGCCAGCTCCTGAATACTGAACAGATCAAGCTGCTTGCCCAGCACGCGATGGTCGCGCTTCGCCGCCTCTTCCAGCCGCGCGAAGTGTGCATCCATATCCTTCTGCGAGAAAAACGCCGTGCCATACACGCGCTGGAGCTGAGGATTCTTCTCGTCGCCCAGCCAGTACGCGCCCGCCAACGTCGTTACCTTCACCGCCTTCACGCGCCCTGTCGAAGGCACATGCGGCCCGCGGCAGAAGTCCACAAACGTACCGTTGCGATAAAAACTTACTTGCGATCCCGGCTCAGTGAATTTCGTGACGAAGTGCGTCTTCATGAAGTCGCCGTCTTTTTCAAACTCCGCCAGCGCCTGCTCTCGCGGTTCATACTCACGCACAAACTTCTCGTCGCGCGCGACCACTTCAGCCATCTTCTTTTCGATTGCCGCCAGGTCCTCTGGCGTAAACGGCTTATCCCGGTAAAAGTCGTAGAAGAATCCCGCATCTGTCGCCGGCCCATGTCCCAGCTTCGTCTCCGGAAACAGCTCCAGCACCGCCGTCGCCAGCACGTGCGCCGCCGAGTGCCTCACCACCTTCAGTGCGTCAGGATCGTTCTCCTTCACCAGCTCGAGCTTCGTATCCGCGTTCAATGGAGTCGCAAGGTCCACCAGTCGCGTTGCCGACGCATCCTCCGCTGCATACATCGCAGCCTCCGACTCGCCCTCTGCGGCCGCCTTTGCGTTCGTCTCCGTAGTCACCGGGCTCAGCCGTGCAACAACCGAGGCCGCTGCCAGCCGCGGCGAAATCGAATTGGCAATGTCGAGAGGCGTTGTGCCCGCTGGAACTTCGCGTATGCTTCCGTCGGGTAGATGTACGGCAATATTGTGCGTGCTCATGATGATTTTCAGGGTCCTGACTGTTTCGCCGGCGCGTTAACCGCGAACCTGTGTTCTTCGTTAAGGATATAACGGCGCTACAGCACTTTCGGAACTGGTCTTTCCGAAGCCACGAAGCAAAATGGCTTTCTCGCAAAGGGAAAAGCCACCTTCGCCGCTCTTAAAGGTCTACGAGTATTCCGAAACTGCTCGAAAGTGGAACCATTGCCGAACCGACCGCGTAAACGACCAGGTACCCAGGGTAAAACTCAATCGCGCAGTGCCCCGCACGCGCCCGCAGCCGCAAGAAAGGTCTCGCATGTCCAGGTTCTTCTTCAAGTTTTTCGTCTCGGCGCTGTTCGCCGTCGCCGCCCTATCCGCATCGGCCCAGCCCGCCGTTCAGCCCACCGTCGACATCACCAAGGTCCCCGCCGCCGCTCAGCCCTCACAGCAATTCGACGTTGGCGCAGCCACCGAAGCCTATATGTCCCTGATGCCGCCCGCAGCCGTCGCCCGCTCCAACGCCTATTTTGAGGGCGGTTACTGGCTCATCCTCTGGGATTTCCTCTATGGCGCCGTAATTTGTTTGCTGTTGCTCAATCTCCGCTGGTCGGCCCGCATGCGCGATGCAGCCGTGCGCGTCACCCGCTTCCGCTGGCTGCAGCCGATTCCGTATGCGGTCCTCTACACCCTTGCCGCCGCCGTTCTCGGCTTTCCCCTCGAGTACTACGAGAATTACGTGCGCGAGCATAAGTACGGCATGGCGACGCAGACCTTCGGCCCGTGGATGGGCGACGAGTTTAAGTCTCTCCTCGTGTCATTAGTCATCAGTTCAATCGCGATGGTGCTTCTCTTCGCCATTGTCCGAAAATTCCCGAATACCTGGTGGATATGGGGCGCCGCCGCATCGATGGGCTTGATGACGATCCTCATCGCCATCGGCCCGGTCTTTCTTCAGCCCATCTTCAACACGCCCAAGAAACTCGCCGATCCGAAGATCACGACGCCCATTCTGCGCATGGCCCACGCCAACGGAATCCCCACCAACGATGTCTGGCAAATCGACGCCAGCCGCCAGACCACCCGCATGAGCGCCAACGTCAGCGGATTCGGCAACACCATGCGCATCACCCTCAACGACAACCTGATTCGGCGCGGCTCTCCGGAAGAAATTCAGGCTGTCATGGGTCACGAGATGGGCCATTACGTAATGAATCACATCCCCAAGTCCCTGATGTTCTTCCTGATCGTGATTGTTCTCTCGTTCGCCTATTTCTTCTGGGGCATCAAGTGGGCCCTCAGCCGCTGGGGCGAGCGCTGGCAGATCCATTCCATCAGCGATCCGGCAGTCGTTCCGCTTGTCCTCCTCCTGGTTTCCATCCTGTCCTTCGTGTCGACCCCCATCAACAACACGTTCACGCGCGTGCAGGAGAAGGAAGCCGACATGTTCGGTCTCAACGCCTCCCGCCAGCCCGACGGCTTTGCCCAGGCCGCCATTCACCTTGGCGAATACCGCAAAATGCGCCCCGGCCCCATCGAGGAATTTCTTTTCTACGATCACCCCAGCGGCTACAACCGCATTCATTCCGCCATGGTCTGGAAGAGCCAGAACCTCGAGCTGTTTCCACAACAACCAAAGCAAGCCAGCCAGTAGAGCTGGCTTGCCATACTTCAGCCCGCAGGTCTACGCTATCTTCATGCGTCGATGTCGCTAACGCCCATTTGGTGTCTGCTGCGATGCATTCGCTCGCTCCGCTTGCGCACAACTCTCCTCGCCTGATCCCGCTGCGGCGCAACACCATTACACTCACCTCGATCAATGCCCGACTGTGTATGTGTACCCCGTCGAAGGAGATTTTGCATGGCGCGAATTGCTGCAAACGTGACTGAATTGATTGGAAAGACTCCCCTTGTGCGGCTCAACCGCGTATCCGCGGGACTCCCCGCCACCGTCGTGGCCAAGCTCGAAAGCCAGAACCCGCTCTCCAGCGTGAAAGACCGCATCGGCAACGCCATGATCGAAGACGCCGAGAGAAGGGGCAAAATCACCCCCGGCAAAACCATTCTCATCGAACCAACCAGCGGCAACACCGGCATCGCCCTCGCATTCGTCGCTGCCGTCAAAGGCTACAAGCTCATTCTCACCATGCCCGAGACCATGAGCACCGAGCGCCGCGTTCTCCTTCGCGCCTTCGGAGCGGAAATCGTGCTCACTCCCGGCCCCAATGGAATGAAAGGCGCCATCGCCAAAGCCAACGAGATCCTCGCCAATACCCCCAATGGCTACATCCTCCAGCAATTCGACAATCCCGCCAACCCCGCGATTCATGTCTGGACCACCGGCCCTGAGATCTGGGAAGACACCGACGGCAAAGTCGACTTCCTCATCTCCGGCGTAGGCACGGGCGGCACCCTTACCGGCGTGGCTACCTACATCAAGGAGCGCAAACCCGAATTTAAAGCCATCGCGGTCGAGCCCACCGACAGTCCGGTCCTTTCCGGCGGCAAGCCCGGCCCGCACAAAATCCAGGGCATCGGCGCCGGATTCATCCCTAGCATCCTCGACACCAGGCTCATCGACGAAGTCATCCAGGTCACCAACGACGAGTCCATCGCCATGGCCCGCCGCCTCCCGCTCGAAGAAGGCCTCTTCGTCGGCATCAGTTCCGGCGCCGCCGTTGTCGCCGCGCTCAAGGTGGCCGCGCGCCCTGAGAACGCGGGCAAACTCATCGTGGTCATTCTGCCCAGCTTCGGCGAGCGTTATCTTTCCAGCGTCCTGTTTGATTCGCTCCGGCAGGAAGTGCTGGCATTGCCCACACAGACAGTTACGCTATAACGAAATAGCGAAAGGCCCCTGTCCATGTTTGCCCGCATGCGCGAAGATGTTCGATCAGTCCTCGAACGCGACCCCGCTGCGCGCTCCTGGCTTGAGGTCATGCTTTGCTATCCGGGTTTGTGGGCCGTCTGGTATCACCGCGTTTCGCACCGGCTCTGGCGGATGAAGCTCCGTCTACCCGCACGTGTTCTTTCGCAGTTCGCCCGCTTCTTCACCGGAGTCGACATCCATCCAGGCGCGCTGCTCGGGCGTCGCCTCTTCATCGACCACGCCACCGGCGTCGTCATTGGCGAAACAGCGATTGTCGGAAGTGATGTCACCCTCTACCAGGGCGTCACCCTCGGCGGCACCGGTAAGGGACACGGCAAGCGCCACCCCACTCTTTGCGATGGCGTCTTCGTCGGCAACAACTCCAATGTCCTTGGCAACATCACCATCGGCCAGAACTCCCGCGTCGGCGCCGGCTCCGTCGTTCTCTCCGATGTCCCGCCCAACTCCACCGTCGTCGGCGTGCCCGCCCACATCGTCTATCGCAACGGACAGCGCGTCCTCATCACCGATCCCCATGACGTCAAAGATCCGCTCTCCGACGCCCTCATCGCCCTCTCCGCCCGCGTTGAAGAGCTCGAAGACAAACTCGGCGCCCACGTCCGCCGCGTCGAACCCTTCGCCACCGAAGAAGCCGAGCGCACCGCCTACCGCCAGGAACTCAACCAGCTCGCCGAATACGTCTCCATGGGCGAAGGCATCTGATCAAGCCGGATCGAAATTATGGATAGAATAGGTTCTCTGTTGATTAGTTTGTTACTGACGAGTAGCCCACCACTCGCTCGGAACAAAATGACAGAACCAGGCCATGCGAGAATTGGACCCAAACTCCAGTGTCCGGCCATAACGACGAACAACCTGTTAAATAAACTCCTGAAGCGATAGACTATCGAGAATCACACCGTTGCCGAAGAGTAGTGCCGCCCATCGTCTGACAGCCAGCTCATCGATGAGCGAGGAGGGAATGTATGGTGACTGGGATCCAAAGGTTCATCCTTTTCTCCTTGAGCCAGTTCCTACGACTGTGCCGGGCCGTGTACTGCTGGTTCTTTGCTTTCCTGGCTTTTGCTTCCATCAGCGCGCTTGCTTCAACGATTCGCGAATTGATGCAAAAGCACTCGATTGAGAAAGGAAATATCGCCGCAGTTGCAGCACTTTCTTTCTACACGGTCATCTTCGTCATTGCATGGTGGACTATCTTTCGACACAAACGCTCATCGAAGGTGTGGGGGATTGCCGCAAGCTGCTTGATGGCCGCTCCATTTCTCCCTTTCCTCGCAATTGGCGCATGGCAGGTTTTTTGGGATAATCAAAAGGGTTGGCTTCCCTTCATGCCTTTTGGAATGCTTGGCATCGTCGCCTTCAGCGTCCCGCATCACCGGGAGAAGCTCACTCCACAGAAAGATGAAATGCTGATTGATGGAGAACCCACCTCCGGTCAGTCGCACACTTGGCGCTCGATATCGGAAGAAGTATTTACGGTTGGGCATTCTTTGCTAATGCCTGCTTTTCGGTCTATTGGCTCGGCATTGAAGGATTGAGAGCTATCGTAAAGCATTCTGGAATCCCGTCCGACTTTGCGTTTGGCGCACCGTACGCAGCTGTCTTCGGCATAGCATGGTGGATGTTTTTCCGCGGAAAGTCGGCGTCACAAATGGGCAATCGCAGCCAACTGTCTTGTGGTCGTGCCGCATCTTGTGTTTCTCCCTTTCGGGTATTGGCGCGCCGTCTGGTGGTTCAAGGGTGACGAGCCATTTCCTTACATGCCATTCGGAATTCTTGGTATCCTCCTCTTCAGCCTCCCGTACCTCAGGAAGCGCAGGCTCCAACCTAGAACTTCCGCCGAATCGCCAGCAGAACAATTCTGAAGCGGCCTGACGTTCGGCTACGCTCTCAAGGGCCAGCGGGCGAATGACCGCCGACTCGTCAATTACGAACCAGTAAACAGCTCGACGCTCTGGTTAGCGATTCTGCCAAGCCTGCTCCCCCCCCCCACGATTTTTGGAACTGCCCTATTGAATGGCCGTTCGGCCATTGAATGAGTCTTTTGACAGCCGCCCCGAGCCAATTACATTTTCGCTTGACAATTAAGCTATAGCACGATACCTTGCTATACAAGGTATGTGGCAATGATGAAGCTAAGAGCGCAGCCCGTCGAAGGAGAGTCGCCCGACCGCTGGGAGGCGCAGCTCCGCAAAGGGGCCCTGGAGATGGCCGCACTCGCCAGCCTTTGGAACGGGCGCCTGTATGGCCTTGAAATCATTCGCTTTCTTGAGAGCCACTCGCGGCTCGTTTTGGCCGAGGGGACCATCTACCCCATCCTCAACAGGCTCAAAGCCGAGGGCATGCTCACTTCCGATTGGGTCGAGGCGGAGGCTGGCCACCCCCGCAAGTACTACGCCCTGACAGAACCCGGCCGAACCCGCCTCCGGCAAATGGCCGAAGCATGGGCTAATTTTGCGGGAGGGCTCAGCCAGCTTCTGGAGCCCGTCCTTAACCACCAGGCCAAAGATCAATCAAACATCCGCGCCGCGGAAACGATGGAGTTATCGCGATGATCGACACCATGCATGGTGACACCGTGCAGATCGACACCTATCTGGCCTCTCTCCGCACCGATCTCGGACCTATGACGCTGAGCGAGCGCGACGAAATCGTCCGGGAAATCAGCGCGCACATTCGGGACTCGGCTGAAGAAGGCGGAGTCAGTGTGCAGACCATTCTCGCGAGGCTCGGCTCCGCTGAGGATCTGGCCGCCCAATACCGCGATGGCCTGCTCATTCGCCAGGCCAGTCGCAGCATCTCGCCTCTCAAACTCATGCGCGGGTCTCTCAGGCTAGCGACCAAAGGCGTTTTCGGTGTGGTTGTCTTTCTTGTCGGGCTGTTCGGCTACGTCATGGGTAGCGGCATGGTGCTCTCCGGGATGATCAAGCCGATTTTTCCCGCCCACACCGGCATGTGGTTTCAGGGTGGTCGCATGATCGCGAGTGGGACACAGTTCTATATTCCAGAGCCGCCCGCCCATGAAGTTCTGGGCATGTGGTATATCCCACTGATGCTTACAGCGGGCAGCCTTACGTTGCTGGCGACCACGTTCGTGATCCGCACGTCCCTGCGCGTCTCGCAACGCTGGCAGGCGAAGCTGTCCCCCGGCGCATAGCCGCCATCGGGACGCGTGGGGAGTCTGTGCCCCATTCATCGCGCTTCACCGCGAGTGGGTTTCCAGTCCGGCCGCAAAGCCGCACATCGCCGGCGATCTCATTCCTTTCGTAACCGGTCTCCCCGCTCAAATCTCCGAAAAATCCATCACCCCTTTGGGCCCCTGTTCTAGAGTGATTTCAGTGCATGTGTTGTGTAAGTGTTGGAAAGTTTAAGCAGGCAAGAGAGCTCGCCGCGAGGTGAGCTTTTTTGTTGCCGTCGGTCATGCCTCACCGCCTCTGCGCTCTTCAGCCTTTCGAAAAGATGGGACGCTGCGTCCCATTCGTCGCGGCTTTTACTGACCCTTCGCAGGATCCTCCATGTTTTGATGTCAACCCCACCCCGCGAAAATTCCCGCTAACCCCTTGATTAAAATGGCCAAAAACTTCCCCACGTTTTGCAGGTAATTTCGAGGCTTTGGCGCACAATGAACTTGAATCGAGATCTCTCCAGAGAAGGGCTGCATCCGTGCAGCTTCAAGTCGTTCCTTGGGCCCCAATCTCTGAGAACTGGCCGCCGGTTGGCGGCTAACTCCAATCCGCAGAAACCTCTACAGCTAACCCAAATCGACACAGATCCTCAGCGCTACCCCTCTCGGTAATCTTATGAAAAAATGGAACTTACCCAAAGAGGCCGGATAATAGGGGTGCCTGTGAAGAGCGTTCCGATCAGTGCACGATGCCCGAATAAAGACCACCGCTCCCCTGTTCTCTTGGTCCCGATTCACTGTCCCCTGTCCCCTGTCCACTGTCCACTGACCACTGACCACTGACCACTGAAGACTGCTGTTCTTCAATGCACATCCACCGATCGGTCGCCCTCATACTCCATGATGTGGAAGTAGGCCTCCCATCCGCTCCACGACACTGGCGCCGGCAGTTTCGCCATCGGATCCTTCAAGTGATCGGCGTACGCCTGCACAAGCTCGCGCGTCCGATACACGCCCGTCAGCCAGTCGCCGCGATACCAGTTTTTCCATTTGCCGTATTCCGCCGCAGCCATCGAAGCCTGCATAGCATCGAGCGCCTGCAGCGCCTCACCGACCTCGTTCCGCGCTTTCTCCGCGTCGCCCGCAGCATCATCCTGCAAAGCCTGCGCCACCAGCAGCAATGCCCGATTGCTCTCGCGGTTGATCGCGATCATGGTCAGCACCGCCGCCAGGTAATAATCGCGCCGATCCGGATCCACGAGTTCCTTCGCCGCCACCGCATGCTGCCAGACTGCATCCCATCGCGGCTGCGCCTCTTCGCACTCGCGAATGTCCCGCTCCAGCAGCGCGGCCCGCTGTTCCGCGCTCATTTCCGGCATCAACCGCGGTGCCGTCCACTTCGGCGACTGGCTCGGTACCACCGCCACCTGGTGTTCGCTCAGCCGATCCAGCAGCAGCAGCCGCATCTCCGAGTGGTAATGCTGGTCGCCCTCCTCCCGCGGAACGTTGCTCAACCGAGGCGGCGCGGGCGGCGCATTCCCCGCCGACGTCAGCCCCGGTGAAGGGAACGAACTCCGCAACGAAGGCGCCGCAAAGTACTCCTTATACACACCGGCCACCGCATCCGCCGACTTTGCACCAAACTCTTCCGCAGCCCAACTGCGATAGAACGCCCCATCCGCATCCGAACCTTTTGCATCCGCGCCCTGCGCCGGCACCCCTCCCCACGCCACATCCATCAGCGCCCGCGTCGTCATTGCGACGGGCCGAATGTCGCTCGTGTTCACAAGGATGTACGATGTCGCGCCGGCCTTGATGTACCGCCCCATCTCCTCCTGGATTACCGCCACCGGCACCATCTCCGAAAGCTGGTTAGCATTTCCGTTCATCATCGCCACGTGAAAATAAGCGCCTTGTCCCAGTGCCACCTTTCCGCCATCCTGCATGTCGCCGTAGCCGGTATCGGCCCAAACCAGCGTGACCTCGGGCGGAATCTGAATAAGGCCCTTCTGCATGAGCCGCGCGCCCTCTTGCCACAAATCTGTAACAAACTCCGCCTTTGGATATTTCGCGCGCACAATCTTCATCTGCTCCGCAATGGCGTCGCTGATGCGCTTGCCCAGCAGAGGATCGTTGTCGCGCACGCTCGGATCAAGCGATGCATAGCTCGAGTCCGACAATCCGCGCAGCCCCACGCTCCAAAGAATCTCCTCATCCGGCTTGTACGTTGCGACCGCGTTGGTCCACGCCCGCTCCAGAATCTCCGGATGCGTCGAGAAGTTGTACGGCACGTCCTTCGGCCATCGCGCCACATTCACGCCCAGCGGGATCGCATGATGCTGATTCACGATCAGGCCACGCTTCGCCGCCGCTTCCACCTGCGCATCATCCGGAAAGATCCATGTTCCCGGCACAATCATGTTTCCCTTCAGCCGCAGCGTCGTCTCGAAGATGTTGTCCCACACCTTCAGCGAGATGCCGGTGTGTTCACCCTTCGCCGCCGGAATCCATCCCGTCAGCAGGTCTTCATCATTGGGAAAGAACCCGCGATACCGGAACACCGGCTTCGGATAAGTCTTTGCGAAATCCGCCTGCAGCGTAATCGAGCTGTGCTTCTCCGGCTCCTTGTCCGTCCACAGATACATCGGGTCGACGCCCAGCACCTTCTGCGAGAACTGGTAGATCGCGTAGATTGTCCCACGCATATCCGCGCCCGCCAGGCAGATCACATCCCGCACCTGTCCCCGCCCCGCGAGGTGCACGATCGAAAAAGCAAACGACTCTGCTCCACCCGTCGGCTCCACGCATTTGATCCCCGCATACGGCCGCTGTGGTCCCGAGATCAGGATTGCCACTTGTCCCGACCCCTCCATGTGATTTGCAAGGCTCGGTGTCTCCCCAAGCACCTTGCCGAAATCGCGCAAGAGGTCATCCGTGGCGCGACGCACCGGCCCCGGTTCTTCCGCGCTCTCCACAATCGTGACCGAACGATCGATCGTCACATTCGAACGGCTTGCGGCCGGTGCTGAAATCGCAACCGCAGGGATCAATCCCCAAACCAGAACGAACAAAATTGAATGTTGCCTGTCTCGAAGTACTGCACGCTGGAACATGACTTCTCCTTTGGGAAGAGAGTCTTGCTTGCAATCGAACGCGTTGGAGAGGAAATCGCGAGAGTCTGAAGTGCAATCGAACGCAAACGCAGAGGACTTTTTGTTTGCGACCCGAATTATACCCGACCCATCAAATGAATTGATCCCGTGACTGTCGTTACTCCGGCATCAGCAGCCGCAGTGCTACAGTGGACTGGACTTCACTTCTCTTCAGGTTCTTGCTTCTTGCGTGCTCTTGGTGTGCTCCTGGCGACTGTGCTCACGCTCCCAGGCGTAGTCTTCGCCGCTCCGCGCGTTCAGCCTGTCCCCGTTCCGCCGGAACTGCGCTCCACCGCCTTCACCGTTACGGTCAACAACCAGCCTGTCGATGTTGCCCACGCCGCCGCCAGCTATGACTTCGTCAATTTCGACGTAACCGGCCCCGTCACCATTGCCATCACCGCCAATGAACCCGGTTTTTGGGATAAAGGTGTGGACATCGAGCCGTGGCGGCTCGGCATCCGCCCCGTGCGCGACGGCCAGACCATTCGCTTCAAGATCGCCGGCCCGCAGAAGCTCTCCATCTCCCGACCCGGCGACTTTCTGAATCACGCAACCATGCTGTTCGTCTTTGCGGGTGAACCTCCTGCACCGCCACCGACTGCCAGCCCCTCGGTTCACGTTCTCGCGCCCGGCGTATATCACCAGAGCCTGAATCCCCAAAGCGGCGAGACCTACTACCTCGCTCCGGGCTCTTACTTCTACGGCAGCCTCAATCTCTGGAAAGTCACCGGCGTCAAGGTGCTTGGGCGAGGCACCATCATCTACGAAGGCACCCAGGATCCAAACTCCGACCAGGGCTGGATGCAGAAACCCGACTGGCATTGCATCGGGGCACTCGAGGCCCACAATGTCGAAATCGACGGCGTCACATGCGTCGTTCGCGCCCGCACCTGGTCGATCCAGATGAAAGACACTAGCGGCTTCGTCTACAACGACCTCCGCGTTATCGGCGGCAACCCCGGCAACGCCAACCAGGATGGCATGGACTGGCTCGGTGGCGGCGATGCTCTCGTCCGCGACTCCTTCCTCCGCGCATCGGATGACGACCTCGCCCTCCAAGGCAACTGGGACGGCTACACCGATGCCGACATGCTGCGTCCCGGCCGCGACGTCCAGAACATCACCGTCGAAAACAGTGAGCTCTCCACCAGCATCTCCAACATCGTACGCGCCGCGTGGCCGCGCAAGATCTTCAACTCGCGCAACTTCACCCTCCGCGACTCCGACATTCTCCACGGAGGCATCGGCGCCTGCGGCCAGACCTTCGGCATTCTCGGACTCTGGGGCGCCAACGGCGCCAGGGGCGACCACTCTGGCTACACGTTTGAAAATCTCTGGCTCGACAACTGGTATTCGCTGGTGCAGATCGAGCACGAAGAGCCCTCTGTGCACGGCGTTCTCTTCAAAAACATCTGGGCCCTCGATCAGCCGCCGCTCGCCATCTCCACGATCACCGGCAACGTCTCAGGCGTCACCTTCGACAACGTGAAGTACGACCAGAACCGTGCCACCAATGACGCCGAACTCCAACTCGTCACCTCCGGCGGCGCCGCGCAGCCGAAATTCCCCTCGCCCTCCGGTCCGGTTGCGCACTTTACCGTGATTCCTCCCGTATTCGGTCCCGGCGAGTCCGTCACCTTCACCGCGGACCCTTCGTCCCATGCAACCTTCACCTGGCTTTTCGGCGACGGCACCACTGCGCGCGGCCGCCGCGTAAAGCACAAATTCCCCGACGCCCTCGGCACAGCGCTCGACGGCTTCTACGGCGCAGGCCGCTTCCGCGTTTTGCTCAAGGCTGAGGACGATCACGATCAACAGGACTGGTCTGCGCAGGGAGTTGTTGCCGTCTCCAAGTGGCATGACCCCTTTCCCATCGCCGGACCGACCGTTCCCGGCCTCCGTTGGCAAATCTATGCCGGCACCTGGACTGAGTTGCCCGATCTCTCCGCCCAGACACCGGTCTTCAAAGGCGACTCAACCAGCCTCTACGCCGATCCCCAGGGCTTCACCCGCTACGCAGATGCGTGGGACGGCTTCATTGACATTCCCGCCGACGGTGGTTACACCTTCCACCTCATGGCGAGAGATGGCGCGCGTCTCGTCATCGATGGCCTTCAGATCGCAAAAACCGGACCGCCCTTCGCCCAGGTCTGCGGATCACCCGGCAATGCCTTGCGCTACGACCACGGCTCCATCGGCCTGCGCGCCGGCCCGCACGCGCTGCACATCGAAGGTCTTCACTCCGTCAGCCAGGGCTCGCCCCGCGTCCTCTGGGAAGGTCCGTCGCTCCCCCTCACCGACATCCCACCCGCCGCCTACACCCATCTGCGCATTGATACCGTGAGTGGAATGGAATAGCGCAACACACGACAATCGAAAAGCAGCCATATACCAAGCCGGCACCCTCGCTCGTTCGATCTCGCTCACAACGCATGCGGGTACATTGGTGTTCCCTCTTTCGTAACGGTGCGAAAGCGTTACTGATCCTACCGAAAGAGCCATTCTTTCCGTTCTCGACTCTCGGTAGTCTGAAACTTCCCCGGAAAGAGAGCCTCAGGTGCTCGGTTTTAGAAAATATCTCTCGTGGATTCACGCCTTCACTGCTCTCATATGCATTCGGTTGGCTGTTGTGACCCTCGCGGCGATCGCGTCCCCGCAGCACCCGCATTCGTCCTTGCGCCTCGCCCCCTGGGCAGCCTTGATGCTTATTTCTGCCGCTGTCTTTGGCTCGTCCTGGTGGACCTGCATAAAGGCCCGGCGCTCGGCGCGCGCCCTCGGACTTGCGTCCAGTGGCATCTATCTTTTCGTGGCATTGATCCCCAGCTTCTTTGCGCACCGCTTCGTTGCAGCAAATACAATCCTCGTTGCCATGAGCGTTCTGGGCTTCGTAGCGTTCAGCAAGCGCCTGAAGATTAATCGTGCCGCGAAAACTGAAGAAGTAACGGCGATCTCCGGCGACTTCACCAGCCGCCATGTCAACCGCATCGCGCAAGCCGTGACGTTCGGCCTCAGTATGGGCGCCTACCTCTGGTGGCAAGGATGGCTCACCGCGCACCACATCACAGCGCTTAACAGCGCTTGGGCTCGCCTCGCTCTCACCTTGGTCGCTCTCCTCTCCATTACCTCTATCCACGAGATGGGTCATGCGGTCGTCGGCTCGTTCTGCGGCATGAAACTGCGCGCCTTCTTTGTTGGACCGTTCCAGTGGCGCATTCGCGATGCAAAGTGGGAGTTTGAATTTAAACCCAAAGGCCTGATCCTCGCCGATGGCGAAACCGCCCTCATTCCCGGCGATGGAAAACTGCTTCCGCGGCAATTTCTCACCATGATGTCTGCCGGTGCGCTCGCCAACATCTTTACCGGAACCCTGGCTCTGATCCTGGTTGTCGGTTTAGGCGTTGCGCTGCCGCCGCAGATCACCGGCTTCATGGCCCTGTTCGGCGCCTGGAGCCTTGGCCTGGCTGCCGCAAACCTGCTCCCCTTCCGGACTCCGCAAGGCTACTCCGACGGCGCTATCGTTCTGCAACTGCTCTCGGGAGGAGCGTTTGCCGAATTCCATTTATCCATTGCGCACATTGGCTCGAGCCTGGTTTCATCGCTCCGGCCTCGGGACTTCGACATTGGATCTATCCGCAGTGCAGCCAACGGCATTGCCCACGGTCGGCAGGCTCTCCTGATGTGGCTCTATGCCTTCAGCCATTCGATTGATGCCGGCAACAATCAGGAAGCAGACGAGGTTCTCGCACATGCGGAACTGGTCTGCCTCGAGTCAGCTTCAAACATCCCGGCCGAATTTCACACCGCATTTGTGTTTGGAAATGCCCTCATCCGCCGAGATCCCAAGGCGACTCGCTTCTGGTGGGACCGCATGCAGGCGAAGAAGCCAACACGATTCAATGCGGATTACTGGAGAGCCCAGTGCGCCCTCCATTGGATCGAAGGCAACTTGGAACAAGCCCGAATTGCCTGGGAGAAAAGCCACCAGCTCGCGCAACAACTGCCACAGGCAGGAGCCTACGATTTCAGCCGGTATTGCTGTTCGCTTCTCGAACGCGAACTCGAAGAGGCAGCCGCCGCCTAGAGCATGCCGGTGCGGCAGGCGCTAATGAGGCAGCTGTGTCACATCCCATCCGCCCCCGAGCGCTCGCACAAGGCCCACGCTCGCTGCAAACTGGCGCGTGACCAGGTCGGTGGATGTGCGCTGGTTTGTCAGCAGCGTGTTATCTGCGATCAGTACTTCCAGGTAGCTCGTCGCTCCCCCTTTGTAACGCTGGTTCGACAGGTCCAGTGAGTGCTGCGCCGCTGCAACGGCGCGCTGTTCCGTGACAGATTCCTCTTCCAGCACGCGCAGGTCCGACATCCGATCTTCGACCTCGTTGAATGCCCCCAGCACGGTGGCGCGATACGTCGATGCTTCCGCCTCGTAGTTGTGCCTCGCCTGATCGGTAATTGCGTGCCGCTTACCCGCATCGAACAGCAACTCGGTTGCCTGGGCGCCCAGGCTCCATAAGGCGCTTGGCCCCTGGATCAACGTCCCGACATTCGTGCTCTCAAATCCTCCACCGCCTCCGAGAACCACGTTGGGATAGAACGCACTGATCGCGATCCCGATCTGCGCATTGGCTGCGGCCGTGCGCCGTTCAACCGCTGCAATATCGGGCCGCCGCTCGATCAGTTGCGACGGGACACCCACCGGAATCTTCGGCAGCGCAAGGTCCAGCGGCGTCGGGGCCAGCGACACATCGCGCGCCTCCTTGTTGATCAGCGTAGCGATCGCATGTTCGAATTCATTCCGCGCCTCGTTCACATCCACAAGTTGCGCGCGCGTAGTTTCCAGCTGGGTCAGGGCCTGCGCTACCACGACCTCCGTCGCCAACCCACCCTTTACCAGCTTCTGATTCAGATCGAGCTGGTTCTGAAAATCGCTCACTGCCTTTGTCAGCAGCCGTGCGTCCGAATCCAGCCCGCGCAATTCGAAGTAGTCCAGAGCCAGCTCCGCATGCAGGCTCAGGTCCACATTCGCCAAATCCGCTGCGCTGGCCTGGGCATTCTCGTGCGCAGCTTCCACGTTCCGCCGTACTCGACCCCACAAATCCGGCTCCCAGCTCGCCTGTCCTTCGAGTTGAAAATCGCTGTAAGCGGTCTGCGTGCTGTTCACGATCAGCGGCCGATGCGACGATACCTGGTCGCGGCTCGCCGCCGGCGTAACCGACAGCGTCGGGTAGAAATCTGCCCGCGCCACCCGCACCTGGTCGCGTGCTGAGAGATACGCTTCCGACGCTGCCCGCAGGTTCTGGTTCTGCGGAGCAATCTGTTCTTCCAGCGCATTCAATTGCGGATCCTGGTAAGCCTCCCACCACTTGCCGCGCAGCATGCCGTCCGAAGGCGATGCTGGCTTCCATGTACCTCCGGCAGGATTCGTTGGTGGCACAACCGCACCCGCCGATCCGCCCTCCTTGTAATCCGGAGGTGCCAGCGTGTCAGGGCGTTGATAGTTGGGCCCGACCTTGCACCCCGCCAGCAAAGCCACCAGTCCCAGCAGGCATCCGACCAGCAAGCGTTCGTTCAGCGCCTGCCTCTCGCGCCTCCTGTACCTGGATGGAGCCACAACCCCTCGAAATGCAACCGAACCCATCGCTATTTGCCCCCTGGTCCCGGCTGCCCGCCTTTTTCCTGGTTGCCTGGATTCTCCGGGCTCACCTTTTCTCCCTCTATCAGCGAGTCCGGTGGATCCTGGATCACGCGGTCCCCATCCTTCAGCCCAGTCACAATCTGTACGGTTGCTCCATCATCCTGCCCGATCGTCACAGGAACAAGGTGTGCAATATTGTCGCTGCCTACCGTGCCCACCTGCGTTCCCTCGCGCCGAAAAATGATCGCCGAGACCGGAATGATGAACGTCTGCACAGACGACGCCTTGAAGTGCACCTGCGCCAGCGACCCGGGCAGCAGCGCTTCCTTGCGATTGTCCACGTCAACTTCCACCAGCAATGTCCGACTTGTCGGGTCGATCGCGTCCGCAGTCCGCACCAGCGTTCCCTGAAAAGTTTTTCCCGGATACTCAGGAAACGTAATATCGATCTTCGAACCACGCTTCATGTTTGTCGTATAGAGCTGCGGAACGTTGGTGTAGATGCGCAGGGTATTCAGCGCCTGCATGTGAAACAGCTCTTTCGCAGCTCCCGTATCAATCAGCTGCCCGGTATCGATCGAGCGCGCCGTAATAACCCCGTCAAACGGCGCATAGATCTTTTCGAACGATTGCAGCTCCTTCAACCGATCCACGTTGGCCTGCGCCGATTTCACCGCCGACGCCGTTGCCGAAGCCTGGTTCGTGAAGGTCTCCGTGTCCTGTTGCGAAACCGCATTCGAATCCACCAGTCCCTGGTAGCGTTGCGCCTGCGAATGCGCATTTTTTGCATTCGCTTCGGCTGTTCCGAAGTCGGCCTCTGCTTGCGTCAGCTGCTGATCCAGTTCCGGCGTCGCAATTTCCGCCAGCAGCGCACCCTTCTTTACGTGAGAGCCGATGTCGTAATACCACTTCGTCAGGTAACCTGACGTGCGCGCGTAAATCGGCGAATCGGTATAGGCAGTTACATTGCCCGGCAGCATGAACATGTCGACAGGGGATCCCTGTTTAGGCGGCAGCGCAATCACCCTGGGAGCGGCTGCTTCCTGGGTCGCCTTTGCCAGCACGCTGCTGTGGTGGATGCGGCTCAGAATTCCGAACGTCGCCAGCGCCGCAAACACCAGCAGCACAATTACCAGTCCGGTAACGGCATATCCCGGCGCAATCGGTTTCTGCACCGGAGCATGCTGCGTATCGTGTCCCTCGTGAGGAACCGGCTTCTGGCTCGGGTTGGATGTATCGCTCATATGGCTACTCCGAAATCTCGCGGGAAACCCGTTTATCTAGTCAAACTCATCGAAAGTTGCAGCCTGCGTCTCGTGCCGCTTTGACCTGCTGCGCTTCTCGATCCAGCCATGCACGACCGAGAAAAATGCCGGCACAAAGAACAGGGTGGCCACCGTCGCCAGCAATAGTCCGCCGATCACGGCCCGGCCCAGCGGCGCATTCTGTTCTCCACCTTCGCCCAGGCCCAGCGCCATCGGCATCATGCCCAGGATCATTGCCAGCGCCGTCATCAGCACCGGACGCAATCTGACAAACCCCGCATTCAGCGCTGCCTGCCGCGCATCGCCCACCAATTCTTCCAGTTGTTCGCGGGCAAAGCTCACGATAAGGATCGAATTCGAAGTCGCCACGCCCATGCACATGATCGCGCCTGTTAGCGCCGGCACACTAAGCCGCGTTCCCGTCATGAAAAGGAACCACGCAATCCCGGCCAGCGCCGCGGGCAGTGCCGAAATGATCAGAAACGGATCGAGCCATGACTGGAAGTTCACCACGATCAGCAGGTACACCAGCAGGATCGAGAATGCCAGGCCGCTCAGCAGGCCGATGTACGACGCCTGCATCGTCTCGCTTTGTCCGCGAAGAATCATGTGGGACCCGCGCGGCAGCTGTTTCTCGTACTTAGCCTTGATCCGCTCCATCTCCCGCGTCACGGTTCCCAGGTCGGTCCCTTCGACGTTGGCGTAAATGTCGAGCACCGGCTGCACGTCGTAGTGGCTTACCGTACCGAGTTCCGCACCCGGTTGGAACTGCGCCAGATTACCCAGCACCTGCACCGGCTGCTGCGAGGCGCCGGGCGCGTTTGTCTCCATCGGAGCGGAACTCAACCCCGTATTGGCCGGCGTTGTTCCGCTTGTACTACTTGCGCTTGCTGAACGTGTCACCGGCAGACTCTCCAGCGCCGACATCGAATCCAACTTGTATTGCGGCGTCTGCACCGCAACGTTATAACTCACGCCGTTCTTCGGATCGAGATAGAAACTCGGCGTCGTCTGGAAGCTGCCGCTCATTGCCACAAGCAGGCTCTGCGCCACATCTCGCTGCGTAAAGCCGATGGCCTGCGCACGCGTCCGGTCCACATTTACTGTGAAGTTCGGATAGTCGAAGGGCTGCTGAATGCGCGCATCCGTCGCTCCGGGCACATATCGAACCTCGTTCAGCATCTTTTCCGCAACCACGCGGTTGCCATACAAATTCGGGCCTACGACTTGAATGTCAATCGGCGCGGAAAGTCCAAAATTCAGAATCTGGGTCACGATGTCCACGGGCAGCACGTAAAACGTCACCCCCGGGTATTCCCTCGCCAGCGCGCCGCGGAGATCCTGCACATATTCGTCCGTCGGGTGGTGCTTAGGCGTCAGCTGAACCTGGATGTCCGCATCCTCCGGCCCGATCGGCGCTGAGGTCGAGTAGGAAAGGTTCAACCCGGAGTAAGGCAAACCGATGTTGTCGACAATCGTTACCATTTCGTTCGCGGGGATATGCTGGCGAATCGTGGCGTCGATGTGATCGCACAATGCAGTGGTCTCTTCGATACGGGTACCGGTGCGGGCGCGCACGTGAATCTTGAACTGCCCTGCATCGACCGCGGGAAAGAAGTCTTGCCCCAGCCAGGGCACCAGCAGGGCCACTGAGCCGAGTGCGAAAACCACGAAGATGATCAGGAACACACCGGCGAAATCAACGCACAGCGTCAGCAGCCGCACATATCCGTTGCGGAACCGCGTGAAACCGGCCTCAAATCCGCTCTGGAAGCGAACAAACGGATTGCGACTGTGCGTCTTCCTCGCCGCCTGTGCATCATCGTGCTCATGCAACAGGTACTTTGCCATCGTCGGCACAACGGTTCGCGAAAGCAGGTAGCTGGCAAGCATGGCAAACACCACAGCCTCTGCCAGCGGGACAAACAGGTAGCGCGCCACCCCGCTCAGCAGGAACATCGGAACAAACACGATACAGATGGCCAAGGTCGAAACCAGGGCAGGCGTGGCGATCTGCGCTGCGCCATCCAGAATCGCCTGCTCGATTTCCTTGCCCTGTTCGAGGTTGCGGTTGATGTTCTCGATCTCGACGGTCGCATCATCCACCAGGATGCCGACCGCCAGTGCCAGCCCACCCAGCGTCATGATGTTGATCGTCTCGTGCAGCAGCGCCAGCATGGTGATCGAACACAAAATCGATAGTGGAATCGACACCGCGATAATCAGCGTCGACCGCCAGCTTCCCAGAAACACCAGGATCATCACAGCCGTCAGGCAGGCCGCGATCATCGCCTCGCGCACCACCCCGCTGATGGCCCCGCGCACAAAAATGCCCTGGTCGGAAAGGGCATTGATCTGGATCTGCGGCGGCAACTGACCCCGCACGCTGGGACTATCCACAATGCCGCGCACATCCTTGATGATCTGCAGCGTCGAGGCCGACCCGGTCTTCATGATGCTCATCATGATGGCCCGCTTGCCATCCACGCGCACGACGTTGGTCTGCGGTGGGCTGCCATCCCGCACGTGCGCCACGTCGCGCACATAGATGATTGCGCCATTCGCATTCTTGATCGGGAGATCGTTCAACTGATCCACGATCGACGGCGCCGAGTTCGTCTCAATCGCATACTCGAACCGGTCCATCTTCATCGTGCCGGAGGGAACAATCAGGTTCTGCGCCGAGACCGCGTTCACCACATCGGCCGGCGACAATCCCTTGGCCTGCAGTGCCTGCGGATCGATATCCACCTGGATCTGGCGCTGCTTTCCGCCATAGGGAAAGGGCGTCTGCGCTCCTTCAACCGTCGCTAGCTGCGTCCGAATCGTGTTCGTCCCAAGGTCGAAGAGCTGCTGCTCGTTCAGACCCTCTCCTGAGAGTCCCAGCATCAGCACCGGCACGCTCGACGCGTTGTACTGAATGATGAACGGCGGCGTAGTCCCCGGCGGAAGAGATCGCAGCTGCACCTGGCTGATGGCAGTCACTTCTGCGACTGCGTTGCCTATATTCACATTTGGCTGAAAGAAGATCTTGATGATGCCGATGCCATTCAGCGACTGCGACTCGATATGCTCGACATCGCTGACCGTCGTGGTCACGCCGCGCTCGCTGTTGAAGATGATGCGCGTCGACATCTCCTGCGCTGAAAGCCCGGTGTAGCTCCACACCACGGTCACAACAGGAATGTCGATATTCGGAAAAATATCCGTGGGCATCGACGTAATGCTGTACGCGCCCAAAATCAAAATCAAGAGCGCAAAGACAGCAAACGTGTACGGCCGCCTAAGCGCTAGCCGAACAATCCACATCATAGGGCTGGTACTCGCTCCTGAGGCGATTTGCCCGTCAACATCGTGACGATTGAGAGATAGGTCGCCGGCGGCATCGCAGGCAAACCGGTCAAGGCAAACAGCGGCTCAATGGAATCCGGGTCTGAGCGGGGTTCAGCCGCTCGTTCCCCTGGTATGAATCAAAAAGTCAATGTTAGACGATGGCACGCGGTCACGCGCAGCATGCCTCGTGCCTGGGCTTTCTTCTGCACACTTCATAGGACGGGCTTAGGCCCCCCCAGGCTTCATTTATCCCGTGCCTGAATCTCAATATGCGAGTTCTTTTGAGTTGCTCTAATGCCCCTTGTCTCGAGTCCCTGAAGCTGTCGCCGCACGCCTGCATCGTGTTCGCCATGCCCGCGGTGTCTTGCCCGCGCGGTCCTGTCGCCGACAAACCGTTCTTCTCGCCCCGCTTAATCGCCGATTCCTGCCTTCGGTTCGCTACAATGTCTGCTTGCTCTGCTGGCCGTCTGCAAACGAGTCTTTTACGCCGGGAAACACCGGACCGCAGGAAACCTTTCAGAATCCAATACCGTCCCTAAGAGGAGTGTTGCCGCGGCAAAAACACTGCGCGACCATGCCTGTTCGAAGAGCAGAAGCCGACGGGATTTTATCTCGAATTACACATGATTGACGGGAAGCCACCACATGCCGATTCAAAACGCCACTGAGCCTTATTCGCCTAAAACCAGCGAGTCGCAACCCCCGCCGGAGAAGAAAAACACCTGGGTGCGGGTTGTCGTCTACCTGGTTCTGGCCACAGCTGTAGGTGTTATCGTTTGGCGCGTCTATCAGAACAAGCAAAAGACCGCAGCCAATACCGCCAACCAGGCTGCCGCTCTGCTTTCGCGTCCCGCGCCGGTACAGGTCGTTCCCGCCGAACAGAAGCCAATGCCCATTTACCTTACCGGCCTCGGTACCGTCACCCCGTATTTCAGTGTCACGGTCAAAGCACGTGTCAGCGGCGAATTACTCCCCGTCAAGTTCACTGAAGGCCAGGAAGTGAAACAGGGCGAGACCATCATGGTGATCGACCCCAAGCCGTATCAGGCCGCCCTCGACCAGGCCAAAGGCACGTTGGCCCATGACCAGGCGCTCCTCAAGAACGCCCAGGCCGAGTTCAACCGCTACAAGGCCCTCTACGCAGCCGGCGTCGTTTCCAAAGAAACCCTTGACGCCGACCAGGCCCAGCAGGGCCAGTACGAGGGCGCCATCCAGTCCGACAATGCCGCCATCGAAACCGCCCAGTTGCAGTTGAATTGGTGCTATATCCAGTCGCCCATCAATGGCAAAATTGGCCTGCGCCTCGTCGACCCCGGCAATATCATCTCCGCCAATTCAACCAATCTCGTGGTTATCAACCAGCTCAAGCCCATAGCCGTCTACTTCACGCTGCCTGAGAACCAGTTGCCGCAGGTGCTCAAGCGGCTCGAAACAGACAAGCGCATCCCCGTCGACGCCTATGATCGCAGCGACACGCAACAGCTCACCGCCGGCAATCTCCTCACGGCCGACAACCAGATCGATACCACCACCGGAACCGACAAACTCAAAGCCGTCTTTGATAACAAGGACTCCATCCTCTTTCCTAACCAGTTCGTCAACATCCACCTGATCCTGGAAAATCGGCCCAAAGCCCTCGTAGTCCCTTCGGCCGCCATCCAGACCGGCCTGAACGGCTCGCTCTTTGTCTGGGTCGTCAACGACGATGGCAAAGGCGGTCAGGTCGCGCAGATGCAGACCGTCAAGGTGGCGCTCGCTGAAGGCCAGAACACCATCCTCGACAACGGTCCCCAGCCCGGCACAAAAATCGTTATCGACGGGGCCGACCGCTTGCGTCCGGGCCAGCCCGTGAGCGTTGCTGGCACCCATCAGGGGCAGCCTGCGCCGGCTTCCGGCAAACAGCCCGGATCCCTCACCGGCCAGCATAAGCAGAATTCAGGTTCCACTCCGAGGCAGCAGTGAGTCTCAGTCCCTCCCGGCCGTTCATTCTGCGCCCCATCGCAACCTCGCTGCTGATGGCGGCCATCATGCTCGCTGGAGGCGTAGCTTACCTGCAATTGCCTGTTTCTGCGCTGCCTGAAGTGGACTACCCCATCATTCAGGTGCTCACTTTTTACCCGGGCGCTGGACCTGACGTCATGTCCTCGTCTGTCACCGCGCCCCTCGAACGTCAGTTCGGTCAGATGCCCGGCCTCAAGCAGATGACCTCGGTCAGCTCTGGTGGCGGCTCCGTCATCACCCTCGAATTCAACCTCGACGAAGACATTGATGTGGCCGAGCAGGAAGTTCAGGCCGCCATCAATGCCGCCAACAGCTTCCTTCCCGCTGACCTGCCCAACCCGCCCGTCTACAGCAAGGTCAACCCCGCCGACGCGCCCATCATGACGCTGGCGCTCACCTCCGAGACGTTGCCTCTTGACAAGATCGAAGACGCCGCCGATACCAACCTCGCGCAGAAGATCTCCCAGGTCACCGGCGTCGGTCTTGTCTCCATCGCTGGCGGACAAAAGCCTTCAGTCCGTGTGCAGGCTAACCCTGCGCAGCTCGCTGCCTACAATCTCAGCCTCGAAGATCTGCGCACCGCCCTCGCCGCCGCCAACGTCGACCAGGCAAAGGGCACGCTGAACGGATCGCGGCTCTCCTACACGATCAACGACAACGACCAGCTTATCTCCAGCGCCGACTACCTGCCCGTCATCGTTGCCTACCGCAACGGCGCTCCCGTTCGCACCTCCGACGTAGCTTCCGTCATCGACGCGGCAGAGAACTCGCAGGAAGCTGCCTGGATGAATCGCCAGCCAGCCGTCATCGTCAATGTGCAGCGCCAGCCCGGCGCGAACATCATTGCCGTCGTCGATCGCATCAACAAGCTTCTGCCGCAGTTGCAGACCAGTCTACCGGCCAACGTCCAGGTTCACGTCCTCACTGACCGCACCACCACCATCCGCGCCTCCGTGAAAGACGTCGAATTCGAGCTGATGCTCACCGTGGCCCTGGTCGTCCTGGTCATCTTTCTCTTCCTGCGCAACCTGGCCGCCACCATCATTCCATCGGTCGCGGTGCCGCTCTCCATTGTCGGCACCTTCGGCGTGATGTACCTGCTGGGCTACAGTCTTAACAATCTCACCCTGATGGCGCTCACCATTTCCACCGGCTTCGTAGTCGACGACGCCATCGTGATGATCGAGAATATCTCGCGCTTCATTGAAGAAGGCGAGTCGCCGATGCGCGCCGCTCTCAAGGGCAGCGAGCAAATCGGCTTCACCATCATGTCGCTCACCGTCTCGCTGATCGCGGTGCTCATCCCCCTCCTGTTCATGAGCGACGTCGTGGGTCGCCTCTTTCGCGAGTTCGCCATTACCCTCGCGGCTACCATCCTTGTCTCTGCGGTGGTTTCTCTCACCCTGACGCCCATGATGTGTTCGCGGATCCTCCGGGACAAGGCCCACGCCAAACAGACTCGCTTTTACTACTGGTCAGAGAAAGTCTTCAATTCGATCATCGCGTCCTATGGTCGCGGATTGAAGAAGGTGCTTGCGCACCGCTTCATCACCCTCCTGGTCACGATCTCCACCTTTGTCGCCACCGTTCTGCTGTTCATCGTGATCCCCAAGGGCTTCTTCCCTGTGCAGGATACCGGCGTAATTCTCGGCATCAGCGAAGCACCCGAATCCGTCAGCTTCGCCAATATGGCGCTCCGGCAGCAACAACTCGTCGACATCGTTCTGCAAGACCCCGCCGTCGACAATGTCTCGTCCTTCATCGGAGTCGACGGCACCAACACCACGCTCAACTCCGGCCGCATCCAGATCACTCTCAAGCCGCTCGATCAGCGCAAGATTTCCGCCACTGATGTCATTCGCCGCCTCCAACCCAAGGTCGCCGACGTGAATGGTATCCAGCTATTCCTGCAGCCGCTGCAGGACCTGAGCGTAGAAGACCGCGTCAGCCGGACGGAGTTTCAGTACTCCCTCGAAGATCCGAACTCAGTCGAGCTCGCCACCAAAACCCGCCAGATGGTGCAGGAGTTGAGCAAGGAATCAGCCGTCACCGACGTTGCGAGCGACCTCCAGGATCAAGGCCTGGGTGCAATGCTGGTCGTTGATCGCGATACGGCGGCTCGCCTTGGCATCGCCATGGCCGACGTCGACAACACGCTTTACGACGCCTTCGGCCAGCGCCAGATCTCCACCATCTTCACCCAGCTCAACCAGTACCACGTGGTGATGGAAGTGGGTCAGAACTTCCAGGCCAATCCCACTGTCCTGAACAATCTCTACGTGAAGTCAAGCAATGGCACCCAGGTGCCCCTCAGCACTCTTGCCCACTGGGAGCAGTCAAAAGCGCAACTCGCCATCGGCCACGAAGGCCAGTTCCCCTCGACGATCATCAGCTTCAATCTCGCTCCAGGCAAAGCACTGGGTGATGCCGTTAAAGCGGTCAATGCGGTGGAGCAGCGGATCGGCATGCCCGCAAGCATCAATGCCAGCTTCCAGGGAACGGCTGCGGCTTTTCAGACCTCGCTGGCCAACGAGCCGCTGCTTATCCTGGCGGCGCTGGTCACTGTCTACATCGTGCTCGGCGTGCTCTACGAGAGCTACATCCATCCCATCACCATCATCTCCACCTTGCCTTCGGCCGGCGTCGGCGCGCTCCTCGCGCTCATGATTACGCAGATGGAATTCAGCGTCATTGCGCTGATTGGCATCATCCTGCTCATCGGTATCGTGCAGAAGAACGCCATCATGATGATCGACTTCGCGCTCCAGGCCGAACGCGATGAGGGGAAATCGGCAGAAGAAGCCATCTTCCAGGCATGTCTTCTGCGTTTCAGGCCCATCCTCATGACCACCCTGGCGGCGCTTCTCGGCGGACTACCGCTCGCACTCGGTGGCGGCGTAGGCGCCGAATTGCGCATGCCCCTCGGTGTCAGCATCGTCGGCGGACTTATCTTCTCGCAGGTGCTTACCCTCTTTACCACTCCCGTGGTTTATCTCTACTTCGACCGGCTGGCGCAGCGTCTGAAGCCGCGCGACCTTGAGACTAGCCCTGAACATCACATGGCTTCGGCGGACTGAGGCAGGCGACCATGCACATCTCCGCACCCTTCATCAAGCGGCCCGTTGCCACCTCACTGTTGAGCGTCGCCCTTTTGCTCGCCGGTTCCGTTGCCTATTCGCTCCTTCCCGTTGCATCGCTGCCAGACGTGGACTTTCCGGTGATCGGTGTCGGTGCGGGACTTCCCGGCGCCAGCCCCGAAACAATGGCCTCTGCCGTCGCTACACCCCTGGAACGCCAATTCGGCCGCATCGCCGGCGTCAACCAGATGACCTCGAGCAGTTCGCTTGGTTCTGCCAGCGTCACCCTTCAGTTCGATCTCAACCGCGACATCGACGCCGCGTCCCGCGATGTCCAGGCAGCCATCAACGCCGCGCGGAGCCAGTTGCCGTCGTATCTGCCGCAAAACCCGAGCTATCGCAAAGCCAATCCGGCCGATGCGCCCATCCTCATCCTCACCCTGACGTCCGACGTCATTCCTAAGCCGCAGGTCTACGACATGGCCGACTCCATCCTCGCCCAGAAGATCGCGCAGATCCAGGGTGTAGGCCAGGTCTTCGTCGGCGGCAGCGCGCAGCCCGCGGTCCGCGTGGAGCTCAATCCCATGCAACTCGCTAACAACGGTGTGGGACTCGAGGCTGTTCGCACCGCCCTGTCGAACGCAAACGCCAACCGCCCCAAGGGCGGCTTCAGTGACGGTCAGCATCGCTGGCAGGTTGACGACAACGATCAGATCTTCAAGGCCGCCGACTTCGCTCCGATCATCGTCGGCTACAACAAGCAGACCGGAGCCGCCGTCCGCGTCACTGACCTTGGCACTGTGGTGGACTCCGTCTCCGACATCCACACCGCTGGTTTCGCCGGCAACAACTCCCCCGGCCACAGCGGAAAACTCAAAGATGCGATTCTGATTATCATCTTCAAAATTCCCGGCGCCAATGTCATCGACACCGTCGACGCTGTCCTCAACGAAATGCCCCGCCTGCAGGCCGAGATTCCACCCACGATCCAGATGAGCGTGGCTGTCGACCGCACCACTACCATTCGCTCGAGTGTGCGCGACGTTGAAATCACGCTCATCATCAGCGTCCTTCTGGTGGTGCTTGTGGTCTTCCTCTTCCTGCGCGAAATCTGGGCCACCATCATTCCCTCCGTTGCCGTGCCGCTTTCGCTCGTTGGTACTTTCGGCGTGATGTACCTGCTCGGCTACACGATCGACAATCTCTCCCTGATGGCGCTCACCATCTCCACCGGCTTCGTTGTCGACGACGCCATAGTGGTCATTGAGAACATCACGCGCTATCTCGAAGAGGGCATGAAACCCTACGAAGCGGCCATGAAAGGATCGAAAGAGATCGGCTTCACGGTCCTTTCCATGAGCACTTCGCTCATCGCGGTCTTCCTTCCCATCCTGCTCATGGGCGGCATTATCGGCAAGCTCTTCCGCGAATTCGCCGTCACTCTCAGCGTTGCCATTGCTGTCTCCCTGCTTGTTTCCTTAACCACTACACCCATGCTTTGCGCCAGATTCCTCAAAGCACGCGACGAGAGCAGTCATGGCCGTCTTTACCGCATCTTTGAGAACGCGTTTGATTGGGTTCACCATGAGTACAACTCCGCTTTGCGCTGGGTGCTGCGCCATCAGTGGCTAACGCTCGGCGTCGCGGTCGGCTGCGCCTTCCTCAATATCTACCTCTTCAAAATTGTTCCCAAGGGGTTTTTCCCGCAGCAGGATACCGGCAGGTTGGGCGGACAGACCATAGCCTCACAAGACATCAGCTTCCCTGCCATGAAGGATAAGCAGCAGGAGCTTGCGCAAATAACCCTCAACGATCCGGCGATTGACACCGTTACCGCCTTTGCGGGCGGTGGCCGCGGAAGCAACAATACCGGCTTCATGTTCATCGCCCTCAAGCCCGTCAACCAGCGCCCCGGACACGTGACTGCGGATCAGGTCGTGAACCGTCTCCGCGGCAAACTCTCCGGCGTTCCCGGCGCCCGTCTCTTTCTCCAGGCCCAACAGGATATCCAGGTCGGCGGCCGCGGCAGTGCCGCTCAGTATCAGTACACGCTCTCTGATCCCGATGTCGACGAGCTGAATACCTGGGCGCCCCGCCTCGAGGCCCGAGCGCGCGCCATGCCGGAACTCCGCGACGTCTCAACCGATCAACAGGATCAGGGACTGTCAGAAACCCTTGTCATCAATCGTGATACCGCATCGCGCCTCGGCATCACCGCCTCCGCCATCGATCAGGTCCTCTACGATGCCTTCGGCCAGCGCGAGGTCTCCACCATGTATACCGGCCTGAATCAGTACTTCGTGGTCATGGAGGTCGATCCCCAGTACCAGCTAAGCCCCGATTCCCTTAACAACATCTACATCAAGACAAGTTCGTCCGGTGCACCCGCATCCGTGCCCAACCTCGGCTCGACGACCGCACCGGCCACGACTACCGCCGCGGCCGCGCCGCCAGCGGTCGCGAGAAGCGCTGCCTCCGCAGCACCGGCAGCATTCGTCACATCCGGCGGCCAACTCGTTACCACCAGCACAGCGTCCAGTGCAGGTTCGACGCAGGCTTCCTCCGGCACCAGCTCCGTGGCGACGAATATCGCTGCCATCGCCGCCTCCAACGATGAATCGACAACCGCAGCGGCGATTCAATCGGGCACTCTCTCTGGCACCAGCGCTTCTGCTTCTACCGCGAACTCCGGCTTCGGCGCTGCCGCCCCTGCCGCCGGCAGCACTCCCGCGGCCGCAACCATCGGTGCCATGGTGCCGCTTTCTACCATCGCCCACTGGGAGGAGAAGCGCACCTCCCTCACCGTGAACCATCAGGGACAATATCCCGCGGTGACGCTCACGTTTAATCTCGCACCCAATGTTGCCTTGGGCGATGCTGTTACCGCGCTCGAAAAGGCTGAGAGCGACATGGGGATGCCGGGCGCGATTCACGCTACCTTCCAGGGCACCGCGCAGGCCTTCCAGGACTCCCTCAAGAACGAGCCATACCTCATTCTCGCCGCGCTTGTCGCTGTCTACATCGTCCTTGGCATTCTCTACGAGAGCCTGATCCACCCTCTTACCATCCTCTCCACTCTGCCTCCCGCCGGAGTCGGCGCCATTCTAGCCCTGCTCGTTACAGGCACCGATCTCAGCATCATGGCGCTGATCGGCATCCTCCTGCTCATTGGCATTGTTAAGAAGAACGCCATCATGATGATCGACTTCGCCCTGCAGGCCGAACGCGAACAGGGCCTTCCCCCTGTCGAGGCCATCTATCAGGCATGCCTGCTGCGCTTCCGCCCCATTATGATGACCACCCTGGCCGCAATGTTTGGCGGACTCCCGCTCGCCATCGGCATGGGCGTCGGATCCGAACTCCGCAAGCCTCTGGGCATTACGATCGTCGGCGGCCTTCTCGTCTCGCAGTTGCTCACCCTCTTCACCACTCCCGTTGTCTATCTCTTCTTCGACAAGTTCCAGTGGCGTGTCATGAAACTCCACCGCATCGGTTCCGAACTGGAAGAGTCCCCCGGCGACTGAGCTCTTCCGAAGGATGGTAGCCGCGCCCCATTCATCGCGGCCTTATCGCGATGAGTGTGTCTTGTCAACTTGCTGTCCACTCCGATTCGATTTCAACCATTCCTCGACACCAATTGCGTTATTGGAAAAGCTGCACCGTAACCAGTGCAGAACGAGGCCGATCTCATCCAAGCCTCCTCCTCCATTGGCAATCCAGCTCGCACAAGTGGTATCGTCAAATCAATTCAGATTCACGCGCGACCTTTTTTTCCAGCCATTTTCCCCGAGGCTCTTGCACTTTTTTCTGAACGACATTTCGCCCTCCGGCCTTACGCGCTAACGCCGTCTTCACTGCACATCCGCGTTTCCCGTCTGCAATTCAACAAGGGTGCGGAGGTATTTCGATGAGCATTTCTCCTGAAGCGATGGACGAAAACCTCGTGTTGACCCTCGATGAAATCACCAGCCTCACGCAGGACGGAGGTAAGCCCTCCGATACGCTGATGAACGTCGTCGCTCTCATCGCCTCCCGTTTCCACACCGACGTCTGCTCCGCCTATCTGCTTGAACCGGACCGCTCGAACCTTGTCCTCGCCGCATCGCTGGGCCTCCATTCCCGCTCCATCGGCGCACTACGCATGCCGCTTCATGAAGGCCTTGCCGGCCTCGTTGCTGAGCAGGTGCGCCCCGTTGCCATCGACGACGCCAGCCGTCACCCTCGCTACAAGTACTTCAAGGAATCCGGCGAAGAGGAGTACCACTCTTTCCTCGGCGTCCCTCTCATTGATCGCGGCATCCTCCAGGGCGTCCTGGTTGTCCAGACCAAGGAGCCCCGCGTCTTCCGCGATAACGAAATCCGCATGCTTGCGGAAGCCGCCGAGCAGGTCGCACCCGTCGTCAGCGAAGCCCGCACCCTCGACCGCTTTGTCGCCCCGGCACAGGAGCGCCTCTGGGCCCTTGCCCGCAATGTCTGGTGGAGCTGGGATCACGACTGCATCAATCTCTTCCGCGACCTGAATCCCGTCCGCTGGCGCGAGCTCAACCAGAATCCCATTGCCCTGCTCAACGAAATGCCGCTCAGCGAGATCGAGCGCCGCGCCACCGAATTGGTCCTCCATAGCCGCATCAACTACGTCTATCGCCGCCGCCAGGAGTACCTGCAGGGAGACCGCACCTGGGGCGCGGCCAACGCCGGCATTCTCCGCCCTCGCCCTGTTGCCTACTTCTCCGCGGAATTCGGCCTCCACGAGTCGCTCCCCATCTATTCAGGCGGCCTCGGCGTACTCTCCGGCGATCACATCAAGAGCGCCTCCGATCTCGACATCCCCCTAGTCGGTGTAGGCCTCTTCTACGGCCAGGGTTACTTCCTTCAGCGCCTCGATGAAAAAGGCTGGCAGCGCGAAGAGTATCTCCAGACCGACATCAAACAGCTCCCCATGCAGCCCGCCATCGGCCTCGATGGCCAACCTGTCATCGTCGAAATCGCCACTCGCGGCGCCGCCATTCGCGCCAAAGTCTGGCAAGTCAAAGTCGGCCGTTGCGATCTGTTTCTCCTCGACTCCAACGTTCCCGGCAATGCTCCAGAGGATCTCGAAACCACTTCGCGCCTCTACGGCGGAGATTCCCGCACGCGCATCCGCCAGGAGCTTCTCCTCGGCGTCGGCGGATTCCGCGCCCTCAAGGCCATGGGGATCTCCCCCGGCGTCCTTCACCTCAACGAAGGTCACAGCGGTTTCGCCGTCTTTGAAGCCATCCGCTCCCGCATGGAAGAAGAAGGCGTCGACTTCTATGGCGCCGCCAGCCACATTCCGCGCGAAGTCATATTCACCACGCATACCCCCGTCCCCGCGGGCCACGACCGGTTCAGTCCCGAACTCATCGAAGAACACCTCGGCCCCCTCCGCGACCAACTCGGTATCTCCCAGGAAAATCTCATGGGATTCGGCCGCGAACACCCAACCGACCACGGCGAGACGTTCTGCATGACCGTCCTCGGTCTCAAACTTGCGCGCCGTGTCAACGCCGTTTCCTCGCTCCACGGCGAAGTTTCGCGCGCGATGTGGAAGGGCCTTTATCCCGGTCGCTCTGAAGACGCGGTCCCCATCGGCCACATCACCAACGGCGTCCATGTGCCGTCATGGTTAGCTCCGCAGATGTTTCGCCTCTACGATCGCCACCTCGGCGTGGATTGGCAGAAGCGCAGCGGCTCCAAGAGCACCTGGGAAGCCATCGAAAACGTCGACGACGGCGAACTCTGGGAGACCCATCTCAGCCTCAAAGCCCGCTTGCTCGACTTCGCTCGACGCCGCGCCGTCGAACAAGCTGAGCGCCGCAGCGAATCCTCCTCATCGTTGCATCGCTTTGCCAAAGTCTTCTCGCCAGATGCCCTCACCATCGGCTTTGCCCGTCGGTTCGCTACGTACAAGCGCGCCAACCTTCTCCTCAAAGACATCGAGCGCCTGGCCACCATGGTCAACGACCCCAAGCGCCCCGTGCAGTTCCTCTTCTCCGGAAAAGCCCATCCGCACGACGAGCCCGGCAAGCGCGTCCTCCAGCAGATTGCCCAGATGATGCGCGATTCCCACTTCGCTGAAAAATTCCTCTTCATCGAGGACTACGACATCAACGTCGGCCGCCACCTCGTCCAGGGAGTCGACGTGTGGCTCAACAACCCGCGCCGCCCCCTCGAAGCCTCCGGCACCAGCGGTCAGAAAGTCGTCCTCAATGGCGGCCTCAACCTATCCGTTCTCGACGGCTGGTGGGCCGAGGCCTACGACGGCCTCAACGGCTTCGCTATCGGCAAAGGCCGGACCCACTCCAACATGGACGTCCACGACACCCGCGACGGCGAAGACCTCTACCGTGTCCTCTCCGGCGAACTCATCCCGCTCTTCTACGATCGCGACCCCGATGGCCTCCCGCGCGGCTGGATCAAGCGTATGAAACGTACCATTCGTACCCTGGGCTGGCGCTTCAACGCAGACCGCATGGTGATGGATTACACCCAGAAATGCTACGTACCCGCTGCCGGGGGCACCTCCAGCGACATCCGGCCTCTCTCGTGATATCGCCCGCAATATGAGCCCTTTGCAGCCCCGCACAACCTCCTATTGGCCTCAGTCGCCGGATGGTTACCGAGCTCTGAGTTGAGATCATTTAATTTCAGTCACTTACAAGAGCTCCCTTATCACGAAAGTATCCAGACCTACACACTTCGGGTAATGTATCGAGTGGTGACCTGAGTCTAAACTTCCGTCCATAGCATTTTTCGAGACGGTTTCTCCACCCGCGTTCCCAGACCGGCATCAATTCAATACCACGGTCCCTGCCGAGCGGTTGGCTTCCTCGAAAGCTGCTGGAGGAGAATCCCAATGGGCTCACAGGTCTATCGCGAAAATTACTTGGCAGCCGTTGAAGGCGCGCACTCCCAACTCGACGAGATCATCCGGGAGTTTGATAGTCTTCAGCTTCGAAAGGAGCAGATCGAGGGCGTGGTGGGAGCGCTGCAACCCTTCCTTCGTACCGCTCCACAAGCCAGTTACGAAGTCCGTCAACCGGATCCTGTCCATCACGAATTCCATCAGCCCGAGCCGATTCAGGCCGAACCCGTTCGAGTAGCACCGGAACCCGAGATCGTTAAGCAGGTCCTCCGTGTCGCGCCAGTGCCCGCTCCCGAACCGGTCGCACCCGCAGCGTTCTCACCCGTGTCCGAGTCGAAATTGGATCCAATCCAGAACCGCATCAATCGCGCTCTTGGCCTCGCCGTCGCGTAAGCACTGCTCCTTACCTCCAGCAGTCGAAAGCCCCATGCTCTGCTCAAGCATGGGGCTTTTCATTTTCATCCTATCGAAACAGAAACTCAGATCCTTCTGCCTACTTCATCGCGTATGACGGCGCCGTTTCCTCTGCCTTGGTAACGGTCTCAATCAGCTTCACCGGATAATACGAGTTCCGCGTGTACTGCTTCACCATGCGATTGGTGTTGAAGAACGACCCGTTGAAAGCCAGGGTCGTCCGCATCATCCGCGCCCAATGCTGCGGCTCGCCGCAATACAGCGGCACAACCGCGTTCTCGAGCTTCCTGTAGAGGTTCTCGGCTTCCTCGGCATCGTTGGCGCCGTCTTCAATAGCCCATCCGGTCACGCCTTCGATGCAACCCTCGATCCACCAGCCATCTAGAATCGACAGGCTCGGCACGCCGTTCAAGGCAGCCTTCATGCCGCTGGTGCCGGATGCCTCATACGGACGCCGTGGCGTGTTCACCCACACATCCACGCCCGCCGTCAGCAGCGCCCCGAGGTCCCACGCATAGTTTTCGAGATACACGACGCGCAGCATGTCATTGGACAACTTGCTCGCCGTTTCAATCACGCTGTGAATCAACGCCTTCCCCGGATCGTCTGCCGGATGCGCCTTGCCCGCATACAGAATCTGCAGCCCACCCGCCTGCGTCGCAATCTTCAGCAGGCGCTCTGGATCCGCGAACAACAGGTTAGCGCGCTTGTATGTTGCGGCGCGTCGCGCAAATCCCAGCGTTAGCACGCGCGGATTCAACACCAGGCCCGTCCGCGTCGCCACTTCCGTCAGCAATGCTTCTTTCGCCCGGTGATGCGCATCTCTTAGCTCTTGTTCCGGTAGATCGATCGCATTGCGCAGCGTCAGATTATCGCGGCGCCACGATGGAATCTGCACATCCAGCATCTGCTGCACCGGCTCTGAAATCCACGTCGGAGCATGCACGCCATTCGTAATCGAATCGATCTGGTACTGCGGAAACATCGCGCGCGATACCTTGCCGTGCTGCATCGCCACGCCGTTCGCATAGCGCGAAAAACGCAGCGCCAGCATCGTCATGTTCAGCAATCCGCCCTCGAACACGCCCAGCTTTTCCAGCCGCGCCGTCCGGTCGCCACCGAGAATTCTGATCGACTGCTCTGTCGAGAAACGATCGTGACCCGCCGGTACCGGCGTATGCGTAGTGAACACGCACTTGTTGCGCACTTGCAGAATGTCGGCATCGGTCGGCGAGTTCAAGGGACCGCCGCCCATCTCGCTCTCCAGCAGCGCCAGCGTCAGCAGTGCCGCATGGCCTTCATTCATGTGATACACGTTCACCTTCAGGCCCAGTGCATTCGCCATGCGCGCGCCGCCCAGCCCCAGCACAATCTCCTGCTGCAAACGGTAGTTCGTGTCGCCGCCATACAAGTGATCGGTCAACCCGCGATCCCAGCCCGAATTCCCATCGAGATCCGTGTCGAGAAGATAAATCGGAACCACGTGCCCGTAACGTCCCCGCAGGTCGTAGCGCCACGCCCGCACCATCACATCGCGGCCTTCGACTGAGACTCGAATGCGCGCCGCTTCTTCCGTGCAGAAGTCCGAAGGATTCCACGGCTGCACTTCTTCCGTCTGGTCGCCCGCCGGGCTCAGGTGCTGCTGAAAATATCCCTTGCGGTGCGCCAGTGAGAATGCCACCAGCGGAACGCCAAGGTCCGCGGCCGAACGCAGTGTGTCCCCGGCCAGCATTCCCAGGCCGCCAGAGTACGTGGGCATTGCGCGGTCGATCGCGATCTCCATGGAGAAGTACGCGACCAGTCCGCTCGTTGGGGTTGTTTCGTAGGAGAAGGGTTTAGTTGAATTCAGTTGCATCCTCTACATCTCTCTGCGGCGCTCGCTCTAAATGCCAACAATTTGAAATCCAATATCCGAAACACCGGATGGGCCAGAAAATTCCCCTCGCGGTCATGTAATCGGCAACGTTTGAAATCCTGTGAAAGATTCTAGCAAGGAAAAGCGATTTGGTTATAGAGGTGGAGTGGGAAAGGGGGTAACTTCAGATAGCCTGTTTTCCACCTCACGGTAATAAGATGCAGTTGACCCTAATCGGGAAAAACCTGATGTCCTTCAATGCGAGAGACTCGCAATCACTCTGTGCGCTCCGCTTGACGCATGGCAAACGTGAATCTGTGGAACGATTCCCGTTTCACTGGCGTAACTTGCAGCCAGTCCATCCCGGAACTCGTTGGCCTTTCCCTGCTCTACAAGGTTGATGGTGCATCCGCCAAATCCGCCACCCGTCAGCCGCGCGCCAATCAACCCCGGCTGACTATGCGCCAGCATTACCATCGTGTCCGCCTCAACGCAGCTCGCCTCGAAATCCTGGCTATAGCTCACATGCGCCTCGGCCATCAATCTCCCCAGCTCTTTCAAGTCATGATCGATCAAGGCATCTGCCGCGGCCACCGTGCGCGTGTTTTCCGTTATCACGTGACGCGCGCGCTTCAGTGCGTTCGGGCTCATCTCCGCGCCCCACTTGTGCAAATCCTCTACCGTTGCATCGCGCAGAAACCGCACTTCCGGCCTGTGTCGCGCAATCACTGCCGCCGCTTCTTCCACTTCCGCGCGCCGCGTTGTGTATTCACCGCCCGCCACCGAATGCTTCACCATCGTGTTCGCAATTACCAGGGCAACATTCGCCGGAATCGGCGCCAGCCTGAAACTCAAATCGCGGCAATCCAGCAGCAGCGCATGATCCTCCGCGCCATTTGCGGAAATGAACTGGTCCATGATGCCGCAATTCGCGCCCACAAATTCGTTCTCAGCCCTTTGGCACAAGCGCGCCAACTTTGGCCGCGCGTAGTCGACGCCCACCAGTGATGTCACCGCCAGCGCCGTCGCCACTTCCACCGCCGCCGAACTCGACAGCCCCGATCCCAGCGGCACATCGCCAAGCAGGCTCAAACTCAAACCCGGAATCCGATGTCCCTCGCCGGCCAGCATCACCATCGCGCCCAGCGGATAATCGCTCCAGTCCTTGCTCCCGCTCTTTGGCAGAGACCTTGCATCGAACACGCGTTCTTCTTTGAAGTTCTCCGAGTAGATGACAATCTTCCCGTCATCCCGCGGTGAAATCCCAGCCAGCGTCGCGAAATCAATTGCAGCCGGCATCACGAACCCTTCGGCATAATCCGTGTGTTCGCCGATCAGGTTCACACGCCCCGGAGCAGCAAAAATCTCCGGTTCACTCTTGTAGCGGCTCACGTGCAAAGAACGCAAAACTTCAGGGTCATACATCGCTGTTCATCTCTCGATTCGTTGAATCTCAACTTCCATCGGCCAACTGAAACAATCTCCCGGCTCCAGCACGCGCGACCACGGGCCAGTTGTCGCTAGCGAGTCCACAGGCGCCGTCGCCGGCTCCATTGCCACGCACACTTGCTTCGGTCCCGGCTTCTCCGGCCATCCGCCATAACAGATCCACAAACCTAAATAGGGCGTCGCCTCAGCATCAAACGTCACGCGAATGCGCACTCCAACTGAAGGCCGCTCAAGAGCGCACCATTCTTCCGATCCACGCAAGGGGCCCGCAAACAGCTTGTCGCCAATGCCCGAGTCTGGCGCATCGGCAACACTCAGATTTGTCCTGTGGCCGTTCACCAGCTGCGCAATGGGCCACGCAACCGAATCGCCGCCCTTGCCCAGCCTTCCTCCGCCCGATCCCTCGAGCCGCAACGACGTGATCGACTCTGGCAAAACAATCCGGTCACCCTCTTCCACCGCAAACAAAGGATGTGCTGCCCAGGACCAGGGCACTCGCTCCGAACTCAGGTTTGCAACTGAATAATCGAGACTCAAGGTCCAACCTGTGGCCCCTTCCGTCAGAGTCACCGTGCGTTCCAGCCGGAGCGGCAGCGAAAAGCACTCCCCTCGGTATGTCACTGAATGGGCTTCCCTGGCCATTGGCTGCCATTCAACGCGCCACAAATCGCCATGATCCGGAATCGCAGCGACGCCCGCTTCTGTCTTAACCGTGCAAGCCCCCACCGACGGCAAACACTCATCCCATCCGCTCGCATCGCCCGCATCAAACGCCATCGTCCGCGTGCGAGGCGCAATCGGCGCCAGCGGCATCTGCAGCAGCTCGCGCTCTCCAATTCGGATCGAGGCAATCTTCCCGCCAAACTGGGGAAGCACGGTCACCGCACACTCCCCGGCCCGAATGAGAACGTTTTCAATCCCGGCGATAGATGTAACGGACTCCGCCATCTTCACCCATTCTCCACTTCAGTACAAACGGCGCTCAACTCAGTCCAGATGCGGTGTAGCCATGCCTCGTGTTCCGGCTTCATCAGTACCGATCGCAGACAGGTTACATACCCTTCAAGCGCGCTCGAAGGATGCTCTGGTCCAAACCAGAATTGCGGCAATTGTACTAGCGCCAAATGCAGGTTGCGCTCCGCACATGCTGAAAAAATCGATTGCCCCAGGGCCGTCGCCAGCTCTGCCGTTGCCGCCTTCATCTTCCAGACCACGATGTCCAACTCGGGCCCACCTGCCGTCAGCGCTTCAATCCGGCCATCGCTCCGCAACCGCCGATCCAGCTCAACCGCCGCCCTCCTCCCGGCTGCTAGTCCCCGTGCAAACTCACCACCCGGCTTCAGCGGCAATAGCCTCTGTGTCGTCCACAAAGCTACCGCTGCTGCCCCGGCGCGCGAGCACTCCAGGCTGATCTCCCCAAGGTGCAATTCCTTCGAAGTGAAGTACGTATACGGCGAATCGTGCTTGTAGAACCGTCCCACCCCCGGATCTCGAAACAGCACACACCCGCATCCATAGGGCTGCAGTCCATGCTTGTGTGGATCGATCACGATCGAGTCCGCCTGCCCGATCGCCGCGAACGCTCGCCCCGCAGGCTCATCCAGCGCATCCTCAATCAGCTTGAAATACCCGCCATACGCCGCGTCCACATGCACCCTGAACCCATGCCGATCCCGCAGCACCAGGATCTCCGGCAACGGATCCACCGCACCGATCGCTGTCGATCCCAGTGTCACCACCACCGTACCCACGTCGCCCTTGCGCAGTTCATCTTCCAGCGCATCCAGCCGCATCCTGCCTCTTGCATCTGCAGCAACTGATCCATACTCCAGCTTCAACACTCCCGAAATTCTGTGGTGCGTATAGTGCGCCTGCTCCGACCCCACAACTCGCTTGTCCGCCGCCACCTGCCCCGCCACCCACAGCGCCTCCAGGTTGGCCATCGTCCCACCCGAGGTCAGATGTCCCAGGTACTCGCTCCATCCGAACATTCCCGCGATCTCCGCCACTGCTTCGATCTCCATCGCGGAGCTTGCCCGTCCCCCATCGCGCGCGTGATTGTTCGGATTGATCGACATCGCCAGCGCATACGCAGCCCGCGCCACCGGGTGCGGCGGCTTCAGCATCTGCCCGGCATACATAGGATGAAAGTAGGGATAGTTGTCGCCCAGCCGCTGTGCCGTCTCCTGCAGCACCGCGCCCATGACATCGCCGGCAGTATCACTCGCCCGCGCGGGTTCAAAGTCCGGCAGCAGGCCAAATTCCCGCTCCAGCTCTTCCGCGGCGCGGGCCATGAGCTCGGGGACAAGATCTTTGGGCATCGCGACCCTCCACCCTATCACAGCCTTGCCCTGCACCGTAAACCGCTCAGTTTCAGTGGCATCGCGCCAGCTTAAATCTGCTGCTGAACTTTCGTGTCCGCAAAAAAGGCCTGGGAATTTGGAAGAAAATGTTACACTTTGGATAGCGTTAGAGTCGAACCGGGCGTGTGCAGTAGCTCGCCCAAACAAGCAAGATTCTGCCAGTGGTCGCTCCGATTCATCCAGCGCAATTCAAATCCAGGAAATACGAACACAATGGAACAAGGTACTGTGAAGTGGTTCAATGACGCGAAAGGCTTCGGCTTCATCTCGCGCCAGAACGGCGAGGACGTCTTCGTGCACTATTCTGCAATCAACTCGAGTGGTTTCAAGAGCCTGCAGGAAGGCCAAGCCGTCCAGTTCAACGTGGTAAAGGGACCCAAGGGCTGGCAGGCCGCAGACGTTCAACCGCTGTAATCCACCGGATTCCGGCAGAATCTAGCAGACAGAAGCAAGGGCTGGGAGCAATCCCGGCCCTTGGCTTTTCAGATCTACTCGAGCTTCGCGCACTATTCCAGTTTCGTCAGTGCCTTCAGATCCGCCCACGCGTAAGCAACCTCCATCAACTTCGCGCCTCCGATCTCAATCACCTTCGACATCGCCATGTGCGCTCCCGTCTTCTCGTAGAAGCTGCGCGAACGATTCTGCTCCAGAACCCACACCGCCATGCTCTTGAAATTGCGCTCCAGCAGCGCGTGGGCCATCGCCCGCAAAAGCCCCGCGCCTATCCCTCGCTTTTGTGCGTCCCTCAGCAGATAGATCGCATAGAGTTCCGCATCGCATGCCTCTACCGGTTCCCGGTTCTTTCCGCCATTCGCAAACCCCACGACGCGTCCGTTCCACTCGGCCACAAACACCAGCGTCTCGCCGCTCAGCCACTCGCGCCACAATTGCGTACGTAAAGTCTCATCCAGGCCAGCCAGGTATGCATCCGGCACGATTCCCGTGTATGTCGTCCGCCAACTCTCTACGTGTACGTGCGCGATCGCACCCGCATCGTCGATCCCCGCCGCCCGAATCGCGATCGTCATCCACGCACCTTCGTTCCGCTGCGAATCGTTCCTGCAAACTTCCGTCACGCCTGGCAGTGCAAAGACTCCGCTTTTTCACCTGGAACTCCGGGTAGTATGAATCAAACCCGCCAAGGAACACAGCGGTAAAGTTGCTCAGGTGTCTAGCCCGCACGACCCGGAAAGCTCAAAGGGGGGTGGCTAGCGTCACGGGCTGTGGTGCGCCGATTCCACCCAGCCCGTGATCCATACCCTGCTTTGACTTCAACTTCCAGCATTCCCGTTTGCGCTGCGAGCTCTGAAAATACCACCCATTACTTTAGGATGGTTGACCCCGCCGTACCTTTGATTTTCTGCAGTTTTCCAGTGCTACACTTCGCCAAGTGGAGAGATAAACATGGATCCCTATCGCGTAGCCTATGAACAAGCCATGACGGAACTGAACGAGATCACGAGGAAGTTCGATCTCCTCCGCATGCAAAAAGCTCAGGTCGAAAACCTCATCAACGCGTTCCGCCCGCTGATTGAGAGCAACGACCAAACCGCCAACGCCATCGCCGGCTAATCCGGGCCGTGGTTGTCGCAAACGTATGCCGGCGCAAGCCGGCATCTCAGTCTGCTTCGCGCTAATCCACCCCGCAATTTGCATTCCTTCGATGCGCAAGGCTACTTGCGTAGCTGAGATACTTGTCTCCGCGCGCGACCCTTGCGCGTGCCCTTCACTTCGCGTTGCTCATCACCATTGCTGCTTGATGCCGGCCCTCAGAGGGTATACTCCGGGAACCGAAGAATAATCCCAGGAGGTCGTTCCCCACTATGCCGCATCGCGCTCGCACTCGCTGGCTCGCCACGCTCTCGCTTGGCCTTGTTGCCGCATCTCTCGCATTCGCGCAGAACAACGCCGCGCCATCAGGCGCAAAACCCGATTCCAAAATCATTCCCACCCCTGATGTACCCGCCGACTCCACTACCGAAGGTTCTCTAAAGGTGGGCAGCCAGAACATCGACTATCGCGCCGTTGCCGGATCTCTCACCGTCGGCTCTACGGATCCGCAGGACGCCATGATCGGCTTCGACGGCAAGTACCTGGCCGATGCCTCGATCGACATGACCACTAAGCCGGAAGATCGTCCCGCCACCGCGCGCATCTTCTACACCGCCTACTTCCAGAAGAATCCCGCGAAGAATCGCCCCATCACCTTCCTCTACAACGGTGGTCCCGGCAGCGCAACGATGTATCTCCACATGGGAGCCTTCGGCCCCGAGCGCCTGGTGCTTCCGCAGGATTCCGCGCACCAGGAAGGTGCGCCCTACCAGATCGTCTCCAACGAATACAGCCTTCTCGATGCCAGCGACCTTGTCTTCATCGATGCGCCCGGCACCGGCTTCAGCCGCATCTACGGGAAAGACGCCGGCAAGGCGTTTTACGGCACCGATCCCGACGCACACGCCTTCGATCGCTTCATTCGCCGTTTCCTGTCGAAATACGATCGCTGGAATTCACCCAAGTATCTCTTCGGTGAAAGCTATGGCACTACACGCACCGCGGTGCTCACCAACCTGCTGCAGCGCCATCTCGATCTCAACGGATCCATCTTCCTTTCGCAGATCCTCAGCTTCGACTCGAGCGCCGACGGCCCGCAAGGCAATCCCGGAACGGACAATGGATACTTCACCGCGCTGCCTTCGATGGCCGCAACCGCCTGGTATCACCACCGCGTTCCCAGCAAGCCAGCCGATCTTGAACCGTTTCTGAAAGAGGTCGAGCAGTTCTCCCTCGGTGCCTATGCCACTGCTCTTCTTCAAGGTGCCGACCTTCCTGAAGCCCAGAAAAAGGAAGTCGCCGCCAAGCTCGAAAGCTACACCGGCGTCCCCGCAGCTTATTGGATCAAGGCAGACCTCCGTGTCAGCGGCGGCGAATTTTCCAAAGAGCTGCAATCAGAATTGGGCATCACCACCGGCCGCCTCGACACTCGCTACGAGGGGCCGGATATCGACCCTCTCAGTGAAGAAGCAGAATACGATCCTTTCGGTTCCGCCACATCCTCCGCCTACAACACCGCCATCAACCAGTACGCCCGCGACGTCCTGAAATACGGCGAGAACATGACCTACAAACCCTCCGCGCGCGAAGCCAACGGCTTCAACTGGGACCTGCACCACCAGCCACCGGGTGGCCAGGGCTGGGACGATTCCAGTGTCAACGTCATGCCCGACCTCGCCATGGCCATGAAGCGCAATCCCAAACTCAAAGTCCTGCTCATGGGCGGTTACTACGATCTCGGCTGTACCTACTTCGGCGCGACCTATGAGGACAAGCACCTGCAGATTCCGCATTCTCTGCAGAGCAACATCGACTACAAATTCTTCCAGACCGGCCACATGGTCTACATCACCACGCCCGCGCTGAAAGAACTCCACGACGCCACCGCCGACTTCATCAAGAAAACCGAAGACGGCACCAAGTAGCCCTCAACGCAAACCAGCCCTCCATCACGGAGGGCTGGTTTGCGTATATCTCTCGGAGAACTTGCCGTGGGATGCGGCATGAGACAAGCGTTCTTAGGCGCCTCGTGATCGACGGTTTACTTGGCCGAACGCCGGTGACTTCCAAGGACAACCAAGACGGTTCCAGTTGCAGCAAGCCCAATCCCGCCGCCATAGAGTGCGGCTTTTCGGGATGAGTTTTCCCAGCTATTGAATACGGCAGTCCCAACGATGACAAATCCACCGCATGCCAGCAGGCCAACGCCGACGCCGGCCATGGTCTTTCCCCCGCCTGTCATGTGGGTCGCGTGAGCCGGTTTGGTTGGTTGAGCCGCCGAGTTGTCCTGGCCAGCGTTAAGCGCGGAAACGTTGAGCGGTGCGCCTGCGGTTACCATCAACGTGCGGAACGGGACAGGGTCCTCCGCCATGGCCAGCATGGAATTACACAACAGCCCTGAAACGAGAAGTGCCACTGCGACAGCCTTCATTGATCTCTCCTTGCAGCTTCGTCAAACGCCGCCAGATTTTCGGGGGTGGGAAGAATTTGCTAATCGTTGATCCAATGAACCCTGCTTGTCAAGCGAAGGTCGAGATATTCGTTGGCTTTGAGTAGAACTCGCCGGTGTTCTGCGGCCCCTCAAAGGTCGGTCGCTGCAATCGCCCGGTTCAACTCAGGCATCGCCAGGCCGTCAGGCTTCCGCTGAAGCCAATCAACCTGCAAAGCAATGCCGCAAACTTCCGTGACCTTTCCGGCGCACCCTCACCGGTCCAGAATTACTCTCAATAGCAAAATGAAGTGGTGGCGGCCATCAGAATTTGTTTCGAAAACCCGGGACCCGGCCAAGTGCGGTTTCCCGCGCTAGCGCTGCTATTCCTCTGCCTTGTGCCCACCTTGCTGTGTGCGCAAGAGCCCGCCCCTGATACTCTCGCTGCCGCCACAGCAGGAGACGCCAAGGCGCAATTCGCCCTCGGCGATTACTACTACGGCGTCCGCTTCCAGACTCTCGACTACGCGGACGCACTGATCTGGTACCGGAAAGCTGCCGCCCAGCGCTATGCACCCGCGCAGAATCAGCTCGGCAGCATGTATCAATACAACACCGGCTTGCCACAGAGCGACAAGAGCGCCGTAAACTACTACCGATTGGCCGCGAATCAAGGCTATGGGCCCGCGCAGTTTAATCTGGCGGCTATGTACGAAGATGGCCACGGCGTCAAACGCGACTATAAGCAAGCCCTCACCTGGTACCGCAAATCAGCAGATCAGAATTTTCCCGCCGCCGAAAAGCAAATAGGCTACTTCTACCAGTGCGGATTTGGCGTCAAGCGCGATTTTGCCCAGGCGATGACCTGGTATCGCCGCTCCGCCGACCATGGCAACGCGGATGCGGAAAACCAGCTGGGCTATATGGCCGAAGAAGGATGGGGCCAGCCGCAGGATTACACCGTGGCTCTTTCCTGGTTTTACAAAGCAGCGGCACACGGCAGTAACCAGGCTGCAGAAAACATCGGCTACATCTTTCAGCATGGCACAGGCGTCAAAACCGACTACGCGCAGGCGATGTCGTGGTTTGCACAAGCTGCTGCGCAAGGCAACAGCGATGCCGATAACCAGCTCGGCTGGATGTATCAATTCGGAGAAGGCGTTCAGGTTGACAATGCCAGGGCTTTGACGTGGTATGGCCTGGCTGCGCACCTCGGAAATGGGAAAGGGCAAAACAATCTCCAGAGTTTCACCGACGATCTCGAGGACGACGGCGATTGGCAGAACGCCACCCTCCACGTCAGCGATGCTGCCATCGCGCAGGCTCAACGCTGGGCTGATATCCGGGATCTTCAGCGCCGCATTGACCAGGCTGAGGCCCATGCCCTCTATCAGGACGATTACGCCGGCCAACTCCAACACATCGGCCACGGCAAAAGCGACGCCATGATCAAGGTCTTCAACACGATCGGAAGCGTTGCCGCCGTCCAGCACCAAACCGAAGCCGCACAGTCACACGCCGAAGCTGTGCGCCTCCATGATCAGTTGGCACAGATCGAAAGCCAAAACCAATCGGCCGCTATTCCCGCTCCCTAGGATTCTCCTGATTCATTGAAGAGGTGTCATTCTGAGCGCCGCACGCATGGCGGGGCCCCCGGCAACAAGTCTTCGTCGCTGGGGTCAGCGGCGCGAATAGCCTGCTTTTTTCGCTTTAGATTTCAGTACTGAAACCAGGATTGAGCTTCAACTGTAAACTGCGAATTCTGAACCGTGAACTCACCCGGTGTTCCGCAGCCCCGCCGAAATCCCGCTGATCGTCGCCGCAATCGCCCGATTCACTTCCGGCGTATCCTCCCCCGCCCGCTTCCGCCGCAGCATATCCACCTGGATCAAATGCATCGGATCGACATAAGGATTCCGCAGCCGGATCGAGTGCGCCAGCACGCGATTCGTCTCCAGCAATTCCTTCTGCTGTGTAATCGCCAACACCGCCCGCACCGTGCGATGGAACTCACCCTCGAGCATGTCGAAAATCCGCTCGCGCAGTTTCGCATCCGTCACCAGTTCCGCATACACCCGCGCCGTGGCCAGATCCACCTTGCCCAGCGCCATCTCCACGTTGCGCAGCAGATCGATAAACAGCGGAAACTCCCGCGCCATCTCCTGCAGCAGATCAAGTGATCCTGGCTGCTTCGTGAACTCCTCGATGGCAAACCCCACGCCAAACCACGCCGGCACCAGCAGACGCGACTGCGTCCACCCAAACACCCACGGAATCGCACGCAAATCTGAAAGCTTCGGACTCTTGTTCCTGCGCGCCGGCCGCGAGCCGATCTTCGCGTGCTCCAACTCGCCCACTGGCGTTGATTGCTCAAAGTACGCCACCACATCCGCATCATCCAGAATGTGCTTCCGATAGAACCCGAACGAAATCTCCGACAGCTCATCGAGCGCCGCTTCCCACTCCGGCTTCAGCACTCCCGTAAAATGCCCCTCCGGATCGCGCGCGTTCGGCCGCGCCAGAGCATCCAGCGAAGCCGCAATCATCAGCTCCAGGTTTCGCTCCGCCAGCACTTCGTCCGCATACTTGAAGTTCAGCACCTCGCCCTGTTCCGTGATGCGAAGCTGTCCCTCGAACGCATCCATCGGCTGCGCAAAAATCGCACGATGCGTCGGTCCGCCGCCGCGTCCCACCGTTCCCCCGCGCCCATGAAACAGCCGCAGTTTCACGCCGCACTCGTGCGCCACCACGTGCAGGTCGCGATGCGCGCGGAAAATCTCCCACGTGCTGGTCAGCATTCCGCCGTCTTTATTTGAATCGGAATACCCCAGCATCACCTCCTGCCAGTTATCCCACGAAGCCAGCAGTTTGCGATAATCCGCACGGCCCCACAACTCGCGGCAAATCGCCGGAGCCCGCCGCAGATCCTCAATCGACTCAAACAATGGCACCGGCATCAGCCCAGGATCACGTCCTGATCCCTCTACCGTAACGCCGGCCAGCCGCGCCAGCCTCACCACCGCCAGCACATCCTCCACGCTCGATGCGCCGCTGATCACGTAGTGCCGAATCCCCTCCGGCGAGCAGCCCTGCTTCATCTCCGCCACCACGCGAAACGTCTCCAGCACCGACGTCGTCTCGGCTGACATCCCCGCCGGCAACTGCGGAGCAATCGTGTCGCTGATCGCCTCCTGCAGCGCCGCCGCGTGTACCCGTGCATGCTGCCGTATGTCGAGTGTGTGCAGATGAAGCCCGAATGTCCGCACCTGCAAAATCAGTGGATCAATCAGCGTGCGCGCAATGCGCAGCCCCGCGTTCCCCGCCAGCGAACTCCGAAGCGTCTCCAGATCATCCAGAAATTCCTCAACCGAGCAGTACTCCGGCAACACCTGCGCAAGCTTTGCCTGCCCCTGTGCCAGCGTATACGGCATCACCGGCATCGTGGCGCCATGCCTTCCCGCCTGCTCCAGCGTCCGCTGGATGCGCGCCTTCACGCAGATAATGAATCGCCGATAATACTCAAATTCGTACTGCGCGCCAAACACCTGAGCCTCCGGCGTGTGCACCAGTTCCACATACGCATCCAGCCGAATACGCAGTTCATCGCTGACCGGCCGTTGCTGCGCGCTCGTCGTCAGCAGATCGATAATGTCGTCCAGCCGCGCCTGGTAGTAGAGCAGCAGATGTCCCCGCGCCAGTTGAATCGCGTCGCGGGTCACATCCGGCGTCACAAATGGATTGCCATCGCGATCGCCGCCAATCCACGAGCCGAATTGCAGCACCTGCGGCAACGCGTGCACTTCAATTTCCAGACCGTATGACGCGCGCAACGCTTCGGAAATCTCCTGGTACAGCCCCCACAGCGTCGCAAAGATCGAGACATCGTAGTAATCGAGTCCCATCTTCACTTCGTCGTACACCGTCGGTCGTCGCGATCGCACTTCATCTGTCTGCCAAAGGCTCGTAATCTCCGCGCGAATCGCTTCTTCGAGCCGCGCCAAATCCTGCTCCGGCACCGGAATGCGATCGAGCGTCGCCAGAAATTCCCCGATCCGCCGGCGCTTGAACATCACCGATCGCCGCGCGACCTCTGTCGGATGCGCCGTAAATACCGGCACAATCAGGATCCGCCGCAGCCAGTCCATCGCCTCGTCCGCACTGATTCCCACCCGCCGCATCTCGCACAGCGTGCCTGCCAGCGATCCCCGTTGCCGCCCCGTCTCCCCGCTCAGTTGCAGAGCAATCCTCCGCCGCTTGCGATGATTCGTTTCCGCCAAATTGATCAGCTCAAAATAAAACGCGAACGCACGCGTCAGCAGAATCGCCCGCTCCGCCGGCAGCGAGTGCACTAGTTCCAGCGCTTTCGCCTCCTGCCGCTCCGCCTCTTTCGCGTCGCCCCGCGCCTCCGCATCCCGCCGCCGGATCGTCCCCTGCCGCAGCGCTTCCACGTGCGCAAAAAGATCCTCGCCCGCCTGCTCGCGCAGAACCTCCCCCAGCAGCGTCCCCAGCGACCGCACATCGCGCCGCAGCGGAGCCTCTTTCAACTCGCCCGAGCGCGCCTCAAGCTCAGCCAGCCGTTGCGACCAGTTCTCCGGATTCCACAAAAGCCCCATCGTCTCTTGATTATGCACGACCGCAAGTAACGGCCGTCTCAGGAGATCGAGTACAAGAATGGTTTGTCATCTTGAGAGGAGCGCAGCGGAGTCGAAAGACCTGCAGTTGTACTTTTAAGAAGATGGCGGTCTAGAACGGTGCCGGGTGCCCATCCTTGAGACTTCCCCGAAAACCATACTCCCGTATTTTTAGCGGTGTCATCCTGAGCGACCCACGCTTGGGGCCCGCGGACAAGGTCATTCGGTTAGCATCGCGAAGGACCTGCAATTCTTTCCGACCCTCACTTGCCCTCAACCGCCCGCACTGATCCTCGCAGCGCCCTTTTCACCCCGCGATACGCCCTGCCCAATGCACTTCCAGTCTTGCCGGAAGCAGTATTCAAAGCACCGCTTGTACTCGAGTCGGCCGTCGTCAAAGCCATCCCAACGCCCGCAATCGCATCGTCGCCCCCAAGAATCGCCGCCTGCGCAGGCCGTTTCTTCGGGCTCGCCCACGCAATATCTTCAGGCCCCATCCGGTCCAGACGCGCAATCCGCGCATCTCCAAAATCGCTTCGTCCCAATTTGTCAGCCAGCGGCCACTCCGGCGATCCCGTCCACGTCGAGCCGTTCATCGGCGCGGACGGCTCACCGACATTGATCAGGTTGCTGATCGACAGCCGTTCTTCATTGCCGCACCGGTCGGCGCCGCAGCCTCTCGAACAAATCGTCTGACTTAGAAAAGCCGCGTGCTTTCCGCTCGAGATCCAAAGTTCCGGCCCATGCGACTCGGCCTTCAGTGTCTTCGCGCGCGTAATCTGGCTTGCATCGCACAACGTGTCCTCATGCGCCGCTGCATACCAGTACCGCGCCATCCAGGTCCCGGCGTTGTCGCGTTCCAAAAGAGCAGACACATGTTCCGCGTCGAGATTGTGCCCTCTCTGCCCGCAATCCTTCCGCCACAGATCGTAGTAGTGCAGCTCAATCTGCTCCGCATGTCCCGCGCGCGGAAAGGCCTGCCCATAAATCGTGCTGTTCTCCGCAGCCACCACCGGCTTCAAAACTGACGGTTCAAACTCCGCCGGCTGCGTTGAACAATCATCGCGGCTGATCATGAATCGTGGCGCAAACTGCTCGAGCAACGCCTGCTCCTGTACGTCCGAAAGCCCATCGTGATCGCTGTCGGGCGCTGAGCTGTTCGCCGGCTCCTGCCCCGCTACACCCACACACGCCGCCAGTAAGCCAGCGAAAATCAGAAACCGCATTCGCTCATCCTACTCCCTTGCAGCAGCCAGCTTCTCAGCCGCGACCTTAGATCCAGGCCCCGAAGAATGTAGACGAAAAGGCAATTGCCGGGTTGCCCACCACTCCCCGTATCGCTTCCTATCCCAGCTTCCGCATTCCTGCGAGTGCATAGGCCATCGCCGAAGGATTTCCGGTCGAGTTGAGCCTCTCCATCTGCTTGGTTGCTCTCGGGTAGGGAAGAGCCAGAACCCGCTTGAAATCGAGTTCCTGCTCTACCGCCGACCGGAAGTAGTCCAGTCTTGGGGAGTCCGAGTCGTTCCTGGGCGAAGATTCGTTACACCGCCTAGCTTTCATCCCAGGCCACTACGAGGAGCCACTCATCGGGGCGACAGAGCGTGACAGCGTCGCCATCGACCACGGTCTTTCCTTCCCATTTGTTTGTGATCAGGTCGCCCGCGCCGGAAAGCCAGTTGTCGCGTGCCATGGGTGGCGAGTCGGCAATCTCCGACATCAGGTGTTGAGCGGGGGCGGTGTATTTACATGGGTAACCATTGCCACCGAGATCAACTGCTTTGCCTGCCTTTACGAGCTCGTTGAGCCAATCGAGCCCGCCAATTCCTGTTTGCCAAACAGCAAGGCGTGTACCCTCTGGCGTCGCGAACGCCGCTGGCGATTCACCGCCGTCTTTCTGCTTGTAAACACTAATGTGCCAGCCGAGCATTTCCGAGCCCTCCTCACAGAAGAGTCGAACCTTGGTATCTAGCCTCGAATGATCGGCCCAATTATAAGATCGTTCCAAGCCCAGCGAAACGCCGGAGGATGAACCGGTGACGAGGAACGTAGTGCGCGGGTGCTGAGTAGCCTGGCGGAATCTGCCTGGATTTATCCCAGCGATCATTTCCGATGGCCCCCGGGAGCAAATCAGGCATTCGCGTCAGACGAATTCGCTGGCTCCTCGTCCATGAGAACAGCTTTCTTCAAAATTTACGATGGAATGCAAAGGAGAGTGTCGCATGAGAACGATTGCCAAGAGTCTTCCTCTGGTCCTGGCGGCTGCGCTTTTTGCCCAGATTGCTCACGCCCAGGCGGCGCCGAAACCCGCTGACAGCCCATCCAAAGTGTTGCTCCAAAGCTGGAACGACGTTGGCCGAAAACTGATTGCGATGGCTGAAGACTTTCCCGAGGACAAATACGACTTCAAGCCGAATCCCGCCCAGCGGTCTTTTGCCGAACAGCTTTTGCACGCGGCCGTGAATGTGAACTACTTCGTCAATAACTTGGCCAAAGGGACGAAGCCGTCAACCGGCGACGTAAAGCGTGCTGACTACGCGACCAAAGCGGCGGTGGTCGAATACCTCAAGAAATCCTTTGCCGAAGGCGCGACGATGATCAAGAGCAAAGGAGATCGCGGGATGAGCGACCTATGCATCGATCCGTTCACCAACCAGCAGGTCCGATTTTCCGACCTCGCCTGGGGCTTTATCGAGCATTCCGGCGAGCACTACGGACAGCTTGTGGTCTATTACCGCGTGGCCGGGATGGTGCCGCCGGAGTCGCGCCCGAAAAAATAACCGCCTACGCGATCATGGATTAACGCTGCCCTATCCAGAATTCCCATCCCGATGACGGTTGCATCACTGGTCCTTGCTGATCACCGCGGCGAAGGCTAAGCCCCTTCTAACTGCACCATCAACTCTTCCCACTCGGCCGTCAACGCGCCCAGCTCCGAACGCAATGCAGACGCCAGCTCCGTCAGCCGCTGCGTCTCTCCAGCCGACACATATACGCCCAGTTGCTCCTCTGTATGCGTAATCGCAGCCTCAACCCGCGGAATCTCCTCCTCGAGAAACCCGCACCGCTCCTCCATCTGCTTCTGCTTGATCGGATTCAGCCGCCGCGACCGCCCGTTCTCGGGCCCACCCTCAATCACAATCGTCGTGCCAATTGGTGCTACACCTTCGTGCACCATGGCGTTGGGTGCCCCGGGTCTCGCATTTGAGACCTGGGTGGGAACACCCCTCGTCGAGATTGACTCGTCGAATGCCGAAGCTGCGGCGAGATCCTCCTTCTTCCGTAGGTAGTCCTCGTAGTTCCCGGGATAGCTCGTGATCACCCCGTTCTCCACCTCGATCACCCGCGTCGCCAGCCGATCGATGAAGTACCGGTCGTGCGAAACAAAGACCACCGTGCCTGAAAACGCGGCAATTGCCTCCAGCAGCACATCCTTAGCCCGCATATCCAGGTGATTCGTTGGCTCGTCCAGCAGAAGAAAATTCGAAGGCGACACCAGGATTCGCGCCAGCGCAAACCGGTTCCGCTCTCCACCCGAAAGTACGCCTAACGGCTTGAATACATCATCGCCGGAAAAGAGGAAACACCCCAGCAGCGACCGCAACTGGCTCTCCGGCACCTTCAGCGCTGCGCGGCTGATGTCGTCGAGCATCCGCGCCTCGGGATCGAGCACCTTGTACTGATCCTGCGCAAAGTACTCGCTCACCACGTTGTGTCCCAGCTTCACCACGCCGCTCGTCGGATCTTCGGCGCCCGTCAGCAACTTGATCAGCGTCGACTTCCCCGCACCATTTACACCCACCAGCGCCACGCGATCACCGCGCTCGATGGTAAACCGTGCATTGCTGAACACATGCTTCGCGACGTAGCTCTTTCCGAGACCCTCAGCCTCCACCACCGTGCGCCCCGACGGCGGAGGCTGCGGAAACCTGAAGTGAATCACCGGCTCTTCTTCCGGAATCTCGATCCGCTCGATCTTCTCCAATTCCTTGATCCGCGACTGCACCTGCTTGGCCTTGGTGGCCTGTGCGCGGAACCGGTTGATGAACGCCTCAAGATGCTCGATCTGGTCGCGCTGATTCTTGTACGAAGCCTGCAGCTGCGCGCGTCGCTCATCCTTCTGCGAAAGGTACTTCGTGTAATTGCCCTGAAAGATCGTTAGCCGCTTGTTCCAGATCTCGACCGTGCGATCGATCGTTACGTCCAGAAAATACCGATCGTGCGAGATCAGGATGTACCCGAAAGGATAGTTATGCAGATAGTCCTCGAGCCAGTTGCGCGTTTCAAGATCGAGATGATTCGTCGGCTCATCCAGCAGCAGCAGGTTTGGCTTGGCCAGCAGCAGCTTGGCCAGTGCAATGCGCATCTGCCATCCACCGGAGAACTCGTCCACCTGCCGCGACCAGTCCTCCTTGCCAAATCCCAGCCCGGTCAGAACAGTGCCCACCTGCGCATCGAGCGCATAGCCATCGAGCGCATGAAACCGCTCCTGCACCATCGAGTAGCGCTCTGCTGCCGCTTCATACTCAGGGCTCGCATGATCAAGTTCGGAAAGCTGCGCCGCCGTCCGCTCGATCTCGCCTTCCATCGCACGCAGCTCATCAAACACGCTCAGGCACTCGTCAAACACCGTGCGCCCGCTGAGCGTGAGTCCCTCCTGCGGCAGGTATCCGATGCTCATGCCCCGCGTCAGCTGCATCGTCCCGTAGTCCAGCGACTCCAGGCCGGCCAGTACCTTCATCAGCGTGGATTTGCCGGTGCCGTTGGCGCCTACCAGCGCAGTCTTTTCCTTGCTGCGGATCAGCCAGTTGGCCTCAAGGAACAGCGTGCGCGGGCCAAACCGCTTGCCGGCATTTTGAAGAGAGAGCATTCCTCTCTCATTCTCGCAGAAGGATCGCTATTGCTGGTTGCCCGTCGGTGCCTGCGCCGCCGGCGCGGCGGGCTGTGCGGGACCCGGGGTGAAGGTCTTCAGCGCGTCAAGATTTGTCTGCACTTTCTGCCATTTCCCCGGATCTTTCTTCGTATCGTTCGGCGCCGACGCGTTTACATAGAATCCGAGAATGTTCTTCTGCAACGGGACCGTCGTCGCATCGAACTTCTTCTCCGCCAGCTTCGAAAGCAGTTTCGCATAGGTGTCGTCAGCGAGCGTGTACTCCCCGGCAGCCGTCGCCTTGCCGCTATCGAGATCGTCATCGGGAAGACTGATCGTCACCGCCCGAACCTCTTTCAGCAGCGAGCCGTACTGGTCCACCGTTGCATTGATGCTTGTGAAGTACAGGTCTTCCGTCTTGGCTGTCGGGATGTTGAAGTCCAGCGCCTTCAGCGGGCCGATCTTTGGAAGAACCTTCAACAGGACTGCCAGCAAGCGCTCGCCAAATCCGGCGCGCTTGTAGTTTCTGCCCCACTGCTTTTCGTAGTCCGCCCGCGAAAGGCGAAAGAGAAACTTCTGCTTCTGAAAGTTCGGAACTTCGTGCGCAATTTCTTTTTTGTGCGTTCGCAATGCCACCTGCGTCATGTGCGGAATCAGCGAACTCACGGAATAGCGAAACGAGCCAATCGCCAGGTCTTCATGCGGCAGCACATCTTTCAACTGCACTCCATATACCACGGGAAAGACTCGCTCGAGCAGATCCTTGGAAACTTCGAATCCGATGAAATCGTGGTACTGCTGTGGCGCGTAGCGCTGCTTTGCGACCTGCGCCATATCGAATCCGAATTCCGTGCGAATGTGCGCCGTCTTGTCCTGCGCATAGAGAACAATGGGCCCGAATTTGGCGCGAAGTTTGGGATAAGTAAGGGAGACCGCCTGATTCACCGCGGGATGCCCCGTAATGTCCGATGCGTAATGTGAAAGCGCTCCCAGCGCAAAGGCATACTCGTTGGCGTTCTGACTCTCCTTGATGAGTTCCATGACAAAATCGCCGCTGCGCACGTAGTGCACCAGGTCGCTGAACTCCTGGTTGCCGAACGGATAGTAGCCCATGTCCTGGATCACCGCGCCGCCGTACGCATACGCGTGCGCCTGCCGCATCTGATCGTCCGTCAGTCCGGGATACCGCGCCAGGATCATCGGTCGGAGCTGATCGTTCCACAGCAGATCTATAATCTGTTCATGCGTGAGCACTGAATATGCTCGTGAAGGTCTGCCTCCGCTCAGCAGCAGAAACACGATTGCAATACCGCCAATTGTCGAACGAAACTTGCTTCTTCCGAAGAGTGCGCGAGAATTGAATAGTTCAAGCATCGATCAGACTTTCTTTCTATAGCCGAGACTTCGTGCGCTGATTCTAAGCGATAGTCTTTTCAATTGGATGCCCGCCGCGAGATCGGCGTTGTCCTCCCAATGCATCGATCTCGGGCGTTAATGTTTAGTCGCTTGGCGGAAATGAGGCCATTCATGTAAAACAAGCGACGGGAGCCAAAACCTTAAAACGCCCCTCCGATCAACAAGACTCCGTGAATAAGCTCTTCCCCAACCCGAAAGCCGCGCTCAAAGGCATCGTGCACGACGGCATGCTCATGGCCATCGGCGGATTCGGCCTTTGCGGCATCCCCGAAGAACTCATCCTTGCCCTGCGCGACACCGGCGTCCGCAATCTCACCATCGCCAGTAACAACGCCGGCGTCGATGGCGCCGGACTCGGCCTTCTTCTCGCCACGCGTCAGATCAAGAAGATGCTTTCAAGCTACGTGGGCGAAAATGCCGAATTCGAGCGCCAGTTTCTATCCGGCGAAATCGAAGTCGAGTTCTGCCCGCAGGGAACCCTCGCCGAGCGCATGCGCGCCGGCGGCGCAGGCATTCCAGGCTTCTACACCCGCACCGGCATCGGCACCATCATTGCCGAGGGCAAGGAGCACAAGGACTTCGACGGCAAAACCTACATCCTCGAGCGTGGCTTCGTTGCCGACTTGTCCCTCGTGAAGGCCTGGAAGGCCGATCTGCACGGCAACCTCATCTATCGCCGCACCGCACGCAACTTCAATCCCAATGCGGCAACGTGCGGCAAAATCACCGTTGCCGAAGTGGAAGAAATCGTCCAGCCCGGCGAACTCGATCCCGACGAGATTCATACGCCAGGAATCTTCGTTCATCGCCTCGTCCACATCCCTCATCCGATCAAACGGATCGAGAAGAAGACCACGAGAGAGGGCTGAGCCAATGCCATGGACACGCAACCAGATGGCTGCACGAGCGGCGAAAGAGCTGCAGGATGGCTACTATGTCAACCTTGGCATTGGCATCCCTACGCTGGTATCGAACTTCATTCCCCACGGTGTTACCGTCACGCTGCAGTCTGAAAACGGCCTGCTTGGCATGGGCCCGTATCCGCGCGAATCCGAGATCGATGCTGATTTGATCAACGCCGGGAAGGAGACGGTGACGTTTGTTCCGGGAGCAGCAACATTTTCCAGCGCCGATTCCTTCGCCATGATTCGCGGCGGTCACATCGATCTTGCGATTCTCGGAGCGATGCAGGTTTCCGAGCGTGGCGATCTAGCCAACTGGATGATTCCCGGCAAACGCGTCAAAGGCATGGGTGGTGCGATGGACCTGGTCTCCGGCGTCCGCCGCGTCATCGTCCTCATGGAGCACACCACTCCCGACGGCGGCCACAAGCTTCTACGCGAATGCACGTTGCCTCTCACCGGAAGCGCCGTCGTGCATCGCGTCATCACCGACCTCTGCGTTCTCGATGTGACGGAGTCGGGGTTCGAGGCATTTGAACTCGCCGATGGCGTAACCCGAGAGCTGGTTGAACAGCGCAGCGGAGCGCCATTGCGTTTCCGCTAGTTTGTCAACACCTGCTCTTCCAGATGGGCTTTCGCTTCTCCAGAAAAGCAGCTATGCCCTCGCGGAAATCGCTTGATTCGCGAGAATCCGCGTTGGCTTCTAAGGCCGCAACGATGGCAGCATCCAGCCACGCCCGATTTTGCGTGGCCAGCAACCGTTTGGTTGCGCTCATCGATTGCGGGCTGTTGGCGAGGAGAGATCTCGCCATTGCTTCTGCGCGGGGTGCCAACTCTTCACGGTCCACAATCTCGTTCACCAGGCCCAATTGCTGCGCCTCCGTCGCTCCAAAAAGCCGGCCGGTCAACAGAAGATCTCGGCAGCGCTTGTCCCCGACTTGCAATGAGAGGAATGCAGAAACCAGAGCCGGAACAAAGCCGATGCGAACTTCCGTAAATCCGAATTTTGCAGTCGGCGTTGCCAGTGTGAAATCGCAAACCGTCGCCAGCCCGGTTCCTCCGGCGATGGCGGGTCCGTTCACCGCCGCAATCGTTGGAACCGGCAGCTCATAAAGCGACACAAGCAGCCGCGCAACCCGCTCCGCGTCGGCGCGATGTTCTGCCGGAGTCCTGTCACGCATGGTTTGCAATTCCGAAAGATCCAGCCCGGAACAGAACGCATCGCCGACGCCCGTCAAAATCACGGCACCGCATGGAGTCGCAGCCGTCTCCTCGAACACACCGATCAGCTCCGTCTGCATCTCCCGCGTCATTGCGTTTCGACGTTCGGGCCGATTGAGTGTGATGGTGCGAATGGGCAGGTCGTCCGTGACGAGAATCGTCTTATGGTTCAAATCCCGCTCCTTTCAGAAACGGCGCATCGCTTACTGGACAGCGGAACCAAAGCGGCTCGCAATATCATTGCTCGCCTCGATCAGGGTGTCCATAGATTTGAAAGCGGGCAAAGTTGCTCCGTTTCTCAGCAATTCGGCTATAAGAATCTCGGTGGGAATGTTGCCGACCAGAACATCCTGCGCGAACGGACAACCGCCCAGTCCGCCAATCGCGGCATCGAATCTTCTGCACCCCGCTTGGAATGCGGCTCGAATGCGCTCAGCGGCTTCTGCGGGTCGCGCATGCAAATGTACGCCGATCTCCAGGCCGTCGTACTGTCCGATCACCGCAGAGAGAACATCGGCAATCTGATCGGGCGTGGCGACGCCGACGGTGTCGGCAAGTGAAATTTCGGTTATCTGGCATTCGGCAATCAAGTCGCATGCCTGCAGGACTTCATCAAGACTCCACACGTCTCCGTATGGGTTGCCAAAGGCCATCGAGATGTACGCGACTACATTCCTGTCTGCATCGGCCGCGAGGCTCCGGATATCCTGCAGAATTTCGAGGGATTGGTCAAGCGTCTGATGCTGGTTTCGGCGCAGGAACTCCGGGGAGATGGAGTAAGGGAAGCCGAGTGTCCTTACCGCGTTGGTTCGCAGAGCGCGCTGTGCGCCCTTTTCATTGACAACAATGCCAATGATCTCAACGTTGGCGGGAGGTGCCACCTCGGCAAGAACTTGCTCCGAGTCCGCCATCTGCGGAATTGCAGCCGGCGAGACAAAGCTCACCGCATCAATGTGCCTGAATCCCGCATCGATGAGCTTGCGAAGATAGCTGGCCTTTACTTCGGGCGCGATATTCCCCGGGAGACCCTGCCACGCATCTCGAGGGCACTCCACGATCTTGACGGTTTTAGCCATTCGAATCACCTGCAGGCGCCGAGAGGGATGCCTTTCGTGGCCGCCCAATGAGCTAACCGCGCGAGGGATAAACCTTGAGAATCTCTCTCGCAATTACCATGCGTTGAATCTCGCTCGTGCCTTCGCCAATGGTGCACAGCTTCACGTCTCGATAATACTTCTCCGCAGGATAATCCTTGATGAAACCGTATCCGCCAAATAATTGCACGGCATCGTCGCAGATGCGCACTGCTACTTCGCTCGAAAACAGCTTGGCCATCGATGATTCACGCGTCACCTTGCGCCCGGCGTCTTTCAGCACCGCAGCCCTCTGCGTCAGCAGCCGCGCAGCATCGAGTTCCGTCGCCATATCAGCCAGCTTCCACTGGATTCCCTGGAACTCCGCAATCGCTTTCCCGAACTGCTTGCGCTCCTTTACATATTTCAGAGCGGCATCCAACGCACCGCGCCCAATCCCGAGCGCCAGCGCCGCGATCGAAATGCGGCCTCCATCGAGTACGCGCATGGCGTCAATGAAGCCCTCGCCTTCCGCGCCTAGCAAATTCTCCTCTGGAATCTCGCAGTCTTCGAAAATCAGCTCACTCGTATCGCTGGCGCGCAGGCCGAGCTTGTTCTCCTTCTTGCCTGGACGAAAACCCTTCGTCCCCTTCTCCACAACAAACGCCGACAGACCATGCGTGCCCTTGCTCTTGTCGGTCGAGGCGATCACCACCGCCACATCGGCATAGTGGCCGTTGGTGATGAACGTCTTGTTTCCGTTCAGGATGTAGCGATCGCCCTTCTTTACAGCCGTCGTGCGCGAATTGCTGGCATCCGATCCCGCACCAGGCTCGGTCAATCCCCACGCAGCCAGCCACTCGCCGCTCGCCAGTTTCGAGACATATTTCTTCTTCTGTATTTCATTTCCCGCGAGGAAAATATGGTTCGTTCCCAGTGAATTATGCGCGGCAACGATAATCCCAACCGACCCATCCACCGACGCCAGTTCCTCGATCGCAAGAACATAATCGACATAGCCCAGCCCCGCGCCTCCATATTCCGGCGGGAAAATAATTCCCAGCAGTCCCATCCGGCCGAGCTTCTTCACCACGTCGAGCGGGAATTCGCTGACCTCGTCCCACTTCATCACATTGGGTGCGATCTCGCGCGCTGCGAATTCACGGATCTCGCGGCGAAGTGCCTCCTGCTCCTCGGTCAATACGAAGGGATACAGGTTTTCATTTGTTTCGAGCGCGACGCTCATGCTGTTTGGCTCCTTTACGTCCGGGGGGTTGACGCCAGCCTACGCTGCTGACTGGTTAAGATGCCGGTTTATAAGTGCGGAACATGGCTCGTGTTGCTCCTCAAGTCTGCAGCACTCCCGGGTTGAACTTCGGTATGTCAGGATTCAGCGCGCACGCACCAAGCGCGGTGATCAGCACGTCTCGTGTCTTTGCGGGATCGATAATCGCGTCGATCCAGAGCCGTGCCGCCCCGTAGCGCGGATCAGCTTGCGCATCGTAGGTCGACTTGATCTCTTCGTACAACGCCGCTCTCTCTGCTTCCGACAACACCTTGCCGCCGCGCTCCACCTGCTTGGCGCGAACTTCGGCCAGCGTCCCTGCCGCTGAAGCGCCGCTCATCACCGCATACCGCGCCGTCGGCCACGCAAACAAAAACCGTGGATCGTAAGCCTTTCCGCACATCGCGTAATGCCCCGCGCCAAAGCTGCCGCCAATAATCACCGTAATCTTTGGAACCACGCTGGTGCTGACCGCCGAAACCATCTTCGCGCCTGCACGAATGATGCCCGACCACTCTGCGTCTTTACCCACCATGAATCCATTCACGTCATGCAGGAAGACCAGCGGTATCAGGTTCTGATTGCAATCCATGATGAAGCGCGCAGCCTTCTGCGCTCCCTCCGTGTATATGACGCCGCCCACTTCAATCCGCTTTGCACCTGCCTGCGGTCCCATCGCGACGATCTGGTTCTGGTTGGTCTTCTGGTTCGCCACGATGCCTGCTGCGTAACCACCAATCCGCGCATAGCCGCACAGAACCGTACGGCCGAACTCCGCCTTGTACTCATCAAACTCGCTGCGGTCGACAATGCGCGCAATTACCTCGTGCATGTCATAGATATTGCTTGCGCCGGGAGTGGGGTTCAGAAACGCGTAAACATCTTCGATCGGGTACTTCGGCGCATCGCGCTTCGTATCGCAGGCGGTACTGCTAAATCGCCCCTCTGAAGTAGATATCGGTTTCCGGGAGCCAAACCTGTCAACCAGCGAACGCATTCGAGCGATACAGTGATGATCGTCTGGCTCCTTGAAATCAACCGTGCCAGAAATCTCGGCATGCATCGCGGCGCCGCCAAGATCTTCAGGGTCGGTCTTCTGGCCGATCGCCGCCTGCACCAGCGACGGTCCCGCGAGAAACAGTCCCGAACCCTCCGTCATCAGCACCGTATCGGTCATCACCGGCAGATAAGCGCCTCCGGCAACGCACATGCCCATGATCGCCGTAATCTGCGGAATGCCCAGCGAACTCATCACCGCGTTGTTGCGAAAAACCCGTCCAAAGTCGTCCGTATCCGGAAAGACATCCTCCTGCAAGGGCAGAAACACTCCGGCCGAATCCACCAGATAAAGCGTTGGAATGCGGTTTTCGAGCGCAATGGTCTGGGCGCGCAACACCTTCTTTGCTGTCATGGGAAAAAAGGCGCCGGCTTTCACGGTCGCATCGTTCGCGATGATCATGCAGAGGCGTCCGCTTACGCGGCCCAGTCCCGTCACAACGCCCGCCCCCGGCGCGCCGCCATACTCCGTATACATCTCGTACGCCGCCCACAGCCCCAGTTCGAGGAATTCGCTGCCTTCATCCAGCAGCAGTTTCAGACGTTCCCGCACGGTCAGGCGCTTCTTTGCATGCTGGGCGGCTGCCGCCTTCGCGCCGCCGCCAAGCCGTATGGTCTCTTCCTGCGATCGAATGGTTGCAAGCACTTCGAGCAGCGCAGTCCGGTTCGCCTTCGCGCGTGGCGATTGCAAATCAAAGCCGGAATCGATCACATTCTGAAGCTTCAAGCTATCGGGCATTCTCGACTCACACAAACTTGCAGACTATACCATCTTCGATGGTACCGGCGTCCACAATGTCACGCGGCGAGCCGAACTTCACCAATCAGACCGCCCGTTTTGAACGCGCACCGCGCCAGTACAGAAACAACCCAATCAGGATGGATGCGGCAGTTCCACCAACAAGCTGGAACTCGAAGCTGATCACGCTCGTTCCTCCCGGCGGGAAGAAGGACAAGATGATTCCGATCAGGACCACAAGAAATCCAAGGCTGCCGCAAATCCACACGCCTGCGATGCCACCTGGCACCAGCACGGCATGAGCATTCTCTTTGCGATCCTTTCGAGTCGCAAGCCGGATCACAGCAGCAAACATGTAGAGGAAAGGAATGAAATAGAGAATGATCGCTGCACTGACAACAAGTTGATATCCGACCAGAATGCTCTTTTGCTGAATCTGACTTAGAACAAGGATCGTTCCCGACAGGACCGCCTGCACCAAAATCGAAATATAGGGCGTCTTCCACTTCGGATGAATCTTGCCGAACGCCGCCGGTAGGTACCGATCGATCCCCACCACAAAAGGCACACGCGCAATCCCCGCAACCGTACTGCCCACGCCCCCCGCATTGCCTACCGTTACCAGCATTGCCGCCAGTACCCCGAGCAACCCGATCTTTAAGGCCACAGATCCGACAGTGATCGCACTAAACACCCCGCTCTGCGGGTCAATGCTTGCTGCGGGCAATAGCGCGAGAATCGCGAACGTTCCGCCGATATACATCAGCGCAATCAGCGCTCCCGCTCCGAAAACCGCGCGCGGCAGCGTCCGCCGAGGATCGCGCACCTCTTCGCTCATCGCTGAAACCAACTCAAGCCCCGTGAACGCAAACGCAATCTGCGACCAGAAATTCACCGTGTCCCAGTTCCACGCCGGCATCATGTTCTGCGCCGTAAAGTGCGTTGCAGACCCGTGCTTGAAGACGACGACCACCGCTACAAGGCCAAGGATCACAAGCGGCAGATACGTGCCGACGCCTCCAGCATTTTGCAGCCATTTACCGATATTCAGCCCGATGATATTCAGCACCACGGCAACAAGCAGCAGCCCTAGCGAGACACTGAGCAGAAATGTCCGATCCTGCGCCAACTGTGCTCCGCGCCCTCCAATGATGTATGCGGCCATCGAAGCACTGGCCAGCAATAGCCCGGGAAAATAAAAGACCGTGTAAATCCAGTAAGTCCATCCGGCGACAAACCCGTGAAAGTCTCCGAACGCCTCCTTTGACCAGGCATACAGGCCGCCCTCCTCAGGAAAGCGCGACGAAAGCTCATTGATGACGAGCGCGCCTGGCACAAAGAAGAACACAGCCGCGATAACCCACAAGCTGATCGACGATGTCCCATTGTGCCCTGCAGCTGCAATCCAACGCGGTCCCAGCACCGTGGCGATGTTGAACAGCAGCACATCCCAGAAGCCCATGGTTTTGCGCAGCTGTGCTTTGGGGTTGTGCGACGGCGGCGCAGAGATCGTCATAGCGCCTCCCGGACGTTCGCGCGGTCATGGCCTGTTTGCATTAGCGAACATCATAGTGGCGCGCCATCAACCACACAAATGGCCTAATCCGCCGCATCAGTCATTTCCCAGCCGAAAGCGCTCCCGGACTTCGTACTGCGATCCTCCTGCGCCAAGAAATACCTGATAGAGGACGAACTCCGTCGCGGTAAACGCTGGAAACTTTGCGTCTTCATTGAGACGCTCCTTCAGCCGCCGAAGCGCCTTCAGGCGATTCTCGCCCTTCGCTCGCGCCAGGGTTACATGCGGATGAAACGGCCGATCCTCAGCGACAAATCCGCATTCCATCGTCGCCGCTATCACACGTTTCTCCAACTCCCGCATCTCCGCCGAAACATTTACACCCGCGAAAAACACTCCGGCCCGCTCGAAGAACCCGGTCCCATCCAGCCGAACCGGCACTGCTGGCGACGTTACATCCCTCAGCCGGTCCACAACGCACCCGTAAGTCGCCTCTGAAGTCTCCCCAAGAAACTGCAGCGTGATGTGCCACGACTCCGGCGAACCCCAGCGCAGACCATCCCCATCCGATTGCAGCTTGCGGACAAGCTTCTCCAGCCCATCTTTGACTTCAGCGGCCAATGGAATCCCGATAAACAAACGCATCATCGGCCTTCGTCAAATGAATTTCGCAAACGACTCGATCTGCTTCGCCTGGTGGTCCCGCCGCTCCACCGGCGACGACAGAACCGTCGACGTCGAAGTCGCGCCCAGCGCCGACAACCTGTCGATCAGCGCCTCCAGGTGCCGGATCGAAACTACATCGGCTTCAATCACGAACGACTCGGCGCCCGTAATCCGGTGACAGCGGCTGATCTCGCTCAATTCCTTCAGCGCAGTCACCGTGCGGCTTATCTGCAACTCGCCCCCTGGTATTGTGAGCCGCACCATGACGCGTATCGGCACGCCAACCTTCGTGGTGTTGAGCGATGCATGATAGCCGGTAATTACACCGGCCTCTTCCAGGCGATGAACGCGTTCCGCTACTGCCGGCGTTGAAAGCCCGATCTTCCGCCCCAGTTCCGCGAACGACACCCGCGCATTCTGTTGCAGGGCCTCCAGGATCTTCCACGCGATCGCATCCAGGTCGATCTTGTTGGGTCTTGTCTTGTGACTCATATGCCAGAAATCCTTAAGCTGCATCCCCATTATGCTTAATGCTGTTAGGTTTTGGACCCTGTTTTTTACGCGATACCCATTTTCAGTGCCTTCGCCGCGTCCTACAGTATGGGTCAGCCGGGAATACGTCCCCTTTCATCCCCCTTTCGTCCCGGCACAGGAGGTACCGCATGAGCGCAACCGTGCACTCTGCCCCAGCTCAGCTTTCCCAAACCGTCGCTCCCGGTCAGGATTTTCTGCCCCTCAAAGGCACAGACTACGTCGAGTTTTACGTCGGTAACGCACGCCAGTCCGCGTACTTCTATCGCGCCGCCTTCGGCATGTCCCTCGTCGCCTACGCAGGACCGGAAACTGGCCAGCGCGACCGCTCCTCCTACGTTCTGCAGCAGGGTAAAGTCCGCTTCGTGCTCACCACGCCTCTACGCGGCGGCAACGCGATTGCCGAGCACGTCGGACGCCACGGCGATGGGGTCAAAGTTATCGCGCTGTGGGTCGACGACGCTCGTGCTGCCTGGAGCGAAACCACGAGTCGCGGCGCCGTGAGCGTTGCCCAGCCTTACGTTCTCGCCGATGAACGCGGACAGGTTGTCCTATCCAGCATCCGCACCTACGGCGACACGATCCACACATTCGTCGAGCGTAAGGACTACTCCGGTGCGTTCCTCCCCGGCTACCGCGCCGTCGAGCGCGATCCCATCGCCCGTCCCACCGGCTTGCTCCACATCGACCACATGGTCGGCAACGTGGGCTGGCACGAGATGGACGAGTGGGTGAAGTTTTACGCCAATGTCATGGGCTTCTCGCTCTATCAGCACTTCGACGACAAGGACATCTCCACCGAATATTCGGCGCTCATGTCCAAGGTGATGGCCAACGGAAACGGCTACGTCAAGTTCCCCATTAATGAGCCCGCCGAAGGCAAAAGGAAGTCGCAGATCGAAGAGTATCTCGAGTTCTACGGTGGTCCTGGCGTGCAGCACATCGCGCTCGCCACCGACGACATCCTCCATACGGTCAGCAAGCTCAGCGAGCAGGGCATCGAGTTCCTGCAGGTCCCGCATTCGTACTACACCGAGTTGCAAAGCCGTGTCGGCAAAATCGACGAGCCGATTGACGAATTAGAGAAACTTGGAATCCTCGTCGACCGCGATCCCGAAGGCTACATGCTGCAGATCTTCACGCGGCCGGTAGAAGATCGCCCCACCCTGTTCTTCGAGATCATCCAGCGCAAGGGCAGCCGCAGTTTCGGCAAAGGCAACTTCAAAGCGCTGTTCGAAGCCATCGAGCGTGAGCAGCAGGCACGCGGAAACCTGTAGCGCCGAGGCATCTGATGAAAACCGAAACGTTGACAGTAGCCGCTCCCTACCTGATCGAGCAGGACTACTCCGCCTACACCGACGAGCAGCACTCCGTTTGGGCCGAGCTCGTTGGCCGTGTGCTTCCCGAGCTTGAGAAGCATGCTTCGCGCGCTTACCTTGACGGTTTCACGATCATTGGCCTTCAACGCAACTGCCTTCCCCGGCTTTCTGCGATCAGCGCACGGCTGGAGCCGCGCACCGGCTGGAATTCCACGCCGGTCAGCGGCTTCCTGCCTGCGCCGGCCTTCTTTGAGATGCTCGCAGCCCGCCGCTTTCCCACTACAACGTGGCTGCGAAGCCGTGAGTCGCTTGAATACACGCCGGAGCCCGATATCTTCCACGACGTCTTCGGCCACGTTCCGATGCACGCGCATAAAATCTTCGCCGATTTTCTTCAGCGCTACGGCCGCGTCTGTGCATCCATCGAAGATGATGCAGTATTGGAGAAGCTCGGCCGCCTCTTCTGGTATACCGTGGAGTTCGGATTGATCCGCGAGAACAACGAAATCAAGGTCTACGGCAGCGGGCTGATCAGTTCCCACGGCGAGTGCATGAACGTCATTGAGGGACATTGCGCCATCCATGACTTTTCATTGGACGAGGTGCTCGCGACTCCGGTAAAGGTGGATGAGCTGCACAAGCTCCTGTTTGCAGTCTCCAGTTTTGACCAGATTTACGAAGCAATGCACGAGGCCGAAAATCGTGCCCGCCAGAACCGCTTGTGAAGAACCGCTTGTGAAAGGTGAAAAGCATGGCTGATGGATCCCGGTACCAGACCGGCTTTGGAAATGAATTTGCCACCGAAGCCGTCGAAGGAGGTTTGCCGCAAGGCCAGAACGCACCGCAAAAGCATCCTCTCGGTCTCTACACCGAACAGCTCAGCGGATCGCCGTTTACCGCACCGCGCGCCGCCAATCGCCGCTCCTGGACCTATCGCATCCGTCCCTCCGTCACCCATCGCCCCTACGAAGAGATCCCCGCCAGACTCATTCGCAGCGGCCCGTTTCTTGAGGTCCCCACTTCGCCCAATCAACTGCGCTGGGACCCACTGCCCGTCCCCAGGGAAAAGACAGACTTCGTCGATGGCATCGTAACCCTTGGCGGCAACGGCGATCCCGCCATGCAGCAGGGCGTCGCCATCCACCTCTACGCGGCCAACACCTCCATGCAGGACCGTTTCTTCTACACTGCCGACGGCGAGCTGCTGATCGTTCCCCAGCTCGGCGCTCTTCGCTTTCACACGGAACTCGGCATTCTCGACGTCACTCCCGGCGAAATTTGCGTCATTCCCCGCGGCATCAAATTCCGCGTAGTCCTCGCCGAGAAGCAGGCACGCGGCTACATTTGCGAAAACTACGGCCTGCCCTTCCGCCTGCCCGAACTTGGTGCCATCGGCGCCAACGGCCTCGCCAATCCCCGCGATTTCAAAGCGCCCGTCGCAGCCTTCGAAGATCGCGACGGCGATTTCCGCATCACGTCGAAATTCCTCGGCCGCCTCTGGTCCGCAGTCATCGATCACTCTCCACTCGACGTCGTGGCCTGGCATGGCAACTACGCGCCATACAAATACGACCTTGCCCTCTTCAACTGCATCAACACAGTCTCCTTCGACCACCCCGACCCATCGATCTACACCGTGCTGAGCGCGCCGTCCCATGTTCCCGGTACCGCCAACTGCGACTTCGCCATCTTCCCTCCGCGCTGGATGGTCGCCGAGCACACCTTCCGCCCACCCTGGTTCCATCGCAACCTGATGAACGAATTCATGGGCCTGGTCTTCGGCGCCTATGACGCCAAGGCCGAGGGCTTCGTCCCCGGCGGGGCCAGCCTGCATAACTGCATGGCGGGCCACGGACCGGATGCCGAGACCTTCGAACGCGCAACCGCGGCGGAACTCAAGCCGCACTACCTGGCCAACACCCTGGCCTTCATGTTCGAGACTCAGCTCGTCGTCCGCCCCACCGAGTTCGCCATGAATACCCGCATCCTGCAGCACGAATACTTCGAGTGCTGGCAGGGGCTCAAAAAGCACTTCAAGCAGGGCTCGAAGGCAAAGCCAAAGAAAAAATGACCGCCATCGAAACCTTGCTCGCGGGCCTCTTTGACTATGCAGGCCTCTATCCGCCTGCGAGTCTGGATCTGCGCTCGGCCGCGAACAACTATCTCCAATATCGACGCAGCAAACATTCCGCGGCCCTTGGCCGCCTCATCCTGAGTCTCGACCGCGCCGACGAGTTTCGCTCAATCGTCGGCGATTCTGATGCCGACCTTTCCTTGAGCATAATCGCCGCGGAAAATACCGATTGCGCCGTCCTGGCCCAATACATCGGTTCCGGTCTGCGCATCGAAAGCCTTGAGATCAAATGCAGCGAGCCATCCGCAATTGAGCGCATCGCTCGACACCTTCCGCAGAACGTAATGGCATACTTTGAAGTACCGATCCATGCGGATAGCCTGCCCGCTCTTGAGTCGATTCGCGCTGCCGGCGCACGAGCAAAAATCAGAATGGGCGGCGTTGTTCCCGAGGCAATCCCCTCCGTCCCCAACGTCGCGCAGATGCTCAAGACCCTCGCCGATCTTCGTCTTCCGTTTAAGGCAACCGCCGGGTTGCATCATCCTCTGCGCTCAAAGCAAGCCTTGACCTACCATCCGCAGAGCCCGACCGGCGTGATGCACGGCTTCATGAATCTGTCCGCCTCCGCCGCAGTCGTCTTCTTCGGTGGCGATGTCGAGGAGGCCACGTGCCTGCTCGCCGAAGAGGATCCCGCCGCATGGAAAGTTAGCGCGGATTCGCTTCGCTGGCGCGATCAATTCTGGACCGCCGACCAACTCGCAACCCTTCGCCGCGACTTTTTCATGGGCATTGGAAGCTGCTCCTTCGAAGAACCAATTCACGACTTGGAGTCCCTCGGATGGCTGTAAAGAGCTGGGTCGAAAGCGCGAACGAGTCGAGCACCGATTTCCCATTGCAGAATCTGCCCTACGGCGTCTTCTTTCATAACGGGGAAACACGGATCGGCGTTGCCATCGGCGACCAGGTGCTCGACCTGCGCGGCTGCGCTACGCAGGGCTTTCTCCACGAACTCCGTCCCGATGCCGTCGAAGCGTGCGCGCAGAATTCCCTGAACGATCTGATGGCCCTGGGCTCCGAAACTTGGTCCGCTCTCCGCAGCCAACTGACGGCCCTGCTCGCCGCGAGCGCGGACTCAGCTACGAAAGCGCGCCTGCAGCCTCTCCTCATTCCTATCCGTGACGTGCAGATGCAATTGCCCGCACAGATCGGCGATTACACTGACTTCTACGCCTCCATCCATCACGCCACGCGCGTCGGCAAGCTCTTCCGCCCCGACAGTCCGCTGCTGCCCAACTACAAATATGTCCCCATCGGCTACCATGGCCGCGCCTCGTCGATTGTCGTCAGCGGCACCGACGTTCGCCGGCCCTGCGGCCAGACAAAATCAGCGACCGCCACCGAGCCAACCTTCGGTCCGTCCCGCTCTCTCGACTACGAACTCGAAGTCGGTATCTTCGTCGGTCCCGGCAATCCCCTCGGTAAGTCCATTCCGATAGATCAGGCAGAGCAGCACATCTTCGGCCTGTGCCTCGTCAACGACTGGTCCGCACGCGACATCCAGTCGTGGGAGTACCAACCGCTCGGCCCGTTCCTCGCCAAAAACTTCGCAACCTCGATCTCGCCATGGGTCATTTCGATGGAGGCGCTCGCACCCTACCGCGTGCCGGCCGAAACGCACCCCGAAGGCGACCCCGCCCCCCTCGCGTACCTTACCTCCAACGATTCCACCCACGCGGGTTTCGACGTAACACTCGAAGTCTTCCTGCAATCGGAGAAGATGCGTCAGGCGAATACGAAACCGATCCAGATCAGCCAGGGAAATCTACGCGATCTTTATTGGACCCTAGCCCAGTTGCTCACCCATCACGCGAGCAGCGGCTGCAACCTCCGCCCCGGCGACCTGCTCGCCACCGGCACCATCTCCGGCGCCGAAGAGGGCTCCGAAGGCTGTCTCCTCGAAATGAAACACCGCGCCGAACCTATTAAACTGCCTACCGGCGAAACCCGCACATTTCTCGAAGACGGCGATCAAGTAATCTTTCGCGGTTATTGCCAAGCCCCCGGCCTGCCCCGCATCGGCTTCGGCCCGTGTATCGGCACAATCGTTCCATCCGGCTAACGTACCCGTTCAAATGGAAATCCGTTTAGCACAAGGGTTCTAACCGCACCGGGGTTGGCCTCATCGAGGAAGCACTCCGCTTAGGACTCACCGGCGTCCGAACCCGACGTTTTGGAGACCTGCAGCGGGGTCAGAGGCTGGAAGATCACCTTGCTAGAAGCACCTGATTGGGCTGCGCCAGCATCGGCCGCCGACCCATTGACGCTGAGGGAGTAGGAAGGGGAGGCTGTACTCCAAGCGTAAGAACGTACTTCAACGATGACGGTGTTGCTACTCTGTGACGCTCCGAAGGTGGTCTTGATATTCTCCGAACTTGTTCCGCGAGTCAGCGAGCAGCCAATCGGTGTGAGATCGGAACGATAAACATATAAATCGAAATCCGACCCGGCCTGCATGCCACCCAGGGAAATGTTTGCGTCCGTTCCGGCACTCAACGTGATCTGGTAGAAATGCCGATCGGTAGCCGAGGTCAGATTCCCCGGATCCACAATCGATTGACCTGCCGACATCGTGCCGATGATGGTCGCATTGCCGATGCCTTGAGCCATGCTGGCGCCGACGCAGCTTGGCGGCACTGAAGAGCTCGATGTTCCCTGTTGAGCTACCGGCGCGGCTCTGCTTTGCAGCCCGCCAGGCAGGACATTGCCAGACCCGAATGTCAGCCCATTGACGCTGAGGGAGTAGGAAGGGGAGGCTGTACTCCATGCGTAAGACCTTACTTCAACAAGGACGGTGTTGCTACTCTGTGACGCTCCGAAGGTGGTCTTGAAATTCTCTGAACTTGTTCCGCGAGTCAGCGAGCAGCCAATCGGTGTGAGATCGGAACGATAAACATATAAATCGAAATCCGACCCGGCCTGCATGCCACTCAGGGAAATGTTTGCGTCTGTTCCAGCACTCAACGTGATCTGGTAGAAATGCCGATCGGTAGCCGAGGTCAGATTCCCCGGATCCACAATCGATTGACCTGCCGACATCGTGCCGATGATGATCGGATTGCCGATGCCTTGAGCCATGCTTGCGCCGACGCAGCTTTGGGGCACTGAAGAGCTCGATGTTCCCTGTTGAGCTACCGGCGCGGCTCTGCTTTGCAGCCCGCCAGGCAGGACATTGCCAGACCCGAATGTCAGTCCATTGACGCTGAGGGAGTAGGAAGTGGAGGTAGTGTTCCAACTGTACGGCTTCACCTCAACGATCACCGCGTTGCTGCTTTGTGTAGCGCCGAATGATGTCTTGATATTCTCTGAACTTGTTCCGCGAGTCAGCGAGCAGCCTATCGGCGTAAGGTCGGAGTGGTAAGCATACAGATCAAAGTCCGCCCCGGCCTGCATGCCGCTGAGAGAGATACTTGCGTCGACTCCGGCAGGCAAGGTGAATTGATAGAATTTCCGGTCCGAGGCCGATGTCAAATTCCCGGCATTCGATGCTGAGCCACCTGACGGAATAGTTCCAATTATGTTGGGACTGTACGGACTGCTGGATCCTTGCAGTAGGCCTGGATCCGTACAACCAGCTTGAGCGCCAGTGTTTTGCTGATTCGCGCCCAGCGTCGAACCCTGTTTTGCCGGATCCGTCGCGCCGCTCGATGCCGCGCCCGCAGTCCCAGCTCCACCGGCCGCACCGCCACCCGACGCAGCACCCGCGGTCCCAGCTCCACCGGCCGCACCGCCACCCGACGCCGCCCCCGCCCTCCCAGCTCCACCGGCCGCACCGCCACCCGACGCAGCACCCGCGGTCCCAGCTCCACCGGCTGCACCGCCACCCGACGCCGCGCCCGCGGTCCCAGCTCCACCGGCTGCACCGCCACCCGACGCAGCGCCCGCAGTCCCAGCTCCACCGGCCGCACCACCCGGCTTAGAGCCCGATCCGCTGGCTCCGGAAGCACCGGGGGGGACAGCTCCTGCGTTCGAGATCGAAACTGGGAGGGGTGAATTCGCCGCATTTGGCGAGCGGGCTAAATTCGCCGCTGTTACGGATGCTGGCGGCGGTAAAGCGTCAACACCTTGGTGAAATTGCCATTTACAAGTGGCAGTCCCATTCACCGTTGGAGACTGCAGAGGCAATAAGCCTCCAGAAACAACAATCGTGCCCGATCCGCTGATTTTCGTGCTGTTGGACGCGTCCTCAATGACAGGAAACGGCCACTCAAAAGCAGCAAGGTCGACCGGCGATTGTGTGGCCGACCCGCTCGCAGGGACAAGTTGACGAGTGCCGGTAGTGGCGCTCGGAACACGCAATTGTGAATGCCACGGCTTGATGAGTAGTCGATTGTCTGAGGCGCGGACAAACACCGCTATCGGCGCGCTCGTTTCCGGAACTTTCGTATTCCACTGGGCGGAAAGAACCTGTGAGCCTGACGTCCGTTGGTTTGCGCCTTGCCCGGCCACGCTCCAGGTTCCTGGATAGATCGGCATGGCCCCCGGCGCACTCGTCGAAGCGCCGGTAATCGTCCAGGTCTGCACTTCCTGGTGGACGTAATCTGAGCCCTGCATATTCAGTTGGCACTGCGCCTGCCCCGACCAAATCGGCGGGGCCTGGGAGAAAGCAGGCCCCGCAGCCCCAACGCACGGCAGTGCGACAAGAACGAGTACACGCGCACCGAACTGGGATTTCACAAACCGAAATCCGAACCGGCTGTTCATCGCAAAGCCCCCGGTCTATTTCTTCGTGACTTCGGTCAGAATCGAGTTGGCTGCCTGCTGGATCAGTGGAGTCAAAACATCTTCCCCATCCGACTTGGATTTGCCCTTCAGCTCGTTTTGCAACTTGGGCTGAGTCCCTCCCGTTGGAAGAAGCTGGTAGTCGACGGTCACTTCATCCTTTGACTTGATCTGGCCGTTGAAACCGGAGAGTTGGCCCATGGCCTGCTGTTGTGTTGTCATGGCGGCTGTCGTCTGCATCACAGTCTGTGTCGCAATCATGCCGTTCACCGCGCCCATGCTGTGCGCCATCATGCCCAGAGGCGTGAAGTTGGCAGCCATGCTGCCGGCCTTCATGAACTTGCTCAAACCCCCGCTGCTGGCGCGTTTCACGGTCACGGCGGACACCAGGATGTAGTCGCACTGTTTCTGCTGAGCCTCGGCCTGCAACTGAATTGGAAGCTGCGCATCCAGTGCGGTGATTTCAACCGCCGGCCCGTTCATCATGAAGACAATCGCGTTTCTCACGGGAGTGCTGTAGTCGGCTTGCGCGTTGTTCCCTTGTCCCATTTGCGCCTGCGCCGGAGCAATGCCAATTCGTATCTTGCCCGGCGCCTTCGGACCTAGCGCCTGCGGTAGCGGGACCTGCGCGCCCGGGGGAGGGCCTTGCATGCCTGTCGCGCCATTGGGAAGTTTACCGCCCATCCGCTGCGCCAGCATCGACATCGCAGATGGCATTCCGCCGGTCATGCCCATTGGGGAGGGGGAGGGCATCGCGTTCATTGCCAGGTTCTGCGGAGCCGCAGGTGCGGGTGAGTTTGCTTGAGCCGGTTGCTGCAACGCAGCCGATGCGTAAAGCTCCATCTCTGAATGCACTTCGTGAAACTCAGCGGGGACGTCGAATAGTTCGGGCTTCAATGTCTCCTTGGAGATATCCGACGTGGCGACCTCTATCTTTGTAGGGTTCGCACCGTCATTCTGGAGCGCGATGGTCTCGCGCAGCGGATAGCCCGGTTTGGCCGTTCCCTTGTGGCGGACGACAATCCTGTCAGTGCAATTGGCAGCCACCTTCACCGGAGGGAGAGATTGTGAACAACTTACCTGCTCCTTGCCCAAATCGGCATACCAGCCGTCAATGTCATATTTCTGACTAATGGGGGAGCACGCGTTCGCCGAAGACTCTACGACAACGACCGTCTTGAGATGCCGCGCCGCATACCCGGAAATCTGCTTGCGCTCGCCGGTGTCGGTCACACTGATCGTCTGAGTGATGACGCCTCCGGAACTTGAAGGTGTCGCGGATGCGCCTGTCATCAGGGCGGCGGCGTTTGAGGCCGACTGATCCTGCGGATCGTTCACGACGAAATAGGATTGACTCTGCTCGTTTACTGTCACCGTCCGCTTGAGATCGCATTGGCGCAAGCTGACGACATCACCCGCTGGCGATTTTGTGACAGTGCGTTCGCGCGTCCCTTTTACCCAGGTTTCGGAACCGGAAACAGGGTTTCCTTCAACCGAGATGCTCTTTTTGAAATGCAGATCGTCTGCCGGTGCGGCCAGACTCAACGACGATACGACAAGCAACAGGGATGCGTAACGCAGAGAACTCACAAACATGGGACACTCCTTTGCGGGAAGGATCGCGGAGATGTCGGCGCGCTCAGGTATCCGCTTGGACAATGGACCAATCGGAAGAGTGAAGTCGCCCTGAACAGCCAACCAACTGTATTCCGTCTTCTATCTTGTCTAAACGTGAATTCGAGAGAAACCGGCTCAGAGATTGCGAAATATTTCAGCTGCTGAATGACCAATCCATCTGGTGACCGGGGATTTCAGGTTCCGCCGCTCGTTGGACACACATCAACGATCGCGGCGCTGGGGCTCTAGCGTCGCCGTTCTACCGCTCCGAGCCGACGGACAGTGCATTCGGCTCTCTCATTTACCTGAACGTAAAATCGAGCCGGATTGGCTCACAGGGAACGCGGGGACACTGCGAACGCTGCATGGAGAGCGGTCGAAATCAATCTGCCCTTAACGAACAACCCGTTGACTTCCTACCGGGTGGACGGTACCATTCCTCATCTTCTCGACGGTCGGGGCAAGCGCGTGACGTCTACTTCATCGCAACCAGTGACCGAATTGCTCGCCCGTTGGAGCAACGGAGACATCTCGGCGCGAGATGCATTGATCCCCCTGGTTTACGACGAACTGCGACGTATCGCTCGCCGCTGCCTTACAAGCCAATCCAGCAGTCACACTTTGCAGCCCACCGCCCTTGTCCATGAAGCGTATCTGCGTCTGGCTCGGCGCGATCACATCGATTGGCAAGGACGCGCCCACTTCTTCGCTATGGCAGCGCAGATGATGCGTCAGATTCTGGTGGATCATGCACGCAAGCATGCCGCAGCCAAACGAGGCTCTAATCCCGTCACTCTCGTAATCGACGAAGCTTCTGCAACCACTAAGGCGCTAAGCCTCGACCTCCTCGCACTCGACGCCGCCATGCAACAGCTCGCCAATCTGGACGCGCGTCAATGCCGGATCGTCGAGCTGAGATTCTTTGGTGGACTTTCAATCGAGGAGACCGCCGAGATCGTTAAGATTTCGCCGGCGACCACGAAGCGGGAGTGGGCGACCGCACGCCTGTGGCTACATCAAACCATGAGCAACAGAACGCTGCTATGACTCCGGAACGTTGGGAGAGAATCAAGGACGTCCTCGGCACGGCACTCGAACTGCCGGACGATGACCGCCCCCTGTATCTCGATCAACAGTGTGGGAGCGACATCTCTCTTCGCTACGAGGTTGAACTCCTGCTGCGAGGTGAACAAAGCCTCGAGCCTCAGTTTTTGGGTGAAACTTCTCTGGCTGAAGTCGCAGCAGCTCTTATTCCGACAGAAGAAAATCCGTGGATCGGACGCCGTGTTGGCGTATACAAAGTCGTCGAGCAAATCGGATCCGGCGGGATGGGCGAAGTATATCGGGCCTTCCGCGCCGACGATCAGTATAAAAAGGAAGTTGCACTGAAGGTGATCCGTGCTGGCCAGGATTCCGGCTCCGTCATCACGCGATTCAAGAATGAGCGCCAAATCCTGGCAAGCCTTGAACACCCGAATATCGCGCGATTGCTTGACGGAGGCACGACTGAAGAAGGCGTTCCGTATTTCGCGATGGAACTGATCGAAGGTCGACCCATCGCGGAGTATTGCGACGAGAAGAGGCTTTCGATTGCCGATCGGCTCCGCCTCTTTATGCAAGTTTGCGGAGCTGTCCAGTACGCGCATCAGCATTTGATTATTCATCGTGACATCAAACCCGGAAATATTCTTGTAACAGCTGAAGGCACGCCGAAGTTGTTGGACTTCGGCATCGCCAAAATTGTCGATATCAGCGGCGACCGTAATTTCACTGACTCGACCGTGACTGCTTTCCGGGTTCTGACGCCTCGATACAGCAGTCCGGAGCAGATTCACGGCGACCCGATAACTACTGCCAGCGACGTGTACTCGTTGGGAATCGTGTTGTACGAGTTGCTGACCGGACAAAGTCCCTACCGGTTGGCCACCGGTTCGTCGCAGGAGATGATTCAAGCTGTCTGCAAAACAGAGCCGCAAAGACCGAGCGTCGCCGTTTGTAGGGTCGACCCCCGGCATGAACCGTCAACGCAGCTTCCTGGACGGGAAGAACGCAGCGGGTTGAGAGACAGCTCTCCTGAGCGCCTTCGCAAGCGGCTCAATGGCGATCTCGACAACATCGTCTTGATGGCGTTAGAGAAAGATCCCACTCGTCGCTACCGCTCGGTCGAGCAGCTACAGGAAGATATCCGTCGGCATCTGGAAAATATTCCCGTCATTGCGCGCAACGGAACCGCCTGGTATCGCGCATCGAAGTTTGTGACCCGTCATAAGGCCGGAGTCGCATTTACCGGAGCGTTCGCTCTGGCGCTTCTGACCGGCATGGCCATTACCCTGCATGAGGCGAGGGTCGCACGCATGGAGCGCGCGAGGGCCGAGATGCGGTTTAACGACGTTCGCAAGCTGGCAAATTCCCTCATGTTTGAAATTCATGATTCGATCCGGGATCTCGCTGGAGCAACACAGGCCAGAAAACTGCTGGTGGAACGTGCGCAGGAATACCTGGATAGCTTGTCGAAAGAGGCCTCAGGCGATCTGTCTTTGCAGCGCGAACTTGCCGCTGCCTACGATCGCGTTGGAGACCTGCTGGGATATGACGGCGCCGCGAATCTCGGAGACGTTGCCGGAGCGATGCAGAGCTACAAAAAAGCACTTGCGATCCGCTCCGCTGCCGCTGCCGCCAACCCCGGCGACGCTGCGATCCAGTCTGATCTGTTAAGCGACTATTTCCGCTTGAGCTTTGTGCTTCTTGCTGCCGGAGATTACGCGGGCGCTTTGAGCGATCTGCATTCCGCGCTTCCCATTGCGCAGAAACTCGCGGATACGCAGACAGATCCAAAGTACAAAGACTTCCTGGCCGGCTTCTATTGGCAAACTGGATCGGTGCAGAACCAGGCGGGTGACTACCTCCATGCGGCGGAGAACTTCAGGCAGGCAGCGGCGATTCGCGCGGTTGCTGCGAATGCCAGCGCAGAATTTAGAACGCATCTCGCGGGAGACTATCTTGGCCTTGCAACTGCATTGCAGAAGACGGGCGAAATCGGTCCTGCGCTTGAGGCCGCGAATGAAGGATTGCGGCTAACCGAGCAGTTATCTCAATCCAATCCAACCAACGCAACCTATCGCGAATACCTTGGTGAAGCCTACAACCTTTCAGCACCATTGCTGGAAAAGAAAGGCGACATCAACCTTGCCTTGGAGTATTACCGAAACGCTCACCGAATCTTCGCCGGTCTGCGAACTACTGATCTGGCCAACTCTTTGGCGAGAGCTAATTTTGGCTTCAGCGATCTGGGCATTGCCAGGGAATTGCTGCTGAAGCATCAAATTCAGGCTGCATTCACACCAATCCGCGAAGCAATGGCTACATTCGAGCCGATAAAGCAAAAAAGCAGATACGACATGGAGGGCCAAGCCCAGTCGTACGAGACTATGGGCTTGGCCTTTGCGGCACTTGCCGACCGCGCACCAGCGAATTCGAAGAAAGCTGCGGACCTGCGCGAAACGCGGGGTTGGCTGCAGAAAAGCCTTCACGCCTGGGAGCAGGACTCGAGCCAGGGTGCCAGTGATCCAGTGGCCGGTTACGAGTCTAACCGCGTTCGGCGGGAACTCTACAATTGCGAATCCACTCTCGCGAAGATTTGACACCGGAGCCGGTCAACCTTGGCATTTCAGCGAATTGGTCCCCACAGGGCCTCCCGGCTACGACTGTCGGATAGCCATCCTGTCGCTCCCACAACCCGTAGATTGCTAAATCGATAAAGCTTTAAGCTGAGCGGATTCTTCTTGACAGCGCTGATCACTCAAAGCTAGCTTGTTCGGAATTCGAACAATATAGGAAACAGGTCCCCCAAAATTCAGATCGACTTCTTGGAGGTTTCAGATGGCCAAATCAATCAAGAATGTGAATTCGTTCCTGGGAATCCTAACCGCGTTTATCGTTTTCTGTTTCTCCCATCCACTGATGGGACAGGCGGTCAATGGGACGCTGCTGGGTACCGTCACCGATAGTTCAGGGGCAACCGTTCCGGGAGCAAAGGTCTTAGCGACTGAGGCCGAGACCGGGGCTATCCATGAAGCCATGACCAATGAAAGCGGAAACTACTCTTTTCCGGACCTCCAGCCCGGAACATATTCCGTTGGCGCTGAGGCAAAGGGATTCAAGCGCGTAACTCAGGAGAACATCGGTCTGCTCAGCAACACCTCAACCCGCGTGGATCTATCGCTCACACCGGGAAATGTGTCGGAGACCGTTGTTGTCAACACGGCGCCGCCTGAACTGCAAACGGATCGCGCTGACATCAGCACCAAACTCGATTCGGAAGCTGTCGTGGATATGCCTTTGGGCACAAACCGCAATTTCCAGTCTCTCTTGAACCTGGTTCCAGGCGCTGCGCCCGCTGTCTATCAGCACTCACAGTTCTTTAATGCGGCGAGTTCACTGCAAACCGAGGCGAACGGTTTGCCGCGGGAAGGGAACCTTTACCAGATTGAAGGCATTGATGACGACGAACGCACAGGTCTTCTCCAGATCATCATTCCTCCCGCCGAAGCCATCGAATCTGTCGACATTTCAACAAACAACTTCGAGGCGGAACTTGGTCGCGCTACTGGTGCTGTCACAAATGTCACGCTAAAATCCGGCACCAATCGCTTCCACGGGTCGGCATTCGAGTTCATCCAGAACAACGACTTGAATGCGCGCTCCTACTTCGGAGGCCCGCTTGGGCATCTCTCTTATAACTACTTCGGTGGTAGCGCCGGCGGGCCTATTATGAAAGATCGTCTGTTCATCTTCGGCGACTATCTGCGCACATCCGATCACGAAGCAATCGGCAGCACCTTCACAATCCCGGATTCCCGCTTCTTCACCCCGACCATGGGACAGGCCGGATGCAACGATCCGTCTGGATGTATCGACTTGAGCGCTGCAATGAGCGGTACGAAGGGGCAGGTCTACGACCCGAACAGCGGCGACGGAAGGACGATTGCCCAGGGAGGAACTCCGCGCACGCCATACCCAAACAACCAGATTCCATTCAGCGCGGTGAATCCGGTGTCGCTGGCAATCCTGCAACAGTTGAATGTAGCGGCCGCGAAGTTTGGAACGCTCGCGACCAAGCCCCTGAACAACCCGGCGAACAACTACACAACCAACCTTCCCTTCACTAAGACCACAGACAGTTTTGATATCAAGTCTGATTTCAAATTGACTGAGAAGAACCACATCAGCGGCCGCTACAGTTTTCAGCGCGTGATCACCTTCCAGCAAGCTGCGTTCGGAACCTTTCTCGGCGGGCCGGCTGGCGGGGGCTTTGAAGGCACGGGCAATCAGAAGTCCTATAGCACCGGCATCAACTTTGATCACGTCTTTTCTCCGACTCTCCTGACCGAAGCGCGATTCGGAGTTGCACACCTGGGTAACAGTGCGCAACCCAATGATTTTGGCTCCAATGACGCGACCACGATCGGAATCCAGGGCGTGAACATCGCGGGGCAGCCGTTCACGAGCGGACAGGCTGCTATTACAATCAACGGCGGTTTTACCAACCCAATCATGGGATACTCCGCCTCCGTGCCGTGGATCCGGGCCGAATCGAATATCGACTTCGTCAACAACTGGACCAAGATTGTAGGGAACCATACGTTTAAATGGGGCGCGGATGTTCGACGCGTGCACGACGACCTCCTCCAGGATCAGACCTTCAGCCCGCGAGGGGCGTTTACTTTCTCTGACGTGCAAACGTCAGATGCGAGTGCGCCGGGAACAACGGTCGCCAACGATATCGGCAGCTTCCTGCTCGATCAGCCGAGCCAGACGGGCCGCGACCTTAACACCTTCTTCCCCCGTTATCGGCAATGGTGGGTCTTTGCGTTTGCCAGCGATAAGTGGCAGGCTACCTCGAAGCTGACTTTGGATCTCGGCGTACGCTGGGACTTCTATCCGCCTGCAACGCCCGTAGTCCAGGGCGGATTCTCCAACTACAACCCTGCCAACAACACACTCGTTCTCACCGGCTTCGGCGGTAATCCGTCGAACATGGGGATGAAGACTCAGTATAAGTATTTCGCTCCGCGAACCGGATTCGCGTACCGCGTCACTCCCAACACAGTTGTTCGTGGCGGATTCGGCATCAGCTACACTCCGTTCCCTGACAACACCTACGCATATAACTACCCGGTCCGCGCCAATAACAGCTATCAGCCAGTTGGCGCCTCTGGATTTACTCCCGCCGTTCTCGGGGACGGAACAACGGTCGCAACCTTCCAGGCAGGTTTCCCGGCCCCGGTTCCAGTGGCGATTCCCACCAACGGCATCATCGTTCTGCCAACTTCGGGCACAACGCTTTTGGCGAAACAACTCATCGCACAGGTCTACACATACATTCCACTGAACTACAAGAATCCGTACGCCGATTCATGGAATGTAGCGCTGCAGCAGGCGTTGCCGTACGACCTTTCGTTCCAGATCGCCTACGTGGCGAACCACGGTACACACATCTCCGGCAGTCAGAACATCAATCTGCCGAGCTACTTCGGCGGAGGCGCAGCGTCCGATCCTGAAAATCACGATGCGAACGGAAACCTCACGTTTGGCCGCACGGCAGCCACAAACGAGTACTTTCTCGGTTTCTCCTCCAATTACAACTCACTGCAACTGCAGCTGACGAAGCGCACCTCGCACGATCTGACGTTTACCTCAGCCTTTACCTGGGGCAAGGCGCTGGGATATACCAACGACGACGACGGCGGACTTCAGTTCTTCATCAACTGGCGTAGGAACTATGCCCCGTTGGACTTCGATCGACAGTTGAACTATGAACAGAGCTTTACCTACGGACTGCCGTTCGGCCGTGGGCATCAGCTTGCCAACTCAACTCTGGCGGATGCAATCGTCGGCGGCTGGAAGTTCGCCGGGATCATATCCGTGGTGAGTGGTATGCCCATGATGATCACTGCCAACGGAGGTTCGCTGAATACGCCTGGCACGGCACAGACACCGACTCTGGTGAAACCTTTCCGTAAGACCGGAAAGATTGGCGCGAATACTCCATGGTTCGATCCAACGTCGTTTGCGCAACCGACCGGCTGCACATCCACTCCCTGCAATCCAGGGCTCGGCAATGTTGGAAGAAACCAGTTCCGCGGTCCCGGGTACCTTCAGGACAATCTCTCCGTCTTCAAGCGGTTCCCGATCTATCGCGAAAGCGCTCTTGAGGTTCGAGTGGACGCGTTCCAATTCAGCAATACCCCACAGTTTGGTCAGCCCAATTTAAGCGGTGTGACCGCGGCGAGCTTTGGCACCATCACAACAACGCTGGGAAGCGGTCAGGGCAGCGTGAATGGTGTTGGAGGAGGACGTACTCTGCAGGGATCAGTGAAGATCAGCTTCTAGAGAAAAGATTTTGTCACGCAATGAGAGCGGCCGGTAATCGCGCAACGGTTATCGGCCGCACGGCTAAATGGCCTGTCGAAGAGGATCCCCAAAATGAACAATGGAGCAGTATGACGAGCTGTTCAAGACGTGCGTTTCTTGCAAAATCGGGAGCAGCATGCGCAGCCTGGTCTGCCTTGCCGATTCTCAGTATTGCTGAATCCTTGAAAAGTTCTTTCAGGATTGCAGTCATTAACGATGAGATTTCTCCGGACTTTGATCATGCCTGCTACGTTGCCTCACACGACTTCGGGATGAGTTGGATAGAACTTCGTTCCATGTGGGGCAAGAATGTCATCGATCTGGATTCAGCGCAGATCAATGAGGCGCGAACAATTCTCAGTAAGTACAAGCTTCAGGTGACTGACATTGCCAGCCCGCTCTTTAAAACCGATTGGCCGGGAGCGCCAAGATCGCCATACGGTTCAAAAGAAGATCTGCACGGCGCCCCTGAAGTCACCTTCAAACAACAGGATGGAATTCTCGAACGCTCGATCTCGTTGGCAAAGGAATTCGACACCGCCAAGGTCCGCTGCTTCGATTTCTGGCGACTGGAAGACGTTGCGCCCCATCGTCAGGCGATCGACGAAAAGCTTAGGTCAACCGCGGAGATTTGCGGCAAGCAAGGGATCCTCCTGGTTCTCGAGAATGAGTTTGCCTGCAACACAGCAACCGGCCGAGAAGCGGCACGCACCATGAATGCGGTGCAGACTCCCCACCTGGCGCTGAACTGGGACCCGGGCAATGCCGTGATGCGCAATGAACTTGATGCTTTCCCTGTTGCTTGGGACTTGATTCCAAAAAATCGAATTCATCATTGCCATTGCAAGAATGCAATCAAGGGCACCGGAGACAAGATCGAATGGGCGCCGGTCGATAAAGGCTACATCGATTGGGCCGGACAGTTTCGCGCCTTCAAGCAGATGGGCTATCACGAAGCAGTCAGCCTTGAAACGCACTGGCACGGCGGCGGCACTCCCGAAGAGTCCACACGGATCAGTTGGGCGGGAATGAAACAAGCCCTCGAGAGCGCGAAAGCCGTTTGACGCCAAACAGCAAGTCGATCAAAGATCGACATTGCACTTCAGAGAAGGAGAGAAGAGATGCTCACTCGACGGGAGTTTCTCGACACGCTTGCTGTGGGAAGCGCAGGCCTGGCAATCAATTCGACAGCCAGGAGCTATGGCCAGATTCTAGGTTCTAACGACCGCCTGAATTTTGCAGTCATCGGCCTGCATTCGCGCGCCTATGCCCATCTTTCTGCTTTGAAGGCCAACAAGGATACGGCTCGTGTCGCGTATGTGTGCGACGTCGACACCAACACGATGAAGAAGTTTGCAAGCGATACCGAGCGCGAGTTGGGCTACGCTCCGGCTACGGATCAGGACTTCCGCCATATTCTGCAAAAGAAAGACGTCGACGCCATCACGGTCGCGACTCCGGACCACTGGCACGCTCCCATGGCGATCCTCGGGTTACAGGCTGGTAAGCACGTCTATGTCGAAAAGCCGTGCAGCCACAATCCTGCTGAAGGAGCGTTGCTCGTCAAAGCGCAGCAGAAATATGGAAAACTCGTCCAGATGGGGACGCAGCAACGTTCTTCAGCTCACACCATCGAGATCGTCGACAAGATCCACAACGGTCTGATCGGCAGGGCCTATTACGCGAAAGCCTGGTACAGCAACATTCGAAAATCGATCGGCGTAGGCAAGGAAGCGCCAGTCCCTGCTCAACTCGACTGGGATCTGTGGCAGGGGCCTGCCCCGCGCGTTGCCTATAGAGACAATGTCCAACCCTATAACTGGCACTGGTTCAAGATCTGGGGCACCGGCGAGACACTGAACAATGGCACGCACGAGATTGACGTCTGCCGCTGGGCTCTCGATGTTGATTATCCTCGCTCCATTTCGTCGTCCGGCGGTCGATACCATTTCAAAGATGATTGGCAGTTCTACGACACGCTGGTGACAAACTTCAACTACGAAGACAAGATGATCTCGTGGGAGTGCAAGTGCTGCGAAGGGATGAGATTCTACGGTCGCGATCGCGGATCAGTGATCATCGGAACAAGCGGCTCAGTTCTCGTCGACCGCGACGGTTATGAGATCTACGATCTCAAAGGGAATAAGACGAGCGAATTCAAAGCCGGTAGCGTGACGTCGTCGACCGATCTGACCGGTCGCGATTCCATGACTGATGCTCATTTTGCCAACTTCATCGCTGGAGTCCGCAAAGGCGACAAGCTGAATGCCCCGGTCTCCATTGGGAATGTAGCCGTAACCATGCTTCAGTTGTCCAACGTGGCCTGGGAGCTGCGGCGCGAATTGCAACTCGCCCAGGACACAGGTCAGCCGCGGAATGATCCGGATGCAATGAAGCTATGGGGCAGACAATATGAGAAGGGATGGGAGCCGCGAGTTTAGCCCCATAGTTAGAGATACTCTCAGGAAAAGCGGAGCGTGCGCGTCCCTCTCGGCGGGAAACAGAGCGGGAATTTCTCTTGTGTTCCAACTTTGTATCCTATCCTCGAAGTGGAGAATAACGATTCCAGATGCCAACGTCGCGCTTTACCCTCAATGGAAATCTGAGCGCGTCGAATAGAATCGCAAGACAAATCAATCGGAATCTCATCTTCAACCAGATTCGCGTGAAGCAGCCAATCTCTCGAGCGGAGTTGGCGCGCACCTCGGGCCTCCAAAGAAGCACGGTCTCGCTGATCGTTGAGGAGTTGCTCACAGATCGGTGGGTTGTCGAGGGACTAACCGGGGAGATTCCTCGCGGTAGAAAGCCTACGTTTCTCAACATCAATGGCCAGCGCGGGGTTCTCGCGCTCGACATCCATCCAGCACACGCCATGTTGGCGGTGACTGACCTGGGCGGCAAGATCATTTCCCTCGATTCCGTTGAATTTCCTGCCAATCCTCAGAACGTCATCGGAGCAATTCTGAATTCCGTGAAGAAGATGCTTCGAGCCCATCCGAACCGCACTTTCGAGGGCATCGGCATCAATCTCCCGGGACGCTTTGATCCACATCTTGAAAAATCCATCTTTGCGCCAAACGTTGATTGGCCCATCGGTCAGCTTAAGTCGAGCGTCGAACGTGCCACCGGCCTTCCCGTTGTTGTCGACAACGTCGCCAACGCATGCGCCTTGTCTGAAATATGGTTCGGACACAGCGACAAGATCCATGACCTGGTCGTCGTGAATGTCTCTGAGGGAATTGGCACCGGAATCTTCGCAAATGGGCATCTCTTGCGTGGCCAGGCTGGTGTAGCGGGCGAATTTGGTCATGTTCAGCTTGACCCAAATGGAGTGCGCTGCGGATGCGGCGGAAAAGGTTGCTGGGAGACTATCGCTTCCAATCGCGCCGGCATGCGCTACTTCGCTGAAATCGCAAAGAAACCGATTTCGTCATTCGATGCCCTCATCCAACTAGCCAAAGCGGACGACGACGCGGCCAAGCAGGCGTTGACGATGATGTGCAAAGCACTGGGACGCGGAATGCACATGATAGCTCTGGCTCTGGCACCCGGGGAAATCGTGGTTGTCGGCGACATCGCCAATGTCTGGGATTTGGCGGGTCCCGTGATTGAAGCGGAGATGCGTAGCTTCGCTTTAGTCCGGGCTCCAAGTATTCGATCTGCCCGCGAGGGAAATAAAGCACGACTTCGCAGTGCGGTTGCCTTGATCATGAACTCAAAGGTGCTCTAACATTTGATTGCCCCAAGCTGAATAATCCAACAGCATCCGGGATCATTCGTCGAGGCCGAAGCTCACGATGAGTCTCCAGCGATTCAACGTTCAGAATAGATCAAGCTGTTTTACCCTGGAAGGTGCATGTTGCATGGCGCCTTTTGCACGGAATCAAGGCTGACAGTATAGATTGAGCGGCGCTAGAACCGGCACCAGAGGGTATGGATCTCAGAAATCGAAATTTAGATGCCCCAATAAAACATGCAATTACAATTAGATAAGTCACAAGCGGGCCTGTAGCTCAACGGTTAGAGCAGGGGACTCATAATCCCTTGGTTGGGGGTTCGAATCCCTCCGGGCCCACCAGAGCAATCTTCCTTGTCTTCGATCTGCGCAATCCGCCTTCTTCCCCCCGCGACCTCGCCGCAACGATCCTCGGCCGACCGTATACTCAAGCCAGCGCATGTCGACTCGACTGGACAATATTCTAGGCACAACGCGAGCCACAGTCGCCGCTGCCAAAACTCGTGTGCCGCTGGCCGATCTCGAGAGAAAGGCCAGCCTTCATGAGCCACGCGGCTGGACCTCGGCTCTTCGCCGGCGCTCCCTGTCTGAACCGGCTATCATCGCTGAAATCAAAAAAGCTTCGCCGTCAAAGGGACCGATCCGCGCTGACTTCGATGTGGCGTGGCTCGCGAAAGCATATCAAGACGGCGGCGCTACTGCGCTCTCCGTTCTCACCGATGAGCCCTACTTCCAGGGGAGCCTGCGCAATCTCGAAATCGCTTCAGCCGCGGTGAACCTCCCCTGCCTTCGCAAGGACTTCACCGTCGACGAGTACCAGATCGTTGAGGCGCGCGCCCATTGCGCCGACGCGATTCTCCTCATCGCCGCCGCACTCACCAGCGCCGAACTCAAGCAATTCGCCGCCGCGGCCCACAAGCAGGCACTTGATGTCCTCGTCGAAGTTCACACTGCGGACGAACTCGACTCCGTGCTCAACACACTCGGCGACAACGGCGCTGACGCCATCGGCGTCAACAATCGCGACCTCAAGACCTTCGAAGTGCGCATGGAAACTTCCCTCGAACTCGCAGCCCGCATTCCAACCAACGTCGTTCGCGTAGCCGAAAGCGGAATCGCAACTTCGGAGGACATCGATCGCTTGCGAACCTCCGGTTTCCACGCATTCCTCCTCGGCGAGAGCCTGATGCGCCAGCCCGACCCCGGCGCCGCCCTCTCCGCTCTGCTCGCAAGTTCCAAAGTCATCCGATGAGCCTCTGGATCAAAATCTGCGGCAACACTTCGCTCGAAGACGCAACGCTCGCCGCTGAAGCCGGCGCAGACGCCCTCGGGTTCGTCTTCGCGCCCAGCCCGCGTCACGTCACACGCGAACAAGTCGCAAAGATCATTCCTCATCTGCCGCCCGCCATTGAGAAAATCGGAGTCTTCGTCGACGCAACCTTCGAAGAAATCGAAGCAATCGTCAGCGCCTGCAACCTCACCGGAGTTCAATTGCAATTTGAAGCGAACCCAGACACTCGGTCCCAATTGCGCGACAAGTTCGGTCCTAATCTCCGCATCCTGCAGACGCTTCACTTTAACCCAGCCATCGCCGAGCAAGCCGCCGCTCTCGCTCCCGACAGAAATATTGATGCACTCCTCGTCGACTCCCGCACCGCCACCGCCGTCGGCGGAACCGGCATCGCCCTCGACTGGACTGGCGCCGCCTCCACACTCTTCGGAACTCCGGGCACCCACCACAAGCTTGTAGCCGCCGGCGGACTCACCCCCGAGAACGTATCCGAAGCCATAGCAGTGCTGAATCCCTGGGGCGTCGACGTGGTCTCCGGCGTAGAATCCGTCCCCGGCTGCAAAAATCCCGAAAAGGTCCGCGCCTTCATTACGCAGGCACGAGCCGCAACCGCCAAAAACAAGCGCGCAACCTGACCAAACCCGGCATTCCGGCTCTTCCACTCCTCCTAGTAAACTGAAAGTGATCGTCTCACCCGCAAGATCTGCAGGAGGCCGGCCCCATGGCATCAGTGATCCTTCCATCCGCCCCATCGGAGTCGCGTCCCGGGCGCTTCGGCATTTACGGCGGCCGGTACGTCCCCGAGACCCTGATGGCCGCGTTGCTCGAACTCGAGCACGAATACGAGCTCGCGAAGGCCGACGCCGCGTTCCAGACCGAACTTGATGGCTTGCTCAAGGACTTTGCCGGCCGCCCCACACCCCTCTACTTCGCAAAGCGACTGACCGAAGAACTTGGCGGCGCCAGAATCTACCTCAAGCGCGAAGACCTGCTCCACACCGGCGCCCACAAGATCAACAACGCTCTCGGCCAGGGATTGCTCGCGAAGCGCATGGGCAAAAAGCGCATCATCGCCGAAACCGGCGCCGGCCAGCACGGCGTCGCCACCGCCACCGTCTGCGCGCTGCTCGGCATGGAGTGCGTCATCTATATGGGCGACGTGGACATGGAGCGCCAGGAGCTGAACGTCCTGCGCATGCGCCTGCTCGGAGCAGAAGTCCGCGGCGTTTCCTCCGGATCCAAAACACTCAAAGACGCCATCAGCGAAGCCATGCGCGACTGGGTCACCAACGTGCGCACTACTCACTATTTGTTGGGCAGCGCTTTGGGTGCGCATCCCTACCCGACGATGGTTCGCGATTTTCACCGCTGCATCAGCCGCGAGATGAAACAGCAGATCCTCGAGAAGGAAGGCCGCCTGCCCACTGCGGTAATCGCATGTGTCGGCGGCGGATCCAATGCCATCGGCGCGTTCTACGAATTCATTCCCGATCGCAACGTGCGGCTGATCGGCGTCGAAGCCGGCGGCAGAGGCACAGAACTTGGCCAGCACGCAGCACGATTCAGCGGCGGTGTTCCCGGAGTTTTGCAAGGCACATTCTCCTACGTGCTGCAGGATGAAAACGGGCAGATCGCCGAAACGCACTCCGTTTCTGCCGGGTTGGACTATGCCTCCATCGGTCCCGAACATGCCGCGCTCCACGACTCTGGTCGAGCCGAATACGTTTCGCAGGATGACGCGGCCACGCTCGACGCCGTCGTGAAGCTGGCGCGAACCGAAGGCATCCTGCCTGCACTTGAAAGCGCGCACGCGGTTGCCGAGTGCCTGCGCATCGCTCCTTCGTTCTCGCCGCATGACATACTGATAGTGAACCTCTCCGGACGCGGCGATAAGGATATGGGCATCCTGGCGCGCGAACTGGAAATCCAGGGAGCGTAACCAACTTCAATGGCGCTTACCTTCACTCACAAACCAGGCTTGGTCGTCTATTTGACGGCCGGCGATCCCAGCGTCGAAATCACGCGAGACATCGCGCTTGCTGCACTTGATGCCGGTGCTGATGTGATTGAACTCGGCGTCCCCTTCAGCGACCCCCTGGCCGACGGTCCTGTGATCCAGCGCGCCAGCGAACGAGCCGTCGCACGCGGAACCAGCATGGCCGACGTGCTAAAGATTGCCCGCGAGATTCGTGTCGCACGGCCCAATGCCGGCCTCGTGATTTTCACGTACCTCAATCCCGTTTTGCGTTATGGCTTTTCTCGATTCGCCGACCATGCTGCGGCGGCAGGCGCAGACGGCGTTCTCATCATCGACATGATTGTCGAAGAAGCCGGCGAATATTTGTCTCAGATGAATCGTGTCGGACTCGCACCGATCTTCCTCGCCGCGCCCACCAGCCCCGACGAACGTCTCGAGGCGATCGCCACGCACGCCAGGGGATTCGTCTACGCCATTTCGCGCGTCGGCATTACCGGCAAGCAGCAAAGCATGACCGCTGACGCCGCGGCTCTGGTCGCCCGGATTCGCCATTGGACCGGGCTGCCGGTGGCCGTCGGATTCGGTATCTCCACTCCCGAGCATGTTGCGCAGGTGGCGGAGTTCGCCGATGCCGCGGTGATTGGCAGCGCGATTGTGGAGTTGATCGAGCGGTCTGATCCAGGAGCGGCGCCCGAAGCCGTGGCGCGATTTATCAAGGGTCTGCGTCTGCCCCAGGCAACGCTGGCCCGGTAGTTACGCGGTTCTGGGCGGCCCGCCATAGCGCAAGCCGCTGTTTCGGTTCAACTCTTGTTCCCACGCACCGTGGTGGGCCGGCCTCGCAAGAGGTCCACACCCCGGGCGCATCACGAGGATGGAATGACGCTGGAAGAATTGCGAAATCAAATCGATATTCTGGACCGCCAGCTTGTGGAATTACTGAGCGAGCGGGCCCGTGCCGCATTGATGATCGGTCATCTGAAAGTCGCGACCTCCCTGCCGGTCTATGAGCCGGCTCGCGAAAAGGTCATCTACGCCAACGTGCGCGCCGCCAACAAGGGGCCGTTACCCGACATCGAGTTGACGCATATCTACGAGCGCATCATCGACGTGATGCGGGCATTGCAGAGGAACGAGTTGGCTTCAGAAAGAAATGCCCTCAAGGGCCAGGACACAGGCGCCCCGCAATCCCAGCAGCAAGGACCCGTTGCTGGAAACCCCGGAGCCGCGTCCGAGACAGGGAAAGAAAAATGATAGTCGCAATGCAGGAGAAGGCCACCGAAGAACAGATTGATTTCGTCATTGAAGTCATGGTCGAAGCAGGAGTCGGCGTTCATCGCACCACAGGCGCAACCCAAACCATCCTTGCCGGCGTGGGCCCCACAGCAACGATCGACCTCACAAAGTTTGAAAACTTACCCGGTGTGCTTCACGTTCACCGCATCAGTTCGCCGTACAAACTAGCCGGCAGAGGCTTCCGCCCCGAAGGCACCGTCATTGAATTTGCCAACGGTGTAAAGCTCGGAGGCGAACAGGTTGTCGTGATGGCCGGCCCGTGCTCCATCGAAAATGAAGCGCAGATTTTCGAGACCGCAAAGCGCGTAAAGGCCGCGGGAGCAGCATTCCTGCGCGGTGGCGCTTACAAGCCACGCAGCTCGCCCTATTCTTTTCAGGGCATGGGTATTCCAGGTCTAAAGCTCATGTACGATGCCGCCCGCGCCAACGGTCTGCTCGTCGTCAGTGAAGTGATGGAGATAGCGCAGATCGAGCCCATGCTTGGCCTTGTCGATTGCTTCCAGGTGGGCGCGCGGAACATGCAGAACTTTAATTTGCTCCGCGAACTGGGCATCGCTCGCAAGCCGGTTCTGCTCAAGCGCGGAATCGCCGCCACCATCGAAGAACTGCTGCTCTCGAGCGAATACATCATGTCGGGCGGCAACTACGACGTCATCCTGTGCGAGCGCGGCATCCGTACCTACGAAACCGCCACGCGCAATACGATGGACATCTCCGCCATTCCCGTCGTCAAGAAGTTTTCCCATCTGCCCATCGTCGGCGACCCGTCGCACGGCACCGGCCATCGCGAAATGGTTGCACCCATGGCGCGCGCCGCTGTCGCCGCTGGAGCCGACGGCATTCTCGTAGAAGTTCATCCCAATGCAGACAAAGCCACCTCCGATGCCGCGCAGACGCTGTACCCCGATCAGTTTGAGAAACTCATGGCGGATCTGCGCGTGATTGCCAGGGCGGTCGGGAGAACGATGTAGCGGGGTTCGCGGAGCTAGCGGTGCTAGCATCGTCATGCTAACTCCGCTAGCTCCGCTGGTTTTGACTAGCTCCGCTCCGAAGGAATCCATGATCGAACGCGTCGCCATTGTCGGTACGGGCCTGCTGGGTACATCGGTAGGCCTCGCGCTGCGTGCCGCCGGATTCAAAGGATCGATCATCGGCTGGAATCGCAGCGCTGAAGGCGCACAAATCGCCTTCAAGTCCGGCGCAATCGATTCCATTGCGTCCGATCCGATCTCTGCGGCACGTGAAGCCGACGTGACGATTCTCTCCGTGCCTGTCTATGCCACGCTTGATCTGATGGCGCAAGTTACCATGCATATTGGCGGAGATCATCTCGTCACCGACGTGGGCAGCACCAAGCTTCAGATCACCAAAGCTGGAACACAGTACTTCAACCAGGTGGGCTGCGCTGCCTTTCTCCCCGGTCATCCCATGGCGGGTAAGGAGCGGGGCGGCGCAGAGCTCGGCGACGCGAACCTCTTCCGCGGCGCAGCGTGGCTCTTCACCGACGCGCCTGGCGCAGTGCGCACACAACGCGGTGGCGAACTCGTTCTGAGCTGGCGCGAATGGGTGGTCGCCATGGGCTCCAAAGTCATCGACCTTGACGCCGCCCGCCACGACGAACTCGTCGCCTGGGTCAGCCATCTACCGCAATTTGTCGCCACCGCGCTCAGTTCGGTGCTAGCGGAACGGGTTGGCGATGCTCCGGAATTGAAAGATGTTGGCGGTCGCGCTCTTCGCGAGATGACGCGTCTCGGCGCCAGCCCGTTTTCCATGTGGCGCGACATCGCCCATACCAACACCGATGCTATTGCAGCCGCGCTTGAGGCTCTCGAACAGCGCCTCGCCCATATCCGCGAAAATCTGCGCACGCCCGAATTGCGCGATGAATTCGAAAAGGCCAATCGCTTCCGGCGCGAATGAGGCTGTCACGAAACTTTGCGCTGTGCCCTCCTCAGCGATTACTGATGGGAAGCCGACTTGAACGAAGCCGCTGCGGCGGCGGACGCTTCGCGTGCTCCTGAGCCGACATTTGCGGCGGTCCCGGTAGGTTGGTTCGCAGAGGAGGGACTTCTGTGAACCAACTACGTCAGCTCATGCTTGAGGAGTTGCATCGCCGCAACTTCGCCGCTACCACCATCCGCACATACCTGCACGGTGTTGAGCACTTCAGCCGGTACTTTCGCCGTCCGCCCGATCAGCTTGGCCCTGAGGACATTCGCAAGTACCAGGCGATGCTGTTCACCAAGTTGAAGTTCAGTCCGAACACCGTCATCCTGCGGCTGGCGTCTCTGCGGTTCTTCTACATCCACGTGTTGAAGCGCAACTGGAGCATCGCGGAGACCCCTTATCCGAAGAAGCTGCGTCACCTTCCCGGGGTGCTCAGTCAGGAAGAGGTTACGCGGCTGATCGACGCCGCGGACACACCCTTTCATCGCATCCTGCTGATGACTATGTATGCCACCGGCGCACGCCGCGCAGAAGCAGCCCGTCTCAAGGTGAGCGACATCGACAGCAAGCGGATGGTGGTTCATATCCGCGAGGGCAAGGGCGGCAAGGACCGCGATGTCATGCTCAGCCCGAAGCTGCTCGAAGAACTGCGCGCCTACTGGCGCGGCCTCCGGCGCAAGCCCAAGGAGTGGCTGTTTCCGGGCAACCGCTGGCACACATCGAGTCATCCAGTGACCACCAAGGTTCTATGGTCTGCATGTCAGATCGCAGCCGAACGCGCTGGCCTCGACAACAGGCGCATCCATCCCCACACGTTGCGCCACTGCTTCGCCACACACCTTCTTGAAGCCGGTGCCGACCTGCGCACTATTCAGATTCTGCTCGGTCATCGCGATCTCGAGGTCACCACAGTCTACCTGCATCTGTCCCAGCGGCATCTCAGCGCGACCGCCAGCCCGCTCGATGCGCTCACTCTCTCTTCCCACGGAGGACAGCAACACAGTTGAACAACCGGCCTCTCCTGGAGATGGCCGACATTGTTCGCTGTGCTGGACAGACATTTGTGGAACACAGCCGCAGGTGGATCAACTGGCAACACCAGAAGGTGCTGCTGGCCATCGTGCGCTGCCGCACCGCCGCGCTGGGTGGGCATCGCGACCGCTGCACCGGCTGCGGACATACGACCACCATCTCCTACAACTCGTGCAGAAACAGACATTGCCCTCGCTGCCAGGGCAACGCGCGCCGACGCTGGCTCCAGGCGCGCGAACGGGAGCTTCTGCCCACTCACTACGTCCACGCGGTCTTTACTCTCCCGCGCGAACTGGCTCCGCTCGCATTACAGAACAAGCGGCTCATCTACAACCTGCTGTTCCATGCCAGCGCTGAGACCCTGCTTGAAGTCGCTCGTGATCCACGCCATCTCGGTGCCGAGATCGGTTTCTTCAGTGTGCTTCACAGTTGGAACCAGCGACTACAGTTTCATCCGCATATCCACTGCGTACTTTCCGCCGGCGGTCTCGCTCCGGATCATTCCCGCTGGATCTCCGCTCGGCGTTCCTTCTTTCTTCCCATCGGCGTACTCAGCCGCGTCTTTCGCGGCAAGTTCGTCGCCGGGCTCCGCAACGCCTTTCATCGTGGCGAGCTTCAGTTTCACGGCGAGCTTTTGCCGCTAGCTCATCCGAGCGCCTTCGCTCGATGGCTGAGGGTACTGTTCCGCCACGACTGGGTCGTCTACTCCAAGCGGCCCTTTGGCGGACCGGAACATGTGCTGCGCTATCTCGGCGCCTACACCCATCGCGTTGCCATCTCCAACTCAAGGCTGGTCGATCTCTCCGATGGCATCGTCACCTTCCGCTGGCGCGATTCCGCGCACGGCAACAAGAAGAGGCTCATGGCTCTCACTGTCGACGAGTTCCTGCGCCGCTTCCTGCTCCACCTGTTGCCGCCCGGCTTCGTGCGCATCCGCAACTTCGGATTCCTCGCCAACCGCAACCGCGCTTCTCTCCTGCCGCTATGCTTCCAACTGCTCAGCGGCACAGAGAGGATCACTGCTTCGCCAGCATTACCGCCCGCTGATCAGAACCACTCACTCTGGAACTGTCCTGTTTGCGGCGCAACCATGCGCGTTGTCGAACGGCTCTCCGCTGCGCAACTCCTGCTTCGCTCACCACCTCAACCAGACCGGTGTGCAGCATGAAGCTCTATCTACATCCCCGGCCTTGCCCAGTGCTTCGGCGCGCTCGCCGATCCCTTGTCTCTTCCGGTCAAAACCCCTTCGATACCAGCCTCGCCACCCTCTACATCAGGTCTCGGCAAGTCAATAGGCTGCCCCAACCTCCCCTTAAGTCATCGGATACTGCGCAACTCTGTTTGTGCCTGATCCCGCTGCATCCGTTCAGACCGATTCAAAGTACATAGGCTTCCATGTGGGCGGCTTCCTTCAAGTCGCTGTATCCGAAGCGCCCCCTGAAGACTCTCCAACTGCGCACCATCGCGTGGCGGGCGCTCCAGATACAGCACTAAGACTTATCGGTATCGATTCCTGGCTACGGTGGCTTGCAGTTTCCGCGCTGAGCCAGAAACGTTCAAAAGCGCGCCCCAGATGCATCTACGCTCCGGCAGATCAGAACACTGTTCGTCTCATGAACGCCGCCCTTGCTTCGAATCTCCTCGATCGTGCGGATGAGGTCCTCCTGATCCCTGCAGGCTACTTTGATCCTGAGATCGAAGGTTCCCGTAAGTATTTCTATCCTGACCACGCTTTCGACCGTGGAGACGGCCGTTTCGAATTTCTTCGCGTGTGCTCCTGCGATCAGCTTTACATCGATGTATGCCTGCACCATGAGACCAAGTTGCCCTAGATCTAAATCGGCATAGAATCCCCTGATCACTTTTTTGCCAATGAGTCTCCGCACCCTCTCTGTAGTGGCGTTTGCGCTTAGATTGACCTCTGAAGCCAGTTCGCGAAAGCTTATGCGTCCCCGGCGAGAGAGAGCTCGCAGAATAGCGAGGTCGATCTCATCGAATGTCATAGATTACCTCCGTTAACCCTGTCTGGAGGGCTTTTGCATTATAAATACCCAAAATATAGCGATACAGCAGATGTTTTGTCAGGTTTCGCGCTATAAAGGGAGTCACTTATGAAGAAGCAATCGCAATTCTCGGGCTTTGTAATGTTGGGTCTACTCTGCTCCGTCGTTGTTCGCGCCCAGACAGGGCTAGCTCTGCGCCCCGCCAACGTTGATCAACTGGTTGCGGCCGGCATCGCGCAGGCCGCTGCCGCGAAGCCACTAGATCCAGTAGACGGCATCATCAATGCGTTCAAAACCCACGATGTCGTTGCGCTCGGCGAAGGCGATCATGGCAACGAACAGGGCGCAGCATTCCGCACGAAACTCTATCGCGATCCTCGCTTTCAGGCTGTCGTTAACGACATTGTCGTCGAGAGCGGCAACGGGCGCTATCAAGCGATGATGGATCGCTACATCGCGGGCGAGACCGTTCCCGAGAAAGAACTTCGCATGGCGTGGCTGGAGACGACGCAACCCAACGATGTCTGGGACCGCGATATCTACGCCGACATGTTTCATACGATCCGAGAGATCAACCAGAAACTGCCGAAGGAGAAACAACTCCGGGTGCTGCTGGGCGACACGCCTTATCCGTCCGATCCCGCCAACCCGGGGGCCCGGAAGGGGCGCAGCGACACTTTTCCTGCCGAGCTGATCGAGCGCGAAGTGATCGCGAAGAAGCGCAAGGCACTGATCGTGTATGGCCAGATGCATTTTCTGCGCAGGATCCCGCCGCCGATGCCTAACCAACCTGCCGGAACAATTGTCGGCCTGCTTGAAACGGCAGGTGTAAAGGTCTTCTCAGTTTGGACTTTCACAGCGCTCGGAGCGGATCTTTCCACCCTGCAACCCGACATCACGACCTGGAAGAAGCCGAGCCTCACGCTGATCAAAAACACGCCGCTCGGGACGGCGCACTTCACCTTCTACTACCCGAAGGATTCGGGCATGACGATGCGCCCTGGCCCGAACGGGCCAATCATGGTCGATCTGGGCGAGGCGATCGGCGGAGTAATGCAGGAACAGTTCGACGCGGTGCTCTATCTCGGCCCGAAGAACGAGATTACCTACGCTGGGCTCTCAAAATCCCTGTGCTCCGACCCCGAATACGTCGAGATGCGCGCCGCCCGCCTGTCTGCGATGCAACGGCCAGGGACACCCACCACAGAACCTTCTCCCGCCGACGACTTTCGTCGGGGTTGCAAGGAGGCGGTGGAGGGCCCGGGTACCCCAAAGGAGTGAAGAATCCCTTGACGGCATCCGGCTCAAAGCGGACGATCTACCGTAGCGCCAATGACAGGCAAACCAGAATGACTATGCAGAGATTTTCGTTCCGGTTCAGCCAGGGCGCGTACCGATGTTTCGACTGACCTGTGAAGTCCACTGGATTACTCCTGATAAACGCTCTTGTCGTCATCTGCAGGCTAGTGCAAACCGATGAGCAGGGTAAATGCCGCTACGGGTTTCATAACGAACTCGAATAGCACCCGAGCGGCTCATTCATCTCACCCCCTATAATCCAACGACATGCGGCTTCTCCTTCGCGACCTGCGCTTCGGCCTGCGCACCCTTGCCAGGACACCCCTCTTCACCCTCGCGGTTGTTCTCACTCTCGCCCTCGGCATCGGTGCGAATACGGCGATCTTTACGGTTACGAATGCGCTCCTCCTCCGCCCGTTTCCCTATCACGATCCCGATCAGATTGTCAGCATCACGTCCAAAGATGCCACGAAAGAAAATCAATGCACCCTACTGCGCTTTGAACTGGTGCGCGATTTCAATCGCTCGTTGCAATCCGTTGCTGTGTGGACCAGCGACAACCTGAATCTCACCGGAAATGGCGAGCCACTTCAGGTTCCCGTCGCGCGTGTCTCTGCGGGATTCCTCGAGATGCTCGACATACATCCCCAACTGGGCCGCGGTTTCACGCAGCAGGAGGGCACTCCCGCCGGTAGTCCCGTCGTGATCCTCAGCGACGCCATCTGGCGTGCGCGCTATCATGCCGACCCCAGGATCGTCGGCTCCGTCGTCACCCTCGACTCGGTTTCCAGCACCGTCGTCGGCGTGCTCCCCGCTGATGCGCATTTTCCCTTCATGCCCAAAGCGGACATCTTCACCCCGCGGTACTTTGAGCTCTCCCTCATGACGCCGCAGCGCCTGCGTCTCGGCGTCGGATACCTTAGCATGATTGCGCGCCTCCGTGCCGGCACTGCGTTGGCGGATGCCAACAATGAACTGGCCGTCCTCAACCAGCGCTACCGCGAGCAGAATCCGACCGCACCCGACGCGGCCCCCGGGACAACAATGTCGGCCGCAAGCCTGCGCGACCAGGTTGTCGGCGACGTTCGGCCCAAGATCCTCATCCTCTCCGGCGCGGTGTTTGTAGTCCTGCTCATTGCATGCGCAAACGTTGCCAGCCTTCTGCTCTCCCGCGCCTTCGCGCGCAAGCAGGAAATCGCCACGCGTGCCGCCATCGGAGCAAGCCGCAGTGCTATCGTTCGGCAACTGCTCACCGAGAGCATGCTTCTCGCGCTCACCGCCGGCGCACTTGGTGTCGGAATCGGATGGGCCGCCACTCGCGCACTCGCCACCTGGGGAGCGTCTCATGTCCCCCAGGGTTTTTCCGTCTCCCTCGACCTGCGCGTCTTGCTTTTCACGCTCGCGATCTCGCTGCTCGCCGGTGTTGCATTCGGCATCTTCCCCGCTGCGCAGCTTGCCCGCATCGATCTGAATACCACCTTGCGTGCCGAAGGCCGATCCGCATCCCCCGGCCGCTCCGGCTCCATGACCCGATCGCTCCTGGTCGTCAGCCAGGTCGCGCTCTCCCTGGTGCTGCTCATCGCCGCCGGACTGCTTCTGCGAAGCTTCGACCAGCTCATCCACGTTGATCCGGGATTCGACGCGCAGAATCTGCTCACCATGAATCTCTCGCTCTCAACAACCAAATACGCAAAGCCCGATCAGCAGGTGGCCTTCTTCGACGACGTGCTCCAGCGCGTATCAACCCAGCCCGGAATTCGCTCCGCCGCCATCAGCGCAACCCTGCCGCTGACCTTCAAGCGCATCTCGCCCGTGCTTCCGGAGGGCCATCCCGATGTGCCCCTCGCCCAGCGGCCATTCATCGATATTGAAGCCATCAGTCCGCGCTGGTTTGAGACCATGCGCGTTCCCCTGCGCAACGGACGCACCTTCACCACCGACGACAACGCCACAGCGCCCTCAGTAGTCATCGTCAACGAAACCTTCGCTCGCCAGTTCTGGCCCGGTCAGTCCGCAATCGGAAAGAAAGTCATCATCGGCCGCAAGCCGCTGCCAGCCCTGGTAGTCGCCGTCGCTGCCGACATCAAAAACCAGGGCCTCGAGAAAGAGTCGCAGCCCCAACTCTATCTGCCGTTCCCGCAACTCCCGTGGAGCGATATGAACCTTCTGGTGCGAACCGAGATCCCCCCGGAGACAGCCATCTCCACGATCCGCGCCCAGATCGCCGCTGTCGACAGCAATCAGCCCGTCGATGAAATCCAGACCGCCCAGGACCTCATCGGCACTTCGCGCGCGCAGCCCCGTTTCACCATGTTGCTCGTCGGCGGCTTCTCAGCAACGGCGCTTCTGCTGGCCATCGTCGGAGTCTACGGTGTTTTGTCTTATTCGGTTGGTCAGCGCCGCCAGGAGTTCGGCATCCGCCTCGCGCTTGGCGCCCATCGCTCCGACATCCTGCGCATCGTCATGCGCCAGGCAATGCTTCTCGCAATAGGTGGAGTCATCGCAGGACTATGCGTCGCACTTGCGCTCACCCGGTTTCTTGAGCATGTTCTCTACAAGACCGGCTCGCACGATCTGGCAACCTTCATTCTGGCGCCGTCAATATTTCTGCTGGTAGCAGCGCTCGCCAGCTATCTTCCCGCCCGGCGTGCCATGAAGCTCGAACCGGTCGATATTCTCAAGTAATCCGCAGGTCGAATTCAAGCCGTTCGTTCAACCGCCTCAATGCCGTCTTTCTCGGGATCAAGAACCTGGAAACCTTCCGCTCGTGCGGTTTCCATCAATACCGGTGAAGCCGAAACAAAGATGATCTCGGTGCCCCTGAACATTTCGCGCGCCACCAGCGCCGCTCCCAGCTGCAGCGCATCCGTCCAGCGTAGTTTCGTGCGGTCCAGCAGTTGCCGTGCAGATTCCAGCACCGCGGGATTCAGCGGCTCCTGCACCATCCGAGCTGACTCAATGCGGAGAATTTCGAATGCCGCCGCGGCGTCCGCTTGACTAATGTCCCCGGCCCGCTCCCGGCGCCGAATCGCCGCATAGACCTCTAACGGCGCGCTGGCTGCAATCAGCTTGCGGTTATCTTCAACCGACTCCATGAGCCGAATCAAAGCATCCGTGCCCGGTTCCTGCACAAACAGCTTCGCAAATGCCGTCGATTCGAGGAAGTAGCAGTTCACAACTTTCCTCGTTCGTCCTGGATGACTTCGGTGATCGACTCGCCCTGGATCACCACCGGATGAAAGCGCTGTGCCTCTTCAGGCACGCCGGCCTCCGCCCGATTCAATCGAATCGTCGTCGTCGGGTAGGCTGGAGTCTTTGGATTCGCGATTTTACTGGTAAGCACCACACCGCGCTGTATCGCCTCCGCCAGCACCGCTTGTCTCGACTCCGGATGCTGGTTCCAGCGAAATGCCTTGCGCGGCAAAAATGAATCCCGGAACCACTTCAACGCAATGAATGCATGCCCGCCCCGCTCTGCTTCCGCGAGGGCCGCGCAAAGTTCCTTTACGCGCGCATCCAGATCCGCCGGTACCGCCACTTCATCGTCGGGCTCCTCTTCGAAACTCGTCTCGATCGGGGCCCGCGATCCGCGGCTCTGCCTCACCGGCGCCGAGCCATCATCCAGCCGTTCGAAGTAGATGCGAACCTCATCTTCTTCCGGCGACCAGCTGTCTGCCGGTGCATTCCGGCGCTTGCTGCGCCCGTTCTCGCTGCACAATTCGACAATCGCCTGGTAGCCCGGAGGCGCCAGAAACCGTAGCGCGCGCGCCAGCCCGGGATCCTGGGAAAAAGCCAGTTCACTCAAGGCCTCTTCAATAATCTCTTCAGCGTCCGGAACACTCAAATTGCTTATGTCTACGCTGCTTTGCGCAGCCCGGTTCGACTTCATGACATTCTCCATATAAAGCTTCTTTAGCCTGCCCTCATCGCGCCACGCGCCCCGGGAATCGAAACCCGCAAGCAGCATCGTTTTTTCGGCGAGTGACAGGTCTCCGATCTGGATGTAACTGAACCATCGGCTTTTCCGACACGTTGTAAGGTAATCAGGGCGGATTTAGTCGTGCCGAAGCAGCCTGGTCTCCACCTCTGCTTCTGTCTTGATACCCCACTGGGCCGAGTAAAAACTTTAACTAAAATGCACTTCCAGCCTAACCACGCACCAGTGTAAACGATTGTGCAGCCGAACCCCACGCTTATGCAAGAGATACCCCACATGCCGGGTCGTCCTGGCTGCCCCAATTTCCATCAAAAGTCTCCGCGCACTCCGTGCGGTTGTCATATGCTTCGCACCCTCATCTTCGTACAATAGAAAGATGCGGCGTTGTTTTCTTTTACTGTTGTTTGTTTCGCTGGTTTGGGAAAGTACACCGGTACACGGTCAGGCAGCAGCACCATCATTCGACCTGGTCGGACCGAAAGTCGATGTGCACGTGAAACGCGGAGAGGTCACTCTGCCGATTGGACAGGTTCCCAACCTTCTTCCCGGTGACCGCCTGTGGATTCATCCCGATTTCCCCGAAAGCCAGTCTGAGCGATACGTGCTCATTGTCGCCTTTCTGCGCGGCGCTACCAATCCTCCACCCTCTGAATGGTTTATCCGCGTCGACACATGGGCAAAAAAAGCCCGCCAGGAAGGCATTTTTGTCACGGTTCCCAACGAAGCGCAGCAGGCAATCGTATTCCTTGCGCCCGCGACAGGCGGCGACTTCAGCACCCTGCGCAATGCCGTTCGGGGCCGTCCTGGTATCTTCGTCCGGGCCACCCAGGACCTGCAGGCTGCGGGCCTCGACAGGATGCGCCTCGACGCCTATTTGGCCGAGGTCAAGGTCACCTCGCAGACCGACCCGAATTCGCTCAAGGATCGGGCACAAAAAGCGGCTTCCGTTCTCGGCATCCGGCTTGACCAGCAGTGTTTCGATAAGCCCACCGATCAGCAGGCCCCTTGCCTTACACAGCACACCGAAGGCATGGTTCTCGACGACGCAAACGTCTCCAGTCGCGTGTCACAGCTCACCAGCGGCAGCAGCGGCGACCTCATGAACCAGCTCAGTTATTCCTCGCTCGGCGGGGCCGGTATCTACAGCGCCTACATCGGTGCAATTGTGGACACCGCCCGGATTCTTGCCTCCCTCCACACCGCGCACTTCCAGTACATTCCCGCGCTCGCGTTGCCCACCGAAGATACACTGAACCTCCGTTTGAGCGTGCCACCCTCATTCAGAGACCCGAAATCGGTGGTGGTCGTCGCGCTGCCTCCCGTGGCGTCCGCTAAGATGCCGCCGCTGCACCCCTTGAATCCTGAGGAGCAGTTCTGTGCTCAGAAGACAGGCCTCGTGCTTCCGGCTGACGGCGCACCGATGGTGTATGCCACTCCTGAGGCACATGATCTCAAGTTGCACATTGAATCGAAGAAGGGCCCGATGGACGTGCCTCTCAAGGCGGATGCCGCTGAAGGCGGCCTTGTGCCGTTGCATGCCATCCCCATGTTGCCCCCCGGCGACTTCACCGGGGTGGTTCAGGGCAAATGGGGCTTCGATGATTGGGTCGGGCCCAGATTTCACCTCGTAAGTGCGGAAGCTGGCAAGTGGACCGTTTCGCCGAGCGACCAGTCGGCCCTGGTGGTCGGCCGCGAAGATACACTCCACATCAACGGGGAAAATACCCTGTGCATCGAGAAGGTCGAGGCACAGTCAACCGGCGCGAGCCCGGTAAAGCTCCAATGGAAGTCTTCCAAGCCAGGCTCACTCGAAATGGGAGTGCCCCTGAAGGACGCCGCGCCCGGTCCGGTAACAATCAATATCGACCAGTACGGTCTGGGTGCGCCCGACAAACTCACCCTGATGGCCTACTCCGAAGCCGCGTCACTCGAGAGGATGACCCTCAGCGCAGGTGACAGCGATGCAGCGCTCACCGGAAACCGGCTCGATGAAGTTGCCAAGGTCTCGCTCAATGGCATTGACTGGATCCCCGTGAACTTGAAGCGTGTGCAGGACCAGGATCAGTTGCGGATGAAGGCAGATAGGGCCACGGATAATTTTGAGCCGGGAAAGCACTACACCGCCAAAGTTGAACTGCGCGACGGACGCGAATTGAAAGTTCCGGTCAGCGTCGACCCACCAAGGCCGGAAGTGACCCTGTTAAGCAAGGGTACGCAGGATGAAGCATCAGCTGATCCCTCGCCGGTTCACCTGGGAAGCCCCAACGATCTTCCCGTCGACGGCAGACTGGTGTTCTTCTTGAAATCGAAAACGCCGGCAAATTTCCCGCGCAACGAAAAAGTGGAGGTCGCAGCCGTCGACAATAGCTTCCACACCACTCTCTCCGTCAGCGACGGATCGCTGATGCTGGAAGATGCGAATACCGCGCTTGGCGTCGTCGAACCGCTGGCCAAGTTCGGTTCATCGGCATTCGGGCCGCTGCAGGCGCGAGCCGTTTCCGCCGACGGCGTGGCTGGAGACTGGATGTCGCTCGGAACGCTTGTGCGTCTTCCCGGTTTCAAAGAGCTGCACTGCCCGCACAATGTCTCGCGCCCCTGCACCTTGACGGGCACCAATCTTTTTCTGGCCGAGTCGGTTGCATCGTCATCCGACTTCGACAACGCAATAAATGTGCCGGCAGACTTCACCGGCACCCAGCTTTCCGTGCCGCACCCGGTGGGCGGAGTGCTGTACCTGAAGTTGCGCGACGATCCAGAAACGGTTCAGACGCTGGCACTTTCCGCAATGCCGATGACCCCCGGCACGTCGGCTCCAGCGGCGATCAAGACCCCTGCCGCGACACAGCCGGCGGATCAACAGAACGCACAAACACCGACTCCGCCACCTTCCAAGACAGAACCTTAGCGGGATCTCTCCCTGCCGTCGCGGGGTACCGTGCGCAGACCGTCGTGTCCTGAGTCCGAAATCCTTCCCTTTAGTCAGGTGTCATTCTGAGTGAACGGGGCCCCAAACGCAGTTTAGTTTGGGGGTGGTGAGCGAAGAATCTGCTTCTTCACGCCGTTGGTCTACGTTATGGAATTCAGACTCACACCAACGAGACTCTATTGAAAGTAAGCGCGGTTCTTTTCCGCGAAGTGAGCCTTGTCCGCAGGCAAATCAGCTTCCGGATAGATCGCGTTCTGCGCGCAAAGACTCGCGCAACTGCCACAGTCAATGCAGTCGTCGGGGTTGATATATACCTGCGATACGGTTCCTGCAGCCTCATCGGCCGGTTGCGGCGCAATGGCGGAAGTGGCGCATTCGGTTACGCAGACAAAATCCCGGACGCAGGCATCGGTTATGACATAAGCCATGAAAATTGCTCCTTGATAGCAGTGCGCATGGCCGAGCCACGCGCTCATTCGAGCTTAGGGGAAACCATGTCCCACGCTCGGTGACTTGAATCACAACCAAACGATCGTTCCGAAACCTGGTATCCCGAGTCCGAAATTCTTCTCCATGATTGTGGCGTCATTCTGAGCGAACGGGGCCCCAAACGTTGTTCAGTTTAGGGGTGGTGAGCGAAGAATCTGCTTCCCGCGTTCCTCATCTGCGAACGAGACTCCTGCAAACAGTTCCATATGTTCACAAACTCTTGATGAAGGCTTCGACGGAGAGCCCATTTATCCTGAAGGCATGTTCCCGGCCTTCCCTATTCGTTCCCTGCTCACGTTTTTTGCCTTAGCCGCCACGTCCGCCGTCGCCCAGACAACCGGCACTACCTGGACTTTCGCCGTTTCAGGCGACAGCCGCAACTGCGGCGACTTCGTCATGCCCGCCATTGCCGCCAGTGTGAAGGCAGAAAACGATGCCTTCTACTGGCACCTCGGTGATTTCCGCTGGATGTCGAATCCGGATCAGGACATGCTCGCCATGCTGCCCGCGGGCAAGGATCTTGCGATGGACGAGTATCACCACATCGCGTGGGATGATTTCCTTACCCGTCAGATGGCGTCCTTCGGAACCTTTCCTGTCTTCCTGGGCCGCGGCAACCACGAAACGGTAGTCCCGATGACCCGCGATGGCTACATCGCAAAGTTCTCAGCCTTCCTCGATCGGCCTGAAATCGCAGCCCAGCGCCAGACCGATGGCCCCGGCGCCGCACCAATTGGCCCCTGGTATCACTGGACACACAATGGCGTCGATTTCATTACGCTCGATAACGCCAGCAAGGCCGAATTTTCAGATGAGCAGATGCGGTGGCTGCGTGGTGTTCTCGATCGCGATCTCGCGCCGGGTTCGGGGATCCGCACGATAGTTGCTGGAATGCACGAGGCACTGCCCCACTCGAAGGGCTCCGAACACGCAATGGACGACTGGGCACAGGGCGAACGGACCGGCGATCTTGCCTATACCTGGTTCTACGACGCGCAGGCCGCCGGGATGCACGTTTATCTGTTTGCGAGCCATTCGCACTACTACTCCCCCAACATATTCAATACGCCTTACTGGAAACAGCACTCCAGCCGTGTGGTGTCCGGGATCATCATCGGATCGGCAGGCGCACGCCGATACCAGTTGCCGCGGGATGCTGAGAAAACTGCGAAGTCGCACATCTACGGGTATGTGCAGGGCCTCGTGCAGCCCGACGGGCAAATCGACTTCAAGCTGCATGAACTCTCTGAGCAAGATCTGGTTAAGAGCCGCTGGCCCAACGCTCCCCTCGATGCCATCCACGAGTGCTACATCAACAACGCCGACTAGGGCGTCCGAAAACCCCAGTCCCGGAGGGACGTTTGTGAATAGCCCAGGGTGAAACCCTGGGAATCTCCGTAGCAATCGCCTCCCGCCCCGTAGGGTCGGCCGAAACCCGCGAAAAACTCGTGTCAAGCCTCAAATCCCATTACCCCCGCCTAACCTGCTCAAAACAAACGCCAAAAAGTCTTCTCGATTTTGCAGGTTATTTCGCCGATCAGCCTATGCTGAATCCATGCTCCCAACTTCGATCGCCCTTCCGATTGCGCCGCGCGCAGTTTCACAGGCGAAAGAATCCCTTGAACATGGCGATTACGCGCCAAAATGCGCCAAAAACCGCCAGAAAACACCGTGCGAAAATCGGTTAACCCTCATCTTCACAGTGAGTTAGTTATTCACATCGCCCTTCTCAACGCGAAACTGTGAAACCGTGAGACAGGCACGTAAGTCCTTTGCCGAGAAGACCCTACAGCCAAGTCTTATCAATAGCGGATTCTACAGCCACGTCTCTTCTCTAAAGCATTTAGAATCAATAGCTTTCTCCCAGAGATGGGTGGGGGAGGGGGTACTAGGCAGTCTGACGACTGCATTATCAGGCGGCGCTCACTTCTCCCCATCGCCAGCGCCTGCTTGCGGTCCGGCGTAACGTTGGCACCCCCTTTGCGCACGGCCGTGCCGACACGAACTCGATACGGCAGCCAACCTTCAGTGGGCAACGCCCGTCCCTCCGTTCTCATCTGTACGCCATGAACTAGGAGGTTCCCACTCTATGAGAAAAATAAACTGGATCGCACCATCCTTACTTGCTCTCTGCGTCGTATCAGCAGGCGCGCTCAAGGCGCGTTCTCTCGAAGCACAACCTGTTCCCCATATCTCTTTTGCACAAGATCATGACCGTTGGGACGAGCCACCGTCGGAATACCGCGATGCACAGCGCCGCGGGTTTCACGAGGGCGTTGAGGCCGCTCGGCACGATATGAGCGAGCGCCGCCATGCCGATGCCGATGACCACGAAATGTACAAGCACCCTCCTGTCGAAGGAGACGCCCGCAAGGAGTTCCGCGAAGGCTTCCGCGAAGGATACCGGCGCGCGATGGAGCATATGAGGCATGATCACGACGATCAACCCCACATCTAGCTCTCAGCTACGCTTTGAATTCAGGATGCCCGGCACAATCGCCGGGCATTTCTGTGTGGGCATACTCCGGTTGCTCATGAGCAACTGTCGTCGGCACCGGGTGTTCACAAGAACATGCATTACTCCCGTTGGCAGATCGAGGGTCGCGGCAGTACGATTGCGGCCTGAAGTCTCAGGGACGGTGCCGTCATTTACGAAAGGAGCATTGGCAAGATGAATCTCAATAAGCTTCAAATTACAGCACTGATTGGATGTGCTGCTTTTGTGCTGCTCTCTGCGCCGCGCATATACGCGGCAACTTCTGGTCCTCAGCCTGTGGGCTTTGGCCAGGACCGCGACGACTGGCAACGACCGCCGGACGCCTGGAATGATGTTCAACGTCGCGGCTTCCACGATGGAATCGAAGGGGCCCGCAAGGACTTCGAAAACCATCGGCGCCCCGACGTGGACAATCGCGATGAGTATCGCCACCCCGGTGCGCCTCCACCCATGTGGGCAGCCTATCGTGAAGGATTCCGTCGCGGATACGATGTCGGCATGTCTCATCTGACGGGCGCAACGGATTGGCGCATGCGCGCACCGGACCGGCCGTGGGATGCCCCGCCAAATGAATTCGATCAACTACGCCGTCAGGGATTCCAGGACGGAATCGAAGGAGCCCGTAAGGACTTTGATAATCACCGTCGGCCCGATGTCGAAAACCGCGATGAATATCGCCACCCGCACCTTCTGCCGGAACAGCGCGAAGCTTACCGCGACGGCTTCCGCCGCGGATATCAAGGTGGTATCGACCACATGATGGGCGGTCACGATCACGACCGTGATCACTACTGAAGCAAGTCGCAATCTGGACGACGTATGCCCGGCGCTTTCAATGGCCGGGCATTTTCATTTTTGAAACGAAATTAGAGAAGAACCCTCGCCGACGGCCAGCTCAATCTCGATGCTCGGCGAGGACAACAGCGTGTTGTGAATCAGGCAGTGATGCACCGAGCGCCGTAATCCTTCAGTCTGCTCCGCGCTCAATTCGGCCGGGCACGTTACATGAATTCGAAAATTCCCCAGCCGCGAAGGTTGCATCAGCTTCTCTGCCGCCACAGTCACTTCCACGCCGCGGTCATCGAGCTTGCGCGTCCGCAGATACTGTACTGCATAGAACTCCGCGCACGCTCCGAGCGAAGCCAGCATCAGCTCCGGCGGAGTCATCCCGGCATCGTCGCCGCCGTTGTCCACGGGCTGGTCGCTGATCACCGAGTGTGAACGCGCCTCAATGTTGAATCTGAACCGATCGATCTGCTTGACTTTGACTTCCATTGAAACCCTCGCCCTTCACGGGATGAAAGACACGAACCCCCAGGTTCGTCACAGAGTTTCTAACCCTATTTCCCGAGGTACGCAGTGATCAGCGGCACGTGCTCGCGGGTGAGCACTGTTGGCTACCTTTTCGCGCGATCGCATTGCGCCGGCCTCTGCAGCGTGCAGTCCGCCGCTGGGAGATTCCTTACCGGTCCTTGCGATAGAGCAGGTCTCGGATCACTTTGCGCCGTTCGGCATTCACTTCGCTCAGCGCCTTGCGCTCCTCGGCGCTCAGGTGCTGATCGTCCGCTTGCCCTTCGGCTTCCGGCGCGCTGCACTCCGGACAACGATTCGCAAATCCCGGTTTGTCGGGCCGCAACTCGAACTCTTCCCCGCACACTACACAGGTTTTGATCGGAAAACTCATCGCTTCCATTTTATCGAAGCTGGGATTTCAAATGCCGCATCCAATGTCCCGTTCACGCTAAAAGGGGTGACTATTTGTGCGTCGCAGCATCTTGAAGCGGCTGTCGGGGACGGCCCGATTTCGATCTAATCCTTTGACCTGAGTCCCGTTCGTGATTATCCTGAGTGCTCATCTCGACCTTCTGGAGGGTCTAGTGCAGGCGAGTCGTCGTCCAAAAGTGTTGATTCTCGATGATGACCCGATGCACCTTGAGATCTATAGCTTGCTGATGAAACAGGCTGGCTATGAGGCTCTGCCCACGTTGGTTCGGTTTGTCGGAACCGAGATTCCAAGGGGAGAGCGGATCGGACTGGTTCTGCTCGATTACCGCCTCAACTCCACCAAAACCTCACCCGAATTTGCCAGCGAGATCCGCTCGCTCTACCCCGCTGTTCCTATCATTGTCCTCTCCGATCTTTGGTCGCTGCCCACCGATATCGCTCCACTCGTCAATGGCTTTGTGCGAAAGGGCGAACCGGCCAAATTGCTTGAAATTGTTTCGCAGTTTTTTGTCGCTCCGTCGGAGCATCCGTCCGGCGCTGACGATAACCAGCAACACTCGAATAATCTATAGGTTCCCGCCGCCGGAGTCCCCTTCTGAAGGCAACCAATTTCTGCAGTATGGCCTCTAAAATCACAATCTTCCTTCCTCCCTTGACCGGAAGACCTATGTAAGCCTCATGCTTTTTGCACGCTTAACAGTGCTGTGTTTTCTGTTGCATGCTGGCATTATCCAGGCTGCGTCGCCGCAGACCCAGCGTCGCGCGGACAAGCTTAAATCTCTTACTTTGCAGCAACTTGGCGAAGTTGAAGTGACAACTCAATCGAAGGAGCCCACCCCAGTGTGGGCTACGCCCGCTGCGATTTATGTGCTGACCGGCGAGGATATTCGCCGGGCGGGCGTGACCAACATTCCCGACGCCCTCCGCCTCATTCCCGGGGTCAATGTCGCCCGCGTCAATGGCTCACGTAATTGGGCGGTCGGCATCCGCAGCTTCGGCGATCAGTTCTCGAAGTACGTCCTTGTTCTCATTGACGGGCGCAGCGTCTATACGCCCTTGTTTGGCGGAGTGCTGTGGACGATTAACAACGTCATCCTCGAAGACATCGATCGTATTGAGGTCATTGGCGGACCGGGGGGCACGATCTGGGGAGCGGACGCTGTCAACGGAATCATCAATATCATCACCAAGCAGGCGCAGGACACGAAGGGAACCCTGCTTTCCTCCGGCGGCGGGAATGTGGACCAAAACACCGAAGACGCCCGCTACGGCTCAGCACACAAGGACTGGACATGGCGCACCGATGCCTTTGGCTTCATCCGCTCACCAGAGTTCCACGTGGATGCTCAGCCTGATTACGACTGGTCGCGATTCGGCCAGGCTGGATTTCGTGTCGATTGGGCAAGGAACTCAACCGAGTTTACTTTCCAGGGGGATGCATACTGGGGGAAGTTTGGCGATGCGCAGCGTCTATCTACGTACGTACCACCCGTCTCCTTCATTTCTTACCAGTCCACCAATGTTTCCGGAGGCAACCTGCGCGCCCGTTGGCGACGACAGTACAGCAACCATTCCGACATTTACCTACAGACGTTCTGGTCACACGACCACAGAATCGGCTCTAACTTCGGCGAAGACCGCGATACCTTTGACATCGACTTCCTGCATCGTCTCTCGGCAACCCGATTCCAGCAATTCACGTACGGCGTTGGACTTCGACTGAGTCCGAGCACTGTAACGCAAACTGTTCCTACAGACAGTTTCGACCCGCAGCACAAAACGGATAGCATCTACAGCGCATTTGTTCTGGAGGAACTTCGTCTAGTCCCCGGCAGGCTTTCGCTCACTTTGGGCTCGAAGCTCGAACACAATAATTACACGGGTTTCGAATATCAACCCAACGGCCGGCTCCTCTTCACACCGATAAACCGGTTTTCGGCGTGGGCGTCAGTTTCGCGCGCCGTGCGGACTCCCGATCGCGTGGATGAAGATATCCAGGTCGATCTCTTCGCAGTTTCATCCCCATTGATATTTGCGCGCGTTCTAGGCAATCACGATCTCCGGGCGGAGCGACTCATCGCATATGAGGGCGGTCTGCGCACGTTGATTCATCCGCGCTTCTATATCAGCGCCGCTGGATTCTACAACGCCTATCGCAATCTGATTGCGCAGGGTTCGCCTACCATAACCGCCGGACCTGCGCCCCCGTTTCCGCCAGCGAGTTTGCTCTTCACCTTGCAATATACAAACGGAATTCACGGCACCACTGACGGCGCCGAGATTGCGCCGGATTGGCAAGCAACTTCGTTCTGGCATGTCCGGTCTGGCTTGTCCTATCTGAATATCGATCTCAACGACGAGCCGGGCTTCAGCGACACGGTGACCTTGAAGAATCTGCGCGGTTCCAGCCCAAGCTACCAGGCGTTTCTGCAATCAGAGATCAATCTTCCAGACCACGTTGAGTTCGATCAGTCCTTCCGATATGTCGATTCGCTGCCGGCACAATCAGTGAGGGCCTACACGACCGCTGATGCGAGAATTGGATGGAACCCAACGAAGCGTTTCAATTTTTCAGTGACCGGCCAGAATCTCTTTCAGCCGCATCACGCCGAATTTGGAATCGATCCGCCGCCCACGGTTCTCATCAAGCGCGGTGTCTATGCAAAACTCGTTTGGAGCCATTGAGACGTGGTCACGGGCAAGAAGATGAATCAGACCTCGCCAACTGAGCCATCACCACGAGGACACCACCACTGCGCGGGCATCACCCGCAGGATCGCCGCATCATTGCTCGTCGCGGCCGTTGCTATCCCGACGTCCTTCGCCCAGACATCCAAGCCCACCGAATACGACGTCAAGGCAGCCTATCTTCTCAACTTCGGGAAGTTTGTTCGCCAGGCCGATGGCCAGGGACCGCGCGCATCTTTCGACATCTGCCTGCTTGGGCATGACGCGATGGGCCAGACCATCGACGATCTCGCCGCAAACCAGGCCATCGACAATCTACCCGTACATGTTCGCCGCATTCCCGATGTAACCCAGACCAAAGGCTGCTCAATTCTCTTCATCAGCGCCGATGAAGACGACCATCTGCGCGAAGATCTGGCCATCCTGTCTTCTTCCGACGTACTTACCGTGAGCGACGCTCCGGATTTTCTCGACCGCGGCGGCATGATCCAATTCGTTCTCATTCAAAATCATGTGCGCTTTGCGGTGAATCTCAACGCCGTGAACCGCGCACATCTCGTCCTGAGTTCGGAGCTGCTGCGGGTTGCATCATCGGTAATCGGCAAGCCGCCCACGGGTGACCCGCGATGAGGATTTGGAGCAGCCAATCCATCTCAGACAAGTTCATGCGCATGACGATTCTGGTGAGTGGAGTCGCCCTGCTGCTGGCTTATCTCTCGTTCCTTGTCTACGATCTGTACAGTCTTCGGCAAGAGCTAATCAGTTCGATGGCAACTGAAGCGAACATCATGGGCGCCAACACTATCACGGCTCTCCTGTTCGATGACAAGCAAGCCGCTGAGAACACACTCTCGGCACTGCGCAATGCACCGCAGGTCCGCTCCGCTATGATTCTTCGTCCGGATGGCAGCGAGTTTGCGCGGTATCTGCGCACCACTTCGATTCAGTTCGAACTGACTAATCGTCTTGCGCCGGGTGAAACTCAGCGCTATTGGACACAAGGGCGCTACATTCTGCTGGGGAGCAGAATCTGGTTTCAGGGAGGGCAAGTGGGAACAGTCTATCTAGTCGCCGAAACCGGCGACGTGGCGCGACGCGCGGGACGCTTCGGTCTGATCTCAGCCGGCATGCTGATCATATGCTTTGCCATCGCCCTTCTCGCGACGTCGGCAGTTCGGCATCTGGTGACCGACCCTCTCACAGGGCTGGCAAAGACTGCACAAATCGTCACACGCGAACGGGACTACTCCGTACGCGCCAAAATCCCACCGAGCAGCGATGAGCTGTCGTTCCTCGTTCAGTCGTTCAACGAAATGCTGGAACAGATCCAGGCGCGCGATCGTGCCCTTGAAGCAACACGAAGCGATCTTGAACGACGAGTAGAAGAACGCACGGCTGAGCTTTCCGCAGCCAACAAGGAGCTTGAGGCGTTCTCGTACTCCGTGGCCCATGATCTTCGTGGCCCACTGCAGCATATCAACAACATCGGATTTCTGCTGCACCATAGTTCTGAGGGACTGAATCAGGACGGACGAATGCTGATAAACCGATTGCTTGAAGGGGCTAGCCGGATGTCTGGCCTCATTGACGATCTGCTTAATCTTTCGCGCGCGTCGAGCCACCCACTGCATCGCACTCTTATCGATCTCAGCCATATCGCCGATGCGATTGCTTCGCGTCTGCAGGCAGACAGCAAGGGACGCGACGTGCGCTTCGTCATTGCCAAGGGGGCACGCATCTTTGCAGATGACGGCCTGATGCAGGTGGTTCTCGACAACCTGCTCGGGAATGCGTGGAAATATACTTCGAGACTGGAATCAGCGGAGATCGAGTTCGGATATATCGAAGAAGAATCTGGAACCGTGTACTTTGTGCGCGACAACGGAGCGGGCTTTAACCCCCGCTATGCCGATCGACTCTTCCGGCCGTTCCAGCGTCTCCACTCGCAGAGCGAATTCACCGGTACCGGCGTAGGACTTGCAACTGCCTACCGGATCATTACCCGCCACGGCGGGAAAATTTGGGCCAAAGGAAACGTAGACCAGGGAGCTACGTTCTTCTTTACCGCGCCCTATACCGAAGCATGACACAGGATGTTCAACGGATCCAGTATTGCCGGTTCAGCCCCAGGTGATACTTCAGACGCGGCGCGATCCTGCTCTCGCGGCGACCAATTTTATACCCAAGATACTTGGCAAGGGTGCGCATAAGTGCCGACGGCACATGATGTGGCGCGTGCTTCAACAAGTCATTCAACTCGGAGGCAATGAAACGTCGACCTTCGCCCGAGGCGCTGCCAAACTGTTCGATGAGCCAACTCTCGCGTGCGTGCAGCACTCCGATGTCGAAGTACCTCCGGAATTCTTCAGGGATGGAATAGGCGTGTGAGTGCCGCACCATCGCATCCGCCACGTAGGCGGTCTTCCACCCGGCGCGATGCAGGCGCGCCACGACCAGGGTATCTTCGCCAAAGATGACATCCGGCGAAAATCCGCCAACGCTCATGAGCGCGCTGCGCCGATACGCTCCGAATGCATTCGAGAAGAAGATTGATTTGAATCCATGCGTCCGGCGGCTTTCCCATGAGCGAACGCGGGAGACCGGCGGATAACTGAAGCGCCGCGCATGTGCTTCAATCGGCCCGGCTGTCTCGCGCGGAAGCTGCCTTCCATATGCAGCGCCAATCTCCGTATTCTCAAAGGTACAGACGAGGTTTGCGAATGCATCCGCGCCAAAGGGCGCGGCATCCTGGGTCAGGAAGATCAGGATCTCTGCGTCTTCGGCAAGTTCGGCGCCAAACTGCCTCGTTCCGCCGTGATTGAAGTCTCTGGATGCAATCTCAACAAGTGTAAATCCATTTCGCCTCGCCAGGTCCTGCGTACCGTCCGAAGAGGCCGAGTCGATTACGATGACCTTGTCGGGGGCGAGACTTTGCGCTCGGATCCCCTCAGACAATGCCGGCCAGTAACGTGCCGCATTGAACGTTGGAATGATGAGCACTACAGGGCCGCTCACGACAGCCTCAGTTGGTTGCTTCATGAAGAGACTCTTTCTCGCAGGGCTGGAATTCAGGAATCCACACTGACTTCTTGCCGGTAAATGTTTGCTGTTCCTAACAGGCGTCAACGTTCCGGCTGTTTGCCAAGCGCGTTTCGTGACAGCCATGGCGGCGAGTGGAAGGAATGGACAAGGTGCGCGAGAATCAGCTCGGTCCGCGTGCGGATCTTTTGCAGCGGGGATTTCGCACGGCTTGCATTGTGGCCATGACGCCTGTAGAACAGAAGGTCTTCGTCGATGTACACGAAGTTTCCGCCCACCAAATCGTTCCGTGTTCCGATCCATGCATCATGTAAAAACGACTTGCGCACCGGGAACGGAAGCACCCGCCCCAGTAATGAGGCGCGCAGCGCCATTGCTGATCCCTGATAGTGATTCATGAAAAGATTTCGCCAGAATCCCGGGCGAAACCGGCCATGCCGGTTAATCCGAGAATCGGGCATCGGCTGGTCGCCTTCGTCAATCATCCGCACCCGGCTCTGCACGATTCCCACATCCGGGCCGCACTCAAATGCATCGAGAAACCGCCGTACCTTTGCGGGAGCCCACACGTCATCGTCATCGCTCAGGAATAAAACGTCGCCGGATGCCAAGCGCAGCGCATCTTCAAATGTAGCAACCACCCCTGCATTGTGTTCGTGCTTGAAAATTCGAATACGCGCGTCACCGATCAGTTCAATTCGCTTGAGAGTGTCGTCCGTCGAACAATCGTCAACAATGACAACCTCATCCTCCGGCCTTAACTGCACAAGAATCGATCGCAGCTGAGGTTCGACAAAAGCGCCACCGTTATAGGCTGCCATACACGCTGAAACTTTCAGCTCCGAGTTGACTGCCATCCTCGCTTGCTCGTTGACTGCAAACTTGTCGGTGGACAGCATCCACGCGGCGATCCGCTTCTTGCGCGATGTGAATAGACGTCGAGTCAGCGCTTGCCACGTGAGCCGCCGCAGTTCCGTGGAGTCCTTCCGCCACCATTGCTTCGCGAGGCGTAAAGCCAGCCGTAGCGTCCGTTCCCAACCCGCGGCGCGGTTCATGCGCAGATCCCAGAAGGCCGTTTCGGCAAACAGGGCATTGCGGTAACGCTCCGGGCTCATTCTTCGCTGCATGTCTTTCATCGAAAACTCATGCTGAACCTGGATGTCACCCGCCACATAAACGCGCTTGCCATGCTCGTGCAGCTTGCTGAAGATCATTGCATCGCTGTTGTCGAGCCAGAAGCGCGGATCGTATCCGCCCACTTGTTTGAGGGCAGCAGTGCTCAGCATCGCACCAGAGTTAAAGGCAAACACGAGTTCGCCGGGTACGCCGACATAGCCCGCCGCGTACCACCGTGGAATCGCGCCGAACTGGAAATAATTTGGTGAAAGCTGCCTTCCTCCAGCCGCGATCTGCGGCACAATCGCGCCAACTCCCGCGTAGCGCGAACTCTCGCGAGCGGCAGCAGCCATTTTCACAAAGAAATCCCGCGGCACCGCTGTATCTTGATCGAGCGTCAGCAGCCAGGCCGAACCTTGCTCCACCGCCCACGCGAGCGCCCGGTTATAGGCTGTAGCCAATCCGGAATTGCTTTCATCGGCGAAGTAATGCACGCTTTCCGGCAGATTGCGACCTGCATCTGGTGCGGGGCAATTATCCCAAAGCACCACGTCCACATTTCCACTACCCGGATCGATCTCTTTCCGCGCCGCCATCAAGCTTTGAAATGCCGGTGACTCGGCGGCTTTCATCCGATACAACACGATCACCGCCGTTACCTTCAGGCAACTCGACGCTGGCGCAAACACTGGATGCACTTTGCTCACTTGGGTACCATACCTTCATCGTGCGTGTCGGCCCAATGGAAGCACTTTCGCTGTACCGCGCTCTGAATCGCAAACTCCAGAATCGTCGAAAGGGGCGTGAACATGTCACTGAAAAAAATGAACGAGAGGCAGCCGAGGAAGATGCCGGCCACGAGGATGTTCTTCGGAAGGGAGCGCTCCATCAGCCAGCCGCATCCCACGCCCAGTAACAGGTTGGCGAGATAGACGCCGAGGTAGGAAAAATCGAGAGCGTACGCTGCAAGATAGGTGCTGGCGCCGTCAATGATGCTCAGGTTATCGTGAATGGAAGCGTGGGGATTTGCAGGCGTCAGGAACGAGGGCAGCAACGGATACAGGAACGACAGCGTCGGTCCGTGAAAACTGCCCTTCGCGAAGAGCCAGCACAAGTTGGAAATCGGAATCGAAATGTAGGATGTGAGCCACAGATACGCCATCGGCCAGTCAAAATACTTGTGCCGTATCTGGAGATACTCGAGAAATACGCCTTGCGCGGTGCGCGCATTCCCGATCAGGGTGATCGCAACGATCGCGAGGGCAAGACAGCCAGCCGCGATCGAATACAGCTTCTTCCTGTTCATCCGCGTCTTGAGTGAGAAGACAAAGAGCATCTGCAGGAGCGCGACCATGAGAAGGCCGCGCGTAATGTACAGCGCCATGCCGGCAATGCCGAACATGGCGAACAGGACTTTGCGCCAGCGTGACGCGTCAAGCATTGAGTTGACTGTGATCACGACCAGCAGCGGGAAAAGCACCTGCTTGAATCGGCCGTACGTGAGATACGAAGAAGGATCGCCGAGGGCAGGCGGAGGACCGGATAATATCCAGTTGAACCCAATAATCAAGAGCGAAGCTGCGCAAAACAGAAGATTTATCTGCCACAATCGCGTCACATTCAGCGTGTAGGCAAGGGGCTCCGAACGCGTTGGCCAGCGGTGCAGCAGCGTTCGCGCTACGAGGTATCCAAACAGAAACGATCCCAGCGAAAGCGCAAACAATAAAACCGGCATTCCCATCACCGGATACGAAACATAGGTGATCTGAAAGCTGAGCGATACCAGCATCAGCACCCAGTTCAGCAGAAAGATGATGAGCGGATTGCAGAAAAGCGGAAGCTCACGCCGGCCTAGCAAGACGCTGTGTACAAATCTGTGCTTCGTCAATTTCTCCGTCAGTCTCGGCCACAGGGCAGCAGGCGAAATTGAAACGTCTGCAGGCTGCACCGCGCTGAAGTTCGTACTGAGGAGCGGATCGTTCATGACGCCTCCCGACCCAGACGAAAATCGGTGCACACAGATCCAAGACCCCGAGCGTATTGCATGTAGCGCGGCAACTGACCAACCATCTGTAACGTTCGGACTCCAAGGCTGGGCGAGAGGTTCGATTGCGCTTTCAGGAATGCGATCTTTTCGCGTATTTTCTCGATCAGCGCATCATGTTCATTCCAACCCTCCGCCAGCACGCGGTGCAGCAGGTCTTCAAACTGGCGCGCAACACGGCTATAGAATTGCCGCCGTGTCTCAGGCCTGGAACTCGAGGCTTGCGCGCTCGGAGCGGCCTGGACGCCGAGTTGCTGGCCGACATGAATGCGGTAATCGGTGAGCGGCTCGGGAATTAGGGTCAAACGCGAGTGCAGCGCAATCATCCATGCGAGCCAGCCGTCGTGCACCCAGGACGCGGGAATCGGTGAGCAGTAACGTCGAATGGACGCGCGAAACATCAGGGTGGCTCCCGTCACGATATCGTGCTTCAGGAGCGTTGCCGTTGGGCAACCTATAAAGCTCCGCTGCTTTGCTGCGGTGAACTTATGCCGTGCAAAGAGTCGCATCCCCATAGGGCGCCCATCGCCATCGATCAGGTTGGCGTCAGAGAACGCTCCGCCGAGAAATGGATCCGCAGCCAGGGCTTCCGAAAGCCGCTCCAGCTTGGTCGGCGCCCAGCGGTCATCCTGATCGCACATTGCAATGAGATCGCCGCGCGTCAGGCCGATTGCCTGGTCGAAATTGCGCGTGGATCCCAGTCGTCGACTGTTCAGAATGACCTTGACTGCAAATGGAGCGCGTGCCTGAAACCGTTTCAGGATTGAGAGCGTATCGTCGATCGATTGATCGTCACAGACGATAAGCTCGGAGGGCAACTGCGACTGCAACGCGATGCTCTCGAGTTGTTCCTCGAGATATCGAGCACCGTTGAATGTGCACATCGCGACCGAGATGCGCGGAGCGGATGTGCCTTTGGTCTTTGCGGTCACGAGTCAGATCTCCAGGTGCGCCCATTGGCGTCGTTTTGTCTTGAAGATCGCCGTTGCTGAAATGACTCCTGCCAAGCCAAGCACCACGAAATAGGCGAGCGAAACGCCCCACGCTCCCGAAGTCTTCGCGAATACAACAACACTTCCAGCAGTGCAGAGAGCAATCACAATGGACTGCACCAGGAATGGCTCGCATTTGTGCGCGCGAAGGTAAATCGCCTCGCTCTGCACCACGTGGCTACTTAATGCTGTCAGCAGAAGCAGGAGAAAGATTGGCCAGTCCTCAATGCGGCGACTAATCTTCGGCATAATGTAGGGTGCCGCCAGTACACCGACCAGCACCAGGACAGCACCACCTACAAAGAGTGAAATCGACTGCCACAACGACCGAAAAAACATGCGGTCCAGCTCGGGCGTTTCCTTTTTCGCGATCAGGCTGCCGAATGGTGCAGCTTTTGTGGTCATCCATGCCAGCATCATCGCGCTCATCTGCATCACGATGTTCATGGAGAGGCCCATCTTGCCCGCCTCCACCGGACCGCGAAACGCAAACAGTACAGGCGTGAACAACTGAAAGATAAAGTAGTCGCAGAGCCAGCTCACCGCAATCTTCCACTGGAAGGGCCATACCTCGCGCCGCCAGTTGATTCCACGGTGGGCCACATGCATCCGCAGCAACGGGATAAGCAGCCTGCGACGCGAATACAGCAGAACGCTTGCCACGGCGCCCTGTCCCAGAAGAACCATCGCGGGCGCAAATAGCCCGTGGTGGCTCAGCATCGCGGTCCACGCAGCGGCCACACTCACGGTCGACTGAAAGAAACGCATCCGCGCAACCTGTGCGACCTGCCCGCATCCTTCGAGAAACGAGAGCACCGGGCCAATGGAGAAGGTGATGGCGCAAGCAAGCACGGTAATCCGCAGCGGAACAATCCAAACCTCGGGCGCCTGCGGCTCCTGGTGGAGAGCAAAGAAGCGCATTCCGCCGACCAGCAACAGAATTCCCATAATCGCTGCCGCGCTCGTGTACCAGCGCACCGCGCGCTGTAAGAGAGACGCAAGGCGGAAGTGAGCAGCTTCATTCCCGCTAATGCTGCCATCGGCGTGAAACTCCAGGACCGCCCTTTCATGCGCAGCCACCTGCAGAATCACGAATGAAAATCCCAGTTCGAATACGCTTTGCAGCGCTACCAGGCTCCACAGGGCATAGTAGTAGCCCTGCTGAGAAGCGGAGAGAAAGTGCACAATTAGCAGTACGCTCCCCACGCTTCCCAAGCCCTGCACCACGCGCCCAAGTACCGTGAATGCTATAGCCCTGTCGAGGCCGATGGCGTGAGGCACCTTGTAACGCAGAAAATCGCGCACCACCAGCCAGACACTTCGTGTGGGCCGCGGCGATGTCTTTGTTTCGGTCAGCATAAGTACCGGATCGGATTTCGGTGGTGGATGTGCGGAGTGAAGCGTAGCTGCGGGAGGGCAAACTGCGTCAACTCGTTGCCTCAGGCCGTGCATGCTGCAGCGTGGTCACTTCCTCCTTGGCTTGCTTCGGCCTGACCGTGCGTCCGTTCCAGAGAGATCGTTTCAGAAGGTCGAGCTTGTCTTTGGTGACGGGATTTTGCTGCATCCTCAGCAGGCCTCCCCGTAGCAGAGCCAGCATGATTCCGAAAGTAAAGCCAACGGCAACGCCGGCAATTGCGAAAAGACCGCGCCTCGGAAACGACTTTTCTTCAGGCGGTACCGCAGGGTCCACAACCTGGATGAATGCTCCCTCTCTCGCTTCGTCAAGCTTGGCAAGTTCGAGTTGGCGCGCCAGTACTTCGAAGATTGCTTCGTAGTATTTCACATCGCGCAACCGGCGGACATACTCCAGCCCAGCCTCAGGAACCGCACCCTTGGGAACGAATACGTCGTCTGCGGAGCCGCCTTTCGATCCGACCAGTTTGTCGAATTGCCCGCGTAGACCATCGAGCTCTGTCTGTGCCTGAGTCAAGGCGGGGTTTTCATCGCCGGCGTAGGACCGCATTGCCTGGATCTGCACTTCCTTGGCGACAATCTGGGCGCGTAAGCGAGCTGCAGAATCGATCATCGCTCGGGCCTGACCATCCACCTGCACCATACCGGTGGAGAGCTGTGTCCGCTTCAAGGCCTCATCGGCATTCTCGAGATCGGTTTTTGTTTTATCGAGCTGAGCCTGGAAAATAACCCGGCGCTGCGATGCCTCGGTAATGGCGAGATGCTGCGACAAGTCTCTGAACTGGTTTATATATCCGTTTGCAATTTCCGCGGCACGATTTGGATCGCGGTCCCAGAAGTTGAGCCGGATCAAGCCATCCTTTGTCGAGCCGTCGATCTTGGTATGCTTCTCAAGCGCTCTTCTCGTGTCGGCCAGGTAGGTCTTCCGATACTCCGACTGCAGCCCGTAGTGCTGGATCACCGCATCTTCGACCGAGCGGCTCTTCAACATCGAGACGTACATGTCGTTAACGTTTTTCATGCCGAGCATACTGCCGGCCATTCCGCTCACCGCGCCACCCATGCCCTCCAACTGGCTGGCCAGCATGGAACTCATCGACGAATTCCCTTGCGGAGGAAGAATTATCACCGTTGCGGTGTATTCCTGTGGCAGCGCGAATGCCAGGAGCAGCGCCACCGCCGCGCATATTGCGGTCACGATTCCGACCAGCTTCTTGCGCTGCGTGATAATGAGCAGAACATCCAGGAATGTGAGGTCTTCCGGCTCACCTGGATGAATCGACGGGAAGAGAACATCTTCAACCGGCGATTCTGCCGTGCCGTCGTTTCGCATATTCACCATGTCTCCTGTACTCCAATTGGTGCTCTCGCAACACCTGATTTCATTTGACGCGCACCGGACCGCATGATCAGACGCAATTGGATCCGCGCCTAACGAATCACGTTGATCGCCGCTGCTCCAAGGGCGAACTGTGAAAAGACGGCTGACCAATCGGTCAGGCCGCGCAGAAGTGTAGTTTTGTTTAGCTGTTCTGGAACGATGATCGTATCGCCCGGATAGATAACTTGGCGGTCGAACTTGTCGTCCGCCCAAAGTGTGCGATCGAGATACTGCTTGCTCACCACCGAGCCGTCGGCGCGGATGATGAAGATCTGACGCCGATCGGCATTTCGGTTCGGACCGCCGGCGTTGCGCAGATAATCACCTGCGTGCTTGTGCTCCTGATACACAAACGAGTTCGGATCGTAAACTGCGCCGACAATTCCCACAGTCGAAGGAACCGGAGGTACGACAAAACGATCCCCATCTTCCAAGGGAAGATCGGGAAGCGAATCGATGTCCGACTTGAACGGATCAATGTGAAGGACGATGCGCCCGGTGGCGCGAATCTCCCGCAAGCGATTCACCAGCTCGCGCTGGCTGGCCACCGAAGCGCCAACAGTAGCTGCCTCCTGCGGACTGACGACCGACGAAGCTTTGTTCGAGCCAGAAATTTCGATCTGATACGACAGCGCGGAGACGTATTCATCGAGCCGCTGTTGCTGCTCGCGCCTCGTACTCTCGCGGCTGAACTGCGAACCATAGAGATAAGCTTGTGGCGTGAGCCCACCTGCCCGAAAAGCTAGCTGACGCAGCGTTTCGCCGGGCATGGCGCTGTATACGCCAGAGTGCACGAATTCGCCTTCCAGGCGAATGTACTTCGTCTGTTGTGCGCGCGGCACGCGGATGTCCGCGTCGGAGAAAATCGTAATTACGTCGCCCGGTTCAAGTTGGATGTTGGCGCCGTCATCGTGCTGCAGAACAGCTGCACCCAGGTCAAAGGGATGCAGATGCGTGGTCAGCGTCTTTGGGTCAACGCGCTCGACCACCGCATAGCTCCAATCGATATCCGGTGAGGTTCTCACCACCTGCGTCTCAATTGGAAAATGCGGCGCTGTCACGAGGTGCGGGCCTGAACCGAGGGTTTCATGTGCTTGCCCTGAAACCTGCGTCACGTTACCGGGCTGTCCGCCCTTTGCCGCGGTCCCGTCTTCGCTTGACGCGGCCAGAGACTGGAACTGCGCCGTACTGCCTTGCGCCGCGGAGGTATCGTTGGGCACACCTGCTGTCAAACCGGGAAACAAACCGCTGTTGATGGTCTGTGCATCGGCAGGAGTGACGGGCCGAGTGATGGACTGACCGGGTTGGGTCGTCGGCGTCTCCGTCTTTACTGGCGGGAGCAGGGGTTGAAAGTCCGCAACCGGCAGTCCGAGATGCTCGCGACGCAGCCAATAGTCCGGCGTCAGCAAAGACTCTTTATTCGGGATGAGATCGCGGACGCGCATTCCTTCGCGCCACGCAAACCGCCCCGGCGTAGCCACGTTCCCGCGCAGCGTTACTGTCTTGGCGAAGCGCGGTGCTGCCGCGCGGACGCGAAGAATGTCAGCATTCCGCAGCGGAGCAGCCAGCGAGGTTGCATTCATTGCGACGTCGACGGCAATGCGCGCACTGGCTTCTTCTGACTGCTTCTGCGTGCGCTCGACTTCCAGCATCGACGTCTCTGCTGCCGCTGAAACACCTCCCGCGAGGGCAAGTGCCTCGGCGATGCTTTCAGGCCCGCGCAGTTCATAGATCGCCGGCACATTGACGCTACCAACGACCGCGACCTGCGGCCCCACGGAAGGAAAGTAAAGGACGTCGCCCGTTTCCAGGCTCACATCTTTCGATTTGTCCCCTTTCAAGAGGAGATCGTAGAGATCGAAATCTGCGAAGGACGCGCCATCGCGCTTCAGCAGGATGTGGCGAAGCGATCCTTGAGGCCCAGGTCCTCCGCATGCAAACACTGCGTTCACAAGCGTGCTGAGAGAGCTGACGGTGTAGCTTCCCGGCCGACGCGCCTGCCCTGTAACAAACACCTGAATCGAGCGCAGCTGCCCAAGGTTCACATTCAGGTCATAATTGCGATAAACGCGGTCGAGCCGCGCTTTCAAGAAACCCTGCAACTGGCGAAACTGCAGGCCGGCTACACGAAACTCACCCACCTGCGGAATGTAGACGGAACCTGAGCGGTCGACAGTCAGATGCAGATTCTGCGTCACCTGTCCCCAGGTACGAATCAGGAGTTCGTCTCCCGGACCGATGACATAATCAGGCGAGACAGGAAGCCGCTGTACCGGGGCGAAGGTGTCTGGCACGTTCGCGAACAGCTCGGTCCCGTACACGGGCACAATACGGCCGATTGATCCGGCGACCAACATCTGAAATTCAGTCAACGGTTGTGTCTGGACGGGTCCAGCAGGGCGCTGCCGAAGGCCCGCGGTGTGGTCGAATCCGTCCGCGTTATCGCGATAGACCGACATCGGCGCATTGGGCGCGCCGGGGCTCATATTGGGAAACGGCCAGGATGATCCGAGGCCTCCATCGCCGGTGGGGGTCGATTCGCCAGACGACGACGTCGACCCGCAGGCCGACAAGTCTCCATTGGCACAGTTCGAACTCGTCGAACCCTGCTGAGGGCTGCCCGGATTCACAACGGGGGGCTCGGTCTGCGCTGTTGCTGCGGTCAAGGATAGGGCAACTGAAAAAACGATCAATATCCGCAAGCACCCACTTACGCACGTTCTCATTCTGTTGTCTTCCGGTCGTGAATTTCCGGAGCTGAGCGTCGCTTGACTTAGCACGAGCGATCCGCCCAGTCCCGGTTTAGTTCCAGCTCAATACGCTCCGCGCATCGTGACGACGGCGGGAATGGTCTGGGTAAGAATTTTGAAGTCGAGCAAGCAGCTCCACTTGCTCGCGTAGTCGCGATCGAAGAGGACGCGCCGTTCAAAGCCGACGTCGCTGCGCCCCGAAACCTGCCACAGCCCCGTGATGCCCGGGCGGAACAGATCGTAATAGGCGAACTGTTGACCGTAGAGCGAAACCTCAGCCTCGACGATCGGCCGCGGTCCCACGAGTGACATATCCCCGAGCAGCACGTTGAATAACTGCGGCAACTCATCGAGGCTCAGCTTGCGGATAATCCGGCCCACAGGAGTGATGCGAGGATCTGGTACATCCTTGTTCAGCGGATATGCTGCTTCATTTCTGCGATCCGCTTCAATTCTGCGATGACCGTTGATCTCGAATACGTTGTCCTTGTGCTTCCGCGCGAACATGGAACGGAACTTGATGATGCGGAAAGGCGCGCCGAATCGTCCCAGCCTTTCCTGGGAGAAGAAAATCGGCCCGGGCGATGTCAATGCCACTGCCAGCGCCACCGCAAGCATCACCGGAAAGAACAGGACAATGAGAATGCTCGAGAGCAGAATATCGATGGTTCGTTTCAATACTGCGTAGCGCCACGAGAAAGCCCGTCGCACTGCGGCTGAAAGATAAGGTGTGGGGCGCCTTGAAACCGACGCCGAATTTGTTTCATGCAACATGCCGACGGCCGTAATCGCGCTGATTCCCGGTGCATCGGCTTCATAAATATTTAAGGCAGTACTTTTTCCTTGCATTCGCGATACCCTCGCTTTTTGTTTTTCCATGCCCTCGCGAGTTCTCTAAAGAAATGAGCTCGCAGCGGTGTGCGCATGGGCGTGCGATATAGTTTTCCTCCGATGCCCTCTGAGTGCGGTTGAACACGATCCGTACAAGGTACCGGAGAACGATCAGGGTAGGGATCAAGGCATTTCAATTCGTACAAGAGTCTTCGATACGTTTTTTTATGTGTTTATATGTATCCGTGTGCGCCGGCGGATTACGTACCGGCTAACTCCACATCATCGCCACTCACTTCAATTGCGATACTTTGCATGAGCAGGCTGAGGGTCAGTACAACCTGAAGCCCGCTCTTCTTGCGAAGAACGATTCCCTCCACTCCCGCAAGCGCGCCTCGCGTGATGCGCACTCGCTGTCCTACCGTGAGGAGTGGGTGCGGTTCTGCCTTCGTCGGGTCGAGGCCAGTTCGCAGCGCTTCCACTTCCAGTTCCGGCAGTGGTGCCGGCTGTTTCGCCGTTCCGATCATCGAAACCACACCCGGCACCTCAAGCACTCCAACCCGGTCGTGCAAATCGATGCGAACAAATACATACCCGGGAAACAGCGGAAGATCGAGCATAGCCCTGGTTCCGTCTTTCCAAGTGTGTTGCGTTCGGTAGGTCGGCAGAAAGTGCTCGATCTGCCTTTGCTGCAGGTTTCGAGCAACGCGCTTCTCGTGCCGACATGTCGTGTATACCGCGAACCAGTGCCTTGCAAGGTCCAGAGAGAGTGTCTGCGAGGCAGTTCCGCTGTTTTTGCGCAAAGCTTCGCCATCCTCACTTGGTGCGGTGCTTTTCCACAGCCAAACCGCAGCGAGTTCCTGTTTAGCTGGAAGCCCGAAACATTCAATCGGCTGCCAGCAACGAATACAACCCTGTTGAAGGGCACAGCGACCGCCAGCTCTTTTCAGTTGCAGCCGCTGATCGCCCCTCCTTGTCGGCCTTGCAGACACAAATGCGGTGGACGGGCGCTTGCACGCTCATTCGGGCGCATTGCTACTTGTCTTTCGGGCAACAAATCCTGCAGATGCCTGCAGTTAAGCAAGCACTACGAGCGATGTCATTTGCTTTCTTCTATTCGGCTAAAGTCCAATGTTAAAAACTCTTTACGCAGCCAATTCTGGATCGCCGCAAATCCTGCGACTTCTCCGGCTACAAAGAAGAGACGCAAAAATCGGCCGAAGAGTTATCTGGCCTTTGCGATCCGCCAATATCTTCTTTCCGCCCCATCGTTCGCTCTGCTCGGAGCCGGACACAGGGATAATGAATTCAGGATGCTATTTGATTGGACAACTGGGCCGCTCGCTGCAGGACTGCTCTGCTATCAAAAGCAGGATTTCTTCGACGCACACGAGCATTGGGAAGGCGTTTGGCTGCGGTGCAACGAGCCGGAGAAGACGTTCCTGCAGGCCCTGATCCAGGTCACGGCGGCCTTCCATCATCTAAAGCGTGGCAATCGAGCGGGGACGGCATCGCTGTTGCGTGGGGCGTTGCGGCGGCTAGACGGCTTTCCGGTGGAGTATGAAGGAGTTGCGGTGGATTCGCTCCGCGCGAACATTCGCGAATGGCTCGAAGCGTTCGAACTGGACGATTCTGGGTTTCAGCTTCCGTTTCCGCTGATCCGCTGAGCTCTCGAGTTCAAAGTGTGACATGCCGCGGATTGGGTGTATCCCATACTCTGTAAAGAAAGTCTCCTCTTCGGTGGTTTACGGGGTTTGTGGCTGCAAGGTACTCGGTTGATTTGACTTAGACCCGAAATCTCAGTGGAGAATTTATGCACCCGTTTCATAGCCTTTCCATACCCCGAAACTGACCGCGTTTGGGGGCCGTTCACTCAGAAGGACACTCCCAAGGATGGAAACCTCACGGATGGATATCCGAGCCTCGTTACGTATGGGAGTCCCGGAGGCAGGAGGGCAGTTCGTTTTTGGTCATCCTTACCCTATGATGGGCTGGAAGCCTCATGATTCAAGTCGAGAGAAGGGCCGGTTTTTTGCTGGCGACGTGGGTTTGCGCCGCCGCGCTGGCAGTCGCCGTGTACCCTTGCACCGGCCAGACTGATACGCACAAGAAGAAGGTGGCTCCGCCGCACGAACCAACTTCGGCTGAACTCTTCGCGTACGTGCACGGGGTGCTGCTGGCGTACAGTGCCGAAGACGGTGCGAACGACAATCTCGAAATTTCGATCGATCCCACAGCGACAATCTTAACGATCAAACAGCCCGACGGACACTGCGACATATATCTGAGCGCACTGGATGCAAACACGATCGTGTGGGACGTGTACGACGCGAGCGACTCGATGCAGACGCGGCCTCCGCTGGCGCGGCTCACAGTGGATGCGATGGCGGGCAAGAAGGCCCGCACCTGCTATGACACGGAGAACAACGTCGATCCGTCGATTCCGTCGACGCGGGCGCGGATTTTGTTTTCGTGGGCGATGATTCCGGATGGATCGGGATTTCAGGCGAAGTTCACGAAGGCTCTGAAAAAGCTGATCAAGCTGAGCGGCGGGATGACGGACAAGGATATCTTCAAATAGCCTTGGAGATGCAGGCGGCGATCCAACCGGAACCGTGGCTCTGCTAACGACCGCTTGCGCTGGGATGGCGTCAGGGGCGTTGGCGGTCTGCTTGAGCCTCTTTGTTTTCTTGACGGATGTGCTTGTTCACGTACATGGCGGCGTCGGCAGCGCTCAGGAGGCTATCCTTGGTCGAACCGTCTTCTGGGTAGAGAGCAAAACCGATACTGGCTGAACCGTGGACAATGTATCCTTCGGCGGCAAATGGCTCGTCGAGAGAGCGCTCGAGCCGATGCGCGATCTCTTCCACCGCGGCGCGGTTGCGGACTTGCGGCAGGAGGACGGCAAATTCGTCGCCACCGAGTCGAGCCAGCATGTCGGCGCCACGGAGCTGGCGCTTCATGCGGCTGGCAACCTCCTGCAGGTAGAGATCTCCGACCTGGTGCCCGTAAATATCGTTCACCTGTTTAAAGTCGTTGAGATCGATATAGACCAAACCGAAGATCGTCGCATTCTGACGTGCCTCTTCGATTTGCTTTTCAAGGTAACTCTCCAACGAGAATCGATTGTTGATGTCGGTGAGCAGGTCGAACTCTGAGCGGCGAACCAAGTCGGAGTAGAGTCGCCGGGTTTCAATAGCCAGGCTAGTCAGCGCGGCCGCCGAAAAAAGCGTTTCAGATTCGACGGTCTTTTGATTGGTGAGTGGATCGAAGGCGGCATAAATCTCTCCGAGCGGCGATCCGGTGCGGGCATGGATCACCTCGTGAACGACTCGGAATGCACCGAGGTCTGGGGGACAATTTCCAAGTTGCGCGCCGTCGACGATTTGGCACCAGCAGGGCGCGCCGCGCAGTCTGAATGAAACCAGCTCCGTAATTTGCTCAATGATCTCGGCCAGAGGGCGAGAGCCGTTGATGTCTTCAAGAATGCGGCTTCTGCGACGCTCGATGTAGGCCATCGAGGCGTTTTCCCGGCGCACTTTCCGTTCAATAAACCAACCCCGTGTGCCGGCTGCAAACAGCAGCGCGAGCAGTATTCCCACAAGAAAGACGAGATTGCGAACGCTCAGGGGTGAAGGACCGGCAATGACAGAAATATCGTCGAAGGAGCGAAGCAGGATGTTGAATGGCACTTCCTGCTTGGTGGGATCGATCGAATTTGCTTGAACGACCATGCAGATGCCGGTGGCGCGGATTCTGGTTCCTACCGGAATCTGCAACATTGGACGGAGAGGCCTGTCGATCGGAGGATGGCGATAAACCGCGGTAAAGAGCTTGCCTTCTGACGTGAGGACGAATTCATCCTGCGAGCCTTCTCTGACCGCGGTCACAAGCTGGCCTTCGAACGACACCAGGTCACTTTGACGGCCATCAGGGTCACCGCTGTTCCACGTAGCCAGTTGACGCCAAGTTGAGGGTTGCGGCCGGATCGGCTCGAAGATATTCGTGTCCTGGATTTCGCCATCCGTGAGTGCGAGGAATCCCTCATGGGCGTCTGGAAATCCGGTCGCGACCACCAAATCTCCGATCCGTAACGGAATACTGGACCGCGTCGATACCCACAGGCTTTCGGCGCCATTCTGCAAAACGACGCCAGAACCTGGCTGATAGTAGGTGAGCGTTCCTTTCACTCGAACGCGCTGCGACACGTCGCGGACGTAGGAACTTGATAGCACCTTGTCCATCGGTGTGATGGGGAGAGAATCCGGGGTTCTTTCGGCAGCCTTCAAAATTCTCACGTCTGCAATCGAAGGAACCTCGAGGAGAATTCCGATCAGTTGCATCTTGCTGTCGAATTTCCCTGATACCACTCCAGTGACTTCAACCTCGGAGTCCAGTACTCCGTTAACCCTGGTCACATCGGTTCCCACAACGGTCGCATCAATCGGGCCGCCATCCATCAGCAGCTTCATGTAGATTCCGTGCGTGGTTCCGAAATTAACGATGTCAGCACTGCGAATGGTGGCCCGGATGGAGACGAGCATGCAATCGCGCTGCGCACGGATCAGCTGTTGAAAGTCGGCTGGCACTGGCTTGGGAAGAGCACCGTGTCGAAGAACAGAGATGCTGTCACTGACAACATCCGGGGTAAAACTATCCCGCGTCTTTCCTTGAATCAGCACCCGATCGCCGGGATTTAAGTCTTGATACGCCTTAGTCTCGACATAGATTGCCTCTTCGCCATCCTGCACAAAGAGGTCGACGTCGCTTTTGTTGTAGTAGGTAACCGTGGCCTCGAAGGCAACGGGCAAGGCGCCTCGGGCCTGAGCTTTGGTCAGTGTGTTGATGGCATGGAGAGAGGTGATGACGCCAGGGCCGGACTCCGCGGCGCAAGCTGCGGAGGTAAATGTAGCGGCCATCGCAAACGCAAAGAGAAGGGTCCGCAGGAGAGTGGTTCCTACCGAACCTGTTGCGCGTACTCTGGTTGGCCCCGCTTCGCCCATGATGCTTACACTTCCCTGCTCCTTGATGGAATTCCGGCGGAGCCGCACGGCCGTCCCAGGTTTTTGAGTTGGCCGCTGAATGAGCCTGATAATACTCTCATTCCGCGCCCGGGAACCAAATGGAACCATAGCTTTAGACGCGCTCGTAACGAGGGCCGGGCAAGACGACGTTTTGTGACCCTGATGGCGATCAAAGCAATCACTGGCCCGTGACTGCCAGGTCTGCCCGTCCAACTTGGCTCGGTCACCCTCTGGTAGCCAAGAATTCTCCGGGTGAATACGACCAAGGCCGCAAAAACTCACAAGACAACTCCGTTTGAAGTGAGGGAATTGCACAGGTACTAGCAATGAGTTTGTGTTGCATTGTGAGCTCAAATTCAATAGCTTTGTCACGTCTCGAAATTGAGAGATTCTGACGAACTGCCTTCCCACGGATGAGAGGACCGATCCTTTCCTCTTTCCGGGCGTTCGCCAACCAACATCATTTTTCTAAAAGGAGAAACATCGTGAACCTGCTTCATTTGAGGGCGGCCGCTGCCGCCGCGTGCACTATGACCTTGCTTTTCACTTCGGTTGCAACGGGGCAGGAACAGGATGGCGACAGGGTCGATCTGAGCGCTTTGACGCTGATCAAGAATGAGGCCTTTCAGCATTCCCAGGTGATGGAGAACCTCTTCTACATCTCCGAGGTTTACGGACCCCGCGTCAACAATAGCCGTAATCATCGAGCGGCGGCAGAGTGGGCCATGCAGCGGCTGAAGGATTGGGGATTGCAGAATGTGCACCTGGAGAAATGGGGACCATTCGGCGACGGCTGGCAGATCAAGAAATACTATGGCGCGCTGGAATCGCCGGCGTACGCGTCGCTGATCGGGTTTCCTCTGGCGTGGACTCCTGGAACCAACGGACCGGTGACGGCGGAGGCTGTGCTGGCGCCGCTACACTCGGAAGCAGACTTTGCCAAATACAAAGGCAAGCTGAAGGGCAAGATCGTGCTGATCTTCGACCCGCGCGAACTCACGTTGCACACCGAGGCGGACGCGAAGCGGCTGACCGATGCGGAAGTGGAAGAGCGCACGAAGACACCGGACCCATCACACATGGGTTTCTTTTTCCCGATGCGGGCTGGAGCAGCACCGCGGCCGGGCGAGTATACGCCTTCGACGCTTTCGACGGCTGCGCCGAGCGGACGGATTCTGCGCAACCAGGTGAATGCCTTTTTGAAGGAAGAGGGTGTGGCCGTGGCGCTGACGCCGGGCTACAACGGGGACGGTGGCACGATCTTCGCGTCGTACGGGGGATCGCAGGATCCCAAGGATCCGGTGGGGCCTCCAATGGCAGCCATCACGCCGGAGCAGTACAACCGCATCTGCCGGCTGCTCGAGCACGGCATCACGCCGAAGCTTACTTTCGACATTGAGACCGAATACCAGAAGGATGACCTGATGGGCTTCAACGTGGTGGGGGAGATTCCGGGCACGACGAACGCTGATGAGGTCGTGATGGTGGGCGGCCATTTCGACAGCTGGCAGGGCGGCACGGGCGCGACCGACAACGGCACGGGCTCCGCCGTGGCGATGGAGGCGGTGCGGATTCTGGCCACGATGCACAAGCCGATGGCGCGGACGGTTCGTGTGGCGCTGTGGGGTGGCGAAGAAGAAGGGCTCTACGGTTCGCTTGCCTATGTGCAACAACACTTCGCGCCGCGCGACACGATGAAGAAGACCCCGGAGTACGACAAGCTGGATGTGTATTTCAATGACGACTCAGGGTCGGGGAAGTTCCGCGCGGTGTCGGCGCTGGGGAACTCACAGATGGCTGCGATCTTCCAGTCGTGGATTGCGCCTATCAGGGATCTGGGTATCGAGACGGTGGTGGGGTTGACTTCAGGACCAACGAGAGAGCCGGGCGGTACCGACTCGACCAGCTTCTCGTGGATTGGTTTGGATGGAATCGGTTTCATGCAGGATCCGCTGGAGTACGGCTCCCGCACGCATCATTCAAATATGGATTTGTATGACCGCGTGCAGAAGGGCGATGTGATGCAGGGGGCGATGATCGAGGCTTGGTTTGCTTACAACGCGGCGACGCGGGGCGAGATGCTGCCTCGGATTGAGACGCCAGGGGCGGAGACGAAGAAGGGAGAGTGAGGTGCTGTCGGTGGGGTTCTTGGGCACCTGGGCCCGTAGCCAGAAGCAACTGCAGGTTCCTCCGCTCGCTGCGCTCGGTCGGAATGACAGTGCTTGATCCTGTTCAGGAGTGTGATGGGATGGGAAGTGGCTGGATACACTACCGCCCCCCGTTTGTGGCGGGAGGCGGCTGGTCAGAAGGGCTAATGCTGTCAGTCAGCGACAGCGGTTGCGGCGACGGGCTCGTGAACTTCCTGAGACGCATCGGCCGCTACGGTGACCCTGAGGTGCGCGGTGACCTCGCGGTGCAGCTTGATGGAAATGGTGAAATCGCCCAGGCTCTTGATCGGTTCATTGAGCTGAATCTTGCGGCGATCCACTTCAAAGCCCTTGGCAGCAAGTTCACTGGCAATATCGGCCGAGGTGACGGAACCGAACAGCTGGCCATTCTCGCCAGACTTGCGGGTAAAGCTGAGACTGACGGTTTCGAGCTTGGCAACCAGTTCCTGCGCCTGTACCTTTTCGGTGGCAGAGCGGCGCGCGGCAGCTTCTTTCATCTGTTCAATGACGGCCTTGTTGGCCAGTGTGGCCTGCAGCGCCAGCTTGCGCGGAAGCAGGAAATTGCGGCCGTAGCCGTCCGCCACCTTCACGACATCGCCGCGGTGGCCGAGGTTGGCTACGTCTTCTTTCAGTATGACTTCCATTTGAAAATCTCCAGATTTTACGGTCGGCCAGACATCGTGCCGTCCGTCCGTTGTGTTAGACACAGGCGGCTGACTTTCAGTTGCGCCGCGCCAGATTCTATCGCGATTCTTGCGCGAACGTCGCCTGCGAAATTATTCAGTCACTACAACTAAAGCGCCATAGGTAAGAGAGGCGCCTCAGAGTGTGCAAGTTAGTGCCGTGTTGCAAAGGGCAGCAGGGCGATATTGCGTGCCTGCTTGATGGCCCGTGTCAGGCGACGCTGGTGCTTGGTGCAGACACCGGTGAGGCGACGGGGCACAATCTTGCCACGCTCGGCCACAAATCCCTGCAACAGGCGGACATCCCGATAGGGAATGGCGTCGATTTTCTCCGTGCAGAACTTGCAGACCTTCTTGCGGCGGAAGAACTTGCCGCGACCGCCGGGTCCGCCGGAACCGCCCGGACGGCCTCCGGGACGACCGCCACCAGGGCCGGAACCGGGTCCACCGGACGGACGTTCGCTTTGGGGTGCTGGTGCGCTCACTTCGGGCGCTTTTACTGTTTCGTCAGACATTTTGTTTCCTCTTTATTCTGTTGGCTTTTCGGCGGCCTGAACGCAGGCACGGAAAGGCAGTGTCAAACCGCCGCAAGCGGGTCCGATATGGACACGAAGGCGGCGAAATCCATGAGAAGCTAAGCGCTGGCCGGGACGGACTCCGGTGCCTCGGCAACTGGAGCTGCGGCAACCGGGGCATGGGCGGCCGGTGCAGCAGGTGCAGGCGCTTCCGCGCTGACCTTGCGGCGCGTGCCACGCAATGCCTTCACTTTCGCCAGGCGCTTCTCTTCCTCGTCGATGCGCACGGTGATGAACTTGATGACCGGCTCGGAGACGCGAAGACGACGTTCGAGTTCGAGCACCACGGGGCCGCCGGCCTCGACGGTCATCAGGACGTAGTTTCCGTCGTTGAACTTGCGGACAAGGTAGGCGAGCTTGCGGCGGCCCATCTTGTCCACGTTCTTCACCACGCCGCCACCATTGGTGACGTTCGTGGTGAAGCCCGCGATCAGCTTGTCGACGTCTTCTTCGGCCACATCCGGCCGAACGATAAACATAACCTCATATACACGAGACATCTGTATTCCCTCCCGCCGCTTGCGCGGCAGTGATCAGTTTTCAGTGAACAGTGATCAGAAAAGGCCGCCGATTCTGTTCCTGAATCTCTTCCCTCCGCAAATTGCCAGTCACAAGCTGTTTGACTCTGACCACTGAACACTGACCACTGGTCACTGTTCTTTGCGGTTAAATTCGTTCATTGCGGGGCCCGGTCCGTCCTGGATGATGCGCCGTGTGGCCGTTGCCACTTTGTCGAGCACCTCATCGAGTTTGGCCAGGTCCGCCTTCCGCATCGGCGAAAGGAGGTAATCCCTGCCCGGTCTTTTGCTGCCGGCCACGATGGCTTCTGGCGGCAAATCCGGTCCTACGCCGATACGCAACCGCAACCACTCCTGGCTGCCCAGGGCCGAGGTTACGCTGCGGGCTCCGTTGTGTCCCGCGGGCGAACCGCGCTCCCTGATCTTGAATGTCCCCAGCACCAGGTCCAGCTCGTCGTAAATCACGAGCAGGTCTCGTGCCGGGTCCACCTCGAACTCCTGAATCAGAGCGGCCAGTGCGAGCCCGCTAAGATTCATAAATGTCTCCGGCTTGGCCAGGATCGTTTCGCGCCCTCCGATACGGCAGGTTGCGGTAACGGCCCGGCATCGCCGGTTCTGGACCACAACGCCTTGCAGCTCGGCGATGCGGTCAATTGCCATGAACCCCGCGTTATGCGGCGTCCAGAAATACTCGAGTCCGGGATTGCCGAGCCCCACCACAAGGAAGGGCCCGGTCCGAATTCCGCTCTCGTTCGTGTCTTCCACCGGTGCTTACTTTTTCCCTCCGGCAGCGGGTGGCTTGGCTGCACCTTCTGCCGCAGCAGGTTCGGTCTTGCCCTTCTTGGCCACTTCTGGTTCGGTAGGTGTTGCACCGGCTTCGCCAACTGCAACCACTTCGCCCTCGGCAGGAGCTTCGACAACTTCTTCGCGGATCGAAACGACGTGCGCTACAGTGGCATCTTCGTTGTTCAGGTATTCAATCTTGTCGGAGTGCGGCAGATCGCTGATACGGAGAACGCCGTGCATCGCGAGTTCGCTGACATCAACGTCGATGTGATTCGGGATGTCGGCGGGCAAGCACTCGATTTCGACTTCGCGCAAAACCTGGTCGAGGATTCCGCCCTCTGTTTTCACGCCGACTGGAATACCGAGCAGCTTGACGCGTACGCTGACGCGAAGAACCTTGTCGAGCGCGATGCGCTTCATGTCGATATGGATCAGTTTGTCCATGATGGGTTCGCGCTGCGTGTCGACGATCATGGCCTTGGCCGAGGGAACACCTTCGACCTGGACATCAAAGATGGTGTTCTGGCCGGTCTCAGAGAACAGGATCCGCGAGATCTGCTTGGGATCGACTTCCACTGCGACGGCATCATGACCTGCACCATAGAGGACAGCAGGAATCTTTCCCGCGACGCGCACACGGCGGGCGGCATTCTTATTGAACTTGCCCTCGCGGGCTTTGGCTACGACAACTTCAGGCATTCGATTCTCTTTTCTGTATTCGGGCACGGGCGTTTTGAGTGCCGCTCCCTTTGTGAGTGCCAGTGGACAGTGAACAGTGGTCAGTGGTCAGTTAAGAACCCGACGACGACAACCGGTTAAAGCCTACTCAGCTCGTTTACATTTCTGATCACTGATCACTGATCACTGATCACTTCTTAAGAGAACAACGTACTGACGCTGGTCTCCATGTGAATGCTCTCAATGGCCGCGCCTAACAGCCCGGCGATGGAGAGCACTTTGATCTTGGGCAACTTCTGGGCTGCTTCGCGCAAGGGAATGGTGTTGGTGACAACCACCTGTTCCAGGCGTGAGTTGGCAATTCTGTCGATGGCCGGGCCAGAAAGCACGGCGTGGCTGGCGCAGGCGTAAACGGCTGCGGCGCCGTTGGCGTAGAGCGCGTCTACCGTTTTTACGAGCGTGCCGGCGGTATCAATAATGTCGTCGATGATGAGGGCGTTTTTGCCGGCGACATCGCCGACCACGTTCATGACCTCGGCAACATTGATGTCGGTGCGGCGCTTGTCGACGATGGCCAGCGGCGCGCCCATTTTCTGTGCGAAGTGCCGGGCGCGCTCCACGCCACCTGCGTCCGGCGAAACCACGATAAGGTTGGGCAGTGCGAGCGAGCGGAAGTGGCTGACGAGCACGGGGCTGGCGAACATGTGGTCAACGGGAATGTTGAAGAATCCCTGAATCTGGGCGGCGTGCAGGTCAACGAAGAGTGCGCGGTTAGCTCCGGCGGTGGTGAGTAGATCGGCGATGAGCTTGGCGCTGATGGCGACGCGGGGACGGTCCTTGCGATCCTGGCGGGCATATCCGTAATAGGGAACGACAGCGGTGATGCGGGCAGCGGATGCGCGCTTGAGGGCATCGATCATGACCAGCAGTTCCATGAGGTTCTGGTCGACGGGATAGCAGGTGGGTTGTACAACAAAGACGTCGACGCCGCGTACGTTCTCAAGCAACTGGAAGTAGACTTCGCCGTCGGCGAAGCGTTGGAGCTTGGCGTCGCCTACTTTCACTCCGATGTGCTGGCCAATCTCTTCAGACAGAGGCCGGTTGGCCGAGCCACTGAAGAGCCGGAAACGCTTATCCTCGCTCAGAACCCGAGTCCGCTTCCGCTCGGGTGCTGGTTTGGCATCCTTCGCCTTCGGGTCAGGGTTCTGGCCGGGGTTGGGCTGCTTATTGGCGTCGCCCGCGCCGGGTGTCTGCTTGTCTTCCAATGTTTCTGTCACCATTCCGACTTCCATCATTTCCGAGGTACCTCCAAGCTGGTTGGCTTTGGCTGCATTCCGGTCGTACACAAAAAGACTGGCTGGGCGACTAGGATTCGAACCTAGACAAGTGCCTCCAAAGGGCACTGTCCTACCATTAGACGATCGCCCAACTTCGAAAAAATTCGAGGTTATCCCGAATATCCTTGATTGGCAGCCGTTCGCGAGTCTCTCTCCCGCCCAGCCGGGCTGTCAACCTTGTTGCTGCACAAGCATGTTGGCCCAATATTCCGAGCGCGGCAGAGTGCGTGTGATCTGGCTTTCGACGCCCGCTGCAGTCAGCCGTTGATGGGCCGCCTGTGCATCCCCACGGGTCAGGTACAACCCAAAGAGTGCCGAACCGGACCCGGACAGCGAGGCATGAAGGGCTGCCTCCGGAGTGCCGGTAGCCGCAAGAAGACGCTTGATTTCTGCAAGGGAGGGATGCTGGGGAAAGACGACACGTTCAAAGTCGTTCTGGATCCAGCTACTGATCCCGGTGCGGACAAGCGCGGACTCTTGAGGTCCGGCGAGGTCCTTTCCCAAGGAAAGGACACCGGAGGAGCCTGGTCCATGCTGGACCCCGGGGATTACTCCCGCGAAGGCGCTGGCATAGGCGCGGCTCAACTCTTCCAGTCTATCTTCTGACGCATCAGCGGTCAAACCTTCGGTGGCACAGAGAGCGTCCCAGTCGCGAAAGGCCTGGGGCGTGGAGACGCCGATTGAAGGCATGGCGACCACGCACCATACAGGTTCAAAATCCGGCAGGGGGAAGACATTCTGCCCGCGATCTCTGCCCAGAACTGCGCCCCCTACCAGAAAGAGCGGCACGTCTGAGCCCACCCTTTCGGCGAGCCCGAGCTGCCCTGTGGGCAATCGGCACCCGGGCTCAGTGCCGATCTGGATAAGAACCTCTTCCATTCCTTCCGGGGATGCTACTGGTCCCGAGGTTGTCCAAACGCTCAATTCAGGGACGGGAAAATGCGATAGTGCACTCGCTTCAATACCCAGTTCGGTCTCAAGCCCCACCAGGGCGGCGACGGCATTGGCGGAGCCGGCCCCCAGACCGCCCTGGATAGGGAGGTGTTTTTCAATATGGATAGAGATGTTGGCGGGGGTGCCGCGGGCTTCCAGCACCAGGGCGACCATCTTATACGCAGTGTTGCGGTTATCCGTGGGAACGCGCTCGTCGTTGGAGGTGAGGGTAATGGAGGTAGCCGGGGTGGGATGGGCCGTCACGGTGACGAGGTCGTGGAGTTCGATGGTCTGGTAGAGGGTGGCAAGAGAGTGAAAGCCGTCCGGGCGGGGTGCTCCTATGTACAGGCCGAGGTTGATCTTGGCGTGCGAGCGGACAGTGGTGGGCATACCGGTCCATTGTAGAGCGGGGCCGTCCTGCGGTTTCGAGGTCCAATCCCGCAACTTAAGCGGACAGCCGGGCCGGAATACTCGTAGAATCATGGTGCGATTCGGATCCAGATCGCGTTGAGCACGCGCGCGAAAGGAGAACGCCATGCCTGCCCAGGGCAGGGTCGCCTTCGGTGCTGCGGCAGGAGCGGTGTGCTTGCTTCTTTCGTTGGCGTGCGTCCCGAATTCGCCGGCGCAGAACCTGCCTCCGTCTTCTTCCCCAGCTGTCTCAGAAAAGCTCGCGGCTTACAATGCGCCGCTCGAACTGATTCGGGACAAGCCCTATGTCTCGGTGATGGTGAATGGGCACGGGCCGTTCCGGTTTCTGATCGACACAGGAACGGGCGCAGAGGCGTTGATCTCGCCGGAGATCGCGGATGGGCTGGCGCTGCCGGTAGTGGGGCACGCGCGATTGAAGGATCCGAGTGGGAAAGGTGAACAGAGATCGGAGATTCTGCTGATCCGTTCGCTGAAGGTTGCCGGTGTGGAGTTCGCTGAGATCAGAGCGGTTCGCCACCGGCTTTATGGCGAGGAAGAAAATTGCCAGGGAGTGCTGGGGTTCACGCTGTTCAAGGATTACCTGTTCACCTTGGACTATCCTGGACGCCGCATCGTTTTAGCCCCAGGCGCAATCGCGCAGGATGGCGGCGGTTCGGTGCTGCCCTTTCGCATGCCGGATGGCGTGCCGATCATCGCGTTGCGTGTCGGTGGGCAGCATGTGGAGGCGCAGATCGATTCGGGCGGGACGGGGCTGAGTTTGCCGCGGCAGCTCGCGCGGGAGTTGAAGTTCTTGTCGACGCCGGTCGAGTTTGGCAGCGGAGAGTCGCTGGCGACGCGATTCCAGATCAAGGCGGCGCGGCTGCGGCCGGATGTGCGCTTGGGGCGCTACGCGTTCCGGCAGGCGTTTGTCGAAATCAATCCAGCGTTTCCGCTGATGAATGTGGGGTCGACGCCGCTGGCGAAGTTTGTGGTGACATTCGACCAGGCGAAGATGCTGTTGCGACTTTACTCGAACCAGAAGACACTGCATCTTGACGCATCGCCTGCGCAACTGGAACTGAATAACGCGCCTAACCGCAGGGCTTCGGACCGCAAGCTGGTGCCGGTGGGGTAAGGACAAGTCGTCAGTTTTCAGTGATCAGTCTTCAGTCGTCTAGCATTCGGGTCGCGAATTCGATTGCGATTTGGGTAGGGGGCTGGTTAGGCTTGGAGCGACCATTCCCAGCAAATATTTTGGGGACGACTATAAAGAGTCGTGTCCTTTCAAAGCGCATTTATGCAACCAGTGCCAGCCGTTTCCATCTTCAGCATTTTTACGGGTTTTGGAGGTTTCGATCATGAAGCGTCGTAGTTTTTTGAAGAGCGCTGCTGCATTGCTGCCAGCGGCTGGACTCGATCCCATGGCGTTCGCCAGCGCTCCGGGATTGGATGCACTGAATGCGGGCGAGATTGTCGGTGCGGGCAAGGATCGGCTGGGGGAGGCGCACTCACGCGGTTACAGTTCCATTCTCTTCAAGGTTCTTCCGCGGGAGACGAGCAACGGGTTGTTTGTCATCGAGCACATGAACCTGGTGAATGGCGGACCCCCGCTGCATAAACATCCGAACCAGGAGGAGTATTTCTACGTGATTTCAGGAGAGGTGCGGTTGGCGGTTGGCGATCGGCGGCTGACGCTTCGCGCCGGGGAATCGATCCTTGGGCCGCGCGGGATTCCGCACACGTTTGCGGCTGTGGAGGGAAAGCCGGGCCACATGCTGATTGCGTTTTCGCCGGCGGGCAAGATGGAGGAATTTTTGCGGGCTACAGCGATTCCCAATCCGCCGGCGGAAGATGCTGCATTTTGGCGCCGATTTGACGTTGAGTTAGTGGGGCCGTCGCCGTTCAAAGCCTGAGCGCGGCCCAGGGCGCGGCAAAGTATTGCGGGAACATTCATCGACGCTGCGGCGTAAAAGCTGTTTGCGGGCTACACTGGTTCCGCACGAAGGACCGTGCCTTCCGGCACGCGAAAGGTGAATCAGAATGAAAAGAATCATTCATGGCATATTGTCAATTGCCGCACTGGCATGTGCGGTTCAGTTGAGCGCGCAGACTGCGCCGAGTGCAGCGGCAGTACCGAGTTCTCAAGCGGCCCCGAGTGCCGATGAGATCGTCGGCAAGTATGTGGCAGCGATCGGGGGCAAGGGTGCGATCAGCCAGGTGAAATCGATGTCCACGGAGTCCTCGGTCCAGGTCATGGGGAGCGACAATCCGAGCACCACGACACTCGTGGACGGCGTTGGTTACAAAAGCGAGGTAAGCATCAACGGCGCGATGATCGTGACGTGCTATACCGACAAGGGCGGTTGGAACGTGAATCCGATGGCAGGGCAGAACGATCCCACGCCGATGCCGGAAGACGTCTATAACCAGGGGAAGGGCCAGATCTTCGTCGGGGGTCCGCTCTATGACTATGCGGCCAAGGGCGGCAAAGTCGAGTCGATGGGGAAAGATGGCAACACGTACAAGATCAAGCTGACATCGAAGGAAGGCGTCGAATCGACGTACCTTATCGATGCGACGACGTACCTGCTTACGACCGTCCAATCCAAGGGCAAGATGCAGGACCAGGAAGTAGACATTACCACAAAGCTTTCTGACTACCGGAAGACGGATGTCGGATATCTGATTCCCTATGCCATCGACGTGGATTTCGGACAATTCGCTTTGTCGATCGCGGTGAAGAAGGTGGAGCTGAACAAGACGATCGACCCGGCGACTTTTGCGATGCCGAAGGGCACGGCGCCAACCACCTAGCTTTTAATCGAGAGCCATGGCCGCAACTTCAAGACGCGGCTATGGCTTTCGAAACCATCTGCCTTGCCGCGCGGAGCATGGCCACCGGATCGCCAGTCGGGTGAAACTCCATGGCGACGGCGTGCCGGTAGCGGAGTTCAGCGAGCTTGCGATAAATATTGGCGTAGTTGATTTCTCCGGTGCCGGGCTGGTGGCGGCCGGGGACATCGGCAACGTGGACCAAGCCGATCACGCCGATGTGCTTGTCGAGCTTCTCGATGAGGTTGCCTTCGGCGATCTGTTCGTGAAAGAGATCGTAGAGAAATTGCACCTGCGGGTGGTTGACGGCGCGGACGATGTCGATGGCTTCGGCTGCCGATTGCAGGAAGTAGCGCGGATTCTCTTCGGGATCGATGCACTCGAGCAGGAGCCGCACGGGCTGACCGTCGATCTGTTTGCCTTCGATGAGTTCCGCGGCACGTTTCAGACCTTCGATGCAGCTCTCATGTTGTTGTTCGCGCGACAGGCCGGGGACGAGATTGCCGGAGAGGACGATCATCGCAGGGCAATCGAGCTTTTGCATCGGAGTAAATGCCTGTTTAAGTTCCGCGAGGAAGGCATCGCGCACGGCGGGGTTGGCGATTCCATTGTGCAACCCGGCGGTTGCATCAAAGTGGATGCCCAGGTGTTTGCGCGCGGCATTGGCACGGGTGAAATCGGCGTCGGTCCATTTGGCGTATTCGCCCACAAGTTCGACGTTGGTGTAGCCCGCTTTCGCTACGTTGGCGAGGCGTTGCTCGAATGGGAGATCGTTCCAGACTGTCCAAAGCATGATGGACAGTGGGAAGGGTGGATTTGCGGCGGATATATTCTGCGCATCGCGTGCGGGTTCGGCGTGCAGCAGGGGGCCAGCGATTGCGGCGGACGCGAGGGCCTGCGCGAATTGGCGACGATTGAGGCTCTTCATTCTTGTTCCTCAGAGGCTAGAGCCCTTGATTCTATGCCCGTTATTCGTGGGGCTGAAGCCCCACGCTCCCTCCGGACCACAAAGACCCGAGCGTTCCTGATAGAAACCGACTTTATTTCGTGTCGACTTTGCCGGAGCGGCGAAGGGCTTGCCAGTCCTTTTCGGTCTGGTCGGCATAGAGAAAGCCGAATTTTGCCAGAGCTTCAGCGAAGGTTCCGCCGGAGCCAAGGTAGCCGGCGATGATTTGCGGATCGCAGGAACGGGCGTGGCCTCGGGCGAGCAGTTCGCCGCAGACTTCGCCGAAGGCCATCAGCCCGGTGCCCGCGAAGTCGGTGAGATCGATGGAACCCTTGTGGTCATTGAGCTGGCGGACCAGGAAGTGGCGCGCGCCGATGTGCGTCCAGCCGAGAAACGGGTCAGATTGCAATTGCATGGCACGCTGGCCGACGACGACACGATGGCCGTTGTGCGGACCGGGGTGAGCGCCGGACAGGTAGGGCGTGTAGGCCGATGGGGCTTCTTCCTTGATCTGCAGAAAGAGCGGATCGCTGGGTCCGTTGCCTTCGAAATAAATGCAATAGTCGCGAAGGCCTATGGAGCCCGTTCCGACCACCTTGAAGGCTACGTCGACGGGACGATAGAGCGAGAGCAGGTGCTGGCGCTGTGACTCGAGGATTTCCCGATAAGGGCCAAGCGCACCGAGGACCTCTTGCGCTTTCGATCCTGTAATGCGCATGAGGCTGGGCTTGATCTCTCTGAAGCGTCTCGTGCCTGGTTTGCCCGGAATTGGCTCGGTGAGTAGCTCAAGATTGTGCAGGGGAGTGGCGCGCTCTGCCTTGAGCAAGGCCCTGTGGACAGGTTCGACGTTGCCGAGGCGATGTACCTGGAACCGTCCTACTTCGAGCAGCGGCATCTTTGCAAAGGCGCGCATCTGCTCGCAGTAACGCAAAATGCAGTGTTCCACGGCCTCGCGCGCCGATGACTCCTTGTGCCGGGACTCCCGCGCGGCAAGAACGAGCGAGGCGGCCATGCGCTTCAAATCCCACTCGAAGGGGCCGCGGATGGTCTCGTCAAAGTCGTTGATGTCGAAAACGAGCCGGCCATCGGGAGCGGCAAAGGCGCCGAGGTTGCGCACGTGAGCATCGCCGCAGAGTTGCGCGTCAATGCCGGTGTTGGGCAGCACGGCCAGATCCGCGGCCATCACCGGAGCAGCGCCGCGAAAGTAGATGAAGGGCGATTGCGCCATGAGCTGATGCTTCAGCTTCAGGAGCGCGGGAACCCGTCCGCGCTCGGCACGCTCGAGCAGCGAAAGAGGCGCAGCCTTGCGCGCCTTGATGTTGAGTTGATCGTTTTCCTGGCGGTGCAGTTGCTTCCGCCTCGATTGGCCTAGATTCCGTCGTTCCTCGGGCGTGGCCCAGTTCATGCTCGGGATGCTCCCTCTGCTTGTCTATCGAAGGATAGTCGTTACAGCCGCAAATGCAACCGTCTGCTTTCGGGAAGGAGAGCTTGGATCAGACGTTGCGATGGCTCGTTTACACTGGATTTCCGGCACACGATCCATTCCACCCAATACTCATTGAGAGTGCCCGGCCGGAGGGAGCCCCCTTGAAGTGTCACTTCGTTTACCTCTCGACGGCTTTTGCTGTCATGTTGCTCGTTTCCCCAGTTCTGTCGGCGCAGGAGAACGCAAAGCCGCTAACCGTGGCGGGCATCTTCGCGCATGGCGACGCGATGGGCGCGCCACCGGAAGGGCTGGCCTGGTCTCCGGACGGACAGCACCTGACTTATCTCGAAGGTGGCGAACTGATCGAACTCGATCCGGCACTGAGACAGCCGCACGTTCTGGTAAGCCGTGCGAAGCTGGCAACACTGGTGGGCGGAAAAGAGACGGAGCAGGACCGCGATCATCGCGAGCGCTACGGGATGGCGAATTACCTGTGGGCGCCGGATTCAAAGCACTTGATGTTCGACTCGAACGGCAGCCTATGGATCTACGACCTGCACAATGGAACGGGAATCGGGATCGGCTTTTCAGGGGAAGGATCAGGCGACGATCCGAAATTCTCGCCAAACGGCGAGTTCATTTCGTTCGTTCGCAATCATGGGCTGGCGGTTGTTCCCCTGCGCCAGGCGGGAACACCGACAGTGATGGCAGCTCCGGCGCCAAGTCCGTCGACGCTCAACGGCCAGGTGGACTGGGTTTATGAGGAGGAGTTGGACACGAAGAGCAATTATTTCTGGTCGCCGAACTCGAAGGACCTGGCGTTTCTGCAGATGATCGAAGCGGACGTTCCGGAATATCCGATCCCGGATTGGATCCCGACCCACGCGACGGTGGACAAGCAGCGGTATCCGCAGCCGGGCGATCTGAACCCCGATGTGCGCGTGGGCGTGGTGAGCGCGAAGGGCGGCAAGATTTCGTGGGTGCACGTGCCGATCGAGCAGGGACAGGACTACGTTCCGAGGTTTGGCTGGGTCGACCACAAGACGCTTTGGGTTGAGACACTAAGCAGGGATCAGAAACATCGAAGAATCTATTTTGCGGACCCGGGCACGGGGATAGCGCACAGTGTACTGGAGATTTCGGACGAGAAGTTTGTCGACGAGAATTTCGATGTTTATGTGGGGCATGGCCGCATTGTGCTGAGCAATTGGACTGACGGCCACAACCATCTCTATCTCTACAAGTACGACGAAGGCAGGACCGAGGCGACGAGCGCAACGCTGGAGAAGCAGCTGACGAAGGGGAATTTCGAAGTTGGGCAGGTGTATCGCGTCGATCCGGAACGAAAAGACATTTACTACGCGTCGAATGAAGGCTCGCCGCTGGAGCAGCAGGTGTGGAAGGTGACGTTTGACGGCGAGCGCAAGCAACTGACCACGAGCGCAGGCAATCATGTCGCCAACTTTGCGCCATTGGGAGGCAGCTTTACCGATAAGTTTTCGTCGCGTTTGGAGCCGCCGGTGGTGGAGCTTTGCGCGATCGGGACTAATTGCATGGCGTTCTGGGCGTCGCACTCGATCGATGCATTTGGCCTGCACGCTCCGGAGCAGCTCGAGATCAAGGCGCATGACGGCACGACGCTGTATGGAACGCTGCTGCTGCCGGCGAACGCGACCGCTGCGGCGAGTGTGCCGCTGATTGTGAATCCGTACGGCGGGCCGGCCGTGCAAACGGTGTCGAACGAGTGGACCGATGGCTTGCTGTTCGACGAGTTGCTCGCGCAACACGGATTTGCGGTGCTGCACGCAGACAACCGCGGCATGGCCGGGCGGGGGCGCGACTTCGAGGAGGCGGCCTATCACAACTTCGGCCCCGTGCAGTTAGAGGACCAGTTGACGGTGGTGGATGCGGTGCTTGCGAAGTATCCGCAGCTCGATGGGAAGCGGCTGGGCTGGTGGGGCTGGAGCTGGGGCGGCACGTTTACGCTGTATGCGTTGACGCATTCCGATCGATTCCGCACAGGCGTGGCCGTAGCGCCGGTGACGGACTGGCGGAACTACGACTCCGTCTATACGGAGCGCTACATGAGTCGGCCGAGCGACTTCCCAGAAGGCTATAAGGATTCTTCGGTGGTAAACACGGCAGCCGATCTGAAGGGCCGCATTCTGCTGGCGCATGGCACCGGCGACGACAACGTGCACTTCGAGAACACGGTGCAGTTTGTGCAGAAGCTGATTGACAAGCAGATTCCGTATGATCTGCAGATTTTTCCGCGCAAGACGCACTCGATCTCGGGCCCCGAAGCGCGGACGGAGTTGTTTACGCGCATTCTTGGGCAGTTTGAGCAGTATCTGAAGCCACCGGTCGAATGAAGATAGAAGCAAAACTGGATGAGGCAATAAAGGCCGAACTCGAGCGTCTCGAATTACTGCTGATGGAGCCTGCGGTGCGGCGCAATCGGGAACACGTCGGCGCGCTGATGGCCCGCGACTTTGTGGAGTTCGGTTCTTCGGGGCGGGTTTGGACGCGGGAAGCGACGCTGGAATTGCTGGCGACCGAGACGTACACGCCACCCCAGGTGGAGAACTTTGCTTTTCGATTGCTGGGTCCGGGCGTGGCGCTTGTTACATATCGGACATTGCGCAACGACGCGGCGGGTGAGAGGACGGTTACGCTGCGAAGTTCAATCTGGACTTGGGAGTCGGAACGCTGGAAGATATGCTTCCACCAGGGGACGCGCGCAAGCTAGCGCCTCTGCTACATCTCGTGGCGGCTGAAGAGGTCGTCCTTTTCGCGGCTGGGGCAGTTGGTGCACTCAAGGCAGCAGACGAGGAGGACCGCCACTCCCAGGGTGACCAGGATGGCCAACACACTCGCATACGAAGAAATCCAGTGAAATAGGTTATGCATATGCCACGGCGGCTTGCGCTCCCCACCAACTCCGCCAAGGAATACAACACCACTAGCGGCAGAAAGGCTCGGTATAGGACTGAGCCCCTTCCGGCAGGCCAAGTCTAACACTTAATAAGATGCGTGTATTTATCAAAACGTGCTTGAAGTAAGGCGAACAAAAGACGAATATCGACTGAGCAGTGGAAATCGGCGACTTAAACCCGGTGGACGGACCCGAACCGGAAGACTGGCCGGAGGGGACGGTTGCGCCCGCCGCACAGCGACAGCCAACAGAGCGGACGGAGGGCCCCTGCCTCAACTGGCTCTTTGTTGACCTGAACTCCTATTTCGCTTCGGTGGAGCAGCAGGATCGAGTGGAGTTGCGCGGCAAGGCGATTGGCGTGGTGCCCATGATGGCAGATACAACCTGCTGTATTGCTGCGAGTTACGAGGCGAAGGCGCACGGCGTAAAGACGGGCACAATCGTCGCGGATGCGAAGAAAATGTGCCCGAATATCGTGCTCGTGGAAGCACGGCATGAGATCTACGTGGATTATCACCATCGGATCGTGGAGGCCGTGGAGAGCTGTCTGCCGGTGACTGCGGTGATGTCGATTGACGAAATGGCCTGCCGGCTGATGGGGCGGGAGCGGCCGCTGTTGGCGGCGTTGGAACTGGGGCGCAAGGTGAAGGCGCGCATCCAGCAGCAGGTGGGGCCGTTCCTGCGGAGCTCGGTGGGATTGGCGACGAGCCGCTACCTGGCCAAAGTGGCAAGCGACATGGAGAAGCCTGACGGGCTGGTGGCGCTGCCGCTGGATGTGCTCCCAGAGGCTCTGCGGCGGCTGACGCTGCGGGATCTGCCGGGCATCGGGGCGAAGACCGAAAAGCGATTGAATGAAAAAGGTATCCAAACGATGGACGACCTGCTGAACCTGGATTGCGAGCAGGCGGGGGAGTTGTGGGGATCGGTTTGGGGCGGGCGGCTTTGGCATTGGCTGAAGGGTGAGGACTTCGAAATGTCGGAGACCGAGCATCTGAAGTCAATCAGTCACTCGCACGTGCTGGCGCCAGAGATGCGGACCGCGGAGAAAGCATGGGCGGTGGCGCACAAACTGTTGCACAAGGCGGCGATGCGGCTGCGGACGCACAAGCTATGGGCGAGTTCAATCGGGCTGGCGGTGGGGTTTTCAGTGCCGCGGGGACAGAATGCGCCGGTTAGTCGCTTTGGCGTTCCGACGCGGGGCTGGCATCACGAGATCAAGGTGAGCGAGTGCCAGGACAATCAGACCCTGATTGGAGCACTGTGCCGTCTGTGGGCCGAGAAGCCGAAGGGGCAGGGATACGACGAGCCGTATTTCATCGGCGTGAACTTGAATGGACTGGTGCCGGACCGGCTGCACTCGCTGAATCTGTTTGACTCGCTCGATAACGCGAAAAGTCGGGCAAAGCTGCTGGAGGCGATGGACCAGCTCAATCAAAAATATGGAATGAGCACGCTGGCGCCGGCGACCATGCTGGCGGCGTATAAAGCTGCGCCGACGCGGATCGCGTTTCACAGCATTCCGGATCTGTTTTGACGGCTGTCGATCTGTGACCCAGAGATCCTCAGAGTGTCTAAAAATATGCAGGGTCTGGGTGAACGATTCCGCGTCGAATACATCCAATGGTCAGGACACTCCGAGTCGTCGCACGTCAACAACGGATGACGTGGACTTCAATTCGAACAACTGGAATTCATGCAGGTAGCCGAGGTTCCCTGGAACGTAGACAGACCATTTCAAGCGAGAAGCGATTGGATCACAATCCCAAGGTGAACCTCCGCCCAGACCTCAATGCATGGGCATGCACATCGAGAGTCTTCGTGTGGATCGCCCGGGCGCTCCTGATCTTGACTGCGATATCGATTATCACGATGCCCGTCACGCAGCATCTCTGGACCTGGGATCGTTTCCTCCACGGCGGCAGGGATTTCGAGTTGAGCACCCTCATGATCTTGTCCGTCCTCGGGCTTGTACTAGTGCTCTCGAAAAACCTCAAACAGTGTATCGATTCCTTGTTATCGGGATTGTGCACTCTCGCGTTAGCTTGTCATGAGCGCGTGGCGATCAGGATCACGCGTGTATTCTCGATGTTTCGTACAGAGTATGTGGCCCCTTCAGAGACGGTCATGTACAAGATTCCCCTCCTCATCTGATCCTTTACCTCTCCCGGTACGCGACAACTAAAGCTGACACCGAGCCCGCCCGGGCTCCGCTGCCATTCCCTCAGCACCAGACGCCTGATACGGAGAGTTCAATGAAATCATCTGAAGTCCTACGCGCATGGGCCAGAATCCTGGCCGGCAGTGCACCTTCTCTTTCCATCGAGATCACCAAGGAATGCCCTTTGCGCTGCCCCGGATGCTATGCCTTCGATGCGGCGCACCTTGGCGGTCCAACCCAACTTCGCGAGCTATCTGACTTCAAAGGCGACCAACTGGTGATGAGAGTGCTCGCCCTGATCGACGAACATCGACCGCTGCATGTATCCCTTGTAGGCGGCGACCCGCTGGTTCGGTATCGCGAAGTCGACTTGCTCTTGCCACAAATCGAAAGCCGCGGTGTCCACACCCAGGTCGTCACCAGCGCCTTCAGAGAAATTCCCTCTGCTTGGATGAAGTTCAAGAAACTGAATGTCGTGGTCTCCGTCGATGGCCTGCAGCCCGAACATGACGTTCGCCGCAAACCCGCCACCTACGACCGCATCCTCAAGAACATCGCGGGTGCGCGAGTCACCATTCACTGCACAGTCACATCGCAGATCGCGCAGCGCCCCGGCTACCTCGACGAATTCCTCGGATTCTGGACGAACCGCCCCGAGGTGAACAAGGTATGGTTCAGTATCTTCACGCCTCAACGCGGCGCAACCGACAAGGAAATACTCACCGCTTCGCAGAGGGCGAGCGTGATCTCCACGCTGCGACAACTCCGGCTGAAATACCCCACGCTCGACATGCCGGAATCACTCATTCGAGAGATTGCCTCCCCGCCCGAAAATCCAGATGAGTGCATCTTCGCTAGAACCACTCAGATCATCTCCGCCGATCTCAAAACGCAAATCACTCCTTGCCAGTTTGGCGGCAATCCCGATTGCGATCAGTGTGGCTGCATTGCTTCGATGGCCTTGGCCGCGGTTGGACATCATCGCGTTATCGGTCGGCTCACCGCCGGACATCTCTTCATGGCTTCGGATCGATTCGGCAAACGGTGGAGAAAGCTCAGGAACACCTTCTCACCCAAATCGTCCGTCGACCCAATCCATTCTCCGTTCAAGATCCTGGCGCCTTATGAAGATGCCAGGAAACGCGGCTGAGCTTTCCCCTTGCACTTCGACAAGAGCTTAGTCTATCCTCTTGTCGAAGCGAAAGGGAACGCATGCCGGAAAAAATCGAACTGCCCCAGGGAACCTTGGACTTGCTGATCTTGCGCACACTCCTCCCCGGTGCACAGCACGGCTGGGCAATCTCCGAGCGCGTGCAGCAGGTTTCGAGCGAAGTGCTGAGTATCCAGCAGGGATCGTTGTATCCCGCGCTCCATCGCCTCGAGCGACGCGGCTGGATCAAAGCAAAGTGGGGCACATCCGATAACAACCGACGCGCGAAGTACTACGAGCTCACGCGCACCGGCGAGAAGCAACTGGAGAGGGAGACCGAAGCGTGGCGCAAGTTGACAGTTGCCGTTGCGCAGGTTCTGGAAGGAGCGTGAGGCGGCCATGCTGGATGATCTGCGTTATCGCACACGCGCGCTGCTTCACCACAACGAGGTCGAAACGGAACTCGACGAAGAGCTCCGATTCCACTTCGACCACCAGGTCGAGAAGTACATGAGGTCCGGCATGACAGAAGAGGAAGCAAAGCGTCGCGCACGTCTTGCATTCGGCGGGCATGAGCAAGCGAAGGAGGACTGTCGCGAGGCGCGAGGCACCGCATTCATCGAACTGACGCTGCAGGATACGAAGTACGCATTCCGGCAGCTTTGTGCGAATCCGACCTTTGCCCTGGTCATGATTCTCACGCTCGCTCTCAGCATCGGCGCCAACAGCGCCATCTTCAGCGTGATTAATGGTGTTCTTCTGAGCAGGCTTCCCTATCGACAGCCCGATCGCCTGGTTCGAATCTTCCTCTCGAGCCGCGAGTACCCAAAGTTTCCCCTCAATCCCTTCGACTTCCTCGACTTCAGAGCGCGCAACCATTCGTTCGAATCCATCGCGGCATTCACGCGAGGAGATGTCCAGCTTTCGGGCGACGGCGAGCCGGTGCGGCTGAACGGCTTCGGCATTACCTCGGGATACTTTCGCGTCCTGGGTCTGCAGCCCGAGTTAGGACGCGAATTCGATTTCCAGGCAGAGATTCCCGGCAACGGGCTGCAGGCGATTCTCAGTGATCGCGTGTGGCGCACGCGATTTGGCGCCGACCCGAACATCATCGGCCGCAAGATCACGATGAACATGCAGCCCTTTACCGTGATCGGCGTCATGCCCGCAGGCACACAGCATCCGGGCAACGAATATCACGCGGTCGCGTATGGCGAGAGCGTGGATGTATGGTGGCCGTTTTCCTTTGCCGGAAACTCAAACCAGCGCGGATCGCATTTCATCGAGGGTATCGGACGCCTCAAGGATGGCGTCAGCGATGAGCGCGCGCGTGCCGAGATGAATGCGATCATGGCGCAACTTGCGCGCGAGCATCCGTATGATTTGAGATGGACGGTTCTCGTCGTACCGCTATACACCGAGCTTGTCGGAGCGAGCCGCCAGATGCTCCTGGTGTTGCTTGGATCGGTGGGCATTGTTCTGCTGATTGCATGCGCGAACGCCGCAAACCTTCTGATGGTCAGAGCCTCTGCCCGCCAGCGTGAAATTGCTGTTCGGCTCGCCATGGGTGCGCCGCGTTCCCGCGTAGTGCGCCAGCTCCTCACGGAAAGCCTCCTGATCTCGCTAACCGGCGGAGCACTCGGGCTGGGACTCGCATATGGCGGAGTTCAGGCGCTCGTCTCGTTGTTGCCCGCCGGTTTCCCGCGCGCGCACGACATTCATGTAAGTGGACCGGTGCTGGCTTTCACAATCCTCGTAAGCTTCATCACCGGAATCCTGTTTGGACTCGCTCCGGCATTACAGGCTTCTCGAACGGATCCCAAAGTGGGCCTGCAAAAGGCCGGCAGGACTTCAACTGCAGGTCGCAATCAAGGCCGCCTGCGCAATGCGTTGGTGATCGCAGAAGTCAGTCTCGCCAGTGTACTTCTCATTGGCGCCGGGCTCATGCTGCGCACTTTCCTCAACCTCATTCATCTCAATCCTGGCTTCCAGCAGGATCGCCTGCTGACGGCAAGCCTCTCCTTGCCCAACGCGCAGTACAAAACGAGGCCACAGATAGCGCAATTCTACGATCGGCTCGCATCGAGTTTGAATACGCTGCCCGGTGTAGAGAGCGCAGGCGCTGGGAGCGACTTGCCCTGGACCGGTTATGACGAGAATGCTGGCGGATTCACGGTCGAGGGAAAGAAGCCGTTGCCAAATCAGGAGTTCCATGCGCGCTATCACATGGCGACTCCCGGCTACTTCAGTGCCATGGGGATTCCCCTCGTCGAAGGACGCTTCTTCACAGAGGCAGACAAGAAAGATGCACCGTTCGCTCTCATCATCAACCACGCGATGGCGGAACGCTACTGGCCTCATGAGGACGTCATCGGCAAGCGAATCACCTTCGATGACGAACCCAAAAAAGACTCCGACTGGATGACAGTTGTGGGTGTTGTGGGCGATATAAAGGATCAGCCGAATAGTCCGGGTGCGGAGCCCGCCTTCTGGTGGTCTGAGTTCCAGGCTCCCGAACCCGACATGTCCATCGCGATTCGCACCCAATCCGATCCCCGGCAGGTTGCAGACGGACTCCGCGACGCAGTACATCGCCTCGACCCCGCGCTGGCAGTTGCGGATGTAAAGCTGATGGACAGCGTGGTGGGTACGTCGGTCTCTACGCCGCGTTTTACCTTCGTGCTCGTAGGCCTGTTCGCAGGGTTGGCCATTCTGTTGGCGGCGATCGGCGCCTATGGCGTAATTGCGTACACCGTCAGCCAGCGAACCCCAGAGTTTGGCCTGCGTGTCGCACTGGGGGCTCAACGGTCTGATCTGTTGCGCATGGTTCTAGCGCATAGCGCAAAGCTGGCCGTCCCGGGAACGATCCTCGGAGTTCTGCTTGCCTTGAGCCTGGGCAGTGTTGTGCGGAATCTCATCTATGGAGTGAGCCCCGCGGACCCCGTCATCCTGTCAGCAGTTGTTCTGCTTGTGCTCACCGTTGCGCTCGTTGCATCTTACGTGCCGGCGCGGCGTGCATCGCGCTCCGACCCAATGACAACGCTGCGAGCGGAGTAGTCCGCTCGCAGCGTTCTGTTCCTGCAACTGTTCAACGCATTGTAGGTGTGAATCCGCCTAGTCAGAAGCGTCCCCGTCATGAGGACTCTTATCCGAGTCATCGTCGTTTCCATGACGATGTTCGTACTTCCCAAGGCTCTCATTCAGATGGTTCGGATCCACGGAAACCTGCACAACGTCCATCTCGTGCCCATCCAGGTCGAGCACAAACAAGCCCATTCGCGGCCCTTCGGGATGCATGTAGATCATCGTCTGGCTATTTCCCTTGCGGCTGGTCTCGCGAATCACGCGCTCCCACTCCGATCCGAGCTTTTGCTCCACCATCCTGTTCAACTCTTCGCCGTCCACATCCGCGTGAAAGTCATCGATCTCTGCCACGTGCATGCCGCTCACCCCGCCGCTCGTCGCCTTATGCGAGATAAAGCTGATCAAGCCGATAAAAGGAATGCGCTGCGCGTGGACGTGGTACCGCGATTCAATTGAGCTCACTACGCCGTCGAATCCGCCCTGCGCGCCGCTCGCCAGCACCACAACTGGGATGGCCAATGCCAGAAAACCTATCGGAACAAGAATGAACCGCTTCATTGGTCACCATCCTTCTTGGTCTTGTCCTTTTGCTTGTCTTTTTCAAACTTCCCTTTCTCTTTGTGCGAGTCCCTGTCGATCTCGCCCAGCACGCTCAATCCGCCGATGCCCCCCAGCTTGCTCAGGTCTTCCATCTTTACCGGCCCGAGGATCAACACGATGCTTAGTTCCTTCGGCTCTACATCCAGAATGAACATGCCGTGCGTCTCGCCATTCACGATCTTCATCATCACATCGGTGCTTTCGCCGCTTCTCTTGTCGCGCTCGCGCACAATGGGCGACCAATCGCTAGTCTCAAAGTAGGAGCGCAGCTTCTGGATGTCGTCCATCGAGTACTGGCCTTCCTTGTCGAACTCGTAATCGCGAACGTAAATGCCGTCCAGGCCCTCGATCAGATGCCGCGTCGCCGCATTGTCCGGGTCTTTGCCGTCCAGAAACTTCGCGGCAAACGCCAGCATGTTTTTGCCCAGCGTCACCTCGGTCACATTCGAGGCCTTCGCTGCCAGTTCCTTTTCCACGGGCGACGGCAACGGCAATTGCGAATTCTGCGCCACCGCAGGAAGAAGCATCCCCGCCATCACTAAAAACAAAGCCGCAGTCCGAATCTTCATGGATCTTCCTTTCCAGTTCCTTAACCCTTGGGTGCGCCATCCTTGCGAAGCAAGGGCGGAAAGCACCGTCCTGCGCTAGCCGGCCAACTCGTGGGTGCGCCATCCTTGCAAGGCAAGGGTGGGAAAGCACGATCCTTCGCTAGCCCGCTCTACTTCTCGTCGTGGCTGCGCACCGCGAGCCGCCGATTCATGTCGTTCAATGCGTGATTGGTAATGCGCAACGCCGTCAATACCTGTTGTGCCGCTTCCTCGCCCTTGCGCCGCTCTTCCACCTGCCGCCAGCTATAACCGCCTGCAACCACTCCCGCCAGCAACACCGAAGCCGCCAGTCGCTGCCACCAGATCGTGTGGCTATGAATGCGCTGCGTGCGCCGCATGGCGCGCTGCTGCAGAATCCTCCGCTTCAGGCTCGGCGGCGCCGGACGCCGCTCCATTGCCTGTCGCAATTCACGCTCGAAACCGTCGATTTGTTCAGGCTGATCAGTTTTTCCAGTCTGTCCAGGCCGTTCAAAGTCCACGAATGTACTCCTTCAAGTGCGTTGTTGCCTTTGACCGCAGCAGCTTCAAACCGCGCTGCAGGTTGCTCTTTACTGTCGCCACCGGCGCGTCCACTGTGGCCGCAATCTCTTCCGGTGTCAAATCTTCCTGGTACCGCAACACCAGTGCCGCCCGCTGCGCTTCCGGCAGAGTCGAAAGCAATTGCTCCAGCCGTGCACTCAGCGGAGATGTCCGCTCGTCTGCTGGCGCGCCGTGATTCTCTTCAATCTCTACCCACAGGTCCACGCCCCGCACCTTGCGCCGCCTCAGTGCATCGGCCGAGCGATTCATCGCCACTCGACGCAACCAGAACATCGCGTGTTGGGGGCTCTCAATCCGCTGCATGTTCCTGTCCAACTCCAGAAAAACATCCTGCGCAACCTCTTCCGCCAATCCGCGGTCGCCGGTCATGCGCCACGCCAGCGAAAACACCATGGACTGATGTTCGTCCACCAGTCGCTCGAAATCCGGGTGCCATTTCTCGGCCATGGGTTTCGCTTCTACTCTCTTATCCGCAGGGGAACGCGGCGCAGGATGCAAAAGGTACGAATCCGAGCAAAAAAAGTTCAGTGGCAGGCAACTAGCTTTCCCTCATAAGAATGCCGCGACTCAAATCGGTGGGCTATACAACTGCAAACCCGCAGAATGTTTCGAATCGAGTAGTACCCGTGCCAGTGCGGGTTTGCCTCAAGGGGAAAACTAAAATGAAACGCAGTCTGCAGTTCCTTGCTTGCCTGAGTGTTGCGCTGTGTACAAACACCGTATTTGCCCAGGCCGTGGCGTACGTGTACGTTGCCAATAACCCTAAGAACAGCAGTACCAACGAAATCACCGCTTACTCCGCGGCATCCGACGGCAAACTTACGCCTGTTTTCGGATCTCCATTCCGCGAGAATGTCACCGCTTTGGCCGCTACCGGGAAGTACCTTGTCGCCGCCAACCGATCTGAACCTGTGATTGATTCCTTCACCATCGGATCCGATGGCGCCTTGCGCTTCGCAGCCTCAACGAATTACGCCAAACACACCAGCAGTGAGGAGTGCGCCGAGGCTGGCCAGCTCTTCTTCGATCACACAGGTGCAACGCTCTACATCCAGGAATACAGCTTCGATTGCGATAACACGGGCGTCACCTCATTCGCAATGAACAAACAGACTGGCGGCCTCTCCTATCTCGGAGCGGACAACATGGGTGCATTTCCCGGCATGTACAACGCGGCCTACTTCATTGGGAACAATGTCTATGCGTACTCGGCGGCCGATTCATCCTGCATGTACTACGAAATCTATGGATTCAGGCGCAGCAGCAACGGGCTCCTCGTCTCCGCAGGTGGAGTATCGAATTCACCGAAGCCGCCTCCGGATGGCGTGCAAGGTTATGTTCCGGATCTGCTGGCCGCGGACCCCGGCAACCACGTTGCTGTTCTCGAGCAGCCTGCCAACCCGCCCGACTGTGCGGCAGGACCACTGCAGCTTGCCACATACACTGCAAACTCCAGCGGCATGCTCAGCACCACCAGCACCTACGCGAACATGCCCCCAACCCTCATCGCGAATCCCTACGACATGAAGATGTCGCCCTCTGGAAAACTGGTTGCCGTTGCCGGGAAAGAGGGTCTGCAGGTCTTTCACTTCAATGGCGCCAGTCCCGTCACGCGCTTCACCGGCCTGCTGACCTCCACGCCCATCAACCAGATGTTCTGGGACAACAGCAACCACCTGTACGCCATCAGCCAGTCCGGCGGGGAGATCTACGTGTTTACCATTACCCCGGACGGCACGCATAAGACCCCCGGGTCTCCCTACTCGATCAACAGCCCCTATTCCCTCATCGTCCGCTCGCTTGCGCCGTAGCAACAGGTCTTCGCAATCAAAAGGGCCGCCCCGGCGCGGCCCTTTTGATTTCCTGTGGAAGGAGAACATTACCAAAAGCTGAGCGCATGCGAGAGTTCAACGGCCCCCCGACGCTCCCGGCGAATAAAATCACCCCATCGATACAGGACATCCCCACACGTGCGTGAGGACAAGTGCTATGAGATGCAAGATTTTACTCAGCCTGATGCTCCTCGGATCGCTATGTCTAGCAGGTTGCGGGGGTATCACCCGCACCACTACACCCCCTCCCCCCTCCCCCACCATCACCTCCGTCACCGTCTCCTGCGCCGCAGCCAGCCTCCAGCCTGGACAGACCAGCCAGTGTTCGGCAACCGTCTCGGGAACCGGCGGCTACAGTTCCAGCGTCACCTGGTCAGCAGCCTTGGGCAAAGTCTCTAGCACCGGCGTCTACACCGCTCCCGCGACCGCACCGGCCTCCGGTTCCGATACCGTCAAAGCAACTGCAACCGAGGACCCCACAAAACTGGGGACCGCAAAGATCGCCATTACCTCGCCAGCAGCACCCACAATCACAGCCGTCACCGTCTCCTGCGCCACCGCTAGCCTCCAGCCCAGCCAGACGAGCCAATGCACGGCGACCGTCACAGGAACCGGCAGCTACAGCTCCGGCGTGACCTGGTCGGCGACTTCCGGCACAGTCTCAAACACCGGCCTCTACACCGCTCCCGCGACCGCACCGGCCTCGGGTTCCGATACCGTCAAGGCAACTTCAACCGAGGACTCTACAAAACTGGGAACGGCGAAAATCACCATCACCGCCCCAGCGACACCGACAATCACCGCCGTCTCCCTCGCCTGCAGCCCAACCTCGATCACCGACACTCAAACAACGTCCTGCACTCCCACCGTCTCCGGCACCGGCGCCTTCACCAATACCGTGAATCTCTCGCTCAGCCCGGCTGCTGCTGGAACCCTGAGCAACGCGACGAGTGTCAGTTCCGGCACGGCCGTCACCTTCACTCCCGCCAATACCGGGGCAAATTCCGTTACCATCACGGCAACTTCCACAGCCGACTCCACCAAATTCCAATACGTGCCAATCACCGTGACCGTAGCGACCGCCGGCCCAAGCTGCGCCGGCATGAGCCTCGGTGACAACGCCAGTCTCAACGGCTTCCTTCCGTTCACAGCCACAACCGAGTGGAACACCGACATCTCCTCGGCTCCCCTTGACCCGAATAACACGGCGATCACCTCCGCCGCCGGATTTGCGGGCCTGCATCTGCATCACGATTGGTCTTCCGTCGCCGGAGGAAACTACGGGATCCCCTACGTCGTCGTCGATTCCAACTCAACCCCGCTGATTCCGGTCTCTGTGGTCGACTACGCAGATGAGAGTGATGTTGCCGAAGCGCCCTACCCGATCACCGCTCCGATTGAGGGCGCACCAGCAGATTGCGATGGATGGCCCGACACCTACATCGGCGATTCACACGTTCTTGTGCTCGACCGCCACGCATGCATGCTCTATGAAACGTTCAACACCCATCGCTGCAGCGGAGCATGGAGCGCATCTTCGGAAACCATCTGGGACTTGAAGAACTACGATCGCCGCCCCTGGGGCTGGACCTCCGCAGACGCAGCAGGGCTTCCGATATTTCCCGGTCTCGTGCGCTACGACGAAGTCGCTGCTGGCGCCATCAATCACGCCATCCGCTTCACCATGCAGCAAACCAAGAACGACGCCAATGGCGGCTACTTCGTCGCACCCGCAAGCCATGCAGCCGGAACAACGTACGGCGTCAGCAATATCATGGGGATGCGCATCCGCCTCAAGGCCAGTTTCGATATCTCCGGTTTCTCCACCGCAAATAAGGTGATTCTCACCGCGATGAAGAAGTACGGCATGATCCTCGCCGACAACGGCAGCTACTTCTACTTCCAGGGAGTGCCCGACCCACGCTGGGATGACGACGACCTACACAACTTCGACGCCATCCAGTCTTCCAACTTTGAAGTCGTGCAAATGACCCCATCGTTCCCGGGCTACGACGCCAACACCGCGCCCACCGGAGCAACTCCGATCATCAACAGCTTCACATCCTCCGCTTCATCCGTCGTCGCCGGAACACCCATCACCCTCACCTGGAACACAACCAATGACTCTTACGATTTCATCGACGTCCTCGGCGGAGTCAGCGGCGGAACCGTAACTACCACGCCAACCAAAACGACGACCTACACCTTGAACGCCACCAATCAATACGGCCGAACCACCATGCAGGTCACCGTCACCGTTCACTAAGCGCAAAATGTCTGCAAAATCTTTGGCAGTTCCGAAAGTTGTCAGCCGTTGTCGGAACTCGACACTTCATACGCTTCTTTCGCTTTCGGGCGAGCTACTCCACCGGATGCTCTTCAATAAACCGGCCGACAATCTTTGCCACCTCTTCAAGAAAGGCTCGATCGTCGCCGTTGAAAGCTGCGGGAGCGTGACTGTCGATATCGATTTCGCCTACTATCTTCCCGCCCGCGTAGATGGGCACCACAATTTCCGATCGAGTCTCGATTGAACAGGACAGGTAGCGGGGATCGGAGTTGACATCGTCGACGACCACAGTTTCGCCGCGCTCGACTGCCGCTCCGCAAATGCCTTCGTTGACAGGGATTCGCACATGCGGTGTAGGATCGCCGACGAAAGGTCCAACGACCAGCATTTGATCGTCTGCCGGATCGAGCATATAGAAACCAACCCAGTTGAAGTGAGCGAAGCTCCGCGCCAGACTCTCGACAATGCTCCTTTGCAGATTCTCAAGCGATATTGCGAGAGTTTGGAGAGTTCGAAATTCGTCAAGGAGGGCGCTTCGTTCGATCACCGTCGCATCCATTGGCTCTCAATCTTCGGTGGATGGAGCAACGTCTGCATCACAACACAATATTGTTCGGTCTTTGCCTGCAAAGCCTGTACCTGCTCATCCGTTGCCTGCGGAGCGCGGATGTCAAAATTGAGCCGCAAGCTCTCAAAGCCGACCGGTACTTCTTTTGATATTCCCAGCGTTCCCTTGAGGTCCAGATCGCCCTCGACGGTGACAGCTATGCTCTCTGTCGGTATACCCATGGCGCCTGCAACCATTTGGCAAGTGATCTGTGCACAAGCTGCTAACGCTCCAAGCAGGAGATCGCCAGAACACGCCCCGGTTCCCTCGCCGCCAACTCCGGCATGTGCCTGCGCGTTATAAATCGCGCGCCCCAGGTCGATAGAGCAGGCGATTGGCGCGTCCGATTCCCCACCTCGCGCGGTTAGAGTGATTCGAGAACTTGATGGATCCTGTCGGTAGCGCTCCTTGAGAGGTCGTTGCACTGAACGAAGATCCATGGCTCATCTCCAAAATCTGAGGTATTATGAGCAAACTCAGACTAACTGCTGCGGCAGTCTATCACACCCCAAGATCAATTCCATTGAATCAAGCAGCGGCCGACATCCGCGACCTCGAAACCCATGACCGAGCCCAATCAGGAAATATCAGCTTCGTCCCAACTGTCGCCCGGCGCGCGCTTCGGACATTACGAGGTTCTCAATCGGCTTGGAGCAGGCGGCATGGGCGAAGTCTATCGCGCCAGAGACACTCGCCTCGAGCGTGATGTCGCGATCAAGATTCTTTCGCTGGAGCAGTGCTGTCGACCCGAGGCCCTGGCGCGTTTCGAGCAGGAAGCACGTGCTGCTTGCGCACTGAATCACTCAAATATCGTCACCATTTACGAAATTGGGGAAGTGAATGGTGCGCGATTCATCGCAATGGAACTGGTAAATGGGGAAACACTCCGCGAACTCCTCGCTCCTGGTCCTATTCCGTTCCGCAAGGCAGTTGCACTTGCGGTGCAGATTGCGAACGCTCTTGCGAAAGCCCACGGAATTGGCCTCGTTCATCGGGACTTGAAGCCTGAGAACCTGATGATTACAGATGATGGCGTGGTAAAGATTCTGGATTTCGGTCTGGCAAAGCTACGTGTGCAAAGTCCTGCGCAAGACCCAAACGCTACTATCTCCGCCATTACCGGGAATGGCGTCGTGTTGGGAACCACTGGCTATATGTCGCCTGAACAGGCGACCGGCCGCGAAGTCGACTTCCGTTCGGATCAGTTTTCATTTGGGTCGGTGCTCTACGAAATGGTTACTGGGTTTCCTGCCTTCCGGAAAAATACCCATGCGGAGTCCATGGCGGCAGTTCTTCGCGATGAACCGGATCGCGCCAAAATGATTCAAGCACCGCCTCCTTTTCTTTGGATTGTGGAGCGCTGCATTGCCAAGGATCCTAACCAGCGCTACGCCTCCACCGGCGATTTGGCTCGCGATCTCGCCGCGGTTCGAGACCGACTCGCCGAGGCTCCCGCGCGCGAATCGCAACCCCGCATCAATAACCTCCCAACGCAACGCAACGCCTTTATTGGCCGCGAGCGCGAAGCTGCAGACCTGCGCCGGCTCCTCAGCCAGCAAGACGTGCGCCTCGTGACCCTTACCGGTCCGGGGGGTATCGGAAAAACCAGGCTCGCATTGCAGGTGGCGGCGGAAGCAGCAAATGAATTTTCTGGGGGAGTTTGCTTTGTTCCGCTGTCGTCCGTTGGTGAGCGGAGCTTGATCGTATCCACAATCGCACAAGCATTGGGCGTGCGTGAGTCCGCGAATCAGACCGTCCAGGAAGGCCTGGATGAATACGTGAGCCGTCTCGATGAATCGACGCTTCTTGTGCTCGACAACTTCGAGCATCTCGTGTCCGAAGGTTCGGTGGTGTCTCAGCTGCTCAGTGTCGGTTCAAAACTGAAGATTACCGTCACGAGCCAGGCTCCCTTGCACGTCTACGGAGAACGTGAATTTCCAGTGCCGCCACTTACGCTGCCAGACCTCAAGTCCATTCCTGCCATGGAAGTGCTTTCGCGTCTCCCCGCCATCGCGCTTTTTTTGGAACGGGCGACTGCCGTGAAGCACGAGTTTACATTGACACGGGAAAACGCTCACGCAGTGGCCGCCATCTGCACGCGCCTTGACGGCCTTCCTCTTGCCATCGAATTGGCGGCGGCGCGCATTAAGCTTCTTTCGCCATCGGATATGCTGGCACGTCTCGAGAGCCGCCTGAAACTTCTTACCGGTGGTGCTCGCGACCTGCCCACTCGGCAGCAAACACTTCGCAGTACTGTCGACTGGAGCTATGGTTTGCTCAATGCGGCTGAACAAACCTTGTTCCGGAGGCTCTCAGTCTTCAGCGGCGGTTGCACCCTTGAAGGTGTCGAATCCGTTTGCGACACAAGAGGCGATCTTGGCCTTGATGTCCTCGACGGCATGGCTTCAATGGTAGACAAGAGTCTCGCGCAGCAGGTGGCCGGAGCGGAAACGCGATTTACTCTTCTTTCCACGATCCGTGAATACGCGCTTGAACACCTTGCCGCAAGCGACGATGAGCCCGCAACACGGAGGTCGCATGCTGCTTATTATTTGGTGCTTGCCGAGGAGGGCGCACACGAGGTGACTGCGAACTCCGAATGGCTCGACCTCTTTGAGGTAGAACACGAAAACTTTCGCGCGGCGGTCGATTATCTGATTGAAGCCGGCGATGCCGATTGGAGTCTTCGCCTGGGCGCTGCACTCTTTCGTTTTTGGGAGACGCGGGAATACCTTACTGAGGGGCGGGATACGATTCACAGACTTCTCGCTCTTGAAAAAACCGCGGCCCGTCCGAAGCTTCGTGCACGTTTGCAATTCGCTACCGCGGTTTTGGCAGGGGAACAAGGTGACTTCGATTCTGCGCGACAGCTCTTCGAAGACAGCCTCGAATCCTGCGTTGAACTCAACGACAACCGCGGGGTTGCGGTCGCACTGAATGCCCTGGCTGTTCAAGCTCGCAATCGCGGAGAACTCACCGACGCGTCCTCACTCTTCGAGCGCTGTCTCGATATTTGGAAGGATATCGGCGACTTCTCCGATATAGCCAGGGCTCTCAGTAATCTCGCCAACGTAACGAAGCTACAGGGAGATTACACACGCGCCGCCGCGCTTTATGACGAGTGCCTCACCATGTTCAGGAAAGCGGGAGATGGCACCGGCGTTGCATGGACGCTCAACTATCAGGGCGACGTCGCTCGCGAGAAAGCAGACTTCGTCGCCGCACGCTCATTTTGTGAACAGAGCCTGCATGCCTTTCGCCAGTTGCGGGATTCCTGGGGAATTGCGAGCGCTCTCTCTGACTTAGCTGGCCTGAGTTACGACCAGGGCAATAATGCGGAGGCGCGCCGCCTGTACGCAGAGAGTATTTGTTTGTTCCGGGACCTGGGACACAAACGGGGTGTCGCTCGAGTGCTTGAGTGTCTCGCCGCAAGTGCCGCAGCGCAATCGAACGCGGAGCAAGCCCTGCGCTGGGCTGGCGCCGCAGCCGCCCTTCGCGAACGATTGGGCGCACCGCTTACTCCGTCGGATCAGGCCACGCTTGAAAAGGCTTTGGAATTCGCGCGTCGAACGCTGGGCAGCCCTGCGAGCCTGACGGCTTGGATGGAAGGGTGGGCTATGCCGTGGGAGCAGGCCATACAGGAGGCATCGAATTGCGAACCGGGCCCCGGTTCCAGCGCCAAACATTGATCAAATCAACCAGCAAGACTCGGATCGATCAGGCGACGTACCGCTGAGATACGATTCGCAGGAAAACCGCCGAGGCGCGCATGTTTGCGAACGGTTTCCTCGTCCGGCGCCAGGTAGACACAAAACAACTTGTCTCCCGTGACGTAACTGTGAAGCCATCTGATTTCCGGCCCCATTTCGTTGAGTACGCCAACTGATTTTTTGGCAATCTGCTGCAACTCAGCGTCCGACATGCTGCCAATGCCCGGAATCTCGCGCTCGATCACATATTGCCCCATTACTACCTCTCTGGACGGTCATGGTATCAGATATTCGATTGGCAATGCACATAGGAAACGGGACGGCGTGGGAGAGTTCGCGTCGGCTGCCTGGCATGGCTACACTGAACGTGAATTGAACCTTCACTCTTCAACGGCGGGTTTGCAGTATCGGGGCCGGCTAGCGCCTTCGCCCACGGGCTATCTGCACGTCGGGCATGCACGCACGTTCGCGACGGCCTGGCGGCGAGCGCGCGAGGCAGGCGGAGCGCTGGTGATGCGGATGGAAGACCTGGATCGGGATCGCAGCCGAGAGGAATATGCCGCGGCGGCACTTGAGGATTTGCGCTGGCTGGGGATGGACTGGGATGAGGGGCCGGATGTGGGCGGGGCGTTCGGGCCGTATGCGCAGAGCCAGCGGAGCGAAGTCTATCTGGCCGCGTGGAAGCGGTTGCACGAGGGCGGATTCATTTATCCATGCCGATGTTCACGGAAGGATCTGGCGGCAGTGAGTGCTCCGCATGAGGGGGCGGGGCAAGAACAGGATCCGGAGGATGAGCCGGTATATCCGGGGACCTGCAGGCCGTCGCGCACGGGCGAGGGTGTTTTTGAGATTTCAAGCTCAATGGCGGATGGGCCGAGCGGGATGAATTGGCGGTTTCGCGTGCCGGATGGAGAGGTTGTCGAATTTGAGGACGGCAACCTGGGAACGCAGCGATATTTGGCAGGAGTCGACTTTGGGGATTTTCTAGCATGGCGGCGCGATGGCGTGCCGAGTTATCAGTTGGCGTGCGTGGCCGATGATGCAGCGATGCGGATCACGGAGGTGGTGCGCGGGGCAGATCTGCTGAAGTCGACGGCGCGGCAAATATTGCTCAACAGCGCGCTGGGTTGCGCGGATCCAAGTTGGTTTCATTGTGAATTGAGCGTGGACGAGCAGGGGAAGCGGCTGGCGAAGCGGCACGATGCGCTGAGTATTCGGGAGTTGCGGCGGAGGAGGATGACGCAGGCGGAAATCATCAGAACTTGACTGTCACGTGGCTGCGCCGCAGAGTTGAAGATTATTCCGTTTGAAAAGTCAGCGCGGCTATGATCGTTCTACTTCGAGCTGAGACCCGCGCCGTCTTGCGCTGGCCGGAGCATCTGAGCGATCTTCCCGGAGGAACTATGAGTTTGTCTCAACCATCCTCGCCAGCGAGCTTTCAGGCGAGAATGATTCATAGTCAAGCGGAGGCGGAGATTTTCGTGCGCTTTGGCGGAAGCGGTCCAGTAGTTCTGCTGCTGCATGGATATGCGGAGAACAGTGACTCCTGGGCCCCGCTGGCAGCCGACTTGATGGTCACTTGTCGAGGACCGCAAGGTCGAGTGAAGCAAGCTGCGTGGGATCGCCGATGACGTCGATGCGGCTGATTTTTCCATTTGCAATCGTGAAGCGAAGGACGCGGAAGAGGCGTCCTCGCGGCGCAACGACAAGGCCGACGGATCCGTTGACGAGCGCAATGCGGGCGGCTCTTGCGCCTTGCGCGGCGGTGATCGCCTGCCGTGCCCAGGACTCGGCACCGCGCACTTCCGTCGGCGCGCCGGGAAGGCGCGAGACCTGATCGGAGTGGATGCGAACGTCAGGATCGAGCACCGCAACCAGCGCTTCAAAGTCCCCACTGCGTAAAGCGGCAAGAAAAGCGTCAACCACCTTTCTCTGCTGAGGGAGATTCGTGCCCGAAACCTTGCCGCCCCGAATGCGACGACGGGCGCGGCTTGCCAGTTGGCGCGCCGCGGCTGGAGTTCGACCGACGATAGAGGCGATCTCATCGAAAGGCAGATCGAACATATCGTGCAGCACAAATGCGAGGCGCTCGGCGGGGGCCAGACGATCGAGAACAACGAGTACAGCGAGACCGACCGAGTCTGCAAGGACTGCTTCCTGCTCAGGGTTTGCGATTGCTTTTCTGTGTGCGGGTGGTTGTGGCAGCTGTTCTTCGAGAGAGTCTTCGCGGCGGGAGGTGCGGGAACGGAGCATGTCAAGGCAGACGTGTCCTACGACAGTGGTCAGCCATCCGCCGAGGTTCTCGATGCTGTCAGCGTCTGTGCGGCTGAGGCGAAGCCACGCCTCCTGCACCGCGTCGTCGGCTTCAGACAACGAACCGAGCATACGATCGGCAACGGCGCGCAGCCGATCCCGGTTTTGTTCGAATCGATCGGCCGGAAATTGAGATTCGGTCATTGCTAGGATTTCCTCGGGTCAGATTCCTCGGGTCACATTTCGTCGACTGCATTCGTCATGTGATTGACGAATGAAAGCTAATCATTGTGACAAGGAGTTAATCGCTATGCAATCCCGTATCAACAATCCAGCCATGATTTTCCCCGGCCTCATCGAGACGCTGCAAGCCCTGAGCAAGATAACCGAAAAGAGTGGCTTACCACAGAAAGTACGCGAAATGGCGCACTTGCGCGCGAGCCAGATTAATGGATGCAGCGTGTGTGTCGATATGCATTGGCGGAACCTGAAACGCTCGAATGAGACCGACGAACGTGTCTTTGCGGTGGCGGCCTGGAGGGATGCCCCGTACTTTACCGATGCTGAACGCGCGGCGCTGGCTCTTACGGAGGCAGTCACCCGGTTGAGCGATCGCCCTGACCCCGTGCCGGACGAGATATGGAACGAGGCTGCGCGGCACTTCGACGAGCCAGCGCTCGCGGCGCTGGTGTTGACTATCGCAGTGATCAACTTGTGGAATCGCCTGAATGTGGCCACGCGGCAGGTGGCTGGGGAATGGCTCTCGTCGGCCGAGGCGAAGTCCTGGGTGGAAAAGGCCGTCGCTGCACGCTAAACCGAAAGTCTGCGCTCTCGTCCTCTCCCAGCGCAACGCGGAGAGGATGGGCGTGCCTATTCTTGGCAAAAGCTCAAGTTCGGGACCGCATCGGAGGCGTCGGGGTACCTGAACGAAGATGACCATTTAGGTTACCGGCGGTGACCATCCGGGGATGCCCCAAAAGTGCTATCGGTGTCAAACTCTTGATCTACGGTGATGTTCGGGCTCAAGATCGACCCTGCGCGGGACAGCGCATCGACACCGATTACTTTCCCCCAGGAGTACCCGCAGGCGATGGCAAACGACAGAAAGCAAGGCTTTTTATCTTCATTGTTCGGGAAAAGAAAGCAGACTGAACAGGAAGAGACAGCAGATCTGGAGTCGAAGCAAAGATTAGAAGCACGAATCCAGCAAATCCTTGCGGAGAAGGCTGCGGTTCCCGAACTCCGGGTGATTGAGGAGAACCACGCTGGGCCAATGCCCCAGGAAGAAGAGGCTGAAATTCCAGTGGAGCTTCTGCCGATCTCCGCGAGCGTGATCCCAATCCGCAAAGCCCCTGCTCAACCTGCCTTCGTGCTCTCGGCCTTTGAAGTTCCGCGGTCTTACGCATCGAACCAAAGGAGATGATCCGCCGCCCGCAGCGATTTGCTGGACCAGTCAAGCATGATGAAGGCCTGAATTTCAGGCCTTCATTGCTTTTGGGTATTTATTGGTGCTTGATGAACTTGCCGGTTTGCAGGTCGTGCATAGCCTGATTCAGCTCGGCCTGGGTGTTCATCACGATAGGGCCATACCACGCTACCGGCTCTTCCAGCGGCTTGCCTGAAACGAGCAGGAAGCGGATGCCCTCGGGGCCAGCCTGGACGACAATCTCGTCGCCCCTGTCAAACAAGACCAGCGAATGGTTTTTAGCGTCGTATCTCGCGGGCGCGTTGGGATCCACGGCCGACTCGGTTAAGACTGCTTTCGGATCCGAAGCGTCGCGGAAGGTGCCGGCGCCGGCGAAGACGTAGGCGAATGCGTTCCGGGTGACGTCGACTTTGATCCGGCGCAGTTTGTTGGGCGGGACGGAAATGTCCACGTAGCTCGGGTCGGCGGCTACTCCTTCGACCGGACCGCGCTTGCCCCAGAACTCGCCAACGATGACGCGGGCCTTGGTTCCGTCATCTTCCGTAACTTCCGGGATAGCTGAAGCGGGGATGTCTTGGTAACGCGGGTCGGTCATCTTTAAATGCGAGGGCAAGTTCGCCCAGAGCTGGAAGCCGTGCATGCGGCCATGGGCGTCGCCTTTGGGCATCTCCTGATGGAGGATACCGCTGCCCGCGGTCATCCACTGGACGTCGCCCGCTGTCATGCGGCCTTTGTTGCCGAGCGAGTCGCCGTGCGCGACTTCGCCTGCCAACACGTAGGTGATGGTCTCGATGCCGCGATGCGGGTGCCAGGGGAAGCCGGCGAGATAGTCCGCTGGATTCTCGTTGCGGAAATCGTCCAGGAGGAGGAACGGATCGAACTCCTTTGTTTTGCCGAAGCCGAACGCGCGCTGGAGCTTAACGCCCGCACCATCAATGGTGGGCTTGGTTTCAAGAATCTGTTTGACCGCACGAAGCGACATGGTGAACCTCCGGGTTGCTATTGATGCTTACAGATATTGGATGCGTCAGGAAGATATTCGTTGCAACAAGTATCTCTGGTCAGTGAGCAGTGATGAGTGATCAGACGCGAGGAATCACCGCATGGTGCTCGCCGTGCAATCTGTCCACTGATCACTGTTCACTGACCACTGCTCTTACGCCTTGATGAACTCGATGTCGAGGGTGATGGCGATGTCTTCGCCAACCAGCACGCCGCCAGTCTCGAGGGCTGCATTCCAGACGAGCCCGAATTCCTTGCGGTTGATCTTTGCGGTGGCGGAGAGGCCGATCCGGGTGTTGCCCCAGGGGTCTTTGCCGGGCAGGGTGGGGCCGTCGACAACAAAAGCGACGACCTTGGTAACGCCGTGGATGCTGAGTTCGCCGACGACCTCATGCTCGCCGGGGCCAGTGATGCGTACGGAAAGAGACTTGAAGTTGAGTGTGGGGTATTTCTCGGCGTCGAAGAAGTCGGCGCTCTTGAGATGCGCGTCGCGCTGTTCGTCATGCGTGCTGACGGTGGCTACTGGAATCTCAGCCTCAATCGTGGAGCGGGTGGGGTCGGATTCATCGAAAACGAGTTTGCCGCTGATTCCGGTGAACTTGCCTTTTACGTTGGAGATCATCATGTGCTTGACCTTGAACTCGGCGGCGGAGTGAGCCGGGTCGATGTTCCAGGTGGTGAGGGCGGAAGTGGTCTGGGTGGTAGTGGCCATGGGGTGGCTCCTTTCAGAAGTCTTGGATGCGGCAGGATGATAGTTGTTGCAACAAATATTTTGGAAAGTTCTGAGATCTAAGTTCGTAGCTCCAAGTTTTCGGTTGGCAGTCTTCAGTTGGCAGGACAGCGCGTCTACTGAGGTAGTTCCTTACTAGCGGTGATCGTGAAGGTTGTGGAATGGACAGTTGATGCTGCGTCGCCATCGGGTTGGGAACTGCCCAGGGAAATCTTGTAGTTGCCGGGGATTACGGCGCGGGTTCCCTTTTCATCGACTTGCGAGAGGGTGCGCGGGTCGAGGGTGAAAGTGATGTGCCGGGTTTGGCCGGGATCAAGGTGGAGGCGCTGAAAGGCTGCAAGGGCGAGCTTTGGGGCGAGCTCGGAATGCGGAGGGGCAAGGTAAAGCTCATTGACTTCGTCTCCGGCGAGCGAACCGGTGTTGTGAACATCGGCTTCGACGGTGAGTGGGTCGCCGGCTTTGAGGGTACTTGAGGCAAGTTTCAAGCCGGAGTAGGTGAAGGTGGTGTAGCTGAGGCCGTCGCCGAAGGCGTAGAGGGGCTTGCCTTTGAAGTAGCGGTAGGTGCGGTTGGCCATGGAGTAATCGTCGAAAGCAGGGAGTTGGTCGACCCCGGTGTAAAAGGTTACGGGGAGACGGCCGGCGGGATTGTTTTTGCCGCTGAGAGTCTCGGCGATGGCCTGACCGCCGGATTGGCCTGGATACCAGGCTTCGAGGAGAGCGCGGGCGTTCTGCTTGGCCCAGTTGACGGCGAGGGCGCTGCCATTGAGCAGCACGACGACCACGGGCTTGTGGGTTTTGGCGACGGCTTCAAGCATCTGCTGCTGCACGTCGGGCAATTCGATATCGGTGCGGTCGCCGCCGGAGAAGCCTTTGGCGTTTACCTTCATCTCTTCCCCTTCCAGGCGGGGGGTGAGGCCGACGAAAGCAATGACGACGTCGGCTTTCTTTGCTGCTTCGACGGCCTGATCTTGAAGGAGTTCCTGCGACGGCGTCCACTCGAATGCCAGGCCTGCGCCGGCGATGCGGCCGGTCTGAACGTACTCAATGCGAAGATCGTGCGGACGCGTGTCGGCGAAGGGAACGGCGAAATGCTGGATGGCTCCGTAATTGCGGCCCGAGGGCGGGAGCTTGTTGGTCGTCGGCGTGGGAGGAGCGACTGGCGCGAGTTGTTTGGCGTCGAGGTAGACGGCGAATTTGAGCCTGTCGCTGCATGGGAAGCAGAACGGCAGGCGGAACTGGAAATCGAGTGTTTCGGCGACAGGCGCGGCGATGGCGCCGGTCCAGCGGACTGCGAAGGCCTGTGTGGTGGTGTCGGTGGGTTGGACGGGATTGGCGAAGGCCCAGTCGAAGTCGACTTCCTTATCGATGCGAATCATCTCGGGTGCGCCGTCGAAGCCGGGGTGGGAGAAGTATTGACCTTCTAGTCCGTCCACGGTGGAATCGCCGGAGGCGCGAAGCATGGTGCGCGGGATGGGAAGTTCGCCTTCCGGAATGTAAGGCGAGCCCTGGGCGTAGACGACGTGGTCGTAGCCGAACTCCTGTTCGATGCCGTCGATGGGGAGAATGGGGTGGAGAGGGATAGCGTTGTAGTTGCCTTCGAGAGCGATGCGGGAGCCGGCGAGTGGGCCGATCACGGCGATGGTCTGGCGCTTTGCGGGATCGAGCGGAAGGAAGTGGTTTTCGTTCTTCAGGAGCACCATCGACTCACGCGCCGCGCGAAGTGCGAGGCCGGCGTGTTCGGACGAATCAACCACGGAGAAAGGAATCGAGGAGAACGGCACCTGTTGTGGAGGATCGAACATGCCGAGTTTCATCCGCGCGGTGAAGAGGCGCTTAACGGAGACGTCGAGCTGGGCCTTGGTAAGCAGGCCTTTTTGGACGGCGTCGGTGAGCTTGAGATATTCGGTGCCGCAGTCGGTGTCGGTCCCGGCGAGGATGCCTGCGGCTGAGCCCGCAGCGAAATCGGCGGAGTAGTGGTGCCCGTAGGACTCGGAGAAGTCGCCGATGGCGCCGCAGTCGGAGGTGACGAAGCCCTCGAAGTGCCAGTCGCTGCGGAGAATTTCGCCGAGAAGCATTTTGCTGGCGCAGGCAGGGACGTCGTCGATGGCGTTGTAGGAGCACATGAGGGAGTCGGCGTGGCCCTCGGTGATGGTGGCGCGGAAGGCGGGCAGGTAGGTGTCCCAGAGATCGTGGGGGGTGGGGTCGATGTTGGCCTTGTGGCGCGTGGACTCGGGTCCGCTGTGGACGGCGTAATGCTTGGGTGTGGCGATGGCGCGGAAGTAGTGGGGATCGTCGCCCTGGATGCCTTCAACGAAGGCGGTGCCGAGGCGGCCGGTAAGAAAGGGATCTTCTCCGTAGGTTTCCTGGCCGCGTCCCCAGCGTGGATCGCGAAAGATGTTGATGTTGGGCGACCAGATGGTGAGGCCGAAGTAGCGATCGTGATTGTTGTGGGCGATGGCGTCGTTGTATTTCGCTCGAGCTTCTGTCGAGACGACCTCGCCGATCGCGTGGACGAGGGGCGCGTCCCAGGTGGCGGCGTTTCCGATGGCCTGCGGGAACATGGTGGCGTAACCGGAGCGCGCGATGCCGTGGAGTCCTTCATTCCACCAGTTGTAAGCGGGGATGTCGAGGCGCGAGATTGGCGCGGCGCGATCGATGACCTGAGAGACTTCTTCTTCGAGGGTGAGGCGGGAGATGAGGTCGTCGACGCGTTTGTCGATAGGGAGAGATGGATCGCGAAAAGGCATGGCGGCAGCGGCTTTGATCTGGTCCTCGGTAGGCGGAGGCGGCGCGGGTGATTGCGTTGGAGCTTGAGCAGCTACGGCAAGTGGGAGCAGGAATGCAAAAGCAAGAACGGCTGGATGCAGACGCATGAGGATCATTCTCCGAAAAGCCATAGTAAGGCTCGCGGGTGATGGTCACAAAGAAGTAGCGGGGACTCTAAGCATGCAAAATACAATTCAGATGGATTGGTTCCCCGTTGGACCTTATCGATGGACATAAGGAGGGATCCGGAGATGTGGACTCGAGTAGAGAGGTTTGCGTTTTTATGGATGGTATTTGCCTTTGCGGCAGCGGCGGCAATCGGGCAGGCGAAACCGGCACGCGGACCGTTTACGCCGAAGGACTGGGCGGGGTTGCATAGCGCGCATGCGGCGGCGGTGAGCGGGAACGGAACGATTCTGTACAGCGTCGGGTTTGGGGCGGAGAAGGGGCCTACGCATACGGAGTGGTGGACAATTGATGCGGATGGAAACGGTGCGAAGAGGCTTGAAGTGCCGGAGAGTTTTCATCCCATGGGTTTCACGCGCGATGGGCAAGGGCTTTACGGCGGATGGAAAGTGAATGACCATCAGCAGTTTGCCATCTTCGCGCTGAAGGACGGCAAGCTTGCCTCGGCGCCTACGGTAATCGCGGTGTTGCCGCGCGGCGTAGGCTCGGCGAGTCCATCGCCGGATGGGAAGCGGTTTGCGATGACGGCCGATCCGCGGGAGCCCGATCCAAAGGATGCAGTGCGGCATGTGCAGGAGCCGGAGGAGACGAGCCTCTACGTGGTGAACGCGGACGGGACGGGCGGCGCGTGGTGGTGCAGGGATCTGAAATACATTTCGGGAACGATCACGGTGGGCGGGGGCGCGAGCGCAGCGGCGTGGAGCACGGATTCGCAATCCCTTGCGGTGTTGTCTCAGGTGCCGCGGATCGGGCATCACGAAGCGGGCTCGACCATCGATGTTTGCAGCGCGTCGGGAACCAAGCATGTGACAGATGTTGCAAACTCGGTGAATGGGATTGCGTGGTTGAACGGAGGCAAAGATCTTGCATTTCTCTCGACGAAGTCGCTGGTGTTGACGCCGGAGCATGTATGGACGGCGCCTGCGGCCGGGGGAACGGCTGAGGATCGGACGCCGGATTTGAATGCGACGGCGGTGCAGTTGGCGAGCGATGCGAGGGGTCGCGTGTGGGTGTCAATGAATCGCGGCGTGCGCGGTGAGGTGGATGAATTTCGCGATGGCGCGCTGAAGACGGCATATCGCTGGCCGGATGGAGCGGTGCGCGGCACGCCGGTGGAGAGCGAGTATGCGAGCGCAAGCGAGCATTTGGCGTTCACGGTGAGCGATCCGACGCATGTGGGAAATGTGGCCGTGGCGGATGGCGATCATCTGCACATGATCACGCATGAGGGCGATGAGCAGCTGGCGGCGCTTGAACTTGGACCGGTGGAAGTGGTGCAGTGGAAGAGCAAGAGCGGGATTGCACTCGAAGGCATCGCGACGTTTCCCGCCGGGTATGAAAAAGGAAAGAAATATCCGTTCCTCGTGCTGCCGCATGGAGGGCCCGAGGCGAACGATGAACTGGTCTTCGACGCGTTTTCGCGCACTGTCGCCGGATTAGGTTACGTGGTGCTGCAGCCGGAGTATCGGGGATCGACGGGATACGGTGCGGAGTTTCTGGCGGCGATTTACCAGCACTTCGGGGATCGCGCGTATGAGGATGTAGACAGTGCGACGGATTTCGCAATCGCGCAAGGCTGGGCCGATCCGAATCGTCTGGCGATCTTCGGATGGAGCGCAGGCGGGTTCATGACGTCGTGGACCGTGACGCAGACACACCGCTACAAGGCGGCGATCGAAGGCGCGGGGATTACTGATTGGGGGCCTTTCCTTTGGACGAGCGATATTTCGCAGGTCGACTACGACGCGCGATGGACTGACGAGGATCCGTCGGCGTTCAGCAAGTTTTCGGCGGTGTATTTTGCGAAGAATGTCACCACGCCGCTGCTGATTCTGCACGGTGAAGCGGACCAGCGGGTGCCGACATTCCAGGGAACGGAGTATTTCCAGCTTCTTGCGGCGCGGGGTAAGACTGTTCGGATGGTGACCTATCCGGGGTCGCCGCACTTCCCCATTCTCTGGGAGCAGCGGCTGGACGTAATACACGAGTTGTCAGACTGGCTGGCAAAGTACAACAAGTAGCCTGGTCGTTTTTTTTGGATTTGTCAGGTTTCAGACGATAGCTTAGGCCGTGTGCGCTGGGCAGCCGGTGCTGAATTTGAGGACTGAGCAAGCGGCACACATCAATTTTGACGGATTTGTGTATCGGAATTGGAACCGCGCCTGGAGGAATTCCGTCATACTTCTTGTCTCTCTTCCCGGAGGTCTTCGAATGCAGAACTTCATATATGACTTGCGATATGCCATGCGGCAGTTGCGCAACACGCCTGGAATGGCGTTGCTGGCGATCTTGACGCTGGCGTTGGGCGTGGGTGCGAACACGGCCATCTTCACCGTCATCGACAGCGTTCTGCTGCGGCCGTTGCCGTATACCCATTCTGACCGGCTGGCGTTTATCGGGCCCGGGGGAGACAAGCCGAGCTTCGGCTCGACGTCGTGGCTGAATTATGCCGATGTTCATGCACAGTCAAAACTGATGGAAGACACGGCCGGATATGCCGAAGATGTGAGCGTGCTGCAGGCGCGGGATACTTCGACCAGCGTGGTGGCGCCGCGCGTGACCACGAACCTGTTCGCGATGTTGGGTGAGCATCCGCTGCTGGGGCGCACGTTCGAGGCTGCCGAGGGACAAACGGGGGGGCCCGCAGTCGTGCTGCTGTCAGAGGGGTTGTGGCGGGATACGTTCCATGCCGATCGCAATGTCGTGGGCCAGGTGGTGAAAATCGGCGGAAGGCCTACGACGGTGGTGGGCGTGATGCCGGCCAGTTTCAGCTTCCCCGATAATATGGGTCCCGACCTTGGGAAAGGTGTTTGGCTTCCGATTCAGCCGACGCAGGAGATGCTCACGCAGCGCGGGTATCACTTCTTCAGCATGGCCGGAGTGATGCGGCCCGGGGTAACGATCGCGCAGCTTCAGCAGGAAGTGAACGCAATTGCCGCGCGGATTCCGCACGAGCACAGCGACACTCCAGTTACATTTCGCGTTGATCCCTATCAGGAAGTGTTGACGGGGCCGGTGCGCCCCGTGCTGTTTGCGCTATTGGGAGCGCTGGGTCTGGTGCTGCTGATCGCATGCGCGAATGTTTCGAATCTGCTGATTGCGCGGGCGCTGGGACGGCAGCAGGAGTTTGCGGTACGCGCAGCACTGGGTGCCGGCAGGACGCGCCTGATCGTGCAGATGCTGTCGGAAGGGTTGTTGCTGAGCCTGCTTGGGTGCGGCGTCGGCGTTGCGCTGGCGGAGTTGGCGATGTTGGGAATCCGCAAGCTGCCAAATGACACGATTCCGCGTGCCGATTTGATTGCGATTCACTGGACGGTGTTGCTGGTGCTGGCGGGGATTGCGGCGCTGACGACGGTGCTGTCGTCGCTGCTGCCTGCGTTGCTGGTGGCGAAGGCGAATCCGCAGAGCGCGTTGCAGGCGGCGTCGCGGGGAGTCGGATCGAAGTCAGTGGGCGGCAAACTGGCCGGATGGCTGGTGGCCGGCGAGGTTGCTCTATCAACGCTGCTGCTGGTGGGGACCGGGTTGTTGTTCCGGACGTTGTGGAACCTGGAGCAGTCGCGGTTGGGATTCGAGACGGCGCACATCACCACGTTTTCGGCGATGCCGGCGGATGCAGCGGGATTCTCCGGAATGGAGGTTTCCACGGATACGCAGAACGCGCCGACATCGGTGGCGATGACGACGTATGAGCCGGTGCTGGAGCGGATCAGGCAGGTACCGGGCGTGGAAAGCGCAGCGCTGGCAACGTCGCCGCCGCTGTCGGGCATGGATCTGCACTCGAGCTTCGACATTCTCGGACAGGCCAAGGATCCTGCGAACAAGCCGGAGGCGCGGGTGACGGCGGTGAGTGGGGACTATGCGCGCGCGCTGGGTACGCCTATTGTGAGCGGGCGGATGATCGGGGACGGAGATGCGCTGACGAGTCCATTTGTGGCGGTAGTCAACGAGGAACTGGCAAAGAAGTATTTTGCCGGCAAGGATCCGCTGGGCAAGCAGATCAATCTGGGCGGCAAAGACACAGGGATGATCAAGCCATACACGATTGTGGGCGTGCTCGCGAACCAGGTTGACTCGAGCGTGGGCGGAGCAGTGCAGCCATTGGTGATGCTGTCGCAGCAGCAGATTCCGACGACATCGCTGTTCTACCAGGCATTGCTGAAGACGATCGTGACCTATGTTGTGAAGACGCGCGGGGACATTCCGGTTGCGCAACAGATGCGATCGGTCTTCCACCAGCTTGCGCCGGCGTTCGCGCTGGATAATTTCCAGACGATGCAGGAGGCGGTGGACAAGAACACTTTCAGTCAGCGATTGGGCCTCTACCTGGTGGGATCGTTTGCGGGGCTGGCGATCGCGATGGTGATCGCGGGATTGTACGGCGTGCTGTCGCAACTGGTGAGTTATCGGCGGCGCGAAATCGGGGTCCGCATGGCGCTGGGCGCGACGCGCGGAAGTGTAGCCACGCTGGTGCTGCGGCAGGGATCAATCCTGATCGGGGCAGGGCTCGTTGTGGGGCTGGTGCTGGCAGTCGCAACGGGGCGGTTGATCAAGGGCTTCCTGTATGAGGTGAAGCCGCTGGACGCAAGCACGTATCTCGCGGTTGCGGTTGCGCTGACGGCGATCGGGTTGGTGGCCGCACTGATTCCGGCGCGCAGAGCCGCGTCGATCCAGCCGATGCAGGCGCTGCGGGACGAATGATGATGCAGAGATTAGGGAATAGAACCGGGGACTAGGGGGCAGGGAGTAACAGGTCCTATTGCGTCGGTCATGCCATCGTCAGGTTGCGACGCCTCTTTTTCGCTTGGAAGTGTAAGATGGTGAATCGAAAAAGTTGAGGCCTGACTGGATGCCTGTCTTCTCTCCTGCGAAGAGCCGAAGAGCTCTCGTTGCCATGCTCATCTGTTCCACGCCTTGTGTGTTTGCCCAGCCGGGACCGCCTCAGGATGGACAAAATTTTAGCGATGCGCATCCGGTTCTGGCGACTTCGAAGATCAGCGAGCTGGCACACCGGGTGATGGAAGCCGGAGTGAAGGCGAATGCGCTGGCCGGTGACGATCTGAAGCCATGGCACATGAAAGTGGATTTTCAGGTGATACCCCTGGGCGCAAAAAAGCCGGTGAACGGCACGATGGAAGAGTGGCACCTCGGCCCAAGCCGGTGGGCTCGTACCTTCAAGAGTCCGGAACAGCGATTGACGGGCAGCCAGTGGAGTGTTGCCGAGACGGAGCAGTATCAGAGCAAGCCGAACAAGGTGGGATTCGATCATCGTTTGCTGGTGCTGCGAGTTGCACGGCCGGTGATCGATCCGCTCTACCAGACCGCCAACATCAAGCCCGAATACGAGATGGATGTGAAGCGCGTGACAACGACGGGCGTCAAGCTGAATTGCGTTTCCGTGATCGATCCGCAGCGCTATGCGGACCAGGCGAATCCGGACTGGCTCTTCCCCACGATGTGCTTCGACAGCGAATATCATTTGCGGCTGACTGCGGCGTCGGACACAACGGTACAGTTTGAGGATCTGCAACCGTTTGAGGGGCAGATGGTGGCGCGTGACGTTAAGGTGGTCTTCAATGGCGCGCTGATCGCGGAGATGAAGGTGACGCTGCTGGAATCGTTGGGGGAGGCGAGCGGAGACCTGGTGAAGCCCGCGAAGGATTCGATTCCCGAGCCGTATACGATCGAGCCGGGGCGTCCGAAGCCGGTTTCTATACATGAGGTAGGCGCTTCAGTTCCCATACAGCCGAATGGGTTTCCGTTTCGCGGAAGCTTTCCGATTCCGATCACCATCCACAAGGATGGGACGGTGAAGGCCCGGAATGAAGACACGTCGCCCTGGAGCCAGGAACTGAAGGATGCGCTGGTGAGGGCTATCGACAAGTGGAAATACAAGCCGTACCTTGTGAATGGACAGCCGGTCGATGTTGCATGGACTGTTGTGTACATCATCGACGGCAAACCGTTTGTGCCGTCGTATGAGCGGACAGAGCCGCAGGTGGCACCCGCGCAGCAGGACAGCCCACCGGGTTCGAGCCCGACTGTGGCACGGAGACGATACGGGCATTAGAACGCGAATTCATTTAGCAGCAAAGCCGGTTCTTTGGACGTAGAAACGCGATAGACTTTGCGCAATGGTCCCTGCAAGGTTTCCGGGAGTTGGCTTCCTGCGCGTACTATTCGTCGCCGCCTCGTGCGTGACATGGAGCGCAGCGGCTGGGCAACAACCGGGCGGTGTGAATCCATCCCACGGCTTCGCGCCCGGCGCGTGCGGTCCTGCTGATCCTGCGTATATTCGCACGGCAAACGAAACGGGCGGAGTGCCGCTCTTTCTCCAGCGGACCGAGGCAGGCAAAGCGATGCAGCTGATGCGCGAGTCGACGCGCGAGAATGTGTCGATGGTGCTATGGGCCTCGGCCAAGCTGAACGGCGGGATGCAGAAGTTCGACATTCCCGTGGACTCCACGACGGAGCGAATCACGTTCACATTCTCAGTGGATACGAAAGGCAGCAGGCTTGTGCTGCGGGGACCGAATGGGCAGGCGGTTGGGGAGGGCGCAGTCCGCACCGAGGATACTGAGTTGAACTGCGGACGCCTGATTACGGTAGAGAAGCCGCAAGCGGGAAACTGGCGGGCGGAAGTGAGCGGGAGCGGCACGTTCTGGCTGCAGGCGCAGGCGCAAAGCGACATCTACTTCATCAGCGCTGAATTTGTGAAATTGGGCGGGCGGCCGGGACATGAGGGACTCTTCAGGATTCAGGGGCAGCCACTGATGGGCGAGCCTGCAACTTTGCAGGCGTCGTTGTCGGCCGCGGATGCGAAGACGACGGAGTTTTCGTTTGTAAGCGAACGAGGAGAAATCTTGCAGAAGCTGCGCATGAAAGCGTCGGATAACGATCGGGAGTTTCTGGAGTTTACGGGCGAAGTTGCTCTCCCGGATGTGCCATTTCGTCTTTCGGTGAGCGGGCGAGACACGAAAGGAATGCAATTTCAAAGATTCCATGGTCCACTTTTTCATGCGGAGAGCGTGGAGGTAGCTTCAAAGTTGAATTTTGACGAACTTGCGCCGGGTGCGACGCGTGAGGCAGTCTTCGCTATCCGGAACCTGGGGCCTGCGCGGAGTTTCAAGGTTACGGTGACGGATGCGCATCGCTTCGTAACCGCAGTTGAGCCGCACGAGTTGACGATCGGCACGCACCAGACGACTTCACTCAAGGTGACATTGACGGTGCCGCCGGGGATTGCGAAGAGCACTGGAGATGATGTGGTTGTGCTGGTGTCGAGCACTACAGGGACTGCTACGACGAATGCCGCGGTCGTGCGCCTGACCGTGACCGACAGCGCGCAGGGACAGCCGCAGCACTGATTGCGATCGAGAGATGGAGAACTGGTCAACCGCGAACACGGTTTCAGCGACTACTTTTTCTTGATCAGCTTGCCGATGCTTTCGGGTGGGCCATTCAGGTTTCCATCGCTGTCGAGGGTGAGTTCCATTGTCTGAGGGCCACAGGTGAGCGTGACTTTGCTGCCGCTTTCGTCATAGGTGCAATCGGTGCCGACCGGCCCGGAAGCGAAGACCGCTTTCCCGCTGGACTGGAACGCAATGGAGATGGGGAACGACTCGTAGGTATTCCCTTTTACCTTGCTACCGCATGCGGTAAGAGTTATGCAGAGCAGCCCGATGGCCACTCCCGCAAACAGGCTTTTGGTTTTCATTTGCCCTCCGGGGAAATCGGACGATCGAATGACGGGGAGATGTCAAGCACTCTAAATAGCGAATGCGGTGCTTGCAAGCGGGTTTTTCGGTTGATGGTGGTTTGCTGACTTCGAGTCTCCCAAGGCTTTCAAATTGGCGGCTTGGTGTGGGACGTATGCTTGAGCACAGAGCATAGATTCTGAATGATCTTCAAGAGGAAAGGTGCAATATGCAGACACCCGTTCTGAAACCGTCTGCCGCGCGTAACGAAACATTTGCCGGCGTAACTTACCACATCGAAGGGGACCTGGTTCCGGTATTGCGTCTTGAGTTGAAAGACGTCCCGGTCTATTTCGAGCACTACGTCCTTCTGTGGAAGGACCTAAATGTGCAGATCGGTGTGCGACCGATGGCTGGCGGAATGAAACGCATTCTTGCCGGCATGCCTTTCTTTCTGACGGAAGTGCGAGGGCCGGGCCAGATCTCCTTCAGCCGCGATGGAGCGGGGCAGATTTTCGCGATTCACTTGGGCGCGGGCGAACGAATCGACATGCGGGAACACCAGTTTCTGGCAGCGACGGGAAACGTTGAGTATGGATTCATGCGCATGAAAGGCGTTGCGAATATGTTGCTCGGCGGCACCGGCTTCTTTGTCGATCACTTTACTGCGCAACACGGGGACGGGATTGTCTGGGTGCACGGATATGGCAATGTGTTCGAGGTGACGCTTGCGCCCGGTGAAAAGATTGACATCGAGCCGGGCGGATGGATTTACAAAGACCCGTCGGTGACGATGGAAACACAGTTTCAGAAGTTTTCGACGGGACTGTTTGCCAGTGCGGCCAGCTTTGTGTGGAATCGGTTCACCGGCCCCGGCCGCGTGGGAATCCAATCGATGTACGTCCATATGCCGACGGCGGAGTAGTTTCGGGTCTGAAATAGAGGCAGTCAACGCCTGTCCGCGAGAGTTCGAGGGCATCTCGCGGAGGACGCCAAATTCCAATGGACGGCAGGAATCGCTAGGACTTGCCTTCGTCTGCTGATGGACCATAGATCGCCGGAACAGTCTCGCCAGTGAGACGCAGGTAGACCGTCAACTGGCCGCGATGGTGGGCCATGTGATTGATCACACCTTCACGAATGGCTTCATAGCGCGACTGTTCCATCATCGGTTTGCCAGCGGACAGCATGCGCCACTTTGTGTTGAACAGGCGATCGTCTGTGGTATTCCGAAGGATCTCCTTGCCCTTCTGAAGGCTGGCCTCGAGTTGCTGAAGCAGATCCTGCCGGGTCTTCCATGGTTGGGGCGCGAACTTCGGGCCTCCGGGTGGGTTGATGTCGATCTCGTCCATGTTCACGACCATTTCGATCCATCCGGGAGTGGTAGCGACGATGGTTGCGAGCCGGCCGAGGGGCATGGACCGGTCGTGGGGCTTCCAGTCGTTCTTTCCTTCGGGGACATGCTCAAGGGCTTTGCGACTTCCGATGGCTTCGTGGTCAAGTTCTGTAATCAGGAGCTCGGTGATTTTCACGGATCATTACCTCACGTTCGGAATTGGATGCACGAGCCGGGATAGGAGGATTGTTGATGTGGTTTGAGACTGGAAGTGCACAGGCTTGAAGATTTGGTCGGGCTATCCTTGACTACAGATTCCACCCGTGTCAGATTTCGCACAAAGCGTGAAGCAGCAGGTCGACATCGTCAAGGTGATCGAGGGGTACATCCGTCTGCGTAAAGCGGGTGCGCAGAATTACTCGGGGTTGTGCCCGTTTCACAAAGAGAAATCACCATCGTTTAGCGTGCACGCGGTGCGGCAGTTCTATCACTGCTTTGGGTGCGGCGTGTCGGGGGACGTGTTCTCGTTTGTGGGCAAGATCGAGAACGTGGGATTCCCGGAAGCTGTGCGGATCGTGGCGCAGAAGGCTGGGATTCCGTTGCCGAAGAGGGAATTTTCTTCGCCGGAAGAAGCTGCCGAGGCACGCCTGCGCGGCAAGTTGCTGGACCTGAACGAGGCGGCGGCGAACTGGTTTGAGGAACAACTACGCGGGCCGGAGGGGGCGCTGGCGCGCGAATACCTGGCCGGGCGGGGAATGACACCGGAGGGGATCAAGCTTTTCAGGATTGGCTATGCGCCTGACGGCTTTGGCGCGCTGCGCGACAGGTTAAGCGGGATGGCGGATGAGGCGACGCTGCGGGCGTCGGGGCTGTTCAGTGCAAAGGAACAGGGCGACGGGACAGAAGGCCGTATTTACGACCGGTTCCGAAAGCGCGTGACGTTTCCGATCTCAAATGAAAGCGGGCGGGTGATCGCGTTTACTGCGCGCACGCTGGAAACGGGTGAGAAAGCGGGCGCGAAGTACATCAATTCGCCTGAAACGCCGCTTTATATCAAGGGGCAGGTGCTGTTTAACCTCGATAAGGCCAAAAGTGCGATCCGGCAGGCCGGTTATGCGTTGCTGGTTGAAGGGCAAATGGACTGTATTTCGCTGTTTTTGCGCGGGATTCAGCATGTAATTGCCACCAGCGGAACGGCTTTTACCGAGCAACAAGTGGCGATTCTGAAGCGGCATACCCAGAATGTGGTGGTTAATTTCGATCCCGACGCGGCAGGAGCGAATGCGGCGGAGAAGTCCATTGCTTTGTTGACCGAAGAGGGATTCAACCTGAAGCTGGTGACGCTGGAGGGGGGCCTCGATCCGGACCGGTTCATTCGCGAACGGGGGGTCGAGGCCTATACGCAGGCCGTGATGGGCGCGCGGCGGCAATCGGACTATCTGATTGAGCGCGCGCGGCAGATGTTTCCGGGAGCAGCGGCGGACCAGAAGCTCAAGGCCATGAATTACTTGTTGCCACATATCCGGCGGATTCCACAGAAACTGGTGCGGGATCAGTTTGCGATGGATGCGGCGCAGAAGCTGGGGATCGACTCTGCCGTGTTGCGTGAGGAGTTGCGGCAGGCTGCGCTGAAGCGGCGGGATCGCATCGAGGTGCGGGCGACAACCCTGACGGAGGTGGAACGGGTGCTGCTGCGGGCGCTGTCGATTACTGACCCCGAGCACGAGGAGGCGCGCCGGACCGCGGCGGATGCGTTGATGCGGCAAGCCCAGTGGTTTGAGGCACTTGGTGTATTCGATGCGCTGAGGGCGCTGGCCGAACGGGGCGTGCGAGACCCGATGGATGTGGTTGATGATTCGGTGCAAAAGGCGTTGCTTGCAGAGGCTTTACTTGCGGAGAATGAGCCTCCGTCGGCCGACACGGTCATTGGAGCGATCGTGAGCCTGCAACAGAGGAAGATCGAGGCGGAATTGCGGGATTTGCGGGCGCAGATCCAGGAAGCGGAGCGGCGGGGCGACTTTGCCGAATTGGCCGTGCTGACGCAGAGGAAGCTGGAGCTGGATCGCGCGCTAAGGCAGTTGCGGGGCCCGGCTTAGGGCTAAAACTAAGCGCAAATATTGATTTCTTTGAGCCACTTTAGAGACGAAACACGTCTAAAACTATAGGAAACAGCGGGGCAGACGTGGGAGTTTGCCCGATCCGGAGTTTGACAGGCGGGGATTAGCAGTTACCTGCGGAGAATCCGGGTTGAGATTTCGTCGTTTATCGGCGGAATCAATTGTGTTAATCTATTGATCTCTGTGAGGATGCGCGCCCCCTTTGCCCCACATATGAGCTTCGGCTCGCGGGCGACCAGGCGAAACCTGAAGCGCGATCATCCTGCTCCGAGCGATTACTTCAGGCCGCTTTTTTCATGCGGGGGACGGGAGTCCGTTCCGCGAACGCGCAGGTTTGGACATCCAAATCTTGTTGCACGCGAAACGAGCTCCGCACTGGCGCGCGACCCGGTGCTAAAACTTGATCGTGCTGGAGAGTAGGAACCGTTTTGGCCATCAACGACAAATTTGAAGACGACATCACTAACCTGATCGATACCGGTAAGGAAAAGGGCTACCTGACCTACGGCGATGTCAATGACATGTTGCCGGAGGACATCAGCACATCTCCCGATGATATCGACGATCTGATGACGACGATCGGCAGCCAGGGTATTGATCTGCTGGACGCGCCGAAATTCGGCGCAGAGAAGGATTTTGAGCTCGAAGAGGGCGAAGACGTCGAGCTTGATCTCACTCCGGGAACCCTTGAGAAGACGAATGACCCCGTCCGCATGTATCTGCGCGAGATGGGTACTGTGCCGTTGCTTACGCGCGAAGGCGAAGTGGAGATCGCCAAGCGAATCGAGCGCGGCCAGATGCGCGTGTTGAAAGCGATTTCGCGCTCGCCGATTGTGATTCGCGAGATTGTGGCGCTGGGTGAAGACCTCAAGCGCGGCGTGCGCAACGTGAAAGAGGTTGTGGTCTTCGACGAAGAGGAACTGACCGAAGACGTGGTCCAGGCCCGCGTGCGTTCGACGGTTGCGCGCATCGATGCGCTCGTAAAGCACCAGAAGAAGATCGCAGGTTTTGAAGAGAAGCAGGCCGCGGCGAACAGCAAAACTAGCCAGAAAGAGCTGCGCAAGCTGCGCTGGCTGATTGCGCGCGAGAAGGTACTTGTATCGCGGATTGTGCGCGAGCTGAAGTACACAGGCCTGGAACGCAAGCGGCTGCTCGATAAGGTCAACAAGACCGTCGACACCATGCGCACGCTGGAGCGGCAGATTCGTTCGCTGGATCAGAAGTACGAAGCTTCGAAGAGCGATGAACTGAAGAAGGAGTATCGCCGGCAGCAGAAGAACTGCAAAGTCGACCTTGAGAAGATCGAGGGAGATGCGGGCGTTTCGATTGTCGAACTGAAACGCACGCAGCGCGAGATGATCCAGGGCGACATGGACGCCGAGCAGGCGAAGCGGGAACTGATTGAAGCCAACCTTCGACTGGTGGTTTCAATTGCAAAGAAGTATACGAATCGCGGACTGCAGTTCCTCGACCTGATTCAGGAAGGCAACATCGGCCTGATGAAGGCGGTGGACAAGTTCGAATATCGGCGCGGATACAAGTTCTCGACGTACGCGACGTGGTGGATTCGCCAGGCAATTACGCGCGCAATTGCGGACCAGGCGCGCACGATCCGTATTCCTGTGCACATGATCGAAACGATCAACAAGCTGATCCGCACGAGCCGGCAGCTGGTGCAGGAACTGGGACGTGAGCCGTCGAGCGAAGAGATCGCACGGCGCATGGATATTCCTGTTGCAAAGGTGCGCAAAGTGCTGAAGATCGCGCAGGAGCCGATTTCGCTGGAGACGCCGATTGGTGAAGAGGAAGATTCGCACCTTGGCGATTTCATCGAGGATCGGCAGGCAGTTTCGCCAAGCGAAGCTGTGATCAGCGTGAACCTGAAGGAATATACGTCGCAGGTTCTGCGCACGCTGACGCCGCGCGAGGAGCGGGTGATCAAGATGCGCTTTGGGCTGGAAGACGGCTCGGAGCACACGCTGGAAGAGGTGGGCCAGAGCTTCCAGGTCACACGCGAACGCATCCGGCAGATCGAGGCGAAGGCGCTGCGCAAGCTGCGTCATCCGTCGCGGTCGCGCAAGCTGAAGGCGTTTGTAGACGGCGTCAAGGAAATGTAGTCAATAGCAACCGGAATCCTTTATAAGCCGCAACCGAATGGTTGCGGCTTCTTGCCTTTTTCAGCGAATGCGAATTCGAACAGGTTTGGCCTGGATATGTCCCATCACCATCATTCCGCGAACTTCGGGCAACCGGGCGACCTCTTCGATCCGGTCTTGCGCAGATAGATACTCAGCTCGTCCTTCGTAGGTACCGGCCGATTTGCTGATTTTGGTCAGAGTTGTGCGCCAGATCCTGCTCTCTCCCGGTTTCAGAAGCACGTATTGCTTCAGCAACTCTGAAGAAGGTCTGATCCAAAGAGATGTTCGAAGGCGCAGCTCTTCATTGAATCGGACGCTCGACTTCCTTGCAACGTGACAATATCCGCGGAAAAACCAGACTCGCAGTTCTCATCAAAATCAGTTGATTTGCGCCACCCGATGGGTTCAACCCCAGGGCCGCTGCCAAAAGCCCGGGAACTGAAATGATGGCGCATGCAATTGGATTCACATACACTTTGACACCGAAATGGGGAAGATAGTTCGCGTGTAAGCAGGCGAACAGCTTTGTCTTCAAAGGCCGCAGCCGTAAGGTTACGGCCTTTGATTTTCTAGACAGAATGAGTCTACAAACGGCGCATCGAAAGGTACGCGCGGGATTTCACTTGCCAAGTATGGAAATGGTCTGCTAAAACGATTTTGCTCATGTTTGGAGGATAAGAATGAGATCGATTTCACGCCGTCAGTTTGGAAAGAGTGTGGCTGCAGCGGCTACTGCGGTCTATACCGGTGTTTCGTTGCCAAGGTTTGCTTTTGGAGAGCCGCGGCCGGCGCCGCTTGAATATCCAAAGGGATTTCTGTGGGGATGTGCGACGGCGGCATACCAAATTGAAGGTGGCGCAAAGGATGATGGGCGCGGCCCGTCGCTGTGGGACGTGTTCTCGCATACGCCGGGGAAGACGCACAACGGCGATACCGGCGATGTCGCGGACGATTCCTATCACCTCTACAAACAGGACGTACAGCTACTCAAGAATCTGGGCGTGAGCGTCTACCGCATGTCGATGTCTTGGTCACGGGTGTTTCCGACCGGCAAGGGCGAGGTAAACCAGAAGGGGTTGGATTACTACAGCCGCGTAGTGGATGAGTTGCTTGCCAACAACATTACGCCATACATCACGATGTTTCACTGGGACACGCCGGCAGGACTGCAGGGCGGATGGCAATCGCGCGATACGTCGAAGGCGTTTGGGGATTATTGCGCTTACGTGACGAAGCACCTGGGCGACAAGGTGAAGCACTGGATGACGACGAATGAGTTCATTTGCTTCACGGACCTCGGCTACAAGATTGGCCAATTCGCGCCGGGATTGAAATTGCCGGCGGGCCCGGTAAATCAGATTCGGCATCATGCCATCCTGGCGCATGGGCTGGGCGTGCAGGCGATTCGTGCGAATACACCGACCGGCACGCAGGTGGGACTAGCGGAGAATGCGGTGGTGGTGGCGCCAGTGATGGAAACCGCGGAGCACATTGAGGCCGCACAAAAGGCAACGCGCGACACCAATGCGCCGTTCCTCACGACTTTGCTGGACGGAGAGTATCCGGAGAGCTATCTCGCACGGGAGGGAGCGAATGCGCCGAAGGTTGAAGAAGGCGACATGAAAGCCATCGGCAGCGCGCTGGATTTCCTGGGTGTGAATATCTATGTGCCGCTGTATGCCCGTGCGGATGGATCGGCGCAGGGATACGCGATGGAGCCAATGCCATCTTCGTATCCCCACATGTTCTCGCCGTGGATCAACCTTGGCCCGGAATGCATTTACTGGGGCGTACGCAATGTGTGCGATATCTGGAAGGAGAAGGTGCCGGCGATATACATCACTGAAAACGGCACGTCCTCAGATGATGTGCTGACGCCGGAAGGACACGTAGAGGATGTCGATCGCGTGATGTATCTGCGCAATCACCTGACGCAGTTGCATCGCGCGGTGAAGGAGGACTACCCCGTGAAGGGCTACTTCCTCTGGAGCCTGCTGGACAACTTCGAATGGGCCGACGGATATTCGAAGCGGTTCGGCATTCATTACGTGGACCTCAAGACGATGAAGCGGACGCCGAAGTTGAGCGCGGAGTGGTACAAGCAGACGATTGCTTCCAACAGAGTGGAGTAGGTCTGGAGAACATGGAGCGAGAGACCCGCGGCCTGAGGGCTGCGGGTTTTTCTTTTGCACGCGAACGGCGTGGATCATTCGACCTCGGTTTCAGCGGGGTATACTGCGAGCAATTCTGAAGGAGATTCCCCGTGAGCCGCTTTTTGATTCGCATTTTCGGGTTGGTTGCCGTGATTGTGTGGTTGTCCTGTGCGTGTGAAGGCCAGACGGCCGCGAAGGCGCCAACGATTGACCAGTCGCTGGAGATGTATGGCGTGGGGTCACCAAAGATTTCGCCGGATGGAAAACGTGTTGTCTATGAGCAGACGCGGACGAACTGGGATGCCAATGCGTTTGAAACGGATCTTTGGATTGCGGACGTGGCGACCGGCGAAAGGCATCAGCTTACGACAACGGGGCACTCGTGCAATCCAGCGGAGTGGTCGCCGGATGGAAAGTGGATTGCTTTCATTTCAGATCGACCCGGGACGCTGCCGAAATCGCCTGCAGAGAAACGACAGTTTTGGATCATGCCTGCCGATGGGGGCGAAGCGCAGCAACTGACGAAAATGGAGAAAGGCGTCGGTGGTTTTGACTGGGCTCCGGATTCGCAGAGGATTGCGATTTCGGCGGAAGCTCCGGAGCCGAAGCCGATGAAGGATCGCAAGGATTCGTTCGGCGATTATCACGTGATTCACGCGGATTACGAAATAGAGCACTTGTGGCTCGTTGATCTGCCGAAGGCGGATGATGCAGGACGCGTGAGCGCGGTGGGCGAGCCGAAGGAAATCACGAAAGAGGACTCATTCAGCGTGGAGGAGTTTTCGTTTTCGCCGGATGGGACGCGAATAGCATTCAGCGCGGCACGCGATCCTGATTTGATTTCATCCTTCTCGAAAGACATCTACGTCGTGACGGTGGCGGACAGCGCGGTGAAGAAGATTGTCGACACGCCTGGCCCGGATTCCGATCCGCAGTGGTCGCCGGATGGGAAGCAGATTGCGTATGTGACTACGAATGGAGAGAAGTATTTCTTCTACGCGAATCAAAAGATTGCGGTGGTCGATGCGGTAGGCGGAATCCCGCGAGTGGTAAGCGATGCCTTCGATGAGGACCCTGGCCTGCTGAAGTGGGCGCCGGAAGGGATTTATTTTTCCGGCTTGCAGAAGATGAGCTCGTCGCTGTACCTGCTCAATCCTACCAACGGGAAGTTGAAGAAGATGGAGATGCCTCGAAGCGAGATCGCAGGGGCGTTCACGTTCTCGAGAGACTTCAAACAGGTGGCATATCGGGGTGCGGGAGCGAATGAGTATGGCGAAATTTATGCGAGTGCGGTGGCGGCGGGCTCTCCCGCGAAGCTGACCAATGCGGGCGCGCAGGAGACCGGATTCACAGTTGCGAAACGCGAGGTGGTGCGGTGGAAGTCGGGCGATGGGACGGAGATTGAAGGCGTGCTGTACAAGCCTGCGGACTTTACGCCGACGAAGAGGTATCCGTTGCTGGTGGTGATTCACGGCGGGCCGACGGGGATCGATATGCCCTTTGTAAGCGCCGATCGATACTACCCGATCGAGCGCTTTGTAGCGAAGGGTGCGCTGGTGCTGCGGCCGAACTATCGCGGGTCGGCGGGATACGGCGCGAAGTTTCGCGCGCTTAACGTGCGCAACCTGGGCGTGGGCGACTATGCGGATGTGATTTCGGGCGTGGATTATTTGATCGCGCAGGGATATGTGGACAAGGACAGCGTGGGTTCGATGGGATGGAGCGAGGGAGGATACATTTCGGCGTTTATTACGACTTCGAGCGACCGGTTCAAAGCGGTAAGCGTGGGAGCGGGAATTTCAGATTGGATGACGTATTACGCGAACACTGACATCACGCCGTTCACGGTGCAGTATCTGCGGGCGACACCATGGGATGATCCGGAGATTTACAAGGTGACGTCTCCAATCAGCTATATCTCCAAGGCTAAGACGCCCACGCTGATTCAGCAGGGTAGCGCGGATAAGCGAGTTCCGGTTCCCAACAGCTTCGAACTGCGGCAGGCACTCGAGGATCATGGTGTTCCGGTGAAGATGGTGCTGTACGACGGGTTCGGACATCCGATCAACAAGCCCAAGCAACAACGCGCGGTGATGGAAGAGAACGAGAACTGGTTCGGGCATTACATCTGGGGCGATCCGCTGGCCCCGGCGCTGACGCCGCGACCGACCGAGAAGAAAGATGAGAAGGACGCAGCTGCAAAATAGTTCGCTACGAGGGCTGCCGCAAGGCGGCTTCAAGTTGGGCCCATGCATCGGGGACGATCTGGAGCGATGCAACGGCAATGTTCTCTTCGAGGTGCTTGACCTGGGATGTGCCGGGGATGGGCAAGATAACAGGCGAGCGATGGAGGAGCCATGCGATTGAGAGTTGCGCGGGCGTGGCGTTGTGGCGTGCGGCGAGTTCCGCCAGGGTCCGCGCGAAGGGATGGTCCGGCTTGAGCAGTTTGCCGGCGGCGATCGGGTACCAGGGCAGGAAGGCGATTCCGTGCTGCTCGCACCATGCAAGGGTCTGCTCGTGGCGGCAGTCGGCGAGAGAGTAGCGGTTCTGCACGCTGACGATGGGGACGATCTGCTGTGCCTGCTCGATCTCTGCGGGTGTGACTTCGCTGAGTCCGATGTGGCGGATTTTTCCCTGGTCCTGCATCTGTTTTAGCGCGCCGAGGGATTCTTCCAGCGGGGTGCGTGGGTCGATGCGGTGGAATTGATAGAGCTCGATCCGCTCAAGCTTGAGGCGGCGCAGGCTCATTTCGACACATTGAATCAGGTAGCCGGCGCGACCGACGTATTCGGTCTTCGCGGGGCCCTGGCGGGTGATGCCGCCCTTTGTGGCGATGACGAGGTCCGCCGGGTAGGGGTGCAGCGCCTCACAGATGAGGCGTTCGGCGATTTCGGGGCCGTAAGCGTCGGCTGTGTCGATCAGGGTGACGCCGAGTTCAACGGCACGGCGTAGGACGCGGCGGGCTTCCTGCGGGTCGTTCGGCTCACCCCACGCGCCTTCACCGACGAGGCGCATGGTTCCGTAACCGAGGCGGTGGACGGGGAGATCGCCGCCGATGTAGAAGGTGCCGCTCGCGGAGGCGGTGGGTATGGTCATGATGGCTATGCTAAAGGAAGGGGATTGGGGATTAGAGACCACGGATTAGAAAAGGCGGCATCGCGGCCTGCTGTCGGGGTGACGGTGGGGAACTCTGAGGGCGCTGGGTGCGTATGGTTTAATGCAAGGAACGCTTGGAGATGCAGCCATGACGACCGCCCCTTATGTAAACGCGCAAGCCGTGTTTTACCAGCAATACGAGCATGTGCGGCGCGATGAGGTTGTGGGGATATTGCTGGCACTTTTTCTGGGCGGGTTCGGGATACACCACTTCTATCTGCGGCGGACAGGGTTGGGCATTCTGTATGCATGCTTCTGCTGGACACCGTTTCCGTGGGTGATGGGGTTCATTGAGTGCTTCTTCATGCCGGGGCGGGTGCGGGAGTTTAATGCGATCCAGGCGGCGGGGATTGCGGCGGCGCTGGGGATTACGATTCCGGGTTATGGTCAGCCCATCAATGTGACGGTGAATGTGCCGCCGAGTGGTGTGGCAACGGCTTCTGAGGCGCCACCTTATACGCCGGTCAGTGCACTCGCCCAGCGGGGAACGCTGGTGGCGTGTCCGAATTGCCAAAAAACGAATCTGGCTGGGGTGCGGTTCTGTTCGGGGTGCGGGACGGCGCTTCAATAATCGACCCGGACTTGGCGCGCTAAGAGGAGATACATTCAGTTTCCCGTACGGGCTTCGTCTGCTTAAACTCCTTGCATCGAAATTCAGAGAAGGAAACATGTGTCAGCTACATATCGCGCGGTGATGTTGACGAAGAAGGGAGGACCCGAAGTCCTCCAAATCGTCGAGCTTCCGATCGAGGATCCCGGCCCAGGCAAACTTCGCGTTAGGGTCAAAGCGGCCGGCGTAGGCGCCACGGACTTGATCATGCTGAAAGGGAATTATCCATTTGCGCCGAAAATCCCCTTTGTTCCAGGCTATGAGGCAGTTGGAGTAGTCGATGCGGTTGGTCTTGGTGTCACTGGCTTTGTTCCTGGCCAGCGCGTTGCCGCGCTCACGGTCTACGGCGCCTTTGCGGAATTCCTTATTCGAGAGGCCGAGCACTTTCTACCAGTACCGGATGCTGTTTCGGATCGTGACGCAGCAGCCGTGATCCTTAACTATGTGACTGCTTGGCAAATGATTCACCGCGTGGCGAAAGTGCAACGTGGCCAAACGGCCCTGGTCACTGGAGCTGCTGGGGGAGTGGGAACAGCCGCGCTTCAGTTACTACGGATTGCGGGAGTGAAGACCTATGGCGCCGCATCAACGTCCAAGTTCGACATCTTGCGCTCACTTGGCGCAACGCCAATCGACTACCGCAAGGGGCGGTTAGATCGCCTTACACGTGGCTTTGAGCCCAAAGGTGTGGACTACGTGTTCGATGCAGTCGGTGGCGCGAATATTGGCCCGTGTATCGGCGCGCTGCGCAAGGGCGGGATCGCGATTGGATTTGGTTTCATGGGCGCTCCGGGAATTCTCTCCAAAGTGTCGATGTTCGTCAATCTATTCATTGGCGCACGCCTTCGTGGCCGGCGAGGGGATTTCTACGGCATCAGTGCGCTCTACAGAAAAGACCCGAAGCCTTTGCGGGAGGACTTGCCCAAGATCTTTTCATTGCTCGAGGAAAAGAAGATTGATCCCTTGATCACGCACAGCTTCAGGCTTCTTGATGCAAGGCAGGCCGTCGAACTCCTGGCGGGCGGATCCGTGCAAGGCAAGATCGTGTTGATCGGCTAACACATTACATATTGGCGTGGCCGGAGCGCATGGACTCGTTGAACTGAGGCTTGGTGAAGTTCAATGCGGCGTCGCGGAGGGCTTCGTACTCGGGGGCGCGAGCCATCAGTTGCGGCGTGGCGGCGGCATACTCGCCATCCAGAGTCATCAGGCCTTCGCCTGCTTCGTGCCCGGCCATGCGCAGTAGATCCTGTTCTGTCGTGTTCAGATACTGGCCATCGCGGGGATCAGAGATCCATACGGGCTTGCCGTCGCCGAGAACACCCGAGAGCCAGTAGACCTTGCTGAGCAGATACTTCAAACGTTCCTGGTCGTCGGTCTCGGTGAAGAGGAACTTCTTTTGCCAGCGGCTGTAGAAGCGCGTAGTGACGGGGACGGGCTGGCGATTGCCGGACTTGAGGAATTCGAGCTGGCCGAAATCGACGGTCTTGCGAATTGCGTTGTAGACAAAGGTTTCCGCGTAGGGCTGCTCCATTGCAGGCACGATTTCAGCAAAGGTGACGGTGACCGACGCGGCAACCTTGGCATGTAGATTGAGCGTGCCGCCGTCGGCGAGCAGGATTTCGCCGTGGACGATATAGGTGTCGGAGCCCGAAGTGGAGCGGTGGAACGGCCACTGGAATTTGCCAAAGGCGAGGGGGAGTCCGCCAAGAGTGACGTAGCAATCCGGACGCGGGTTGCGCAGGCGCTTTGCTTCCGCGGCGAGATGAGCGGCCATCTCCGGCAGCAGGTTCGGCTTGTCGTAGTCGAAGGCCTCGGTCAATTCGAGTTGCAGGCGGCGATCGTCAAGGCCGGGGAGGCCGAGGTGGAAGACCTGGGTCGGTTGGCCATTGAGGTCGGATGCCTCGGAGGTGGAAACGAGCTTGAGGCCTGCCTTTTCGGCGGCCGATTCAATGGAAGAGACGAGATTGGCTTTCGATGTCATGAACAGAACCTACTGTGGAGTCGTTGCTTATCCAGTTTATTGCATGGGACAGGAATCCCGAGGATGGGACGCGGCAATCGTGGATCGGCGATCAGGGAAACCGGCTCCTAAGCGGGACCCAACGGTCCACACTCCCGAGCGGAGCCAGGACGGGCAACCAGCCTCAGTGCCGGCTTACATGCCTGGAATCCAGATTTTGCCGGCGCGGATCAGTTCCGTTCCTACGGGGATGGGGAGCAGCTCGTCGGAATTGCAGTAGAAGTCGAGCCCTTTGTAGCTGGTGAGGTACTGATACTTGGTTTTGAAAAATCCGCCTTCGGCCGTGACGACAAGAGGATCCTTGGCACGCGCCAGGATTTTAAGAAAATCCTCGGGCTCGACCTGGACGATTGCGCCTGAGGCTTTGACAGCGTTTGCGACGGCTGCAGCGGCTGCAGCGGCTCCGGCACCAGCGGCCATGCGGGATTCCTCCTCGGTCTAGTGCGACGATTCTAGCAAAGCTTGACGAATGGGCGGGGGCGGGCAGGCCGCTGGGATGCTGCCTGCGATGGCAAGGACGGCATCTCAAGAGAGGTAGAAGAAACGGAAGTGCCTGAAGGCGAGCACTGACCCGGGATGCGCAGGAGCAGAAGGCATGGCGAGCAAAAAAGTTCTGATTGTGGGTGCGGGGCCGACCGGTATGACGGCAGCTATCGAATTGAAACGCATGGGGATGGATGTGCGCGTAGTCGATAAGTGCAATCATCTGGCACAGCACTCGCAGGCGCTGGTAGTGCAGGCTCGGACACTGGAACAGTTTCAAAGGTATGGGCTTGCGGACACGGCGATCGCGCACGGGCGCAGGCTGCGTGAGGCAAAGTTCTACAGCGAAGGCAAGTTGATTGTTGACTTCAAGCTGGATGGTGTAAAGAGCCCCTATCCATTCGCGCTGTTTATTCCGCAGTCGGAGACCGAGTCCCTGCTGAACGGTTATATGGAGGCTCTTGGGGTAAAGACGGAGCGCAACGTTGAGTTGATTTCTCTCAAGCAGGACCCTGAACTCCGGGCGACGCTGCGGCGCGCGGACGGCCAAACCGAAGAGGTGTCGCCGCGCTGGCTGATCGGTTGCGATGGCGCACACAGCGTAGTTCGCGAGAAGACGGGAACGGTCTTTGAAGGCGCCAGGGTGGGGTTATCGTTCTTCCTCGCGGATGCGGAGATTACAGGACCGGATGTTCCGCAGGATGAGCTATCGCTGCACGTGAGCCGCGGGAATGTCGTGTTTCTGGCGCGCCTGACAGACAAGGTCGTTCGATTGATTGTGGCATTGCATGAACAGCCGAAAATCGACAGCGATCGAGAGTTGACGGTCGAGGATTTGCAGGGGATGGTGGACCGAGTGGGGGTTCGAATTCAGATCCATTCCGCGGAATGGATGACACCGTTTCACGTCACCGACCGGCAGGCGAAACATTACAGGGTTGGGAACGTCTTTCTGGCAGGCGACGCCTCGCACATTCACTCACCAGTTGGCGGGCAAGGAATGAACACGGGAATTCAGGATGTTGCGAACCTGGCATGGAAGCTTGCGGCGGTGGTGCGCGGGGCCGACGACTCGTTGTTGGATAGCTACGAAGAGGAACGAGGTGAAGTAGGGAAAGCTCTTCTGCGGTTTACGGAGCGGGGCCTGAAGCTTGCGACGATTTCGAATCCGGTTATCGAAAAGCTTCGAGATACTTTTGCGCCGATCATCGTGCGGCTGCCGGCGGTGCAAAGAGGTGCAGTGGGATTCGTATCAGAGACTGCGATTGAGTATCGTTCGTCTTCGATTGTTGCGGACTTCGGAAGCGACGGGCATCTGCGAGCCGGCGATCGCCTTCCGGACCTGCCTTTACGGAATCGAATAGTGCGATCGAGGCTACTAGAGGATTGGACTGCGCCAAAGCATCGCGTGTTTGGGCTGAATCTCGATAAGGACGACATCGAAACCATGAAAAACGAACTACGCGACGCCGACGCTGATGTCGTGTCGGTGGCCACATCGGATTTCTACGATGATGGAAGGCGGCTGCTCGGCGATGACGGAAAGATCTTTGTCCTGCGCCCGGATGGGTACGTGGGGTTCAGGTCGCGAATGGGGTTTCAGGCGGAACTGATGAATTATGCGCGCCGGAATGCGTTTGCCTGATCGGAGCGTCCCGGATAGCCAAGCGTATGCGACAGTTACAATAAATGCTGTGCAGGCAGACACTTCGATTCCTATCATTGTTGCCGAAAATCTGAGTAAGGTTTACGCCGCGGGCCGGATCATGGTCGCTGCCGTGCGTTCTGTTTCCTTTGAAGTGAAACGGGGCGAGTTTGTTGCGATTGTCGGGCCTTCAGGGTCGGGGAAATCGACACTGTTTTATCTGCTGGGCGGCCTCACGAGGGCCAGCGAAGGCAAGGTTGTAATCGATGGAGTGGACTTTGCGAGCCTGAGCGATGGGGAACGGACGCGGCTGCGCAAGCACAGGATTGGTTTCGTCTTCCAGAAATTCAACCTGCTGCCGACACTTTCCGCCATGGGAAACCTCGAAATTGCCTACACGGTGAGTGGCCGCAAGGAACCGATGGATCGCAAGTACCTGGAACATCTGAGCGATCTGTTGTCGATTCGGGGACGGCTGGAGCACCGGCCGTCAGAATTGAGCGGCGGTGAGCAGCAGCGGGTGGCGATTGCACGGGCGCTGATCACAAGGCCGTCGATCGTGTTGGCTGACGAACCGACGGGTAACCTGGATACGAAGAACTCCGATGCAGTGCTGAAGATGCTGATGCGGTCGAATCGTGAACTCGGCCAGACGACGCTGATGATTACACATAATCCGGAGGCGGCGGCGATTGCCGGGCGCGTCCTGCACATGCGGGATGGGGAGATCATCAAGGTGGAGAAAGGGTTGGGCGCCCAGGGAGGCTTCGCCTGAAAGGCCGGCGGGGCTTGGGCGAAGCAGTTTCAGCGGTTTGACCCGTTTTGAGCCTCCCGGTATACTCAACCTTGCAGTAAGCGGGAGTAGCTCAGTGGTAGAGCATCGCCTTGCCAAGGCGAGGGTCGCGAGTTCAAATCTCGTCTCCCGCTCCAAATCGCCCTCCGGCGCCAGCCGGGTTGGCTACGGCGATATGGAGCGCTGAATAAAAGACAGCCCTGCCAAAGGCGCGGTACCCAAGTGGTAAGGGAGAGGTCTGCAAAACCTTTATGCGCCGGTTCGATCCCGGCCCGCGCCTCCAAACCCCTCAATAACTTACGTTGAATCATCCACAAACCCGATTCCGTCACGGTCGTAACTTTCGTGGGAACTGCATGCATCTTGCCACGTTTTCGCGCTCACTGAGCCATCCTGACCTGACCCCCTCGAAAGAGAGGATGGATGTGCGAAATTTGATTCTCGCTTTCCTGTTCTGCCGGATGGCACATTTGTTTCCCATAGATCTTCGTGCCAGTTGAAGGGCAGTTGACCGCGCATGCTCCGTTTCGGTGAATTATGTTGGATAGTTGGACAAGCGGAAGTCCACGACGACGGGCTTGAAGTCGGTTGGATCAAACCAAAGGGAAATTGCATATGAAGGCCATATTTTCGATTGCAGTCTCAGGCGTTCTGCTCTTCGGTGGGATGGCCGGTCAGTTCTTGAAGGCAGAGGATGCGGCTCAGACCCTGCGCGCCCCGGCAACTCCCCTGATTGTTCACGATCCATATTTCAGCATCTGGTCGATCGGCGACCGGCTCACAGATAGTTCGACTCGACATTGGACGGGCGCGCGGCAGTCATTGAATGGGCTGATCAGGATAGATACAAAGACCTGGCGCTATCTGGGCGACGCGGACGGAGACATTCCGGCATTGACAGAGACGCATCGCGAAATCACGCCAACACGCACGATGGTCACCTTGCAGTCGCCGGAGATCGAGTTGAAACTGACGTTTCTTACTCCGGCTTTTCCCGAGGAACTTGCCGTGCTGGCGCGGCCCGTTACCTATCTCACCTGGGATGTGAAGTCGCGCGATGGCGCCACGCACAATGTCGCACTCTATTTCGATGCGGATGGCAACATGGCCGTCAATCGTGCGGATGAGACGGTGACGTGGTCGCGCGCAGAGATCCAGGGAATGCATCTGCTGCGGGTTGGCAGTTCAAAGCAGCCTGTACTTGAAGATTGGGGCGACGACGTTCGGATCAACTGGGGCTATTTTTACCTGGGGATTCCTGGCACAGAGGATGCAGTCTGCGCGGCCGGAAACCAGGCCTATCGAGATGATTTCGCTAGGACCGGAAAGATTCCTGCAGAAGATGACCTGGATCAGCCGAGAATGCCGCAGAGTCGCTATCCTTCTCCGCCGGCGTTGAATGTCGTGTTGCCGCTCGGTGCTGTGGGCGCAACCGCTGTGACGCGTCACATGCTGCTGGGTTATGACGATATGTATTCGGTGGAGTACATGCGGCAGAGGCTTTTGCCGTATTGGCGCAAGGAGTTCTCGAATTTCAGCGCGTTGATGGAGGGAGCCGAGCGCGATTACCCGTCAATGCGGCGCCGCGCCGAGCAATACGATGCCGATTTGACGCGGGACCTGCTGCAAGCCGGCGGACCGGAGTACGCGGCGATTGCCACTCTGGCTTTTCGGCAGGCAATCGGCGCGCACAAACTCGTCGAGGACGATGCGGGCGTTGCCTTCTTCATGCCCAAGGAGAATTTCAGCAACGGCTCGATCTCGACGGTCGATGTACTTTACCCCTCGTCGCCCATGTTTCTGTTTTTGAATCCCAAGCTGGTCGAGGCGCAGCTTGAGCCCGTAGTGCGTTATGCAGAAAGCAGCCATTGGAAGTTTCCTTTCGCACCACACGACCTGGGAGTCTACCCACTTGCAAACGGACAGCTCTACGGTGGGGGCGAGGTAAGCGAAGAGGATCAGATGCCTGTTGAAGAATCGGGCAATATGATTTTGATGTTTGCCGCGCTCGCGCATGCAGAAGGCAATGCGACGTACGCACAGCGCCATTGGCCAGTACTGACCAAGTGGGCGGAGTTCCTGCTGGAAAAGGGATTCGATCCGGAAAATCAATTGTGTACGGATGACTTTGCCGGACATCTGGCGCATAACACCAATCTCTCGATCAAGGCGATTGAGGCGCTGGCAGCGTACGCGCAGTTGGCCGACAAACTGGGAGATCATGCGGCGGCTGCGAAGTACGGGAGCGCGGCAAAAACCATGGCCGCCAATTGGGTGAAGATGGCTGCGGATGGAGATCACTATCGACTCGCGTTCGATAAGCCCGGGACGTGGAGCCAGAAATACAACCTCGTCTGGGATAGCATTCTGGGCCTTCACATGTTTCCGCAGGAAGTAGCCGAAAAGGAAGTGGCGTTTTACAAGGCTCACCTGAACGCCTACGGCCTGCCCCTGGATAATCGGGCAAAGTACACGAAGCTCGACTGGACGATCTGGTCGGCGACGCTTGCGACGGATGCGGCCGATTTTCGAACGATTGCGGCGCCGATCGCCGCTTTTCTTGACAAGACCCCAGACAGGGTGCCGATGACGGACTGGTACGACACCGTGACGGCGAAGCACGTTGGCTTTCAGGCGCGCTCCGTCGTGGGAGGCGTCTATATCAAGATGCTGGCCGACCCCGCGTTGTGGAGCAAGTGGGCCGGTCGCGCAAGTCGAGATCCGCACTCGGGGGATTGACCAGGATCCTTGAATTCAAACCGGCCAGCCACTCCATGTTGGTTGTCTTCAGGCGGATGCAGACCCGGGCATCCCCTTCAAGAAACTTCGGCATCCAAGCGGCGAGTTGACAGTTGCAGAGGATGGCGACGGCAACACCGGTGCGGTGTTTTTTGATTCGTCCGTCGTTGTCGATAAGCACCTGCTATAGGAGTGGATGTGCCACGGCTTCCCATAGATGATTTCGCAGCAATGCGCCGGAAGGAAATCGCGGAACCGGAAGAAGGAGATGAAATGCTGAACCTCAAATGGATATTGATCGCCGTTGGAGTACTTGTGCTTGGGAGCGCAGCGGTGTCGCTTGCCCCCGATATTCGTCGCTACGCCAGAATGCGGGCGATGTAAGCCGGCTGATCTCCTTGTTCGACAGCGGTGCGAAGGTGAGTTAATGCGATGGGAATGCCCTTCGTCGTCATTCGTTCAATATTCTCCGCAATTTGTCCTTTCTCGTTTGAATGAGCGAATCCCGCCTCCGAGTCCATGCCGGAGTCGGCCCCGCCTCTGTATCCCTGGATTCAACACCGTACAAGGTCCTGCCCCTCTTGCCCTTCGTGCCGCCGGCATGGCAGAGTTGATGTTTCGTGTTCGCTTGTGACGCGGCAGGAGATGCCCTCCGACGGCGAGCTCAAAGAATCAAGCGCAAGAAGGGATCGTTAATGTCCGTCAGTTCCACTGAAGAAATGCCGGCAGAGCCCGTTCAGCCTCGTTTGATCCCTCATGGAGTGTTGATTCCCTTCATGCTGGTGACGGCGTTGTTTTTCCTGTGGGGAGTTCCCAACAACCTGAACGACGTACTGATCCGCCAGTTCATGAAGTCGTTCGCCCTGTCCCGTTTCCAGGCCGGGCTAGTGCAGTCAGCTTTCTACATGGGCTATTTTCTTCTGGCGACTCCCGCGGCGCTGCTGATGCGGCGTTTCGGGTATAAGTCCGGTTTTATCGTGGGGTTGTTGCTGTTCGGCATCGGAGCCTTCCTTTTCTGGCCGGCTGCCATCATCGGTCGCTACCCATACTTCCTTGCAGCGCTGTTTGTCATCGCCAGTGGTCTGGCTTTTCTCGAGACCGCGTCGAATCCATTCGTCGCGCAGATGGGTGATCCCCAATCCGCCGCGCGACGTCTCAACTTCGCCCAGGCCTTCAATCCGCTTGGTTCGATCACCGGCGCATTGATGGGCACCGTGTTCATCTTCTCGGGAATCGAACTCAGCGGTTCGCAAGTGGCCGCAATGCAGGCCACGAATACCTACACGGCCTATCTGCGCGCCGAGACCATGCGCGTCGTCGCGCCCTACATGGTTCTGGGTGCCATCACGATTGTCTGGGCGGTGCTCATCGCACTCACGCGCTTCCCTGTCGTGGCCGGTGAACACCAGCCTGAGGGAGAAAGCCACGGAAGATTCCGGGACCTTCTCGGCTATCCCACATTTCTCTTTGCCATCTTCGCTCAATTCATGTACGTGGGCGCACAGGTCGGCACGTGGAGTTACTTCATCCAGTATGTCCAGGACTCGACGCATCAGCATGAAAAAATCGCCGGCTACCTGCTCACAGGAACACTGGCGGCATTCGGCGTTGGTCGCTTCGGATCGTCGGCGATTATGCGCTATGTGCGCCCCCATCGCTTGATGGCTCTCTACAGCGTGATCAACATCGTTCTTGTCGGCGTCGGCGTTCTTTTGCCCGGATGGGTCGGCCTCTGGGCCATTTTCTTTACCAGTTTGTTCATGTCCGTGATGTTTCCTACCATCTTCGCGCTGGGGATTGAAGGCCTCGGCAAGAACACCAAGATTGGCGGCTCTCTCATTGTCATGTCCATTGTCGGCGGAGCCGTACTCACACCGCTGATGGGATGGATCTCGCAGACGACCCATCGCATCTCGCTGGCTTACTCGGTGCCGCTCATCAGCTACTGCGTCATCCTCGTCTATTCATTGATGTGGCGACGGATGCAGGCAGCAGAGACGTCAAATCAGCATTGAGCCGGTTATGAACGCGATAGACAGTGAGAGCCTTCCTTGCACTGAATGTCCGCACGATTCAAGTTCTCCGGCTGTCGCAGCGCCGCACGATTCAGTTCAACCATCCCCCAGTGGGCGGTATCTGGCTGACCTATCAGTGTGATAGCATGACCGCTAAGTTCCCCCGTCCTTTGTCAAAATCAGGCATATCCACATATCAGGCAGGAGGTCAACAGCCTTGGCTCTCACCATCTCTGGTCTCTCGAAGACCTACCCCAACGGTGTGAAAGCGCTCCAAAACGTTTCTTTGACAATCGGAAACAACATGTTCGGCTTGCTCGGTCCGAATGGCGCGGGGAAAAGCACGCTGATGCGCACCGTGGCTACGTTGCAAGCGCCCGATGCCGGCAGCGTGAGCCTCGACGGTTTGGATGTTCTCTCGAACAAGACGGAAGTCCGCAAGCTCCTCGGATATTTGCCCCAGGAATTTGGCGTGTATCCGAAGGTCTCGGCGCTTGACATGCTGCATCATCTCGCCGTGATGAAGGGCATTACCAAGAAGAGCGAGCGCAATGAGATTGTCGACGCGCTTCTCAATCAAACAAATCTCTGGGACGTTCGCAAGAAGTCGCTCGGCACCTACTCGGGCGGTATGAAGCAGCGCTTTGGAATTGCACAGGCCCTGCTCGGCAAGCCCAAGCTGATCATTGTCGATGAACCCACGGCGGGCCTCGATCCCGCGGAGCGCAACCGGTTTCTCAATCTGCTTAGCTCCATCGGACGCGATGTCATCGTGATCCTCTCCACGCATATCGTCGAAGACGTCCGTGAACTCTGCCCGCGCATGGCGATCATTGCGAACGGGAAGGTTCTGCTGGAAGGCTCCCCAACGGAGTCGCTCGGCGCGTTGCGTGGAAAGATCTGGTCGAAAGTTGTCGCCAGCGACGATGAATTGAAAGCGCTCGAAACGAATCTGCAGGTCATCTCAACGCACTTGATCGCGGGACAGCACGAGGTTCGCGTTTTCTCTGATGCCGATCCCGGAGACGGATTCAAGCCCTCTGAGTCCGAACTGGAAGACGTCTACTTCCTCAGTCTTTCCCGTCACGCGAAGAACTAAAGCACGGAGAGCGCCATGCGATTGTTTCTGGAATTCTTCAACTTTGAACTGAAGTTTCGTTTCAAAAGCATTTCGACTTATGTGTACTTTGCCATCTGGTTCGCCTTCAGTTTTCTGTGTATCGCCTCGGAAAACTTTGGCCCGATTGCATCCGGCAATGGCAAAGTGCTGCTCAACGGACCCTATGCAAACATCTACAACGATGTCTTTGCCTCATTCTTTGGCCTGATCATCATCGGCGCGATCTTCGGCACTTCGATTCTGCGAGACTTTCAGCGCGATACCACGCAGATCCTGTTTACAAAACCGATCACTAAGTTTGCCTATCTTGGAGGGCGATGGGCCGGGTCGTTCCTTGCAACCGCATTCGCATTTTCCGGCCTGATCTTCGGTGAGTTGCTGGGGACCCTGGCGCCCTGGGCAGACCACACCCGCATCGCGTCAACCCACCTGTCGTGGTATCTGGCGCCGTTTATCTCCACCATCCTGGTGCAGGTCTTTTTCATCGGATCTCTGTTCTTTATGGTGGCGGCGCTAACCCGTCGCATCTTCATCGTCTACGTGCAGGGTGCTGGTTTCTTGATCTTGTACCTCATCGGTCTGGGTGCCTTTTCTGCGACCCGCAGCACGGCACTCTTCTGGCCCGGCGTCTTCGACCCCGTCGGCGTTATTCTCAATGACTCGATCACGCGCTACTGGACGGTGGTTGAGAAGAATACTCTTCAGTATTCATGGTCGCTCCACTCTGCCGGCGGAGTATTCTTCTACAACCGGATTCTCTGGATCTGCGTTGGTTTTGTGACTTTGGGGCTATTGTGGAAGTTCTTCCCCATGTCCCTCGAGGCGCTCACAGCCCGCACCAGCAGCAAGCGTGCCCGCATTGCGCTCGAGCAGGACGAAGAGTTGAATCCGGTCCGTAGCCGAGCCGTTGCAAGAATTCCACTTGTGCAGCAGTTCTTCGGTATAGGCACCTCGACTGCGCAATACCTTTCCTTGACCCGCATGCGCGTGCAAAATATCGTACGCGATGTTCCCTTCTGGGTGCTCCTCGTCCTGATGGCCGGGGTGGCCCTCAACAACGGGCACTACGCGGGGCGGGTCGAAGGCATGAATGTCTGGCCCGTCACTTACCTGATGCTGCAGTCAGTCGAGGGCGGAGCAATCATCTTCCTCTACATTGTCTCCACGTTCTACGCAGCCGAACTCATCTGGCGTGAGCGCGACACACGCTTCGAGGGTATCCACGACGCGCTCCCCATGAAGGAATCGACAGACTGGCTCTCAAAGCTCACGGCGCTCTGCGTGGTGGAACTCGCACTGCTTACGATCGCGGGATTCTGCGGAATCATCATGCAGACCATTGCCGGCTACCATCATTACGAACTGCTGCAGTATGCGAAGGAACTCTATGTCGTTACGTTCCCGCAGATTCTCACCTTTGCGCTGCTAGCGATGTTTGTGCAAACCGTCGTGTCTAATAAGTTCATCGGCCACGGCATCGTCATTGCTGCCTTTCTATTACAGGCAATACTTTTCAACTTCGGATGGGAGAACACACTCTATCTCTTCGGAGCCACTCCACCGTATACATATTCCGATATGAATGGCTACGGGCACTTTGTCCAGCCGCTGCTCTGGTCGCTTACCTATTGGCTTTCGATAGCCGCTCTTCTCGGCGTCGTCTCCATCGGGCTCGCCCGCCGGGGCGCGGAAGACTCGCTGCGTGCGCGGTTGCAACTGCTGCGTCAGAATGCGCTCGGGCTTGCCCCGACAGCCGTGATCCTCTGTCTACTGGCCGTGGGCAGCGGGTGGTGGTTCTACTACAACACCCATGTGCTGAATGAATTCCTGACCAACAAGGACCGGCGCGTTATCCAGGCAGACTACGAAAAGACCTTCAAGAAATTCGAACACCTGCCGCAGCCCAAAATCGTCTCAGTCGATGCACTGATCGACATCTATCCTGAACGCCGTTCCTTCAGCGGAACAGGCCACTTCGTGCTTCAAAACAAAACGGCGCAGCCCATCGCGCAGATCCATCTTACGGATGCGCAGCAATCGATCTCGAACGTAGCCTTCGATCGCCCCTTCCACATCGCCTCAGCAAGCGCGCGCAATCTCTACGTGATTTACGCTCTCGACACGCCACTTGCGCCCGGCGAGACGATGAACATGACGTTCAACGTGGTCAAGGAGAGCCGCGGCTTCATGGATGGACACGAGCGGGCCGAACTCGCCTACAACGGAACATTCTTCGACTCCGGATATTTCCCGAGCATTGGCTATAGCGCAGATAACGAACTGAGCGATCCCCGGCGCCGTCGCGAAGAACATCTCGGTGCGCAAGAAGTGCTTCCCAATCGCGGGGATCCCGTCGGCAGCGTTACCAACCTGTTTAGCCCGCAGGCCGATTGGGTCCACTACCGCACCACCGTCAGCACTTCGGCCGATCAGATCGCCATTTCGCCGGGCTACCTGACAAAGGACTGGGTCGCCAACGGCCGCCACTACTTCACCTATGACATGGGAGACGTTCAGACTCTCGACTTCTTCTCTTTCATCTCCGGTAAATTCGAGGTTACGCGCGACTCGTTTCAGGGCGCCAACGGCCCCATCGCCATCGACGTCTATCACCTGCCTTCGCACACCTTCGACGTGCAGGATATGATCGACGCCTCGAAGGCCGGACTCGCATTCTACGAGAAGGCCTTCAGTCCTTTCCAGTTCAAGCAATATCGCATCCTCGAGTTTCCGCGCTACCGCGGTTTCGCGCAGTCGTTCCCCAACACCGTTCCTTTCTCCGAGAGCATCGGGTTTATCGAGCGGATGGAGAAACCTACCGATATCGACTTCACTTACTTTGTTACCGCACACGAACTTGGGCACCAGTGGTGGGCGCATCAATTGATCGGCGGCCGCGTTGCCGGATCAAACATGATGTCGGAAACGTTGGCCGAATACTCCGCGCTGATGACGATGCGGCACCGTTACGGCGATGACCATATGCACAAGTTCCTCAAGTACGAACTGGATCGGTATCTGCGTGGACGTGGCGCCGAGGTTCGGCGCGAGGAGCCTCTTGCCCAGGTGCAGCAGGAGGCGTATGTCTGGTACCAGAAGGGCGGCCAGATCATGTACGCGTTGTCGGACTACATCGGGGAAGACAAGGTAAACCTGGCGCTTCATAACTTTTTGATGCAGTACCGCTACGCCAACGCCGGCACCAGCCAGTCCGGTCCCTATCCAGACACACGCGAACTGGTTGCAGCTTTGCGAGCACAAACCCCAACCAACCTTCAGTACTTTATCGACGACTCGTTTGAGAATATTGTGCTTTATAACAATCGTGTGGAGTCAGCGACTGTGACGCAGACGCCGGACCACAAATTCAAAGTCACACTGGTTATTGAGGCGCACAAGATGAAGTCCGATGGTAGCGGAAATGAGACTCCCGAAAAGATGAACGATCTGATCGATATCGGGGTCTTCACCGGTCCGCGCGACAATGAGAAGCCTCTCTCCCTGCAGAAGCAATGGGTGCACGACGGCAAGCAGACCTTTGAAATCATCGTCGATAAGATGCCCGATCGCGCGGGAATCGACCCGTTAAACAAGCTTATTGACCGCGATGCGGACGATAACGAGACGGATGTGACCAAGCAATAGCGATGTTCGTTGAACAGCAATCGAGCGATCTGGAGGAGGATCCCTTCTGACCGCCGTGGTAAGCTGCACCTCAAGTCATTGCGATGAGTGCTGCACTAGAATTCCGAAATGTTTCCGTGGCGGTAGCGACCGGACGACTGCTGCTGAATGACGTGTCCCTCGCCCTTGAGGAGGGCACCGTCACAGCAATCCTCGGACGCAGCGGCTCGGGGAAGACGACGCTTCTGCGCACAGCAAATCGCATGATTGACCCGACCGGAGGCGGGGTCCTGGTCGCCGGGGCCAACATCCAGGAGTTGGCGCTTGTGGATCTGCGCAGGAAGATGGGCTATGTGATCCAGGAGACCGGTCTGTTTCCACACTTTAATGTGGAGCGCAACGTTGGCATCGTTCTTGAAGCTGAATCGCAACCGCGGCCGCAGCGAATTCAACGCAGCGACGAGCTGCTGCAAATGGTCGGACTGGATGCTGCGGCGTTTTCCGATCGATATCCTCATCAACTTTCTGGAGGGCAGCGGCAACGCGTCGGCCTGGCCCGTGCGCTCGCTGCGGAGCCGAAGATTCTGCTGATGGACGAGCCGTTCGGCGCGCTCGATCCCGTGACCAGGGCGGAGATGCAGGACATGCTCCGCGATCTTCTCAAGCGGCTTCGCACCACCGTGCTGCTGGTAACGCACGACCTGGATGAAGCGCTCTACCTCGCGGACCGCATCGTGCTGCTCGGCGAGGGCAGGGTCATCGCAAATCTTGCTCGCGACAAATTCCTTCAATCGGATTTACCAGAGATCGTCGCCTATGCCCGCGCATTCCGCCGAGGTCAATCCGCGGCCTTGGCGAATCCCATTGCAACGGACGGACACAGATGAGCTCATTTCTTTCGCAATACGGCGGCGAAATCGCAACGCTAACGCTCGAGCATCTCTGGCTCACAGGAGCGGCCATGCTGTTTGCGACCCTCATCGCTGTACCCACAGGCATTTGGCTAACGCGTTCGCCGCGATGGGCCAAGCCAGTGATCGGTGTAGCCAATGTGCTGCAGACCATTCCATCTCTGGCGATGTTTGGATTTCTTCTGCCGCTGCCATGGCTTGGCGAGCGCGCCGCTCGCATTGCCATCGTTGCTCTCACTGCCTATGCGCTTCTTCCCATTCTGCGCAACACGTATGCCGGGATTCGCGGCATCGATCCGACGCTGAACGAAGTGGCTCGAGCCATCGGCCTGACGGACGCGCAACGCCTCTTCAAAATCGAGCTTCCTCTCGCGGCTTCGTTTATCTTCGCGGGGCTTCGCACGGCCACGGTTACATGCATCGGTATCGCGACCATCGCAGCTGCGGTTGGTGCCGGCGGCCTGGGCGAACTGATCTTTCGTGGTGTCGCCTCAATCGACAATCGGCTCGTCATGGCGGGGGCAATTCCGGCAGCGCTGCTGGCTCTTGCAGCGGATGCAGCACTGGGATTGCTCGAACGCCGGTTCAAAATCCCCAACGCTGATGGTTCCGTTCGATGAGCCGATTGGTTCGCGTTCCCTCTATCCTTTTGCTCTGCTTTTCTCTGGTCTGTTGCTCGCCGCCGCGTCCCAACCACCCCATCATCGGTGCGAAGAACTTCACGGAGCAGGTCATCCTCGGCGAGCTTCTTGCACAGGAGATCGAAGCCCAATCAGGCCTCAAGGTGGAGCGTCGGTTCTACCTTGCTGGCAGCTACATCTGCAACCAGGCGCTCGTCGCTGGCCGCATTGACGCCTACGTTGAATACACAGGCACAGCGCTCACCGCAATTCTCAAGCAGCCGGTCGATCGGAATCCCCAGTCTGTTCTCGATACCGTGCGGAGGCTCTATGCGTCACGCTACGGCGTCACCGTCGCCGAGCCCCTCGGATTCGAAAACACTTTCGCCATGGTCATCCGCGGTGAGGATGCGCGACGCCTGCAACTGGCGACGCTGAGCCAGGCCGCGTCCTATGCTCCGCAATGGCGCCTTGGCGTGGGATACGAATTCGAGCAGCGCCCTGACGGACTCCCTGGACTAAATTCCGCATACAACCTGCATTTCAGCGGGCTGCCGCGCACCATGGATCTCGGCCTGCTCTACCGCGCGCTCAACGCGCACCAAGTCGACATAATTGCAGCGAATTCGACTGACGGCCCTATCCAGGCCATGGGCCTCGTTGCGCTGCAGGATGACCGCCACTACTTCCCGCCATACCAGGCTGTCCCACTTGTTCGAGATGACACTCTTCGGCGCTGGCCGCAAATCGCCACCGCGCTCCACGCGCTGGCCGGAAAAGTTACCGCAGAGGACATGCGGGCCATGAACGAAGCCGTCGACGGTCAACATCGCGACCCTGCCGAAGTGGTGCGCGAGTTTCGCATGAAGAGGGGGCTTTAGGAGAATCGTCGATGCCTGGCATCTGGAGGCGATCTCCCCGCAGACGAAGCAGAAGGAGGATAATCGGTTTCATTGGCGTCAGCTTTCCCTTCCATTTGATGCCTCCGAGGTCGAGAGAAAGTGAACAACGCACCAGATCGTCCGGAATGCTGGCCGGCTCTCCCGCTCGAGTCCTGGCGAGACACCTATGCCACCCTTCACATGTGGACACAGATCGTCGGCAAGATCCGCTTGCGGCTAACGCCACTCGTCAATCACTGGTGGAACGTACCGCTGTACGTTACGTCTCGCGGGCTGACCACCTCGTGTATTCCGTATAGAGACAGATCGTTCGAACTCCGCTTTGACTTCATTCACCACCAGCTTGTTCTCGAGACCAGCGGCGCTATCGTGAAGATGATTCCGCTCAGGCCGTTCGCCGTGGCGGATTTCTACCGCGAATGTTTCGACATGCTCCGCTCCGCCGACATCAACGTGAGAATCTGGCCGATGCCGGCCGAGATTCCTGACCCAATCCGGTTCGATCAGGATCGGCAGCATAGCTCCTATGATCCGGAGGCGGTGGCAAGGTTCTGGCGCATCCTCCTCTCGGCCCATGAAGTCTTCGAGCAATTCAGAGCGCGATTCATCGGGAAGAGTAGCCCCGTGCATTTCTTCTGGGGAAGTTTCGATCTTGCGGTCACGCGATTCTCCGGCCGGAAAGCGCCGCCGCGCGATGGCGCAGACGCTGTTACCCGCGAGGCATATTCGCACGAGGTAAGCAGCGTTGGCTTCTGGCCGGGGGCCGGCTTTAAAGGACCGGCATTCTACTCATACATGGCGCCGTCGCCAGCGCGAATCCGCGAGGCGCGAGTCTCGCCCCCGAGTGCGCGTTTTGACGAGAGCCTTGGCGAATTCATTGTCATGTATGACGATATCCGCGTGGCAGCATCTCCCACCGCAGCCCTGCTGGCTTTCTGCCAAAGCACCTATGAGGCAGGTGCCACAGCAATGAAGTGGGACCGCGAAAGCCTCGAACGCGACATTCGTGTCTAAAGCCAGGGCCAGATCTATCGAAGCGTGCCGACGAGGTTATAGCCTTCAATGCGCACACTCGGTCTCTCTCCGCGCGTATCCGCATCTTCGAGCGAAATGGAAATGGTTTGTTTCTCTCCCGGCATGAGCGCGATGTAGTTGTCACTGTAGAGCGCTGGCACAATCAGATCGCCACTCTTGCTGCGGGTCGCTTTCACGCGCACCATCAATGCGGGTGTTTTCGAAAGATTGTGCAACATAGTCGTGATCTTCCATTCCTTGCCATCGCGCGTGATGCGTGTTTTTGCGTTCACCCGTGCGGCGGCCAGATTGCGAATTCCCTGGTAATCGCCCTCCGCAAGTCCGTGCAGATAAAAATTCGACGAGAGAACTTCTGCGCCGCGCGTCAGCGACAGGTGGATGAAATGCGTTCGCGCCAGCCCGGCAGCGAATTCGATTTGCAATGGAGAAACGGTGCTGTCCTCGTGGCTGTCGAGTGCCGCGCTCTTCTCCCATTTCATTGTGCCGTCGATGCCGATTATCTGTGCATGGGCTGTCAGGCCTCCCTGTTCGCCGGCACTGTAATTCACCACTTCGACAGCGTCGGTCGCAGCATTCCACTGGATGTGCAAAGGCTCTGCGCCTTTTTTTGCCCCATAGTAACCGGCGTCGGTGTCGAAGAAGTAGTCGTAGGTCTGCCACAGCAGTGAGGGCCACGCCGAGTGGCTCATCCAGATCAGCAGTCCCAGCCGATTCTTGCTTTGCCCCTCGAACATTCCGCGATACCCGTCGTAATCCACAAACTGGGCGAAGCTCACCCAGCCGGCAACATCGGATGCACCGCCATACTGTTTCTCAACCGCCGTAGTGAACGGATTGTGCTCGTGATAGTCGTGGAGCGGCCACTGATAGCCCTGCGGCCACATCGCCGATTCCGGCATTGTCCTGCGCAGATCATCCATGTCCACAACATTTGGCGAGCCCATCTCGCTATGCAGTTTTGTTGGCGCGTGTTCAAAGTAGTAGCGAAGCGGCTCAACACGATATGGTCCGTGACCGCTAACCGGCCCGTCAGCCGAACTCGAAATGTAATGCGATCCGGGTTCGAGCGTCGCCACCAGTTCGCGGAGACCATCGTCGATAGGCTGTGGTGGCAATCCTTCGTTGCGCCCGCAGAAAATTCCCAGCGAGGCGTGAGTGCGAATGCGCAGCAGGTAGTCATGCGCGTTTGCGAGGAACAATTTGTTATCGTCCGGGTCGGGGCCATCCCATGGATTGGCGAGCCAAAAATCCTGCCAAACGACCACGCCGTAGCGGTCTGCCGCGTCGTAGAATGCCTCATCGCCGGTCTGTCCAACCCAGTTGCGAATCATGTTGAAGTGCTCATCGCGGTGATAGCGTAGGGCCGCATCGTACTCACGTGAGCGATAGCGCAGCATCGACTCCGGAAATCCCCAGTTGCCGCCGCGCGCTATGAACCGCCGCCCGTTGATCCAGATCTTCAGCACTCCGCCGTCTTCTGAGTAAGTAAACTGACGCACGCCAATATTGAATGAAGTCTGATCCGATACTGCGCCATCGATAACAAAGTTGTATGAAACGGGATAAAGGTTGGGTTCGCCGTAACCCACTGGCCACCAAAGGTTTGGATTCACGAGATGGAGCGCGGCCTGTGTTGCCGGCGAAAATTCAACTGCTTTTGTCGACGAGGCCTCGATCGTTACCGGCATCTCGATATTCACATTTCCGAAGCGTGCCCGCAGAGTCCCAGTCACCGGCTTTGCATCGAGATTCCGAAGCGTGGCTTGCATGGCGATATCCGCGTGCGTGGTGTCGGGCAGCGGAATTGTCGTTGTCACCAGCGGATCTTCGATCTTCACCGGGCCGCTGGTGGTGATCGAGACATTGCTCCAAATGCCAGTGTCGCGCCCGCGAATCGTCGACATCCAATCCCACCCTGCCGAAGCATGGTATGTGGGATTGTCACGGCCCAGCGCGCCGCCGTTTACCGTTGGTCCCGCTTTGTCTTTGGTGCTGCCGGGATTTGCAACGCGAAAAATGCGCACGGCCAGCGCATTCACTCCGCCGTGATGCACGAGAGCCGATACATCAAAACGTCCACGCATGAAGCCGCCGTCGATTTTCCCTACGCGGTGGCCATTCAGAAAGACTTCAGCCTTCCAGTTGATGCCGTCGAAGTTGAGCCATGTGTGCTCGTCGGGCCGTTGCCCTGCAGGCACGTTGAATTCGTCGCGATACCAGAAGTCCGCGCAGAAAAACGAATCGGAGATGGCGTATTGGTTGTCACCAAAGTCAGGGTTGGGAATCGCACCGTCATTTAGATAGCTGGTCAACACAGTGCCCGGAACGGTCGCAATCATCCAATCCTTGTCGACAAAGCCAGGCATCGCGAGTTTTTCACCGTCGATCGGCACAAGCGATGCACGCTGGACGCGCCAGTTGCCACCCGCGAGAGGCACGGTGCCATTGCCGTCTACCGGAGTGGGCGCATGCGGCTGTGCAGTGAATCCGCCGCGACCATAAACTTCGAGTTCGCTTAGTATGTAGCGGTCGCCCGGCTTCTCCGGCTTGGTCATCAGCAATCGCACATAGCGGCCGCGTGCCGGCTGCGCCAAGTGGATGTCATCGTTTACGCTGCCGGACGCCGGGAGCGCCTGCAGCGTCTTCCAGTTGCTCGCGTCATCCGACACCTGGATTTCGCCTTCGATTGCGCGTGCGATCCAATCGAGCGCGATGCGATCGAAGGTGCACACGGAGCCCAGATCAACGTCGACCCACTCTTCGCCGCTGCCGGCACTCATCCACGCACTCGAGAAGAGATCGGGGCCCGCCACGCGAACTGCTTGTCCCTTATCGAAGAGGGCCAGCTCCGCCACTCCCCAGATGCGCAGATTGGGAGCAGAGAGCTGAGCGCGGTAAGAACGAAACTTGGCAGGCGCTCGGAATAGAATCGACTCGAAAAAGCTCGGCCCTGGAGCCCGCATGTCGGGCCACTGCGAACCGGACGCGTGGCCCACCTCTTTCCACTTCACGCCATCATCCGAACCCAGAACCGTGTATGTCCAAGTGCCCGATAGCGATTTGCCATAAATCTTGCGTAGATAAAGGTCGATCCGGTCGATCTCCGGGACCTCGCTTCCGCCCTTCAAATCGAATTCGATCCACGGCGAATCGCCCGACACATCCACGGAGGATGTGTCGTTACCATCCAGGAAGATCTCTCGTTGAGTCTTCGGCAAGACGCCAGCATCGCTTGTCGAGGTCTCAATCCACTGCGGCACAGTGGTCTCCTTGATGCCGTCGGTGATCAATTGCGCTGTCAGGTTATAGTCATACGCACTCGATTGATACGCGGGCCGATGAAGAGCAAGGTTGCGATAGGTATGCGCGTCCGCCACAAGTGTGGGCCCGGTGTACTCCTTCGGATCGCCAGGGTACACGCCAATGCCGCGCGTATAGTTTTGGGCGTGTCCTGCAAGAGCGGCGCAGGCAAGCAGGAGGGCGAGGCGTTTCATCATTTGCTCCAGGGACGCGATCGACACTGTCGTTCATGTGCCTCGGTGTCGGCGCAGCATGTCTCGTAATCAGCTGAACGAGCAAGTGTAATCGCATGCCATGATCGTCGCAACCCGGAGGGTGAAGGGAACCGCGCTGCTTAAGCCATTGCGTGCAGTCAAAGAAAAGCGGCGCCGACTTCAAGGAATCGGCGCCGCTCCTGATTGTTCGCAATCAGTTGGTTTGGGGCTTCTTCTCATCTGTAGCATCGCTGGGCTTGTCGCCGGTCTTCTCGCCAGCCTTGCTGCCGGTTTTGCCGGAACCCGAGCCTTTACCCGACCCTTTCTTGGAGCCGCCTTTCTTGCTTGATCCGCCCGCCGAATCGTCGCTCCCGCCTCCGCCCCCGCTTGGACCGGCCGACTTGTCCGTCGATGACCCGTCCAGCGGCACTACGCTGATGCGCATTGAAGCATAGGTGATCCCCGGTAGTGCATTCTGAGCGCGTGTTGCCAGGGGTAGATTCTGATCGGCGTCCTTGCGAACAAGATAGCCCTGTACCAGGTCGAGGTCGGGCAGCGACTTTGCAAGTTCGTCAGTATGCTTCTGCGGAACCATCAAGTAGTCGCCCGAAAGCAACCCGATATAGTGGTCTTCGCGATCTGGATCGCCATGTGCTTGTTGCGTAGCTACTGCGGTTGTCAGATTTCCGGCCATCACAAACCGCGTGCGATCCTCCCAGTAGCTCATCACCTGGGTAAATGCATTCAAGGCAGGAACGCTGATTGCAGGCAGCGTCACCAGCGGCGCCGCAATCTTTGTTCCCGCAATGATGACGTTGAGCGCTTTCACGAAGATTGATGTTCCTGGCGCCCTTGAAACGTTCACCGCCATTTTGCCGGTTCCTTGTGTAAGCAAAATCTTACTGGTCCCCTGGGTGGCCTGGGGTGTCTTGAAACCGAGCTGCTCCAACGAAATCTTTCCGGCTTTATCCGGCTCAACCGATGCGATTGCGGTCCACGCAAGGGGAGCAATGATGTTCCGATAGGCGTGAATCTGCGTCGTATCGACCCGAAGCTGCGAGGCTTTCAGATTGTTCTCGCTTGTGCCTGGATGAAACTGCGAGAGCGCGATGCTGATGGCCACATCGCCATCGTGGTCCAGCAGTTCGTCTTTGCCGATATCGGTTGCATAGCGCAGCTTCTTCTCGTCGCTCTTGTAGTGCAGATACTGCGTTTCTACAGCTGGGTCAGGAAGTTGATCCTTCGGCCCGCGCGAGGCCGATTTCTGCCCGTAGTTATGGCTCATCGGATTCACCGAGTCAAAGAATCCGTTCCAGAAGTCATACGAATCGTGCGGAGCATCTTCCGTGGAACTATTCTGAGGTGCAGCTTCCTGCGCTGCGGAAATGCCGGGCAAAAGCGCAGCCATAAGGCTGATTGCTGAGGCGTCTCCAAGAAAACGGCGACGAGAAACGGGCATGGTCTTTCTCCTTGCTGGTGCAATTGCGTGAGCGATTCAATCAGGCGACATTCGCCCGATCACTGGGCTTGTTTCGCGTCACCCTGTGGGACGCTGTGAAGTGTTGTTACGGTGATGCCCCAATCGGTTGGCACCGGTTCTAGTAGTCCACGAGTCGAACTGCTCGCATTGGTTAACAGCCTCTGCAAAGGAGTGTCGGCGCCGCGTCCTCCGCGCGTGGCGACCCCCTCAAATGTCAGCGATGACGGATCGGGCAGCGGCTGCGCTGTACTTAGCATGATGAGCGTATCTACTCCATATGGAGGCCCGACCTTCAGAGTAAGTGAATGCGGCAGAACAAATTTGCGGTCGCTGGTTCCGGCCTTGGGAAACTGATTTTCGGCGAAATTGATGGGATAGAGAAGAGTTCCCTTCCCGTTGCAACTGATGTCGAGAACGTACACCCAGCGCGGATCCACAACTCGATCTTCTGACTGCAAAAGCATTTGAAGCTTGTCGCCGGGATGCGCGGCTTGTTCTTGCGAGAGGGTACCGCCATCCGGAGCATGCACCAGGGCCAGCTTATAGAAGCTCTCGGCAGACTCACCATTGGCACTGTCCTGCAGCGTGAGCCAGCCATGGACCTTGCCCAGGCGCTGCGCGTAATCATTCAGCTTTTTGGTCAGCGTGCCGGGTTGCGCTGAGTCTCCCAGCGCAGTCCAATCAGTTCGAACCGGGTAAGGAGAATCCGTCGAGCAGCCTGGGCTATGATCCTTGATCGCACTGTTAGGTCGCGGTCCGGCGGCAAACTCGCTTTTGTGGAACCATGCGTAAGCGGGGCCGTCGTCGGTAAGCGCTCCCGTCAAGAGATAGTTGGCGCCGGCAAAATCCTTCGCAGCTTGCACGGCGCTTTGCGGATCGCGGAGCGAAAGCTTGTCCGCTACTTCCTGCGGCACCGGCAAGTTCACCCATACGCGGGAATCTGCACTGAGATGTTGCTTCAAGGCGTCGGCCGTGAGTTTGGGCCCAAGATTCATGGGCGGTAGCGCAAGCGTGTTCAGGCTTCTTGCCCCTTGCGGAGCTGATTTTGCAGTGCCACCCGGCTTCGCTTCTTGCAGCGTCCAATTCGTTCCATCCCAGCTGAGAAGATGCGTCCAATTCTCTTCAGCCGGGTCATGGACTGAGACCACTCCTGCCGCCTTCACCTGCCCGACCGCAGCAGCAATTTCATCCTGCGAAAGGTTTGAGGGCCAGAGCCAGAAGAGAAGCGGATCTGACTGCGGTGGCACGAGTTTGCTGAGCGCAAAAATCTCGCCCGGCAAAACCTTGGCGCCTGCTGGACTCACCACCTGCGCCGTTGAGCGCGCGATTCCCTGCAGGTCAGTTACACGCAGAATCACCGGCGATTTGCTGCTGTCATCAGTCGCTATCGTGAATTCGCTCCCCGGTCCCACACCTGATACGCGCCCGATGTCCAGCCACACCGCACCGTCGTCATCCGTTCTGATCGCAGCCGTCAACACCTTGTTGCTGCTTGCGGCCTTTCCCCCAAACAGAGGCTCCTGGCGGCGCTGGGCATTCGCATCCATGTCCGGTTCTTCGTCGGAGACCCCGCTTCCTTCGAGAACCGCCTTTACCCTCTGATACACGATGGACGCCGGTGCATCCGCAGGCAGAACCTGCAGCGATTCAATCAAAGCTGTCGTAAATGCGCCGTGCGGTTCCTCTGCAGTGTCCGGTGGGGGTGACTCCTTTGCCGTCTGATCCTGCTGCGCTGCGGAAAACACCAGCGCGGGATTGTCCGCGCGTTCCGTCGGTGGTGTCCGTTCCTTGCCGTCAGGGCCGGCTTCCGGTGCCTCGTTGATGTCGCGCGGATCATAGGCAAGCGTGCGTTCCCGGTACTTCGGACCGATGCCGCGCGATGCGCCTCCGCTATGACAACTGTCAAAGATGACGGTGAGATGAACGCCCTTGTCCAGCGCGCTGTTAAATATGCGCGTCATCTCTCGGTCGCGAACGTCAAAGCCGCCCTTGTAAGCATCTGAAGGAACCAAGGTGCTGTCGGTATGCACCATTTTGCCGTCTGCCCAGACCTGCATTTTGGTTCCCTTGCTGTTGATGCGAAGCGAGCCGTGGCTGGCGTCATAAAACACCACCGTGTCTCCGCGCTGCGGCAAATCGACAAGATACTTCTGCATGGCTGCAAGAATGCCATCGCGAGTCGTTTGGTCGGCCGGAAGAATTGCAACTCCTGGCCGTGGCTGGGGCGGCACGGGATTGGTGAGGAGAGCCACGTTTGCCGCCGGAAAACCGAACTTCGGACTGGTCAGAAGGTCGGCCATCGCTTGCGCGTCGTTGACCGAGCCTTGAAGGTTTTCAAATGACGCGAGTTCGCATCGCCCATAAATGCATCCTGCCGGATGCGCGGCGGTGGTGCCCGTCGGCTGATAGGTGTTGATGCCGATGAGCAAGGCTCGACGTGTTTGCGCGTTAACCTGGCAAGCGGAAAGAGCCAGGCAAATCAACAACGGGGAAGCGAAACGCCGCATGGAGACTCCGGGAAGATTGCAGAAAGCGTACTGCCTTCGTATGGCAAAGGCAATAGGTATGCAACTTACGCGGAGTCGCATCACTTGCCGTTGGGATGAGAAATTTATTGCACCGCGCACGGTTGGTTCATCGCACGTGAAGACACCAACGGCTTTCGGCTGTGTCCATCACAAGCAGAAAACCCGACAATCGCCATCCCCTCAACAACCCAGACGGAGCGCGGCTCGGTGGGGATTACAGCAGCGAGAGAGAAATTCCCGCAACGATCCGATTGTGCAGGTTCGAGGAGTCAGAAACCACCGCTTGATTCCGCCGGCGTGCGGTCAGAAAGCAGATAACTATCTCTCTTAGCGCAGTCGCAGACATACGACGGACAACGGTTCAAGGCCTTCAGACTCATCGGTTGAATTTGGCTTGTCCGTACCGGCTGATTCAAGTTCCGCTATGCGCAATAGCAGGAGACGCTTTAGCTCTGCGACCATCTGTTCGTCCGCTTGCGACGGAAAGTCGTCGTCAATCTTCTGCAGCGTGACACGAAGCGATTGGATGAGTTCGGATGAAAGCTGAGGGGTCATAAAATCGGTTCGATGCGGGGCTCAGACATCCGGGATGTCCTTAAGTCAGGGCTCGAGTCTTCCCGACAACTCCCATATAAGAATAGGAGTCTTTGTCATGCACCGCACATACCTTTCAGCCGCAAAAAGCCTAATATATTTCGCTTACGCAGCGAGTTCCCCAGAAGGACTGCGGGCACTGTTGACCCTTCTCTGACTCTGCTGAGTGCAAAGGAGGGTTTGTGCAGAACTTTTCTGACAGAGATATCAAGTGTGAGAGTTGCGGCTTAATGTTCGTGTTTTCGGCGGGAGAACAACAGTTTTTTCAAGAAAAGGGATTCTCAAACATCCCGAAACACTGCAAGCAATGCAGGGTCAAGAGGCAGGGCGTCGAAGGGCGGCATCGAATTGAAACGCACGTCAACTGCTCAGAGTGTGGGCGCGACACAACCGTCCCATTCAAGCCGACTCAGGGCAGACCAGTAATGTGCAGAACGTGTTTCGCAAACCGACCCAAAACACCCAATATTGTGGCTGCATAGAGAAAGCTTGCGACAGCGGAGGGGTTCTTCCGCTTCCACTTGGAGCAAGCTCAAATGCAGATTCTCCGAAATTCGCTCAACATAAGACCACGGATGAGGTCTTAAGTGGTAGTTAGCTCCCTCGTTCTACGAGAGTGGTCGTCGCCTGCGTTCAATGTGATGAATCGGAACTAGGTTGGTTTCGCAAACAGCAGCCCTATCGCGCTGAGTGATCTAGTCCGATTGCTCATCACGTACTGTCATGGTTGAGCTTTTATTTGTGAGGCATTCGGAATCTTCTTCTTGATCTTCACTCGTTCTCGAACCGGCCTAAGCTCCAGCAATTCCTCAATCACATAGCCGCCAGTGGTCCCGTCCGAAAACGAGACCATCAGCCCGTCTTTACCATCCAACTCGACCGCCAGCATTTGAATTTTATCCTTCATTCGAAAAAGCTACACATTACGAGAAGGACTGGCTGTTCAACTTTGCTCAGATACCATTGCCTGAAGCACCCTACTTGCCGAGGAGCTTCTCTTTTGCATCATTTAGATTAATGTCCGGTACGTGACATTTCGAATTGAAACGGGTGTATGGTTGAGCCTAAATTCCCCAAATCGACGGTGCTGGGCAACGTCTCAGAGAATCCAAAGTCCAACCAGTGTTTGCCTTGCGCTTGCCACTCGCGACGCAAATTGAAGCCCCTGAGATCGCGAACGTGAAGGGATTTCTCTTAACCACTTCGTTTCGCTTGCCATTGCCGAAAAGATTGCACGTTTGGAGCCCGAACCGCTCGATTCAGACAAGGTTGAGACCCTTGAGGACTCCCAATCCCCAAATCCATCCAAGTCTGGAACGTAGCGGCGGACGATTCCGCACCGAAGGGATGAGTAATTCGGCGGTGATTTGGATGGATTTATGTTCTTTGTTTTGAGGGTTTTTACTTTGAGTTTTGGTGCCGAAGAAGGGACTCGAACCCCCACACCCTTGCGAGTACGTGGACCTGAACCACGCGCGTCTGCCAATTCCGCCACTTCGGCACGAGACACAAATCCAGCGTTCTTCGCCGGATCGGCAGCATCTTTGAGTCTCGCAAAACCAGCCTATCGTGTCAAATCTTGCGCGGCTTTTTGCCCGGCAAGTCACTTTTTCTTCAGGGCTTCCAACTCATCCAACGTGCGCGGCCAGTCCGAACCAAGCAGTCGCGACAGGCTGCGGTCCGCCAGGACTTTCCCCCCGGTCTGGCACTTCGCGCAGTAGTTGGTTTCGTTGTCTGCATAGCGAATCCGCTGGACCTTCTCCCCGCATCGCGGACATGGCAGGTTGAATCGGCCGTGAACCGCCATCTCCGGCCGGAATGCCGTCACCTTCTCTGGGAACGCCTTCGTTGCCTCAGCACCGAGCCGGTCCATCCACAGCCGCATGGTGTCCTTGGCCGCAGCGAACAGGCGCTCCCACTCCTCCGGTCTCAGCTTGTGCGTCTGCGCGATAGGCGAGAGCTGGGCCGCATGCAGAATCTCGTCGGAATACGCATTGCCCACGCCGCTGATCAGCCGCGGATCGGTGAGTGCACGCTTGAGGGTGCGGTTTTCCGCCGTCAGCGCTGCTCGAAATCCGTCGAGATTCGTCTCGAAAATCTCGACGCCGCCGGGATCCATTGCCTCCAGTGCTTCTTCGCCGCGCACGACGTAGAGCGAAGCCCGCCGCTTCGAACCAGCCTCTGTAAGCGTCAGTGATCCATTTGGAAAATCGAACGCCGCCAGCGCGTTCCTTCCTGCGAGCTTCGCCGACGGAGCCTTCCAGTGCAGTCGCCCCGCGATCATCAAGTGCAGCACTAGCCATAGCTCGTCGTCGACGCCGATTGCGATTCGCTTGCCGATGCGACGGAACCTGCGAACCGTGCGCCCTTCAACCGCGCTCAAAGGCGGGTCGACGGAGCGCAGCAGGAACACCGATACCAGCCGCACGCGCTCCAGCGTCTGACCCATGATCCGCGCTTCAAGAGCAGTGACGTACGCAGAGATATCGGGCAGCTCCGGCATGATTACAAGATTGCGGGGAGGCGGCGGGTTCACGCAAGAGCATCATCTTGTATATTTGTTCCACGTTCTTCCCCATGGCGTGACCCTCAAAACTTAAGGACCAATTGCATGAAGCGTCTCCTGCCTTGTCTTCTTGCGGTGTTTATCGTGTTCAGCGCGGGCCTGTTCGGTGAGAGCCCGCCCACGGGAACAGCGACGTCTCGCCTCCCCATTCCTGCGGCACCGGGCAAAGTCTTCGATCTCGCCTGGGCCAGCAAGATTCTCCGCGTCAGCAATCCGGAGATTGCGCCGGACGGCAAGTCGCTGGCAGCCGTCGTCGCGCACCCTGATTACGAGGAGGACATCTACGCATCGGACTTGGTGCTGGTCGACATTGCGAGTGGAAAGGCGCGCTACCTGACCCACGATCGCAAGCATGTTTCATTTCCGCGCTGGTCGTCCGCGGGAGACCGGATCGCCTTTCTGGTGGAGGACGCGGACAAGCACAACCAGATCTTCGTGCTCGAAATGTCCGGAGGCGAGTCGCAGCAACTCACCAAGAGTGCGACGTCGATTCAACAGTTCGCGTGGAAGCCGGACGGATCAGCAATCGCGTTCGCGACCGCCGATGCGCCTCCCAAGAGAACCGGCGCCGAAAAATTTGACGATGCCTTTGACGTAGGGGACGGCAGCTTCCTCGACAAGGACCATGCGCTTCCTACGCATCTGTGGCTGGTACCAGCCATTGGCGGCGAGGCCAAACGCCTGACCTCGGGTGCGTGGAGCTTGCCGGTCGCGTTTCCTCCCGGACCGCCGGCTTCGCCCATTGCATTCACTCCTGACGGCAGCAAGCTCGTGTATGTACGTCTTGAAAACACCTACTCCGGTGACCGCCGTCTCTCCTCGCCACAGGTGCTCGATCTCGCGACCGGCAAGTCTGAACCAATCACGACCCACACGATGTACTCAACGCAGCCGTTGCCCTCGCCCGACGGATCGCACATTGCCTACATCTATCCTCGCGCCGGCCTCGACCGCAACTACCAGGACATCTTCGTAGTCGATGGGCTCAAAGGTGACGGCGACAATATCACCCGCGCGATTGACCGGAATTTTTTCCGAGCACTCTGGATGCCCGACGGGAAAGCCGTCCTGACTGGCGCCAATGATGGGGCCACGGCAAGCATGTGGATCCAGCCGCTTGCGGGAAAGGCGACGAAGCTCGATCTCGGCGATGTCACGCCAAACACTGGCTTCTGGCTCGACGCCACTGTCGGCAGCCAGGGACAGATCGCCTTCGTCGGAACCGAACCGCATCGTCCCTCGGAAATCTACATTTTGGATACTCCGCAATCGAAACCGCGCCGCCTTACAACTTTCCACGCAGCCTTTGACTCGCTCAACCTGGGCAAGAGCGAGGTGGTCACATGGCAAACCCCGGACAAGGCGCCGAAGAACTGGCTCGAGAACGGAATTCTGACCTATCCGCCGGATTATCTGCCGGGCAAAAAGCTGCCCCTGGTGCTGTACATCCACGGCGGACCGACGTCGTGCTCGAAGGACACCTTCTCGCTCTTCGCGCAGTTGATCGCCGCGCAGGGGTGGCTGGTCTTCGAACCCAACTACCGGGGAAGCGATAATTTCGGCAACGATTTTGCCCGAGCCATCGTTGACGATTCAGGCGACGGTCCGGGCCGCGACGTCTTTACAGGCCTCGACATGCTCAAGAAGCGCGGCATCGTCGACGAGTCGAATATCGCCGTCACCGGCTGGAGCTACGGAGGCTACATGACGAGCTGGCTCATCGGGCACGCGCAGTTCTGGAAGGCTGCCATTGCAGGCGCACCCGTTACGAATCTGCTCGATCAGTACAATCTCTCTGATTCCAACGTAGCGCGCGCCACGGCCATTGGCGGCTCGCCCTACACAGGCGACTGGATGAAGCATTTCGTCGAGCAGTCGCCCATCACCTATTACGACATGATGACCACGCCGACAATGGTGCTGCAGGACGTGGGTGATTATCGCGTGACCATCACGCAGGGATACGAGCTTTATCACGCGCTCAAAGATCGCGGCGTCAAGACATGGTTCTACGTCTACCCCATCGGTGGCCACAGTCCCAACGACCCCGTCCGCATGCGCGACGTCTACCGCCGCTGGATCGAATGGCTCGGTCAGTATTTGCCTCATGCGTGACGGCGCTGTGCACGGAGGCTGGCGTGATCAGCCGATGATCGCATTATCGATCAACCGTGTGCTTCCCACCCACGCCGCCACCGCGAATAGAGTCCCCGGTGCGGCGGCGAGCACGGGCCACAGCGTTTCCCAGTCCACCAGCTCAATGTAATCCACGCGCACTTCCGGCTCTTCCGCAAACACGCCACGCGCTGCGTCGATCAATGATGAGCCTGAACGCTCGCCGTCGGCGACAAGTGCTTCGACTCGCCGAATCGCGCGGTTCAGAACCAACGCCTGTTTCCGCTCCCCGGGATTCAAGTACGCGTTGCGGGAGCTGAGCGCCAGTCCGTCGTCTTCACGCACGATCGGGCAAACCACAATCGCGGTGCCCAGCCGCAGATCGCCAACCATCCGCCGCAGTACCGCGACCTGCGCCGCGTCCTTCTGTCCGAAAAAGGCGAGGTCGGCCTCCGCGGCAATCATCAGTTTCGCAACTACGGTTGCGACGCCGCGAAAATGCCCGGGCCGGGACTGGCCGTCGAGGCGTTCACTGAGGCCGTCGACCTCGACAAACGTGGATGCACCAGCGGGGTACATCTCTTCGACACTGGGAGCGAAGATGACGGATGCCCCTTCGCGTTCGGCCAGCGCGCAGTCGGCCTTGAAGGTTCGCGGATAGCGGGCGAAGTCCTCTTTGGGGCCAAATTGCGTTGGATTTACAAATATGGATACTGCCACGCGCCCCGGCCGCGCCGCCGCCGCCGCACGAATCAGCGAGCCATGCCCGACATGCAACGCGCCCATCGTCGGCACCAGCGCAATTCCTTCGCCGCATGCGCTCGATCGCTGCGCGCGGCTCCACGCGCGCAATTCATTCACTGTCGTAAGAATCCGCATCAGGCTTTGCGCAGTTGCTTCACTCTCGGAGCATCTTCTGGCACTGTCTCCAGTTCCTTACGCACTGCTGCAGATAGATGATAGCTCTCTTCGTCCGCAGGAAATGCGCGATGCTCCACATCTTCGCGATAGTGTTCGATGGCCGCACGGAACAGCCCTGCCGCATCCGCATAGCGGCGCGCGAACTTGGCCTTGGGAGCGAAGCTCAGGTTCATCATGTCGTGGAAGACAAGGATCTGGCCGTCGCAATCCGGCCCTGCGCCGATGCCGATGGTGGGAATCGCAAGTTCCGCCGTAATCTCCGCAGCAACCTCGCGCGGAATTCCTTCAAGCACGAGCAAGCCTGCGCCGGCCTCTTCGAGCGCTTTCGCATCAGTTTTGATTTGCCGAGCCGCGTCTGTTGTTTTAGCCTGCACGCGATAGCCGCCCATGCGATGCACGCTCTGCGGCGTCAACCCCAAATGGCCAACGACCGGAATCTCCGCATCGGTGAGCGCCGCGACCAGCGCCACGCGCGGCCCTTCAATCTTTACCGCCTCGGCTCCAGCCTCTTTGATGAAACGAACTGCGTTGGCTACCCCTTCGGCCACCGTGCCGTGATAGCTGCCGAAGGGCATATCGGCCACCACCAGCGCGCGCCGAACCGCACGCCGCACAGCGCGGGTGTGATGCAGCATTTCGTCAACGGTGACCGCCAGCGTGTTGTCGTGGCCCATCACCACCATGGCCAGCGAGTCGCCCACGAGCACCAGGTCTATGCCGGATTCGTCGACAAGACGCGAAGTCGCATAGTCATACGCGGTAAGCGCAGAAATGGGCTTGCCTTGGCGCTTCATCTCGGCCAGTGCCGGAATCGTAACTTTTGTGATGGAAGAGTCGAGCGGCGAGGAACTCGCGCTACCGGGGAAGTTGGTAAGGCTCATGTTGTCTCCAGTGCCACTCCGAGTACTCAGGATGCGGCCCGAACAGTTTCAGTATACGCCGGTCCGTCACAGATCGCTTGCCGTTCTCCTGCTCCGCGCCGCACACTATTGGCAGCAATGCTTTCTCCTTTGGCAGCGAGTATTTACGGGGTGATCGGTGTCGCCGGCGCAACCGGGCTTGGCATCGGCGGCTTTGCCTATGCGTCGCATTGGCCCACCTCGCAGATCTTCGGCCGCACCCTCATCGCCCCGCGCAATCCCGGCGAGCTCGCTCTCACCTTCGACGACGGACCCAATCCCGCCTGGACGCCGCGCCTCCTCGACATCCTCGCCGAGCACAATGTGTGCGCGACTTTTTTTATGGTTGGCAAATTCGCCAAGGCCGAGCCGGAACTCGCTCGCCGCGTCGCCGATTCCGGACACCTGATCGGGAACCACACCTGGAGCCACCCCGATCTTTCGCGCACGCGCGAGGCCAACGTTCTCGACGAACTCACCCGCACCAACGATTTGCTCGCCAAAATCACCGGCAAACCCCTCCGCTACTTTCGCCCGCCCTTTGGCGCGCGGCGGCCGTATGTTCTGAAGCTTGCCCGCCGACTCGGACTCATCCCCGTCACGTGGAATGCGATGACGACGGATTGGAAGGAACTTTCAGCCGACAAAATTACCGCCAGCCTGGTGCGCAAGATCGACGGCAATCAAAGCAGCGGCTACGCCAGCAACATCGTCCTTCACGATGGAGGCCATCGCGGCATCGGCGCCGATCGCGGCCCATCTGTCACCACGGCCGCTCTCCTCCTCGATCGCTACGCCAGCTCACAGAAATTCGTCACGCTTGATGCGTGGCCAGAGTAGCGAGCCGAAAGCAGTCGCAGAATTTCCAAGTTGTTATCCTGAGCGAAGTCGAAGGACCTGCCGTGAGAATTCAGACATCGGCACGAACAAGGGTGCCCCATCCAAGCTCCGCTTGGGTGGGAAAGCACGATCTGAACACCAGCGATCTTCATTCTTTCTGGGTGTCATGCATCCACGACAGCAGTTGCTCTTCTCTGCATCAATCGTCAGTCAGGCTGCGCGAAACGCTTCCTTCGCCGCTTCGATCGTGGCGTGAACTTCCGCATCCCCATGCGCCGTCCCCAGAAAGGCAGCCTCAAATTGCGATGGCGGCAGCCACACGCCGCGGTCCAGCATCGCGCGATGGAAACGCCCGAACTCCGCGGTATCGGACTCTGCGGCGTCATCGTAGTTCGCCACCGGATCTTCGTTGAAGAACCATGTCCACATCGCACCCACACGATTTGTCGTGAGCGCCACGCCGGCTTTTTCGCCTTCCGCAGCAACGCCCTCCGCGACAGCCCTCGCTGTCGACTCCAGCCGCGCATAAACTTCCACCGCATGTTCCTGCAGATACCCAACCGTCGCCAGGCCAGCAGCCATCGCGAGCGGATTCCCGCTCAGCGTTCCGGCCTGGTAGACGGGGCCGAGCGGCGCCAGCATATCCATATATTTCTGCTTGCCGCCGAAGACGCCAACCGGTAACCCGCCGCCCACAATTTTGCCCAGTGTAATGAGGTCCGGGTCGAGGGAATACAGTTCGCAGGCGCCGCCCAGCGCCACGCGGAATCCCGTCATCACCTCATCCACAATCAGCAATGCGCCTTCACGCGTCGTCAGTTCGCGGAGCGCATGCAAATATCCCGGTGCAGGCGGAATGCACCCAGCGTTGCCTACCACCGGCTCCAAAATCACCGCCGCAATCGTGTTTGGACGCGCATCAAATGCCGACTCCACCGCAGCCACATCGTTGTAGGGCAGCGCGTGCGTCAGCGCGGCAATCTCTTCGGGCACGCCGGCGGACCCAGGGATTCCAAACGTCGCCACGCCCGAGCCGGCCTTCACCAGGAGTCCGTCCGCATGACCGTGGTAGCAGCCCTCGAACTTGATGATGATCTTGCGCCCCGTGGCAGCACGAGCAAGCCGAATGGCCGACATGGTCGCCTCGGTACCCGAGCTCACAAAGCGCATCTTCTCGATAGCCGGATAGCAGGCAACGATGCGCTCCGCCAGATCCGCTTCGCTCGCCGTCGACGCACCAAAGCTCGCCGAGTTGCGCGCGGCGCGTTCAATTGCCTCAACAACTGGCGGAAATGCATGGCCAAGGATCATCGGTCCCCATGAGCCGACGTAGTCGATATATCGATTGCCATCCGCGTCCACCACGAACGCGCCCTCGGCCCGCTCCACAAACGGCGGAGCACCGCCCACCGCGCGAAACGCCCGGACCGGCGAATTCACGCCACCAGGAAAATACCGCTCAGCCCGCTGTTGCAATACGTGGGAACGCGCATGTACGAGTGGGGCAGCTTTAGTGCTCATCGTGGCTCCAGTATAGAAGTCGCAACCCGAACTGGAATGATTCGCGTGACCTCACGATCCGTTTCTCCACATTTTGAACAGCAAATCGATTTCGCAGTTCACTGACCTTGTAAGCCCAGCCTGCTAGAATCGACCTTTCCGGTCCGCAGCGCCCGCTTCAATAATCTGACCGCAGAGGCCGCAGAGTGCCCGAAGAAACCAAATCCAAATCCGTCACCTATGCCGACGCCGGGGTTGACATCTCCCGTGGCGACCGCGCCAGGGACCGCATCAAGTACCTCGCGCAGAAGACCTTTAACCGCAACGTCTTAGGCGGAATCGGCGGCTTCGGAGCCCTCTTCCGGCTCGACCTTCAGCGGTTCAAAAGCCCCATTCTCGTGAGTTCGGCGGATGGCGTTGGAACGAAGCTCAAGATCGCCTTCGAGATGGGACTGCACTCGAGCGTCGGCGCCGACTTGGTGAACCACTGCGTCAACGATATCGCCGTGCAGGGGGCGACGCCATTGTTTTTCCTCGACTACTTCGCCAGCGGCAAGCTCGACCCCGAGGTCACGGAGACCGTCGTCTCCGGCCTTGCCGACGCCTGCAAGGCCAACGGTTGCGCGCTCATTGGCGGGGAAACTGCGCAGATGCCCGGCTTCTATGCCGAGGGCGAATACGACTTGGCCGGCTTCATTGTCGGCGCTGTCGATCGCGACAAGCTGGTGACCGGCGCCGAGATCAAGGTCGGCGATGTGCTTGTTGGATTTCCTTCGACGGGCCTGCATACCAACGGCTATTCGCTGGCCCGCAAGCTCATGTTCGAGGTCGCGGGCTACAAGCCGAGCCAGTATGTCACAGCGATCAAGGAAAAGGCCGGCGCGGCGCTGATGAAGACGCACCGCAGCTATCTGCACGTAATCCAGAAGCTAGTTGCCTCCGGCATGACCGCGGGAATGGCGCACATTACCGGCGGCGGCATTACTGAAAATCTGCCACGCATTCTGCCCAAGGGAACCGAAGCGCAGATTGAGCTGGGATCGTGGCCCGTACTGCCGATCTTCGATCATCTCCGGGACCTGGGCCAGGTGTCGCAAGAGGAGATGATGCGCACGTTCAACATGGGCATCGGCCTCATCGCAGTCGTTCCGGCGGCCAAATTCACGCGCGCCAAGACGCTCCTCGACCGCGCCGAAGAGAAGTTCTACGTCATTGGCCGCATCGCGAAAGGCGATCACCGGGTTCACTACACATGAGCACGGAAGCCACGCCGCTTCGGCTGGGCATTTTGCTCTCCGGCCGCGGCTCCAACTTTCTTGCAATCGCACAGTCCATTCGCGAACGGCGCCTGGCGGGCGTCGAGATCGCCATCGTCCTCTCGAATGTTGCCGAAGCCGCCGGGATCACCGCCGCCGTGCAACTTGGGGTCCCGTGCGCAGTGCTCGTCTCCAAGGGCCGACCCCGCACCGAACATGACGCCGACATGATCGCCACTCTTCGGGCGCACAAAGTTGACCTCGTCTGCCTAGCCGGCTACATGCGCCTGCTGTCACCCGGTTTTATCGCCGCGTTTTCCAACCGAATCCTCAATATTCATCCCTCGCTCCTGCCCGCCTTTCCGGGACTCGACGCTCAGCAGCAGACCTTTGAGTATGGCGTGAAAATCGCGGGCTGCACCGTGCACTTCGTCGACGAGCATCTCGATCACGGCGCCATCATCCTCCAGCGGACAGTCCCGGTTCTAGACTCCGACGACGCGCACTCGCTCGCCGAGCGCATCCTCGCCGAAGAGCACATCGCCTACACCGAAGCCATCGCCCGCGTAGCCAGCGGAGAGTACGAGATTCAGGGCCGCCGCTACCTTAAGCGCTGATTATGCGGACCCGCGACTAAGGCACTGCGTGGATCGTGGTGTTGAAGAGATACGGATCCTGAAACTCCGTCATGTCGCCGGCCTTTTTACCCGGCACCGGTTGCAAGCGCGCTGACAGCGGCTTGTTCCATTTGCTTGCGAGTGAGGCAACATCTGCGAACATTCGCTCCATCTGCTCCGTGCTGATGTCGCCGGGCAGCGGGATCGTATCGAGTCCCGTGCCGCACACCGAGGAATAGGCAAGCAGGGAATCTACATTGAAGATTCCCTCGGCCCATCGCTGCGCCATGACTTTGTCTTCCAAGATGGGAACCATGAGGCCGGAGTAACCGATCTGCTTTACGGGTACGGCCTTCACGGCGGCAGTAATGATCCGGGCCGCGGTGAGCGTGCCGCTGGAGCCGAATTTCGCGCCGGTAAAGTCTTCGATCGCGGCGGCAATGGAGACATCACCAAGCGGCGCCGGCGTCGGATCAACACCAGCGAAGCTCCACCCGGTTTCTGCGGCGACCTTGTTGCCTATTTCCTCCGCAACTTTTGCATGTTTGGTGAGCGCTGCAGTCAGGTCCGCTGTTGCGGCTGCGGCGTTTCCCTTGTCGCGCGTGAACACCTCAGCCACCACGCCCGCACCTTCGAAGCCGATGGAGAATTGTCTGCCCGGGCCGTCGTGATACGAGCCTGGATAGAAGGGGCCGAGCGGCTTCAGCATCGCCGTTGCCGTGAAATTGAACGTACCCTGCGCATGCGGACTGTGCTCGGCAACGTACTTCACCAGTTCCGCGGTGCGGTGAATCGTCTTCCAGTGGATCCCCGAATCGTCGGCGATGATGGTGCTGGCTTCGATATTGGGCAGCGTCGAAAGGGCGCGCTCCAGCACGCGCATCGTCAAGGCGTCATCGCCGTCGTGCATCATGGCCGGCCCTACGTTGGGAATGAAATTCTCTTTCGCCGACAACTGGTCGAACCGCGCAAGAAACGCAACAGCATCGTCTTCCGAAAGTCCCGAAACGAGCTGGCCGACAGGCTGCGTGGTGATGCGCAGCGACTCCACCTCGTAGCCCGAGCTTTTAAACGCTGCCTCAGCCTTCCGCAACACGCCCAGCGCTTCCACAACCTGCTGTTCCCACTTGCTTCTGTCCAGCCGCACGAATGCGGTGATGGCGCGAACTTTAGGATTGCGTGAGGCATCGGCCGAACCGCCGGTCTGTGCAAGCAACTGAATCGGCAAAAACACGATGGCGAAAAGCAGCAAACGCTTCATGCGAAACCTCCACAATGGTCGAGTAAGAAGACAAATGTAGCATTCGCCAACGCATACCACGGCTGAATCTAAACCCTCAGCGCAAACTCAGATCAACGGCCTGCGAGCGCACCCCCTTCTTAATCTTCATCAGAAGAGGACTTTGCAGCCAGAATCCGCGAAAGAATTTCTTGCGCCCGTGCCATCGCCACGCAGAGTCACAGAACGGCGAAAAATAGAAGTCAAGCCCCTTGCGATCACTTATTTCGCTAAACCTCTGATTCTGCAGCGAAGATTCTGGCAGTAATATACTAGACAACTCCATACTCAAACGGTAGGCTGAACTTGCCGTGACAGGGCAACACTAGCGCGCTGGCTGCACTTTTTTGGCTCTCTTTGGATGCAGGAGAGCCCTTTTCAGCACTGGCTTGGGGATCGCCACAAGAGGAACAACCTCGACGGGAATTGCTTTGGGCTGCGGTCTGGCTGCGGTCTTCATCGCATCCTGTTTAATCGTCGTCAGCACTTTACGCACCGCATTGCTGAAGCGTTCAGCATCGGTCTTGCCGGTAATAAACGGGGCGGGCAGAGGATTCATCGCGGTCACAGTATACGCTCCCATAAATATTTCTAGATATAACTGCGTCAGAGCGCCGTTTGAGACGTTTATTACCTGTAGAGAATCAGATGAAAGGGAACCATTAAAGGCACCGCCAGATTTGCATTACAACATGTGCAAAAGGACATGCGATTGGTGGAAAAGCCTCACCTCTATCAACACTATTTCGGGTTTTGCTGGGATTTGCCGGAAAGCGCAGGGATATTCTCGTGGTGTTCGCCCCGATTGCGCACATGACACCAAGTCAGAAGTATGATAGCTTGTGACTCAAATCACCTGTGCTTGCCTACACAGGGATCGACCTTCCGTGTTAGAGCACGGTGGTCGAATCTTTGGTTGGTAATGCGGGTGCGAACTTGGAGGGCTTTTGAGTTGCCGGATTTGGTAGGGGCCTATTCACCTCCCACCTTAGCTATCCCGGCCAAAAAAGTCAATCACCAACGTACACAGGAAAGCACTGTGTTGCACGATGGAGGAATTGAAAATGGCGTTAACTCATGATTACACAATAGTTTGTGAGATGGTTAGGCCAGAGATGGGCGGGAAATTTGTCATTGTTGGCCTATTCCCAAATGGAATCGGCACTCCAGTCGTTCCGTTTCCCATGCCGCTGCTTACATTCTTCACACTAATGAAGGCAGATGCACCCGGCACATACAACTACAGCGGCAAACTGAGTCCCCTGGCGACAGGTCGAGAAATTTCCCCGATTGTTAGAGGAGTGATTCAGGCTCCGGCAGTGGGTCCCGCGATCCTTGTGCACCAGATCATGTCGCCGCAGTTTACGGCGTTTGGAACGCACACATGGGAAGTAGAAATCGAAGGACAGGAACCTTTTGTCACGCAGTTCGAAGTGACTCGTGTCGCGCCTCAACAAATACGGGTCAGGTGACTTAGACCTGCACGAGTTCGCCCTCATCCATCGCGAAGACTTGCTGTCTTTGCTCCGTAGAGGGAATCCCGGGTGCGACAAACTTTGCGGTTGTTTGGGAGGATATAGATGCCGTTTCCTTGGCCAACTCATCGAGACGCGTCCGGAGTTGTTCAGGCGTGTATCTACCCTCGCCTGCTTCGGAAAACGCGTCGTGAATCGCATGCACAAGGGCATCAACTTCAGGACTATTCGGCCCTATTAGCAAAGAAGCAAACCACGGACGGAACTCTTTATCAGCCCGGGGATCAGCAAGGAAATTATGCAAGCGGGTCTTCAGTTGTTCATTCGTCGAGGTCGCCATGGAATTAAATCCTCAAGTCCCAATTCGCCTTACGCAAACAGATATAGATGCCCAGTTTATTGAGAAGGGCATCTTGCCACACTTCCAGAATACATGCAAGGCCCATACGGTCAAGAGTCCGGAAGACGAGAAGTACATGCCCACCCAAACGCTAAGAAAACACGGCAATTGGGAATATGTAGAGTTTCGAGATTCAGCGGGCAAACCTCAGTGCAAGTACAAAGTGCGGGCTACGCCTATTGAGGGTGAAGAGGAAATTGGGAAGAACGTGCACATTGTGTGGTATCGGGATCTGGATGGAGAGTTGTATGTTTCGGACAATATAGACCCGGAACTGCTGCTGGCTGCTCTGGAAGAATTGGGAGTCTAGAGCGACCCCCTCTTCCCCTGTTTGCCCCGCCGTTGACGTTTCATCCAATCCGGCCAATTAGAAAGGTTGCGCTTCGACCCCTCCCACCTTGCCGGTCAGCTCTGCAAACGTCAGTCTCTTCCCCAAGATTTGCGATGCTGCCAGCGCGAACCGATCTCCATCAGTTAGTGGATTATCCTTCGTCGCCCGATTGTTAAATCTAAAGCACTGCTCTACCACGTAACGGTCCAAGTGGAACGGCTCCACAGCCACATACGTTCCCTTAAGCCCTCTCTTGAGCAGGCTCCAGAAATTCTCGATTCCGTTCGTGTGGACTTCGCCGCGAACATACTCTTGTACATGATTAACGACGTCATGCACAAAGTCTTTGCGGGCCAAATCGTAGTAGCCCAGATATTGGTCCGTGTAGACGGTTGATTTCTTTTCGATGTTCGCGAGAATCTCATTCTGCAATGTCTCGCGCTTCACATTGGGAATCACTTTCGCCCGAACCTGACGAGTTTCACGATCACGGATTCCCATGACGATTGCCTTAGCCGCGCCACCGCTAACAGGCTTCCCCTTGTATTTTTCACGCACCTTGGAGCGGTGCATGTTCTTGATGCGACCACCCACGTAAGCCTCGTCCACTTCGCATGGACCGGAATCAGGGCCACCCATCTTCACCGCGTGCTGTGGCTCCAGAACTTCGCGCAGCCGATGCATCATGAACCATGCACTCTTTTGGGTGACGCCGATTGCGCGATGAACTTCCCATGAACTCACGCCGTTTTTGGAATTAACTAGGAGCCACATGGCCGCGAGCCACTTATCCAAACCGAGTGCGGAATCCTCAAAAATCGTCCCAGTCTTCAGCGTGAACTGACGGCGCTCGTGATGGCTTCCACACTGCCAACGGTTGTACTTCTCTGAGAACTTGACGTTCTTCGATCCGCAGCGCGGGCATTCAGCGCCATCGGGCCAGCGGCTTTCCACAAGGTACTTGTGGCAGTTCTTTGGATTGGCGAAATACTCGATTGCTTGCTTGAGCGTCTTCGGTTCCATGCCTAAACAGTAAACTACTTAGGTGGAGTTGTCAAGTATATTTATGCCAAGATTCTTCCTGCCGATTTGCAGGTTATATCCGCGAACTCTCTAAACTTTGAAATATAGCCAGACAATCCAGCGGACTTCTCGCACGGACTATCGCCGCGCGCCCGCGCTCGTCTGCGCCAGGCGACGCTCTTTCAATCACGGCTGCAACCACGGCCATCTCTGCAAGCGACGTCGCCGCAAATTCACGTCAGCAGCCCGCCGCAACCCGGACGGTCCGCCGAACAGAAAAGAGAACTATCGCGATGGCAAACATTCTGGTCAATATCGAAAAAGGCATCGAAATCGGAGCCGAGGACGCCCTGAAGTGGCTGACCGGTGCCAACAAGGCTCTCAAGGCCGCGCCGCAAGTTGTGGCTGCGCTTGCAACGCTGATCGCCGCGGTCGAAAAGCCGATCGCCGAGCTGGCAGGCGCGGCCTCCAACCCGTTGAATATCCCTCTCGACATTCAGACGGCTATGGACTTGAAGGCCGTATGGCCCGACGTCAAGGCCTTCCTGGCCTCGCTGGGAGTGAAGTTCTAAGCGGGAAAAGCAGATTCTCCACTCCGCCAGCCCCACGGACCACGCGGTCCGTGGGGCAGTTGATCGACTTCTTAACGAGTCGGGGGCGGTTCTATACTCGATATCACATCGTGGAAGACGTGGTCACGCCGACGAATCCATCACCGGGCAAACATTCGCGTTCATTCGATCTCCGCTTGGCTGCGGGCGTGATTTTGCTCTTGCCGACCATCTGGTTCAGTTGGAAGACCATTGATGGCCTTGCCGCGCGCCGCCTCATCCGGACCGACCTGGCCGAGATCACCCACGCGCGCTATGGAATCCTGAGCGCCGACCAGTGGCGCGGCATCATCGGCCCGATGCTCAATGCCCAGGTCGACAAACTCGATCTCAAGGGACAGAGCAAGAGTCTCCGGCCCATGGTTGAACGGTCGCTGTATGCTCTGCTGGACAACATCAAGGCGCAAATGACGGCGCCCAGCCCGAAGGGATCCGGCAAGCCCACTGGGGCCAACCCAATGCTCGTGAACATGATCGTCGCCTCCCTGCGTCCGCACGTGCCGGAATATACCACCGTGGTCATGGCGGAGCTCAATAAGGCGCAAACCCAAGAGAGCTTCAAGGACTCCATCCGCGGCGTCCTGGCCGATGCGGTCAAGAACACCTTCAGCACCACGGACATGACCACCTATAACGCCATCCTCAAGCACTATGGCTGCTCAAGGGGCGCGGCTTGCGAGGAGACTCTCGGCCAGCAGATCGCGGCTGCGGACCAAAATCTGACGCGCGACTATCTCATCGTGCTCGCATCGGCGGCGCTGGGATTCATCCTGCTGATGGTCGGCAAGCCGACGCTCTCGCGAGGCGCCGTACTGGTGCTGATGTTGTTCTGCATCGCGATGCTCGTCGGGGGCGTGCTCAGCCCGATGCTGGAGGTGGAAGTACGCGTCACGAAGCTGGACGCAACCCTGCTCGGCACGCCCATCGAGTTTCGCGATCAGTCGCTGTACTACCGCAGCAAGACCGTGCTTGAGGTGTGTCAGACACTGATGCAGATAGGCCGGCCCGAGATGATGCTGGTTGGCGTGCTGGTAATCCTGTTCAGCGTGGTCTTCCCACTGCTGAAAATGCTGGCGCTCGGCGCGTGTCTCTTCCGGCCGGCGCTGTTGCGCACTAGCCGCATCGTCAGGCTGTTGGCGTTCCAACTATCGAAGTGGTCCATGGCCGACGTCATGGTCCTGGCGATCTTCATGTCGTTCGTCGCATTCAACGGCGTTATCGGCAGCGCGTGGGACGGCTTGCGCGACGTGCCCAACGTCCAGCAGGTGCAGATCCCGACCAATGCTTCCAGGATCCTGCCCGGCTATTACCTGTTCATTGGTTTCTGCCTGTCGAGCATCATCCTGTCGAAGAAGCTGGAGCGCGGAATCGCTTCCAGTTCCACTTCCGAGTCCAACTAGACGCGTCTCCTACGTATTCACCGACCGTGCTGCACCGAGCACGACCTTCACCGTCATCTGTCGTCGCCCGCGCATCACGGTGACGCTGACGCTGTCGCCGGCCTGGTGCTTATCCATGATGACGCTGATGTCCTGCGGATCGGTGATTTGTTGGCCGTCGATCGCCACGATCAAATCACCGCCCAGCATCACGGGCTGATTCCCGACCCAGGCCTGTTCGTTGCCGCCGCGAAGGCCGGCTCGATCGGCAGCTCCTCCGGGTATTACTTTCTGGATGAGCACGCCAGAATCCGCGGCCAATCCCATCTGACTTGCCAGGTCCGGTCCAATGGCATAGGACTGGATGCCCAGCGACGGGCGCCGTACCTCGCCGTAGTGCGTCAGATCGGAAAGCACGGCCTTGGCGGTATTGATGGGGATTGCAAAGCCGATGCCCGCGTTCTGATCGGAGTTCGACAGGATCATCGTGTTGATGCCGATGACTTCGCCGCGCGAGTTCAGTAGCGGTCCGCCGGAGTTGCCGGGATTGATGGCCGCATCAGTCTGGATCGCGTCTTCAATCGGCGCTCCCTCACTGCCGCGTATGGAGCGGATCGAGCTGATAATTCCCTGGGTCATGGTGCCGCTGAGCCCGAAGGGGTTGCCGATCGCATACACGTTTTCGCCGACGGCGAGCTGGCTCGAGTCTGCGAGTATTACCGGCTGCAGATCGGGCGCGTCAATTTTGAGCAGCGCGAGATCGTGAATCTTGTCGGTTCCCACGACGGTTGCCTTGTAACTGCGCTTGTTGCTGAGCTTGACCTCGATACCGCGGTTGGCGCCTTCGATCACGTGGAAATTCGTCAACACGTGGCCAGCCTTGTCGAGAACGAACCCCGAACCCTGGCCCTCCTGCGGAACGTTGCCGTAGAAGAAGTTGAACGTGACAGCCCGCGATGTAATGTTCACCACCGAAGGCAGCACGTGCCGGTAGACAGAAATATTGTTCTGCTCCGCCGCATCGAATTCGGGTGCCGCGTGAGCCTCGGAGAGTTCCAGGGGCGAGTCCGAGCTTCGTGCGCTCATGAACTTCAGCGGATTCAAATTGGAGGAGAAGTGGGTGGTAATGAACCAGAATCCACCGACCAGGAATACGACCAAAGCAAACTGGCGCAGTTTCATAGCTCTCTTAAACCTTTAGACCTTTCTCTATGGTTACGATGCCGGGTTCGCACTTCCACAGGAAGCAATACGGTGCTCGCAACGGGCTTGTTCCAGCCTCTATTTTAATGACCGGGCCTTGAGATTTAAGTTGCTCTCCTGCTTCAACCTGGGCCAAAGCTCCGCGACCTGGGCGCGCAGAGCGGCGATATCGCCGGTGTTTTCAAGCAGGTAGTCGGCGCGCGGAGCCTTCTCGCTGTCTGGGATCTGGTGAGCGAGGCGGGAGCGGGCATCGGCCTCGGCGACGTCGCGGTTGATTGAGGCCCGGGCGATGCGGGCGACGTAACGGGCGATCTTTGCGTCGTCGGGAGCAGTGACGAGGATGACGCGGTCAATGCGCTTGCGAAGATCGGTGAAGACACTCAAGGGCTGGCCCCCGGCGCGGGCGTCGCGTTCGACCTCAAAGATGAGCGCTGAGACGACGACAGCAACGGCTGCGGGATCACCCGCAAAGACCTGATCCATCCACTGGCGCTGCGCTTCAATGACCGCCGGATGGACGATAGCGTTCAGCTCTTTCACGCGGCCGCCCTTGAAGGCGAGTTCAGCAAGGCGAGCGCGGTCGAGGCGGCCGTCGGGCATTACAACTGCGTCGCCGAATACGCGGACGATCTGACTGAAGGCCGATTGGCCGGGCTCCATGAGCGTGCGACCGAGTTCGTCGGACTCGATGACCTCCGCTCCATGTTCGCGCAGCATCGCGGCGACGGTGCTTTTGCCGCTGCCGAGACCGCCGGTAAGGCCGACACGAAGCATCGCTACTGGCCTCTGCGCATGCGGGCTGCGCGGACAGTGTTGGACATGAGCATGGCAATAGTGAGCGGCCCGACGCCCCCGGGGACCGGAGTGTAGGCACCGGCGAGTTCGAAGGATTTGGGATGCACGTCGCCCACGATCGTCGATCCGCGTTTGGCAAAGGTCAATTCGCGCTTGGCATCGCCGGCAAAGTAGCGGTCGAACTCCTCGAGCGTGGTAATGCGGTTGATGCCGACATCGATGATGGTGGCGCCGGGCTTCAGCATTTCAGGAGTAATGAAGCCGGGCCGGCCGATAGCTGCAACAAGGATGTCGGCCTCGCGCGTGATCGCGCCAAGGTCGCGTGTCTTGGAGTGGCAGATAGTAATAGTCGCGTTTTCGTGGAGCAGCAGCATGGCGACGGGCTTCCCGACGATATCGCTGCGGCCGACAATCACGGCATGCTGGCCGCTGATGGGCAGGTGGCTGCGCTTGAGAATTTCGATGACGCCCGCCGGGGTACATGGGGCCAGGGCCGGGCGACCCGCCTGCAGTTTGCCCGCGTTTACGGGATGAAAGCCGTCGACGTCCTTCGCGGGATCGACCGAATCGAGTAGTGCTTTGGCATCAACCTGCTTCGGCAGCGGAAGCTGGATGAGGATGCCATCTACGTCGTCGCGGTCGTTGAGGCTGCGCACCAGGTCCATCATCTCTTTCGTCGTCACGGTGTCCGGCGGAGTGATGAGATCGCTGTAGAGGCCGAGTTCACCGCAAGTCTTTACCTTGCTGGCAACGTAAATCTCGGATGCAGGCACGTGTCCGACCAGCACCGCGGCTAAACCGGGCCGGATGCCTTGCGCCGCCAGCGCGCGTACCTCCTCTGCTACTTCGTGTTTGATTGCCGCAGCAATCGCGGCTCCATCGAGGACCTTTGCCATCAATCTCTCCCATCCAATCGTATCGCTTCGGACACAGTTGGAGGGCTAGTGGCGCTGGTGCATGGCCCTGGCCGGCTGGTGTGTGGTTTCGCTCAGCGATACACCATGGGAGCATCGACGCGCTGCACTTCGCCACGCAGCTTGACCTTGCTGATGTGCACGTCATAATCCGTACCAGATAACAGCGATTCCAGGACGAAGGTCTCGGCTCCGCCTGAACGTAGTTCACGGTAGCGATAAACGCCGACACTGCCGATGCTGGTCTCTGTGCCGCCCGAAGGCGCATCCAGAAAGTGCTGCGCATCTGTGATCGAGGGCGCGGAATGCATTTGATCTGCCATTAGGCTCTCTGCCGCATAGGATCGAACCAGCTTTGTCCAGTAGCGCGACAGCAGGTCGGTATCAGAAAAGATGTCGGCCCATACAATTTCGCCGCGCACAGCGACGATCACACCCACGGCGTGCTCTTCGCGGAGTTTTTCGAGCACCTGCTCACGCGACTTCATCAGCGGCGCGGCAGCTTCATCTACTTTTTCGTTGATCGCAGTGCTCTGCATGGCGCGGGCGTAGCTGGTGGTTCCGAGGCTATTGGGGTCGGGCGTAGCGCGCCGCGGTTCGGCGACAGCGAGTCCCGGGCGCGGAGCAGCAAGCGCTCCGGCGATGGAGCCGTGCACGGAGTCCCACACCTCCTGCTGGTTCTTATCGACCATTGCTTTGGCGCGGACAGAGGGCTGGACCATCAAGCTCTGCGCAGGGGCATTGGCAGATGACTTGAAGGTGGCAGTATCTTCGGTCCAGCGGCCGTGCTCGATGCAGAAGACGCCAAGATCGATGGGATCACTTTGCGCCGGCACAATGCGATCCTTGCCGACGATGCGATCCTGCTTGCCTCCTGTAACAATCTCACCCGCCAGCAAGAGCAAAGGCTTGTCGGAGTTGTTGACCAGAACGAGGGTGTTGACCTGGTCGCCGCGATAAGTCGGCGGATCAGGCAGCGGATGCGAGCGAAGAACGCCGTCGTCTGTTCTGCCCCGAGTCGGGCGCGGGCGCACGAGGCCCCGAACATTGCCCGCCTCGGTGACTTCTACCTGGCCGCTCTTGATGCCCTCGTCGAGGGTGATGAACGCCGATGCAGGCATCCTGCCGGATTCAACCACCGGGAAGAGAAGGAGATTGCCGCTTTCGATGGGGCCGAGGACGCGGTAGGAGCTGTGCAACGGCTCGATAGGGCCGCCGGCGGCACGAACGCGATTGACGTGATAGAGGACAAATACAGCAACCAGCACAGTCCCCAGCAGCGTGATGCGGAAGAAACTCGACCTGAATGGAATGCTATGCGGACCCTCCACCGGGAGCTGCAGCTCCGGCTACAGGCTGAGAACGGAGGTGCGGAGGTTTCTTGCAGGGATTTTTTGGCGTATCTTCAAGTCGTGGACGCAGCGCCCATCCAGCCCAGCGAAGATTCAGATGGCGCGGAGACTCCGGCGGCTCCGATTGGGGTGCATCCTGCGCTGCTGGACGAGCTTTGGCAAGAATGCGGGGCCGGGAAATGGGGGCTGGAGCGAAGCGCGTTCGATCGCATCGTCGTGCTTGTAGCCGAAGGGCAGAACCCTGCGCCCGCACCGACCGGAACATCCTCCGAGGAGCAGGGAGCGTTTCTTCGGAGCCTGAGGCTGGCGGACCTGGTGCTGGCCAAAGCATGTGCCGCGGGAAACGACCGCGCGTGGGAACATTTCATGGCGCAATACGGCCAGCCCATGACGCGAGCGGCCATCGCCATCAGCGGAAGCGAAACGGTGGGGCGTGACTTGGCGGACGCGTTTTATGCGGAGCTTTATGGCCTGAATACACGCGACGGCGAGCGCAAGTGTCCTTTGGATTCGTATCGTGGGCGCGGCTCGCTGCTGGGCTGGCTGCGTACGACGCTGGCGCAGCGATTCGTCGATCACTACCGGCGCACGTATCGCGAACAAGCGTTTGATGAGGAGATGCACGACGCGCCTTCGTTCGACGGCGCGATGGATCCCGAGCCGGGAATGCTGGTCGCCCTTCGCGAGGCGGTGAAAGCGGCTTTGCATGACCAGCCGGCAGAGGAGCGGTTTTTGCTCGCGGCATACTACGCTGACGAGCGAACGCTGGCGGAGATTGGCAAGGTGCTGCATGTACATGAAGCGACCATCAGCCGGAGGCTGCGCCGTGCAACGGATGCGGTTCGCAAGCAACTGATGCGCAATCTTGAAAAAGGCGGCATGAGTCGCAAGGCGGCGGAGGAAGCGTTAGGCACCGATCCCCGCGATCTCGATTTGAAGATAGATTTGAGAAAACTGCTGCAAAGTAAGGAGCCGTGTCCGTTCAAAGAGCAGGAGACGTGGAAACCGGCCACGGCAATTCCGGCCGTCGCGGAGGAAGCCCTTACAAAGGCCATGCTCTCCGAGACAAATGGGCCGCTTGAGGATAAGGCAAAGACGACAGGATGAACCCAACGATCCAACCCGGAATGCATCCCGATGCGGAGAGCCTGACAGCTTTCGCGGAGCAAGTTCTGCCTGCGGCCGAGCGCGAGGAGATTCTCGCGCATATGTCTGATTGCAGCCGATGCCGCGAAGTGGTGTTCCTGGCGCAGCAAGCGGCGGTGGAAGATCAGCCAGCGCCGGTAGCTGCTGCAGTGGATGCACCAAACAGGCCGCGTACTTCTTGGTTTAACTGGAAGTGGGCGTGGATACCAGCAGCCGCATGCGCGGGACTCATCGGGGTTGCGGTGGTGCAGCATTCCCGAAGAGTAGCGACCGAGACGCAGACCGCCGCCAACGTGGCGCCTACGGACGACTTGCGCACGGCGGGATCCCCGAAGGCGGAAGTGCAGAACCCTGTAACGCGGAACGAGCGGCAGCAGGCTAAACCGGCGAAGTCGTCCGGCATCGTGGCGGAGCGGGAAGGTATTCCTCCGGCTCCGGCGCGGGATGAAGCGAAGAAGCTCGATGAGAAAAAGCCCGCCGACCAGAAGGACGTGGCTCTGGCGGCGGTACCGCGCTTGGATTTGACTCCAGGAGTTGCGGGAGGATCGATCCACGGCCCGATGGCAGCGAGGGCCAAAGCTTCACCGATCGGTGGACCATCGGCGGCGAATCAGTTCCAGCAACAGAACATGGCGAATCAGCAGAACATGTTGCAGCAATCGTCCGGCGCACAGTTCAACGCAGCCGATAAGACCGTGAATGCGGCAACGACTCCACGCACAGAATCGGATACGGTAACAGTGCAGGCGCAGAAGGTGATTCCTGTGCAACCTGCGGCGGCCCCAGCATCGGTGCAGATTCCCGCGATCCCAACGACCGAAGAAAACAAAGCAGCCGCGCCAGCCAATCTCGCTGAGTTTCGCAAGAAGGAGAAGGCATCGCTGCCCAACGGACTTGACGAGCTTTCGACGGCAAGCGACGCCGACCGCACGATTGCGCTCGACACGAAAGGCGCTCTCTTCCTAAGCGAGGATGGCGGCAAGCATTGGAAGCCGGTTCGAACCCAATGGACCGGGCGCGCCGTGTTGGTGCGCAGCCTGAATACGTCCCAGAAAGGTAATGCTCTCGGCGCTCTCGGCGCTATGAAGGCGTCGCCGCCGGCAAAGTTTGAACTGGTAACTGATGATCTTCAGACGTGGTCGAGCGCGGACGGAAATATCTGGACGTTGCAGGCAATGCCCGGGAAGTAAGGGGAAGAACCTTCGCGGTGCCATTCAGGCTGGCAGCTTGTTGTCGTCGGGAGTCATCGGCATGCTACGCAGGCGTTTGCCGGTAGCGGCAAAGATCGCGTTGCCAACGGCGGGAGCAAGGCCAACGAGCCCGGTTTCGCCGGCACCGGCCGAAGGCAGGTCTTTGCGATCGAGCAATACGATTTCAACCTGCGGCGTGTCGGTAAAGCGCGGCAGGCGGTATTTCGAGAAGAGCGGGTTCTGGACGCGGCCATTGCCGAAGAGAATTCGTTCGAAGAGCGCGCCGCCGATGGCCTGAATGATGGCGCCCTGCATTTGGTTCCTCAGCCCGTCGGGATTTACGATCGCACCGGATTCCCAGGCCTCGACGACACGGCGGATTCTTACTTGCTTCGTTGCCGGGTCAATTGCCACCTCGGCGCATGTGGCGACGAAGCCGCCTTTATCGGTTCCACAGGCCACGCCGTAACCCCGCTCGGGTGCGGATTTGGCGACGGTCCAGCCGAACTTGTCGGTGGCGGCTTGAAGGACAGACTTCAGCCGCGGATTGCTGAGGTTCTTCATACGGAACGCGACCGGGTCCATCTTGAGCGCATGAGCCATTTCATCCATATGGGATTCCCGCGCAAAGTGATTGGCGGTGGCGGCGAGTCCACGATAGGAGCCTTGTCGCAATGGCGATTTCGCTGGATGGTATTGGATCAGCTTGCTGGCGACTTCGTAGGGAGTGCCAATCGCGGCGGGGCCGGAGTTGTAGTTGTGGAACTCCCAGGCAACGAGTGTTCCATCACGGCGCGCTCCGGCCTTGATCTCGATGAGGCCGGCGGGACGAAAGTAGGCCCAGGTGAACTCCTCCTCGCGGGTCCACACGACCTTCACCGGTTTGCCTGCAGCTTTGGAAAGGCGTGCAGCCTCAATCGCGGCTTCGCCGGTATGCTTACCGCCATAGCCGCTGCCCATGTCGGGCTGAAGGACGCGTACTTTGTCAGCGGGTAGTTGGAATGTCTGCATCAATTCTTCGCGTACACCGAAGGGCCGCTGCGTTCCAGTCCACACCGTGAGCTTGCCGTTATTCCACTCGGCAACAGCGGCGCGCGGTTCGAGCGGTGCGTGTGCGATGTACTCGACAGTGTACCGGGCTTCGAGTTGCACATCGGCACCTGCGATTGCCTGTGCTAGGGCGTCTGCAGCATGGTCAGCGCCTTCGGCTTTTCCGTCCGGACTGTTCTTGAGGTACTCGAAGAGTCCCTGGTTGCCTTGCTGATCGGGGACGCTCCACTGTGCCTGGATCAATTTGAGTGCGCGTTCCGCTAGGAATGGATCATCGGCGACGACGCCGGTGAAGTCGCCCTCATGAACGACTTTTACACTCGGCATTTTCTCCGCGGCGCTGGTGTCGAGGGACGCAAGGGTCGCGTTGAAGCCGTCAGGACGCAGGACAGCGCCAAACATCATCCCGGGACGGACGACATCAGAGGGAAACTGATGTTTGCCGGTGACGAAGTCGCGGCCGTTTGCCTTCGGGACCGGTGTACCTGCAATCTTCCAATCCGTTGCCGGCGTAAATGGCGGATCACCTGCGACGCTCTTCACCAGCGCTTCGCCGCGCGTGAGTTCGCCGTAGGTGAGCGACTTCGAGCCATCGGGCGTGGCGACCCTTCCCGCGGCAGCGATCAACTTTGAGGAATCGGTGTTCCATCGCTGCGCGGCCATCTCCACCAGGAGTTCGCGTCCGGCAACGGCCATATTGCGCAGTTGCGGAGCCATGGTGGGAGTGGTGCGGCTACCGAAGGTGCCCATGTCCCAAGGGACAAGGTCGGTGTCGCCCATGATCATAGTGATGGAGTCGAAGGGGACGCGGAGTTCTTCTGCGACGGCTTGTGCGAGAGAAGTGCGGATGTTCTGGCCGACTTCAACCTTGCCGGTAAAGACTTTGACGCGGCCGTCGGCGTCGATATGCAACCAGGCGCTGATGTCTGTGGGCAGTTCGTGGGAGCCGAAGGCGTGGCCGGATTCTTGCGCAAACGACGGCAGCGGAGTGAGGCATACGAGTAGCCCGCCGCCGAGAAACTTCAGGAAGTCGCGGCGATCGAGTTGGGATTTGCCGTCGGTCGTATCTCCTCCGCTGGTGCCGAAGTTTTGCTCGCGCTCCAACATTTGCAATTCATGCGGGCTCATCGCGCACCTCCGCCGGCGGCATGGCCAGAGGCACGTTTGATTGCCTCAAGAATGCGCGGATAGGTTCCACAGCGGCAGACATTGCCGTTCATCGCGCCGAGAATCTCTTCTTCATTGGGCGTGTGCTCGTCGCGGAGGAGAGCCGTAACGCTCATGATCATGCCGGAGGTGCAGTAACCGCATTGAAACGCGCCTTCGTCAAGAAATGCCTGCTGAACGGCGGTGAGTCTGCCGTTTTGTTCGAGACCTTCAATGGTCGTGATCTTCGCGCCTGCAGCGGCGGCCGCGGGGATCGAACAGGACCGGGTTGCGGCGCCATCCATTAGAACGGTGCATGCGCCGCACTGTCCTTCGCCGCAGCCATACTTTGTTCCGGTGAGATTCAGGTGATTGCGCAGAACTGAGAGCAGGGATTCTTCCGCTGGCGCGTTTACCGTATAAGGTTTGCCATTGACGTTCAGAAGCATTTCGCCCATTGCAAACTCCCAACAGCGCAGGCGGTGCCGACGCCGGGTTAAGGATAGCGCAATCGACAAGAGGCTGTGGAGCTATCCACGCGCGGCCCGGTCTCGACGTTTACGGCCGCCCTTTTTGGGCTTGTCTTCGTCCACGGCCGAGTGATACTTGCGCCGGATTTCTTCGATATCGACGTTCGGCTTCGGCACCTGGATGTTCATGGATTCCAACGTCGCCACGACGATCTCAGACACGGCAATATCGCGGAACCATTTGTGATTGGCGGGGATTACAAACCACGGCGCAAGTTCCGTATTGCACCTGGCGAGAACATCGTCGTAAGCTCGCTCGTAGTCGTCCCAGCATTCACGCTCGGTGTAATCGGATTCACTGATCTTCCAGCGCTTGGCAGGATCATCGAGTCTCTGCTCGAATCGCTTCAACTGCTCATCCTTGCTGATGTGCAGAAAGAACTTGAGAATGACCGTGCCGTTGGCGGCATGGCGTCGTTCGAAGTCGTTGATCTGCGCATAGCGCTGCAACCAGACAGCCTTCGGCACCAATTTGTGTACGCGCACAATCAGTACATCTTCGTAGTGGGAGCGATTGAAGATGGCGACTTCGCCCCGCTTTGGCATTTGTGCCTCGACACGCCACAGAAAATCGTGAGCCAGTTCTTCCTGGGATGGCTCTTTGAAGTTGGCGACGCGGCAGCCGTCGGGGTTCATTGAGCCGATGACGTGCTTGACCACGCCGTCTTTGCCACCGGCGTCAAGCGCCTGCAGGCAAACGAGCAGCGAGCGCTTTCGTTCCGCGAAGAGCTTCTGCTGCAGGTCACTCATCTTTTCGCGAAGGACATCGATCTTTGCGAGCGCTTTCTCCTTGCTGTGTCTGCCTTTGAAGTTGGGGTCGAAGTCGCTGAGCCTCACGTGGCTACTGGGCGGGACGCGGAAGTCTTCGACGTAGTGTTTCCCCGTCATTGCCTCTCCATGGCGGGTGTGTACTCGCCGCGACGGGCGGCAACGTTGCATTGTGCGCGATGCAGGAGAGCCTTCTGGGCGGCGGGAACATTGGCGTCTTCGCCGTGCCAGATCTGCATGGCCGGTTCCTGAATGGCGCGCGCGAAGGAGAACGCGAGACCCCAGGGCATACGGCTTTTGAAGCGGGCATTCATCGCACTGAGCCGGGCAGAGGCAAGTTCGCCCGATTGACCGCCGGAAAGGAACGCGACGCCCGGCACTGCGGCGGGAACGGTACGCAAAAGACATTGCACGGTGGCATCGGCGATTTCTTCATTGGTGTTCTGGCGGGGACACTTCAGTCCGGGTACGACCATGTTGGGCTTGAGAATCATGCCCTCGAGCAGAACTCCCTGGGCGATGAGCTGGGCAAAGAGGGAGTGCTGGGTTCGTTCGGTGACTTCGGCACAACGTTCCATCGTGTGGTCGCCGTCCATCAGCACTTCAGGCTCGACAATAGGTACCATGCCGGCCTCCTGGCAGAGGGCTGCATAGAGAGCGAGGATGAGCGCGTTGGCATCGATGCATGCCTGGCTGGGGATTCCGTCGCCGATGGTGATGACGGCGCGCCACTTGGCGAAGCGCGCACCCAGTCCAGCGTATTCGGCGAGGCGCTCGCGCAGGCCGTCGAGTCCTTCAGTGATCTTTTCGTTGGGGTGGGCCGCCATCGGCTTGGCGCCGGCGTCGACCTTGATTCCAGGGATAATGCCGACCTTGTCGAGCGCCTTTGCGAAAGGAACTCCCGCGGTGGATTTCTGATGGATGGTTTCATCGACCAGGATGGCGCCGTTGAGGCAGTCGCCGAGGCCGGGAGCTGTAACGATCATGTCGCGATAGGCGCGGCGGGCCTCTTCGTTCTGGGGAATGCCGGAGGCGGCGAATCGCTTGTTCGCCGTGGGTGTGCTTTCGTCCATGGCCAGCAGGCCCTTATCGCCGGCTACCATGGCTTTTGCCGTTTCGTTCAGCTTACGGACATCCATCGTGAAGTTTCCTTTCTGCTGTTGAGTTTGCAGGTCTGCCGGGACGCATGCGCGCCTGCGAAGGCCGAACCATGCTACACCGATTCTGATGCCGGGGACGTTCCATAGTTGTGAATTTGTTTCGGATGCACGAACAAGAATCCTCGGCGGGCATCAAATAAACTGAACGTCGTAACGACTTAACGCGTCAAAGGTAAGCAGGAGCGTTGGCGAGATGAGGATTTACCTGAGCCTCTTGCTGGGAGTGTGCGGCATCGCATCCGCTCAACTGACGCCCGTTCCGCCTCCGTCCACCGGCATGCCAGCTCATCCGTTTTTCATCACCAAGACCTGGGTTGTGGGCGGTGTTGGCGATTGGGACTACATGGCGATGGACCCCCAGGCCCACCAGTTGTTCATTGCGCATGGGCCCACGGTGCAGGTGATCGACGTTGAAAGCGGTTCGGTGGCCGGCGTCGTCAAGGGATTGCGCGAGGCGCACTCCATTGTTCTCAGTGCCGAGGGGACGTACGGGTACGTGAGCGACGGCCCAGCGGACATGGTGCGGGTCTTCGATCGGCGCGACTTCGAGGTAATTGCGAGTATTCCAACCGGGCCCTCCCCGCGCTCGATGGTTCTCGATCCCACCAGCGGACTGCTTTTTGTCGTGGGATCTCAGACAACCGCATCGGGAAACACGCCGGCAGGTTCAGCGCGGAATGCACCGACGCAAAGGGCAAGATCCTCGCGAGAGAGCAGTTCGAGCACGATGTCGCCCGGCGGTGCGGCGTCCACGGTGACCGTAATCGATGTCGAGCGCAGAGCGCAACTGGCCGAGATCGTGTTGCCGGGCAGTCTCGGCTTTGCGCAGGGCGACGGCAACGGGCGAGTTTATATCACGGTTTCTGATCGCGACCAGATCTTGCGTTTCGATGCGGCGGCAATTGGGTCGGCCGTGCACAGGGCTATCGACGCGCAACGGGTTCCGGCTACAGAAAATGCGGCGACGACGCAGTCGGGTGCCGATCGATCGAGCGCAAAACCTCCAGTGCTCGATTGGACCGTCGGGGCAAAGGCCAATGTGCCTTCAGACGCCTATCCCATTGCGATCCGCCTCGATTCGAATTGCGAGCATCCGCGAGCGCTAGCGATGGATACCGCCCACGACCGGCTCTTTGCAGCCTGCAGCAACTTACGTATGGTGGTTTTGAATGCCGCCAACGGACAGGTGGTTTCTGCCCTGCCGATCGGCATAGGCGCAGACGCGATAGGCTACGATCCGGATCGAGGCCTGATCTTCACGGCGAACGGAGGTAGCGACGGAAGTCTTACCATCATTCGCCAGGACGTAACCGACACCTACTCGGTGATTCAGACTCTACCTACTCGGCAGAATGCGCGGTCGCTCGCGATTGATCCTGACAATGGCGAGGTGTATCTCGCCACAGTCATCTATGGTGCCGAACTCAATCGTCCACCCATCAATGGCGCGCCGCTGAAGATGAGTGCTGTAGACAGCAGCTTTCAAGTTCTCGTTGTCGGGAACTAGGACGCACGTCGACGACTAGTGCGGGATGATGCGGATTAGTGAGAATCGGTCCCCGTGGTTCCAGAGTTGGAGAAGCCGTCTCCAAAGATGGAGATCCAGCTGATAATCACGACAAGCACGCAACCAATCAGTCCTGTAAAGAACATGATTGCGATGAATCGAATCGCCAAGACCATGAGTGCGTGGGCCATTTTGTGAGGTAACCAGAGCCTTTCCGCACAGATCGAACGAGCCGTGAGCGTACTTGCGAAGTAGATGGAGTATAGGGAACGGCCGGAATCGGCACTAGTTATACCAAGGTATAGTTGCGTTCCATGATCCAGCCCTCTACAGTCCAGACACGGACCCGTATATCCCTTGGCAAGCTGGTCCGCCGTCCCTTCTTGTTTGAGTCTGTAAAACCAGGTTGCAACAGAATGCACCGTATGAGACCTTACCGGCCCGGCGGTGAAGTGTACCCCGCAGCATCTCGCGCAGTTCGACAGTAAGAAGATTCCAAAATTGAATGGAGGAGCTACACGATGAAACCCATTGTGCGGCGGGGGAGATCCCTGTCTTTTTCGCAAAAGCTAACGCGTCTGGCAGAACGCCTGCAGCAACCAAAGTGGCAGAGGTACGGCGCGACCGTACTGGTAGGCAAACTGGCCGGCATCGGTCTGACGCTGCTGATCATGGCCGGAATCACCACGATATTCTTCGCTAAGGTTTACGCCGCCGACGCCCCCATGAAAGCTGCGGACATCGTAAATCCCGTCAACACCGCATGGACGTTGATTGCGGCTTTCCTTGTCTTCGGCATGCAGATCGGATTCACCATGCTCGAGGCAGGCTTTTGCCGTTCGCGCGAGACCGTGAATGTGCTGATGGAGTGCATCGTCGATACCTGCCTCTGCGGGATCCTCTTCTATGCCATCGGCTTTGCGTTCATGTTCAGCCACGGCAACGGCTTCATCGGCTACCACTGGTTCTTCCTCCAGGGCGCGCCGGAAACCTATGAGTCCACTGGCGTGGCATTTCTCGCCGTCTGGATCTTCCAGTTCGCATTTGCCGACACCTGCTCCACCATTACCTCGGGGGCGATGATCGGCCGAACCGGATTTGTCGGTGATCTGCTTTACTCGGTTGGCGTGTCAGGATTTATCTATCCGATCGTCGGCCACTGGGCTTGGGGTCCGGATGGCTTCCTCGCAACCATGGGTTCAGCCGGATATTTTCTGCCGAGCCTCGGACAGAGCTTTCATGACTTCGCCGGTTCGACAGTCGTACATACGATTGGCGGATTCATAGCGCTGGCTGGGGCGATCGTCCTCGGACCAAGGCTCGGGCGCAAGTTCAAACGCGACGGCGGCGCACCGATGTTGCCGCACGATCTCACCATCGCCGCAACCGGCGGACTGATCCTGTGGTTCGGCTGGTACGGATTCAACCCTGGCTCCACGCTTTCGGCAATGGACTTTGTCGGCATCGGCCGCGTCTCCGCCAATACGACCCTGGCGGCCTGCGCAGCCGGGCTCACCGCGATGATGTACGCCTACTTCCTGAGCAAGAAATGGGATGTGGGCTTTACAGTCAACGGATTTCTAGCCGGACTTGTCGCGATTACCTGTCCTTGCTACTGGGTAAGTCCAACGGGATCCATCATTCTCGGTGGGGTCGCCGGAGTTGTGGTCTGCATGGGCGTGGAACTGCTGGAGTGGTTGCGCATCGATGATCCAATCGGGGCCGTTCCCGTGCACGGGCTCTGCGGCATATGGGGCACGCTCTCACTCGGATTTTTCGCATGCGGCAAGTATGGAGCCTCTGGACCAGCCGGCCCGGACAATTCGGCACCGCTCGCCGGTCTCTTCTACCACGGAGGATTCACGCTGCTCAAGGCGCAGTTTATCGGCAGCGCCATCGTTACTTCAGCCACGTTTGGTGTTGCCCTGTTGCTGATGTACCTGGTGAATCTCACGGGCACGCTGCGCGTTTCCGAGGAGGGCGAACTCTACGGAATCGATCTCCACGAGCACGGCATCTCCGCCTATCCCGAGTACGTGATCTCGTCTTTGGCCGCTCCTGCCGGCATGCCGAAGGATGTCACGGGTCCGGTGCCGGTCCACGAGATGACTTCATTGCGCAGCGCTTCCACAACCGGCGATTGATAGTCGAGAAAGCGAGGAGCTTATGACAAAGATCGAAGCTATCGTCCGGCCCAACAAGTTCGAGGCGGTGAAAGCCGCCTTGATCGAACTGGGTGTGGAAGGGATGACTGTATCGGAAGTCCGCGGCCACGGCCGGCAGAAAGGCCACACCGAGGTTTTTCGTGGAAGGGAATACGACGTCGACCTGCTTCCCAAAATCAAGGTCGAGCTTGTTCTGAACGACGAGTCCGTCGAACGTGCGATCGAGGCCATCTCCAATGCTGCCTACACCGGCAAAATCGGCGATGGAAAGATCTTCTTCTTTAGCGTAGGCGGCGCCGTCCGTATTCGCAGTAAGGAGCGGGACCAGGCGGCCATCTAGTCAATTCCGCACCAGGGCCGCTCTGCGGCTGATGGAAACGGTCGATTCGTTTCCTGGCTCTCTGCTATGCGTGGTGCGAAAGAGACAATCTGCACGCAATCAAGTCTTGTGAAAACTCAGCTTGAGCGGAGATTCTCGCATGTCATTCGGTTCTCCTGTTTCCCCTTTTGATCCCAACGGGGAAGACTGGTGGTCCAAAGATATTTCGGGGCTGACGCGGCAAATCAACGGCGTCAGCCATTTTCTTCATAGTCTTCGCATACAACTTCGCTTCGGCGCGCTCTCTCGTGCGCGGCTTCATCTCTTAAGGCTTCAGATTAAGGACGATGCAGCCGAGTGTGATTGGGTCGCGCGCAGGCAGGATCCATGGGATGTGGACCTCACTCGCATGATCGGAAGGCGTCATTCCTCGCTCCAGGCGCTGAAGGATACTATCGATATTCGGTCGATCCTCTTCATCGCCTTGCCGGATCTCGCAACAGCGCGTTTCCGCGTCTATCGAGAGTCAGCGGACCAATCTCGCGAATTGATCATTTTCGGCAATGTGCGCCGCCAGGACAGCATGTTCCGGAGTATCCACTCCCTCGCAATGCGGGCCAAGCTCGTGGGTCTTCGCTTCCGTCTCGAGAACGGCTTGCTCTGCCGGATCTCGTAGGAGGAGAAATTCGGTTTCGGAGACTAGGAGGGACCCCGCCAGGATGGAAACCGTGCTCGCTCGCACATCTTCACTAATTCGGCCAGAGACCCAGCCAGCATCCCATCCATAACGCGCCGCCGATGAATCTTGACCGTGATTTCGCTGAGGCTTAACTCCGAGGCAATCTGCTTGTTGAGCAGGCCCGCAGTGACCATCGCCATCACTTCCCGCTCGCGATCCGTGAGCGAGTTGATCCGCGCATTGATTGTGCTAACGATGGAATCCTCCTGGCGACGAGTCCTATCCTGTTCGAATGCCTGCGCAACGGCGTGCAGCAATTCCTGCTTCTGAAAGGGCTTGGTTAGAAACTCAATGGCGCCGGCCTTCATCACTTTACGCACCATCGGTATGTCTCCGTGCGCCGTCATGAAGATGATTGGCAAACCGATACCCAGGTTCTTCAGATGCTCCTGAAACTCGACGCCACTTGCTCCGGGCAGGCGCGCATCCAGCAGCATGCAGCCCGCACGCTGATCGTTCCAGCTTTCCCAGAATGCCTCGGCTGAAGGATATTGTTCGGTAGGAATGCCCACAGAATCGAGAAGGTTTGACAGCCCTTCGCAAATTGAAGCGTCGTCATCGACGATAAACACCGTTTCGGCCTTCACGCGGTCACCCTCAGCGTGAATCGGAATCGCGCGCCCGCGGGATTGCGGTTCTCGACCCAGATGCGCCCGTCATGTGCTTCTACAACGCTGCGGCAGATGGCGAGCCCCATGCCGGTCCCCTGCTCCTTCGTACTGAAAAACGGTTCGAAAATCCTGCTCACAATTTCCGGTGAAATGCCTGGACCAACGTCGTCCACGGTGATAAGCACCTCGTCGGCTCCGCGCCGCTCTGAGTGGATGGTCACCTCCCGTGAACCTGTCACAGCCGTCATGGCGTCCATGGCATTGGTCGCTAGATTGAGCAGAACCTGCTGAATCTGCACTGAGTCCCCCTCGATCTTGGGCAGATTGCGATCGAGCACCACGCGAATGCCGACTCCCCGCCGGATAGCTTCGTCCCGAAGCAGGCGAGCCAGTTCCTGAATGAGCGGATTCAGATCAACGGTCTGTCTCTCGGTTCCCTCCTTCCGAAACAGTGCCCGCACCCGTTTGACAACGGAACTCGCCCGCGTACTTTCCTGAACGATCTTCTCCGCGGTAGCCGACGCCTTTTCAAGATTTGCCGGATTGGTGCTCAGCCACTCTCTGCAGGCGTAGGCGTGCGTAACCACGGCGGTCAGCGGCTGGTTGAGTTCGTGCGCGATCGAAGCTGCCATTTCAGCCATACTCAGCGTCCGCCATAGCCGCGAAAGATTGTCCTGCGCGATGACCAGGCTTTGTTGCGCTTTGTGTTGCTCCTCAATATCGATGTGAATCCCGTACCATCGCGTGATTGCTCCATCTTCGGCACGCTGCGGGATGCTGCGGACCAGAAACCAACGGAAAGCTCGATCGGCGCCCCGTACCCGTACCTTTACTTCGAACCGTCCGCCCGCCACGAGCGCCGATTCCCAGCCTTGCCTGAAGAGCACAGCGTCTTCCGGATGGAGAATGTTGAAGAAGGAATCGCCCTCGATCGAACTCTCCCTCTCTCCGACATAATCCCGAAGGTGCTGGTTGCAGTATTCAATGCGACCGGACACATCGGCGCGCCAGATTTGTTGCGGAATTGCCTCGGTCAGCATGCGCAGTTGGCGCTCGCTCTCCTGGATTTCCAGATTCGAATGCTCCAGTTCGGCCGTTCTTTCGCGCACTTTGGCTTCAAGTTGATCCCTCGCCGTCCGTACGGCGCTCTCGGCACGCTTCCGCGACGAGCTAACAATCGAGATCGCAATCGCGCAAAGAATGAAGGCAGCAAGAAAACTCTGGGATTCCTTTGCCACGGTAATTGAAAACACCGGCGGAATGAAGAAATACGTGATAACCAGGGAAGACTGAACGACCGCGACAAAACCTGCCAGGGCCCCGCCAAACCATGCGCTGCCCATCACGGCGCCAAAAAACAGAAATACAAACGGATACGCAATCACACGCTGTAGCGGAAAAGTCCACAGCAACGCCACCAGCACGAAGCAGGTCGCGATGGAGAATGGCTTGATTCCATACTCCATTGTCCGGCGGGGAATTTGCCCAAGCGTGACCGCGGTCATAGCTCCATCATAGGGCTGCGGCTACTCAAATCGCAGCGAGGACTGAAACAGAGAAAATCTGCGCGTCCAGGTAGAAATCAGCCAGACGATCTTCGGAACCCATGCCTTCTCTTCGTAACGCCAACATTTTCGCTGTCACCCTTGTCGTCACTTTGAGCCAGTCGGAAAATCGCCCCTATGAATTGCTTGCAGGCTTTCGATCACGCGCTGTTCCAAGCACGATTCTTGCGGTCGGCTGACACAATCCCCGATTCCATGACCTTGATGAGAGAACAGACCTGAATCTGGGTGAACTGCTGTGGGCAAGAATTATCAGAGCGAAAGAACCCGTAAGGATTCACCGCAAAACCGGCCCTGAAAGCCATCTAAGTTATTCAATATAAATACTGTGGAATCGCTGGCGGAGAGAGGGGGATTCGAACCCCCGATAGAGCTTTTGACCCTATAACGGTTTAGCAAACCGCCGCCTTCAGCCTCTCGGCCATCTCTCCGTGCTCATTCCGGATTATAGCGGAATTCCCGCTCCCTGAGAGTTTTGCCGCCCCGACATTCGCAGGCACACCCTTCGAGTTGGGATTCGCGGTTCTTTTCGGCGCATCGTGAAAAGTGTCGCCACGCTTCCTGACCAAGCGCCGCCGGTCGAGCGTTTTGCCGGGATGCACAAGACACGCGGTGGCATTGTCGGAAAACCGCACTAACTCTGATCTTCTCGAACTCTGCTCTCGACCGGCAAGCGATTCCGACCCCAGGTGTTCCGGCCCTCGAATCAGCCTCAATATTTGCTCAGCCGGGATCAGCTGACCTTGACTTTTTGTTACATTCACATCAATGCTTCCGGCACTCAAACCCGCACAGCGCAAGATGCGATTGCTGCCTCTCGTTGCCGCCACGTACTTCATGGTGTCAGGCGGCCCATACGGCATTGAAGACATCCTCGGGGGAGCCGGATTTGCACGCGCCATCATCATTCTTCTTGTCCTGCCGATTCTGTGGTCGCTTCCCACGGCCCTCATGATCGGCGAACTGGCTAGCGCCATTCCCGCTGAGGGTGGCTTCTACGTCTGGGTGCGTCGCGCTCTTGGTCCGTTCTGGGGATACCAGGAGGGGTGGCTTTCGCTCTCGGCCAGCGTCTTCGACATGGCGATTTATCCAGCAATCTTTGTTCTCTACCTCGGCAAATTCGATCCGGGCCTGACCTCCGGCTGGCATGGATATGCCTGGTCGCTGGCCGTCGTCATTTTCTGCTGTTCATGGAACATGCGTGGCGCGCCTGCCGTCGGGGAAGGATCCATTGGCCTGTTTGCGCTTCTGCTCGCGCCGTTCGTCGTCTTCATGGCGCTCGGCGTCTGGCGCGGATTCACGCTCCATCCCGCCATCCACTGGGCCAATTCCGGCTCCGAAGCAGCGCTCTCGACCGCCGTACTGGTCGCAATGTGGAATTACATGGGTTGGGACAATGCGTCCACCGTTGCCCAGGAGGTGGAGAATCCACAGCGAAATTATCCGCGAGCCATGATTGCTGCTGCCATGCTGGCAGCCGTCACCTACATTCTGCCGCTTCTGGCCATGGCGCTCGCCGGCCTGTCTGTCGAAAGCTTTTCAACCGGCGACTGGATGACCGCGGCCAACGCAATCGGCGGTCCACTGCTCGGTGTCGCAGTCGTCGCCGGCGGCGCTCTCTGTGGCATCGGCATGTTCAACGCGCTGATGATGAGTTATACGCGCCTGCCCATGGCTATGGCCGAAGACGGAATGCTTCCGCGTTTTGTGGCTCGTCGCAACAGCCGCAATGTTCCGTGGGTCAGCGTGCTGCTCTGCGGACTCGGATGGGCGCTCGCGCTCAACCTGAAATTCGAACGTCTCATCTCTATCGATCTGATTCTCTACGGCTCGAGCCTGCTGCTGGAATTTGTCGCGCTGGTCGTGCTCCGCATCCGTGAGCCCAATCTCACCCGGCCCTTCAAAGCCGGCAATCTCGCCTTTGCCTGTTCGCTGGGGATCGGTCCTGCCGTGCTGATCGGTTACGCTCTCTACGCATCCCGCAGAGAAGAAATCTCGTTGGCGCACAACTCGGTCTCTGCGCTTGTTTTCTCCGTTGCCGTCGGTTTGCTTGGTCCGGTTCTCTACTGGCTCACTGCCGCGCGTTTTGCGCGTCGCCGGCTGGCAGCCGCTTCGGCTGACTAGTTTCACATCGCAATCCAAAAAGCAAAAGCCGCGCGATCGTTCGCACGGCCTGCCATTCTCAACTTGCAAATCCCCTAGTCTATTTCGTCTATTTCGCCGCCTTTTGCTTCACCGCGCCAGCTTTTGGCTTCTCATCGACAAAGAATTTCGCTGCCCGAATCACACGGTCCCGCGCATATGCCGCATCGTGCCATCCCTTGATCTCAACCCGCTTGCCTTCCAGATCCTTATATATGGAGAAGAAGTGGGTAATCTCCTTCAGCATGTGGGGATAAATGTCAGTGTAGTTCCATACATTCGTGTAACGCGGATTGTTCTTGCCCACTGCCAGCACTTTCTCATCCAGCACACCCTGGTCCATCATCTCCAGCAACCCGATCGGCCGAACCTCGTGCACGCAGCCAGGAAATGTCGCGTGAGGCACCAGAACGAGCACGTCCAGAGGATCGCCGTCGTCGCTCAGCGTCGACGGAATAAACCCGTAGTCTCCGGGATAGTGCACCGGCGAGTGCAGGTTCCGGTCCAGCTTGAAGACGTGCAGCTCCTTGTCATATTCAAACTTGTTCGTTCCGTCCTTGGGAATCTCGATTACCGCCCGAAAGACCTCGGGCGCACGGTCGCCGATCGGCAACTCAAGATAATTAACCATCGTTCTTCCTTCTCCTTCAGTCGTGGGGGAATGGTCCGGCGCCCTGAATAAAGCCTTGATAAAGGTACTGCCCGCTCGCCTGTAGAACGCGGGCTGGATGCACAAATATAGCGGGTGCCCGGCACCGTCAGTTGACCCTTATATAATCACGGATAATGAAGGCGCATGTCTACGTCACGTTAAAGACATCGGTCCTCGATCCGCAGGGCCAAACCATCCACAATGCCTTGCGCAAGATCGGCTTCAGCGATATCTCCGCGGTCCGCCAGGGCAAGTACTTCGCTTTATCTCTTGCAGATGACCTCGATCCGCAGGCTGCGCGCACCCAGGTTGAGCGCATTGCCCGCGAAGTCCTCACCAACCCCGTCATCGAAGAATTCACATACCGCATAGAGGAATAGATCCTCCTCGTCGATCAAGGTCATTCATCTAAAGTGTTACAACGTCCGTCTGGCTGCCTCGCATAAAATCCAATCATGTGCGGAATTGTCGGTTACGTCGGTCGTAAGAAAGTCGTCCCCGTCATCATCGAAGGTCTGCGCCGCCTCGAATATCGCGGCTACGACTCCGCCGGCATCGCTGTTGGTAGCCCCAACACCGCGCTACTCGAAGTCTGCCGCGCCCCCGGCAAACTCGGCAATCTTGAAGAAGTCCTCCGTGAGCATCCTCTCGATGGCACGTTCGGCATCGGTCACACACGCTGGGCAACCCACGGTCGCCCCACCGAAGAAAATGCCCACCCCCATCGCGACTGCTCCGGCCGCATCGTCGTCGTCCACAATGGCATCGTCGAAAACTATCTCGCCCTCAAACGCGAACTCACCGCGCAGGGTCACAAGTTCGTAACCGAAACCGATACCGAAATCATTGCCCACCTCATCGAGCAGATCCAGAACGATGCCGCCGCATCCGGCACTCCCATTCTTCTCGAAGACGCCGTTCGCCGCGCCGTCAAGAGCCTCACCGGGGCCTTCGCTCTCGGCATCCTCTCCTCCGCCGAACCCGACAAGATCATCGCCGCCCGCTCCGGACCTCCCGTCGTCATCGGCGTAGGTGAGGGCGAGTACTTCATTGCCTCTGACGTTCCCGGCATCCTTCACCACACGCGCAACATCTACTTCCTCGCCGACGGCGACATGGCCATCCTCACCCTCGACGGCGTCAAGCTTACCGACTTCAATGGCAAGCCAATCGAGCGCGAACTGCAGCGCATCCAGTGGGATCCCATCCAGGCCGAAAAGGGCGGCTACAAGCACTTCATGCTCAAGGAGATTTGGGAGCAGCCCCGCGCCATCCGCGACACCACTCTCGGCCGCGTCTCTCTCGACTCCGGCAGCATCTTTCTCGGCGAAATGGACATCGACGACGATGAACTTGCCGCAGCATCCAGCATCAACATCGCCGCCTGCGGCACCAGCTGGCACTCCGCCCTTGCCGGGAAGTACATGATCGAGCGCCTCGCGCGCATGCCCGTTGATGTCGATTACGCCAGCGAATACCGCTACCGCAATCCCATCCCCGACCGCAACGCCCTCGGCCTGCTCATCACCCAGTCCGGCGAAACCGCCGACACACTGGCCGCCCAGCGCGAAATGATCAGCCTTGGCTCGAAAACGGTCGCCATCTGCAATGTCGTCGGCGCCATGGTCGCCCGCGAAGCTCACGGCGCCATCTACACCCACGCCGGCCCCGAGATTGGCGTCGCCTCCACCAAGGCCTTCACCGCCCAACTCACCGCGTTGTTTCTGCTTGCAGTCAAGCTCGGCCAACTCCGCGGTCGTCTAAACAAGGAACGCTCGGTTCAACTCATCGAAGAGCTCAGCCGCATTCCCGCCAAGATTGAAGAAGTCCTCAAGTCCAGCTCAATCCAATGTGAGCAACTCGCCGCCAGCTTCTCAAACGCACGCGACTTCCTCTACCTCGGCCGCGGCATTCATTTCCCCATCGCTCTCGAAGGCGCGCTCAAGCTCAAGGAAATTTCCTACATCCACGCCGAGGGTTATCCCGCAGGCGAAATGAAGCACGGCCCAAACGCTCTCATCGACGAAACCTTACCCGTCGTCGTCCTCGCCACCCGCGACGAAGGCGATCCCGCCTCAAAACTCCGCTACGAAAAAACATTATCCAACATCCAGGAAGTCACCGCCCGCTCCGGCCGCGTCATCGCCATCGCCACTGAAGGCGACACTACACTCTCCGGCCTCGTCGAGCACGTCATCCTGATCCCGCCCGCTTTTGAGCTGCTCTCGCCGCTCATCGAGATCGTTCCCCTGCAGTTGCTCGCCTACTACATCGCCGTCCGCCGCGGCTGCGACGTAGACCAGCCCCGCAACCTCGCAAAATCCGTGACCGTGGAGTAACGATCTCCGATCGTTGCCGCGCGCGTGGAAGTGAATAATAATTCTGCCTACTGTGTAAATAAACCGCCTACTGCGCTCAGAGCCGCAACGTAGATGCATAGCTCTCCCGTTACGTTTTCGCGATACCAGATCCTGTCACGATTCCGGAGAAGCGCGCGTAGAAAACAGCTCGATTGGGCTCGCGCAGGTTCGTGGTCGTCAGGGCGTCTTGAGTCCTTGCAGAAATTCTTGAATATTGGCTACGCTAAAGGCGCCCAGGCTACGCCCATATGCGGCTGCGTCCACATTCGTCCCGGCGAAATAGAGGTACGAATAGAAATCGCCAGTCATTGCGTCGACGATGTAATTTCTCATCATTGGATCGTTGGGATCAGGCGAAGGGTCGTTGTCCGGGATAATACGCCAGACCTCGAGGGCAGCAGGTGCGCCCCAGCACTGCAGCTGTACGCTGAGCACATTGCCTTTCATGCCGTGTTTGTAAGCCGTGTTGACTGCCTGTGCGGGATCGATGACTTTGGAGTTCATCATGCCGATGACGATGTCCGCCGGACGCAACAGGCCAACGATTGGTTGCGTGACCGGTGCACGCAGTCCGGAGACAGATCCTTTCGGTCCGTGTGTTATGTGATAGACCACCCCGGGAGCCGAATCTGCGCCAAAGACGAACTCCGTCTCGTAGCCTTGCTGCGCATTGTCTCGGGTAAACCCTAAATAAAGAAATCTGGCGTCGCGTTTCCAGCCGCGGGCCTGGGTCCATGCAGCGCGAATCTGCGCTCCGGCGTTGCTGGGCAAGTCTTGCGCCGCAGCTTGGGACTGCTGCGTGAAAAGTGCGGAATGGATCAGAAAGACGGCGAGCGCTGTACGCATCAGACCTGCTACGCGAGGCGACCATTCCCCTGAACTTGTTCCGTTTCGCATTGTCAGCACCCGTTCAGGCCTTCCTGAAGCGCCGCCACGCACTCCATTGCCTTGTAGGCCGGCGAATTGAATCCCTGTCCTTGATCCTGCCCTGAATTCTGGTTGCGATTGAAAAGTGCATTCCAAGCCGCAGCAATCTGGGCATCGGTGCCGTTGGGCGGGTCCATGGCGCGCTTCCAGGGGATGAACTTGCCACTCTTCGCGTCCACGAAGACCGGAGCCTCGATGAAGCTTCCATTCGATACATGGATCGTCCAGGCCAAAATCGGCTGTGTGTCGGTGGCGCCAACCATCCCTAGGTAAGAAGCGCCAAGCGGTCCATTCAGGTTCGCTCTTCGGATTGAAGCGATGGCATCCGGGAGATCGACATTGACGGCGGTGGGTAAAGGCGTTGTTAGCGCGTTAATTCCATTGGCCGGGGTAGCCTGCGCGAATGATTCGGCTCCGTTATTGGGACCGCCGACTTCAACGCTCATGATTCCCCCGTTGGACGGGGAATAAAGCTGCACTCCCAACCAACCGGCCACGTTCTGAATTCCCTCCAACTGGACCCTGGTGATCACGGCGTCCTTGCGCCACTTCTGGCGAGCGTCATTCAGCAACATATTTAGATATGGATTGGCACGCGGAATCCCGTTCCCACCCGTCTGAATCTGTTGGCTCAGCGCGACAAGAACACAACCGGCGGTGATCAAAGCTGCCGAAACAGCAGGCGCGAAACGCCTGATCTTTCTCATGAATCGGCGCCTCCGAAATTGGACTTGAGTCGAATCCATATTTGTCCTAAGCTGCCTCTGCGTCGAAAGAGTTGGCCAATTATTGCATGATTGCCACGTTGCTGCCTGAGATCGAAGCGGCCAGCCTGAGACCTCGACGAGTTCAGGTCGTGTAGTCGTCAATTGGGAAGTTTTCAGAAGGAGTTTCGTCCCTTCTCGCACAATGATGGGTCCGATGAGTTCGGCTGAATTGTGCCAACCAAAGGATTAGAAATCATACGGGGTTCATCTGATCGTGGATTGGGGGCGAGTCGTGGCCAAGTGGGAAGTAAGCCCTTTCCGCCCCAATTCTAAGAACATCCAACGTAGGAGTTTCTAACTCATGGATTGCGAGCACGGCTCTAGAAACCGCTGCTTACGTTCCGCAGAAAGTTTGGCGGACGCATTCTTCGGGACGGGCTGGGGTGGCGTAACGGTCGAGATCGGGCCGGTCGTCGTAGGGACGTGACACTGCATCGAGCAACTGTTCGAAGAGGTGGAAGTCCTGTTTCCACATCGCCGTGTTGAGCGCTTCCTCTACGATGTGGTTGCGCGGGATGAATGCCGGATTCGCTTTTCGCATAGCCGCGGCACGCGCATCGGGCGTGATGGATTCCTCTGCGAGACGCTGGCGCCATTGCGCAGCCCACTCTTCGTAAGCGCGCGGGATGACGAAGAGTTCACGTACTCCAATGTCGCCCTCGACGCCGGCGGCGGCTTCGCAAAGGCGACGGAAGGTTAATGTGAAATCGGCGCGGTTGGCGGCCATACGTTCGAGCAAATCTTCAGCAAGCGCAAGATCGTCGTCACGCTCGGTGTAGAGGCCAAGTTTGCGGTGCAGGCCGGCGAGGCGGGCTGCTTGAAACTGGGGATCGAAGGCGGCGAGGGCTTCGTTGGCCGAAGTCACTGCTTCTTCCTGGATACGGGATTCCTTGCTACCTGATGTCTGGCTACTTGGTTCCTGGCTGGGTGATTTAGGGCTACCCGTTTTCTGGCTGGCCGATTCCTGCTCAAGGAGGGGGAGCATTGCTTCGGCAAGCCGGGTAAGGTTCCAGAGGGCGATGCGGGGTTGGTTGGCGTATGCGTAGCGTCCGTTCTCGTCGATCGCGCTGAAGACGGTGGCGGGATCGTATGCCTCCATGAAGGCGCAGGGGCCGTAGTCGATGGTCTCGCCGGAGATGGAGGTGTTGTCAGTATTCATGACGCCATGGATGAAGCCAATGAGCATCCACTGCGCAACGAGGTGCGCGTGGCGGGAGATCACGGCGTCGAGGAGCGCGCGAAATGGGTTTTGAGCGTGCGTGGCCTCGGGATAGTGGCGAGCGATGGCGTAGTTCGCGAGGGTGCGCAGACCTTCGATATCGTTGCGCGCGGCGAAGAACTGAAATGTACCGACGCGGAGGTGGCTCGCTGCTACGCGCGTGAATATGGCGCCGGGCAAGATAGTTGCGCGGAGGACGCGTTCGCCGGTGGTGACGGCGGCGAGGGAGCGGGTGGTGGGCACACCGAGCGCGGCCATGGCCTCACTGACGACGTATTCGCGCAAAACCGGTCCGAGCACGGCTCTTCCGTCTCCGCGACGGGAGAAGGGAGTGGGTCCTGATCCCTTGAGCTGAATGTCGTAGCGCACGCCGTCGCGGCCCATGACCTCGCCGAGCAGGATGGCGCGCCCGTCACCGAGCTGTGGCACGAAATAGCCGAACTGATGACCTGCGTAGGCGAGGGCAATGGGCTCGGATCCTTCAGCCACGCGATTGCCGGCCAGAATTTCGATGCCTTCCGTGCTTGTCAACGCGTTCGGATCAAGGCCAAGGCTGCGAGCAAGTTCCACATTCACCTTGACGAGTTGGGGCGCCGCTACAGGCGTGGGGGCGAGACGGGCGTAGAAGTGCTCCGGCAGGCGGGCGTAGGTGTTTTCGAAGCTGAAATGAACGGAGGGAAGGCGGGATCCGGAGGTGTCAAGGGAGTCGATCGCAGGAGTGTCCGGTGAACTCATATCCATTGGATGTAATCCTGCTGCTATGGTCTCATCCGAAGGGCGAGTCTTTATTGTGGCATCCATGTCGCGAGACTTCAGCTGTAAGCTATGAGGTCAGTTCGTCTCTCGAGTTGATGCAGTGGCACCTGGGCGTTGGGATCGGATTATCAATTGGGTCGATTGCACCTGATTCAAACTGAGACCCTGCCGTTTTTGGAGCTATTTTCGGTCAACCAGGAGTAATACTCGGCGAATGTCATAAATCGAACCCGGACACCGGATCTACCCTCAAATCTCCTTAGCCTGATGGACAGATAAGGACGCGCTGTTCGACGAGAGCTTCAGGGAGCACGTGTTATGGCACGGGAGTTGCGGAGATTATCGTGGATGTACAACAAGAACTATGCTTCGCGAGGTAAATGTGCAAACCCGGCGTAGGTTCATTCAGGCACTTTCGGCGGGCGGCCTCGTTCTGGCTCGCGCGGAAGGCGATGCGACGGAGGCCTTCGCGCAGGCCGACGACCGCCGCGCCTCACACAGCGTCCCACTCTGTGGCGGTTGGGAATTCCGGCTTGATCCCAGTGGCGCAGCACAGCCTTCCGACGCGCTGGACCAAGCACGGGTATGGTCCGCGGTTCCAGTGCCCCATACGTGGCAATCTCTCGGCAGGTCGCCGGAGTATATCGGCGTGGGGTGGTACCGGCTTCGCTTTGAAGCGCCTGCGAACTGGGCGTCACGCCACGTGCGCATCGAGTTCGAGGCCGTGAATCATACGGCGCACGTGTTTTTGAACGGGACCGCGGTAGGCGAGCATGTGGGCAAGGGATACACCGCGTTTACGCTCGATCTTTCAGCCAAGCTCAAGTTCGGACTGGAAGAAAACATACTAATGGTACGGGTAGAAAATCGGCCGGGCGACCGTATGCTTCCGCGCAACCAGAGCTACGACTGGACCGATGATGGTGGCATCATTCGTCCGGTAAACTTGCTGGTGACTGCGCGAACGTTTATCGAGCGTGTGGAGATCGACGCTCAACCGGATCTGGCGAATGGATCAGCGACGATCCGCATCCGGGCAATCGTTCGCACTGCTGCCCCGCAGACGCAAAAGGCGAGTATTCAGGCCACGATCCGGCGATACGGCAGCGCCGAGGAAGCGGTGCGAATCGGTCCCGTCGACGCGGCTCTCGAACCGAATGCCAGCCAGGTTGTGACTCTCGGTCCAGCGACGCTGCGAAGTGCGGCGCTATGGCATTTCGATACTCCCCATCTGTACGAGGCGTCGCTCGAATTGAACAGTTCGTCAGGGTTTCACGAACTGATTGAGTCGTTCGGTATTCGCAGGTTCGAGACGCGCGGTGCTGCTTTCTATCTCAATGGAGAGAAGGTCTCGCTGATGGGGGTGGAACGGATGGCCGGTAGCCACCCTGGGCTGGGCTTTGCTGAAACCGCGGAGTGGATCGACGCTAACCACCGCGACATGAAGGAGCTGAACTGCGTCTTCACCCGCGTGCACTGGCCACAGGACAAGCGCGTTCTCGACTTTTGCGACCGGCACGGAATCCTGATGCAGGAGGAAGTCCCTGCCTGGGGATCGGAAACATTCTTGCAGACTTCGGATGAAGTCCAGCACGCACTCGAACAGAACGGGCTGGAGCAACTACGCGAGATGGTCCATCGCGACCGCAATCATGCATGCATTGTGGCGTGGGGATTGTGCAACGAGGTGGATGGAAAGAACCCCAGGACGCGGCAGTTTGCTCGCTCAGTGGGCGGTGAAGCACGCCGCCTCGATCCCTCGCGTCTGCAAACTTACGCGTCAAATACGCTGGGGACCGATCCAGCGGCCGACATGGCAGGAGAGTTCGATTTCATCTCGGCCAACGAGTACTACGGCAGTTGGGCGCCGGGTGGTCCCAGCGACGTGGAAGCGTATCTCGATCGTATTCGCAAGGCCTTTCCGGACAAGCCAATTATTATATCCGAGTACGGCTGGTGCGAGTGCCAGCCGACGATCATGCCTGGAGACAAAAACCGCGTCGAGATCGTCAACTCGCACACCGAGGCGTTCCGCAAGTTCTCGGAGGTCGCGGGCGCCATTTACTTCGACTACAACGATTACCGCACGCTTGTAGGTGACAAGGGAGCTGGTGCGCTGCGGCAGAGAGTGCACGGGGTGGTTGACCTTTACGGCGATCGGAAGCCGTCGTTCGAAGCTCTCCGCCTGCAGGCCAGCCCGATTGATCGTGCAGTGCTGCGCAAATCACGTGAGGGACGCTACGAGCTCGAAATACGGACGCGGGAGCGGCTTCCTGGATACGTGCTTCGTGGCTACTCGCTGCGATGGCTGGCTTACGGCTATGACGATCTGCCTATGGAGGGTGCTAAAACGGAGTTGCCAGAGTTGCATCCCGGCTCGTCGCAGGGATACGAAGTGAGCTTTTCAGTCAGCGGAATCAGGAGAGTCGTTGTGGACCTGATGCGGCCAACCGGATTCTCCGCCATCACAGTGCGGTACTTGGACAAGGCAGGCCAGAAGTGACGCATTCCCTCATGATGGAAGGTCAGCTGTTGCAAGGGCATGTCCCTCATTGAGCTTCCAAAAAACTACTTCGGCTATTCTTTTCCAAGTTCGACAATTGGAGCCTGTTCACTGAGCGAGCCGGCTGCTAACAGCAAGGGGTACTTTTCCAGAGTTCTCCAAATCATTCTGACGGTTTGGTTGCTCGGACTTGCCATCAATCGAGCCCGAAATCTAGTCTCTGCTAGACAGGAGGTGGGGATGCGCCCGCCAGCTCGTAGCCTTGAATTAACGCAGGTGACGGAATGGAAGGACGGCACCGTTCACTCGCAGCAGGATTCGATCGCCGCGGAAGAGCCGCTGGAGATTCGCGTTGATGGAACACCTCTGAGCGTAACGATGCGAACTCCCGGGAACGATCTCGAACTGGCCGCGGGGTTCTTGTTGACCGAGGGCATCATCGAGTCGCGCGACCAGCTTGACAATATTCGCGCCGTCGCGCCTGATTCCGCCACAAAGAGCAACGTAGTTGAAGTGCAGTTAAGGACGCAATTCACGCCCGAAAACCTGCAACGGAACTTCTTCGCCGCTTCCAGCTGCGGCATCTGCGGCAAGGCCTCGATTGAAGCTATTCGCCGTCGTGGCCTGCGCGCTCCCGATCGCGACTTCCGCGTGTCTCCGGAGGTGCTGTGCCGGTTGCCGGAGACGCTGCGCGCCGACCAGCTGGTCTTCGATCGTACCGGCGGCTTGCACGCTGCCGCGCTCTTTGATGCGCAGGGAAACCTTATCGCGCTTCGCGAGGACATCGGGCGACACAATGCAGTCGACAAACTAGTTGGATGGGCTTTGCGCGAAGACCGCCTGCCGCTCAGTAACTTCATCATGCTTGTCAGCGGCAGGGGAGGCTTCGAAATCATCCAGAAAGCGCTGGCGGCGGGCGTTTCCGTCCTTGCGTCGGTCTCTGCTCCATCCAGTCTGGCGGTCAAGCTCGCGCGCGAGTTGGGCCTGACCCTTGTTGGTTTTCTGCGTGGGCAGCGGTTCATTGTTTATTCAGGAGGCTTTCGCTGTCTTCCCAACGTTCCCAGCGAGAAATCTTCGTGAATTTGGTTCCCGCAGTCTCTCCGGTCGGCTGCCACATGTCATCAAACGTTAACAATGGCTGCGAGCCTGTGCAAATTGAGGCTTTACGTCTGCACCTGGGACGTACTAGCATCCTGCAGTCGATGAAGGGAGATTGCTTCCTTGGCGATTTTCGTGAACGGTAAACCTCAGGAGTTCAGGCTTGGGGAGCGCCTGATCGACATCGTCAACCGCAGCGGAGTCATGATTCCGCAGGTCTGCTATCACCCCCAGCTTGGTCCCATCCAGACCTGCGATACCTGCATGGTCGAGATGAACGGCAAGCTTGTGAGAGCTTGCGGAACTCAGGCCGTCGATGGTGCCCAGATCGAGACTAGGTCACCCCAGGCGCAGGCAGCGCAAGGTGAGGCCTTCGATCGCATCCTCGGCAATCATCTGCTCTACTGCACTGTCTGCGACAACAACAACGACAACTGCACCGTCCATAACACTGCGGTCCTCCTCGAAATCGAACATCAAGACACCCCTTTCAAGTCCAAGCCCTACGAGGTCGATGCGAGCAATCCCTTTTATCGCTACGATCCTCAGCAATGCATTCTCTGCGGGCGATGTGTGGAAGCGTGTCAGGACCTGCAAGTAAATGAGACCCTCAGTATCCGCTGGGAAGACCCGCATCCGCGCGTGCTGTGGGATGGTGGCGCCTCTATCGACCAGTCGAGTTGTGTTTCCTGTGGCCATTGCATCACCGTCTGCCCGTGCAACGCGCTCATGGAGAAGTCGATGCTCGGTCAGACCGGCTACTTTACCGGTCTGCCTAACGAGGCGCTGAAGGGCATGATCAACATCGTCAAAGGCGTGGAGCCTGAGGTGGGCTATAGCTCGATCATGCAGCTCTCTGAAGTCGAAGCCTTCATGCGCCAATCGCAGATCAAGCGAACGAAGACCGTATGCACCTACTGTGGCGTGGGCTGCTCTTTCGACATTTGGACGAAAGAGCGTCAGATCCTCAAAGTCGAGCCGCTTGATGGTCCAGCCAATGGCGTTTCGACCTGCATCAAGGGCAAGTTCGGGTGGGACTATACCAACAGCCCCGATCGCCTGACCAGGCCGCTGATTCGTGAAAACGACAAATTCAGAGAAGCGACGTGGGATGAGGCTCTCGACCTGGTGGCGCGCCGGTTCTCCGAGATCAAGGGCGCTTACGGTCCAGATGCACTCGCGTTCATCTCATCGTCGAAGTGCACGAACGAAGAGAGCTACCTGATGCAGAAGCTCGCGCGCGCAGTCATCGGCACCAACAACATGGATAACTGTTCGCGCTATTGCCAGGCGCCAGCTACCACCGGGCTTTTCCGCACCGTGGGCTACGGCGGCGATTCTGGCTCCATCAAGGACATTGAGAAAGCGGACCTTGTCGTCATCATCGGTAGCAACACTGCCGAGAGCCACCCCGTCCTGGCTACGCGCGTCAAGCGTGCGCACAAGCTGCATAGTCAAAAACTCATCGTGAGCGATCTTCGCGAGCACGAGATGGCCCGCCGCGCCGATGTCTTCCTGCATCCGCGTCCTGGCACCGATCTCATCTGGCTCTCCGCTGTTACGCGGTACATCTTTGACCACGAACTGGCAAACCAACCCTTTATAGACAAATGGGTGAACAAAGCCGCCGAATACCGCAAGAGTCTCGATCCTTTCACGCTCGAAATGGCGAGCGAGCGCTGTGGCATACTGCAGGCGACCATCATCAAAGTCGCCCGCATGATCGCCGAGGCCAACAGCGTCTGCATTCTGTGGGCAATGGGCGTGACTCAACACGTGATGGGGTCAGACACATCGACCGCAATCTCGAATCTGCTGCTGGCGACGGGCAATTACATGCGGCCGGGCACGGGCGCATATCCGCTTCGGGGACACAACAACGTGCAGGGCGCCAGCGATCATGGCGCCATGCCGAATTACTTCCCCGGTTATCAGAAAGTTGACGATCCGGCCATTCGGGCCAAATTCGAACAAGCATGGAACGTCACATTGCCGCCGAAGCCGGGCCTCGACAACCATCAGATGATCGATGCCATTCACGACGGCCGCCTCAAATCGATGTATGTCTTCGGCGAAGAGTTGAGCCTGGTCGACTCCAACGCAAATTACGTCGCAGCTGCGCTTGAGAAGTTGGATTTCTTTGTGATGCAGGAGATCTTCTTCTCTGAGACTTGCCGCTTTGCCAACGTGATTCTGCCGGCGAGCCCAAGCCTGGAGAAGGAAGGCACCTTCACCAGCACGGAGCGGCGTATCCAGCGCCTGTATCAAGTCATGGAGCCGCTGGGCGAAAGCCGTCCCGACTGGCAAATTCTCATTGATGTCGCCAATCGGCTGGGCGCCAACTGGACTTACAAGCATCCGTCTGAGATCTACGACGAGATCGCGGCGCTCACTCCAACGATGGCGGGCGTGACCTATGAGCGGCTGGAAGGATTCAAGTCATTACAGTGGCCTGTTGCGCCGGATGGCAGTGATCAGCCTCTGCTCTACACGCAAAAGTTCGCTACCTCGGACGGTAAGGCGACGTTCTTCCCGGTGCCGTGGACCGAACCCAGCAATCAGACGGATGCAGAATTCGACCTGCACCTGAACAACGGGCGCCTGCTTGAGCACTTCCACGAAGGCAACATGACCTACCGCAGTGAAGGCATCCGCGCGAAAGTGCCATGCACGTTCGTTGAAGTCTCGCCCGAGCTGGCATCCGCACGAGGAATCGAGACCGGAGCCTGGGTGCGCCTTGCCTCCAGGTATGGCGAAGTCAAGGCGCAGGCCGTTGTCACCCCGCGCGTTAGCGGCAACGAACTCTACATGCCGATGAACTCATCTCAAGAACCGGTGAACCACCTCACCAGTAGTTGCACCGACAACGTAACGCACACGCCAGCCTACAAGGAAACCTCGGTCCAACTCACGGTGTTGGGTCAAAGAGGCAACAATCCGCTGCCTCGGACTAATCCACGATATGGACATCCAACTCCCCAGATGGGTGTGGAAGTCGAGCGCAAGTGGGCGCGCAGCGATTACCACCCGCCCGGCAATGCGTTGGTTCAGATTGAGACCCGCACCCCGGTGACGGCTGGAAAGGAGAAATAGACATGGCGCGACCGATTGGCTTGGAAGTGGCACCACGCGATCTGCGCGAAGAGCTGCGCAAGCGGCTGGAAGAGGCACCCGAGCAACACGCCGAAGCGATCCTGGAATCACTTGAGTTGCTGAAAGATTTGCACGATTCCGGAGTTCTCAGGTTGCTGCGGGGAGCGGTGAGTTCGGGTGGCATGATTCTGGATGCGGTGGTTGGTGCGGCCGATTCCGAAGAGGGCATTCGCGGGCTGCGGAATGCAATCATCCTCGGCAAGATGCTCGGTGCGATCAACCCTGACTTGCTGCAGGGATTTGCCACCGCGATGACTGAGACTCTCGGTTGCCAAAAGCCGATGGTGGAACCGCCCGGACTGCTTAAGCTGTTGGCCGAATTCCGGCAACCCGAGTTACGGCGCAGCATGGCGCTCATCAACAAATTCCTCGAAATCTTCGGGAGTGAGCTCAAAACCCGTGGAGAGTGCCAATGATCGAAGCACCCCTCAAGTAAGACAATGGAGCGTTGAATGGCAACTACCAATCGCTGGGGCATTGCATTGGCCGGCTTCTTTATGCAGGTCGCATTGGGAGCCGTCTACGCGTGGAGCGTATTTCGAAATCCACTCACAAAACAATTCGGCTGGTCCATCGCCCAGGTCACGTGGACCTTCACGATTGCTATCTTCGTCCTTGGTGTGGCGGCCTTTTTCGGCGGCCTTTGGCTTAACAAGAAAGGCCCTCGCGTTGTCGCCCTCACTGCGGGCGTGCTCTATGGGCTCGGCGTGTTCCTGGCGAGTTTCTCTGCCGACAAGCTCTGGTGGCTTTACCTCAGTTATGGAGTGATTGGCGGAGTTGGGCTCGGATTTGGCTACATTGTTCCCATCGCTGTGCTGGTCAAATGGTTTCCCGATCGCCGCGGCCTGATCACTGGCATTGCCGTAGGCGGCTTCGGCGCTGGAGCCCTGGTCACAGCGCCGGTGGCTCAGCGACTGATTCAAAGCGTCGGCGTGCTGAAGACGTTCGCATATCTGGGTGTCGCGTACATGATTGTGATTGTCGCGGCAGGGTTATTCATGAAGAACCCGCCCGCAGGATGGGCCCCAGAGGGCTGGACCCCAAGCGCAACGCAATCGGCGCAACGGGCGAAGGTGGATTATTCACTTGGCACAGCGCTGGCGACCTGGCAATGGTGGGCGCTCTGGCTCTTGCTCTTCCTGAATACTTCGGCTGGAATCGCACTCATCTCCCAGGAATCCCCGATTTTTCAGAAACTCACCGCCGCAAGCGCAACCGTTGCAGCCGGCATGGTCGGAATGGTCAGCATCGGCAATTCGGCCGGACGAATCTTCTGGGCTTGGGTGTCTGACGGCATCACACGGCGCTGGGCATTCACTGCAATGTACCTATTCCAGTTCGGACTTTTCTGGCTGCTGCCCTCGTTAACTTCAGTTGCCGTTATCACTGTGATCTCGTTCGTGATTCTCATGTGTTATGGCGGTGGCTTCGGAACCATGCCTGCATTTGCTGCCGACTACTTTGGTTCAAAGAATGTCGGCCCGATCTACGGCCTCATGCTCACCGCATGGGGCTTCGCGAGCTACTTCGGTCCGCAACTGCTCGTGAAATTGCTCGGTCCAGGCGGCTCCTACACAAAGGGCTTGCACACCATTGCGATCATCATGCTCGTCTCCACGCTTCTGCCGATCATCGTTTCGCCCCCGACGCATATGACGTCGTTGCAGAAATCAAACTCCGCGCCAGAAGGATCCGTAGTCTGAACAACTGTGGTTTAAGAATTCAATGGGCGGTGGAAGTCTTCCATGGTCGTTCCGTCGCTCGACAGAACAATAACTGCATTGCAAATTCGCAGCTCTCGCCTGCAGCACAGCGCAACGGGTCGATTGGACGGGACGACTTCCCGTTATCGAACAGGGCACCATTGATGAGTGCCGAGTTCCTCGCATGGAGACACAAGTGAACTCTGGCGCGAACCCGTCCTTGGCCTGAGGCTGTCGAAATGAATGGGGGCCGAATGCGATATGAGTTCATTGCGATTGAGCAGAACGAGATTCCGCTGATGAAGGTGCATTCCCTTCAGTACGCGCTCGACACATACGCAAGCGAGACGAACAAGGTCGTTTCAACTTGGCGCGAATTTGCGAATAGCGATCTGGGTTTCAGGCCACACCCGAAATCGAGCACTGTTGAAGACATCTTGAAACACCAATTGCTTTCCGAGCGGAGGTTCTTCGGAGAATTTCTCGGCACGCCGGAACCTCCGCCGGATCACATCCTGCCGACTCCAGTGACCATCGAGGAGTGTTGTCATCGTGTAGCGGCGTTGGCAAAGGCAAGGTTTCTATTCTTGGCGGAACAGGATGAAGGTTGGTGGTCCGCAGTGGTCCCTTTCTTTGATGTGCAGCGGGAACGAATCTGGATTTTTTGGCGCCGTATTTTGCACACCACGCACCATCGCACTCAGCTGACTGTCTACTTGCGCATGCTCGACAAGGTTGTGCCCGCTACCTATGGGCCAACGTCCGACGTTACCTGGACGGGGGCGGATCCGACCACAACTGTGAAATCGGCAGGGAGGAAGTAGCTACCTTTGCTCCCGATGTTTCCGGGCACGCCGAAGGGCCTATCAGTGGATTGACAGTCAGGCATATGTGCTGCGTTCGCAATACTAAGGCCGCCGCCGCAGAGATGCAATTCCTTAAACTGTCAATGCCGTTGCACGCATTTCGCTGCGGCGATCCGCTTGAGCGAATAGTAGCCTTCCGGACAAATGGCGCGTGGCATTCACTCATCGAATTCGTACGCCTGATTCGCTCAAATTCGCGGCGAGTTTGAACTGCAGCTTACAGTTCGCGAATCGCGGTCACGGGGTTTCGGCGCATCGCTCGATGTGCGGGAAGGTAGCATGCTAGCAATGACATTACTCCCAGGAGCATGACCACGGAAACGACGGTGACCGGATCGTTGGCGCCGATTCCGTACAACAGCCGGACGATAATGCGTGTCACTCCCAACGCAAATGCCAGTCCCAGCGCCAGCCCGATGCCTGTGAGCCATAGTCCCTGCAACAGCACGAGTCTCAGCACGTCCACCCGTGAAGCACCTAGAGCCATTCGTATCCCGATCTCGTGGGTTCGCAACTGGGTTCGATATGCCACGACGCCGTAGATTCCGGTTACCGCAAGAACCAGCCCAATCAGCGCGAACATCCCCGCCAGGGTGCTCTCGATGACGGCGAAAGTGCTCGCCATCTGGGTGCTCTCCCGCATGGAACGCACATCGAAAACCGGCAGTCGCGAATCGATCCCATGGATGGCGTTTTCCACCATTGGCTCCAGGTCGACGGGATTCCCCTCGGTTTTCACCTGCACCATCGTCTCGTACCCCGGGTGCTGGAAATAACTCATATAGACCATAGGCTCGGGTGACTCATTCACGAAAGTATGGGTTGAATTCCTCGCCACACCGACAACCGTGAAAAGGCTGCCCCAAATCCTGAGCCTCTTTCCCAGCGGATCCTGCCCTGGCCAGTAGCGCCTCGCCGCGGTCTGATCGACGATGAGTACCCTCGGGGCCTTCTCATCGTCATCCGGTGTAAACTCTCGTCCTTCCAGAATGGGTATATGAAGGGATTCGAAATACCGCGGTCCCACCTCGGCATTCTGCACCAGCAAAGATTCATGAGGATGCGGCACATACCCTTCCGGATACGCATCGTTTCTCTTTTGAATCAGGGTCATCGGAATCCAGTCGGTAAGAGACGCAACCTCCACGCCGGGCAGTGCCGACACGCGATCAAGTATCTTGCGACGGATCAATTTTGCCTCATCGTCGCTGTAGCCGGCAATATTCAGCCCAACGGACGCAGTGAGAACGTGGTCCTGCTCAAAGCCGGGGTTCGCCGCGGCGAGATTCCGCAGCGTTCGCAGGAATAGCCCGGAGCACAACAGCAACGGAAGGGTAAGCGCGATTTGCGCCACCACCAGCCCGCTGAGCAATTTCCGGTTGCGTGAGCCGCCGGAGATACTTGCAGACTCTGCCTTGAGTACCTCAATGGCAGGCGCGTGAGACGAACGCCAGGCGGGGAGCGCGCCGCATAGCATACCGGCCAATAGAGAAAACACTGCAATCCCAATCACCACCTTATGGTCCATGTTCCCGTTCAGTACGAGGGGAATTGCATTCGCTGGAAAGAACCATGCGAACGTTTTCGATGTCCACGATGTCAATCCAAGGGCCACGACTCCTGCGACGATGGAAAGCACAGCGCCCTCCAGCATCATCTGCCGCACCAGTTGCATGCGATTCGCCCCGAGCGACTGCCGGATGGCAAGTTCGCGCCGTCGGGATACAAACCGCACCAGCGTGAGCGTCGCCACGTTCGCGCTGGTCAGCAACAGCACCACAGCGGCGAAGGCGAGCAGAATGGGCAGCGTCGCCGCCATGTATCCGTTGACGCCGAATGGCGAGCGCCACATGGGATCCAGCGTGATCCGGTTCTCGCCCAGATGATCAGCCGGAAACGACGCGACAATATTGTGCATCACGGTGTCGAGATCCTGGGCTGCCTGGCCACGGCTCACGCCGGGCCGCAATCTTCCTATTAAGATCAGCCAGTCCGAGTCGCGATGGGTCATTCGCCACACATCCGCCCCGAGGGGATCGAGCGTTACCCACAGATCGTCGCGCAGCCCGGGAGCTGCTCCGACAAACCCCTCCGGCGCCACACCGATCACCGTCACCGGATGCCGGGCGACCTCGATCGACTTGCCCACAATTGCCGGGTCTTTGCCATAACGCGTCTTCCAGAGCGCGTAACCCAGGACCACGTTGGGTACCGCACGGGCCTCCTCCCTCCTCGTCCGGCAGAAAGAATCGCCCCAGCGTCGGCTTGATGCCGAGCACATCGAAATAATTAGCCGACACATTCGCTATATAGACACGATCCGGCTGTGCGCCGCCAGTCAGCGCAATCCAATCGTTATGATAGGCAAGTATTCCCGTGAACGTGTGGTTCTGCTCGCGCAGATCGCGATAGTCGATATAGGAGAAAGGCGGAGTCGGCGAGAAGTTCCGTTCCCCCCGCTGCAGGCTAACAAGATCGCCCGTGTCCCGCGCGCCAGGAATCGGACGCAACATTGTGCCGTCGATCCAACTGAAGACGGTGCTGTTGGCGCAGATAGCCACAGCCAGCATCGCCGTCGCGGTGATCGAAAAGCCGGGGCTCTTGCGCAGTTGCCGTAACGCGTAACGGACATCCCGGCCCAGTTGTTCAAGCCACGCTTGGCCCCACATGTCGCGCGTCACATCTTGCACTAGAGGAATATTTCCAAATTCCCGCGCCGCTGCTTGTCGCGCTGTCTCCACCGTCTCGCCTCGCGCCACTCGATCTGCAATCGCCATCTGCAGGTGCGCATCAATCTCTTCCTGCAATTCGCGCTTGCGCCGCTGAAAACCGAAGCTCGGGAACCACTTCATGACTCACTCTCCTCCGGCTTGACGTACATCACCGACCCAATCGCTTCGACAATCCGCTCCCATCGGCCCAGATCGGAGGACAACTGCTTTTTCCCCTTGGCCGTGATTCGGTAGTATCGGGCTCTTTGCTTGCTCTCTGACTGCTTCCACTCAGACTGCACCCAGCTCTGACGCTCCAGTCGATGGAGAGCCGGATACAGTGATCCAGTCTCCACCTGAAGCACATCTCCGGATCGCAGACGTAACGCCTGGACAATTCCGTATCCGTGCTGCGGTCCCCATTGCAGGGTCTGAAGAATAAGCATGTCGAGTGTTCCCTGCAACAGCTCAATCCGATTCTTATACTGGTCTTTTTCGCTCATAGACGTAGACACTCTACTCCCAATGGAGGTAGATTGTCTACTTCGTTTTGTGCAGCGCAGCAAGCAGCCTTGCCCACTCAGCAGATTTAAAAGTACGTCGGTTCTCAGGACGAAAATTGGTGATTCTGCATTGGCGCGAAATCGCCAACTCACTCGTCGTCGGCCGATTAGTAATGAAATGCCGGCTCTGCTGTAGGAACAATTCGGTGCGATGATGAAAATCGAAGGGTCTGGCGCGATCCGTTTCAGAGGACCGACAGCGACCGGCTACGATTCTCATTGTGCTCGGGGATCCCAACCCTTCCGGTATTCCCGCTCGAGATATTTATCAGCCTCCGCCACATTGGTGACCTTTTGAGACTGACCGTCGTAAAGCAGCTTCTTGCCCGTCCGCAGTGCGACCGCATACAAGTTCACGGCCTCTGAGATTGGTCCCGCGTTCAAGAAACTCGAGGGCGATTGCGGTCCACCGCGCACGGCGGCAATCCACTGGCGCATCCCCGACGGAACCGCGCCGTGTTGGCCTCGAGCACGAACTGGCGCAACCAGATCCCTTGGCATCCTTCCTTGCGGTATCAGATGTGGATCTTCAAGCTGAAAGCCAGCCAATATCTTTCCCTTGCTGCCGACGAACATCATGCCCTCGATCGGAAGCTCTTCGCTATCAATCTCAAGCTCCTCCGGAGTTGGGGGACGCATGCCGCCGTCATACCACACCAGGTCCACCGCGGGTCTTTTCCCGGTTGCCGGATACTTGAAACGGACGGTACTGGCCGTCGGGAAGGAAAAGTCGTTATTCACTGTGTACGCGATTCCGTCCTTCAACCCACACGTGTGAGTCAGCATCGGTTCGACGCTGGTGGGAGACCCCAGATCCAGGGCATTGAAGACCGTCCAGAGGCTGTAATGACCCATATCCGCCATGGATCCGCCCCCGAAGTCATACCACCCGCGAAATACCATGTTCGTATAGTCCGGCGAATAGGGCCGATCGGCTTCAGGACCTAGCCACAAGTCCCAATCAAAGCCTTCCGGAACAGGGGTTGTAACGGTGGGCAGATTGGTGTATTGCGGCCACACAGGACGGTTCGTCCAATTATGGATTTCACGCAGATCGCCAATGGCTCCGGCTTTGATCCAGGCCATCACCTGATCCATCGATCCATTCGCTTCCCACGGCATGAAGTGCGTCGCAACACCCGTTTCTCGCGCGGTGTCGATCACCAGTTTGGCTTCGCGCAATCGATTGGCGATGGGCTTATGCATAATGACGTGCTTGCCCCTCTTCATGGAAGCAATGCTGATGATGCCGTGAAGATGATCCGGCGTCATGATCTTGACGGCATCGACGTCTTTTTCTTTGTCAAGCAGCTCACGGAAATCGGCATAGGAAGAGCAGCCCTTGAACGCGCCACCCTGTTCGGTCGCGTAGTACGTCTCGACAAAGTCCTTGGCTACATCGCGGCCTCCGGGGACAGTTCCTTCGGTTCCCGCCATCCATTCAGGCTTACCGAGGACCGTCCGCAGTTCATTGAGAAGGTCATCCCTTCCCCAATCCCGGTACCCGATCGCATGCTTTGAAGGGTCACAGACGGCAACAATCTGGATCTCCGGAATCGCCATCAACCTCGGCATCTCGCGAAGACCCTGGGTGCCTGTGCCGATGTGTGCAAGCGTGATTTTGTCGCTTGGAGGGACAACTCCGGTTCCGCCCAATACATGCCTTGGGAGGATCGTGAAACAAGCGGAGGCGGAGGCGGTTTCAAGAAACTCGCGGCGATTCATCATATCTGTGACCCTTTCTGCTTCTAATCGCATTACAAAGGACAAGGTCGTGTGCGGCTTCCGCAACGGCCCCGGTCATACTATCTGTCAAACCTGAAGTTGGTGAAGATAGGACACGGACGCTTTCATCAAAGGCAGGTCCATTTCGACGAAGTAGTTCTTGATGCCTCCTGTCTCCGCAGCGGCAAAAATCTTCTTCCAGTCGAGAGTGCCTTGGCCAACCGGCACAATGGAGCGCGTCTTCGCCGACCATCCCTGCACGTGCATGGAGATGAATCGGCCTGGATACTTCGTGAAATATTCCGACGCGTCAAATCCCTCGCTGATCGTCGATACCTGGAACTGGAACTGCACAGCTTTTGGATCGAGAAGCTTGAACAGCAGGTCGTAGGTCCGCTGGCCATCCACCGTCGTGCATTCAAAATTCTCGTTGTGGAGCCCCTGCACAATGCCTGCCGCCGCAGCATGCTCGCCGATTTTTTCGTATTCCGCAGCGGCGCGCTTCACATCATCCATCGTGGGATTCTTCGGGCCGCCGAGACTGGCGACGAGCATCTGCGTCATCCCCATGTCCTTGGCCCATGCAATGCGCCCGTCCTGGTCTTTGCGCAACTCGTCGAGTGAAAAATGGCTGCTCACGCAGGTCAGGCCCGCGTCCTGAATGATGGATCGCAGTTCCTTTCCGCTGTACTTCCTCAGGCCCCCAAACCCAGAGTCGGCGTACCCCACGGGTGAGCACATCTCAATGCTCTGAAAACCCGCCGCCGCCAACTGCTGAAGGGTTCCGGGAAAATCCTTCGCAATCATGTTGCGCACCGGCCAGGTCTGGCAACCGATAGGAAGCCCGAGAGGGTTCGCATAAGCCATCTTCTCTCCCGACAAGAGAAGTTCACCGAGAGCAACACACATGCCCGCCTGCTTTACAAATGTTCTCCTCGAGATAGTCCGCACGTGTTTCTCCTTATACGACTGCGAGGACATTGTAAGCGCGGCGGCGCAACGACGCTGAACAAACGCAACGCTGTGCGGGGTCGTAGCCACGACTATGGGGCGCTGAAAAGGTACTGGTATGTCGGCTACCCACCCAGCCAATACGCCAGGATCCATATGAATAGCCCGGTGTATATAGGGTGGCGCATGAAACGATAGGCTCCGCGTGTGACCACTTCGCGCTGAGCCGGCACGAAGCCAATGTTTCGGCCCAGGCTGAAACGTCCCCGGAGCTCGATGAGGGTACTGAGGATGCTCAGGGTATCTGTGATCCAAAGTGGGGCGAGTCGTCGACCGGGCTGCTCGACAAAGCCGATCATGAAAAACAAGTACGTCGCAACGCAGGCCAGGAGCCAGAGCAGCGGATTGCGCGTGATTCTGATGGACAACTGGATCAAACGAGCTCAAGTCGAGCCTTTGACGATGGATTGATCGCTCGACATCGAGAAGTTTTCCCCTTGGAGTCAGCAACAGACCGCTCTGGATGAAGGAGAACTGCGCTTAAATCACTCGTCACAGAACCATTGACGCTCTACCCAGAGACAACCTATAGAAATGCACAAGGAAAGAACACATGCTCAACAGCGCCCGACATGCTCAGTCTCAAGATGCTTGCCCGCTCTCGCCTCAAAGTCTTCAGCACTCAGCAATCCAACAAAAGACTCTTAGACAACGTGCTGGAGATGAGGTGCACCCTGTGGTGGGCATGCTGAATTCTGCATGTGCAGCATCTAGACCGACACTAGTTTCTCGGATGCCCTCGTTGTTCTTCGCAAGGCGCACGGGACATTCCAATTCTCTCTTTGCCACAGCGATGTTGGGTATCTGTTTTATATCTGCGGCAGTTCTGCCCGCTGATACCGTTTCCAGTGATCAGCGCACAGTGACGAAGTTAGCCGACGGCATCTACGAAATCCGGCATAAGGATGCACCCGACCATTTCCCGCAAGGGAATACTGTGGTCATCATTGGCGACTCGGACGTGCTGGTGGTGGACTCCTGCTACCTGCCCTCGAGCGCTCGAGAAGACATCGCGCAAATTCGCCAGTGGACGACTAAACCTGTTCGCTATCTACTCAACACACATTGGCACAACGATCATACTCAAGGGAATTCGGCCTATTCTGATGCATTTCCCGGAATAGCAATCCTTGCGCAAGTCGAAACGGCAGGCCTCATTGGCCTTCGGGTTGGGCGCTATTTATCGGAATACCCTGGGCGCATACAGAGGTTCCAACAGCAGCTCGACATCGGAACTAATCCCGACGGTAAGGCGTTGACTGAGGACGAAAAACAGGATTTGAAGAACGCCATTGCAGGAGGCAAGGCCGCAAGCGATGCGGTGTCAGCGGAGTTCCTGAACTTGAAGCCCAAGTTTCCTAATGTTACCTTCGAGCACGAACTCAACTTAAATCTGGGAAACCGGGAAGTGCAATTGAAATTCCTGGGGCGCGGCAACACTGCTGGAGATGCGATCGCTTATTTGCCGAAAGAGAAGATCCTGGTCGCCGGCGATCTCGTGGATTCTCCCGTCCCTTACCTGGGAAGTGGCTTTCCCATCGAGCAGATTGGCACGCTGAAAAAAATGGCGGACATGGATTTTGAAACGCTCGTTCCCGGACACGGCAATGTCCTCAAGGGCAAAGACTTCGTGCAACAGGAGATTGAATTGCTGGAAGCCGTCATTGCTGCCATGGCCCAGGAGATTGGACGCACAAGTGCTTCGCCTCAAAACAGGTTCGAAGCGATCAAGAAAGGTGTGGAGCAAAACGTCGATGTGAAGGCATGGCGGCAGAAGTTTGCCGGAGATGATCCCCAAAACCAAGAATTTTTCGACGTCTTTTCATGGCCTGGTCTGCTGGAGGCAGCACATGCTGAGATGTGGCCGCGCTAAAGCTTCTGTGCTGGCGGACTGCCGGCAGATATACGAGCGTTGTTCGCGGCTGACGGGGCCTGAACGTGCCTAGACGTTCATTTGAAGATAGAGATTTCATGGACGAAGGAGGTTCATTCCCTGAGGCCATGCACAATTACTCACCGGATTCTTCTATTCGCGATCAGAGTCCGGCCGGCTGAGAGCGGCTGAATATCCTTCCGTCACATACCTGTTGACATTCTGCCTATCAAAAACAGACGATATGTTGGATTTCAACATGGCGGTTCGCTTTCTATGTCCAAAACCAAATGCGACGTTCTGCAGGGCACACTCGATTTGATGACCCTCAAGACCTTTGAAGCCCTGGGTCCGCTACATGAAGAAAACCGGTCGCGCATCGTGTCCACCATGAACCGCTTTCTCTCACCTGCGAAATAGGAGTGACCAATGGACTGGCTTCGGGAAATGTTCAGCCGCTGCACGGCGTTTCTGGATCGCCGCAGGCTCGACAAGGATCTAGACCAGGAACTTGAATCGCATATCGAATCGGCAATGGAAGACAATATCCGTCGCGGTATGACGCCCGAGTTGGCCCGCATGGCTGCGCTGCGCCTGTTCGGCGGCGTCACTCAAATAAGGGAATCCTATCGCACCCGCCGCGACATTCCTTTCGTCACTTCGTTAGGCCGCGACCTGCTCTACGCCATGCGCCGGCTGCGTTCTTCGCCCGGTTTTACCCTCATTGTAATCGCCACCCTGGCACTCGGCATCGGTGCCAACACCGCCATCTTCACGCTGGTCGAGGGATTTCTGCTCCGTTCCCTGCCGGTGTCCGATCCAGCGAGCCTCTACCGCATCGGCGACCGCAACACATGTTGCTATCATGGCAATTTCGAATACCCGGACGGCGATTTCGACCTCTTCTCTAATGATCTGTATCGCCGCTTCAGGCAAGCGGCGCCGGAGTTCGAGCAGCTAGCGGCGGTGCAGGCTGGAGGCAGCGGATACACCGTACAATACGGCTCGGCTGCGCCACGTCCGCTCCGGACGGAGTTTGTCTCCGGGAATTACTTCAATACCCTCGGCGTCGGCGCATATCTCGGTCGCCCGTTCGCCGATAGTGACGACCGCCCGGGAGCTCAGCCCGTGCTGATGTTGAGCTACATGGCATGGGAAACCGAATTCGGCCGCGATCCGTCAATCGTCGGAGCAACGGTGTATGTCCAGAGGCATCCGTTCACCGTGGCGGGCGTGGCGCCATCGGGATTCTTTGGCGATCGCATCGCTTCGATTCCTCCGGACCTGTGGATGCCCCTCTCCGCCGAGATCGAGATTGAAGGAGCAAACGCGGCGGTAACACAACCGTTGACCGCATGGCTTTATCCATTGGGCAGGCTGCGAACCGGTGTCCAAAAACCGGCGCTCGAAGCCAAGTTGTCCTCGGTGCTGCGGCAGTGGATGCGGGAATGGCCCAGGTTCACCGAGCACGGTGGATCTGCAATCATCCCACGCCAGCACGTAATGCTTGCCCGAGCAGGTGGAGGAATCCAGAAACTCCAGCAACAATCCGGCGCGAACCTGCGCCTGTTAATGCTTCTTTCCTGCGTGGTGCTGCTCATGGCCTGCGCAAACATCGCCAGCTTACTGTTGGCGCGATCGACAGCCCGACGGATCGATGTAGCCGTTCGGATGGCTCTTGGCGCAGCCCGGTTCAGAATCATTCGTCAGATCCTGATCGAAAGCCTGCTGCTCAGCGTAGCCGGAGGCGTGGCAGCTCTGGGTGTCGCCTGGTTCGGCGCTCACGCCATTCTTGCGTTGGCTTACCCAGAGGCCCACAATATGCCCCTGCATGCCGAGCCTTCGTGGCCGGTCCTGGTGTTTACATTCGTCGTGTCGCTATTGACTGGTACGATTTTCAGCGTGGCTCCCGCATGGGCGGCCTCGCACGCGCAGCCATCCGAATCCCTGCGCGGAGCCAATATCGCCAGCCGGGACCGCGCTTCTATCCCGCAACGCACACTCGTGATTCTGCAGCTTGCCATGTCTGTCGTTCTGGTCTCCAGCACGTTTCTTCTGACCCGGTCGCTTATGAATCTGGAGCATCAGAACTTCGGGATCGAAACTGCCAATCGCTACACCTTCCAGATGGATCTCGAAGGTGCCGGATACACCGTCGATCGCGTCGCGGGCCTGTACCGTCAAATCGAAGAAAGACTGGGAGCATTGCCGAGCGTCGCCCATGTGAGCTTCGCCAGGTACATTCCCCTCGGCGGTAACCAATGGGGAACCTGCGTCTCGCTGCAAGGTGAATCCGATCCGGGCCAGGAGGACAAGTGCTTCTCCGATTGGGATCGTGTGAGCGCGCAGTTTCTCGATTCAGTAGGCGTGCCCATTGTCCGCGGTCGCAAATTGACTGAGCGTGATCAAGCGTTTTCAATGCCTGTAGCGATTGTCAATCAAGCCTTTGTAAAGAAGTTCTTGCCCGAGCATGATCCAATCGGCATGCACTTCGGGCGAGAAGGGGCGAAATACTCCAGCGAGTACGAAATTGTCGGCGTCTTTTCTGATTTTGTCCTGACAGATCCTCGCGCCGAATCCCGCCCACTGTTCCTTGTTCCCAACACCCAGCGATTCACTGGTTACACCAGCCAGGAGGATGATGCTGGCGAAAAGGCATCGATGTATCTCGACTCCGTTATTCTCCAGGTCGCGGGTTCACCCACCGACATCGAAATGACGGTGCGAAAGACGATGGCAGAGATAGATCCCGAACTTTCCGTCTTTCGCTTCGTTTCGTATGACTCGGTAGTGGCCAGCAATTTCAACCAGGAGCGGCTCATTGCGCGGCTCACCTCGGCATTCGGTCTTCTATCATTGATTCTCGCGTCGGTCGGCCTATACGGGGTAATGTCGTATTTCGTGACGCGTCGCACCAGCGAGATCGGGATCCGCATGGCGATCGGGGCTTCCCGCGCGCTCATCGTGCGTATGGTGATCCGGGGAGCGATCGCTCAACTTGTCGTGGGTCTTGCATTGGGCATTCCGGCAAGCCTGTTTATGGGGCAGCTGATGAATAGCCTCCTGTTCCACGTCAGCGGGTACGATCCCGTGATTCTCGCCGCGGCTTCGACGGTTCTGGCGATTTGCGCAGCCGGAGCGGCGTTCATCCCTGCTATTCGCGCAGCGTCGGTTGATCCGGTTCGCGCATTACGGACGGAATGAAAACTTGGCCTGATACGTCAGCGACTTTCCACTTGGCCGAATAGTCGCCTTTCCGGACAAGTAACCATCGTTCGCCGCTGCTTGTCTAGGACATAGCCTTTCGCTTCTTCTGAGAACCGCACGATAATCGCGTTTGCCTTTTAGAATGACGCTAGTAGGCAAAATTGGCGCATGGTCCTTCATGCTCTGCGGACAAGGGCACTTAGGCAGTAGGTGGAATTGGCGCACAACGGATGGCTCGGCGGAGCGTTAAGTCATTCAAAGACGAGCAACGAGTAGGCAGAATTGTTATTCAGTTTCACGCGCGCGCGCTCGTGTCCGCCTCCTCCCGTGCGCTTACTTCACTCACATGCCGCCATCCATCACCTAACGGTCCCGAACTGGCGCGACGATAAGCAAAGAGAGATGCGGAGAGTCCGCGTTGGAGAAGCGTCTTTCCGGTTCAACGAGTCTCTCTTTAATCGAGACAAGGCTCGTGGCAAAGCTGCGCCCAGTCATGCAATGTGCGACCCTCGAATGCGGCCAGACCAGCATGCTCAAAGCACGCTCCGCGGTCGAGCATGCCCGCGCATTGCTGGAATCATCCTTAACCGCGTCCGGCGCGGACATCCGAGCCGTTGCCACGCAATTCGAAAAGCTGGCGACGGAGGTTGAGGGCGTTCTTGATCTCACGTCCGCCATCGTTGCCTGTGTACGCGAAGATTGGGTGCGCTCCATTGTTCCAATGGCTCGCACGCTCGACGCCGCGGCGCGCCGGTTCAGCGCCGAACGGGTCCAATCGATCGCCGCAATCGGCACCGTGTTCACGGGCGAAGCCGGCATGATTGAGAACCTGCTGACGCTCACCGCGGGACAGCGCTCGATTGCGCGCGAAGGAAGAACACTTGGCGTGCTGGCCAGCATTGAAGTTGCCCGCCTGGGAGCGGACGGGCGGCGTTTCGGATACATGGCGCGGGAACTCGACGAATTCTCTGCGATCGCTTCCTCCGGCGCCGAGGAGGTAAGGGCCGAGGCTGCGCAGCGACGCACAAGCATCATCGATCGCCGGCATAAATTCACTCTCACCCTTCAGAGAAGACGCAAGTACCTCAGCAACATCGAGTTGGAAATGAGCGAGGCGATCGCCGCAATGGAGACCTCGCTGGCACAGCTCGAAAACGTCCCTGCCGATTTTCAGCAGTGCGTGGCTGTCATCGCGGCGGACATCTCCAGTGTTGTCGAAGCCGTGCAACTGCAAGACGTAACCCGCCAGCAGGCCGAGCACGTGCGGGACGCGCTGATCCGCGTATCCGGCGAAATCGCGAGCTCCGAGGGACAAACTGGGGGCCCCGATGCGCGGAGTTTTTCAATCCTCAGAGTCCAGGCTCTGCAGATCGAAAGCGCGCGCGCCAGCACGGAAGGGTGGATCATCAAGATCAATCGATGCCTTGAAAGTATCCTGCACGTCAGTTCGTCGGATGTTGTAGCCGTCGGCGCCCGCATCTTGGCGCAGGAGCGTGGTCTGTCTGCGCAGCTCGCACGCATCGAACGCTTTGAGCAGGAGTGCGAAGCCGACGATGCGGAAATCGAGTCTTGTCTCGCCGGCCTTGGCGACCTGATGCGGATCGCGAAGTTACACCTCGAGCGTTCCAGATGCACGCGCGACCGCATGCGGCTCTTGAACTTCAACTCCATGATTGAAGCGCGTCATCTGGGATCCCAGGCCACTGCGGTCCTCGAAATCACACGGAATATCGGCCGTATCTCAACCGGCTGGTCAGCACTGACCGATCGATCCGGCGACACGCTCGAAGCCATGCTCAGCTCTTCGGCGCGTGCCGAAGAAGCGCATCGGACCATGGCCCGCGCCAGCATGGAAGGTCTTCGTAACACACGAAAGCAGAGCCAGGCCGGCCTTCGAGCACTTAGCCACGCCGCCGTAATTGCCAATTCTAACGGCGAAAAGATTGAGGGCGCGGTGGCGGTCATCCACAACCAAATCACAATGCTCGCCTGCATCGCAGTACGGCTCATGCAGTCTGTCACCATGCTGTCAGAGGCGCGCAACGAAATCGAACACGCAAATGAACTCACCCCAATTTCTGCGACAAGTTTGAGCGAAAGCGACTGGAAGCAGATCGAATCTGAATGCGCCGCTGCTTACACGAGCGAGTTGGAGCGGCGCATCCTGCGCGCTGCGCTCTTTGGCGAAGCAATGCCGGTGGAAGGAGCCGCGACAACGCCCAATGAAGTTGAATTGTTCTGACAGTGAGCCAGTCGCCTTCAGCGACGCAGTCAAGGAGGGTTTCTTTGATGAAGAGAATTCTGAGTGTCGATGATTCTGCGAGCGTGCGCCAAATGGTAGCATTCACCTTGCGCAAAGACGGCTACGAAGTGGGTGAGGCCTGCGATGGGCGCGATGCGCTCACCAAGGCCACGCAGTCGAAGTTCGACATGATCATCACCGACCTCAATATGCCCAACCTCGACGGCATCCAGATGATTGCAGCAGTGCGTGCGCTCCAGGGATACGCGTTTACGCCCATCCTCATGCTGACCACCGAATCACAGCCGGAAAAGAAAGACGCTGGACGCAAGGCCGGGGCTACCGGTTGGATCGTAAAGCCCTTTAAAGGCGAGCAATTGCTGGCAGTAGTCCACAAGCTGGTGCGCTAGCAGACGGGCGCCGGGCATACGGAAACGCGGAATTGCAGCTCGAGCCTTCTGTGAATGCGCGCACCAGCCTGGCACATAGTTCCTGCCTTCCAGTTTTCAAAAAAGAGATTCCCAATTCCGTCCACTGGATTCCCGAATCCGACGGCATTCCACCCTTAGGCAAATCCAATCAAACAAGCGCTGCCGATGGCTCATCCTTTGCCTGTCGAAGCCGATGGATGACTCGTACGGCGATCTGTCTCCCGGGCTTCCAGTGCAAAGCGCGCTGATCAGGGGCGACAAGGACTCCGGAATCGAAAGGCAACATGGCCGTCGACGTTGACACCCGTGAAGGCATTCGGTACATCAGGCTGGCGGACGCCCTCGACATCGCGCAGGCAGCGGAGCTGAAGTGCGCGCTGATGGATGCCATCCCGTCGTCGCAACGAGTCTGCATACAGGTTGCCGCCGTCTCTGCCATCGATGTGACGATCGCGCAACTGCTGTGGGCTGCCGTTTTTCACGCAAAGTCGGCTGGCTCTGACCTCATCCTCGAAGGTCCACTAAGCGAAGCAGTCGACAAATCGCTCTCCGCGACGGGGATCTATCCGCTGATGGCATCCCTGCTGGTCCGGTCAGAAGAGGAGGCAGGCAGTGTCCACACCAGCCGGAGCTGATCAATTCCGCCAGGCCTTCCGCGAAGAGGCGAACGAGATTTTGCTCGATCTCGAAGCCACGCTGCTTGAGCTGAACGAGCGCCGCGATGACGTGGAACTTGTGGGTCGTGCCTTTCGTTCGCTGCACACCATCAAGGGATCGGGCGCCATGTTCGGTTTCGACGACCTCGCCGGTTTCACGCACAACCTTGAAAATGCGTTTGATGAGGTGCGCAGCGGCCGGCTCGCGGTAACGGCCGATCTCGTCGATCTGACCCTGACGGCCCTCGATCACATCCGGGTTCTGCTCGAAGATTCTCAGCAGGGAGATGTTGCCGGTCGCGAGCGTTTGCTTGAACGCCTGCGAAGCATGATCGCCGCGCCGAGCGAGCTGCTCATGGAAACCTCAGTTGCTTCCCTCGTAGAGCCCGCCATGGCGACAGCCTGCCCTGAGACTCGCGCCTGGAAAATTCATTTCGCTCCCGGTCCCGAGCTAATGCGCCGCGGCAGTGATCCGCTGCAATTGGTGCGTGAGCTGGCAGAGATGGGAGAACTCGAATCGACGTGCAGCATCGCGTCCCTTCCTCCTCTTCCCGAGCTCGACCCCGAGCGCTGTTACATCGCCTGGGACTGTATGTTGCGCGCGCCGACAAGCCTCGACGCAATCCGTGACGTTTTCATCTTCGTCGAAGATTGCTGCGAACTATCGATTGAACCTCACGAGAAAACCGCCGTTGAATCGGACCTGACCGCGCTTGCGCTGCAGGTGAAACGCGATAAGTGCGGGGGGCGCCGCCACTACGATGCGCCCGATTCCGCCAGCAGCATTCGCGTGGCCGCGGCAAAGCTCGATCAGTTTGTGAATCTTGTTGGCGAGCTTGTCACTGTGCAGGCCCGCCTAGGCGAGCTCGCCGCGCGGCGCGACGATCCCGAGATAAGCGCGGTCGCCGAAGAAGTCGATCGCCTGGCATCGGCCTTGCGCGAAACCTCGATGAACGTGCGCATGATGCCGATACGGAGCACCTTCGAGAAGTTTCGCCGCCTGGTGCACGACCTGGCGGGTGATCTGGGCAAAGATGTTGAACTCACAATCGAGGGAGCGGACACAGAGCTCGACAAGACCGTGATCGATCAGCTCAGCGACCCGCTCATGCACCTTATCCGTAACAGCATGGATCATGGCATCGGCTCGCCGGAAGATCGCATTGCCAGCGGCAAGCCTGCACTCGGCACTATTCATCTCGCCGCGCGCTACTCCGGCGCCCGCGTTCTCATCAGCGTCTCCGACGACGGCCGCGGAATCGATGCCGATGCGGTCCGCGCGCGCGCCGTCGAACGAGGATTGATCGATCCCGATGATCAGCTCAACGAGTCCGAACTGAACGCCTTGATCTTCCAGCCTGGTTTTTCCACCTCAAAACAGGTGACCGATGTCTCCGGTCGCGGCGTCGGCATGGACGTCGTGCGCCGCAATATCGACAAGCTCAGGGGAAGCATCGATGTTGCCAGTCAGGCTGGAAAGGGAACCACCGTCACGCTGCGCCTGCCGCTTACGCTGGCCATCATCGATGGATTGCTGGTCACCGTCGGCGACGCGTACTTTGTGCTTCCGCTCGCCACGACGCTGGAATGCATCGAAATGTCGCGCAACCAGATCGACAGTGCCCACGGCCAGCGCCTCATCAGCGTGCGTGGCGACGCCGTGCCGTACATCCGCTTGCGCGAGCATTTCAACCTAACCGCGCCGCTGCCCGCGTTTGAACAGGTCATGCTGGTCGAAACCGAAGATGGGCGCTACGGACTCGTCTTCGATCGCGTACTTGGGAACTGCCAGACCATGATCAAATCCCTGGGCCGCGTCTATCGCCACGTGCAGACAGTTTCGGGCGCCACGATCCTGGGCAACGGCACCGTGGCGCTCATCCTCGATCCCAACCGTCTTGTGCTGGAGTGCATCCATGCCATCCGGCCACGCGGGCATCCGCCCTTGTCCGAGAAGGTCTTGCAGGAAGGCAATTGCAGAAAGTGATGGTTTGCGTCGCGAACGCGCAATCTCAACGAACGGAAACGATTCAGAAATGTTGCACTGGTCGCCGATCGCAATGACGGCTGCCAAGGGCAGAGAGAAGGGAACACAGAGATGTCAACAACACTGGTAAGCGAATCCCGCAAACCGCACAGCGCAAGTGACGGTCAAGCGAAGAACGGCAAGCACGTCGCTCCGCAACACGACCGCGACGCCTTGCTAAACGAAATCATGCGCCTGGTCGATGCCTCCAAGGAAGGGCGCCTGACCGAGAGAGGGCGCGCGACCCTCTTCAATGGCCCGGACCGCGAGCTGATCCAGGGTGTCAACGAAATGCTGGACGCCATCCTTCTGCCGATCGGTGAAGGCAACCGCATTCTGGCGCAGATTTCAGGGGGCAAGATCGATGAAGGGATCGCTCAGACCTACAAGGGCGACCACGAAAAGATGAAAGTTGCTGTGAACAACGTGGCGCTTTCGCTCCAGGGCCTGCAAAAGGAGATGGGGCGTCTCGCCGTGGCATCAAACGAGGGACAACTCTCCGAACGCGGCAAGCCGGAAAACTTTCAGGGCGCGTACGCGGAGATCGTGCGCGGCACCAACACCATGCTGGACGCGATTCTCCTGCCCATCGGCGAAGGCAACCGCATTCTGGCGGGGATTTCGTCCGGCAAAATCGACGAGCTGATTGCGCAGACTTATAAGGGCGATCACGAAAAGATGAAGCTGGCCGTGAACAACGTGGCCATCGTCGTGCAGAGCCTGCAAAAAGAACTCGTTAGCCTCACCGACGCTTCCAAGGAAGGGCGCCTCTCCGAACGCGGCAAGCCGGAACAGTTTCAAGGCGCATACGCCGAGATCGTGCGTGGGGTCAACAGCATTCTCGATGCGGTAATCACGCCGCTGAACGTTTCCGCCAACTACGTGGATCGCATCAGCAGGGGCGACATTCCCGCCAAGATCACCGATACCTACCACGGTGATTTCAACCTGATCAAGAACAACCTCAACTCCTGCGTGGACGCCGTCAATGGGATGGTTGCCGACGGAGTCATGCTGGTACAAGCCGCGTTGGACGGCAAACTGGCAACCCGCGCCGACGCCGCCAGGCACCAGGGCGACTACCGCAAGATCGTGCAGGGCGTAAACGACTTGCTCGACGCCGTTGTCGGACCGCTCACTGTCTCCGCCAAGTACGTCGAACGGATCAGCAAGGGAGACAATCCGCCGCCAATCACCGACACCTACAACGGGGATTTCAACCTGATCAAAAATAACCTGAACTCGCTGATCGGCGCGATGAACGAGATCACGGGGGCCGCCGAACAGATCGCCGGCGGCAACCTCACCATCACGCTGAAAGAGCGTTCCGCCGAGGATAAGCTGATGCAGGCGCTCGTCGCCATGGTCGGCGGACTGACGCGTACAGTCTCCGACATCCGTTCCATAGCGGGCGAAGTCGCGGCCGCCAGCCAATCCATTTCGACCGCATCCGTGCAGGTGTCCAAGGGCGCAAGCTCCCAGGCGGCTGCTGCTGAAGAAGCCTCTTCCTCCATGGAGGAGATGGTTTCCAACATCAAGCAGAATGCTGACAATGCGCAGCAAACAGACAAGATTGCCAACAAGAGTGCCAAGGATGCGCAGGAGAGTGGCAAGAGCGTGCTCGAAGCTGTGGCCGCAATGAAGGAGATCGCCAACAAGATCTCCATCATTGAAGAGATCGCCCGCCAGACCAACCTGCTTGCGCTCAACGCTGCCATCGAAGCGGCTCGCGCCGGTGAGCATGGCAAGGGTTTTGCCGTGGTGGCCGCCGAAGTCCGCAAACTCGCCGAGCGCAGCCAGAAAGCAGCCGGCGAAATCAACCAGCTTTCCACCACCACGCTGCGAGTCAGCGAAAAATCGGGCGAAATGCTCGAAAAACTCGTTCCCGATATTCAACGCACCGCCGAGCTGGTGCAGGAGATCTCGGCTGCCAGCAAAGAGCAGGATACGGGTTCCGAGCAGATCAACAAGGCGCTGCAGCAACTGGAGCAGGTGATCCAGCAGAACGCCTCGGCAGCCGAAGAGATGGCTTCCACGACCGAGGAACTGACCGGGCAGTCTGAACAACTAGTCAGCGCTCTCTCGTTCTTCCACACCGGTGATGAAGGCGATGCTCCAACTCACAAGCCCGGGATGAAAGCCGCCACGCCGCGTCCCACGGTTGCGCAGCCGAATCCGAAAGCGCACGGACATGGGCCTGCGCCTGCTTCCAAACAAGGTGTATCGCTGCGCATGAAAGACCGGCAGGACGATCTTGACGGTGAGTTTGAGCGGTACTAAAGGCGCGGGGCGCCGCGGTGGTTTACGCGGCGCACCCGGAATTCACACGCCACACGAGAAAGGAAGAGCATTCATGAGCGTGAACGAAATCACGGAAACGCGCCAGTACCTGACCTTCAAGCTCGGCAACGAGATATTCGCCACCGACGTGGCCAAGGTGAGAGAGGTTCTGGATCTAACCGCAATTACACAAATCCCGCGCACGCCTGAGTTCATGGCGGGCGTTATCAATCTGCGCGGCAGCGTGGTCCCGGTCGTCGATCTAAGGTTGTGTTTTGAGATGACAAAGACTGTCAGCACGCGCAATACCTGCATTGTCGTCGTTGAAGTGATGCTCGACGACGAGCCAACCGTTATTGGCGCGCTTGCCGATTCCGTCGAGGAAGTAATCGATCTTGAGCCCGAACAGATTCAGCCCGCGCCACGCATCGGCACGCAGATTCGCGTCGACTTCATCAAGGGTATGGGCAAGCGCGAAAACAACTTCATCATGATCCTGGACATCGACCGCGTATTCTCGGCCGGCGAACTCGCATCCTTCCACGGCCAGGAAAAGCCGTTACCCGAAGCAGTTGCCGCGTGAGGGAGAAGACTGTGACTGAGGCTCATGCCGTCCACGAAGATGGGCTTTCCGCCCGTGATTTTGCGAGGCTGCGCGAGCTCATCTACGCCGAGACCGGCATCTGCCTGAGTCCGGAGAAGAAAACCATGGTCGAGGTCCGCCTCAAGCGGCGCTTGCGGGCCTTGAGCATGGCAACTTACGCCAGCTATTGCGAGTTCGTCTTCGAGCGCCGGGGTGTGCGAGAGGAACTCGTCTTTCTCATTGACGTAATCACCACCAACAAGACCGACTTCTTTCGCGAACCGGCTCACTTCGATTACCTGACGCAGCGAGCGCTGCCGGAATTGGCCTTGAACGGCCGTCCCTTCTGCGCATGGAGTGCGGGCTGCTCCAGCGGCGAGGAGCCTTACACCATGGCTATGGTGCTCAGCGAATTTGCCGAGTCGCATCCCGGGTTTCGCTTTCGCATCCTGGCCACCGACATCTCCACAACGGTCCTCGAGAAGGCGCAGCTCGCCATCTACTCATCGGAATGTGTCACGCCAGTTCCACTCGCGCTGAAACGCAAGTACCTCATGCGCAGCCACGATTCAAAACGTGTCCGCGTCGTGCCAGACTTACGCAGTCTCGTCGAGTTCCGCCGTCTTAACTTCATGGACGCCGACTACGCACTCGCGGAAAGAGTCGACGCCATCTTCTGCCGCAACGTTCTCATCTACTTCGATCGCGCCACGCAAGAGAGCATCCTGCGCAAACTGGTGCACAACCTCACACCCTCGGGCTACCTGTTCGTAGGCCACTCGGAGACACTGCACGATATGGATCTGCCGGTCGTGCCGGTGGCTCCGGCACTGTATCGGAAAGCCCATGCCCACAACTGTGGCTGAACTGCCAGAGTTCTATCTTCAACCGGGAGAATCGCGCCTCGTCTCCGGCCCTTCCGTCTTGAAGACGGTCCTGGGCTCCTGCGTCGGGATTACCTTTCGCGTGCCGCGCCTCGATGCCTCAGCCCTGTGCCATCCCATGCTCCCAACACATGCGTCAAGGCCCCCGGTGCGGTCAGACCCGGTCAACGCCCGGCGCTACGTGGACTACGTGATCCGTGAACTGGCGCATGAGTTCGACGCTCTCGGTGCCCGGCGTGAAGAAGTGGAAGTAAAGCTTTTCGGCGGCGCCGACGTTCTGGCCTCATCGCGCAAGACTGCGACCGTGGGTGCGATGAATGCAGAAACCGCCCTGCGCGTTCTCGGCGACGAGGGATTCACGGTGCTTGCATCACGCTTAGGCGGAAGCTGCGGCATCTTCATCGAATTCAACACCGCCACCGGAGAGGTTCTGTTGCGTCCATTAGCCCGCATGGATCCGCAAACTCTGGCGCGGACGTAGAAGGAGCGAGGGAAGCGATGACAGCCAGAAAGATCCGGGTACTGATTGTGGATGATTCAGCGGTTGTGCGTCAGGCACTCAGCAACCTGCTGGCCGCCGACCCCGAAATCGAAGTCATGGGCACCGCCTCCGATCCCTTCGTCGCTGCCGAACGCATCGCTGAGGAAGTCCCCGATGTCATCACACTCGACATCGAGATGCCCCGGATGGATGGCCTCACCTTTCTCAAGACCATCATGACGCAGCATCCAGTCCCCGTCGTCATCTGCTCAAGCCTCGCCGATCAAGGTGCGCAAAGCACGTTGCGCGCGCTCGACTACGGCGCCGTCGACATCATCACCAAGCCGCGCCTCGGAACGCGGCAATATCTCGAAGACTCGCGCACATCCATCTGCGATGTTGTTAAAGCCGCAGCGCACGCCCGTCTCACCCAGCCGCGCATCGAGCGCACCGTCGAGCCCAAGCTCACCGCCGACGTCATCCTCCCGCAGGCCACGCACGCCATGGCGGAAACCACAGAGAAGGTAATCGTCGTAGGCGCCTCCACCGGAGGCACAGAAGCTTTGAAGTCGCTGCTCGAAACGCTCCCGCCAGACGCTCCCGGCATCGTTATAGTGCAGCACATGCCTGAACTTTTCACGCACGCATTCGCCAACCGGCTCGACACTCTCTGCGCCATCACCGTCAAAGAGGCAGAGACCAATGACACCGTGCTGCGCGGCCGTGCTCTCATTGCTCCCGGCAATCATCACATGCTGCTCCGCCGCAGCGGCGCACGCTATTTTGTCGAGATCAAGGATGGTCCGCTCGTGTGTCGCCATCGTCCTTCCGTCGATGTGCTGTTTCGTTCCGCGGCTCGCTACGCCGGCCCCAATGCCGTCGGCGTCATCCTCACCGGCATGGGCGACGATGGCGCGCGCGGCATGCTCGAGATGAAGCACGCCGGGTCATTCAATATCGCGCAGGATGAAGCCAGCTCCGTCGTCTTTGGCATGCCCAAGGAAGCCATCAAGCTCGACGGTGTGCACAAGGTGCTTTCTCTCGCGCACATCCCGGCGGCCATCCTGAAGCACGGAGCCTGACGCACTTATCCGCAAGCCGCGCCTCCGTTCGTTTCCTGACTCTCCACCGCAGATCATCCACAAGCAAAAAGGGCCGCCGCACTTCGAGGAGATGCGGCGGCCGTCAGTCTTGCTTACAACGCGTTACTTAGTCGCCGTTCTGTTCGCCCTGCGCCGCGTGCACCACGCGGTAGCTTGCGCCGCCGTGCGACCACACCAGCAGCAGGATGTCCTTGCCTGCCGGAACAGCGTGCACGTCATCTGCAAACTCCTGCGAATTCTGAACTGGCTTGCGATTCACTTCCTGGATCACGTCTCCAGGTTGCAGCCCTGCATCTTCCGCCGGGCTTGCAGGCCGAACGCTCTCGATCGCCGCGCCCTTTACCTGCGACGGAATATTCAACTGCTGGCGCATATCCGGCGTCAGATCGCCTACACCCAGCCCAAGCTTTCCGCGCTGGTGTGATCCATCGCCTTCGTTCTCCGCGACCTGTTTCTCGCCCTTGTACTCGCCGACTTTGAGGCTCAGGGTTTCCGGCTTTCCATCGCGCAGAATGCCCAGCTTGATATCGGTACCCGGCGCAGTCTGGCTCACCACAACCTGCAACTGGCCGCCATTCCTGATCTTGCTGCCGTTCAATTCACGCAGCACGTCGCCGCTCTTCAATCCCGCGCGGCTAGCCGGCGAGTCAGGCGTCACCTGGCTTACGATTGCGCCCGTCGCATCCGGCAGGTTGAAGAAGGTTGAATTGTCCGGCGTCACATCGTTCATGCTGATGCCGAGATAGCCGTGGTGAACCGTTCCGTCCTTGATGATCGCCTCCGCTGAAGCCCGCACGATCTGCGAGGGAATCGCAAATCCGGCTCCCGCAAACGATCCGTTATTCGTGATGATGAACGTGTTGATGCCGACAAGCTCTCCACGCGCGTCCACCAGCGGTCCGCCCGAGTTGCCCTGATTGATTGCCGCGTCTGTCTGAATAAAATCGCCCGGCTTCCGCGCATCGTCCGAGTACGGATTCGGTCGATTGAGTGCGCTCACGATGCCGCGCGTGACTGAGAACTGGAAGTATCCAAACGGGCTCCCGAATGCGAGCACCGTCTGTCCCGGACGCAGTTTGGTCGAGTCGCCCCATGCCACCGTCGTCAGGTTGTTCGCGTTGATTTTGATCACCGCGAGATCGTTTAGCTTGTCCACGCCAACCACCTTCGCCGGAAACACGCGCCGGTCATTCAGTGTCACGCGAACCTGCGTCGCTCCGTTCACCACATGATTGTTGGTCACGATGAAACCGTCCGGCGAAATGATGATGCCGCTGCCAATTCCGTGCTCGATCTGCGGCTGCGCCTGCCCGCCTTCAGACGGACCGAAGAACCTGCGGAGCTCCGGCGGAATCGCGTTCTGCGGAATATGACCGCCGCCCGAATCCTGCCCGTCGTCATCGCCGTCAGCTTCCTGCGCGGATACACGCGCCGTTACCGACACATTCACCACCGCCGGCGTTACCCGCGCCGCAACCGCTTCCACGGCGTTATCCAGAGCCACGAGCGACGACACGCTACTGTCATCCATCGGAGCGCCGCCGTTCAAAGTCGCCCCATTGGCCGCCGCATGCGCAACACAATGCCCAATCAGAAACGAAAAGCCCAGGAGCACCGCGGCAGCCGCCCCGACCGGTGCGCCAAACTTTCTCACTCTTGCCACTAATGAATTAGTTGTTGCTGACATATTCCCTCACCTTGATGTTTTGAGTTTGAACTTACAGTTGAATCACGAACCAGCCGCCGCGCACTACCCCATTCTCCGGCTGAGTTGACTTTGCATTCGCAGGAATTACTCTCAAAATTAGCCGCGTCACCGTGTAGCTGCTGCTCTTCTGATTTTGCAACCCGTTGGTTGCAGTTCCAACCGTTTTGCCATTGTCCGACTGCTGATTCGCTGTCGCTCCATCGTCGGCAGTCATAGCGGAGCTCGCGTCATAGTCCGACACGCTATTTGAGGTGCGGCTTACCGTCCGTACTTCTTCCCATGCAGCTAATACAACCCACTGCTGCTCTGCTCCCGCATTCACGCGATCGCCGGCCGCATCAGCCTTCTCGATCTGCCGCGCACTTTCCATTGCATGGGTGTTCACCGCCGGGCTTTTCCGGGCCGCATGGTTCGCCGGCTTCACCGGGAGCGTGCGGTTAATCTCCGGCATCACTGCCTTGGCCGTTTCCGTGCGGAACCCCGGCGGCAGCGTCATCTTCGCTTCGGCGTTCTCACGCGCCAGCATCGCGGACATCTCGCGTTGTCTCGCCGGCGTCATGGCCAGGTTCTTCTGTTCCGGCACAAACGCCACCAGTTGCGGACACCTCGCCATCTCGACCGATCCGGCCACCAACGCGCATCCCACCGTGCCCAGCAGCGCGGCCGCTGCGGCCGTGCTCAGGCTGCGTTTCCGCCAGAGAATTCCGTGCACCCGGTGCACCAGTTCCGGCCGTCTCTGCCACGCACCCAGCGACAGCGCTTCAGCCCGCCGCTCCAGTCCACGCTCTGCCAGGCTCGCCAGGCATGCTGCATACGCTCGCGGCGCATTCGTAATCCGTACCACGCCCTCGTCGCACGCCATCTCCCGCTCACGGCACAGTCGATGCTCCATCCACACGAGTGCGGGATTCAGCGGAAACAAAACAAGCGCCAGCTTCTGCGCAAGGTTCGTCCAGTCATCGCGCCGCCGCAGGTGCTCCGCTTCGTGCAAAACGATCTGCTCCAGCTCGTCGGGCGTCAACCGTGCCATCAGCCATGCGGGAATCAAAATCCGCGGCGACAGGAACCCGATCACGCTCGGCCGGTCCAGCGTCTCCGTCGTGCAAATTGCCACCCGCCCGCCGCGCACATCCTCGATCGCCGCTGCGAGCGCCTCACTCACCTCAACTGGCTGAGCGGCCTTCCACAACCACCTTAGCCGAATTGAGTGCAGCGCCAAACGTGCCCCGCGAACCGCCGATACTCCAACCCAGAGCACCGCAATGGCAAACACCCAACGCGCATCCAGCTGTAACAGCGGCGCCGTAGCGCTCCCCGCCACTCCCGCCGCGCCAGATACCGCTCCGCTCGTACCGAAATGCAATTGCGGCAACCACGGCAGTCCCATAGCGATCACAAACCCCGCCGCCCATACCGCAAAGCGATGTGCGGCAGAAATGCGCGGCATCAGCCTCAACGCAATCTCCAGCCCGCAAACAATGACAGCTCCCTGCCAGATTGAAGTCACCAGCGTAGTCGCAGCAGGTTCAAACCCCGAAGCAAGCCGCTCCCACACAACCTGAGCGGCCATTCCGAGATCGCCGATCTGTGTCGCCAGGTGCATCATCTAGACGTCGTTGACCTCATCGGGTGTTGCATTACGAATCGCCGCCTTCAACCGTTCCAGTTCTTCCCGCGAAATCTTGCCATCATCCAACAGTGATAACAACAACTGCTCCCGCGAATTTCCAAAAAATCTGCTCAGAACGTGCTTCACTTCGCTGCGGCCTGCTTCGTTCTCCAGCACCACCGGCCAGTAGACAAACGCGCGCCCCTCCTGCCGATGCTCCACGTAACCCTTCTGCTCCAGGATCCGGATCGTCGTCAGCACCGAGTTGTACGCCAGCGGTTCGTCATCCGGCATCGCCGCAACAAGATCGTTGACCGCCGACTCGCCGCGCCGCCATAGAATCTTCATCAGTCTCAACTCGGCTTCGGTTAACGTGTTTGATTTCTTCGGAGGCATCCTTAACTCATTGATTCCATTCGATCGGCTACAGCCATGATCCAGCCTTACTTCTTGTTGGACGTAACAACTAAACGATTAGTTACCATAGCCAGCGCACAAATTTCAACTGCACTCCCGCATCCCAACTTATAGTGAGTGCTTGGGTCCGCCTGCTGCCTCGCCGGACCGATTCCCCCCAGGAGGATTCTCATGCCGCCTTTATCCGACTCCGAAATAAAATCCCGCCTCGTCGCCGTCCCAGACTGGCAGATCGAATCAGGCGAGCTCGTCCGCACCTTCCTCTTCAAGGACTTCCGCGCCTCTCTCGCCTTCGTCAACAAGGTCGGTGACGTTGCCGAGAACGCCGGCCACCACCCCGACATCGACATCCGCTACAACAAGGTGCGCCTCGCCCTCGTCACCCACGACGCCGGCGGCATCTCGCAAAAGGATTTCGATCTCGCCGCAGCCGCCGACAAACTCTGCTGATGTAATCCGGATATGTCACTTCACTGAGAATCGGGCCTCCGCAGGAATCCGGCTCTGTCTCGCCACAATCGGCGCTTTGATCTTCACTACAGCTCCCGTCAGTGTCTTCGTCATCGATCACATCCAAGATCCTTCCGAGAACTAAAAGGTCGCAGTTCTGTTTCTTCTCCTCGTGCCAAATGGGCAGCGGTATGTAAGTAAATGCCTGCTTTGGAGATATTCCTTTACTTCGAGTCGACTCACGGTTAGCATTCGACGTGACTTAGAACGTCTGCGCCTTTCCCGGCCCCCCTTCGTTTCAGCGCAAATGAAATCTGAGCAAGCAGCGGGACCTTCCTTCAAAAAATGAGACACGCCCGGCCTTCTGAAATCACTTTTAGGAGAGGTCCGTAAGGAAGCCCAATAAGCAATTCAGGTGGAGGCCACCGTGACACGTTCGGGACTCGCATCACTTTCTCTCTGCTTAGCCATTGTCACAGGCATTTCGTCTGCCCAGACATCAACTCCCGCCAAGGTCGACTTCGGCCGCGATGTTCTGCCCATCTTCCGCGAGCAATGCGGCGATTGTCATGGCCCCGCCAAGCAGCGTGCAGGCATGAGGCTCGATCGTCGAAGCTCCGTGATGAAGTCGTTCTCGCGCCGCGTCGTGCCCGGAAGCAGCAGCAACAGCTTTGTCTATTACCGCCTGATCGGGGAATACGGCGCACAGATGCCTCCCACCGGCGCGCTTCGCCCCGAACAGATTGCCACCGTCAAATCCTGGATCGATCAGGGAGCCGAATGGCCTGACGCCCTCGCCAACGAAGTAGATCTGCCACCCTTCGATCCCAAAGCGATCGCCATGGTCGATGCCCTCCGCGCTGCCGACCTGCCCTCATTCCTCAAAGCCGCCACCGCCGATCCAGCGCTGCTCAACGGCCGCGGACCCGAAGGCTCCACGCCGTTCATGTACGCCGTGCTCTACACCAATGTGCCAACATTGGCGCGTCTTTTGAAGATGGGCGCCGACCCCAACAAACACAACGACGCCAACGCAACCGCCTTGATGTGGGCTGCCACCAATCTTGAGAAAACCCGCCTCCTGCTCGATCACGGCGCGGATTCAAATGCCCGGTCTGACGACATGCGCACCCCGCTCATGATCGCCGCTCGTCGTCCTGGCGGCGCGCCCATCGTCAAGCTCCTCCTCGATCACGGCGCCAAAACCAACCCCAATTACCGTCCCGAGAATGAGTCTTCCCCGCTCATCGAAGCCCTTACCTTAGGCGATCCTCAGGTCGTCGGCCTGCTCCTCGATCACGGGGCCGACGCCAAAATGGCCGGCGAAACAGGCCTCACCATGGCCATCACCGCTCATTGCTCCAGCTGCGTCGCTCGCATCCTCAAGCAGATCGACGACAAGAACGTTCTCACCGCTTCACTCGATGACACCGTCGTCCTAGCCGATCTGCGCGACGTCCGCACCTTGCTCGATCGCGGTGCCGACGCCAATGGCTACGACCCGCTCGGCCGCACGCCGATCATGTATGCCGCAGTCTCAGATATGCTTCCCGTCGAGACTGTGCAACTCCTCATCGATCGCGGCGCCGACGTCAACGCCATCGACAAGCATGCAAAAACCGGCGATGAAGGCCTCACGCCACTCGATATCGCCCGCCATAACGGAGATACGCCCGTCGTCAAGCTGCTCCTGAAAGCCGGCGCGAAACCGGCTCCGTACACGCCCGTTTCTCTCCGCATGCGTCGCGACAACACCATTCAGCGCGCTGTCCAGGACACCATTCCCCACCTGCAACGCGCCGATGTCAACTTCATCACCAACTCCGGCTGCGTCTCCTGCCACGACAACAGCCTCACCGCTATGACCATGGGCCTTTCTCGCAAGCATGGCTTCCAGATCGACGAAAAAACCGACGCTTCGCAGGTAAAAGCCAATGGGGAGGTGCTTGCCAAAATCCGTGATCGCATGCACCAGGGGTTCATCGTTCCCACGGAGGACACCTTCAGCGAGGGCGTCCTCGCCTACCAGTTGATGGGACTCGCTGCTGAAGGCTACAAGCCCGACCTCAATACCGACACGGCCGCTCTCTACATCCTTCAACGCCAGCACTCAAATGGTGAATGGCCCGCGCAGCATGCCGATGCCCGCCCACCCATTTGTCTCGACTACGTCGGTCAGACCGCGCGAGCCATGCACGCCCTGCAGCTCTACACACCTAAAGCCAACGCAGAGGAATACCGCAAGTCGATTCGCCTCGCCGCAAACTGGATTGCCAATGCGCGCTCCTACAACAACGAAGACCGCAGCTGGCGCGTTGCCGGCCTTGCCTGGGCGGGAACAAACAAAGCAGCAATGCAACAGGCCGTGAAAGAACTGCTTGCCGCGCAACACCCTGATGGCGGATGGTCGGATCTACCCACCATGCAGAGCACCGCATATGCCACCGGCAAAAGCCTGGTGGCGCTCCATCTCGCTGGTGTTTCTGCTTCCAGTCCTGCCTACCAGCATGGCGTCAAGTGGCTCTTGGGCAACCAGCAGGAAGACGGTTCCTGGTACGTGCAGACCCGCGCTCTCGGATTCCAGCCATGGTTCGACGCCGGCTTCCCCCACGGACCCAATCAATGGATATCTGCCGCAGGCACAAACTGGGCCGCCATGGCGCTGACCTATGCGTTGCCCGAAACCGGAATCAAAACACCATCGCCACATCCCGGCTCCATCGCCAAATCATCCGCGAAATCCCATCCGGACTCTGGCGACAAACGCATGGCTGTCCTGCTGACGCCGGAAGCTCCAGAACGGCAGCAGCTTCCGCACTAGAGCGGTTTCGCGTCGCCAAGGCGAACTAATGCGCCCCGAATTGAATGCTCTGGCCGACGGTAAGAAAGGCTTTTCCGCCGTCATCTTTCTGCTGCCCGTCGATGGACGCAACCAGCAGCAGGTGATTCTGCCCCGTACCCGAAACCTCGCTGACACCACCGATGTAGCTGTCTCTCGCGGTGCCGTCCGCACCATTCGCGCTGAAATTGTCCCAGGTCAACTCAACGCCATGGCCGAAAAGCTGCAAAAGTCCGGTCGACCCAAAGGGCGGTTTGCGGCCGCTATTCGATTTCGCCGCCATGTTGGTTTCGTAGCGGAGCACAACTTCACTCGCGCTCGGTGCCGGATCTACCGGAATAACGTTGATCCAGTTGGAACCCGACCGAAGTTGTACGCCATTGATTCCTTTGTCGCCTTCGGAGGTCGCGGTCCAGCCCTCAGGAATGGAAAAAGAAAATCTCCCGCTTGGATCGCGATAGACGTTGGCTTTTGCTGCTGCAGCTGTGTCTTCGCCGGCTGTCTGCTTGCTGTATTGAATGCCGATCTGTCTCGCGCACTCCTCCTGCGTAAACGCGCCAACCGCACAGGCCTTCTTGGCTTCCGTCACCCCCAGCGGGTCCGCGTCCTTCGATACCGCTGGGGTGCTGTCGTTTCCGGTCACGTGAAGGCTGGTGCGGATTCCGTCGAGCACTGGCAGATTTGCGTAGTACTGACTGAGCGGCGAGATCATGGTGAAGCCGACCATGTAGTAGTTCGGCGTAAGCACTGCCGAGGCCTCGGCAACGGCTGGCGATTTGGGGTCGCTGCACGTGACGATCGTATAGATGCCCGGCGCGCCAGCCAGCGTGACTGTGCCGCTTTGTCGCTCTTGGGTGGTGGGGCATTGCTGCTTAAACTCGATCACAGTCGAATCGACAAACTCCTTCGCGGTCATCGAATTTGACTTGTTTTGCTGGATCACCGCGATGATGGCCTGTGCAGCTCCATGGTGGACGATAATCTGATCGGCTCCGCTGTCGGGTGCCGCGCTCCATCCGGTCGGAACCTGCAGATCAAAACGGCCTTTGGGGTCGTGATAAGTGGTCTGCGCCCGGGTTGCAATGGGCAAAAGCACGGCAGCGAAAGCTACAAGTACCACGGCGCGGCGTGTGATTTCAAAGGACTTCGAAACCTTGATATCGTGCATGTCGACCTCGGTGGGGAGGAGTTCGATTCTACTAGGTAAGCGTCAATCGGGGCAGAAATGACTCACCAATCCGGCAAGAGACAGCCCCTCTGGTTTGACCTGCTCCCGGGACACCCGTATAGTAGTCCCAATGAGTCTCTGTTCCATGCCGGTCGCTTGTTGCGCATGTTGTTGTGCGCCGCGCCGGACTATGGGATAAGCCACCACCAGACTCACCGGAATTCCCCATACCCCGCGCCGCAGCCTTCCCGCCGCCGCGGGTTTTTTATTGCCCCTAAAACAACAAAGGAAACGCATGACAGCGACCGCAATCCTTCAGAAATCCAACCCGGTCAAATCAGATCCGGCCCCGCTCGCCGACGAGCCCGTTTCACAGGAGCGCCTCAGCCACATCCAGATCCTTGAGGCCGAGAGCATCCACATCTTCCGCGAGGTCGCGTCTGAGTTCCAGAACCCCGTGATGCTCTACTCCATCGGCAAAGATTCCTCCGTCATGCTCCGCCTGGCGCAAAAGGCCTTCTACCCCGCACCGATCCCGTTCCCGCTCCTCCATGTCGATACCGGCTACAAATTCCGCGAGATGCTCGAATTTCGCGATCGCTACACCGCCGAACTCGGCCTCAAACTCATCGTCTGGCGCAACGAAGAAGCCCTCGCCGACGGAGCCAACCCCATCAAGCTCGGCACCCAGCGTTGCTGCGGACTGCTCAAAACCCAGGCTCTTCTCGATGGCCTCCGCGCCCACGGCTTCGATGCAGCCTTCGGTGGCGCGCGCCGCGACGAAGAGAAATCTCGCGCCAAAGAACGCATCTTCTCCTTCCGCGACGCCGCCGGCCAGTGGGATCCAAAAAACCAGCGCCCCGAACTATGGAGCCTCTTCAACGGCCGCATCGGCCCGGGCGAAAGCATCCGCGTCTTCCCGCTTTCCAACTGGACCGAGCTCGACATCTGGCACTACATCCATCTCGAAAAAATCCCCATCGTCCCGCTCTACTTTGCTAAGTCACGAAAAATGCTCGTGCGCGCTGACTCGCTCATCCCTCTCGAACAGCCCTTCATCCAGGGCCTTCCCGGAGAAGAGCAATGGGTCACCTGCCGCCTCCGCTCTCTCGGCTGCAGCCCCTGCACCGGCGCCATCCGCTCCGAAGCCGACACCGTGCCCAAGATCATCGAGGAATTAATGGCCGTCCGCAATTCCGAGCGCGCCAACCGCATCATCGACCACGATCAGGACGGCTCGATGGAGATGAAAAAGCGCGAGGGCTATTTCTGATGGCCACTGCAGAACAACACGCACCTCAAGGAATATCCGCCCCGGCTCCGGCTTTGAAAGGGCACGGCTTTAGCCGTGCCCTAACGGACCCAAGAATCAATGGGGCTTTAGCCCCTGAGGGAGTCCTCGCAACAAATCCAGTCCTCGCTCTCCCATCCGATCCAGCTCTTGAACCCATCGAGCAACGCCTCGAAGCCGAACTCGCCAAAGACCTGCTCCGCTTCTCCACCGCCGGCAGCGTCGACGACGGCAAGTCCACCCTCATCGGCCGCCTGCTCTACGACTCGCACAACGTCTACGACGATCACATCCGCTCCGTTACCCACAACGCCGCCATCGACTTCGCCCAACTCACCGACGGTCTTCGCGCCGAACGCGAGCAGGGAATCACCATCGACGTCGCCTACCGCTACTTCTCCACACCGAAACGCAAATTCATCATCGCCGACACCCCCGGCCACGAACAGTACACGCGCAACATGGCAACGGGCGCTTCCACCGCCGACGTCGCCATCGTCCTTGTCGACGCTCGAAAAGGCATCCTGGCCCAGACCCGCCGCCATGCCTGCATCGCTGGCCTGCTCGGCATCCCCATCGTTATCGCCGCCATCAACAAAATGGACCTGGTCGACTTCTCCGGAGAAGTCTTCCATCGTCACAGCGACAGCCTGCATGGCCTCGCGCGTCAGTTGGAAATCCCGCAGCTGATCCCTGTTCCCGTCAGCGCCCTCGACGGCGACAATGTCGTCCATCGCAGCACACGCATGCCGTTCTACACCGGCCCCAGCATTCTCGAATTGCTTGAATCCCTCCCCCTTGCCATCGAGCGCACACAGGCAACCTTTCGGATGCCCATCCAGCGCGTCGTCCGCCCCCATCAGGATTTCCGCGGCTTCGCGGGCCAGATCACCGCCGGCTCAGTCCATCCCGGCGACGAAGTCCTCGCCTTACCCTCCGGCCGCCGCACCCGCGTCCGCACAATTGCAACTTACGATGGCGAGCTGACCCATGCCCGCGCCCCTCAATCCGTAGTCCTCACTCTCGAAGACGAAATCGACCTCAGCCGCGGCGATATGATCACCTCCATCGCCGCCCCGCCCCGCAAAACCAGCCACATTGAAGCCACCGTCGTCTGGATGCATTCGAAGCCCCTTCGTCCCGGCGCAAGCTACATGCTCAAGCACACCAGCCAGAACCTTCGCGCAACGATCACCGAACTCCGCTCTCGAATCGACGTCGAACACCTCGCCGAAAACTCAGCCTCTCAGCTATCCCTCAACGACATCGGCCACATCGTTATCGAAACGAGCCGCCCTCTGATCGCTGATCTCTATCGCGATAGCCGCGCCACCGGCAGCCTCATCCTCATCGATCCCACAGACAACACCACTGCCGGCGCCGCCATGATCCGCGCAATCCACGACACATTCAACGCAACCGGATCACATGCAACCATAGGGTTGCTCAACGTCGGCTATCGTTCCGGTCACGCCACTCGGATCGAACAATCCCTTCGCGCCGAAGGCGCCATCGTCTTACGTACCTGGGCCCCGGTTTCACCCCAGCTGCTCACCTTTGCGCGCCTCGGCGCATTCGTGATCCTTGAGTCAAATGAAGCCACGCCCATTACATTCACACGGGCCGACGTGGCCGATGCCAAGCCCATTCAGCTGCCTTCTGACCTCGTCTACGCCGGCCCCGACGAGATTCTCAACGAAATCCACCGCCTCGCCTCAGCCCCAACAGGAGAAGACGACAATGACAACGGCCTCGGCATCTGACGCTCTCGCTCTCACCGCCTCGATCTTCCTCCGCGAGCACCTCCAGAACGCGCATCGCGCCTGCATCTCCTCGAGCTTTCAGGCCGAAGACGTCGCCGTGCTCCACATGGTGCTCCAGCTTCAGCCGCAGATCCCCGTCATCTTCCTCGAGACCGGCTATCACTTCCCGGAAACACTCGTCTATCGCGATCGCATTGCCTCCGAGTGGAACCTGAATCTCGTCAACGTCGAGGCTGAGCAGTCCGTCGCCGATCAGGAGGCGCAATTCGGCATTCTCAATCAGACCGCACCCGACCGCTGCTGCGGCCTGCGCAAGGTCGAGCCGCTCTTCCGCGCCCTCGGCTCTTACACCACCTGGGTCACCGGCCTGCGCCGCCAGCAGTCCAAGTCGCGAGCAAACCTGCAGCGGCACGAGTTCTTCACCCTGCCCACCGGCAAAATTCTCGCCAAGCTCAGCCCCCTCGCAGAGTGGACCACTCGCGACGTCTGGCATTACGCCGAGCAGCACTCGATCCCATTGCTCCCGCTCTACGAACAGGGTTATACCTCCATCGGTTGCGCTCCATGTACCAGCCTGCCCTTCGACGAAAGCGACCCGCGCTCGGGCCGTTGGTCCGGCCGCAAGCTCGAGTGCGGCATTCACCTGCAGGCTCACTGACCCCGGAGATCGCCATGGAACTGCTTTTAGGATTTGCAATCGCCACGCTCATCGCCATCACCGGCGTCGGCGCCGGCACGCTCATCGCGCCATTGCTCATCCTGTTTCTGCACGTGCCCGTTGCCGAGGCCGTCGGCACCGCCCTCGCCTACTCCGCCGCCGTTAAACTCGTTGTCGTTCCCGTGCAGATATGGCGCCGACAGGTTGAGTGGCGCACCCTCGCAATCATCCTCACCACAGGAATTCCCGGCGTTGCCATCGGTTCACTCATCTTCCAGCGCGTCGCCCACAACACCGCCAACAACCTCTGGCTCTTTCTCGCTCTCGGCATCATGATCGCCGTGTCTTCCGCTTGGCATATCTTCCGTCACTTTCGCCCCGCCGCCGAACCCGCGCAGCGCACCAACTCCCCAAAGTGGCTCGCCCTCGTCATGCTCCCCATCGGCGCTGAAGTCGGCTTCTCCTCTTCCGGCGCAGGGGCTCTCGGCACTCTCGCTCTCCTCGGCCTCACCCCGCTCGATACCCGCCGCATCGTTGGCACAGACCTCGCCTTCGGCCTCTGCCTCTCGCTGATCGGTGGCACGCTTCACCTCAGCAGCGCCGGCCTCAATTCCGGACTGCTGATCAACCTGATCGTAGGCGGCGTTCTCGGCGCTCTCGTTGGCACTGGCCTAGCCTCCCGCATCCCCGTCCGCACCATGCGACTCGCGCTCTCGCTCTGGCTATTCGTCATGGGACTCCAACTCTGCTGGCACGCGCTGGCATAGAACAAAACCACCGCAGCCTCCGTCGTTTCATTCCATAAACTTCCGTATCTATGCACGCAAAATGCCGGCCCGGCTCTGCGCATCCCGGGCGATATACTGCATTTGGCTATCCTTAAGCCATATTTTCTTTTCGCAAGCGAGAATCCACCTTGGCGCGTGAAACCTATACGGCACGTCTGGCAAGCAAGTCGTTAATCTCTGAATCGGCCCAGTGTTACCACTTCGATTTCGTTCTCGACGGTCTGGAATCTTTTCCCTTCATCTCCGGCCAATTCATCTCAGCCGTTGCTCCTGACCCCACAGGTAAGCAGCAAACTCGCGCCTACTCCATCGCCTCCGCCGCCAACGTCAACCACTTCGAGTTGTGCGTCAACCGCGTGCCCCAGGGATTCTTTTCCAACCACCTCGCCGATCTCACCGAACTCCCTCCCGGTGGCACCGTCCAGGTTCACGGGCCACACGGCCACTTCATCCTCAAGCAGCCGATCACGGATTCCATCTTTATCTCCACCGGCACCGGCATTGCTCCCATGCGCGGCTTCGCGCAATGGCTTTTCCCTGAAACCGGTCCTGACGCCGGCATCGATCGCAGCGAAGGCAAAGAGATCTGGATGGTTTACGGAACCCGCCATGAAAGCGAGCTCTACTACCGCGAAGAATTCGAAGCCCTCGCCGCACGCAAGCACAACTTCCATTACCTGCCCACGCTCAGCCGCGCCGACGATACATGGAAAGGCCTTCGCGGTTATGTGCAGGAGCACGTAGCCCTCATCGTTGAAGAGCGCGCCGCACGCCTCGGCCAGACGCTCCCCGCCCCTCCGCCCGATCCGTCCGTGCCTCCGTCTGAATTGAAGTTCGACATCTACTCCTACATCTGCGGCCTAAACAATATGGTCGCCGGCGTCCGCGAAAAATTAGCCAGCTACGGCTGGCACCGCAAACAAATCATCTTCGAACGCTACGACTGATCGCATGCTTGAGTGTCATTTCGACCGAGCGTAGCGAGTGCAGGAACCTGCAATTGCTCTTCTTTCAGCTTCTCCGCCCGCGCATGGACCTCATCGCAGATCCCACAGGCACACTCTGGCACACTGCCGCCATCCTCCGCGCCAGTGCATTCGTTTCAATTGTCATTGTGGGATCGTTCGCGTTCATCGCCTGGCTCCGCATCCCTTGAGCCAGTTCCACCGCTAAAGGTTAAACAACTCCCGCAGCCGCTTCGTCTGCGCCCGGCTCACCGGAATCTCCGTCTGCTTCTTGTCATTCATGCGCAACTGGTACGTCGACTTGAACCACGGCACCACTTCGCGGATCTGGTTGATGTTTGCCACAAAGCTCCGATGCGCGCGCCAGAACATCGCCGGTTCCAGCTGATCGAGCAACTCCTCAATCGTCCGGCACTTCGACTGTCCCTCGAACTGCTGAGTCACCACACGAATCACGCCTTCTTCAATCTCGGCAAAGCAGATATCAGCCTGGTCCACCAGCAGCAACCTGCTTCCCGCCTGCACAATCAACTTCGCCGGCGGTGCCGTGCGCGCAGCACCCTGCGGACTCTTCAGCAAGCTCAGCAACGCATCCAGCTGCGATTCGATCGGAGACTCGCTGCTACCATTCGCCGCAGCGGCGCCGTTCGTCATCCGCCCCCGCACCCGCTCCAGCGCCTTCTCCACCCGCCCGCGATCAAACGGCTTCAGCAGATAATCCACCGCGTTCACGTCAAAGGCCCGCACCGCGTACTGGTCATATGCCGTCGCAAATACAAACTGCGGCAGAGACCATCCGTTGCTGCCGTCCTTCTGCTTGCGATGCCGATCCATTACGCGCTGGATCACCGCAAACCCATCCAGCCCTGGCATCTGCACATCCAGAAAAACCAGGTCCGGATGATGCTCTTCGATCAGTTCCACGGCCTCGATGCCGTTTGCCCCCTGCGCCACCACGTCCACATCCTTCGCCGACTCCAGCAGGTACGCAAGCTCGTCGCGAGCCAATTGTTCGTCGTCGATAATCAGTGCGGATATTGTCATGAGAGGAACGGAAGGCGCAGCCACGGCACAAACTACAGTCTACCCGCCCCGGGGCAGCCAATCCATCAATCGTTTCTCTCCGCCATTTGCTCGGCATGTCCCGCCAGGTCATCGTGCTCGCCTATCAATCCAGCGTTCTCATCGGATGCCTGCTCGCGCCCACTGCCGGCCCCACGCTCGCCATGCTCGCTGTCGCAAAAATCCCTTACAGCAAATCGCTCCGCGCCATGACCGTTCCTGTGGCACTCCTGATTATCCTGTCTCTTGTGGAAGTATTAGTCGGCGTAAAGCTGAACCTGCGTTGAGTAAAGCTGAATTTGCAGTGAAGGGAACTGTTGGAGCGTCAGTCTAGATCAAAATAAAAGCCGCGACGGGATGATTCCGTTTTCTAGTCCCTAGTCCCTACGCCCTGAAGCCTCAGCCGCGCTGGCATCTGGTCCGTCTCTAGTTCATGCCCGCAACGCGTGCAGTACTGATCCGTCCCCCGCACCGTCCTGAAGCAATTCCCGCAACTCGCCGTCAGCTGATAATTGCATTGTGGACAGAAGTGAAAATCACCCTGCACATGCGTCCCGCACGCCGGGCACTTCGAAACCAGCGGCGCACGCAGCAGGAAGTACAGCACCGCACCGATCCCGCCCGGCATCACAAAGCAGATCAGCATCCAGAACCGCGCACTCATCGCCCGCCGCGGCGCATCCTTGCTCACATATCCCACCATCAGGAAATAGAGCGACGCCAGCAGCCCCCACGACAGGTTCATGTAGATCCGCAGACCCAGCGGCGGAACGTGGTGCTGCGTCTGCGGAAACACCAGCCAGAAGTAGTACTCCACCAATACAAACACCACCGCCGCGATCGCAATCGACCACAACGGCACCAGCCGCGTCTCTTCGTTTGGGTTAATCACTTCAGGTTCACGCATAGGAGTTCCACCCTCGCCCCGAGGGATCGAGCAGCAATCTGGCCAAGCCGAATGCTATTCAATGGACGAACACAATCGCAGTGAAGTTGCGACTGAGTATAGAGGAAATGCACCCCGCAGGTGAAAGATCCTGACATTGGTGCATTACGAAGATGCGCTATGGAGGGTTTGCATCAAGGCATGACTTCAGTCATGCATCGGGAACATCCAAGCCGGTGTCATCCTGACCGGAGCGGTTTTGGAGCCCCGCAGACGCGCGCGTCTGGGGGTAGGCGGGGGAAGGATCCGCTTTCGCACTCACCCCGTGTCAGGAAACAAGTGCTTCCCGGCCGCCGGATGAGGGAGGATTTGTTTCTGAGCACCTGACAATTGCCGTGGGTTCTAGAACTCAGCCCTACGACTTCCGCCGTAACCACCCCGCCAGCAGCGCCGAACCCAGGAGCGCAGTCACTGAGAAGAATCCCCACACGGCCAGTTCGCTTACCAGGCTAGTCAAGTGCTCTTCCTCAATCAGCGCCTCCGCCACCCACCACACCGGCGGGCCCACCACAAAGAACACCACCAGCGTCGCCGCGAGCGCCATCGCGCGCACCCGTTTCCGGCCCGCCCGCTGTTCCTGCATTACCCCTGCTGAAGCCACCACCACGCGCCGCGTCCGGTCTGCCGTCGCCCGCTCGCGATCCGCGCCAAATCCTGCCACGGCCTTTACCAGCTCGCCATGCGCGGACGGTTCCGTCACCGGCCCCGGTACGGTCACACGGCCTCCCGGCGATGCGCGCGCTCCAGGTGAGGCTTGATCGAGGCCATCCCGCGGTACAGCCGCGACTTCACCGTCGACAGCGGAGCCCGTGTCACCTTCGCAATCTCTTCGAGTGATAGATCCTCGTGGAAGCGCAGCACCAGCACCTCGCGATACAGCGTATCCAGCTGCAGCAACGCGGTCACAATCTGCTCCCGGTCTTCCACGTTCGACATTCGGTCAAACGGTCCCGGCCCGTGATCGGCAACCTCGAGAGTCATCGGCTTGTCGTCGTCGCCGCCTGCTTCAAACATCTCGTCCAGGCTGCTCATCGTCCGCTTGCGCCGCAGGTCGATCACCAGGTTGCGCGCAATCGTGAACAGCCAGGTCTCAAACCGGGCCTTCCCATTGAACTGCCCGCCCCGCGTCAACACCCGCATCCAGACCTCTTGGAACATGTCCTCGGCGATCTCGCGGTTCCCGGTCAAAAACAGCAGATACCGCAGCAGCCGGTGCTGATAACGCACAATCAGTTGGTCCAGCAGCCCCACATCTTGTCGCTTAAGTCCTTCAGATACAGCAAGATTCTCCTGCCGAACCAGCTCCTCGGCCGCGGAGGAAGCTCCCGCGACAAACAATGATCGTATGGCCGAAACGGTACTCATCTTGCTCAATTAGACGGCAAATCACACCCCAAAGCCGCAAAAAAGAAAGCGTTTGCACCAAAAATACAGCGATTTACTTGATTTCGCGGTGCTCCATGCGGAACTGTATCTCGTGTCAGGGCACGACTTCAGCCACGCGCCGCGCGCGTTTCTGAGCGGCATTGTGCCGCGAAGCGTTGAATTGGGAAATGGTACCTACTCTTCGATGTCGGCAACGTAAAGCAGTCCCAGGTCGCGCAAGGTTTGACCCGAGTTGCGCCCCAGAACCTCGGCAACATTTTCGGCCAATCCCCTATTCGAAGCGAAGAATCGGAAGGTCACGACTTCTTTGCCGAACATGCAGGTCATGTCGATGCGCGTGCCCACAATCCTGTCGACTTTCCTGAAGGTCACCGATTCCGGAGACTTCACAAAAGTGGCTTTGCGGGTATCAAATGGCCCGGCGCCTCCCTGAGGCGGCCAACCAGCTAAATTCAACAACTGCTGCATTCCGTACTCCCTGCAGACTTGATGTTACCCTACAGAACGTCGATTCGGACGTTCGTCCAGGTTTTAAGGCGATCGAAAGTTTCCTTGAAAGCATCGGATCTCACGCCATTCTTGCTGGTCTCTGCTCCTGGCACACCGCTGGCGTAAACTCTCTCCCATGATGTTCACCAGGCGCCTCCGCGAAGGCGTTCGTTGCGGCGACATCACCTCGAGCATCCGTATCTGGAAGAGCCCCCGCGTCAAAGTCCGCGGACGTTACCCCATGGAAGAAGGCGAAATCGAAGTCGATTCCATCGAACCCATCGGTTTCCCCGACATCACTCCCGAGCTGGCCCGCGCATCCGGCTTCCTCGGCGTCCTCGACTTGTTGAAAGTAGCCAAACACGGCAGCGGCGACAAGATCTACCTGGTTCGCTTCCACTACATCCCGCCCGCCAAACCCAAACCCCGGGGCTAACTCACATGCCTAACTCCGCTAGCTCCGCCAACTTTCCGGTTGCCTGGCGATCCCTGTCTCTCTCACTCACACCGCAGAGCCGTCAATGGATCCACCCGTGTCGCGCGCCGCGCCGGAATCCAGCCAGCCAGCACCCTCATCGCACTTACCACGAGGCCCGCAGCAATGAACGCAATCGGGTCCATTGCGCTGACCTGGTAAAGTTGCGCCTTCAGCACGCCCTCGAGCTTTGCCATTGATCCGACGACGTCGAAATCTGCAAACTGGGAATTCAGCACGTGAACTCTAAACTCACCCAATCCTTTCGCGCCCCTCTCGAAGCCACTGGCACCTCGCTGCGCTGGGTCATCGCTCGCGTTCCCGTCGACCTGAAAAAAGCCTGGCCCATGTGGAAGAGCCGCCGCGTCTTAGGCGAAATCAACGGCTTCGCCTTCAAGACCGCGCTAATCCCCGGCACCAGGGGCCAGGGCCACGTCCTCATCGTTAATAAGAAAATGCAAACCGGTGCGCGCGTCCGCGCTGGAGAACGCGCCCTCATAAAGCTGACTCCCGACCTCGGCGAAGTCGTCATCGATCTCCCGCCGGAGTTTGCGAATATTCTCAAGGGCGATCGCGCCCTCAGAAAGTTTTTCGATGCCATGAGCCCTTCCATGCGCAAGGGCTTCACCAATCTCATCGCCGACGCAAAGACCGACGAAACGCGCCGCAAGCGCGCCGAAGCCATGGCCGAAAGTCTCATGCTCGCAATGGAAGGCGAAGTGGAACCGCCGCCCATTCTGCGCGCCGCATTCCAGCGCCAGCCCGAAGCCCGCCGCGGCTGGGACCGGATGACGCAAACCCAGCGCAGAAACCATCTCCTCGGCATCTTCTACTCGCAGACCGTGGAAGGCCGCGAACGCCGCGCCGCCAAAGCTATCGAAAGCTGCCTCGCCGTAGCCCGCCGCCGATCGGATCCTTAGCGCGAGCCATCTACACTAGACACATGGAAGTTCTCTACGGCGTCCATCCCGTTGCCGAAGCTCTCAAGGCCGGCCGACGCCGCTTCGATCACGTTTTGGTTGCCGCCGAACGCCACGACGAACGCCTCGCGCGCCTCGTCGCCGATTGCAAGCAGGCCGGTGTTCGTGTCCGCCAGGAACCACGCGACCAGCTCACGCACCTCGCTGGAACAACGTCCCACCAGGGTGTCGTCGCCCTCGTCCGCCCGCAGGAAGCACTGGCCATCGAAGACCTCTTCACTGCGCCCGATCCATCGCAGCCCCGCCTGCTCCTCGCTCTCGACGGCGTAGAAGATCCGCAGAATCTCGGCGCACTTTTGCGCGTTGCCGACGGAGCCGGCGTCGACGGCATCGTCCTCACCGAGCGCCGCTCGGCACCCCTTAGCCCTGTTGCCGTGAAAGCAAGCGCCGGCGCCAGCGAACATCTTCGCATCGCCCGCGTCGTCAACCTCGTCCGCGCACTGGAAGAATTGAAGCAGCAGAACATCTGGGTGATCGGCCTCGACGAACGCGGCTCTTCCGACTACGACCAGTTCGACCTGACCGGCGACTGCGTCCTGGTGCTCGGCCGCGAGGGCGCCGGTCTTCACGACCTCGTCCGCCGCACCTGCGACCATCTCCTCAGGATCCCCATGGCCGGAGGCGTCAGCTCACTCAACGTCTCCACCGCCGGAGCCGTCGTTCTATACGAAGCTGCCCGTCAGCGCCGTGCCGCTACGCGCAAGCCCGCAGATGCTCGCTACGACAGTGCTCCAGCGTCCAAAAAGAAGCAGAAAGGCCTAGGTTCATGAAGTTGTTTCTCGCCCGAGCGCTGGCGATCACCTCCTTTGCCGCGCTCATGGCCGCAGTCCCTGATCAAGCCCAGACTCCCGCTAACCCCAGTCCCGCCAGTCAATCCGGCCCGGACCAACCTACTCCTCAGCCCGCCAAGCCCTCCGGCAAGGTCCTCTTCCAACGTTCCCTCGACCCCAACGGCGACACCGTCAGCACCACCGGCCCCGCAGCAAAGCCCGCGCCCACCGCCGAAGCCGCTTCAGTCAGTGACGCTGAGTTGAAGTCCCTGAACATCACCGCGCTTGATCTCGACGTCCGCCTCAACACGACCGCCCAGCAACTCGCCGCCCGCGCGCTTGTCACCGTTCGCAACACCGGTACCACGCCGCTGTCGCACATTCCGCTGCAGATTTCCTCTTCCCTCAACTGGGAAAGCATTCGCATCGCCGGCCGCAACATAACCTATCCGCTCGCCACCATCAACTCAGACGCCGACCACACCGGGCAGTTGCACGAAGCCGCCGTGGCTCTCGCCGAGCCGCTCGCCCCCGGCGCAACTGTTCAGCTCGACGTTACCTACGCCGGTACCATCGCCGCCACCGCGCGTCGCCTGGTCTCCGTGGGAACACCGGAGGACTCCGCATCCCACTCCGACTGGGATGAGATCAGTCCCGCTTTCACCGGCCTGCGCGGCTTCGGCAATGTCGTTTGGTATCCCGTCGTCAGCGTCCCCGTCATCATTGGCGATGGAGCGCGTCTCTTCGACGAAATCGGCCGCCAGAAACTTCGCTCGTCTGGAACTGAATTCCGCCTTCGCCTCACCGTAGAGTTTCCCCACGGCCAAGCGCCCAACATCGCTGTGGTCAATGGAAATGCAATCCCATTCAAGGCTGTTGATTCACAGACCGCGGATTCCGACCTGCCCGGCATCGCGACCGCCGAAACCGGTCCAACCACGCTCAACTTCGAGTCACCCAGTCTGTTTGTTGCGACAGAAGCGGCTCATGCGGGCACTCATCTCAATGTCTACACCATTCCTGAAGATGAACAATCGGTCCAAAACTGGCTGACCACGGCGACAAATGTATCCCCCATGATCGAACGCTGGCTCGGTCCCAACCCGCGCACCCAACTCACGGTGCTCGATTTGCCAGACACCGAGGATGTGCCTTGGGAATCAGGTCCACTGCTCGCAATCCCTCTGCGCGGCGGACCGTCCGACCAACTCTCTTCCGTGCTCGCGCACGCCATGACCCATGCGTGGATGGCTCCCAACCCCTATTGGCTTAACGAAGGCACAGCCAATTTCATGGGTACGCTTTGGGACGACCACCTGCACCGTCGCGATCAGGCTCTCGGCACGCTTGAGGCGGGCCGGCAGGCGCTGGCGCTCCAAGAACCACCCAGCCCCGGTGAAGGCGCGGGTCAGCCCCTCGCGCATGCCACATCGCCCGTCTACTACAGAACCAAGGCTGCGTACATTCTGTGGATGCTCCGCGATCTCGTCGGCGACGATGCGCTTGCCGGCGCTCTCCGCGCGCTCAACGACGCAGCCGACAAGGGTACAGACCCAACAAATGGCTTCCCATCTGCTTCGTTTCAGGCGGCTTTGATGGCTGCCGCGCCCAGGGCGAATCTCAAGTGGCTCTTTGCTGACTGGATCGACGCCGACCATGGCCTGCCCGATCTCACCATCGACAGGGTCTTTCCGAACGCAGTGCAATCCGGCAACTGGCTCGTCTCGGTCACCATCACCAACGCTGGCTATGCGGCCGCTGAGGTTCCCGTCACCGTGCTCTCAGCGACGAATACTACGACCGAGCGCGTTTTTCTTCCGGCACGCGGAACGGTCACACCCCGCCTGCTTGTGCAGGGCAAACCAACTGAAGTCCAAGTGAATGATGGAACCGTGCCGGAGATTCAGGCGAGCCTGCATATAACTCATCTTGACCAGCGGCCGGATTCCGAACCGACAAATGTCGCTCCGCAATAGCAAAACCCCGCATCCGCACCCGATCAATCCTCTCGACGGGTCCGGCTTCTCCATCCAAAGACTGATGCGCTGGCATAGATCATCTACGTAGGATTGGCAGGCCATGGAGGCCCTTCCCCAAACCCGACGGCAGATGGGCGTGTGGGCGGCCACGGCGGTCGTTACCGGGGAAGCAATCTCTCTCGGCATCTTCCTGACCCCTGCCGGCATGGCACGCTCGCTGGGCTCGCCAGCACTGCTGGCCGCTGTCTGGTGCGGCATGGCGTTGCTCACGTTGGCCGGGGCGCTCTGTTTTACCGAACTGGCCATCCGCAATCCCCATGATGGCGGCGAATATCTTTACCTCCGCCGCGGCTTCGGAGCGCGCGTGGCATTTCTGTATGGCTGGATGGTCGCCATCGTCATGTATCCCGGCGTGGCCGCCGCTCTCTCCGTTGGCAGCGTACCGTATCTTCAGGCACTTCTTCCCGTTTCCACCGCGGTTGCCAAAGTCCTCCCCGCATTGATTCTGATCACCCTCGGAGCACTCAATTACTTCGGTGCAGGGTTCAGCAGCCGCGTGATGACTGCGCTTAACTGGCTCAAAATTCCCGTTCTCGCAGCCTTGGTCGGCTGGGCGCTTCTCTCCGGGCACGCCACGATGGCCAATGTCGCCCCGTTCGCTGCGCGGCGACCTGGTTCAGATCCCTTGATCGATGCCATTGCCGGAGCTGCTATCAGCGCCTTCTTTTGCTTCGGTGGCTGGTGGGAGGCCGGAAAAATTGCCGGCGAGGTTCGCAACCCATCGCGCAACCTCGCAGTTGCCTTTTCCGGTGGAGTGTTGATCGTGACGGCAATCTACCTCCTGCTCAGCTTTGCGTTCGTGGCCGTCGTGCCCATGCAGCAGATTCAGTCAAACACTGCCTTCGTCGCTCTGTTTGGCCAGGCACTTTTCGGTTCTGCCGGCAGCCGCGTGCTGTCAATGTGCGTCGTGCTCTGCGTCCTCGGCGGCCTGTTGGTGCTTAGCATGGCCGTTCCGCGGGTCACGTACGCACTCGCTCTCGGGGAAATGGGAGGCACAAAGCAGGGCGGACCTCTTTCCGCATTTGCGCGCCTGCATCCGCGCTATGGCACGCCGGCCAACGCGGTCCTGTTGCAAACCGGTATGGCCCTTCTCGTCATGATGCTTGGCGCTTTCGACCGCATCCTTGCTTACATTATCTTTTGCGCCGTCGTCTTTCTCGCGCTCACCGTTGCAACGCTGTTTCGGACCATTACGCCTGTGCGCCGCTGGTGGTATCCGCTCGCGCCTGTCGTTTTCATCGGCGGCAGCGGTGTGCTTGCCATCATGCTCCTGATGCACAACCTGGGCTCCGCGCTGCTTGGTGCCGGTGTCGTTCTCTGTGGTCTTCCCGTTCGCTGGCTTCTGACGAGGCGAAGTGAGACGCCATCCGTCGTTGCAGCAGATTCCGTTTCTTCATAGAACCTTCGCTTTCCAACTTAATTGCGTTGAACTAAGAACTCAGAACAGGAGTAACTCCCAATGCCCCACATCCCGTTATCCCCTGAACACATCGGCATTCGCGGCGCGATGGCCTTTCGACCCGAAACGGCGCGCCCCCTCAACGACCTCGTCGAAATCCTGCTCACCGGACCAAGCACATTAAGCAAAGGAGAGCGTGAATTGATCGCCACCTACGTCTCGAGCCGCAATTGCACGCACTTCTGCGCCAGCATTCACGGCGCGATCGCCGCAGCCCACCTGGGCGGAGACGAGGCGCTGGTCAAACAGGTGAAAACCGACTTCACGCAGGCCGACATCAGTCTCAAGCTCAAGGCGCTTTTCGTGATCGCCGGCAAGGTCCAGAAGGACGGAAAGCTCGTAACCGCCGCCGACGTTGAAGCCGCTCGTAATCTGGGTGCCACCGATCTGGAAATCCACGACACAGTCCTGATCGCCGCCGCTTTCTGCATGTACAACCGCTACGTCGATGGACTCGGCACCGTCCAGCCCGACGACGAAGCTCTTTACCGCGAACGTGGCCGCATGGTTGCGCGCAACGGATACGTCAACACCAGCAAGGAATACCTCGGCAAAACCGAAGAGGTTCACAGTTCATAGTTCGTAGTTCGCAGGCAATATCTGCAGGATCAGGTCAGATTTCGGCCTGTGCTCTCTCGGGTTGTGAACTAAGAACCAAGAACTCTGAACTCTGAGCTGAGGTCAATCATGCCGCATATCGATCTTCCCGAAGGCTATCCTGGCATCAGCGCCGGATTCATCTATCGTCCCGAGACCGCGAAGCCCATGCGTGAGCTCGCCGATATTCTGCTCCATCAGCCCAACTCGCTCACCGCAGGCGAACGCGAACTGATCGCCACCTATGTCTCATCACGCAACTGTACGACGTTTTGCGTGCTTAGCCATGGTGCCGCGGCGGCAAGTCATCTCAGAGACTCTTCCGTTGTTGAAAAAGTGAAATCGAATTTCCTCGCCGCACCCATAAGCGCCAAACTCAAGGCGCTGCTCACCATCGCCGGAAAAGTTCAGCAGGATGGAAAGCTTGTGACCGAAGGCGACGTGCTCGCTGCGCGTCAGTTGGGCGCAACCGACCTCGAAATTCACGATACGGTCCTGATCGCTGCGGCCTTCTCCATGTACAACCGCTATGTCGACGGACTCGGCACTGTGCAGCCAACCGATCCCGGCATGTACGCGCAGATGGGAAAGCATCTCGCCGAAGAAGGCTACACCAAGCCTTCCATCAGACACCCCGTAGCCGCATCATGAGTCTTGAAGAAACGCAACTGAAGAGTTGCACAGTGCGAGATAGTGCATCAGATCAAGAGAATTGCGAGATATAAGAATCGCGCCGAATGCGATGAGCACTCAGCGCGCAATTCTTCGTCTTCATTACTCCCTACTCCCTAGTCTCTAGCCCCTAGTCCCAATCCCTAGTCCCTAATCCCTGTCTTTAACATTCCTCGCCTTCACCTTGAACCAGATCGGCGTCCCCTTGAATCCAAATGCTTCTCGGATCTGATTCTCCAGGAATCGCTCGAAGGCGAAGTGCAGCTTGATGTTGCGGTCGGTGAACAGCACAAACGTGGGCGGCGCCACCGCAGCCTGCGTCATATAGAAGATGCGGATGCGCTTGGCCATCGGCACTGGCGCGCGCTGGAAGTCGATCTTTTCGAGGAACCTGTTCATCTGCCCGGTCGTCACGCGCTTGCGACGCTCCGCCGCCACAGACTTTACTTCTTTGAGAACGCGCGGCATCCCTTTCACTTCAAGTGCCGAAAGAAAAATTACCGGCGCATAATCGAGATACTTCAACGCCCTGCGTATCTGTTTCTCGAAGATCTCGCGATCTGCTGCGGGCTTTCCGTCTGTGCGTCCTGTCGTCACCGCATCCCATTTGTTCACGATAATGATGACGCTGCGGCCGCTCTCATGTGCGTAGCCACCGATGGTCGCGTCGGCTCCCGTCACACCCTCGGTCGCGTCGATCACCAGCAGCGCAACATCCGCAGCCTCGAGGTGGCGCCGTGCCATCACCACGCTCATCTTTTCGGCCATCAGGTGGGTCTTGCCCTTGCGCCGGATGCCGGCCGTGTCTACGAACCGCAACGTGTCGCCCTCAAACTCAATCGCCTCGTCCACCGCATCGCGCGTCGTGCCGGCAATCGGCGACACGATAGCGCGCGAAGTTCCTGTCAGTGCGTTCAGCAGTGTGGACTTGCCCACGTTAGGCCGTCCAATGATCGCAATCGCCGTTTCCCGCTGCTCAAACTCGCCGTGAGTACGAATCAATCGCGTGTGCGATTCGTCTTTCCCGCCCGGTTCGAGCGGGCCGCCCTCGGATATATCGTTCTCCTCGGCGATTTCCTCCGCGGTCTCCGCCTCAATCTCCGCTTCCGTGGTGGGAATCGCCTCCGAGATGGCGTCCAGCAAATCGCCGATGCCCAGCGCGTGTTCCGCGCTGATGGCGTATACGTTCTTGATCCCAAGCTGGCGGAAATTCTCGGCGGCATAGGCCATCGCTTCGCCCTCGATCTTGTTCACCGCAAGGAACACAGGCTTCTTGCTCCGCCCCAACAGCCGCACCAGGTCGTAATCCGGGCTCGCCAGCTCGGTGCGTGCGTCTACCACCATCACCAGTGCCTGCGCTTCCTTCAGCGCTACCTTCGCCTGGTTGTAAATCTCCGTCGGAATCAGCTCCGGGTCGTCCGGAACGATCCCGCCCGTATCCACCAATCGAAAGCGCCGTCCGGCCCAATCGAATTCACCGTAGATGCGGTCGCGCGTAATCCCTGGCTCGTCGCCGACAATCGAACGCCGGCTCTTCGTCAACCGGTTGAATAGCGTGGACTTGCCCACGTTAGGCCGCCCCACGATGGCCACTAATGGCAGTGCTTCCGCTCCGGGCCGCGCGGGAATTACCGATCTGCGATACGTAGGCAAAGCGTTCTCCCTCGGCCTTTTTTCTCAAATCGGCCTCATCACCATCATCTCCTATGGCGCTCAGATGAGGGGGACCACCTGTCTGTGCCGATCGTGCCCGACTTCGAATTCGTTCGCGAAATGTTCTAGGCGACTAGAACTGGCTGCAGGCCCCGGTCTCGCCGACGCACGACGCTCCAGCGATGCCTGAGGACACGTCAGGGGGGACGTTAGGATTCACAGCGTTGCCATCGAAAAGGAATAGGCCGGAGGGCCCGAATCCCATTCCGTCATCAGTAGTGATCAGCGCCAAACCGGAATTGCCCCATCGAACGAGTTTTCTCGGTTGTCCCGTGAAGGCCGCATTGCTTCCTCCGGAACCCGACGATCGCCATCCGAAATAGGTTCGTTCAATGAACGCGTACGAGTTGAGGTCGTACACCCAAAGCTCATAAAGCAAGACGTCACTACCGCCATCAAAATACGCGGTCGCACAATAATAGCGTTGGAGCGTTCCATCTTCGGTGCAGGCTGCCGAGCCAGGCAGAGGAAACCTACCTAACAATCTGGCGGTCGGAGGATCGTATGCCATGCCGACCGCATTGTCGTAAAGGATGTTCTGCTTTCGATCCATTACCGGTCGCCACGGGGCTGAGTCGCCATTTGAGCTCTCAAAGGTTATCCCCGCAGAAGTGACACTGAGCACCGAGATGCTTCCATTATTGAAGTCATAGCCGCCGTAGAGAACCGAATCGTCGGGCCCCCAGCGAGCCCAGGCGATGGGCGGTCCGCCAGCCATCCAGGCAGGCAGGTTTCCGGGTCTCTGCACATCGTCGTCAAAGATGTAGACACCGTCGTAAGGCGGGTAGATATCCCATAGGCCCACCACGATTGCCGCAGATCGCGGACTGGCCGCGCCGGCGTCAAGGCTGATTACCTGCTGCGGTACGCCTCCCACCAGCGGCGTAGACACCGTGAACTCCTGAGCAAGGCCGGGCAATGAGAATCGCTCCAGCGCGTAATCGCCATCGAGCGTCACCCACAGATGTGCATTATCCAGTGATGCCGACATCATGTAAGGTCCCTGGCCGGTGGGAGTGATTCGGGCGACGCCGGCTGCAATCGGTTCCAGAGAAACGATGCTGTTGGGGTACATCGAATCAGTTGCCGGCATGGACAGATAAAGCAATCCTCGCACCGGATCGGCAAGAATGTCCTTCGCATCAGAAATCTGGAGAACGGTGCGAACATAAGTTGGCGGGGGAGCTGCTGCCACCGTGAAGGTCAGCGAAGAAGACAGTCCACCTCCTGGGCTGGGGTTCTCAACTGTGACTTGCACGATCGCAGCGCTGGCGAGATATGACTGAGGGACAATCGCACTCAGGGCGGTTCCCATGCCGGAAGTCGTCAACGCGACTCCGTTCCACTTGACGACAGCCCCAGATAGAAAATTCGAACCCTGAACGGCCATTGAGATTTGGGCCGTCCCTGCGATTGCCAGTGAGGGAGTCAGGGATTTGATGGTCGGGATGGTCGGTGGAAGTGTACTTCCTCCACCTCCGTTCACGCTTGAGCCGCTGCTCCCACACCCGGAACTGACGATCAGAGTCAACGATGCGAAAAGAAATAATGCGGAGCGACCAAGGCCGTTCATAACGGACCGAACCAATCTGGGGAATCTCGCGAAAAGTATATAACCTCCTTCGGTTTGTGGCTGTGCGAGACGCCACACAGCCATCAATCCGCTGAACCGCGGGTTTCACTATGATGGAGGTACCGCGGCCGATGACCCTTTCCTCCACGCCAACCCGAATCCTGCCCACTCTGCACGAGTTCTTCTCGCCCGGCGGCATCCTCTCTCGTTCGCCGCTTCCCTACGAATACCGCCCCGGACAACTCGAAATGGCTAAGGCAGTCGAGCGCGCCCTCGCCGAGCGTCGCCATCTCATCGTCGAGGCCGGCACCGGCACCGGAAAGACCCTGGCCTACCTGCTTCCCGCCCTACGCACCGGCCAGCGCATCATCGTTTCCACGGGCACAAAGGCCCTGCAGGACCAGCTCTTCTTTCGCGACGTGCCGTTCCTTGAGTCCCTGCTCGGTCCCCTGCAAGTCTGCTACATGAAGGGCCGCGCCAACTACCTCTGCCGCCACAAGCTCGTCACCCTGCGCGATCAACCGATTTTGTCGGGATTGGAAGAGATCGACCAGTATCGCCAGATCGCCGAGTGGGAAAAGACGACCGAAACCGGCGATCGTTCCGAGCTTTCAGAACTGCCAGAATCGAGCGCCCTCTGGCACAAGCTCGACGCCCGCAGCGACGCCTGCCTCGGCACAACCTGCCCTGACTACCGCCGCTGTTTCATCACCGAGATGCGCCGCCGCGCCCTCGAGTCCGACATCATCATCGTCAACCATCACCTGTTCTTCGCCGACCTCGCCGTCAAGCAGCAGGCGTCCGGCGCGCCAGACGTGGGCATCCTTCCCGAGGCCGCCGCGGTGGTATTCGACGAGGCCCATGAGTTGGAAGACATCGCCTCAAGCTACTTCGGGCTCTCGGTTTCAAATATCCGATTTGAAGAACTGGCCCGCGACACCGACGTGCTGCTGCGCGGCAAGTCCGGCGCAGAAAAATTGCCGGCCTCCACGCAGCAACTACGCGACCGCGCGCGCATGTTCTTTTCCAGCCTGCCCAGCAATGGCGACGGCCGCCAGCCCTTCGACAACCGCGAAGAATTCCTCGAAACCTCGGGCGATCTCTATCTTTCGCTGCGCAACACCCTGCGCCTGCTTGAGTCCGAGATGGAACTACTCACCGACATCGACGAAGCCCCCGGCCTGCGCAAACGGGTCGGCCGCCTCCGCAGCGAGCTTGAGTTCCTGCTCGAATCCAATTCCAGCAATATGGTTTACTGGCTCGAGCGCCGCATCGTCGGCGGCATGAACGCGGAAAAGTCCGGCTCTTCCGCTCGCTCGGGCATGCGATCGCAAACCCGGCACACGTTTCTGCAGGCCACGCCCATCGACGTATCGGAGATGCTGCACGAACTGGTTTTCGAGAACATACCCACCGTTGTGCTCACGTCGGCAACCCTCACCGTACAGGGAGGCTTCGAGCACATCCGCAAGCGCTTGGGCATGACGGAAGCGCGCGAGCTCGTCGTACCCTCACATTTTCGTTACGGCGAACAGGCTCTTCTCTACCTGCCGCCCAATATGCCCGACCCGCGCGATCCGGACTTTCCCGAAGCCGCTGCCAACTGTATCCGTCGCGTGCTCGAAATCACCAGGGGCCGCGCCTTCTGTCTCTTCACCAGCTACGCCCAGATGCGCGACCTCTACGAGCGCCTCCTGCCCGTACTCGACTACCCGATCCTGCTTCACGGCACAGCCCCGCGGAAGGCGCTGCTCGAACAGTTCCGCACCACGCCGAATGCCGTCCTCTTCGGCACATCCAGCTTCTGGCAGGGCGTCGACGTGCAGGGTGAAGCGCTCAGTTGCGTCATCATCGACCGGCTTCCCTTCGCCGTTCCCAGCGATCCTGTCGTGCAGGCCCGCATGAAGGCCATTGAAGAAGCCGGCGGCAAGCCCTTCTTCGACTACCAGGTCCCGTCTGCGGTGCTCACGTTGAAGCAAGGCTTCGGCCGCCTCATCCGCTCCCTCGAAGATCGCGGCGTGCTCGTCCTTCTCGACCCCAGAATAAGAAAGCAGCGCTACGGCCAGACGTTTTTAGCAAGCCTGCCACCCTACCGCATGACCGCAACGATCACTGAAGTGGAAAGCTTTTTTGAAGAGAGCAACGCTAGAAAGAACTGAAGCAATGCAGCCAATGGCGCAGGTCATCGAACAGTCATGATGAAGATCACTCCCAGCGATGTCCTCCTAGTCACCGACGTGCAGAACGATTTCTGCCCCGGTGGCGCTCTTGCCGTTAGAGGCGGAAACGCCGTCATCGATCCCATCCATCGCGCCGCGCAGAACTTCCAGCACATTATTCTCACGCAGGACTGGCACACCCCCGACCACAACTCCTTTGCCTCCGTCCATCCCGGCAAAAAGCCCTTCGAGCAGATCGAACTCAGCTACGGACCGCAAACTTTATGGCCCGATCACTGCGTTCAGGGCACCCTCGGAGCAAAATTTCACCCTGAACTCCAGCTCACCCGCGCCGAACTCATCCTGCGCAAAGGCTTCCGCCCTGCAATCGATTCCTATTCCGCCTTTTTTGAAAACGATCGCACCACCGCAACGGGGCTTGCGGGATACTTGCGCGAGCGCGGCCTTACCCGCGTCTTCCTCGCCGGCCTCGCCTACGACTACTGTGTCGGCTACTCCGCTCTCGATGCACGCCGACTCGACCTTCCAGCGGTCATCCTTCGCGACGCCTGCCGCGCCATCGACCTCAACGGCTCCGTCGCCGCCATCGAAAGGGAATTCGTCGCCAGCGGTGTTCAACTAATGAACACCGCCGATCTCTCCCGCTGATCCCACTGCCTGCAGCACGTAAAATCCTCAGTAGGTCCTCTCGCATGTCGCGCAACTTCTACATCCTGGCCGCCGCGCTCGGCTTCTTCGCTCTGCTTGCGGCAGGCATGACGTTCGTCCCGTCGAGCTTTCAACCCGGTTTGCCGGCCAACGGATCTCTGTGGCGCACGGTCGCGCTGCTCATGATGCTCGCCGCCCTCGCCTGCGCCTTGATCGCGGTGATGAGCAACCTCTTCGAGCAGGTCGACCGCCGCAGCGAACATCAGCGTCAGGACGAGCGCCGCAAACGCAGAGATGCGCAGCCGCCGCACGAATGATCATTGATACAAAAGACCTTGCAAGCATCGTGAGATGGCATCGTTGTCAAAAGAACTAAAATGGAGGCAGTCGGGAGATTACCCGCAACAGGACGTGATCGCTGATGTTTGAAGTTACCGTGGAGGGCGGCTTTTCCTCCGGGCACTACCTTCGCAACTATCGTGGCAAATGCGAAAACCCGCACGGGCACAACTACAAGGTGCGCGTGACGCTCTATGGCAAGGAACTGGACGAAGCCGGCCTCCTGCTTGACTTCAAGTTGCTGAAGCAGGTGATGCGCCCCGTCATCGACCGCATCGATCACCAGATGCTCAACGAACTCGAGCCGTTTACAGTGCTCAACCCTTCCGCCGAAAACATCGCGAAGTTTTTCTACGACCAGACCAACGAACAACTCGCCGAAATGACCAAAGGCCGCGTGCGGGTAAAAGACTGCACCATCTGGGAAACGGACACTACCACGGCAACCTACTTCGAGTAGCCTCTCGAAAGCTCTGTCATTCCGATCGAGCGCAGTGAGTGGAGAAACCTGCAGTTGCTTTTCGCGATAACTGCAAACCGTTTATCCCTTGCGCCCGCCGCTCAATTTCGCGCAAACTTTACGCCGAAAGCACTCCACAGCATGGTCGTTGACCAAGCCCGCCGCCTGCATCCACGCATACACAATCACCGGCCCCACAAACTTGAATCCCCGGCGCTTCAGTTCTTTTGAAATCGTGACGGAGAGCGGCGACTCCGCCGGTAAAGGTCCCGAATTCTGAATCGGCTTTCCGCCAACAAACTCCCACACCCACGCGGAAAAATCGATCCCGGCTCTTTGCATTTCAAGAAATATCCGTGCGCCCTGGATAGTGGCCTCGATCTTCGCGCGGGCGCGGATGATCCCTGGGTTCTGCATCAACCGTTCAATATCGGCCTCGTTGAATTTGGCGACCTTCGCCGGATCAAACTGCCGGAATGCTTTTCGGAATTCATCGCGCTTGCGCAGAACAGTGATCCACGCGAGCCCCGCCTGAAACCCTTCCAGCATCAGCAGTTCCCACAGCGCCCTGCTGTCATGCTCCGGTACACCCCACTCTTCATCGTGGTAGGTGCGCAGCAGCGGATCGCTCTCCGCCCATCGGCATCGAAGTTTTTCCTTCATGTCTCCATGCTACGAGGGGGAATCGGGGTACGAGCGGGAATTGCTCTAATTCATCTCTTTCGATTTCGACTTCAGATACGTGTCGAAAGGAATCTCGAAGTAGAACAGTTCGTTTCCGGTTGAGTCGCGCAGTTCGTGCAGGTGCATCTTGGCGCCTTGCAGCGGATGATCCAGCTGCGACACGTCGTAAAACAGAAATCCAGCCCGCGTCGTATGCGGTTCGACCACCAGCGCCTGGTATTCGAATTGGTCGAAGTCTTCCTCGATTGCCTTGTTGCTGGCCTTCGGCTTCGTCTTGATCGGAGGCAGTGGCCCCGGCAAGGGAATCTTCTTGCCCTCGCGCTCTGAGCGCGTCATCAGCCGCTCCACGTCCTCCGGTTCCGCTGCATTGATCTTGTCACCACCCGCGGTGTAGAAGAGGATCCGCGCATCCCGCAAAGAAATTGGCTTGTCGCCGCTGTTGGTAATGATGAGCCGCACCGGCATCACGCCATGAGCCAGGTAGTCGACGCGGAAAATGGATTCCTTTTCCTTGGTGTCGAAAGGCTCAACTGCGATAGCGACATGTTCTTTGTCGTGGACCTCGACCGCCGGATAGGTAGTCGCGGGCTGCACCGGCGGCGCCGTGTGATTGCTGGCCCCTGCCGTCACGGCCAGCCCCATTACAGCCATCCCAACGACCAGAAGCGTCAGCGTGCTGGGGACCCTCATCGCGTTCGACTGTATCATTTGAGGGTTAGACCGGGGGAAGGCGAATTCCGTCTCGCATGGTTCTCTTTTTCTATAACCTCGCGCTCCTGGCGACCCTGGTGGCCAGCGCTCCGTGGTGGCTTTGGCGCATGGCGACCACGCAGAAGTATCGCGAGGGACTGGGCGAGCGACTGGGGCGGGTCCGTGAGCGGCTGCATTCGGTGTACGGCAAACCGGTCATCTGGCTTCACGCTGTTTCCGTTGGCGAGGTGCTGGCGGTCAGCCGCCTGGCGCACGAAATCGATACTGCTTTTCCCGGTTTCCGCCTCTTGATCTCCACCACCACCCGGACCGGCCAGGAGTTGGCGCGCACGCGCTTCGGCGCCGAACGCGTCTTCTATTGCCCGCTCGATTTGCCCTGGGCTGCTCGGGCTTACCTCAAAGCACTCAAGCCGCGGATGCTTATTCTTGCTGAAACGGAGTTCTGGCCCAACCTGCTGAACGGCTGCCTTCGCCGCGACATTCCGGTCGTGGTTGTCAACGCCCGCATCTCCGATCGCTCCTGGCCGCGCTACCAGATGCTGCGCCGCTTGTGGCGCCCGATTCTTGCCCGGCTGACGCGCGTACTCGCGCAAACCGAAGCAGACGCTCAGCGCCTGATCGCTCTTGGTTGTGATCCGGACCGCGTCAGCGTCTCGGGGAATTTGAAGTTCGACGTGCGTGCCGCAAAGCAGGCGGAGGCGACGCGCCTTCTAAAATCTCTCAGAGGTAGCCTGCGCTTTCTTGTTGCCGGCAGCACCCTGGAAGGCGAAGAAGCGGCCCTGCTCGAAGCATGGCCAAAGCTTGTCGCCTCTGGATCCCAGCTTGCCATGGTACTCGCCCCGCGCCATCCGGAGCGCTTTGCAGCGGTGGCTACTCTTCTTCAGAATTCAGGCTTGGCATGGAATAAACGCTCGGACTGGGAAGGGAAGTCAACGGGTGCCATCGCACCGCTCAAACACGGTCAGATTGTTTTGCTCGATACCATCGGTGAACTGGCGTCGGTGTATTCCATCGCGGCCGTCGCCTTCGTGGGAGGCAGCCTCATCTCCGCTGGTGGGCACAACCCCCTTGAGCCTGCGCAATTCGGTGTGCCCGTCGTCATGGGACCGCACTACGCAAATTTCCGCGCCATCACTGACGATCTTCGTGGCCACAATGCCATTCGCATCGCTTCCAAAGAGGATCTGGCGGACTCCATCGCGGCCCTGCTGTCGAATCAGAGCGACGCTCAAGCGTTAGGCGAGCGCGCCCGACATGTCTTCGACCAGCAGGCCGGCGCAACCGGGCGCTCCGTCGTGGCGTTGCGCGAGATTCTTGATCCCTCTTCACATGTAACGCAGATGCAAAGCCACCCAGGGAATGCTGAGGGAGCGGTATGAAACGGCCCTTGATGCTCCCGCTGGTGCCGCTCTACGCCGCTGGTCTCGCGTTGCGCGATCTTCGTCTGACTCGTGGCTGGGAGCCCATCCGGCGCCTGCGTTACCCCGTCATCAGCATCGGCAATCTCTCCACCGGCGGTTCCGGTAAGACGCCACTATCCATTACGCTGGCCCGCCTGCTCTCTGCGCGCGATTTTCATGTCGACGTACTCTCGCGCGGCTACGGCCGCAACAGACGTGAGCCCGACCGGGTCATGCCCGATGGCGCCGCAGACCAATACGGCGATGAGCCGCTGTTGATCGCGCGCGAAGCCGGCGTGCCTGTCTACGTGGCTCCTGAACGATACGATGCCGGCCTGCTCGCCGAAGTGGATGCGAAGCAAGATAATCCCCGGCCGCAGGTTCACATCCTCGACGACGGATTTCAGCATCGGCAACTCCACCGCGACATCGATGTCCTGCTCGTCAATCGCGAAGACTGGCACGACCACCTTTTGCCCGCCGGAAACCTCCGCGAGACGTTGACCGCGATCAGGCGGGCCAGTGCACTCGCCATTCCTTCTGACGATTCCGCATTCGAAGCCGAACTCCGGGACCGGGGATGGACCGGCCCCGTCTGGCGACTCCGCCGCCGCATGGAGATCCCGCAGGTAACGGGGCCTGTCGTCGCCTTCTGCGGCATCGCCCGCCCCGGGCAGTTCTTTGCCGGGCTCGAAGCTGCAGGCGTTAAGATTGCCGACCGCCTCGCATTTCGCGACCATTTCAGCTATCGCAAGGCTGACCTCAACGATCTTTTCGACACTGCGACCTTACCGGGTCGTGGCGTATCCGCGTTCATCACCACCGAAAAGGACCTCATCCGCCTCGGCGATCTGGCTCTTGCCTTCCCGCACGATCTGCCCCTCCTCTCCGCGCGCCTGACTGTCGATATCGAAGAGGAATCGCAAGTGTCCGAATGGCTCGCCGGTAGGCTACGGGCGAACCAAACACTTCAGTCATTGTGAGAAAATCAGAATTTGCAAACCCAGTCCAAGTTTCGCCTGCTCGTGGTCCGTCTCGGCGCCATGGGCGACATTCTCCATGCCCTCCCGGCCGTCACTGCGCTGCGCATCGCCCACCCCGCATGGACGATTGAATGGGTGGTTGAACCATCATGGCGTGCACTGCTCGCAGCAAAACAGAATGCAGGGCGCGATACAGGCAACGACCGTCCAATGCAGCCCCTCGTAGATCGCATCCACATCGCATCGTCAAAACAGTGGCGCAAAACCCCCTTCTCGGGCCAGACGCGCCGCGAAATCAATACTCTTCGTCGTGCTCTCAAAAATGAACGCTACGATGCCGTTCTCGATCTCCAGGGGGCTCTGCGGTCGGCGGTGATAGCCCGGATGGCATCGAGCCCGCGCTGTATCGGTGAATCCCACCCCCGCGAGGCGATCGCCCGCTGGCTCTTTACAGAGCGAATCGATACGCACAGCGCGCACGTCATCGAACAGGATCTCGAACTAGCCTCGGCGGTCGCCGGAGACACTCTTGCTCCTGTGCAACCCTGGCTTCCTGCCGATCCTGAAGCCGAGGCCTGGGCATGCGAACAGCTTCGACCGGGCGAGACCACCGTCCTCATCAACCCCGGCGCGGGATGGGGTGCCAAGCGCTGGCCCGCCGAGCGCTACGCCGAAGTTGCGCGTGCCTTGCTGAATCGTGGAGTCCGCGTCCTGGTCAACGCCGGACCCGGCGAATTGTCTCTCGCCGACTCTATCGTCAAGAAGACCGGAGGCGGCGCCTCTTTTCTCCTTTGCTCCGTCGAACAGCTCATCGCCATCACTCGCCGCATAAGCCTCGCCATCGCCGGCGATACCGGTCCACTTCATCTCGCCTGCGCCCTCGGACGCCCCGTCGTCGGTATCTATGGCCCCACCGATCCGAGCCGCAATGGTCCTTACGGTACGTGCTTCAAAGTGCTCCGTAGTCCCGAGAGCCGCCGCGACCATTCACGCCGCCAGGCCCCGGAAGCCGGTTTGCTCACCATCACGCCGGAAGATGTCCTGAGAGCTGCCGAGGAACTGCTTTATTCTGAGGCGGCGCGATGACTCAGCAAGAACAAGGTCCAAAACTCAAAGGCGCGGAGCGCTGGCAGAAGGTGGCGCGGCGCATCCGGGTGCCTCTCGGATTTCTGACAGCCGCCTTGTATATCTTTGAACTCTGGCGCCGTGTGCCCCGTCCCTCGGCAATCGCCTGGAGCTTGCTCCTTGTGCTGCCGGGGCTTTGGCTCCGCGCTTATGCGTCCGGTTATGTCAAAAAGAACCGGGAACTCACCCAGACCGGGCCTTACGCGTACACGCGCAATCCGCTCTACCTGGGTTCCATTCTCATTGCTGCTGGATTTGCCGTCGCCTTGCTCAGTTGGCCCGTAGCGGCGACGCTCGCAGCCATGTTCTTGATCATTTATGTGCCGGTAATTGCCGCAGAAGAGAGGTTTTTGCGCTCGAATTTCGCCGATTTTGCGGCCTATTGCCAACGGGTTCCGCGTCTTTTCCCTCGGATTTCGCCAGCCCACCCATCCGTCGGCAATACCGAAGTTTCATCCGGCAAGTTCTCTCTTGACCTATATTTAAGACACCGCGAGTACAATGCATCTATAGGGGCCGCCCTGCTTTATCTCTGCCTGCTCTTCCTCCGGCCGGCGCTGGGATTGTTCCTACACATGCCGCAATGAGCTGCATCGCGGCGCAATCAGGGGTTCCACCGGCTGCCGGTTTCATTGCCAATTCCGTCCAATTCACACAGGAGTCGAGTCCAGCGGTGAGAAAGCGCATGATGTTTAGAACAATTTCTTGCGCTCTCGCCTTTGCATCGGTATTGCACGCCCAGCAACCGCCGCCTGCGGCTACGCCGCTCCCGGCGCTCCCCCCACCCCGGCCGGGTTTCAGCTTCCCCCAGAATCAGACACTTACCTACATGGTGGATTGGCGCGTCTTCTCGGCGGGAACCGCCGTTATCCATTTCGAGGCAGCCGGCGACCGTGAGAAGCTCTCCGCCAATGCCGACACCCTCGGCGCAATCAACCTGCTCTTTCACGCCAGCGACCAGTTCCAGTCAACCTTCGATCGAGCCAAGGGGTGCACCTACGAGTTCGACAAGCAGACTGTTGAAGGTCGCCGCAAGATCAACTCCACACTCAAGCTTGACTACACTCAGTCGAAATCCATTCTCGATGAGAAGAATCTAGTGACCGGGAAGGCGAAGCACGTCGAATCTCCGGTTCCGGGCTGCATGACCGATCTGCTTACAGGGGTGTTCTACACCTCGTCGCAGCCGCTCGAGATTGGCCACAATGTGGTGTTGCCGGTCGTCGATGCGATGCACAATGTGCCCGTCACCATGAAGGTGGAAGGCAGGGAACTCATCAAGACAACGCTGGGCACCTTTAAAACAATTCGCGTGCAGCCTACTTCAGATGCCGGCGTGGTCAAGAACCGCGGCAGCATCTGGATCTGGTACACCGATGACGACCGCCACCTGCCCGTCCAGATGCGTGCGCGCCTCTTCTGGGGAACCATCACCTTCCGCCTGACGGGCAATGAGAATAAGTGAGAAGTGCAGTGAAAAAGTGACAATGCGGTGATGAAAGAAGTGAAGAAGTCAAGAATTGAAAAAGACGTCGTTTACTTCTTCACTCATTCACTTCTTCACTCTGTCACTCCTTCACTGCATCCTGAACCGTTCGCGCATCAGCCGTTGCAGGCGTGGCCAGTAGATCAGGTTGAAAGCAAGCTCCTTGTCGGGAAACATCAGCAACGCAGCCTTGCGCGCGTCCGCGACCATCTCCGAGGCCTCTTCCACGCTGAGCGTCAAGTCCTGCGCGATGACCTGCATCACCATGCTCATCATGATCTGCAGGCGGCGAATCTTGCGGCTTTCTTCCTTCAACTCCTCTGCCGATTGGGCGGGTTGCTCGATCGAAGCATCCGAAGCTGAGGGCGAACCTGGGACGGTTTCGTGCGGTTCCCAGACGTTCTCTGGTTGGACCATGCAGCAATTCCTCCTGTGCATTGGATGAAATTGTCGTGCTTGGCGTGCATCTTACCGGCGGTTTTACACCACGCCTCCACACCCGCGGATGGATGAATTACTTGGCCACCACTCGTAACCTCACCGACGCAGGATCCTCTTTCCAGCCCGCAACGCGATCGTTCTTGAAGTACACAATCGACCCGCCGTAACCGAACTCATTGTCTGAGAAGTGGGTTGGCGTCCCTTGCAAGGCAATCACATCGCTTTTTGGCGAACCGATCGCGAATGCCTGCACCCCCGGCACCAATGCTTGATCGGGCCACAATTTCACTCGTATCGGAGTCTTCGGATCAATCTTCCATGCCGCCACACGCCCATCGCGGAAATCGATTTCCGTCCCGTTGTAGAACATTTTTTCTCCCGACGAGGATGTCGGGTTACCGAGAATGGCCAACACCTCAGTCGGCGTCAATCCCGAGGTGATGTATGGCTTTGCCCCGGTCGCAGCGTTCGCTGGCGTCGTGGCCCGTGTTTCCGCTCCCGTCTTCACCGTGGCTTTGGGAACTGGTGCCGGCTCGTTGCCTTGCGTGGGCGCGGCCGGTGGCGCAGCGGTTTCTGCCTGCGATTTATGCAGGTCATCGCTCGCGTTACCCCACAGGCGCACTACGGAGGCGTGAACATCCCGCGATAACTCGGTTTTGAATTCTTCCCAGGGGCGTTGCGTCATTGGATTTGCGGAAAGCAGGAGATCGGTCGAGATCCACAGAAACGCTACCACTGCAATCCCACCAGCTGCGAAGAAAACGCGGGGAAGAACCGTCTTGCTGGACCGTCTCTGGTAGTGTTTCAGAACCCTTCTTACCTCGTCGGGCTCCTCCTCGTCCGTCGATTCGGGCGCAACGAATGTCTCTGCTGCTGGCTCTTCCGGTTTCGGGATGGATTCCCGCTCCTCGGTCACAAACCTGGGCACTTCAACCGCAGCCCCGGAAGCCAGATAGTCGTGCGCCGCGTTGATCTCCTTCAGTTTTTCTTCGGCGGCTCGCCTGAGCTTCTGATCGTTCTGAAATCGATCCGGGTGCCATACCTTCACAAGGGTCCGATAAGCGTCTTCAATTTCTGCCGGGGATGTGTATGGTTCCAATCCAAGCGTCTGCAGGGCTGCACAGCGACCGCACAGGCCGCCAAACGTATCCGCTGGTTTACCGCAGGAGCAGGTGCTCATGAAGGTCGACGAACTCCTCGTCAGTCCCAATTTCCCGGAATGCCGCCATTATAGAGAACTCGAAGATCATTGTGGCGATTGCCCGGATTCCTGATCTTCATTCGATTCGCCGATTACAATACCCGCGAACCCGTAAAATAGCCTTGGATGCCTTTCACCGAACAATACGATGTCGTCGTGGTCGGTGCCGGGCACGCCGGTTGCGAAGCGGCCATGGCTGCCGCGCGCATGGGCCTGAAGACGGCTCTTATCACCATGAACATGGATCTCATCGCCCAGATGAGCTGCAATCCGGCCATCGGTGGCGTTGCCAAGGGACACCTTGTACGCGAAGTCGATGCACTCGGCGGCATCATGGGTGAGGTAGCAGATGCTGTCGGCATCCAGTTCCGCCTGCTCAATACTTCGCGGGGCCCGGCCGTCTGGAGCCCCCGCGCCCAGTGCGACAAGCGGCTCTACCGCGTGAAGATGCGCGAGGTCCTCGAAGCTCAGCCCGGTCTCCACATCCGCCAGGCCGAAGTCGTTGACCTCGTGATTGAAGAACAGGGAACAGGGAACAGGGAACAGGGAGTAGAAAGCCTAGATGAGGCGCTGGGCGCCCCCGGTCCCTCGCATTTGGGGACCGGGGAAACCGCGGTCACCGGCCCGCCGGAAATCCCACGTCCAACACGTCCCCACCGCCGCGTTCTCGGCCTCAAGCTCCGCGACGGTCGCAACCTTCTTGCCGGCGCCACCATCATCACCACAGGCACCTTTCTCAACGGGCTCATCCACTGCGGCGAAGAGCGCTATCCGGCCGGCCGCAGCGGCGAACCTGCCTCGGTGCTGCTGGGTGAAGCCCTGCGCCGCCTGGGTCTACGAACGTGTCGCCTTAAGACCGGCACTCCGCCTCGCCTCGACGGACGCACCATCCGCTGGGATGCATTCGAAGAACAACCCGGCGACGCCGAGCCCACTCCGTTCAGCTTCCGTACGAAGAAGATTGTTCAGCCCCAAGTAAGCTGCCACATCGCCTTCACCACGCCAGAAACGTTGCGCCTGATCCGCGAGAATGTACACCGCTCCGCAATGTACTCCGGCCAGATCGAGGGCATCGGCCCGCGCTACTGTCCGTCCATCGAAGACAAGATCGTCAAATTCCCCGACAAGACGCAGCACCAGTTCTTTCTCGAACCCGAAGGTCTCAACACCCACGAAGTCTACGTCAACGGGATGTCCACTTCGCTGCCGATGGAAGTGCAGTGGCAGATCGTGCGCTCCATTCCCGGCCTCGATCAAGCGGAGATGCTGCGTCCCGGCTACGCCATCGAGTACGACTCCGTCGACGCTACCGAACTCGACCGCAGCCTCCGTGTGAAATCGATGCAGGGTCTCTACCTCGCGGGCCAGATCAACGGAACCAGTGGGTATGAGGAAGCCGCCTGCCAGGGCATTATGGCCGGCATCAATGCGGCTCTCTGGCTCAAGGGCGAGCCCCCGTTCCACATGGATCGCACCGAGGGTTACACCGGCATCCTTATCGACGACCTCATCTCCAAGGGCACGAATGAGCCGTATCGCATGTTTACGTCGCGCGCGGAGTTCCGCCTCCACCTGCGCATCGATAACGCCGATCGTCGCCTCACCCCGCATGGACGTCGCCTCGGTCTCATTAACGACGAAGTATGGGCCGAGTACGAGCAAAAGCAGGCCCGCATGGTTGCACTTGAAACACTTCTCACCACGCGTAAGGTCGATGCTGCAGCGCTCGCCGCTGCGGGTCTGGGCGAGCTCGGGTCCGTTACCGGACAAACCTGGGCGCAGCTCCTCAAGCGTCCCGAGGTTGGGATTCAGCCCGTATTGACCGCCCTCGGCAACACTCTTGCCTCCGATCCCGTACTCGCCTGGTTTGCAAACGGACCCACTCCATCCGCCGAAGCGCGAAGTGCGGCCCGAGCGGTCGAAACCGAAATCAAGTTTGCGGGATACCTCGATCAGCAACGCAAAGCCATCGATAAGCTGAAGGCTGCTGAGTCCGTTTCCATCCCCGATTGGATCGACTACAGCGTGATTAGCGGGCTCTCCCGCGAGATGCGCGAAACCTTTGAACGCGTTCGGCCCATCACCATCGGCCAGGCCAGCCGCATCCCCGGCGTAACACCCGCGGCACTTTCACTCGTTCACGTTTCCATCCGAGTACAGGGAGCGGGGCGAGGGCCGGGAACCATTGGCGCACCCTCTGTCAGGCCTCCGGCCACAAAGGTCGGATAGAGCTTCCAGTGGTTACTCGTTCTTCTTCTCGCTCTTCCCGAAAATCGGAAAGTGAAATGGCAGGTCGGCATTGGACTGCTTCTTGCTCTTGCCGCCATCCTCGCGGAGCACTGTGCGCTGCGAATTGATGCAGAGCCAACCGTTGTGTGCGCGCTCAAACACGTGCGTGAACACACCCTTCTCGTCCACCTGGCCGGAAGAGGCGCGATGGTGCAGGACATAAGTTCCATTTGCCACGGCGATGTCGCCCAGCATCCGAACCGTCACCACCTTCTGTTCAAGGTGAAGTGTCTTATCCTCGGTCGTAAGCAGGTAGGCCACCTGCTGATTCCGGGTTGAAATGTCCCCCGACGCCGCAACATCAAGAAACAACGGGGAAAGCACTAACTCCAGGCCATACTGATCGCGCCGATTAACAGCGTCGTCCCAGGAATCCTCTATCTTCTGGAATTGCCGCATGTCCGGGGATGACGCTGACGTAACGGGCATTTGCACAGGTGGGGGGGTAGGAGCCGGAACCTGTGCCACCGCAGTGCAGGAGAGAAGAAAACCAGAAAAACAAATAGCAAAACGAGTCATACGCGTGCCAATACTCCCAGGTACGATGATATCTCTTGGACTCCGGGGAGGGGCTTGGCGGAAGCCGCAGGCGCTAGCCGGGGATGCCGAATTTCAGCTTAGAACAGGTTTTGCAGCCGATCCGGCTGATGGAGCGTGATCACGGAGTCCTCGATAGAAATCGTCCCATCCTTGCGGAATTGGCCGAGCGTCCGGGTCACCGTCTCACGCGTCGTGCAAGCCATTGAGGCCATTTCTTCGTGCGTCAGGAGCAGCGGAAAGCGGAATCCGCCGTTCACGTGCTCGCCGATCTGGTGCGCGAGTTCCAGAAGTAGCCGGCCAAGCCTGCCCGCAACCGTCTCTGCCAATGAAATGCGGCAAGCGTCCTGCAAAGCAAAGCGATATTCCTGGCATATGCACTGGACCGCGCGCATCTGCGCTTCCTTATGATTGCGCAGAAAGGTGAGGAATCGTTCTCGCTCGATCGGACGAAGCTGTGCCGGAGTCAGCGATTCGGCTGAGACCTCGTATACTCCGTGCGACAGAGCGGCGTACAGGCCAAGCATCGACCCAGGGCCTGCCACGCGGACAATCATCTGCCGATCCTGGGCACGTCCAGCCGTAAGTTTAAGATATCCGCTGCAAATCAGGTAAAGGCAGCGCGCGTCTTCACCCTGTGTGAAAAGGGTGGCCTCGCCAGGCAGGCTGATTGTGCTGGTCACGAGTTCCAAATCCGCAAGAACTGCGCTGCCAAGCGAACAGAACCAGCCCGGACGACGATTGGCGCATGCCGCGCAGCCGACGGGAGACGGACGGGAGAGGCTCCTTTGCCGTCTTTGTGGGCTCGCGATGACTTCGTACTCAGCCATAATATTATCCACGTTCAGTCTGCCTATCCGCGCGCCAAAGTGGATGTGATGGGGCTCACGTGACCGCGCCCATTCCAGCAGTTTGCCACCTCAAAAATGAACTCTGAATCCTGTTCAGTTTCTGCGACCTTCCGTGACGTTCCTGTGAAGAAAAATTTAGCCAGATGTATGCCATCAGGGAGGAAAGTCGCGCGTGTGACGGTGCGCAGGATACCTGGCTTCTAACCTGACCTGAATCGGTTCGGCAGGAATCTCTTCGAATCTGGCAGCCCACAGTGTCACTACAGGCGTGCCATCAACCGCAAGATTATGCAAAATAGACACTTATTGTGGGGAGCAAGCAGCATTAACCCAGAACTGGAATGGCATATGCTCCGCGCCATCAAGATTCATTCCCTATCCCTTCACCTGTAATAACGCGATGTGATGGAGGTCACCGTAACTGCCTTCAAGGCACAGTACGATTGCGCACATAAGGTGATGCTCCACACAGAAATGCAGCTTTCGCTCCAATCCGTTCAAAACTGCTCAACCTCTTAGAGGGGTAGCACGAGAGAATGGCGAACGTCGAGCCGAAGCCTGCCACGGGAGCTCACCAAGGGTGGTTCTCATGCATAAGGAAGGGCCAAAAATGCGAACGCAAGAGATTGAAGCTCCGGGAGTTCGCCCCGGGTCACTCCTCTCGTTGTTGCTTTTGCTCGTGGTGTTCCTCTTTTCCGCGCGCGCATTTGCAGCTCCCGCACAGGGTGCCAACCCGGTTGGTGCGAAATCCAGCCAAAGTGCAGCCGCTCCAGGCGACTACGTAGGTCAGGAGACCTGCGCTACCTGCCACGATGAGGTTGCGAAGGGGTTCGGTTCGAACCCGCACTCCAAGCTGGCTGAAGTGCACGGCAAGACTGGCGTCACCTGCGAAGGTTGCCACGGGGCGGGAAAAGCACACGTCGATAGCGGCGGCGACATCACCAAAATCTTCAACCCCGCCAAGGCGACTGCAAAGGAAGTGGATGCAAAGTGCCTGAGCTGCCATCAAGGCCAGCACGCCAACTTCGAGCGGACCGCCCACGGCCAGAACAATGTGAGCTGCGTCAGCTGCCATAGTGTTCACCACGGCGAAGACAAGGAACAGTTGCTTAAGGTTGCTGAGCCCAAGCTCTGCTTCCAGTGCCACACTGACACCAAATCGCAGTTCAACATGCCCTTCCATCACAAAGTGGAAGAAGGACTGTTGAAGTGCTCGGACTGCCACGATCCACACGGCTCATTTGACAAGAAGAATCTCCGCTCTTCGTCCCAGATGGATGCCGTCTGCACCAAGTGCCATTCCGAAACAGCGGGACCGTTCGTCTACGAGCATGACGTCGTCAGAGCAGAAGGCTGCACTGCCTGCCACTTCGCGCATGGCGGACCGAACCCGCGCCTGCTCAATCGTGCAAACGTCAACACGATCTGCCTGCAATGTCACTCACCGTCGCCGAACTTCACGACTAGCCAGCCTCTTGGGCCGGCCCACAACCAGGCGACTCAATACCAATCCTGCACCATTTGCCACACCAGCATTCACGGTTCCAACGTGAGTCCGGTGTTCTTCAATTCGAATTGAGTAAGGGGCGAGCGATGACAAAACAGACAGAACACGCACATAGTCTGGTTGGGTCGCCGGCCGGGTTCAGAATCTCCCGGCGGTGCACCCTTACCGCAGCGGCCATGCTGGCCATTGGCATAGTCAGCGGCTTCGGCCAACAACCCCAGGCAACGCAAGTTGAAACCGCCAAGCCGGCCGCCGCAAAGAAATCCGCAGCCGAGCCGAAGGCAAAAATGCTCGGCAACTACAGCATGCACTCCAGCGTCGAACTGGGCGGCGTCATCACCCAGAAAGACGGCAGTCGCGCGATGTGGTCCACCATGGTGAACGAGGGGACAGGGATGCGCGTCCTGAACCAGTCGCTCGAACTCCGCACCATGAACCCCTCGAAGACACCGTTCTTCGATACTCTTTCAACGGCGAGCTTCGGCTACGGCGGCGAACCCAACGACGTTTCCTTCCTGAAGATGTCGAAGGGCAAGCTCTATGATTTCAGCGGCAGCTTCCGGCGCGATCGCAATTATTTCGACTACAACCTGCTGGCGAATTCGCTTCTTTCCACGGCCACTGCAGCCAACCCGGCGTTGGTTCCCGAGCCGGACTCCCTGCATCTGTTCAACACCGTGCGCCACAACTCCGACGCGGTGTTTACGCTGTTCCCGATTTCGAGAGTAAGTTTCCGAATCGGCTATAACCACAACACCAACGAGGGGCCCACCTTCGCGACCGTACACAATGGTGGCGATGTGCAACTCTCGCAGTGGTTCCGTAACGGACTCGACACTTATAGCGGCGGCGTCGATCTCAAGCTGGCCAAGCGCACCACGTTGAGCTACGACCAGTTCTTTGCACTCTATCGCGGCGACACGACATTTCAACTTGCGCCAACGCCGTTCACGCTCGCCAATGGAACACCCACGTCACTCGGTGTTGACACGCTAGCTGGTACAACCTGTGGCACGGGCGCCACCAAAACTGCTGAAGTTGTGAACGGCATCGTCAACCCGTTCTGTAGCCAGACCCTCGTGCAAAGCGAAGTCTCGCCGACGCGCACCACGTTCCCAACCGAGCAGTTCCGCTTTAGTTCGCACTACTGGGATAAGGTGGCGTTCAATGGTCGCCTCACCTATGTCGGCGGCGTCATGAACGTCAACAACTTCAATGAAACCTTCAACGGACTTCTAGCCCGCACGTTCCTTCGCCAGGAGATCAGCACCGGCGGCATGGGGAATGGCCGGCTCGCGCATAACAAGCGCGACAGCCTCAATGGAGACTTCGGCGTCGAAGCGGAACTCAGCAAGTACTTTTCGATTTCCGATGCCTTCACATATCGCGATTTCCGGCTCGAAGGCAACAACATCCTCGTGAATGAAACCTGGGCCGACACTGGCACTCCTCCGCCGGTCCCTACCGCGAATCTGAATGTCAATACTCCCCTTAGCAGTCTCGTGGATTCCACCTCGACCACACCGAACAACGATTCCCTGAACCAGAAGCTCGTCGGCAACACGATTCTTGGCACGGCGACGGTGATTCCCGAGTTCAAGTTCTCGGCCGGATGGCGCTTCGATACGCGCAACATCGTGGATCCGGGCGACGACCTCACCTGGCATCAGAATGGTCTTCTGCTCGGCGCAGTGATCACGCCGTTGCCGATCATCCGGGTCAACCTCAATCTCGACACGCTGCATTGGAAATCCGCCAACGCTGACACACCCAGCAACACCTACACCCGCGAGGGGCTGGACAGGGTCTATCACGTAAGGGCGCGTGCCAGCGTGAAACCCGCCAAGTGGATAAACTTCGCCGTGACGGCCAATGACTTCGAAGGCAAGAATGATGATCCGCTGGTCGATCATCATGAGCACAGTCACGATCTGAGCTTTGCAACGCAGATTATCCCTACTGAGAAGTTCAGCTTCGACATCAACTACGCTCGCGACGACGTCTTCTCTATCACGAATCTCTGCTACATCTTTGTGCCGACTGCAGCCTTTCCGCTGCCTCCCGGGGCGCAGGGATCCACGGGAACTTGCCTGCAGACCGCCGACAATCCAGGAGGCACGCTGCCCACGCAGTCGGCAGGCACGCAGCTTTATCTGGGGAGCGGCCGCTACGACGCTCCGGTCAACTTCTTCTCCGGCGCCATCAGTTGGGCTCCGTCGAAGTACTTTCGCTATAACGGTGGCGCTCGTGTGACTCACACCGACGGCACTGCCGAGTTTCTTAATCCGCTGATGGTTTCCGGCGCACTGCAGTCAAAGGTTCTGTCGCCCTTCAGCGATTTGCAAATCAACATCGCGCCACAGTGGGTGTGGCACGGTAACTGGGTTCACCATGGGTACGACGAAGCCGGCGGTCCTGGTCCGGCTCCCCGCAGCTTCCATGGTGATGTTGTAACTCTGGGTGTGAAGTACGCATTCTGAGTTGATCGGGCGGATTGGACACGGCTGAGTTTTACCGGTCCGCCCATCCATCAATGAACGACGCAGTTGCGGTGATTGCTTCAAAAGAAGCGCCGCGGCTGCTTGAACAGTGTCCCTTTCGTCGGCGATCTTCCCCGCGCAGTTGTGAGGGGAGATCTCTGGGAGAGCAAGACATGAGTAATTTGACTCGCAATAGTGTGACGGCAATTCTGGTTCTGCTCCTTGCCGGCACAGTGGGCTTCGCGCAATCTGCTGGCGAAGCGACGTACAAGGCAAAGTGTCAGATGTGTCACGGAGAAAAGGGATTGGCGGATTCGGGTGCAGGCAAGGCGATGAAGGTAAAACCCGCCACTGATCCTGATGTAAAGAAGATGAGCGAAGCGCAGATGATCGATGCAGTCCACGACGGTATGGGCAAGATGCAGCCCTACAAGGACAAGTTGACCGACGCGCAGATCAAGGATGCTGTCGAATATTTCCGTACTTTTGCAAAATAGTGGAAGTGTTTCGTTGGTAGTTCGTTGTTTGTATGCAGGGTGAAAGCAGTTCCGGCGCGTCTCGGAAAACTCGAGCATGCGCCGGATTTCAGTTAAACGGTTCCTGGTGCGCATCACAGGGCAAAGCCACTTTTCGTTGCCGCTGGTGTTTGAGCAAATAAGGTTCCAATCAACGGGCCTGGCCCCCAACCATCTGGCCATAATGAATTTCTCAAGGAGTCTTGCAATGACGAAGACGATTCGATCGATGGCGGTGTTGGCTGCGACTGTGTGTCTGGCCGGCTCCATGGGCTTCGCTCAATCAACGGGTGAAGCGGTTTACAAGGCAAATTGTCAAAGCTGTCACGGCAGCACCGGAACACCAAGCCCCGGCATCGCCAAGATGATGGGCGTAAAACCGAGCACGGATCCGGATTACAAGAAAGAGTCCGCGGCGGACATGATCGCTTCCGTGAAGAACGGCAAAGGCAAGATGAAGGCGATGTCTCCCAAGCTCACCGACGCGCAGATCAAGGACGCCGTCGACTACTTTCGCGCCTTGAAATAGACACCAAACCTGGCCCGCTTCACGCCGCGAGACCACGGTCGCAAGTCCGGGGTCCCGAGCGACAGGTCTTTGCTGCTGGGGTGAAAGAGGCGGGCCATTTACTGTTCGGGGGAAATACCAATGCTGCAACGATTCCGCGAGAACTGGGTCCGGCCGGCACTGTTCTTCGGCAATAATCCAATTAGCCTGGCCGGTGGCGCCATTACAAGCGCTGCGGGTGTGACCATGATCGGTTACTGGCTGGTGGAGTTATTCGGCCGGCCTAACGATAATCCATATCTTGGAATCATCTTCTTTCTTATCCTGCCCGCGGTTTTTATACTGGGGCTGCTGCTCATCCCGATCGGCGTGTTTATCCGCCGCCGGAAGCTGCAACAGGCGGGCCAGATTCCTGCCGAATTTCCCAAGATCGATCTCAACGACCGCATGTTCCGGCATGGCCTCGATATCGTGCTGGTCGCCACCATCGTAAACCTGCTGGTTGTCTCCGTGGCCAGCTATCGCGGCGCTGCTTACATGGATTCCCCGCAGTTCTGCGGTTCGTCTTGCCACGTCATGCATCCCGAGTACACCGCATACAAAGTTTCCGCGCACTCCCACGTGGCCTGCGTCGAGTGCCACATCGGCTCCGGCGCACAATCCTATTTTGAAGCAAAAGTGAATGGCACCAAGCAACTCATTGAGGTGGCTTTCAATCGCTATCCACAACCGATTCCGTCGCCTGTTCGCAATTTGCGTCCGGCTCGCGAAATCTGCGAGGCATGCCACACGCCGGCCAAATTTGTCGGTGAGAAGCTGCTGGTCAAGTCCAGCTTCGCTGACGACGAAAAGAATACCGAGACGCAGAGCGTGGTCCTGCTTCACCTCGGCGGCGTCGACTCGCTGTCGCATCTTACCGGCATCCACGGCGTCCATCTCGGACATATCGAGTACATCGCAACCGATCCCACGCGCACCTCAATCCCGTGGGTTGAACGCACCTACGCTGATGGCTCCAAAATGGCATTTGGCACTTCAACCCTGAAGGGGGCGGTTCCGCAGGGAGAGCGCCGCGTGATGGATTGCATCGATTGCCACAATCGCGCCGCTCACACCATGCAGACCGCGGAAGATGCACTCAACCGAGCCCTGGCCGAAGGCGCCATCAACCCCGAGTTGCCCTGGGTACACAAGAAGGGTCTGGAGTTGCTCAAGGCCGATTACAAGTCTGAAACTGAAGCGCGCGTTAAGATTCCCGAGGCACTCACGCAGTTTTATCGCAATGAGCACCCGGAGATATTGGCCCAGCATCCCGATCTGGTGAAATCGGCAGGCGAGGGACTTGTGACCGTTTTCACCACCAACGTGTTCCCGGAAATGAAGGTGACCTGGGGCACGCACCCAAATCACATCGGCCACATGAATTATCCAGGTTGCTTCCGCTGCCATGACGGCGATCACGTGTCCAACAACGGCAAGTCGCTTACCCAGGACTGCAGCGTCTGCCATAACCTGCTGGCTGTGGACGAAGCAAAGCCAAAGGTCCTTTCCGATCTCGGCATTCAATAAATTGTGGTACGCCGGTTGGGGAACAAGAGGGATGGCGAATCAGCCACCCCTTGGTGCGTTTGCCTAGTTGACATCTGCGCGTGATAGGCTGGCTCTTCAATCCTGAGGGCCCAATTCACAATGCACTCCACGAAGACGCTGAATTTTGACCTTGTAGCAGCGGCGCACGCCGACATGACCCAAAATGGCTTTCAACCTGATTTTCCGGCCGGTACCGATACTGAGCTGGCAAAGATCAAGGCGCAGCCTGCCCTGCCTGCGGTTCCTGGCGCGCAGGATCTGCGGAGCCTTCTCTGGTCGTCCATCGACAACGACACGTCGAAGGACCTCGACCAGATCGAGTGGGCCGAGCAGCTTCCTGACGGTCGAATTCGCGTGCTTATCGGCGTGGCCGATGTAGACATTCGCGTGCCACACGGAAGCCTGCTCGATAAGCACGCCCAGTCTGAGACGACGTCGGTCTATACGGGCGTAAAGGTTTTTCCGATGCTGCCGGCCGACCTCTCCGAGGGAATCACGTCTCTGAACGAGAACGAGGATCGAGTCGCGGACGTGGTCGAGTTCACAGTCGACCCGACAGGCTGCGTCTCTGGAGGAACGGTGTATCGCGCGCTGGTTCGCAACGGTGCGCAGCTCGCCTACAACAGTGTGGGCGCCTGGCTGGAAGGCCGCGGCCCGGCACCCGCCAAGGTTGCAGCCAATGCCGATCTGGCCGCTCAACTCAAACTTCAGGACAAGGCCGCGCAGATTTTGGTCGGCTGCAGATTCCAACATGGCGCGCTCGATCTCGAAACCATCGAGACGCATCCGGTGATGTCAGCCGATGATCAGGCCGTCGATATCAGCAAGCTCGAAAAGAACCGAGCCACGTCCCTGATCGAGGAATTCATGGTCGCGGCCAACGGCACCGTCGCTCGCATATTCGAGGCGGCGGGGATCGCATCGATCTGGCGCATCGTGCGCACCCCCAAACGCTGGGATCGCATGGTGGAGGTTGCAAGCGGGCTGGGAACAAAACTGCCTGTGCAGCCGGATTCCAAGGCGCTGAACGATTTCTTGCTGGCACAGAAACAGAAAGACCCCGATCACTTTCCGGACCTCTCGCTCACCGTCGTCAAACTGATGGGTCCGGGCGAATACGTTCTCGTAAAGCCCAATGAACCCTCACCCGGCCATTTCGGCCTTGCGGTGCGGGACTACCTGCATTCAACCGCGCCGAACCGCCGTTTTCCGGACATCATCACGCAGCGCATCATGAAGGCACATCTGGCCAAGGCCGACCAGCCTTACTCGGAAGGCGATCTGAGCGCAATGGCACAACATTGCACGCAGATGGAAGATGCCGCGCGCAAGGTGGAACGCATCATGCAGAAACGGATTGCTGCCGTTGTCTTGCATCCGCGCATTGGCCAGTCGTTTCCAGCGATCGTTACAGGCGTAAGTCAGAGTGGCACATTCGTGCGCGCGCTCAATCCCCACGTTGAAGGAATGCTCGTGAACGCCGGCAAGCCCGGGTCGAAACTGGACGTGGGCGACAAGCTGACAGTCAAGCTGGTCAACACCGATCCGCAGCGCGGCTATATCGACTTCTCCATGTAGCCTTGCCGCAGTGTGGCCGTTCTCAGGCGTCCCCGGTTTCGGCTTCGGTTATCTTCTGTGTATCTGGCGTGTCTGACGACGGCGCAGCGGCGGCGGTCCCCGGCTCATCGATCCAAAGGCAGACGATCCACCAGATCAGCACAATCACGTAGACCGCGCTGTTCGTGTTCAACAGCTTCTCTTGGAGCCCCAGCACCCGCTCGTATTCAGCCTGCGAGTGCGGAGTTGTGTGTCGAGCGATGATCTCCCAAATCCCCTGCGCTCCAATCTGCGCGATCGACGCCGTCGAGAGGCCGATCATGATGCGCTGCACATGGCTGTGCCAACCCGCGCCGTATCGACGTCCCAGCGCCACCACGAGCAACCCGAGAGCAATCGAAAGCACATCGACCAGCAACCCTGTCTTCACCGCGATCAGTTGCATGAATTGAAGCCTGGCGATAGTCGTATCGAATGCAATTGCTTTCCACGCCGGCCACGGTCCCCATTTCCACAACACCACACCGGCCAACGCGAGCAACCCGAGCGTCCAGCCGGCCCATGCGAGTGAGCCGGCTTTCTTGAAAGCGCGCCGTGCCATTTCGACAGGCACCGCGAACCCCACCAGCACTGAAAGATCCGCCAGCGAAATCGCAATGGTCGCCATGGTCAACTGCGGCAATTTGTCATGCAAAAGCCGGTTCGTCAGCAGCCGCAATGCGACCAGCACAATCGAAGCCGTAAACCACGGAAAAAGGCGCGCTCGGTCACGCCCTATGAGCACCACCAGCAACACCAGCAGTGACGCAAAAGTCAGCGTCCACATAACCGAAACAGCCGTGAAGTGATAATCAAAATGCATGCAATTCCTTGCAGGCCCGAATTCAGGTCCGGACCAGGTTCAAATTGATTTCAGGATGGGTGAGAAGGGAAATGGTGCGCCCGGAGAGATTCGAACTCCCGACCTAACGCTCCGGAGGCGTTCGCTCTATCCAGCTGAGCTACGGGCGCGCTCTACCAGCATACCGCATTCGACGGGCAAAGCTCGTGAGAGGGCTTTATCCCAGTCTGGCCGCGCATTTGCCCTGATTCCATAAGCTCTGGCGCTCTCCTGATCCCTGCTCCCTAATCCCTATTCCCTGTCTTTCCGCAGTTCTTCCATCACCGACTGGATCAGAGCCTTCGCCCCTTCCATCCCGCTCAGCACCGCCTGCAAATCCAGTGCCGGTTTTGATGGATTCCGGCTGGACGCGCAATACACGCCGTGCTGTCCCACCATAATCAGCGAATCGGTCAGAAGGTCAAGCGCCACCGCCAGCCTGCCCCGCTCCACACCCATCATGAATTCGTGCTTTTCCAGCTCCGCGCGCTTCTCACTAAAAACATCCATGAATCAAGCCTACCCGAAGCACCTCGGCCAGCACGATTTCGGTCCGCAACCTGCACGCAACGTATCTAGAAGTCCAGCTTTTTCATGAAATCGGCGTCCTCGCGCAATTCCGTGATGGGGTCGCCTTCGAATTCTTCCTGCTCGATAAAGTAGTGCTTCAGTCCGGTTGCCGCGCGGAAAATCGGCTTGTAATCAATGAATCCCTTCCCCATCACAACGTTGCGCAATTTACCATCCGGCTCCTTCACCATGTCCTTCACGTGAAGCAGGGGGAAGCGCTCTGGGAACTTGCTTAGATACTCGACCGGATTGTGTCCGCCGCCCACCACCCAGCCGCAGTCCATCTCGAACGACACTACTTTCGGGTCTGTCCGCTTTAGCAATTCGTCGAAGAAAATCACACCGTTTTCTGTTCCGAACTCAATCACGTGGTTGTGATAGCCAAACGTCATGCCGGCAGCCTTCACCTTTTCTCCAATGACATTGAACTGGTCCGCCACATAGCGCCAGTCGTCAAGGTTCAGATCGCCCTTCCGCGTTGGATCGCGATGCACGCCCGCCCACGAACAGATGATGTACTCGAGCCCAAGCGCCTGTCCGTACTCGATCAACTGGTTGAATTGTGTCTTCAACTGGGTAAGCTGGTGGTGTGTACTGATGCACTTCAGTCCCGCCTTCTGCAGGGCATTTCCAAAATCGGCCGCAGTCTTGTCGAAATAACCTGCTGCCTCGACTTCTTTGTATCCGGCCGCAGCAAGCTTTTCGAGTGTGCCATCAAAATCCTTCGGCAGCAGGTTGCGCACCGAATACAGCTGCAGCCCGATCGGCAACTGCGCCCGCTCGGCCATCAAGTAGTCCCCTCCAACGCATGCCGCAGCCGCCACTGCGCCCGAAGCCTTCAAAAAACTGCGGCGAGAAAAACTATTCATTCACTTGTTCTCCAAGGCCTTTGTCATCCCTTAATCGTTTGTGCGCCCGCGTCCCACGTAGCCACGTTGTTTTGAGAATAGGAGTAATTGGCCATATGGCACGCAATCGCCGTATTGTTGCCGAAGACCTCATCCTCGACAACATGCTCACGAGTCTCTACCGCATGGAAAAAATTGGCAATATGATCTGCTGTGTCATCGTATCCCGGTGGTGGTGAAAATGTCTCCGCCTGCGGCAAAGCCGCGGACGGCTGTGGATGCGCTGCGTGCCATTCTTCCATGTACTTCTGCTTCGTCTCAGCCGTCCACCCGTTGAGCGAGTAGCCCTCCGGCTGCGGCCGCGTATCCTGCGGAACCACGGTGAGCGAGTTGCCGTTGATCGTCATCGTGGACTCCTTACCGTAGAAGATGGTGATGTCGCCCGCCGCGTTGTTCTGATTGCAGTGCATGTTCACCCTTACTCCCGGATAGTCGTAGAGCGTCACCAGAAGATCAGGGAAATCGCGTCCATCTTTGAAATGAGTCAGGCTTCCCGTCGAATACGCGCGCTCCGGAATCGCGTTGATCCCGGTCACGCACTGCATTCCCGACAACAAGTGCACAAACAAATCGCCGGCGACCCCTTCGCCGTAGTCTGCAAAGCAGCGCCAGCGGAAGAACCGGGCCGCATCAAACGGGCGCGAAGGCGCGTCGCGCAACCATGTCGTCCAGTCGATGGTTTCCGCGCTGGCATCCGGCGCAACCGGATACACCCACGCCCCGGATGGAGAATTGCGATCCGTATGAGCTTCAATGGACGTGACCTCACCCAGCCGTCCCGACTTGTAGATCTCCTCGGCCTTCTTGAAAACGGTGTTGCTCACGCGCTGGCTGCCCGCCTGAAAGATCCGCTTGCCCTCCTGCACGGCCTTCACCATCGCGAGCCCATCAGCCACGTTGTGCGACATCGGCTTCTCGCAGTACACGTCCTTGCCCGCCGCAACGCAATCCAGCACAACGCGCCGATGCTGAAAGTCAGCAACGGCAACAATCACCGCATCAACATCCTTGCGGTCGAGCAACTCGCGATAATCCCGCGTCGTGGGAATGTCGGAGCCCCACGCCTCTACGCCGGCCTTGCGATGCATGTCGTACAAATCCGAAGTCCCCACGCACACACCGCTCTGTAGCTTTCGCGCGGACCGCAGCAGATCGCATCCGCGAATTCCGGTGCCGATGGAAACAAAGCGAATCTTTCGTTCCGCCTGCGCAGTCTGTGCCGTCAAAACCTCCGGCTCCAGCGCAATCGATTTAGCCGCGGCGCCCGCCGCCATCGCGCCTGCGCCAAGACGCACAAAATCCCTGCGTGAAATTGGTCCCATGTGAAGAAGCCTTTCCCGTGCGACCGCAATTCTCGCCTGCTAGACGGCGCCGTGTCCACCCGCACAGGCGTGACAAGAGGGGAATGGCATACGATGCTTAGGTCAACGAATTCCAAACCCAAAAGGAAGCTCGGGCCAATGCACAAGACAAGACTTGGAGCCAGCTTGAAATCAAAACTTACCTCTCATGCTACGGGCAGCCTTCTGGCAGTGACACTGATGCTTTCCACCGCATGCGCGCAATCACCGCAGGGTTCTAAACCTGCGACGCATCCCGATCTGGGCCCCAACGTTCTTCTCTTCGATCCCTCGATGCCCTCGGCCGACATCCAGGCCCAGATCGACAAGGTCTACGGGAGCCAGCAGCACAGCGAATTTGGTACGGCCCGCTACGCCCTGCTCTTCCTTCCCGGCGAATACCACGTCGACATCCCCGTTGGCTTTTACACCCAGGTGATCGGCCTCGGCGTGACGCCCGACGCTGTCCACATCATCGGCAACGTCCACTCTGACGCCAGCCTCCCGCGCAACAATGCCACCTGCACCTTCTGGCGCGGAGTCGAAGGGTTCTCCGTCACGCCGACAGACGGCACGATGCAATGGGCCGTCTCCCAGGCCGTGCCCTTCCGCCGCATGCATGTCATTGGCAATATCGTTCTCCATCAGAAGGGTGGATGGGCCAGCGGCGGATGGATGTCCGACTCGCTGATCGACGGCAACGTCGGCGCCGGTCCGCAGCAGCAGTGGATCTCCCGCAACAGTGAATGGGGCAGTTGGACAGGCGCTAACTGGAACATGGTCTTCGTCGGCATCCCTCATCCGCCCGCGGGTGAGTGGCCGCAGCCACCCTACACCAAGGTTGAACGCACGCCCATCGTCCGCGAAAAACCCTTCCTCGAAGTCGATGCAAAAGGGAAGTGGAGCGTCCGCATTCCTGCCCTGCAAACCGACAGCCAGGGCATTACCTGGCACGGCGGATCGACGCCCGGCCGTAGCGTCCCACTCACTTCGTTCTATATCGCGCAATCAGGCCGCGACTCGGCCACGACCATCAACGCGCAACTGGCCAACGGCAAAAATCTGCTTCTCACACCAGGCATCTACGACCTCACCGAGCCGATCCGCGTCAATCGTGCCAATACGGTCGTCATCGGTCTGGGCTTCGCTACTTTGCGCCCAACCCGCGGAACCGCCGTCATGACTACCGCGGATGTGGGCGGAATCGAAATTGCCGGCCTGCTCTTCGATGCGGGATCAGAAATTTCGCCGGTGCTTCTTGAGGTCGGGCCGTCAGGTAGCAAAGAGCTTCACATTCAAAATCCGACAACAGTGCACGATGTATTCTTCCGCGTCGGCGGGGCAGGCGTGGGCCGCGCCAAAGTCAATCTGCTTATCAACTCCAACGACACCATCATCGACCACACGTGGATCTGGCGCGCCGATCACGGCGCCGGGGTCGGCTGGACCAGCAATCTGAGTGCAAATGGCCTCGTCGTCAACGGCAACAGCGTCACCGCCTACGGCCTCTTCGTTGAACATCATCAGCAGTTCCAGGTGCTTTGGAATGGCAACGAAGGCCGAACCTATTTCTATCAATCTGAGATCCCCTACGACCCGCCGGATCAGCCTTCCTTTACCTCTGCACCCGGCACCAACGGCTGGGCCTCCTACAAGGTCGCAGATACGGTGATCAACCACCAGGCCTGGGGACTAGGCATCTATAGCGTCTTTCGTCACCCCAACGTTGTGCTCACACGCGCGATTGAAACTCCAGTGCACGTTAACGTGAGTTTCCACCACATGATCACCGTCGCCCTCGACAACCTCGGCGAAATCTCCAACGTCATCGACGACAAAGGCGGCCCCACCCACGTCGCACCCGACCGCGTCACGCCCAAGGTTGCGGAATTCCCGCGGTAGGCCTCAAGGAGCGAAGCTCGGCGGACCAGCAAGCGCGCCGGGTTTCGCATGGGACAATGGAACAGTAGACATCATGAGCGACGAAAGCATTCCCGAGTCCCAGCCGGCCCCCGAGTCTCCTGAAATCTCCAGCGAGCAAACCGCTCCGTCCGCATCGAGTGTCCCTTCTGACGCGGTGGAAACTGCAGTTCCCCCTGCGCAATTCGTTCAGCCAGCTACTGCGGAAGCCCCGGCTGAAGAGCCCGCCGAGCCTGAGGAAAACTTCGCCGACATCCTCTCCCAATTCGAAAAGAGCCATACCCACAAGCCCGCCTCCGGCGTTAAGCAGATCGAGGGCACCATCGTCTCCCTCGCCGCCGAACAGGTCTTCGTAGACATCGGCTACAAAACGGAAGGCGTCCTCCCGCTCTCCGCTTTTCCGAACAATGCCGAGGCGGTTAAGGCCGGCGACAAGGTCCTCGTCTCGGTCAAGGGTCGCAATGAAGAGGGCTACTACGACCTCACGCGTTTCAAGGTTTCTCAGCCTCGCGACTGGTCCGCGCTCGAAGAGGCCTTTGCGCAGAAAGCTGCTGTCGTCGGCACCGTCACCGCTGTTATCAAAGGCGGTCTTACCGTCGACATCGGTGTCCGCGCCTTCATGCCCGCCAGCCGAAGCGGTACCCGCGATGCAGCGGAACTCGAGAAAATGGTCGGCACTGAAATTACCTGCCGCATCACCAAGCTCGACGTCACCGACGAGAACGTCGTCGTCGATCGTCGCGTTGTCCTCGAAGAGCAAGCCCGCGCTTTGCAGGAAGGCCGCTACACCGCCATGCAACCCGGCGACGTTCTTGACGGCACCGTGCGTAGCCTCATGGCCTACGGCGCCTTCGTTGATCTGGGCGGCATCGATGGTCTTCTCCATGTCAGCGATATCTCGTGGAGCCGCGTCAACAAGCCTGAAGACGTACTTTCCGTCGGCCAGCAAATCCAGGTTCGCATCCTCAAAATCGATCCCGACACCAAGAAGATCTCGCTAGGTCTCAAGCAGCTTCAACCCGAACCGTGGGAGGCCGCGCAAGGCAAGTATCAGGTTGGCCAGCGCATCACCGGCTCTGTCACCCGCCTCGCTGACTTCGGCGCCTTCGTCGAGATCGAGCCCGGCATCGAGGGCCTCATCCACATTTCCGAAATGTCCTGGGGCAAAAAAATCCACCATCCCAGTGACGTGCTCAAGCAGGGCGACACAGTCGATGCCGTTATTCTCGGCATCAAGCCGCCTGCCGAATCCCAGCCCGGCCGCATCTCGCTCGGCTTGAAGCAGACCCTCTCCGACCCATGGTCCGACGTCACCAGCAGATTCCCCGTCGGCTCCCAGATCGAGGGCCCCGTCACCAAGATCATGCCCTTCGGAGCGTTCATCCAGATCGCCGAAGGCATCGAAGGCCTCGTCCACGTCAGCGAAATCAGCGCGGATAAACGCATTAACCATCCGCAGGACGTGCTGCGCGTAGGTCATGTCGTCAAGGCGCAGGTACTCGGCATCGCGCCGGAAAAGCGCCAGATCAAGCTCAGCATGAAACAGCTGATCCCCACAAGCATCGACGAGTACATCGCCGAGCACAAATCCGGCGACATCGTTTCCGGCCGCGTAGTCGATGAGTCCGGCTCAGTCGCATCTATCGAACTCGGCGAAGGCATTCGCGCAACGTGCCGCCCTGCGAAGTCCGCACCGGCTGCAGCCGAATCACAGCCCTCCACCAAAGCCGACCTGTCCTCGTTGTCAAACATGCTGCAAGCCCGCTGGAAGGGGAGTGCGACCGCCCCAGCCGCAGCACCCGCGCCGCTCCAGGCCGGCCAGATCCGCAGCTTCAAAATCACAAAGCTCGACGCCGATTCCAAAACGATAGAAGTGCAGTTGGCTTAGTTCACAGGATTCTATTTAAAAGGCACGGCTTCGCGGCTTGGTGCCAAAGTCCGACGAAGAGGTGTTCTGTAACAGGGCACGAGTTTACTCGTGCCGCAAACGATGCAAAATCAATGGGGCTTTAGCCCCTGAGGAAAGCTCTCCATCGATTAAGACGATCTATGTTGCAGGCCTTGGAGCAGTCTTCCCCGATCTATAAATACGCCTCGTCGAGATAGCACCAGCGCCAGTCTTCGCCGCGCTCCGCCGAGCGAATGATTGGATGCTGGGTCGCATGAAAGTGCGCCCGCGCATGCCGGTTCTTCGACGAATCGCAGCAACCCACATGCCCGCATTCCAGGCACATGCGCAGATGCACCCACGTGTCGCCCGTTTTCAGGCAGTCCTCGCACCCTTTGCTGCTTGGCTTCACGCTCTTTATGTGGTCCTTCTCGTGTGTGCATTTCGTCGCCATTCGTCGCCTCCCCGGGAAAACCCGCCTTCACACCATATATTGTTTCGCCAGCGCGCGAAACTCCGCAACCTGCGCCGCGACCCACGTTCCATCGCGTCCCAGTTCCGCGACAAGTAGTTCGGCCACCGGCTCCGCCATCGCCACTGCCGCCCGCGCATTCAGGAACAGCGCCCGCGTTCTCCGTGCCAGCACATCCTCTACACTCCGCGCCATCTCAGCACGCACCGCCCAAACCACTTCCGCTGCAACATACGGCAGCTCCGCATGAAGCTTTCGTGCCAATTCCGGCCGTTCCTTCGTCAGTGCGCGAATCGCCCCAGCGTCCGCTCCGTAAACCAGCAGCGGATCTTCATCCTCGATCTTTGCCGTCTCCATGTATCCATGGATGCGCAGATTCTTCGTCGTGCAGGCCTCATCGCGCAATCGGCCCAGCGTAATCGCATGATCCACGCAGTCCTCGGCCATGTGCCGATACGTCGTCCACTTGCCGCCCGTGATCGTCAGCAGCCCCGACGTATCCACATGAATTACGTGATCGCGCGAAATTGCTGATGTCCTGCCCTCGCCATGACTCTTCACCAGCGGCCGCAATCCTACATAAACCGCCAGCACATCCGCCCGCGTTGGAGGCCTGCTCAAATAGCGCCCCGCAGTTTCGAGAATGAAATCAATCTCCTCGTCGAGCGCCTTCGGTTCCAGGGTGGGTGCATCCACCGGAGTATCGGTCGTCCCCGCCACCGCATGCCCATGCCACGGAATCACAAACAACACGCGCCCATCACTCGTGCGTGGCACCATCAATGCCGTATCGCCCTTCAGGAACGAGCGGTCAAACACCAAGTGGATTCCCTGGCTCGTCACCATCAGCGGCTCTGCCTGCGCATCCGCCATCCGCCGCACCTCGTCGGTGAAGACTCCGGTCGCATTGACCACGATTCGCGCCGCGATCCTGAAATCCTCTCCCGTTTCCTCATCGTGCGCCGCCACGCCATTCACATAGCCTTCGTTATCGCGCAACAATCCGGTTGCAGGACAGTAATTCACTAGTGTCGCGCCATGATCTGCCGCCGTCATTGTCAGATGGATCAAAAGCCGCGAATCGTCAAATTGTCCGTCGTAGTAGACAACTCCACCGCGCAATTCCTCCGGCTCCAACGCCGGCAATCGCTCCAGCGTCTCCTCCTTCGTCAGCAGCTTTGAAGCCCCAAATCCATACTTGCCCGCCAGCAGGTCGTAGAGTTTCAGCCCAATGCCGTAGAACGGGGCTTCCCACCACGAATAATTCGGCACCACGAACGCTAAATCGTGCACCAGGTGCGGCGCATTCTGCCGCAACAACCCGCGCTCCTTCAGCGCTGACATCACCAGCGGAATATTTCCCTGTTCGAGGTACCGCACGCCGCCATGCACGAGCTTCGTACTGCGGCTGCTGGTGCCCTTGCCAAAGTCGTGAGCTTCCACCAGCACCACGTCGAATCCCCGCGCCGCTGCATCAACGGCTACGCCCACACCCGTAGCACCGCCGCCGATCACGGCAATATCCCACGGCTCACCGGCTTCTGCCCGTTCGCGGATCCTGCGCAGCATCTCCTCTCTGCGCATCAGTTGCTCCAGTTTTTCGACCGTTCTACCGCGCGCTGCCATCGTTCCCGGCGCCCCTTGCATTCCGCCGCATCCATCCGCGGCTCAAAGCGCACGTCGCCTTCCCGTTGAGCGCGAAGCGCATCGCCGCTCGCCCAGAATCCCGTCGCCAGCCCAGCTAAATATGCCGCTCCCAACGCCGTCGTCTCCGTCACGCGCGGACGCACCACCGGCACACCCAGCACGTCGGCCTGAAACTGCATCATCAGGTCATTCACCGCGGCGCCGCCATCCACGCGCAGCGCGCCAAGCGGAGTTCCGGTCTCGCTGTGGACTGCCTCCAGTACATCCGCCACTTGAAACGCAATGCTCTCCAAGGCAGCCCGCGCGATATGTCCTGGCTTGGTATCACGGCGCAATCCAATCAACAACCCACCAGCGTGCGGATCCCAATGCGGTGCTCCCAACCCTACAAACGCTGGCACAAACACCACACCGCCCGTGTCCGGCACGCCCGCTGCCAGCGCCTCTACTTCAGCCGACGATCCAATCAGGCGCAGATTATCGCGCAGCCACTGCACAACGGCACCGCCAATAAAGATGCTGCCCTCCAGCGCATATTCCCGCCGTCGTTGCGCACTGGCCGCCAGCGTCGTAATCAGCTTGTGCTTCGACCGCACAAATTCCGTTCCCACATTCTGCAGCAGAAAACATCCGGTACCGTAAGTGTTCTTCGCCTCTCCCGCGTTCCAGCAAAGCTGCCCGAACAGCGCTGCCTGCTGATCGCCAGCGATCCCCGCGATTGTCACGCCACCCAGTCCCAGTGTTGTCGTCACTTCGCCGATGCGCTCGCTCGACCACGCTACCTCTGGCAACAGGTTCGCTGGAATATCGAAGATGCGCAACAACTCCGCATCCCACTCGCCCTTCACGATGTTGTAAAGCAGCGTGCGCGACGCATTCGTCACGTCGGTCACATGCCGCATGCCGCTGGTCAAGTGCCAGATCAGCCAGCTATCCACGGTACCGAACGCCAGCTCTCCGCGTTCCGCTCTTCCCCGTGCCCCCGGCACGTTGTCCAGTATCCAGCGCACCTTGGTCGCCGAAAAATACGGATCCAGCACCAACCCCGTTTTCGAAGAGACTTCCTCGCCGACTCCACTCTTTTCCAAAGATTCACACTGCGCAGCAGTTCGCCGGTCCTGCCACACAATTGCCGGATGAATCGGCTTCCCTGTTTCGCGCTCCCACACAATCACCGTCTCGCGCTGATTGGTAATCCCGATTGCCGCCACATCGCGCGGACGCGCACCTGCCTTGCCCAGCACTTCCACCGCGCAGGCAAGCTGACTTGTCAGGATCTCCGTTGGATCGTGCTCCACCCACCCCGCCTGCGGGTAGAACTGCTCAAATTCATGCTGCGCCACTGCGGCAATCGATCCGGCTTCATCAAAAAGTATGGCGCGCGAACTCGTCGTGCCTTGGTCCAATGCAAGAATGTAGGCCATCGTGTCGGGAATTCCCCCGGACCAAGTCAATCACGCGCGCCCGGCGCACCGCAACCGCCCGCGGTTCGAGAGCGAGACGAATTCACACAACATACAAATCCACGTACTCACTCACCGGCATCCGCTCCAGCCTCTGGCGATCAAGAGACACATCCAGAATCCGCCGTTGCTGGTCTGTGCCAAATCGCCGCGCAAGGTTCCGTTTGAATTTCTCCACCAGCAGCGGCATCCCTTCCTTGCGTCGCCGCTTGTGTCCGATGGGGTACTCGACCGTCTCCTCCAGCACTGTTCCGTCTGCGAGTTCAATACGCAGCGAGTTCGCAATCGACCGCTTCTCCGGAGCGTGATAATCCCGTGAAAATTGCGGCTCTTCCACGCACACGACCTTCGCTCGTAGGGCGTCAATGCGTGGGTCGCTCGCAACTTGATCCTCGTAGTCCGCTGCGGTCAGCTGTCCGAAAATCAGCGGAATCGCAATCATGAACTGAATGCAATGATCGCGATCCGCCGGATTCGAAAGTGGCCCTTTCTTGTCGATGATGCGCAAACATGCCTCATGCGTGCGAATCGTGATCTTCCGGATATCTTCGGCTGTCTTGCCCTGTGCATGCAGCTTGCCGCGCAATGTCATCGCTGCTTCCACCGCTGTCTGCGCATGAAACTCCGCCGGGAAGCTGATCTTGAACAACACGTTTTCCATCACGTAGCTGCCATACGGTCGCTGAAATTTGAACTCCTGCCCCTTGAACGAAACGTCGTAGAAGCCCCATGTCTTCGCAGTCAATGCCGACGGATACCCCATTTCGCCGGCCTCCGCCATCAGCGCCAGTCGCACCGCCCGGCTGGTTGCATCGCCCGCCGCCCAGCTCTTTCTCGAACCCGTGTTCGGCGCATGTCGATACGTCCGCAAACTCTGTCCGTCCACCCACGCGAGCGAAATCGCATTCAATGTCTGCTCGCGCGTCATCCCCAGCAGCCAGCACACCACCGCCGTCGATGCCACTTTCACCAGCACCACGTGATCGAGCCCCACCTTGTTAAAGGAGTTCTCCAGCGCAATGCACCCCTGAATCTCGTGTGCCTTGATCATCGCTTCCAACACCCGCCTCATCGACAGAAGGGGGCTGCCCCCCGCAGGGGTCCGCGACAGCCAATCCGCCACTGCCAGAATTCCGCCCAGGTTATCCGACGGATGTCCCCACTCCGCTGCCAGCCACGTGTCGTTGAAATCCAGCCAGCGAATCATCGCGCCAATGTTGAACGCCGCCTGCACAGGATCAAGTTGGAAACTCGTCCCCGGCACACGCGCACCATGCGAAACCACGGTCCCCGCCACGATCGGCCCCAGCAGCTTGGTGCATGCCGGATATTCCAAAGCCTCAAGTCCACATCCCAGCGTGTCGATCAGGCAATAGCCTGCCGTCTCATACGCAAGATCACTCTTGATTTCATACCCAAGCGCATAATCCGCAATGTCAGTGAGAACTCTATCGGGAGCCGGCCGTTCACTACTAATGTGCGATGACACTTATTCTCCTGCTCCGAATCTGGGTGCCCATGTCTCGATTCTGAGACATGGGAGGTGATGTCGATTTGACCGTTATCCAGGGTCGAAACGCACTACGCCCGTTTCTCGATCGACACGAACTTTTTATCTTCAGGTCCCGTATACACCGCCGACGGCCGGATAATCTTTCCATCCTGCCGCTGCTCAATCACGTGCGCGCACCAGCCCGCAGTCCGCGCCATCACAAAAAGTGGCGTAAACAGATCCACCGGCACGCCCATCAAATCGTACGCCACCGCGCTGTACCAATCCAGGTTCGGAAACATCCGCTTGGCATCTTGCATGGTGGTCTCAATCCGCTCGGCAACATTGAAGAGCCGCGTATCTCCGCCCGCCTTTGCCAGCCCGCGCGCCACTTCCTTGATAATGTCGCTGCGCGGATCGCTGATGGTGTACACCGGATGTCCAAATCCGATAATCACCTCACGCTCGGACACACGTCGCCGCATGTCCGCGTCGGCCTCGTCCGGCGTCTCATAGCGCTTCTGGATCTCGAGCGCAACCTCATTCGCGCCCCCATGCTTCGGACCTTTCAACGCACCGATCGCACCGGCAATACACGAATAGATATCCGATCCCGTCCCTGCAATTACACGCGCCGTAAACGTCGAGGCATTGAACTCATGCTCCGCATACAGAATCAGCGACGTCTGCATCGCCCGTGTCCACTCTTCGCTCGGCGCCGTGCCATGCAGCAAGTGCAGAAAATGCGCGGCAATTGAATCCTCAAATCGCTCCACCTCGATGCGCCGTCCATTGCGTGCATAGTGGTGCCAATACAGCAGCATCGATCCCAGGCACGCCAGCAGCGTATCGGCAATCCGGCGTGCGCCGCTTTCCTTGTGGCTTTCGCCCTCTGGCAGCACGCAGCCCAGCGCCGAAACTCCTGTTCGCAACACGTCCATCGGATGCGTCGACGGCGGCAGCAGCTCCAGCGCCTGCTTCACCGCAGCGGGCAGGCTGCGCAGCGGTCGCAAGCTGGCCTTGTATGCCGCAAGCTCCGCGACGTTAGGCAACTTGCCATGAACCAGCAAATAGGCAACTTCTTCAAATTCGCAGTGGCCTGCCAGGTCCTTGATGTCGTATCCGCGATAATGCAGATCGTTCCCGCTGTGCCCCACCGTGCAAAGCGCAGTTGAACCAGCCGGCGTTCCCGACAGCGCAACTGATTTCTTCGGCTTGAACGCCACTGGTGCAGAATTGGCTTCGTTGCTCATTGCGACCCCCGCAGAGCATCAAGCTAAAGGATCAACGGCAAAAGTGTCTAGCCGCCTTGTTTACCCCGCGCAAATAGGTCGTCGAGTTTCTTCTCATACGCGTGGTAGTCGAGGTATTTGTAGAGATCGGCCCGCGTCTGCATTATCGGGATTACATGCTTCTGCGTTCCCTCGGTGCGGATTGCCTCATAAACCTTCAGCGCCGCCGCATTCATCGCCCTGTAAGCCGCACAGCAGTAAAGAATGATGTCCACTCCCGCAGCCGCAAGTTCCTCCCGCGTCCACAGTGGCGTCTGCCCGAACTCCGTAATGTTCGCCAGGATCGGCACACCCACAGCCTTGCGAAATTCCGTGTATTGCTGCAGTTCGGTCGCGGCCTCCGCGAAAATCATGTCTGCGCCCGCCGCCACGTAGGCCTGCGCCCGCTCCATCGCCGCTTTCAGCCCCTCACCCGCAAGCGCATCCGTTCGCGCCATAATCACAAAGCCTCGATCGGTGCGCGCGTCGACCGCCGCCTTGATCCGATCCACCATCTCTTCTGCCGGGACAAGCTCTTTTCCCGGCCGATGCCCGCAGCGCTTTGCACTCACCTGGTCTTCCATGTGCACCGCCGCCGCGCCAGCGCTGATCATTGATCGGATTGTCCGCGCAATGTTAAATGCCGATCCCCATCCCGTATCGATATCCACCAGCAGCGGCACTGTCGTAACCTCGGTAATCCGCCGCACATCCGTCAGCACATCTTCCATCGTGCTGATCCCCAGGTCCGGCATTCCCAGCGAATTCGCTGCCACTCCGCCGCCCGAAAGGTACAGCGCGCGAAACCCCGTAGCCTCCGCCATGCGCGCCGTGTAGGCATTGATCGCACCCACCACCTGCAGCGGTTTCTCCTCCGCTACCGCGGTGCGAAACCTTTCACCCGGCAATCCATTCCGTGTCTGCTGCATACAGTGCCCTTCCGCCGCATCATAGCAGCAGGAACGACCAGGCTTTCCCACCCGCACCCTCTAGTGCGACAATCGTTCCCGTTGCAGCGGCCGCTGTTTCCAGCCGCTGCGGAGGAGAATCACCCATGAAGCCTCTCATTATCTGCGCAGGCCTTCTCTTTGCTGCGACCGCTCTCATCGCACAGAAGGCCCCTCCCAAGAGCCCGCCAGCCAAAGCGACAGCGACCATCGGCGGCCACGAAATCACCGTCACTTACTCCTCGCCCGGCGTCAAAGGCCGCGAAGGCAAAATCTTCACCGCCGATGGCCTCATCAAAACCAGCGGGGGATCGCAGTACCCCATCTGGCGCGGGGGTGCCAACGCTGCCACCACGCTCCACGCGGACGGCGATCTCATGATCGGCGATCTTTCCATCCCCAAGGGCGACTACACCCTCTTCGTCGACATCTCCAACCCTGACCAGTGGACTCTCCTCGTCAACAAAAAGACAGGGGAATGGGGCCTTGCCCACGACGGCTCGCAAGACCTGGGCAAAACCAAAATGACCATGAGCAAGCCCGCAACCATGGTTGAAAACCTTGTTTACACACTCGAAGACGACGGCGGCGGCAAAGGCACTCTGACGCTGGCATGGGAAGACCATTCCGCGTCCGTGCCCATTACCCTGCACAAATAACCGGCGCGCAATCAACATACGGCAGGGCGCGATCTCGACTCCCACCGCCCTGCCGCTACAATAGATATAGAGTTTTATCGCTTCCGGAGAGTCGAACAGCCTTGCCCCTTTACGCTTATCGCTGCACAACCTGCGGCAACAAATTCGAAAAAATCCAGAACTTCTCCGCCGAGCCGGAGACCGTCTGCCCCAAGTGCGGCAACGCCACGCTGATTCGTCCGCTTACCGCGCCCCGCCTGAATTTCAAAGGCGCCGGCTGGTACATAAACGACTACGCTCCCAAAGGTTCCGACTCATCGTCTGAAACTTCCAGTGAGTCGAAACCGGCCGAATCCAAAGACGCCACGAAATCCAGCGAACCTGCTTCCAGTGCCTCAACCACCTCGTCCGCCCCGTCTGCTCCCGCCTCGACTCCCAAGCCGTCCACTGACAGCTAAGCCATTTTCCAATCGCCCGCAGTGTCAGCTGGGTGCCCCATGTCTCAAGTTTGAGACATGGGATGGATGCTCACCCGCCTAACCCGCCCCGCTAAACTGAATGCATCCCGTGCCTCTGCTCGATCCCATCCCGTCCCCCGTCGAAAACGCCGACACCGCCGCCCTCGAATGGGAGCCGCTACTCGCGTTCCTCTCCGGATATGCCGCATCCCCTGTAGGCCGCCAAGCCATCCTCGCTCTCCAACCCTCCACGGACGAAGCCTGGATCATACGCCAGCACCAACTCACCGGCGAACTCCGCCTGCTTCTTAGTGAGCAAGTCTCCATCCCTCTCGGCGGCCTCTTCGACCCCACGCAACTCGCCGCCAAAGCGCAGATCTCTGGCGCTGCCCTCGAAGCCGCAGAATTCCAATCGATCGCCCGCATCGCCAACGATGTTGCTGCCTGGCAAGCCCTGCTGCGCGAGCCCCCCGCCCGCGTTGCCGGAAAACTGCCTCAACTCTCCGAGCTTTCCTCCGCCCTCGCCGGCTCGTCATTAAAGCCGCTAGCCGAATCCATTGAGCGCAAGATCCAACCCGACGGCACTCTCGCCGACGATGCATCGCCCGAGCTCAATCGCATCCGCCGCGAGCAGGAACGTCAACAGCGCGCCATTGAAGAGTCCCTCCGCGCCGCTTTGCGTCGTCTCTCGGGCGAAGGTTCCACGCAGGAAGATCTCATCACCATCCGCGGCGACCGCTTTGTCATTCCCGTGCGGAGTGAACTCAAGCGTCGCGTATCCGGCGTCGTTCACGGCACCAGCTCATCAGGTCAAACCGTTTACGTCGAGCCGCTCGAAACCATCGAGCAGAACAACGAGCTAGTCCGCCTCATTGAAGAGGAGCAAGCCGAAATCCATCGCATCTTCGTCGCGCTCACCCGTCAAGTCGGCGGCTACGCGCATGCATTAGTCGAAGGCGCCCGTGTTCTCGCTCTAGTCGACACGCTGCTCGCCCGCGCCCGCTTTGCCCGCGACTACGACTGTATCGCTCCCGTAATTACGCCCCACCTGCTGTCGCTCAGCAATGCACGCCACCCGCTCCTCGAGCGGCATCTCCGTGCAACCGGCGGTCATATTGTTCCACTCACTCTGGAGCTAACCACCGACGCCCGCCAGCTCATCATTAGCGGCCCCAACACCGGCGGCAAAACCGTCACCCTCAAAACCACCGCGTTGCTGGCCATGATGGCCCAGGCTGGACTTCCCATTCCCGCTGTTGCCGCCAGCTTCCCCATCTTCACCGCGTTCCTAGCCGACATAGGCGACGCCCAATCCATCGAGGCCGAGCTCTCCACTTTCTCTGCGCACATCGTTAATCTCAATCGTCTCTCGCGTCTCGCCGATGCAAGCTCTCTCGTCCTTCTCGACGAACTCGGTTCGGCCACCGACCCCGAAGAAGGTGCCGCGCTCGCGGTGGCAGTTGCTGCGCACTTCCTCGCATGCCGCGCGTGGACGCTCATCTCTACGCATCACACCTCGCTCAAGGTCTACGCCGCCAACACCCCGGGCGTGCTCAACGCTGCCGCCGGCGTCGATGAAGCTAATCTCATTCCCAACTACCAGCTCCGCCTCGGCGTCCCCGGTGCCTCCGCCGGCATTCAGACCGCTGAGCGCCTCGGACTCAACCGCACCATCGTTGCCTCCGCCCGTGAGCGCCTCGGCTCGCAACAAGTCGACATCGCCCGCTTCCTCGATAAGCTGCACGACGATCTCTCCGCTCTTGAAGCCGAAAAAAGAGCCGCGCGCGAACAGCAGTACGCCTTGAACCAGGAACGCGCCAAACTCGCCCGCGAAGGTGACGTAGAACTCCGCAACCGCACCCGCGAACTCGAAACCAAGCTCGCATCACTGATGAAGGAATTCGAATTCCAGATGCGCGAGAACGTCCGCGCCATTGAGGATCGCGCCGCACAACAAAAGCTGTCCAAGGAAGCCGAGCGCCGCATTAACCGCCTCCGCCGCGAATTTCAGGAGAGCTTCAACCAGACCGTCGTCGCCCACCGCACCGGCGCCGATGCCGGCGACGCCAACGCGCAGCCGCATCTTCTGCGTCATATCGCCCCCGGCGATCAGGTTCGCATCAAGTCCATGAACAAGATCGCCATCGTCCAGCGCGAAATCGAGAAGGACCTCTTCGAAGTAGCCCTCGGCCCCATCAAGATGCGCGTCAAACGCGACGACTGCTCCGCAGTTTCACTCTCTGGTGGAGATACCAGCCAGACAAAAGCCGACCCCCTGGCCGCAGCCCGCAAACAGAAAGGAGTCCACATCTCCGTAACCAGCGCCAACACCGACGATATGCGCATGGAGATCAATCTAATCGGCCGCACCGTCGACGAGGCCACCGAAGAGTTGGAGAAGTATCTCGACCGCGCCTTCCTCGCCGGCCTCCCGCGCGTCCGCATCATCCACGGCCACGGCGCCGGCATCCTGCGCCGCGGCGTCCGCGACTTCCTAAAGTCGCACCCCCACGTGGCCACCATCGCCGAAGCCCCCCAAAACGAAGGCGGCCAAGGCGCCACGTTAGTCGAACTCCGCCAATAGCCGCTATATCCGCAAGACGAAAGCACTGCATACGCAAGACAAAAGCTCTGTATCCGCGAGAAAGAAAGCTCTGTCATTCCGACCGAGCAGAGCGAGCGGAGGAACCGGCAGCTGCTTTCATGCGCCGTCATCACCACACATTGTCATTCCGACCGACCAAAGGGAGTGGAGGAACCTGCAGTTGCTTTCATGCGCCGTCATCACCACACGTTGTCATTCCGACCGACCAAAGGGAGTGGAGGAACCTGCAGTTGCTTTCATGCGCCGTCATCACCACACGTTGTCATTCCAACCGACCAAAGGGAGTGGAGGAACCTGCGGTTGCTTTCGTGCGCTACCCGAATCCGCAAACTCACCCCAAGCCAGCTGAATGAAAAAAGTCCGCACCGGAAATATCGTACGAGAGCGCGGCCCTTAATCCGCCCCCGCTGCCTCAACTGCCGGTTCCTTTTCCAGCCAACTCTGCCCCTCGCCCAGCGCCGTCACGCGATCAGAAACCCAAGCGCATTCCGCCGCCCGCATCAACCGCGGCAACGGTTCCTCCATTGGCTCGCGCCCCAGCCGAAACGTCCCGTAATGCATCGGAATCATGACCTCGCTCTTGAGATCCAGAAAACCCTGCAGCGCCTCCTCCGGGCTCGTATGCACCGCGCGATAGCTGTCCGGAAAATACGCGCCAATCGGCAGCAGTGCAATCTCGGGCTGCAAGCGACGCCCGATCTCTGCAAACCCGCCGAAATACGCCGTGTCCCCCGAGTGATAGATCGTCGGCCCGCTCGCCGATTCGATCACGTACCCTCCGAATCCGCGATGCGTGTCCTTGAACATCCGTGCTCCCCAGTGCCGCGCAGGCGTCGCCGTGATAGTGATGCCATCCTGCCCCACCAGCTGCTTCGGGCTCTCGCCCAGTTCAATCGGAATCAGGCGCCCTCTCTCACCCTCCGCGCGCGGAGTATTTTCGAACTGCGTCGATTGCCACCACGTCAGCGATTCGACGCGCGCAAATCCGAGATCCGCCACCAGGTCTTCAACGCCCCCTGGCACGATCGCCACCGGAGCAGCCAGTCCGCGCCTCCGCATCTCCCGCGTAATCGCTCTCAGTGAAGGGCGATTCAGGTGATCCATGTGCGCATGCGTTAGCAGCACCGCATCGATCGGCGGCAGATCCGCAACCCGCAATCCAGCCCGCCGCTGGCGGCGCAAAACAATCAGCCGCGTTGCAAACACAGGATCGATCAGCAGGGCGCGGCCCGCTGTTTGAATAAGAAAAGAGGAGTGCCCGATAAACGTGATTGCCGTCTCGCCCGATCGAACCTCAGGTGGCTTCGCCGCTTCTCCGGCGAGGGGTTTTGCGTGGCTCTCACGCACCAGCCGCCAGAGTTGCCCAAGCTTCTTCATCCAGAACGGAATCTCCATCTTCATGCGCACCCGATAGATAGATGCCCGGCGAACGCTGAACGACCCGCGAATATTGTCAAGCGCGCCGCCTCTCAACCCCGTCATTCCATTCAGCGTGCTACGCATGCAAGAAAGACGCTCCAACCCAAAACGCTGAACTCCGACCACTGCGCCTGCTATCGTGCCAACATGCGCAGCTTCCTGCTCCTTCTCGTGATCGCTTTGCCCGCAATTGCCAAGAGCAGTTCAGGCCCATCCCTGCGCGCTCAAATGGATCGCGACCTGATGGAGGTCACGGTCGATCGCCTGCACCAGCTCTACCGCGAACACCGCTATACGGTCACGCAAGTTGTGCAGTGGCACCTCGATCGCATCGCCCGCTACAACGGCATCTATCGCGCCGTACAAACGGCGAACACAGCAGCAGCACTCACTGAAGCTGCACGCGAAGACGCCGAATCCAAGCAGCCGGGCTTCAAACCAGGCCTTCTATGGGGCGTACCCATCGTGACCAAAGCCAACACCAGCATCAAGGGCCTCGTTACAACCGACGGCTATCGCGGCTACATGATTCCCGGCCACGAACTAGTCGCCCCGCGCGATGCGACGATCGTCACAAAGCTGCAGGCAGCGGGCGCCATCATCATCGGCGTTACCAACATGCCCGACTTTGCCGCCAGCGATACCAACCGATCCACTGCGTTCGGCAGAACGGGCAACGCCTACGACGTGCGCTTCTCGCCCGGTGGTTCATCGGGAGGCACCGTCACTTCGGTCACGTCGAACTTCGCAGTGCTCGGCAACGGAACCGATACCGGCAACTCCATCCGCATGCCCGTCGCCACCAGCAATCTCGTCGGTATCTTTCCCACGCGCGGCCTGGTCAGCATAGCCGGCATTGCTCCGCTTGATTGGCAGCTCGACAACACCGGACCCATCGCGCGCGACGTAGCCGACGCGGCCATCGCACTTACCGTGATGGTCGGCGCAGACCCGCTCGATCCCGTGACCACCGACTCGCAAGCAAAAGCCCAACCCGGCCCCTACACGCAATACCTCAAGCCCGGCGCTCTCAACGGAAAACGCTTCGCAGTTCCGGCCTTCATTCTCGACGGCGATTCGCCGGCATTCCAGGGAGTCTGCCCAAACGCCACGCCCGATCAACTCGCTCAATCCCAAAAAGATTCTTTCCTGCCGCCGAAACCTGAAACCCGCGCCATGTTCATGAAGGCGGTCGAAGAATTGCGCGCCGCAGGCGCCACCGTACTCGTCGATCCCAACATCCTGCCTGACAGCTTCGCCGACGAGGCCACTCACATCTGCACGTTGCCCTACATCCGCGAAGGCACTAACAAATTTCTCACTCTCTTCGGACCCGCGCAATATCACTCTGCGGACGAGTACGAGAAGTCCACCGGTAAGCCGCTCCCCGCAACCATCATCGGCGGAGGCCAGACCGGCATGTCCAGTCTGCCAAACATCCAGCAGGCGACCCTTGAAAGCGATTCCGATGCTGAGGCTACGCTGCTGGGCCCACGACGCCGAGTGCTGGAGATGTACGAGAAAGAGCTCGACCGCCTGCATCTCGATGGCTTTGTCTATCCCGCCGCACAAATGCCGCCGCCCGATGAAACCATGCCGCAGGACGGCCAACTGAGTGGTGGCCCGCACTCCGCCACCGGCTGGGTCAACATGCTTGGCGTCCCCGCCATCAGCATCCCGGCCGGTTTCTACGACACCGGCCTCCCCTTCGGCATTGAGATCAGCACCCGAAAGTGGCACGACGGCGACCTGATCAGCTGGGCCTACGACTACGAACTCAAGACGCATCACCGTCGCCCACCCGTGCTCGTCGATCGTGGCCTGTTGCCGCACGCAGCACGGCCGCCAGAGCCATAGCGTTTTCCATTGACATTCTGTTGACAATCAACCGGGGCCGGCCCCTTATCATCGACTTCAGCCCCGGCTTTAAGGAGGATTTCCGTGCGCAAACCTATATTGGCTTTGATGGTGTTTCTGGCTACAACCGCAATGTTCGCAGCAACTGCAGGTAGCATCTACGACTTCACGATCAACTCAATCGATGGCAGGCCAGTCAGCCTCAACAGCTACAAGGGCAAAGTTGTTTTGCTCGTGAACGTGGCCAGCAAATGCGGATTCACGCCGCAATATGCAGGCCTCGAGGCGCTCTACGAAAAATACAAAGATCGCGGCCTGGTGATCGTGGGTGTGCCCGCGAACAACTTCGCCCAGCAGGAGCCCGGAACCAACGAGGAGATCAAGACCTTCTGCTCACGCAAGTACAACGTGACCTTCCCCATGATGGCCAAGGTCTCGGTGCTCGGTGACGATAAAGCTCCGCTTTACCGCTATCTCACCGACAAGTCCGCCGATCCGAAGTTCGGCGGCGACATTAAGTGGAATTTCACCAAGTTCCTCTTCGACCGCAACGGCAATCCAGTGGCCCGGTTTGAGCCTGCAGTCACTCCCGATTCCCAAGAAGTTCAGTCCGCCATCGAATCCGCTCTAGGCAAATAGCAAGACGACGAATTCGAATCTACAGAGATCGCCGCAAACAAATCGGGCTCTGCTTTCGCAGAGCCCGATCGCTTGTTCACTGACCACTTTTCACTGCCTTAGGCCATCGCCTCGCGCCCCATCGGCTCAAAGTGCAGCTCGTTCGATTTCCGATTCACGTCAATCCGCACGTGCGCCCCATGCAGAATTTCGCCATTCAGAATTTTGATGGCCAGCGGATCCTGCACCATCCGCTGAAGTGCGCGCTTCAACGGCCGTGCACCATAAGCGACATCGGATCCGGATGCGAGAACCAACTCACGTGCTGACGGCGTCAGCTCCAGCGAAATCTGCCGGTCTTCCAGCAACTTTCCAACTTCGGCCAACCGCAGTTCGAGAATGGCCTCAAGTTGCGCATGACCGAGCGGACGGAAGATCACCATGTCGTCCACGCGATTCAGAAACTCCGGCCTGAAATGCTCGCGTAGCACACGCATCACGCTCTCACGCGCCATGTCAAAGTCGTGTTCGGTCTTCAGTGCCTCCGTTGCGAGGAAGCCAGCGCCGAGGTTCGATGTCATGATCAATACCGTGTTCTTGAAGTTCACCGTGCGCCCCTTCGCGTCCGTCAATCGCCCATCATCCATGATCTGCAGTAACACGTTGAACACATCCGGATGCGCTTTCTCGATTTCGTCGAACAAGATGACAGCATATGGTCTGCGCCGTACTGCCTCAGTCAACTGGCCGCCCTCGTCGTAGCCCACATATCCTGGAGGAGCTCCGATCAACCGCGCCACCGCATGCTTCTCCATGTACTCGCTCATATCGATGCGGACCATCGACTGCTCATCGTCAAAGAGAAACTCCGCCAAAGCGCGCGCCGTCTCCGTCTTTCCCACACCTGTAGGCCCAAGGAAAATGAACGAACCGATCGGCCGCTTAGGATCGCTCAACCCTGCACGAGAACGCCGAATCGCGTTCGCCACTACGCTTAGCGCCAGATCCTGTCCGATGACGCGCTCGCGAAGCCGCTCTTCCATGTGGATGAGCTTGTTTACTTCGCCCTCAAGCATCTTCGAAACGGGGATCCCGGTCCACTTGCTCACAATCTTGGCGATGTCCTCTTCGTCGACTTCTTCCTTCAGCATCCGTGCAACGCTTGAGGTGCCATCCTGCAGCGCATTCAGCTGCTTCAATTCAGCTTCCAACTTGGGCAGCTCACCATACTGGATTTGCGCTGCCCGATCGAGCTGACCTTTGCGCGTCTGCTCCTCTGCTTCGAAGCGCAGCGCCTCAATCTTCTTCTTCAAATCACTGATCCGGCTGATGGCATCCCGCTCCATTGTCCAGCGAGCACGCAGAGCGGTCGTCTGCTCCTTCAGTGTTGCCAGTTCGCGCTCAACCTCTTCACGCCGGCCGCGGCTGTTCGCGTCGGTCTCACGCTTCAACGCAGCCTTCTCGATTTCAAGCGAAGTCGCCTGCCGCTCGAGCTGATCAATCTCCGTTGGCACCGAGCCGATCTGGATCGCCAGAGAAGCCGCGGCCTCGTCCACGAGATCGATGGCCTTGTCCGGCAGAAAGCGGTCGCTGATGTAGCGATGCGACAGCGTAGCTGCTGCCACAATTGCCGAGTCCTTGATGCGCACGTTATGGTGCGCCTCATACCGGTCCTTCAATCCGCGCAGAATCGCGATCGTGTCTTCGACGTTCGGCTCGCCGACATACACGATCTGAAAACGCCGCTCCAGCGCCGCATCCTTCTCGATGTATTTGCGGTACTCATTCAGCGTGGTTGCGCCAATAGCCCGCAGTTCGCCGCGCGCCAGCGCCGGCTTCAGCATATTGCTCGCATCAATTGCGCCTTCAGCTGCGCCAGCACCCACCAGTGTATGCAACTCGTCGATGAACAGCACAATCTGTCCGTTCGACTCTTCGATTTCCTTCAGCACTGCCTTCAGCCGGTCTTCAAATTCGCCGCGATACTTCGCGCCTGCCAGCATCGATCCCAGGTCGAGGGAAATAACGCGCTTGTCGCGCAAGCTCTCGGGAACATCGCCGGAGACAATGCGCCGCGCAAGCCCTTCGACGATGGCGGTTTTGCCCACGCCTGGCTCGCCGATCAGCACTGGATTATTCTTTGTGCGCCGGCTCAATACCTGGATCACCCGGCGGATTTCCTCGTCACGACCGATCACCGGATCGAGCTTGCCGCGCCTCGCCAGCTCCGTCAGGTCCTTGGCATATTTTTCAAGTGCCTGGAACTTGCCCTCGGGACTTTGATCAGTCACGCGCTGCGATCCGCGTACGGCCGTAAGTGCCTGCAAAATAGCCTCGTGCGTGGCGCCAACTGCGATCAGCGCATCGCGTGCGGCATCGCCCTTCTGATGCGCTACTCCCAGCAGCAGGTGTTCGGTCGAGATGTACTCGTCCTTGAAGTTCGCGGCTTCACGGAATGCCTGGTCAAGCACCTTGGTCAGCGCGGTGCCCGGTCCGGGCTGTGCGGAACTACCCTGCACCCGGGGAAGTTTCTCCTCAATCTGATGCAGACTGCTTTCCAGCCGCTCCGTAGGGACACCGATCTTCTCGAGCACCGCCGGGATCACACCCTCACGGTCCTCAATGAGCGCCAGCAGCAGATGTACCGGTTGGATCTCGGGGTTCCCGAACTCCGTCGCACGCCCCTGCGCCTGCTGCATCGCTTCTTGCGACTTTACGGTCAATTTTTCCCAACGAATAGCCATGATGTAGTCCTCAGTTTTCAGTTTGCCTTGCTATCAGCTCGATCCGTGTCCTGGTTTTGGAGATACAAAGAAAGTTGTCAGCCGCCGAGTCTCCAGTTCAACCAATGAATTGATCATCGGCCCGGAGACTGACAACTGACAACTGATCACCGATAACTGGCTTGTTCCTGCCGTGCGCCCACCAGTTCGCGCTCTTCCTTCTTGCTCTCGACCCTGCTCTGGCCGCCCACATTCACCTTGATCTGCTTCGGCTGGGCCTCGGGCTTCTTGCTCAGTTCCAGCTTCAGAACGCCAGAGTTGTAGCTGGCCTGCACGTTCGCTGTATCCACCGTAGAGGGAAGGGTAAAGGCGCGATAGAAGCTGCCGTAACGGCGCTCAATCCGATGAAAGTTCTCTTCCTTCTCGTCCTTTTCGAACTTGCGCTCGCCTTTCACGGTCAGCGTGTTGTTCTCCACACGGACGTCCAGGTCTTTCTCTTCCATCCCCGGAACTTCGAGTTTCAAAACAACCTTGCTGGCGTCTTCATAGATATCGACGGCTGGCACAAAGCTGGCAGTTGTTAAGGGGTCACCGCCTTCGTTCATTTCGCGGAAAAGCGAGTTCACGCGATTCTGCAGCGCAACAACTTCACGAAAGGGATCCCAACGGATGATTGCCATGATTGTGTATCCTCCAACTTTTTTTTGAGATTGAGGGTGGGCAATTGCGGGCCCAACCATCCACCTCAATCTGATGAAACTGTAGCACAAGAGATTCATAAAATATGAGTGTATTATGCTAATATATATCGAAAGCACTAAGCGTATGTAAATAAACAATATAGGATCGAAATCAGCCCCAACATCCGCCGGATTTGCTCCGGAAAGGCCACCAGAGTCCCCGTCTGACCGGGCCCGCCTGGTCGGCCTTCCAGTCCCAGGGATGAGAGGATCTCCGAAAGTGTCGTCTGGATATTTCGCATTTTTCCGATCCCAAACCCACTGGAAATCCACCCTCCCAGCTTGCGGAAATCAAGCCTAATCCTTTAGGCAAAACGGCCTTCTAAAATCGAACGTAGATGATTGTCATCTCCGCACTGCCCCCGTACATGGATTGGCATTGGCTTTGGCTCACCGTGGCGGCCTTTCTGGCCGGTGTGTTGAATGCCGTGGCCGGAGGGGGATCGTTTCTCTTATTTCCGGCGATGCTGAGCATGAAGATGCTGCCGGTTCAGGCCAACGCCACCAACACGGTTGCGCTCTGGCCCGGTCAGCTCACATCCGTTGCAGCCTACCGCGACGACATTCGCAAGAATTTCAGAGTCGCCATTCCCATGGCGATTGCCGGCCTGATCGGAGGAACTGTCGGTGCGATCGTTCTTCTCAATACTCCGCAGACGACCTTCCTCCACTTGGTGCCGTGGCTGCTGCTTATTGCGGCCGTAATCTTTGCCCTCAGCGGACCGGTCTCGCGCTGGCTCGAGCATCGCAAGTCCCGTCGCAGCCAGGCTCCGCAGAGCGAAGTGCACCAGCCCCATATGGTTGCTGTCTTCCTCGGCACGATTGCAGTCTGCTTCTACATCGGCTACTTCGGGGCAGGCGCCGGATTTCTGATCATCACGCTGCTTTCGCTCTTCGGCTATCAGGACCTGAATGTAATCAACGCACTCAAAGTTGTTTCGACCACGATGGCGAACGGCGTCGCCTTTGTGCTGTTCGTGATCGACGGCCAGGTCGTCTGGCGCTACTGCCTGCTTGCCATGGTCACCTGCGCAATAGGTGGATACACGTCGGCGAGTCTGGCGCGAAGGATTCCTCAACCCATCCTGCGCGGAACTGTCGTAATGATCGGGCTGGGCATGGCGGCGTACTTCTTCTGGAGGGGATGAGAGCCAAAGCCAGAGGTCGTCGTTGTAGAGTTGTCCCATGCCCAGGCGGCAAACATTTTGCCTTCTCTTTTTATCGATTTGCGCCGGAGCGGCGCTCTCTGCTCAAATTGAGCCGCCCGAAGCGGCGAAGCGCTACACCGCTGCCCATCAACCCGAACTGGTTCGTCAATACAGCGAGTTTCTTTCCATCCCCAACGTCGCCGTTGACCCCGCGAATCTCGAAAAGAACGCGAATTTTCTGCTCGACGCGCTCCGAAGCCGTGGAGTCGATGCCCGTCTGCTCAAAGTGCCCGGGTCTCCGCCGGTGGTCTTCGGCCAGATCATGACGCCGGGAGCTGAACACACCATCGTTTTCTACGCGCATTACGACGGCCAGCCCGTCACGCCTTCCGAGTGGACGATTCCGCCCTTTGAACCAGCCATCCGCACGATCGACGGCGAGCCCCGCATCTTTGCGCGTTCCGCGGGCGATGACAAAGCGGCGATCTTTGCACAACTCACCGCTCTCGACGCTTTGAAGGCTTCCGGTATCACCTTCCGAGCCAACATCCGTTTTGTCTGGGAGGGAGAAGAGGAGGCCGGATCGCCTCATCTCGAACAGATCCTCGAAGCCAATCGCGACCTCGTGCATGGAGATATCTGGCTAGTCTGCGACGGTCCGGTCGATCAGAGCGGGCAACAGACCGTAGTCTTCGGCGCACGCGGCGATGCGCATCTCGAGATCACGCTCTACGGCCCCCATCACGGCCTGCACAGCGGCCACTACGGCAACTGGGCTCCGAATCCGGCCATGATGCTGGCGCAGTTGCTCGCCGGGATGAAAGACGAAGGCGGCCGCGTCCTCATTCCGCATTTTTACGATGGCATCGCTCCGCTCTCCGCGACGGAGAAGGAAGCCCTCGCTCACGCTCCAGTCAACGACAAGATGCTCATGGACGCATTCTGGCTCGGGCATACCGATGGAAACGGGGCACATCTGCTCGAACTTATCAATCAGCCGTCGCTCAACATCAACGGACTCTCGGCAGCGCAAACCGGTCCGCACGCAGCCAACGTCATTCCGCCCACAGCCGTCGCGGATCTCGATCTTCGGCTCGTTGTCGGTAACGACTGGAAAGTTCAGCAGATGCGCGTCATCGACTACGTTCGTGCGCGTGGATACTTCGTGATCGACCACGATCCCTCGAAGCAGGAACTGACCTCGCACCCTCGCGTGGCAAAGATCGTCTGCGATCCTGCCAGCTACAACGCGGTGCGCACTCCCATGGAATTACCTATCGCCAGGGAAGTGACTGCGTCCGTATCCAGCGCCCGCGGAGAAGTCGTGCTTCTGCCCACGATGGGAGGCAGCGTTCCACTCGGCGCCATGGAGCGCGCTGCGCAAACCCGCACGGTCACTGTCCCGATTGCCAACTACGACGACAACCAGCACGCGGCCAACGAAAATCTGCGTCTCCAGAACCTGTGGAATGGCATTGAGACAATGGCGGCATTGATGGACATGCGCTAAGGCGCTTCGGGTCTGGCACCGAAGTCTTCATCTCACCAACCCAAGCGAATTCAGCCACTTCTCCTAGGCAGCCAACTGCGAACCAGAACCAAGAACTACGAACTTAGAACTACGAACTAGAATAGAACCATGAGTCACGAAGGCATTCGCTTCCTCAACAAGGAAGAGCAGGCGCGGGAGAATCTGTCAGATCGGCCCCTTTCCCGCGTGGCCGTTACCCCCGCGAAGGTGCGCGTAAAAATCACTGAGGGAACCGGTCTGGAGATCGACTGGCAGGATGGCCACAGGAGTTCGTGGAACTTTGCATGGCTGCGCGATGCCTGCCCTTGCGCCACGTGTGTTGACGAGCGGCATGCCCAGGGCCGGAAGGCCGGCCAGCCCAAACCCAAGCCGGGAGCCCTGCTGCCGATGTATACGCCGCCCGCCAAGCCTGCCGGTGCGCATGGCGTCGGCCACTATGCACTTCAATTCAATTGGTCTGACGGCCACTCCGGCGGCATTTATTCGTGGGACTATCTGCGTCGCCACTGCCAGTGCCCGGAGTGCAGGTTCGTGGCGACTGATACCGCCGGCACCCCCAACTAATCGCAGCTTGCGATACCGCAATCTGCAGATATTGCAGGAAGTTATAGATTACGGCGGGTATTGAAGATTCGCATCTTTTTCTCCAATTCTGAATAAACCGCGTGGTAGAGTTGCTTTCCAAGAACACCCGGAGGCGCACGTGAGTCTCAAGCAATTCCTTGCCAAGCAGTTCATCGACGTCATTCAGTGGAACGAGCCCGAAGATGGTATGCTCGCCTACCGCTATCCCATGCAGGACATGGAGATTCAAAATGGCGGCCAGCTTACTGTTCGCGAGTCTCAGCTGGCGCTCTTCGTCGATGAAGGCAAAGTTGCCGACGTCTTTGGACCGGGCCTGCATACGCTTACCACGCGAAACCTTCCAGTGCTCACCGATCTAATGAACTGGGACAAGGAGTTCGAGTCACCGTTCAAGTCGGATGTTTACTTCTTTTCTACCCGGCTGCAGCTCGATCAGAAATGGGGCACGGCCACACCCATCACTATTCGCGACAAGGAATTTGGCGCTGTGCGTCTGCGCGGCTATGGGATTTATTCCTATCGCATCTCTGACCCGCGTGTCTTTTTCACTCAAATCAGCGGTACTCGAGATACTTTTTATGCCAGCCAGCTTGATGGTCAACTGCACAACACCATCGTCGCTCGCATGACCGACATCTTTGCCAACAGCGACGTTGCATATCTTGATATGGCGGCCAAGCAGGCGACTCTGGGGGCCAAAATCGCGGAAGAGATGAAGCCGACCTTTGCGGCTCTTGGGCTCGAGTTAACTCAATTCGTCGTCGAAAGCATTTCGATGCCCGATGACCTGCAGGAAATCATTGATCAACGGATTGGAGTGGGTATGGCTGGAGACATCGGACGCTACACACAATTTGAGGCGGCTCAGGCATTGGAACTCGCCGCAGCCAATACGGGCGGAACCGCGGGTATGGGGGTGGGGATAGGTGCGGGTGCAGCAATGGCCCAGGCCGTGATGACTCCGATTAAGCCGATCGCGAGTGCTCCTGCTCCCGCATCGGCTGGCACTGTCCGATACTGTATGGATTGCGGAAAGGCCATACCCGAGGGTGCGAAATTCTGCCCGGGGTGCGGAAGGTCTCAATGAATTGTCCGTCCTGCGGCGCACCGATGCACCTCGCAGCGGGCAGCGATTACATGCAATGCGAGTTCTGCAAGAACATTCATATTGCAGATCCCGACGATGAAGGTGTTCGCCTCACCGAAGAACAATCGGCGCTTTCGTGCCCTATTTGTGGCGATCTGCTTTGGAACGCAACGCTTACCGGGGTCAGGCTGCAGACCTGCCGGAAGTGCAGAGGCATGCTCATCCCGATGGAAGTTTTCGTCGATCTGATTGAGCAGTTGCGAGCCAAGCAGGGCGATGCCGTAGCGACTCCGACCAGAGCGGCTCCCGAAGAATTGCGGCGGAAGATCAACTGTCCGAAGTGCCATCGGCCGATGGAGGCACACTTCTATCTCGGCGGTGGCAGCGTGGTTATCGACGGGTGCGACGCGTGTTGTCTCAACTGGCTGGACCATGGCGAGTTGATGCGCATCGTCCGAGCGCCGGACTAAACAAACGGCGTTGAATGCAGACGGCCCACCTGCTGTGCCCATCAAACCAAACACCGGAAGAACAACATCCCCGGCTAGTCCGAGGGGCGTTCTGGTTTCTCGATTTCCTCGATGAGCTGCAGCAGTTGCTCTCGCTTGCGATCGCTCACGTCAAGAAAGCGAATACCAATGTTGATCGGGTCATAGAGAGCTTGCGTGACCCCTCCAAGGCGAAATGGCAGGCTTTCAATACGAAATTCAATCTCCACACGGCGAAAAATGCCAACCGGAAACCGTCGATCCGTGCGAATGTGACATCCGCCAAGGCTGATGTCGACGATTCGGCCCTGAACATCGGCAGCCAGGTCTATTAAGTGAACGACAACACTGGTATCGACTCTGAGTCTTCGCTCAAAACGACGCGTATTGCTGGCAGCCGGCAGTGGCCGTTCAGACGGAATCACCCTTGGCAACAATGAGCGCTGGTGGTTATCGCTTTCTTGATGATCATCTGCCACGCCAGCAACTCTCCTCGCCCGCCCGCGAGGCAAGTTCTAATGGCCGTTTGCCAACTCCCACGGCCGCTTCGGCGCTGGAGCCTCATCTTCGCGGCCGCGCAAACGGTCGTACTCATACAGGTCACTCGTAGTGCCGAGCGACTGGTTGTAGAGGCTCTCCCCGCCGATCAACTTCGTCAGTTCCTCGCTGAACGTGTGGATGGCTTGCAACTGGCTGGCCGTCGCCGGCAATTCATATTGGTGAGTCTTAATGAACTTCTGGTAGCCCCGGTCAAGCAGTCGCGCCACTTCACCCCGCACTAGAATTCCCGGCCGCTCGAAGAAGCTGATCGGTCCCCCCTGCTCATCGCGCGACGGAACCAATATGGCCGCGGCTCCTGACTTGCTGACCAACTGACCACTCGGCGCCCCCTGGAAAGGGGAAACCGTGAAGCCATGCGTGCGAAGCGATTGTAGGGCCTGGTCAAAGGTGAGGCGGGCGGGCTTTTTCGACATAACTAATCTCGATCTGCTTATCAGCGCGGGTTCTACCCTTACTTTCAAGTCTCGCACCGGGGTAGGCTGTTCGGCAATCGAGCCGTCAGCGTCGTGCGATTCACTCATCGCGAAAAGCCCACAGACGGAGGTTCGCCGGGGAATTTCCCTATCGATTGCGAAGGCGTGAGGCAGACGGTATCCTGCTTCTCTAGCTGGTTCGAATTCTCCCAATGTTCCGGTGCAACATCTCCTTGGAGGAATCTCATGAAGCGTGCGTTCCTGAAGATGTATCAATCAGCGTTGGTGGCCCTTTTGTTCGCCATGCTCCCGGTGTTTCTCTTGGCTCAAGAGCACGATGAAAACAGCGCGCCGGTTCGCTACTCGACAGCCAGTCTTTGCGGAAACTACGGCGCTGTCGCTGTCTACGGCGCGAACGTAGCGCGAGCCCTTGGTTTCGAAGTGATGGACGGGCACGGGAAAATTACCGGCGCTGCCTTCGTCAATCAACCCGGGCCCAACAACACTAGAACAGTGGCCAACATCGGCATCTCTGGAACATACTCCATCGACGCTGAAGGCATGGGCACTATGAGCCTGACCATCGCGCTTCCCGGCGGGGGTACGGCAAACGTGACAGAGGATTTCGTGATCACAAAGTCAAAGGCAGTGGACGGAGTCGAAATTGCCACGGAGATCCAGGATGCGCAGGAGGTGCCAAGCGCCGTGATCGACGATTCCAGCCTGGTGATCCACACGTACACTTTGCGCGGAAACCCTCGGGGCTGCTCCGCTCACGGAGGAGACCATTGAGTCGGCGAGAGGATCGATAAAGGGCTCCCGCATCTTCTGCCGGACAGGAACTCCCCTCAGCCAACACGGTGCTTTACAAAGCTCTCATCGCCGGACTAGGATGCGCCCACGTCCCAGAGCACCCGCGTTCCGTCCCATTTCTTCCCCCGTCGCAAGTGATCTCTGAGCAAGTCGAGGAGGTTCACATGAAATTCACTCCAGTTCTACTGGGGCTGTCTCTTGCGGCTGTCGGTGCTTCGCTGGCCCCAGCGCAAGACGCAGCATCCACATCCGTTCCGAGAGTCCTTCAGATCACCCGCGAATACTCCAAGCCCTACAAAGGTGGCGCGGCCCACGACAAAACCGAAAGCGCATTCATCACCGCGATGAATCGAGCAAAATTCCCTGCTTACTACGTCGGCATGAATTCTATGTCCGGCAAAGCGCGCTCGTTGTACATGACGCGTTATACGTCTTTTGCGGAGTGGGAGAAGGACAACGATATTGAGGCCAAGGGCGCCCTTGCCGCAGACGTTGAGCGCGCAAGCCTCGCCGATGGCGAACTTCTCGAGGAAGTTGATTCGGGAGTCTACACCTACGAGGAAGAGCTCAGCTTCCACCCTCACAACGACATCCAAACCCACCACTTCTATCAGATCTTCGCCTTCCATGTTCGTCCCGGACACGAGAGGGAATGGCACGAGCTTGTGAAGATGGTCAAGGATGCGCACGAAAAGGCTGGCGACAGCGCTCATTGGGGCATGTATAGCCTCATGTTCGGAGGCGAAGCCGGCACCTACGTTGCTCTCACCGGCGATCCCACCATGTCGTCGATTGACGACGCATTCACGGGGAGAAAGAAGTACCTTGAAGCTCTCGGGGGCGAAGAAGGGATGGCCAAAGCCGACGCGCTCTTTGGTGCTGCGGTCGACACTTCCCACTCCGAACTGTTTGCAGTCAACCCAAAACAAAGCTACGTGAGCGCGGACTGGATCAAGCAGGACGCTACCTTCTGGAAGCCGAAGACCGAAGCAGCTCCCAAGGCCGCTACCGCTGCGGTGGCAAAGCCCGTACCTGCAGCGGCTGCAAAGCCTGCATCGCGCTGAAACTGCGTGGTCTACACTAGCTGATGCGGCTCCGGTTACGCCGGGGCCGCTTCTCCTTTGGTACCCTGTAAGGGGACGCGGCGCTCCTCCACCGCATGCGCAGCTTTGTCAGGCATTTCGAATCGAAACTGCGTTCCAAATCCTCAAACGACTGAGAACCGAAATACCATGGCTACCGCTACCGATCCGACCCTTCTTCCTGAGTTGACGACAGACGACCTCTCCCGCTATTCGCGCCACCTGATCCTTCCCGAGGTTGGCATGGAAGGCCAGCGCAAGTTGAAAGCCGCGCGCGTCCTCTGCGTGGGCACCGGCGGACTCGGTTCGCCCCTGGCGTTATATCTGGCCGCTGCTGGCATCGGTACGCTGGGGCTGGTTGACTTTGATGTGGTGGACGCGAGCAATCTCCAGCGGCAGATTATCCATTCCACGAAAGATATCGGTCGCAAGAAGCTCGACTCTGCGGCAGAGAAGCTCATTGCGCTCAATCCTGCGCTCAACGTAGTCAAGCACGACACAATGCTGTCGAGCGCCAACGCGTTGGATATCCTGAAGGATTACGACATCGTTGCGGACGGCACCGACAATTTCCCGACCCGCTACCTCGTTAACGATGCCTGCGTTCTGCTGGGCAAGCCGAACGCCTATGGATCGATCTTCCGCTTTGAAGGCCAAGCCAGCGTGTTTGCAACCAAGGATGGGCCTTGCTATCGCTGCCTCTATCCTGAGCCGCCACCCCCCGGATTGGTGCCGAGTTGTGCGGAAGGCGGAGTGCTCGGTATTTTGCCCGGACTGGTTGGCGTGATCCAAGCCACCGAAGTCATCAAACTGATTCTCGGCAAGGGCAGCCCGCTCATCGGTCGCTTGCTTCTGGTCGACGCGCTTAGCATGCGTTTCCGCGAACTCAAGCTACGTAAGAATCCCGAATGCCCGGTCTGCGGCGAAAACCCGACGGTCAAAGAGCTGATCGACTACGATCACTTCTGCGGCATCGTCCCAGAGTCGAAAGAAGAGAAGGCAGTGAAGAATGGCGTTCCGCAATTAAGCGTGAAGGAACTCAAGCATCGCATCGATGGCGGCGAAGACGTATTCCTCCTCGACGTGCGCGAACCCTACGAGTACCAGATCGCGCAGATCGGCGGAAAGCTCATTCCGCAGAACGACATTCCTCAACGGCTTTCCGAAATACCTCGCGATCGCGAAATTGTCGTGCAATGCCGGTCCGGTGCACGTTCACAAAAGATCGCGGAATTTCTCAAGCAGTCTGGCTACACCCAGGTCGTGAACTTGGCCGGCGGCATCCTCGCGTGGAGCGACGAAATTGACCCGAAGGTGCAGAAGTACTGATCACCTTCGACCTTGCAGCAATACGAGAGGACAATGATTAAAGTAAGTGTTCTCTACCCCAGCAAGCCGGGCAGCCGGTTCGACGTTGACTACTACCTGACTGTGCATATGCCGATGTCCGCGAGGCTGCTCGGCACGGCTGTCAAGGAAATCTCCATCGAGATCGGCATAGCCGGAAGCGCCCCGAACCAGCCTGCGCCGTATGCTGCCATTGTAGGATTTACTTGTGATTCGGTGGACGCATTCACGGCGGCGTTCACACCGGTTGCGGGCCAGCTCCAGGGAGACATCCCCAACTACACCGACATCGAGCCGGTGATCCAGATCAGCGAGATCCGCCAGATTTCATGAGCCGCAATGGGAAACGCCGGCACACGGCCGGCGCTTCGTCTTCAACAGCGGAGAATCTCTACCGAGCCAACTCCACCGGTCCAGCCTTGCTGGACTCGGCAGGCTTGCCGTTCTCGTCCATCTTGCCAAAGATCATTTTGCCGCTGGCAGTTTGCAGCACGCTGGTGACGGAGATCTCCACTGCACGGCCGATCATCTTGCGTGCGTGATCCACCACCACCATGGTGCCGTCGTCCAGGTAGCCAACCCCCTGGTTATATTCCTTGCCCTCTTTGAGGATCAGCACATTCATCTTCTCGCCCGGCAGGACAACCGGCTTGAGCGCGTTGGCTAGGTCATTGATGTTCAAAACCTCGACGCGATGCAGATGCGCCACTTTGTTCAAGTTGAAGTCGTTGGTCACGACCTTCGCTTCCCATTTCTTCGCGAGTTCCAGCAGTTTCAGATCGACTTCGCGGATTGACGGAAAGTCATCGGGAACAATCTGCACCTGGATGTTGGTGTTCGACTGCATCCGCTGCAGCATGTCGAGCCCGCGGCGGCCCCGCTGGCGCTTCGAACCATCGGTGGAGTCGGCCACAATCTGCAACTCGCGCAAAACAAACTCCGGCACCACCATCATCCCATCGATAAATCCGGCTTCAGCAATATCTGCGATGCGGCCGTCGATGATCACGCTGGTATCCAGTACCTTTGCGCTCTTCCGTGTTGGGCGATCGTGGGCAAACAGCGTGCCCAGCGCTGCCGGGTTCAGCAGATCCCCCTTGTTGGCTCCGACCAGCAGGCCCACGTAGGTCATCAGCAGCAGAACAAAGATCTGCAGCACCGCCGACGTCGACGAGTTCAGCGGAGCGGATCGCAGCACCAGGCAGAACAGCGCTGCGCCAAAGATACCCAGCACGCTCCCGGCCACCGCGCCGATAAGGCGCCGCAGGCTGAGCGCGCGCACTCTGAGTTCAAAAACGATGACGGCGACCGCCGCCAGCGCGCCGCCAGCCGCTCCCGGCCAACCTGTTACGCCGAAGGGATGAAGGAAATAACAGACGACGGAGAGTAAGGCAACAAAAAGAAAACGTACAAGAATGAGGTCCATATAAGCCTGCTTCTGCTGGTGGGGAAGAACATACACCAGTCTGGGCACCGTTGGCGAGTATGCCCATCGGCCCATTAAATCGTCAAGAGGCGGGGAAGCGCCGCAACCACACCAACGAGATTGCGCGGCGGTTACTATCCGGCAGAGGTAACCATGTCCAGGGCCCGCCCCTTGTTGATTTGCGGGTCAGGAGGCGACGGCCAGTTCAGCGCCGACCAGGCGCGAAACCCCTTTGCGCGGCCCCCGTTTGCGCGCGCTCATGATCTTCACCCGCTCCAGCAATTCCTGCGGAGAGCAGGTCTTCTTGGCCAGAAGGGCATCGGCCCCGTGAATCTGGCCGTTCATCTTCTGGGGATCGCCAAGAATCACCATCGGGACGTGGGAGGCGATCTGTTTCAGTTTCAGGACAAGCTGGTCTCCGCTCATCTGCGGCATGGCGTGGTCCGAGAGAACGAGGTCTACCTGGTTGTCAGCGAAGAGAGCGATCGCTTCCTGGCCGTTGGTGGCCGCGAGTACACGGTAGCCGTTTGTTACCAGCATGAACTTCAGGACGGAGAGGTCCTGTTCGTTATCGTCAACGCAAAGTATTACTTTCTTAGGGCGCATGTTCTGAATTCCTGTTCCTGTTCGTTAATTTTCTTTCGAGCCAATTCCGATTCCGAGGCGCACAACAGCGTCGCCCGTTCGTTGTTCGGGCAGGCTCGTTTGGGTCCGGGGCCGTCGGCCGCGGCTTGGGTTCCGGTTGGGAATGGGCACACACGACGCCGCCTGAGCGACGCACCGTCGATCAGACAGCGCGACCCCGTCAGACGACTTCGCGAGCAACCGATCCGTAAGGCGAGAACCTCACTGCGGTCAGATTGTCGTTTGAAGCCGTTATAGAAACCGGAAGACTTCCGGTTGAAACTGCGTTCAATGCTTGGGCAAGAGTACGGAGAGCGGCATCCCGTGAAAAGAGGGAATAGGAAGCGAAACTACGCATGTAAACCATCTTGTAACAAAGGAAAAACGGGCAGAATGAACATAGAAAGTAACTTGCCCTGATTAAATTCTGTTGAAAGCGTGTGTATTACGGCAGGAAAAGCTCCCCCTTTGCAACGCGAACTGTGCTGCCCCCGACGCGCACATTGCCGACCTTGCCGGAAACAGCGTCCGCAGCCAGAAATAAATCGCTTGCGCGGCCGATTTCAACTCCTTGCCGAACGTGAATTTCTCTGCCCGGCGCGACCATGCCATGACGCACAAGATAGCTGATCGCACATCCCGCGGCCGAGCCCGTTGCAGGATCTTCGCCGCCGCAGAACTGCATGCGCGCTCTCCACGCTGGCGTGTCGCCGCCCGTTGGCCCGAGAACGTAGAACCAGCGTCCACCGTGTTCGCGCAAATACTTCGTAGCTTCCTCCTGCTCGACCCTGAGACGGGCCAGTGATTCGTGCGAACGCAGAGCGACGATGGCGAAGGCTGTTCCCGTCGAAACGACTTGAGGCGCAGCGGACACGTGAAGCTCATCGATCGTCAGCCCGATAAGGCGCGCGACCGTTGCGGGCTCGAGCTCAGCGCCAAACTCCGGGTCGCGTTGGGTCATCTCTCCGAAAAGGCCGTCGGCCTTGAAGCGCACGGGAACAGGGCCGACGTTGAGAGCCAGCTTGATCGTGTCAGCTGACAAAGTCTCCGGGGCAGAAAGCTTCAGCACGCTTGCTGTTCCCAGCGTGGGATGGCCGGCAAACGGAAGCTCTTCCTGCGTTGTGAAGATGCGCACCCGCACACCCTCACGTGCTTCCGTCTCAGGATCGCGACGCTGAATAAATGTGGTCTCCGACAGATTGAATTCCCGCGCGATGGACTGCATCCGCTCAGTGCTCAACCCAACGGTGTCGAACACCACGGCAAGCCCATTACCTTCGAGGGCGGTCTCGGTGAATACATCCACGATCTGGTAGTCGAGTGTTTGTCTGGGAGTGCTGACTGTAACCATGCTCCATTATGAATCTACCTGGAGATGCGTTGTTCACAGGGCAGCTTCAAAGCGACATCATCGGTGGCGGGACGCGCGTTCCGGAGTTCTCGATGAAGCTGCGCATGCGCCGGGCTTCCGAGCGCTGAACCGCTATCAATCGCATATGGCGCCGGATGTGATCGCCGTTACGCAGAACTGCGAGCTGGGCTTCGTCGCTATCTGCATCCTTCTCCAAACGTTCGATGCGTTCCTCAATCAGGCGCCGGAACCGGGAGCTGATTTCGAATCCTTCGCGACCTTCTAACTCACCATCTTCGACAGCCATTGCGAACTCCATTGCGCGATCGCTTGAAATTACTTGCCAAACCAGTTCAAGCTTTCTCTGCCACCGCCGATGCTATCGATGAGGGCGCCCTCTCGCCAGATTACGAAGTCGCGAAACTTGCGTAATCTCATTGCCCCAAAATACGACGAGACCGGAGAGTTACCTCCGGCCTCGTCAGTGCGCGTCTTGTCGTGGTTGCGATTAACGGCTCATCCCGCCGCCCGCGCCTTGGGGAGCCGCTGCGATCGCTACTACCATCTGCGTGCCACCGTCCAGGTGGATGTCGCGCCGCGCCCCCAGCAGCATGCCCGAGGCATTCGTGAAGGGCAAGCCGTTGATGTCATTTGCAAGCAGAACTCCTGGGACAGCCGTTGTGCGAATGGCAACGTTCCCGCTCCGGGCCACAATACTTCCCGGTGCCGGCATGCCAGTATTCGTTGTTTGGTCGGTGGCGCCGGGCTGAGCCGTCGTGTTGGATGCAATTCCAGGGCGATTATTGGCCGTGTTCGAGCTCGCTGTGTTCGAACTCATTGAGCTGCTTGATCCGCTCATGCCGGGGGAGGAAGATGTGGCGCCAGGAGCCCCCTGCGGACTCGGACTCCCGCTGTATGATCCCGGAACTGAATTGTCCATTGCACCACCCGCCCCTGCAGCCGGTGAAACCGACTGGATGACGGACTCGATCGCCAGGTTCTGCCCGCCTTTTAGTTCCGCGTGGTCAAACTGGATGGCGATTTGCGAGTTCTCTTTGCCATCGGAACGAGCCTGCACATTCGTGATATGGCCGACCAGTTTCGATCCCTTGGGAATATCGGCTCCTCCCTCGAACTTCAAGTCTTCCTTGGTCTTCACCACAACGCTGTCGCCTTGTTTGGCAGACTTGGAGTCGAGTTTGTCCACCAGTTCGCCCGTGACTGGCTTCAACTGGGCCGATCCGGCGCTCGGTTGGCTAGCAGGCGCGTTTTGTTGACCAGGGGCGGTTGCCGACTGGGATTGCTGCGGTTGCTGCTCTGGTTGTTGCTGCGCAGGAGAAGGAAAGCTTGAAAAAGCGGCAAGGGCCACCGCAATGACAGTGGCTGCTTTCATATAGAGATCATCCATGATTTCACCATCCGGAGTCGGCCGTGGATTACGCAGCGCGAAAATTGCTTCCGCACAGCTTCATGGCACGATGGATGCCAAAGGTTAGCCCTCATCACTAATTCAACATCGCGTGAGATCGATCTCAATCAAAACAGGACGCTTGAAGAATCGAGCTTTTTCTTGGGAGAGGTTAGGCAAACACGAACAACCGGCAGTTAATGCGCGGCAGTGTAATTTTTCGCATGTATATATTTCTGCGGGGGAGCTCTACCGAGCTTCCGGCAAAGGTGCGTAATAACCCTTGCGCACCTGCACCTTCATGTCGTCGCCCTTGCACTGCACTGCGATCCGCCGGAAGCTGCCGTCCTGCTTGGCGTTGGTCGGTACATAGCTCGCGAGATACTCGGTGCGGAGTTCTTCCTCGATCTGCTGGAACGCGGCATCAAGTTTTTTGCCGTTGCTGCCAACGTTGATGAGGCGCCCTCCGGTCTCTTCAGAAATCTTCTTCGCGGCCGAGTACCCGGAGTAGCCAAAACCCCCATAGAAGCCTGGATCGGCGATCAGAATGATGTAAACAATCGTATTCGACTTCTGCGCAGCGGCAATCGCTTCCTGGATCTTGTGGTCGCTGCCCTGGTCATCTCCATCGGTCAGGATGATCATCGCCTTGCGGCCGTTCTGTTCCACCATCTTGTCATTTGAGCCAAGATAAATGGCGTCATAGAGCAGCGTGCCCTTCGGCGTTCCGTGGATCGGGATCGTGCCTCCGCCGAGCCCCGGAATACCAGAGCCGCCGTTTCCTCCCGCCGTGTTGATTTGCGCCTTGTCCATCGCATGGCTAAGCATCCGCGCGCTGTTCGTGAAGTCCTGCAACAGGTCCACATTGACGTCGAACGAAAGCAGGAACGCCTGGTCCTTTGATTTCAGGACTCGCTCAAGAAACTGGCTGCCTGCTTGCTGTTCCAGCGGTAGCACGTCAATCTGGCTGCCAGACGTGTCGAGCAGGATTCCCAGCGTCAGCGGCAGATGTGTTTCCGCGCTAAAGTTCTTGAGGGTTTGTGGAGTTTTATCTTCCGCAACCGAACAATCATCCTTCGTGAGGTGGGGAACCAGTTCCCCGGATTTGTTCTTGACCGTGAAGAAGAGGTCCACCAGATTCACGTTAAGTTTGAGTGTGCCCATTGAATCTTCTTCCGGCGGCGGAGGCGGCGCAGTACTCACCGGCGGAGCGTCGGGAGAAGGAACAAGCTGTCCCCAGGCCGCTGCGCTTAGGAGGGGCAGGGCGAAGAACAAAACGAAAAGGATTCGGGGGACACGCATGCTGTTGAGTTTGACGCGAAAACAGCGCCGAAAGAGAGCATAGCTTAACTCTTTCAGCTTGATTGGGGCAAACCTGCAAGGCTGCCGCGCGTCTGATACTCTGACGGGTGCAGCCTCTCCATTGCGAATTCCTGTGGGAGGGTGCATCTGCGGGCCAAGAAACCGGCTGGCGCAGCGTCGCATCGGGAGGAAAGAATACCTGTGGACCTTGGTCTTAAAACACTGGCGCTTACCGCACTGCTGAGTTCGTCATTGAGCCTCAGTCCGGCGGCATTTGCCCAGGCTCAACCGCCGCAGACTCCGGCCGATCAGCAGGCTGTACCGGATGCCCCGGCCCCCCAGGCTCCATCCTCTCTGCAGGGGTTTGGCCCCTTGAAACCCGGCATTGGCGCTCCATCTTCTACTTCCACTTCAAGCACTTCCACTGACGTCCCCCAGCAGGCCCCTGCCACCCAGCCCCCGCCAACCCAGACCAACGAGTTGCAGAAGACAGCGCCGGACAGCATGACTCCGGAAGACATCGGCCAAAAGATCATCACCTATACAACCTACGTCGAAGTTCCCGTTACGGTGAAGGACCCCAAAGGCAAGCCGATTGCGGGGCTTACGTGGCGCGACTTCCGCGTCTATGAGAACAACACCTGGGAACCTCTCAAGATCTTCACCGTTGATCCCGCTGCGCTTTCGATTGCATTTGTGATTGACCAGAGCCTGACTTCGGACGTAATGGCCAAGGTGAACGACTCTCTGAGCGCATTTCAGGGTTCATTGTCGCCCTACGACGAGGTCGCGATCTTCACCTACAATAACGGCCCGCATGAGTGGACCGGCTTCACAGGTGCGCAGGGCAATCGCGTGCCGGCGGTGCTTGCACTTGCCAAGTCAATCGGACGTGATGATCTGGTTCCCATCGGTTCGGGAGCGTTTGGTCCCTGCGCGATTACGAAGAACGGCGGCTGCATTGACCCCAACGTCACGCAAGGTGGCTCGACGGGCAACGCCTCCTTCATCACGATTCCCAAAGAAATCCACACCCTCAACGATGCCATTCTGGCAGCCGCCAAAGAACTCTCAACGCGGCCCCCCGGGCGCCGCCGCATGATCTACGTTGTTTCCGACGGCAAAGAGTACGGCAGCAAAGCCACCTACAAAGACGTCCTCCACTATCTTCAGGCCAACAAGATTGCGGTCTTTGGTACGCTGGTTGGCGATTCCGCTCGCTGGGGTGAGGGCCGCATTAGCCGGCTGCACCTGCCCTTCCAGATGTACGACAATCGCCTCGCTGGCTATGTGCTCGCCACTGGCGGTGACCTCGCATCGGAAGGCAACCTGAACGGCATCGAAAAGAGTTATGCCCAACTCGCCGAGGAGAGCCGCAACCAGTACACGCTGGTTTACGCCAGCCACGAACCTCTGATTGACAGCAAATACCGCAAGATCGAGGTCCGCGTAGATCGGCCAGGCGTCGAAGTGATCGCCAAAAAAGGTTATTACCCCTCCGGTCAGGATAACCAGCACTAATCATGGCTTCTCCGGGAGCAACGGCAGGCCTTAGCCTGCTTGCGGCCGCCACGTGGGGCGGTTCCGACTTTGCAGGTGGATGGGGTGCGCGCCGCGCCTCCACTCTGCTTGTCACCGCATCGGGCCAGATCGTGTCGCTGGCCGCGCTCCTGCTCATATGCTTCTTCCTCCGGCTCACTCTGCCGGGAACGAGCTATCTGGTCTATGCAGCCATCGGCGGATTTGAAGGCGCGATCGCGCTGGCCGTCTTTTATCGATCGCTGTCGATGGGAGCGATGGGCCTGACCGCGGCACTCACTGGTCTCATGACTGCGCTCATCCCGGTGCTCTTCGAGTTGATCCACTCCGGCTGGCCCAGCACGGTCACCGTCGTCGGCCTGACTATCGGCCTGGCGGCGATCTGGCTGATCTCCCATGCCCCGGCAACCGAAGGCGCGGGCACCTCTCGCCGCGCGCTGCTGCTGGGTGCGAGCGCGGGCATCGGATTCGGCGCCCAGTTGATTCTGTTCAAAGCCGCCGCAGCCGGTGGAGTGCTATGGGCGCTGACAGCGGGCAGAATTGCCGGGGTCGCCGCAATCCTTCTCGTCATTGTCATTGCGCCCCCGAAAGGGCCTTGGCGGGGTTTTTGGGTAGCAGGGGTCGTCTCTGGATCGCTGGATGCGATCGGCAACCTGTTCTACATGATGGCTTCGCAACTGGGAAGGCTCGACGTTGCGGCCGTAATCTGCTCCCTGTATCCGGCGGGAACGATCCTGCTGGCCGGGATCCTGCTGCGTGAGCGGCCAACCAGGCGACAGGTGGCGGGAATGGGATTGGCGCTGGCCGCTGTTGCACTCCTGAGTATTTAGGGCCGCTATCCGATACAAACACAAAGGCCCATGCCATCGGCACAGGCCCTTCTACTTCCTCAAAAGTCTGAACACCCCGTCACAGAAGCCCTAACCGGCTTCGGGCGCTGATCTACCCCTGCTTGGGGGGGTCGGTGCTTGCGGGGGGAGGGGGAGGGGGGGTCTGCGTGCTCTGCTGGGTTGTTGGAGGCGCTGGGTCGGTTACGCCCTTGATGCCTTCCCTAAACCCTTTCAGTCCTTCGCCTAATCCCTTGCCCAGCTCCGGCAGCCGCTTGGCGCCAAAGAGCAGAAACGCCACAATTGCGATCAAAATCAGATGCCATGGCTGTAGTAAATCGCCCATCGTGTATCCTTCCGCGCGCCCGGCATGGACACGCTTCCCACCCTGTATTGTCGCACAAAGCCAACTGCACGGTGTGACCAATGCCACACTTGCGTCTTCCCCGGTTGGCGGTTCCCTCGGTGTACGTTCAATTCACCTGCGCCGGATTGCCCAGTCGCTCCGTCACGAGCGCGTAAAAGCTGTGCAGATCTTCCTCTTCCCCGAGGGTGAGTCGCCGATAGACCTTCATTAGCGGAAACAGCCGTGATCCCCGCACATCCACGGCAGGCGCCGCATGCTCGGCCCCCGGATATTGCGTCATTTCCCAGGAGCCGGCGTAGCGCTGGCGAAGCACCTCCCCCAGGTAACTGCCCCAAAGGCGCGATTCATAGTCGAGGTCAATCTCGGGGCTTTCGCTCAGCAAAACCAGAATCTCGTCCAGCGCATTGATCGAATCCGCCGTGAAATCAAGATTCTGATGAAACTCGCTCCGTGCCGCCTCGACGGCCGCCTGCGCATAGCCTTCCATCATGGCTCCCAAATCCGGGAACGCTTCTGATTCGAGCTTCTGCCGCAGTTTTTTCATACCCATAAAGATAAAGACTAATCCTCCCCCCGGAAGGTAGCGCGCGGATTTCTAGCCGTATGGCCGGCGATTGCATACCTATGGCAAACTTGTTTTAGTCACTGGAGGATTCCCCATCCATGAAACCGACGAAGATTCTGAGCCTGATCGCCGTTCTGGCGATGACGGTCTTGCCCGCGATGTCCGCCAGTCGCGAAATCTACCCCGATCCCGCGCAGGCCAAGGCCGACGTTGCCGCCGCGCTCAAGGCGGCTGCCGCAACCCACAAGCGCGTGATCATCGATTTCGGAGGAAACTGGTGCGGCGACTGCCGGGTGCTCGACATCTACTTCCACAATCCTGAGAATCGCCCCATTCTCGAATCGAATTACGTTCTCGTGCATGTCAACATCGGCCACATGGATGAGAACGTCGATATCGCTGAGCACTATGGCGTTCCCCTCAACCGCGGTGTTCCAGCGCTGGCTGTGTTGAGCGATAAGGGCAAAGTGCTCTATAGCCAGAAGAGCGGCGAATTCGAAAAGATGCGCAGCATGCAGGCCAATTCCGTCACCAGTTTCCTGGTCCAGTGGAAGCCAACCAAGCCCGGCTGCAGCGTAACCATGGTGACCTGCTGAGCGCCTGATCGGGAATAAGGCTCCCGTGTGCGAGATTCTTTTCATAAGTTTCGAGTGGGGCTGCGATCCAACCGCAGTTCGCTCTTCTCGGTTCGGCTGGTTTTGGACTCTTGTAGATTTCTGTGCTTTTGTGTGCAGTTTTGAACAGCGCGGGAAAAAGCAAATGGCCTACAGTTCAGGAATACACACAGAGATCTCAGAACGAGGTGCCAAAACACCATGAACGACTTAGGCGTTGCACCCAAAAATCAGACGCAGATTGATTGTCGCGCGAACCTGTTCTTCCTTCTCCAAACTCTATCCAGAGAGATGCATGCTGCAGGACGTGAGGCGCTTTCTAAGTCGCCCATTCTGAACCCGCAGATTGAGACGCACATCAGTCAAAACGGTCCTGTGTTGTAGCGAGATCTCTTGACGGGCTTGCCTGAAGGCAAGCCCAAGCATTCCCCCGGCCCCAGCCCCTTACCGCAGAGAGCTAAAGAGGACAGACTGAGGCGTTGTTTCTTGAAACGATTGTGAAACACGAGTTTGTGTGAAGCGGGAGCAAATGCTCCCGATCCTGAACTCCGGAGAGCAAGGTTTGCCGGCCAGAGGTGAACCGTGGAAAACAAACAGGCCAGGTCCGTTCTCCTGATCGAACATCAAACCGAACAAACTAGCCAGATTCGTGTACTGCTGGACCATGCGGCTTCCGGCGTCTTTCAGCTGGCTCATGTTGAATCTATCTGTGATGCCGAGAAGCATCTGGTCATGAACCCGGTGGAAGTTGTTCTACTGGATCTGGAAATGCCGGAATCGAACCTATTAGAGGCTGTCAGGCGGGTCCAAAAAACAGCACCTCATGCCGCAATCGTGTTGCTATGCGATTCTGACGACGAGCCAATCGCTGTTCATGCGATTCAACAAGGCGCACAAGACTATCTCGTTAAAGGACAGATCGAGCCTCGCGCATTGAAGCGAGCTCTCTTCAATGCGGTCGAACGTAAAACCCTCGAAGACATCCAGCTTGTTGAGAAGGAACGCGCACAGGTCACGCTCGACTGTATTGGCGATGCGGTGATTAGCACTGACGCTCGTGGCAACATCACCTTCATGAATCCTGTTGCGGAGAGAATGACCGGGTGGCAACTCAAGGATGCCGCCGGACGGATGATGGCCGATTGCGTCCGGATTGTGGATGCAGGTACTCGAAGAGCAATCCTGGATCCGATGGCAAAAGCAGCCAATCAGAACCGGACGGGCACCCTTCCGCTGAACTCCACTCTTATTGGACGCGATGGACGCGAGGTCAATATCGAAGATTCGGTGGCTCCCATCCACGATCATGAGGGGCAAGTGACCGGAGCGGTCATTGTGTTTCGCGACGTGAGCGCGACTCGGGCATTGGAGAAGGAGTTGACTAACTCCGCCCATCATGACTTCCTGACTGGGTTGCCCAATCGAATGCTGCTGAACGACCGCATTGGCCAGGCGATTGCCCTTGCGCATCGGCAAGGAGTCCATGCCGCCGTACTTTTTCTGGATTTAGACGGGTTCAAACAGGTCAACGATTCCCTCGGACATCCCATCGGCGACAAGCTGCTGCAATCCGTCGCAAACCGAATGCTCGAGTGCGTGCGCTCTCCCGACACAGTAGTTCGCCAGGGAGGCGATGAATTTATTGTGCTGCTACAGGAATTGAAACATCCGCAGGATGCGGTCTTTACGGTGGCCCGATTGTTGAAGACGGTAGCGTCGATGCATTCCGTCGACTCGCACGAGATATGCATTACGGCAAGCATCGGTGTGAGCATCTATCCCAGCGACGGACAGGATGGTGAGACGTTGATCCGCAATGCAGATATTGCGATGTATTACGCAAAGAAGAATGGAAGTCAGAGTTACAGATTTTTCAGGCCCGAAATGGTTCGCGAAGGGGTTGCGGGTCGGCCCGACGGGCAAGACATTTGGTACGGTTTGGACTCTGGTACGAGTTCAAGTCCGCACCGCCGGAATCGAAACTCCTTGACGCCAAGAACACAGTAAATTGATTCAAGGAGTCTTGTGAAAAGGTTCCAACCACAATAGCGCCAACGCCATCTCGCCCCGCAATTTCGAATGGTCTGTGCTCACGTGTATAGAACAGACCAGACTGCGGTCCATGCAAATGAGAAAGTTGGAGTGGAACAGTGTGTGCAGACGATGGGATAGGATCTCCTTCATCTCAATGCGCACCCCATCCAGGATCGTGAGCGATTTCGTCGTTGTGTCGCTGTCTGGCTCAAGAAAGCCATCGAGCTGTTGAAATATTCCGGACACCAAGACCCAGGAGGGTTTTCACCCATGAAAAAGATTGCACTGGCAGTATTGTTCGCTCTCGCAATGTTGCCTGCGGCTTCGTTCGCGCAGGTTGTGGTTCGCATCGGCCCGCCGGCTCCGGTTCACGAGCGCAGAGGTGCGCCCCCGGGGCAGGGTTATGTGTGGATCTCCGGGTACCACCGCTATGAAGGCGACCACTACGTTTGGACCTCTGGCCGCTGGGACCGTCCACCCCGTGAACACTCGGTTTGGGTTGCGCACAGGTGGGTCCACCATCGCGACCATTGGGAGCTGCGAGAAGGGCATTGGCGTTAACCGGAAGGTTGGCAATACCCAGCCAGTAGCCACGAAGAGAACTCAACAGGACAGCAGAATCGCAGGCTTGAATTCGTAGTCTCCGGCGACATCATCGGCGCCTCATTCAACGAAACAACAGGCAGCCTCCGCTAAGTCCAAATAGTCGTAAACAATGATGCGCGGGCTCATGGATTGAGTCCGCGCATCATTGCTTCGGATGCGAAGGGAACCGCAGATACCTCCGCACATCGCCGCGGTGACTCGGTCGGGATGGCGATGGCTTACGCGGTTTTGGGCTTCTACTGGCTCAGGGGCGCCAGATGCTTGGTGTTCTGGTAGGTGTACTGGATCCGGTGAATCACTGTAATGGTCGAGAGCACCGCCAATACCCACAGCACCGGCGCCATCACTCCGAATTGCTCGAACAACGCGCCCAGCAGGATGAGCACAATGCGCTCCGGACGCTCCATGAAGCCCACCTTGCATGAGCCAATCAGAGCCTCGGCACGCGCTCGCGTGTAGCTCACCATCAGCGACGTCACCATGACAAACGCAACCAGCACTACGTAGCGGAAACGGTTGATGCGTCCGTAATACACCAGCAATCCGAAAAAAAGCACCACGTCGGAGTAACGGTCGATCACCGAATCAAAGAAGGATCCAAAGACCGTAACCTGGTTGTTCTTGCGTGCGACGCGCCCGTCGACCATGTCGAAGAGTCCCGCGCCGAAAATAACCATGCCGGCGTAGAAGAACATGCGACCCGCATTCGTAGCGTTCGCATGTCCAAAGAGAAACGCCGCCACGATGTTGATCACCAGTCCGATAAAGGTGAGCGCGTTAGGCGAGATGCGGGTCAGTGCAAGGCCATGCACGATTCGATCAAGAAGCCAGCCGCAGGCGCGGCCAAATGCACTGGTCCAGGTCATTCTTACTTCCTTACTTCTCTGTGCCGGTACCGGCCTCTTCTTCGTCTTCGCCCACTTCATCGTGGACGGTGGTCAACTTCAGAATTTCGAGTTCGCGTTTGCCGTTCGGCGTGACGATTGTGGCAACGTCACCAACCTTTTTGCCTACGATCCCGCGGCCGATGGGTGAGGTAGTCGATATAAGACCCTTGGCCACGTCTGATTCCTCGCTGGTGACCAGGCGATAGACGATCTCTTCTTCTTTGGTGGAGTCGTAGACCACAACGGTGGAGCCAAACCCCGCCTTATCGTGCGGGATATTCGCCAGGTTCACGAGCGAAAGCTCGGCCATCCGCCGCTTCAACTGACCCAGCCGCGCATTCACGAATTCCTGGCGCTGCTTCGCCATGTGGTACTCGGCGTTTTCCGACAGATCTCCCATGGCGACGGCCTTCTTGATCTCCGCCGGCAACTCGTGGGCAAGCTCATGCTCCATTGCTGCGATTTCTTTGAGCAACTGCTTTTTGATGTGATCGGGCATCCGTATTCCGTTGCGGCGAGCGGGGCTGCTCAACCGCGAGAAATGAAACGTCTAGACCTTTCATTATACGCGGCTGATCCGGTCAAAGACGCGCAGCCGGTTCCGTTCGCCCTCGATAAACGCACTTGTGCGAAAGGAGATACGAGCCCGCGCCTGGCCACTCGGCTTGCGCAAACGATCTTTGAGTCAGAATTTCTTTCATATTGGTTGGAATAAACCGGCCTCCGCTCAGTTCTCTGCATTGACAGAGCAAATGTGCTCGAGGAGAAGACATGAGCGGATCAATCGAGAAGCAGATTCAAAACGAAGCAACACAAACCGAAGCTGTGGGCTCCGACGGCATCGACCGCCGCGGATTTCTGAAGTGCATGGCCTGGGCCGGCACCGGGCTCGTCTGGACCTTTGCCGGCGGTGTGCCGACCTCGCGCGTATTCGGCGAGCCGGTGAAGCCCTCCGCGCAGTCCGACTTCACTTTCGTGCAGATCAGCGATAGCCATATCGGCTTCAACAAGCCTGCGAACACCGACGTCACGGCCACGCTGCAGGCTGCCCTCAGGCGGATCGATGCCGCTCCTGGGACTCCGGATTTCCTTATCCACACCGGCGACCTTACGCATTCTTCCAAGCCCGCGGAGTTCGACACGCTCGATCAGATACTTGCGCCGCGTCGGCAGGTTTTTTATGTACCCGGCGAACACGATACCTCGGTTGACGACGGAAAGATGTATCTCGATCGATATGGAAAGGGCGCGAAGGGAAACGGCTGGTACAGCTTCGATCACAAGGGCGTGCACTTCATCGGACTCGTGAACGTGGTGCAGTTAGAAGGCATGGGCAAGCTCGGTCAGACCCAGCTCGACTGGCTGAAGCAGGATTTGCATGGCGTGAAGAGTAGTGTGCCCATTGTTCTCTTCGCGCATATTCCGCTGTGGGCGGTTTATCCCGAGTGGGGATGGGGCACATCGGACAGCGAACAGGCATTCGCAATGCTGAAACGCTTCGGCTCCGTTACCGTGCTGAACGGCCACATCCACCAGGTGATGCAAAAGGTGGAGGGCAACGTGATGTTTCACACGGCGATGTCCACGGCGTTTCCCCAGCCCGCGCCCGGATCGGCGCCATCGCCAGGGCCCATGAAAGTCCCGGCCGATCGTCTGCAGAGCGTGCTCGGCATTACGGATGTGAGCTTCGTCGCTCAGCGGCGCGAACTGGCTATCGTAGACGCGACGTTATCAGGAATGACCGGCGAACATCGTGAGTCCGGCCTGTGATGCTCTTGAGACCAATTGGCTTCGGAGCCCTGTTTCTCGCCCTGACCAGCGTGGCGCTTTCGTTTGTGCATCCGTGGGGCGACGTTCGTAGAGGTGCAACTCCCGGACAGATGCTTGAAGGAAGTGCCGTGCCGCAGGATGTTCGCGGAATCGTCGAAAGGAAATGCGCCGATTGCCACTCGAACCAGACCCATTGGCCCGTCTACAGCAGACTGGCGCCAGTTTCGTGGCTCATGGAACACGACGTCTACGCCGGACGCTCAGCAATGAACCTCTCGCTTTGGGCGGGGATGGATGTGGAAGACCGAATCGCGCTATTGGCTCGAATTTCAGCCGAGGTAAGAAGTGGAGACATGCCGCCGAAGCCCTACGCGATGATGCATGCGGCGGCCCTCTCTGATACAGAAAAGCAGGAAATCGCTGCGTGGGCGCGCGCCGAGAGAAAGCGTATCCGGACCGAAACCTCCGGACAAAAGGAGAAGAAGTGAAGAAAAGAAACGAAAGTAAAATTCTGATCATTGTCGCAATGATGTGGTCCGCCGTCGCAATCTCTTCTTTTCCGCACGTGAGTAGTGCCGCAGTTACGAGCAACGGAAATGCTGAAACCGGAAAACAGCTCTTCGAAAAAAGATGCACGGGTTGCCACTCGCTCGACAACAACAAGGAGGGCCCGCGCTTGCGCAGCGTCTATGGCAGACATGCGGGGAGTGTTTCCGACTTCAGCTACTCGAACGAACTGAAAGCCGCCCACATCGTTTGGGATGAGCAGTCACTCGATCAGTGGCTGACCAATCCGGATGCGGTCGTTCCCGACAACGACATGGCATTCCATGTTCCAAACCCCCAGGAGCGAGCGGACATAATCCAGTTTCTTCGACTATCCTCGGGCAAATAGAATTGGGGGCTGGGATCGGACGCAGGAGACAGGATGGATCGGGCGTTCTTCGAACAGCTTGCTATGCCGCTGTTCGACCAACTTTATAACCATGCCCGCTGGATCACCGGCGATCGTATCGACGCCGAAGACCTGGTACAGGAAACCTATGCCAAGGCCCTGAAAGGATTCGCAGCTTTCGCAGAGGGTACGAATATTCGCGCATGGATGTTTCGCATCCTTCGCAATACGTTCCTGACCTCGCGAAGCGGCCTGGCTGCCCAGAGAACGGAATATCTTGAAGACGAGGTCGGAAACGCAGAGGAAGCGGTGGCACATGCGGTGACGCCCGAATTGATCTTGATGCGCAGCCAGAATGAACAGGCGCTCTTTGCCGCGTTGGAATCGCTTCCGGTGAATTACCGGCAGATCATCCTGTTGTGCGAGGTTGAGGAGATGTCATACCGCGAGATCGCGCAAGTGCTCGACGTGCCTTTGGGAACAGTGATGTCGCGGCTCTCGCGGGCCCGGGCTGGCCTGCGAGAGGCACTCGGTGCAGATGTTCCTGAGGAGGTGCGATGATGCCTTGCGGCCAGGATCACGAAATTCTCGCGGCCTATCTCGACGGCGAAGTGCAAGCCGAGCAGGGAAACGCGCTTGAGCAGCACCTTCGCACCTGCACCGAGTGTGCTGCTGAAGTCGCAAGCGCGCTGAGCGTGCGCCGCGCCATGAGGGCGGCGAAGACCCGTTTCACGCCCAGTGCTCAATTCCGGCAGAAGATTCAATCCCAAATTGCACCAAAGCGTCGTAGTTTTCGATCTTTCGGCTTTTTGCCGATAGCAATGGCAGCCGTGGCCATCCTGGTGGTCGCGCTTGTCTTGACACGTCAGAACACCCTGCAAGGCGATGCATTCCGAGAGGTCGCCGATTTGCATACAGGAGATCTGGCGAGCGCGAATCCGTACGATGTGGTCTCCTCAGACCGGCACACGGTTAAGCCCTGGTTCCAGGGCCATATTCCGTTCGCATTCAACCTTCCCGAGTTTGCCGGGACCGAATTCACATTGCTTGGCGGCCGCCTGGTGTATCTGCACCAGCAACCAACCGCGCAGGTGGTCGTCGGAATGCGCCAGCACAAAATCTCTATACTGATCGCTCAGGACTCCCCCGCATTGGCAACAGCGTTTCCGCTCTCGACCGGCGTCGATGTGCGAGATTCCTTCAACGTTGAGACATGGAGCAACCACGGTCTTCGCTTTTTCGTAATCGGAGACGCAGACGAGACTGGAATTCAACACCTTGCCCAGGCACTCCAAAGTGCCAATCCGTGATCCCGCCCGTTCCCGGGTATCTGCGACGCGCGATTAGCTTTGCTCGCTGGGTTGATCAGCCAGTCCATCAAGGAACGATTGCAGGATCAGCGTTGCTGCAACCTGGTCAACCACCCGCTGGTGATCCTGCCGGGCATGGCCAGCCTCGTAAAGCATCTGGTGCGCCTCATGCGTGGTCAGCCGTTCGTCCCAAAGATGGATCGGCAGCCCAGTCAGTTCGCCTAACCCCGCAGCAAACACCTGTACTTTTTCAGCCTGTGAGCTCATTGCACCGTCGAGTTTTACTGGGTTGCCGACCACGATGCCCGCGACCGCATAGCGGCGGCATAGGCGCGCAATCGATCGGAGGTCTTCGCGGGTATTCCGGCGCCGTTCGAGGGTCAAAACGGGCTGGGCCGTGAGCCCAAGCTCGTCTGAAACAGCGATACCGATGCGCTTCGAACCCACATCCAGCGCCAGATACCGCGAAATTGTCTTGTCGGACACCCTTTGACCCTCCGAAATCCCCGGAACTCCTGGAACCCAGCTTATCGTGCTTCGGATCTGTCGGCGCCATCCATCCACATGACGACCGGTACAATCAAATAAGAAGCAGAATCCGCGGTAGGCTAAACCGCGTCCTATCTTAGGGAAGGGTGTTTTAGCGTACATGGCGTCACGCCGCACTCGGGGGAATCGGAAGAAAAGAGGGCTCGGCGCGGCGGGATTCCTTCTGGCGCTGTTCCTGCTTGCACTTCTGGCCGCGGCTGCGGTCGGATGGATGATTTTCATACCGTTCGGACCGTCGACCGAGACCTTTGTAGAAATTGAACCGGGTTCCTCGACGACACGTATCGCCCAACAGCTTGAGTCCGCCGGAGTGGTTCGCAGTCAATTCGCGTTTGACCTGTGGCGCTGGGTGCGCAAGGGCAAATTGAAGGCAGGGGAGTACCGTTTTGACCATCCCGCGCCGCTCACTGAGACGTACGACCGTATCGCACGCGGTGACGTCTACACGGTTGCCGTAACGGTACCGGAGGGAGCGACCATTTTTGACGTTGCCGCGCGTCTCGAACAGGCGGGGATCGGAACGCGCGAAGAGTTTCTGGCTAGGCAGGCGAGGTTGACCGATCTGGTGGCCGACATCGACCCGAAGGCGAAGACTTTGGAAGGCTATCTGTTTCCGGATACATACCGGTTCCCGCGCCGGGCAACAGCGGGACAGGTTGCCGCTGCCATGGTCCGGCAATTCAGGTTGGAGGCGGCTCAGATTGGTCTCAAGGAGAATGTGCACGAGGTGGTAACGCTGGCTTCACTTGTCGAACGGGAAACGGCCCTGGATTCCGAGAGACCGCTGGTCGCCAGCGTCTTCCAGAACCGTCTAGCAAAGCACATGCCGCTGATGACCGATCCCTCGGTGATCTACGGGCTCGAAGTCGAGAAAGAGTGGCGCGGCGCAATTCATGCCAGCGATCTCAAACGCGATACACCGTACAACACCTACCTCCACGCAGGGTTACCGCCCGGACCAGTCGCGAATCCAGGGCTCCATTCGCTCCGAGCGGCAGTCAACCCGGCACATTCAAATTACCTCTATTTCGTTGCAGCAGGCGCAAATCCGCAGGGAAAATCATTGTTCGAAGCTACGCTTGACGAGCATGCCCGCGATGTCTCGGGTTATCGCCGGGCGATGAAGAAGGCGGGTCAACGATGACCCTCCGGAGGAATTTCAGTATCGCGGCGCTTGCGCTGCCCCTTTGTTTAGCCGGATGTTCACTCTTCCCCAATAAACGTCATTTGCCCGTGCCCATAGCGCCGGCAAATGTACAGATGGCCACTCCTGAAGAACTGGTTGATCAAGTGAATCGCCGCTGGGATGACTTCCAGAACCTGACCGCGACGGTGGAGATTCAGGCAACGTTGGTGAAACAGCAGCAGGGATCGGCGACGGACTACCCGAAATGCCGCGGGTTTATCGTGATGGAGAAGCCCAATCACCTGCGCGTTGTAGGCCTGTATCTGGGCGTGCGCGTCTTCAACATGGCGAGCGACGGAAAGACTTTCACCCTGTTGATTCCGCCCAAGAATAAGGCGATTGAGGGCGCCAATTCAGTTACCAAGAAATCGGATAATCAGTTTGAAAACCTGCGGCCGGGATTCTTCTTTGACGCAATGATTGTGCGCGGCGTGGATCCGGAAGATTACTTTACGGAGACTTCAGATACGGAAACCATTGAGGATGTGGCTAAGAAGCACCTCTTTACGATGCCGGAGTACATTCTGAACATTACTCGCCATGCGCCCAATGGCAGCCGGAGAGACAAGCCTGTCCGCGTGATTACCTTCCATCGCGACGACCTCTTGCCGTCCAACCAGGATTTGTATGATGACAAGGGAAATCTGGAGAGTCAGGTCACGTATTCCAATTACGTTAGCCTCGGAGATAGCAAATACCCAACAAGGGTCGTGATCAAACGGCCGCTCGAGGGAATCCAGATCGTGCTGACCGTTGAGAAGGTGGTCAACAATCAGAAGGTTTTGCCTGCTGACGAGTTCACGTTGTCGATACCGCCCGGTACGCAGATTCAGCACCTTCAATAAAACGCTCGAGAGCCAAACACGACCGCTCGGAAAAGTTCAAATCAAACCGATCCTCCACGCGCGCGACCAGTCTGGCCGAGTTCCTTGTAGAAGCCCAGGTCCCGGCCTTCCTGCATCTTCGTGATGTAGACGATCTGCCCGTAATGCAGACCGAAATGCTCCACTGCCTGGTAAACCGCTGCCAACCCACTGACTGTGTAGCCCTGGATCTGCCAGATCGCTAGCAATTCTTCTGGTGTCAACCGGGCCAGCACCTTCGCCGCTTCGTCAAGCGTTTGGTTGAGGCGGGCCAGCAAGTCGGCAGCCGAGAGGTCCCCGGTTGCATTGAATTCGGCAGGACGATCGCGTTGGTCTTCCAGCCTGTTGAACGATGCCACCAGCCACTGCCAGACGTTCCCGTTCAAATGCAGGATAAGGTTGCCAATGCTGTTGCTGGCTTCGTTGGGGCGCCACCAAATTTGCTCGTCGCTAAGTGACACAACTGCTTTGCGCAGACGCGGCCAATATTGCTCAAGCAGCTTGCGGCGGGAAAACTCAAGAAAAAGTTCGCATGCGGGATCGGCAGGCATGACAGAGATCGTCCTCCTTTTGACAGTCTCAGATTCTATCGAACCGGCCTCAACGCACCGCCGCCGAAGTCGTCTCTGCACAAACAGTGACGGACTTCGGCGGGATGCTGCCTGGGATTTTGTAATCTATGAAGCCCTAATATATGAAGCCCTGAGGAAGTGTGGTCCGGATGCGAGCTTTGCTGTTTCGCATCCGGATCGGTTTGCTTTCTGATTGTTTTCTGTTTGGTCGGCTTGGTGCTAGGACGCGAGCGCTTGGATGCTATCGACGTGAATCATCTTCGATTGCGAATCGAGACGACCGGTCACCTTGACGGTCTTTCCTTCGAAAGCCTGCGCTCGCGAAGAGTCGTCCAGTTTGTAAACGCTGCCCGATGAATCACGGAGCACATATTGTTCCCCGTCCTTCACGACCGTGCCGGTAAAGGTTGTGGTCTTTGACGCATCCGGGTTTGGCATCTGGTCAGGCGAAGTCTGGGCAGGCGGATTTTGAGGCTCCTGGATCACCGGCATCGGAGTAGCGGATTTCGGATTGGTCGCTCCCCATGCCTGCGCGCTTGCCAGCATTAAAGCGCAAGAGGAGATGCCGAGAAGAGTCTGGATTTTGGTAGGTTTCATATGTAACCTCCGGGGGTTGAAACGCTCCTACCTGGACACCGTCTTGCACATCCTGATTGGGCGAAGAGAAGGTAGGAGTTTCCTCTTCGTACGTCCCTTTAGTTAGCAAGCCTTGGGCCACTATCCTTGCGCTTTCTTTGGAAGAGCTTGCGACACAGGTGTCCGTTCCGATGCCGGGTAAGAAGTACAGGGTTGGAAAAAAGTGCTGCATTTCTTCAGTTGTTTGGTCAAATACCGGCATGGGATGACATCTATTGCTGCCTCATGTGTGCTAGCATCCCCGCAAGTATCTGCCCCCCATTTTTGAAGGAATCCAGGCATGGAAACGACGCTGCGCCCGCTCACCCTTGGCGAAATTCTTGACCGCACGGCCGAACTCTACCGCTCACATTTTCTGTTATTTGCGGGCATCTCGTCGATCTACGCCGGCATCCTTCTTGTGCTGAGCCTGGTGCAGATCGGGGCGCAGCAGGGCGCGCTGTCTCTGCACATGAATACCGGCCTGATCGTGGTGTCGGTCATTGGCATCGTCGTACTCGGGTTGGCCATCTTCGTAGCGGGCGGCCTGGCTGTAGCAGCCAACACCCGGGCCGTGGGGTGGGTGCATCTGGGAGAACCCGCCAGCATCGGCGCGGCTTATCGCACCATTCTGCCTCGAACCGGGCGCTACCTGTGGCTCATGACGATTACGTACTTTCTTGCGTGGTTCCCTTGCGTCCTCATCTATGGCGCTTATGCCACCCTGCTCTTTGTTTATGTGCTTCGCAAGGGATTGTTTGCCCCCCACGCTGCTCCTCCAGACCCGCATTTGATGGTCGTTTTCCTGGCCTCGAGCGTTGCATTTCTGTTCCTGATCCTCTTGGCGCTGGTGTATGGCATCATCATGAGCCTGCGCTACTCGCTCGCCATCCCTGCCTGCACGGTTGAGAATCTGACGGCTCGCGCCGCAATTCGCCGCAGCATTCAACTCAGTAAAGGCTCGCGCGGCCGCATCTTCATGTTGGCACTGCTTGCTCTCATTATCCAATTGGGTCTCACCGGCATCACCCAGACGTTTTTTATCGTTGTCGGCCTGAAACATCAGGGAGTCCTGCCCGTCTGGATGAGTGTGACGCAGCAGTTCCTTGCATTCCTCACCAATACGTTTGTCGGGCCGATCTACGCAACCGGATTCACTCTCTTCTACTATGACCAGCGCGTGCGCAAAGAGGGCTACGACATTGAGCGCATGATGCACCACGCCGGAATGACGCCCTCCTTGCCGCTCGTCGAATCTACTTCCATGCTAGAAGACGCAATTCCAATCGACCGGGGGAGCGGGCATGAATGAGCCGCTCCATCCGCTGACCCTGTCGGAGATCCTTGACCGCACGGCGCAGCTTTACCGCGCGCGGTTCCTCGTCTTCCTGGGCATCGGAACCATTCCCGCCGGGACCGTCTTCGTTTTTGCCGCCGGAGTCTTTGCCTTCTTCCTGTGGATGGGCGTGCACCAAAAAAATGGCGGTACCGTAGCGGACTCGTTCGTGTGGACATTCCTTATCCTCCTCGTTGCGCTGGCAATTCCAGCCAGCCTGGCAGCAAGCGCCGTTGGAGAAGCCGCGATGAGCGATGCCGCGGCGCGCCTGTTTCTCGGCGAGATGATCACCATCCGCAGCGCCTACAAGGCAACCTGGAGACGTGGCTGGCGCTATGTCGGCCTCTATCTCCTGCAGGAACTGGTAATCGTCGGCGCGCCCAGTGTTATCTTTTTCGCCGCTCTGTTCGCGATGATTGCCGGCAAGGTCAGAGGCGTTGCGACAAATGACAACAGTCCTCTCTTCGCGGGCCTCCTCTTTTCGCTCCTGTTTATTCTGGCGGTATTTGCTGTCTGGATGCTTCTGCGTCTCTGCCTTGCGTTTCCAGCCAGCGTCGTCGAACAGGCTTCCGCGTGGAGTGCGCTGAAGCGCGGCGTCATGCTCAGTAACGGATCGCGCGCACGCATCTTTCTGCTCTATGTTCTCGGAGCCTTCCTGAGCCAGATCCTTGTCTGGTGCGTCACGTTTCCGATCCTTGTTGCAGTCGCCTTGATCCCCGGGCTGCAGGGGCAGGCGCATGCTCAAACCGTCGGCGTGGTTGTCTCCTTCATGACATATTCTTCGTACTTCGCGGTCAAAGCCCTCACCAAGCCGATCTATGGAATTGCGCTCACCGTCTTCTATTTCGATCAGCGCATCCGCAAAGAAGGCTTCGATATCGAGTGGATGATGCAGCAGGCAGGGATGCTGCCTTCTCCGCCGGTTCCACAGCCCGCACCTGAATCCGCATCCCCGTCTCCGGCGCAGGAAACGCCGGTAGTTTCTGAGCCGTTCGCGACCCCAAACCTGGTCGCTCAAAGCCCTGACACCATCTCCACGAATCCGGCTGTCCTTGAACCGAAAAACAAAGAAGGCAACGTATGAGCGAGGCGCCATCCTATCCGGTCTACATTCCGAAGACCTTCGGTCAAATCCTCGATCGAGTCTTTCGATTGATGCGGGCAAACTTCAAACTCTTTGTGGGGATGGCGGCGTTGCCTCCCGCAGGGTTCTACGCCCTCTTTGCTCTCATATCCGTTGCGATCCTCTGGCCGGTTCTGCAAGCACTGCCGAAGACTCCCTCGCCCGATGAGGTAATCCACCTCTTGGTGGTCGGCGTTCCTCTGATGGTCGTATTGACTGTTGCATATTTGCTCGTCTTTGCCGTATATCTGGGGGCCGCTTCATTTGCAGGCGTGCAGGCTGACTGTGGCGCGAAGATCACCATTCGACAGTCCTACGCTGTCGCACGGAGCCATGCAGGCCGTTATGCTCTCCTGCTCTTTCTTATTTATGTCTTCTGCTTCTTTCCGGCACTTATTATCCAACTGGCAATGTTTGCCGGGATTGGATTGACAACCTTGCATAAGGCTCAACCGAACCCGGCTATGGTTGTGTTGTTTCCTCTCCTGTCTGTCCTGCAGATGGCGGCCCTGATAGTCGGACTGATCATAGGTCTGCGGTTTGCGCTCGCATTCCCAGCCTCAGTCTCAGAAAATCTGACCGCCTGGCAGGCGATCAAGCGCAGCGGTGTTCTTTGCCGCGGCGCCAAGGGAAGAATCCTCCTGGTCCTCCTGGTGATCTACGCGGCAACCTACCTGGCCATGTTGGTTCTCATGGGTGGCGCGGCAATGATGGGCGCGCTCGGTTTTCTCGTATTCTCAGGGATGCACCTCCAACCCTCGACACCCACGATCTGGGGGCTGGGCATTCTCGGCGGCGTGGGCTTTCTCGCTGTCATGGTGCTCTTCATGGCCGCAAGCTGGGCGGGATACGTAACCGCGTTCGCAGTGATCTACAACGACCAGCGGCTGCGTATCGATGGAGCGTCCGCAAACGCACCAGGCTTGGGAACATCGGCATGATGGTAACTGATGGTTCCCTGGAGCGGGGGCGAAACCATCCCCCTTTTCAACTATCATCAGCGCATGCGTCATGAGGGAACCAACATCGCGTGAATGACGGATGCCGCCGGTATCAACTCGATTCATCCTGGACGGATCCAGGAACTCCCGCTTGCGTCTATCCCTCCAGAGGAAACGCAGAGATGAGATCCGTGTGTAAAGCCTCTGCAGCTACTGTCATCCTGGCCTCATTGCTCGCTTGCATTGCGGCCGGCGCGCAGACAATCAAGGTGCCATCCTCCCCGACCGCGCGCGCACGCGACGTATCGATGGACGATTACCGCCAGCACCTTGCCGCACTCTCGGTACTCGTCGATGCATGCGCAAAAAATCGCAACACTAAGAGCTGCGATCCCGCCCTGATCGGTCCCGACGATCGCGTGCCCATTGTGAACGGCTCTCGAACCGAGCAGCGCCTGGTGCGGTTCGGCTGGCTGCGCGTGCTGTTCTCAAAAGCCCAGGACCCCGATCTGCCGGTCGCGAAAACCACTCCGAAGAAGTTGGGCGATGCCCGCGCCGAAAACACAATTCAGGATCAACCACCCACCTCGCAACTGCTGAAGGAAGCAAAGCTGCGCCTCGATGCCGACCTCGCGCAATCGCATGCGCCGGTTGCGCCTCACCCACAGGAGCGAGACGTGTTGCAGCACGTCCTCTCCGAAAGAGAATTTCGCGGTCTACAGCAGACATCCGTTCGCCAGTCGGTGCTTGAAAAGTTTGGAAATTGGCTCAACCGGCTTTTCGAGAGTGCCGCGAATCTCAAAGCACGCTCCGCCTGGGTCGGCCGTGCTCTGGTGTGGGGATTCATCCTCGCGGTTTGCGTGGCTCTTGTCTACTCCCTGCTTCGCCTTGAGCGCCGCTGGCGCGTCCAACTCACGCAGGAACACGACCGGCCAGCACCCGGCGCTCCGTCGGCACGCGACTGGCAACTGTGGCTCGAAGATGCTCGCAAAGCAGCGGCGTCTGGTCTATGGCGTGAAGCAATCCACTTTGTGTATTGGGCCGCGATTTCACGCCTCGAAGCGCGCCGGCTTTGGCCAGCCGATCGTGCACGCACTCCGCGCGAGTACCTTGCGCTGGTCGCTCACGAAGATCCGCGTAAGCCAGGTCTCTCGCAATTGACCGGCACCTTCGAGCGGTTCTGGTATGGCGGTCGCCCGGCTGGCGAAAGCGACTATAAAAACGCCGAGATCCTCGCGTCCGCACTAATCGCGGGAAGCGCACCCGCCGGCCCCCGCGAATTCTCGGCCGCGCCGGAAGGCGGTGCACGATGAAGTTCATGTCGTCGCTCGATCCCAAAGATCGCCGCCTGCTGCTGTGGAGCATTTCGATCGCAATCTCGCTCGCCGTCATCATCGGCCTCGTGTTGCCGAATGAGAACAACAACGACAACCCCATGCCGTCGACCTATCTTTCAGGGCAGCACGGTGCCCGCGCAGCGTACGAATCGCTTGTGCGTTCGGGCTACAACATTGAACGCTGGGAACGGCCGCTGAACGAACTTGCGGCAAACGCAGGCCCCGGCACGGTCGTCATTTTTGCGGAACCCTTCACCCGCGAGGCCGAAGACTTCAAAGCTGTTGAGCGGATTGTCGCGCACGGCGGTCGCGTGTTGGCCACAGGCTTCTGGGGCGGATACCTGGTACCGGACGGAGAGCCGGGTACGCCGTCGGATTTCACCTACGCTGCCTGCCAGCTTGAACCCGAGGGTCTTGACCCTCTCGCCAGCAGCGGCGAGGTGTGGATGGTACCCAATGCCACGTGGGAACTCGGCAATCCAAAGCAGCGCGTCCAGTATGGTTGCGCCGGGCAACCGGCCGTCGTGGAATACGACTACGGCAGCGGCCACGTCGTGTGGTGGGCCAACTCCACACCGCTTGAAAATGGATCGCTGGCGCGCGCCGCCAATTTCGATCTCTTGCTCAATTCGCTGGGACCACGCGAGGGCCGCCACTTTTATTGGGACGAATCGCTGCACGGCGATGTGCGTTCGAGTTTGAGCTACGTTCCGGGACCGACGGTGGCGCTCATGTTTACGGGCCTGATTCTGATATCGATCCTGATCGTCTTCAGCTTCAGCCGGCGCAGCGGGCCAATTCGCGAAATGCCTCCTCCTGCGCGGGCCACGCCCATCGAATTCCTTGAAGCTTTGGGGTCGCTCTATCGCAGCGCTGGGGCTTCATCAACCGCCGTCACGGTCGCGTGGGAGCGCTTCCGCCGCCACGCGCTGCGCCTCTGTGGATTGCGCCAGGCGCCCGTCAGCGCCGAGGAACTGGCAGCCGCAATCCGGCGGCGTTACCCCAACGCCGATCCCAGCCTCGAAGCAGATCTGTTGGCCTGCGAAGAAGCGAGACTGAATGAAAGAATTGAACCGCGCGCTGCGCTGAAGGTCATTCAGGTGCTCTTCCATCACCGCCAGATGCTCGCCGCGGCCTCAAAGCTCGGCGACGTCTCCAATCCACCTGCAAGCATTCAATCCACCAGAAACGAAAGGCCCTCATGAGCGAGGAACTGAGAGAAAACATCAATATCGGGCAACAGCCTGGACTTCAGGCAACGGGTAAGCTCATCGATCACGCGCGCACTGAATTGGGCCGCGTGATCTCCGGACAGGCGCAGGCCATCGAAGAGGTGCTGATCGCGGTCCTGTGCCAGGGCCACGCATTGCTTGAGGGAGTTCCAGGCATCGCCAAAACGCTGATGGTGAAAACCCTCGGCCGATTGCTTGGGCTCGGCTTTCAGCGCGTGCAGGCCACTCCTGACCTGATGCCCGCCGACATCCTCGGCACCACGATTCTCCGGCCCGGTACTGACACGTTTACTTTCCACGCCGGACCCGTTTTCACTGACTTGCTTCTCGTCGACGAAATCAACCGCATGCCTCCGCGCACCCAGGCCGCGCTGCTCGAGTGCATGGAAGAGCGCCAGGTCACCAGTGACGGCACACGGCGCCCGCTGCCCAGTTGGTTCACCGTGTTTGCCACGCAGAACCCCGTCGACTTCGAAGGTACCTATCCGTTGCCCGAGGCACAGCTCGATCGCTTCCTGATGAAGATTCGCGTAGCGTATCCCACCGAAGCCGAGGAACTGCAAATCCTTGAACGGCACCATGCCGGGACAGGCGCAAATCTGCTTGAGGATGCAGCCATCGCGCCCATCGCAGCGGGAATGTTGGAGGCCGCTCGCGCTGAGGTTCGCGCCATTCGCATCGAGCCGGAACTCTACGGCTACATTCTGACATTGGCGAGGCGCACACGCGAGTGGCCGACACTTCTACTTGGCGCCAGTCCCCGCGCAGCCCTCAGCATCATGCGCGTGGCGCAGGCTGCGGCAGCATTCGATGGCCGCGACTATCTTGTTCCCGATGACGTAAAGCGCGCGATTCCGCCGGTGCTGCGCCATCGCGTAATGCTCAAGCCCGAGGCTGAACTCGAAGGGTTCGATGCCGATCGCGTCCTTACCGACGTCATCGCCGCTGTCCCGGTTCCGCGTCAATGATTGCTCCCTCTTTTCATCCCGCGACGATCCGCGCGACATGCGAACCGCGAAGCCGCGCGAGCTTCGGGCTCACGACGCGCTCGATTGCGCTGCTAATCGTCGGCTTTGCCTTCCTTGTTCCCGGCTTCTGGGATCCGCGTCTGGGTTACGCAATGCTGGCGTGGGATATCCTCGTACTTCTCGCCGCCCTGCTTGACGGAATGCGCCTGCCTCGAGCTGCCGAGTTAACGGCCTCGCGAACCTGGTCGAATGCGCCCTCGCTCGACAGCCAGACTGAAATTGAACTCACCCTCCAAAACCAGGGATCAGTCATCATCGAATGCCGCATGATCGACGACCTGCCGGCTGCGCTCGGTGATCCCTCGGCGCGACAGGATCCGATTCGCGTTACCGCCTTCCCGCGCGTTCCCGCGTCAATCCGATATCGCGTAGAGCCGCAGGAACGCGGAGATTGCACAGCGGGCCAACTGTACATTCGCTACCGTTCGCCGCTGCGTCTCGCGGAACGCTGGGCGAAAGCTCCGCTGGAGCAGACCGTCCGCGTTTATCCCGCCCTGCGCACTGGCGAAGAACAGCAAATATTTCTCGCGCGCAGCCGCCAGATCGACCTCCAATTACGGCAGACACGGCAGCGCGGCCTGGGTCGCGACTTCGAAAGCCTGCGCGATTACCGCGAAGGCGACGACATGCGCGACATCTGCTGGACCGCAAGCGCGCGCCGCGGAAACCTGATCACGCGCCAATACCAGACCGAGCGCAGCCAGCCCGTGTGGATCGTGCTCGACTGCGGCCGCCTGATGCGTTCGCGCGTGGTCGCAGCGCCTGGAACCAGGGCGGCAATGCCCCTTGCGGCAGGCAGTTTGCGCGAACACTCCAAACTCGACCACGCCTGCACCACCGCGGTAGCGTTGGCACAACTCGCGCTCTTCTCCGGCGATCGCGTCGGCCTGCTCGCCTACGGCCAGACGATCCAGCAACGCCTGCTTCCCGGCAGGGGCGCCGCACACTTGCGCCAGATGATCGAACTGCTCGCCCAGCTTCGCGCCGAATCGAGCGAGGCCGATCACCTGCGCGCCACCACGCTGCTTGGACGCCTTCAGCCCCGCCGAGCACTCATTCTCTGGATTACCGATCTCGCCGAGACCGCCATGCGCCCCGAGGTGATCGACGGCGCAATGCACTTGCTGCGGCGTCACGTGCTGCTCTTCGTCGCTATGGCACAACCAGAGGTCGATGTCATCGCGCAGCAGCGCCCCAAAAACGTGGACCAAATGTTCCGCGCCGCCGCCGCGCAAGAGATGGCCGGCCGTCGCGAGCTGCTGCTGGCGCGCCTCCACGAGCAAGGCGCACTTACCCTCGATCTCAATCCCGAAGCAGTAACCTCATCCGTGCTGAACCAGTACCTGATGGTGAAAGAGCGCGCAATGGTGTAGCTCAGCAAGTGTCATTCTGAACGAGCTGAGCCCCCAAACGTTGTTCAGTTTTGCTTATTGACGATGTCATTCTGAGAGAAAGGGGCCCCAAACGCATTTCAGTTTGGGGGTGGTGAGCGAGGAATCTGCTTTTGCTTTAGTCGCCGTTCAAGGACTTCAGACCCGCCACACTACGTAGCAACCGCCACCGGCAGCACCCGCTTCGCCAGCGCCCACTTCAACTCATCGATTCCCTGTCCCGTGACCGCCGAAACGGCGTGAAACTCCAGCTTGCGCCGCTTCGCATAGGCCGTCAGCTTCTTCAGCTTCTCGGGATTCGCCGCATCAATCTTCGTCGCCACAAGGATCATCGGCTTGTCGGCGAGCGGATGCGCCTGCCCGGATTCGTCGCCGGCCTTGGGTGTAAAACTCGCCAGCTCTTTGTTGATTACGTTGAAGTCCTCCACCACATCGGGCCGCCCTGAGGCATCGGAGACATCCACCAGGTGCGCCAGCACCCGCGTGCGCTCGATGTGGCGCAGAAACTGCGTGCCGAGACCCGATCCAAGATGGGCGCCTTCGATCAGACCCGGCATATCCGCGACCACAAAGGACTGCTGGTTCGGTTCCTCGCCCACCGTCACCACGCCCAGGTTCGGCTCGAGCGTAGTGAATGGATAATCCGCAATCTTCGGCTTCGCAGCCGAGATGCGCGAAATCAGCGTCGACTTTCCGGCATTCGGATATCCAACCAGCCCCACATCGGCCAGCAGTTTCAATTCCAGCCGATACAGCCGTTCCTCGCCGGCCCGTCCCAGTTCATGCTCGCGCGGAGCCTGGTGGGTGCTGGTGGCGAAATGCTGATTCCCACGCCCGCCACGGCCGCCTTTAGCAACAACCAGTCGCTCATCCGGCTCTGAAAAGTCGTGCACCAGCTCGCCGGTCTCCTGATCGTAAAGTGCTGTTCCCACAGGGACTTGCAGAATGGTTGACTTCCCGTCGAGCCCGGTGCAGTTCGACCCCATACCGTGCTCTCCGCGCTGTGCCTTGTGCTCCGGGTTATAGCGGAAGTGGATCAGCGTATTGTGTCGCTGCGACGACTCCATGATCACGTCGCCCCCGCGTCCGCCGTCCCCGCCGGACGGTCCTCCGCGGGGAACGAATTTCTCCCGACGAAAGGCCATGCAGCCATTTCCGCCGTCGCCGGCCTTGACCCGGATTTTCGCTTCATCAATGAACATTAATACCTTAAAATCCGCAACTTAGGTCGGCGGAAAACTACCGCCTGTCAGTACGTCAAGAACCGGATACCCGTTCCCTTAGTCTACCGAATCAGGCCTCTATCTCCCAGAGACATGCGCACTTGTCTCTCATTTCCGGACCACGAACTGTGCGCGGAGTCACCTTGAGTTTTCCCCAATCTTCCGTAAAATCGCAGGCGAATTCACTGCAAGGAAAAAATGATCTGTCCATTGCACAGGATTCCCGGCGAGGGATCGGGAATATCTCATTCCGCTTCTGGGAGAAACGACAGGCAGTGAACGCAAAGAGACTTGACCGCAAGCTGGTCATCGGATGCTAGCGCAAAACTGGACGAAGCCGCTCGTGTATTTAGCGCTGCTGATGATTGCCGGCGCGGTCGCAGTCCGCTGCGCGTGTGCCCAGCAGGGGCTTTCTAACGGCGCCCTCGCCGGCACACTTACCGACATCCGCTCGGCTCCTCTCGAAAACATGACCGTCACCCTCCGCAATGCGGTCACCGGCGCCGCGGTGCAAACCACAACAACACGAGCGGGGCGGTATCGTTTCACCGGATTGATCCAGGGAGAATACGTTCTGACCGCATCCGGCCCGAGCGGCACCGGCAAAGTCGACGGGATCTTTATCGCCGCCGGCCATGAAGCACACGTACAGACCGCGATTGCTCTTGCGCCGTCTGCAGCCCGCTTCATGGACGGCAACATGGCCGCGTCCTCACATCTGAAGATCCAAAAACAAGATAGCGTCCAAGTCTCGAGCAAGTTGATCACCTCTGTTGATGAAGCGGGGTCCAGCCTCAGACCACCAATCTCGAAAAGCGCAACCTCGGTTCCCGCTCCAGCTACTCCGAAGCCTTCGCCCGCTGCGTTTCCGCACCCCGTATCCCATCCTTTGCCAACCTCGGCTTCTTCCATCTCCGAGTCTCCCGCCCCGAAGCCGCCATTTCACGCCAGCGTTGCCATCGCGGCGAAGCCGATCCCCGCCGAGGCGCTTTCAGCAGGCACACTCGCCCGCGCGGTCCAGGCGGTTAGACTCGGCGCAACCCATGCCTGCTTACTCCAGGCTCGAACCGGCCCCGCCGCACAGGTGGCTGCACTTCAAACCGCGTCCGTCCCACAAACCTCACAGACATTGGATTCAGCGCAACTGCAGGCGCTCCCGTTGTCCGGTCGCGACTGGCAAAGCTTTGTTCTCGACGTTCCCGCCCAGGTCGAAGCCGGCGAGCGTCGCGGGCCCTCCGCTGCCTCTGCGATCGCACCACAGCTCACAGTTGACGGCGTTCGCCTGCAGTCGGCGTTCGGAAGCACAAGTGCCGGCCGAACCCGCGATAGCGCAGCAAGCCTTCTTGGTCCCGGCTCCTCCGAGTCCGCACTGCGCGACGTGCAGTCCGGCGATCTTGCAGGAAAAGCCTCGGCATACGCGGGTCCCAGCCACACCATCGTCGAGACGCAACGCGGGAGTGATCATCTCCACGGACAGGCCTTTGTCTTCGATCGTCAGAATGTCTGGAACGCCCGCAATCCCTTCACCGAGTGGGTTCACGAAACGGCGCCGGCAACAAACACGACGGTTCCTGTGTTTACCGCCGAGTCCTACAGTCCAGGCGATCACGAGGCGCTATGGGGTGCAGGCATCGGCGGGGTCGTTCACAAACTGCATCTGTTCTGGTTTGCGGCGCTGGACGGATATGAGCGCAACGATCCCGGCGTGGCGACCGTAAAGCATCCTGACAATTTCTTCGCCCAGCCCTCAAACGATCGGATGCAACTTCTGAGCGCCCAACTTGGTCTCAACAGCGCAGACCCGGTTTCGGCGGGGCTGGGCGCGTATTCCAAACTCCTTGAAACGCTCAATGGCCTTCTCGGACCAGCACCACGAAATTCATCTCAATGGATCGGTTTCGGTCGCATCGATGGCAGCGTCGCCGAGCGTCATCACTTCACTTTCGAGGCGACTGGTGCACAACTCAACTCTCCCGGAGGCGGCTTCACCCGCGCTTCAGAGACATCCGGAACGCACAGTTTCGGCAATGTACAAGCGACCAAGCAGTGGGTACTTGGCCGATGGGAAGCCTTTCTCACGCCGAACCTTCTCGCCGTAACGCAAGGTTCCTACGGACTTGATGTACAAACTGCTCAACCGGAAACCCCCTCTGCCTTTGAACAATCCCTAAACATCAATGCATGGGGTCAGCTTCCCCAAGTCGTGGTGGATTCGCGCTACGGTTTCACGATCGGCAATCCGGCGCGATTCGGACCAGGAAGCTACCCCGACGAGCACCTCACCATGGCTCAGGAGCAACTCAACTGGGTTCGTGGCAATCTGCTTGTGAAAGCTGGCATCGAAATCAATCACAATCGAGATGCAACGAGCCGGTTGCGCAATCAGACAGGTACCTACTACTACTCCAGCGTTGAAGATTTTGCCTCCGATGCACTCGCCTTTTCTGCCTACGGCCTGAAGGGCCAGCTCGACCCGATGAACCAGCACAATTGCGATCAGACCGGAAAAGCCTGGCGCGACGGATCCGGTGTGCTCCACGGTCTCGGCTATCTGCCGTGCTACTCCTTTTACTCGCAGACTATGGGCCCTTCAGACTGGTGGCTCAGTACCAACGACTGGGCCGGATACGCAACCTCCCAATGGCAGCCGTCCCGGCAAACGGTCCTCACGCTCGCCATGCGATGGGAACTCGAACAGCTCCCGCCCGCAATCTCGAATCTCGAAAACCCTGACCTTCCGCTCACCGCACGTATGCCGAATCTCGGGAGCCAATGGGGTCCACGCGCCGGGTTTGCGTGGGGCACCGGCGAAGGCGGCTCGCCGGTCATTCGCCTTGGCTACGGAGTCTATTTCAGTCGAACACGCAATTCCGTGGTCGAAAACGCGCTCACGCAAACCGGCTCGCTCAAAGGCGATCTCAATTTCTTCATGCGGCCGACTGACAATCTCAACGCCGGCGGCGCTCCGCCGTTTCCTTACGTCTTCGCAGGTGAGCCGGCCAGCATCGTCAAGCCCGCAGCCGTGGAGTTTGCCCCCAACTTCCGCAATGGCGAAATTCAACAGGCCGAGGCCGCAGTCGAAGAGATGCTCCCCGGGCGAATCCATCTGGAAGCGAGCGCCGTTGCAAGTCTCGGCCGCCGCCTTCCCATCACCGTCGATGCGAATGTCGATCCAGCCCAGGATGCAAAGACCATCACCTATGCCGTGATCGATGGCAACGCTTCAGGCCCCATCAAGTCACCGTTGATTACCGTTCCGTTCTTCGCCGCCTGGCCCTCCATCACTTCGCCAACTGGATTCGCAGGCCGCCTCAATCCGAAATACCAGCAGGTAAGCGAAATGTTCAGCCGGGCAAACTCCACCTACGAAGCAGCCATGCTGCGCGTCTCTCGGAATGCACGTGGGCTCACCCTGCGCGCCCGCTACACCTACGCGCACGCGATGGACTGGAATCCCGACGAAACATCACAGGTCGGCGGGCCCAGCGTTCTCGATCCCATCGACTTTCGTCAGGAATACGGAACCAGCGCGCTCGACGTGCGCCATTCCGCAACCGCCGCCCTCATCGTGCAGTCACCGTGGAAGCTTAAAAATCTCGCCGGACATATCGCCAACGGATGGTCATTGAGCGGAACAGCCTACTTCCGCAGCGGCCTGCCTTACACGATGCACACCGCTGGATCGATGGCAAAGGAATTCAACTCGACAGGCGCAGCCATCGTCGCCCTCAGCACCGGCATGAATGGCTATGGCGGTGACAACCGCGTATACGGCGTTGGCCGCAACACCTATCGCTACCCGACCACATGGAAAGCAGATCTACGCCTGGGCAAGCGATTCAACCTTGGACAGATGCGTCAGTTAGAGTTGATGGCCGAAAGCTTCAACCTTTTCAATCACCAGAACGTGACCGAGCTTGAAACAACCGGCTATTCGATCGAGTCGGGAACCGTAACCGGGGGCCTGCCCCGCCTGAACTTCCTTACCGGCCTCAAGACCGGCCAGACAGAATTCGGAAAACCGCTAAACATCAACGCCACCAATTTCTATCGCGAGCGACAGGTTCAGTTTGGAGCGAGATTGCGGTTCTGATCGGAGTTCGACCACAGAGCCGGTGTGCGCTATCTTTCCTGCATGCCACAGAGCGCACTCGCTCTCACACTTTTCCCGTCGAGTTCAAAACAGGTTGCACCGTTGATATCCGTCGAAAAAGTGCGAACATGCGACGCCTGCAACTCCGCAAGAACTTCTTCCCGCGGATGTCCGTAGCGATTGCGCAGTCCGCACGAAATCACAGCCCACTGCGGCGCGACGCGTGCCAGAAACGCAGGCTGGGTTGAAGTAACGCTGCCATGGTGGCCCACCTTCAGCAGGGTGCTCTCAAGCCCCTCTTCCGCAAGCATCGCTTGCTCGATCGGAGACTCCGCATCGCCCTCGAGCAATACCGAGGCGCCGCGATACGAAACATGAAGGACAAGCGAGTCGTTATTGTTCGGCTCCGCGCCCGGCTCGTAATTCGCGAGCGGGGCAAGCACGCGGATCTGAGTGCTGCCTAGCGCCGCGCTGTCGCCCGCGCGCATAGTATGCACTTTTGCGCGGAGCACGGCCGCTTCATCCAGCAGTGCCTTATACGTATCAATCGGCGGATTGTTGCCGACCCACAATTCGTCGGGTCTGAAATTGCGCAGCAGGCTCGGCAGACCGCCCATGTGGTCGGAGTGCGCATGACTTAGCGCAACAACGTCGAGGTGCCGGATCCCGCGTGACCACAGCACAGGCGAAACTACCTCTTCCCCAATGTCGAAGTCTTGAGGAACTTGTCGTGGGCCGCCGCCGAATCCGCCGCCATCCACCAGCATGGTCTTGCCATCCGGCGTGACAAGCAGAAGCGAATCTCCCTGGCCCACGTCGATGGCCTCGACGAGCAATGCATCGTGGGGGTGCTCGATAGGGCGAGGCATCACCACGATGACCGCCGCGCCCAGAATCGCCACCCATGCGAACCGACGTTGCCAGAACGCGCCTGCCTGATTCCCTCGCCGCGCAAGCAAAACGGCCAGCCCAATCAGAACGCAAAACATTCCAACCTGCAACGGAAGCGGAGCGGGAACACGAAAATCACCCGCAGCCACCGATCCAAATGTATGCACCAGTCTCACGCCCAGGTGCAACAGAAATGCTGCCGTGGCCGCGGGAATCGTCGCGACAGTCGTTGACACAAACGACGCGATCATCGTGAGCAGCGCAGCCGGCAGCAGTACCACCAGCAGCGGAAGAATCAGTATGTTCACCGGCAATGCGAATACGGTAATGCGATGGAAATAGACCGCCATCGGCAGCGCCATTGCCAGTTCCACAATGCACGACACCACCAGCGCTTCCACGGATCGCAACAAAAACCGAATCGTCCACGGGAACAAGCCCCACCCGACCCATCTCTGCGATGCCCGCGCCAGTGCCGACGCAAACATCCGCAGCATCACGCGGAATTGCGCATGCCGCGGCGGAAGCTTCACATCGAGCGCAATCAGCGAAAGTCCGCGCGTGGCCGACAAGTAAGGATGCACGGTTTTCGCCAGCAGCGGCGCCGCAACTCCCCCAATGGAGACGACCGCGAGCAGCGTCATCTGCAGGCTTGAGTCAAACAGACTCCGCGGGCTGGCCGCGAGCAAGCATAGCGACGCAAATCCAATCGTGTTCAGTACGTTTCGCTCGCGATAGACGAGCCGGCCCAGAAGATACAGCGTCACCATCCAGAGCGAGCGCTGCACCGGCATCGCAAATCCCGTGAACAGCGCATAGGCAAACGACGCCGCAATTGTCATCAGCGTCGCAGGCAGTTGCGGCACGCGCAGTCTCCGTGCGATCCACAAAATCAGCGCAGCCACGATTGCCAGATGCAAACCCGAAACCACAAGCATGTGGAACGAACCGGTCCGCTCGAATCCCACGCGCAGCGAGTGCGTCAGGTAAGTGCGATCGCCCGTAACCATCGCCGCCAGCATGATCGCATCGTCTTCGCTGAGCCGCAATGAAGGCGGCAGCCCGCTCATCGCCGCAGGCAACGCCAGAATCCTCGCGCTCGCCGCTTGTTGCCATCCCGCAACGCGACAGCCGAAACTGCGCTCCTTCGCAGGCTCGATCACTGCTAGCCGATCCGAGTTCACGGTGGCTGTTGCCGTAATCCCCTGGTCGAGCAAATAATCCCTGCGATTCCACGCACCCGGATCGCGATAGACCTCCGGCTCCATCAATCGCGCATCGGCGCGAAGTCTGTCGCCACAGTGAAACCCTGTTGCTGCTGCTTCGACTTCCGGCCAGCGCACCGTGAGCCGCACCCCACCCGGCATCGCTCTCTGCGTGTCTTCTTCGTCCGTTACGACCTCAACGCTCGAGATAGCGAGGTCCAGGCGCTGCATTTGTGCCGTGTCGTTTCCTTCGTTCACGTCCTCCTCAAGCTCTCCATGTATCGGTCCGGCGCTTACGATCGTGCCCTCGACCGTACGCATCAGTCCATCAGACAGAACAGCAAGCGCCGGCGATGGCGCCGGCTGCGGCTGCATTTCTGCGCACCATGCGCCAAGTAAGCACCACAGAAACGCGAGAGGCAGCCATGCCGCGCGTTGGGCCCGCACCCCCGCAATCGCGCATAAGAACGCGACCGGAGCTAGGGCAATCAAAAGATATGCGGGGCGGAGCCAGACGAAATGACAGAGCACGATTCCGAGCGCAAACAACCACGCCGCATGAAATAGCGGTACGCCCACACCGGCCCGCACAGGACCAGGCGCAGAACCGGAGTTACTCGGTGCAGCTTCCATTGAGCCCTAATCTAGAAATTATCTATAGCCGCAAGGTTATCAGGATCGACGCAGTTCGACCACTGACTCAAGATGAAACGTCTGCGGAAACAGATCGGCGAGCGTCACGGAGCTTATTTCATATCCGGAACTGAGAAGCGCGCGCAGGTCCCGCGCCAGTGTCGCCGGATCGCAGGAAACATACACGATCGCAGGCGCTCCGACCTCGGCGAGAAGGGAGGTCGTCTCCGCGCCAAGCCCCGCGCGTGGCGGGTCTACGACAACGAGATCGGGCCTAGACATCTTGTCCTGCGCTCGCAGAAATGCCGCCGTCTCCGCGATCACACAATGGGCCGAGCCGCCTTCCAGGTTGTGCTTCAAAGCTTCGCTGGCCATTGGTGCCGATTCGACAGCGACGACGCGTTCAAAATTCTCCGCCAGCTTTTTCGCAAAGAGGCCGACGCCTGCGAAAAGGTCCCACGCCAGCCCTCCCCTCCGATCCGCCGCAACCTGGCCACAGAGACCGTCAATCAGCCACCGATTCACCTGGAAAAATGCGCCGTGATCCACACGAAAATCAAATCCACTTGCACGGTAGGTCAGCGAAAACTCGCCCAATTGCGCGAGAATTTGCGGAGCCTTGTCCGTGCCAGCATCCTCAATCAACTCCGCGCCGACAAGTGCCGGGATGTGTTTCTTCCATTCATCGAATACGCGGTCAAATCCGCGAGTGCCCGATTCGGGCACCATCATGCTCGCCAGCATTTCCGTTTCGTCCGCATTTGAAAAGAGCGAAATCTCCCTCGCGCGAAATCCCGGCTTCGCCACTTTCAGAATCTCCTCGGCGTGCAAAGCGGCTTTCACCAGCAGTGGCGCAGCAATCGGACACTCGGCAATTGGAACCAGATCGTGGGAGCGTCGCGCGCGGTATCCAACGCGGCCTGCCGCGTCCATCGCAAGACGAATGCGATTCCGATACTGCCACGGATTGCCGGCCAGCACCTCGATCGTCTCTGGCGCGCGAACGCCGCCACGCTCCAGAGTCTCGCGCAAAATCGCCTGCTTGAATTTGAGTTGCGCTTCGTAGTTCGCGTGCTGATAATGGCATCCTCCGCACGCGCCAAAGTGGCGGCAGTGCGGCACAACGCGTTCCGGCGCAACCCTCACAATCTCTTCCGGCTCCGCAGTGGCGAAACTTCTCTTCTCTTCCACGATGCGCACACGAGCCTCTTCGCCCGGCATCGTCAGCGGCACAAACGTCGCCTTGCCCTCCATGCGCGCCAGAAATGCCCCACCGTAAATCGGCTTCTCGATCTCGACGAGAGCGCTCCGCGCGGGCTTCGCATTGCTTGGTTTCGGAGGTCTGCGCTTCATTGTTGGCTCATGTAGAACAAGCTCAGGCGCGGCAGGCTGTAGTGCACGAGCAGTTGCTTCTGTTCGAATTGACGCTTTACCTGGCGCAATTGGTCTACGCTCATACGGCCGCGATAAGGTGCCAGTTCGCGCTCGGCATGTTCTCGCAGGCCAACGATGAGATCCTCCGGCGCTGCGGCCTGAAGTGCTGTGAAGAGCCGCTCCTCGAGCACCGTGAGAACCCGTTCGAAAGCCTCCATCTCGTGCGCCACCGTGGTTGCGTTCTGAGCGGCCCGAGCTTCCGCCGCAAGTTCCCGCAGACGCTTCGCCGTTGCGGCGCAGGCATCGCGCGCGATCGTTGAAGCTTCAAGAGCCGTCGCGGCGCCCTCAAGGTGCATCGCCACCCGCTCATGTTCAAATCCGGTTTCTTCCGTTGCTGTCGATGTTGTCGCCGTTCCCGCGCTCGCCTCGCGCAACTCCTCGGCTGCTTCCATTACCGCCTGCGAACACCACGCCAACCCATTCACGCGCCGCATCCGTCCGCGTTTCTGCCGCGACTCGTACTTGTCAAACGCCGCATCAATCCCGCGCAGCACGGCCTCGAGCGGAATCCCCGCGTCGCGCCACGTCTCGATCAACGCCCAGTCAAGTGTGGATAGCAACAAGATCGCCCCGCGCCGCTGCTGGAAGCGCTCCTCGATCTCCGTAAAATAATTAAAGTAGTTTTGCACGCGAATCAGTGAACAGTGGACAGTGATCAGCTCGAACGGCGTGCCATCGTTGAATCCGCCGAGATAAGGATCTCGGCGAAGGAGCCTGTCTCAGAAGGGCAATTCTGCCTACCATCGTCTGTCCACTGTTCACTGATCCCTGTCCACTTTCTCAGTGTGCTCTGCCCCGCGGCCGCACATTGCGATTTCGCTCAAACAGAATGCGCAGCCCGTCCAGCGTCAGCAGGTCGTCGATCTCCGAGATGTAGTGCGAGTCCGCCGCAACCATGTGCGCCAGCCCTCCGGTAGCAATCACGCGCGGCTTCTGTCCAAGCTCTGCAAAGATCCGTTCCAGAATCCCATCCACAAGCCCGATGTAGCCGTAGTACAACCCGCTCTGCAGATGCCCCACCGTGTTGGTGCCGATCACCTTTGCGGGCCGCTTGATCTCCACGGGGCTCAGACGCGCCGCACGCGAAAACAGTGCCTCCGCGCTCAATCCGAGTCCTGGTGCGATCGCCCCACCCAGGTACTCGCCCTTATCTGAGATAACTTCAAACTTCGTTGCCGTTCCGAAATCCACCACGATGCACGGTCCACCATATCGTTCGATCGCCGCAATGCAATCGGCCAGCCGATCCGCGCCAAGCTCCGTTGGATTGTCCACAAGCACCGGCATTCCTGTCTTGATGCCAGGCTCCACGAACAGTGGCTCTAGATGGAAATACGTCTCGCAAACTTGCCGCAGCGTCGAGTCCAGCGGCGGCACCACCGACGAGATAATGATGTGAGTCACCTGGCTCGGCGACAGGCCATGCATCTCAAACAACTTCACAAAAAACACGCCGTACTCGTCCACCGTCTGCGTGCGATGGGTAGTGAGGCGCCAGTGCGCGGTCAGGTCAAATCTGTCCTTCGCGGCAACGGCTGTGCCCTTCGGCGGAAGTCCAGCCTCCGCGTCGAGCCTGTAGAGCCCCAGCACCGTATTCGTGTTTCCCACATCGACCGCAAGCAGCATCGTCGTTCTTATTCCGTCTCCGCGGCGCGAATGCCGCCTGTCTGCACCGTCACAATTCCACGATTGGTTCTTACCAGCAAAAAACCGTTCGCGTCTAAGCCTGCAGTGATGCCGACGCACGATTGTGGTCCGTGAACCTCAACACGTCGGTTCCAGATCCACGTAGACATCTGCGCAACACGCGCGGGAATCGCCGCTATCACTGCGGCATCGTACAGCCCCCAGGTTTCTCGCTGCAGCGATTCTAGCAGGGCAATCAGCAGTACCTGACGGCTGATCCGACGGCCGGACTCGATGTCCAGCGAGGTTGCAGGCGTGGACAAGCCGGCATCGAATCTTCGCTGGTGGACGTTGATTCCGACGCCGATTACGACGAGTGCGCCGGCGCTCGCATCGGTCTTCGACTCCACCAGAATGCCACCCGTTTTGCGATCACCAATGAGCAGATCATTGGGCCAGCGAATGTCGACATTCAGTCCGGCTACCGAGATTGCCCACGCTGCGGCCAGACCCGTGACCAACGGAATCATCGGCAGATAAGCCGGCAGAATATCCGGACGCAAAAGGACACTCACGTACAGGCCTTCTCCAGCATTCGAGCGCCAGGAGTGATCACCGCGCCCGCGTCCCGCCGTCTGCTCATCGGTAAAAAAGACGGACCCATGAGGCGCCCCATCGCGTGCAGCCGCCAGCGCGTCGGTGTTTGTCGATCCGGTTACGGCAGAAAAATGCAGCTTGCCCGCGAAGATCGTTCCCGCGAGATCCGCATCTATGGTCGCAAGGTTATACACCTCTAGGCAGGCTCCGCAACAATGCTCATCGAGATATCGGCAGCCTTGGCGGAGTGCGTAAGCGCGCCCACGCTGATGAAGTCCGCACCCGCTTCGGCGTAGGCGCGAATGTTCTCGAGCACAATGCCGCCCGACGCCTCGATCGGAATCCAGCGGTCTTCCTTGCGAATGCGTTCTACCGACGTCTGCACCTGCGCGGGAGTCATATTGTCCAGCAGGATGGCTTCTCCGCCGTACTCGAGCGCTTCTTCCAGTTCCTTCGCCGTGCGCACTTCCACCTCGATGCGATTGCCCGGCTTGCGCTTTTCCAGAGCGTTGGTGAGCGCCGTACGCAATCCGCCCCCAAGTGAAATGTGATTGTTCTTGATCAGAATTCCCGACGACAGATCGAGTCGATGATTTGTGCCGCCGCCGCAAAGCACCGCGTATTTCTCCAGCGCGCGCATTCCCGGCACGGTCTTGCGTGTATCGAGCACGCGGGCTTTCGTTCCCTGGATCGCATCCACGTACTGGCGCGTCAGTGTCGCGATCCCGCTCAGGTGCTGCATCAGGTTCAGGATCACGCGTTCGCAACTCAGCAGCACCCGCGCATTGTGGCGAATCACCGCAATCACCTGGCCCTTGCGCACCCGCACGCCATCAAAGATCTCCGGGTGGCTCACCACGTCGAATCGCGTGTGCGCCGCCGGTCGCGGATCGAGCCGAGCGAAGATCTCGAGGAACCGCGGCACCGCACCCAACCCGGCCACCACCAGTTCCTGCTTCGCGATGATCGAGGCGGAAGCGCGCAGGTTAGCGTCGATGGTCACGTTGGTCGTGGCATCGCTCACAGCCTTGTCTTCCAGCAGGGCCTGCTCCAGCAATGCATCTACGCGGTGGCTCTTCCAGTCCATTCGTTCTTCTTTCGATGTTCAAGACTGCCAATTCGATTTCATTTGTCGTAGAAAGTTATAAACAACTTTCTTGACGCTGTCATCCGGACGGTTAGTGAGCGTGTGAAACCGGCTTAGATCCAGTCGATCAATTTGGAGCGAACACGTCTGCTGCTTCCCCGCAATCGTATCCGCAATTCTTTGCCACGCGCCCTGCTTCTCGCCTTTGCGATCGACGAGCCTGATGCTTCCCAGGTCTGAATACCAGACCACCGAGAGCAGTCCCTTGGAGTCGCGGACGTACAAGCGGTGCCCCGTCAAGAGGATAAATTGCGAATTGCTCGGTGTTCCGGGTGACAATTCGATAAATGCCACCGGAGGGTCCGAGGCCTCAACACGCGCCCCCGCAATGACCGCGCGAATCCGCTCAGGAAAGTTTGGCGCTACAAAACAACCGGGCTCGTCTCCGAAAACAATCTTGGGCGTTGGAATTTTGCGGATCGGAGAAACAAAATCCGCCTCAGGCAGCTCTCTCGTCGGATTCTCGAAGTGTACGCAAAGCGCCTGGTAGGCCGCATGAATGCGCTTGAACCGCTCTTCCGCCTCAGAGCGCTTCTTCAGGTTGCCTTCAAATTTATCCGGATGCCAGAGCTTGGCCGCAGTCCGATACGCCCTGTGAATCGCCGCCTTCGACTTCGGCGGCTGCACAATTCCAAGGATTCTGGAATGCTGAAGGCAATCTCTGCATACACACGCCATTCGCTAGGATTCACTCACGCGGGCGGTAGGGAATCGAGATCCCTCCGCAGCTTGTCGAGCAGTTGTTGTGCGTCGTCGCGTTGCTTCTTCAAGCCCTCAACAATGTGCGCCGGAGCCTTCGCCGTGAAGCCGGGATTATTGAGTTGGCGGTCGGAGTTGGCAATGATCTTTTCCTGCCTTGCGATTTCCTTGTTCAGCTTCTCGCGCTCCGCGTCGGTGTCAATTTCCTTTTCATATTCGACAAAAACATCGAAGCTAACAAACGCTTGCCAAGCCAAGTCGGTATGTTTTTTCTTGGCGTTACGGTCTTGGACGGAAACGAACTCCAGATCCTTCACCCTTGCCAATCTCTGAATGATGTCTGCGTTCGTGTGAAAGATCGAACGAATCTGCTCCTCAGCAGCGACCTTTATTGATACGAGTGCCTTTTCCTCGATCCTGATCTCTTTCCTCCGCGCACGAATCGCGTTAATCACCAGCTGGAGCTCGTCCATTTCATTCTTGCCCGCTCCTGCAATCGCAGATTGGGGGTCACGGTTGCCGAAGGGGGCAAACCAATCGGTCGACGGATATTTCGATAGCGCAATCGACTTATGGGGCGGCTTCCCGTCATAGAGGGCATGCCATATTTCCTCGGTGATGAAGGGCATTATGGGTGACAGCAAGCGAAGCGACGATTCAAAGACATACAAGAGCACCGTTAACGCTTCTTCGGCGGACGCGTTCATATTGAAGTCGAGACGAAGCTTAACGATTTCCAGATACCAATCGCAGAATTGGCCCCAAAAGAACTTGTATATGGCGTTCGCAGCATCATCGAATCGATATTCTTTGAGCGCTAGATCGACTCGATGCGCCGTCAGGTTGAATTGGAAAATGATCCAACGAGATTCGACCGATGAATCGCTCGTCAGATTTGGCGCCGAAGCGAAAGATATCGGTTCAATTGTTATTCCTGCTTCTTTGGCCCGATCCACGTTCATAAAAATGAACCGCGCCGCATTCCAAATCTTGTTAGCAAACGCCCGGTACCCCTCCGTCCGCGCCACGTTAAACGCAATATCCGTTCCCGGCGAAGCCATCGAAGCCAGCGTGAACCGGACCGCATCGGTCCCGTACTGCTTCACAATCTCGATCGGGTCGACAACGTTCCCCTTGGTCTTCGACATCTTCTCGCGATTCGCATCCCGCACCAGCGCGTGAATGTACACCTCGCGGAAGGGAACTGAATCCTTCAACGTCCGCGCCGATCCGTCCGGCATCTTCACGTCATCCGAGAACCAGCAGCCCAGCATGATCATCCGGGCCACCCAGAAGAAAAGAATGTCAAAACCTGTAACCAGCAAACTCGTCGGATAAAACGCGTCAAAATCTGCGCGATTCACTTCCGTAATATTCGGCCATCCAAACACCGATACCGGCAGCAGCCCCGAAGAAAACCACGTATCCAGCACATCCGTCGATTGCGTGATCTGGTCTGACCCGCAATGCGCGCACTTCGTCGGATCATCGCGCCCCACCGTGATCTTGTGGCACACCGCGCAGTGCCACGCCGGTATCCGATGTCCCCACCAAAGCTGCCGCGAGATGCACCAGTCGTGGATGTTCTCCATCCAGTTCAGGTACGTCTTCCCATACATCTCCGGCGTGAACTTGATGTGTCCTTCCTTCACCGCTGCAATCGCCTTGTCCGCGAGCGGCTGAATTTTGACAAACCACTGCAGCGAAAGTCGTGGTTCCACCATCGTCTTGCATCGGTCGCAGTGGCCCACATTGTTGACGTGGTCCTTCACGCCCGCCAGCAGGCTCATCTCTTCGAGATCCGCCACAATCTTCTTGCGCGCGACAAACCGGTCCAGCCCCGCGTACACGCCGCCCTCGGCATTGATGTGCGCCGTATCGTCCATGACGTTGATCGAAGGCAGATCGTGCCGCTGCCCCAGCGCAAAGTCATTGGGATCGTGCGCCGGCGTCACCTTCACCGCGCCCGTGCCAAATTCCGGACTCACCCACTCGTCCGTGATCACCGGAATCTCGCGTCCCACCAGCGGCAGGCGCAGCTTCTTCCCATGCAGATGCTTGTAGCGCTCGTCCGCGGGATGAACGGCAACCGCCACATCGCCCAGCATCGTTTCCGGACGAGTCGTAGCAACGGTTAGAAACTCGCCCGTATCCTTGCCGTCGTCCCCGATGACCGGATACCGAATCTCCCACAGATGTCCCTTGTGCTCGTCGTACACCACTTCCAGATCGCTGATCGCCGTCTGGCAGCGCGGACACCAGTTCACGATGTAGGCGCCGCGATAAATCAGCCCCTGCTCGTAGAGCCGGACAAACGCCTCGCGCACAGCCACTGAAAGCCGCTCGTCCATCGTGAAATATTCGCGGTCCCAATCGACGGAGGTGCCCAGTCGCTTCATCTGGCCGAGAATCGCGCCGCCATAGTGCCGCCGCCATTCCCACACGCGCTCGACAAACTTATCGCGGCCCATCTGTTGCCGCGTCGTACCCTCGGCTGTGATCTGGCGTTCCACCAGCATCTGCGTTGCAATCCCCGCATGGTCCGTCCCGGGAATCCACAGCACGCGATTGCCGCACATGCGGTGCCAGCGAATGAGGATGTCGCTCTCGGTGTGCTCGAACATATGCCCCATGTGCAGATTGCCGGTCACATTGGGCGGCGGCAGCAGGATCGTGAACGAGGATTTGTCCCCGAGATCCTCTGGACCAGGCGTCGGCTGAGCGAAGAGCTTCTCGCGAACCCAGTATTCGGCCCAGTGGTCTTCAATGGCTGTGGGATCGTACGCTTTGGATAAATCGTGCGGCATGGGAATGGTCTGCGAGTCCCGGGGGTTTTGCCCCGAAACCCAGCTTTCACAAGGATTTCAGACAAGGGGGACTACTCTTAACTCTAGCAGATTCAGAAACCCGTCCTAAGTCGCACCGGTATCCGTACTGACTCCAAAAACAAAGGCCGCACCCTCTTCGGATGCGGCCCTTCGTCTCATTCTCTTGTTCCCTGTTCTCTTGTTCTCTGTCTCTAGAACGGGTTCAGCTTGCCCAGACCCTTCTTCTTTTTCTTCTTGCTTGAAGACTCTTCATTCAGGTCAGCTTTCGATTTCTTCCTCGCCGCATCGGCCTGCGTCTGCGTCTGCGCTGTACCCGACTTGATGTCATTCACCTGGTCAGGCGCTTCCGCCGGTTTATCCACCGGCGGCAGAACCGTGTTGTTTGGGCCAACGGGCTTCACCAGGGCATTGTTGGGATCCCCCGGCGTTCCTGCCGGAACGGGGTCATTCCCTGTCGGCGTGCTTCCGGCATTACCGTTCGGCGCATTCACAATCGATACACCCACGCCCGTTCCTCCGCCATCTGGCGGAGCAAGCGGAACATTGGAAGGCTGATCGCTGCGAGGCGGCTCGTTCGGACCGGTCGGGCTCACGGCGGCTGGTGCTGCGGGTTTACCCTCGTTCATGGCCGAAACAAAGAGTGCCTGGTTCTGCTTGGTTACATCGGGCGCCAGCGTACGTTTCGGATCCTCCAGCGAAGGCTCGCCGACGTGCGCGGCTTCTACCACTGTTGGTCCGCGCTTGATGATCCCAATGAAATTGTCGGTGAACCGGATCGGCCGCATGCTCTTCTGTTCCGCGTCGTTTTCGGCCACCGCCGCATCAGACGGTTCCGGTACTGCGCGATTCATCGCCACCAGCCTGTCGCGTGCATCTTCAACGTGCGGCGCCATCGGGTACCTCGTGACCACCCTCGCATAGGCCGTTGCCGCTTTTTCTTCGAACAGGCTGTGCAGGCGCTCGCGCACAGCGCCTTTGATATTCGGTGCAATCAGCACTGCGTGTGCCTGGCCCGCGTAGGCATCTCCGATTGCCAGCAACGCCTGGTCGCTCTTCGAATACAACGGGTAGGTATCCACCACGGTCTCGAGCCGGGCGATTGCGGCAGTGAAGTTCTCGCGGCTCTCATAGTAGAGGCCGATCTGCGTTTCGCGCTCCGCTAGAACCTCCTGCACGTCGCGCAACTTCTGCTTGGCCCGCGGAATCAGCGGCGAGTCCGGGAACATGTTGATCATGGTCCGGTATTCCTTCTCCGCATCCTGCGCGTTGTTGTAGTCGCGGTCGGGCTTCTCCATCTGCTGGTAATAGATGTCGCCTACCTTCATCTGCGCCTCGGCTGCTTCCGGCGCGTTGGGGAAGAAGGTAATGAAGTCCTTGTATTCGCTCTCGGCTTGCGTCAGCGCCGCGGTTCCGCCTTCTTTGAACCAGCTGTCGCCCACAGCCAGCTTGGCGCGCATCCGGTATTCCGAGTCCGGATAGGTATTGAGCATGGTCTGCAGGTCGAGCCGCGCCACATCGAAGCGTCCCTTTTTCAACGCGATCATGGCCTTGTCGAACAGCTCCTTATCGGGCTGCTTCGAGTTCACGTTCGCCAGAGGATTTGCACTCAAATCCTGCGATTTCTTGTGCTTGGGCTTCTTTTCCTTGGCTTGGGCCGTAACCCCGGACAGCACCAGCGACGCCAGCGCCAACGCAGCTAAACTTCTCGACAACCGGTTCATACCACCTCAATTTGCGGCAGGGGGAAACTGCCACCCTTTACACGTTTACAAGATCAGACTCACTGGCGGCTGCGCGAGCCGCTGCCAGCAATGCACGGGCATCCCGTTCGGCCTGCCCCGCGCCAAACACTGCATTACCAGCCACCAATAGCTCCGCTCCTGCTTGGACGACCCGGGCGACCGTGTCGTGAGCCACTCCGCCGTCAACTTCGATTTTAAATGCCAGCCCCAGTTCCTTGCGCAATTGCGCCAGCCGCCGAATCTTGTCCAGCGAGAACGGAATGAAGCTCTGCCCGCCAAAACCCGGGTTCACACTCATGATCAACACATGGTGCACCATCGGCAAAATGTCGCGGATAAGGTCTACCCGTGTCGCCGGATTCAGCACTACACCCGGCTGCATACCATGGTCCCTGATGTGCATCAGCGACCGGTGCAGGTGACGGCAAGTCTCGTAATGCACACTCACCCAGTTGGCCCCGGCCTCGGCAAACGCGGGAATGAACTCATCCGGATTCTCGATCATCAGGTGGCAATCGAGCGGCAACTTCGTTGCCTTGCGCAGGCTGGCAACCACCGGCGGCCCGATCGTGATATTGGGCACGAAATGCCCGTCCATGATGTCCACATGGATCACCGTGCCGCCGCCCCGTTCCGCCGCGGCAACCTCGTCCCCGAGGTGCGCAAAATCCGCCGATAAAATGGATGGAAGTAGCTCGACCATCAACTCTGAAACCTTGCTCTCAGCGGTCAGTGTATCAGTCCGTCAATGGACTTCGCTCTTGTGGTTTCGATCATGCGAAGGAGCTCTCCACGGCTAATTCCCTTTGTTTGCGTGAGCGTCCAATCGCCCTTTCGTTCGAAGGCCGCAAACCAGCGATTCACTTGCGAACTATTCCCGGTGTAAACCATAAGGCTTCCCCGGCCATTTTTCAGCGAATTCCCGCTATACCAGATGAAGAGCGCATTCACTGCGAAAGCCTCAATTCGCCGATTGAGATTTGCCGAAGAATGAGCTTTCGTCGTGCCATGTGGCAAATCCGGCAACGGTATCTCAACATAATTGTCGCCAGATTTTATGTAGGACCACTGGCCGAGAACCCTATTCGGAGAGAAGGGAGGGAATGAGGTCTTCTCGTTGAAAAATTCGCTCTTTACACTATCGAGCCTGTTCGCTATGAAGTCAGAAGATTTACTCCCAGCAAACATCCAGTTCGCGATGATGCCGTTTCCCGAGTAACCAAGCCACTTGTGATCGAACCAGTTATCGATCTCGATGATCCAGACTTGTGCAGGATGGAGGTCTGAGAGCAGGCTAGCAACGACGGTATGCACCAGTGCTACGAAGTCATTGTCGTCAGTCAGTCCTGAATGGATTGGAACGGTCATGGACTCATTATCTGCTGGCATAGTGCTCGCAGCGACTGCGGTGCCGGGTAATCAGTCGAACATATGAATCGAAATGCGGTTCTGCCGCTTGCCCTGGTCGCGCTCGAGAGCCTTCAGTAGGATCCGGCTCCGCGCCCGCATCGCCGGCGTCCCCGACCGCCCCGCCACCCGCAGCAGATCTATAACATCCGGCAATGACTCTGGATCCTGCCGCGTCAGATCCGCCATCCCATGCAGAGCTGCCGTCTTCACAATCGAGCTGGAGTCCCCGAGGTAGGAACGGAGCACGGCATTGACGCGGCGGCATTCCGCGGCGGTCAGCCTGAGACGCGGAATGGTCAGCGCGAGATTCCAGCGCACCTTTTTCTCGGTGGTTTCAGCCATCAGCCCGAGAAGAGGCTCGACCCAGCGCTGGGCTTTTTCGGGACGCTGGCGGCTCACGCGCTCCAGCGCATCGGCGGCACGGCTGGCAACGGCGGGATCATCGTCCCAGAGGCACTCGACAACCTGCGCGAGCTTGGCGGGACGGCCCTCCACCAGTTCAACGACCTCCCAGACACGTCCAGGATCGAGGCGCGCGCCAGGCTTGAGCATTTGCCGGATTGTTTGCTGGATGGGCATGGCGACGCGGTCATTCTCTCATTGCGGCTTTGCCAGCGTCAGGCCCTTTGCCGCGACCCGGCCAACGCTGCGCAAAAGTGACCGGATCGGCCACCGCCCGTCCGAATCCGGAAAACAAGCCTCGCCCTCGCGCTTCACCTCCGGCCGGTAGTACCACCGCTTCAGCAGCGCCAGATGTCCCTGCCGAACCGTCGCCGACACCGGTCCCGCATCCTTCTCAAGCTCCGCCAGCACCGCCTCCATCCGCCCCTCCAGCATCGTCCGCGGAACTCTGGCATGCGCCGAATCTCCAGGCTCTACTGAACCGGGACTGATCACTGTCCACTGTCCACTGTCCACTATCTCCGGCACCGGCTCCAGCGCCATCGGCTGCGCAAACAGCGAACTCGATCCCGACTGTTCATTCTGAATGCGCATCCCAATCGTCGAGAACCCCACCGGTCCGTGCAGACTGCCGCGCTCAAACAGAAACACCGACACTTCGTCCGCCTTCGCCGACGATTGCAAAACCATTGCCCGCAGTTTACTCAACGGCTGCACAAGCTCCGGCGCCAGTGCGCGCACGCCTTCGACCTTTTGCACCTTTGTATGCAACGCTGCCGCATCCTCAAATGCCAGCCTCGCCGAAGCCGAATCCCGCTCATTGCGCAGCACCACCAGCTTGCTTTCGCCTCGTGTGGCCAGAAAATCCCGCACCCCCGCTGCTTCCTCGGCGTACCGTTCATCCGTGCAGCCCTTGTAGCAGGGCGCAAGGCACATCTTCATCTCCGAGTACACGCAGCCCGGGTGGTTCGGGTCAGGATTCAGATCGTCGGTGCACCGCCGCAGCAGAAACAGTTTCAGCGCCTCTTCCGCAAAGCGCTCCGCCGCCGCACGCGATGCAAACGGCCCGTACGCCCAATCGGCCTCTCGCTGACTTGGCTTGTTGGTCACCACGATGCGCGGGTATGGATTGCCGCCAAGGTACCGCACAAATGCTGGCGCCCGCAGATGCATCCGCTCCAGCGCCTTCGCTTCGTAAACCGCTTCAAGCAGAGAAAACTGCGCGAGCAGCGACTCAAAATCCGACCCCGTCCGCCTAAATGCGATCCGCCGAACCCGCCCCGCCAGTTGCAACCGTCGCGGATGCTTCGCCGAAGGCTGCAGCAGACGTTCCAGCCGCCCGCGTAAATTCGGCGTGCGCCCGATGTAAGGCTCGTCCTTTGCCTCCGCCCCATACAGCGCAAACACCGCCGGTGCCTGCGGTAACTGAGCCAAAGCCAACTTCGGCTCCGTCGGATCGAAGGCAATCTGCTCCATCGCACTTTTGTTTGGTTCGCTCAATGCGTGCACCGGCTCAGAACCCTCTAACCTGCTAACACGCGCAACGCGCGGCTAACTCCGCTCTCACGCCCCCGCTATCGTCATCCCGTCAATCCGCAGCGTAGGCGACGCCACTGATCCGCGAAACACCAGATCGTTCCCTATCGCCGCCACATTCATCAGCATCTCCGCCAGATGCCCGGCAATCGTGATCTCTTCGACCGCATGCGTCAGTTGCCCATTCTCAATCCACAATCCCGCGGCCCCGCGCGAGTAATCGCCTGTCACAATATTTGTCCCAAATCCCATCAAGCTCGTCACGTACAGCCCCGCCTTCACGCCACCAATGATCTCTTCCGGTGTCTGTGTTCCCGGCTCGAGATACAGATTCCCGCACCCGATCCCCGGCGCCCCCGCAAGCCCGCGCGAAGCATTATGCGTCGACTTCATTCCCAGCTTCCGCGCCGCATAGGTGTTCAGCATGTAGTTCCGCAGAACCCCGCCCTCAACCAGAATCGTCCTCCGCGACGGCAGACCCTCGCCGTCAAATGGAGTGCTTCCAAATCCACCCACACCGGTCGGCAGCAGCATCGTGCTGTCATCCACGATCGTGATCGTCGACGCGCCAATTGTCTCGCCCAGTTTCCCCGCCAGGTACGAAGCATGCCGCCAGATCGAATCACCCGATGCGGCATCGAACACAGACCCGATGAGCGACCGTGCCACCTCCGGCGAAAACACAATCGGCACCCGCTGCGTCGGAACCCGCCGCGCTCCCAGCCTCCGCACCGTCCGTCGAGCCGCTTCTTTGCCCACCGCTTCCGGAGAGTCGAGGTTCGCCATCCGCCGTGCGCTCGACCACCATCCATCGCGCTGCATCTGCCCGTTCGTATCCACCGCCAGCGGAGCCGCTGAAACTCCTGCATAACTCGAGCGATAGCTCCCCACAAATCCGCGCGAGTTCGCCAGCACCTTCCCGCCCGTCGCCGCATCGAAGCTTCCACCATCTGAATTCGTGATGCGCGGGTCCGCAGCCATTGCTGCAGCCTCACACCGCCGTGCCCATTCAATTCGCTCCGGCCCCGGCAGAGAGTACACGTCGTCGTAATACAGGTGCAGGTCGTCCGCAATCGCTCCAAACTCCTCCGTTTCCGGCAGCCCGATGAACGGATCTTCCTCCGTCACTTTGGCCAGCGCCATCGCACCCTCAACCAACTGCCGAATCCCGTCCGGCGTCAGATCGCTGGTCGAGGCCGAGGCCGACTGCTTCCCGCGAAACACCCGCAACCCGATCGCGCGGGAGCCGGACTCCTTCAGCGTCTCCACCTGCCCCATGCGCACATTTACGCTGAACTCGTCTCCCTCTCGGACGACAGCCTCGGCATCACTGGCACCTGCCTTTACGGCCAGCTTTACCACATCGGTTGCAAGGGATTGAAGATCGACAGCGGATACATCGGGGAGTTGAACGACTTCGGGCATGGGTCAACCTTAACAAACCGCCATCGCCCGGCGCATCCCGCCGCACTTCGCATGCCGGCCAGCGACGATCACAACTTGATTCTTCATAATTTGCTATGGTGTGGAGTTCCCCTGAAAGGCATTCATGATGCTGCGCCGCGCCCTTTTGCTTTCGATCTACCTCACTGTTTTTCCATGTCTTCCGCTTCTCGCCCAAAAGGCAGCCCTCGATCCAGGTCTGCTCAAAAAAGCCGAAGCCGGAGAAGCGCAGGCGCAGCTTACAGCGGGTGAGACTTATCTGTCAGGCATCTCCGTCCCGTTGGATTACACCAAGGCCTTCTCCTGGTTAGAAAAGGCATCCAATCAGGGCCTCCCGCGAGCGCAATTCGACCTCGCCTCGCTCTACGAATCAGGCAACGGCGTTACGCAGGACAGCGCCAAGGCCGCCACTCTTTACCGGAGAGCCGCCGAGCAGGGCTTTGCCCCCGCCGAACTCCACCTCGGCCTGCTCTACGATCGTGGCGACGGAGTTCCCCCGGATGATGCCGAAGCCGCCGGCTGGTATCGCAAAGCTGCTTTGCAGCATCTTCCTGAGGCTGAATACAACCTGGGCACTCTCTACGAGCGCGGCATCGGTGTCCCGCAGGACTATACCCAGGCCGCCGACCTCTACCGTCGCGCCGCCGAACAGGGAAATGTCTCTGCCCAGTTCAACCTCGGCCTGCTCTACGACAATGGCACGGGTCTCACGCGCGACTACGCACAAGCCGCAGCCTGGTACGCCAAAGCCGCCGAGCAGGGACTTCCCCGTGCCCAGTTCAACCTCGGCTCCATGTACGCCAATGGCCAGGGCGTCCCTGTAAATCTCGTTGAGTCGTACCTCTGGCTCGACCTTGCCGCTAGAAGGTGGTCCGGTTCACGCCAGCAGGATGCCGCCAAGGCCCGCGACCTCGTCGCCCAGCACCTTACCCCATCCGACCTCACCGCCGCCCAGGACCGCGTCGCCAAATGGCTCGCCGCCCACCAGAAGTAGCTCTACTTGCGCTGTAGTTTCTCGTGGTAGCGACGTGCGCGTTCATCGCCGCATTCATCGCGAGGAATCACATAGCGCTGAGCGCCATCGCGCCCCCAGCAGTAGGTGTCATTCCACGCACACTCAAGCTCATGAGGAAGAAAAAGATCCTCATAGTCCGGGCAGGTTTTGATCGCGAAATTTTGTTTCCGGCGGACGCCGCGGTGGGCCAGCTGCTTGTCCTCTTTGGCGCTGGCAATACCATTGATCGCCGCAAAGGGACGGCGATAGGAACGGCTCATAACGTACTCCAGGTCGCAGTTGCGTACCTACGTCATGGCACTTTCCTCCCAGTTCGATTCTAACGTCATTTTGAATAAACCCGGCAAAGCGAAATTGGTCGCGAAAGAATCTTCAGAACAGTACGCCCCGCGCTCTACCGTCCCGTCCCGCCCACCGTCATCTTGTCCAGCTTGATCGTTGGCATCCCGACCCCCACCGGCACGCTTTGCCCATCTTTCCCGCAGGTCCCGATCCCCTCATCCAGCTTCAGATCGTTCCCCACCATCGAGACGTACTTCAGCGCCTCCGGCCCATTCCCGATCAACGTCGCATCCCTCACCGGCGCTGTAATCTTGCCGTCCTCGATCAGATAAGCTTCGGAGGCCGAAAACACAAACTTCCCGTTCGTGATGTCCACCTGCCCGCCGCCAAAGTTCACCGCGTACAAGCCCCGCTTCACCGAGCGCAGAATGTCTTCGGGGTCGTCCTCACCTGCCAGCATGTAAGTATTCGTCATTCGGGGCATCGGTATGCAGTGGTAGCTTTCCCGCCGTCCCGACCCCGTGTTCGCCGCTCCCGTCAGTCGTGCCGAAAGCTTGTCGGTCAGATACCCCTTCAGAATGCCGTTTTCAATCAGCACCGTCTCCTGCGTCGGCGATCCCTCGTCGTCTACATTCAGCGATCCGCGCCGCCCGGCCATCGTTCCGTTATCCACTACCGTCACTTTGCTGCTGGCCACCGACCGTCCAATCAACCCCGTAAACGCCGACGTCCCTTTGCGATTGAAGTCTGCCTCAAGCCCATGCCCCACTGCTTCGTGCAGCAGAATTCCCGGCCAACCCGGCCCCAGCACCACCTGCATCTCGCCCGCCGGCGCCGGCACTGCGCCAAGCTGCAAAATCGCTCCCCGCGCGGCTTCCTGCGCCAGATGTTCGGGGCTCTTCGAACCCACAAATTGCTCCAGCCCACCTCTTCCGCCCCCACCCGCCGACCCTTTGGTCGTCGTTGCGACATCCTTGCCAATGACGAACACATTCAACCGGCACAGTGGCTGCGTATCGCTGGCAAACGCCCCATCCGAAGCCGCAATAAGGATGCGCCGCAACTCCTCGCTGTATCCCGCCCGCACCTGCACAATCCGCGGATCATACGCCCGCGCCGCCCGGTCAGCCCTCAGAATCAGCTCCAGACGCGCCGCGAGGTCCAGATCAAACCCACCCAGTGGAACAGGATAGAGATCCGCCCCGGCCGTCTCCGTAAATCCCTGCACGGGCTGCTTGGCCGGCCCCGACGCAATCAGCGCCGCTGTCCGTGCCGCATGCAACAGTCTCTCTGTGCTCAGGTTGTCTGTGTAGGCGTAGCCGGTCCGCTCGCCCGAAAGCACGCGAATGCCGCACCCCGCACTCGTTCCCGTGCTCGCCGATTTCACGATCTGTTCATCGACCCCCAGCGAAGTCGACGTCACCGACTCAAAATAGAGATCGGCGTAGTCGCCGCCCGCAGAGAGGGCTTCGCCCAAATAGCGCTCAAGCAGCCGCTCGGTGATTCCAAATTTTTCAAAAAAGTAACGTCTGTGACTGGGCTGAGGGGAAGTGACAGGTAGGCTCATCGTAGCTTTCAGTTTACGCCGTCTCGAACTTCACCGCATTCCGGCACCAGGCATTTCCACACTTGATTCATGACTCCTCCCCTGGTATTTCCACAATCTCCCTCGTGCTACATTTACCCCCATGAAGAAGATTCTTGCTGCTGTGCTCTTGGTCCTCGTGTTCGCCGCTCCGGCGTTCGCAGCGACTACGCATCACCACCATCACCGTCATCACCACCATCGCAAAGCCTAGAACCGGTTGCACGAATAGGCTTTGAAAGGGCGCGACTTTAGTCGTGCCGGCGGGTGGCCCTGGTCCCATGGTCTTTCTAGACCACGACAAGGGTGCCCCCGGTCCCTCGCATTTGGGGACCGGGAATATCAATACGACGCAAGCACAGTTGGTAGCCAGAAGGCGAGACTTTGCAGCTGTGGCTATGTGACCGCCAATCCACAGATTTTGGGTGATTCCACAGCGTCGGCGCTGAAGGGCATGAGCCGACCGCTTGCGAGCCTGTTTCGCCGATTCCGGGCGAATCACTGCCTAACCGTTAGCAACCCCGGAGTACACACCTGCTTGAAGTATTGCCACCGGTACTTTCCGTCGTCTCCGGTGACTTCCGGTACTATCGCCCGTCCCGTTCTCGTGCTACATTCCTGCCATGAGGAAAATTGCGGTTACCGCGCTATTGCTGGTGTTGTGTGCCGCTCCGGCCTTCGCCATCTGGCCTTTTCATAAAAAGCCCCCCAAGGACCCACGTGTCATGGAGCATCCCAAGGCCTATCACCCGCAGAATGAGAACCTCAAGCACCTGCCGAAACACAAAGTGCAGAAGCACCCCACACCCGCCAAATAGATTCGCCTCGCGCCGTAACGCCCTGCAGCCGCGTCCGCGAGCCCTCCAGGTTTTTAGAGCAATGACAGAATTGGAAGACCTCCGCTATCCGATTGGCCGCTTTAGGCCTCCCTCTTCGTCTGAACCGGCAGCTCGCGCCGAGCAGATTTCCAACCTCCGCCTGCTTTCTCCCGCGCTGCAGAAAGCCGTCTACGGACTGACCCACCTGCAACTCGACACTCCTTATCGCGAAGGCGGGTGGTCCGTGCGCCAGCTCGTACATCACATCGCCGACAGCCATGCCAACGCGTATTGCCGCACCAAGCTCGCCCTCACTGAAGACTGGCCCACCATCAAACCCTACGACGAGGCCGCCTGGGCACGCCTGGCCGACAGTCGACTGCCTGTCGACGGCTCCCTCGCGATGATCGCGGCGATGCACGAACGCTGGGTGACCCTCCTCGAGTCGCTCCCTGACGCCGACTTCGAGCGCGGCTACGTCCATCCTGAGAACGGCCGACAGAATCTCGCCACCGTGCTTGCCATCTACGGCTGGCATTCGCGCCATCACACGGCGCACATCACGAATCTTCGCGCGCGGCAGAACTGGTAGGCTTCGTGTGTCTCTTGCTGTCGACGCGCTTTCTGCTTCCAAACTCGCCGAAATCCTCGAAGAATACCTGGCCGCCCATCCCGCCGCAGCGCTGCTTGAAGATGGCCGCGTCCTCTTCGACATGCGCCTCACGCGCTACTCCGTCATCGAGTCCCACGGGCGCTGTCTCCTCCAGCTTTGGAGTGAAGAGCGAAATATTGTCCGCACCGTCTTAGAAATTCAGCCGCGCGCCCAATGCCTGCGTGTCATGACCCGCCGCATGGGCGCCGCGAAGCCGCAGGCTCTCGAACTTGTCTCGAACAGCGACCGCCGCACCCCTACCGCCCGCGACTCCGCGCGCCGCAGCTTTCAGCGACTCCTCGAACGTGTCCTCATCCGCGCTTTTCCGGGCGCGAAGATCGATGGCCTTCGTTCCGCGATGGATCTCGAGCACAGCTTTGGCCCTGCGTACATTCGTGGCCGCCTTCTGCGCGGCACCGCCGCCGAAGCCATCATTGGCGTCAGCGAGACAGAATCCGCCGCCACCATCGACGGCATCCTCACCCTGGGCATTCTCTGGCTCGACTACTGCCGCGAGAAAAGCGCTGCCCGCCGCCACTTCGGCTCGCTCAAGGTGATCGTGCCTCGAGGATCGGAGCACACCACGGCTGAGCGCATGGCCTGGCTTAACCACGCTGCCGCCGATTTTCAGCTCTTCACGCTCGATGAGCGCAGCGAAGAACTCGCGCCGGTCGACTTCCGCGACAGCGGCAACAAGGTAGTGCGTCTCGTCCACGCCTTTTCCCCGGCTGCAGCCCTCACGCGTTGCCAGTCCGGCATCGACACCATATTGAATCTGCTTCCGGCCGACGCAAAGCCGCGCATCGAAATCCGTCCGCGTTCGGCTGCCGAAGTCGGCTTGATCCTCCACGGCCTTGAATTCGCTCGCGTACGTCACGGCGCCGATGCGCATTCCTTCGCCCGCGAGCAGCAGATCACCTTCGGCGCCGGCGCCAATGAAACCCAGCTGACCGATGAGACTGCAGACCTTTGCCGCGAGCTGTGCGCGCGCCTCTTTGCTAGCCGCCATCGCGACGGCGTCCACAAAGATCCGCTCTTCCGCATCCAGCCCGAGCGCTGGCTCGAATCTGAATTCCGCGCTGGACTCAGCAACCTGCTGCCCTCGCTTCAAGGTGATCAACTCTACTCCCAGGTCCCCGCGTTCTCATCCGGCGATCGCGGCATGCTCGATCTGCTCACCCTCGATCGAGATGGCCGCCTGGTTGTCATCGAACTCAAAGCCGACGAAGACATGCATCTCCCCCTACAGGCCCTCGATTACTGGATTCGCGTGCGCGCTCTCAATGCCGATCGGCAACGCACCGCCGGCAGCGACCGACTCGTATCGGCGTTCGAACGCGAGGGTTACTTCCCTGGAGTAGAAGTCTCGCCAAAGCCCCCGCGTCTCCTCCTGGCCGCACCCGCGCTACGCATCCACCCCGCCAATCTCCCCGTCTTGCGTTATCTCTCTCCCCAGGTTGACTGGGAACTCATCGCCCTCAGCGAACACTGGCGCCACGAACTCCAGATCGTCTTCCGCAAGCACCCCGCCTGATTCTCCGCGTTCCAAGCTGACACTTCCGATAATCAGCGACGCCATTTTGAGGGAACATGATTTGGTGCCGTCATTCTGAACGAACGGGGCTCCGAACGTACCAGGGGCCCTTAAAGAGCGATCGAGCTCTTTGGGGTAGGTTCGGGGGTGGTGAGCGAAGAATCTGCTTTTGTCTGTGGGCGTCTTCCTAACCTACAGATCTCCGTCTGGGGCGTTCACCGTTCCCACTCTCCGCCCGGAAATTGAAGACCAAAATTGTGTGCCGAGTTTTCCTGCAAATAATTTCACCCTCCGCGTGGGGAGGTGATATAAATCACATATTTCCTGAAGAGACAGCGGGAGAATCGCTTTATTACACAAGAGCTGCCCGCTCTAGTCCTGAAGGGGTATCTGCTTCCTCCGGCAAGAACCCCCCAGGTGGGAGATCTTCTTCGTGCCGAACCAAACCGTCTATGAGTTCCGGTCTGCCGCAGTACGCGAGCCCGCCGCTTCCGCTCCGTTTTTCGCGCCGGACAATGTCGTCTCGATCTGCGATTCCCCCTTCTTTTCGAGAAGCACCCTGAACGAACGGCCAGAACCAAATCCAGACGGCCTCGGTTGCGCTCGCGGTCTCCGCTCCGCCTTCCTTTTTGAAGCCGGCATGATTCTATTGGCCTACGGAATCTGGCACCTCTGCCACCTGGTCCGCTAAAGCGATTCTCGCTTCGTTCCTGATCATCCGCCGTGAACTTTCAGACACCGGCACGAACGAGGGTGCCCCATCCAAGCTCCGCTTGGGTGGGAAAGTACGATCTAACCAGCAGTGATTTCATTCTTTCCGGGGTGTCGCGCAGCGATATCCCTGACCGCTTTGTTTTCGGCGTCCTCGCCGAAATCGAGCCACCTACTTCTTCAGCGGCTTCCGCGCGAAGTAGTAAAGCGCATACGCCAGCATCGCAAATCCCAGCACCGAAACCCACATATGATCCAGAATCGTCCCCTGCGGGAAATTCAGGATGTCGCGGTTCTCCATGTAGGTCGCTTCAACGGCCTTCAGCGCCACGCCGATCAGCCCCGCAATTCCGCCCGCCGCAATCAACCCTGAAGCAAACAGCGAGCCCGACGAAATCTCGCTCTCCGCATCGGCATTTCCGGCCCGCGCCGCTGCCCGGTCCACGATCCAACGCACCACTCCGCCCACAAAAATCGGCAGCGTCGTCCCGATCGGTAGATACGCTCCTACAGCAAACGTCAGCGAGCGAATCCCCAGCAACTCCACCGCAATCACCAGCGACACGCCCAGCAGCACCAGTCCCCACGGCAGTTTTCTGCTCAGGATGCCATTGATCACTGTCGCCATCAGCCGTGCCTGCGGTGCCGGCGCAGCAGCGCTCCCGATGCCCTGGATCCAGTGCACTTCAATCTTTCCCGTCGTCGGAGAATACAAATACTTCCCGTCCTGCAACTCTGTCGACCCAATCGCATTCAGCACAACGTACTCCGACGCCTGGTGCGAAGTGGTCGTCTTGTCATCCGCCACTACACGAATTTGCGGCGGCAGATGCTTGATGTTCGCCTGAACCGAAACGCCTGCATGCGCAGCGTTGATATCCCATGCCTGCGCGGCTGCGTGGAACTCCTGCAGCCCCGTGTTCATCAGGTTCAGCGTGACGCCAATCACCAGTGTCGAAACCACCACCCCGATCATCAGTGCGATCTGTTGCGCTCGCGGAGTAGCGCCAATGATGTACCCCGTCTTCAAATCCTGCGAAGTATCCCCCGAGTTCGAAGCCGCAATGCACACCACGCCGCCAATCGTGATCGCCAGTGCGCCAAATGCCGGCGCCGTCCATCCCTGTACCAGGAAGACCGCCGTGGTCGCCATCAGCGTCGCGATCGTCATGCCCGACACCGGACTAGCCGACGACCCCACCAGCCCTACAATTCTCGAACTCACCGTCACAAACAAAAATCCAAACACCACCACCAGCAGCGATGCCGAAAGGTTCGCCGCCCATCCCACAAACGCTCCCGGCACCGGCTTGAACTCGAGAAACAGGAACATGCACGCCACAATCAGCAGCGATCCGATAATCACCACGGTCATGGGAAGATCGTTCTCGGTGCGAATCGGCTTCGCTTCGACTTTCTCAGCTCCGGGCTTCATATTCTTCAGGCCCACCGCGAGCGCGCTCCAGATCGTGGGCATGGTCTTCAGCAGCGTAATCAATCCCGCTGCCGCTACCGCTCCTGCACCCATCGGCTTGATGTAGCTGGCCCATAGATCGCTCGGCCCCATCTGCGCAATGGGAATCTGTCCCGGATAAACCGGATGCGGCAGTTCCTTTCCGAAGAAGTAGATCAACGGCATCACTACCAGCCACGAGAAAACGCCGCCCGCAAAGATCACACCGGCTACCTTCGATCCGATGATGTAACCCACACCGAGATACTCCGATGTCGCATCGGCATTGATCGACGCGCCCTTCAGCACATGCTGCGGTCCAAAGTCAGGCCGAAACTCAGGCGAACTCGGCCACGCTCGAAAGAGATTTGCATTCTGAAAAAACGTGTAGACCCCGCCAAGCCCGAGTCCGAGAAAAACCCGACTCGCCAGCGATCCGCCTCTCTCGCCCGCAATCAGCACATCCGCGCAGGCCGTTCCCTCGGGGTAGGGAAGCACTCCATGTTCCTTCACAATCAACTGCCGCCGCAGCGGAATCATGAACAACACGCCCAGCCATCCGCCGATCAACGCCAGCATGAAAATCCGCGAATACTCCAGGTCAAATCCCAGAAACACCAGCGCCGGCAGCGTGAAGATGACGCCCGAGGCAATCGACTGCCCCGCGTTCCCCGTGGTCTGCACAATGTTGTTTTCAAGAATCGACGCACGACCAAACGCGCGCAGAATGCTGATCGACAGCACCGAGATCGGAATCGAGGCAGCCACAGTGAGCCCGGCTCGCAGGCCAACATACACAGTCACGGCCCCAAAGATGATGCCAAAAACTGAGCCCAGCAGCAGCGCTCGAACGGTAAACTCCGGCGGGTGCTGATCCGGCGGAACAAAAGGTTGAAACTCGGCCACGGATTGCCTCCAACAGAATGCTGACGAAAACCTTGATTTCCCTGAAGGGAAGAGTTTACGTCATCCCAACCATTTTCATTGTCTTGCCCGTAATCCCATCACCCCGCACTGTCATTCCGACCGACCGCAGGGAGCGGAGGAACCCGCAGTTGCTTTTTCCCCCAATCACCACACATGTCATTCCGACCGACCGCAGGGAGCGGAGGAACCTGCAGTTGCCTCTAGCGGCGTCTAGCAACCAGAAGCACAATGAGTGAAGTGTTAGTGACCGCCTGGCTGATCAACCAGATCAACAAGCGGGAGGCAGGACACTCCGTGCCACCCCGGACAATCCGACCCGCGCCTCTTCCCGGTAACTGTGACCCAAGTGCATCCCCGTCGCTGCCTAGGTAACTACCCCACCGGAACCGTCTCCAGAATTCTCTAGACACCGAATCCAGACTTGCCTGAGAATGCATCAACGCCGGGGAACCCGCTTCGGTGTTGCCCGATTCCAAAGCCCCCCACCCCCAAGGAGAATTTGTGATTCCAAGAACAGGGAAACTCCTGACTTTCTGCGCAGCGCTGACGCTTTCCGCCACCTGCCTGGCCCAATCTGTCATGACGCATCACGTCCGCGACGTGGTGAAAGGTGGCCATGCGCAGGCCAATGGCCGTCTCCCCGGCAACCAGGTATTGGATCTTGATCTGGTTCTGCCCGTCCGCAATCCCGCTGGCCTCAAGGCATTCCTCGCCGATGTCTACAACCCCGCCAGTCCAAACTATCGTCAGTTCCTTACCCCAACAGAATTCACCGCCCGCTTCGGACCCACCGCCGACGACTACGATACCGTCGTCCGCTTCGCCAAAACCTACGGCTTTGACGTGGTCGGCGGCTCCCGCGACGGCATGCTCGTCCAGGTCAAGGGCACCGTCTCCAACATTGAAGCTGCGTTCCACGTGAACATGCGCACCTATAAGCACCCCACCGAGGATCGCAACTTCTTTTCAACCGATAGTGAGCCTGCTCTGGATCTGCCTTTCAAGCTGTGGCACATCTCCGGCCTCGACAACTACTCCATTCCCAGGCCGCTTGTTGTCAACAAGAAGGACTACGCCGCGGCGCACGGAATCCAGCCCGAGCAGGTCGTCTCCCTCGCCACCACCGGGTCTGGTCCCTCGGCCTCGTTCCTGGGCAGCGACATGCGCGCCGCCTACGCCACCGGCACGGCTCTTACCGGCGCCGGTCAGAACCTCGGCCTGTTTGAATTTGAAGGCACGAATCTCGCCGACCTGACCACATACTTCAAAAACGTGGGCCAGACCAACAATGTGCCCGTCACCCTCGTGTCCACCGATGGCACCAGCACCGGCTGCTCCGCTCCGCGTTGCGACGACACTGAGCAGACACTGGACATGACCCAGGCCCTCGGCATGGCCCCCGGTCTCGCTAGCCTGGTGGTCTACATCGGCTCCACTGACACCTCCATCATCAGTGCCATGACCACGCACAACCCGCTGCCTACCACCATCGGCTGCTCGTGGGGATGGACGCCAGCCGATCCTTCCACTCTCGATCCCTTCTTCCAGAAGATGGCCTCGCAAGGGCAGAACTTTTTCGCCGCTTCCGGCGACAGTTCCACCTGGTCCAAACGCAACGAGGCATGGCCTGCAGACGATGCCAACGTCGTCTCAGTCGGAGGCACCGATCTTGTTACCGCCAGCGCTGGAGGCGCCTGGGCGTCTGAAACCGCATGGGTCGACAGCGGTGGCGGCATCAGCCCCGACGGCATCGCGATCCCCTCGTGGCAGACTGCTGCAATCAATTCCAGCAATAAGGGATCGACCACGCTTCGCAATGGACCGGACGTCTCGGCCAATGCTAACTTCACTTTCTACGTTTGCGCTGACCAGACTACCTGCACTGCCAATGAGTACGGTGGCACCAGCTTTGCCGCTCCCATGTGGGCTGGCTTCATCGCTCTCGTTAACCAGAATCTGGCCAACAACAGTAAGAGCCCCATCGGCTTTATCAACCCCACCATCTATTCCCAGAACGCCAATAGCTCGACCTATTCCGCCGACTTCCACGACATCAAGAGCGGAACCTCCGGCAGCTTCTCCGCAGTCACTGGATTCGATCTTGTCACTGGATGGGGCAGCCCCACGGCGGCTCTTATCACAGCGCTGAGCGGGACCATCGCTCCGGGCTTCGGCGTCTCTGCTTCGCCCTCTACGGTCTCAGTGGCTCAAACCGGTGCGCAGGGAACCACCGTCACGATCACGCCGAATAACGGATTCACAGGATCGGTGGCCCTCACAACCTCAACCCTGCCGACCGGCGTCACCATTGGTTGGAGTACAAACCCCGTGCCAATCACCAGCAGCAGCGCGGTCGGATCCACTTTGACCTTCACCACGTCCGGTGCTGCACCGGGATCCTATCCCATTACAGTCACTGCAACGTCAGGCGGCATTGTTGAAACCACAATCGTCACTCTCACCGTGACCGGAGCAACTCCCACCTTCACCCTCACCCCATCGGCCACAAAGATTTCCGTCTCGCCCTCAGGCACCGGAAAAATCACCCTCACAACAGCCATAAGCGGAGGCTTCAGCTCTGCGGTCAGCCTGTCGGGTACCGTCACCGGCTCCAGGGTCACGCTTAGCTTCAGCCCGTTATCCATCGCGGCACCCGGCGCTGGAACGTCGACCATGACCATCACCGTCAACCGCCGAGCCGCGGCAGGCACCCGCACCATAACGATCACCGGCACCGGTGGAGGCGTCACCCAGCACGCCACCGTAACGCTAACCATCCCGTAGCCCGGTTCAACTGCAAACCCACAACGAAGAGCCCGGACCGATAAGGTCCGGGCTCTTCGTTTGCAAATCTCATCTGGCCGTCGCCATTCGGCTTTTTTGGAGACGGTTTATTTGCAGTCGTTCCGCAATACCGGTGCGCCGGCGATGTCAGTGTCGATGCAGGGAATGGCGCTTAGATACTCGTAGATGGCGCGGATGTCGTGGTCCGTCATGTTTTGATGAACGGGCCAGGGCATCACTTGCAGCACATCCCCGTTGAACGGAGGCAAGAGACAGTTGCCATCGGGAGATCCTGTGCAGTTCGGATGAATTTGATCGAAGTCCTTTCCTGTACGCAGGATGGTGAGGAACTCCTCAAACGTGTGGCCTCCTTCGGGCCGCCCCGTCTTGTCGGGAGTCAAGTTGCGGGAGTAAAGGTGCGTCAGCTCTGATGCGACCCCGAACGGACCGAAGTCTCGGCCGCCGCCCAGGTAGGTGGCTGGATTGACATGCTGCATCCCGGTGAATGGACCATGGGGAGGAGACAGAAGGTAGGGGTTTCCCGGGCCAAGGTACTCGGTCGCCGGACCCTGGCTATGACACCCGTTGCAGTCGGATTGTGCGTTGACGATATAACTGCCCAATCCAACCAATTTTCGATCCTTTTTTTCGAAGTTGAGGGGAACCGGTGCGATTTCCAAACCTATCCGGACCTTGCTCTCATCCTGGTCGCGATCGGATTCCGGCCCCGCGCTAACGCGGGGAGTTTTGAATGACGCCAGCAAAACGGTGATCGCGACAAGTACCGCGGAAGCACCCAACAGTTTGAGAATTGGTCTCGACTGAGCTGGCGCTGCAAGCAATCTCACTAGCTTGTTCATACGAATCTCCTGCAGGCCGAAGGCCTGATCCAGTTAGGCGTGAGTTGTAACGAGTTGTTGCCCGATTTGGCTCCGACAGCCACCTGAGTATTGGGCCCACTCGCAAGGGGAAAGTCCTGAAACGAATGGTGCGCCGGATGGTAGGACTCGTTGGACGAAGATGTCAACAGGATTGTTCAGGCACCTCGCGCACAGCCGGCATGATTTCACCGGCGAACCGGACAGAACTCAAAAATGGGTTTATGTCCGAGCTGCCCACCACGCAGCCGGAACCGACGAAATCGTACTACTCGGCTCAATGAGTAATTTGGGCTCGTCCGTTACCTGAATTGCCTGGCACAGCAGTGCGGGAGATGGAGATGACGCTGATATCGTCCTCCTGTCCGAACATCTGGGCGGCGCTGGCAACCTCGGTGGCAGACTGTGCAGTGCGTAGCAGCTGATGAACCCGCTCAAATCCAAATAGTTGACCGTCGTCATCCATCGCTTCTGCTACGCCGTCCGACATGAGCATCAGCCTGTCGCCATCCTTCATTCGAAAATGCATTACGGAAGACTCCGCGCCTTCGATCATGCCCAGCGGCAGCGCGCCCTCCATGGGCAACGGTTCACCGTTCAAATAGGGTGCAATATGGCCGGCGTTGGCCAGCGTGACTGCACCATCATTCGAAATGTGCAGCGCCAGGCAGGTGGCCTGGGCATCGCTGCGACCCACAAGAAGCAGATTCAGAGTGCCGAGTACGGCAGTTGGATCGGAAACATATTGAGCCGCAGTGCGGATCGCTCCCACCATCAACGCCACCAGCATCCCTGCCTTCAGCCCTTTCCCGGCTACATCGCCAGCCACGATCAGCAAGCTCCCATCGGTTCTGTGTGGGATCATCTGGAAAAAGTCCCCGCCCACCTCCCGCGCGGGCCGGTACTCGCTCTCCACCACCAGCCCCGGGAGCGCCAGACGCGATTCCGGGAGGATGAGTTGCTGCACCTCCTGCGCTTGCGCCAATTCGTTGTGCATGCGGAACGACTCCCTACCCAGGCTTCGGAGGTAACTGATGGAGAAAATGTAAGAGAGGATGAGCACAGACAGGATTCCGATTGCTGCGAAATCGATTCCTCTCTCCGACGGAACCGGCTGCAGATTGAAGGTGCCAATCATCCAGTTTGCGATGCCGGTGTCGATGGAGCCGAGAAAGCACTGGAGCACAATCAACAGCAAGACAAACGCCTTCGGAAGTCGAGCCAGCACGAAGACCCATAGCATCGCGTTTAGACCGCTGATAGTCGCGATCGCCAGCACCGCAGCGTACTGCATCTGTCCTTTTGCATAGACCAGGTCGACGACGAAGCCAACCACAGAGAATAAAAAGAAGACGGCGATCAACTGCAACCACAGGCGTTTGAAAGGGACACCTTGTAGGTGCTCCGAATGGATTAGATATTTCAGGCGCCAAAGTTTCCCTTTCGCAGTCATCGACACGAACCTCCTTCGGCATCTATCAGTCTGCGTCCCCGACAATTTGCGTCCTGGCTAGGAGCGAATATACCGAACGCTGCATGCTCAGTGCGAGGTTGCTGTGCAAAGTCATCAGTAGGGTGAGTTGAGTCCAGGCTCCGGACGATTCACCGCGCAATCTGAAGTTCTTTGCCGCACCGTATCGACCTGCACCTCCCCATTCAGCTACTTGGCACACCCCCCCCCCAGCGCGTAGCGTAAGGTGCAAGCAATTTTCTTCGGGGTAGAAATGCAGCCAAGTCTCACTGAAAAGCAGACCAGCGTTACCAATCCGGCTCTGGCGCCCAATCCCGTCAAGCGCATCCTTGCGCTCGATGTGGTCCGCGGCATCACCATCGCCTTCATGATCATGGTCAACAACAATGGCGGCCCCGGTTCATGGCATTTTATGAATCACGCCAACTGGAACGGCCTCACCCCCACCGACCTGGTCTTTCCCACCTTCGTCTTCATCGTGGGCGTCTCGGTTGTCTTCGCCTTCGACGCACGCCTTGCCAAAGGCGTGCCTCGCGCGCAACTCGCAAGGCACACTATCATCCGCGCCCTCGTCCTCATCCTCTTCGGCATCATCGTCAACAGCTTCCCGTTCTTCCATCTCGACCACATGCGCTTCTACGGCGTGCTCCAGCGGATCGCCGTCTGCTACCTCGTCGTCGGCCTTTTCTATCTGTGGGACCAGCGAGCCTCCACCAAATGGATCGCTCTTGCTGCATGCCTCGTCGGTTACTGGGTTCTCCTTCGCTGGGTTCCCATTCCCGGAGTCGGCACGCCGGGCCGTGACGTCCCCTTCATGGACATGACCCAGAACCTCGTCTCCTGGATCGATCGCAGTCTTTTCCCGCATCACCTTTATCTCTACTCACCTGACCACAACGTGCGCGACCCCGAAGGCCTGCTCAGTGATCTCCCCGCCATCGGCACCGCGCTCATGGGCATGCTCGCCGGCCTGTTCCTGCGATCCCGCCGGTCCGTCTCCGCCAAGACCGCCGGCCTCGCTGCTGCTTCACTCTGCAGTCTCGCCGCCGGCTATCTCTGGTCGCTCGAGTTTCCCCTGAATAAAAACATGTGGACGAGTTCCTTTGTCCTCGTCGCCGGCGGCTACTCGCTCGCCCTCCTCACCTTCGCCTGGTTCACCATCGAGCAGATGGATTGGCGCAAAGGCTGGACGTGGCCCTGGCTCATCTTCGGCTCCAACGCCATCGCCGCATACATGTTCAGCGAACTCGTGCCCGGCATCCTCGATACCGTCACGATCCAGTCTGGCCCAACGGGGCACCTCAACCTCAATGCCTGGATCTTCATCCACGTCTTCGCGCACGTACCCAATCCCCATTGGGCCGCCTTCGCTTACTCCGTCTCCTTCACAGCGTTCTGCTTCATCCCCGTTTGGATCCTCTACCGCAAGAAAATCTTCCTCAAGGTCTAGCCGCGAAGGCAACTGTCGGTCTTGAATGGCGCGGATCGGGGAACCCACGCAGTGGGTCGCGTGCTACAACTCAGCAGCATAAGAACGGCTTTAGCCGCTGAGGGATGCCTTGTCAACGTGCGACTTCAACTACGGCCGTACAGCCCAAGGTGACTTCCGGTGACCAGCGTGTCCTCCACAAAAGTGTTATCCCCAGCCCCATCTGATAACCCCGGGCGTATGCTAACCGTCTATCTGCTCAAACAGGTGCTCAAAAAGCCTGGGCAAGTAGATTCACCATCTGGCTGCGTTGATGTACTGCAGATGTACTGCAGCCGGTTTGTCGAAGTCCCTGCACCACCCTTCGGCATGGAGGTCGCGCATGAGTATACCCGCGGAATCCCCAACGAGCTGCGCCTGCGCCGCGGCTCCATCACCCGGGCGGCGCATCGCATGGGAACTCGCCGAACTCGCAGTCGGGTACTGCCTCATCCTTGCTGTCATCTGGACACCACACCCCCTCCAGCATTGGCTCTACTTCATCGCTCTTGGATGGTTCATCGTCTCCATCACCCTTTCCTTCGAGGGCTGGAAGGCCATGGGTTGCAGCGTCGCGGGATTCTGGCGTTCCTCATGGATCATAGGCGTCGCCCTCACCCTGGCCGCCATCGCTACCTTCTTCGCCAGCAGCCTGCATACGCTGCACCATCCCGCCGGTGCTGCGGAGTGGCTCAAATCCTTTGGCGGCTACACCGTCTGGTCGCTCATGCAGCAGTTGCTGCTCCAGGGATACTTCCTCGCGCGTCTTCTGCGCATCATCCCAAAGGCAAACATCGCAGCGTTCCTCGCCGCCTTGGTCTTTGCCCTGGCCCATCTGCCTAACCCGATTCTCACGCCGCTCACGCTGGTCTGGGGACTCGCCGCCTGCCTCGTCTTCATCCGCTCGCGCAACGTCTATCCCCTGGCCATCGCGCACGCCATCTTCGGCATCTGTGTCGCCGTCACCATTCCCGCGAATGTTCTGCACAACATGCGCGTCGGGCTTGGCTATATCAGATTTCGTCCGCAACCCCTTCACCTCAGCCAGAGCGACCATGTCGTATCCACCGAAGCGTGGTTAATCGCCGAAGCCCCCACGCGCCGCTGAGCCCGCCAAACAAGTGCAAAGGAAATTAGTTCCGCCCGCCCGCCTTCGCACTGTCATTCCGACCGACCAACGGGAGTGGAGGAACCTGCAGTTGCTTCTAGCGCTTTCCCTTGTTCTCTTGTTCCCGGCCTTTTAAACAGCCACGTCATCAACAGCGTAAACAACAGCGCCCCGACCGAGAACTTCAGCCACACCGGCGCATGCGAAGGCGAGAAAAATCCCTCCAGGCATCCGGCCACCACCAGCATCGGAATCACTCCCGCCACCAGCTGTGTAGCCTCAATGCCGCCCTTCGCCACCGATTCTTTCCAGCGATATCCTCCGGGAAACAGCATCGCATGTCCCACTCGAAACCCTGCGCCGCCCGCGATGATGATCGCCGGCAACTCCAGCGACCCGTGCGGTGCAATAAAGCTCCACAGTGGGATCGACATGCTGTATTGATGGCACGCCGCCGCAATCACCCCCAGCATCATCCCGTTGTTGAATAAGAGAAAAAATGTGCCGACCCCAAACGTGATTCCTGCGGCAAATGCAAGAAAGCTTACCGAAAGATTGTTCGTCATGATGTGGCTGGTTTCTTTCGGCGCCACGCTCACAATGGAGTCGGTCCACATCTTGTGCTGCTCCATCGTCGCGATCATCGCCGGCCCCACAAAGTGACGCATAAACTCCGGCCGCGCACTCGTCAGCGCCGCGCCCAGCATCGCCCACGCAATCATCACCAGCAGCGAAGCCGTAACGTACGGCAGTTGCCGCTGAAAGATTGCCGGATACTCATCCTTGAGAAAGCGAAACAGCGTCAGCCACGTCGTCTTCTGGCGCGAATAGATGATGTGGTGCGCGCGTGCCAGCAGTTGATTCACATGGTCGCTGTAGGTTCGCGCCGTCTCGTCGCGCCGCAGCACCGAGAGATCCGCCGCGACCTGCCGGTAGAGGAGTGCCATCTCCTGCAACTCGGCGCGCGACAGGCTGTTTAGCCCGTTCTTGTCCGTTCGCGACAGCAAGACCGCCAGCCGGTCCCAATACGGCCGGCGCTTCGCGATCCACTGGTTCGATAGAATGGGCGCCATGACTCAGTTTGACCAGAGTTCAGATCAGCTTAGCATTGAAACACCCGAGCTTGTCGCCATCCAGATGCCCCTCGCCGGCATCGGCAGCCGCTTCATCGCCCTCCTGGTCGACTACATCATCTGGTTCATCGGCATCGTCTTTGTCGTCTGGATCTTCGCTTTCTTAATGCCCGGTCTCAATGCTTTCAACCGCCTCTCCGCGCAATGGGCGACCGCCATCTACCTCTTTCTGCTTTTCTTGTTCAACTGGGGCTATTTCACCTTGTTTGAGGCCTTCTGGAACGGCCGCACCCCCGGCAAGCGCATCGCCCGCATCCGCGTCATCCAGCGCTCCGGGCGCGCTATCGGCCTCTTTGAATCCATGGCCCGTAACTTCATCCGCTACATCGACCAGATCCCGTTCTTCTACGCCGTCGGCGCCATTACCATCTTCGTTACACGCGATCACCAGCGCCTCGGCGATCTCGCCGCCGGCACCCTCGTCGTCCGCGACCGTATCGAAGAAGCCCCCATCAGCACGGAGGCTACCCGTACATTCACCGCCAACATCTTCGCCCCCGCCGCGCCCACCCCCGAACCCTCCGCAGGCTTCTCCCTCCCCGATCACGGAGTGGCCAAACTCGCCGCCTCCGACCTTCAGGTCCTCGAAAGCTTCTTCGCCCGCCGCCTCGACATGCCTCTCGCCACCCGCGCCGCCCTCGCACAGCGCATCTCCGCCGCCATCCAGTCCAAGTCCGGCCTCGAACCCCCTCCCGGCGTCAGCGTGGAAACGTTCCTAGAAATCATCGCCCGCCAACTCCGCGACGTAGCCCGCATGCACTCCTAGTTTTGAAGTGTCATTCCGACCGACCAACGGGAGCGGAGGAACCTGCAGTTGCTCTGTCTCCACATCGCCAACAACGTCCTTGCGTAGCCATCCGCAACCTGTCATTCCGACCGACCCGCCTTCGCACTGTCATTCCGACCGACCCCTGAGCGCAGCGGAGGAACCTGCAGTTGTTTTTCTGCATGCCATCAACGCCATCTCGGCGGCATGTTGCCGGGTTAGCCGAAGCCACAGAGGTCGAAACACCGGCCGCAACCGTCACAAACCCTTGTCCTTCCAGCCCAAACCGCAACAAACCAATTGGCTCTTCTGGACTTTTGGTGGCAAGCTAAGAGAGTACGGAGTCGATTCATCATGCAGACCAAAACCAAGTGGCACATTGACCAGCTCACATCCCCCGCGGGACACCCTGTATTCGTCCTGCGCTTCGACGGCGACATCGCCGCCACATCCAAAGCGGAATTCCAGGGCTGTTATCAAAGCCTTCCCAAAGAATCCTCCAAGCTGATTCTTCTCGATTTCTCCAAGGTGAGTTACATCAATTCCAGCGGGATCACTCTGGTCATCCAGCTCCTGATGGAGGCCTATCATCACGCGCAGAAGATCTACGCCTTCGGCCTGTCGCCTCACTTCACAAAAATCTTCACCGTAGCCGGCATCACTGAGTACGCTAAACTCTTCCGCACCCAGGCCGACGCCGTCGAGGCATTCTAGCGCCTGACCACCCGCGCCACCCGTCGTCCTGCGCGACCCTGCACGAGCTGAAGGGAAGTCGAATCCGGGCAGGCCGGAGTATCCTTGCTCCACACTTCCCCGTTGCCAGTTCCTCACCCATCTCTAAAAACGACGGGGCTGATCGTCACCAGAATGCGAAAGAGGGAGAAACCATGAAGTACATGATCAGTTGGAACGAACGTCCACAGGGATCGCCAGGCGATTACGAAAATGCACAGAAGCGAATTCTGGAGGTTTTTAGCCCGTGGAAGCCGCCGGCCAATTTCAAAATCGAGTCGTTCGTCATCCGCGTCGGTGATTGGGGTGGATACATGCTGATGGAATGTGACGACCCGCTCGAAGTGCATAAGTTCTGTTCGATGTTGCCTGCCTTCACGTTCGAAGCTCGCCCCGTCGTCCCAGTCGCCGACGCCATTCGCGTGGAACTCGAAGCGATGGCCTATCGCGATGGACTAAAAGGCAAGTGACATTCAATTGGATTACGTATGAATCGCACCGCCGATCCGGACACTAGCCCTTCCTGGGTTCTGTCCGGATTGACGTTGTTTTCGTTCGCTACGGATTCCGTCGTGCCATCCGGCTACGGCGCCTTCAATTGCGGCACCGAAGGAGCCGTCTTCGGAACAGGTGGGGCCGCCACAAGATACCCCTCAATCGCCAGGAACGCTATCGGAGGGCCTAACAGAAACCACAATCCGCGCCATCGGAAAGTGAAGAGGCAGTGAACAAAGATCAAAAGCCATAAGACTGCCGGGACGTATCCGAATATTCCCCAGTGCGCAGCCGCTTCTACAAGCAAGGCGATGGCGGCCACTGCAAGAGACAGAGTCATCTCGACAAAAAACAGCGTCTTGTTCACGTTCGCTGCTCGCGGCAAAACTGAAGATGGATGGCCAGGCCTCGTACGGCAATCTCGAATGCAATGCGTTCCGTAGTGTCATCAGCCGTAAGATTGGGGGTCACGAACGCGATTCTATTCGAGAAACCCGTTGAAATGGCGCTTTCTTACGCTCCCAGGGGGAGTCGCGGCCAATCCGGGAGGAAAAGAAAACAGCCCAGGATGAAATCCGGCAAACCAGGCTGACTTCACCCAGCCCGGTGCGCGCCGGCCCGACCCACGTAAATTTGTCGCATCCAGTTCCACGAGCGACAATGAACGTGGCCGTCAAATCAAGCGGGAAGGGAACTCGTGAAACGGATCGTGCAATCCGAATTGGCATTGGCCGTTTGGCTCGCCGCGGCTTCCGCATTCGCACAAACCCCTTCGCAGCCCACCGATCTCCGCCAATCCGCCCTCGCTCTCGAGCAGCAAGGCAAATTCGCCGAGTCCGAACAAGCCTGGCGCGCGTTCCTCAAGGCCCGCCCCTCCGATGCCGAACCCTACGCGCACCTCGGCCTACTCGAAGCCCATCAGGACCACTACAAGGAAGCGGTCCCTCTCTATCGCAAAGCCCTCGCCCTCAAGCCCGGCATGCCCGGCCTGCGCCTTAACCTCGGGCTGGCCCTCTTCAAAGTCGGCGAACTGAAAGCCGCGATCCCCGAATTCACCACGCTCCTCAAGAGCGCGCCGCCCCACTCGCCCGAAGCGCTCCGCTATACGATTCTCCTCGGCATGTCCCACTACGGGCTCAGCCAATTTGCTCAGGCCGCACCTTACTTGAAGACCGCCGCAGACGCCGATCCGCAGAATCTGTCCATCCGCCTCACTCTCGCCCACAGCTATCTCTGGTCGAAACAATACAACCGCGTCCTCGACGTCTATCGCGAAATCCTCAATCTCGATCCCGACTCCGCCGAAGCCGACATGCTCGCTGGCGAAGCCCTCGACGAAATGAACGATAGTTCGGGCGCCATCGACATGTTCCGCAAAGCCGTCCAAGCCAAGCCCGGCGAGCCCGACGTACACTTCGGCCTGGGCTATCTGCTTTTGACCCAGAAGCAATATCCCGAAGCCATCAAGGAATTCCAGGCCGAACTGACCAACAATCCCAATCATGCCCAGGCGATGCTTTACGCCGCCGATGCTGACATCCAGATGAATCAGTACAGCGATGCCGCGCCCTTGCTGGAAAAGGCGATCAAGCTTGACCCCTCCGTCGGCCTCGCCCACCTCGACCTCGGCATCCTTGCTGCCAATGACGGCCGCAACGACGATGCGCTTCGCGAATTCCTCGCCGCCGAAAAGCTCACGCCCAACGATGTCAATGTGCATTGGCGTCTCGGCCGCCTCTACCACGCCATGGGCCGAAAAGAGGAAGCTAAAGCCGAACTCGCCAAGGCCAGCACCATCACCCGTTCGGCAGATCAGGAACTCTACAAGAAGATCTCAGGCGGTCAAGCCAAACCTGCGAATACTCTGACGCCGGCTGCTCCCATCAACAAATAGCATTTCAGCTTGGAATCGGTTGCATAAAGCGCCTTAACGGGGCACGGCTTAATTTTGCTGAGAAGCTCACTTCCACGCAGGGTTGTATCAGGGCACGCGTCATGCAGCGAACGCATAAGACCAGACGTCGGGCTTTAGCCCCTGAGCACCGCGCGACTTTCCTTGTCGTCACCCGTGCAACCAGTTCTAGCTGCGGCGCTCTTGAGCCACGATCGATGCCTCTTTGGTGAGAAGCTGCGCAAGCGCCCGCTCCGGACACATGTGATGCAACTCGACCTGCTCCAGATCGACTTCCGACTCGACCGCAGTGGCCACCGTCATCATGCATTCGAGGCACCGCGTATTGTATGTCCCGTTCTCGTTTTGTGTTCGACTGTACATAAGTGGCGTCCGCCCGCTCACGAGGAGCAAGGTTTCTAGATAGTACGCATCCATCAAATCAGAAAACGTGACTTTCATCACCGACGCATGTGCGCAACGAACATGATCTACTGCTGCTGAGGCAGGACAAGGCCGAAACCGAATTCCATGCTTGGCGACGAAATTTCGCGGATGAGGTGCACTCAGTTGCCTTGTGTCAGGGCTCGACTTTAGTCGTGCCGAAAACATCGCCCAAAAGCGTGGGCTTTAGCCCCTGCAGTCTTTTCTGTCTCTCTATCAAATCATTCGCGATCATCCCGGAATTGGCCCACCCGATCGCAGGCCCTTACCTAAATCTTTGTGTTCTGGTTTTGATTGCGCCGCACTTGCCAGCAGGGACTCCTGCCGTCCTGGGAAAAGATGGCGACAGCGCAGGGAACATCGCTCGATCCCATGTAGTCGTATTCCGACTTGTTGCCCTTCAGCGGAACCACCAGCGTCCGGCTCACGGTTACGCTTCCCTGTGGCGATCCGCGCATTTTGTACACCGCCCAGTCTCCGCCATAGAGCGCAACGAACGTAACCACCAACGTCAGAACGATTCGCCGCACCCAAGCCCAGATCAAACTCGTCCTCCCCGAAGTGCGCCATTGCGCCGTCTCAAAAGAATCCTACGCGATCACTCCAGGATCCGCTCCTCCGTTTCCTGGTCTCTTTATCTCCGAGTTAGAATCACCCTGTTCGTAATCCCCGCAGAAATGAGCTGATGAACTCAATGTGCCGATTTGTTCTTCGTTTCGCCGCACACTCTTTCACCATTGCAATCCTCCTCTTCCTTGTCAGTGCATCGGCGCAGCCCGGCCCGCCCGTTGACACTGACAAGTCCCTCGTTGTCCGCACTACGACCGGAGAACTCAGCGGAGTCGCGCGTGCGGGGCGGGGCGCGGAATTTCTCGGCATACCCTATGCGCAAGCGCCCGTCGGCGATCTTCGTTGGCGCGAACCTGTCGCCGCGAAGCCCTGGGTCGGAACCCTGAATGCAACGAAATTCGGCTCCCCTTGTTCCCAGCCCGATCTTGGCGGCTGGAACCGCCACGACGCCGAAACCGGCAAGGAGGACTGCCTCTTTCTCAACGTGATCGTTCCCGAGTGGCCCGTAAGCAAGCCTCTCCCCGTCATGTTCTGGATACACGGTGGTGCCAATGAAGGCGGCACCGCCTCCAGTGCTCTCTACAAAGACGGCACACTCGTCAATCACGGTGTCATCCTCGTTACCGTCAACTATCGCCTCGGCATCTTCGGATTTCTCGCCCACCCCGAGCTCACGGCCGAATCGGCCCATCACGCTTCCGGCAACTACGGCCTCATGGACCAGCTACTCGCGCTCCATTGGGTCCGCGACAACATTGCCTTGTTCGGTGGCGACGTCAACAACATCACCGTCTTCGGCCAGTCGGCCGGCGCCATGGACACCAGCATGCTGATGACCTCGCCACTCGCAAAGGGCCTCTTCCAGAAAGCTCTCGCCGAAAGTGGTGCAGCCTTCACTGCGCCGCTCCTTCCGCTAGCCCAGGCTGAGCAGTCCGGCACGGCATTGGCGAAGGCCTTCAACGCTCCCTCCGCTGACGGCCAGATCAAATACCTGCGGACCCTTTCCGCATCGGAGATGCTCGCCGCCCAAGCCAAGCTTTCTCCGGCAAATCGCCTCCGTGTCGGTCCGGATATCGACGGATTCGTACTTCCCCAACAGCCCGTCGCAGTTTTCGAGTCCGGTCAGGAAGAGCACATCCCCTTCGTCTACGGCACTACGACGCGCGAATTCGGCAGCAACCAATCCGCCGACCAACTGCGCATGGCCATCAGCTTCGTCGCCGGTGCCTTCGCCGGCAAAGCCATCGCGGCTTACGGCCTCGCCAACGGAGGACAGGGCAACCCCGATCCGAAATACGGCACCGCCGCCGATCAGTGGTCCGCCGACATGATCTTCCGCTGCCCCTCCGTCACCCAGGCCGCATATCATGTAGCCGCGCACGACCCCACGTGGGAATACGAATTCAACCACGCCATTCCCGGCCAGGAAGCGCAAGGCGCCGTCCACTCCGCCGATCTGCCCTACGTCTTCGGCTTCTTCCCCAAAACCGGAAACATCGCCGGCAACTTCACCGACATAGACAAAAAGCTCGCCGATCTCATGGAAACCTATTGGACCAACTTCGCCAAGAACGGCAACCCGAACTCCTCAGGTCTTCCCAACTGGCCCCAACAAGTCAACACCGGCACCTACATTCAATTCCAGCAGGACGGGAAAGTTGAACCCGCCGACGCCCTCCGCGCCGCTCAATGCACTATCTATCGCGAGTGGCTAACCGCCCAATCCCACCCAGCACACTAGTCCGACTCTCGCGTGTAATGAGGGTGCCACCGGTCCCTCGCAGTTGGGGACCGGTGATGACAGCAGTGCGCAAAAAAGGAAGGGCCAGCGATGGCCGGCCCTTCTTCATCCCCTTTGGAAAACAACTATGCGTGATGCGCCACCGAAGCCGCCCGCGGCGAAACCCCGCTCAACTCCGCAGCCCGCGCCTCCGCATACCCCGCCGCACCCAACAGCGCCGCACGGCTATCCAGAATCACCCGCACCGGCATATGGATCAGCAACTGGCTCAGCCGCCCCTTGTCCTGGAACGCCTTGATGAATGTTCCATCCTTCAGCTTCTCCAGGATCCTCGGCGCAATCCCGCCACCCACATACAATCCACCCACCGACAATACTTTCAGCGCCAGGTTACCCGCTTCAGCCCCGTAGATCGAAACCATCATGTCCAGCGCCTTCGCGCAGATTTCGCTCTTCGCTGACAGCGCCATCTCCGTGATCACGCTGTTCGGGTCGGGCACTTCCGCAATCTTCTCGGCCAGCCACTTCGGCTCTTCCATCCCCTGGTTGTCGCGCAGAAACTCGTAGATATTCGTCAGGCCCATGCCGCTTACGCAGCGCTCGTAGCTGATGCGCCCGTTGTACTTCCGCTGCAGAAACCGCAGCAGCTCAATCTCCGTCTCGTTGCGCGGACCAAAATCCGTATGCCCGCCTTCTGAGGGATACGGCACGTGAATCCGCCCGTTCCATGCCAGGATTCCTTCGCCCAGTCCCGTTCCTGCAGCGATCAGTCCGCGGTTGCCAATCTGGCTCGCATCGCCTTCGCTCAACGTATAAAGCTGGTCCGGCCCCAGTTCGGCCACGCCATATCCATTCGCTTCCAGATCGTTGATCAGGAACACATGATCGATCTGCAGATTTCTCGCGAGTTCCCGACTGTCCAGCGTCCAGGGCAGGTTGGTCAACCTCAGCCGTCCATCGCGCACCGGCCCCGGCACACCAAAGCATGCCGCGCTTACCTTGTCTGTTCCCAGAAACTCCTTGACGATCTCTTCGAGTCCCGAATACTCCTTCGCCGGAAACTGCTTATCCCGTGTGTGACTGAGTTTTCCCTCGGCAAAATCGAATACAGCCAGGTGGACCTTCGTGCCGCCCACATCCCCTGCCAGAATCATCGCTCCATCTCCAAAACTCCACGTCCCTGCCCGTTCGTTGCGGGCAACAGCGCAGCAGCATCCTTATCCAGGATCAGAGTGAGTATACCGCCTGCAGGCCAGATCAGTTGGCTCGGCAGCCGCTCCGGATCGCGCGGCCCAGTGAAGACTTCCTTCACCAGTTCAGCCTTGTTTTTGCCGCCAATCAGGAAGAAAACCGAGCTCCCCTGGTTGATCACCGGCCACGTCAGCGTGATCCGCCACGTGTCCTTCTGCGGAACCTGGTTCGCTGTCACCAGCCGCCCCAGCGTGTGGATCGCCTCGGTGTGCGGAAACAGCGACGCCGTATGCCCATCGTCGCCCATTCCCAGTGAAATCAGGTCAAAGCGTGGAGTTTCCGCACCCTCCAGCCTGAAGTTATTTCGCAGCAGCGATTCATATCGCGCCGCCGCCACCTCCGGTTCCAGTTCGCCCTCCATCCGGTGCACCTGCTCCGGCTTCAGCGGAACGTGATCCAGCATCGCCTCCCGCGTCATGCGGTAGTTGCTTTCCGCGTCATCCGGCGGCACCGTCCGCTCATCCACCCAATAGAGTTCCAGCTTGTCCCACGGCATCCGCTTCAGCCACGGCTGCCCCGGATCGGCCAGCAACTGGAACGCCGCTTTCGGCGAAGAGCCTCCACTGATCGCGATCCGTGCGACACCTCGCTTAGCTGCCGCCTGTTCCGTCACCTCGACAAAGTGCTGCGCCGTTCGCCGTGCCAGCGCCGCCCCATCCGGCTCAACAATGTATTCAATTCGCAATTTCGCCGCCATCTCGGGGACCTCCGATTCCAAGATTAAATGCCAGGTCCATGCACATTCATCAATGCCAGCCATCAAAACAAAGCAACAAAGGCGCCCCAAGGGATCTGGATCTGGCTCAAGCGCCAACAATCAAGCGCAAGCAAGTTCTATAGTCTGGGTGCCGTCCTGCAAAACTTGGCAGAATTTTCAGAATCCGATCACCGATTCCTCACGTCTGATGAAGCGGAAATTCCTGAGTCCACAAAGGCCCCCGAGAATCTCAGGTTTGTAAACCTATCCACACCCTTGACCGAGTTTCCCACCTGAACCCATAAAGGAGAATCCTATGGACATGATCACCGTCAAAGACGGCACACAGATTTATTACAAAGACTGGGGCAACGGGCAGCCCATTGTGTTCAGTCATGGCTGGCCGCTCTCGGCCGATGACTGGGACACCCAGATGCTGTTCTTCCTCAATCACGGCTATCGCGTCATAGCCCATGATCGCCGAGGACACGGACGGTCCAGCCAGGTAAGCGATGGGCACGACATGGATCATTATGCCGACGATCTTGCGGCGCTGACGGAGCATCTCGATCTGAAGAACGCCATCCACGTGGGCCATTCGACCGGGGGTGGCGAGGTCGTGCATTATCTCGGACGGCATGGAGAGAGCCGCGTGGCGAAAGCTGCAATCCTCAGCGCTGTGCCGCCGCTGATGTTGAAGACGACGGCCAACCCGGGTGGCCTTCCCAAGGAAGTCTTCGACAACCTGCAGGCTCAGCTCCTGGCCAACCGCTCGCAGTTCTATCGCGACCTTCCGTCGGGTCCCTTTTATGGATTCAATCGACCAGGCGTGAAATCCTCTGAGGCGGTCATCCACAACTGGTGGCGACAGGGCATGATGGGCGGCGCAAAGGCGCATTACGACGGCATCGTGGCCTTTTCCCAGACCGATTTCACCGAAGACCTCAAGAAGATCACCGTGCCTGTTTTGGTGATGCATGGCGAAGACGATCAGATTGTCCCATTCGCCGATTCCGGTCCTCTTTCAGCGAAGTTACTCAAGAACGCTGAAACGAAGTTCTATCCAGGCTTCCCGCACGGCATGCCGACAACCCATGCCGGGCAGATCAATGCTGACCTGCTGGCTTTCATCAAGAAGTAGAGGACGCCGCAAGAGCTTTTCCGGGACGAAGGTGGTTCTTCATCGATTCAACTCGCCCTGGTGACTGCCTATAACGGGCTGGCTCTGGTGTATATGCAGAGGGAGGAATACGAACGAGCGCTTTCAAACGCTTAACGAGGCGCAACAGATCGCGCCCGGCAATTTCGAGACCAACAACGTGCAGGGGCTGGTTCTACTTCGCGCTGGCCGATGGCACGAGGCAGAGCCGCTTCTCGAGAAAGCGCTCACGGCGGAGCCTCGCAACGAGAACGTTCTATCTGAACTGGGCCTCCTGGAGTGGCAGCAGGTGCACGATCTGACGAAGGCGGCAGAGTTTTTCCATCGGGCTCTTGCGATCCACACCCAGGAGGACGACTTCAGCGCCTCGCTCTACAGTAATCTCGGTGGCGTCGATGCAGATCGGGGCAGCTTCGGCGCTGCGATCGAGGAATTCGGGACGGCAACTCGCATTGCACCCAACGATCCGGAGTACCACACTAACCTCGCCAACGCCCTGGCCGCCGTCAGGCGATACGCAGAGGCTCGTCAGGAAGCGGAAATGGCACTGCAACTTGCTCCGGGTTTCTCTCCCGCGGCAGCAACTCTGGATCATCTGAATCAGCTTTCCAGGTGAGTTGAGGGCATTGTCTCCACAGAACCGATGAATCTAAAAGATGCTGTCGAGTAACCTGAACGGCGGCTTCACGCTCAGTTCTAATTAAGCTCGAAAGTTCAGAATCCGGCTTCTACACCGCATGCACCGGCACCACCGGCATCGTCAGCGCAATCCGCGCCCCTCCGCCCTCACGATTCGTGGCCGTGATGGTTCCGCCATGTGCCCGCACCACCGCATCCACAAACGCCAGCCCCAGTCCGTGCCCGTTCGAATCTTTGCCTTTCACGCGCCGCTCAAACAGGTGCTCACTCACATCCGATGAGAACCCGGGCCCGTCATCCTCCACCGAAAGCATCGCCACGCCATCCCCCGACTCCAGCCGCACCGTCACCGTGCACGACGCCGGCAGATGTTTCAATTCATTGTCGAAAAGGTTGGCAATCATCCGGTGCACCAGCGCTGCATCCGCGTCGATCGTCACCGGCCCCGCACTGCGCAGCCTGATCTGCAATCCCTTTTCCGTCATCGACGGTTCGTAGAGATCGATCATGATCCGCAAGAGTTCATCCAGATTGATTTCGCTTCGCGTCAGCCGCAGCGCATCCGCCCGCGCCTCGGCCACATCCAGCGACGCGTTCAGAAATTCCGTCAGTCGGTCCAACTCCTCGATTGCAGAAACAATCGGCTCCGCCTGCTCCGCATCGGTTGCCGCCGAGAGCGACATCTCCAGCTTCCCGCGAATCGCCGTCAGCGGACTGCGCAAATCATGTGCCAGCGAATCCGTAATCGTATGCAGTTGGTGCATCGAGTTCTCGATCCGATCGAGCATCCGGTTCAGCGTGCGTGCCAGCTGTCCCACCTCGTCGCTGCGCTCAGTGGTCGGCACGCGCGCATTCAGTTCCGAGTGACCGATGCGCGAAGCCGCTTCCGTAATCTCCCGCACATGGCTCAGCATTCTGCGCGTTGTAAAGAAGACAATCGCAAATCCCAGCGCCACCAGCAGCAGCCACCACGAAATGAATCTCAGCCGCAGCTTGTTGAGTACTCGAAGCTCATCGCGCTCTGACAGCCCCAGGTACACACGGCTTCCGTCATCGATGCGCAGCGTGGCCACGCGAAAGGGAATTGCGGTTCCCGCAACATTCACATCCGTTGGCCGGTCGGGCTGAATCGTCGCCTTTTGAATTGCGTCGACAAAAGCATTGCTGCTTCCCGGTCCCGCCCACAGTTCCATTGCTCCATTGCTGCCGAGCTGGACAAAGAACACCGAGTCGTTTTCTGCGCTTTCCCCCCGCACCCGGTTCGGCACTTCCTTGCTGGCAAGTTCCGCCACCTCGCCCATGACACGGCCGTAGAGCGCATCCTTCGGCGTGTGCTCCGCAACATCGCCTAGCACCTCGACTTCACCGGAAAGCCATGCGTCGCTGCGCCGCTGAATATCCGAAGCAACAAATCGATGCAGAAACACAAACACCAGCATCGTGCCGACGGCATACGCCAGCGTGGCCCATAGCGAAATGCGCCATGCCGCACTGTGCATCACCGTCTTACCGGTCTTTGAGGACATACCCTACTCCCCGCAGCGTGCGAATCATCGGCTGCTGTCCCTTGCCGTCCACTTTCCCGCGCAGCCGATAGATGTGCACATCCACCACGTTCGTGTCCGGTTGGATGCGCATCCCCCATACCTTGTCCAGGATCATCGATCGCGTCACCACGCGCCCCGCGTTCCTGCACAGATACTCCAGCAGCACAAACTCCTGTGGCGTCAGTTGCAGCACTTCACCCGAGCGCGTCGCCTCCCGCCGCAGCAAATCCAGCTCGAGATCCAGCACGCGCAACTTCGTCGATTCGCTCCCCGCGGGACCGTTGCGCTTCAGCAGATTCCGCAGCCGCGCCAGCAACTCCGCCAGCGCAAACGGCTTCGTCAGGTAGTCGTCGCCGCCCTGCTCCAGCCCGCGCACCCGATCATCCACGGATCGCCGCGCCGACAAAATCAGCACCGGTGCCTTCACCCCGATCTGCCTCAGCCGCAAAATCAGACTGATCCCGTCGCAGTCCGGTAGCCCCAGGTCCACCACCAGGATGTCGTACGTATTTTCGATAGCCAGACGCTCGGCCGTCTTACCGTCCGAGGCCACGTCCACCTGGTACCCTGCCTCCTGCAGCGAACGCCGCAGAAACGCCTGAATATCGTGCTCGTCTTCAACTAACAGAAGCCGCATGAAGGCCATCTTAGTTCATTCACTTAGACACAGACTGTGTTTCACCCCTTCGAAAGTTTGAGCGAACTCATGGCAGATTTGTTCCAACGAACGCACTCCATGAACGATTCGTCATGTAGGTGCTGTTTCTACGTCATGTGCATCCAATATGGTTGATAACAAAAGCCCATTTGATTGCATCTGTAGCTGTGCGTCCTGTCAAATGAACAAAACTTCATTCACTTTCGCTGCCGTTCACTTGCGCCAAACCCGGCTGAAACGCGTCTCAACCAAGTACATGGCGGCTCGTGCTCATTTGATCCGGAAGGTGTCCTCGCGCGCTGCACTCGCAATCCAACACCAACGGGAGACAAGGAGCAGCGTGCCGCGAGAATCTCAGTTCGACGAACCCAACTCGGCCTTATTGAAAGAGTCCTTTCGCACCTCCTTGCCGCTGCCGTCGCTTCTCGATCCCGCCTTTGAAGATGCCCTGCGCCACGTGCTCTCATCTCCCGGCAGTCTCGTTCGCCCCCGCATGGTCCTCCGCCTGGGCGCAGCCTACGATCTCGATACCGACTCCGCCCACAACATCGCCATCGCGCTCGAGTACTTTCATACCGCCTCGCTGATCTTCGACGACCTGCCCTGCATGGACAACGCTCTCGAGCGCCGCGGCGTCCCCTGCGTGCACATCGAATTCGGCGAATCCACCGCCATCCTCTCTGCGCTTGCTCTCATCAATCGCGCCTACGCTCTCATCTGGCGCGCCGTTGCCGCCTGCCCACAAGGCGCCCAGCGTCCCGTGATGGCCTACATCGAGCAGCGCCTGGGAGTCGACGGCCTGCTTAACGGTCAAAGCCTCGATCTCCACTACTCCTCGCTCCCCCACACGCGCGAAACCACCGAGCGCATCGCCCTCGGCAAGACCGTTTCGCTCATTCGTCTCACCCTTGTCGTTCCCGCCATGCTTGGCGGCGCTCCCGCCCGCGAGATTCAGCTGCTTGAACGCGTCGCCGTCTGCTGGGGACTCGCCTACCAGGCGATAGACGATCTCAAGGATGTGCTGCAAAGCGCCACCGAAACCGGCAAAACCGCCGCCCGCGACGAACTCCTCGATCGTCCCAACATCGCCAGCGCCATCGGTGTCTGCGGCACTGTCGAACGCCTCGAGCGCATCCTGCATATTGGCGATCTCACCCTCCATCGCCTGCTTATTCGTCGCCCCGCTCTATCGTTCCTCTCCAAACTCCGCTGTGATCTCGAAGCCGAACTCCGCCAGGTCACCGACGTCGCCTGCGAAATGGCTGAGGAGGCGTTCACGAAAGAGCGGTCATGATCTTTCTCAAGCTCATCCTCACCAATCTCCGCCGGCACCGCATCCGTTCGTTCATCAGCATCGCCGGCATTGCCTTTAGTGTGGCCGCCATGCTCACTGTCGTCACCATTCTTCAGGGCGCCATCGGCATGTTCTCCAGCATTCTCTCGAGCGATAGCGAAGTCATCGTCTTCGAGAAGAACGTATCCGATCTCTTCTTTAGCAATGTCCCTGCATCCCTCTCCGGTGAAATCTCCACCTGGCCCACCGTCGCGCACGCCGACCCCGTTCTCTTCGGCATCGTCTCCAGCGCCGACCACCCCATCATCACCTGCTTCGGCGTTACGCCCGGCGATGCCCGCATTCGTAAAGCCACGTGGCTAGCCGGCGATCGCGTCGATTTTGGCAAGAACAATGACGACGTAGTCCTCGGCTCCCGTGCGGCCGATTTCCTCAACGCCAGTGTCGGTAGCCGCGTCCCCATTGGCCACGGCACTTTCCATGTCATTGGAATTCTCAGGGCCGCCAACGGTTTCGAAGATGGTGGCGTCTTCATGCCGCTCGCCGCTGCCCAAGGCTTCTTCCACAAAGACGGCTCCTCCGTCGTTACCGTCAAACTCCAAAACAAAGACGATGCCGCAGCCTTCAAAGCGCAAATCAACCAAAACTACCCCAACCTCATCGCGCTTGAAGACACCGAATTCCAGCACTCCTACTCCCAGTTCAAAATCCTCAAAGCCACCGCCTGGGCCGTCGGCGGATGCGGTCTCATCCTCGGCGGACTCGGCATCGCCAACACCATGATCATGTCGGTCTTCACGCGCATCCGCGAGATCGCGATCCTCCGCGTCAACGGTTTCAGCAATACGCAAATCGCCGCCATGATCTTCGGCGAATCCTCCTGCGTCGCCGCCTTCGGTGCGTTCGTCGGACTCGTCATCGGTGTCGTCGCGCTCTTCACCCTCAAGCACGTCCCCGCGCTTGATGGCTATGTTGACGCTTCCATCAAACCGCTCCTCATGCTTGTCGTCATTGTGCTCGCGCTGCTTACTGGCATCGGCGGCGCGCTCTACCCGGCAGCCTACGCCATGCGCATCCGTGCGGTGGAGGCGCTTCGTTTCGAATGAGCAGCCTCGCCACCCACCCGAGTTCGACCGACCGCATCGTTCTGCGCGCCGAAAAGGTGTGGAAGAGCTTCGACGATGGCGCCATCACCGTCCTTCGGGGCGTTGACTTCGAAGCCGCCCAGGGCGAGACCATCGCGCTCTGCGGTCCCTCCGGCTGCGGCAAAAGCACACTCCTCCACCTCTTCGGCGGACTCGACGCACCCGACAGCGGCCACATCGTCGTCAACGGCATTGAAGTCAATCGTCATCGCAATTTGCTCAAGTTGCTGCGCCACGAAATCGGCTTCGTCTTCCAGCTACACAACCTCATTCCCGATCTAACTCTCGCAGAAAATTGTCTGATCCCGACAGTGGCCGCTGGCACCAACCGGATCCTGGCAAATCAGCGCCTGCATCAACTCGCCGAACGCACCGGCTTGAGCCACCGCCTCCATCAAAAAATCCAAAAGCTTTCTGGCGGCGAACGCCAGCGCACCGCCATCTGTCGCGCGTTGATGAACCACCCCAAGATCCTGCTCGCCGACGAGCCCACTGGCTCCCTCGACGAACACACCAGCGGCTCCGTCTTTCAACTCCTGCTCGATGTTGCTGCCAACGATGGCGTCACACTGCTGATGGCCACCCACGATCGCGGTCTTGCCTACCGATGCGACCGCTATGTCGAAATGCACGACGGGAGGATCTATGAACCTCGCACCGTCTAGCGTTCTCGATCCGCCCGCAGCCCCGTTGTTAACCGCAAGCTCGGCCGAACCCGAGCCATCGCTCGCCGACCCTGTCCATCCTTCGCATTCAACAATCATCACGGCGCACCCCATCGCCACCGCTGCCTGGCACGCATTCCTGTGGCTCGTCATCGGCAACGCCATCGGCGTCATGCTCGCGCTTCTTTTACTTCTTCCCTCTCTCAATACAGTGCTCGGCGAATGGACCTACGGTCGCTGGATGATGGTTCACGTCAACATCCTTCTCTATGGATGGTGCGGCCTGCCCATGCTCGGCTGGCTCTTCCGCACCTACGGCGCCGACCGCGGTCCCGCCGCACCCTGGTGCCGCCCCGTCTTGTGGACATGGTCCACCGTGCTCTTCATCGGATCGCTCACCTGGCTCGCCGGTCACTCGAGCGGAAAGCTCTTTCTCGATTGGTCCGGCTACGCGCGCTTCGCGTTCCCCGCCGCCATGCTTGCGCTCTGGCTCCTGCTCGCCTGCTCGCTGGTTCTTGCCTGGAATTCCGCGCGAAACAAACCATGGTCCGCACACGCCGTGAAAATTATCGGCCTGGCCATCCTCCTCGCCGTCCCAGCCGCCATCTACGTTGCTTCAAGTCCCGGCCTCTACCCCGCCATCAATCCTTCCACCGGCGGTCCCACCGGCGAAAGCCAGCTTGAGTCCTCCCTCGGCGTCGTCGCTATCCTGCTCATCGTTCCCTTCGGAGTAGCGCGCCGCAAGCCCAGCCGCCCACGGCCTCTTCTCATTTCCGCGATAGTCTTCGCCGCCGAATCACTGCTCTGTCTCTCCATGAGCCGCGGAGACATCAGCCATCACGTGCCATCGCAATACCTGAGCCTCGGCAGCCTGCTGGTATGGCTCCCCCTCGCGCCTGCATATTATGCAACCTTTCAGTGGCACGACAATACACGATCCTGGCGAACGGCCCTTCTCTGGTGGTGGGGATTCCTTGTCGTCTCCGGTTGGATCATGTTCCTTCCCGGCGTGCTCGATCATTTCAAGTTCACCGACGGCCTGGTCGGCCATTCACTCATCGCTGTCGCCGGCTTTCTCTCCGCGCTTCTAGCAGTCGTGATGGTTCAACTCCTCGGCGACGACGGCTGGATCCTCACCCGCCGTTGGTCGTTTCACATGTGGAATTGGAGCGTACTGGCCTACGTCGTCCTGATGCTCATTGCCGGTTGGGTCGAGGGCAGCGATCCCGCTTTCACCATTGTTCCCAGCCTCGCGCGCAACGTCTTGTACACTCTTCGCCTCGTCACCGGCGTCCTCATGCTCATCTCCTCCGCCGAGTGGCTCGCAGCGGCATCAGCGCTCATACGCATCCGCGGCTTTGTTCCATCTGAACGTACCCATGAGGTGACAGTATGAAAGACCTCTACCTCCTCGCATACCAGCTCATCGCAGGCGTCTCCGATGCTTCTACCGGTGCCCTGCTCATCGCCGCTCCTGTCTTTACCGTTCGTTTGATGGGACTGTCGGCTCCTCGCGATGCCGCTCCGTTCCTTTCCTTCATCGGATCATTTGTTTTTGCAGTCGGCCTGTCCTATCTCTACGGCGCACTCCTGATCCATCGCACCGGAAGCATGCCGCGCCTTGAAGCCGTATGGCTCCTCACCGCCATCATCCGCAGTTCGGTTGCGATTTTTGTCTTGGTCGCGGTGCTCACCGGCACGCTCGCGCTCGGTTGGATTACGATTGCGCTATTCGACTGCATCTGCGTTCTGATTCAGGCGCGCGGACTGCACAGAGGTTGGTTGTCGCATGTCACTCACTAAGCTGCGCACATCGGGAATCCAGGGTGTCGGCCTTATCGCCGTCACCTATGTCTATTTCCTGATATTTGCGCAGTTCGCCTTCATCCACCGTCTCGATACGCTCGGCATCACGGGCGCGCATCTCAAGTCCGTTATGGCATCCATGGCCATCGGCGGCATCGGTCTCAGCCTGTTCTCTCCACGCGTCAGGCATTTTCCGTCCTCCGCCCGCCGCCTTCAATGTGCATTCGTCGCCGCTGCCATTGCGGCATTCCTCACTATTGCCCCGCTCACCCTCGCCTCCGCTATCGCAGTCTCCACGCTCATCGGCGCTAGCCTCGGCCTGCTCACCGTCACCCTCGTCACACATCTCCGTCAATGGATCGGCGATCGCGACGCCCTCCTCAAAGTCGGTTTCGGCACTGGGATTGGCTACTTTCTCTGCAACGTCCCATCCCTCTTCGCGGCGACTCCGCAAGTCCAGTCGGCAACCGCAGGCCTTCTCTGCTTCATTGGCATCGTCCTTGCAGACTTTATCCTCGATCCCTCATCCGAAACCCAGTCAAAAACGCCCTCGGCCTCGCCTGCCATTCCATTTCCGCTTGTCGTCGCGTCCTTTGCAACTCTCATCTGGCTCGATTCCGCCGCCTTCTTCATCATCCAGAACTCCACCGCCCTCAAAGCCCTCATTTGGCAAGGCTCCGCGCACCTCTGGGCCAACGCGCTTATTCACCTCTGCGCAGCCGTATTCAGTGCATGGCTGCTCTCGCGTCGCGAATTGCCAATCGTTCTCGCGGCGGCCGTCGGAGCGCTCGCCTTTGCCTGCCTGCTTCTGCTCGATCCCGCACGCGCCCTCACCGCCTCGGTCTTCTATCCCGTCGGAGTCTCGCTCTACTCGGTAGCCCTGGTTGCATATCCATCGCTGCTGTCACCCGCCGCCACCGTCGCGGAGCGTGGTCGTCAGGCAGGCTGGATCTACGCGATTGCCGGCTGGATCGGCTCTGCACTTGGCATCGGCATGAGCCAGAATCTTGGCCACGTCCCGCCAGCCTTCGTCGCTGTCGCCACCGCAGTCGTTCTTGCACCAATCATCTTCAAGATCCGTCGCGGCCGCCCCCGCGAGCTCGCACTCACCGGCGTCGTACTTCTCATCGCTCTCGTCGTTTATCGCATTCAGCCCGCAGCTCCCGTAGCTGCTTCGCCTTCGGCTATCGAACGCGGCCGCCTCGTCTACATCTCCGAGGGCTGCATCCATTGCCACTCGCAATATGTCCGCCCCGGCACCGCCGACGAACTCATGTGGGGGCCCGTTGAAAGCGTCGACAAGATTCACGAGCAGCGCCCGCCGCTGATCGGAAATCGTCGCCAGGGGCCGGACCTCTCGCAGGTAGGCGTCCGCCGTTCTGCCCTCTGGCTCAAGATGCACCTCTACAATCCCCGCGAAGTCAGCGGAGCCTCGATCATGCCGTCCTATGCATTCCTCTTCCGCGATGGAAGAGGCAACGATCTGGTTGCATATCTGGCAAGCCTGCACTCCTCAGAAACGCAGCGGCACGGCGTCGATGAAAAGCAATGGCATCTGCCCGACGATGTCCTTGCCTCCGCCAACCCGGCAGAGGGCCCGCAACTCTACAATCGCTACTGCGCCACCTGCCACAACGCGAGCGGCCAAACCCGCCTCAAGTGGCAATCAGAGTTCATCGAGTCTCCGGCGGTCCTGACCTCCGGCCCAAGACGCTCCTCCTCCACCTCAAAACCGCAACCTGCGCACGTCGATCACTTCGCGCAAATCATAAAGTTCGGCATTCCCAACTCAGACATGGCAGGGCACGAGTATCTGCCCGACAAAGATATTGCTTCACTGACCCTGTGGCTTGCGCAAAGCACTACGCAGCCATCACAAGAGCAAACGTCGCATTCCACTTCAGGAGACGAACATTGAAAGGCCCCCTGCGTTCCGTTTCAGTCCGCTCCGCTTTTATCGCGAGCTCGCTGCTTTTTGCCGCCAGCGCTTTCGCACAGCACCAGACCTTCACCGTAGATCCCAACGCCAGCCAGGTTGCATGGGCTCTCGGCGGTAACGGCCACCATGTGACCGGCACCTTCCACGTGCAGAGCGGATCAATCGACTTCGATGGCACCGCGCATACGATCTCCGGTTCGGTAGTTGTCGCGGCGGGCAGCGGCAACAGCGGCGAACCCGGCCGCGATAAGAAGATGAACAAGGATGTCCTCGACGTCGAACACTATTCCGAGATCACCTTCGCACCACAGAAATACGATGGCGCCATCGCGCCCACCGGCGACTCCACCATCCAGGTCTCAGGCACGTTCACACTTCACGGCACACCCCACGACCTCACCGTGCCCATGCAGATCCACATCGACGCCGGATCCCTCACTGCCAAAACGCACTTCGTTGTGCCCTATGTGAAGTGGGGCCTGAAAGACCCCAGCATCTTCATACTCAAAGTAGCCAAAGAAGTAGACATCGACCTCACCCTGACCGGCAAAGTCACTCCGGGGAGTTAGTTACTCGAGCCTGAGATTCTTTTAGTTGAGGCGTCATTCTGAGAGAACGGGGCCCCAAACGCACTTCAGTTTGGGGGTGGTGAGCGAAGAATCCGCTTCTTGCCTTCCGATGCCGCGACCACCGACCGCTGATCACTTTCCCAGATAGGCCCGATACTGCAGCTCAATCACGCCCGCCGATCTCGCCAGCGCCAACTTCGACAAGTTGTATTGATACAGGCTGTGCACATAATTGCTCTGCGCCGATGCCAGCGAAGCCTGTGCCGTAACCAGCGGCAGGTTGTTATCCACTCCCGCATTCACGCGGTCCGTCTCATCGCTGAGTTCCTGCGTAGCCAGATCGACACTCGACTTCGCGACCTCCAGCAGCTTTTTCGCTGCGTCCGCGTCCAGCAGCGCCGACCGCACCTGCTGGTCGATCTTGCTGCGCACATCGTCAAGCTGCGCATTCACCGCGGCCAGTTGCGCTGCAGAAGCGTCGGAATCTCCGCGAAGACTCGCCTCCCGAAAGATCGGCACATTCAGCGTTCCCACCGCAGCAAACACGCCGTGACTCGGGCTCCCGTTTACCTTGTCGACGCCGTAATTGCCGCTGAAACTCAAGCTCGGTAACCGCTGCGCCCTGTAAGCCGAGTGCAGCGCGCGCAGCTCAATCACCTGGTTTTGCAGATTCTGATAGTCCTGCCGATTCTTGTACGCGACGGCACGCACTTCCGCGGGCGTTTGCTCTGCAAGGTCGCTATAGGGCGCGGGGTCGGTCAGCACAATCTTCTGCCCCGGATCGATTCCGATCTCACGCTTCAGCAGGATCAGGTCCTTCTCCTCGGCGTTCTGCGCCGCAATCAGCGTCTGCTGCTGCGATTGCAACTGCACCCGCGCCCGCAACTCATCCAGGTTGGCGGCAGTGCCCGCAACGTGCGCATCGTGCGCATGCTGCAGCGAAACCGCGTCCGCTTTCTCCAGCGCCATAGCGTTGTCCACTTCGCTGGCATCCGCGATTGCGCGCAGGTACGCTGTCGCCACCTGCTGCACGACCTCGCCGCGCGCCGTCATCTTGCTGAAGTAGGCAGATCGTTGCGCCGCTCCTGCCGCTTTCCAGCCGGCTATCACCACACCCGAAAACAGCGTCTGCTTGAAAGTCAGCTGACCCTGCGTCAAATCGTCCTTCGTGATCAGCGAGAGCCCCCCCGGAACTCCGCCCGGGAAGAGATTTCCGAACTGCTTCAGCACTCCCGGCCCAAATCCCTGCGCCGCCAGGTTGTGTTGAAAGACGCCGGTGCCGCCCGAAAGATTAATCGTGGGCAAAAATTCTTGCAGCGCGATATTCCTTTCGCCCTGAAACAACTTCTCGCCGCTCTCGGCTTCCTTCAATCCAAGATTGTTCTCAAACCCGCGTCGAATTGCCTCGTCCAGCGACAACTGCAGTGGCTGGTCCGTCACCACATGCGCCGTCACGCTACCGTAATAGGGATTCGTCGTCGAACTGGGGTTCTCAGTCTGCGCGCACACAGCTCCCGTCAACACCATGACCGCCGCGCACACCAGTCCCGAGCGCCGCAGGCCGGCAAAATGTTTCGCTACTTTCACATCCATCATTCTCTCAGATGTAGCGGAGTCCTTAAGGATTCCCGATCATGCTAAGAATCCGGCGAAACCGGAGCGAATCAACCGCGTTCGCCCCGGAATCTGCCTAAATCCGCTGCCGGGCCCACCTGCCTTGCCGAAACAGAATAATGCTCGCCACCGCGATCGAGCATTCAGCAATCACCACCGCCAGAAATGCTCCGTTGGCGCCAAGCCTCAGCCCAATGGCAAGCCACCATGCCAGCGGTAGCTCCAACACCCAGAAGCCGAAAAAATTCACAATCGTCGGCGTCAGTGTGTCGCCAGCCCCGTTGAATGCCTGCAGCATCACCATCACGTACGCATAGCCAACGTTGCCGCAGGCGAAGGTGCGCAGCGCTGTCGCAGCAATCGGCACCACCGCCGGGTCATGCACAAACAGCCGCACCACCGGCGTTGCAAACACAACAAAGAAAATACCCAGCACTCCAAGGAAAATCACGTTGTACACGCTGGTGCGCCAAACCGCCTGTGCCGCGCGGTCCGGTCTCTTCGCTCCCAGGTTCTGTCCCACCAGCGTTGCAGCCGCGTTGCTCAATCCCCATGCCGGCAGAATGAAGAACACCACGATGCGGATAGCGATCGTGTATCCCGCCACCGCCGACGATCCGAAAATCGAGATGATGCGCACCAGCACAATCCAGCTCGTGTTTGCGATGGCAAACTGCAGAATGCCCGCTGCCGACACCCGCAGCAGCTTCACCATCACCCGCACGTTAATGCGCAGTTGCCGGACCAGGATGTGAATGCGCTCCGTTCCTCGCAACAGCCGATAGAACTGGTACAGCACGCCGATCGATCGCCCGGTGAATGTCGCCACCGCCGCGCCCGTCACACCCATCTTCGGAAACGGCCCAAGCCCGAAAATCAGGCACGGGTCGAGTACGAGATTGATGATGTTCGACACCCACAGCAGCCGCATCGCAATCGAAGCATCGCCGGCCCCGCGAAATATCGCGTTATTCAGGAACAGCATGATGATCGCGCCGCAGCCTCCCAGCGCAACGCGCGCATACCCTGATCCACTCGCCACAATCTCCGGCGAAGCGCCCATCGCCCGCAACAACTCCGGCGCATAAATTCCCGCCGGAATCCCGATCCCCAGCGAAATCAGCAGGCCAAGCACCACCGCCTGCACGCCGGCAATCGCCGCATCTTCCGGATCTTTCTCGCCGATGCGCCGCGCCACCATTGCCGTCGTCGACATCGAAACGCCCAGCCCGATGGCGAACACCAGCGCAAGCATCGATTCCGTGATGCCGACTGTTGCAACTGCGTTTGCGCCCAGCCTGCCCACCCAGAACACATCGGTGACGGCAAATAGCGACTCCAGCACCATCTCCAGCACCATCGGTATGGCCAGCAGAAGAATCGCGCGATTCAAATTCCCTTGTGTGAAGTCCTGGTGTGAGCCGCTCAGCGCCTCGCGTACCGAAGACCAGAAACTCCGCCCATCCTCCATCGGAGGCGGCGTCAAACCTTCAAGAACAGACATTCGAAAATCTCCACGTCAACGCATGCGAACGCGCACGAACGCACACATCAATAGCGAAGGGGTCACGCTGCCATCAATTTGTGATTTGCAGAATCACCCCAGGGGCTGAAGTCAACCTCGGGGGCGCCGCCAGGAGGCGGCAGTACGGGAAAACCCGAGGCAATGTTCAGCGAATGATTCGTACGGCGGTAGGCTGAAACACTGTTTCCTCCATAGCCGGAAAGGTCCGGCGGGTCTTAAGACTATAACCCGATTTCAATTTCAATTTCCAGCAAAATCCGCCGTCACCGTACGGTGTCATCCTGAACGTAGCGCTTTGGTCGGGGTCCCCAGCGACAGGTCTTTGTCGATGGGGTAAGCGAAGTGAAGGACCTGCTTCTAGTTATCGCGTCCACCCACATACCCGTTGCGTGCAGTTGTTTCTCCAGCCCCAATTCACTATCCTTGCCTCGGCCAACCAAAACCATGCGCAAGTCTCGCGAAGTCCAACTCACTCTCCTCGCCGCCGTCGCTCTCTCCATGACAGCTTGCCGCACCGAACGCCGCGATTGCATTGATCCCCAGGGCCGTAAGGAGCCTGACTCCTACTGCAACGCAACCGGCGGAGCCGGCATTTACCGCTACGTTTACGGCGGATCGAGTGGAGGCCATTTCGGCGATTCCGTTATCGGCGGCAGCACCACTCCACGCGGCGGCTTCGGCGGCATTGGCGGTGGCGGCGACTCCGCAGGGGGCGAGTAATGCGCCGCCGCACGCTCACTCCGCGCTCCGACTGGCAAAAGCGCGTCGAAAAAATCGGCCTCACCTATCACACCCTTGCCGACGGCACTCCCTACTGGGACGAGTCCGCCTACTGGGAATTCTCCGCGCGCGAAATCGATCGCCTCGAAGCCGCGACCAACGAGATTCAACGCCTCGCTCTCGCTGCCGGTGACGTCATCCTCAATCAGGATCGCCTCGCGCAAATGGGCATCCCCGCCCCCGCACATGCTGCTATTCGCTCCGCGTGGAACGCCGAGCCGCCCGCGCTCTACGGCCGACTCGATCTCGCTTACGACGGAGACACCATCAAACTCCTCGAGTACAACGCCGACACGCCCACTGGCCTTGTCGAAGCTGCCGTCGCGCAATGGTACTGGCTGCAGGATTGCTTCCCTGACGCCGACCAGTTCAACTCCGCGCACGAGAAACTCATCGCCAAGTGGAAAGACCTCAAGGACTACACCACCACCCCCATCTACTTCGCCGACGGCGGCAGCGAAGAAGATCGCATGACCACCGCGTACCTCGAAGACACCGCGCAGCAGGCCGGCATCAAGACGCGCCACATCGGCATGCAGCAGATTGGCTGGGACGCAAAGCGCGCCGCCTTCGTAGATCTCGACGACCACGTCATCGGCACCATCTTCAAGCTCTATCCATGGGAGTGGCTCCTAGCCGAACCCTTCGCCTCGAATGCGCTGTCCACGCTCCCTCCCACATCGCCGCTGCGCGAATACGGCCCGCGCAAAGACCGCCGCACCTGGGGATCGACGCTCTGGATCGAGCCCATCTGGAAGATGATGTGGTCCAACAAGGCTCTACTCGCCATCCTCTGGGAACTGAACCCCGGTCACGATCTTCTTCTCCCCGCCTACACCGACGGCCCCCGCGAACTCACGAGCTATGTGCGCAAACCTTTCTTCGGACGCGAAGGGCAGGGAATCGCCATCATCCGCGATGGCAGCGTAGTCGAAGGCGCTCCCGGCTCCGGCAACGCGGAAAACTGCGTCTACCAGGCCCTCGCCCCCATGGCCAACGAAGCCGGAAAGACCGCCGTCTTCGGATCATGGCTAATCGACGGTGAATCCGCCGGCATGGGCATCCGCGAATCAAAGGGTCTCATCACCAACAACACCAGCAGCTTCGTCCCCCACTTGTTCCGATGATCTGGCAGGGCCGGGTGCCCCATCCATCGCGCAGTCCGATCGCGCGATGGGTGGGAGAGCAACGAACCCAGGCTCGCTCGTGAACCAGCCCGCCTTGCGTTATCCTCGCGACTGAGCTGCATTCATGTCCACACTCAATCTCAAGCCGGCCAACGCGCCGGTACGGGCCTACTACGCAACCCTCCAGAAGTTCGCCAAAGGCCGCTTCGACAACGAAGGCAACATCCGCGGAGCCTTCGAGGACCTGCTCAAAAAGTGCGCCGGGTGCCCCATCCATCGCGCAGTCCCATCGCGCGATGGGTAGGAGAGCAACGAACCCAGGCTCGCTCGTGAACCAGCCCGCCTTGCGTCAGGGCACGAGTTTACGAAAGAGCCGCTGAACAATCCGCCTCCTGAGGCAGTGAAACCCTGGGATACGCCAAGCAAAATCGGCCGCCGCCCCGTAGGGCCGGCCGAAACTCCCGGAATAATTTGGATTTTCCCGTGTCAAGCCCCTTGTCCGATCATCCCCATCTAACCCGGTCAAAACAAAGGCCAAAAAGTTTTCCCGGATTTGCAGGTTATTTCTCCAATTGGACTAGGCTGAATCTATGCGGCAAACCATTCTTTCCATCTCGAAAGCGGCTTCGCGAATCGGTGAAATCGTGAACACGCAGGTAAGTCCTTCCCGGAGAAGCCTCTACAGTCAAGTGGAATAAAGAGAAGACTTTGCCGCCATGTCCTTCTGTAACGGCATAAACATACTTGACACACCATAACCATTCAGGCATAATGATCTAGCTATGGAAAACGCCAAAGAGTTCCCGAAAAGCCTGATGCAAGCGGTTCGCTACTTCCAAGACCCTGATGTGTGTGTAGACTTCGTGGCGTCTATGAGATGGCCTGATGGCGTCACATGCCCTCACTGCGAGGGTAAGAAGGTTTCGTACCTCTCATCCCGCCGCATCTGGAAGTGCATGGCGAAGGACTGCCACAAGCAATTCAGTGTCAAGACTGGCAGCGTTTTCGAGGACAGCCCTATTCCGCTTGACAAGTGGCTGACTGCGATCTGGCTAGTCGTGAACTGCAAAAACGGGATTAGCTCTTACGAGATCATGCGCGATTTGAAAGTGACCCAGAAGTCGGCATGGTTCATGCTCCATCGCATTAGACTTGCCTTGAAAAACGACCCCAAACACAAGTTCGGATTTGGTGGGCCTGTGGAATCGGATGAGGCGTTCATTGGTCCCAACCCTCAGAAGATGCACAAGGACCGCAAGGCGAAGGTGCAAGCGCGTGACGGACTCAAGGGTGGGTTTGTCGGAAAGACTGCTGTACACGGGATACTGGACCGCGAATTGCGGCAGGTTCGTGCAAAGGTGATTCCCAACGTAAACCGCGAAGTACTGCAAAGCGCGATTCTCGATAATGTGACGCCATTCGCCAAGGTCTACACAGACGAAGCAACGGGTTATATCGGACTCGACAAGAACTTGATTCACAAAGTCATCAATCACTCGCAGGAATACGTGAACGGGCAAGTCCACACACAGGGAATCGAGAACTTCTGGTCTTTGCTGAAACGGGGATTGCGCGGAACCTATGTAGCGGTCGAACCGTTCCATCTTGATCGATATCTCGATGAGCAGGTATTCCGCTACAACAACCGCGCCACGAAAGACAATCCACTCACGGATGCAGATAGATTTGCGCTGGCAGTATCGCAAGCGGCAGGGAAAAGGCTGACGTATGCAGAACTGACTGGCAAGGTGGGAGGGGCGGAAACCGATTAAGAAGAGGCAGGGACGCGGGAAGCGGAGGGCTTAGCCTTCCGCTTTCTTTCTGCCTTCATGCGTTTGTTTATCTCAGCCTTAGACACCTTCATCAAGCCGCGCATCGCTTGCGTGAAGCGGGTGAACTCAGGATTGTCGGGCGGTGGCTTCATGGCGTTATCATAGCGCAACTGGAGAAGAGAACGTGACCGCTCTCGATGCACAGAAGGAACTTGTGCGATTTTTATTGAAGAGACTCAAGCAATGTGCTCTTGAGTCGATGGGGTTTCATGGTGCGCTTGCGAATTTTCCTGAGGAGCTTCGGGGGCAAATTCAGGACATGAAGAAAGTCTATGCCGAGTCCCGACCATTTCAAGAACAGATGGAAAAGGGATTCCATGATCTCGATTCACTGATTCAACAAGTTGAAGAAGGAGTTCAGGAGGGGGAGTTGCGCACGCTGCTTGAACAATTCGATCCAAAAGGTCCAGTGAACTAGCTTTTTGCATTTAAGGCACACTCCATGCGATGATTCGCTTGAGTGCGTCGAACCTACGTCGCCCTGGCAGGCGCGTATTTAAAAACCTAAATTTTAGCTTGGCAATAATCCGCCGCTAGGCGGAAGTGTATCAAATCCGCTGGAAAGGCGGATGTGCGTCTAATTTCGTTATCATTATCTGATCTGTCCCCTCTAAATCCACCTCCAGAGGATCATCTTCTCGTGGTCTTGAAAAGCTACTTCGACGGCAGCAATCAAGCAGACAGTAGCCAATACGACCGCATTAGTATCGCCGCTGTGTGCGGCACAGGAAAACAGTGGAAGAGATTTGATAGGGACTGGAACAAGGTGCTCTACAGACATCGTGCTGGCTACCTGCACACCACGGATGCCGTCTCGTTGCGGAATGACTTCAAAAAAGAAAAGGGATGGACTGTGAGGCGCGTCGATTCTTTCATCGGCGACTGCGTTGGCGTGATCGAGCGGCACATGATGATCCCTGACGGAGTGCTCGGGAAAAGGCCAAAGGAGGGCCTATATCCGGTTACGCTTACGATTCTCTTCGATGATTGGGTAAGGGCTGTCAAGACGCTCCCCGATCTACCAAATTCCATTGAGGAACTGTGCGCCACCGAATCTCTTGGCTTCGTCCTTCGGTGGGGCAAGCACATCGGTACGAAGAAATACGAGCTGCATTTCGACCGGGGAGAGAAGTTCTATGGGCACATACACGACAGGTGGACGCATCCGAAGGCTAAGAAAGATATTGAATTGATGAAAGATGTTATCAGCGTTGACGAAGCCATATCGACACACGTTCCCGCTCTTCAAATGGCTGACCTATTCGCTTGGTGCATCAATCATGTCAACAAGGAGACCAGAGAATGGCACATAAGAATGCACCGTCTTCCGTGGCGTGCTCCGTTGCTCGACTATGAGCATTTGATAAAGCCGATCCCAAGGGTTTTGGACAGCATAGCCTCTTGGAAACTCCCACCGCGCAAATCTAGCGTGAAGAACCTAAGCAAACCCAAAAGAACATAAAGCACTGCCCTGTCACGGTATCTCTATACTCCCACAATTGTTATGGTGCGTCATGTATATTAATGCATCTGTAACCCAATGAAAACAGAATCGTTGCCCTGAGAGACGGGATAATAGGGGTGGGGCTCGAACGCAGCGCAGTCAGCCCGGACACAAACAAAAAATCCGCGACCATCTTCGAGCCCTCCCAAAGACAGCCGCGGATCTCAACAACTCAACTGACAACTGATCACTGACCACTGATCGCTGACCGCGCTACTCCTCATCCTCATCCACCGGCCGCTTCGCATTCGCCAGAATCTTCTCGGCCACCAGCTGCGGAACGACGTCATAGTGGTGCATTTCCATCCGGTAGCTGCCCTTGCCCTGCGTCATTGAAGTCAGCAGCGTGCCGTAAGTGAGCATCTCGGCCATTGGCACTTCGGCATTGATCACCGTCGTGCGTCCCTTTGACTCCATGCCCTGCACGCGCCCGCGCCGGCTGTTCAGGTCCCCCATCAGAGTTCCGGCGAACTCGTCCGGCGCCTCGATTTCGACCTTCATAATCGGCTCAAGCAAACACGGCTTGGCCTGCTCCATGCATTTGCGGAAAGCCAGCCGCCCGGCCACCTTGAATGACATTTCGTTCGAGTCGACATCGTGGTAGCTGCCGTCGTAAACCGTCGCCTTGAAGTCAACGACGGGATAGCCCGCGAGGTATCCGCGTGCGGCCGACTCCACGATGCCCTTCTCGACCGCCGGCACAAACTGCCGTGGAATCGACCCGCCAAAAATTTCATTGGCAAACACGAATCCGCCGCCGCGCGGCATCGGTTCCATGCGAACCTTGCAGTCGCCGAACTGCCCATGACCACCGCTCTGCTTCTTGTGGCGTCCATGCCCTTCGGCCTTTCCGCGGATCGACTCGCGATAAGGCACCTTGGGCGCCTTCAGCGTCACCTCGGCGTGATAGCGCTTTTTCAGGCGCGAAACGATCGATTCGATGTGCGGCTGGCCGGCGCCGGCGATCAGGAATTCGTTGGTTTGCGGATCGCGGAAGAAGCGAATCAGCAGATCCTCTTCCATCAGCTTGTGGATTGCGGGCGCGAGCTTGTCTTCATCGGCGCGGCTCTTCGGCTCAATGGCATACGTCATCGCAGCCTCAGGCAACGGAGCCAGCTCAACCTGAATATCTCCGCCTTTCGCTCCCAGCGTGTCACCGGTGAGCGTTTCGCGTAGCTTGGCGACTGCTCCGAGATCGCCGGCATGCAGTTCCGCTACCTCGACGGCTTTGCGGCCCTGCATCACGCTCAAGTGCGCGAAGCGTTCCTGCCCGCGCCGCGTGTAGTTCTCCAGCGTCGCATCGCTCTTCACCACGCCGCTGACCACCTTGAAGAAGGTGATGCGCCCCGCAAAGGGATCGCTCATGGTCTTGAACACCACAAGCGCCGCAGGCTCGCCATCTTCGACCTTGCGGAATGAGACACCTCCACCCGCGACAGCATCGCCGCCATTGCCGTTTGCCGCCACAGCCTGCATCGCCGCCGTCTTCACTGGTACAGGCGTGCGCTCCGTCGGCGACGGCGCATAGACCTTGATGAAGTCGAGCAGATGATCCGTTGCCACGTTGGTTCCACCGCTCGCAAACAGCACTGGGAAGATGCGGTCTTCGCGAATAGCCTCATGGAGCGCAGTGATCAGGTGCTGCTCAGGAATCGTCCCCTCGGCGAAATACTCCTCCATCAGCTCGTCTTTGCCCTCGGCCACCAGCTCAACCAGCGCCTCGTGCGCCTCCTTGGCCTGCTGCGCGATGCTCGCCGGAATCTCGCCCGTGATCTTGCCGCGTCCATCGCCGTTCGGCGTGTAGTGGAACGCCTCCATCGTCACCAGGTCAACCACGCCGTGGAATCCCTGCGCATCCGAAATCGGCATCTGCACCGGCACGCAATTGCGTCCCCATCGTTCATGCAGATCGTCAATCAGCGCGCTCAATCCGCCGCCGCCGCCCGCCTTGGGGTGATCCATCTGGTTGATCACCACAAAACGGGGAATATTCGCCTCTTCCGCGTACCTCCACACCCGCTCCGTCACCGGCTCAATGCCATGCTGGGCATTCACTACCACGCAGGCGGCCTCCACGGGCAGCAGTGCCGCACGCGCCTCGTGCGAGAACATATGGAATCCCGGAGTGTCGACGAAGTTGATCTTGACACCCTGCCACTCGGCGAAGGCTACTGCATTCGACATGGTTGTGCCGCGAGCGATTTCTTCATCGTCATAGGCGGTCACAGCCGAGCCTTCACTCACTCTGCCCTGCGTCGGAGTCATCTTTGCGGCATGCAGCAGCGCGGAGATTAATGACGTTTTGCCGCTCTGAGCATGCCCCACTACAGCTACGTTGCGGATCTCACTTCCCTGGTAAGTTTTCATGGCAATTCTCCTTCATGCGGAATATGAGTGCGGGTGTCTGGAACCGGTGTGAAAACCGGCAAAGGATGGAACGCAGGGACATCATCGAGGCGTCCGTGAGGACGTCAATGCGTCCGGGTTGGCGGCCTCGAGGGCCCAATCTGCCGTCTTCCTCGTCCATGCGGAGAGTCCCCGGCAGGCGCGAGGCGGTCAAGTGCATGAGGGTGCCGCCAAGCGTCTAGCTTTAAGAAAACGGATGCTATCACATGGGAACTGTGAACGTCATGTGACACGGGCCACTTACCACCGAAGGACCGGCAGAAGGCTCGAGAAATCATCGGTCCACGGCCGCAGCGAGGAGTTCGGGGCCGCCGGCGAAGAGTGAGAGCTGACTTCAGGCTGGGCAAAAAAAGCGGAATTGTCCGAAACCAGCATCCAGGTCGCAGTAAATTCGTCCCGCGCATCATTGGCATAGCTGGATACGATCCTCGATTGCATACCGGCCTGGTTTGCCAGCACCCAGATCGGCGGCTCCAGATCGACGTGCCGGTTCGAGATGTGGAAGGCGATGACTCCGCCGGGGCCCAGATGCCGCCGATAGAGTGCAAGGGCCTGAGTCGTGAGCAGGTGCAGTGGTATCGCATCGCCCGAGAAGGCGTCGACCACCAGGACATTAAATTGCTGCGGCGGTTCCGCGGCGAGAGAGGTACGCGCATCTCCCGGAACGATCGAGACTTGAGCGCCGGAGTCCCGAATGTAGGTGAAGACGTTCCGAGCTATCGGCTCGACCGCGGGGTTGATCTCATAGAACTGAATGTGATCGCCCTGGCGTCCGTAGGCAGCGATGGTTCCCGCGCCCAGTCCAATTACTCCGATGTTGCGCGGTTGCGTGCCGCAACACATGCGAATGGCCATGCCGACACCGGAATCCTCGGCATAGTAGCTGGTCGGCATGTGGCGCTGTTCGTCCGTGCCGAAGATCTGGGTCCCATGCTCCACATTGCCGTTCGTGAGCGTCCGCAGAGTGGCTCCGGGGAATCCAAAGGTCTGCTTCACCCGCAATGCGCCGTAGAAATTCCGCACCGCGACGGTGGTGTTGCGCTGATTCACAATGTTGATCCAGAAGATCTGCACCACCATCACGATTGTGGCCACCCCCCACAGCAGCCGCGAATTCCATCCGTCTTTCCACGTCACCAGCAACGCCAGCAGTGCGGTCAAGCAGCAGGTGATCACGAGATCAAGGTTGAACCGAAACACCAGCGGAAACGCGATGCCAATGAGAAAGGAGCCCAGCGCACCGCCGGCGGCAAAGAGAAGGTAGAACAGCGTTGCCTCAGACGCACGGCGCGGACGAAGTCGATATACCTCACTGTGGCAAAAGAGGCACGCGATGAATGCTTCGATCAAGAAGAAACCGATGCTGATGCGGAGCGGCCATTCAACGTCTTGCTTTGAAAGCGCGTAGCCCAACCCAGCAAGCATCACGATGAGGAAGCGCGCAATGATGCTGCGCGGCAGCATCCGAGGGAACTCGAAGGCCAGAATGATCGTGAGAAGGTAAACCGCGAGCGGAAGGATCCATAGCAGAGGAATGGCGGCAATGTTGGCGGTGATGTAGCGGGTGACGGCGCTGAGTTGCATTGCGGCACACATCGGCAGCAGCACCCACAGGCGTTTTTGCATGGGCGCAGTGGGTGCGCCATCTTCAAATCCGGCGACATTCTGAGCCGGCGTGGCTTCTGCTGCCGAGCGCGTTTTCCAGGCCAGTACCCCGGTGATTGACGCGAAGAGTGCGAATCCGCCGCACCAGGTGACGCGCTGAGCCTGCAGCGTCAAATGCGGCTCGATGAGTGTCGGGTAAACCGCGAGCGCGAGCAGGGATGCAAGGTTCGAGACGGCGAACAGGCGGTAGGGAATCGCTGACTGATGCAGCCGAGCCCACCACACCTGCATCAGCGGACTCGTCGTTCCCAGCACCAGGAATGGCAATCCAATGGTGCTTCCCAATACCGCAAATACGGTTAAGATCGGATGCGCAGTTCCGATACCCGATCCTGCGCCCCGCCAGCACCACCCCACCGCCGAAGCAAAACCAACCAGCAACAAACTGAAATAGAGAACCCACCGCGGCCGACTGCTCATCCAGTGCGCATAGAGATAAGCGCATAGCAGCACCGTCTGAAAAAACACGAGACATGTAATCCAGACCGCTGCCGACCCACCGAGTACGGGCAGCAGTTGCTTCGCCGCAATCGGCTCCACAAGAAAAAGCAGGAACGCACCAAGAAAGACCGCGCTGCCAAAAAGCCATCGCGAACGTGTCATCGCATCCTCAGAAATGGGATTTCGCGATCAAGATTCATCGGATGAGCCCCTCATCACAATCAGGCGGATGCTATCACAACAAGTGGCCGCGACTCGGAACCCGGATCTTGCCGAATGTGTGATAGATTCGCCTTACCGCCCCCGCTCGTTCCAGTTCCCGGCAAGTTCCATCCGAATCCCAGCGAGGTCAGCTGTAATGGCAGCAATCGGACTTGAGCCAAACGCAGCTGCTCCACCTCAAGGCGACGCCGCCATCGGCGCGTCGGCCCAGCGCAAAGCCGCGATCCGCCTTCTTCCGATCATCTCCATCGGCTACGGCCTTGCTTACATGGACCGTATCAACATCAGCTTTGCCTCGCTGCGCATGAATAGCGACCTGCACTTCAGCGCCACGGTTTACGGATTAGGAGCAGGGCTGTTCTTCATCGGATACGCGCTTTGCGAGGTGCCATCGAATTTGCTTCTCCTGCGCTTCGGCCCAAAGCGCTGGCTCGCCCGCATCATGTTTACCTGGGGTCTGCTCGCGGCCGCCATGATGTTCGTTCGCACCCCCTGGCAGTTCTACGGTGTGCGACTACTGCTGGGCATGGCCGAAGCCGGTTTCTTTCCCGGCGTCCTCTATTACCTCATGCTCTGGTTTCCGGCCCGCATGCGGGCCCGTGCCGTCAGTCGCTTCTACATCGCTCTTCCGCTCAGTTCGGTGGTGATGGGCGCAGTCGCGGGCTGGCTGATGGGCCTTCAAGGCACGCTCGGTCTCGCCGGCTGGCAATGGCTATTTCTTGTCGAGGGACTCCCCGCCGCGCTCTTCAGTTTCATCTTTCTCTGGATACTTCCCGATGGGCCCATGCAAGCCGCGTGGCTTACAGCAGACGAGAGAATGTGGCTCAAGCGGCAAATCGATGCGGACTCATCGCAGGCCCATCTCGGCCACGAAGCGGGCGTGCTCCAGGCGTTGCTGTCGCCCAAGGTATGGATGATCGGAACTTATTTTCTTTGCGCCCTGACAGCGAACTATGCCTACTACTTTTCCGCGCCTGCGATTTTGCAGGAAGCTACCGGCTGGACTGTCACAAACGTTGGATTTCTGATAGCAGGCTTCGGCGTTGCAGGCGCTGCCGGAATGCTGCTGAACGGTGCGCACTCCGATCGCAGCGGTGAACGAACGTTCCACTGCGTTGTTCCCTGCATTCTGATGGGGGCAGGCTATTTGACAGCGAGTTACGCACGAACGCCGTGGCTGATTGTCACGACGTTGGGAATAAGCTTTGTCGCTTTCATGTCGATGCAAGGGCCGGCCCTGGCGGTGCCGACACAGTTTCTGGCAGGACGCGCCGCGGCCGCGGGCATTGCCGCCATGAACACCATCACAATGTTCTCCGGCTTCATAGGACCGTACTGGATGGGCGTAACGAAGGATGCGACCGGCAGTTACTGGCTAGGGCTGCGTGGACTTATCGTTCCGAGCGTCGGCGCAGCACTCGTCATGTTCCTGCTGACGCGCAACCTCGCCAGAACATACGCGAAGGCACGGCTCGTCGCGCTTGCAGACGGACCTGCCTAAGAGCAGGGCGCGTCGATAACCTTCAATTTCGTTTGGTAGAGTCAGGCGCTCGCGGTCGCCGGCAGAATCTCGTCCACATCCACCCACGCCGTCGGATAGTTGCCGGTGTAGCATGCTGTGCAGTACCCGTTGTGTTCGCTGCCATCGCAGCACTTCAGCAACCCTTCCAGCGAAAGATAAGCCAGCGAATCGGCCTCAATGTAGCGGCGAATCTCTTCAACGCTATTGTTGGCCGCGATCAGTTCCTTCTTGCTCGGCGTGTCGACACCATAGAAGCATGGCGAAATCGTCGGCGGACAACTGATGCGCAGATGCACTTCTTTCGCGCCGGCGCCACGCACCATGCGGACAATCTTGCGGCTCGTGGTTCCGCGAATGATCGAGTCGTCGATCAAGATCACGCGCTTTCCCTCGAGCAGGTTATGCACCGGGTTCAGCTTGAGGCGCACGCCGAAGTCCCGCACCCTCTGCTCTGGTTCGATAAAGGTGCGCCCCACGTAATGATTGCGGATCAAGCCGAATCGAAACGGAATGCCGCTTTGTTCCGCATAACCCAACGCCGCCGTCACACCCGAGTCCGGCACCGGCACAATCACGTCCGCGATCACACCTGATTCACGGGCAAGCTGCCGCCCCATCTGGTCACGGCTTTCCTGCACCCAGCGGCCGAAGATGCGACTGTCGGGCCGCGCAAAGTAGACGTGTTCGAAAATGCAACTCGACTGCGGAACTCCGCTGGCATATTGCCGGCTGGTCAAGCCGTCTTCGGTCACCATCACCAGCTCGCCTGGCAGCACATCGCGCTCATATTCGGCGCGCAGCAGGTCGAAAGCGCATGTTTCAGACGCGAAGACAATTGTGTCGGGACCGTCGGGATTCTTGATGCGCCCGATCGAGAGTGGGCGGAATCCGCGTGGATCGCGCGCTGCGAAGATGCGGTCCCGCGTCATCATCACGATCGAAAAGGCGCCCTCAACCTTCCCCAGCGAATCGGCGATGGCATCCACCAGCGTGCCGGCCTTCGAATGCGCAATGAGCTGCACAATGATTTCCGAGTCTGACGTAGTCTGGAAATAGGCGCCATCGCGCTCGAGTTTCGTTCGCACCGTACCAAGATTTACGAGATTGCCGTTATGCGCAATCGCAATCAAGCCCTTGGTCGAATCCACGCGGATCGGCTGGGCATTTAAAAGTGCAGAGTCGCCGGTAGTTGAATAGCGCGTATGACCAATCGCCATCTGCCCCGGCAGCTTCTGCAGCACTTCGTCGGTAAAAATCTCCGACACCAGGCCCATGCCCTTGATGTTGGCGAGGTGCTGTCCATCGGCCGTCGCAATCCCGGCCGATTCCTGGCCGCGATGCTGCAAAGCATACAGGCCGAGATACGCCATCCGTGCCGCATCAGCATGCCCATGAATAGCAACAACGCCGCACTCTTCACGCAACTTGTCGCTCTCATGGTTTGTCATCCTGAGCGAGGCATCGTCGTCAGACGATGTCGAGCCGAAGGACCTGCATTTCAACTCTGCCTCAATCGCCTTTGAACAATCCTCAAGACCTTCGACCCCCTGAAACAACAACCGGCTCATGCCGTCACCTCATTGTGAAGTGCTGCTTCAAGAGACCGGGCCCACGGTTCACGCAACTCGTCGAGTGACGCCGAGATGAAGGATTGGCCATCTACAGTGATCTCCAGACGGCTTCCGCCAGTGATGCCGATTCGCGCGCAAATATAGTTGAATTCCCCCGCAAGCGACTCAATCTCTGAGATATTGCTTGAGGCAGTGGTTACGAGCACTGTGGATGCTGGTTCGGCAAACAGCCCAAAGAGCGGGTGCACCATGAGCGATTGCTCCTGCTCAACCTTGGCGCCGATACCCAGAGGGAAAGAGGCCTGTGCCAGGGCAACCGCGATACCGCCGTCGCCGATGTCACGGGCAGAACGAATCAACCTTCGCCATCCGAGCTCAATCAGAAGCTTTTGGAGCCCCGCCTCTGCCTCCAGGTCAAGAGCAGGAGGCGTTCCCCAAAGCGCGCCAAGGACCGACTTGGAGAATTCCGAACTGCCGAATGCTGCAAGCTCCTTCGAGGGCGAGTCCGTTGTGTCCTCGGGAGCATCGGGAACCGGTGTAGTCCGTGGGCTGGCGACGGGAAACGGCGGATTCGGCTCAAGCCCCGCAATGATGTACGGATTGATGGGCGCCGGCGTGAATGGAACTGCAAGGCCTGGATTCGGATCTTCGCCGCGCGGCATCGGCCACAACATCAAGATAGCGTCACCGGCTTGCTGGAACGCCGCCGGCACAGCGCGAGTTACATCATCCAGGATTCCGACGATCCCCAGCACCGGCGTCGGATAAATCCCTTCGCCCTTGGTCTCGTTGTAGAGCGAAACATTGCCGCCAGTGATCGGCGTTCCCAGCGCAATGCAGGCTTCCGCGATGCCGTCGATGGCTGCAGAAAGCTGCGCCATGATTTCGGGCTTCTCTGGATTGCCGAAATTCAAACAATTCGTCGCCGCCACTGGAGTCGCCCCAGTCATGGCAACCTTGCGCGCCGCTTCCGCAACTGCATGCATCGCACCCAGCTTGGGATCGAGATAGGCCCAGCGCCCGTTTCCGTCCAGCGCCATGGCCAGCCCGATCTCTCCAACTGGCCCCTCGGGTCCGTCCGGCTTGGCTGTTCCCTTGATCCGCATTACACCGGCTTCACCGCCGGGCCCAATTGTGGTATTGGTCTGCACCATCGTGTCGTACTGCTCATGCACCCAGCGCTTCGAGCAGACATTGGGGCTCGCCAACAGCTTCTTCAGGTCCGCGAGGTAATCGCGATCCTCTCCCAACGCAATCAGCGCTTGATCCGGAGGATCGGTTGGCACAGGTGCCTTCCACGTCCCAACCGGCCGGTGATACAGCGGAGCATCATCCGTCAACGATTGGTTCGGAATATCCGCAACCAGCTCCCCGTGATGTCGTATGCGCAACCGCGATTCTGGCCGCACCGTACCTACAATCACCGCGTCCAGTCCCCACTTGGCAAAGACGCGCAGTACTTCTTCCTCGCGGCCCTTCTCGGCCACCAGCAGCATCCGCTCCTGGCTTTCAGAGAGCATGATCTCGTAAGCGCTCATCCCGGTTTCGCGCTGCGGAACAAAGTCCAGCTCCACATCGAGCCCCACTCCGCCGCGCGCGCCCATCTCGCAGGTGGAGCAGGTCAGCCCCGCAGCGCCCATGTCCTGGATACCCACGATCGCGCCCGTTTTCATCGCTTCGAGGCATGCCTCGAGGAGCAGTTTCTCCATGAATGGATCGCCGACCTGCACGTTCGGCCGTTTCTGCTCCGAGCCTTCCTTGAACTCCTCAGAAGCCATCGTGGCGCCGTGAATCCCATCGCGGCCGGTCTTCGCGCCAACATATATGACGGGATTACCGGTGCCGGTAGCCTTGCCGTAAAAAATCTCGTCCTTGCGCACCAGGCCCAGCGCAAATGCGTTCACCAGCGGATTGCCGCTATAGCACGGCTCGAACTTCGTCTCGCCGCCCAGGTTTGGCACGCCAAAGCAATTACCGTATCCGGCGATTCCGCTCACCACGCCCTCGACCACAGAGTGGTTCTTCGCGACAAGCTCCGTTTCGACCCCAGGCTCGGGTTGGATCGGCCCAAAGCGCAATGAGTCCATCACCGCCAGTGGCCGCGCACCCATCGTGAAAATGTCGCGCAGAATTCCGCCCACTCCCGTCGCCGCGCCCTGAAAAGGCTCGATATAGCTGGGGTGATTGTGGCTTTCGATCTTGAACGCGCAGGCCCATCCCTCGCCCACGTCGATGATGCCGGCGTTTTCGCCTGGTCCCTGCACCACGCGATCGCTTTTTGTAGGCAGCCGCTTCAAATGCACACGGCTCGACTTATACGAGCAATGCTCGCTCCACATCACGCTGAAAATTCCCAGCTCGGTAAGGGAAGGGACACGTCCCAGGGCCGTCAGAATCCGCTCGTATTCATCCCGGGTGATGCTGTGCTGAGCCAGCAATTCCGGGGTCACAACGACCGGATCGGGAACGACTGCAGAAGAGGCAGTAGTCATCACGATTGCCTCCATTGTCGCACGGGATTTCGGAGCCGGCGCGCGGTAGGCCTGGAGAAAGGACTTAGCGAAAGGACCGCGCCTGAAATGGCTCTCTTTCCGGCAGAGCACGGGTGGCCCGGTAACCAATAGCTGTGCGATACTTTTCTTGCGCCCACCCTTGGCCGGGATGGCGGAACTGGCAGACGCAGCGGACTCAAAATCCGCCGATCGCAAGGTCGTGGGGGTTCGACCCCCCCTCCCGGCACCAGCCTCAAACGCTCATACAATCTCTCATGACCGGTTCCTCCGCTTGTGGCTCTGGACTGACGTTCCTGGAACAAACTCAGCCTAACCCACGACTAGCGCTGCGGACCCGGTCACTACATAAGGACTACTGAGGAGTAAACATAAGGACTACTGAGGAGTAACGGAAGGGTTGTCCACTGTCGAGGCGCACGATGCTTGGAATCCCACTTACGAGCCGAGCGCCGGCATGGCTCCAAACGCGTGGACGGCAGACGGAATCCTTCAGGTCTGGACGCCTTCTTGTTGGCGCTGCGGCGTGACCGATCGCGTCGCGTGACCCAACTGCGGCGCCCAGTTCGTTCGTGCGGCGTTCGGGCCGTCGCGGAAACTCCGGACTACTCTCCGGCGAAGCGAATGCTCTTGACCATCTCCAGGATTTGGCTATTGATCTCGTCGGCCTGGCTCTCCGGTGCAGAAGACACCACGCTGAGAAAATTCAATCCCCGCGCCTGAATGCTGATCACAGTGACTGAGACATGCGCCCCATGGGAATCGATGCCGGTCGCATTGCTTCCGTGCGCAGCGTGCCGATTGCTTTCGAAGTCTCCCTCGCTGACCAATTCCGCCTGCTGATACTGGGGCTGCATTTCCTGGAGGATGCCGTGCGCAATATCCACCGGTTTTGACGCGCTATCGCCTGCACCCTCCATCAACGCCACAGTCGCCCACGCGTTGCCGCGCGAGAGTTGCAGTGTGCCCGAACCATCGGTTTCCGGAGTTGCGCTCCATCCGTCGGGAACGACCAGCGAGTAGCGTCCCTGATTGTCTCGATACATACCGGACCTTCCCGATCCTTCGGACGGACCCGCATTGGGATTGAAATTCGGATCATTGGAAGTGACCATGGCGCCCCGGTTATCTGAGGCGGGCGGATCGGGATGATTGTTGTATTTCGCCATGCGTTGATCGCACTCAGCCTGGTCCAGGGCGCCGGTGCTGCAGGCTCTCTTGAGTGCCGCCAACTGGCGCGAATCGCCGGACGGCTGCGAAGACGAGGCCGAACCGCTCCCAAGCGTGACGCTTCGCTCGATCGACACCAGCGTTTGTCCAACGGTGCCGAGGTTGGCCTGGGGCGCTGCCGTGTTCAAAATCACCATGACACCGGGACCGCTGACAACCGCGAATTTGAGGACTTCATCGCCGCTATTGTCGTGGCAACCAGCGATCAAGAACTTGCCGTGCAGCCCCAGAATATTGGAGTCGCCCGTCTGGAGGTTGGCATTGGGGCAGTCTCCCTGGACCTGCTTCCGTATGTCAGCGAGCTGCTTTTCAGCCGATGGAGTGCTTGAATCGGGCCCGCGCATCACGAACACCGAGACACTCGCTTTGTACTGTTCGTTGACGACCGAGATCCCGTTGTTGTCCTGCGGCTGTGTCTGCCAGCCTTGTGGAACTTGCACAGTGAAATTGCCCGCAGGGTCGCGATAGACTCTCTGGGCCTGGGCTGCAGTTGCGCCATCGAGCGCACAGATGCAGAACACTAAGGCCAGAGCAACCCGTGCTGAGAGTAAAGATGGCAGGGAAACCATCGCCAAGGTTTGTCTGGCGGCGCTGCTGGAGGCACCGATTGCGCTTTCACGACGGAGGGCAACGAAGTGGTTCATGACTGATTCCTTTCGTCTGCTGCGTGTTCAAAGTTGGACTCATTTTCGCGTTGCAAATTAGCCGTCGCGGCGCTGCCTCTGTTCAGTCCTGCGGCGGCAACTGGGTAAGGACAGGGGATCCAGGGGCCGTGAAATCATTGGGATCGACATTGCCGGTCGTTCCTGCCAGCGTGCCATCCGGCGCAGCCCATACGCGGTTGAATTCGTTGCTCGCGGTAACCATCTTGCCGTTGTACGGATTGGGGTATCGCCGTTGATCGAGTGCGAAATCTTCTGTCTTCCGCGCGCTGCGACCCATCGCATCTTCTTGCTCATGAATTACTGCCTGAGACCTTTGGAATTGGTCCGCCTGGGCCGCATTGAAGGCTCGGCTGTTGGCCATCATTCCCTGAAAAGCCCGATCGTTGTTCAGCATTGTCTGGTGATAGCTTTCCCAGCTGATTCTTTCAATCTGTGCGGCATCGCCGCGCAACGATTGCAGCCTGTGCATGAAGTTCTGCATTTGAATCGATGTCCGTTTTTCCTGCCAATCCGGGTTGTCGTGAACGTCCGCGGCCATTTCCAGAAAGTCGGAGTTGGCCATGAGCGCGCTCAACTGTCCCGCGGGTGTGCGAATTACGGTGGTTCCACCGCCGGTTTGGCAATTGCGGCCGGCTCCGGTTTCGGCGCAGTGGACAACTGCCATCAGGAGCTCTTCGAATTGCTGGCCGTTCTCCTCATAGGCGATGTGCACGCGGGCGCCGTTCACGAGAGCCTTCGCCGATGGCATCCCGATTAATTGCGCCGTTGCTGTCTGCTTCTCCTGGTCGTGCTGTCTTTCCTCTTCGATCGCTTGTTCGCCTTCCGGCGTAGCCGGGAGCACTTCGAGGACCGTGGCGCTCTTGTGCAGTTGAGGCGCCACGATGTTGACGAGAAAATCGACTGCCGATGTCATCTCAACCGATCCGCAGGTCAGGCGGCTCTGGTTTTGCTGGCCATTGCCGTAGGACCAGTTTTCCTCGTGAAGGCGGCGGATGATGATCTGGTCGTCGGGGCTGCTCAGGGTGTAGACGAGCGTTTGGCCGGTGCCGTGGCAGTTCTGGCCGGGAGCCATCTCGCCGGAAAACTTCCAGCCCTCGGGCACGCCGACTGTGTAGGCGGTCAAATTCAACCCCGAATCGTCTACGTCTCTGTCGCTGACGTTGTCCCAGGAGACATTCTTCTGGGCCGGCTGTGGATGCGGATGGTCTGGCTCGTCTGGATCATCTGGATCGTCCGGCGAAGGGTTATCACCCGGATGAATGACCGGCGATGGCTTCGACGCGTCGGCGGAGTCAGAGTTCCGACTGCCAACGGCAATGGCGATGACAATCACCGCGCCCAACATAAGAAGCGCAACCCAGATCGGCTTCAGTTTCATGGCGACCTCCGTAGGCCGGCCCATGGTGCGAACCGGCTGGGGAATCCTGGGAGAGGATCCTGATCTACGGGGAGGGCTGTGAGGATCTCTCTGGTCAGTAGGCGTTATCCGCCGGAATAACGCGTCACGATCCGCAATGATCACGGTGGGACGTGCCCGAGCAATTTCTTGCCCTGAAACGGGTCTGCGAGCATGACGGAAGAACGGGGAGTCACAATTATTGGAGAAAAACACTCCGGAGATATCTATACTTTCTTGCAAGGACCCACACACATGGCGGAAGCGGGAGAAATCACAATACTTCTCCGCGACTGGAGAGCCGGCAATCCTGCGGCCATGGACCACCTGTTCGAGCTGGTGTATCCGCAGTTGAGGCAGATCGCCGGCGCGTTATTTCGAGGAGAGCGGCCGGAGAATCTGCTGCAGCCCACCTGTGTGGTGAACGAGCTTTTCCTGAAGCTGGTGCGGCAGCGCAGCCTGCGGTTTGAAGATCGCGAACATTTCTACAGCCTCTCCGCGCGACTAATGCGCCGCGTCTTGGTCGATCACGCGCGTTCCGAGGGCCGCCAAAAGCGGGACGGCGGCATTCCCGTTCCCCTTGAGGCCGACATGGCATGGATCAATGCCAAACCCGCAGAGATGATCGATCTGGATCGAGTTCTCGAAGAGCTGGAACAGATTGATCCACGCAAGTGTCGTTTGGTCGAGCTTCGTTTTTTCCTTGGATTTACGGCGGAGGAAACGGCGGAGCTGCTGAATATTTCCAAAGCCACGGTTGATCGCGAATTGAGATTTCTAAAGGGCTGGCTCAACGATCGCCTTCAATCAACCTAGGAAAATGACACAACTCCGCCTGGTTTCGCGCCAACAGAAGAGATAGGCATGATGAAGGACGCAGAAAACTGGCAGCTGCTCCAGGATTTGTTTCATCTGGCTGAGGCAACGCCTGAAGCAGACCGCGAACGGGTGCTGGCCGAAAAGTGCCCGAGTGTCGAGCTTCGCCGCCGCGCGATGACGCTACTCAACTCGGCCAATCTCGAAGACGCGGTATCGACGCAGGCGGGCGACTTCACGCAGGAATCATTTCTTTCCGGAAAAATCGGTCCTTATACGCTCATCCGGCACCTTGGCACCGGCGGCATTGGCGCTGTCTACCTCGTGGAACGGCTGACGGGAGGCGTATTGCAGCGCTCAGCGTTGAAAGTGCTGGCGCCGCATTCAGCCGGGCCATCGTTTGTGGAGCGGTTTCACCGCGAACAACACATACTCGCCTCATTGGATCATCCCAACATCACGCGCATGCTTGACGCAGGCCTGAGTGATCGGGGTCAGCCGTACCTGGTGATGGAATATGTGGATGGCGTGCAGTTGGATGTGTTCTGCGATACGCACAAGCTGGGGATCCCGGAGAGGCTGCAATTGTTTCTGCGCGTTTGCGATGCTGTCGCCTATGCCCACCGCAATCTCATTGTGCATCTTGACCTGAAGCCATCCAACATTCTGGTTACGGCCGATGGTGGTGTGAAACTGCTGGACTTTGGAACTTCGAAACTGATTCAGCCCGACAGTCTGCTTACGACCACGGTGATGGCCACCCCTGCGTACGCCAGCCCCGAGCAACTACGCAATGAGCCTGTTACCACCTCGTGCGACATCTACGCACTGGGCGCGATTCTTTTTGAAATGCTTGGCGGCGCAAGACCCGGTCGAGGAGCTTCCGTTGCGATCATGATCGAACGCGCCATGCGAGAGCAGGAGGCCGACCGCTTGCCCGACGTCGTGACTGCCCTGGCTGCGGAAAACCGTGGCATGTCAGAATCTCGACTGCGGCAGATGCTGACGGGCGACTTGGCCACGATTGCGGCGAAGTGCCTGAACCCGCGTCCCCGGGACCGCTACCCGTCGGTGGACTCACTGACGCTGGATATACAACGCTATCTTGGCGGAAGGCCGATACTTGCGCGTCCACAGACCACGATTTATCGCTTAGGTAAATTCGTCCGTCGCAATCGAGGCCCCGTTGCTGCGACGCTCCTGCTTGCCGTTGGCCTGGTCGCCAGCGCGGCCTACGCTGGCTGGCGTCAGCAGCAGGCGCTCCGTGAAGCCCAACGCGCGGTACGCATGCAGACCTTCATGTACAGGCTCTTCAAGCTGGCGAATTCCAACTACACCGGCAAGCAGGCGGCGACTGTTCCTGAGTTTCTCGAGCTAGGGGTCAGGATGCTGCCCCAATACATTACCGACCCATCTGATCTCCGGCAGGCTCAACTTGGCCTGGCCGAATCTATGTACGAAAACGGCGATGTGGATGAGGCACAGAAAGTTCTTCTGCAAACCACCGCCAGCGCAAAGGTTGCCGGCGATATCCCGTCCGAGGCTGAGTCGGAGGCTTTCTCAGGACACATTGCGTATATGCAGGGAGACAATTCCCTCGGACAAACGCTTGCAGGGCATGCGCTTGATCTGGCGCGAAAACCCGGCGTGCCGACACATGTCCGCGTCTGGAGCCAGATTTTTTATGCCTGGGATCGCGACAACAATGGCTATCGAGCCGACGAGAACCTGCGGCTTCTCCAGAGCGCGGTGAAAGAGTCCCGCGATAACAAACTCTCTCCGCGTGAAACCGCCGATGCCCTCTACACTCTGGGCGAAGATCTCGAGTTGCGTGGGAGCCTCGACGAGGCAGAACAGGCTTTCAACCAGTCTCTTCAGGTCTATGGTTCGGATCCGTTTGCTCTCTGCGATCAGTCAGAAGTCTACGGCGACCTGGCCTACGTGACCGAGATGCGCGGTCAGGTTGCTGCCAGCATTCCAATTTATCAACGCTCTTATGACGGTTATGCAAAGTGTTCCGGCGCGGAAAGCCGAGGCGCACTTACTCAGAAAGAGTACATTGCTGGGGCACTTATGAAGCTCGGGAGGGCCAGAGAGGCTTTGCCAATGATGGAAGAGGCGATGCCGAGCTTTCAAAAGGTCTATGGATCGAGCGCTGATTTCGCTGAGCCGCTCTACTTTCTGACCAAGGCCTATGTTGAAACCGGCAAATTCGAACAAGGGAAAAAATCGGCCGAAGAATTGGTCGCGGTTCAGGAGGGGAAGGTTGCCCCCACCGACCGGCGATTCGGAGCATCGCATCTGCTGTGGGCCGAGGCGCTTGTGGGCGAACATCACGACCGGGATGCGCTGCCCCACGCTCTGATCGCAGACAAGCTGCTTGCCGCAAATGCAGTATCAGTCGGCGCCAAACTTATGGGAGCAGAAGCACACGAGGTGCTCTCCGGGATTCAATCCAGACTCACAAAATAAATGTCGGCCAGAGTTCGAACCGACCTTATCAACGTTCATTGTCTCGACGATTTGACGCAATTCCTCGTCCTTTGACGCGATTCAATTAAACGATCAAATCACCTGCGGTTACTCAATCCGTGGGGACCTGCGGATTCCCCGAATTGGCTCCGCGGTCATTCGGTCGGAGCCAAGTGAGACGGAGGTCAAGTGATGAGCACCGCTGAGTTTCCTGCACCCGGACCGAATGCAGGCATCAATTCCCAGATGGAATTCAAGCGCGCGATACCCAGGGTGTTGCGCAACAGCAGAATCCTCTGCTGGATCACCGTTGGATTGAGCATTGCCGTCGCTTTCATGGGTGTTTGCATGTTGCTGATGGTGTTCTCTCTGTTGTTTCTTCAGGGCAGCTTTAGTTTCGGCAATTTGATAGCCGCTATGCAGTGGGGTGTCGGCGCATTGTCGATGCTATTGATGTGCCGGTGGGTGTGGAACAGGGGTCGCGCGATGGCGGAATATCGAGTAAAGCTCGAATCGCGTGGCATCACTTTCAACCTGGGCACGAAAAAGAAGCCGTCAGACCTGTTCCTTCCCTGGGATCAGATCACGGCAATCACGCGCCGACGCATCGGCAACAGGCTGCAATTCTCGGTAGAAGCGAAAGACGGGAGTGAAGCCACGTTCTCGTCCTTCACCTTTTTTCGACCGATGGCCGTCGCTCGTCAGATTGCGGAACGCGCCGGCCTTGGAATCCAGATCTTGAAATGATTGCCGATTTATCCAATCTTTTGTGATCTGCTTGATTCATTCCCAAGGTGGTTAACGCGTACAAGTCAGAAAGATCCCCACCACGATCCGCAATCGTTGACTAGCGTCGATGAGCACTTCCCGGCAAGGGGAGCCACCAGACAATCCAACCGCAGATCCGGACGGTGTCCACGGAGATGGATCGCAATAAGGAGGAAAACCATGACAACCATCGCAGCGCAGAGTTTGGAAGGTTCTTCCACGCCCAACTCGACAGATAAAGCTGCCTGCACGTTGTACGACGCACGAGCTGTGGCGCTTGCAACTTTTCTTGGAACCCCGGTTGCCGGCGGCATTCTCATCGCACTGAACTATCGCCGCATCGGACGGCCTGGCACGGCGGTCAAGACGATGATCGCCGCGATTGTCGGGACTGGACTCCTGATTCTGGTTGGATGGGATATCCCACATGGGCTCGATTCCCTTATCGCCATCGGAGTGATGTTCGCAATGAAGGCAATCGCCAAGTCTTTCCAGGGCCATACGATCACGGAGCACGTCGCGGGCGGAGGCAAACTGGCATCCATGTGGAGCGCCTGCTGGATTGGCTTGGCAACTCTGGCGGCCCTGTTTGGCTGCATTTTCCTGGTGCTTTACATGAAGGATCGTCTCCCGGGCGTAATGGTCGGTTCGAAAGACGAAGTTTTCTACTCAGGCTCAGCAACGAAAGAAGAGGCACAGGCACTCGGAACTGCACTGAAGACCGATGGATATTTCTCCGACAAAGGCACAAACGTCATCCTGGTAAAAGGCAAGGACGGAACGAAAATCCAGTTTGTAGTTAAGGAGGGAGTCTGGAATCAGGTTCCAATGGTTGAAGGCTTCGAGATCGTTGGGCAACAGGTCGCAGCAAGTGTTGGCGGGCTTCCGATCGAGGTGGACCTGCTGAACAAAGAACGCGTTGTCGAGATGAACTCCAATGTTGGAAAAGTTGCCGCCGATCGAAAAGACAGTGTGTATTACCTCGGCGCCGCGACTGAGACAGACGCCCAATCTCTTGGCGAAGCTCTCAAGACTGCCGGGTTCTTTCAAGGCAACGGAAGCGATGTCTTTCTGTCGAAACATGCAGACGGCACCATGATTTCCTTCGTTGTCAACGATGGGGTGTGGGACAATCCATCGTCCGTAAAAGGCTTTGAAGATCTTGCGCGAAAAGTTGCCCCCGCCGCAGGTGGTACCCCGCTTAAACTTCGTTTGATGAGCACTGCGCTGGTGGTCAAGAAGGACGAGATGCTCTGAGAAGGCCCGGCATCTCGCTTTGCCAAACGATATGTCTGCGACTGGTCAAGTTCGAAGCGAACCTCAATCATTGGGACGTGCCGGAAGGCTGAAGTCGGCAATCAGCGGCAGATGATCCGATGCAATCATCGCCCGGCGACTGCGCCAGATCTTGGTGCTTTCCATCTCGAGAGGCGCTTCGTAGTAGCAATGATCCAGGCTCAGCATCGGCAGCACTCCCGGAAAAGTCCGCGCTGACCGCCTGTTCCGGATGGGGCGATCGCTTTGGAAGTTCTGTTGCAGGAGCCTTGTCGTAATCCCGCGCGTCCATTCGTTGAAGTCGCCGATCACGATGCGCGGCCCTTTCAACATTGGCCGTGCAAGGATCTCCGGCCCGATCAGAACTTCGAGTTGACGCCGCCGTTCCAGGTAGCCCGTTCCCAGATGCACGTTGAAGACATTCACGTGCAGTGCACGTCCGACTTCGATTGCGCACTGCAATACCCCACGCTCTTCGCGGGTTGATTTTGTGATGTCGTGCGTCCGCGTTTCTCGAATCGGGAACCGGGTCATGAGCATATTGCCGTAACGGCCCCCGTGCAGTGGCCGTGTCTCGCCGAAAGCTACGTTCAATTCAGGAAGAGCCTCTGCAATCCGGCGTGCCTGGTCATATTTTCCGGTCCCGCCTGAGGCGTCTACGATCTCCTGCAGGCAAAGAATGTCCGCATCAAGTTCCTCGATCACGCGAATTACGCGCTCCGGCGAAATGGTTCCGTGAATGCCTCGGCACTTGTGGGTGTTGTAAGAGGCGATTCGGAAGTGAACCAGTGCTTTGCTCATTGTTGTCGCTCGAATACTAAACCCATCAGTTCTGTCGCGCGCTCCGTGAGCGGGCGATGCTTCCACTCCTCCAGCGATACCCTCTGGCTCTGCTCAAGGTCGAGTGCCATGTCATTCTCAAAGCGTCCTGCCACAGCACCGTCTTTGATCGCGAGGTTCACTTCATCATTGATCCCGAATGACCTGTTATCAAAATTAGTTGACCCCACCACCACCCACAAATCATCCACGCAAAGCACCTTCGCATGGATCATTGCGGTTTGATACTCGTACACCTCGGCGCCGGCCTTCAGCAAGGGTCCATATCCGGCCCGGCTTGTGCTCCGCGTAACCATATGGTCGCTTTTTCGACCCGGAACGAGGATGCGCACCCGCAACCCGCGTTCGACCGCACGGCACAATTCATCCATGAGACCTCTGTCGGGCAGAAAATACGGAGTCGTGATGGAGATGCTCCGCTTGGCAGACACGAGCAGCAGCTGAAAAAGAATCCGCGCACGCGTCGATCCTCCCACCGTCGGCGTACTGTTCACAATGAGCGAAATCAGCCTGTGTTCATTGTGAATATGCGGAAAATATTCATCTCCGATAAGCAACTCGCCCGAAGCGGCCAGCCAGTTCTCCGCAAAGGTGGCCTGCAGGTTGTACACTGCTTCGCCCTCAAGGCGGACGGCTGAATCGCGCCATCGCGGCTGCCCGTGTGTCCCGCTGTACCACTGGTCCGCAATACCGGCTCCCCCAATAAATCCGATTTTGCCGTCCACGATCATCAGTTCCCGGTGCGTGCGGTTGTCCAGGTGCATCAGCGAGTACCAGCGTGGCCCGTTGTACCAGCGAACCTTGCCCCCCGCCTTCTCCAATGATTTGAAAAATGCCTTTCCGGTGCCTGCACTGCCAAATGCATCGATCACCACGTTCACTCGCACACCCGCCGTTGCACGCTCCGTCAACGCCTGAACGTACTGCCTGGCAATCTCGCCTTTCGCAAAAATGTATGCTTCCAGGTTCACGCTCTGTTTCGCTCCGCGAATCGCCTCCAGCTCTGCGGGGTAGAAGGAGGGACCGTTCGTAAGCACCTCTACATCACCCGTCCGATTCAATTCCGCATCCGCAAGGGCTTCCACGACCTCTAGAAATCGATCCGATCCATTCGCGGGCATCTCATCGGCATTCATCATCCTGTATCGGGGCATCGGCCCCAGGAGGCCCCCAAGCAGAGACGACACGAAGAACACGAGCGCGACCGAGGCGAGAACCGCCAACCATGCAGGCACCGCAACGGCCAGCACCAGAATCACAGGTATCGTCCTCCCGAAAAAGCGGTCTCACAGCTCCGCAGAATAGGCGAATTTTGCCAGATTGCTTCGATCATTACCCGTTAGATGCCGACGGAATGAAGGCTGTTGAAGGGAATTGATTTCGAGAAGGCAGGCGACCTGGAACTATTCTCGTTCCGGCAAGTTCTGTAGAACGATTCCCAGCTGCGCACATTTCTTGTAAAGATGACTGCGCTCCAAGCCAAGAGCCTTGGCAGTCTGGGTGATATGCCGGCCGTGCCGTTCGAGCTCTGCGAGCACGGCTCCCCGTTCGAAAGCGAGCACGCGCTGCGACAGCGTTCCCGTCCCTGGGTCTGCGACCGTCCACTCCGACCCGATGGCGCGCGTCGCAGGCAGCGCCAGGCGTACATCCTCCGCATTCACTTCGCTGTTGGCAAGCAGAAGCAATCGCTCCACAACGTTCCGCAGTTCTCGAATATTTCCAGGCCATCCGTATTGCTTCAATTCTTCAATCGCTTCCGCGCTGAACGGCACTGGCTTCCATCCGTTTTGTGCGCTCACCTGGCGCGCAAAATGTTCAACAAGTGCAGGCAAGTCCTCGCATCGCGCGCGTAACGGCGGCAGTGTCACAGGAAAAACGACGACACGATGATACAAATCCCGCCGGAATCCGCCGCTTTCTACCAGCTGTTCAAGATTGCGATGTGTCGCGACAACAACGCGCACGTCCACCTTCGTAGGCTTGTCAGAGCCGATGCGTTCGATCTCGCCTTCTTCCAGCACGCGCAGCAGTTTCGCCTGCATTGCAACGGGCATATCGCCAATCTCATCGAGAAACAGGGTCCCTCGATGTGCCTGTTCGAATTTGCCGCTGTGCCGTTGCGCCGCGCCCGTGAACGACCCCTTTTCGTGACCGAACAACTCGCTCTCGATGAGTTCTGCCGGCACTGCGGCGCAATTCAGCGTCACGAAAGGGCCCGCTGCCCGTTGGCTCTTCTCGTGCAGCGTACGCGCCACCAGTTCCTTGCCTGTACCGGTTTCGCCATAGATGCACACCCTTGACTCGCTCGCGGCCACTCGTTCAATCTGCGTCATCACGCGCCGCATCGTTTCCCCGGTCCACACCATAGTGTGTTTGCCGACCCGCGTGCGCAGATCGCGATTCTCCGTTTCAAGGCGCGTGAGCTTCATTGCGTTTTCGACCGTGACGAGCAGTTTCTCGGTCGTCAGCGGCTTCTCCAGAAAATCGAGCGCGCCCAGCCGCGTGGCACGCACCGCCATCTCGATATGAGCTTGTCCGCTCATCATGACGACCGGTGTTCCGATCCCGGCATTTCTCAAGTCTTCGAGCAGTGAAAGCCCATCGCGCCTTGGCATGACCACGTCGCTCAGAATCAGGTCGAATGGCTGGGCCTGCGCGAGTTCCAGCGCACGCGCTGCGTTGTCACACACCACCGCCTCATGCCCCGCCAGCCGGAAGGCACGTGAAAGCGATGCCAGGGTGTTGGCTTCATCGTCGACGATCAGGATCTTCGCGCTCATCCTTCAGCCCTCGGCAGTGTGATCACAAATTTCGCACCCTTTCCTTCGCAACTCTCCACCGATATGGTACCTGCATGGTCGGCGATCACCGATTGCACAATTGCCAGTCCCAGTCCCGTTCCGTGCTGCTTCGTTGTGTAGTACGGCGTGAAGAGCCGCTGGCACTCTTCCGGCGTAAGGCCCTGGCCAGTGTCAGCCACGCGGATTTCGACTGCTTCATCCCTCGAACGAGCTGAGACGGTGACGGTGCCTCCGTCCGGCATCGCATCTTTCGCGTTCAGGACAAGATTTGAAAGCGCGCGATGCAGCATCTCCGGGTCAGCCATCAGGGGCATTGGCCGATCATCAACAACGGTCTCGAGGCGAATTACCGGTCCGTCCCCACTCGTGGTTCCATAGAGCGCTCGAATGCGCGCCACCAGATCACGTGCGTCGATCCGTTCAAGCTCCGGTTTCGGCATCTTGCTGAAGTCGCTGAATCGCCCGATGATCTTCTTGAGATTTGCGATCTCCACGCTCAGCGTCTGTGTACTCTCGTTGAACACTTCATCGAACTCCGCCGCCGGCAACTGCCGCGCTCTCACCAGGTTCTCCACCGTCAACTGCAGTGGAAACAACGGGTTTTTGAGCTCGTGCGCCAGCCTTCGCGCAAGTTCGCGCCACGCGGCTACACGCTCGCTCTGCACCAGCCTCTCGCGTTGGTTTTCCAGCTGCTCTGTCATGTGATTGAAGCTGCGTGCGAGCACTCCCACCTCGTCTCGTCCCCGCACAGGCACTCGCGCATCCCAGCGTCCGCCCGCGACCTCTTCTGCGGCACGAGCCAGTTCTTCCACCGGCCTCGACACACGCGCCGCAATCCAGAGGCTGAAGACAATTGCGAGCAGGATGCCACCGCTTGCCACACCGTAGGCGATCGCGCGAATCTGCTGTTGCTCGGCAACCAGGCCACTGCGCGAAATTGCCACCGTCAGCACTGCAAGAACATTTCCGGCCGTGTCTTTCAGTGGAATTGCCGTTGCACTTACGCTGTCTTCGCGCCGAGTCGTCAGGTAAAGAATCCCGCTCGCCTGCTGGCCGCTTTTGCGTGCCTGATCGATCAGCCAGGCATAATGAACGGCACCCGGAAGATCTCCGCTCGCACTGACTAGCCGCTTCGGATCAAAACCCATTGCACTTCCCCGGTTCACGCTTGCTCCGACATCGTTCATGGCGCCCGCATCGCTATAGAGCCCCAACTGCATTCCAGGCGCAACCGGCAAATCGGCAAGAAAGGTCTGATCGAGCCGCCTGCCACCTACCAGCTTCACCGCAGGCTCCGCCCCACGAATCGCGCGCACAGCTAATAAGCCAAGCACGGAGGTGCCATCCTGCATTTCCTCGCGTTTCAAGAATGGGGTCTGCGAGGCTTCATTGGCAGCGGGTTCCGGATACCCGAACCGCGCCGGCCACTGCGCCGAACTCACAATATTGCCGTCGGGGCCAACTATTTCGAGGAAGTCCAGTCGCGCATCCTGCGCCAATACTTGCGCTTCATGCAGGTAAGGTGAGGCATCATTCGATTGCACCAGCTCAAACGCCATGCTGCGCACGTGTTCCTGAACTGCAATGCGATCGACGGCGGCCGCAACATCCGCTGACCGATGCTGAAATTCGCGTTGAAACTGGCTGACGAAAAGGGCAGTTTCTTCTTGATCGCGCTTTTCAAACACTTGTCGGATGCGCACAAGCACCGTCCACGCCACGGCTGCAACCGCTGCGGCTACCGTGAGCGAAAATAGCAACAGCAACTTCTGCCGCAGGCTCACCGTACATCCTCCAGGGAAGCATCTGCCAGATCGGGTGTGCCATCCGCGCGCAAATGCAGATCGCGCACCCGAGACCCCCTTGCACACGCTAACGGCAAATCGAGAAGGGGAATGAGTTTCTTTTCGCCCAGATACATCTGTTCAACTTTGAAAAGCGCCATGGGAGTAGCTTCAGTCACCGGGCCTGATTCGCCGGCGCTGCGCATAACCTGCTCAAGGGATGCAGCCCGATCAATACCCGTGAATTGCAGTTTGCGCAGAATCAAATCCGCATAATTTGCACCTGCAGGCGCCATCTGCACATTGAATCCCACCTCGCGAAGGTTAAGCGCAATTCTCTGCGCTGCCAGTTGCATCGCACCGTCGCTTTCTGTGGCCAGGGTCAGTGGGCCACTCGTCAGCCCTCCACGGAGTTCCTGGGCTTTGTTCATATCCCTGCCGGCAGGAAACAGAAAAGAATACCCCGTCAGACGCTGGGGCAGGAGGCTCGCCGTTATTTCACCCTGCTTTTGGAATATGACGTTGTAGAGCGCGCTGCGGTCGACCGCTGCCGCAATGGCTTCGCGCAATTTCACATTTGCCAAAGTTCCGGAATCGGCAACTTGCAGTGCAACGAGGACGAGAGGCGGCGAAGTCAACACGCTGAGCCGCTGCTGTTGCGCTTGCCGCAACTGCTCGGCTGGAACTTCCACGACATCCGCACGCCCCACGCCAAGGTCCAGCCACTGCTCACGCACTGGCCGGTGTACACGAATCTCCACCGCATCCACAAACGGCCGCCCCTGCCAGCAATTTTCATTGGCAGCTAATGTCAGCACGCCATTGTTGAATCCCGTCACCTGAAATGGCCCCGTGCCTTGCCTTGTCGTCGGGTTGCCGTCTCCCATTGGCCCAGATCCAATCAGAAAAGCATTCCCCGCCAGCAGCGCTGGTAAATTCGGCATCGGCGAGTCGCTTGTGAATACCACGAGCGGACCGACAGCCTTTACGGCGGTCCACGGGCATTCCGAGCTGCAGGAAGTGGTCAACGATGCCACAACGACAGCCGATGTGAGAGGCGAGCCGTCATGAAAATGCACGCCGGAGCGAAGCCGAAACTGCCAGCGATGATTGTTACCGTCTGATTCCCAAGTCAATGCGAGAGCCGGTCGCAATGCGCCGTCTGAATCCAACTGCGTTAGCCCGTCGTACACCAGCCTTCGCGCGATTCCGTCAGGGTGCTGCCAGGGGTCGCCCGCTGTCTCCACCCGGAGCGTGCCGCCATAGTGCGGGCGCGTACGCGCCATCGCCGTCAAAGCTCCCGCTAAAAGCAGAGCACTAATTGCAAAGCGCCGTAACACGGTCCACCTCGTATTCGGCCGTCGCACTGCGTACCACCGCAAACGCGCTTTTTCCATCCTGTGCGGTCCAAAGTGCGGTCACGGTTCCATCCAGCGTCAGAGGGCCGCTCGCGGGAAGAGCTTCAAGAGCAGGAATCTCAAATGCGCGGAGGCTGTCGTTTTCGGCTTCCCCGGAACTCGAAGCAATTATTTGTGTACCCGCCCCGCAGCCCGAGCGCACCACCGCAAAGTCGCTGCCCCAATCTCGAGTTCCCGCGACGGAGCGCATGGCGCCGTTCTCGATAAGTTGCACATTGCCGTCGATGCTGGATATCAGCAACGCCGCTCCCCCCGCCGCACGCGGAATCATTACCGCCATGTAAAACGGCGGCAGATCGACCCCAATGCCAGGCGTAACGATCCCGGTAAAAAAATCGCGAGCGGAGTTATAGAACGCCTTCAACGGTGTCGCGCTGCTAGCATCGCCGCTCTGATAAACCGGCCACGGATCATCACTGGCATGACAACGAACAGACCAGCCACTATCCGCGCTTGGTCCAGCCATGGGAAGGGAATAGTTTCCAATGCACTGCGTCCCCGGCATATAGGCTGTGAACAAACCGCCATCCGCATTTGCTGCCAATACCGTGCGAGGATCGCGCGAAAGCTGCCTTTCCATCATGATTGTGTTTGCTTCTGTCCAAACACCTGCGGCCGAAGAGAAGATCGAGATCCGATCCGGATAGATCACCAGGAAGTGCCCATTGATCTCAGCGGCAGCCAAAATTGGGTCGTTCCGAACTAATCCGCCGATTCGAATTGAGAGCCCGGCAATCCTCTCGCTGCGCAGCACCATCCGCGCGTCGGCGGTCGATACAGAAGCCATCGAGACATCCACATGCACCATCGCGACATGTGTTTCGCTTCCCTCCACAACTTCGGCTACCCATATTCGCTCGCGCGCATTCTCGCTGAGGGTTATTCGGATTGAATTAGCGCTCTCCGCACCCGAGGCAAGAACGCCGTGTGCCTTCAAATCCTGTTCAATCAGCTTTCGAACCGAAGGAATCTCGCTCGGCGGTATGGTGGATAGATTGCGAATAGTCACCTGGGCCTGCCCCGGACCAAGGATGTCCGCGATCTGTGTCGAAAGGTCCGCTGCTGGTTGCGACCATCGGCTCGGCGTCGGCACAGCCTGTGCCCGGCATGCCGCCAAGCCGGCCAATCCCAACAACCCCAGTGCCATTGCCCGGATCAGCCTCATCGCCCTCATCATTTCTCTACCAGTGTCCGGTCCGTGAACTTCACAATACTTATCGTTTCTCTACCAGTATCCGGTCCCTGAAGTTCTCAATAAAACTTGGAAGTGTCAGTCCATAAAACTTGAAAGTGTCATTCTGAGCGAACGGGGCCCCGAACGCTTTTCAGTTCGGGGTGGTGAGCGAAGAATCTGCTTTTTACACTTCCAGATTTATGCCAAGAGCTTTGCGCGGATTATATCGTTTGCGGCGTATCACGTCCGTTAACCGCGGTTTGCCTGCTGCGCCACACGTAATCGCCACACGTAATCGAGGAGGCGCAGCCTTCCCCGCGCCTCCTCGTTGTGCGCCACCCCTCGGCTCTCAATGCCCGCTCTTTGGCTCGGGCTCCGACTCCGAATCCATCTCCTGCTTTACTACCGGTGCGCTCGCCATCCCCTTGAAGACGTCATTCGCGAAGAAGAACTTCCCGTCAGAAGGCACCATCATTACCTGGATCTTGTCTGACAGCCGCTCTGCCACGATCTTGTTGATCAACAAAGGAGACTTGTTCAGGAGTGCCGCCTCGCTCGTCATTCGCTCCGCATTGGCCGCCGCAATCAGCTTGATGCGGCTGGCTTCTGCATCCGCCAGCAGATTGCGCCGCTGCAACTCTGCCTTGCTGTCGATCACCTTGGCTTCTGCGTCGGCTTGGGCATTCTGGATTGTTGCTTCCTTGCGTGCTTCGGCCTCCAGTTTGCTTTGCTCAATCTGCTTCTGCTTCAGCGGTAGCGTGTACTGCATGGCATCCGCCTCGCCTTTGGCCTCGATTACCTTTGATTGCGCATCGCCCTCGGCCTGCTTCTCCTTCTGCTTCGCCTCTGCCTCGGCTTCCAGCTCGGCGATCCGCACCTGCTTTTGCTGGATGTCAGTATCCACCGCCATCTGATCGTCCTGTTGTTCCTTCAACAGAAGCCCCTCTAGCCCCTTGGCATACTGTTCAGGCAACTGGATGTCGGCCAGCATCACTTCTTCCACCACGATGCCGTCTGCTGCCAACTTCTTCGTGATGATTCCCGCCGCGGCATTCCGCACTTCTTCACGCTTCGTCGCGAAGATTTCGCGCACCGTGTACGAGGGCGCCAATTGGCGCCAGGCACTTGCCACCACCGGAGGCACCAGTTCCTTGTCTGCCGGCTGCTCCAGATGCGCCTGTACGCTTGCGAGCTTATTGGGATCGAGCCTGTACCGCACTGTGACGGCCAGTCCGATGATCAGCCCTTCGCGCGATTGCACCGTCATCTCGTTCTTAATACCCGGCTTTCCGGCATCCACAATCCCGGCCGTGAAGAGATGATCCCGCAAGTCAAACATCTGCACGCTTTCTACCAGCGGCGTAACAAAGTGTAACCCCGGGTACAGAGTCCCCGGCTCCGTCCCGCCGATCTGGCTGATGCGCACGCCGCCCATTCCACTCGGCACCACCACCATGCTGTTCGCGACCAGCAGCGGCAGGCACCCAACCAGCGCCAGTGCCACAGGCCCGCGCCACGCAATCGGGGCTGGCTCGGGTTCCACCACGCCTGATTCAAGGAACAACTCGCCATTGTTTGCTTTCCTCTTCTGCGCATACCGGATGCGCAGCCACAGCCCATACAGCGGAATCCCTACAGCGGCAGCCATCAGCAGCACTCCCGCAACCGTCAGCAACATCTTCAACGCGATCATTCCCCGCCTCCAAATCCGTGCTTGTGCTCTTTCCGTCCGCACGCCAGCGACGATGATCCTCCACCGCGTGCCCCGTGTTTTCCAGCTCCCGGCCATGGAGCAAGCAACAGCCGGACCAGCCCGCCAAAAGTCAACTCCTCAAACAGCAGCGCAGCTGCCACAGGCAGCAACGCTGCCCCCAACCCGCTCATGGCTTCCCCCAGAAGATTCATCGCCGACCTTCCTTACCAATTTCCTGTAACTGCAACGCCCTCGGCGGTTGCTTCCGTCGTTGTTGTCGTCGCGGCCGACCCCAGGCTCGCTATCACCATGGGTTCCTGCTCGCCGGCAACCACTGGCTTCTGCTCGCCACCGAACAACTGCGCTGTCTCTTCATTGCGCTCCCCAACCAGTTCTACGGAGTCGCCCACGCTGACCATCTCGTACATCTCTTCCAGATCTTTCTTGGCCATCCGGATGCAGCCGTGGGAAGCTGCCTTGCCGATCGACTTCGGTTCATTGGTCCCGTGGATTCCGTAGCCCTTGATGTTCAACCCCATCCAGCGCGTCCCCACCGGATTTCCCGGCCCCGGCAGAACGGTCTTGCCATCGTGCGAATAGGTTGGATTCTTGACGCGACGGGCGATGGTGAATTGTCCAGTTGGACTCGGTGTCGAGGGTTTGCCAACCGCGACGGTATAGACCTTCTTCACCTGGCCGTCTTCCACCAGCGCCAGCTTCTTGTCTTCCAGGCTCACCACGATCACCCGCTTCGCAACAGGCGTCGCCTGAACGGGAGTTGTCTGAACTGGGGCTGCCTGCTGACCCATCGCCTGAACTCCCAGAACCGCCGCCATGCTCGCCACCATCGCCCATTTGCTCATTCCGTTCATCGCGTCCCCCATCGATCTCTCATTTGCCAACGCCGTGAGAGATTGCAGGATGAGTACCAAACACACGATGCAGAAAGCAAAGGATTTAACGAGGAATGAAGGATGGGGGTGCGTGTCTCAGGAAACACGACCGTGTCCCGGCTGACACGTTCAGCAGGAGCGCTGATCCGCGCAACGAGTCAAGAGTTGGACTAGGCTTACTTGCCGCTGCCCTCGCTGATGGTGACGATGCGATCGATGCCGGGCACGGTGACATGCTCGACCTTGCCGTCAGGCCAGTGGATCTCGATGTCGTCGATCCTGGTGGCCGGGCCAAGTCCAAAATGCGGGCGGGGATCATTCGAGGAAAGATAGCTGCCGCCGCTGATCACGGCTTCGCGCTGCTTCATTCCGTTGGCAGTGAGATAGACGGTTGTACCGACCGCGTCGCGCGGGCTCTTCGGTCCGCCAGTTAGCTTCAACTCAATCCAGTGATTGTGGTCGCCGCTCACGTTGCGCAGCAGCACCGGGTGGCTGTCCATCACGCTGATCACGGCATCGATCTTGCCGTCGTTGAATAAGTCGCCCACAGCCATGCCGCGACCGGCGATCACGTCGGCAAGGCCTGTACCCTCGACAGCAGGAACATTCTCAAAGCTCTTGCCCTGCAGGTTGTGGAAGAGCATGGGGCGCTGCTTCCAGCTTGTTCCCCAGTTGTACTTATCAGCCTGCGGGTAAACGTGCCCGTCCGACATCAACAGGTCCTTCCAGCCGTCGTTGTCATAGTCCATGAACGCATCGCCCCAGCTGAGGAAAGGGACGGTGACCTCGCCGAGCCCGATGTGATAACTGATGTCGGTGAAGTTGGCATCACCCTCGTTGCGATAGAGCGGCTTGTAGTCGTCAGAAAACGTAGTGTTGAAGACGTCAAGCATGCCATTGTTCTCAAAGTCGCCGACCGCGATGCCCATCGACGCGGTTTCACGCCCTGCCTCGTTGAGCGCGTAGCCTGAAGCGTAACTCACGTCTTCAAAGGTGCCATCGCCTTTATTCAGATAGAGGTAGTTCGGCGTTGAATCGTTCCCGACGAGCAGGTCGGGCTTGCCATCATTGTTAATGTCGACAAACACCGCACCGAGACCGTAGTAACCTGGCTTGTCTGCAACGCCGGCTTTATCGCTTACGTCGGTGAAAGTACCATCCCCGTTGTTGTGGAAGAGATGGTCGGGTTCGCCCTTCAAGCCCCGTGGACCGCAGGCTGTGGCTTCGCCACGAAATGTGCAAAAGGAATTGCTGGAGCCGCCTTCCCCGCCCTTGGCTGGAGGATTGTTCCAGTCCCAATGCAGATACCCCGCCACAAAAAGATCCAGTCTTCCGTCGCCGTCATAGTCTCCCCATGTAACGCCCGTGGACCAGTTGCCGAGCGTTACGCCCGCTTTCTCGGCAACGTCGGTGAACGTTCCATTGTGGTTGTTGTGGTAGAGGCGATTCTTCCCGAAGTTGGAGACGTAGAGATCCGGCCAGCCGTCGTTATCGTAGTCGGCCACAGCGCAACCGAACCCCCAGCGGCCGTTGGTGACACCCGCCTTTTCGCTCACGTCTGTGAAAGTGCCGTCATGATTATTGTGAAAAAGACCGGCATGCGGCGGCGCTTCCCTACCGCTGAGCGCGTCGACGGTCGAGCCGTTGACAACATAGATGTCGAGCCAGCCATCGTTGTCGTAGTCAATGAGGCAAACGCCAGATCCCTTGGTCTCGATGATGTAGTCCTTGGCGGGCGTACCCATCTTGTAGGTCCACTTGGTCAGGCCGGCTTTTTCTGAGACGTCCCCGAAGATCACAGGCCCCGATTTAACAAATCCGCCAGCGGTGATCACGCGGTGCTGGTCGTCCAGCTGGATCTGGTGCGGCGAGCTCGTATCCCCCGCTTGCGTAGCGTCGGCGGGTTTTTGCTGTGCTGCAGGCGGATTTGCAGTTTGTGCGTAGCCCGTTGCGGACAGACCCGCCGCGACCAAGGCCGAAAGACTTAACGCGCGCTTCACCGGAAACATGGGAAAAGTATACGGGGCGTGCGTGAGGCAGTCTCTCAACCGAACGGAGGAGAGCCTGCCTCATTGGCTATTGCGCGGATTGTGAAGGAGGTGCGACTGCCCAGCCTTCGCCGGTGCCTTTGATCAGGGTGCCGGTGCCAGCCTGTACGGATGCGTCGGCTGCGATCTTGGGGAAGGTTCTCATGGTTTCGGGGGTACTGGCCCAGCCGGGAATGCCTTCAACCTCGTAGCGGTAATTGACGGTATATTGCGTGGGGTTCGAAGGGTCGTTCGGAACGGCGCTGTCGATGGCCGTAACGTTGAAGTGGCCGAAGCAGAAGTTGCCGTAACCCGGCTGGTTGGGGTCGGGAGTCCACGCGCTGTGCCCTTTGTCGGAGAGGTCGTATTGATTGACCTGTTTGGAGCCGACCAGAAAGCGCTTCTTCTCCGCTGTTCCGCGGACGAGGAGGCCGGCATCAAGTAGCGCGTCGTAGTCGCGGGTCTTTTCGTCCTTGGATGTGTCGGCCTCGGCGGGCAGTTTGGTTGGTTCGGGCCAGACACACTCGTGGCGGCCTGCGAAAGAGTTGTTGATCGCGGATTTGAATTCTGCCGTGTCAATCTGCTTTTTGCATCCAGCCGCCCATACAAGGAGCCCGGTAAACACGAGCACCGCAACGATTCGTTCACGCATCTCTTCCACCTCAAATAGTTGGATGCGGAAAATGAGGTCAGATGGCCGTTGCGTCGGGCGCGGTAAACGAAATCGCCAATAACTGGCGAATCGTCAGGGACGATTAGTTCAGGTCGGTCAGGACTTTTCTAGTCCCTCTGGATCCTGGCTGGGCGGGATTCTGGATGCCATGGCGGAGACCGTTACGCTCATCAGCACGTCGATCATGGCGCGCTGGGCGCGTGCCCATACCGGGTGCGCTGGGCACCAGGATTTACGTTCGCAATCCTTGCCGCCATTGAGACAGACGTTGAGACAAATGGGGCCGTCGATGGCTTCGATCACTTCGCGCATGGTGGCTTCGCGGCCGCGAGGCAGAATGGCGAAGCCGCCGAGCTTGCCGCGCTTCGAAGAGATCAGCCCCGCACGCGCGAGAGCCTGCATGACCTTCGAGAGAAAACTCTCAGGAGTTGCGGTGGCCTTGGCCAGGTCGGGGAGCAAGGTTCGCTTCGCTGGAGGCATGGTCGCGAGCTGGATCATGACACGCACGGCATAGTCGGCGGCGCGGGTCAGCTGCATCGAGGAGTTGCATCTTTCGATCGCAGGATCGTCTGGTGGGATTGTTTTCATGGGCGTGCTCTCGACTCCAAATGGCCATCCGGACCGCTAGAGTCCAATTCGCAGCGAGTTGAGAGCAGAGTAGCCGAGTGCGTCACCGGCGAATGTATCGACCGTCACAGACCCTTAGAAGCCATTTAGCTAATTCTGTCTTTTCAAAATCAATTGGAGAAAAGCAGTCCAAAATGCTTCGCGAACTGCTGGCCCACACCCGCTCCTGCAGACGCTCGGAAGGGATTTTCTCCTTGGTCGTACCGTGCTCGAACCGTGAAAGGGGTTTCTAAGGACCTCATGCAATCGTTTCCCATTGTAGATCCCATTCCCTTGCCGGCACCGATATGGCTGATCAAGCTGCTGCATATCGTGACGCTGGCACTGCACTTCGTTGCGGTGGAGATGTTGCTGGGCGGGCTGCTGATCGCGGTTCTGCTCAGCATGTTCCGCAATTCGCCGCATGCTTCAGTTACGGCGCGGGCACTGGCGAAGCGGCTGACCGTGGTGATGACGTATGTGATCAACCTGGGCGTGCCGCCGCTGTTGTTCGCGCAGGTTCTCTACGGGCGCGCGCTTTATACATCCAGCGTGCTGATCGGCGTGTACTGGATTTCGATCATCGCGGTGCTCACTCTGACCTACTGGCTGCTGTATCAGTTCAGCGCGCGGCTGGAGGCAGGGAAGTCGGCGTGGTGGGTGGGTCTGTCGGCTTGGCTGCTATCCGGGTATATCGCGCGCATGCTTTCGACCAATATGACGCTGATGTTGCGGCCCGAGGTGTGGCGCGACATGTATTCGGCGTCAGCCCTGGGAGCGTATCTGCCTACGGGCGATCCGACTTTGACGCCGCGCTGGTTGCTGATGATGACCGGCGGATTGTTTATCGGCGGACTGTGGCTGGTTTATCTCGCGGGGCGCAGCACGTTCACTCCGAATGAGAAACGTTTTGTCGCCGGGCTGGGCGGAAAACTGGCAGCGGCATTCGGGCTTGTTTACCTGGCTGCGGGAATCTGGGCGGAACGCGTGCAGCCGGATGCGGTGAAACAGGGACTGACGACGCATCCGCTGTATCACTTCGTTTCGTTTGCCGGATATGGCTGGATGGCGCTGGTGTTAATTGCGGTTCTCGCCGCGGCTTTCGCTGGATTTGGAAAGGTCGGAGCGAACTGGCTCGGCTGGGTCGCAGCCACGCTGGCGCTCCTGATTGAACTCACGCTGGTGATCTATCGCGACGCGGTGCGCGATCTCTCGCTACTGGCGAAGGGCTTCGATGTGTGGAACAGGACGGTGGTGACCAATTGGGGAGTTGTCGGCCTGTTCCTCGTTCTGTTTGTGGGCGGGCTCGGCGTAGTTGGGTGGCTGATTTCGGTTGTGGCACGCGCGCAAAAGCCGATGGAAGGAGCGGCGTAAATGAGTACGCATATCGTTCTGGAAGAACCAACAATCAAGCCCGGCGAGGAAGCCGACAAGTCCACGCGCCGCGCCTTCCTGGTGGCTGCTGGAGCGGCGGGGCTTTGTTACACGGCTGCGCTGGCATATCCCATTTATCGTTACCTTGCTTCGCCTGAGGAAATGGCCTCAAGCGCGACGGCGGTGAAGGAAGTCTCGCTGAAGGATGCGCAGAAGCTGCCGGCGGGCTCGGTGCTGATGTTCAAGTTCGGCACATCGCCGGCGATGCTGATTCATCACGCTGATGGAACGTGGGCTTCGCTCTCCGCGGTGTGCACGCACCTGGGCTGCACGGTGCAGTACGAGCCGCAGGCCGATCGCATTCACTGCGCATGCCATGGCGGTGTTTACAACCCATACACCGGCGCGAATGTGAGCGGACCTCCGCCAAAGCCGCTTACGAAGTTCAAAGTTGCTGTCGGTGAAAACGCCGTTGAAGTGTCGCGCGCATAACGCAAGAGGAAATCAGGCATGACTACAAAGACTGCTTCTATATACGACTGGGTTGATGAGCGCCTAGGCCTTTCGGAACTCGCCGTATTTGCGCGCAAGAAGACCGTTCCGGTGCACGCCCAATCGTTTTGGTACTACTGGGGTGGCATTTCGCTCTTTCTTTTCCTGGTGCAGTGCTTCACCGGCGTTCTGCTGCTGGTTTACTACAGGCCCGGCGACGAATCGTTTGAATCGGTCCGGCAGATCACGTATGTGATGCACTTTGGCTGGCTGATCCGTTCGGCACATGCATGGTCGGCGAACCTGATGATGTTCTCGATCCTCGTCCACATGTTCTCGGTCTACTTCATGAAGGCCTATCGCAAGCCGCGCGAGTTTGGCTGGCTGAGCGGCATGGGCCTGCTTGGGATCGCGTCGGTGTTTGGATTTTCCGGCTATCTGCTGCCGATGGATGAGCTCAGCTACTTTGCGACCAAGGTAGGTTTGCAAATTCCTGCAGCGATCCCGTTTATCGGGCCGGCGATCGCAAGCATGCTGCGCGGCGGACCGGATGTGAGCGAATTCACGGTGCAACGCTTCTTCGCTCTGCACGTCGTGGTGCTGCCTGCCTTGTTCCTGCCGCTGCTTGGCTTTCATTTGTGGCTGGTGCAGAAACATGGCAACGCTGCGCCGCCAAGCGAAGAAGCGAAGCCGCTGCGCGATCGCAAGACAATGCCGTTTATGCCGAACTTCCTGCGCAAGGATCTGGCGATGTGGCTTATCTCGCTGAACATTCTGGCGCTGCTGGCTTCGGTGTTTCCATGGCAGCTTGGGAGGCAATTCGACTCACTTGCGCCTGCGCCGATGGGCATTCATCCCGAGTGGTACTTCATGAGCCCCTTCGAAATGCTGAAGTTGCTCGGCATGGTGAAGTGGCTGCAGGGTGAGCCCGGAGAGATCGCAGGTATTCTGCTGTTCACCATCGGCATTGCGCTGTGGGTGCTGATTCCGTTTTATGACACGAGCCGCGACTCAGGGAAACGCGGGCGCGCCGCTCACTATTTTGGCCTGATCGCAGTCTTCGCGCTCCTGGCCACGACAGCAATTGGCTATTGGACGATTCGGTAGGGCAGTGAACAGTGAACAGTGAACAGTGGACAGTGGACAGTGAGTTGGAACAGTGAATGAAATGATATCGACTCCGAGAGTGCGATCGTTCCGCGACTTGCAGGTTTGGCAAAGGTCGATGGAACTGACTGTCCTCATTTACAAACTCACCGCGACCTTCCCACGCGAAGAGGCATATGGGCTCACAAGCCAGCTTAGAAGGTGTGCAGTCTCCGTGCCCAGCAATATAGCTGAAGGACAAGGCAGATTGAATACGCGGGAATTCAAACAATTTCTCGGTATCGCCCGCGGATCGAATTGTGAATTGCAAACACAGCTGGAGATTGCCCGAAGACTCGGGTTGGGAGATCTAAAGCTCATTAATGATGCTGAGGGTCTCTCGCACGAGATCGGAAGAATGATCTTCGCAATTTTAGGAAAGCTCAGGGTCTGAACAAGAGCAACTGCTCACGTTCACTGTCCACTGTCCACTGTCCACTGCGCACTGCGCACTGTTCACTCTTCACACTGGAGCAAAGATGAACTATCCATTCTGGGACATTCCGCATTTAGGGTCGGGTTGGGTGATCGGGCTGATCGCCATCTTCCACGTCATGATTTCTCAGTTCGCGGTAGGTGGCGGATTCTATCTGCCCATGGCCGAGCGCAAAGCGCTGCGCATGACGGATCCTGCACTGCGCGCCGAGTGGTTAAGGCAGCTTGCAGGCCATTCGAAGTTTTTCCTCGTTCTCACCGCGGTGTTCGGAACCGTTTCGGGTGTTGGCATCTGGTTTGCAATCGGACTGACGCATCCTGAAGCAACCAGCACGCTGATTCACAACTTCGTATTTGGCTGGGCGCTGGAGTGGGTCTTCTTCATGGTTGAGCTGACCACCATCGCGGTCTATTACTACACGTGGAATCGCGTCCCTGAAAAGCTGCACCTAAAAGTGGGTTGGGTCTATGCCGTCGCTTCTGTCTTTACGCTGATCATCATTAACGGCATTTTGTCATTCATGTTGACGCCAGGCGACACCTGGATCGGGGTTGCGGGAACGGGACACGAAGCGAGCAAATTCTGGAACGCGTTTTTCAACCCGACGTACTGGCCGAGCCTGTTACTACGTACATGCGTCTGCGCATCGCTGGCGGGGGTCTGGGCACTGATCACAGCGAGCTGCATCAACGGCGACAAGCATCCCGAGCTTAAAACGAGCAAGGTTCGGTGGAGTGTGAAGTGGCTGGTGCCATCCTTCGTGGCAATGCCATTCCTGATGATCTGGTACTACGCGATGGTTCCGGCTTCGCAGCGCGCGTTGCTCACCCTTGGTATCGACACCATCAACTCCGGCACGTTCTCGACAGTGACGCGCATGGCGCTGATCATCATCGTCACTTCGGCTACGATCATCTGGGTCGCGTACTTTTTGGCGTACCGCAATCCGAAGGAGTTCAACCTGGCCCACGCCATCGCTGTGCTGGTTCTGGCGCTGATGGCGACGGGCGCGGGAGAGTACTCGCGCGAGATGCTCCGCAAGCCTTACGTCATCGGGCGGTGGATGTATTCAAACGGAGTGCGCGTGCCGTATGCAGGCAGGATCAATTCCCAAGGCTATCTGGCCGAATCGAACTGGGTTTGGAACGGATCGGCCTCGAGCTATTCGCGAGGCGAGGCAATCTTCCGCGGTGAGTGCGGCTCATGCCACACGCTGCGAGGCTATCGGCCGCTGGCTCATCTGCTCGAGGGACGCGATCGCGCCAACATTCACAACTTCATCGTCATGCTCCATGACACCGATCCCAAGCATGATTCGCCCTACCGCAAATTCATGCCGCCCATGGTTGGAACCGATCAGGATGTGAACGATCTTTCCGATTTTCTCAATGCGCAAGTGAACCCGCCATCGCCTGCTGCACAAAAGCCGGTGCTCACCGCGCGGAAATAATGGTTCCCTGTCCACTGATAGCGAAGGCCCGCAGGGCGCGGGCCTTCGCTGTTCAGCCTGATTGACAATCTTGCAATACCAGCGCGTTCCCAAATGGATCAAATCACAACATTGGCATGTCCGGGGACCTTGGGATTGGGGCCATATTCATTTCTATCGGGATCGCTGTCGAGCAGCGTAAACACGATCAGAATCAGACCGCCGATCAACGGAACGAAAGCGATAAGATACCACCAGCCGCTTCTGCCTATGTCGTGCAGCCGCCGGATCGTAATTGCCAGCGCCGGAATAAAGCTGATAACCCCGAATACTCCCATGCACATGGCAAACATATTGAAGCCATCCTTTTCGCCAAAGAGCGCGCCGTACCCAAAAGCCAGCGAACCCAGTAAGACAGCGGCGAGAAAGTTAAACAGCTGAAACATCCAATACTCGGTGCGCCGCGATCTGCCGCTGAAATCTGTTGCCCTTTGCCATGCCAATAGGTACCACGCCATGCCCTCCTCCATTCTTGTCGGACCGTTGGATGCTTAGCTCCCCGCGTTACTTCTCGCCCAGCTCATAGGGGATGCCGAAGCGCCCAATCTGAACGAAGGCCCGGGTCGCCGGTGGCCAGATGTGAATCTCGGTCACCCCCTTAATCGTTGGCATGAGGTGTGCATCGGTCGTTCCGACCAGCGCACCTGTTGCTGCTTCGTTGAAATGCACCTTCAGGATCTCACCCTCGTGCGTGTAGCCAAACACATACTCGCCGGGCTTGAGGTCCACGCCGCCGAGCCGAATGAGCGACTGCACCACGAGAAAGTGCGAGTACTTGCCCTCGGCGCTATATCCCGCGGTAATTAAGACCACTCCCGCAATATAGTGTCCGCGGCCATCCACAATGCCGCTAGCCGTGCGCATCTCGGTTTCAATGTGTTCCTTAATAACGGGAGCGCGCGCTGGCAACAGCGTTGCCAATTCCGCATCCGTCGCCTGATGCCATGTGGATTTCTGCGCGTGTGCAAGGTTCGGAACGGATGCAACAAGAAAAGCAAGAAGAAGAATTCGTTTCATGATCACCTTGTTCATGGCTTTGGTTTTCGCAGAGACTCAAGGGGAACGATGCCGCGCTGGATCGCGGCAGTCGCGGCCTGGGTTCGGTCGGTCACCCCCAGTTTGCCCAGCAGGCTGTTGATGTGGGTCTTGACCGTGGCTTCGGAAATGACCAATTCGGTTGCGATTTCCTTGTTACTTCGCCCGCGCACGATCTGCTCCAGGACATCGAACTCGCGAGGAGTCAGCTCTTCCGTGCCGACGCGTTCGGCCAGCCTCTGAGCAATAGCAGGAGGAATGTGTGAGCGGCCCGCATGCACGGTGCGAATAGTCGAGACTAGATCGTCGGTCGTCATGCCCTTCAGCAGGTAAGCGCGGGCGCCGGCCTGCAGCGCACGAAAAATGTCTTCGTCGCCGTCGTAGGTGGTGAGCACGATGAATCGCGCCTGTGGCGTCTCCATGCGGATGCGCTGGATGACCTCGACACCCGAAAGGCGTGGCATGCGCAGATCGATCAGGGTGACATGGGGCTGGCACTTTCTGAATTGTGCGATGGCCTCGACGCCGTCGGCTGCCTCACCTACCACTTCAATTCCATTCACCACATTCAGAAGTGCCACCAGACCCTGCCGCACCACGTGATGGTCTTCCACCACCAGAACGCGTATGTTCTCCTGTGCCGCCATCATTCCCCCGACCTTTCCTGCACTTCTTTCGGCGTCATCACTTGCAGCCGCACTGTTGTGCCTAATCCCAACTCACTCGTCACTTCGAGCGTGCCGCCAATCGCGTCTGCGCGCTCGCGCATTCCAGTCAGCCCGAAATGACCCGGCGGCGGCATGTACCCGGCACTCATTTCAAATCCCCGGCCATCGTCGCGCACCTCAAGTGCAATGTCTGTCGTACCGTATTCAAGCTGAACAGAGAGATGGGTTGCGCCGGCATGCTTCTTCACATTATGGATGGCTTCCTGGCCCACGCGCAGGAATTCCCGCTCCATTCCAGGCGGCATAGGCCGGTAGGCACCGTAGAGGCTGAACGTTGCCTCAACGCCACGACCATTGGCCAGTTCGGTGGCGCGACGCAGCTTCACCGGCAGCGTATTTTCGCCGCTGTCTTGGGAACGGAGGGCCCAGATGGACTGGCGTGCTTCGGCAAGGCCCTCACGAACGTGTTGGCGGGTCGTATCGAGGTGCTTGATGGCGTCTGCTGTGTTGTTGTTCCGGAGAAGCTCTGACAGCACCTCGAGCTGAACCGATACTCCAACATAACCTTGCGCCAGCGTGTCGTGAACCTCGCGTGCAATGCGGTTGCGTTCGGCCAGAACTGCGCGGAATTCCCGCTCGGCGCGCAGCAATCGCAGACGCAACAGCAGAACGACGACTCCCGCCGCCAGCGCGGCCAGCAAAATATAGAACCAAATTGTCTGGTAGAAATGCGGCCGCAACGTGAATGCGAATGCAGCGCCTTCCGTATTCCAGACGCCGTCGTTATTCGACGCCTGAACGCGAAAGGTGTAATTGCCGGGCGGAATGTTGGTGTAGTACGCAGAGCGCCGCGCGCCGGCTTCTGTCCACTGGTGATCGAAGCCCTCAAGCATGTAGCGATAACGAACTTTTTGCGGAGCGGTGTAGCTGAGGCCTGCGTAATCGAACTGGAAGTGATTATGTCCTGCCTGAACCTTTAAAGAGTCCTCTCCATGCAATGGCTCGTCCACGTCGTCGGCGGCAAAACGCACCATGGCCACAGGTGGCGGCACGGTATTTACGGGAAAATGGGCAGGGTCGGCTGCAACCAGTCCTTTCGGCGTTGCAAACCAGAGCCACCCGTCGCGCGTGCGCCAGGCGGAGGGGTGGCTGTTCGTAGCCATTGCGCGCCCGCGCAAGCCGTCGGCAGGGCCAAACTCCATCCAATGCGAGCAGCCGCCAGCCATCTCGCAGTCGCAGCGCGCGATCCCATTTTCGGTGGCGAACCATAAGTGACCGTGCTCATCGTCCAGAATTGCGTGAATGGTCGTGCGATTCAAACCGGACTTTTCTACCGATGAAAAGCCGTGCCCGTCCCAGATGTTCCATCCATCGCCCTGAGTGCCGATCAGCAGAGTCCCATCACTGCGCGACAACAGTGCGGTGATCACGTTGCTTGAAAGGCCGTTTGCCGACGTGAAATTGGAGATGGTGGGTTGGGGAGCACCTTGGAGGTGCGAGAGGCCGGCAAGCGTCGCCACCCACAGGTTGCCATGGATATCGCGCGCCATGGCGCCAACAAGGTCACTGCCGAGACCGGTTGCCTGGGTGAAGGTATCAATGTGCGCGCCGCCTGCGACCCAGTGTGCAAGGCCACGTCGTGTCCCGATCCACAGCGAGCCATCCGCATCTACCAGCAGGGAACGGACGAAGTCGTCAGGAAGGCCATCGGCACTTGTAAACGAAGTGACGACCCCTTTGCGAATGCGATTCAAGCCGTCAGGAGTGCCCACCCACAGATCTCCATTTGGCGCCGCTGCGAGAGAAAGAATTACATCGCTCGAAAGACCGTCCTTCACTTGAAGGGTTTTCACTCGCGTGATGAAAGCTCCATTGCGGGAGATGGCGCCAAGTCCATTTCCGCTCGTTCCCACCCAAAGCGTTCCGGCGTTGTCCTCGACGATGGTTGTTGTGGCATCGGAGGACAGGCCGTCGCGCATTCCGAATGTACGAAAGCGTTCATCGCGCAGGATGTGCAGCCCGCCCGTTTCAGTGCCTACCCATAGATTTCCTTCGTGATCTTCAAGGACCGAGAGGATGGATGCCGAAGCTAGCGAATCGGTCACCGGGAAACGGTCGATCTTGTCCGCAACCCATCGGACCAGGCCGCCGTTGGTTCCGATCCATAATCCGCCTTCGTGGTCGGCGTATGCCGCCTGGATGCGCGTACCCGGAATGTCCTTTCCGACGACGAGCGTCCGCTGCGGATGATCCTTCTCGACAATGTAGACCGCGGTCGTATGGACGGACACATCGGCTTTGTTGGTCAACTGGAAGTGAAACAGCGGGTGCGGCCCGTCATTCCAGTCAGTCAAGAGCGGCGTAACCCGGGAACCCTTGATCTCGACGCTGCCGTTTTGGGTTGAGACATAGACGGTGTCTTCCCGTCCTTGCCGGAGGGCTCGGATGGAGTTGCCGGGCAAACCGTTCTCAGTCGTAAAGGTAGTGGCCAACCCGTTCTGGAATCGCGCAAGCCCATCGCTGGTGCCGATCCAAAGAGCGCCGTCGTCTGTGGCCAGAAGGCACTGGATGTCATTGCCGGGAAGCGCCGGTTTGGAATTCTGGTCGAACACCACGAAGGCATTGCCGTCGAACCGAACAAGCCCCACCTCCGTCCCCAGCCAGACGAAGCCGTCCCGTGTCTGCGCAAGAGCCTGCACCGTGTTTTGCGGCAGCCCGTTCTCCATCACCCATGTTTGGCGAACGTAGTTCGCCAGCGGGGTGGTCGGCTCCAGGGCTGGAGCCCATTCGACGCACGCGAGAAGAATGACCACGAGACAGCAGGAAAATGATGCAGTCGCGCGTGCCAGTCCCACCGCGGTACACCCCCGGCGGCATGCGGGGCCTTGTGCAATCGGGTTCGTTTCGATGCGCAACAAGATGTATTAATCCAAATCCAGACGAAAAGCGTGACCGAACGGGGGCATTACACCGATTATCAGCCCAGAGCGCCCGATCCGCGGAAGCCCTTTTGATTCATTGTGCTGGTACTGGAAATACCTCCACCCAATGGTGGAGCCGATCATCGTCCGAATGACGCAAGACGCCCGACCAGAATCTCGTTACTCTGACATTGCCTCCTGAAATTTACTTGTACATCTCTGGTATTCAGAATTTAAAGGGCGGGCCGAAACCGGCGCCGCCCTTTCCTTTTTGTATGGCCCAATGATCGCGAATATCCCACGCACAAAGCCACCATCCCACGCACAAGCCCTGTCATTCCGACCGACCAACGGGAGTGGAGGATCCCGCAGTTGCTTTTCTTAATCGCATTGCCATCAACCCGTCCTTCAAGCAAATGGCGCCGAATCGCAAACATGGCTTTCCCAATCTCTCCTAAGGGGCTCATCCCAACACCACGTCAAGCCCCCGATCTCAACATTTCCACCTAACCCATTCATAACAAACGCCAAACTCTCCTCGCTAATTTGCAGGTTATTTCGCCGGTTCGTCTAAGCTGAATCTGTGCGGTAAATCCTCAAATTGATGAGAGAACTTCGGCTTTGAAAAGGGCGCGGAATGTTAAGCGAAAATGGAATAGGCCTAACTACAAATCCTCCCCTTCCGAAAAGGCGTGGTGAACCTGTGAAACGGGCCATAAGTCCCTATAAGAGAATCCTCTACAGCTAAGTCCAAAGGAGAGAGACCTTTGACGGCAACCTCCTCTGTAGTCTGCTGCAAATAGGACATTTACCCAATGAGACGGGATAATAGGGGGGTAGTCCCCGAACAGCGTGCCTCTCGCCATTGACAGACACACTTGAAGCTGCGGTTAAATGAGTAAAGTGCATAGACATGGAAACTGAAAACATTCGCGTCGAAAAGAACGGGATGCTGGCCACCGTCACTCTGGACCGACCCAAAGTACTGAACGCCCTGAACGCGGCGACGTTTGCCGAATTGAGTTCCGTGTTCGACGAACTGGAGACGGACAGAGAAGTGCGAGTGGCTTTGCTTACCGGAGCCGGGGAACGCGCCTTTGCAGCCGGCGCAGATATCCGCGAACTGGCAGCCGCGGCGGAAGGTGCGGGAAAGGCCTTTGCGCTTCGGGGCCAGGCGGTTTTCCGCAAGATCGAAACCCTGAACAAACCCGTAATCGCCTGCATAAGAGGGTTTGCCTTGGGAGGCGGTTGCGAGCTGGCGATGGCCTGCTCGTTGAGGATCGCAGCTGACGACGCGAAATTCGGACAGCCCGAGGTGAAGTTGGGAGTGGTCCCGGGATATGGAGGTTCGCAGCGGCTGCCGCGGCTGGTTGGACGTGGAGCGGCACTCAAGCTTCTGCTGACCGGTGCGATTATCGATGCCCGTGAAGCGTTGCGGATCGGTCTTGTCGACGAGGTAGTACCTGGCGCCGAGTTGATGCAGCGCGCCGAAGCGCTGGCGGGCGAAATGGCGGCCCAGGCGCCACTGGCGATTGCAGAGACCTTGCGGCTGGTAGACGAAGGACTCGATCTGCCGCTGGATCTTGCGTTGCTGCGCGAGGCGGATCGGTTCGGGCATCTCTGCGACACCGCGGATAAAGCCGAGGGAACCAGGGCTTTCCTTGAAAAACGGACTCCGGTCTGGAAAGGCGAGTAAGCTGCCCAGTCCCCGATCAGCAGGCTGAGTAAGGACCGAGCCCCTGATATTCTTGACTGGTGATCCTTCCATCCAAAGCTGCTGGGTTTGCAGCCATGATCGCGCTTTTGGCGGTCGCCTTAGTTGCCTGCCATCGAGAAGAGCAGGCCGTCGTAGGCGTGGCCAAAAATGCCGTAAATGCCGAGCACCAGGCGCAGGCTGCAGCCCAGGCGCGTGCTACTGCCAGCGATCAGCAGCGCGCGGCGCTTTCCCGCATTTCGCTCCCAACCAAGAGCATGTATGTGGATGTACACGATCCGTCGGCATGGGCAAATCCGTTTCTCGCAGTTGGACCGGATGCCATTACCTTGCGCATTGTGCAGGCGGACGCCAACTCAAGCGACGTGGGCAAAGGCACCATGCTGCGTCCAGAAGCGGCACGGCGGCAGGAAATCGAAATTCGCCTCAAAGATCTTCCTGAAGCGATGGTTGCACTGCCCCCGAGTGCATGGCAATATGGCCGCGTGGTGGCGGTGGCAGAGCTTCCCGGCGCCCCCGCGAAGGACCGCCCGAAGATCCGGCGCAATGTAGAGGCCGCAATCCAGCAGCTGAACGAGTTGGGCATTGTTGTGGAAGAGTGGCCGACACGCTGAGCATTTCTCCTTCAGCTTGTCGTCGAAGCCTCTCGGCAAAGTGGCAATTTCCTTAAGAAATTACCACCCCAATACGATGCAACAGGCTGTCGCTGAAGGAGAAATGCCTTGAGCGCGCTACTATTCCCACGTGGGCGTTTTCACCATTCTCAATCAGCCTCGTCTCGACCACGAGCAGTTCAGCGAGCATCGCGAGCTTGAAGCGCGGTTGAAATCCAGGCTTCGCGGCGACGTGCTTTTTGATGCAGGTTCGCGCGCGCTCTACGCGACGGATGCGTCGAATTACCGCCAGCTTCCCATCGGCGTGATTCTGCCACGCGATGCAGCAGACGTCGAAGCTGCACTCGAAGCCTGCCGCGCGTTGGGCGCCGCGGTACTGCCGCGGGGCGGTGGAACCAGTCTCTCCGGCCAGTGCGCGAACGTTGCAGTGGTATTCGACTTTTCGCGCTACATGAATGGCCTTACTTCGATCGATCCAGAGGCAAAGCTGGCGACAGTTCAGCCCGGCGTTGTTCTTGACCGCCTGCGCGATGCGGCAGAGAAGCATCATTTGACCTATGCTCCAGATCCTGCGACGCACTCGCGCTGCACTTTGGGCGGCATGATCGGCAACAACAGTTGCGGAGTGCACGGATTGCTAGGCGGCAAGACCGTCGACAACGTGGAGTCGCTCGAGATTGTGCTCTACGATGGCTCACGCATGACCGTCGGCCGCTCGAGCCCGGAACAACTTGAGAGCATCATCGGCGCAGGCGGGCGGAAAGGCGAAGTCTACGCCGGCCTCAAGCGTATTCGCGACCAATATGGCGACCTGGTGCGCTCGAAGTTTCCACGGATTCCGCGGCGTGTCTCCGGCTACAACCTCGACGAGTTGCTGCCGGAGAATGGCTTCAACGTGGCGAAGGCGCTGGTGGGCAGCGAAGGCACCTGCGCCACCGTGTTGTCGGCCACGCTGAATCTGACGGCGAGCCCTCCCTTTCGCGTGCTCACGGTGCTGGGATTCGACGATCCTTTCGTCGCGGCTGATGCGGTGCCGCTGGCGTTGGAGCACAAGCCCATCGGGCTCGAGGGATTCGATCAACTGCTAGTTGAGTTCATGCGTCGCAAAGGCCTGGCCCTGAAGGAACTCGACCAGTTGCCGCCCGGTGTGGGATTCCTGCTGGTGGAGATGGGGGCCTGGAGCGCAGAGGAAGCGCAGGCAAAGGCCGAGGCGCTCGCTCGCGATTGCCAGAGCTGGCGCAACCCACCGGTTGCGCATATCTGCACGCCTGCGGAAGCAGCGAGCGTGTGGTACGTGCGCGAATCGGCGCTGGGAGCGGTGGTGTTTGTTCCGGGTGAGCCGGATCGGTGGGAAGGCTGGGAGGACGCTGCCGTTCCGCCGGAGAAGCTGGGAGCTTATCTGCGCAGCATTGCCGCGCTGATGGCGGAGTATGGCTACTCGAGCCCGCTCTACGGCCACTACGGGCAGGGATGCGTGCACATGCGCATCAACTTCGATTTCCGCAGCGAAAAGGGGCTTCGCGATTTTCGCGAGTTTCTCGATCGTGCCACAGATGTGGTGCTGGGCTTTGGTGGCTCGCTGAGCGGCGAGCATGGCGACGGGCAAGCGCGCGCGGCGCTCCTGCCCAAGATGTTCGGGCCGGAGCTGATGCAGGCGTTTCGCGAGTTCAAAGCGCTGTGGGATCCAGATAACCGCATGAACCCGGGGAAGCTGATTGATGCGGTTCGTGTATACGACCCCATCGAAAACCTCCGTAAAGGAATTGAGAGCCACCAATCGCCTTCGGCTGGCCCGCGTCAGGAAGAAAGCGCGGGTGAAAGTGCTGGAGTCGAGTTCAAACCATACTTTGCATTCGCTCGCGATGAGGGTTCGCTGGAGCACGCTACCGAGCGGTGCGTAGGCGTGGGCGCGTGCCGGAAAACGGACAGTGGCGTGATGTGCCCGAGCTATCGCGCGACAGGCGACGAGAAGCACTCCACGCGCGGACGCGCGCACCTGCTGTGGGAGATGCTGGCGGGGTCACTGCATGCAGAGGGATATCAAAGCAAGGCGGTACACGAGGCCCTCGATTTGTGCCTGAGCTGCAAGGCATGCAAGACGGAGTGTCCGGTGCAGGTGGATATGGCTGCGTACAAAGCGGAGTTCCTGGCGCAGCACTATAAGGGACGGCTGCATCCCCTGCAGAACTACGTGTTCGGATTCGCGGACAAGCTGGCGCGCTTCGGCTCGATGGCGCCGGGGATCACGAATGCCATTCTTACCAGCGCCCTTACAAGCCCGATCATCAAGCGGATCGCCGGCGTTGCGCCGCAGCGCAGTTTGCCCAGCCTCGCAAACAAACCGTATGTGACATCTCGCGTGGCGCCGAACCTGGGTGCCCCATCCTTGCGGCGCTGTTCAGACGCAAGGGTGGGAATCGACGAATCTCAAACCGTTTTTCTGTGGCCGGATACGTGGAACAACTACTATCACCCGCAGACACTGGTTGCGGCGGAGACTGTCCTCAGCGGAGCGGGCTTCACGGTTGAGACGGCGAAGCGCCACATCTGCTGCGGAAGGCCTCTCTACGACTTTGGCTTTCTCGATCAGGCGCGGGCGTATCTCGCCGACGTGCTGGGGCGCCTGGCTCCCGAGATCGATGCCGGAATGCCGTTCATCTTTCTTGAGCCGAGTTGCGCGAGTGTTTTCAAAGACGAACTTCTCGAGTTCTTTCCGAAAGACGAACGGGCACATTGCATGAGCAGGCAGGTGTGGCTGCTGGCAGACTGGCTCGCGGCCGAGGCTCCTGACTGGGTTCCGGCGCGGCTTGAAGGGGCGAAGGTGCTGGTGCATGGACATTGCCACCACAAGGCTGTATTCGGCGGACCGGCCAGTGAGATCGCGCTGCTGAAACGCGCGGGCGCGAACGTGGAGGCGATCAAGGCGGGATGCTGCGGAATGGCGGGCCCTTTCGGATTCGAGAAAGAAAAGTATGAAGTGTCGAAGACGATCGCGAGCGATGGATTGATGCCGGCGGTGGACTCGGCGGGTCCGCTGACCGTGATCCTGGCGGACGGTTTCAGTTGCCGCGAACAGATTCAACAACTGGGGCATAAGCAGGCGCTACACTTTGCCGAACTGCTGGCGCGGAGTTGCGGGTGCGGTTAGAGGTCAGCCCTCGTAGATCTGGCCTCCCTGGGTGTCGTTCAATTGGTCACCCCCCTATCTATACGTCTCCCAGCGGGGAAATTATCTGCAAAAGCCAGCAATTCTTTTGACGTTTGTTTTAAATGACATAGCGACATTGATCATCGATGAAGGCTTGACATGAGCAAAGCGGTCTAGTGCTTCGTCCAGCCGTGCATGCCGGCTTCAAAGCTGCGGCGGTCGAGGCGCGGAAGAGCCCGTGCCACCTTGTCAGGGAAAAGCGGGTAATGCCGCGCGGCGATAAGCAGTTCCGGGACGCACCAGACGTCATCTTCGCTGGTCATCCAATGCCGGTTGTCGAGGCGCGCAAGGTTCACCGGGGCCGAGTAGGTGCGCAATGTACGTTCGCCGCGCAGATTGTAATAGTGGTCGACGTAGCTGAGCGCGAGTTCGCGCGGCGTGCGATAGACAGGCGCGCGAAAACGCAGTCCTGCGAAGTTTGACTTGGCAACACTTCCCCACAGGCCGTGCTGGCGGTAGACGGCCAATACGTGGTCGTCGTCCCGCACCGACTCCAGATCCATCAGGAGCGGTGGATAGCCGTTGACGCGGAAAGCCGCGGCGGCAAGAATGGCTCCCTCGAGACAGTGCCCTTTGCGCTCGCGCAACACGCGTTGGGGAGACAACGCGGTATTTGCATACTGGTACTCGATCGCGTCAATGAATTTCTGGATTTGCGAGGGCGTCTTGAGTGCGCGAAGCGTGCGCAGATTCTGAGGCGATAGTCCAAAGCTCTCGCGCCCGTTTTGCCGAATTCCGTTTCTGGACAGTTGTCCCCCTCGAAAACGCAACGGATCCATTAGCAGCTTGATTTGAATATCATCTTACCGAAGTCGGACGCGGGTATCACGCAACGAGAACATTCGCTGTACCATGCAAAACAGGAGACGTCGATGGACCCCACCCCCGGAGAAGTCACGCTGCTCCTCAAGGCCATGCATGACGGCGATTCCACGGCCGCAGAGAATCTGCTTCCTCTCGTCTATGCGGAACTTCATCGCATCGCCGCCGCCTATATGCGACGCGAGCGCGATGGTCACACACTGCAGGCCACCGCGCTGATCAACGAGGCCTACCTTCGCCTGGTTGGCGAGGATATCGAATGGACGAATCGCTCCCACTTCATTGGCCTGGCAGCGCACGTTATGCGCCGCGTCCTTGTCGACTATGCGCGCCAGCACAACGCTGAGCGGCGCGCCGGCGGCCTCAAGCGCGTCGAAATGGAAGACAACCTCGCCATCTCGCCTGAGCGTCTTGACGAAGTCCTCTTCCTCGACGAAGCCCTGGCAAAGCTTGCGGCAAACAATCCTCGCCAGGCCCGCGTTGTCGAGCTGCGGTATTTTGGCGGCCTCTCGGTCGAACAGATCGCCGAAATCCTCAATGTCGCGCCGCGCTCAGTAAAACGCGACTGGGCTCTCGCCCGCATCTTTCTCTTCCGCGAACTCAATCCCGGCGCGCCGCTCCCAAACGGAACCGGAGAAGAGGATTCGGCCGGCGCCCCAAAATAATTTTTGATTTGCGTGGCCCCTTTTCTGTCCTCATTGCGCACTCCTAAGTGAAGCCGGTCATCAAGACCCCTTCCCCAAGGAGATCATCATGAAAACGACTATCCGCACCATCGCCCTTGCCACCCTCGTTGCCATTGCGTCCCTGTCGCAGACAGTGATCGCCCAAACCGGCCGGCCCTCCACCAAGGTCGCTGTGCCTTTCGCATTCGATTACGGGACGCAGCATTTCGCGGCAGGCGTCTACACCGTGTCCATGCGGGACAAGAACATCCTGACCCTGAACAGCGGCAATCACTCCGCATGGGCGATGATTCAGGCGGGATACGACCCCACTCAGAACAAAGCCGGGTATGTAGTTTTCCGCAAGTATGGCGATCGCTATTTCCTCACGGAATACGCTCCCGCCAGCGGCTCGCTTCACGCCTCCGTATCCGAGTCGGCAGCAGAGCGTCGCGCGGCCCGCGATTTCGCCGCCAACCACCTCGCTCCCAGCCGTGTTCAACTAGCGCTGATGTCCAACTCCAACGGCGCAGCGCAGTCGAAGTGAAGTTCAGATCTGATCCGATCCGAGCAGGAGCATTTACCGATGCTCCTGCCCGAACCGTTTTGCGGACGATGCTAAGGCAGATCCAATTCGAGCGAGTAGATCTCTTCCAGACTGGTGTCGCGCACAGCCAGGATCGAGCCATCCGGGGTTGTTCCACTCCAACCTCCCCAATCCGCTGTCGGTTGTCCAATTTGCCGCAGGTCTGCCACAAGCTGAGGACGACGGTCATTGAGACAGACCCGATACTCAGGCGAGTGTTCTGGGTTCGCGCCGCCGAAGAAATAGACGCATTCACTATCCCGCGACCAGTCTTCATACCCGCCCTGCAGCTTCGTCAATTCTTCCCACTTCTGGGTGCTGAAGTTAAAAAGTCCTAGCGCGCCGGTTTGAGAATCAATTGCCACGATCCAGCGTCCATCGGGAGACCAGCGCGGCGACCAGTATCGACCTGAATCCGGCAGTGCAGTCAGTTGGTGGCTCTTCAGGTTCAAGATTTGAATCGGGTGTTGCGTGGATGAGCTTGCCGTGTCGACGGTGGCGCCCAACGCGATCGCATCGCTGTCCGGTGACCAGGAGGGGTCCGAGTTTCCGTTTTCTCCGTTGGTCAGCCGCTCCGGATTTCCGCCTTCCGCCTGGATCATATAGACTTGGTGCGTCTTACCCGGCTCGGCCCCAGCGAAGACGATTTGCTTTCCATCCGGCGACCATCGAGGCAGACCGGCTTTCAGGGGTGCGAAAGTCAGCTGGCGAGCTTCGCTGCCGTCAGACTTGGACACCCAGAGTTTCCCTTCAGGCAAGCTGGTGTAGGCAATCCTGGACCCGTCTCTCGTAAACGCCAACGTATTGGCCGAGACTCCAGGAAGATATAGCACAAATGAACCCTTCTTTGAGTCAAAACGCTCCAGTTCTCCTCGCTTGGTGATCCCGATAAAGTAAATGCTTTTACCGTCAAGGCTCGGCAGCGGGCTTTGGGCAATCGAGGCTCCCGTCGCCAGTTCTACCGGTTCTGTATTCGTCTTTCGCCACCAGTCCTGCTTTTCCCGCACCACCCACAGATTCCAGGCTCCAGAGCGCGTCGAAGCGAACACGAAATATTTTCCATCCTGTGTCCATGATCCACAACATTCATTGGGCCACTGATCTCCACTCAACAAACGCCGCAGGCCGCTTCCATCGGCGCGCGCCTCCCACAGCGTATTGGTGTTACGTTTCTCGTCGCGCACCCCGAATCTCATGAGCCTTCCGTCGGGAGAAAATCGAATCCAATTTGGTTCTCCAACGACGGTAAGAATCTTCCGGCTCTGGCTTCCATCGCTTCGCGACACCCAGATATCGGGCCCAGCCCCGTAGTAGATTGAAGCTCCATCCGGAGACCAGGTTGCATCGAGGACCACCATGTCTCCGATTCGTCGTGTCTGGCCGCCCAACACGGGCATAGTCCAAAGGCCTCCACTGTCAAACTGTTGCGAATTGTTCGGTGGCCCTAAAAGGAGGAGTTCGGATTTCGACCGTGACAAGCCGATAAGCGCCGTGAGGTCAAATGGAACCGGCAGCTTTGCAGATTCCCCTCCCTCAGCCGAAACCAGCCGCAGGCCCTGATATTCCAGCGGTTGGAAGTAAACCCGTAGTCCATCGGTGACCATCGAGTTCTGAACTCGATACCCTGGCGTGTACATCTTCCGTTTTCCATCATGCGTAATCTGCTTGATTGCGATCACGCGCGGCGGGGGCACAGTTGGGCGCAGAACATACGCAACAGCCAGCAGGAAAAGCAAACCCACAAGACCTGCGACCATCGCCACACCGCGGCGGCCGCGCCGACCCTCCGCCGGTGCCACTGAACCTGCTACTGAAACGGAACTCACTGAAGCCAGTCCCGGATTAAGATCCCGCGACAACCGCTTCAGGTCGGTCTCCATCTCCGCTGCGCGCTGGTAGCGCAGATCGCAATCCTTCTCGAGCGCCCTGTTCACGATGTGCTCGGCCAGCGGTGGTAATTCCGGCAGAAAGGTGCGAATTGACGGCGTGGGCGTTGCAGTGATGGCATGCAAAACGTTTAGGCTGTTGTTTCCCGCAAACGGTGGTCGTCCCACCAGAGATTCGAAGTACAGGACTCCAAGGCTCCACAAATCCGCTCGCGCATCCACGCTCTTGCCGAGCGCCTGTTCCGGGGACATATATACGGGAGTGCCGAGCAGCCCCCGCGTCTCCGCCACCGACATGGTGGCATCCACGCCCGTCGTCAGGAGCTTGGCTAGGCCAAAATCGAGAACCTTGGCGTCGCCCTTTGGCGTGATCATGACATTCGCCGGTTTCAGATCGCGGTGAATTACGCCGTGTTCGTGCGCTTCGCCCAACGCATCCGCTACCTGGCGCGCAATGACGGTCGCCTCGTTCACTTTCAGCGGACCTACGCGGAGCTTTGCCGCCAGCGACTGTCCCTCCACCAACTCCATCACCAGGAAATCCGCGCCGTCCTGCTCGCCCACGTCGTATACCGCCGCAATATGAGCATGGTTCAACTTGGCCAACGCCAGTGCCTCCCGGCGAAAGTGACGGCGCGCCTCTTCGCTGGCCAGAACGCCCTTTGACACCATCTTGATGGCGACTTCGCGCTCCAGCTTTTCATCGCGAGCACGATACACGACGCCCATGCCGCCCGCGCCTAACTGATCGACGATGGTGAATCGCCCCAGCCGCGTACCCGGCGAGAGAATCGCAGCCAACGTCTCTGCCTTTTTGTACGGAGGATCGGAGAGAAATCCGCTCAGCCTGTCGTTCTCTACGAGCAGCGCCTCAACCAGCTGCCGCACCGCAGGCGTATCGCGGCATGCCCCGGCCAGGAACGCGGCGCGCTCCTCCCGCGGCAAATCGAGAGCCTCTCCGAAGAGACGTTCTGCAAAGACCTGTTGATTCTCCATCTATTGGTTTCCGACCCGACGAGAATGTCACCTACAGTAACATGACACCGAATCGATAGACCACGATTGATGCTCCTAAGCACCGCTTGGAGTGGGAAGTTGTTGAAACCGCGTCCGCCGTACTGCGGAGTGGCCTTCATCGCTTCGCGGGTCTGAGAGGCGAGATATGGGGCAACGAATCGCCTGCAGTCTGTATCTCCACGATCAAAATCGAACGCCGGAGTTGGTAATCCAACTCCGGCGCGGGCGAAGGATCGGACCTCTACTCGCTATCTGTAAAGCTGAAGAGACTGAATAGGTCACCAAGTGCAGGGCTATTGACCGGCACGTAGGGGTTATCCGCGGTAGTGATTGGGTTGGGGAAGTTGTCACGGCTGCGGCGAGTGATCGCTTTCAGTCCCCAATTCCGTTCGATGAACTTCAGGATCGAGACGTGATCGGAATACTCATGCGAAATGTGTCCACCCGTGGAGTATTTCGAAACGACGATCATCGGGATGCGCGTACCGTCGCCGAAATAGTCCACCGGCTGAACATATCCCGAGTCGTAGTACCCGCCGCCTTCGTCGAAGGTGATGAAGATGGCAGTATCCGCCCATAGGGTCGGATTCGCTTTTACGGCATCCACAATTTTCTTAGTGAAACCCTCAAACAGGTCCAGCTTCGAAGAGGCCGGGTGACCGTCGACCAATCCGCTGGGCTTCACAATCGAGACCGCCGGAAGATTGCCATCCTTAATGTCCGCATACAGGTTCTCGGTGTCCTGAATGTGAGCGTTGCGGACGGTTGGATTCTTCATGATGGAGGTGTCGTACTGGAACGGGTTGCATATGTTGCAATACTCGTCAGTGTTCTTACCGATAGCCGAGAAGTTGAGCTGATATGGATCGGGGACGTAGTTGTTCCACTGATCGCCGTAATATTTCCAGGAGATGTTCGCGGCGATCAGCACATCGCCGATGCTCTTCACTGAAGACGGTGGAATCGTGAAGACCGTGTTATTTGAATTGGTATCGGTATAGGCGTTGTTGCCGTTGCCGAAGTACCCGGGGTTGTAGTTGTTCAAGAGGTAGTAGCGGTCTTTCTCGCAGCGCGGATCGACGGGGTTCGAAAGCGACTTCAGATAGTTTCGAATCTCGGCAACGCCGGGCTGTTTCAGGTCAGAGCAATTTGTATAGGATCCGCCGCCGAACGAAGCGACTCCAAACGAACCGCCGCCGTATCCGTCTTCGGAATACCAGTTGTTCGTGCCCTTCGCTGGATTCGGATTTTCAATTTCATCGACCACACCTGCGTTCTTCGTTCCGGGATCGACCGTTGCGTTATGCGGAGGAACTGCCGGATTCCCGTTGCCATCACTGAACCAGATCATGTCGGCATGCCCGAGCATGATGTGGTTGGCGCCCGTTCCACCGTTCACGGATTGATGGAAGTTGTCGCTCATGGCATAGGTATCGGCGAGGTGCTTAAAGTAGGGTGCGTCGCCGTTTTGCACGTTGTAAAAGCCCATCGAAGTCGAGCCCTCACCGGTTGTCGTGTCGCCAGCGACGTATTCGGTATTGAAATTCGCAGGCTGTGCCAGGCCGTTGGTGCCGGCGCCCACAGTTACTTCAACCCACGGAAACAACTTCGCGCTGCATCCTGAAGGATTGTCCTGGGTGGCATTCGCTGCGCTGCAATTCAGCTGTTGCCACATCTGATAGAAGCGATGGACAGGGCTGGCGGCGTAGGAGTTATAGGTGAAGGTGTCCCCGTTCGTGAGTTGGAAAGGACCCGGCGGAAGCGCGTTCACAGCCTTGATGCGAGTGTCCGGAGTCTTTGCTGTCAGGCCGCTACCCCCAGTGACGAGATATCCGTAGTAATCGGCAGGCAAGCCGTTTTCAGATTTCCTGGCCAAGCTGAGGCTGTCATTCTTGACGAAGGAGTCCATCGGCCCTCCGGCGAGAGGCGCCGGCAAGACGGAACCAGCAAATGAATTCGTCGACGGATCGAGAAGGTATCCGTCTGACTTCGTGTCATTGGCTGCAAGCTGTTCCGCTTTCGAAAAGTTTGGGCCCGGCGTTCCGTCGGCCTTCACGATCCCTTCGGACAAAAGATCCCACACTCGTTCGCCTTTTTTCGGCACATACGTAGCAAAGACGTGATCGAAGCTGCGGTTTTCGCCAACAATAACGATCACGTGCTTGATCGGTGTGGCAGTATCGGTATCGCGTGACGGCTGCTTCTCGGGGGAAGCTCCGGCAGCAAAGCTGTTGCCAATAGCGAACTGGAATATCGAGACGGATACCAGCCCGGTGCGGACAACATTCATTGCCGTGGATGCGAGGGACTTCACGGTCATCTAAATCCTCCAAAGTTGAGTTACCTCAACTGGAAGAGATATATTTCTAACTCATTTCTCCAGAATGCTAATTCGATGAAAAGCCGGTGAATCATCGAGCGTTTTTTATCGACGCTGCGTGCGTATGGCGGCGTATTAAATTCAATGAGAATTTAATGGGCGTTGGACCACGCGCGAAGACGTTCCCGCATCTGATCCTCCCACCTGTGTCGCCTCATTCGCCTGATGATTCGACGATGCCGGCGCCTCCACGCGAATTGATCCCATCATTCCCTTGTCCTCGTGTTCCAGAATGTGACAGTGATACACAAATGTTCCCACAATGTTCGGATCGCGGAAGTCCATGCGCAAACGAACGCTCGGATAAGCCAGGCTATGTCCGTTGTCATATGGGACATTCACTGTATCTCGTAAGAAGTTTTCGTTGATTGGCCTGCCCATGTAACCGATCAGCAAAAAGTGAAGCTGATGAATATGGAAGTCATGAAGCTCGCTTGACCTGTTCTCAATAATCCAATCCTCGACCGTTCCCTGCTGGACAACAATGTTGGGCTCGCTCGAATGCATATCGAACTCCCTCGGCTGCTGGCCTTCCTCCGTCAGATAGAACTCGATCGCGCTGGTGGGATCATCGGGGTTATCAAGCTTCTCTGAAAAATACAACCGGCGCACGCGTACCGGGGTGACATCGCCAAGCCATGCGTCCGCGTTCACCGCTAGTGGTTCCGGAGTGCTGCTCAGCCTTGAGTGCGGTTCCGGCGCAGTCGGCGTGGAAACAATTTTTGCCAGCATGCGATTCGGATCGTTCTCGCCGCCGGGGCCTGTATCAACGGTTCGCGTCACCAGCAGAGCGTCTTCCCCTTCCGCAGGTCCATCCAAAATGAACTCAACCCGGGCTCCGGGAGGAACGACAAGATGCTTCTGCCAATTCACCAACTCACCCTGCGGATCGTCGTGGCTCATTGGCACACCATCCATGGCCACCAGGCCTAAAGGCTGCGACGCGTGCTGGAACAAGACCTCTATATTCAGATATGTAATGGCCGAAGCATTGAGAACCCGCCATAACTGACGCTCCTTTGGTTTCATCTCGATCACCGCCGGAGCATAATCCGGATAAGGCACGGGGACGTAATTGATCGACAGATCCTTCGCCGGTTTGCCGAAACCCGTTCCAGTGTTGGCCGCGTCGCCATCGCGGTCTACCAGGAACTTCGGAACCACCGGCTCTGATTTCGCAGGCGGAGCGTTTGGATTCACGAGATCCTGGTCGCGGATGACGAAGACCCGTTCCGGAAGGCCAGCTAACACTCTTTTTGCACGCTCGATGCCCTCCACGATCAGCGCTCCCGACGCTCCGCCGAGCAGCTGCTGCTTGCTGAATCCATGGATGTGCGGGTGGTACCAGTACAGACCGGGCGGCTCATCGTCTGGTATCCGAAAGCGATATTCAAATGTCGGATCCCGAGGCTGGACCAATGTGTTGAGCACGTCGTCCTGGTGACAAACGGGGGGAATCGTCAGACCATGAAAATGAAGGTTTGTTGCTACCGCACTCATTTCTCCACCGCCGCAGCCCTCAGGAGAAGATGTGCGATGGTTATGCGCGGCCATCGAGGACGCCTTCGCCGTATCCGTCGGGGTCAGCGCATTCTTCAGATGAAGAATCACCAGATCGCCCGGTTTCACCCGCAAGGTCGGCGATTCGCGACCCGCTGCATCGGTATAACAATAGAGCGTGCTGCCGTGCACGTCAGGGACATCGCGCGCCGTGAGTTCCGCTTCCAGCACCCCATTTCGGCTCCGCAAATCCTCCGGCTCCTCGACCACACTGCCAACCGCAGGGCGCGGACACGTCGATTGGGCCACTGCTTGCGCACGTGTTGGTTCCGCTTGGAAAAGAGCGCACCGGGACGTAAGACAGAAAACAAAAATCGGTACCCATCGAAATTTGGACATGGGAAGGCTGCGATCCCTTGGCTCTGCACGTTCACTCGCCAATGCGGGGGAATGGAACCTTGCTAGTTTTCACCACGAAGATTAACTCCATGTAAAAAGGAACGCCGCGCAGCTGGGGTGCCTGGATAAAGGATATCGGAGTTCTGCATGAGCCCTCGGGCTACGGATCGGGATGAAAATCGTCCCCATTAGCCTAGTGTCGGAGGAGTGCTTTCATCGATTCCCAGGTCTCAGAGGCGAGAGCTGGGGGCACTTGGCAGGGAGCGAGTTGCTGAAATCGTTGCAGCAAGATATTGACGAGTAACGTCCGAGACGCCAGTGATCGAAGGTGCCAGGTGCAAAATTCATCTTTGTAGAAGCAACGGGGTAACCGTATGCGCACATCCATTCATGATGAGGGCTTATGCCCTGACGAGCCTCAATTTCCTTACCAAACTTAAAAACCAGGCGCGGACGTGAAAGCGATGCGGTTCTGCGGCACTTCTTTAAATGGCGGGCCGATGACGGCTATCTCGCCGGGTTCGAAAAGATGATGGATAGGCCGGTAAATGCCTGGTTCATCAATGAGGTATCAATGGATTGATAAGGGCAACGCATAGCTGGAAGCCGTAAGAGCTGTGATCGCGAGAGGCGCTTCATCCGCAGGGCATCGCCTGATTTTCGATCTCCTCAACTGCATTCGAGTTTCACAACGATGACAACGTTCCTTGCTCCCTGTCTCCTCTGGATGACGAAGGAGCTCTGCAGTGTATTCCATTGTTCCCGGGTGAAGATCATATGTTCGTGAGGTTCAGGTCGTTCCGCTCCCATTCCCAGTCGTCGCTTCCTAGCCATTGCCACCATTTCGGATCTTCGGCTCTCTCTCGCATTTTCGCCTGGTCCCTGCTGTGCGTGATGGCGCAGGTGCTGTTGGCGCAAACACCAACGCCGGTTCCTGTGTTGACGTGGCGATACGATCCAGGCCACGCCGGACAGAACACGAGCGAGACGGCGCTGAACCCTTCGAACGTGAATACGAACTCGTTCGGCAAGCTGTTCTCGCTTCCGGTGGACAGCACCGTTTACGCTCAGCCACTCTACGTGCCTGGGATAAAGATGAGTGACGGCCAAGTCCACAATGTGCTGTTCGTGGCCACCGAAAATGATTCTATTTACGCTTTCGACGCGGATTCCAATGGAGGCGCGAATGCGAATCCGATCTGGCACGCGAGTTTGCTGACTTCGAATTACGGAGCCGGAGCGGGAGCGACTGCGGTGCCGTGGCAGGATAACGGCTCACCGGACGTGGCGCCTACCGTGGGGATTACAGGCACTCCAGCGATCGACCCGGCGACGAATACGATGTTCGTGGTGACATCGACCAAAGAGAGCGGCGTGTATTTCTCGCGGCTGCACGCAATCAACATCGTGACTGGAACAGAGCAACCCAATAGTCCCGTGAATATCACCGCGACGGTCGCGGGCACCGGGAACGGCAGCTCCGGCGGGCAGCTCTCCTTCAGCGCGCTATGGGAGAATCAGCGGCCAGCACTCGATTTTTATAACGGCTATGTCTACATTGGTTACGCAGCTCACGGAGACAACGGTCCGTGGCACGGCTGGTTGTTTGCCTACAACGCAACGACGCTGCAACAGACCACGGCGCTATGCCTATCGCCGAACGGCGTGGGCGCGGGTATCTGGGCTTCAGGCGCGGGCTTGCCCATCGATACAACCGTGGCGGGCGGACGCATGTTCATCGTGACCGGAAATGGTACGCGATCGGGCGCGCCGCCCTTCAACGCCAGCACTGAGTATGGCGAGAGCGTTGTGGCCTTTAACATTGCCAACGGACAGATCACGCCCGTGGATGAGTTCACGCCGTTTAATTACCAGATACTGAATAACCATGATTGGGACCAGGGTTCCGGTGGCCTGCTGATGCCGCCTGACCAGCAGGGCGCGAATCCCCATCTGCTGATCACAGGAGGCAAAGAGGGACGAATCGTTGTATTGAATCGGGATAACCTCGGCGGCTTTGCTTCAGGAGCTTCCTCCAATACGAATGCACTGCAGGATATCTCCGACGTTATTCCGCAGGCCGTAGGCTTCTGGAGTACTCCTGCCTACTGGAACGGAAACGTCTATTTCTGGGCTGAGAATAATGTTCCAATGTTGTTCAAGCTGAATGGCGGTGTCATGGATTCGCAACCTGACAGCCAATCCACGATTACGTCTGCATTTCCGGACCCCACCTTCTCGGTCTCCTCAGACGGAGCGCAGAACGGCATCGCCTGGGCAGTACGCTCAGATCAGTTCAACAGCAATGGGCCTGCTGTGCTTTACGCCTGGGATGCGAACGATCTGACCAACACGATCTATGAAAGCGATACCAACGCGACACGCGACCACGCGGGCGCTGCCAACAAGTTCTCCATCCCGGTGGTGACAAACGGAAAGGTTTATGTTGCGGCGCATGGAGAAGTTGATGTTTACGGACTGCTGAATGGCCAATCGACGACTGCAGCTCCCCTGATCAGCCCAAATGGGGGCACGTTCTCCGCGAGCCAGAGCGTCACGCTTAGCTCTGCGACTCCGTCGGCGGCTATTTTCTACACACTGGATGGAACGACGCCGACGCCAGCCTCAACGGAGTACGCGGGGCCCATCACCATTAGCGCCGACACGAACCTCAAGGCGATCGCAAGTGCGCCCGGATTTTTGCAGAGCAGTGTAAGCAGTGCCGTGTTCACGTTCACGACCCAAGCTGCGCCGGTGATCTTTGCCCCGGGCGGCGGAACCTATGGGGCGGCGCAGAACGTTACATTGTCTGACGCCGATGCGAGCGCGAAAATCTACTACACCACCGACGGTTCTACGCCTTCCGCATCGTCGACTCTTTACTCTGCACCCATCCACGTTACCGTCTCAGAGACCATCAAAGCCATCGCTATCGATCCTGCTCTCCAGAACAGCAACGTGACCACTGCCGCCTATGTGATTCAGGTCGGGGGAAACACGATCAACTTCGGCAGCGGTTTTTCATCAACAGCAGGACTGCAACTGAATGGCAGCGCCGTGGGCACCAACGATACCCGATTGCAGTTGACCAACGGCGGATTGAATCAGGCCGGCAGTGTCTTCTGGAATACGCCGATCAACATCCAGGCGTTTAGCACGACCTTCCAGTTCCAATTGTCCAATGCACAGGCAAACGGGTTTACGTTCACCATTCAGAATATGGGCTCGACCGCGCTCGGCGGAAACTCGGCGGGACTCGGATACCAGGACATCACGAAGAGTGTCGCGATCAAGTTCAACTTCTATAACTACAACGGCGAGGGGAGCGATTCCACCGGCATTTATAGCAATGGACAAGCGCCTGTTCTGCCGACGGTGGACATCAGTCCGAGCGGGATTCAGTTGGGGAGCGGAGATTCGATCCAGGCGACGGTTTCCTATACCGGCCTTACGATCACTCTAAAGTTGCTCGATCTCGTCACAAACAAAACCTTCACCTTTTCGCAGGCGATCAACATTCCGCAAATTGTCGGCGCGAATACGGCATATGTCGGTTTCACCGGGGGGACCGGAGGGCTCTCTTCAAGCCAGAAGCTCATTAGCTGGACGTACACGACCCAGGCGGTGCATCCTGACTTCTCGCCGGGCTCGGGCACTTACTCCTCGCCGCAGAACGTTGTATTGAGCAGCAAGACTCCCGACGCCACCATCTACTACACGACCAATGGCTCTACCCCCACGGCTACGTCGGCGGTGTATACGAGTGCGATTCCGGTTTCGACCTCGCTTACCATCAAGGCGATTGCCATCAGCCCCACGATGGGGACCAGCGTGGTTTCGAGCGCTGCATACGTCATTGGATCTTCCACGGGCGCATCGTTCACGCTGGCGGGTAATCCGTTTACGATCACCTGGCGCGGCGGGTCAATCCATGAGGCGGTCACTGTTACTCCGAGCGGGGGATTTACGGGGAAAGTGCCGCTGACCTGCTCTGTGACAGGCCCGGCCGGTGCGGTGAGTATTCCCACCTGCACGGTATCCACACAACCGGGGACTATCTCAGGAACTGCCGCTGTGACCGGTTACGTGTTCGTCCAGACCCAGGCAACAACCACAATCGGAAATTACGTGCTGACTGTTCAGGGAACAAACGGAACGACTACGCAATCCGTGAATATTCCGTTTACTGTGAACTAAGTTGCCGCTTTATCCGTTTTCGTTTTCAGCGGTCTCAAGCGGGTGGACCACAGTATGCTTGCCGCATGCTTCCGCGGCGGTCTGTTGCTTTGCCGTCTCGTCATTTTTCCCGGAGGTGACGCGTGGGTGGGTTCCTGAGCAGTTTTCGCTATGCATTGCGTCAGTTGAGCAAAGCGCCGGGATTTGCGGCGGCGGTGGTGCTGATGCTTGGGGCCGGCATTGGCGCAACGACGGCGATCTTTTCGCTGGTGGAAGGCGTGTTGTTGCGGCCGCTTCCGTTTCAGAATCCGGGGCGACTGGTAGCGCTCGGCGATCATGTGGGCGAAAACACCGGCATCGGCGTGACTGCGCGCGAACTGGCAACGTATGAGAAGGCTGCCACGGCATTCTCGGCGGCGGGCGGTTACACACGGATGACCTATGAGCTTGCGAGCGGTGGGACGCCGGAGGTGATTCACGCCGCACGCATGGAGGCGCGCGCGTTCGAGACACTGGGTGTGGCACCGATGCTGGGACGGGTGTTCACACCAGAGGAAGATTCGGCGCATGCACCGCTAGCAGTGATTGGCTATGCGATGTGGTTGAATCGGTTTCATCGAGATCCCAATGTTATCGGCAATTCAATGGTGCTGGATAGGAAGACCTTCACGATTGTGGGCGTGATGCCGCGTGAGTTTGAATTTCCGCTGGAGACGGGGCGGCTGGGGCAGGCGCAGTTGTGGGTGCCGATGAGCCTGACTGCGGAAGATCTCTCCGAGAGCCACGCGGCCGAATGGCGTTTCAACATGGTGGCGCGCTTGAAGGATCGCGTGAGCGTGGAGCAAGCCAGCCAGGATGCCGATCGCGTGGCGCACGAAATCATGCGCGATTTTCCGGCGAAGCTTTCGGCGATTCGCATTCGCGGGGCTGCGGCGCCTCTGCGGGAGGAAGTGGTTGACTCCGCCCGGCCGCTGCTGCGAACGCTGTTTCTCACGGTTCTGATCGTGCTTGCGATCGCTTGCGTGAATGTGGCGATTCTGATGCTGGTGCGGGCTATCCGGCGGCGCCGGGAGTATGCCGTGCGGCTGGCGCTGGGCGCGAGGGCAGGCGCGATGATCCGCGAAGCGCTGGCGGAAGGACTGCTGCTGAGCGTGGCTGGCGGCCTGTTGGGATTCGCGTCCGCCGCGGTGGCGCTGAAGACGGCGCTGGTGCTTCTGCCGGAGTCCATGCCGCGCATCGATGCGATCCACATGGACCAGGGGGTAGCGGGATTTGCCTTGCTCCTGGCGGTGGCGACGGGCGCGCTGTGTAGCGTGGTGCCGGCGTTTGCCGCGATGCGGACCAACCTGCTGGAGAGTCTGCGCGAAAGCGGGCGGACCAGCACGGGACGAGCCATGCATGGCTGCGATCGGCGCTGGTGGTGGCGGAAATTGCGATTGCCATGATCCTGCTGACGGTGTCGGTGGCGTTTGTGCGCAGCTACCAGAAGATGCTGGCGGTCGATCCGGGATTTCGGCCGGACCACGTGCTGGTGGCTGGGTATCAATTGCCGCTCGAGCAGTATGGCACGGGATCTTCGGCACAGCGATTTAACCGTGAAGTACTTGATCGTCTCGCAGGGAAGCCGGGAATTGTGGCGACGGGGATGGCCGAGGTTCTGCCCGCGACGGCGTCTGTGCCGATGGCGGACTACACGATAGAGGGCGTGCGGATGGATAGCTGGAAGATGCAGTTTGCGCCATGCACCGTGAGTGATGGCGACTATTTCCGTGCGATGGGAATTCCTCTGAGAGAGGGGCGGTATTTCACACGCGAGGACAAAACCGGCGCACAGCTCGTGCTGATCGTAAACGAGTCAATGGCCAAGCACGCGTGGCCGGGACAGGACGCGGTGGGAAAGCGGATGCATCTTGGAAATCCGAACGGCGGGCTGCCCTGGGCTACCGTGGTAGGCGTGGTGGGCGACACCAGGCGGTCGCGCGATGAGCTGGCCGGAGACGAGTACTACCTGCCGACGGATCAGCCGGACTCGCTGAATGGCACGGATGCGCCGGACAATTTGACCAATGCGGCAGGCGGATATATCGTGCTGCGTTCGGCGTTGCCGCCGGACCAGATGGAGCAAACACTGCGCGCGACGGTGGCGGAGGTAGATCCGATGCTGGCGCTCAAGGAGGTGCGTCCGATGGTGGATGCGCTGGCCAACACCGAAGCGCCGCGGCGATTCAACACCGGGCTGATCGGAGCATTTTCCCTGGGAGCGCTGTTGCTGGCGGTGTCGGGGATTTATGCAGTCGTCGCTTTCTCGGTCACGCTGCGGGTGCAGGAGATTGCGATCCGGATGGCGTTGGGAGCCGAGCGCGGCAAGATTGCATGGATGGTGCTGGCGGGCGGCGTGAAACTGGCAATGCTGGGATGCGGCCTGGGCGTGGCGGGCTCAGTGGCGCTGTCGCGGATTGTGAGTTCGTTTCTATTCGATGTGAGTCCGACGGATCCGCTGCTGTATGCGCTGAGTGCTGCTGTGATGCTGCTGTTGACGATGGCGGCATCTGCGCTGCCGGCGGCGCGAGCGGCGGCGACGGAGCCGATCGGTGCACTGCGTGCCGTGTAGGTACGGCTGTGACTCATTCCAAGAGGCGGTTCGAAGACGCGGGGCTCCGACATCGCTGGATCTACGAGGCCGGGAAGAACCGTTTCATTGTTGTGGCAACGGCTATTGATCTTCAGATGGGAACGGCGCGTGATCGCGCAGGCTGCCAGCAGCGATCACATCGAACGCCGGGCGGCTTCGAAAGCGACGCTGAAAGCTGCACCCTGAGCGCCGTCCTCGCGCTTCACTAACTGGATAGTGCCGCCGTGCCGCTCAATAATCTCGCGAGATACCCACAGGCCGAGCCCAGTGCCGACATCCTGTTTCGTGGTAAAGAAGGGTTCAAAGATCCGATCCTTGTGTTCGTCGGCGACCCCAGGTCCATCATCCTCCACCTTCATATAAACCGTGCTTTTTCCTGCCTCTTCGAGGCATTTGAGGGTGATCGCGACGACTCCTCCGGTCGCCGCAGCATCTGCGGCATTCGAAATGAGATTCGACACAACCTGCATGATTTCATTTTCGACACCGCGGATCGGGGGGCATTCTTCGAATCGTCGATGAATGGTGATTCTCTTGCTTCTCATCTTGTTCGAGTAAATGCGAAGTACCGACTCGACAAGGGCCTCCATTTGAACGGGACCAGGTGCATTCTTGTCTCGGAAAAATCCGAGTGTTTGCCGGGTCAGGTGGGCGACCCGTTCCAATTCCTGTTCTGCCTGTGCCAGCTGCCGCACGGTGTCTTCGGGCAACGCCGGAGTCATTCTGACGAGATAGACAAGATTGACGGCGGCCTCGAGCGGATTGTTGATCTCATGAGCAACGGTAGCCGAGAGGCGCGCCGCGGCATTCAGTTTCTCGGTATTGCGCAATACGCGCTCTGTTTTCCGATCACTCGTGATGTCGCGAAAGACCAGGACAACGCCGATCAAATTGCCGCTGTCATCCCGAATCGGAGCAGCACTGTCATCGATTGGGGTCAGGGTACCGTCAGCTCGGCGGAGCACAGTGTGATTCGCGAGCCCCATTGCGCGCCCTTCCGCGATCACGCGTACAACAGGGCTGTCAACAGGCGCCATCGTGCTTTCGTGGAAGATCGGAAAAACTTCCAGAATGCTCTTGCCCATCGCTTCTGCGGTTGAAATGCCGGTTAGACCTTCGGCGACCGGGTTCAAGAATGTAACGTGTCCATTCTGGTCGGTTGCGATAACGGCGTCACCAATGCTCTTGAGCGTTACACGGAACCACTCTTCGCGCGCATGTATCTCGCGTGTATGACGCTCGCGAAGATTCATTTGCCGAAGAATGAAGAAAGCCAGCAGAACCAGACCGAATGCCGCGATGACCGTGGTGAGATAAATACAGATCGACGTAAGCCGGATGGTGGCGCGATAGGAAGCATCGCGATCACTCTCGAGGCGGCTTTCCTCCTCGTCCATCAAGGCAACGACGGTGCGAATGTTTTCCATCGTACGGAGTCCAGCGTCGCTGAGCACTAGTTTTCGAGCATCATCGACTTTGCCGGAGCGGTAGAGCGCGATGGTTGCGGCAAGTTCGTTAAGCTTTTCGCGCGCCAGCGAACGAAGTTGTCTGATTGCGGCTCGCTGGCTGGGATTGTCCGCAGTCAAGCGAGAGAGCTCGTCTATCCGCGACTGGATCTGTCGAATTGCAAGATTGTATGGCGCAAGGTATCGTTCCTCCCCTGTATAGAGGAAGCCGCGCTGGCCGGTTTCGGCATCTGTGAGCAGCGCAAGAGTTTCGCTGAGTTTGAGCTGAACCTGATGGGTATGAGCGACCCAAAGCCCGGTCGCAACCTGCCGGTCAAGTTGTCTCTTCGTGATCGCCGCATTCACGATGAGCACCGCAAGAAGCAGTGCGAAGGCGGCAATGACACTGAACCTCTTGAACCTGGTTTGCATTGGAATCCCGTTGAGTGTGCAACTCGAGAGTTGCCGATCCTTAGCCCCGCCAATATCCGGCTGAATCGATAGTATTTCAGGACGCGCAAGGTGCCAATGCGCGCGTGGCTGGTGTTCTGCATTTTTCTGCTGAGCGCCCATTGCCTTTCTGGATCGAACCAACATATCGATCGCCGGACCGCAGTCGTGGATGTCGCTACGCGACACCTGGAAAAAATGAAAAGCACCGATGGTCAGATCGTGCTTTCCCACCCAAGCGGAGCTTGGATGGGGCACCCTCGTTCGTGCTGAATTGTCACGGCAGATCATCCGCGAATTAGGTCTTGGCAACGTGCGGCCGGGTTGGGTGACCAGTTGGCCAACTCGATGAGAGCGAATGCGCGTAACGCATGAGGCCACATTGCATGCGCTACCATGGAACGAGAAGCCGAGGGCGCATGTTTTTGGTGGTGTGGCAGTTTGAAATTGCCGAGGAACAGGTATCCGCATTTGAGGCGGCATACGGGCCGGAAGGGAACTGGGCTCAGCTGTTTCGCAGTTCTCCGGAGTATCTCGGGACTGAGTTGCTGCGTGATGCGTACATTGCGGGGTCGTATCTGACGATCGACCGGTGGGCCAGCGAAGAGGCGTTTCGGAGTTTCCGCAAGCAAAACGATACGGCCTATGAGGCACTGGACCGATTGTGCGATGCGCTGACCTCGCGGGAAACGCGCATCGGAGCGTATACGGTTTGAATCTGACCAAACGTCAGATTACGGGCTCAGCGCGGTCCGCCAAGGCTAGCCCTGTTCAGCTCATTGACCTTTTCCGTCACGCACCCACTGAACGCGCGCGTAGTATCCCGAGGTGGTCCGCACCTTGATGTTTGGCTTGTCCACGCGTACATCAAGAGCGTGATATTCGTTCACCCGATCGCCGGGCGCCGGCGCGAAGGTCAGGTCGTAGCCTCCGCTCGCATCGCGAACAGCGATCTTCAACGAACCGAGGATATCGCGGCCGCTGATAAACACTTGTCCCCCCGTGTGTGTCGCCAGCACCTGAAGGCCGAGGTCGGGATATGTGGCATCCTTGACTGCTGAAATGCCTTTCAGGAATCCCTTGTATTCGAACAGATCTGTACCCCCCACTTCGAACGGGTCGATGCAATAAAGCGCAACATTCGAGTCGCGCAACAAATTCGTGAATTGCACGATATTGCTGAACACCCATGCTCTTTGCTTGCTATCCGCCCGATCCCCGGCGAGGCTCAGCAATGGCCATCCCGGGCCGACAACCAGGACCAGCTTGCGCCCAGGTTTCTTGCCCTCGTACTGGATCAACTGGCCCAGTTCGAGCAGCGACTTCTGAACGTTCTCGGTGGCTCCATACAATCCTCCCCCTCGGCCGATTCCGCGGAGTTCTGAGTGCGTTTGATTGAAGGAGGCGAGCAGCAAATCTCCATGCTGCGTTGAAACCGGCAGGACCTTCACTCCACTGTCCTCGATCAGCGCGATCGAGGTTGGATTGGGGAGTTCGCCGCCGTTTGCCTTCAGGTAGGCGCCGACTTCCTCGCGTTCGCGCGCCACTGTGATTGCGTCGGCGTTGATCATGTCGACCACAATCACCACCTGCACCGGATCAGATTTCAGAACCGATGCATCGACGGCCCGGAACCCGAGCAGTTTTTGTGGCTGGTTGTTGTCGAGAAGGGTGAAGTCGCCCTCCTGTAATGCCTCGACGGGATGACCCTGGTTGTCAGAGAGCTGAACGTGGATGGTCATCGTCTTTTGTGCGTCTGGTGCCGCGCCGGCATTCTGCGCCGGCACCGCCGCACTGTGTTCCGCGGGACTCTGCGCCGACGCATGCCGTGCCACACCGGTTACGACAACTACGGCAGCGACCGCCAGCACGGCGAAGCGGTGCCGCTGAAAGCGGACAGTTTTGTGCATGGGATGCCCCCTTGAATTGGGACAGTTTTGTCCACCGGATTGTTGCATATTTGTTTGCTTCGTGACAGGGAATACGCCTCTTTACTGTTTTCTCTTTTTCTTCGCTTTTTCAGTATCAATTGAGTGTCGCATCCTGCTACAATCCGTTCGAAATACCAATAGCCGCCGCGTGTTTTCTGTCGTTCCCAACAAGTCGCGCCAAGCGAGCATTTCTAGAGGAGAAATATCTAATGCCTATTGCCGATGAGCGCGCAAAAGCGGTCGAATTGGCCCTTTCGCAGATCGAAAAGCAGTTTGGAAAAGGGTCCATTGTGCGTCTTGGATCGCGGGAGGCCCTGGTTCCGATCTCTGTCATCTCAACCGGATCGATCAGTTTTGACGCGGCGCTGGGTGTGGGTGGCGTACCGCGGGGAAGAGTAATCGAGGTTTTCGGGCCTGAGTCATCGGGCAAAACGACGATTACACTCCAGATCATCGCAGAAGCACAGAGGAACGGCGGGCTGGCGGCCTTTGTGGATGCCGAGCATGCGCTGGATCCTGGGTATGCCAAGAAGCTTGGCGTCGATGTGGACAATCTGCTGGTTTCGCAGCCGGACTCGGGCGAGCAGGCGCTGGAGATCACGGAAGCGCTGGTGCGCTCGGGGGCCATTGACGTGTTGGTGGTGGACTCGGTGGCTGCGCTGGTGCCTAAGGCAGAACTCGACGGTGAAATGGGCGAGTCGCACATGGGTTTGCAGGCGCGGTTGATGTCGCAGGCGCTGAGGAAGCTGACGGGCACGGTCTCGAAGTCGCGCACATCTCTGATTTTCATCAACCAGATTCGCGAGAAGATCGGCGTGATGTTCGGTAATCCGGAGACGACGACGGGCGGACGCGCGCTGAAGTTTTACTCGTCGGTGCGAATCGATATTCGCCGCATAGCCGCCATCAAGGAAGGCGACGTGGTTACGGGCAATCGGACCAAAGTGAAGATTGTGAAGAACAAGGTTGCCGCTCCATTCCGCGAGGCCGAGTTTGACATTCTTTATGGCGAGGGCATCAGCCGCGAAGGCGATGTGCTTGACCTAGCGGTGGCCAACAACATCGTGGAGAAGTCGGGTGCGTGGTACAGCTATTCTGGCGAGCGCATCGGGCAGGGACGCGAGAATACGCGCAACTTCCTCAAAGAGAACAAGGATATCTTTGCCAAAATGGACGCCGAAGTGCGGAAGGCGCTGAACATCGGCGCACCCAAGGCGGAGGTGCCTGAGGTTCCGGCGGCTGGCCATGCCGAGGCAAAGGAAGCGGTTCGGGTCCGACGGGGATAGAGCTGCGAAATCGAAGTCTGAGAGGGCGGCCGAAGTGTTGGCCGCCTTTCTTTCGACCCAACAATGAATGAGTGTTAATGTATGAATGTATGTATGGAGATTAAATGACAATAACCGAGATGACAAAAAGGCACGTGATCGCTCGATATGTCGAACCCGCTCGGCAGAAGGGCGAGGAACTGCTTCGCATTCGAGTGGGGAATGTTCAAAAGGAGCTCGGTTGGACAAACCGGGCGCCTTCTGTTTTCTCGACCTTGTCATCGCGTCCTTTTCAGAATGAAGCCGGTTTGGAACTGATCGAGAAGAGCGGGGGGCCAGCTTCTGGAGGGCCAAGCACAACGGTTGAATTCGTGTATCGCATTCTGCCATCGTCACGGGAGTCAGCGTCGAGGATTTCGAACATTCCGAAAGGGCCTGGCTTGATGGATCTGTACGGTATCGGTGCTGAAGTATTCAAGCAGCTTGGCGGGGGCGAAGAGTATTTGAAGCGCGAAAGAGATGAACTTAGATTCCCTGCAGAAGGATATCCCCATTCCGGTAAGAGTGCATGAGCCGCATTTACTGGGACTCAATGCTCTTTATCTATCTGATTGAAGGCAATCCAACGTATGCGCCGCGCGTCAAGGCAATCCACGAAGAAATGACGCGCCGAAGAGATCAGCTGGTAACAAGCATCTTCACGCTGGGGGAAGTTTTGGCGGGACCACGAAAGGTGGGAGCACAGAACGTTGTCGATCAAATCCGACAGTTTTTCGTATCGAGCGGCAAAGTGGAACTATTGCCCTTTGTCGTTGGAACCTCAGACCGCTATAGTGTGATTCGCGAGACCACCAACGTGACTCCTGCCGATGCAATTCACCTGGCTTGCGCAGCTGAGTCAGGCGTGGATCTTTTCATTACGCATGACTTGAAGCTCCACAAACTTGCAATTTCGGGGATTCACTTTATTACCGGATTGAATACAAATTTGTTTTAGTCTTCTTAGAACGACTTGCACTCAGGCACAAACCGGTGCGGGATGCAGTGCCGCGTGGAACACGGGACGGAAGAAGTTCGTACAGCCTTGATGACGGCGCGCTCGGTTGCTTGCTCTAAACTGAAGGTTCAAATGAAGACCATCCGGGAAACGGTCGCGAAACAATTTGCGCAGATTATTCTCTGCGGGTTCGCGGCCGTTTGCTTCTGCGCGTTGCCGGTATTGGCGCAGCCTTCTGCATCTCCGGGCAATGCTGCGGGAAGCGGGGCGGCCAGCGGAGTTCGCGGGGTCACCATTCTTGATGGCCAGTGGCGCTTCCAGGCTGGCGACGATCTGCGGTGGGCCGAGCCGGGATTTGACGATTCCAGCTGGCCAACCGTGAGCCTTAGCTCCTCGCTTGCTGAGCAAGGAATCGATACTTACAGCGGATATGGGTGGTACCGGCTGAAGATTCAGCCACAGCAAATTGCCCAGTTCGGCAATCTTGCTTCGAGCGAACCGCTTTCGCTGGTGGTTTCAAGCAATTCGGTTGGCCAACTTGATGTGTTTGTGAATGGCATGGAAGCGGGCCATACCAAGGGCATGACGGAGTCGCCATCCGAGTACCAGTCTCCGCCGTTTGTGGCGCAACTCAATCCTTCGGCCTCGGGGCCCACGGTGATTGCGATTCGCACCTGGGCGGGGCCGGATACGCCTGTCTCCCACGGGCTTTTGCGCAGGGTTGAACTGGGCGCGGCGAACGATATGGCGGAGCGCCACGCGATGGCGATCGGGCGGCAGTGGAATGAGGGGGTCATCTCCGACCTGGTCGTTGCGTTTCTTTTTGTCTGTGTGGCGGTGCTGGGTGGATTTCTCTACATGGCGCAGCGGCATCACCCGGAGTACCTGTGGCTTGCGCTGTTGTGCCTGTCGGTAGCTGCGGGTGGAGCGGCTGATTCGGCCTTCGGGCTGGCGATCATGCCGCTGTCGGTTTACCGCATTCTCACCATGTTTAGCGGTCGCATCTTCATGGCCGTCACGCTGGAGTTTGTCCTCCATTTTACGGGCACGAAGTCGCGCAGGGTTGTTCGTGGCGTACAGATTGGCGTGGTCCTGGTTCCTTTCGTTTCCTTCATCCACCTGACACTCGTTTATCAAATCCTGTCGGTTGCCTCGGAGGTTCTCTTCTGCGGGCTGGTGGTGGTTTTGTTGTTCCAAGCGTGGCGAGCGGGGAAGAGCGAGGCCGGGGTTATGCTGCTTCCGTTCTTTCTGGCGGCAACAGCCGACTCTGCGAACACTGTCCTCGATTTTGCGGCGAGCCGGCATTGGCTGCCCGACCAGTTCGCTTCTCATCGCTTCTACTTTGGGCCAATTGAATTCGGAATTGGAACAATAGCCTACACGATCTTTCTGGGGAGCCTGATCGCGGTAATCCTGTATCGCTTTGTGCGGATCAGCCAGGAGGAGCAGCGCTCGGCCGCGGAGATTTCAGCGGCCCGGAGCGTACAGGCTTTGCTGATTCCGACGCAGTTGCCGTCGAATCGCAACTTCATGCTGGAGAGCGCGTATCTGCCGGTGAACGGGGTAGGCGGAGATTTTTTCCAGGTGCTGCCGCTGAAAGATGATTCGCTGCTGATTGTGGTGGGGGACGTGAGCGGAAAAGGGCTGCAAGCGGCGATGAACTCGAGCACGCTGGTGGGCGCGCTGCGGAATGAGCTGTCGCATGATCCGGCGACGGTGCTGAATCATCTGAATCATGTGCTGATCGGGGCCGTCTCTTCGCCGGGAACCGCGGTGAAGGAGTTGGATTGTGCGCCGTGCTTTGCGACCTGCCTGTGCGCGCGTGTCTATCCCGACGGAACCACGACGATTGCCAATGCCGGACACCTGAATCCCTATCGCGATGGGCGGGAGATTTCGCTAGCGGGGAGCCTGCCGCTTGGAGTGATTGCGGACGCGGAGTACGAGCAGGCGACATTTCAATTGAAGCGCGGCGACCGGCTTGTGTTTCTTTCGGATGGCGTGGTGGAGGCGACCAACGGGGAAGGCGAACTGTTCGGCTTCGAGCGGACGCAGCAGGTGAGCAACGAATCGGCGCGGTACATTGCGCAAACAGCGCAGCACTTCGGCCAGACGGACGACATCACGGTTGTCTCGCTTTACCTGTCTTCAAAGACGGCGCAGCCCAGCAGCGAAGAACTCGCGTACAGCAAGTAAGCGGGTGTCAGATCTACGGCTGCGACCGGTCTGAAAACGCTGAGCTACTCCGATGGTTAGCGCTGGCTGCAAAATGCGTCGGCAGTTCGAAAAGATTCACGATCCGGCAGTCTGCTGTCCCGCGTCGTTGCCTGCCTTGCGTGTCTCCCGCTATCGTAGCGGGCATGAGGAAAGACATCGCCTGGGCTACTTCCATAATTTTTGTATCCACAGTCTCCGCAATGTCGTGGGCGCGCGCGCCCATTCAGATTGCTGGGCAAAGCGGTTGGCCAACCTATGGAGCAGATCCCGGCGGTACCCGCTACTCGGCTGAGTCGCAGATCAATCGAAGCAACGTGAACAGTCTGAAGGTAGCGTGGAGCTACCGCACTGGCGCAAATGACATGCCGACCAAGCTGAAGCGGAAGGCCGCGTTCGAATCGACGCCCATTCTGGTCGGTGGGAAGCTTCTGCTGAGTACGCCGTACGACCACGTGATCGCAATTGAGCCTGGGACCGGAGCGAAGCTTTGGGAATATGACCCTGGCGTGAATCTCGATCAGAATTTTTCAGAGGTGAGTTCGCGCGGGGTTTCGGCATGGCAAGACCCACGCAGGAAAAGCGGCGCGCCATGCAGTTTAAGCGTTTTCATCGGCACATTGGATGCCCGCCTGATTGCATTGGATGGTCAAACGGGCAAGCCTTGTACTGATTTCGGCACGAACGGCACGGTGGATCTGAATCAAGACGCGGCCACGCAGACGGAGTGGACAGGCGGTTACCAGGTGACCTCTCCGCCGGCGATCTACAAAGATCTGGTGATCGTGGGATCTTCGATTGCCGACAACTGGCGGGTGGATACCGGCCGCGGCATTGTCCGCGCATTCGATGCTCGCTCGGGTAAACTCCGCTGGACCTGGGACCCCATCCCCTGGGCAAAGGACACCAAGCCGCGAACAGGAGCGGGTAATGCCTGGGCGGTCTTTTCAGTGGATGCTGCGCACGACCTGGTGTTTGTGCCTACAGGAAGCGCGGCGCCTGATTATTTCGGCGGCATCCGAAAAGGCGACGACAAATGGGCCAACTCGGTGGTGGCGCTACGCGCGTCGACCGGCAAATTTGTCTGGGGATTTCAGGTTGTGCATCACGATCTGTGGGACTACGATGTCGCCGCCCAGCCCACCTTGATCGATTGGAAAGATGGAACGCCCGCAGTCGTGATCAACACCAAGATGGGCCACGTATTTGTGCTCAACCGCCTGACTGGCACGCCACTTCTGCCAATTGAAGAACGCCCGGTGCCTGCATCCGATATTGTCGGTGAGGAAAGTTCGCCGACCCAACCGTTTTCGGCGATTTCACTGGTGCCTGAACGATTTGAAGCTTCGGAAGCGTGGGGACCGAGGCCGGAGGATGAGAAGTGGTGTCGCGACAAGATCGGCGCTTTGCGGAACGAAGGAATTTTCACGCCGCCGAGTTTACATGGCACGGTGCAGGCTCCCGGAAACGTCGGAGGCGTGAACTGGGGGAGTGCCGCGTATGACCCGCAGCACCATGTCATGGTCGTCAACACGAATCGCCTGATCGCGTGGGTCAAACTGATTCCGCGTGCGGAATATGACGCTGAAGTACATAAGAATCAGGACAACCGCATTTACGGAGAGTTCGGTGACCAGGAGCCCTCCCCGTATGGCCTCTATCGCTCATTTCTGTTTTCGCCCAGTGGTACCCCGTGTAACCGTCCGCCATGGGGAACAACAGCTGCGGTCGATTTATTCACCGGCAAGATTACGTGGAATGTTTCGCTGGGCACCCTGGTGCCGGGGCAAACGACGGGCTCGATTAACCTGGGAGGTCCGATCGTGACTGCCGGTGGCTTGGTGTTTACCTCCGCCACCATTGACCCTCACCTGCGCGCGTTCGACACGGAGACCGGAAAGGAATTGTGGAGCTACCAATTGCCTGCTTCAGGCAATGCAACGCCCATGACCTATTTGTGGAAGGGCAAGCAGTATCTGCTCATTTGCGCGGGAGGCCACGGCAAATTGGGCTCCAAGCAAGGCGACTATGTCATGGCTTTTTCTCTTCCGTAGAATCGACGCAGACGGCGCATAACGCTTGCGGCTCATCGAGGTGTACTTGCGCCGGTTTGCTGCATGCTGACAAGGAATTGACTTACTGCACGTGCGCATCTTTGTCGCTAACCCCCTTTGTGATTGATGAACCGGAAATGCCGTAGAATCAAACCGGAGCAGACTCGATGAGCGTGAAAGCCCTCTATCCCGGCACGTTCGATCCTCCGACGAACGGGCACATCGATCTGATCCAGCGTGGTTCAAAACTGTTTGAGCATCTGACCGTCGCTATCCTGAAGAACCCGGTTAAGAATCCCCTGTTTACCGTCGAAGAGCGCGTGGAGATGCTGCGCGAGTCGACGGCGGCGCTGGGCAATGTGAGCGTGGCAACGTTTGACGGGTTGATGGTCGATTTTGCGCGGCAGCTTGGCGCAACCGCGGTGTTGAGGGGGATTCGCGCAATTTCCGATTACGAACATGAATTTCAAATGGCGCTGATGAACCGGCGCCTGGCGCCAGAGATCGAGACTGTTTTTCTGCAGCCGGCGGGGCGTTATTCGTTTGTGAGTTCGCGCATGCTCAAGGAAGTATTCAGTTTCGGCGGGGAAGTTGCCGGGCTGGTTCCCCCCAACGTTCTCAAGCGCCTGCGCAGCCGTATCAGCAGCGCAGGCTGAATCTTGCTGGCTGCGCGTTCGGGCGCAGGAGGTTCAGTTTGTCGGACTTTGTCGCACTTAATCCCTCGTCGATTCACCGCGAGATTCGGAATACGCTCTTCGGAGATGTTCCGCTGGTTGAGCTTGTCCGGGCGCATCCGAAGGTGGCTCTGACGGAACCGTGGGCCTCGTTTCAGCGGGCGCGGGACCTGAAAGACACGGGTGATGAACAGGCTGCGAGGGATGCGGTTCGCGGGATCCTGAAGATGCCCGATATTGAGACGCGGGTTTTTCTCCAGGCTTGTCACACGCTGCGGGAACTGGGCGACAAGCCGCCGCAGGGGCGGGAAAAGGAAGTCCTGGGTGTGGTGGTGGAGATCGGGATGCCGAAGGGCCTCGATCTGGTGGCGGCCTATCGGGATCACCGCGCGCGCTACTTCAATTACAGCGGAGCCGGGGTGCTGTGGGAGCGGCGTGATGATTCGCTGGATGGGTTGATTGACGAATTGCTCCAGGCCGGGATGCTGGTCGCGCAGGCGATCGGTCCGTGGGCGCAGGCCAGACCGCCGGAGCCGAAGAATGGCACCGCGCGCATCAACCTGCTGACGCCGAGCGGAATCCATTTGGGACAGGGACCGGTGGAGGCGTTGAGCCTGGACGCGATGGGGGGGCCGATTTTGTCGGCGGCATTCGGGCTGATGAAGCGGCTGGTGGAATTGACGAAGAGGGAGCCGGAGTAAAGACAGGGGCCAGGGGCTAGGACTAGGGACTAGGGACTAAGGACTCCGAACAAATGGGCTCGAAAACGGTGCGGGCGCGGCAGTGCGGGAAGCGATCGTGTCACGAGACAGCATCATGGCAAACGATTTTGCCGCAAAAGGTCTCCCTAGACTAGACTGGCTTCCATCTTGGGAGGCGCCTTATGCGGTATCACGGGAGGTTTGCGTTTTCAGCACTGTTGATGTGCTGCCTGGTTGCGGCCGGCAAGGATAAGAAGAAGATCATACTGCCAGCGGACATTCTGGAGGCGAGGACCGTGCTTGTCGTTATCGATCCCGACGCTGGAATGGCGATGGGTACTCCCAATGCCAACCGCACGGCCCAGGAGGACGTGGAGAAGGCGCTGATGAACTGGGGCCGTTTCAGCCTCGCGACCGACGTTTCCTCGGCCGATTTGATCATTTCGGTTCGCAAAGGAAACGGGAAAATCGTTGAACCGACAATTGGCGGCGTCCCCAACAACAATCGCCCGGTTATCTTCGATCCCACAGACTCAGGGGGCGTGATTGGGGGACATCGGGGAACTGCACCGCAAGCCGGCGATCCGACGAATGCCCAACCGCAGGATCCCCATCCACAGATTGAGGTTGGGTCGGCGCAGGATATGTTTGCGGTGTATCGCGGGAAACGTGACAACGCGCTCGACGCCCCGGCAGTTTGGCGGTACAGGACCAAGGACGCGCTGTCTTCGCCGGGCGTTCCTGCCGTCGATGTATTCAAGAAGTTGATTGCCGAAGCGGAGAAACAACAAGCTGCCAAGCCGTGATTCCGCGCGAATTCAACGCAATCGGTTTTGCTGCTCAGCGCAAAATCTGTAAAGATAGAAGCATTATGACCGTTGCTGCTGCTGCGAAAGTATTTGCTGACCGTATTGGCCGGATTGAGGTTTCTGCAACCATGGCGGTGGGCGCCGAGGCTGCGAAACTGCGCGCCCAAGGTGCGAACCTTGTGGATTTTGGCGCCGGAGAGCCGCATTTTGCTACTCCGCGACACATTAAGGACGCGGCGATTGCGGCGATCGAGGCCAATTTCACGCGCTATACCGTGGTGCCGGGGATTCCGGACGTGCGGAAGGCGATTGTGGAGCGGCACGCGTGCGATTTCGGGTCGGACTATTCAATCGACGAGGCCGTGTTTACCACGGGAGGAAAGCTGGCGCTGTTCAACACGATCCAGGTGCTGGTGGATCACGGCGATGAAGTGATTCTGCCGGTACCGTACTGGGTGAGCTTCAAGGACATCATTCAGTACGCGGGCGGCAAGGTCGTGTTTCTCGAGACGAGCGAGCAGGAGAATTTCCGCATCACGGCGGACGCGATCGAGAAGGCAATTACGCCGCGAACGAAGGCGATCATTCTGAATTCGCCGTCGAATCCGGCGGGGTCGGTGATGTCGGCGGAGGACCTGGAGCGGATTGTGCACCTGGCGCATGAGCGCGGGATTTTCCTGCTGCTGGACGAGTGCTATGTGTATCTGAACTATGCGGGCAAGCCGGTTTCGGGCGGTTCGTATACGTGGGCGAAGGAGCACATCGTCATTCTCGGGTCGTTGTCGAAGACCTACTCGATGACGGGGTGGCGCGCGGGATATGCGCTGGCAGCAAAGCCATTGGCGGCCAACCTGAGCAAGCTGCAGTCGCAGTCGACGTCGAACGCAGCCAGTATGGTGCAGAAAGCGGCCATTGCGGCGCTGGCGGGTTCGCAGGAGTGCGTGTCGAGTTTCCGGGCGGAATTTATCGAGTTGCGGGACTACATGCTGGCGAAGCTGGCTGAGATTCCGGGCGTGACGTGCACCAGGCCAGAGGGCGCGTTCTATGTGTATCCGAATATCGGAGCATTCATTGGGAAGGGCGGCGTCAAGTCGGCGACAGAGCTGGCGACGCGGCTGCTGCACGAGGCGCATGTGGTGACGGTGCCGGGCGAGGCGTTCGGGACGGCTGAGCATATTCGCATTTCATACCCGGTGACCAAGCAGAATATCGACGAGGGCACGCGGCGGATGGGCGAGTTCCTGGGGAATCTGGGGTAGGGTTTCACTGCTGATGAAGAGAAGGCCCGGGTGAGCCCGGGCCTTCCTATTTGTGAAAGGCAAACAGACTCATCGGCATCCCTCCCAGGTATCAGAAACGAGATCTCCACCCCACGAACATAGACCCGTTCGTGGGGACCCCGGACCTGGGCCACCCATCGGAGTCGCGGAACTGCTAATTCGCGGGGACTTCGCTGCTGATGATGCCGACGCCGGCGACGTGGCCTACCTGCCAATCGGCTATTGCGCTGGACTGACGACAGTCCAGGCAGGTTGTTTTCTCGAAGCGGGCCGAGCATTGCGGACAGACGCCGCCGGTCTGGAAGGTGTCGAACTGGGCCTGACACTTGTTGCAACGCCAGAAGGGGCCGATGGGCGGCGCGGTCCGGCAGCTGGGACAGGCGAACCCCTGGCGGCGGGGAATCTTTTCAAGCTTGCGCAAGGCGCGTGCGGTCTTGAAGCCGTTCCAGCAATTGAGGCCTGCGTAGGCGGCGATGAGGCCGGTCCAAATGGACTTTTCAAGGAATGCGAGCACGATGAGCCCGGCGACTCCGAAGAAGCCCAGAAACGAAGCGATCAACAAGCTGCGCGCGCGGCCGAGAGGAAACCAGAGCAGGGAGCGAAGAATCTGGCCGCCGTCGAGGGGGTAGATGGGGAGAATGTTGAAAACCAACAGAACGATGTTTGTGAAGAGGATCGCAAAAATCAGCTGGTAAGCATCTGGATTCGATTCCCGCCAATTGAGCGCATCGACGGCTTTCCATGCGATGGCCAGGGGAACAGCCAGCGCAACGTTCACAAGAGGTCCTGCGGCGATGCTCCACAGGGTTGCGCCGGGGCGCTGCGGGGGATTGACATAGGCGACGCCGCCGAGCGGCCAGAGCATGATTTTATCCGCGGTTCCACCGACGGAGCGGCAGGCAAGAGCATGACCAAGCTCGTGCAACAGGACGATCATGAAGAGCGCCAGGTATTCGAAGGCATTCCAGACGACGGAGCTGTATTGGCCCTTCCGTGCCTGGATTTCATACAAGGCGACTAGGAACCATGACCAGTGCAGGTAGACGTCGATTCCCTTGATGCGGAATAGGTGGATTGAGCCTTGGCTGGCGCGGAACATGCAGCTAGCTTACCCGAAGTTGCCGGTTGCCGGCGGTCGGGGCTGAATTCGCGCGAAATTGAGGTCCCGATGAGAGTTAGAGCGGCTCGAATGGTGGGAGATGTCGATGGCCGAAGATGCTAACCTTTTTTTACGCAGTTGAGCCGTGGCGCATGCCCGCTCTATAGACCTAAAAAGTATCGACCATCACTGTGCAAACCTAGCTTCTGTCGGGTAGGATGTGTTTTCCATGCCGAAGTCTATTGATTTTCGTCCAGTTATACTCGCCGGTGGCAGCGGAACCCGATTCTGGCCCCGCTCCCGGCGCGCCCGGGCCAAGCAAGTGCTGGCGCTCGATGGTGAGCGCTCGATGATTCAGCAAACGGTGGAGCGGCTGAAGCCACTGGCTGCGGCGGAGAAGACGTGGGTTATCACCAATGAATTTCTGGCGCAGGAGATCGCCGACCAGCTTACGGGCGTTCCGCGACACCAAATTATCGAGGAGCCTGTCGCACGGAACACGGCTCCGGCGTGCGGGCTGGCGGCATTCCTGATCGAGCGGGAGAATCCTGCCGCGGTGCTGGGGGTGTTTCCGTCGGACCATGTGATCGCGGACGAGCCGCGATTTCTGAAGGCGCTGCAGAAGGGGATTGCGCTGGCAGCCACGGGCGACAATATCGTCGTGCTGGGTATTGAGCCAACGCGGCCGGAAACGGGTTATGGCTACATTGAGACGGGTGAAGAGGCGTCTGATGGCGGTGAGCTGCGGGTTCGCCGTTTTACTGAGAAGCCGAACCTGAACCGCGCGCAGGAGTTTGTGGCCTCAGGGAACTACTACTGGAATTCGGGCATGTTTCTGTGGTCGGCGAAGACGCTGGCGAATGCGGTGCGGGAACATCTGCCGGAGATGGCTCCGCTGCTTGAAAAGATTGCTGCGCGCTTCGGGGCTCCGGAGTTTGACGAGGTGTTTCGCGAGCTTTATCCAAAGTGCGAAAATATTTCGGTCGACTATGCGGTGCTGGAACCGCGGTCTGCGAAGGGCGAGCACGCATCGCATCTTTTCTGCGTGCCGGCGGAGTTTGCGTGGAACGATCTGGGCTCGTGGGCCTCGCTTTACGAGTACCAGATGGAGACGCGGCTGCGCGGCGACGGCGACGGGAATGTTGCCGAGTCCGATGGACACTTGACGATCGAAGCAGGCAACAATTACGTCTACAGCCCTAAGAAGTTTGTTGCGCTGGTTGGCGTTGAAAACCTTGTCATTGTGGATACCGACGATGCGCTGCTGATTGTGCATCGCGATCATTCGCAGGACGTGGGCAAGGTGGTGAAGGAACTGGGGCTGTCGGGGCGTGACGAGCTGATCTGAAATTGATTCAGCATTGTTTGTGCGTGACCCCTGGGCATGCGGGTGCATCCCTGTTCAGAGCAGACTTTGACCCGTTCGCCAGTCTACATTTATCCGAGGAAGAGTCAGTTTCGTATGCCCCATCCACAAATCAAGTTTGGAACCGACGGCTGGCGCGGCGTCATTGCCGACGACTATACGTTTGCTAACGTGCGCACTGCGGCTGCGGCGGTTGCTGCCTATATTCACGCACAGGAAGATCCTGCGAAGGGCCTGTGCATCGGCTATGACACGCGCTTCGGGTCGAAGGCTTTTGCGCGGGCTTGCGCGGAAGTTGTGGCTGCGACGGGAATCCGCGTAGCAATGGCCAATGACATTACGCCTACGCCGGCGCTGAGCTTTGGCGTGCGCGGCCGGGGCGCGGCGGGCGGCATCATGATCACGTCGTCGCACAATCCGGCGGAGTGGAACGGCGTAAAGTACAAGGCGTGGTACGGCGGATCCGGCAAGCCGTCGATCATTGCGGCTATCGAGTCCTATCTCGAAAAACCGGCGCCACAGGCTGCACTTGCCGCGGCGATTGAGGAAGTGGATTTTCTGCCGCCGTATTTGAAGGCGATCGAAAGCTTCGCGGATCTCGACCTGATTGCGAAGTCGGGGATGAAGTTTGCAATCGACTCGATGTACGGCGCGGGGCTGACGATTCTGTCGGACATCTTTACGCGGATCGGCGTGGATCACGTACAGATTCGCGGGAACGTTGATCCGCTGTTTCCAGGGATCAATCCGGAGCCGATTGAGCCGCATATTCGCGCGCTGGGCGAAGCTGCGGTGGCGTACAAGTGCGATGCAGGCCTTTGCACGGACGGCGATGCGGACCGCATTGGCGCGACAGATGAGCACGGAAATTTTGTCGATCCGCACAAGATTTTCTCGGTGCTGCTGAGCTGGGTGTTGCGACGCAAGGGCTGGCCGGGTGCCGTGACGCGGGCGTTCAACACTACGAAGATGCTGGACCGGATTTGCAAGAAGTACGGTCGCGAACTGATCGAACACGGCATCGGATTCAAGTACGTCTGCGACCTGATGCTGGAGCGCGAGATCGTGATGGGCGGCGAGGAGTCGGGCGGCATCGGATTTCAACGGCACTTGCCGGAGCGCGATGGGCTGTTGAATGCGCTGCTGCTGGCGAACGTGATGGCGGAAGAGAAGAAGACGCTGGGACAGCTTGTCGCCGATTTGCAGGCCGAGTATGGCGAGCACCAGTACGGGCGCATTGATCTGCATATTCCCGATTACCTGAAGAACGCGGCGATTGCGCGGGCGCATGTGCTGCAGGTTGGCGATGCATCGATAGCGGGCATGCCGATCTTGCGGCAGGAGACATTGGACGGCGTGAAGTTCTACCTCGACAATCCCGAAGCGAAGACGAAGCCGAATGCGGCGGAGACGTGGATCCTGTTTCGGGCCAGCGGGACGGAACCGCTGATGCGGATTTATACGGAGTCGACGTCGAAGGAAGCTGTGGCGACGCTGCTCAAAAGCGGGCGTGCCTTTGCGATGGAGAGCTGAAGCCAGAGTTCGAATTCTGAGTTCGTAGTTCAGAGCGAACTACGCTATACGCGGATAAGAGCTTCCTCAAACTACTAAAGGGTATTGCGGTGTTCATTCATATCTTTGGATTTCGGTGGAAAGAGCGAGCGACAGACGCCGAAAAAGAACGTGCGGAGCGGGAGATTCTCGCATTTCAGGGGCAGATTCCTGGCTTGATTGAAGTGTTTGTGGGAAAAAATCTGTCACCGCGAGGACAGGGGTACACATTTGCGGGGCTGATGAAATTCACCGACCGTGCGGCATGCGATGCCTATGCTATTCACCCCGCCCATCTTGCGCTGCTAGAGTGGCTTGTGCCGCTGATCGATCCGGTGGAACTGGACTTCGAATCCTGAGTTTTTGACAAACTCTTTGAACGCTTTTCTCGCTTGTCCAGTGTCCTGCCTTTTTCTACCTCTCATTCCAACGCGTAAGAACATTGTGGCGCCAATGACGTTGCCGCAGAGGATTCTGTTGTGGACGGAGCCGGATATGGAGGAGGCGGGTAATCGTCATATCAAGGTTTCAGAAACCTGCGACGCACAGAGCGAGTCAGCACAACTATCGATCCTAAAAAGTTCGTGAATGGCGCGCCGGCAGGCTCGGCGAAGCGAGATTCGACTCAGAGGCTGCGTGCTATGATTAGCTTCTTCGGTGAGCCCCTGCACCGTTGAGGTCCCGCAAGAAACCTGGCAAATGCATCGAGCGCGCATTGTTCGATGCGCTGTTCACCGAGAATAACGGCAACTTCACGCGTCGGTGCGTGCGGTATAGCGTTTCATTCAGCAGCTTGGAACCCGACAAGGTCTGCGTATTCGAGTGAGATCGATAGCCCTCATCTGTCGATGGTGTTTGGCATTGGCGACGCCAGTTGCTGCGAGTGTGATTGCCTGGGGCGCTCCCTCTACGTCGACGTTTTCGCATGCCAGTACGCCGGCAAGCGAAGTGAGCAACGTCTCTGTATTCGTACTCACGATCACGGGTTTGATCTTCCTGGCGATGAGCGGGCTGTTGACGTACGCGCTGGTTCGCTTCAGGGGGCGCAAAGGCGATATGTCGGAGCCCGCACAGGTTTTTGGCAGCGTGCAGATCGAGCTCTCGTGGACGATTATTCCCATCCTGATTATTGTGGTGCTATTTCTGACGACGGCGCGGGTCTTGTTCAGTGTGCAGGATGCGCCGAAGCCGGCGTCGGCCCTGGACGTGACGGTGGTGGGACACCAATTCTGGTGGGAGTTTCGCTATCCAAAGTACAACGTGGTGACGGCGAATGAACTGCACGTGCCGGTGAGCGCGACGGCGGCAGATCGGCCGACTTTTCTGAAGCTGACGTCGGCGGACGTGATTCACAGCTTCTGGGTGCCGCAGCTTGCAGGCAAAACTGACCTGTTGCCGAATCGCGTGAACGAGATGTGGATCGATCCGGGACAGCCGGGACTCTACGTGGGACAGTGCGCGCAGTTTTGCGGCGCGGAGCACGCGAAGATGCTGCTGCGCGTTTACGTGGATACGCCCGAGCAGTTTCAGGAGTGGATTGCGAATCAGGAGAAGAGAGAGCCGGAGCTGACGGCTCAGGGAACGGGTGAAGAAAGTGGCGCGAATCCGCGTGGCGCCAGGAACGTTGCGCATGCGGGAACGCAAGTGGCGGTTCAAAACTCGCCAGCGACAGTTGAAGATATGTCGCTGGCGCGGCATGGGAAGTCGGAGGAGATTTCGCAGGAGGTTGGGCAGTATGTATTTGAGCACCAGGCTTGCATCAGTTGTCACACGGTGGCGGGAACAGTTGCGACGGGGCGGTACGGTCCTGATCTAACGCACTTGATGAGCCGCGCAACGATTGCGGCGGGAGCCGCGCCGAATGCGCAGGAGCAACTGCTGAGGTGGATTACGGACCCAAACCAGATCAAGCCGGGATCGTTGATGCCTGCAATGCATTTAACCGATACGCAGAACGAGCAAATCACGGCGTATTTGCTCACGTTGAAGTAGTCGTCCCTCAGGGGTTAAAGCCTGCTTATTTTTGCGGGCGTTACGGCACGACTAAAGTAGTGTCCTTTCAAAAGCTGGACTTTGATACGGCAAAGTAAGAGGCGGCGCAAAGCGGCACTCAGGGAGAGGGAGATGGGCACGGAGAGTTTGCCAACGGCACAGGGGATTGAAGCGGGGATCGATCGAACACCTGCTTCGACGAGGACGGGTACGTACCTCGAGCTTGTGCACAGCTGGATTGTGACGGTGGATCACAAGCGGCTGGGTATTCTGTACATCTGCTACGCGCTGGTGTTCCTACTGGTGGCCGGATTTGAAGCGATGTTGATTCGCGTTCAGCTTTTCTTTCCTCACAATGATTTCATCTCGCCATTCACCTTCAACCGGCTGTTTACGATGCACGGCACCACGATGGTGTTCCTGGTGGGCATGCCGATTCTGTTTGGCTTCGGCAATTATCTTGTGCCGCTGATGATCGGGGCGCGCGACATGGCCTTTCCGCGGCTGAATGCCTTCAGCTTCTGGATCAGCGCGTTTGCGGGCCTTCTCCTCTATTACAGCTTTATCGGCGGCGTTGGGCTAGCGGGGACGGGATCGGCGCCGGATGTGGCGTGGTTTGCCTATGCGCCTCTGACGGAGCGCGCGTTTTCACCGGGACACACGGTGGACTACTGGGCGGTGGCGTTGCTGGCGAGCGGCATTGGAAGCATCGGCACGGCGATCAATTTTCTTGCAACCGTGTTTTGCATGCGGTGCAAAGGGATGACGTTGTTCCGCATGCCGCTGCTGCCGTGGCTTTATGCGACGGTGTCGTTTCTTGTTCTGGTGGCGGTGAGCCCGCTAACTGCGTGCCAGGCAATGCTGCTGATCGATCGCTACCTGGGCGGGCATTTCTTCGATACGCAGGCGGGCGGGTCGGCGATTTTGTGGGCGCACTTCTTCTGGATCTTCGGACATCCGGAGGTGTACGTGCTGGTGCTGCCGGCGTTCGCGTTTGCGAATGAGATCATCCCGGTATTTTCGCGGAAGGCTATTTTCGGTTATCCGGCCATGGTCGCGGCGTCGGTGGGCATTGCGTTCATCAGCCTGAGTGTGTGGGCGCACCACATGTTCACGATCGGGATGACGTCGTTCGGAAATGCGTTCTTCACGCTGTCGACGATGCTGGTTTCGATTCCGACGGGGATCAAGACATTCAATTGGCTGGCGACGATCTGGGGCGGGAAAGTCCGGTTTGCCACGCCGATGCTGTTTTCGATTGCGTTTTTGTTCCAGTGGGTGATTGCAGGGCTTACCGGGATCATGCTCTCGATATCGCCATGGAACTGGCAGACGCATAACTCCTATTTTGTGGTGGCGCACTTTCACTACGTGCTGGTGGGTGCGATTGTCTTCATGATTTTCGCGGCGATCTACTACTGGTACCCAAAAATGACGGGGCGGATGCTGGATGAGCGGCTGGGCAAGTGGCACTTCTGGCTGATGGTGATCGGCTTCCATGTCACGTTCGACACGATGCACATTCCTGGATTGCTCGGAATGCCGCGGCAGATTTTTACCTATGAGCCGGACCGCGGATGGACGCTGCTGAACCAGATTGTTTCCGTAGGTGGTTTCATCCAAGCCATTGCGGTTCTGATTCTCGTGTATAACCTGGTGCATTCGTACTTTCGTGGCGCGGAGGCAGGGCCGGATCCGTGGGATGCGTGGACGCTGGAGTGGTCAACTTCGTCGCCTCCGCCAGCCTATAACTTTCCGGTGGAACCGGTGGTGGCAAGCCGGCGGCCGCTTTGGGATTTGAAACATCCGGAAGATCCGGATTCTGCATTTGAGTGAGGAGAGCGATGGCGACGGTACCGCTGGAACACGTGACGCATGAAGGCGAGTGGAAAATGCCTTCGCGCGGCGTTGTGGCAATGGCGAGTCTGATCACGGCGGAAGCGTCGATCTTCACGATTTTTGTGGTGGCGTATTTGTATTACCTGGGCCGCGACGTGAGCGGGCCGTTTCCGAAGGACGTTTTGGAGATTCCGTATTTCGGCACGGTATGCCTGCTTTCGAGCAGCGGATTCATCATGCTGGCGGAGCGGGCGATCGAACACGGGCGCATGTTTGCATTCCGGTTGTGGTGGATGGTCACGATTCTGCTTGGCGCGATCTTCCTGGTGGACACCGGGATGGAGTGGTACAAACTGATCGTTCACGATCATCTGACGGTTCACACCAATCTGTTTGGCACGACTTTCTATTCGCTGGTGGGCTTGCATGCGTCGCACGTGGTGGTTGGACTGCTGATGATGACGGTGACGATGGGATTCGCGCTTACGGGGAAGTTGCGCGCTGAACATGCGGAACGCGTGAAGGTGCTCGCGCTTTATTGGCATTTTGTAGATGCAGTGTGGGTGGTGGTATTCACGGTGGTGTACGTGGTGGGGAAATGACGGACTCTCATACGTCGCACGATTCGATGAAAGAGGCGGGTGCGCTGCGCACGCGATCGATTCATCTTCCAGCGCCGACGGCGTGGCCGTTTCTGATGGCGCTGGGACTGACGCTGGTATTTGCTTCGCTGGTAACGAGCGCGGGGCTTGCGGTGCTGGGTGGAATTTTGACAGTCGTGTCGATCATAGGATGGTTTCGCGAGGTGCTGCCGCATGAGGCGCACGAGGAGATTGCGGTCACCGATGAGACGGTGGTGATTGTGCCGTCGCGGGAGAAGGTGGCGCGGATCGATGTGGGTGAGACACATCGCGCGCAACTGCCATTGGAGACGTTTCCGATTTCAAGCGGAATTATCGGAGGGATTGCGGGCGGGATTGCGATGGTGATCCCGGCGGAGATTTACGGGATTATTCGCTTTCACAGTATCTGGTACGTGGTGAATCTGCTGGGCGGAGCGGGCGTGGGTGGCTGGGTGAATCCGACGATGGAGCAGATGAGCCACTTTCGCTTGGGCGCGTTTGTGACGGCGAACATCATTCAGGGAGCGACGACGCTGCTGGTGGGTTTGCTGTACGGAGCGATCCTGCCGATATGGCCGAAGCATCCGATTCTACTGGGCGGAATTCTTGCGCCAATGGCGTGGACGGGGCTGCTGCATAGCGTGCTGGGGATCGTAAATCCGTTCTTGGATCAGCACATCGATTGGTGGTCGTTTGCGGCAGCGCAGGTAATCTTTGGTCTCGTGGCTGGATACGTGGTGACGAAGCAGGGGAAGATCAAGCGGCTTCGGCAGGTGCCGTTGGCGATTCGTCTGGGCGTGGAGTCGCCGGGCTTGATGCGGGAGCGCAGTGGAGAAGAGCCGAAGCGATGAGGACGGCGGATACGTTGGCGGGATGGGGCGCGCTGGTGCTGTTGGCGCTTGCGGGTTGTAAGCTGCCTGGGAAGCCGAAGGCTGGACCCGAAGTGCTGCGACCGGAGGAGGTGCTTGGGTTTGAGATGTTGTATGGAGCGAACTGTGCGGGGTGTCACGGTGCGCATGGGCAGAACGGCGGAGCGATGAATCTTGCGAATCCGGAGTACCAGGCGCTGATTGACGATGCATCGATGCGCGATGTGATTGCAAAGGGAGAGAAGAGAACACTAATGCCGGCGTTTGCGCAGGAGAACGGCGGGCAGTTGACCGACAGGCAGATCGATGCGCTGGTCGCGGGGATTCGTGCAAGCTGGCGAAAGGAAAATGTGTTTGGCGGGGAAACGCCACCGCCTTACAAAGCAACCCATGCCGGCGATGTGGCAAAGGGAAAGGTTGTCTACGCGATTGCGTGCGCGCGTTGCCATGGAGTATCGGCGCAGGAGCCGGGGAATGCTGGTTCGATTCAGGATGGATCGTTTCTTGCGCTGATCAACGGACAGATGCTGCGTACAACAGTGATTGCGGGACGGCCGGATATCGGCGAACCGGATTGGCGAGGGCATATTCCCGGAAGGGCCATGACGGACGATGAAGTTACGGATGTGAGCGCGTGGCTGATGGCGCAAAGACCGCAGAACCCCGGGCAGCCTTATCCGAATGTGAATGCGGCGGAGAAGCCGGCTACGCCTGTGAACCATTGAGAGCGCTTACGCGAGCAGGAGCGATTTATGGATGAGAAGATTCCGCAGCCCGGTGAGCCGGAGCAGGATCGGCGCCCGGAAACGGAGAGCGTCACGCGGCGATCATTTCTGATGAATGTGGGAATCGCATTGAATGCCGCGGTGGCGCTGGTGATTGCAACGCCGGTGGTGGCGTATGTGCTGGGGCCAGTGCTGCGGCGCAAAGAGTATTTGGCTTGGATCGCCATCGGCGAGGTGAGCGACTTTCCTGTAGGCGAGACGAAGCTGATTACGTTTACGAATCCGTTTTCGGACCCATGGGATGGGGCGACTGCGAAGGTGCCGGCGTACGTGCGGCATGCTGCACCGGATGAGTTCACCGTGTTTGCGATCAACTGTGCGCATCTTGGCTGCCCGGTGCGCTGGTTTTCGGAGTCGCAGCTGTTCATGTGTCCGTGTCATGGGGGCGTGTACTACGCGGACGGGAACCGAGCTTCGGGGCCTCCCGAGCGGGGACTGTTTACCTACGAGCTTAAGGTGCAGGGCGGAAAACTGCTGATCGATGCAGGGCAGATGCCGACACTGCAGAATCGCGCGAGCAAGAGGCCTTGCCCTTCGAATGCAACACAAGCGGCACAGCAACTGGTTTCGAGGATTGAAGCATGCCCGGACACAAAGAGCCATGGTACAAGCGCGTCTACGATTGGGTAGAGCGGCGCGTACAACTCGAAGGGCCGGTGAAGGACGCGGTGCTGCATCCCGTGCCGCGGAGTACCGCGAGCTGGTGGTACGTCTTTGGCAGCGCAAGCCTGGTTCTGCTGATTCTGCAGGTGGTGACTGGCATCCTGCTGGCATTGGTGTATCAGCCGTCCGCGGCGCATGCGTGGAGTTCGCTGGAACTGCTGAATCACGAATTGCCGCTGGGATGGTTTCTACGCGCTATGCATGGATGGGGATCGAACTTCATGGTCGCCGTCGTTCTGATTCACATGGCGCAGGTGTTTCTGTTTGGCGCATACAAGTTTCCGCGAGAGCTGACGTGGATTGTGGGCGTGTTCATGCTGCTGATGACGCTGGGCATGGCGTTCACGGGGCAGGTGCTGCGGTTCGATCAGGACGCGTACTGGGGGCTGGGCATCGGCGCGTCGATTGTGGGGCGCGTGCCATGGATCGGCGGGCAGCTTGTGCACCTGATGCTGGGTGGGCCGATGATCAACGGTGCGACACTCACGCGATTTTTTGCGCTGCACGTGTTTGTCATTCCGGGGGCGCTGCTTGCATTCACAGGACTACATGTATGGATGGTGCTGAAACTCGGGATCAATGAGTGGCCGACGCCTGGGCGCATCGTTCGGCGCGAGACCTACATCGAGGAGTACAACAAACTGGCGCACACGGATGGAATTCCGTTTGTGCCGGGTGCGGTGTGGAAGGACCTGGTTTTTTCGGCGGCGATCTTGTTTGCGGTGGCGTGCTGCGCGGCGGTGTTTGGACCTTATGGGCCAAAGGGCGTGCCAGACCCGACGATTATCAACACGGTTCCCAAGCCGGACTTTTTCTTCTTGTGGATCTATACCGTCCTTTCATTTTTGCCGCCGGAGATGGAGACTCCGTTCATTCTGATTGCGCCGGTGGTTGCGGTGTCTGCACTGATTGGATTGCCGTTCGTGGCAGGGATTGGAGAGAAGAGCTGGTGGCGGCGGCCGGTGGCGGTGTTCGCGGTGATGTTTATTGCGGTGTGCTGGGGAGTATTCACGAACCTGGGGACCTATACGCCATGGAGTCCGAAGATGGATGCGTGGAGCGGTGCGGCGGTGCCGGTGGAACTGCTGCAGGGCCGGACACCGCTGGAACGGCAGGGAGCCAATGTGTTTCAGGAGAAGCAGTGCCGTAATTGCCATCAGCTTGGCGGGCTGGGCGGAGAGCGCGGACCGGCACTGGATGCGGTGGCGACTCGGTTGACGGAGGATCAGCTTTACCGGCAGGTGCTGCTTGGCGGAGGCAATATGCCGGCATATGGCAGTGCGCTTTCTCCGGCGGAGACAACGGCGCTGGTGCGGTTCCTGGAAACGCTGCACCCGAACTATCAGCCGGCTTCGCAGGATGCGTCACGGCGCGTAGTGGCGCAAGGAGCAACGCAGACTCCGGTGCGGTGATGCGGCGAGGCGCGAAATAACTGGATGATGTGCCTGATGCTGATTGACGATGGTGCGAATGGCGTTCCGGCGCTGGGGGAATTGCTGCGCCGGTGGTCGTTGCCGCTGGCGCCGATGATCACGCTGTCGATTGCGCTCGCCTTGTATGTGCGTGGGTGGAATGTGGCGCGCGTTACACGTGAACGGGAACTGCCGATTTGGCGGGCGGCGAGTTTTTTGGCGGGAGTGGTTTTGCTTTGGATGGCGCTGGCATCGCCGATCGATGCGCTGGACGATTATCTGCTCGCAGCACACATGATTCAACACTTCATCCTGATGTCGGTCGCGCCGCCGTTGATTGTGCTGGGTGCGCCGGTGGTGCCGATGTTGCGGGGGATGCCGCGGGTTTTGATTCACGGCTTGCTGCGGCCGCTGTTTCGCTCGGGCTGGATCCGTGGTGTCGGACGGGTGGTGACGCATCCGGTATTTGCGTGGATCGCGATGAACGTAGCGTATCTGGGATGGCATGTTCCGACGGCGTTTGAACTGACGTTTCGCAGCGAAGGGATTCACGATTGCGAACACGTTTGTTTCTTCGCGACGTCGCTGGCGTTCTGGTGGGTAGTGCTGAGGCCATGGCCTGCGCCTGTGCGGTGGCCGCGTTGGGCGATGATTCCGTATCTGCTGAGCGCGGATGTCGTGAACACGGTCTTGTCGGCGACTCTGGCGTTTTCGGGACGCGTGCTGTATCCGTCGTACGTGGCGGCTCCGCGAATTTGTTTTCTGACACCGCTGAAAGACCAAGTGGCGGCAGGTGCGGAGATGTGGGTGCTGAATTCGCTGGTGATGCTGGTGCCGGCGGTGGCGATTGCGGTGAGAGAGTTGTCGCCGCGGTTTTTGGTGAAGCCCGTTACGAGCGGGGGCATCGCACGACAAGTTCAGCAGGGCTGAGGCTTGGAAATTTGGCGGTCCATGTGACAGGAAATACTTAATTATTGACAGTGATATAGAGACGGTGATACCTATTTAATCCGTTGCGCAATCGTTTGCGCAAAGTTTGTCCGTGTAGGCGCGAGTGGACTTCGTTTCGACGCGTCAGGCATCAGAATCTCCACACTTCCGCAGATGTAGACGGAATCGAACGTGCCTTCCCATGGAGTCGAATGCGCGCGAAAACTGGTATGTGTAACGGGCCGGTAATGGAGACGCAGGACACGATGAAAAAAACGCAGAAGAGGATGACGCTCCGGCAGGGGAAGGGCACCACAGCGAATTCGGCAGCACGGTGCGGCGTGTTTGCGTTGGTCTGCGCACTTTCAGCCTGCGTGGCGTTGGCCCAGGAGCGCGCGGCTACGGTTCGACATGCTCCACCATCGAACCTGCAATTGGCTTCGCCCGCGATCGAGAAGCGGGTGGATGCGCTCTTGAAGCAGATGACGCTTGAAGAGAAGCTGGGGCAACTGGTGCAGTACAGCGACAGCGGATATGACGGTGAGGCAAAGACGGCGGCGGAGGCGGCGGCTGCGCCCGGGAAGAATCCCTCGACGCACGACAAGGTTGATGCCATGGAATTGGTGTCGACGGGGCGGCTGGGTTCGATGCTGAACACGGTGGGGCAGGCGCGCACGAATGCATTGCAACACGCGGCTGTCGAAAAGAGCAGGCTGCATATCCCGTTGATGTTTGGCGCGGACATCCTTCACGGGTACAAGACGGTATATCCGATTCCACTTGGTCTTGCGGCGACGTTTGATCCGGAACTGGTGATGTCCCTCGCGCACATTTCGGCATCGGAGGCGAGGACAGGCGGTGTGGACTGGTTTTACTCGCCGATGGTGGATATTTCTCGCGATCCGCGGTGGGGAAGGACGCAGGAAGGTGCAGGAGAAGACGCCTACCTGGGAGTGGCCATGGCGCGGGCGTACGTGCATGGCTACCAGGGGGATGATCTTTTGTCGCCGACCAGCGTGGCGGCGTGCGTAAAGCACTTTGCGGCTTACGGCGCGGCGGAAGCTGGGCTGGAATACAACACGACCGATATGTCGGAGAGCAGATTGCAGCAGGATTATCTTCCTCCGTACAAGGCTGCGGTGGAAGCGGGGGCGGCAACGTTCATGAGCTCGTTCAATGCGCTCAATGGGGTTCCAGCATCGGCGAACCGGTACCTTTTGCAGGATATTTTGCGGGATCGATGGGGATTCAACGGGTTTGTCGTGAGCGATTACACGGCGGTGATGGAGTTGCGGAATCACGGCATCGCGCTGGATGCGGCTACGGCGGCGCGCAAGGCAATCTCGGCGGGAGTGGACATCGACATGATGTCGCACTACTACGACGCGGAGTTGCCGGCGCTGGTGAAGTCGGGGCAGGTCCCCATGGGTCTCGTGGATGAGGCTGTGCGGCGGGTGCTGCGCGTCAAATTCGCGATGGGGCTTTTCGAACATCCGTATGCGGAGGGGAACGAAGTTACCTCTGCTGTTACGGAGCACAGGCCGCTGGTGAGGAAAGCTGCCGAAGAGGCGATCGTGCTGTTGCAGAACAGGGCGCTCGAAGGTGGATCGTCGTTGCTGCCTTTGGCGGAGAGCGTGAAGAAGATTGCGTTGATTGGTCCGCTGGCCGACAACAGCACGGAGATGACCGGATTGTGGGGCGGCGACCGAAGGGATCCTGATGTCGTTACGGTGAAGGACGCGTTGGAGGCACGGGCCCAGCGGACTGGCGGATCGATCAAATATGAGAAGGGCACCGAGATTCTGGGCGAATCCGATGGAGGGTTTGCCGAGGCAGTGGAGGTGGCGAAGGGATCGGATGTAGTCGTGCTGGCACTGGGTGAATCTAGCGAGATGAGCGGCGAGGCGGGATCACGCGCGCATTTGAATCTGCCGGGCAACCAGGAAAAGCTTCTGGAAGCCGTGGCGGCAACGGGACGGCCGATTGTTCTGCTGGTCTTTTCAGGCCGGCCACTGGTGCTGGACTGGGCAGCGCAGCACATTCCGGCAATTATGGAGGCCTGGTTCCCGGGCACAGAGGCGGGAGAAGCGATTGCCAACTTGTTGTACGGGGATGTCGCGCCGAGCGGAAAGCTGCCTATGAGTTTTCCGCGCGCGGTGGGCCAGGAACCGCTCTCTTACAATCACTTTCCTACCGGGCGTCCTCCAGTTGGGCTTGATCTTTCGCAGCGGCCGGGTGGGGACTCTCGTTTCTTTTCGCGCTACATCGACGTTCCCAACGATGCGCTTTTTCCGTTTGGGTACGGACTCAGCTACACGCAGTTTGCATATTCGGATGTTGCGGTTTCCCGCGGATCGGTGCCGCATGCAGAAGCCGATAGGAGCGAAGGGCGCGATCTTGTGACTGTAACGGCGACGGTTCGCAACACCGGGATGCGTGCGGGTACTGAGGTGGTGCAGTGCTATGTGCGCAATCTGGGGGCAAGCATGGAGCAGCCGGTGCGTAGCCTGGAAGGATTTGAGCGGGTCACGTTGAAGCCGGGCGAGCGGAAGCAGGTTACGTTCAAACTGGGATTTCCGGAGCTGTCCTTTTATAACAATGCCGGACAGGCGGTAATCGAGAAAACGGACTACACGGTTTGGGTGGGCGGTAGTTCGCTGGCTACGGAGCACGCAGAGTTTCGCATTGTTCCATAGTTGAAGCAGAGCCGGACAAGGCGGACGGACGGTGAGTGCGCGATTATCCGGGCGCGATTCGACGCTTAGTCGATGAAATAGCCGATGTCGGTGAGGACGGTGTCGTTCAAATCGACGCCCAGGAGCTTGGCGCCGAACGGGGTTCCGAGGTCCTTTTCGAAATTCTGTAGCACATAAGCAGGTAGATCGGTTTGCCTCCGAAGCAAGCGCAACAGCGCCGCGCTATCGGTTGGGCACTCATAGTCGCCTGGCAAGCCGCAAGCTGGGCGGATTGTCAGCGAGAGGGGGATCGTTCCAGGGCCAGGCTGGAAATGTTCTGCAGGCCGGGTGATGAGATTCACTCGCATGCGGGAATAGTGACATCGGTCTGCGGAAGGCTCAATGGTACCGATGGGTTATTGGGGGGACCGATTGGGGGAAACGGCCGAATCGTTGAAATTCGGCCGTTACGAAAGAATGCAAGCCGTGTTAGTTTCCTGTTCCGCTGAATCGGAATGACTTGTCGGGATAGGGAGGATGCTGCGGCACGGGCCGGGGATCGGCCTTGATCTCCTCTTTCAGCAATTTGAGCGCGGCCTGGAGTTGGTCGTCATTGCCGCTGAAGGTGGAGTGAGGCAGATTATCGACCACAATATCGGGTTCAGTGCCGTGCCCTTCGATGAGCCATTTGCCATCCGGGCCGTACACGCCGAGTTCGGCGGCGGATGCGATGCCGTTGTCGGCCTGAGTATTGTCGAAACTGAGCCAGACCTCACCTCCCCATGTTCGCACGCCGATGACTTTGCCGAGTTTGAGCCGTTTGACGCCTTCTGTGAACGCTTCGCCATCGGATGCTGTCAGCTCGTCGCAAAGTACAACGATGTGTCCGCGAAATGCTTCTTGCATATTCCAGGAGGGGTTGCCAACACGCGGCTGCCAGTACATCCACGCCTGGCGCAATAGTTTTGCAATGAGCCAGGAATCGATGTCGCCGCCTTCGTTGTGGCGAACGTCGATGATCAATCCCTGGCGGTCAAAGACGGGATAGAATTCGCGTGTCCATTGATCGATATCGTCAGAACCCATGGCCTGCAGGTGGACATAGCCGATGGTGTGGTCAGAGGCCGAGTCGACCATGCGACGGCGGGAGTATTCCCACTCTGCGTAGCGCAGCCGTGCTTCATCCTGTTCCTTGAGGGGAACGACGAGCACATCGCGCATTGCACCCGAGGTCGACTTGACGCGAAGCAGGACCTGGGCCCCGGCCTTGCCGCGCAACAGGACTCGCTCGTCGGTTACGCCAAGCAGATCTTCGCCGTTGATGGAAACGATGACTTCGCCTTCGCGGACAATTGATTCAGATCGGGCGAAGGGCGGGGCCTGATTGGGCAGGTCAGGATCGTGCTCATAGATGTGGTCCACAACAAAGCCGCCCGCTTTCTCATCACGGCGAAGCCGCGCGCCGAGGGAAGCGATTTCCACCTGGTCGGCGGGCTTTCGTGCGTCACCGCCGACCACAAAGGTGTGCAACACGGAGAGCTCGCCGACCATCTGGGCGATCACGAGATTCAGCTCATCGCGACTTGCGACCCGGTCCACCAGCGGAAGGTAGCGGTCGCGCATGGCGGCCCAGTCAACGCCGTGCATGTTGCGGTCGTAGAAGAAGTCGCGCTCGAGCCGCCACGCATCGATGAATAACCCGCGATACTCGTCAACGGGCTTGGTGGAGAAGGACCAGCCGGCCAGGCTGATAGAGGACTTCGCGAGGGTCTTTGGATCGGCCAGGGCGGCGGGTTTTACGTCTGAATCGAAGATGAAGAAGTCGTCCCCTTTGCGGACGAGCAATTTCTTGCGATTCTGCGAGATCTCAAAATTCTTCACGTCCGCCATTACGGTTTCGACGTCATCGCCATTGTTGGCCACGTCGAGGCACTGCACGGCGAGATGCTTTTGTGTGTTGTCAGGATCGTTGAGCCAGCAGAGACGCTTTTCGGTGGCCTGCAAGTTGCCGTAGTTGCCAGGGGCCGCGGGGACCTCGCTGAGCCTGAGCGACATGTCGGCGAAGTCGATTTTTACTTCCGGAATGCTCTTGTCGTCTTTTTTCTCATCTTTCTTTTCGTCCTTCTTTTCGTCGCCGGATTTCTTTGCCTTATCGTTAGGCTTTGCGGCATCGTTCTGCTTGTCGTCCTTTGGCTTCTCATCGGGTTTCTTTTCGTCAGGCTTCTTGCTGTCATCGAGATGCAACTCGTCTGGAGGCAGGAACGGGGAGCGCTGATCGGGAACGAGCGCCAACTGGTAGATCTTTACCTGGTGATCGAAGAAAGGATCCGGTTGCCGCGATCCCCAGGGGCCCTCAACAGTTGTCTTGAGCATGCGATCGGAGAGGAAATACAGCCATTTGCCGTCGGAACTCCAAGTGGGGCTGATGCTGTCGTAGCGGTCTGATGTGATTTCCTTGGTTTCGCCGGAATCGACGTTGAAAACCTTGATCTGAGAGAACTGATTGTTGGCCGACTCCACAAAGGCAAGCCATTTGCTGTCAGGAGACCAGTGGAGATCGCCAAAGTCACCCATCATGGAGGTCGCGATCAATTTTTCCTGTTTGGTTTTCGTGTTGAAAAGCCAGAGATGCTCGTCCTTGTCGTGGTGGGCAAGCCAGTTGCCGTCGGGTGAGGCAACACCGTCTATGCGGAGCACATGCGCGTCATTGGTCCATTGGTCGGGTTTGCCTTCGCCGTTAGCCGGGAATTTCCAGAACTCGGCTTCGCCAGTCTCGGTGGAGAGGGCGAGGATGCTCTTGCCGTCGGGTAGGAAGCGCGCTTCGCGAAAACGGATCGCAGAATTGGCAGCGACCTTGACGATACGGCCGCTTCTGACAGGGAGGGTAAATACCTCTCCGCGCGCGGTGAAAACGGCGCTCGTGCCATCGGGAGAGATGTGGAAGGCTGTGAGGTAGTCCGTTGGTTTCTTCACCCAGTGCTCACGAAGCTGATCGAAATCAGAGGCAAGCGTGACGGGGATGGCCTGTTCCTGGCCGGCCTTCAAATCGAGCAGCCACAAGTCGGCGCCGCAGGCGTAGACAATGTGCCCGTCATCGATCGAGGCGGTAGAGATGTCGAAGATGCGCTGGTGACTTTCCTGCTTGAGGTTGTGTCCTTCTTCGTCCATGGAGAAGACGTTCATGATTCCATCGCGATCGGAGAGGAAGTAGACGCGGCCGTTCCAGAACATCGGGTGAGAGGAAGCGCCGGACCAGTCAGAGGTAAGGGAAACCGCTTCACCGTGGCCGTCAAACTTCCAGATGCTTTCCGCAGTGCCACCCTTGTAGCGCTTGGTCTCGCTGGGCTGCTTGAACCAGCGCGTGAAAAAGAGGTTGTGATCGTCGGGCGAATACGCGGCTTCAGCCGCTTCGGCCAGGGGGACGATTTCTCTGGCGCCAACGCCATTCACGAGGACGAGTTGGGTTCCGGGCAAGGTTGCATAGCGCGCCGTCGTGATCATGAGACGGCCATCGGGGGCGAATCCAGCGGGTGCGGAGCCTCCATCCCAGGTGCGGCGTTCAGGCAGTCCACCATCGACGGGCATGGTGTAGACCTCGGTCGGACCCTCGAAGTCGGCGCTGAACGCGACGGTTTTGCCATCGGCCGAAAGATAGGCGTGCGATTCAGTGCCGGGATTCGAAGTGAGGCGGCGAGCGACGCCACCGTTCACACCGACAACCCACAGATCGCCCTCCGACGTGAAGACGATGTTTCCGTCGCGAACTGCGGGGTAGGTATAGTAGCCGCGATGGGCGGGCGCGGTGTCGGCTGCGAATGCGATTGGAGTTGAGGTTGCAAATAAAGCGACGATGGCTGGAAGGGTCCTCATGGAGTTCCAGTTGGCGAACGGATTCTTCATTCTTGTATCCATCCAAAATGAGACTGACGGCGGAAACTGCGGGGAATGACCTTACGCGAGAACGCAAGGCGCGATCAAAACAGAAGGTGAAACTGCGTACGAATGATACTACGGGCTGGGGCGGGGCAGACTGGTTTTGTGGTCAAACTGAGAGGACAGGTCACGAAGCAGTCCAGGCTTGACGCGGGCTGCACGGCGCCTCTGATAAAGGTGGTATCAATCAGAGACGCCGCATGAGAATTGCAGAACTCAGTGACCCGCATGAGCGAGGAGATGTTCTTCCTTCTTGTCGCGCAGTTGAGCATCGATCCCGAAGGACCCTTGCTTGCTAAAAGAATGTCCGGTCAGCAATCCAATGACGAACCAGGCAAACAGAGCCGCACCGATGGAGAAAAGAATGTCTCCGGGGACTCTCATCCAGCGTAGAGTCTGCATGGAACCAGATTGCATGAATTCCGCGGAACGCGCGTACCAGGTGCCATGTTCTATCGACGCCCATGCCTGCAGCAGTCCCACCGGCAGCATGCTCAGGAGGACCATGAAGATCAAGCCCAGGTTTAGCGACCAGAAAGAGAGCTTCAATGGAGTCTCCTTCCACTTGCGACCAGGTTTCAGCGCACGGAGGCAGAACAGTGTGAGACCGAGACCGAGCATCCCGTACACGCCGAAGAGAGCCGTGTGACCGTGGACTGGCGTCAGGTTGAGTCCCTGGACGTAATAGAGAGAGATTGGTGGATTGATTAGGAAGCCAAAGAGTCCTGCTCCCACAAGATTCCAGAATGCGACGGCGACGAAGAAGTAGATGGGCCATTTGTAATTGGCGATCCACGGAGACTTCTTTGTCGGTTGCGCGAGGCGGATGTTCTCCCAAGCTTCATAACCAATCAGAGTTAGTGGCACAACTTCAAACGCGCTGAAGATCGCACCGAGGCCAATCACCGCCGGGGTTGCACCGGCAAAATAAAGGTGATGGAAGGTGCCGATGATCCCACCGGACAGAAAGATCGTTGTCGAAAAGAGAGCGGCCTTGGTTGCGGTGCGAATCTCGATCAACTTGAGCCGCGTGAATAGGAATCCGATCACAACGGTTGCGAATACTTCGAAGAAACCTTCAACCCAGAGGTGAACTACCCACCAGCGCCAGTATTCGGCTGTGACGAGATGGCTGCGCTGACCATACATCAGTCCAGCCGAATAGAAGAGCGGGATGGCAATGCTGGAAATGAGGAAGAGCGTCAGGAGCGCACGGTCTTCGCTCTTGCGAACGAGCGCGGGTTTGAGAGCCGCGACCATCAGGACAAGCCATAGCACCAGGCCAACGAATAGCAGGATCTGCCAGAAGCGTCCAAGATCGACATATTCATAACCCTGACTGCCGAACCAGAACCACATGTTGCCAAGGCGCTGCTGAATGCCCATCCACTCGCCGGCGAGCGATCCGCCAACGACGAGAATCAGAGCACCGAAGAGAGCATTGACGCCGAGAAGCTGATACTTCGGTTCGTGACCACTGACAGCGGGACCAACATAAAGTCCGGTCGCCAACCATGATGTCGCGATCCAGAAGATGGCGAGCTGCAGATGCCAGGTGCGGGTGACGGCGTATGGCAGGTACTTAGCGAGCGGAAATCCAAAGAAGGCCTGTCCCTCGACACCGTAGTGAGCCGTCAAGACTCCCATGAGAATCTGAACGCCCCAGAGAATCACTACCACATAGAAATATTTCAACGTCGCGCGTTGTGACGGAGTGGGCTTGAACTCGAGGAAGGGATCTTTTTCCGGGTAGGGGCCGTGAACGAGTTCCTTTTCCTGCGACGCATACCACCAGACAAGGCCACCAATTCCCGCGAGCAAACCGACGAAGCTGAGGACGCTCCAGAGGATGGCGCCGGATGTTGGCACATTTCCGATCAGCGGCTCATGCGGCCAGTTGTTTGTGTATGTAGTCTCGGATCCCGGACGATCGGTACTGCAGGCCCACGAGGTCCACCAGAAGAATGCTGCTAGTTGTTGTTGCTTTGCAGCGTTAGTCAAGGCACCACTGGGGATGGCGTACTCAGACCGGCCTTTTGCAAACACGTCGGTATAGTAAGTCCGAAGCTGTACGAATGCCGCGGCGCGGTCGGCACTTAGCGTGACGCGATTGTGCGAAGTGTCGTACGTATTGGTTCGCATCTCGCGAATCAGACGAGCCTTGAAGATCGCCTGTTGGTCGGGGTCGAGAGCAGCGAAGTTCGTCGCCCCGGCTCTGACGGCCCAGGTGTTCAGCAGGATCTCCGATTCGCGGTGCAGCCAATCCGCGCTCCAGTCGGGCGCCACGTAAGCGCCGTGGCCCCAGACTGTACCGATTTCCTGTCCGCCGATCGACTGCCAGACTCCCTGCCCATCGGTGATGGAGCTTCCAGTGAAAAGGAGCTGCCCGTCAGCGCTATACACGTCGGGGATGGGAGGGGCCTGGCTGATCATCTTTCTGCCGACTCCACCGAGAACAATGAAAGATCCAATGATGACGATGGCCAGTGCCACCCAATATCGCTTGTAGGACATGATTCTCCCTCACTCAATCAAAACGAAAATAGCGCGAAATGCTCCGGGAAAGGCCGAGAGCGAAAGGAGCGGCCTCTTTGCCAGGCAAGATCTCATATAACCGGAAAATCGAAGGAAGTAAGGCCATCGAATTTCCCTGTTGAAGCAGTTGCACTGATGCAACAGTAGCGTTGAGTCAAGGGAAATTCAGGGACTTAGGTCACTATCCGGCGGTAATAGTTCAAAAAGACCGAGATTCATCATCCCAGCAAGAAACGAGCCGTGGTGTGATTTGAATCACACCACGAGAAGCGGGACCGCTCCTGCTTTGCCGGTGACTTCCATCCGGAAGTACGGTGTCCATAGGCTTTTCAATGGTTCTCTGTAAACGCGAAGATGTTTCCGTCGGGATCATGGATAAAAGCAACCCGCTTTTCACGTCTCACCGCAAATCCCTGTTCCAATGCCTGGCGCCCTGCTTCGTCGACGTTGGATACCAACATCCAGAATTCAGTCGGACGAGTAGCGTTCGCATGGTCGAGTTCGATCCACTGATGAGTTTTGCTGGAGATGTGCATCCGGATTTCGGATTTCTCATGTGGCTCGTCAAATCCGAGTCCGGATTTGTAAAACCTCTCCAATGGGGCCAAGCCAGGAGTGGAAATGCGAATTCCAATCAACTCGTTCGAGATTCTATGCTCACCCAAGTGTTTCCCTCGGTCCACGAAATGAAGGGAGCCTGGCATGTACTGCGTAAACTCGACGACCCGTTCCTCTGGATCCTTGAGAGAGAAAATCAGATTGCCGGCTCCGGCTTTGACTACGGGTGATGGTTTCAGGCCGCGGGCAGCATACGATGAATTCAGATCGTTCAGCGAATCGGATTCATAGCAGACGTGCACCCATCCCAGCGGCTGGTGCGCGTCGACCCGGGGATAGAGTTCTATGAATTGATGGTCGTTGATCTTGACGAAGACTTCTTTCGTTGTTCCGCCGCTGGCAAGAGAAAACGACTCTTCGAAACCGAGACGGCGAAAGAAGTTTCGCGCACTGTCGAGGTCTGAGACGCGAAGCGCGATATGAGCGATACCATCGACTTGCGGGGTCTGTGAGAAGCAATCGAGGGATCTGAAGAGGAGGACAACAACTACCAGCTTGGTTGTCCAACTTGCTCTCATAGCGATCGCTCAACTCTCTGATGACGTTCTGCTTTTCGTACTCAACCGCGCGTGCTGTTCACCTCCATCGACAAGTCGTAATCACATCTAGCGCAGCAGCGCCGTAGCCGCCCACAGGATCGGGGCTTGCCCGTGATAGTCGCCAGTTCTGCGCATGCGGTTCAGGTAATACTCAAGATCGTTCTGCTTCGAGGTGCCTTCACACACGCTCGTCACATCGCTGTTCTGATCGATGTATCCGGTAACCGCGATCCACGCTTTCCTGGCGGCGGGCCCGTAAGTATGTGAATCGAGCCAGCCGTTTTTTACTCCCGTGATCAAGGCAAAGGTAAACATCGCCGACCCGGAACTCTCCGGCCATGCTTCATCGTGATCGATCAACTGACGCCACATGCCATCATTTCCCTGATAGCTAAGCAGGGCGGCCATCATCGTTTTGTAACCGCGCATGATGCGAGCACGCTGGGGATGGTCTGCCGGAAGATCGCGCAGCATTTCCGCCATTCCGGCGGCGACCCAGCCATCGCCCCGAGCCCAGAAGAATGGAACATCGGGAGCGTGGTAGAAGAGGCCGTTTGGCTGCTGCAGTTTGTCGAGATAAGCGACCATCTCCTGCGCGTCCCGGTCCAGGTATTTCTTGTCTTCTGTAGCTCGATAGGCTTCCAGCTGAAGAATGGTCAGCATATACATATCGTCGATCCAGTAGCGAGTTTCCGATGAAAGCCCGTCCGGCTGAGGGTTTTCCCCTTGACGGTCGGCATTCTGCTTGCCGTAGTCGAGATACTTCTGGTCCTTAGTCTGCATACCAATCTCCAAGGGAACGATGCCGAATATTTCGTCATCCACATGTCTGCGTGGGCCGATCAGGCTGGTCTCGGATCCGCCCGGAAGCAGTGGGTCGAAGCGCTTGATGAGTCTGTCCCTCAAATCAGTATCGGAAGTCAATTTCGCGAAGGTCAGCGCGCCATACCAGGTGCCAACCTCTCCGTAAAAGATCGTTGAATGCTGGTGAGGGCTAGTGATGAAGTGCTCTGCTAGTTTCTTTCCAACCTCTTGTGGAGATCGCCCAGCCGGCCAGTTGCTGAAGTAGTCCTGTTGCGCACAGGCGACGACGGACCAAGCGGACAACAGCAATGCAACGGTCGCGAACTTCATGCGAGAACTCATTATGTCTGGCTCCTCATCCTCTTATTAAGGGGGATTTGCCCTCTGCTGAGAATTGCACCGGCACTGAAGCCAGTGTGTGTAGGTTTTACTTCAGACTTACAGGGTCTTGTCATCGATGCTGCTCAGGTTTGTATCGGAGGCGGCCCGGCTCCATCCGACGCGCAAGTTTTTCACGCCGTGCAATGCAAAGGCGCCCTCAGCTCCGCGTGGGGCAGAGATAGCGAAGAAATCGGCGCGGTCAACATCGTTCAAATAGAATGCTGGCCGTGCGTCTGGAGTCGAGTTCGCAATCTCCACATGACTCATTTCCAGGTTGCGCACGTGGCGGAGGAAGAATCCTGTGGCCGGGATCACACCGAAGCGTCCAGGATCGGGATAGTTGTCCTCCTGCTCGGTGGGCTGCGCCTTCGCGTCGTCGGCTGTTCCACCCCCCGCAGTCTCTATATAGATGTTGGAGAACTTCAAGTCTTCGATGGCATGACCGGGGATGCCGGTGATGATCGAACCCTGGCGCTGCGGTGCGTTGAAGCAGGCAAGATTGCTGACCAAGATACGCTTGATGGTACCGGCTTTGGTGCTGTCTTTGGGCCCGCGCAGGCGCGCACCGAGGCGGATGAAGAAGGGAGGCGCCGCCAAATCGCGCATAGTGGTGTTGGTAATGGCGAAATCTTCAAGCAAAGCGCCGTCGACTGATTCAAGCGCGTATCCGCAACAACCCTCGAAGACGCAGTTCGAAATGGTCACATTGATGAATCCGCCGTTGGACTCGGTGCCGCACTTGATGCGGCCCGTGCGGGGAACGTGAATGTCCGGTGCGAATTTCTTGAAAGTGCCGTCCAGTACGGTGCCAAGTTCGTAATAGCCGGTCACCCAGCAATTCGTAATGGTGAGATTGCGCGTCGGGCGCGCATAGCCCAGGGCATAGCTTGATTTGGGGCAGATGCCGTCGTCCCAGGGCGAATTGACGGTACAGTTTGAGACGCGCACGTTCTGGCAACAGTCAATGTCGATGCCATCGCGATCGGTATCTATCTTGAGGTTGTCGATGGTCAGATTGTCGACGCCGGTAAGAAGGAGACCGAAGTGGCCTGCTTTGAGAATTGAAAAATCCCGCAACAGGACGTTGTAGCAATTCTTCAAAGCGATGGCCTTATTCCCAACGCCGGCTTGCTCAGCAACATAGATGGGATAGTTTCCGCGAGCGACGCGACTGGCGCCGAAGCTCAGTCCTTTGCCGTAGATGAGCCCTGGTCCTGTAATGCTGATGTCGTGGATGCCTTCGCCCCATAGCAGCGAATTGTGCCAATGATTGTGACCGTAGTCCTGAAAGGCATCCCATTCTGTATTGGGTTCCGCGGAATCATAAGCGCCGCCGTTGTAGCCGGTCTGCTGGCCTGGCGATGGTGAATCGGCCGCCAGGATGGTGCTTCCCTGGTCAAGAACGAGGTGGACCTGGCTCTTCAGGTGGATTGAAAAGCAGAGATAAGTTCCGGATGGAAACAGAACGACGCCGCCGCCCGCAGCAGCCGCTGCTTCAATGGAGCGATTGACGGCATCGGTATCCAGCGTCTTGCCGTCTCCTTTGGCGCCGTACTTGCGCACATCAAAGATTCCGGAGGCTCCCGGGGCAATGCCCGTTCCTTCTTGAGCCGAGGCAGCAAAAGACGCAATGGGTATCGCGGCGGCCGCGACCCCCATGCCTCCGGTGCGAAGAAAATCCCGGCGCAACGCGTTGAAATGCTCCATCCGACTTCTCCTTAAACGAATTGGTGCTCGCTACTTGTATTTGGTTGTGAAGGTGTCAGCTTCTTGATTTAACTCGTCCACACTTGCATCGCGCGAATAGAGGATTATGCGGTAATGGAAGACCGCAGTCTGGTTCTTTTCGATGGTGAAATTAAACGCTGGCTGCTTTGGATCGAAGATGCTGCGCCCCAGAGGATTCGCGGCGAACAGTCCATATCCTCGCGCGTGCCAGTAGGTTGGGTAACCCGGGTTATTCGGGCTGTCGAATATTGCAATGGTCACCGTGTGGTTTCCGGTGCGCCCAGTGAGGGAGCACCATCGCCCTTGTGTCGCCCAGGCGGTTTCTCCTTTGACGCCCTCGCTGGTGAGATACACGCCGGTAGCATCGCTCGTTTTGCCAGCGTCTACTTTGGTGGGCCGCCCGTTTGCATCGATGAAAATGCCGCCCTTTTCATCTGGCGATTCGAGCCAGTGGGCGACACGCATGCCGAGGAGACCTTCCTTGTCGTCGTTGAAGACGACACGGTCGAGAGCCTTGAGAGTCACTACCTGATCGATTACACGGGCGTGGTTACGGCTCGAAAAAATATAGCGCGTTGTTTGCTCAAGAATGGGCTGGTTCTCTCCAGTAACCCAGGTCGATTCGACGACCAACTCCCCGGTGTCAGTGCCGCTCCTGGTGGACAGAATCTTTTTGAAAACAACGCTGCCCATTTTGGCGCGACTTTCCGGCTTGATGGCATCGGAGTTGTTCCAGAAGTCGAAGCCGTTGGCATTGCCATAGTTGAACCACAGGCCTGCATGGTGCGGGTGGTCCACGCGTTCCCCTGGCTGCGGATCGAGCGGAAAGCCACGGGTGACAGTGATCCCTTCGTCGGAGACCAGCGGATAGAGAACCGGCTTTTTGAGTGAAACCGGCCAGATGTAGGAGGTGAAGGGCTGGCCGTCGATGGTGATGTCGACGCGCCGATGGGTTTCGTCTGCGACCACCCGTACGCCGTTGGCGGATGTGGCGGAGCTTGAAACGGCAAGTAGCATTGTGGTGGCGACAAGTACCGGCACAGCCATGCTACGCATAAACCTTGCCTCCCACCATCACTTGCTGGGTCTTGTCGTCGAAGGTGACCTTCTGGCCGGTCTGGATGGCGGCGACACTCATACATAGTGCGATGGAGTGACTATATCCAGCCTCGATAGGCGCATTGGGAGTCTTGCGGGAACGGACGCACTCCATCCAGTTGCGCATGTTGGCCGAGGTTTGTGGATCGCTGTGGGTGTCGGCATCGGTCGAGACTGACTCGGCCTTCTCAACGAGAGAAAAGCTGGACAGCAGGTTGGGCTTCATTCCCATCTCGGCGGCAGAACGAGCAGTAAGACCGCCGGCGGGAGTCACCGTTTGCTTGTCCATGTCGATCATGCCGCCGTTGGAGTAGTAAAGTTCCTTGACGCCGCCAGCGGAATTTGTGAATCGCGAGGTGTATTGCACCTGGAAGCCTCTGGTGAGATCGTCGAGCGGGCCGTAGTCGAACACGGCAGTCATCGTGTCCCAGTTCTGGCGGCCATCTTTCCACAAATAGATTCCGCCATTGGCAACCACACTGCGTGGATGGGGCAGGCCTGTGAACCAATGCACAGTGTCGATCTGATGGACAAGCCACTGATCCGGGATACCGGATGAATAGGGCCAGAAGAGACGGAACTCGAGATATTTTCGAGCGTCGAATGGTTCGTAGGGTCGGTTGAGCAAATAGCGTTTCCAGTCGGTGTCCTGTTCCTTCAGACGCGGCACGACGTCAGGACGGCGCCATCGGCCTGGCTGATTCACGTTCCATGTCATTTCGACCATCACGATTTCGCCGAACTGTCCGGACTTGATATATTCGGCGGCTTTTTGATAGCTCGGCGTGCTTCGGCGCTGGGTTCCGACCTGAACGATTTTTCCGGTCTTTTTGACGGCGGCAAGAAATTTGCGAGCGTCGTCCATGGTGTGGGCGGTCGGCTTTTCGACATAGGCATCACGGCCGGCGTTCACAGCTTCAACACCGTGCAGTGCGTGTTGGAAGTCAGCGGTGGCGACGAGCACCGCATCGACATCTTTGCGTGCGTAGAGTTCGTCGTTATTGCGAACCGCATCGATGGTGCCGCCACCGATCTTCTGAATATAGGCCACGCCCTCTTCGCGGCGACGATTCCAAATATCGGAAACAGCAACGAACTCAAAGTTCATCTCTTTGGAGTGCTGAAGGAATGCGGGAATCAAGGCGCTCTTCATGCGATCGCCGCAGCCGACGACGCCCACCTTGACGCGGTCATTGGCACCCACGATGGCGGCATAGCTTGAGGCATTCCACGAGACGGCGGTAGCTGCAAGCAGCGCGCTGCTGCCCTTCAAAAAATCCCTGCGATTTGTGTCTTTGACTGCCATGAATCTCCTTGATTCCTTGACGGCTTCACTCAGGAGAGAATTGCGGGACGTCGGGTGCTCCACGACTTACAAGCTTCGAACTTCCGCTGATGAATGCAAATCGAAGCAACGCTCGGACAATATCATCTGAGCACTCTCTTCTGCCAGACGCAACGATTCTCCTCGCAAGTTGGTTTAGATACAAGTTGGCGCGGATTCGCGTTTCGATAGGGAGATCAGGATGATGTCCCGGAAGTAATTCTCGTGCCATTTGTGCCAATCCTGCACCTTGTTCCGCATTATTGGCAGCGAAGGAAAGAACTAGAAGATGAGCTTTACGCTTCCCTGGAAGACTCTGGCTTGGTTGAGAGGTGTAGTCGTGGTCGAACCGACCTGGCCAAAAGTCGAAGACGTGAGGACCTGGTTCGCACCTAGCGAACCGAGACCAAAGTCGGGATGGTTCAGGACGTTGAAAGCCTCCAGACGAAAATCCATGGCAAGGCTTTCGTGGATTGGAAATATCCGGGAGATTTGGGAGTCGAGCTGGAAGTACGGAGGTGTCCTGAAAGCGTTTCTCCCGACATTCCCGTATGTTCCGAGTTGCGCGCAGCCATTTAGGTTTGACCCGCACGGAGCGGTAACCTGGGCGAATGCAGCCGGGTTCAGATATTCACGGTTTGCTTCACCGCTGGCTTTGTTGAAATTCACCTTATGGTAGGGGCTGACTCCAGGCACTAGATTAGGGCGATCAAGATTCACATCGGTGAGGGAGTTATCCTGCCCCGAGGTCACGTTGAGGGCAGCGCCCGACGTAATATGCATCAGCGGCGCAAGCTCCCAATTGTTGATGAGAAGCCGCCCGGCGCGGTTGAAGCGATGAAAATTGCTCTTGGCGACAATTACAAGGTTTACAACGTTTTGATAGTCGAAGCCGCAGGGACCATAGTCCAGGCGGGGATTACTCGGATCTTCGACATTCGTGCCGGCAAGGTCACCCTGTCCGTCGGCCTCGTCCAGGCATTTTGACCATGTCCAGTTTGCCAGCAGGCTGAAGGTGGACGAAAGGCGATGCTGCAGGGTAGCCACCAAGCCGTTGTAGTTGGCTGTGCCCTCGTCACCCACTAGGGCCGAACCAGTGCTACCTCCTCCAATCTGGTTGCCTTGGAGCGGATTCGCAATCGTGACTGCAAAACGTGATGCCTGGTTCTTCGTGGTGGAACAGTTTGTTCCAGCTGCGCCGGGTTTCACCGCGGCCGGACCTGTTGTAACAATTCCAGAGCAGCCGGTTCCACCTGCTCCCCACAGTCCCGCGATGAAGATCGCCGGACTAAGCAATGTGCCGAGCGGGTCGTGCCGGGTTGTGTTGCCAATGTAGTCGAGCTGCGCTTGCCAGCCGAGCGGGAACTCATGCTGGGCGCTCAGTGTCCACTGGATCGTGTATGCCGCGTGGAATTGGTTGGGCATCACAATGTATTGGGATTGAGGGAAGAATTGCGCTTGCGCTGGGGTGGGCACACTCGGCTGAGGGAAAGGACTTGTCGTGATGGAACCGACAGACCAGGGTGCGCTAAAACTAAGCGGCCCGGATGAGGACGTTTGCAAGTTGCTGATGGCGGTGGCAAAGGGTGGGTTTTGCTGGACTCTCTGACCGGTGAAGAAATTGGGTTGGTCATATGCCAATTGGGCCCCCACGCGAACCACTGTCTTGCCGTCGCCGGTCGGATCGAAGGATGCTCCGACGTTTGGAGAAAACTGCCATGGTGAACTCTTCGTAAACCCCCGAGGAACCCCCTTGTCCCCAAAAAACAAGAAACCCGCTGGCGCATTGGGGTAGACACTGCTGACGGTGTTGGACAAAAAGTCCGCCATATTGAAGACGCTTCCGCGGTTGAAGTAATCGACGGGCATGAAATTTGGTCCCCAGCGCAGGCCAGCAACAAGCGTCAGCCGCTTGGCGGCGTGGTAGGTGTCTTGAACGTACAAGCTGGGAACGGGGCCTCGCAGCGCGTTCTGTTGTTGTTTGCTCTGTTGGAAGGCGCTCATGGTTCCCTGGAGAAAGTCCAGACTCTGATCTCCGATGACAGTTCCTCCGTTCGGCCCGCTCCCGCTGTATTCGCCGTTGAACGTGAAGATGCCGTTGGATTCGTACGCATTGCCGATGTTGAGCTCGTTTTGAACCCATTCCCCGCCGAAAGCAAGTTGGTGTTTGCCGCGCACCCAGGTGATGTCATCGTCGATGGCAAGGGTATTGTCGTTGAAATGGGAAACCGAATTTGTTCCGCCGCCGATATTGAATTTGCCTTCGGCCATTTGCAGTCCATTCTTCACGGCCTGATAGAGATCGACGCCGAGGGTTGCCGCGTTAATGTCATTTGCGGCATATCCTCGGTTATTTACACGCCTCATGATCGTGGCATGAGCGGCGTTTACAACATTTGACGAGATAGTGTATGCCTCACCGAGCGTGAAAGATTGCACCCGTTCGATGTTTCCGGATTGGGTGGTGATCAGGATGTTGGTTGGAGAAAAGAACGCGGGAGCCTGGTATCCGTCGATGAAGTACCGAGCGTAAAGATTGTTCTTTCGGTTGATCGTGAAGTCTACTCGCGTAACAAACTGGTTATCGAACACCTCAGATGGGATGGAATAGGAAACAAGTCCGCAGCCCTTTGTGTCGACGGTGGGATCGATTGCGGGCAGGAACTTTTGCAGCGCCAGTGCTTGCGCATTAAACGTGGGAGCGGTTGGATAAATGTCGCCGGGCAACGCCGATCCGGTGAGCGGGTCGACTAACTGAACGAGTTTCCCAGATGCTTCGCAATTGGGTCCGTCTGTGACTGAGAAATCGCCAGCCAGGTTTGCCGCGGTGGGAACAAAAGCCTCGGTGCTCGCCTGCGATTGGTCCGCCTTGGTGTGCTGATATCCGGCGAATGCGAACATTTTATTGCGCTTGATGGGCCCGCCAAATGTTCCGCCGTATTGATTCTGGTGCAGAGTGTCCTTTGATGTGGAATAGAAGTTTGTGGCATCAATGAAGTTGTTTCGGATGAATTCAAACGCTGATCCGTGAAATGAGTTGCTCCCGGAGCGGGTAACTACATTCACGTAGCCTCCGGTATGCTGGCCATCCTGTGCACCCAGCACCGAGGATTCAACGCTGAACTGGCTCACCGCGTCGGGAAAAGGAAACGGAAGGTTTCCATTCCCCATGTAATCCTGGTTGTCCCCGCCATCCAGCCGCCAAAGCGTGGTATTCCCATTGCCGCCTGCAACGGATACCGAAATGGTCTGGTAAGAGTACTTGCTCCCGGTAAAGTCGCCTGCGGGCGCCGAATTGGAGCCACCGGAAAGAGTGATCAAAGCTGTCATCTGGCGGCCATTCAGCGGCATCTCCGTGACTGCTTCCTGGTCGATCGTCTGCTTGAAAGAGGCGTCCTCTGTCTGCAGCGAAAGACCTTCAGCCTGGACCTCTACCTTGGTTTCCGTAGTGCCCACAGAGAGCGTGGCATTGATTGCGATGCTGCTGCCGACTTCGAGGACGATACCGTTGGTCACCTCGGTCTTAAAACCTGGAGCCGAGACTGCCAGGTCGTAGGTGCCGATGGGCACGCCGGGAAATACGTAGACGCCTGCGTTGTCGCTCAGGCCTGTGCGCGCCACGTGAGTCGACCTATTTGTGAGGCTTACCGAGGCCTTGGCAACGACAGCACCGGACGTATCCGTGACCGTCCCTTGAATGTTGCCGGTTCCGGCGATCTGCGCTTCGGCCTTAGTGGTAAACAGAACAACGGCTGCGAAGCCCAGGAGGATCACATGGCGAGTAATCGCCCTATGAGCTTGTGAGCACATGCGTTGCATTAAAGCCTCCAAAACTTACTTTGCTTTTTCGGTCTCTGGGGAAACCCGACGCTGGAGAGTGGTCCGACCACTCATGTCCGCAAAATATTTGCAGGTACCTTCAAGGCTTGTCAAGATTTAAATGAGAATGGAGCGGGTGGAATTGTGTGGCCCGGAACGAACTGCATGTGAACCTGGCTAAATTCAATAGTTCGAGGGGTTGGACCAAATATTCTGACCCTCGGTTTCACAAAGCTGTTCCTGCTCTGCAACGGAGTGGTTGACCACTTGAAGGTTGAAGAGTATCAATGCCTCGTCAGTTTGAGGTTTTCTTTGGGACATCTTTGTAAATTGCTCTCGATTGTCCTGTTTGCTGTGTTCGCCATCGCACAGAAGCCGGAGTTATTCGCGCAGCAATCTTCCGCGGGAATAACGCGCGTGGTTCTCAATGCATCGCGCAACGACGGGGATCTTGCGAATACGGGACGCGACCCCCTGAATCTCTATCTGGACGATCTCGCTTCAAAGTACGAATCAGATCGCGCAGCTTCGATCAGGGCAATCGGAACCCGCACCGAAGCCGAAGCTTACCAAGACAAGGTTCGAAAGCAGTTGTTGTCCTTGATCGGTGCACTGCCTGAACGCACACCTCTCAATGCCAGAGTTCTCGGAGAATCGAAGGCAGATGGGTTTCGCGTTCGCAAGGTGATCTTCGAGAGTCAGCCCGATTTTCCGGTGTGTGCGCTGCTTTACCTTCCGGATGAGGCTTTTGACGGGCTGCGGCATCCGGCCGTGCTAATTACTCCCGGTCATTACCCCACCGGCAAGGCGGCCGATGCCGATACCGCCGCCACGTTTGCGCGTAATGGCTTCGTCGTTCTGTCTTACGATCCTATCGGCGAAGGGGAGCGCCTTCAGTATCCGAACCCTGCAAACCCGGGAGCCACTCTGGCCGGAGCACCGACCGGAGAGCATGCCGAAGCCAGCCTTCAGCCGATGCTGATCGGGGACACATTTGCTCGGTACATGGTCTGGGATGCGATGAGGGGCATCGATTACCTGCTTGGACTCCCCGAGGTCGACCCGAAGCGTATAGGCGCATTTGGATGCTCAGGCGGCGGGACCATTACCGCTCTTACGGCCGCTTTGGACAAACGGATCGCCGCAGTCGGAGTTGCGTGCTATATCACATCCTTCGACACGTTGCTTCCCACTCTCGGCCCACAGGATGCTGAACAATCGAGCCCGCGGTTCATCTCATCCGGTTTTGACTTTCCCGACTTAATCGACCTTGCAGCGCCGCGTCCTTACGCAGTCATTTCCACTTACTCCGACATGTTTCCGTTTGCCGGAGCCCGTGCAAGTGTCGCCGAGGCTCGCCGATTCTATTCTCTTTTCGACCCTGCGGATGCCGGAATTCAAAAGAACACAAGGTCAACTTCGAATCTTCAGATTCCTACCACGCCGGCGTTGAATGCTGACACGACCAATCTCGTTGCACCCGAAGCTGCGTTGCAGTTCATTACGGGCCCGGGCCGTCATGCCGCTCTCGAGCCGATCATGGGTGACATCTTGAGCTTCTTCATGCGCAACCTCGAACCGGGCGCCAACGCGGACAAGCCGGCCCTCACCGCCTCGCGGACCAATGAAGCTAACAGATCTGATCCAGCTTCAAAGAGCCTCTCAAGAAAGGATTTCCAGGTAACTCCGACGGGCCAGGTGCAGACGAGTTACCCAGATTCTGAAACGGTGTTTACCCTTAATCGCGAGCGTACCGCAAAGCTCATTTCTCCCAGGCTGCAGGTACTGACGAGCAAGGAACTAGCCCAAGCCATTCGGGAAGTGACGGCGGCAGATGCAAAGCCCGGTTCATCAACGTACGACGATAAGATGCTGGCCAATCGGCCTGGGCATTTTGTCCTTCCATCACGCGACGGGATTGAGTTGCAGGGCGACCTTGCCATTCCCGCGAATCCTGGTTATCATCCGGCGGTCATTCTTCTCGTGCCCGACTCAATTCACGGCGACAACCCGATTGCTCGTGCTAACAAGTCGAAATTCGACACGTTGGCCACTGCCGGCAATGTAGTCGTGGCGATCACTCCTCGGCCTTCGCCTCCCGGGCACGACCAGGCGAAATCTCCACTACTTGGCCCGTTCTACTTGTTGAGCCTGCGCGCCGACCTGGTTGGGCGCACAATCGTGGGTATGCGCATTGATGATGTAATTCGCACCGTTGACTACGTTTCCAATCGCCCCGACGTTAATCCTGCAAGTATTTCTGCCATGGCAACCGGCATCTGGGCCTGGTCCTGATTCATGCCGCAGTTCTCGATCCCCGACTGAAGCACATTGAAGTCGATCATGTGCTGGCGAGCTACCGCAGCCTGGTCAATGCGCCAGTGACAATCGGAGCGCCAGAAGATGTGATTCCCGGAGTCCTCCTCCACTACGACATTCCTGATTTGGCGAAGGTACTTGGGCCGCGACTAACGTTGCCTTTTTCGCTCAAAGGGACTGACGATCTGAGCCAGGGCTCAACACGGATTGATGGCACCGAGCGTTAGGAAAGTCAAGTTTGCGCAGGGTTGGCAGCAGAACCAGGGGAGGGAAACGGGTCGTCAATGCGCGTGCGCATTTGCTCGCGACGATTTGCGTTTCGGAGCAGCAGCCGCGGCGTTTCGGTCCGCTGGACGTTCCGCGCCCTGAGCAGTTTGCGCCAATCGCAGGTGTTCTTCCATTAACTTTCGAGCTTCCAGCGGATTCCGTGTGCGAATTGCGCGGTAAATCTCCCGATGCATTTCCGCGGACTCCCGCAGGTCCGTTGCACGCTCCACAGTCTTGCGACGCTTGTCGTACATTGACGACGTCACTGTCTCCATGATCGCGGCGAGGATGGGATTGGCCGATGCCTGCGCAATGATCCGATGAAAAAGCACATCATGAATGAGGTAGTCGGCTGGGCTGGACAGAGCGGCAAACATCTCCGCCACCTCTTCGGCAAGCGCGGCATGGTGCACGTCTTTTCCGCGCTCCGCTGCAAGGGCGGAAAGGTTGCATTCAAGAATGATCCGCGCTTCAAACATCTGCCAGGTTTGAAAGCCGTGAAGAGCTCCCATCCAACTGAGAGACGCCTTGCCGAAATCCGGTGGCCCATCGGCAACAAAGGTTCCAACCCCGTGCCGGATTTTCATCACACCCATGGCTGCGAGGTACCCAATACCCGTGCGGAGACTGGCGCGGCTAATCTTGAGCGAACGAGCAAATTCGCGCTCCGGCGGGATTTTGTCGCCCGGCTGCAGCACTCCTTTTTCAATCAGTGAACGAACGTGGTTAACCACTTCCATCGTTCGGTGGCTGTTGGGCGATTCGTGGATTCCAAGTTGCATATCGTGCAAAAACCTTCTAAAACCTGAGAATTTGGGGTAAGACCAGATTAGCACCGAACGTATGCCTTCCGGTTGGAAACCCATCCAACTCGCAAGGAAGGCGATTGCTATATAGAGTATAAAACTAGTGGTCTGACCTCTGACACGCCAATGGACGACACATAGCTCCGGTGTTTCTAGACCGAAGCAATGTCCATCACCTTTAGCCGCTTTCGAGAAGATGGAGATATTGGTTGGGGCTGTCCGCCTCAACGAATAGAGACTTTCGCGCCCGCCAGCTTTGTAATCTCCTGGCCTTCCTCGGCATGCACGACGACGCTGCCGCCAGACACCTCGGCATATCCAATCGTGAGCCCCTTGCGGGCGCTGATCTTCACATTGTGCATAATCACGCCGGCGATCGGCGCTTCCGGTAAACCCACAATTACGCCGGCTGATTCACTCCCCGTGGCGATCACGTTTTCCAGTGTGATGTTGTGGAAGTGCGGCGTCAATCGAGTGATGGGCTGCGCGGCTTCTTCTTCGGATGGCAGAATTTTAGGATAGTACTCGCTGATGATCAGCGCGTTCTCCACGTCTTTCATCTCAATATCGCGAAAGAACAGGTCGCCCACATCGTTGCCGCGATCCCGATTTGACTTGATCCGTATGCCGTTGTCGGTGCCCTCAAAGTGAATACGCTCGGCCCGAATGTTGCGGACGCCTCCGGCAATCTCACTTCCGATTGAGAGGCCGTGTCCATGCATGAACGTGCAATCGGTAATGAAGATATCCCGGCTCGGATCGTCCGGGCCGGGAGAGTTGATTGGGCCCGACTTGATTGCGATATCGTCATCGCCAACGTCGGCATAGACGTGATCAATGCGAACATGCGAAGACGAAAAGGGATCAACGGCGTCTGTATTCGGAGAGTTGGGCGGTGCCAGAACTCTTATGTTTCGAATCGTCACATCGTCGGAGTAGTACGGGACCACCTGCCACATCGGCGAGTTCTGGACCGTGATTCCCTCCACCAGCACGTGCTTGCAATGATCGAAGATGATGAGCTTCGGCCGTGGATGCCCATTCCCCAAAATGCCATGATCTTTGAGGCTGCGTGCCTCAAGCCACCAGCTTTCGCCCGCTCCATCAATCACGCCGTCACCCGTGATCGCTACATCGTTGGCATTGGTCGCGCTCACGAGCGGTTGCAGATCGGGAAGATGAAATTCGATTTGGGGTGGATAATCCTCGTGATTGGAGGAGCCAAGCAAGGTTGCGCCCTTATCGAGATGGAGCGTGACTTTATTCTTCAAAATGATAGGAGAGCTGAGATAGGTGCCAGCATCGAGACTGACGATTCCGCCTCCTCCGCGCGCGCATACATCGATCGCTTTCTGAATTGCGGCGGTGTCTTTGGTTACTCCGTTGCCCTTGGCGCCATATGTTCTTGGGTCGCAGTTGGCGGAAGCATGGAGAGAGCCCGGTGAAATTCCAATGCACACCGCAGTCAAGATCACTCCTGCGAGTTTATGGCGAAGTAAAAGATCTTCTGGAATCACGAGAATCCTCGAGGACATCCGTTTCTGTGCAACAGATCGTACGCATGATTTCTCAAGTGGTTCTGCCACATCGCGAGATTACTTCATCTCGCCTTGACGTGCGAAGGAGCAGGCTCCCATAGAGGACGCTGAGACAAACCAGCCATCGGGAGATAGACTGTGCGCAAGCGCAGCACGCCCGGACGAAACAGGTCTGGCCTGTTTTCAGAGAACACCCGCACCAACTTCGAACGCTGAAGAAAGTTTAGGCTAAGCACTCCCAGAACCTGGAGGTTCATCCCTTTCATGTTGCACCGCAAGATTGCAGAGAAAGAATCCAGCAGAAGCGGCAACACGTTCCACAGTCTCTTGATGATGTGGGCATTGGCGATGACCATCACTGTTTTCGCGCATGCCCAACCCGATGCGAGTATCGCCGAATTGCACCGCCGTTTTATGAATCCACCAGATTCCAGTCGGATCATGATGCGCTGGTGGTGGTTTGGACCTGCCGGGAAAAAGGAAGAGCTGACCAAAGAGCTGGAACAAATGAAGGCGGCGGGCATAGGCGGCGTCGAGATTGCCAATCTCTATGCGCTTGCCCTTGATGACCCCTCAAAGGGGTTCCGAAACACGCCGTTTCTGTCGCAGGAACACCTTAAGGCACTCCACTTTGCAGTTGCGGAAGCTCGGCGTCTAGGCCTTCGAGTTGATGTGACCCTTGGCAGCGGCTGGCCCCTTGGTGGTCCAACCATTCCGATCACTGAGGCCGCAGGCAAACTTCGCGTCGAGTCTCGCCCTGTCGATCCGGGCGCGACTTCTGCATTGGCTCCGTTCATCGATCAAGGCGAGGCTCTGCTTTCCGGATTCATCGTTGCACGATCTGCGTTGCCGGAAGACGTCGCCCACGCAGAACCACTTCCACAGCCCGTTGACGGTTGGTATTCGTTCCCATCCGCTTCCCAATCTCGCGCTTTGATCTGCTTTGTCTCCAGCCGTAGCGGTATGACTGTGAAACGCCCGGCAGTTGGTGCCGCCGGGTTTGTTCTCGACCACTACGACAGCGCCGCAACTGAGCACCATCTTCACTCCGTTGGCGACGAGCTTCTTTCTGCTTTTGGTAATCAACCGCCTTACGCCGCCTTCAGTGACAGCCTGGAGGATTATGGATCGGATTGGACTCCAGCTTTGCTCGCTGAATTCCAACGGCGGCGTGGGTACGATCTTCGTCCTCATTTGCTCGCATTGATAATGGACACCGGGCCAGACACTGCCGCGATTCGGCACGATTGGGGCAGAACACTTACTGAGATGGCAGATGACAATTTTCTTAAACCACTTCAAGCATGGGCGCATGCGCATTCCACACAATTCCGTTCGCAGACTTATGGGTTCCCTCCGGTGACGCTATGGAGCAACCGCCTGGCCGACCTGCCGGAAGGTGAAGGCAAGGCCACTTTCAATATGTGGCGGGAGTTTTCCGATACTCGTTGGGCTGCGTCCGCAGGTCATCTGTTTCATCGGCCCGTTATCTCCTCTGAAACCTGGACATGGCTACATTCTCCTGCTTTTCGAGCGACGCCGCTGGATCTGAAGGCGGAGGCGGATCTGCATTTCTTGCAGGGCATCAACCAGCTTGTAGGGCATGGATGGCCGTATTCACCGCCTTCGGCTACCGAGCCTGGCTGGCGCATGTACGCGGCTGCGGTACTCAATTCGCATAACCCTTGGTTCTTTGCAATGCCCGATCTTGCTCGATATCTGCAGAGGGTGAGCTTCGCGCTGCGCCAGGGAAAGCCTGCCAACGATGTTACGTTACTGCTGCCCAATGATGATGTGTGGGCTTCTTTCAAAGCTCAACTCAAGCAGCGATCGTCGCCCACGAGCACTGCGGGCTTTGACGAAACAGGATCGAATGTGAGCATCGATGAGTCGATGGACAAGGCGCTTGGAAAACAGGTCATCGCGCAGATTCTCGATGCCGGCTTCAATCTCGATTTCATCGACGCAGACACCATTGACCACGCTGGAATTCCCTATCGCGCACTGATCTTGCCAGATGTGAACAGATTGCCGGTTTCGACCTATGAGAAGATCGTTGGCTTTGCGCGCAGAGGGGGCATCGTAATTGCGACCCGGCGTCTGCCGGCCACAGCCCCAGGATTGATACATGCCGATCAAGAATCGGCGCGGATCAAAGAACTATCTCAGCAGTTATTTGAAGGAGATGTTCCTACCGCACATTTTCTTAAGGATGAAACGAAATTGGGTGCGGAGCTGGCGGCCGATACGCCCCCTGATTTGAAGCTGTCTTCACCTGCGCCGGAGATTGGCTTCATTCACCGGAAACTCACGGGCGGCAATCTGTACTTTGTGGCGAATACGTCGAACAAGCGAAAACAAGTGCGAGCACAATTCCGCGACACCGCAAGTCGTGCTGAGGAGTGGGACGGGTTTTCAGGCGCGATTTCTGGGATTCGTGATCCACGCAGTATAGAGCTCGATCTGGCGCCTTACGAGTCGCGCCTAATCTTCTTTGGGGAAGAGGCCATTGCTGCGCCTCTGGAAGTGAAAAGGAACGAGACCGCCGAACTCGACCTTTCGCAGTCGTGGAAAGTGACATTCGATGGAATTGGACTTTCAATAGAGATGGATCGCCTCGCATCGTGGAGTGAAGACACGAGAACGAAGTTTTATTCGGGCCTAGCAACTTACCAGAAAATCTTCGATTTGCCGCACGAGGAATTGAGACAAGGGACAGAGTTCGTACTCGACTTCGGGCAAGGATCCAAGCAGAATCTTCCTTCTCCCCCGGGAGAGCACAATATGAAGGCCTATTTGGAGGGGCCCATTCGCGAGGCTGCGCAAATCTACGTGAATGGCAAACTTGCGGGTGTGGTTTGGCGACCGCCTTTCCGCCTCGATGTCACACCCAATCTGCGCGAAGGCGAAAACGAACTTCGGATCCTGGTTGGCAATACGGCAATCAACTTCATGGCAGGCCGGCCACAGCCGGATTATCGACTGCTGTGGGAACGCTACGGCAGGCTTTTTACGCCCCAAGATTTGGAGAATCTACAGCCTTTGCCTTCCGGTATTCTCGGCCCCGTAACACTGATCAAATCGATTCCGCAGTGATTGTTGACATCTTGATGAGCGAGAACCGCGCAATGCACACCCGGAACTATTCTGTCTTGGTGTTCGCTCCTACTCGAATGACTGCTTGGAAGGCGAGTTTCGGCTGTCCGCTGCGATCGAAGAGCAATGGATAGCTGGTGCGACCCTTCACTGGCCAGTTATTCCGCCATGAATCCGCGTCGGTTACACCCCATAGCGTGACCCTGGTGACAACATCGCGGTGCTTGGAAAAGACGCCGAATAGGTCGGCATATCGCTTTGCGAGTTCCTGCTGCACGGATTGCGGCAATCCGTTGGCGTAGGGGTTGAGCTTCGCATCCTGTTCAACCTTCAGCGAGACGTCGGCGGTTTGCTGTTGCGTAGCAGGAGGCAACACGTCGATATCCAGTTCCGAGATCACCACCTTGACTCCGAGTTTCGCGAAGTCGGAGATCGTATCATCCTCGGTCTCAACCGAAGGTCCTTGCAAACCGAGGTGCCCTTGCAGACCCACGGATGTGACTGGGATCCCCGCAGCCTTCAGCCTCGTAATGAGTGCGAGTGCGCCCTTGCGTTTTGCCTCATTTTCCAGCGAGTAGTCGTTGTAGGTAAGCTGCGCCTGAGGGTCGGCTTCGTGCGCGTACTGAAAGGCCTTCGCAATATAGTCTTCGCCGATGATCTTCATCCACGACGACTGGCGCAGGGTCCCGTCCTCGTTTAGCGCTTCGTTGACAACGTCCCAACTTTGAATGCGGCCCTTGTAGCGACCAACAACTGTTTGAATATGGTCGTGCATCCGCTTGAGCAGGGTTTCGCGGTCGACGAAGCTTCCTTTCTCATCGCGGAAAACCCACGCAGGAACCTGGCTATGCCACACCAGGCAATGGCCGACGATGAACATATGGTGCTTCTCCCCGTAGGCTACGTATTGGTCCGGAACTTCGAAGGAGTAAGTTCCTGGCGCAGGATGTACGTTCTCCCACTTGAGCACGTTCTCCGGCGAGATGGAGTTGAATTGCGCTTCGATGATCGCGTCCCCGCGGCGGTCCTGACCGGTGATCTGCAGGGCGTTGATTGCCGCGCCCACCACAAAGGCGTTCTTGTAGGCCTCTTTCAGAGAAGTGGGCTCCTGTGCTGCCGCCGCCGCAAGCGTGATGAGGAGTGCCGCTAACACCGCCAGACCAGCCGTTGTCCGCGTTTTCGTTGACATGATTCTTCCTTTTCTGAGCCTTTTGATGGCTGGATAGTGAGCGCCTACGGGGCCGTGTGTGGAACGAACGCCTTGCGCCGTTCGGATAGCTCGTTCGCGATCTTCTGGTTTCCTTCGCGCGAGATGGGATAGAAAAACAGGCAGGCAGCTACTGCGAAGAACGCGAGGCCCGCATAGATGCTGGCGGTCAAGAGAATACCGGATTGTGCATGTGCCGATTGCACGTCCGCCCCGGAGACGAATCCGTAAAACGAAAAGAGCCAGCCGGCAATGGCACCGCCGAGAGCGAGACCCGCCCATAGGGCGAAGACGACGGCGGCAGTAACTGTACCGCTGGCGCGACGGCCCGTCTTCCATTCACCGTAGTCGGCAACGTCGCCCATCATCGCCCAGATGATGGGGCCCGACAATCCGTAGGCGAACTGGCGCAGCACTTCCACAGCGATGATCGTCACGGTGGCGCTGGGAGGAATAATGAACAGCGCCATGTTGAAGATGCCCGACAACAACATGCTGCCGATAAAGAGCTGGCGCTTGCCTACCCGGACCGATACAGCCGTGGAACAGGCGACGCCAACAAGCAGTGCGGCAAGGCCGAATCCGTTGAACCATGCGAAGAGGTCGACGTTGCCAGCAACGAACCGGAAATAGGGCAGCATGACGTTGCCGCGTATCACGATGGCCGTGAAATAGAACAAGGTAGCGAGAAACAGCACAACCCAGGGGCGGTTTTTGAAAAGGTCGGAGAGGTCCTGGCCGAGATTGGTCTTCTGTTGTGGATCGGGTTGGATGCGCTCCTTCGTAGCGAAGAAGGCAACGATGAAAAAGATGACGCTCAAGGCAGAAAGCAGACCCATGGTGTACTGGTATCCGCGCGCGTCGTCGCCGCGGCCAAAGAACCTGACCATCGGGATGGCGAGGCTGGCGACAATAAAGCCGGCGGAGTTAGCGGCGATCTGCCGGTACGACGCGATGCTGGTCCGCTCGTCGGGGTCAGAGGTCATCACCGCCGTAAGTGAGGCATATGGCACGTTGTTGATGGTGTAGATCACTCTGAGCAGGATGTAAGTGGTCCAGGCATAGATGATCTTTCCGGCTGGACTGAAACCGGGCGTGGTGAAGGTGAGGACGCCAATGATGCCGAAGGGCAGCGCCGACCACAGCAGCCAAGGCCGGAACTTTCCCCACTTTGTGCTGGTACGATCGGCGATCACGCCCATAACCGGATTGAGACACGCCACACTCAGGCCGACAACAAGGAAGAGCGTTCCTGCCTGCGCGGCCGTGAGGCCGAACGTGTGGGTGTAGAAGTCCAGTTGCAGCGCCAACATAGCCTGGAAGACAAAATTGGCCGCCATGTCGCCCAGGGCGTAGCCAGACTTCTCTCCAAAGGAAAGTTTTTCGATCATCACTGCCTCGTCTTCCGCCAGTGTTCCGGGACGGACTACCGTGTCACTTGTAAAGTCAACGTCTGAAGATCGGCATCGCGTGAAGAATTGCCGATCATAATTGCGAAATCTCCGGGTTCCACGACGTACTTCATGTTCACGTCGAAGAAGGAAAGCAGCGCCGGCGTGATGTCGAGCGTAACCGTGGTGCTCTCGCCAGGCTCGAGCCACACCTTGCGGAAGCCCTTGAACTCCTTAACCGGACGCGTTACCGAACTCACCAGATCGCGGATGTAGAGTTGCACCACTTCCGCACCAGCGCGCTTGCCAGTATTGGCGACATCCACTGAAACCTGCGTCGATCCATCTGTGCGAATCTTCTTTTTTGTGAGTCTTGGGTTGGCGATCTTGAAGCTTGTGTAGCTCAATCCATACCCGAACGCATAGAGCGGCGACACATCGTCGAAGAGGTATCCGCGCCGTGCCGACGGCTTGTAGTTGTAGAAGACAGGCAGATGACCAACTGAGCGAGGCACCGAGATTGGCAGCTTGCCGGCAGGGTTGTAATCGCCGAAGAGCACGTCGGCAACTGCATGTCCGGTCTCCTGTCCGAGATACCAGCACTCGTAAATCACCGGGACATTCTCTGCGACGTAGTTGATGGAGAGCGGCCTACCGTTAAACAGGAACACGATCACCGGCTTACCCAGCCCGAGCATCGCTTTTACCAGTTCCTCCTGGCGTCCAATCAGGTCCAGGCTGGTGCGATCGCCCATGTGATTGAGTCCCCATGCCTCGCGCGATGTCTGCTCGTTTCCACCAATCGCCAGCACGATCACATCTGCCTTGCGCGCCACACGCACCGCTTCTGCAATTGCCTTGCGGTCCTCTTCGGGATCGCTGGGCACAACTGCATCCTGGTTCCAAGAGCCGCCAATCGTTATCTTGCATCCCTCGCTGTAGAGGACCTTCATCTTCTTGCCGGCCTTGGCCTTGATGCCGTCCAGCACCGTGACGTTGTGCTTCGGCACGCCGCTGTATCCGCCCAAAAGGCCACGATCCGCGTTGGGTCCGATCACCGCGATGGTCTTGATCTTGTTCAGATCGAGAGGCGCCAGGCCATTCTCATTCTTGAGCAAGGTGATGGCTTCATGGGCCGCTGTCAGCGCGAGGGCGCGATGCTCATCGCAACCGACCACACGGTCCGCCTCTTCGGGATCGACATAGGGGTCGTCGAACAATCCCATTTCGAACTTCCAGAAAAGCATTGGCGCAACCAGATCATCGAGCTGCGATTCCTTCAGCACGCCTTTCTTGACCAGTTCCACCAAGTGCAGATAGCAGTCCGGATCAGGCAGCTCGATGTTGACGCCTGCCTGAACAGCAAGGGCACACGACTCCTTCTTATCTTTGGCGACATTGTGGCCGTGCGTGTCCGGGCGGTAACCCAGTTCCCAGATAGCGTAATAGTCCGACACAACAAAGCCCTTGAAGCCCCACTGCTTGCGCAACAGGTCTCGCAGCAGCCACTTGTTGGCGTGGGATGGAACACCATCGATTTCGTTGTACGACGCCATCAGCGTCACTGCTCCCGCTTCGCGCAGAGCTTCCTTGAATGTGTAAAGGAAGGTTTCCTCGAGAACCCGCAGCGATACATTCGAGGGAGCGCAGTTCATGCCTGACTCTGGTTGCCCGTGTCCCACAAAATGCTTCAGCGTGGCCAGTACATGCTGCTTGTCCCTGAAGTTCTTCTCTCCCTGGAAGCCGCGCACTGCCGCGATTCCCAAACGCGAAACCAAGTAAGGATCCTCTCCGTAAGTCTCTTCGACACGACCCCAGCGAGGCTCACGAGCCACATCGACCACCGGCGTCAGTGCGTGATGCGCGCCGCGCAGACGCGCTTCCAGAGCCGTCATCGTGAACAGCGACTCCACCAGCGCCGGGTTGAAGGTGGCTCCCAGCGCAATGGGTTGCGGGAAACTGGTTCCCCCCGGAGCCGCGTGGCCGTGCAGACACTCCTCATGGAACATCACCGGAATTCCAAGTCGGCTGTTCTCGAGGAAGAACTTCTGGATGGCATTGGTCAGTACGGCCATGCTGCGAGCGTCTTTGCCGCCGCCCGCGTCGCTTGGCCGGCCCACTTGTCCCAGTCCGCGGCCATTGCGAAACGACTTCTTCGCCTTCTGGAAATCGAAGTTTCCCTCCGCATCCAACATCGTTGCGGCTTTCGACTGCCATACGCACATCATCTGTGCTGCTTTTTCTTCCAGCGTCATCCGCGCAATGAGATCTTTCACTCGCCTGGAGGAGGGAAGTTTGGCGTCTTTATAGGGGGAAGAAGCTTTGCGGGCGGATAGGGCTGCTGCGGACTTCTGCTTTTTCATGCGATCCATTCCTGGGGGTTCATGCTCGCGGCAATGCACGGCAATTGAGTGAGAAGGGCGCAAGCTTCCGCGACTGATAACAGTCACCAATCAGCCTGCAGAACTGATAAATCCCCGGCTCCGGTGGGAGCAGTAGCGGACGAGCTACGGAGGAGTTGTCGTTGCTGGGAATTGGATAAACGGACACACTCGAACGAGTTGGGCAAGCACCCATTTTGCGGTCGTCAAAAACGGCGAACAATCGATGCGAACAGCCCACTTGCACGACTCCCGGACGGAGAGAGCAGATCCTGTTCAAAGAGGGCATGGAACCGCACTCGGCAATAGCTGCTCTGCTGCCGGGATAAATCTAGTTGCTCACCGTGGAAAGAGCAATAGAAAAATCGATTTTCTTGGAGATAATCCGCGAAATTGTGAAGATGCACGGACACTTCGAGTCAGACTCCCCGCAGAGCCAAGGTGCTCCTGAAAAGATTCTTGCAATCGCCCACGACGCCTAAGAATGCCCGATTTCTTCGGATGTTGTTTTCGCGAGGCCGAGGTCGGACGCGATCGTCTTGGTAAAGGTCATGCGGATTCCGTGCTCCGGTCGCAGGATGACCATTGGGCGCGGCTCGATCGTCTGACCCGGCGTCAGCTCAAGGTCATATCGTCTGAGCAACTCGCTCAAAATCATCAGGATCTGCAGCATCGCGTAATTTCCGCCGATGCAACCCCGCGGGCCGGCTCCGAAGGGCAGATGGGTGAAGGGTGTGTGCAGCTTCTCATTGGCCTTGGCGAACCGCTCCGGGTCGAAACTCTCCGGGTTGGGCCAGGAACGTTGTGCATGGTGCGCGCCGTGGACGAACACTATGACCGTCGATCCTCGCGGTATGGCGAGATCCCCTACGTGGTCGTCCGCGACAGCCATGCGGTCGATCATCCAAAACGGCGGGTAAAGGCGGAGCGCCTCCAGAATCACCTGCGTGGCAAACTCGAACCTGGGTACGTCGCCAAAACTCAGCGGCGCATCACCCAATACGGAATGGAACTCCTGCCGAACTCTCTCAAGGCAATCCGGGTGAGTGCTCAAGAGATAGAGAACCCACGAAAGCGCATTGGAAGAGGTTTCATGGCCGGCAACCAGCAGTTGCATGCTCTCGCTCAGGACCAGTTCATCACTCATTCCTTCACCATCGCTGTAGCGAGCATCCATCAGGATCTGCAGAAGGTCGTGGCCCGGCTCCTGATTGCGACGAACCCGGATGTATTCCAGCAGAACGCCATCTGCGCGGACGCGCATCTCTTCGTGTTTGCGCAGATCACCCGAAACGGCGAACCACGGGTTCAGGTAGGGCTGAAGGGTTTGCCGAACGATAAATTCCTGGACGGTGGAGATGGTATGGCTGACGAGGTCGATATCTTCTTCCTTCAGCCGGGCGCCAAACAGCGATTTAGCGACCATCGAGAAGGTCATTTTCATTAATTGGGGGTAGATATCGACGGGGCCGAGACTGACTTGCGCGTCGAATTCCCGCAGCGATTCCGTGAGAGACTCCTGCATGATCGAAGAAAGAATCTCGAGCTGTTTTCGCTCAAAACCCCTCTGGATAAGTCGCCGCTGTATGCGCCAGGCCTCTCCGTGGGTGGTCAGAAGACCTTTGCCCAGGAAGTGGCCCATCCGCTTCACTTGAATCTCGGATTTCTGGTAATTCTCTGCGTTGGTCTTCAATACATGCTGGATGACGGCCGGATCGATCGTCACAATGGCCTCTTTGAGACCACCGAGATAGAACCGGAACGTGGCACCGAAGGCATCCGTGTACTTCGTCAAAATCTGCACGGCATTGCTCGCCATGGCCCGCGAATCGGCGAAGGAGCGAAATCGGGAAACGGTGGGAATCGACGTGGACAACCTCACACCCCTCTGCCTGCAAGTTTGCTTCGAGCGATGAGGTTTCTCATAGGCACTGCCTGAATCGGTAGGATAATCACCATAGTAAAGGTACTAATCACTCAGGAATAGGTCTCGTTTCCCAATTGCTTCAAAAGAAGCAGATGATGGCGAATTGCCCCCGTCATGGTGGGATGTTGCCGGTAAGGGATGCCGAATTCTTCGGCGGTCTCTCGCACAATCCGGGTGAGCGGGGCATAGTGGGAATGGCAGACGAACGGACACAAATGATGCACGATGTGATGGTTGAGCCCGCCGACGAGCCAACCGACAACCGGGTTATCCGTTGCATAATCGGCAGTCGTCGCGAAGATATGATAGACGCCGTTCTCAAACGTGCTGCGATCTGACGGAAAATACGTGCTGTCGATGGTGTGCGTTGTCTGGAAAACCAGGGATACCGTCAAACCGATGATCAAATGAACGAGTACGAATGCCCCGGCGACCAGAAGGGGCGATTTCCTCAGAACAACGATCGGCAAAATAAGCATGTAAGTGATGTAAAAGACCTTTCCGGCAAAGAGGACGACGTATTCGCGCGCCGGGTGCCGGGCGCGTTTCAAATACTCGTGGGTCGGGAAGAAGAAGGCCTCGAAATCCCTCACGAATACGTAGTCGAGAGAGAACATTGCATAAAAAAACAGCGCATAGATGTGCTGGAACCGGTGATAGCTTGCGCGGGGCTCGTAGGGCGTAAACCGGAAGATGCCCCGTCCTGTAAGCGCATCGTCTTCGCCGTGGATATTGATGCAGGAATGGTGCCCACGATGATGGAGAATCCGCCACATGTACGAGCTGATTCCACAGGCATCGAAGACATAGTTCAGCGTCTTGTTGACGGAGGGCAGAGACGAGATGGCGTTGTGGTTGCTGTCATGGGCAATGTTAAGCAGCAGGAACGTCTGGGCCAGGCCACCCAGCAGGTAGAGGCCGACAAATCCCCATGAATCCAACTTGAAGGCGTAAAGAGCAATCCAACTGCCCACCAGCACCGTGAGACCGGTAAAGATCTTCACCCACATCGTGCGGTCGGCTTTGGGAGAAATATTCTGGTCGGCAAAGAACTTGTCGAGGCGGCGGCGCAAGACTTTCGGGAAGGAAGAGACACTTGCGGCGTCGCCGGCAACCTCCCGCGGCAAGGCCTCAGAGGGTACAAGATCGTCGATATCCGACTGTAGACTGATCAACGCTTCGGTCCCGGACTCCACGGGTGCCTTCATAATCATGTTAACCGTGCCGGCTTATCCGGCCAATAGCACTGGTTGCCCCGGGTGGCAGGGGACTTTTTTGTCCCGCCGCGGGCGTCGAAAGTGATACTAGCGTGTAGATTTATGCAGAATCAAGGGAATTCGGCCCTGACGGAGATGGTCCCGGGTCTTCGCTCCTGCGAGGGAAGATTAGTTGCATTGCTTCTCTGCTCTGCTAACATAAATCGATCCATCGTGCACAACGAGGACGCTTCGAATGGTGCGCTAGACGCCCGGCCGCGGTCCTGCAAGATTTTTCCCCAACCTCGGCCTGCACTCGAGTTCCGCACTGGAGAATGGGACGAATTTCACTTCACCACGGGACGGGGAGTCGCAAGACGTTTCGTGTTTTTCTTACGCAGTGAGCTTTTCTATTCCACCTTGGAGGGTTTCCCGCGTCAATTATGGCGTCAATTCTGGACCAACTGGATAGGCTGGGTGAGGAACACCCGCACAAACTCCTTTATTCGTACATCGACCTGAGCGGCAACCCGATCGAATGCTATTCGTATCAGTCATTCATCGATCGGACGAAGGCGATTGCCGGGCACTTGCTTAAGGATGGCCGTTTCGCAGCAGAGGACAGGCTTCTGCTGGCCTACCCGCCAGGCCTCGAGATGATCTGCGCGTTTTTTGGTTGCGTGCGCGCCGGAATGATTCCTGTGCCGGTCTATCCCCCGAGTTCTCGAGGTTTCCAGAGTGCCCTGTACAAAATGGTCCACATCGCCAAGGATTGTCAGGCGGCCGGGGTATTGACGAGCAAGGACTACCACGCTTCTTTGAAGACAAATCTCACTCGAAGTGGGGTTTCGGCGTCCGGAGTTGACGTCGATTACATTTCTGGCCTTCCGTGGATCGTCACCGAAGAGTTCGTGGAATCGATTTCGGACGATCGAATTGTCGATCCTTCAAGAATCTTGTTTCTGCAGTACACCTCGGGCTCGACAATGGAGCCCAAGGGCGTGATGGTGACGCATGAGAACATCCTGCAAACCTGTCCGCTGGTGATCGACCATTTGAATCCGGTAGTCGTGTCGTGGCTTCCGCAGTATCACGACATGGGACTGATTGGCTGTTACCTCTATCCCGCCCTCAGAGGGGGCACGACACATGGTTTCGCTCCGATGGACTTCATTCAGCGGCCCGTACTCTGGTTTGACGCCATCAACACTTACCAGGCAACTGCAACGGCGGCGCCTAACTTTGCCTACGACTATTGCCTGCGCGCCGGGAGGCTCTCTAAGGAGAGCATGGAAGGGTGCGATCTAAGTTCGCTCCGGGTTTTGATGTGCGCTGCGGAACCCGTAAAACCAGATACATTCACGCGGTTCCTTGAGGCGTTTCAGCCCTACGGACTCAAGTCGGAGAGCTTTTATGCGGCCTTTGGCCTGGCCGAGAACACTTTGGCAGTTTCGCTCGGTGGCCGCAATATCGTTTCGGTTAATAAGCGAGCCCTTGCGCTAGGGAAGGCCCGCATGACAACCGAGGTTTCCGAAATCGACGCTGCCACGCAGATTGTCAGCTGTGGAACGCCGCTCCCGAGTATGGACGTCCGGATCGTGGATCCGGATCAGCATGTCGCCTTGGATCCCGGCTATATCGGCGAGATTTGGATCGCCGGAAGCGGCAAATGTTTAGGGTACTGGAATAATCCCGAATTGACGCTGAAGCAGTTTCGTGCGCGGCTCGTGGACGACAGCCCCTATGACGATGGCTACCTCAGGACCGGTGATATGGGATTTTTCCACGAGGGAGAGCTCTTCGTTTGCGGCCGCATCAAGGACATGATTATCCTCCGGGGGCAAAATTATTACCCTCAGGATATCGAGAATGCCGTGGAGAGAGGGTCGGGCCTCATCCGGCACAACTGCGTCGCCGCGTTTCAGATTCATGAAGACAGCGAGCCCGCGTTGGCAATCGTGGCCGAAGTGAAGAACCCCAAGGCGCTTCCAGACGCGCGGAAGATTGCCGCCGCGGTCCGGAACTATCTCAATGTCGAAGTTGCGCTGATCTCTTTCATAGCGCCTCGTGCGATACCAAGAACCAGTTCGGGCAAGATCATGCGCCACAAGACCAAGCAGATGTGGCTTGATGGGGAATTTACCGTTCTTTCGGAGTTTTCGCGGGAGAAGGATGCCGGATGCTCCGAATCCGGCTCTGAAATCCAGTCGGCTTTCGACGAAATGAAAGCCAGGTACAACCTGACCGGCACGGAATCGTACAACCTCGTCGAAGCCGGGCTGGATTCGCTGGATCTTGTCGTGTTCATGCACGAACTCAAGGAGCGCTTAAAGGATAAAGGCGCCGAAATGCTGGCAAGACAGGTCGATATCAGTGTGATTCAGCGCGTCAGCGTCGCCGAACTCTTTCGACTTGCCGAGCAGCTAGAGCGTGCTCCCGAAGAAGCACTGGTTGAGCTGCGGCACTCGCTGGCGGCTTTCCGTGAAGAACTGCGCGCCGCGGAAATGGAGATGATGAGCAACGACAAGAAGCTCATCTTCACACCTGCAAAGCCGGCGCCACTGCCCGAGATCCCGGTCATGAACCATGTGCTCCTGACGGGCGGTACCGGTTTCATCGGACCCTTCTTCATGAAGAGTTTGCTTGAGCAGACGCAGGCAAAGATCTATGTTCTCGTCCGGTCTTCTGATGAAGTGCAGGGCAGGCAAAGACTGAAGGCGGCGATGGAATCGATGGGGCCGTGTCCGTCTGGGCTAATGCAGATGTTCGAGACTCGCGTGATTCCTATTTGCGGCGATCTCGGGCTGCCGCAGCTGGGCCTGACGCAGGACGTCTGGGATTTCCTGGCCAACAAACTGGACGCGGTGTTCCATAACGGCGCAACCGTGAACTACCTATTCAACTACGACCGCATGCGTGAAGCGAACGTGATGGGAACGAACGAGGTCTTGAGACTCGCGTTCGAGGGAAGGTCAAAGGAATTCAATTATATTTCTACAACCTTCGTATTTGGCTGGGCCGTTAAGAGCGTCTTGTATGAGACCGATTTCAACAAGAATATGGAGCTCCTCGATTTCGGCTACAGCCAGTCAAAATGGGTGGCGGAACAGGTGGTTGCAGACGCGCGCAGTCGAGGACTTTCTACGCGCATCTTCCGGCCCGCACTCGTAAGTCCCTCAGTAACGGGAGGGGGAAACAACTTCGATATCGCGGTTCGATTGGTAGCGTTCATGGTCAATCACGGCATAGGAGTCGATGCTCTGAACCAGGTTAGTTTCGTTCCCGCGGACATTGTGGCGAACAATATCGTCGCGATTTCGACCACCCCTGGCACCCAGAACAAGACCTACCATGTGGTGCGGGACGACTATGCGAACATGCTGGATATTACCGAGCTCATTACCAAGTCGACCGGGCGGCAATTCGAAATATTCAGCGTTAAGGAATTCGTTCCTGAATTGATCCGGAGATGCCGCAAGGAAGACTTGCTCTTTCCGCTTCTCGACTTCCTGGTGGGCTCCGTCGATAACATCACTGCGATGGAATTCAAACGCTATGAGAGTTCCTCGTATCAAGAAGCGCGGGATTCCTCAGCGCGAGGAATAGCGGACCCATCGCTCGAAGACACGGTCAACGGCATTCTGAAGTTCATGCACCGTAAGGGGATCATTTCGGTTGCGCCTCGTGAGGTCGGCGCAGTGTCGTCGCCCGTTGTGCCTCTTGCCTGCGCGGATACGTCATCTGCTATTGCTTTTTGAATACGAGCTTTTCGGTGACGTGCTGGCCGGATTCCAACGTGCCCGTGGTGGTCAGGGTCATTTGCTTCCCATCGTCGGAAACCACCCACCGGTCCTTCTCCGCGAGTTGATCGTCTCGCCGGTAAAATGAATCCACCGTGTGCGGATCGATAAGTTGAAGCTGCACGGTATCGTTGCGCGAGTTCTTCAGATCATACTGCTTTCCGTCAAAACGAGCGGTGTAGCTGAAATCGCCCGAAAAGTGAACGCCACCGTTTCCGTCAGGTTCGATCTTAAGCACCGAACCCTGTCGCAAGCGCGTTCTGGTCAAGTCCTCCGTCCATTCACCAGCAAGTAGATCCTTGGCGACCTTTGCGCCTCCGCTTCGCGTCCAAATGGTAATCAGGTCAGGACGGCTTTTGCTCACGGTTGTAATTGTTAGCTCGTTCCCATCATTCGAAATTCTCTCGCGTACCGTCGCCACAATTGCTCCGTCCTTTTCCTCCTTGACCTCGGCTTGCCTCTTATCGACTCGGTGGACTGCGACTCGATTGAATGCCGGGTTTCCCGCTACGGGCGTCTCGTGTCCGTTCGACTTGGCTGTGAAATCGAAATGGGTGTCGCCTGACATGATTACGTGCACTCCATCGCGCAGGTCTGTGACGGAGAGTTTATCAGGCGGATTCATGGCAGACTGCGCGGAGATAAGCGTCCAGCAGCCAATGCGCGGGTCTGCGGTTCCTGTTTGAATGGCGGCGAGAAGTGTGAGCAACGCGAATCTAAGAATTGAGCCTCCTAATCAGACGGAACCAATTTAGCAGATTCAGACAACCGCTAGGTGAGGCCCTGAATTCCTTGGATGCTGGCGCAGGAAGTCAATGTCCCTTACCTTACGTCGATTTTTTATGAAATCATGAGCCTCATGCATGTGCGCCGTTTCGGGGTGGCCGGTTTAGTCCTTTTCGCGGTCCTGGCGCTTCTTCCATTCTCTTTTCACGCTGAACGCCATTTGGAGACGGCTACCCGTGTCGAGGGTAGCGAAGCGGAAACCGTCAAGCAGGAGCTTGTAAGTCGTTTTCGTTCGCCGTTCGTGGATCGCGTCGTCCTTGTGATTCAGGGCTTGCCGCCCGCAAATTCTGAGGAAGGCGCGCAAGCGTTAGCAACCATCGTGGCGGCACTGAAAGACGAACCCGGCGTGTCTGGCGTCGTTTCCTATCTCGAATTGCGCGACCCGATTTTCCTCGGCAAAGGAGGCGGGACGTTTGTTCTAGTGGGCCTCGCGTCGACCGACGTTCCAGTAGAGTCGCTCGTTCCAAAGCTTCACGAGCGAGCCGACACTCTCGCGAATGCCTTGCGTGGCCGTTATCCGGGCATAAAGCTGGAACTAACCGGCGAGCTTCCACTGAACTTTGACATTCGGAAAGCGAGTGCCGACGACGTGCGGCGCGGTGAGAGTCTCGTGATTCCAGCCACCCTCGGACTTTTACTGCTGGCCTTCGGAAGCCTGGTTGCTTCCCTGATTCCTTTGGCCGTTGGCCAACTTGCCATTGCAACCACTCTGGCGATTACCGGGTTGCTGGCCGAGCGCTTCCACTTGTCCATCCTGGTTCAGAATTTGGCGACCATGCTTGGCCTTGGTCTGGGAATTGACTACGCGCTGCTCATGGTCAGCCGCTTCCGGGAAGCGATATGCGCTGGGAATGACGGTCCCGCAGCCGCGGCGATTGCGGCACGCCAGGCAGGTCGTACGCTTCTGATTTCAGCCTCGACCGTCGGCATCGGATTTCTAGCCCTCTTGACGGTTCCCATCAGCGAAATCCGCTCCATCGGCATCGCTGGATTCCTGGTGGCGGGAATCAGCGTGTTGCTGACAAACGCTCTCGTTCCGGCACTGCTGGCTTTGCTCGGTCCACGGATCGACGGCGGTCGGATGCCTTTTACTCCGAAGTTGGATGCGTATCGGTCTGCACGCACGGGAGTTCGTTGGAGACGATGGGGAAGGGTGATTGTCGCCCATCCGTGGTTTGCCCTCTTTCTGGCGGCCGCCCCCTTGCTCCTGCTGGCCTGGCAGGCCACGCGGCTCGATACGAGAGTCCCCACAGGAACCTGGCTTCCGGAGTCGGCGGAATCGGTGCGAGCGCTTCACACGCTCGAACACATGGACAGGGTAGGTGTCGTTTATTCGATGCGCGTACTTGTTGAACTCCCAAACAAGTCCATTGCGCAAACTGACGCGGGATGGAATGCCCTCGATCGCGTCGCCAGGCAACTCGCTGGCGACCCTCGCAGCGCCCGCGTCATTTCCATCACAACAATTGCAGAGGGCAACCGCTCCTCCCTCACTGACCTCTCGCGCGAGACGCATCGAACGTTTCTGAGTACTGACGGAAGGGAAGCGCTGCTTGAAGTGCTGCCCACTGGCTCGGTCTCCCTGCGCGATCAGGTTGACTGGGTGCGGGAACTCCGTAAGACTGGCGCGGTCGCTCTCACGGGAGTGCCTGGCTCAACTCTGAAAATTGGAGGCATCCCGGCACTTGACGCCGATTATCAGACACTCATCATGAATCGATTTGTGCCGGTTGCGGCCATGGTGGTCGTGGGGACTCTCGCGGCACTTCTGGCCGGCTTCCGATCGCTCTTCGTCGCAGTGAAAGCGATTCTATTAAACCTGCTCTCAGTTGCGTCCTCCTTTGGAGCATTGGTCCTGGTTTTTCAGGACGGACACGGAAGCAGCTTCCTGGGAGTTCAAGGGGGAACTGGCAGCGTGTTCCCTCTCGTTCCTATCGTCACCTTTGCCATCGTTTTCGGACTAAGCATGGATTACGAAGTATTTTTGGTGGCAAGGGTTCTGGAAGCCAGAAGGAGCGGGCTGAGTGAGGCGGATGCGATTCCGGAGGGGTTGGCTAGGACCGCGGGCCTGATTACAAGCGCCGCCGCGATCATGATCGTGGTATTCGCGGCATTCACCTTCGGAAACTTCCTCGTGGTCAAGATGATCGGATTCACGCTGGCGGTCGCTGTGTTCATTGATGCAACCCTGGTGCGAATTGTGATCGGTCCAGCACTCCTGCGTCTTGCAGGCGATTGGAACTGGTGGCCTGGAGGGCTCGACACGGCACGCAGGCCGTCGCGTTGATGAGCCGCGCATGAGCTGTTTCTGCGTAACTGATCCGGCATCCGCCATCTCGGGCAGTTTGATTGCGAATCTCGCGACGTCGTGCAACGGAGGGCGTGCGAAAAGTGTGGTTACTTAGAGGTAAGGTGAGTCGAAAATTCGCTGCGACCGAGGACGGCGGGCGCAACCTACTGCGCAGCACATCTCAACTCGAGAATGCAAACCCTGGACACGACGACCTGGCGGGGTCGGCAGGTTAAGGGTGACACTGCACTTCGCACCTGGTCAGCGGGTGGGGCGCAGACTGCCGATGGCAAGTATGGATCGTCGGCGGAGAGCTCAACAGCACCGAGACTGTTAGCTCGGATGTGGTCATGTTTGACCCGACGACGGAGACACTTTCCGTGGTAGGCCAATTGATCCAGGGGCGCGTGTTTCCTGGGGTTCTACCCTTTGCCAATCCCTCGGGCAACTACATTGAGGTCTACGGGGGTGCCACTGGCGCGACGAACCTCGTGACAAAAACCACCAATGGGGGCGCGTATCCGCCGCAGGCGTTGCATCCAAAATTGGCGATCTGCCACAGGCTCGCGCCTTCTTCACACCTGTCATGCTCCAGAACGGCAAGAGTCTTCAGGTCGGCGGTGCGGATTCAAATGGCATGTCAACCGACACTCAGTTCGTATTCGATGAAACTTCATTCGTCTCCGGCGCAACCGGAAACATGCTCGAACAGCGTTGCGGCTATGGGATCACCGCGCCGGCGACGGGACGCGTGGTCATCATCGGCGGCGATTCCACAACGAATGCAACCGGAACCAACACGGCGGAAATCTTCGAGCCGGATTCCAGCATCTACATCACGCTTCCGAAGACTTTGATTGCTGCAAACGCGACCATGAACCTGACCGTTGATCCATCCACTGTCGGCACCGTTACCTGGGGTGTGAAGTATGGAACCATCACCAGCGCGGGCGTGTACACTGCTCCAGCGACGAATCCGAATGGCGCTAGCGATAAGATCACGACCATTCAGGAACCGGTGACTGCAACTGCCAGTGGCGCGACGGCGGCGGCTCCATTCACCGTGGTGTTTTCCCAGCCGTCCAGTAACACAAACTCGCGTCTACCTTCGCATCGGCGGGCTGCACAGCAATAGAGAATCCGGCTGAACGGCTTGCCTCATACACGGCGCGTGCAGCTGCTTAACTTGTTGATTGTAGGTGAGAAATATTGGTCGGGGAGAGAGGATTTGAACCTCCGACCCCCTGGTCCCGAACCGGATTCAAGCCATTATGGGAATCTATGGAATTCTCAAGTTTGCAACTATTTCATTTTGAACACGTTGCAAGCCTCGCGTAGAACGCTGTTGAATTCTGACGCTCTTCGATGCTTTGATCGACTCAAAATCATCTACAGCCCATGATCCCTATGCTGCACTTGCGAGGTCTGAGTTGAGACGCGCCGGTGAGTGGAATATGCTGCGATTCCATAGGCACTTGACAGCAAGTCCCAATCCGTCACAATGAATGAATAATAGTGTCAGACGTCCCGCGTTCAATGAACACAATCATCTATTACTTCGGGTCAGTCTATGCAACTTTCCCGCTCTGGCTACCATTTATTCTGATCGCCGTGGGCGTCTTCTGGACCTTTCGGAAAGATACGCCCGATCACAAAGTGGTATTCCCTACCAAGCTAGTCCCGATTGCTTTCATCGTTATCGGACTTCTAGTTTTTGGCCTCGAACTGGCTTTCTGGCTAGCTCTTAGTCGCGGCGGGGCCAACAGCCTTTTAATTGGAGGCTGACGCGAACCCAACCCTATCAATTAGTGATCAAAAGCAATCTTCCCACGCTAGGGAAAGTGGCCGTTCCACTTGCGACCTAATATACGGGAATTATCACTCCATCTGGGGGCGAGACTCCCAAAGTATCAACCAAAGACCGTAGCAATGGATAGCCGGTGTCGCACAAATTAATAGCGCCATCGCCGCGCATCTGTAAGTGATCGTATTGCGGACACTCCACCTGCCCTTTGATGGTTACACCATCAAAGGCCGCACTACTCTTTGGGACCAGACCGTCATTGTCTACAGATGTTATCGGATACGAACTCGACAATGGATCGAAATTGGCGTCCCATATCCTCTGTTGCAAGACGGAAACTACATTAAGCGCTGCGTCTGCATTACCAGTAGGGTTCGTTGGTGAAGGGTTGCGCTGGCTCAGAATAAGTGTAAGTGACCCTGGCAGCAGTTGTCCGAGCTGGCCGATATCGATATCGTTCGGACTACTGGACCCGGAGTTCGAGCTAATGTACCCGTAATAAGCAACGATCTTATTGTCAAATGTGTGATCTATTTTATCGAGTAAAGCATTGTGCTCACGTGGGATGTAGTACACCGAGTTCCACATGCTGTTGAAATTATCAAATCGAAGATCTGAACGATTGGGAATCGTTTCGTTTATGCTTTGCCACGTCCACGGGCCCCAGGAGGCCAGATCTAGGCCTTTGAAAAACGGATTCCACAACTGCGCGAATGAAAAGCCCCCTGCAGTGCCCTCCGTGCGAACCAAATCATTTGCAAGCGGACTTCCGTGATGCGGCGTAGCGAGAGTTACCAATTCTGCAACGCGGTTTCCAGTTCTTTGACCTGACCAGACCCCAGCATATGTATTATGCTCGTTCATGAACTCACGTGCGACCAAACCGCCCATGCTATGAGCGACGATCACAATCTGCTTTGGGGTACCAGTGGATGGATCTATGGCGTCCCAGTTGCTGTCCTGCGAGGTGAGTACATCGATCTGGTTACGCAATGAGCGACCTAATTCCCAGGTGGAATAATCGTTGCTAACGTAGTGGAATCTATATATCTTATATTTCTGCTGAAATGCCGCGTAGTCGAAATAATTTAGAAAAGCGGACCAGTAATTGCGATTCAAATAACTGATCGTGTCCGTTCCCGTCGCGTCATTCGTGTTCCCATTGTTCCCGTGAATCAATATGAGAGGTATTCTCGTACCGAGTGGTTGGGGGTCGTCCACCGTATCCTCTACGAGCGCGGTATAACAATCTGCTGGGCTCGGGTCTAGCACTATTAAGCTCGTGCACGCGATACCACCTGGCTGCACTGCGAACGCTAGCTGGTTTGAAGAGCCGCCCCCTGGCAAGGGATTTGCGACGGTGACGTAAGCTGTGGTTTGCACGCTAATATCAGCTGATGAAATTTGCGACTGAAGTTGACCTGGGGAAACAAAAATCGTCGGCCGGCTATTTCCGTTCCACTGGACAACGGACGAATTTACGAAATGTGAGCCGTAGATGTTGATTACAAATCCCGGGGCTCCAGCCGATCCGCTTGTTGGGTACTCTCTGGTGATCGTTGGCACCAAATTCAAACCAGTCCCAGATAGATTGATGATCTGAGTGCCCGATGCTAGCTCGCTAATCGTCAAAGCTTCCGTAAAAGAGCCCGCTGAAGCAGGTTGAAACTTTAGTGCAATGCGACAGGATTTGCCGCTAGCGATTGGTGAGACGCAAGTATTAGCGCTGACTAAGAAGCCCGAAGGGGCTACAACAGAGGCCATCGTCACTGCTCCGCCAGTTTCATTCGTCAACGTGATCGACTGCGCAGCGGATGTGGCGCCAACATTCGTATCCGGAAAGCTGAGCGACGATGCACTTGCCAGGATTCCACCACCCACACCGTTCCCGGACAGGCCAACCTTTTGAACGCCGAGACCTGTACTGACGTTCAGAGTGCCTGGGATTGCGCCCAACAGAGTCGGCTTGAACTGGGAGCACGCTAGGCAACTGCTATTGGCGGCCAAAGACGTACTGCACGTCGTAGAGATCTTGTCTACAGCGAAGTTTGCGGTTGCTGATACCGCGCTAATCGCCAGAACACCTGAAGTGTTATTGGTGACCGTGGTGCACTGAGTTGGGCTAAGCGCCCCAATGCTGGTGTCTGGGAACGGAGGAAGTGGATTCGGGCTCACCGCTACGCGGTAGAAACCTGTCCCCGTCAGGTTCACAGTCTGCAATCCCACCGGACTTGTCTCATTGATGATGAGAGTGCCGGTGAGTGGTCCCGCCGCGCCGGGCTGAAACTTCACGGCGATACGGCAGCTTTTCCCCGGCAAGATAGAAACGCAGGCGCTGCTGTTTTCAGTAAAGTTGGGAGACGCAGTGACCACCCCCATCGTTACCGCCACGCCGCTTCCGTTGGTCACAGTAACGTATTGAACGGGACTAGTTCCGCCAACATAAGTGGTTGGAAAACTGACAGGATTGGGCGCAACTGAGACCGGACTATAGGTGCCTGTGAACATCAACGTTCCACCCGCCGCCAGAGTTTGGCTCGGCGAAGACGGCGTCATGTAGCCAGCGACCGGTCCAAAGGCAATGGTGTAAGCCCCGGGAGGTACGCTATTGAACGTTGCACTTGTTCCGCTTCCGGAAAACGTAGCCGGACCGACAACGGTAAACGTGGCAGTTAGCAAGTTTGTCGTGACAGAAATCGTGCCTGATTTTGGCGGGAGGGTTCCGTTTACTAACGCATTCGACAACGTCAGAGAATCAGTCGCAATCCCGCCAATAGCGCTACCTCCACTATTGAATGAATTGACAAAGGAGATGAACGAACCATTATAAGAACACTTTTCGATCAGCTGATAAAAGTCCCCTTGTATAAAAGCAACAGGAGCGATTCCATAAAGAAATCCACCCCCGGCGGTGAGTACATTGGAACTGTAAATCGTTGACGCGTTATCCATATTCGCATCAGTGCCTTGTATAAGGGCAATTCCAGATGCTCCGCTGTTAGCGCAATCGAAAGGAGCTCCGACATACCATGCCGAAAGGGAAGTACTCCCCTGCCATTCTCCGAGTGGGACAGTGAAGGACGGAGAGCCATCATATCCGCGATATTGCAGCACGGAGCTAGTCGGTGGTCCGGCATTTCCGAGAAAATAAGAAAACGCCTGCGGCACAGGAATCACGAAGTCGGTCGTGGTCGAGTTCATGCTGAGCGACTGCCAAAGAGATTGTCCGCCTTCGCTATCGACCGCTCGTGCCCGCCAGTGATAGGCCCCAGATGCCAATCCAGAAATTGAAACGGTCGCGGTTCCGCTTGAGGTAACCGCCGTACTCGTTGCCGATGGTTGCCCGGTAAACGGGATGCTTGAAGGTTCAACCTCCACTTGGAGTTGGAGTGGACTTCCGTCATTTGATCGCAGCGCTGCGGCAAAAATCAAAGTGCCCGATAATGACAGACCGCCATCAATGATTTGCGTCTTTCCATCGGTTTCATACTGATTGAGCCCCGTGAGATTAGTAATATCTGTATCGACAAGAAGATACGGAGGGCCAGAATAGTAACCGTCATAACAATTGCCGTTTCCACCCACCTGTGTGCAGGTGAAAGTGTTAGATGGGTCACCTCTTATTACAACGTTATCTGAAAAATCGCAGCAACCGAAGTGCAACGAATAGTAGAGATTTTGCGAGAACGTGCCTGTGACGCTCGCGTTGACTATGCCTCGATAACTTGGGAGGTTTATTGGTGTCCCGGAAGCATCGGTAATATTGGAAGGATATTGTGGGTTTCCGACGGGAATGGTATATGTGTTGTCGCTGAACGCCTGGAGGTAGTAGTTTGGCCCTTGCGGACCCGACGCTATCTGATAAAACTGGATGTTAACGACCGACGGAACAGTGATTGAGGCTTTCGGCTGGCCCAATCGGACGCTGGTGCTGAGCGGCGATCTTCCTCCGATATATCCATCTTGATTCTCGAAGTCAAAGGCAGAGGCGGCGGTTTGTGAGACTGCGGCAATAGGTATGCCCAGGACGATCGCAAAAAGGGGGATGAGTGCTGTTCGTGTCATCTGAAAATTCTCCCTGGAAATGCGAGACCTAGCTCGGTACTGGTATTGCCCCTTATCTTGCCGTCTATCGTGCTCAACTCTTCAATCGAAGCAACGAAGTACGATCAGAGCCCTAGGATGATCCACCAAGCGCGGCAAAAGAGAATGGGCTCTGGAAGGTCAACGGAAAGATTCGAAGTGACTCCAGCCAGGTGGGCCGTCGATTGCGTGGGATGCTGAAGAATCTCAGACACGCATCGATATGTCAATCGAACTTGTGTCACCCAGATAAGGTTACTGCCGTCCAGGGTATGAGGCGCGCTCCAGTTGCCCCTGGTGCAAACCCAGAGGATCGACCTGCCTTACTGAATTGCTAAGGGGCGCAGATCGACGAACTTCTTTCCGCGCTAATACCGATGAAGGCTGTCCGTAGTCGAAATTGATTCTCAAGGATCCACCGTAGAACCGCTTCATCGCGCGGAATAAAGAGCTTGCCCGGGCGGCCAGCCTTCCGACGCTAGCGGAAGTTCCAGACAATCAACCGTAGAGACACCTCCTTTCCGCGATTTGCCCTTGCCCGCTAAGAAAAAAGAAAAAACGAAATCCACATGAAACGCTGCACCGCTGTTGAGCACTATTTCCACACTAGGTGGAGTGTGGCTCAAGTCACTGGCTATCTACCGGGAGTGAAATGAGTCATTGCCAATCAGCCAATGCGTGCCTTTCGGTGCCAAAAAACTAAACTGGTAGGTAGCGCTTCTCTTACTGCACTCCGATAGGCGCCCTTCACCGTGATGATGTCGAGCAATACCGAACGGGAGAGCCTTAAGGATTTTCAAAATGAACTAAATTGCCGAAGATCGCTGTTAACAATGTTTGAACTCGAGCGGCCATAGGTCGAACAATCAGAGCAGACATCTAGGATTATTCACTTGATGTTCAAATTCGGTTATCCGACAAGTTAGTACCAATTAGCATCGCGGGCAAGCCGTTAGCCATCTGCTTCCAGGCGGCCTCGTGCCTCTTGCGAGCGGCCGTGCTTCGGCCGACAACCAAATATTACGAAAGAAACCTCTTGACATGCGAATCGAATGCCGTGCTAATGTGATTTGCAGTTTTCGTCAGTACCTGAGTAACCTGCTCAATCAGAGTGAAGCGTTGAAGTCATTCCGCATTAGCCGGTAGTCCCAGTTGACTCGTGTCGTCGTTAGTTACAAAACGAGCGCGAGGCACAAGTTGTCTCTTGAATGAGTCTAAGTCAGCTTGTTCGTCTCAATTGTCAGTTTTCCCCAGGCCAACTGTCTGTAGCCAGATAATGCTGCTTGCGTCATTGTGAACGCGCGGAATAATCGACGTGTCCGGCAACGAGGTAAATGAAAAATAGAAAGCAAGTATGTTGATTCTTGTCTTGCGCTAAGAAGGCGCGCTCAGACTGTCGAGTCGATGAACGTCCTCCTCGTTGCCTTTCGGACGAGGACTCGCTCTTACGAGGCTGTCGAATTTTGAAATTTTGGTTGTGGAGGCACTGATGAATCGCTCGTCATCCATCGCTTTTGCACTCCTGATCGTTGCTGCAGGTTCGGTCAGGGCCCAGACCGGAGCGACTCTGCTCGCGGGTTCTCTTAAGTCACTCGGCAGCCGCGTTGAGGGTCTCTCATTGTCAGGTGCCGCAGAATTCATGGCGGGGGCGACGGACGAAGCAGGCTCATTTACTGCGCAGTGTGCGCTGAACGGGAATAGCCAAGTCAACTTGCAGCTCGGCGAGTTCTCCCGCGCAGAGACTCGACAGACAGCCGCTGGGACACCCAGTGGGAGTTGGACCGATGAACAGGGCATCAGTCACGCCATGGCGGGCCACAACGTGATTACTCCTGCCTCTTGGTTCTGCCCCGCGGTGATGATTTCAGATATCGTCAACAACCCTGCGCTGTCAGTGAAGTTTGTTGGCCAGGAGTCGAAAAATGGCAAATCTGTGGACCACGTGGTTGTATCCGCGCTTCCCATCGATAGCACGTCCGTTCAGATGTGGATGGCAAGCCTGAGCCAAACGGATATCTTTCTCGATTCATCGAGCCTCCTTCCTGTTGAAATAGACTTCAATGTGCATCCCGACAATAATGCCGCCGTGAATATTCCGGTCGAGATCAGATTCTCGAACTACGTGGAGTCGGCAGGTGTATGGCAACCGGCGACGATTGAGAAGTATCTCAATTCAACACTTACCCTCGCGCTCCAAACCAGTTCTTCTACTCCTTCCCTTGCCTCAACTAACTAAGTCTGCTTTTCGGAGATCACAGTCATGACGCAATCGCGCCTTTGGATCTCGGCCTTGATGTTCACGGCATGTGCGAGTGCCTTTAGCCAAGTGCAAACCGGAACGCCGCAGTTCGGGACGTTCTCGGCCGGCCCAGATGTGATCAACATAGGGAATTTGAACCTGCATCTTTCGATTCCCGTGCTTAGCAAAGCAGGGAGAGCAGGACTGAATTTCAATTCTGCTCTCAGCTACGACAGTTCCATTTGGTATCCGGTTTCCATCAGCGGCCAGATGGCGTGGCAACCAGTTTTTGGGTGGGGATGGCAGGGTATGTACCAACCGTCGTACATCACTTACAAGATGACGACAGCCTCTGGCTCATGCGGACAGCACGGCCAATATTCGTGGCAGTCCTGGACGTTCACGAATCTGACGTATTTCGAACAAAGTGGCGTTTCGCATGCATTCCCAAATTTTACAGGCTCGTACATCAATTCTCCGGGCAGCAGCGTTGGCTGCCCCCCAGCGGGAGGAAATCCCCCTCCGAACACGCCTGCTTCGACATTCGACAGTTCCGGGCTCACGGCCTTCACAACTCTTGCGGCCGGGAATCTGACAGCTTACGTTACCAATAAGGCAGGTACGACATTTTTCCCGGTGAGCTATGCCAACGGAGGGCCGAGCGGGACTTCTGGTAGTTATTCGGCCATCGACTCAAATGGCAATGAAATTACCGGGAGCAATGGAGTCTACACGGACACAACGGGGAACACCGCCTTCACGGTAGCGGGATCATCACCAAATCCAGTAACACTCACGTTTAAAACTACCTCGGGCGGACCCTCCACAGTGACTGTCAACTTCAGCCCAGTCAATATCAAAACAAACTTCGCATGTTCTTCTCCCAGCGTTACAGAATACACGGCGACAGGACAATATCTGGTGAGTTCAATTGTGCTTCAAGATACCTCGTCGTACAGCTTTACTTACGAGGCGACACCGGGTAACAGCGGATACTACACCGGCCGCGTTGCCTCGATAACACTCCCCGCAGGGAATACCATTAAATATACCTACCAAGGCAGCAATAATGGCATCAGCTGTGCAGACGGAAGCACCCTCGGCTTCACGAGACAGCTCAATGCGGATTCCGGTTCTGCCGCTTCGACGTGGAGCTATCTGCGCTCCTCCGTTGGGTCAGGCACGAGCCACACCGAGGTCGTTGATGGCTTGGCGAACTACATTGAATACGATTTCGTCGAACCGAGCAACGCACCCACATCACCCTCAGCGCAGTACTATGAGACATCCCGCAAGATCTACGAAGGTGCTGCGACCGGAACTCCCCTGCTCGCCCGGTCCACCTGTTATAACGGTGCCTCTGCGCCCTGTACGACAAGCGCGTTCAGTCTGCTTATCTCGCAGCTAGATACCTATGATACCCACGACGGTATCCAGATGGACGGAGCAACCAGCAAATACGACAGTTACGGCAATGTGACGGATAGCTATGTCTATGACTATGGAGGCTCCACTTCACGCGGATCACTCCTGAGACATGAACAATGGACTTACAGCTATTCTGTCCCCGGTCTCCCGACTCTTGACGCCGTATACGATGGGAGTGGAACCCTGTCTGGAAAGACGGCGTACGCATACGATCAAACAACGCCTACCGCTAGTTCAGGCGTACCGCAACACGTAGCGCCGCCGTCGGTGAGAGGAAATCTAACAACCGCGACGTACTTCGCGAGTTCCACCATCTCCTACATCCAAACATTTACCTACGAAGACACGGGCTCGAGGCTCACGAGCAAAGATAGTTCGACCGGTGCGACAACCACATTTCAGTACGATCCAACGTTCGTATATAACAAGGAAGTCGATTATCCGACGCCCGCAAGCGGCGTAGTGATTTCCCAAAAAGCATCCTTTGAAACGAGCTACACAGGACTCCTCCAGAGCACGACTGATCCCAACAGCCAGGCCAGCCAGATAACGTCTTACGATGGCATGCTCCGGCCGACCCAAGCGACATTTCCAGATGGGGGGAAGTGGATCTGGAGCTATTCGCCAACAACTTCGACGCAGGAGATCTATCAAACCAGCACGGTATACAGTACCGTGGAATCGGAACTCGATGGCTATGGGCGGAACAGCAGAAGCTTTCTGAGTAACGGTCAAAGTACTAATCCGTGGTACCAGCAAGACGTGTGTCTGGACGGGAATGGAAACCCGAGCTATGTTTCACACCGGTATCAGGGATCCGGAACGGGGAGCACGAAACAATGCTCCGGATCATTTGGCGATGCCTACAACTACGATGTCCTGGGCAGAATCACAAAAATCGCCCGGGCGGACGGTAACAAGATCTTTACTTACAACGGCAGAGCTAGCGAAATCACCGACGAAAATGGGGTCAAACGGATCACCCAGGTCGATGGACTAGGGCGCCCGACAGTCATATGCGAGATTTCGTCAAGCAACCTTCTTCCTTCCGACACCCCATCGAGTTGCGGAACGGATATTACGGGCACAGGTTACCTCACCACGTACAGCTATGCACTCGCGACAGGAACGACTACTGTCACGCAAGGCGCACAGACCCGTACGTTCAAGACAGACTGGATGGGACGAGAGACGTCTGTTACGGAGCCGGAGTCCGGCACTACTAGCTTCGCCTATACCTTCAACTCGACGGGTTGGGTGATGACTCGAACCAAGCCCAAAGCGAATCAAGCAAGCCCGTCGATAACGACCACAACAACGACGCAATATGATTTGCTCGGTCGGGTATTGAGCGTCACGTACACGGATGGTACACCGACAAAGTCCTTTGCGTACGACGCGAGCGCGGGCACCGCATGGAGCGACCTTGCGCAAACTAACCTGAAGGGTCAAATTTCGTTGGCCTCAATCTCGGGCAGCACAGGCACAGCGTATAGTTATGATCCAATGGGTAGAGTAAGCTACATGGATGAGTGCCTTCCTTCGGGATGCGGCACTGTTGCCTACAATCGGCAACTTCACTACACGTACGATCTTGCTGGAGACATGCTTAGCTCGACGGATGGGACTCCGACTCAGAGCACGTACACCGTATCGCAAGCGGGCGAACTGCAGTCGCTCACAAGTTCTCTCAACAACAGCACAAACCCGCCAAACATTATCTCCAACGTGCAAAATGGACCCAACGGCCCCGGCCTCTTCAGCCTGGGAAACGGCCTCACTGTAGTCAGCACTTACAATGCTCTCGGCCACAGGTCCGGCGGTTTTGTATGCAATGGTTCTTCGCAAGCTAGCTGCGCGGGTGGAACCCAACTCTACGGGTTCACAACGAGCTGGTCGGGAGTCCAGTTTAGTTCCGAATGTGACACGGTATTGAACGTGTGCGTGAACTACGGCTACGACGACTTCAACCGGCTCAATTCGCGAACAGTCTATGCGGGCACAGCGCAGAACTTCAGTTACGTCTACGATCGCTACGGAAACCGTTGGCAACAGAACGTCACTGCGGGATCGGGACCACAACCTCAGCTATCCTTCAATACGTCGACCAACCGGATAAGCACGAACGGGTACGCATATGATGCGGCAGGTAACTTAACCAACGACGGTCTTCACACCTATACTTACGATGCCGAAGGCAATATCACGGCAGTGGATGGCGGCGGCACTGCACAGTACGTCTACAATGCGCTGAATCAAAGAGTTCGCACGGTCGTGGGCAGCACGGCTACAGAATTCGTCTTCAACGCCAATGGGCAGCGGGTCTCTGTTTGGAACGGGAGCACACGGACCGCGCTTCGCGGCCAATACTACTGGGGCTCGGCACCTGTGGCTTACTACCTCGCAGGTGGGGCAGTGCAGTTTCAGCATCAGGACTGGCTCGGCACGGAACGTCTGCGCACGACGTACAATGGCGGCGCGCAGGGCACTTTCACATCTCTTTCCTTCGGAGACGGGTTTACGGCAACCGGCACGGATGGGGATCCCTCTCACTTCGGCACACTCGATCACGACTACGAAACTGTCACGGATCATGCTCAATTCCGGCAATATTCGAATGCGCAAGGCCGCTGGATGATGCCGGACCCATATGCTGGCAGCTACGATGCTAGCAACCCGCAAAGCATGAATCGATACGCGTACGTGCTAAACAATCCCCTAGCCGCGGCCGACCCTTTGGGGCTACTCACCGTTTGTTTCTATGGGGGAACTCGCTGGTACCACGAAACCGACAAGTACGGAAACCCAATCGGTGATCCATTTGAGACGGACTATGATCCGGCTGTTTGCAGTGAGTACGGTAATGGTGGGGGCGTCGGAGTTGGAGGAGGTGGAACCGGGAGTGCCCCAAACCAAACAAATGCCCCAAACGATCCAAATTACTACGCAGTCGTTTGCAGGAACTTGGGTCTAAATCTTGCCAAAACAGGTTGCACATACGCGTGTGTTGGTGCTTCGGGTGTGGACACAGAACCGATTCCAATTAGATTCGGCGGCCTATATTTCACTGGAAAACAAATTTGGGAAGCTTGTAAGCCGCAGGGCCAAATGTTTTGTCCAACAGGATTGATTGCCGAAGGAACAACGAATTCATTAGGCGAGACATCAAATGCGAAGATTACATCATGCTTTGCAGCTCTTCCATGAGATATTATCTGAGGTAAAGCTCAAATGGATACACGAATCAATGAGATGATGAGGCTACTTGAAGTTGGCGGTATTGTTTCTTTGTTGCTGCCAATCAGCGGGCTTTCGGCAGAACTTCGTTCATCAGAGACTATCGAACCTATCGATCTCGTGAAAGCAATTTACATAGTAGACCTTGAACATGTAGCTATGTACTGGAACGACTGGAGGAATTTTGAGAAATTCGTTTTATGTATCCCGCTAACAGATGGTAAAGTTCACTCCTACTTAAATAGGATGGAGCAGTATTTGGCATGGCAACTTGCTCTGCGAGAAAATGCTGGCCAATTGATGACATATCCTAACCCTTCACAGATTGTGCGTCAAATAGTCTTTGATGCTGAGCAAATAGCCGGAGAACGTGAACGCAAAAAGATTCCGCCTTCCTCATGTGATCTGATGTTTAGCGTGTGTAAGCATGATCGCTCTCTATCGGAAACTCTCCAGCATGCTGGTCTGCAGTTTGAACTACTCCAAAAAGAAGTGGCAGGTCCTGGGGCTGGCGCATCCCGGTGACACTGCTCTATGAATGAGAGGAATGGTCTATTCTCCGGGGGTGACCTGCTGCTTGTGCCGCAGCTAAAATCACATCGCCGTAAAATGGGGCGATTGTGCCGATTTGATTGACCTGCCCCCATATTCCGCACGGTGATCTTACAACTTAACCAGCAGCCGCAGTAGCTGTGGGAAAGTTGGAAATGCCCTTGGCGTTTTCAAAGTGGGCGGAGCCCACGTCTTTTCCATAGTTAGCTTGGCGTGCAAACTCTGCCGGCGCCCGATAGTTCAAGCTGTGGTGAATCCAAGTCTCCCGGGAGCTTGTGGTGAGACAACATGGGTAGGACATCAGGATTGAAGCCTCCTTTTGTAAGATCAATCTGGAGGAATTGACCTGCCCCCGATTTCTCAACCATTTATAACCGGAGTTTCCCGGTTTTTGACCCGCCCCGATAAACTGTGCCGCGCGAGATTAGAAATTTCGCCCTGCGTGGTTCGGTTAGTGCCCGTTTGGCGGGCACGATTGCGGTTAATGTAACTCAAGTGATGGTCTCAAGCAAGAGCGTTGAGGCCGGAGCGCAGTTCAGGCCACTGCCAGCAGCCGCCGTGCGATGGAAAAGTGGTAAACGCGGAGCGTTTTCCAAGGCGGCTTTATCGCCGTCTTTTCCATCGCTGCATACTGCTGCAAATTCAGCCGGCGTGCGGTCTGCCAGTGCAGAGTGAGGCCGGTGGTGGTTGTAGTCGTGCAACCAGAGAGCTAACTTGCGCCGGGCGTCGGCCAGGCTGAAGAACACCTCCACGTTCAGGCACTCGTCGCGTAATCTCCCGTTGAAGCTCTCGATGTAGCCGTTCTCGACTGGCCGTCCTGGCCGGATGAAGTCCAGATGCACTCCGTTGCTGTAGGCCCAGTGGTCCATTGCTTTACTTGCGAATTCAGTTCCGTTGTCAACGGTGATCGACTTCGGTACACTGCGGCCGGCGAGGATCCTATCCAGTGCGGCTGCGACCTTCTCTCCGCTCAGGGCTGTGTCGGCATGAAGCGTCAGGCACTCGCGTGTGTACTGATCGACGACGGTCAGTACACGGATCCACCGACCGTCGGAGAGTCGTTGAGCAACGAAATCCATGCTCCAGCGCTCATTAGGTCGCGATGCGGGCCCCTGGGCGATGCGCTGCCGCTGAGCCCGTTCCTTGCGTCTCTTGGTTCGCACGATTAAGCCTTCTTCGGTGTAGAGACGATAGATGCGCTTGGCGTTCACTTCCCAACCCCCTCGCTTCAGCATCACCGTCAGCCTTCGATATCCATACCGCACCCGGCTGCCTGCCAGTTCCCGCAGCCGCACACGCAACGCGTCCTGGGGATCACGATGATGTTCGTAACGAAGACTCGCCCGGTTGACCGGAATCAGCCCCGCCGCGTGCCGCTGGCTCAAATCGTGGGCTTGCTGCGCCCACTCCGCCAGTTCGCGCCGCATGCGAGGCTTCAGAGCTTTTTTGCGACGATCTCCTGAAGGATATGGCGATCGAGACTAAGGTCCGCCACCAGACGCTTCAACTTGTTGTTCTCTTCCCGAAGCTGCCGCAACTCGCGCAGCTCGTTCAAGCCCAGACCCGCATACTTCTTCTTCCACAGGTAAAAGCTCTGCTGGCTGATGCCGTGCTTGCGGCAGACCTCGACAACCGTCTCGCCCGACTCTGCTTCTCGCAGCACCCGTAAAATCTCCTCTTCCGTATAACCTTTTCTCGCCATCCCCCGGCTCTCCTCTCGTTTTCAGAGAACCACAGAGGCCGCAATCTCTCAACTTCAAAACGGCTTAGTTTTTGGGTTTTGGGTCAGAAGTGACGCAGCTTTCGAGCTACTTCCGTGGCGGTAACCAAAGCAAAACGGCGGTTTGCCCGACAGCTTGAATCACGGAAGGAGTTCAGAAAACTAGCGACCTTATAATTGGGCCAATCATTCGAGACTGGAGACCAAGGTTCGGACTTTTCTGTGAGGAGGGCTCGGAAATGCTCGGCTGGCACATTAGTGTTTACAAGCAGAAAGACGGCGGTGAATCTCCAGCGGCGTTCGCGACGCCGGAGGGTACACGCGTTGCGGTTTGGCAAACAGGAATTGGCGGGCTCGATTGGCTCAACGAACTGGTAAAGGCAGGCAAAGCAGTTGATCTCGGTGGCAATGGTTACCCATGTCGATACACCGCCCCCGCTCAACATCTGATGTCGGCGATTGCCGACTCGCCACCAATGGCACGCGACAACTGGCTTTCCGGCGCGGGCGACCTGATCACAAACAAATGGGAAGGAAAGACCGTGGTCGATGGCGACGCTGTCACGATCTGTCGCCCCGATGAGTGGCTCCTCGTAGAGGCCTGGGATGAAAGCTAGTTCGCCCCCAAAACTGAATTACTTCCGGGTGGGCGGTAATACATCCGCAATCCCGAATGTGGTTATCACAACGACGCATTGAGTGGTGGCTGGCTGCCTGTGGTTTACTGCCTGAAATTCACTTCGATTGTCATCATGACGGGTACTGGCTGTCCGTTTTTGGTTGCAGGTTTGAAGCGATATCGATCGACTGCCTCAAGGGCTTGTTTATCCATTTCGGGACTGAGCGATCGGACTACTCTTGGCGTTTGCGGCATTCCGTTGGCATCCACAGCGAGGAAGATCAGGCAAACACCGACTTTCCGCAGCTTTTGGTCCGCAGGAAACTTGGCCTCAGGGGCAATTAATGGGTAGGGAGCACTGACTCTATTTCCAATAACGCGGTTTGCAGAGCCCTTTTCGGGCGATTTGCTGTCATCAAGAATTAGGTCCTGCGGCACATTCTTTTCGGGCGAGAGGGTTTGCACTGGCACCGATTTCAAGCGGATGTGAAGGCTCTCGCCACCCGACTCTGACGTCTCAGCCACCACACAACTTTCTAGCTTGAGTTTTATTAGCATCGCCACTGCGGCGGGAACGCCGTCATGCCTTCCAGGGGTGAACCGGTCTGCCGCAAGAACCCCGAGCGCGAGTCGGTCAAGACTGCTCGCGAGCGCATGAGCGAAATAAGCATTCCGTGGTCTCCCGGAGTCGTCAACGATGAACGTGAGCTGAACCTCTCCCCTCTCGGTTTGTTGGCAGTCACTTCGCAGAGTGGCTGCGAAGTCGACTGGGAGAAGTTCCGGAAGGGTCACGTCGGAGCTGACCTGGTAGACCTTCTGAGGGTGTGTGAGTTCGTTACTGTCTGTGGAGAGACAGTGTGAATCGGCGGGAAGCGCGATCAGGAGCGCGAACACTAGGACAACGGATAACCGATTGATGATGCCCATGAGAATGCGATGAATCTATCACATGGCGTTAAGCTCGCGGAGAAGGAATCGGTTCCGAGTGGATAGTGGCCAACTCGTCCCTTTGACGTTTGTTCTCCCGCCCGGCGATCCCCGCCCGGCTCTCGGGGTTGGGTTGGGGAAGAGTCGGCGGTCACCCGATCTCTAGAAAGAAGAATCAGCGTCATCGCCGTGCATGCTGCTTACTGCGGAGATTAAATGCAAAAATCTGCACGAAAAAGTTCTACCGAAGACAAGGCCATTGGTGTCTATTTAGATGATGACGCGCGAAATCACGTCTGTGTTCTTAGCAGTTGTGGTCGCTTTGTCAATGCCAGTCCTGGCATCCGCCGAAGATGCTACGCCTCAATTAGAGGTCCAAACCGCAGAGGGGCGGGCTCTGTACCACGTTGGCGAGCGAATTCCTCTCAAGCTCAGCTTTACCGGGCCTGAGAACAAGCAATTCGAAACCAACATGGCCAGTTACGACCGTAGTGGGAGGATGGCATATGAAGAATTTATGGTCGCTCCCACCTCTGGCTGGGCTGATCCCCTGCATGTGTACTTCGGCAGCAGTGGTGGTTACATCGGGGGAGGGCTTAGGGGTTTCGCGCCCTTGTCAGCGAAGCCAACAGTTGTAAACCTCAATCTCAACGAATGGGTTCGCTTTGATCAGCCGGGCACCTACACAATCGTGGTCGTGAGTCACCGCGTTTCCGATGTGTCAATCGGCGGAGGCGGCCCGTTCGGAGCAGAGAGCCTGAGCCTCACGTCAAACCCGATTCAGCTTCGCATCATCCCAGCAACAAAAGCATGGGAGCGTGCGAAGCTGACAGAGATCCTGAACGAGTTGGAGGCAAATTCGAAAACGCCCGGCACCGAACCTGATTCGGTGAAGGCTGCGATCGCTGACCTCCGTTTTTTGGGCACGGCCGCAGCGGCTCGAGTGATGGCGCAGCATCTACGCGAGGATGAACTCACCCTCATGTATGAATGTGCCCTTGGGATAGACGGCCTGCGGGAGAAGTTGCATCCTATTGCGCTGGCAGCCATGAATCGCTTGATCGACGACCCGGACTTCCCAGTTTCCACGTGGTTTCTTAGCACTATGTCCGTGCTTCAACTGAGCGACGCAGATCCCGCTGTGCAACACGAGGAAAGAGCGAAGCTCACGAACGCAGATTGGGCGCTTGCACTTCAAGCACTTCCCGCGAAGGAAGGGAGAGCTCGAGCGCTTAGTGCACAGACACTGTTGAGTTCGCAGCCTAAAGAAATCTCACCACAACAGAAGGCCGATCTGGGCGGCATTCTGGCAGCGAGCCTGAAGGATCTGCCCGTTGAAAAACAGGTTATGGAGCTCCAATACGGCTGGGACGTTCTTCGTTCTTGTGACTTGCTGCCCACCCTGGAACTGCTTGCAAAGATCCCGCTAAAGAATCCTGGTAGCAACGAATCGAACTCTTATACCACTCGCGAACTGAAATCAGTTGCGCTGCACCGCTGGTTCGAGCTTGACCCAGTGAGCGCGCATGAGGAGGCGCTGAAACAGATTGGCTCGCACGACCCCTCAATTACCGCAGATTCTCTTGCTTTTCTACCTAAGGAAAAGCTCCCGCAGTTTGAAAGCTTGTGGGCGGACGAGTTCGTGACTGCAGATGACTATCAGAGAGAAGCAGTATTCGCTTCACTGATGGCACGGTTTGGCACCGGATCTGCTGTTGCACAGGTTCGGGAGAAAGCGAATGCCAAGGTCGGCGAATGGGCATGTGCGCCGCAGGGCGCTGCTCTGGCGTATCTGGTCGAGTTCGATCCTGTTTCGGCCCGTCCTTTGGTGGAGCGGGCGGTCAAGGAACGGGGTACGGGGAAGTCGGCATGTAACCATTCGGTTTTTCAGGACATTTCGCTCTATGCGACCGATCCCATTCTTACCGATATCGCTCTAGAAGCGCTCGATGACCCCGATCCCCAGGTACCGATGGATGCACTTATTTACCTGATGAGTTACGGGGACAAGTCCGCAGAACAGCCGATCTGGAACCGATATGTGGAGTGGAGTGAGAAGTGGCGGGGACGCGCGGATGTTCTGAAGTCGCGTGAAGCGGGTTCGGTTGGAAATTGGGAAGAGGTCGGGCTCGGAGAGAATTTGGCACAGGCGCTAATCCAGAATCAGGGATGGCTGGCAACTCCTGATTTGATCTCGGGCGTGCTGGAGCGATGTGTAGGCGACCAGATGTGTACGCAAGTGAAGCAAATCGCAGATCAAGCGAAAGCCGGACCAGGACCCTATCCCGTTTCTGCCTATCGCTCGGGCCAGAATGAGAACTATCAAGTTGCCCAGTACAATTTCAAGTCGCTCGAACTGCTCGAAGCGAAAATCGCGCAGTTTCCGCGCGGTACGAGGTTCTCACTGACACCCACTTCGCCGCAGAATCGAGACCAGATGCAACTTGAAGACCGCGTGCAGGAACTTTTTGAAAAGAATGGAATGATCCTTTTGCGTGTCGCAGCTCCCTCGCTCTTTTGATCGTCTGGGACTCACCTCTGATCACAGGAACCGGCGTCCTTCAAGTGCTGGTTGTATTGTTTGAATGCTAAGTCGAGGAGGAGCACGAGGGTGTTACAAAGGCTGAACTCAGCTGCGCGCTGATTCAGAGAACTACCCACGGAGGCTCCTCGAGACTTTATGTACTACATCGGACTTGATGTTCACAAGAAGACGATCAGCTATTGCGTGAAGGACGCAGCTGGCATGATCCAGAGTGAAGGCAAGATCGGATCGACGCGGCGCGAACTTGATGCCTGGATCAAAACCCTTCCCCAACCCCGGATGATGGCCATGGAAGCGACGATCTTCACGGGCTGGATCTATGATCACTTGCTTCCTCATGCCGAAAAGGTGAAGGTGGCCCACCCACTGATGCTGCGAGCCATTGCCGCGGCGAAGAGGAAGAACGACAAGATCGATGCCAGCAAGATCGCCGACTGTCTTCGTTGTGATTTCCTTCCGGAGTGCTACATGACATCGACCGAGATCCGCGACCGGCGGCGAACTCTGCGCTACCGCGGACTGCTTGTGAAGCAGATGGTTCAGATGAAGAACCGGATCTCGGGCCTGTTGATGGAGACCGGCGTGAGCTACAACAAGCAGCGACTGCACAAGGTGGGCTACTTCACCGAGCTGATGTCGGGCAACGAAGAGATCGACTGTGTCAGGCCGTTGCTGAAGCTGAGCCGGGAGACGATTGATCGATCGCAGAAGCTGGACTATGCACTGGTGAGTTCGCTCGAGCGCGACCCGTTGCTGGCCGAGCGACTGAAGCGGTTGAGAACCGTTCCCGGAGTGGGTCCGATCACGGCTCTGACCTGGGTTCTGGAGGTCGGGGATGTGGTGCGCTTTCAATCGATCAAACAGGCCATCAGTTATTGCGGGCTGTGCGGAGCTGAGAAAAGGTCCGCAGACAAGGTCGTGCGCACGCCGATTTCCAAGCAACGCAACAAACACATTCAGCAGGTGCTGGTGGAAGCGGCGAAGCTGGCACCCAGATACAGCCATGAACTGAGCCTGATCCACGAGAAGGAAAAGCAGAGGGGCGATCGCAACCGCGCCACGTTAGCGGTAGCCAGGAAGATGGTGGCCTGGATGGTTGCGGTCGAACGCAGAAAACAGAATTTCGTGCCTGCCGAGGAACGCGGAGGCACGGCGGCAGCCTAAAAATCTGCCCATGAATGAAAAACACCAGGATTATTCCGATGCGCAGACTGCCAGGCCCCGCAAGTAGTCCACTGTGCGAAGGAGTGAAAACTCCGGAGGCTCCCGTTGAATTGTTTCGGGGCTGGCAGAGAACACAAACTCAATCTTCTGTGCGGACTCTTCAGAGTCTTAGACAGCAAATGGATGTGTGGTTCTGCTTGATGCAGGAATCATCGGCCGAGAGGCTCTGTTGCGTAACGGTGGATCCTGATCAGACCAATTGCGCGCCCTCCGGTGCGCGCCCAGGAATTCTGTGCTTTTCTCTTGACTTGGACTTACATAGAGGTGGGCAATCCGGAAGTTAGGCAAGAAATTGCCAACTTCCGAGTAAGCGGTGTCCCGGAACTCAGAAACGTCACGTTATTCGCAATGTTAGAAGGGAGTGCACGCCTTTGCTGCGTCCTCGCTGACGACAGCGCGGTATTGATCGACCACCTGCTCCTTCGCTGCAGAATAGTGGATCATCTCCTTCTGACCGTTCACTACTACGCCCAACAACACTTCCTTTGATGGATCGTCATGATAGATCGAAATGCGAAACATTTCTTGTCCGTCTCGCATCCCGGCCCGATATGCAGGGCCGTCTGGATCGACGCCTACTATGTGTTTGGTGTCGACACTCGTCTTTTCATCGAATCCGGGGGACACTATTGTTCGCATCACTCGCTGCAATTCCGCGCAGTTCCCTAGCTTCCTTGGCAGTGGGATGTCAGCGCCCTGTATTGCCATCGACCGCATCCGGGTTACCAACTCAGGGCCGAGGTATTGTCCGAGGGCCGCAAATATTCGATCTTCGGTCAACTCCGGGAGTGTCGATCCCTGGGCTTCGCGGACCAAATCCAGCATCACGTCATCGAGCGACGATTTGCCTTCGCTTCGTTCTCGAATCGTCGCATCCGCCCATAAGGCCAACGCGGCACCCCGCGAGTAGGACAACTCATATCCAGGCCCCGACGAATGCGAGACTTTCTGCCACTCGGCAATCGTCAACTTTCTCAAGGGCGATGTCTGATATTCCCGCAGCCGTCGGTTCAGGTAATCGAGATATTCTCCATACGAGATGAGCACTGCCCGCAGTGGGATAACCGCTTCGTAATAGGCTGTGAATCCCTCGAAGAACCACCGTAACGCCTCATCTTCTGCCATAGGGCCCATACTCATTGGATTCCAATGGTGGAAAATCTCGTGTGCAAGCAATCGCACGCGAGTTTCGTCAAACGTGTCTTCGTGCGAGAGGAACAACATGAATGCATCGGTAAATCCGCTACCGTCGTTGTCTCCGGACTGATCGTCGAATGGTGCCAGTGTTACAAGGAAGAATGACATCGGTTGAACATGCCAAAACCTGTTCTCTTCATCAATGATCCGGCGAATCTGCGCAAACGCATCTGCGTCCTTGAACTTCCAAGTCCCCCTGGATGCCAGCACTAGCGTCGTTCCATTCTCATGGCTCTCGGTTACGCGAAAGTTCCCACCAGCGAACAGCGCCTCCTGCACTCGGTACCATGGTGCACGCACGCGTTGCAGCCTCTTCCCATTGCCAAAACTGCTGAACAGTGGCATCCCACTCGGCAATGCCCTCCAGTCAAATGTTGCTTCCACGTCATCGGTGCTTGGGAGGTGCGGATACACGAGTGCGTTCTCAGTGTTGAAGAGGAAGTAATCCGAGTTGATGATCGCCGCGTGTTCTTGAGGATGGTGGAACCACTCGGTCTGCAATGGCACAATATCGTACGAGAGCAGTACCTCTTTGCCGGGCGGAGCATCCAGTTTCTGGCTGCCCGGATCGACGCTCTTTTCGAGTCTCGCTCCAGGCGTTAGGGCAGTCAGGTTCTGCGTCTGGCCTTCGAGATGGGCAGCGCCTCCCCACCTTGTGGGCACGACGATCGTCGTGACCGCATCGACAGCGCGAAATCGCAACTCCACATGAAAGGATCGCTTCTCCCCAATCGTGATGGGTTTAAAGCGGTATGCAATCGAACTTATCCGACGATGCGTCGAATTGGCTTCCAACGACGCAGGACATGCAGCGACCAGGAAAAGCAGCATCGTCGCAGCCGTTACGACTAAGATCCCCGAGGGCCTTTCAGTCATTGCATTCTTTCGTCCTTAGGCAAGAGATTACGTAGCCGTATCTGTGAAATCAATGGACTGCTGCTGATAAACGACGATACGCTGCACATTTGCGCTCAAGATTGGTCCCTCGGAATCGGCTCCGGTTGAGTTGTGAGCAATCCGGACAGAACCCCGGAAAATGCATTATGTCCGGATTGACGGTGATCTGACCGGAACGCTCGTCATCCGGCGATGTCGAAAAAAGGGAGAGGGTACACATCGTTCCTTCGCGGTCGTTGAGGAAGGTACAGGACCCAGACTCTCGCGCCCGCTTCGAACTCCTCTTTGCGATCGATGTGTCCCTGCATTGTTGTGCCGCCTGTTGTCCGAAACTCGTATTCGGTGTGGAATAATTTATCCTTGAGTACGCAACTCGTAACCACTCCTGCGGCGACGCTGCCTTTGCGAGCCAATGCCCTGTATTGACAAAGGTAGAACAGCGAAAGAGCACCGATGGCAAAGAAAATGGTGTCCAAGATGATGATTTCCAGCCCGACATAAACAGTCCACTCCCATGAATCGGGGTGATTGATAGCCGGATTGCTTGGAAGGAAGCGGACGAGAATCGAATTTGATGGGTGGGAAAACTCACTCGGAAAAAGGGACTCCCGCGCTTTTCCCTGATAGGAATTTCCGGCGACACTGAATCTGTAGTTGGTAAAGCCCCGCGTAGGATGAGTCACGGTACCAACCACCACGCGACCAACCCGGCGCAAAGCAGCCCTATTTTGAAACTCCTGGAAGTCTTGATCACACATCCAAGCAAGAGCGATTCCTCCGCCAATAAAGAACAACAAAACCACCAGTAGCAGATAACGCGCATCACCCTCAAAGTTCAGCGTGACCATTCTTGGCACTGGCCCCTCAAGTTCCGAGGGAGTCTCGATCGTCGCGCGAGCAGAATCAGCAAGGTTCATAGCCTGTCGCTAGTGAGTGGATTTGCCAACGGGTTCTATTCCATCCTGCCATGAATTGCGGATAGTGTCTGTATGGTGGGCCATCCGGACGTAACCCCTTTTTCGAGTTCTGTCCGGGTTGCCGGTGATACACCCAAAATCGCAGAAGCAGATCGAATGGTTTGAGTTTGCGGACCCTGTAGCCGTATACTCTGCAAGCGTCACTCCGCCAACTGGGCACCTTGCTGACGCGCTCCCGTGAAACAAATTATCTCAGTTGACATCAGTCACTACTCCTTCGAGGAGTTCGTTGAATTTGTGTTTGATCGCGATGTTCCGCTTGAGGCGGAAATGCCCACATCAGAAGAGAGGGCTAATCGTTGGTATTACTGCACAAACGCAGTTTTCGACTTGCACCGTCTAAGCAGCCATTATGTCCGGCTATTCAGCGAATCGGCTCGTCTTCGTGGGATGTTCTCCAAATCCCAACTGGAACAAGGATTTTCGGCGATATCGAGTGGGTGTTCCTTTTCGGTGAAGAAGCTGATTTGGAATACCGATTTGACCTTCGAGCACAGGGAACAGGTTGTCAAGGCGATGTTCTATCTGTTCCGTGATTTCTTCAGTGTTGAACCGTTGGGGTACAGAGCCAATGGTTGGTGGGATGGACTCTGCTTCGTCTGGGAAATAGGCCAGAGGCAACGGTCCAGGGGTGGCGAGGATTTAGCTATGCAGGATGTGATGTTCACAACCATGTCTGAAATCCTGTCGATTGATTCCGACGAATGCCGCAATGCAGCTCTTCACGGTTTGAGTCACCTGCATCATCCTGCGACACTTGAACATCTCCGGCGGCAAAGATCGACCATCTCTGATCTGGAGACATGGTGTAACGAATACCACGCGGAGGAGGCAGCCTGGGCGGACCGCATTCGGAAGAGGTCTTCTTCTCATTGATGGTGACGCGAAGCGTCAGAGCCTAGTCATCTTCGCGGCCACGGGCGAGTAGTGGACGACTCGGAAATAACCCCTGTTTTGCCGTTTCGCGGTTACTTCCCCATAGGCGGTCAACCACCAACTACCTCAATTAATGGTAATGGCTGGTGATGGCGACTCTCACGTTTCAACCCTCGCGTTGGTTAGCTTTAGGCCAGGCATCTGGATCTTCTACACGGCCTAAATTGGAGGGAATTCGGTAGTACCATCAATGGCCGCCGCTCTTCTTAACGGCGAGTTACTGCTTGGCGGGTGACTGCCTAAGACGCATCGCCTGTTCGAGAGCTCGGTGAGCGTCGGCGAAATCTGGTTTGAGCCGTACCGCTTCCGAAAACTGAACGATGGCATCGTCCAACTTGCCCAACCTCGCCAGGGAGATTCCCAGGTTGAAACGTGCATTCACATCGTCCGGCCGTAAGCGCACGGTCGCGTCAAACTCGCGTGCCGCCTCCTGCACTCTATCTTCCTCAGCTAGAGCGATTCCGAGGTTGTAATGCGCGTCTGCATTTTCAGGCTGCAAGCGAACCGCCTGGGAGAACTCGACTGCGGCATCGCCGGTGCGTCCCAGCGTACCCAAAACGGATCCCAACCGGAAGTGAGCCACACTGTCATCCGGTCTCATTCTCACAGCTGTCTGCAACTCGCTGAGCGCTTCATCGGGATGTTCCTGCCGGGCCAGGAGCTGGCCGAGTTCGGCACGAGCAGGAGCGTAGGAGGGGCGTACACGAACAGCTTCACGAAGTTGCGTAATGGCTTCATCGGTCTTGCCTTGAGCGTCCAAGGCAGACGCAAGATTGAAGTACGCCACATAATTGTCCGGCACCACGGCGACGGCGTGCTGGTAGAGCGAGATGTCGTCGCGCCAGTACTGCACCTGAAGCCAGGTGAGGGTCATGCACGCCGCTGTCACTGCCGCAGCCAGCGCCGCGCGGAACCGGGGCCACGGCTGCAGCCGCTCCGCAATTTCCCAGACCACGGCAAGCGACAGGCCGATCATGGGTATGTAGGTGTAGCGGTCGGCGCGGGATTGCGAGCCAGTCTGAATCAGTCCGATGACCGGCACGAGAGTCACGACATACCAGAACCATCCAACGGCAAGGTATGGGCGCCGTGGAAGCGTGAGCACGACCAATACGGTGACGGCACAAAGCACGACGCCCGCGAGAATGGACGGTACGACGAGCGATTGCAGGGAGTAGGGATAAAACACAGCCAGGTGCGCGGGCCAGAACGACTGAAGGACATAAACAGCGTAGGCAATCAGAGCGTTCTCACAACGAGTGGCCAGCGGAACGATTTCGAAAGAAGCAACGGCCCCGCCCGCCTGGTGCGCGATGTAAGCGACGATCGACGACGCGAGAGATGCGACAAAGAACGGCAGCTTTTCGAGGATGCGAACGCCACGACGCAGGGGCCAAAGATCCAGCAGGAGGAGCACAACCGGCAAAGTTACGAGCATCGGCTTGGCCATGAGGCCAAGACAGAAGAGGAAAAGGGTCAAGGCATAGCGGGCGCGTCCCAGCCGGGCAGCGTAGTCGGTATAGGCCCAGAGTGTCAGCATCCAGAAGAGCGCACTCAAGACGTCTTTTCGCTCGGCGACCCAGGCGACGCTCTCGACGTGCAGGGGGTGAACGGCGAACAGGAGAGCTACCATGCCGCTCCGCCAGCGGGCGCCAGTCATGCGCCGGAGCACAACAAACAACACCAGCGTGCTAAGAGCGTGGAGACCTACGTTCGTCAGGTGATGCCAGCCGCTGTCGAGACCGAAGAGTTGACAGTCCAGCATGTGCGAGAGCCAGGTGAGCGGAAACCAGTTTGAGTCGTGAAACGTGGTGAAAGCCCAAACCACGCCGGTCCGAGTCAAACCGCCGCGCACCTGAGGATTTTCGGTGACATAGATGGGGTCGTCAAAGCTTACGAAAGCATGGCTTCGCACTTGGCCATACATTGCGAGAACGGCGACGAGCAACCCAAAGCTAATCCAGAAATCGAGGCCCAGTTTGCGCTCCGCGCGTGGCCTATTCCGTTCGGGTGGCGATGGTCTGGGCCGGGTCTTGCTTCGCTTGGTCAATCGGAATTTCCTTTTTGATCTCGAAAACGATGACGTCGTACCTCTTTTCGCCGGTTCTGGCAGCATGAAACGATTCGCGAATCGAGAGCACCACTTCACGCTGGGGTGAATCCATATCCGTCTTCACCAGCAGTTCCCGATTGATTCTACGCGGCTCTCGGGATATTCCGGTTCGTCGCTATCCTCACTTCAGACCTCAGACTGTAGAAGAGTCGCAAGCCTCCCGTTCGCAGAGGCGTCTCCCTTGGTTCCGAATGTGTTGTTTGAATGCTAAGTCAGTGAGGAGCACGGGGGTGTTACAAAGGCTGAACTCAGCTGCGCGCTGATTCAGAGAACTACCCACGGAGGCTCCTCGAGACACTATGAACTACATCGGCCTTGATGTTCACAAGAAGACGATCAGCTACTGCGTGAAGGACGCTGCCGGCAGGATCCATCAGGAAGGCAAGATCGGATCGACGCGGCGCGAACTTGATGCCTGGATCAAGACCCTTCCCCAACCCCGGATGATGGCCATGGAAGCGACGATCTTCACCGGCTGGATCTACGATCACCTGGTCCCGCATGCCGAGAAGGTGAAGGTTGCTCATCCTCTGATGCTGCGAGCCATTGCTGCGGCGAAGAGGAAGAACGACAAGATCGATGCCAGCAAGATCGCCGATTGTCTTCGTTGTGATTTCCTTCCCGAGTGCTATATGACATCGACCGAGATCCGCGACCGGCGGCGCACTCTGCGCTACCGCGGACTGCTTGTGAAGCAGATGGTTCAGATGAAGAACCGGATCTCGGGCCTGTTGATGGAGACCGGAGTGAGCTACAACAAGCAGCGGCTGCACAAGGTGGGATACTTCGCCGAGTTGATGTCGGACAACGAAGAGATCGACGACAGTATCCGGCCGTTGCTAAAGCTGAGCCGGGAGACGATCGCTCGATCGCAGAAGCTGGACTATGCCCTGGTCAGCTCTCTGGAGCACGACCCGTTGCTGGCGGAGCGGCTGGAGCGGTTGAGAACAGTTCCCGGAGTCGGTCCGATTACGGCACTGACGTGGGTTCTGGAGATCGGCGATGTTGCACGCTTCCAATCGATCAAACAGGCTATCAGTTATTGCGGATTGTGCGGAGCCGAGAAGAGTTCTGCTGACAAGGTCATGCGCACGCCTATTTCCAAGCAGCGCAACAAGCATATTCAGCAGGTGCTGGTCGAAGCTGCGAAGCTGGCACCGAGGCAGAGCCATGAGCTGGCCTTGATCTACGAAAAGGAAAAGCAGCGGGGCAATCGCAACCGCGCCACGCTGGCTGTAGCCAGGAAGATGGTCGCGTGGATGGTTGCGGTCGAACGCAGAAAACAGGAATTTGTGCCTGCCGAGGAATTCGGAGGCACGGCGGCAGCCTAAAAACCTGCCCATGAATGAAAAACATCAGGATTATTCCGATGCGCAGACTGCCAGGCCCCGCAAGTTGCCCACTGTGCGATGGAGTGCATGCACTCCGGAGGCTCACGTTGAATTGTTTCGGGGCTGGCAGAGAACACAAACTCAATCTTCTGTGCGGGCTCTTCGGAGTCTTAGACAGCAAATGGATGTGTGGTTCTGCTGGATGCAGGAATCATCGGCCGAGAGGCGCTGTTGCGTGACGGCAGATCCTGATCAGATCAATTGCGCGCCCTCCGGAGCGCGCCTGGATACCCTGTGCTTTTCTCTTGACTTGGACTTACATAGATGTGGTCAACCCGTAAATTAGCAAGAAATTGCCCAACTTCCGGGTTGACGGTGACACGCCCGGGACCCAGAATTCGGCCGGAGAGTTTGATGAGTGACTTGGCGATAGAGTGCAAGTTGAGAAGCCGAAACCTCGCGGGGACGAGCCAACATCGGGTTTGCCACACTCCGGACGATCTCAGCGTCCAGCACTTCCAAGCTTTAAGGCCGGGCATGCCAGTGAGAGCTTCGGCGGTACTTCGACTACAGTACCGATTTGGGTTTGACGATTGCCTCTGGTTGACATGCCGAATCCTCTTCGCCTACGCTGACCGCTACCTCGGAAGCAGCCGGTGGGGGGCCGCTTCACAGAATGGCTCGGTTCACGTTGGCTTCAATGCAGCACATCCGACGCGCGTCCGAAGAGTTGCTGCGCTTGGAGGAAGGCTCGCTTTGTCCGACGCTCCATCGATGGAGCAGAACGGCCGGATCAGAGCCAAGTGGACGCCGTCCGAAATAAAATGAGCGTTTCTGCAATATGCGCGAGGGCACTGCAGAAGCGAGCGTCAGCCAAAGTGAGATAGTAATGTGAAATACCCGCTTCGAAAGGAGCACAGTGGCCGCATTCCGACGTATCGCCAATCTCTTTCGGTTGCATCGCACCAGCAATTTTATTGAGGGTGAGCTTCAGCCGCCCATGGAGCGGGCCGGTTTGGCTGCACCTAGCTGGGAGGCTTTCGCGCGAAACGTCCGTTATGCGCTGCGCCAGTTGCGGCGCTCGCCCGGATTCGCAGCCACAGCGGTCCTGGCTCTTGCGCTTGGAATCGGTCCGAACGTTGCGATCTTCAGCATCATATGGGCCACGTTCTTTGCACCGCTGCCGTATCCACATGTGAACAGGCTTGTCGTGGTGTGGCGGTATTACAAGGGCGAGCGCATTCCGACGCAGGGAGATGAATACGCCGAACTCGCCGCGCAGAGCAAGACGTTTGACAGCCTCTCGTTTCAGTCGTGGATGGCGGTGCATCTGACGAACGCCGATCACACGGCGGATCAGGAAGCAGGTCTGCCCACCTCTCCAGGCTTGCAGACGCGCACCGTGCAGGAGCCGCTGGCGATTGGCCGCGATTTCCTGCCAAGCGAAGGTACACCGGGTAACGATCATGTGGTGATCCTGACGGATTGGCTTTGGCGGCACCGGTATTACGCAGACCCAAACATTTTAGGCAAGACGATCCTGATCGAGGATTCACCGCATACGGTGATCGGGGTATTCAAGGCGAGCCCGCATGAACAAGGCGGCGGGGTGGAATTTGCGGTGCCGATTTTGCTGACGCCGGGCACGCACTCTCAATTTGGCATCTTGATCGGCCGGCTCAAGCCAGGCGTGACCCTGGCGCAGGCACAGGCGGAGTTGTCCGTGATGGATGAGCATTACGCGCAGCAGCATTACGGCATACACGGCACGAGCCCGTTCACGCTTACGGTGGAGCATTTTCGCAACGACTGGCTCGACGTGAAAACACAGAGGAATCTTTGGCTGCTGTTGGACGCAGTGGGTCTGGTGCTGCTGATTGCATGCGCTAACATCGCGAACCTCCTGCTGGCCCGCGGCGCTTCGCGCAGGCAGGAACTGGCGGTACGCACCGCGTTAGGTGCATCTCGCACGCAAATTTTCGTGCAGCTACTCACGGAGAGCCTCACCTTATCTCTTCTGGGCGGGCTTATCGGAGTGGGACTGGGCTGGGCCTTGATGAAGATGGCGTTGGCGTATCTGCCGAACCTGGCACTCGAGTCCACAGACACAGTGGTGAAGATGAGCATGCCGGTGTTGGGATTTGCACTGTTGATCGCGGTGATCACCGGCGTGGTGGCCGGGTGCGCGCCTAGTTGGCGCAGCGCGCGCATGAACCAGAGCGAATATCTGAAGCAGGGATCGAGGGCCATGGGAGGTGGCGGTCGAGCGCCGCTGCAATCCCTGCTCGTAGTGACCGAGTTTGCATTGGCCCTGACCCTTCTGGCGGGCGCGGGCATGGCACTGCACAGCTTCTGGAATTTGAGTCACATCGATGTGGGATTCATGGCAGAGCACGTCCTTACGGCAGAGCTGCATCCGCAAAAGAACCGGACAAATTGGACTGGCAATCCCGCGCAGAACCTCGCTCGTCAGGAGGCGCTCCTGGAGCACCTGCGGCAGATTCCCGGCGTGTTGGATGCCGCTCTGTCCACCGGAGTTCCAATGAGTGGGGCCGATACGTTTCCATTTACTGTGATTGGGCAGCCTTTCGATCCGGCGCACAAGCCCGTGGCAGATCTTGAAGCTGTGAGCCCGTCCTTCTTTTTCACGTTTGGCGTCCGCCTGGTGCGCGGAAGATTTCTGAACGACAGTGACACGCCTCAATCTGAACCCGTGGTGGTGGTGAATGAGACGTTTGTGCGGCGCTACCTGCCCAGCGAAGATCCGCTCAACCATCGGCTCGAGTTTCCTCCTCCTGCCATTGTTCGCGACGGGACCAAGCCGCAGTCGCCCACGCAATTTCAGATCATTGGCGTGTTTCATGACGTTTTGAACAATCAACACCTCACGGGAGAAGTTCAGCCGCAGATGTACATTTGCCAGTGGGTTGCAGGGCGCCCGTTCGCGATAAGCCTTCGAACGGTCGTGAAGGATCCGTCGAGTCTGAGCAGCGCTTTACAGCAAGCGGTGACCGCGGCAGAACCAGGCGCAGCTATCGACCACGTACAAACCATGGAGCAGATGATGGAGCAGGAGCGCTCGAGCGACCGGGGCGAGATGATCCTGTTTGCCGCGTTCGCGGCGGTAGCCCTGCTGCTGGCCAGCGTCGGCATCTTCGGCGTGATGTCGTTTGCCGTGGCGCAGCGCACACACGAGATTGGCGTTCGCATGGCGCTGGGGGCGCAACGGAGCGAAGTGGTGCGGCTAGTGTTGAGCAGCGGAATGCGGATGGCAACCGTTGGGCTCTGCATTGGACTGGCAGGCGCACTGGGATTGGGGCGGATTATGCACTCGACGCTCTACGGCGTGAAGTCGGTGGACGCGTTAAGCCTAATTGCCGTGGCGGGCTTGCTGCTCGCGGTAGCGCTGTTGGCATGCTGGGTGCCGGCGCGGCGCTCGGCCGCAGTGGACCCGATGCGGGCGCTCAGGAATGAGTGAGGGTATGCCGTTTCGGTCGGTCATGGTGCACGGGTAGTTCCAACCCACACTGACCAACGCGCCGCATGTGTGTCATGCGTAGATTGTGATTGCCCTTCCGATCGCGGTGCCCATTTCTGGTATGCGCCGAAGAGCGGCGGCAAGGTCGATTATGAGCGCCGTTATATCAATGTCATCAACCTATCGCGGAGGCTGAGTCGAGAGGCGTGCACTCAGATTTGTGAAGGGGTTAAATCAGTGGGCGGAACTGCCGAAAAACTTCCGGCCCCAAATATGCTTCTTCTGAACGAGGGAGTGACATTACACGTGTCGGTTTGCAGGGGGAGGGCGCGTCCCAAGCTAGCCATGATTTGGACACTTCTTATCCAGCAAGAGGTGGCAGACGTTTCGGTCATCATTCGGATGAAGCCGCCATCAACTTCGCCTCTCGATTTTTTTGTCATCCCAGCCGCCGCTCGAATGCGCGGGGCTTGGCAGACTCGTGAAAAAGACAACGATGCCGTCCTAGAGGTGTACCGCTTTGACAGTCTCCAGAGCTTCATCGAGTCCTTCCGACGTTTCTCTTATCGAGGCCAATTATGAAGAAGATGTATCGCGAGAGAGCGAAAAGCAAGATCAAGGTTGAGACCAAGCGTGTCAGGATGACGCGAGCTATGCCCCATCTCGCAGCATCGGCCGCCAAGAGTCTCCAGATGCTTAGTGACGTTCTGGGCCAGCTATTCTCTGATGAAGATTTCGTCACTCTTCTGGAAGCTGTGTCTTTGACAGCAGTCCCCGCAATTCTCCGACCGGTTTTCGAGGAAGCGAGAAATGGGTATGAAATCCATCAGGGAAGATGAAGGCGAGTGCTGGCGCAAGTGGTACCTGACTCGCAGGACAAACTTGTTAAGCCTCTCAGGTCCTCCTCCCAAGAATCTCTGTGACGATTTGCTCAATTTGACGCTATGCTGCCGGTACGTCGAATGGCTGCTCAAGAATCCTCGACTTTTCAGATTCTTGAGTAAGAACCATCCCAGTCAACTAAGACGGCTTCAGAGTCTGTTGGCTGAATTTGACAGGACAAGCCGCTGGTAAAACCCTCAAATACACGGCGCACCGCGGGCGTATATCGAGCGGAGTCGAAAAGCTGGCCTCGAATGCCGAAAAACATTTGTTAACCCCATCCATCGCACGGAAACATCAAACCGCTCCCTTGCTTCAAGGGCGGAAACGGTTTCTTTGCCATCTCGCGCGATACGGATTAAACGATTAAACCGTGCGGACCTGAAATCCACTGAGACTTATCTATTCGATATTGCCACCGTTTTGAGACTGGAGCCGCCGCGAACGGTCGAGTTGATAGAAATCGCCAAGGCGGGTCGGTATTGGGCGACCTATCGAAGTGGTCGTCTGCATAAGGCGGAGCGCAGGGAGGTAAGCAGACGCTTTTTCCGAGTGGCGCGTGATTGGTTGCAGTTTGAGGGACTACTCGCAGGCTCTTTTACCCATCGCGCGTATGACTGGACCGCCGAGTATCGCGAGGCGACAAAGTCCCTTGGACGATTGGCCTCTGCCACCCTTGAAAGCTATGCGGACAGAGTTGAGAGCTTCCTAAAGTGGTTCTTCGGTCGAGAGGGTAGCAGGCCCTTTATTGTTCTCGAGGACGTGGAGGACTATATCGGGAGTAGAGGCGCTGAGGGTTGGAAGCCTTGCACTATTCCTGCATTCTGTCTGTCGCTGCGGAACTTCCTCAAATATGCGGAAACACAAGGGTGGTGTGAGGCCGGCCTTTCCGACCAGGTAAAGAGTCCCCGCGCTCCAAAATTCGAGGTCCGCAAAAAGGGACCCCATTGGGCTGAAGGCGAAAGCTCTTGCGATCTGCCACCAAAGGATCGACGCCAGTCGAGCTTCGGGCGGATGCCATCCTGCATTTACTGGCTATCTATGGCTTACGTAGTAGTGAGGTCTCCCGCCTTAAATTGCTTGACTTTGATTGGCGCAATGAAACCTTTACGGTAGTGCGTTCCAAGCGTGGTGGCATGCAACGCTACCCCATTCAGTTCGAGGTCGGAGAGGCGATCCTCAAGTACCTTAGGTATGGCAGGCCGAAAACGAACTGCCCTGAGATCTTCGTGACTGCCTACCCACCCCATCGGGCACTAAGCGCAGGTCCTATGTGGGAAACCGTTGGCCCACGAATGAAGGAGCTTGGAATTGAATCGGCACACACTGGCCCGCATTGTCTCCGTCACGCGTGTGCTATGCGGCCATTAAACAAGGGTCTGTCTTTGAGAGAAATCGCAGATTTTTTGGGACACCGAGACAGTGCGACAGTCGCGCAATTCTTGCAGAGACACATCCGCCTGCTTGGGCAAGGCTTGAACTGGCGGGGCAGTATTTAGAAGAACATCCGATCCAAGATGAAGATGCGGCAGAGGCGTCTTACCGTCGTCTGGGTCTTGAGGTGATGGATCACTCGCGGAGAGTAGCGGATACTATTCTGGCGGCATGGCTTGACTTGTTCAAAGAACAAGATGACATGCTTGAACATCTTGCCAGACCTTCACCGGTAGCACCTCAGTGAGAGAACCCGCCGGTTCAGCTTAAGTTGCAAACGCCGATCGGTTCGGCGATGTTGAGCCTTTGCTCATCGTGAGATCCCATGCTCCCTGCCGACTTGTCGGGACTGATCGTCTCTCGACGAGTTGCATCAGCGATTTAGCCACAAGGGAAATTGTGGAGGGCTCCAGTTAGGGAGTGGTGGGTTTTGCGTCGGCTTCAACGTCAATCTCGATATCGACATCGGGTGCCGTTGAATCGCCCACTTCTGCCGCATTGTCACGCGCCCCCATGCCGAATTCAGCGCGCTTCGTGGATGCAGTTCCATGGAACGCGACCCGCGCCGGCTGGTTCGGTTTTGTGTCGGCGAAGACTCCGTTATATTTGAAGGTGAGCGGCACTACTTTGGTAACGCCATGCATGGTCAGCGAGCCGTCCATCCTCCAGAGATCTGCCGAGACACGATGAATGCCCCGCCCTTGATAGGTCATTGTCAAAAACTTCTTCACATCAAAATATGAGTCACTGCGAAGATCGTCATCACGTTGGCTGACCTGCGTGCTGATCGTAGCGACATCGATCGTGACGTCTACGCTGCAAGCGGCTGGATCCGGCGATACGGTGATGGTCCCTGAAACTTGGTCGAAACGGCCGCGCACACGTCCCACAAGATGGTGCCAGGCGCTGAAATAGGCAAAGCTGTGACGCGAATCTATTTTGTACGTTCCTGGAGCTGGAAGCGCCGGAGTTTCGACGCTCTTTTGGACAGTTGTGGCGGGAGACAGCTGCGCCACCGCAGAGGTCCAAGACCCCACGCAAATTAACAAAAACAGAGTACCGACTCCTAAGAAACCCGGCAGTCTTTTGATGAGCGTTCTTCCTGCATTCCTGTTGATCATCTCTCTAGCCTCCGATTGAATTGCAGCTGACCATTGTTACTTGCGTTTAGCACTTTAAGCCATCGAGCTGCTCCCAGAAGGGACTCGGCCGACTCTTTGGATCGCGAAGAAAACAGCATGGAAGTAGGCACGTGTATCTCCAAACCACATGCTATATTTATCTTTTACTTAGCGAGCGCATCGACGGAACCTGTGTCCAGCGATCGAAAAAGATGTCCACAACTGGACATACAACAACTGTCACCTGGCCCCCGCACCCCGCTTTGCCACAGTCCGCGTTCCCACAGAGGCCTCCTCGTTCCCATGGAGGCGAAGAGTCTGAAGGATGTGTCCTTCTCTTCCGAGAATCAGCTCTGACGATAACTCTTTCTGTTGCTCTGTAATGGAGCTACTCGAAACAGTGAATTTCTCCTGTTCCGCCGCTACGATTTCGTCTACACCTGCGAGCCGGTGCAGGGAATTGGAGTGGACGACTCACACTGGGTTTGGTTAAGAGATCACTGACAGAATCTTCGTTAGTAGTGCGCCGCCATATCGATATCCGCGGCTCGGGCGTAATCAGATTTGACCAGTCCGTCACGATAATCGATGTGCATTGTGAGCACCCAATATCCCAATATCTACGTTTTGTCGCCGAAATATGTGTGACGGTTTTGTTGCCTTTTCTTCATTTCCTTCGATCTCCGCCCAGAAATACCCCAAAAAGGAGAGGTAGCACAAGTGGCGACTCACATTGGGTTAAACAAATTGGAGGTCTTTCTTGAGGTGGGCTCTGCGCGCTAGCGGCATCTGGAACGGCAGCGCCGCGCTTTCCCTGTGGCCTCCACGTCAATGCGAGCGACCGGCGGCCAAGCCAGCTCCCAACCGGCGAGACTGTAAACAAATCCGACAACAGCCAGGTAAAACCTCAGAGCCAGCGCGCAGACTGTCAGCAATGGCACGAATGCGATGAGCGCAGCGATTCTAAGAGCCTTTCGCATTCAGCCTCAGGGGATCGTCTCGATGTAGAGAGAGCCCACCTTGCGGTGAGCTCCTATCCTAGTGACACTTGGTGCAACCCATGCACTAGATTGGACGATACGCATCCGCCGCGCGCCCGACATCCCATCTTAGTAACCGCTTGTGGTGAGTGCGGTACCTGCGATTCCCCCAAAAGTCATCATTCGGAGTGCCTTAAGTGGCATGCCACGGGCACTCGGATTGCCCGATACTTCTTATGCACGCAAGAAGTAGGTTTACCGGTCGGGCGAGCGTGCTCAGGAACGAAAGATGATCTGCCATGTTCTCGAAATCGCGGTAATGGCTGCTGTGGCCGTCTATCTGGCCCACTGGAGAGCAGGCCTTTGCCGTCGCAACGCACAGTCCTGGGAGTCGCTCGTTGCGCGGCTTCGACCTGACTGGAGCGCTCGCGAGTTGAGCGATCAGTTCCTTTGGAAGGAAGGCCTAAGCACGAACCCCGAGGACACTTGGACAAGAATGCAGGGTCCTCATGGGCTCTGGGTTATGTATCGGAACGCGAAAGTAATGCTGGAGATGGCTGACTATGCCACGCGCAACAGCGACAACGTTGATCGCCTGCTTCTGGAGACAATGCGTAGCGATGCGATGCAGATTCGAACTTGCGTGTTAATCACACTCGCACAATATGCCTTCAACCAAGCCAGCGAAGGCGTTCGCATGAATGCGTTCCGCGCCGCATCAATGTATACAGGCATGGCAGCCAGAATGACACAGTTGCTGCAGGAACACGCGGCTGTCATGGTGCCTGATTTCGTCGCCGCAATGTAACTACTTAAACCCGACATCAAGAACGCGAACAATGGCACTCGACGCGGAGGTAACGCGGTCGCGAAGTCATTGGAAGCAGTACGGAGCCGGTCGTCATCGTTGTCCAGTCGAACCAGCAAGTTAGTCGCGGTCCAGAGAACGGACTCGAGCATCAACGACCCGACAGCCCGTGCTCTCGCAATTGCGGACAATCGCACCGCCGAGCTTGGACTTGAATGGGATTCTGACTTTCTTGCTCAGTTCTCGACTCGGCTCTTTCCTTGAACAAATAAACGGCACCGAGCGAACTTGAGATGGCCGCATCCCCGATCTCTCCTGAATGTAATGCGGTAAAGCGGCGATGGTCCCACCCTCCGCAGATCAAGAGCACACCTCACCAGCTATAAACGGTCAGATTGTCCAAATAAACCGTGGATGAGCCACTGGCGCCAAGTCCATCGATCTGGAAGTTGGTGAGAAGTACCGATCCCCAACCCAGGGCAAAAGCCGAACGAACCGTGGCGTTCAAATCCTGCTCCACTCCATCGAACCAGACTGATTGGTACGTGACGGAGCCATAGGCGTCGCGCGAGTATGTGATCTGCACGTGATGCCAGGTATTGGTGCTCCAGTTTCGCGGATTGCACGGAAACGGCGAGTTCAACCACACGTCCGACGGGGCAGCGGGGGTTCCCTCGTTGGCGGTATAGTCCCACGTTCCACTGTAGCCGTCGCACTGGAATCCGTAGATCACCGTCTGCCCATTTGCCATCACCTGGTTCATATCAAATTCAATGTTGGCGATGGCGATTGATGGGCGAGCCACGTAAACCCAGCCGTCGTAAAGAAAGTTAGTCACTTCAGTGTTGTTTCCGAACACCGTCCAGTCGCGTTCGCCTCCATAGTTTGTGAACTGCATGGCAAACCGGCGTGCCGAGCCGCTCAGGGAGGGCGAAGACACGATCTTCATTATCCCGCTTGCTGTGCTGTTGGGGATTGCGGTATCGCCCGTGCCCTGCCAGGTAGTCAGGGTTTGCACTCCCTTGAAGACCAAAGCGTCCGGGGGCACGAGGCTTGTGGGATCGGGAACCACGATTATGGCGGACGAGGACTCACAGACTGCGCCCCCTCTGCCCCACGACTTGACGTAAACGGTATGCGCGCCGGTGATGGACGTAACGTGGGTATCTATCGACGAGCCGCTGACCTTAGTCCAGTTGGCGCTGTTATCGATGGAATAGCCCACAGAAGTGATGTTTTGTGACGAGCATTTGGAGGTGGTTGCGACGAGATGAAATGGGGAAACGACCTCAGCCCCGGCATTCGGGCTGGTGATGGTGACGTTGGCGAAGGCGGGGACTGCGCAGACGAGCGGGGCCAGGAGAAGCAAGGTGAAGTTCTTCATGCATTTTTCCAAATTCAGGATTGATGTCTCAGGGGACGCGCATTCGGCTTGCAAGATCACACTTGCCGGAGTTCCCTGGAGACACCAACACGCACGTGGCCGCCAGAACTTCGCTGCTATCGATCTACAGGATTCGCAATCTCAGGACGATGGCGAGAGCGTATGACAAATCTGGCGAACTGTCAAACCATAACTGGTGGAACAGAGGAAGGCCACAGTGGAAGGGATATAGAATCTGATTTGGGAGCAATGAAACGGATCTCCTGAATGTCAGGCGTCCGGACCTCCAATGCGCGACTTAAGTCTCATCCCAAGCTCAGCTTCGGCAGACGATTGTCCAGGTTGTCGTAGTACTACCCAAGCACCTCGCCGGGACTGATGCTCCATCCGGCAAATGCCGATCTGGAACACTACCATACCGAGTGCTCGGCCCTGCGAAACGAATCGGTTAAGTTCCAGCAAAACGGCAACGGTCCTTCATCCCTCTCTATCCCCCTTGTGGTCGACTTTGTAGCTGCGATCCCAACAACAGTCAACAGATCTCCTCGCGACGGCGACAGCGTCGGTTCTGGATGCTCAACCGGCGAAGAAGGAAGCCAAGATCACTGCTTCTGCTGCAATCCTCGCCGTTTCTGGTTTGGGGTTAGCTTCTTCGGTGTATGGCTAAACCTGGGTGCGGTCTAGGCCGCCTCGGGTTCCTAGGGATTTGACCCCCTATCCCCATCCCGAGAAATTGCTTCATCGACTTCTACGTGAATCACAGCGACAGCTTGTTCCGGCGTCATCTGTCCGCGAGTAATAGACATTCAACGAGGCCGACCGGTGGCGTGCTCTATCATTCTTCAATGTCTCGTTCTTCGACCTCGTCGGCGACACCACCATCAAGGACTCGCTCTCGGACTCGCTCAGGGTGCGATTAACGGCAAACCAGATTGGGATTGACTCTCCTTCGTGGCGGACGATTTTCGCACGGTGGTCGTGAAAGTGGCGACTCCAGGATTGACCGTTCGAACGTTGAATTCCTATTTCGAGCAGCCGTGAGTGAGGTTCAGAGAGCATGACCGCCGCCGTGTGCTCTATTTCGTTCCTGTTTCCTGGCTAAAAAGGCAGACCCACTGACTCCCCCTTTTCGTCCAGAGAGAGGAGACGTACGCTTTCGCCATGAACTCATGGCCATGGGAGGTTCCCTTTTCAGTAATTTTGTAAGAAATCAAGCCAGTCGTCGCCGAAACGGGCACGAACTTTAGATCGTCCATCGAATAGTCAATCAATCTGAACTCGCTGACGTTCTTGAGAACCTGAACCTTTGTCGCAGGGCCTTGGGCGTCCACCATCACCGCCTCTTCCGCAGTCAACGTTCCGAAGACGTCCAAATTGCCGGTCTCGAGAGCATCTAAGCCCTCTCGCTCCTTAGCAACAATCTTCTCCTGGAGGCGATCCTTGGAATTCGTTGAGGCTGCGGATGATTGAGCGTGAACGACGAACGCGCCGTTGGTTTGGTGGCAAAATAACGACCCGCCTGTAAAGGGGATGACGATGAATAGGACAGCTGATGCCTTCATGATTCCTCCGTAATGGAACTATTTGCGCGCTTTGTTAGCAGTCCACGACGCCTGCTTCTTCTTTGTGGTCTTGGTTTGAGTGTTTGGATGTAGGCCAGACTGATGGATAGGTATCAATGAAGAAACCATCCAATTGCAATGGCAACGATCGCGAGTTTGATCAGCCATGCGATTGCGTAGAAAAGCACAAACACTCGGTGCAACTTCATGAATGCGGCATTCGTGAGGATCAGTGGTAGAGGGCCGATAATCCACACCGCCAAAGCGAGTTTGAGCGTCATCTCCACGGAGTGAAATCCAAGCTTTGCGAGGACATAAGCAAATACAGCGCACGTCAGAAATGGGAGTGGACTGGTTAGGGCAATCGCTTTTCCTTCAGAGCCATGCCGCCAAATCTCGGGATAGGTGAAACGACTGTGAATCCAGTCGCCAGCGAAAACCCAGTCAGTAAACGAAGATATGACACCGGTACCCGCAACGATCGCAATGAATCGCATCCAGTTCATATGACGCATACCTCCGAACTAACGGCTATATCAGAAAAATTACAAGTAAGTCCACTCAACAGAGAAGCGTGAGATTGTGCTCTTTGAGAGCACTTGCGAGCGTGGTTTCTATTTCCTGGTGAGTTTCACTCGTGCAAAAGACGTCAGCTTGCCGCCGCTTTCGTTATCGATGAGCCAGCTCCAAGTATCGGTTCCTTTGTTGTAGGCGAACGTTGTGTGGATTCCGCTGTCCTTATCTTTGTCTCTGAACAAGAACGTGATTTCGTCGTTGCCACGTTTCCCGTGGGCAACTTCGGTTGAGAGACCGCCGCCACCGGTCGAATCAAGCCACAGGCATCTGTATTCGCTGGATGATTCGTCCCATTCGATAATGACGATCGCTTCGTACGTAGGTTGGCCTTGAACGTTTTTATCGCACGATGTTTCGTGGAGTCGAAGGTATTCATGGTTCAGCATCCATTCTGACTCGATATCGTGCGTCGTCTTGCGCCCAGCAATGGTGCCCTGAAGGGTCCAATTGCCGGCCAGACGATCAAGTAAGAGATCCTTATGTGTTGGCTGCTGTGCTGACGCTGAAACCGTAGCAAGGACAAGCGCTGCCAAAACTGCAAGAGTTGTCTTCATGAGTGACCTCCAATCGGCGCTCTCGCACCTGAAACCTAGTCGGTAAACGAAGAGATGACACCGGTGCGCAGCAGCTAATTTTCCGAAGGTATTTCAACGTGATCGACCACGAGCGTTTCCACCGGCCCCTTAGCAGGCTGGAGCCGCAGACCCAGTTGCTCCTGCAACGCCGTAAATAACGAAGGCGCGGATGAGTCGGACGCCGCCGCAGACTCATCGTCCGGCGACCACGTCAGCGAGAGATCGAACTTGCCCTTCAGCCCAGTCTTGTCCACAACCGTTCGGCTCAATCTACCCGAAAGCGCGTACGCCAAATTGTCGAGCGGAACATCGTGCGCCGTCAGCTCGGTGTTGCTAACCCTCATGTTGCCACGGCTCATGCCCTTGAAATCGCTGTTCCTATCCGCATCGGGATCGGGACCGATGGGTTCGACCGCCGTGATCTTCGGACCGCCCTTCGCGACAATCATCTCGTAGATCGGAAGAACCTCGGTCTGCAAATGCACCTTCATATGGAAGCGGTCCGCCAACATCTGTTGCAGCATGGCATTTCGCTGTTCGTCGGTCAGTTTCTTCAACGCATCCGTATCCACTTCGACGATCTTCGCGTTGACATCGAAGCGATCGGAGTTCGCCCAACCTGTCAGCCCGGATATCAGGTAGTCCCTGACGTCGTAGGCATTCACCAGAAGAGACTTTAGCGAAATGTTCGTCGCAGAAAAGCTATCGCTGTTCTCGCTAATGCTGTTGCGCCCACTGCCCGACCTATTCGGCTTGATCGAAACCACATCGTACGTCGGCATCCCCGCCTCTATACCCGCTGGCAGTGGGATACCGGTCCAAACATGCTGAACGATTTGCCAACCGCCATTTGATTGGCGCTTGAAGATGATGATGTAGCTTCCAGTGGATTTAATTTTAGCGCCAGTGGCGATGGTGAGGAGGCTCTCACGGAAGTCTCCGCTGTCATACGCGAGATCGCCAGATGTCTCGAAGTTTTGGCTGTGGAGGGTGATGTCGCTGTTGAATGTGGCCATTATAGTTTGGAAGAGGGTCCGGAGGGCGACCGACCCGGAAATGCGCTCGCCGGTCGGTTGGAGAAATACGGCATCTGGGGCGTAGAACTTCAAAATCAGTTCGAGCTTCTTGGTGGTGAAGTCTCGGATCCACGCGTCGCGGATTTTAGTTAGGGTTGCAAGAGTCGTGGAATTCGACCCGCTTGATTCGATACAAGATTGCCCATTGGTTCTTCTGGCCATAGGCGTCTCAAAGTTTCCCGACATCGCAGCGTCCTTCCAGAGATTGGTGTGCTGGAACCGAAGTAAGTGTCGCCCTTCGTTGGAGGGATAGATTGCGGCCTTCGCATGCGGAGTTGACATTTTGCTGGAGGGCGTGGCTTGCGCCGTAGCAGCTAGTGCTAGGAGAAGCGGAGGAACAATCCGAGCGATTATTTTCATGTGCCTTGACCTTTCATCTGCGGAGCGAACCCCTGTAACCGTTTTCCGATGCCCAACTGCGCTAGCAACCGGTGTTTCTGACACTGTGCTTGCTTATCTTGCACAGGTCAGTGCTACCCAGAATGGACCATCGTTCGCGACATCAGACAGCCCCGAGCACCGCTATGCGTCCCGATCTTGCGCTAATTCATGGCCGAGAAATCGGTCGGACTCATATAAATAACTTCTGCCTTCTCCAAGGTTCTCTCAACTTTCTCGGAGTTCGCAATTTCTTGAAACTCTGGATCCAGACGCACGGCCTCCCAATTCTTCTTCGCCTCATCCGGACTTTGATGTGCCAGCATAAATATGAACGAATTCTCCGAAGCAGAGGCATCCGTGGTAACCCAGTAGCCCAAGACCCTAAGGTTGTGCCTAGCTAGGATCTTGGAAGTCTTATCTCGGAAACGCGACTCCATCACCGGAAGTTTTCCAGGCAAATCGTGATAGATCCGCAGTTCGAAGAGGCGGTTGCTATCGGCGTGTACAGCCTCGTTGCGCACCAAGTGCGCTGTCATGATCGATCCGGCGGCAAAGGAGAACAGGGCGATTTCTGCGGCAATCCAGCCTTTGAATTTCTTGGCATCGCGAGTCATAGCAACACTTCCCCTTTCAGTTTCCACTGAACTGATGTCGACGCACGCCCTCGCCTATGGGGTGGGTTATTCCGCTCTAGATTTGAGCCGCCAAAATATCGCCGGTGTGATCAAGACCGTCAGAGGGCCTAGAATCAGAAACCCGAATTGGTACCACTGCGGCACAGCTACTGTGCAAACCCTAAGCTCGATCAATATGGCAACCGTGATCAGGACGATTAATGCGAGAAAGATCGCTGCACCGCGGCGAATTCGCGTAGCGACAAGACCGCCGGTCGCGGTTGTCGCGAGAAACACAATCGGTGCCAGGACCACGTGCATCATTTGCTGTGGGGCAATTATCTTCGAGATCATCAAGTCCGCCGAAACCTTCAGCATTCCCATGAAGATGTATACGCCGATCGCTGTACTCAAGCTCATTAGCCAGCGTCCGCTTCGCAGATAGAACCAGGCCAGGTATGGGACCGAACGACAGGTTTGACCCCAAAACCAGCGAGTCGCGGCGAAGTACGATCTTGATTCGAGGAGAAGAGCATATTCCTCGATCAGGTCGCCGAGCATCGGCTCTCGATATGGAACAGGTAGAACATATTCGATGATCCAGCAAGCGAAAGGCGGCGGCGGATGGCGATTCATACGGTCTTCACTCGGCCTTTTGGGCAAGCTGTCATGCTGCGAATGGTCTGTTCGGATATGCGCAGTGCTCGATTTCCAAGGGCCTCGACCCGAAAGAGCCGTTTTGCGCGCCCCCCCCGCTCCGCCGTGGGTTCGCCTGTAAATGATCTGACGTACCCTTTTGCTTCGAGCCGCTCCAGTGTCGCATAAACGGCACCGATAGAGAGATTTCGTCCGGTGCGTTCTTCAATTTCGCGTCGTACGATCATTCCGTGGGCACTTCCATCAAAGCGCGCCAGCGCGAGCAGGATGATGTGCTCAAGCGACCCGAGAAGCTCTCCACGTTTCATTTCCTCTGCAATATAGAATAAATAATTGAGATAGTCAATCGTGAATGCGTAGGATGTATCGTATGTGTTTTACCTTTGCTTCTTGGGCCGTTGCTTCTGTGTTTCTTATTGCGTTTACTGCTCGTCTCCTGACGCAGGCCACGACTATGCAACCGGGTCCTTTTCAGTTGAAAGCGACGCGCCCATCGTGACACTAAGTTTCGGCTTACTCAACTAAGGCTTTGCGAACTGGGGCAATTTCGGGAGCTTTCAGGCACAATGTGAGAACGCAGATTGGAGGTCACACATTGAAGACAAATCTTGCGGTTTTGGCGTTGCTTGTCCTCGTTGCATTTTCAACTTCAGCACAACAACCAACGCGTAAAGATCCCTTACTAGATCGTCTCGCCGGGAGTTGGATCCTTCACGGCACCATCGCCGGACAGCAGACGACGCACGATATCGAGTCCGAATGGGTGCTCAACCATGAATACCTTCGACTCCACGAAACGTCGCGCGAGACCAACACTCAAGGCCAACCCGCGTATGAAGCAATCGTCTTTATTGAGTGGGAGGAATCGTCGGGCGAATACCGATGTCTCTGGCTCGACTCGACCGGCGGCGGCGGTCTCTCAGCCGAGGTTGCCCACGGGAAACGTGGCAATGACGAAATCGCGTTCTCGTTCGGGGACAAAGATAAGGAAAGCAGCGTCCACACAACGTTCGCCTACAACAAAAACACCGATACATGGAGCTGGCTCATCGATAACGAAAACGGCGACAAGCTAACGTCTTTTGCGCGAGTGAAACTCACCAGAAAATAACTACGCAGGATTCATGACGCCAATACTGCCAGTCAACCATAACCACAACTGCGGTGGCGCCAGCGGGTATTACCTGCCCTCCAGAAATCAAGGGCGTTTGGGTGAGAGCACTCAAAGGGGGTTGAATGCGGGAGAGGTTAAGCTATGGCGAAGCCCTCTCCGCTCGGCGTCCACCGAAGGCATGAATAGTCCTTGTTCCCGCGATGACCTCGCCTGCATGATGAATACCACGATGAATAAAATATTCGTCTCCAGAGTTTAAGACGAAGCGTTGTCCGTTGATGATTAACGTGTATTGTCCTTCGACAACAAGCATGTACTCATCGAACTCGTGTATGTGAGAACTCGATTGCGCTGTTTGGGTGCATGTCCAGAACGCCATTTGACTACCATCCGCTCCATCGAAAACGTACCCTTCAACGCCAGGTGTTGCCTGTTGCGAGGGAGCAATCCTGTTTGCCGGATATTTCATAAAGGCTGGGAATTCTCTCATGGATCTCAATTATCACACCAAATCAAAGGCCCTCCGGCAATGGGCCTTCGGTCGTGCTGAGGTGGTCAATCTCAAGATACTGGAAGTGGGCAAACCATCGACTCACTCCACACTCCGGAATCTCTATATAACCTTGCGATTCTCAACGAGGGTGAATTTGCTGTCATAGAGTCCACCGTCGGGACGCTGCAAACGACGGCCTATCGGTTTCTCCTTGGATGGCGAATATCGGTTACGACAGATGGGTATGACCCGAATGGAATATCTGACATACGACGGTCCTCCGCCGGCCATCAAGGTTCGGATTCTCGTGCCGGTGTAGAAAAGACTGTCCGGTCGAAAGCTGCAAGCCGTCAAGTGAATACGGGAATCAGATGATGAGATTTGCAGGTTCGCTCCAGCCATACCCATAAGATGTGGAACTTCGAAGAGAACGCAGCTTTTTGATCCTCTGATCTTGACGTGTGAACCCCTGGTGCAAACCCAGGTGGTCTACTAGAGCGGCGATCAACCGCAACCGTATGACAACAGGCAGATACACGAGATTAGGGGTGCGCTGAAATGCACTGTAGATGAAAATGTCGCTGCGATTTCCTCGCGAATCCATCAGGTTCAACAAACTGCTGCTGTAACTCGCTGATTCTAAGGGAGGAGTTCAAAGTGGGGAACCTGGTCCCGAACCGGATCTCGGGGATTATTGAAATCTATTGAATTTGGATGATTGCAACTGTTTTGTTTTGAATAGCTTGCCATCCCTCTATTGAGCGCTGTTGGATTCTGATGCTCGTGGATGCTTTGACCGCCACAATTTCGACTACAGCGAAGAGTTTACCAGCAATCATGTTGAGCGGAACCACAAGCCGACTCACTGTTATCGATGCGCCAGCAGAAGCGACAGTCATCAGGGTTACAAAATATTTGACTTTACATCCCAGAGTTCCTCAATGCTTCTTCCATATTGCAAACGCCTTTTGCATGCGCGGATCGGTAAAGAGTTTAACGCAAACCTCGCGCTCGACCGGCCCAGCCACCACGCATTGGAGGTCGGTCCGCCGGGCTACCTCTTTCGCCGGGATCCTAATCTGTGAAACGAACCGGCCCGCATCGGCAATCGTGCCACCGAAGACCAGTCGGTCTAGGCCCGACCGGAGAGCGCAAGCCATGCTCATCGCACACGGCTCGCACGTCGTATACAGGGTGTAGCCCTGGAGGGATCCCGAGCCCAGCTTGGCGCAAGCGAGTCGAATTGTCAGGGTTTCGGCATGCGCGCTGGGATCGTGGTCGGGACCCACGCGATTCACCGCGCGCATCAGCCGCTCACCGGTAGCCGTGCTCACAATGTCTGCGCGGAACGGCATCGGATGATCCGTGCTCAGCGTCTCCGCCGTGAAAGCAGCCACGGATCGCATCCGCTCGCGGTCAATTGCGCTCACGCCATCCGCAGGCAACGCGTGTGTGGCCAGAATCCGGGTGCTGAAGGACACCGCGCCAGCCTGCACCAGAAAATTCCGCCGATTTACATTCATGCGCTCATCTCGATAGCGGCCATGCAGAAATCATACAGCCGGGCATTTCCCTAACCAGAAACGACCGGCTCGCTTGTGATGAATCACTGACCACAAGCCGACTTGAACGAAGCCGCTGCGGCGGCGGACGCTTCCGCGTGCGGCTGAGCCGGCTTTTGCGACTGCCGGGGTAGTTTGGTTCGCAGAGAAGGAGGATTCTCTGTGAAC